>JAESFN010000027.1_pt1 | contig 752164 bp, 639 predicted proteins | sample 9269411 | NCBI WGS metagenome assembly JAESFN01 (sample SAMN14505399, study PRJNA617100) | algae metagenome | isolation source: Iphinoe sp. HA4291-MV1 and co-occurring heterotrophs from trail next to... | place: USA: Maunawili Falls, Hawaii | collected 2009-07-25
TCCCCGCCTCATGCTCCTTCAATATCGCGATGATCTGCTCTTCGCTGAACCTGCTTCGTTTCATTCTGTCCGACTCCTTCGCGTCGGACTCTACTCAAAATCGGTCACATTTCAGGGGAGCACGTCACTTGCATTGCTTGTCTCGCTACCTCAGCACGGAGGGTCCCTCGAGCTAGGCCGAGGGCCCCGCGCGGCGAGACCGCAGCTGCCAATAGGCCGGGCAAAAAGGCCTGAATCAGCTAGCGATCATCCCCGCCCCATAACTTGCATACCGGTCTTTTAAATCTTTGTCGGCTCCCTAGCTGTAAATAGCAGGGGTGGAGGGCAGCAAGGCGGAGCGCGTGGATTGGGGAGGCTGGGATTTCGACGATCCGGTTGATGCTTCCAAAAAAGAGGGCGCGCGTGTTTTGTTTGATCCGGACCGGCGTCAGGATGCCGGCCCGGATGGGGAGGATCAAGGCGTCGTATTGGCGGGAGCAGCGAGTGCCTTCGCCGGCAGCTTGTTCACCTCATCGATGATCCGCGCGTAGGCGCGCGTCGATGCCTCGATGCCCGCCGCAGGTATGATCGCGGCATCGTCGCGACTCGAGTGATAGGGCCAGGCCGCAGTGATGATCTGGACCATCGGAGCGTCGTCGCGGATTTTGCCGACCTCGCCCGGCGCTGTCCGGTCCGGCTGGGCGAGAAGCGGAACCCCGAAGTCGGTGAATGCCTTGACGCTGATGTCGCGCAGTAGCGGGCTGCCGCCCACATACCAGTTGAAAGCCGGGAGGCTGTTCGATTTGCGGAGCTTGCCCAATATGTCTTCCGCCTCGGTATAGGCGGTATGCTCCGCATTGATGAGCACAGCGGTCTTCCCGAAGACCTGCTCGCGATTGTCGTGCATCCACGTCGTGCCCAGGAAATTCGGATCATGATGGCCGGGCGTACCGACGAATATGAGCGTCCGCTTGCGGTCCTTCTTCGGTACCGCGGCGAAATATTCGGCGAGGCCGAGCATGGTGGCTACGCCCGAACCATTGTCCAGCGCGGCCTCATAATAGCCGTCGCGGTGCGCGATGATCATGATATTCTCGTCGGTCGCACCCTCGAGCACACCCCACACCTGCGTGGTCTTGAGGTCGATACGCCTCTCAGTCTCAAGGCGATAGGACAGGCTGACCTTGCCACCCGCCCGATCGATCTCGCCGAGGATCCTCTCGCTATCCTCCTTACCGATCACGAAGCAGGGCACCTTCTCGCAGCGAAGCGACATGTGGCCCGTGATATTACCGGGGAGCCCGAGAGTTATGAACACGGCAGCAGCACCGAGCCGTTCGGCGCGTTCCACCGCCCCGTTGAGGCTGGCGGAAGAAAAGAAGGCGCTGGGCTCCGGGATCGCGTGAATGAGCACCGCTTTGCCGTTGACTGCGCGGTCGCCGAAATCGACTGGCCCTCCGAGTCCGACATAGACGAGGTCGAGCGCCTTTGCCGTGGTCGTCTCCGCCGGGATCCTCCCGATCGGCAGGGCGCTCGGGATCGCGAGGCTGGTCGGTCCGCTTCCGACGGTCACCGACCAGGACTTGGGCATGATCGTCTCGGGAACGTCGAACGACTGCATCCGGATGCCGGTGAGCCCGATACGGCGGAACTCCGCCTCCATCCAGGCGGCGCCGACGGCGTCGGCTTCCGTGCCCATGATCCTTCCCCAATATTGGTGACCCTTGTCGCGATAGTCGCGCGAGATCTGGGCCTGCGCCTCCACCATTGCCTTCAGGTGGACGCCGTCGATCCGGCCGTAGCGTTCAAGACCCTTGGGCACCGGCCATTTGAGCGCGTCGACAGCGTCGGGGTCCGCCTGTTCGGGCTGCATGACGCTCAGAATCCGGGAGCCCGGTTTCGATGCGTCGGCAGGGGCCGCGTCTTGGGCGATCGCAGCAGGGGAGGTAGCGGCGAGGGCAAGCGCCAAAACCGAGGCGGCGGCGCAAGCGCTCGAGGTGAGGAAACGGATTTGATGCGGCATGGCGGGACCCTCCCAGGATGTTGAAGGACGCGCGGACCATTCGCTTTCCGGGGACGTCAATCGATGCCTGCGGAAATGATTTTCAGCCGATATCGAGCTTGCCGGCGCGCGCGGCGCGGCAGCTTCGGCAGCCTCTCTCATTCCGCAGGATCAATGTCGCGCCGGGGCGGAGCGGGATCCGGCGGGCATGACCCATTCTTTGCGTGGCCATTGCCTGCCCGAGGCATCCTATGAGCGTTGCCACTTGTCAACAGAAATTTCCGAAAGAGGGAAGAAGTTACGAATCAGGGGTGGCAATGTCAGGATTTTTCGGACACCAGAAACTGGAAAGTGCGGGCGGGGGCCCCGGGGTTCGATTGAGGGAGGTTAGAATTGTCCGCAGAGCGCGCTGATTCCGACGGTCAGGCTCGTGGTCAGCCGATCAGCGATCGCGAGGGAGTCGCTCGAGCTGCAGAGCCCATCCGACAGCCTGTCGATCCTCCCTGTCCGGCCGAGCGAGAAGGTGAAGGCGCCAGTGAGCAGGTGATAGCTCCAGTAGATCTCGCGCTCGGGGGCGCGGGGAAAAATTGCACGCAAATCGTTGAGAAACTCGCGTGATACCTCGTCGAAGACTTCGGACATCAACTCGTCGAGAATGCCGCGCGAGCTGTTCACATAGCTCACGATCGCCATATAATTGGCCCAGCCTGCATCGTCCGACATCTTGACGAAGGCCGGGCGCATGAAGGCGTCGACGATGTCCGCGAGACGGGGGATGCCATTTTTTCCGTTATGCCGCGCCCTCGCCATCGCCTCAAGCCGCAACCGGTTGATCTCCGGGCCCCGCCGCGTGAACACTTCGCGAAACAGCTGCTTCTTGTCGACGAAATAGTAACGGATCAGGGCCGTATCGACATTGGCCACCTTCGCCACCTCGGCAAAGGTCACGCCATTATAACCATGCTCCGCAAACAAATATTCGGCATTGTCCAGGATTGAATCCATCGACGCTTGGCGGCGATCGGCCTGCCGGACGCGCCCATTCTTCGGGTCGGGCTCGGTCAATTCGACTCCCGATTTGGTCAAGGCAGGCTCTCCTTCATGGCGGACTTTCTCTCCTTTGCAGGGAGCTAGGAGACCCGGCGCCACATTCCAATACCAAAACGCGCCGGTGCGATAGCGAACAGCGGGGACAGTCGGCGCCAGCGAAACCAGTTCCGTGGCATTTGCCGTCTCTTACATTCTCTTTCTTCTGGAGAAAAGAAAGATCTTGACTTGGATCGAAATTGGCCTGACTTCTGAAAAAAATGAGAAGGCGAGAATCCGGTCCGCGTAGCGCACCGGCTTCCCGAAAAAAATGGGAGAGAGATATGATCACTTCGCGCAGTCTTCTGCTCGCGTCGGCTTCGCTCATGTTGCCTGGTGTCTGCTTTGCTCAGGATGTCGCCTCCGATCCGCCCTCGGCAAGCGCCGCCGTTGGTCAGGAAGAGGCAGCCGATGACGCCGCGAGCGCCGATACCGGCGCTTCCGATCCCGGCGGCGACATCGTCGTCACCGGCTCGCGCCTCACGCTCAGCGGCTATCGGCAGCCCACGCCCGTGACCGTGGTGAGCTCCGAGAAGTTGGAGCGCGACAATCATACCGATCTTGCCAGCGTGATCTCGAAGCTGCCGTCGGCCGGGAACATGTCGTCGCCGAACTCCTCGAACGCGTCGCAGAATGTGAGCTCGGGGACGGCCGGACTCAGCCTCGTCAACCTTCGCAATCTCGGCGTCCCGCGTACGTTGGTGCTGTTCGACGGCAAGCGGGTCGTAAGTTCGACGCAAACCGGCGGCGTCGATCTCAATCTCCTGCCGCAAAGCCTCGTCCAGCGCATCGACATCGTGACCGCGGGTGCGTCGGCGGCATGGGGCTCCGACGCGGTGGCAGGCGTCGTTAACGTCGTTCTCAACAAGAGCTTCACGGGATGGGGCGGCAACATCGAGGCCGCGAGCAACCAGCGCGGCACGCGACAATCGTTGAAGGGCGAGCTGACCTACGGCACGAAGATCGGAGACCGTGCCCATCTCATCGTGAGCGGCGGCTATCTTTACTCGCCCGATCATGTCGTTCCGCAGGAGACAGGATGGTACAAGTCGCAGAATCTCGTGAACAACCCCGCCTGGACACCGACAAACGGTCAGCCGCGGCTCATTCACGCCGACAATGTGGGTCTTTCCTCCGCTACGCAGGGCGGACTGATTACGGGGGGGCCGCTACGCGGTATCCAGTTCGTCGGCCCGAACGGGACGCCGGTGCCGTTCGACTTCGGCAATGTTTCTGGCACCATCTCCAATGGCGGCACCTTCGTGAACCCCGTTTTGAACGGTCAGGCGAACAGCCTCACGGTGCCGATCAAGAATTTCACGGGTTTCGCGCGCCTTTCCTATGAAATCAGCGACAAGGTCCAGGCCGCGGTCGAGCTCAACTACGGCTGGACGCACACGACCAGCGCGAGCGCCTCCTACACGCGGCAGGGCAACCTCAACATCCAGGTCGACAATCCCTATCTCGACGCAGGCATCCGGCAGCAGATGATCGATCTCGGGCTGACCTCCTTTCCGCTTGGCACGACCAACACTAACAATCTGAATGGTGCGGCGGGGGACGATTTTCTCGAACCCAATGGCCTCGGAAACCTCCACAATTACGCGAACCGCAAGCTGTTTCGCCAGCTCATCGAGTTCACGGGCGAGATCGGATCGTGGAAATGGGAAGTCTATGGCCAGCATTCCGCCAACAAGCGCTTCACCAAGCTCGTCGTGAACCCCGTCATCGCTAATTATAACCGCGCCGTCGACGCGGTGCGGGTGACTGCGGCCAACCAGGGCAGCTCGGGCCTCGCGATCGGAACGATCGTCTGCCGCTCTACCCTTACCGATCCCGACAATGGCTGCGTTCCGCTGAACGTCCTCGGTGAGGGCGTCGCCTCGCCGGCGGCTATCGCCTACGTCAATAATGGACCTGCGGAGTCCAACCTGACCTTGGCGCAATATTCGACCGGTGCCTCGATCGAGGGTGAGGCCTTCTCGACCTGGGCGGGTCCGGTCGCGGTAGCGGTCGGCGCCGAATATCGCCGCGAGACGGTCAAACAGACCGCTGACCCTCTCTCGTATGCGCGCGCCTATGCGGCGGGAAATTTCCAGTTCCAGGACTTTGCTAACGACGTCTATGAGGGCTTCGCTGAAGTCAACGTGCCGCTTGTGCGCGATGGCTTTGTCGAAACGATGGATCTCAGTGCTGCGGGCCGGTACACCCATTATAGCACGAGCGGGAGCGTCGCGACCTGGAAGGTCGGACTGACGAGCCAGATCATTCCCGATATCCGCGTACGCGCCACGATCTCGGCCGATATTCGCGCACCCACATTACTCGATCTTTTCAGCAACGGATCGTCATCCACCCAGGTCATCACCGACGTTACCCGACCCGGCAATCCGACGACCAACATCTTCGCGCTGACCGGCGGCAATCCCAATCTCAAGCCCGAACGCGCGAAGACCTATACTGGCGGTGTCGTTTTCACGCCGAGCTTCCTTCCGGGGCTGAGCGCCTCGGTCGATTATTACTCGATCAAGATCAACGGCGCGATCGTCACGCCGCTTTTCACCTATGTGCTGAGCCAGTGCGCCGCAGGCGACCAGACCTTCTGTCCCTTCATCACCCGCGACGGCAATGGGGTGATCACGACGATCATCTCGAGCCCGGTCAATGCGGCGTCGGTGAAAACCTCGGGCGTCGACTTTCAGCTCGATTACCGCCGCCCCCTAGGCGACGGGAATTTCACTTTCTCGCTGCTCGGCAATTACACGCATGAATTGGTGCGCGATGGCCTCGGGACGGTCTTCGATTATGCGGGCAGTCTGAACTTCGCGCCGCCGAACCTCGTGAACGGGGAGGGGGCCCCGAAATTCCGGGGCGAGGCGAGTGCGACATATGCGTCCGACCGATACAGCTTTACCAGCCAGCTTCGCGTGATCGGCGCGGCCAAGCTCAACAATGCCTATGTCGAAGGCGTCGACGTCGACGACAACAGCGTTCCCGCCGTTGCCTATGTCGATCTGCGCGCGAGCGCCTACCTCGACGGCGACCGGAAGGTGCAGGCCTATGTCGCGGTCGACAATCTCCTCGCGAAGAGCCCGCCGATCATCCCCAATGGCCCCGCCTCGAGCCCAGGCTATTTCTACGTGCCGACGCGGAGCGACATCTACGACGTGCTCGGTCGCAGCTGGCGGGTCGGAGTGCGCGCCCGCTTTTAGATCGCGCACCTGCGGCACACCTTCACCCCAATGACCTCAGATGACGGATATTTCATGCAAGGCTTGATGCAGCCCTATTCCCTGACCCTGGACAGGATACTCGATCATGCTGCCGAGTGGCATGGACGGCGCGAGGTCGTTACCTGGGCGGCGAGCGGCCGCAAGCTGCGTTCGAGCTACCGCGAGGTCCGATTGCGAGCGATGCGCTTCTCGAATGCGCTCCGCCATCTGGGGGTGGTCGAGGGCGACCGCGTCGCGACCCTCGCCTGGAATACGATCGACCATGTCGAGGCTTGGTACGGTATTATGGGGTTGGGGGCGGTCTGCCACACGCTGAACCCGCGTCTCTTCCTCGATCAGATCGCGTGGATCATCGACCATGCAGAGGATCGCCTGCTCGTCGTCTCCCCGGGCCTGCTCCCGCTCGCGCGCGAGCTTGCCGCGCGCTGCCCCTCGATCGAGGCCGTGATCGTATTAAGGGGCGGCGACGAGGGCGCAGAGACTGGCCCGGCCCTGCATCGCTACGACGACCTCATCGAGGACCGTGAGGAGGAGGGGGCGAGGTGGGGCGCGTTCGGCGAGGAGGCTGCAGCGGGGCTCTGCTACACGTCGGGCACCACCGGCGATCCCAAAGGCGTGCTCTATTCGCACCGTTCCAATTATCTTCACGCCCTGACGTCGATCCAGCCCGACATGCTGGGGCTCAGGGCGACCGACACCGTGCTGCCGCTTGTGCCGATGTTCCACGCCAATGCATGGGGGCTGGTCTTCTCCTGTCCTGCGGTCGGCGCGAAGCTGGTGCTTCCCGGCGACCGGCTGGACGGCGCGTCGGTGTCGGAGCTGATAAATAGCGAGGGCGTGACGTTCGCGGCGGCGGTTCCCACCGTCTGGCAAGACTATGTGAACTATCTGAAATCGTCGGGCGAGCGGCCTGCGGCACTCGACCGTGTGCTCATCGGAGGCGCCGCCGTCCCCGAGGGGCTCGTCTGCGATCTGGCATCCTTCGGTGTGCGCGTGATCCACGCCTGGGGGATGACCGAGGCCTCTCCGATCGGGACAGTGAATGCCGACGTCTGCGAGACCGCAGGTCTTGAGGGCAACGAGCGGAGTGAGCTGACCCTGAAGCAGGGGCGGCCGCCGCTCGGTGTCTCACTGGCACTGAAGGGCGATGAGAGTGAAGCTGCACCACGTGATGGGGCGGCGAACGGCAGGCTGATGATCCGCGGGCATTCCATCGCCCGCGCCTATTTCCGCCAGGACACGCCGATCCTCGATGCCGAAGGCTGGTTCGATACCGGCGATATCGCGCGCATCGATCCCTTGGGCTTCATGCAGATCACTGACCGCGCGAAGGACGTCATCAAGTCGGGAGGCGAATGGATCAGCTCGATGGATATCGAAAATATCGCCGCCTCGCACGCCGAGGTTACCCGCGCGGCAGTGATCGGCGTGCCGCACGAGAAATGGGGCGAACGGCCGCTGCTGATCCTGGTGTGCGAGCGCCCTTCGGAGGGGCTCGCCGATGAAATCCGCACGCTGCTGAGCGGCAAGATCGCGAAGTGGTGGATTCCTGATGAGATCCGCTTTGCCGACGCCATCCCGCTCGGCGCGACCGGCAAGATCGACAAGAAGGCGCTGCGGCTCGAACTGCTCGCGAGCTAACGGCTTTTCGGAATAGCTAAATCGACGAAAATCAGGGTGGAGGAGAAATGCCATGAGATCGCTGCCGAAAGCAAGAGCCGGAACGATGACGCTGCTTGCCGCCACCCTGTGCCTCGGCCCCACGGCGGCGCAATCGCAGTCAAGCCCCTGGCCAGAAGGCGTCAGGAACCATGGCTATGATCTGAACTCGAGTTTCGTGCAGCTTCCGCTCCCGACGGGAGAGGAGGCCTTTGAAAGCCTCGATGGCAAGCGCATGTCGAAGGACGTCGACGAGATTGTTGCCTTTTCGATCAAGGACAAGGCCGACGGCAATTTGCTGTGGGGGCGGGTCGCTGGCAGCAAGAATGACGCGGCCGTTACCGAATGGGTCGAGCGCCGCTTCAGGGCTATAGGTCTCGAGAATGTGAAGCGAGAGACCTTCGACCTGCCGCCGCAATGGTTCCCGACGTCGTGGCGGCTGACCGCCTCGGCGGGAGGGCAGAAGATCAGTTTCGAGAGCGCCCGGGCGAGCGGCGTGCCGCTTCCCGAGGGCGGGCTGGAACTTGAACCGATCTGGGTCGGGTTAGGAACCGAGGCCGATTTCGCGGGACGCGATGTCAGGGGCAAGCTCGTCGTGGTCTCCAGCATCCCGCAGCCGGGCACGATCAGCCATTCGGCGGGCTGGCTCGGCGTCGCCAAGCGCGCGCAGGAGAAGGGCGCCGCCGCTCTTCTCGTAAACATCGCCCTGCCGGGCAATTTCGAGGTGCAGGTGGCGCCGGGCCCCCGCTCCAACACCGGGCTCACGACATTCACGATGGGAACACGCGACACCGACGCGCTCCGCTCCTTGATAGAGAAGGGGCCGGTACGGATTCACGCCGACTATCGATCCGAGATGCGCGAAAATCTGAAGGATTACAGCATTTGGGGAAGCCTACCGGGAACGACGGACGAAGATGTCTATGTTCTCGCGCATCATGACGCGGTTTTCACCGGCGGCATGGACAATGCTTCGGGGATGGCGGTCATGCTCGCGCTGGCGGAACATTTTGCAAAAATACCGAAGGAGCAGCGGCGGCGCACGATCCATTTCGTGAGCACCGCGGGCCATCACAACGGGTCGCCGGCCACCGCCGCCATGCATGAGGGGCGTAGCGAGATATTCGCAAAAACGGCGCTGGTCATCAACTCTGAGCATGTCGCGTCCGCCCAAACCTATATCTGGGGCGTGAACGGCGCCGGCGCCCGCGTCGAACCTGCGCTGCGCCTCTCGAACTCGGTGAACGCCCGCATGTGGTGGATCTTCGGCAGCGACCGGCTGGCATCGATTGCGCTCGATGCGTGGAAAAGATTCGGCGTGACTCTGTTCGACACGATGGAGCCCCACGCACCCGGCGATATCTCACACATCCACCGCGACGTTCCCAATCTGCAGCTCATTGACGCGCAGCCGGTCTATCACACCAATGCACCCGATATCGTGCCCGCGCCCGCGCTGGAGGCCGTCGCGCGCTCCTACGCTAAGATCCTGCGCGAAGTAGACCGGCTCGATCGGGCCGATATTGCCCCCAGATCGGAATCGGCCAACGCCAAAGTTTCATGGCGTTGACACCTTGGCACTACTCAATGTCTGCTTCTCACGCTTTCTGATCGGAAGCAGACCGTCTCAAAATCGTTGAGAGCTTCGGACGCCGATAGGCGTCGGAAAGTCTTCGATGCCCGAACTGCGGGGATCATGGGCTGACTATGGGGCAAGCTGTTTTGCGCGGTTCGTGGGGTAGCCAGGTGCTGCCGAAAAGCGGACGCATCCGAGAGCAGACCGTCTGGATTTAGATCGCGAAAGCGGACGTTCAAAAGCGGACGGGCCGATTTTGATAGTGCGGCGTCTGCTTTTGCGCAGCGCCGGCGCGAGCGGGTCCGCGTCCAGGCGCGGGCCTGCCCTGGATCGTGTCGGTGCCAGGCCGTGCCGGATCACGGCGCCTCTATCCCGGGTGCGAGGGCTGAGGGAGGCGGTGCGCGAGGCTGATAGCGGCGTTCGAACACCTCGATGATGATCATCGTACCGCCGCAGCACGGGCAGGCCGGTCGGGGCTGTGCATCGACGACGGGCTCGTCGGTCGGTGGAAGTGCGACATCGAGCAGCCGGCGCGCGCGTTCGAGATGAGCCTTGCGCCTGGCGGAGGCGAGCAGGCCATAGTGGCGGATGCGGTGGAACCCGCGCGGCAGGGCATGGAGGAGAAAGCGGCGTATAAACTCGTCGGCGGTGAGGGTCATGACCTGCTGTCGTCCGGGCCCGGACTGGCGATAGTCCTTGTAGCGGAATGTGACCCCGGCCTCATCGAAGCGAAGAAGGCGGCTGTTCGATATGGCGACCCGGTGGGTGTATCGCGGCAGATAGGCGAGGACCGCTTCGGGGCCTGCGAACGGCGGCTTGGCGTAGACCACCCAGCGCTTCTTCCTGACAGGAGCGAGGTGCCGCAGGAAAGCGCGCCGGTCAGCGAGCTGTGTCATGCTGCCAAAGAAGGTGAGCTGCCCACGGTCATGTAAGGCGCGCAGCCTCGTCAGGAACAGGCGGCGGAACAGGGCGCCGAGCACGCGGACCGGGAGCAGGAAGGCGGGGCGTGCGGATATCCAGCGCGTCCCGTCTCGGGAGATACCGCCGCCGGGCACGATCATATGGATGTGGGGATGATGGGTCAGCGCCGAGCCCCATGTGTGGAGGACGGCGGTGATGCCGATCTTGGCGCCAAGATGACTGGGGTCGGCGGCGATGGTCAGCATCGTATCGGCAGCGGCCTTGAACAGCAGATCATAGACGAGCGCCTTATTGTGGAAGGCGATCGCGGCCACCTCGGCGGGGAGCGTGAACACGACGTGGAAGTAACCGACCGGGAGCAGGTCGGCCTCGCGCGCTTCGAGCCATGTGCGCGCGGCAGCGCCCTGGCACCTTGGGCAGTGCCGGTTCCGGCAGCTGTTATAGGCGATCCGCCAGTGGCCGCAGTCGGTACAGGCCTCCACGTGGCCGCCGAGCGCGGCGGTGCGGCAATGCTCGATCGCCGACATGATCTTGAGCTGATGTAGGCTCAGATGCCCGGCATGGGCGACGCGATAGGCAGGCCCCGCGGCACGGAAGATGTCGGCGACCTCGAGTGAGGCACGCGTTAGCGTCAGCCGTCGGGTGCCTCCTCGCTCGGCGATGCGAGCGCGAGCCTGTCGAGCGGACTGGTCAACGCACACATCGTCTTGGTCGCGACCTTCGTGTAAAAGGCGGTGGTATTTAGCGCGGCGTGGCCGAGCATCGCCTGGATGACGCGGATATCAACGCCGTCTTCAAGGAGATGGGTGGCGAAGCTGTGGCGCAGCGTATGCGGTCCGACGCGCTTGTCGATATCCGCCGCCTCTGCGGCCTCGACGACGATCCGGTAGAGCTGGCGCGTGCTGATCGGAGCCGACGCGTTCTGCCCGGGAAAGAGCCAGCCATCGGGAACGAGGATGCCCTGCTGCCGTCCGGCGCGCCACCAGTCGCGCAGCAACAGGAGCAGGCCTTCGGGCAGCATGGCTTTGCGGTAGCGCCCGCCTTTACCGTGCTCGACCCGCAGCAGCATGTGCTTGCTGTCGATATCGCTGACCTTCAGCGCCGACACCTCGGCGACGCGCAGCCCGGCGCCATAGGCGACCGACAGCGCGGCCTGGTGCTTGAGGCAGCGGGTCGCATCGAGCAGGCGCTTCACCTCGGCCATGGTCAGCACCACCGGGATCTTGCGCACCTGCCGGGTGCGGACCAGCTTGCGCGCGAGGTCGGGGCGGTCGAGCGTGTGCGTGAACAGGAACTAGAGCGCGCTGACGATGCTGTTCATGGTCGGCGCCGGAACACCCGCCTGCTGCTGCTCGATCTGGAACTGGCGGACGTCCTCGGCGCTCGCGGTGTGGGGCGAGCGCCCGAGCCAGGTCGCGAACCGTCCGACGTCGCGCAAATAGTTGCGATGCGTCTCCTCGGTGAAACGGCGCATGGTCATGTCGTCGATCAGGCGCTGGCGCAGCGGGCTGATCGGGCCAATCTGGATAAGCTCATTCATCGTTCGACCCCTCAGTTGAAGGAGTCGAAAGGGTCCACCCATGGCAGCGACCGTTCAATCAGGCGCGGCGCTCGCCGGGCCGCTTTACATCGCCGCTAGCTCCAATCCGCGATAGCGGTTCGTGCATCGGCCATCATCGGCGTACCGGAAAATGACGATTGCGCTTCTTTGGATTTCGCATCCAAAAAACATCGAGCGACCGTCTACGGTTTTTATATCCGACCGATTTGAAGCAGTTGATGCGCTTTTGCTCGCCCTGCCGATCGTCATCATGACTGCGACGATTGCCCATGCCGAGGGCTCGAACGGGAATGCTGTAGACAGCCGCGTCGACATTGGCGGGCGTTCCATTCATCTGATGTGCCGCGGAACCGGTACGCCCACCGTCGTCGGGGACGCCGGAATGGGCACCGCGCCCGTCGAAGTGCGCGGGGCCTCCTGACGACGAGAAAGCCGGGCAAACGGCCGCGTCGAAAGTTACGGTCAGAAGTGATTGCAAACGTCGTAATGTAGCTTATTGTTTGGCCCAATCATTCGTGTGATTTGCAAATCGGAGAGAATTTCATGCAGCCTGTTCGGATCGGATTGATCGGCGCGTCTCGCGTCGCGCTACATGCGGCCACCGGAGCTGCTGCCCATGTCGGCAATGTCGAGGTCATCGCCGTCGCGTCGCGCGATTTCGGGCGGGCGCTGGCGTTCGCGAAGGAGCAGAGGATCGAGCGGGCCTATGGTGACTATACGGCGCTCCTGAACGATCCCGACGTCGATCTCGTCTATATCGGCACCCCGCCGAGCCACCATGCCGAGCAGGCTCTCGCGGCCATTACGGCCGGCAAATCCGTCCTTGTCGAAAAGCCTTTTTCCTTGACCGCTGCCGACGCCGTCCGGGTGCGTGACGCCGCGGCCGCCTCGGGCGTCCGGGTTTTCGAGGCGATGCATTCGCCGCACCACCGGCTGTTCCAGCGGATCAGCGAACTTGTGAGCCAAGGCGAGTTGGGCCATCTGAAGTCGATCGATGCGCTGTTCGAGGCTCCGATCGACAGGGGGGATGCCATCCGCTGGTCGCCGGAGCTTGGCGGGGGCGCACTAATGGATCTCGGCGTCTATCCGCTGGCCTTCGTCCGGCGCATCGCCGGCGAGGATTTCGAGGTCAAATCGGCCGAGGCGGAATTCATGGGCGGGGTCGATGCGCGCTTCGAGGCCGTTCTTGCGTATGACAATGGCCTCGAGTGCCGTATTGCCGCCTCGATGATCGCGCAGGCTCCAGCTGCCCGGCTGAGGATCGAGGGTGAGGATGGCTGGATCGAGGCGATCAATCCCGTCCTGCCGCAACTCGGGCATCGTCTGACCCTTTGTGTCGGTGGGCAGCAGAAGGATGAGCAGGTCGGCGGGCCCAGTTCGTTCGAGGCGCAGCTCGCCGCCGTTGCGGCCACGCTGTCAGATGGCGCGTCATTTCCTGTCCCGGAAGATGATTTCGTCGCATCGATGGTTGCGATCGAGCGGCTGCGGGCGTCGTTCGGCCAGGCTTCCCCGGCAGGCGCCGCCGATCATAATGAGAAGGCGATATAGGCATTGCGTCCGGCCGAGAAGGTCGAAGGTAGTTCGCCGAGACTGAAGCCGCTCGCATTGGCGGCGGGGACGACGATATACGGACGGCCCTTGTACCGATAGATGGCGAGGCCGCCGCGCGGGCGCGAGGGCAGGGCGCCTTGCCAGAGATGCCGCCCGCTCCGGCTGTCGAAAGCGTGCAGCATCCGGTCCGCTTCGCTGGCAGCGAAGACCAGGCCTCCGGACGTGATCACCAACCCGCCCTTCGAAACGCTCGAGCCGGTCGGTGCGGGACGACCGGGAGCGGTCCCCACGGGTGTCTGCCAGACGCGCTCGCCGCTGTTCATGTCATAGGCAGTGATCGTCTGCCACGGGGGCGTCATGACCGAGTTCCCCGCCTTGGACAGCATGTAGCCGAACGAAGTGCGATAGCGCAGCGGCTCTCCAGGCTTGCGCTCGATGGGCTTGTCGGGCGCGGCCGCCACCGGGACATTCGAGAGATACACAGCAAGGCCGCGGATATCGGTTGCGTCCATGTCGGGGAAACCGGGCATCTGGCCGCGGCCCTCGCGGATCAGCTTCAGGAAGGCAGGCGGCGCGATACGTCCCGAGATATTCTCGAGCGACGGGATCAGCGGCGGCTGGCCCGTGCGGTCTGCACCGTGGCAATCCTGGCAATTGGTCGCATAGACCGCCGCGCCCCGGCCTTTCGACTGGGCGAGTATCTCGAGCGCCCCCGCGGTCATTCCCTCGCTGAGTTTCAGAAAGGCGGGCATGTCGTAGGACAGGACGTAGAAGCGCCCGGTTGCGGGATCGCCGGCCGCCATGCCCCAATTGGCGCCGCCATGGCTTCCCGGGACCTGGATCGAACCCTTGAGCGACGGGGGCGTGAAAATACCCTCGTTGCGCGAACCCGTCAGTTTGGCGATGACGGCGGCGCGCTCTTCGGCATCAAGCGCGGGGTCGATGTCGGCCTCGGTAAAGCTTTGCCGGGCGAAGGGCAGCGGCCATTGCGGCATCGGCTGTGTCGGCGACGAATATTCGCCAGGGACATCGCTCTGGGGAACGGCGCGCTCCGGGATCGGCCAGAGCGGCTTCCCGGTGACCCGGTCGAACGCATAGACGAAGCCCGTCTTGCCGGCGATGACGACCGCGGGAACAGGCTTGCCTGCCTGCTTTAGCGTCATCAGCACAGGCGAGGCCGTGAGGTCATAATCCCAGAGGTCGTGATGGACGGTCTGGAAATGCCAGAGACGGCGCCCGGTCCGCGCATCCACCGCCACGAGACTGTTGGCGTAGAGATTGTCACCCTTGCGGTCGGCCCCGTAGAAATCATAGGTCGCGGAGCCCGTTACGAAATAGGCGATACCGCGCGCATCGTCGACCGACATGCCGCCCCACACGTTGGCGCCGCCGGCCTTTTTCCAGGCATCGGCAGGCCAGCTTTGATCGCCTTCGTCGCTGGGAGAGGGGATCGTGCGGAATGTCCAGACAAGCGCGCCCGTCCTCACATCATAAGCGCGGACATGGCCGGGAGGATCTTCGTAATTCTCCCCTGTCACCGAACCCATGATGATGAGATCCTCGAACACGCGGCCGGGCGTCGGCGGCGCGATGCGGCCGATGGTCGCGGGGTCGCGGCCGAGACCCTCGCGAAGGTCCACGTCGAAACCCGAGATCAACGCACCGGTGGCGGGATCGAGGGCGCGAAGCCGCTGTCCGGCTGCGAAGAGAAGCCGCTCCTCCTTCCCGTCCTTGCTGCGCCAATAGGAGAAGCCGCGAACTGCGCCCAGCGGGAGCTTCGTATCGGTCTTCCAGAGCGCTGTTCCGGTCGCCGGATCGAGCGCTGCGATGGTACCGGCGCCCCCGACGACAATCAGGCGATCTCCGAGCAGCATCGGCTCCGCCGAGCTGTCGCTGTCGCCAAGGTCGAATGTCCATGCGGGTTTGAGGCGATCGACGTTGGCCGGGGAGAGTTCATCGACGCCAGCGAAATGGGAGGATGCGGCGTCGCCTTCATAGGCGGCCCATCCGGAGTTCGAGCCACCGGTCGGCGCCGCGGTCGCAGAGACAAGCCCATATCCGGCGAGCAACGAGAGAAGGGCCGCCGTCGTTCGCACCCCTGACGTTCCGAGCCATCGCGGCAGCCTGTGATTGCGACCCGATCGTTCCAGCCCTGACCGCTGCATCTCGATTCTCCATGTTTGGCGTCTCTGCGCGCCTTCTTCCGCGACTTAATGTTATTCTGCTCGACCATTCAAGCCAATTCAGAACCAATTGCCACAAATGGCTGAACCAATATGATGATTGGTTGCGCGTCGCTCAAGATGTGATCAGATCCGCGCATGGGGCAGGGCGGCAAAGGGAATCTGCGCTGACGGCAACGGGTGAGAAGGGCAGGGGGCGACGCGCGATCGGTGCGGTTCCGGCGGTTTGAGCGCCGCAACCCGGCGGGAGACGTGTCGCCGACCCTGGCGCATTTCTCATGCTTCGGCTGCCAACAAAGCGGTTGGGCCTCAGGCTGCGAGCAAGTGGCCGCGTAGCTCGCGCAGGTGATTGTGCAATTCAGTGCGCGCCCGCTCGGCGTCGCGGTTGGCGACCGCCTCGAAGATGGCGCGATGATGCCGATGGTAGAGATCGCGGCGTTCGGGCGTGACGGACCGGCGGCGTATGTCGGCCCAGACCGGCGAATTGCGGGCCTGCACGATCGCCGTGTAAAGCAAGGCCAGCGTCTCGTTGCGCGCCGCACCGACGAGCGTTTCGTGAAACTGCCCGTCCCAGATGTCGAACTCGCTCTCTTCACTTGCTGCCGTCATGCGCTCGAGGCACTCTTCCAGATAGGCAAGTTGCCGCGCCGACGCGCGGTGCGCCGCAAGTTCAGCGACGGCCGGTTCGATAATCAGCCGCACCTCCATCAGGTCGGCGGGGCTTGCGGCACGCAATATTCCGAGCAGGCTGTCGCCTTCCGAGAGCGTCGTCAGCGCGCCCAGCTGCTCCATCATCGTATCGATGCCGCGGGCGCCAGCGAGACCGGTCACGAACGTGCCACGCCCGACATGGCGATGGATCTTGCCTTCGGCTCTCAGCTGGTTGAGCCCCTTGCGCAGCAGATTGCGGGAGATGCCGAGGCGCTTCTCGAGTTCGCGTTCCGTCGGAAGGCGAGTTCCGGGTGCCCAGTCGCCGCTGTCGATCTTCGTCTTGAAATCGGTCACGAGCGCGGCGAGTTCCTCCGCGGGCGTCAGCGTGCGCGGCGAAAGGATGACGTCCTCGTCTTCATTGTCCTTCGAGGACGCCGTTTCCATTGTCATCGGTCCTTCCTCTTCATGCTCAGGCGCCATCGAGGTTGTCATTCCTCGACCACGCGGTCCCGTCAACGCCTAGCTGCATCGCGGTTCCAGAATATGGCAGTCCCGAACCGGGTCGAAGTCACCAGATCGGAATGTCCGTCGCCATCGAGATCGGCCGCGAGCAGCTCGGAACCCACCCCCGACCGGTTGTGGATGAGATGCGGGACGAACTGCGCGCCGCCGGGAGCCGACGGATCCCGGACGGTCTCGTACCAGTAGAGAACCGGCGGTCCCCAGCTGTCGGGGTCTCCCCAGGATTCAAGGTGCGAGAAATAGCGCTTGCCGGTGACAAAATCGGGGATGCCGTCGCCGTTCACGTCGGCCGCGATGCTGCCGTGCGCCTGCGAGAAGACAAAGCCGCCTGCATTCGTCCCGCCGGGGCCATCCATGATCAGGTGCTGCGTAAAGCCGATTTTTCCCGCGGCATCGCGCGTTTGTTCGAACCAGGCGAGACCATAGCCGTGCGCGCTGAGCGCTGTTACGACATCGTTCAGCCCATCGCCGTTGACGTCGTAGACAGCCATTCCTGCGCCGCCCGCGCCGCCGGGGCCGTGTCGTCCGAAAAATTGCGCATGGTGGCGCCAGGGAGTAGCGGCAGCGCCGGGGTTCTCCCACCAACCGAAGCGCGACACAATGTCGAGACGGCCATCGCCGTTGAGATCCCCGGTGCCGAATCCGTGGTTTCCACCGGGCCCCACGCCCTCTTTGGAGAGCGTTTCGACCAGCCATTTTCCCGCAGGATTAGCCGGGTCCGGGCGGGCCGCGCGCAATTCGCCCGGTATGGTGTAAAGAAGCTCGGCTTTCCCGTCGCCATCGATGTCGGCAAGCGCGGTCTTTTCGGTGACGAGCATGTCGAGGACCGTCGCGACAGCCCAGCGCCGCTTCTCGCCCTTCGGATTGACGTAGAGTTGACCGAAAGGCGGGGCATGCCGGACCGCCAATATGTCGGGCCAGCCATCACCGGTGAAGTCGGCGACATATTGCTCGAAAAATTTCGGATAGTCCGTCGCGGGGTTCGCGGCTTCGGGCAGGTCGAACTCCCGGAACTGCTGGAAATCGCCACCGAAATAGATGAAGGGCCCCGCGACGATATCGGTTTTTCCGTCGCGGTCGATGTCGCCTGCCGCAGCGGACCAGCCATAAAAAAAGTCGTTGAGTTGCTGCTTCGTGAAGCCTCCCGCGACTATATCCGGCTCGCGCACGCGCGCGCTCGTGTCGCCGATCGACAGACCCCTGATATCGGCGCGGCTACCGCGTTCGATGAAGAGCGCGGCGGCCCCATAGCCATCGGCATCGGCGACCCAGGATCCAACGGTCGCTCCGTTGACGATAACCCTGACGACATTGGCGTCGAAGACGATCCCGAGGTCGTTCCAGTCCGCCGTGCGAAGATCGGTCGGCGGTGGAGGGAAGGGGGCAGTACTCGTTGCCGGTGCGCGTGCCTTCGGGATCGAGGGGGCTCCGGCAGGGGGCTGCACCGCGAGGCGGCTCATGGCGCCGCCGGTCGGCAGAGGCTTCCGTTCCGCAATGCGCCCTGAACGATCGACAATGATCCGCTCGGCCGGTCTGCCCGGCTCTCCCACGGGCACGAGAATGCCGCTCCAACCGCCGGCCCCGGTCCGTTCGATCCTGAGGAGGGCGCCGAGCCGGCACGGCCCTGAGCAGCGAAATTGCCCCTTCGCTTCGATATCCTGCAATGGAAAATCGAACAGAAGCCAACCGTCGCCCTTTACACCGTCGCCCGAAATGACGCCGTTGCGGACAGTCCAGCGAGCCGTGCCGCGGACCTCGGCTTCGGCGATCGTTTGCGGCTTGAGGACGCCCGTCTGCGCCTTGGGTGCGTCCGTGCTGCGTGCGCTGGCGGCAGCAGGTGAGAGCGCGATTGCGGCGGCCAGAGCGGCACCGCCGATCAGAGCGGTCCTTCTCATTCCTTGATCGCAGCGCTCGCGTCCGCGGCGCGAAGATTGTCGCGAATGGTCGCTGCGACCGACTGGATGGCGCGGACGGGATCGAGGGGCATCGCGTCGCCGAGCGTGAAGAGCTCGACGGCATATTTGCCGGTATAGCCCGACGCTTCGGTCGCGCGGACAATCGCCCCAATGTCGTAATTGAGATGGTTATAATCTTCGTCGAACCGGATTGCCTTCGCCTCGACGAGCCGGAGGTCGCCAAACATGTGCGAGAGATCGGCGATGCGGGCCTCGGTCGTTTCCGCAGGACTGTTGCCCCAGTCGGCGAGAAGGCCGAAGCGCGGATGGGCGACACGCTCATGAATGGCCATTACATTCGAGATTTGCGCCGTGTAGCCGAAGTGGTTCTCGACCAGGATGTCGACGCCGATCCGATCGCCATATTCGGCAAGGCGCCGGTAGGAATCGGCGATTCTGTCGGGATCGAATGGGCGGCCTGCGGTAGGCTGGTCCGCGTTCGCGCGTACCGAGGGGGCCCCGATCAGCGCCGCGCGGTCCATCCATTGCTTGACCACCTCGACCGAGTGGTCGCGCCGTTCGTTGTCGAGGGATGCCAGATCCGCGTCGATTGCATCGAGCTGGATATTGTCGATCGAAACGCCTGCTTTCGCGGCGGCTTCAGCCAGCGACGCGCAATAGGCGGGCGAGATGTCATCGAAAAAGACCGACCAGAGCTCGGTGAAGGGCATTCCCAGTTCGTCAGCGACGAACTGGGGAAACTCCGCGAGCTTCATTCGGCGCGCTGGATCGCGCCCGCTCGTATATTGGGCCGGTGTTTGAGCGAACCAGTCGCGGAAGCAGACGGGCGTCGTTCCGACACGGCTATTGGCGAGGGGCAGGCTGGTCACGCAGATAATCTCCTGATTTTCGAACCGGAAGGCGCGCTCATCTTCGCGCGAGATTGGCCGTGATGGTGTCGGCCATCGACCGAACCGCCCGGACCGGGTCCTCGGGCATCGCCTTGCCCATGGTAAAGAGCTCGATCGAATAGGTGCCGCGATAGCCGGCGGCCTCGGTCGCGCGGACGATCGCTGCTATGTCGTAAGCCGAATGGCGATATTGCTCGTCGAAGGTCATTCCCTTCGCCGATACAAAGGCAAGATCCGGGAACATCTTCGCGAGATCGGCGATGCGGCCATCCGTATCGGCGGCGCGGCTGTTACCCCAATCGGCGAGGAGTCTGCAGCGCCGATGGCCGACGCGCTCGTGGATCGCAATGACATTGGCGATCGAGGCGCTGTACCCGGTATGGTTCTCGATCAGGATGTCGACGCCGACCTTGTCGCCGTAGCGCGCAAGCTCGCGAAAGGACTCCGCGATGCGGTCTGGGTCAAATGGCCTTCCCGACACAGGCTGGTCGGTATTTGCGCGCACACGCGGAGCGCCAACAAGGGCTGCGCGGTCCATCCATTGCTTCACGGTGGCGATGCCGCGGGCGCGCACCGCATCATCCGTGGAAGCAAGGTCCGCGTCGATAGCATCGAGCTGGATATTGCCGACCCGGACGCCCGCCTTGCGCGCTGCCGACCGGAGCGAGGCGCAATAGGCAGGCGAAACATCTTCGAAGAATACCGACCAAAGTTCGATTTCGCGGATGCCAAGCTCGTCTGCCGCGAACGCCGGAAACTCGCCGAGCGTCATGGGGCGCGCTGGCGGGCGCCCGCTCGTGAAAGGCTTCGGCGTTTGGGCGAACCAGTCGCGGAACGATACAGGCGTCACGGAAAGACGCCGTGGACGCTCCGGCACCTTTGCAAGCAGGCCAGATCCGAAGCTCGCAAGGCTCGCCGTGACGGCGCTCGCAAGTAGCGTCCTTCTTTTCATCGAACCCCTTTTCACCCCCATTGGATCGCGGGATTTATGGATAATGGGTGAACCAATGTCCATCATTTTGTCGATATTGGCGAGATTTTCTGAGGATTGAACTCGCCAATCGCAACATTTTACGTTTTAATGCAGTAGTTTGAACTGAAAGGTCTGTGTGAACCAATTTGGATTCTATGGGAGCCAATCCTGAACAGGAGAGAAGGATTGGCCTATAGGGATATCGCTGGACGGCGCGCATTGCGGGTGTCGCGGTGGTTTGACCATGCCCTGAAAAGCCCGGTCCGCGCCTTTGCGTCCTGCCAGTCACGCCTGCAGGCCCGAATGTCGTCGGAGAGCGCATCCGCGGGCCGCAGTGCGGCGCCGAGCGCGAATTTGCGATCGATGAGGCGCATCGCCCCGAGGGCGACGAGATCGACGGACGGCGCTGTGTAGACCTTCATATCAGGCCGCAGCGCAGCAAGCGCGGGAGCGAAGTCATCCAGATCGGCGAGGTCACCGGAGACGAGAAGTCTTGTGCGGCTCCCGATCGTCGAGAGCGCCGCATCTGCCTCGAGCGCGGCGTTGAGGCCATCGACCCGTTGGCCGGATTCCGTTTTTGACGTCTCGTGCTCAGGGTCCGGTCGCGCCGGCGCGGCGAAGTCGCCCAAATTGCCGGCACTGCCCCACTGGCGGGTGGCTTTGAACCGCGCCGCCGCGACTGGCCGATCGTAGGGGTCGACTTCAAGAAAGCAATTGCGCTGGACAGGATAGCCGTCTGCGCAAAGCGGGTCGGAGACGATACGCATCGCCACCGGCTGATTGTCTGTGGTGATGAGCGTGGCATCGGACATGCCGATTTCGGCGAAGGCCCGGGCGGCCAGAAGCGCGGCGTGCCGGTCAGACATGCCGGTGAGGATCCGTGTGATGCGGGGCAGGCCGGACCGTTTCGCGAGTTCAGGACGGATGAAACCCAGCGGCTCATAGGCCGACATGATCGGGGCGAATTTCCGTGCCCAACCGCGGCTGAGTGCAAGGGGCGAATAGCGTCCGGTGTCCGCGCACCAAAGGTCGCCATGGCTACCGAGACCGGTGACCTCGGTCGCCGCGCGACCCGAGAGGAACCACCCCCAATATTGAGCCCACGGAAGAATTGTCGCCCCTTCGGTCGCATTGGGAGTGATTTGCTCCATCCAATAGAGCCGAGCGCCGAGATCCTGGCCACCCGATGTGCGCGGCGACCGGGTTGGCGCAGACGCGTCGCGGTCGTTTCGATACGCAGCGGCGATATCCTTCGGGAGTGGTTCGTCGTGGTCGAGAGGCGCAAATGCCAGCCCATCCGCGTTGATTGCAGCAAGGGTCGCGCCGTGCGCGATCGGGATGATCGTGCCGACATTCTCATCGGCATATTGAGTGAGAGCCTCAAGGAGCCACGCGCCGATGCCTTCGGCGTCGAGGCGCCTGATGCCGCCGGTCGCGTGAGGGGGTGCGATATGTTGCTGCCCATCGAGCAGCGTCCCCGCACTCGACCAGAGGCTGACCTTGCTAACGGTCTTTCCGACGTGGACGATTACCGCGTTCTTGCTTCGCACGGTCTTGCTCTCCCGATATCGGGAAGCTTGTAACAGTCAGTTTTGATTGTTTCTAGCGCCTTTGTCGAGCATGCCCAATCCCGACCTGTCCGGCGCAGCAATGATCCGGATCCCACGGCTGGGCGGGGTTGCGGGATGGCTTTCATCACGCCGGAGCGCAACACCCGGGATCGCGGCAGTGATCAGTCAGGAGCGCGATGCTCAGCGAAAGCTCCAAATGCTGCTGACCGAGCACAATGGGCCGGAAGCCCCGCTTATCTCGCCACGCCGAGATCTGCGGCGACGGCTTTGTCGATCTCCTCGGTAATTGCGGCAGCCATCGGATTGTTGATCATCGTGGTTACCCGCACGCGTCTGACAGTATCGACCCAGGCGTGCGTCCCGGCGGCGCCGTCCCAGCCATAAGTGCCACGCTTGCGTCCGAGGCTGTCGGTTTCGGCCGTAGTGACCATCGCGCCTGCCCCGAACCCCGCCGGCTCTTTGGTTACAACCGGACCGAGGCCGCGATATAGGACCCCTTTCGGCATGAGGTTCGACTTGGCAAGGCGAGCGGTCTGCGGCCGCAACACGCGGACACCGTTCAGCGTCCCGTCATTTGCCAGCATATGAAGGAACCGATCATAATCGGCAGCACTGGAAACCAGCCCTGCGCCGCCGTATGGGAAGCTGGGCGCATCGAGATACACCGAGCTCGCCGCCGGGTCGGCGGGCGAGAATTTGGCCGATGCCGGCGCGCTGGGCAAGGCGCCTGGAACGCTGAGATAGTTGGTCGCGAAGCGCCCGACTTCGCTGGCGGGCACCTGCCAATATGTCGAATTCATGCCAAGCGGCGTGAACAGGCGCTGCTGCAGGAATGTTTCAAAGGGCATGCCTGCCGCCTTTTCGACCACGGCGGCAAGGACGTCGAGGCTCATCGAATAGCTGAAGCGCGTGCCGGGGTCGGCCACAAGCCCGGCTGTCGCGGCGCGCTTCGCGAAATCCTGGAGCGTGGTCGGGCGTGCTGTCCGGACTGCGGCCTCCGTCGCCCGGCTCCACTGGAACGGCAGGATCCCGGCCTTGTTCATGGCGTCGACCGCAGGCGACTTGCCCCCGATCGCATAGCCCAGGCCCGACGTGTGCGTCAGGAGATGACGAATGGTGATGGGGCCCGTTGCCGGGCGCGTTTCGAGGCCGTTGTCGGGATCGATCAGCACGCGGACGTTCTTATACTCCGGAAAGAATTCGCTTAGCGGTTGATCGAGGTCCAGCTTGCCTTCGTCCACCAGGATCATGGCCGCGACGGCAGTGATTGGTTTCGTCATCGAATAAATCCGCCACAGCGAATCCTGCGTTGCCTCGATGCCGGTGCCGATAGTGAGTTCGCCGGCCGAGATGAAGGTGGTCGGATCATCGCCGACGCCCACTGCGACAGTAATTCCATTGACGCGGCCCTCCCGGACAGCAGCGTCAACGGCAGCCTGGACAGCCGGAAATGCGCGCGGCGCGGGTGCAACGGTTGTCGCCGGCGCGACGTTGATCGCCGACTGCGGCGCACATCCAGCGAGCAGAAGGACCAGAAACGGAACGACAACTTTCATTTAAGTCTCCCTGAGGCGCTCAACGACGTGCGTTCAGTACGCAGGAGCGAAGGACCGGAGCGGTACCGTCCCCATCCCGGCACAAGCGTTCGCATGCGGCGACGTTACGGTCAATACTGCTTGCATCTATGTCATATGCTTCGCTAGCGTAAGGCTCGTGCATGGGGAGGAAGCTGTTTTGTCAGACCGTCGTTCGATTCTGATAGGCGCGGGGCTTACCGGCGCGAGGGTGGAGCGAAACGCATGATCACACGCCTCCTGGTTTCAGTCATTCTGGGAGGTGTCGCCATTGCGATGCCGGGCGCGGGGCATGCGTCTCCGGACGCATCGGCTTCGGTAGTCGCCGCTTGCGCCGATAGTAAGGGCGAGCGATTGATCCTGGACCATCTGCCGAAGCGTACGGGTCCCAAGATCCTGCTGTTCAATGGCAAAAACCTTGAAGATTGGGAGGGGTGGCTCGGATATGGCGATCCTGCACGGACCTATCGTGGTCCGGCCGGATCTCCGCTGGGGCACGAGGGCGCCGATGGCGTCTTCAAACGAGTACGCGAAGACGGCAAACCCGCAATCTACATCTCGGGAAAGACTTGGGGCGCGCTAACGCACAAGGGCGATTTCGGAAATTACCATTTGCGGCTTGAATTCAAATGGGGTGAGAAACGCTGGCCTCCCAGCGAGGGCAATCCTCCCAATAACGGCGTCATGTATCACAGCCATGGCAATCCCGGCGAGATCTTCGGGACGTGGATGAAGTCGGTCGAATTCGAGATGGTACCGGGCTCCCTCGGCATGGCGCTGCCTATTGCGCTAAACATTCGCTTCAATACCAGCGTCGCCGTCGATCTTTCCCTTCCTGCCCCACACTATCGCTTCATGGAAGGCGGGGAGGACCTGGTGGTTGCTCCGATGCTGAACGTGAAGGTCGCGCAGAACGCCGAACGGCCACATGGCGAATGGAACAGGCTCGACCTCTATGTTTTAGGCGACAAGGCCATTCATGTGGTCAACGGCGTACCCGTCATGATGGTTCGCGGCATCCGGACGGTGGATGCGACGGGTCGCGCGGTGCCGTTGACCCATGGCAGGATCCAGCTTCAGTCCCAAGGCGCGGAAACCTACTTTCGGTCGCTGGTAATCGAGCCAATCGATGCCCTTCCGACCATCCGCACCATCCGGGACGCGCGAGACGGGACTTGTGCCCGGCAATAGAGCGAAGTCTCGCGCCCCGGTTCCAGGGTCCGGACGCATGTGCCGACCTCGTTCCGCGGCACGCGGCTCGACGCCTTGAAGGGCCAGCAGGCAGTTCAGACCACCAAGGCAGCAATCTCGTAGAAGCCCACGCTCGGCAGGGTGAATCGAACCGTTCGCCCATCTTGCGCAAAGGCCACCGATTTGCCCGCCTCAAGCAGGTCGACGCGCTGCATCTTCACCTTGGACGGCAGCGTGAGCGTAACCGATTGCGCGCCCAACGGGATGGGCTTGCGTAATCGACCGCCGAGAGCATTCGGCGCGTTATAGTTCAGCAAATGGACGGCGAACCCTGCTTGTGTCTCCCAGGCATTGACCTCCATCAGCCCCTCGCCGGTCACGGTCAGCCCGGCATCGTCACCGAGCGTCCATCGCACCGCGTTGGCCAGCTGCCTGCCCAAATCGGGCATGTCGGCGCGCTCGTAGCTTGCATCGTGATCGCCCGCGAAATAGACCAGCCGCGACCGACCAACCTGTCGCGCGACGACGGTGGGCTCGTTGGTGGGCCCGCCGTTGGCAAACACCATTTCCGGAGGGCCGCCGGGTGCAAGCGGCATATAAGTGGCGGGCGCATCGGCCACCGGCGCGAGCGGGACACGCCACAGGGGGCCGGCGATCCAGGTCGTGTTGCCGAAGCCGTCGGTGAGCGGGCTTGTACCTTTCAGCGCCTGGTAATGCATCGACTGCGGCGTGAAGGCGGGCGGGTTCCATTTCTGGCGCTCCCCGGTCTTGCGGATGCCGAAGATGTCGGCCAGCGCGAAGTCGGGGCGGGGCTTGCCCGTTTCATCGTACAGGCCGGTTTCAAACGTTGAAATCAGCGATCCGCCGCGCTGCGCGAACTGGCGCAGCGACAGGGCCTGAGCATCGCTCATCAACGCCAGATTGGGCAGGATCAACACCGCATATTGCGCGAGACGGTCGGCGCCGAGATCGTTGGCGTGCACGAAGTCATAGGCAGTCCGGTTCTCGACGAGCATTTTGCAAATGCCCTCGACCGCGATCGCTCGCTCATTGCCGGCCGGCGCCTTGTATTGCTCCATCGAACCGGGCGAGATGACGACGCCGACCTTGCCCAGCGGCCGCTTGTTCTGGAAGTGAATGTCGTTCGCGGCCAGCCAGTTGAAGAAGGGCTTGACCAACTCCTGCCAGCGCTGGTCCTGGCTGAAGCTTTGCGTCATGCCCAGCATATGGTGCCATACCACGCCGCCCGACGCCGCAGTCTGCGCCATGCGGCTGAGCGATTCCGCGGTGGTATTAGAGATGTGGCGCCAGTCGTTGCCAGGGACGCTCCCGTAGCCCGATGTTACAAGCGCATAGGGGCGGTCGCGCATCAGCGACTGCGCGATCTTGGCGTCGATCGAGCCGTCCCAGACAGGATCTTCCAGCTTCGGCCGGCTTTGCGCGTCGCAAGCCGAAAAGGAGGAGCTGCGCGAAATCCGCCACGGCACATCACCGCCGCCAAACCCGCCGAAAAAGGAATTGGTGAAAAAGCCTGCGGCGTTCTTGTTGAGGAACATTTTGCGGAACAGCGCGAGCGTTTCGTCGGTCCGCTTGTCCAGTGCGGCCTTGTAAGCCGCTGACTTGGGATCGCCGATTTTTCGACAGGTGTCGCAATAACAGATTTGTGCCGTCGGCCAGCCATTGGTGAACATGCCGTCGAGCGGGTAGCGGTCCAGAATCTCGCGCAGCATTGCTGGCAGCTGCTCCGAGAAATAGTCGCTCATTTGACAGGTGATGGCGACATTGGGATCAAACAGCACCGGCTTCCCGTCGGGCAGGCGGCGGAACCAGGAGGGATGCGCGGCGGCAGTCGCCTCGTCATACCATTGATGGTCTGGGCTCATCCGTCCGATCACGCGCAGTCCCCGCGCGCGCGCCGCGTCGATGCATTCACCGGTGAAATCACGCCCACCCAACCAGCGGCTATGATGGAAGAACTCTACCTTGCTCGGATAAAAGGCGATCGGCCCGGATATGGAGAGGACTACTGCCTGGGCCTTTGCCGACGCCCAGAACTCGGCCCATTTTGCCGGCTCTCCGAGCTCGGGATCGCGTTCGTTGAGGTTTGTCTGGCCGATCCGCTTGATCGTCTCGTACCACTTCGCCTTCTTCTCGCCGCGCACGGCGCTCATCGCGGCGCCTGGAACCATGGCGCCCAGCAGTCCGGCGGAGCCGGCCAATCCGAATTCGCGACGTGTCAGCGACATCTTGTCCTCCCGTTACTGGGCCGCAAATCTGCGAAGAGCGATCGAAGCTTTGCCTTCCTGTCGTCTCGCAACATACGGTCAAAATTGCTTGTTAGTAGGATGGTGATGCGGGTTCGGCAACAATCGGCGTTCGACTTGTGGCCGTTTCGATGCCGCCGCGATCCAACCGCATCCCATAATGTAAGTGCCGCGGGTCTTGCCCGTGAGGCACCTCAAACCCAAGGAATTTCAACGTTCGCGATGCAGGCGGCCGGACACCCTCGAAAGGCGGGTGACCGAGTCGCGCGGCGCCGCTGTATGTAATTTACAATCTAGACTGACTGTTTGTGTCGCTTTTTTGTTTCGGCTCTGTTAGCACGCGCCGTGCCGCCACATGGGTCACTCACGGAGACATTCGTCGTGCAGAAAAGAAAGATCGCAAAGCTCCTCGTCGCCAATCGGGGCGAGATTGCCATTCGGGTATTCCGCGCGGCGACCGAACTCGGGATACGGACCGTTGCGATCTACGCCCGCGAAGACAAGCTCTCGCTCCACCGCTTCAAGGCCGACGAGGCCTACCAGCTCACCGGGGACGGAAAGTCGGCGATCGGAGCCTATCTCGACATCCAGCATATCATCGCGATCGCACGCGAGACCGGCGTCGACGCCATTCATCCGGGCTACGGCTTTCTATCCGAAAGTCCCGATTTCGCGCAGGCCTGCCTCGATGCGGGCATAGCCTTCATCGGCCCGCGCCCGGAAACGATGCGCGAGCTCGGCGACAAGGTGTCCGCGCGCGGTGTTGCGGTCGCCGCAAATGTTCCGGTGGTGCCCGCAAGCGGTCCCCTTCCGAGCGACGAGGCGGAGATCCGCGCGATAGCGGCGCGCATCGGCTATCCGTTGATGTTGAAGGCGAGCTGGGGAGGCGGGGGGCGGGGTATGCGCCCGATCGAGAGCGAGGCCGGCCTGATCGACGCGGTGCACTCGGGACGAAGCGAGGCTCGCTCGGCCTTCGGCCGCGACGAGGTCTATCTCGAGAAGCTGATCAGGCGCGCACGGCATGTCGAGGTGCAGCTGCTCGGTGACGGGGATGGCAATCTCTTCCATCTCTTCGAACGCGACTGCTCGATCCAGCGCCGCAACCAGAAGGTCATCGAGCGGGCACCGGCGCCCTATCTTGAGGAACAGGCTCGGACCGCCATCTGCGAGGCGGCCCTCGCGATCGGGCGGGCTACCGGCTATCTTGGCGCTGGTACGGTCGAATTCCTCCTCGACGAGACGAGCGGCGCGTTCTATTTTATCGAGGTCAATCCGCGGATCCAGGTCGAACACACGGTCACGGAAATGGTGACCGGCATCGACATCGTGAAGGCGCAGATCCGCATCGCCGAGGGCGGGCGGATCGGTATTGCGGCTGAAACCGGCGTGCCGCCGCAATCGGATATCTCCCTGAACGGTCATGCGCTCCAATGCCGCATTACCACCGAGGATCCGCTCAACAATTTCATTCCGGATTATGGGCGGCTGACCGCCTATCGCGGGGCCTTCGGCTATGGCGTGCGTGTCGATGGCGGGACCGCCTATTCGGGCGCGATCGTAACGCGTCATTTCGACCCGCTCCTCGAGAAGGTCACGGCCTGGGCGCCCACCGCGGAGGAGACGATAGCGCGCATGACGCGCGCGCTGCGCGAATATCGCATACGCGGCGTGGCGACCAATCTCGCCTTTCTCGAGAATGTGCTGACACATCCCGGCTTCGCGGCCTGCCGCTATACGACCCGCTTCATCGACGAGACTCCGGAACTTCTCGTCCCCGGTCAGCGGCGCGACCGGGCGACCCGCCTCTTGAGCTACATCGCCGACGTCACGGTCAACGGTCATCCCGACGTGAAGGATCGGCCGCGGCCGGCAGCGGGCGCGCGATTGCCGTCGCTGCCGCCGGCGACCGGCGAGATTCCCAGGGGGGCGCGGCATCTCCTGGAAGAGCAAGGCGCCGACGCGCTCTGCCGCTGGATCCGCGACCAGCCGCAGGTTCTGGTTACCGACACGACGATGCGAGACGCCCACCAGTCGCTGCTGGCAACCAGGATGCGAACGCACGACATGGTGAATGCAGCGGGCACCTATTCGCGAAGCCTCCCGCAACTGCTGAGCCTCGAGTGTTGGGGCGGCGCGACCTTCGACGTAGCGATGCGCTTCCTGTCCGAGGATCCCTGGGAGCGCCTCGCGGAGATTCGATCGCGCGCGCCCAATCTTCTGACCCAGATGCTGCTGCGCGGTGCCAATGCAGTGGGCTACAAGAACTACCCCGACAATGTCGTGCGCCGTTTCATCGCCGAGGCGGCGAAGGGCATCGACATATTCCGCGTGTTCGACTGTCTCAACTGGGTCGACAACATGCGGGTCGCCATCGAGGCGGTGCGCGACGCCGGCAAGATCGCGCAAGGCGCGCTCTGCTATACCGGCGACATCCTCGATCCGGCGCGAGCGAAATATGATCTTGCCTATTATCTCCAGCTGGCGCGCGAGCTGGAAGAGGCCGGCTGCCAGATGCTCGCGGTCAAGGATATGGCGGGCTTGCTGAAGCCCGAAGCCGCGCGTCTGCTTTTCAGGGCGCTGCGCGACAGCACCGATCTGCCGATCGCCTTCCACACCCACGATACCTCGGGCGCCGCAGCGGCCAGCGTGCTCGTCGCGGTCGACGCCGGGGTCGACAGCGTAGACGCGGCAATGGACGCCATGTCGGGAACCACCTCGCAGCCGTGCCTCGGTTCGATCGTCGAGGCGTTGCGCGGAACGGCGCGCGACACTGGCCTCGACGGCGAGGCCATTCGCCGGCTCAGCTTCTATTGGGAAGCGGTGCGGGGGCAATATGCGGCGTTCGAAAGCGATCTCAGGGCCGGCGCGAGCGAGGTCTATCTGCACGAGATGCCGGGAGGCCAGTTCACCAATCTCAAGGAACAGGCCCGCAGCATTGGTCTCGAGGCGCGATGGCACGATGTCGCGCGCGCGTATCACGACGCCAACATGCTGTTCGGCGATATCGTGAAGGTGACGCCGTCGTCGAAGGTGGTCGGCGACATGGCCCTCATGATGGTGGCGCAGGAGCTGTCACGCGCCGACGTGCTCGACCCGGCGCGCGAAATTGCTTTCCCGTCCTCGGTCGTCGAGATGATGCGCGGCGACCTCGGGCAGCCCAAAGGCGGCTGGCCGGACGATATCCGGACCCGCGTGCTCGGCTCGGAACCCCCCGTGACGGCGCGCCCGGCGAGCCTGCTCGGCGAGCTCGACCTCGCGGCCGAGAAGGTGGCCGCCGAGAGCGAATGCGGCGCTCCGCTCGACGATCGCGATTTCGCCAGCTATCTCATGTATCCCAAGGTCTTTTCGTCCTTTGCGGCGGCGCGGCGGCGCTTCGGGCCGGTGTCGACGCTGCCCACGCCGACCTATTTCTACGGCATGCAGATCGGAGAAGAGATCAACGTCGCAATCGAGCCGGGCAAGACGCTTGTCATCGTGCTGACCGCCATCGGCGAGACCGAGGAGGACGGATCGGTCCGGCTGTTCTTCGAGCTCAACGGCCAGCCGCGCGTGATCACGGTCGCCGACAAGAAATCGGCGGGAGGCCGCGTCACGCGCCCGATCGCCGAAGAGGGAAATGCCCGGCATGTGGCGGCGCCGATGCCGGGCCTTGTCGTGGGGATCGATGTCAAGCAGGGTCAGGTCGTCGCTGCGGGCGATCGGCTTGTCACGCTCGAGGCGATGAAGATGGAGACATCGATCACCGCGCCGTACGCGGGAACGGTGAGCGAACTGGTCGTCAAGGTCGGAGACCTGGTCGAAGCCAAGCATCTGCTGATCTGTCTCGACCGTTAGGAGCCTCTAAAATACAGTCAGCTCGGCTTGCAAATCGGGCGCTGGAACGATAGGTCACGGCCTGGCTGCCCCAAATGAGGAGACCGGAGTTGTCCAGATTTGCCATGGGTTCGGTTGCTGTGCTGGCGATCCTGACGGCCGGTGGTCAGCTTGCCCGGGCCCAGTCTGCGGCAGGTTCCGATGGCGGCGCCGAGCATTCTGGCGGCAAGGCCTCGCCGGGACTCCGAGACGATTTCGAGAATCCGCCCGCCTCGGCACGGCCGCGCGTCTGGTGGCACTGGATGAACGGGAATGTGAGCGAGGCCGGGATCGACCGGGATCTCGAGTGGATGGAGCGCGTCGGCATCGGAGGCGTCCAGAATTTCGAAGGCTCGCTGGGAACGCCGCAGGTGGTTGAGCAACGCGTCCCTTACCGTTCGCCCGCCTGGCAGAGTGCCATTCGCCGCGCGGTTCGAACAGCGCACGCCAAGGGGCTGGAATTTACGATTGCCGCTTCTCCCGGCTGGAGCGAAACGGGCGGGCCGTGGGTCCGGCCCGAACAGGGCATGAAGAAGCTCGCGTGGAGCGAGCTCGACGTGACCGGCGGGCGCAAGCTTTCGGTCCTGTTGCCTGCGCCGCCGAACGAGACGGGCATGTTTCCGGGGCTTGTCGGCGGAACGGGCGTTTTTCCGGGGTCGGGCAAGACCGAAACCGCGAGCGAGGCCCTCGTCCCGACCCGGTTCTACCGCGACACCAAAGTCGTCGCCTACCGAATACCGGATATCGAAGCCGATGCCGGGGCCGTGATCACCGCTTCGAACCCCGTCGATACAGCGGTGCTGACCGACGGGGACATCAACAAGTCGGTCGAAATCAAGCTCGATCATGACAATAGCGGCTGGATCATGTTTGCCTACAGGAAGCCGCAAACGCTGCGTGCCGCCCGGGTCGCGCTCACACCCGTCTTTCTCGGACCGCTGGTGCCGCTGATTCCGCTTGGATCGATCGAGGCGAGCGATGACGGCAAGACTTTTCGCACCCTCGCCAAATTGCCCATGGGCGGCGCCGTCCAGCAGACAGTCGCTTTCCCGGCGACGACGGCCCGCTTTTTCCGCTTGAGGCTTCAGCGCGGATTCTCCCCGCTGAGCCTGGGGGGCAAGACGATGAACTGGCCCTCGCGTCCATTGCACGGCGTGCGCGAAATCGAATTTCTGAGCGGGGCGCGTGTGAACCGCTTCGAGGACAAGGCCGGCTTCACGGCCCCCTCCGGGTTGGGTGAAGAATTGCCTGTCGCTGTCGACCCATCGGCGGCCGTCAAGACGTCGGATGTTGTCGATCTGACCGATCGCGTGTCGCCGGACGGCAAGCTCGAATGGGCGGCGCCAGCCGGGCGATGGCGCATTCTCCGGCTCGGCTGGTCGCTGACAGGTGCAACCGTGCACCCCGCCTCGGCTGAAGGGGTGGGTCTGGAGGTCGACAAGCTCAACAAGCGCCATGTTCGCGCCTATGCCGAGGCTTATCTCGGCGAACTGGAAAAAGCGGTCGGGCAGGGCGGTCTCGGTCCGGCCGGCATCAGCAATCTGCTGAACGACAGTTACGAGGCCGGTCCAACGAACTGGACGGATGATATTCTCACGCAGTTCGCAAACCGGCGGGGTTACGATCCGCTTCCCTACCTCCCCGTGCTGACCGGCAAGGTCGTGGGCAGCGCCGAGACGAGCGAACGCTTCCTGTGGGATTACCGCCGGACGCTCTCCGACCTCATTGCCGATGCCCATTACAATGAATTGGGGCGCATCCTTAAAGAGCGCGGCATGGGTCATTATGTCGAGGCCCACGAAGGGGCGCGAGGATTTCTCGGCGATGGCATGGAAGTCAAAAAGCTCGCCACCGTGCCGATGGGCGGCGCGTGGGTGAGCGCCAAGCCCGAGCGCATCATGCCGGAGCAGATCGAAAGCGCCTCTGTCGCCCATCTCTACGGACAGAATGTCGTTGCAGCGGAATCCTTCACGGCCTCGCCCGACGCGCTCGACGGAAGCGTCACCCCCTTTGCTTTTGGTCCCGCTCAACTCAAGCCTCTGGCGGACGCGATGATGGCGAACGGTATCAACCGCTTCGTGATTCACACGTCGGTTCATCAGCCTGACGAGCGGCTTGGTCCGGGCATGACTCTCGGCATCTTCGGTCAGTGGTTTACGCGAAAGGAAAGCTGGGCCGATATGGCAGGGGCCTGGACGCAATATCTCGCCCGATCGGGCGCCATGCTTCAGCAAGGTCGGCATGTAGCGGATTTCGCATGGTTTTATGGTGAGGATGACAACAGCACTTCGATCTACTCCACGAAATTTCCCGGTATGCCAGCGGGATTTGCGCTCGATCTGGTCAACGCGGATGCGCTGCGAAATCTGCTCGAAGTCGAGGATGGCAGGCTGATCGCACCCAGTGGCGCGAGTTACCGAATCCTCGTCCTCGATGCGCCGTCCAAGCGGATGACGCTGCCGACGTTGCGTAAACTCGCGGCGCTTGTGGACCGGGGCGCTGTCGTCGTGGGGCAAATGCCGGTGGCCAGCCCCAGTCTTGCCGACGACGAGGCAGAGTTCAAGAATCTTGCCGAGCGCCTCTGGAGCTCGGGCCGGATATATCCGACGATCGACGCGGCGGCTGCGGCGATCGGGCTCGTCCCCGACGCGTCCTTCGCCGGGACAGGCACGGTCTCGTATCTCCATCGCAAACTGCGCGACGCGGACGTTTATTTTGTCGCGAATCTCTCGGACGATGCGGTGAACACAACAGGCCGGTTTCGCGTTGCCGGTAAGGCCGCGCAGATCTGGCGCGCTGACGATGCAAGCATTCGCGACGCGAGCTACACCATCGATGGTGCGGTAACGGAGGTTCCCCTTGCGCTCGCCCCGCGCGACGCGCTGTTCGTCGTCTTCGATCGGCCCGCGGCTGTCAAATCGCGCCAGATTGTCGAACCCGTCGCTGCTGAGGTGGCGCGGATCGGCGGTCCGTGGCAAATCGATTTCTCGCAATCCGGCCAGCCGCCGGTAAGCATTACGAGCGCGGCGCTCGGCTCGTGGACCGAAAATGCGCGTAGCGAAATCAAATATTTCTCCGGTACCGCGACCTATCGCACGACCTTCACCATGCCCAGGCGCAAGCGAACGACGGATCGTATTTATCTCGACCTCGGTGACGTGAAGAATCTCGCTCGTGTCACAGTGAACGGTCGCGAGGCAGGCATCGTCTGGAAGGCGCCGTTCAGGGTCGATGTGAGCGATGCGGTTCGCAGCGGCCGAAACGAGCTGAAGATTGAAGTTGCGAACTTCTGGACCAACCGGCTTATCGGCGATCTGCAGCCGGGCGCCGCCGGCAAGCATGCGTTCACCACGCTCGACAAGCTCAAGGCCACGACCCCGCTCCAGCCTTCGGGGCTCCTGGGACCGGTCATCCTGTCCCGCGCCAGCGGCGCACCGATCAACTGACCGCAAGCAAGCCGGGGCCGTCGGCGCGTCGATGGATCGCGGCCACTAGAAGGCAATTGTCTCAGCCTTCAGATCGGACGGAGATCGCCAGCTCCTGTGGGCCGAGATCATTGGGGCCGCGTTTCTGCGGATGCTCGCAGCACCTTTTTTTGCGCCGGCCTTTCTCGGGAAGCAGCTGCGCGCAACCCGGCCGCTCAGGACGGGATCACCGCGCGATGTGCGAGCGGAAGAAATTGATCGTCGCCTGACGCACCGTCGCGTGTCCGATGCCGGCGGCGTCAAAACCATGCTCGCCGTAGGGAATTGAGATTGTCTTGACCTCGACGCCTGCCCGGCGCGCCGCGGCGTCATAGGCATGCATGCTGGCGGGCGGCACGAGATGATCATTTTCGGTGATGAAGAGGAGCGTCGGCGGCGTCGCGCGGCCGAGATGCGCGGCCGATGCCGTAGCCGCGTAACGGGCCGGGAAACTGGCGGGGCTCCCTCCCGTATATTGTTCGGCCATCACCCTCACGCCCGCGCCGGTCGGCATATAATCATTTGCCCATACCGCCGCGATGTCGGCCGCGGGGTAGACAGCGCTTACCGCGCCGATCCGAGGCACCGAGCCTCCGCATGCCGAGGGAAGCGTTCCCGCGTTCGCCATGCTGGCGAGGTTCAGCACCAGATTGCCACCCGCTGACTCACCGAACAGGCCTATTCGGCCGGGATCGCCGCCACGCTCGGCGATGTGATTTGCGGTCCATGCGAGCGCGCAGCCGAGCTGGCCGTGCACCCGGTCCGACAAATGCCGCTTCGGGCCGGAAAGACTATATTCGATCCCGACGGTGAGCCAGCCCTGGCGGGCGAACCAGCGCATGTCGGTACCGCGCCCAAGAGCATCCCCCGACGTCCAGCCGCCTCCGTGAACATAGGCGAGGACCGGCCAACCGCCAGGCGGCGGTGCGCCTGCCGGGCGCCAGATATGGAGAGTGAGGTCCTCGCCGAGATCGCGCAGATAGGTCAGCGTTTGGTCCGGGGGCGCCGCCGGGCCGAGCAGTCCGCCGGAACCGAAAGGCGCCCCGGCCGACAGGCGAATGTCATTCCGCGCTGCCATAGACAGCAGCCTTACCGTCGCGACGGTGGCGCCCAGCGCGGCGAGCCCGGCGGCGAAGACGAAAATCGATCGAGCACGTCCCGACGCGAGGCGCGCCATGACGAGCGCGCCGACGATGGCAACGCTCGCGATGGCGGCGGGCCAGATCGAGAGTGCGAGCGAACCGAAAACCCCGAGAAAGGGGAGGGCGGGGACAAAAGCGCCCAGTGTCAGCGCAAAGCAAAGAAGGACGATCGCGCCGATGACCAGCAGGGCGATCCTCCTTGACCATTTCGCGATCGGTCGCGCTGGTGTCGCCGCATCTTTCATCCGTCATTCTCCTTTTCGCGGCGCCGATACATCATGGCCGGAAATGCGCGATCAATTAGCAATCAGTTCTGACTGGATAGTCCGCTATCTGGACGCGGCCGAAACGTCCAGAGCGTAGAGACAACGGCTCCGAAAGACCGTGCCGGGCAATAGCCAGTCGTCCGGGAAATCTTCATGGCTGTACATGTCGGGGAAGCCTTGGGGCTCAAGGCACATGCCCGCGTGCCGCTCATAGACGGCGCCGTCCTTTCCGACGATCCCGTCGAGACTGCCGCCGGTGTAGAGGTGCAGGCAGGAACGATCGGTCGACAGGGTGAGCCTGCGGCCTGACGCCACGGATTCGAGGCAGGCCGCCAGGCTGCCGGCCGCATCTGCGTGGTCGATCACGAAGTTGTGATCATAGCCGCGAAGCGGAGGGCGAGGATCGGCTCCGATCGGTCGCGATTGCCGAAAATCGAATGGCGTGGCGTCGACGGCCTCGATCTTGCCGGTCGGAAGCAGGTCGGTGCCGATCGGCGTGAAGCGACTGGCAGCCAGCGACAGGCGATGATGCTCAAGCGTTCCGCTCGCATGACCGTCGAGGTTGAAATAGGGGTGGATCGTCGGGTTGAAAGGTGTCGGCGCGTCGCAACTGGCCTCGATCTCGACCGAAAGACGGCAGGGCGGTGCGAGCGTCCAGGTTGCCGCGACCCGCAGATTGCCCGGATAGCCTTCGTCGCCGTCCGCGCTTTCGACTTCGAACCGGACCGAGGGCCAGTCGCCGTCGCGTATGCGGGCATGCCATCGCAAACGGGACAGGCCGATCGGCCCGCCGTGCATCTGATGGCGCCCGTGGTTGGGGCGAAGCGCGAGTTCGCGATTTCCCCTGACAATCCGGGCTTCGCTGATCCGGCCGGCACAGCGGCCGATCACTGCGCCGAAATAGGCATTTTGGGCAAATTGCGCCGGCGCGTCGCCGCATGCGAGCACGATATCTTCGCTGGCTCCGTCGCGGTCCGGGCAAGTGAGGCCGACGAGGGCCGCACCAAGTTCGCAAATCGTAGCTTTGTTGCCATTTGCGAGGCACAGCTCGTAGACGAGCATTTCCTCACCATCGGGAAGGCGACCGAACCGCCGCTCGACGACGAACCCGCGCGTCATTGTCGCTCGCTCCGGCGGCTTTGCATGGAAATGGCCTAGCGAAGATAGACGGCGGCCGGGCGCGCATATTTGGGAACCGGCGCTTTCATGCAAACGAAGCTCGTCGCGGAGTCCGGATTGCCCTTGCCGTCGTAGCGCGCGATTTTGGGAAAGGCGCAGATCGGCCGCATGCCGAGACCCTTGCCCTCTTCGCCCGGTTTCGCGGGCGTTTTGATGAAGGACTGCCGCGCGAGGATCATGTCGGGGGCTGGCCCACCCTCGCTCCAGCGGTCGAGAGCAAGCAAGAGGTCGTTCTCGGGCGTTGCATCCCTGAAGTAAGGAATCTCCGCCAATTGGCCAAAGATGCCATAGCCGCCGCCGGCACAATGGCTCATCCCGGGCACCATGAAAAGGCGCGCAAACGAACCCTTGTCCAGGCCGCCGGCCTGCATCCGCTGGTAATAGTCGAGCGAATCGGTCGCTGTGATCAGCCCGTCTGCCCACCCGTGATGGATGATGAGCTTTCCGCCGCGCGCGGCGAAGCGCGAGAGGTCGGGATCCATTGCGTTGACCTCGACAGCGAGCCTGTCGTCCATCTCTGTCATGTCGCGGTCGAAGTCGAAGCTCTCCGATGCGCGATCGGGCGGCAACGACCAGTGGGTGATATTGAAGTCGCGCGACAATGCTGTGTCGCCATAGACCGACATGAGCTGCGGCTCGGACCCGAGGACGTCGCCGAAATATATCAGCTCCCCGGTTCGCGGATTACGCGTTCCGGCATAGATTTTCTCAAGCGCGCGGACCTGCGTTTGCGAAAGGCAGCTGTCGCTGGCCGCGCCCGGCTTGCAGGCGAGCGGGCGCGGCGAGATCGTGCACTGGAGCGGGTTGGTCAGGAACTTGTCACCCGGCGCGCCGCCGTCGCGGCCGCCGCACGCCTTGATGATCGACTGCTGCCACGCCGTGATGAGCGGGGTGGAGATGGCGGCGCCGGGCTGCATGCCGAGCTGCCGCAGCGCCGCGAAACGAATATGCAGCCGCGTCCGGTTGTGCGCGGGCGCGCCCGCGATGATACCGTCATAATCGTCCGGATATTTCTGCGCCTCGGAAAGCCCCTGGTGGCCGCCCGTCGAGCATCCGACGAAATAAGCCTTGCTCGCCTTGCGGCCATAATATCGAAGGACGACATCCTTCGCCAGCAACGTCATCTCGTGCGTCGCGCGGTACGCCCAATCGCGGACGGCTTCCGGGCGCCCGTCGCCAAAATTGAAACCGATCCCGGTTTGCCCCGCCGGATAGCTGCCAAGGTCCGTGGTCGCTGCCGCGAAGCCACGGCGAAGACCGCCCGCAAGAGACGTCGGCGATATTTTTCCGGCGGCGCCGCCATTTCCGATCCCGAGCAGCTTGCCATTCCATTTGTCGGTGGCAGGCATCCAGATCTCGATCAGGATCCGCGACGAGGGGTGCGGGTTCGCGACCGCGAAGATACGGCAAAAGGACGGCAAGCCGGTGATCTTGACGCCGTCGGACCCGCTATAGTCACCCGCGGGAACATCCTGGGCGAGAACGACGGTCGCAGTGCCGATCCGGCTGCCGCTTCCCATTGCTTCGCACGGTGTCGCGGCGGCGGCCGGGGTGGCGGCGAGAGACGAAGCTGCGAGGCCCAGTGTGCCCCAGACCATTCGGCGGAATGCACGGCCGCCGCCTTGCAGCCGCCAGCAGCTTGTCATGCCCATCGATATATCTCCCGTCGGTCGACCCTGCCTTCCTCGCGGGTCCTTCCTGCATGGCGTGGGCCGTTCTCGGCGCAGCGTCAATAATCGTATATTTACGAATGATTTTTGCAAGCAATCTTGTCTGTATCATGCGCCGCATGCCATTTTCGTTCCGGCGTGCTAAGGAGAGGAATGGCTCCCGAACTCGACACATCGGCAATTGAAGGCGGTCTGTCCGCGCTCGCATTCGAGCAGTCGCCCGTCGCGACCATTTACACCGAGCAGCGCATCATTCGCCGTGCGAACGCAGCCTTCGCGGAGATGTTCGAGCTTCCGCGTGGCTCGATTGAAGGCCTCTCGACCGAGCTCTTCTATCCCTCGCATGACGATTCCGAGAGGGTCGCGGGTTCGGCATATCGATCGCTGGGCAAGACCGGTCTTCATTCGGACGAGAGGACCATGCAGCGTCAGAGCGGAGCGCTCTTCTGGTGTGCGGTGAGTGGCCGGTCGCTAAGCCCGGACGATCCCTTTGCCCAGTGCGTCTGGTGTTTCCAGGACATGTCGCTTCATTGGAACCTGAGCGAACTGCGCCCGCGAGACCGCGAGGTCGCAATCCTCATCTGCGAGGGACGGACGGCAAAGGAGGTCGCGCGCCTGCTTGACCTGTCTCCCCGGACGGTCGAAACCTATCTTGCCCGGATCAAGCATAAGCTTGCGGTTCGTAATGTCGCTGAACTCGGCATGCGCCTCCGCCCCGCAGCAGGCGTCCCGAACCAGGAGGCGTCACTCTAGGAAGCCTTGTCTCTCGCTCCAGAGGGGGACTCGCGCACAGTCCGATGCGCCGAAGCGACGGCCTGGTCCGGGCTCTCATGCCGAGGCCCCAAGAAGCTTCTCGGGGGTTGTGCCTGCGGCGGTGATTACCGACCCGGTTCCGTCGGTGCCGAGGTTGTAATTTTACGATAGTTGCACGCCGCCGCGCGGAAGCGCACGAAGCAGTCTGGGAAAACCGGCGAGTGCCTGACTGGAGAGGAATTCGGAGTGAGCGCAGGGCGTCTTGCGGGCAAGGTCGTGCTGGTAACGGGCGGGGCGTCGGGGATCGGCGCGGCGTCCGCCGACCGTCTCCGGGCCGACGGTGCAACGGTCGTCGTCGGCGATCTCAAGAACGGGGAGGCAGGCGGCGATAGCCTGCACCTCGACGTCGCGGACGCAGCGTCGGTCGATGATGCGATCGAGACGATCGTCTCGCGGCACGGCCGGCTGGACGGACTTGTCCATAGCGCCGGCGTCGCGCGCACCCTGCCGTTCCTCGAGACGCCCGTCGCAGAATTCGACCGGATCATGGCCGTCAATCTGCGCGGTACCTTCCTCACGTGCCAAGCGGCGGCGCGCGCGATGCTCCGGACCGGCGGCGGCTCGATCGTGAATATCGGCAGCGTGTCGGGCATGCTCGGCAATGGACGCCGCTCGGCCTATGGCACGTCGAAGGCTGCGGTGATCCATTTGACCAAGATCATCGCGGTAGAGCATGCACGCGACGGGATACGCGCCAATGTCGTTTGTCCCGGACCGATCGACACCCCGCTGGTGAACGCCTTTTATACCGAAGCGATACGAAAGGAATGGACCGACCGGGTCCCCATGGGGCGCTTCGGAGCGCCGCAAGAGGTCGCGCCGCTAGTCGCTTTTCTGTGTTCCGATGACGCGAGCTATGTAACCGGCCAGACGATCGCAGCCGACGGCGGCTTCGCGATTGCGGGCCTTCACGACGATGCCGGCTAGAGGGTGTCGCCGACCGCTCGCCTTGACGCGTTCGCTGCGCTCATCCTTTTCGCCCGCCTTCAGGTCGTGGCCATTTGCGTGGCTGGGGGCTGAGGCAGATATGCCAACGACCGATCGCGCGGTTGTGGCGCCGATGTTCAGCGGCCCGATCACGGAGACGCTCCGGAGCTACGCGAAGATCTTTTTGCCCGACGACTCTCGCCGCCGTAGGCCTTCCGGCAGGCTGCTCGCCGCCGCTGCGCCGTGGTATCCGGGGCTGACCGGGCAGAGGGCACAACGGAACCTGCCACGATCTGGCGGATCCGGGGTGGCGAGCCTTCCGCTCTGATGGGGGAGATGATTTGGACGAGAGGAACTCGAAGATGAGTGAACACCAGACGCATGGGTTCAGTCGCCGCGGCGTGCTTTCGGCCGGTGTCGCCGCCGCTGCCTGGGCGCTCGGCCCGACAGGCGCTGTGAGGGCTGCATCGCCGGGCTTTCCACGATTGACCACCTCCTTCGACGCAGGATGGTTGTTCTGGCGTGGCGACGTCGACGGCGGCGAGCGGCCGGAGTTCGACGATCGAGGCTGGTCGAGTGTTCATTTGCCCCATGACTGGGGCATCGAAAATATTCCCGGAGCGCCCGGGACGACGGGCGATTGGGTCCCACCCACCGCAACCTGGACGCTCAAGCGTGCGCCGCGGACTGCAGAGAATATGATCAGCGGCTACGAGAAGCCGCTCGTCGAGGGGGCGCCGAGCCGGGTCGGTCCGTTCGATCTTGCCGCTGCCTCGCCGATGGCGATGGCACGCGGCGCGCTTCCAGGCGGCACCGGCTGGTATCGCAAGGCGTTCGTCGCGCCCGCGCTGCGCGTCGGGCAGCGCGTGGAGATCCAGTTCGATGGCGCCTATTCCGAAAGCGAGATCTGGCTGAACGGCGTCAAGCTGGGCGGTAATGTTTACGGTTTCGGTGCCTTCTCGTTCGACATTACCCCGCATCTGAAGCCGGGGCAGCGCAACCTGCTGGCGGTGCGTGTCGTCAATGTCGGCGACACCGCACGCTGGTATACCGGGTCCGGCATCAACCGTCATATCTGGCTGAACATCACCGGCCCGGTGCGTATCGTTCCGTGGGGCGTGGCGGTTTCCACGCCCAGAGTCGACGAGGGATCGGCCGAAGTACAGGTCGATGTCGAACTTGAGAACCACCTGGCAACGCCGACATTGGCGCAAGTCGCGGTCGAGCTGCGCGCGCGCGGCCGTTCGGTCGGCCGCGGGGAGGCGCAGGTCTCGTTGTCCGCAGGGGCGAAGGGGACGGCGCAGGCAACGATCTCGCTGCCGCGCCCTTTATTGTGGAGCATGGAAGCGCCCAATCTCTACACCGCCGAGGTCACGGTCAGCGCGGCCGGGGCGGCGACCGACCAGGTCTCGACCCGCTTCGGCATCCGCACCATCGCGGTATCGAAGGAAGCCGGACTGCGGATCAATGGCCGGCAGGTGAAGCTGAAAGGTGCTTGCGTTCACAGCGACCACGGCATCATCGGCACCGCCGCCTTCGACGGGGCGGAACGGCGCAAGGCCGGGCTGCTCAAGAAGTTCGGCTATAACGCTGTGCGCCTCAGCCACCACATGTTTCCCAAGGCGTTTCTCGACGCATGCGACGAACTGGGCCTGCTTGTCATCGACGAAGTCTTCGACATGTGGGAGGAAGCCAAGACGCCAGGCGACTATTCCAAGCATTTCAAGGCGAACTGGCGCGCCGACATGACCCGGTTGATCCGCCAGGATCGCAACCATCCGAGCGTGATCTTCTGGAGTCTCGGCAACGAGATCCCGGAGCGCGAGAAGCCGCGCGGCGCGGAAATTGCCGCGCAGCTTCGCGAATTGGTGCTGTCGCTCGACCGGTCGCGCCCGATTACGGCGGGGATCAACGGATCGACCGGCAAGAAGGGGGAGATTACGCGCGCCAGCCTCGACGTGGTGGGCTTCAACTATGAGCTGCCGGACCACATCAAGGATCACGAAGCCTATCCAGACATGATCATGATGGCGACCGAACAATGGGCCGCCGACATCCATGACGGCTGGCGGCTGACACAGGCCAATTCGTGGATGCTCGGCGAATTTGTGTGGACTGGAATCGACTATCTCGGCGAAGTGGGCGTGGGCGGCACCGACCTCAGGCCCGCGGGCGAGAAACTCGACTGGAGGTCATTCGCGATCTTCCTGTGGGATTATCCCGCATTCGTTTCGGGCTGCGGCGAGATCGACATCCTTGGCCTGCGCAAGCCGCAGGGGCTGTATCGGGATGTGTTGTGGGGCAACAGCGCGCTGGAATTGCTGGTGCAGCGCCCGCTGCCCGAGGGGATGGTCGAACGGCGGGGACCGTGGTCGTGGCATGACGAGCTGGAGAGCTGGAGCTGGCCGGGCCATGACGGCATGCCGATGATTGTGCGCGCCTATAGCTCGGGGGACGAGGTCCGGTTGATGCTCGACGGCAAGGAGGTCGGTCGCAAGCCGCTTGCGGTTCCGGCCGACCGGCTGACGGCAAGTTTCGAACTGCCGTACCGGCCCGGCGAACTTGTCGCCGTCGCCTATCGCGGCGGACGCGAAATCGCGCGCAAGGCGCTTGTGACCACAGGCGAGCCGGCGCAGCTGCGGCTACGCGCCGAACGCGTCCGCCTTGCCGCCTCGCCCAACGACCTAGGTTTTGTCTTTGCCGAAGTGCTCGATGCCAAGGGCCGACTGGTTCCCGATGCCCAGGTCCCGCTCACCTTCCTGCTCGAAGGCGAGGGACTGATCAAGGCTACGGGATCGGCCAACCCGCGCGGCATCAAGAGCTTTACCGATCCTCGGACACTTACCTTCCACGGGACCGCGCTGGCGATCGTGCAGCCGGGCTATGAGCCCGGTAAGGCAACCGTTCGTGTGACGAGTCCGGGCCTCGGGAGCGGCTCGCTTGCCCTGAAAATCGGCTGAGAAGGCACGCCTTTACGCGCAGTCCCGTCCTCAGCGCGGTGCAGCGAACTTTTTCAGCTACGGTGGCGAGGGGAGGGGCAGTGACATGGAAATCGGGCGGCGTGCCCTTGGCTGCGGCGCTTTGGCGGGCCTTGCAACGAACCAGCACTCGCTGCCCCGGACCGCTTCATCCCGCCTGCATATTGTGACAGCGAGCGCACGGGAGCGGTCGGATGCCCTTCAACGCATCGGCACGGCGGAGCCCGGCGTCGGATAAGCGAGCCAGACACCCTTCAACCGGCGGTAGCCCACGCTGTGCTTCGAATAATCGCACACGCCGGCTGCGAACACCCTCTTCAACCGTGCGATCAGTTCGGGCGGCATGCCGGGATAGTCCGCCGCGCGGAACGGGCGCAGCTGGCATTTCAGTACGTCATTGGTCAGCGGTGCACCGGCCGTCATGCGCGGATCCTCGAAATAGGGGAGCTTGCTGCCGCAGGCGCCGACATTTGCAAGGGACGACGCCTCGTTTATGCGGGTGCCGTCCGCCATGAAGCAGACGTCGGTGGCGAGATCGGCGGGCTTGTTGGCGGCCACTCGCACTGCCTTGCTGCGATAGCGCCTCGCATCGCCCGCCATGTTGCCCAGCCATTCATCCATTTTGAGCAGGGCAAAAATGTTCATCTCCCGGGAGTTGGACGCCGCGCCCGAGCCGGCGCCGGTGGCCCCGGGCGCTTCGGCGCGAACCATCACATGTCCCGCGGCATTGCCATTGGCGCGGATGATGCGCGCCCGCGTCGTCTCCGACTTCACCGCGTCGTGCACGTCCGGGCCCCGGCCGGGATTGCCGCGCAGATCGATGACGGGCAGGTCGCCCAGATTTTCTGCCTGATTGATACGGCCATTTTCGAACATTCGTCGGAGCGCGAGCGGATCGGCTACAGCCCGGGCCGGGCGAAAGTCGCCATCATCGTCCATGCCGCCGATTATCTCGTTCAGTTCGACAAACTGCTCGGGCGAGATCGCGCCGCTGCGATAGGCCTTGAGGCCATATTGGACGCCGACATTGTCGTAGGGGCGATAGGTCTTGCCGGTGTTCGGATCGAACCCAACCGAATTGCGGGCTGACGAATAGATGTCGCAGCGTGCGCCGCGCGGGTTGCTCACCGGGTCATAGGTGAGCTCGCGCGGAATGATGCGGTCACAAATGGGCGGCCGCCCAGGTTGCGAGGGCTTTGCCTGGACCCATTCGGGGGAAAAGAACATGTTCCATTGCGCGCATGTCTTCCAGCTATTGAGGCCCGTGGCTGCGCGCTGCTGCTCCTCGGTCCATTTTTCTCTCCCACGCGTGAAGGCGCGGGCCATCAGGGCGCAGTCCACCGGATAGGCGGACAGCGAAAAGAGATCGGGAAAAGAAGACCCCGGCACGATCCCGTCAAGAATGCCGGGATAATTGTTGGCGATCAGATGCTGCTGCATAGAGCCGCCTGAGCCGCCCCAGCCGATCGTGTAGACCGGAGGACCGAAGGTTTCGATGAAGTGTTCCTTCACCATCGAAGCCGTCTCCGCCGACACCAGATCGCTGCCGACGATGCCGAACACGTTGAGGCTGGAACTGAGGACCGCGTAGCCGCGCGAGAGCTTTTCATGATCGAGCGGCTCGCCCATGAGCGCGCCTTGATGATAGCCCGACGTCGCGCCGCCGCCGAACACATAGACGGCCCGGCCGTTCCAGCCATTGTAACGTGCGGTTGGCGAAGGAGCATCGTCCACGGTCGGGTCGAACAACACCGCGGTTTGATAGATTGCGCGGTTGATCGTGCCCGTCTCAATCCGGACGATGTAGTTGACCGTCCGGCCGGTCGTCGTCGTGGCCTTCCCCATATCGGCGGGAAGCGCCGGCCCCTCAGGTAGCGGCTTGAAATCGCGGCCGTTAGCGGGGCGATAGACATATATGACCTTGGTGGGGGCGTTGCAAAAGGCGTCCTGCGCGGGTCCGAGCGTCGATCCGTCAGGAAGGCGGAAGCGCTCGGTCTCGCAGATGAAGGGCTGTTGCTGCGGGCCTGAAAAGATCGGGCCGTTGCGGCTGTGATTGACCAAGGTTGTCCCGACCGACCGCCTTCCCATAGTCACGGTCAATTTGTTTGGTCCGCTTGTGAGGCCGTCGACCAGCCCGATCATCGATCCGCCCTTCAGTTGAAACCGGGACGTCACGTCGGCGTCGCCAAGGGTCACCCTTATACCGGAAGAGTCGCCGCCGCCCGGCGGGGTGACCGCGATCAGCGCATCTCCGTCACTCACCATATCCGGGCGGCTGGAGAGAACGGTGACAGTCTGTGCCGATGCCGACGAGACACTGGCTAGTACCAAGGCTGCCGCGCCTGTGATCAGTTTCATTTTCAAAGCTCCCCGCCGCAATTGTTCCCGTGCCTCCCATCGCGGGACACGCCTTCAGGAGAGGCAGGGCAGGGCATTGTTACCGATTATCCTGAACGCGACTAGGATAAAAGCAATCGTGATTGTTTTTAACATACAGCCGGGCGGCGGATTCGGGTGCGGGTCAGGCGTCGGCAGGTGATGCGAACGACGACGGGACGGGGCTCCGGCCGCCTCGAATGGCCGACCTGTGTTGCCACAATCCGGCCGTGGCGCAGCCCGTCCCGGTTGAAGCGGCGCCTCGGCAAGGGCGCCGCTTCTAGCGCATCAGAACCGCTTGCGGATGCCGATTTGAACCAGCCGGCCGAATGTGCCGCCGTTGGTATAGCCGTTGTCTGCATAGTAGACCGGCGGGTCGGTATCGAACAGGTTGCTCACGTTGAGTGTGAGCGATGCATCCTTGAGGATCCCCGTATCTGCCAGATCATATTCGAAGAACAGGTCGACGGTGGTGAAACTCTTCACGTGCGTCTGCGTCCCGAACAACGGATTAACAATCGTGGGATTGATATCATAGCCGCCGCTGTGGCTCGCAGTCACGCTCCCCGACAGCTTGCCAACCCTGGCGCCGGCCGTGGCGACAAGGCTGAGGCGGCTGGCGCCGGGGGTCTTCAACGCGTTTGAGAACGCCCCGCCCGCGACGGGAGAGATGCGGCGGTTCAGGATGTACGACCCGCCGATGCTGCCAAAGACATCGCCGAACGACGTCGTGCTGTTGTAGCTGGCGAGGAAGTCGATACCGTCCTGCTCGACCTCGCCCAGATTGTTGCGCCGCGCGTCGAGCAGCACGTAGGGCGGCAGGCCGGCGAAGGCTGCCTCGAGCGTGGTCCCACCCAGGACCGGGAAGCCGGCGGCGACCGATTGGACATAGGCGAGCGTCGGGTCTTTGACGACGAAGGGCGCGTATGGGGCGGCATAGACGCCAGGGCTGGTGAACGGAATGAGGGCGATTTGATCGGTGATAGCGATATTATAATAGGTCGCACTGAGCGTCAGACCGGGAACCACGGGGGGGCTCACATCCGCGCCGATCGACCAGGTCGTCGCCTTTTGCGGCCCCAGGTTGGAGTTGCCGCCTGCCAGCACGAGCGTCGGCCTGAAGAAATTTGCCGCGCCGTCGGCCGGATCAAGCCATGGGCTGACCGGAACGAAGAAGACCACATTGTCCGACGAGCTGGTGTCCGCGAGGCTTGGCGCGTTGAACGCCTTGCCCCAGTTGCCGCGGACGGCGATCCAGTCGACCGGCTCATAGGTGATGCCGAACTTGGGATTGAAGGTGTCGCCGAAATCCGAATAATCGTCATACCGGGCCGAAGCTGAAAGTCGCAGCGAATGGACAGCAGCGAAGCTGTTATCCGCTCCGACGATCGGGACGACAATCTCGCCGAACACCGACTTCACCGTACGATCGTTCCGGGACCGCGGTGCGGACCTGTAATTGTTGTCCGGGACCTGCCCGTTGAACGCGTCGAATGTCTCCTCGAAAATTTCCGCACCGACGGCGAGGCGAACGTTGCCGCCAGGCAGATTGACCAACGTGCCGTCCACGACAGTGCGAGCGTTGAACAACTCCTGTTTGCCATGGCTCCTGTTCTGCTCGAATATCGATGCCAGAACTGCCGGGTTGGTCGCGCCGAGATTATACGGGTTGAGCGCGGTGGCGGTCGTCGTGCCAGCAAGCGCTGCGCCCTGCGCGCCCGCGTTGATGGCGGGGCTGGTGGCGTCGAGGATGCTCACGCCAAAGCTGCCAAGCGCGCGCAATTGCCAGTCGCCGCCCAGCTTGGCGGTGAAGCTCGGGGTAATCTGGAACTCGTCGAGCTTGTTGGGCGCTCTATTGTCCTGCAGACCCGCATAGGAAAAGGCGACGGTCTGCGTGCCCGGATCGTTCGGGGCGATCGGGACATAGAAGGGGTTGCCCGACGTGATCGTGCCCGTTTGGCCCCCAGATGCGATGCTGGCACTGAGATCGATATAGTTGGTAAGTTTTCGCTGCGTGTAGAAACCCCGGATGTCGAAAGACAGCCAGGAGCTCAGGTCCTGGGTCAGGCCCGCGAAGACCGAATGGCGCCGCTCCTTCGGGTAGATCGACAGATTGTCGGTGCTGTCGCAGATCGTGATCGTGCCGGGCGTCCGGCCGGGCAGGGCATAGGTCGTCGTCACGCCTGCTCGCGTCACGCTGACGGTTCCCGGGGGGCAGAAGCCGGCATTGGGCGACGTCTGACGAACATAATCGCGGTCGCGGCCGAAGATCGCGTCGTGAGCGGAAAAGGCATAGGAAACGAAGGCAGAGCCGCTGCCCCAGTCCTTGCCTGCGGTCACATTGGCGTCATAGGTCTGGTAGTTGTCCGCGAAGCCGGCGCGTCCCGTGACTTCTACCCCGTCGAAGCGCTTCTTGGTAATCAGGTTGATCACGCCGCCGATGGCATCCGACCCGTAGATCGCCGATCCGCCATCGGGCACGACTTCGACCCGCTCGAGCATCCCGGGCGGAATGACGTCGGGGTCGGGAGTCGTCTGGAGCACGCCCGCAGGAACAGCACGATGGCCATCGATCAGGATCAGTGTTGTCGATCCGCCGGCAGCGCCGAGATTGCGGATGTTCGGCCGGTTGATCTGAAGTCCGGAGCCGCCCTGGATGGTGGGGGTCTGGTTGAAGGCGCTCGTGATCTGCGGGATCCGCGCGAGTAGCTGGTTGGTGCTGGTGGCGCCGGACGCGACGACGTCCTCGCTCGTCAGGTTGACGACATTGGTGCCGGTCGGTGCGACGCCCCGTATCAGCGTGCCCGTGACAACAATATCCCCCTCTGGCGCTTGCTCCTCAGAAGCGGCGGGCTGAGCCGCGCCATCCGGTTCGTTGGTCGCCGATGTGGATTGGGCCCACGCCGGTGCTCCTGACAGGACCCAAACGGCCGCGGATGCAGTCACGTAAAGGCGGCTTCTGTACGAAAATGCCATGATCCCTCTCCCAGATATTTTTTGCGTCCTGCGCGAGATCCAGAGCGGGGTGCGTCTTGCGGCTTACGAGATGACGCGCCGCCGCAGCTTCAGAGTCGCTAGACAAGCTGTCACTATCAAAATGACAAACGTTGTCAATTGATCTATTTTCGGTTCGATAAAACGCTAAAAATAACGCATTGACCGAAATGACAACGTTGGATCATAAGGGTCGGGGAGGTGGCTATGCAGGAGTCTCAGGGGGTTAAAGGGGGTGTGCGCCAGCCGCAGCCGCCACGAATCGGGCCGGCCCCCCTCAGCTTGTTCGTGCTTGCGCAAATCGGCAGCTTCCTGAGCTTCGTACCGCTCCTTGCCATTCTTCTGCCGCTCAAGGCGCAGGCCATCGGAGGTGCGGACAAGGCGTCCGCCTTGGCCCTCGTCACTATATGCGGTTCCGTCATGGCCTTTTTTGCCAATCCGATCGCAGGCAGCATCAGCGATCGGACGCGGTCGCGCTGGGGCCGCCGGCGTCCGTGGATCGTGGCGGGCGCGGTCGGGACCGTTATCTCTTATGCGGTGATCGCGCTCGCCAACTCGCTGCCGGCCCTCGTCCTTGGCTTCGTGCTGTTCCAACTGACGTTCAACTTCCTGTTTGCGCCGCTGAACGCCGTCGTCCCCGATCGTATCCCGGACGACCAGAAGGGATCGGTATCGGGCCTGATCGGCCTGGGGCTGCCCGTCGGCTCGGTGCTCGGGGTCACGCTGATCGGTCGCCTGATCGATGACAGCGCGCTGCGCTTCGTCGCGATCGCCGTCATCCTGTTGATCAGTGTTCTGCCCTTCGCCCTGTTCGTCCGGGAGGATGTCCCGATCGAGGCCGAGCGGGCCGCCGCGCTGCCGCTCTGGGATTTTCGCGTGAACCCGCGAAAGCACCCTGACTTTGCCTGGGCCTGGCTCGCGCGGTTCCTCGTGATGATCCCCTACAGCCTGGTGACGGGTTACATGCTCTATTATCTGCAGGACGCCGTAAGATATCAGGAGCTGTTTCCAGGCGCGAAGGCCGAGCAGGGTCTGGCCACGCTGACTGCCATCTCGACGTTTACGAGCGTGGTTTCGACGCTGGCTGGCGGCTTCCTTTCCGACCGGCTGGGGCGGCGCAAGATTTTCGTGCTGGCCGCCGGAGCGACGATGGCGGGCGCGATGGCGATATTTGCGCTTTTCCCGACCTGGCCCGGCATGATCGTGGGCTATGCCTTTTTCGGCCTTGGCATCGGCTGCTTCTTTGCCGTCGACATCGCGCTGATCGCGCAGGTTCTTCCTCCGGGCGGCGATGCCGGCAAGCATCTCGGCATCATCAACCTGACGAACATCTTCGGACAGACGCTGGCGCCTCTGGTGGCTGTGCAGGTGCTTGGCGCGACCGACAATAATTATCCGATGCTGTTCGGCATCGCCGCCGTGATTGCCCTGACGGGGGCCGTCCTGGTCAAACCGATACGAGGTGTGAATTGACCATCGCTTCCGATCTGTACGCCCAGCATCGACACGATCATGACGGATTTATCCGTCATCTGATCGAGGCGATGACGCTGCGCCAAAAGCTGGGGCAGCTCTGCCTCTACTCCGTCGAGCAGGACTTTTCGGCCGATCTGTTCAATCCTGTCTATCTCCCGGTGCCGCGCGACGAACGGCTTGCATCGATCGGACGGGGCGAGATCGGCGGGTTCTTCAACGCGGTCGGTGTGAAGGATTTGCTCCCGTTGCAGCGGCGTGCGGTCAACGAGAGCCGGCTTGGCATCCCGCTGATCTTTGCCGCCGATGTGATCCACGGGTTTCGCACCATCTTTCCGGTGCCTTTGGCCGAGATGGCAAGCTGGGATCCCGATATCGCTCGCCGGACGGCAAGTGCGGCGGCTGCGGAAGCGAGTTCCGCCGGCGTGGACTGGACATTCGCGCCCGGGGTCGACGTGGCGCGCGATGCACGCTGGGGCAGGATGGTCGAATCGAACGGCGAGGACGTCACGCTTGCCTGTCGCTTCGCGAGCGCTCGCGTGCTGGGCTATCAACGCGGCGATCTCAGCCGCGCGGATGCCGTGATGGCGACGGCGAAGCATTTTGTCGGCTACGGGGCGGCCGAAGCGGGCATGGACTACAACCGCGCGGACATGTCGTGGCAAACGCTGCTGGAACACTATTTGCCACCCTTCAAGGCGGCGATCGAAGCGGGCGTGGGCTCGGTGATGACGGCGTTTCACGACATCGACGGCGTGCCCTGCACCGCGAACGACCGACTGCTGCGCGGTGTGTTGCGCGACCAACTGGGGTTCGAAGGCGTGATCGTGTCCGACTATACGTCGGATTATGAGCTCGTTGCGCACGGGCTTGCCGAAGATTCGCGGCATGCCGCGCTGCTTTCGCTGCGGGCGGGGCTGGATGTCAGCCTCGAAAGCGGGATTTTTCTCGAGCATGGCGAAGCCTTGGTCGAGAGCGGCGAGGTGCCGATCGAAGTCATCGACGCAGCGGTGACCCGGATGCTTCGGGCCAAGCTGGCGCTCGGCCTGTTCGACGATCCGTTCCGGCGGCTTCGACCCGATCGGGAGGAAGCCGACAAGCCGGCGCACCTGCCGCTGGCGCGCGAGGCGGCGGCCCGGAGCCCCGTGCTGCTCAAGAATATTTCCGCTTTACCGCTGGCGCCCGGGTGCAAGGTCGCGTTGATCGGGCCTCTCACGGACGATCAATCGCATTTGAACGGCTGCTGGAGCATCTTCGGCTCCTCGGCAGATCCGGTGACACTCAAGACGGCCATGATTTCGGAACTCGGCGCGGAGCGCGTCCTTCACGCACCCGGTTGCGCGCTGACCGAGCCTATCCCGGGCGGCATCGATGCGGCGTGCGCCGCGGCGCGCGCGGCGGATGTCGTCATCCTGGCGATCGGCGAAAGCGAACGCTGGTCGGGTGAAGCGCGATCGCGCGCCGAAACCAACCTTCCCGAGGCCCAGCTCGAACTTGCCCGGGCGGTTTCCGCCTGCGGCAAGCCCGTCGTGGGCATCGTGACGACCGGCCGGCCGGTGCCGCTGGCCGAATTCGAACCGCTGTTCGACGCCATGCTGATCGGATGGTTCCTGGGCACCCAAAGCGGACCGGCGCTGTGCGATCTCCTGACCGGAGCGGCCCAGCCACGCGCGCGCCTTCCTGTAAGCTTTCCCCGGCATGCCGCGCAGACCCCCTTATATTATAACCGGCCTGCTACAGGGCGGCCGTGGAAATATGACGGGGAGCCTTTCCGCACGGCATATGAGGACCTGCGGCCAACACCGCTTTACCCCTTCGGCTTTGGATTGACCTACACCAGCTTTGTCGTGGGCGAAACGCGCGTGGATAGCGAAAGCTTCACGCCCGACCGGCAGCTGACGGTCCGCGCGACGGTCGCCAATACGGGCGAGCGGGCGGGCGATGCGCTGCTGCAGCTTTATGTCCGCGATCTCGTCGGCAGTGTCGTGCGGCCGGTTCGCGAGTTGAAGGACTTTGAATGGGTCGCGTTGGAACCTGGTGAACGAAAAACGGTCAGTTTCTCGCTCGCTGCGGAGCAGCTTCGCTTTCCGGATCGAGACGGAAACATGATCCTCGAGCCGGGCAAGTTCGAGCTATGGATCAGCGATCATGCCGAAAGCGGTGTCAGCACGATTGCCACATTGCTTGCGTCGGATAAAAGTCCCACCGGTGCCCCTCAACTGATTGCCGGTGAAATGGAATGCTGAAACCCCCGACGATCGTCGATGTTGCACGCGAAGCCGGGGTGTCGATCAAGACCGTTTCGCGGGTCCTCAACCGCGACCCGAGCGTGAAAGTGTCAACACTTCGCCGCGTGAACGACGCGATCGACGAACTGCGTTATCTGCCGAACCTCGCGGCGCGCAGCCTGCCGGGCGCCCGCAATTATACGATCGCCCTATTGTTCGAAAATGCGATTTCGGACTATCAGGGCAAGGCGCTGAAAGGTGCGATCGAACGATGCCGGCAGGCCGGCTATCGCGTCTTTCCCGAGCCGCTGGACGTGACCTCACCCGACCAGGACGAGGCGCTCAAGGACATCCTGCGCGGATTGCGCGTCGATGGATTGATCCTCGTCCCGCCGCTGAGCGACAATCCGCGGGTCCTTGCGATCATCGATCGTTCGCGCATTCCCTACGTGCGGGTTTCTCCGCAGGTCGACGTCTATCGCTCCGCCTTCGTGAAAATGGAGGACGAACGGGCCGTATTCGAGATGGTCACCTATCTCGCGGGCCTGGGCCATCAGCGGATCGGCTTTATCGGCGGCAATTCCGATCATCCCAGTTCCTCGCTCCGCCTCGCGGGCTATCGCCGCGCGCTCGACGAGCGCGGTATCGCGTTCGATCCCGACTATGTCGAACCGGGGCTTTTCACCTTTCCCTCGGGACTTGAGGCGGCCGAACGTCTGCTGGCCCAGCCGATACCGCCGACTGCGATATTCGGGGCAAATGACGAAATGGCGTTGGGCGCGCTTGCCCAGGCGCATCGTTTGAACCTGCATGTGCCCGAGGATCTTTCCATCGCCGGTTTCGATGACTCGATATTCAGCTCGGTCGGTTGGCCGCAACTGACGACGATCCGGCAACCGACGGAGGAAATGGCGGCGGAGGCGGCAGCTATTCTGATCGATGGCATGGCGCGCGATGTCGCCGAGGATGGGTCGGCAACGCATCGCATCCTGCCGTTCGAGCTTGTTGTCCGCGAATCCACCGCCGCGCCGCGAGCGCGTAACGAATAGGGCCCGCGACTATGATGCGTCGACGCTGTGGACCCCGTCTTGCGATCCTGGCCTTTCTGATGAGCAGCGGGGGGGCGGGGTGCACAGCGGTCGCGGCTCAGCTCCAGGCGGCAGCGGCCCGTCCATTCGAGCTCCGCGTGGAGGGCGCGCCCGGCCACATCATCACGGACGTCCGAGCGCCGCGTTTCAGCTGGCTTCTGCCGTCTTCGGTCAATCGGCAAACCCACTACCGGATCCAGGTCGCGACCTCGCCCGCGGCGCTTCGGGAGGGTCGTCTCGTTTGGGACAGCGGCACCGTCGCTTCCTCCGGACAATCGGGCATCGTCTATGCCGGACCGGCGTTGCAGGCGCGAGAGACCTATTACTGGCGGGTCCTGGTGACGGACAGCAGCGGACGATCCCTTTGGAGTGCATCATCGCCCTGGGAAATGTCGTTGCTCGTCGATACTGACTGGCAGGCTCGATGGATTTCGGCGGCGTCGCCCATCGAGCATGACTGGTCCGATGCCAAGACGGAGTGGAATTTCACCTGGTATGGGCTGCCCGTCGATTTTCTGTTTCGCGCTTCGCCGGAGGGCAAGACATTCGGTGAAGCCTATGTGTGGCGGCTGAGCGAAACGCGCGGGCAGGCGATGCTGACCGCGCTCTCGCGCAATTATGAGCCGAGCGGCACGCCGCTGGTCAAGGAACGGGTGATCAAGCAGATACGCCTTCCGCTCAGTGTTGCGGAGGCGCGCGCGCGTCCGCTTTCGCTGGCCGTCGAAGCGCGCGGCACGCGGATCATCACCCGGCTGGACGGCCGCGTCGTGGACGAACTGCGCGACGACGACCATGTGCGAGGCACCGCCGGCATCTTTCAGACGGAGCCGCGCCCGGGGTTCACAAGCCCGGTGTCGCCGCCAGACGCGATGTTGCTGCATTCGATTGAAGTGACCCCGGCCGGCGGCGCGGCCACCACCGCCGACTTCGCGCGCAACAACAATCCGCTGAGCGGCGGCACCGTCACCGACGGCGGCCTGTTGCCGGGCAACGCCAAGGGCATCGACATCGTCTTTCCGCTCGCGGCCCCGGCACCGCTACTGCGCAAGTCCTTCCTTAGCGAAGACGATGTGGTCAGCGCGCGGCTATATGTTGCGGCGGGGGGATTTCCGCGCATCCTCCTGAACGGGCACGGCGTCGGCGAGCCGATCGCCGATGGCTTCACCGCCTATGATCGCCGGGTGCTCTATCGCAGTTATGATGTGACGCAGCTGGTGCGGCGCGGCGAAAACGCGATTGGCGTCGAGATGGGCCGGGGCTGGTACGACTTGGCCGAGCCGAACGAATGGTATTGGCACGCGCCGCCCTGGCGGGCGCGGCCGGCGCTCAAGCTCCAACTCGAATTGACGCTGCGCGACGGCCGTCGACAGACGATCGCCAGCGACGATAGCTGGACCTGGATGCCCGGGCCGACGCTGCACGATTCCATCTATGCGGGTGAGAGGTTCGATGCGCGCCGCGCATCCTTGGCTTGGGCTCGGGCCGGCGATGTCGACGGCGACTGGCGCCCCGTCCGCATCGTCGGAGGTCCGGCGGGCCGGCTCGACGCCGCGAAGCAACAGCCGATAGCCGTCACCGAGACATTGCGCGCCCGGAAAATTACCGAGGTTTCGCCCGGCGTCTGGGTGTTCGATTTCGGCCGCGTATTCGCTGGCCGCGTTCGCGTGCATGCAAGCGGCCCTGCGGGTCAGACGCTTTCCCTGACCAAGCATGAGAAATTGCGGCCGGACGGTAGTGTCTGGTCGACCAGCAGCCATGTCGATGCGCAATTGCAGGTCGATCGCTACATCTTCGCGGGCCGCGGTGTGGAAGAATGGGCGCCGCAGTTCGGCTATGGCGGATTTCGCTATGTCGAATTGCGGGGTTTCACCGGCACGCCGACGGTCGACACGCTTGTCGGCGAAGTCATGCACTCCGACGTGGCGTCGCTGGGCGAGTTCGAGAGTTCCGAGCCGTTGGTGAATGCGATTCACCGCGCCGCGCGCGTCACGATCCTCAACAATATGCACGGCTTTCAGACCGATACCCCGACGTTCGAGAAAAATGGCTGGACCGGCGACGCCCAGGCGTCGGCGCTGGCCGCCGCGCTGAATTTCGAGGTCGCGCCCGTCTGGACGAAGTGGCTCGCGGATTTTCGCGATGCGCAGGCGCCCAGCGGCGAGATCCCGGAGATCGTTCCCGCAACGCCGTCTTACGGTTATGAAGGGACGCCCGGCTGGTCGATGGTCAACGGGCCCACACCGGCGTGGGACGCCGCGGCGCTGATCGTGCCCGACGACCTCTACACGCTGACCGGCGATCGCCGCGTTCTGGCGGACATGTACGACACGCAGCGGCGGCTGGTGGATTACACGCTGGGCTGGTTTACCCCCGACGAGTATCGTTACAAAAGTCCGACAAACGTCTTGCTGGGCGAATATGCCATGCCGGCTTCCGCTGCACCGGACGCAGACGCCGCTGCGCTGCGGCTCGCCAACGGGCTCGATGCACCGGCGACCGAGGTCGATGCCGTCTCGACCGCCTATCTCTACTGGATGGTCGATCGCCTGTCGCGCAATGCGAAATTGCTCGGCAAGGCTGAAGACGCCGAGCGCTACGCCGCCAAGGCCCGGCAAATCCGTGCCGCGTTCAACCGTGCCTTCTGGGATGGACGCAGGGGATTTTACCATATGGCCGCTCGCACGGACGAGAAGCAGCGTTTCCTGCAATATCTGAATGTCCTGCCGGTCGTGTTCGGTCTGGTGCCGGATGACGAGGCGGCTGGGGTCGTGGCGAAAGTGAACGAGGATATCGTAGCGCACGATTATCACCTGTCATCCACCGGCGCCTTTTCAGGCCGCTATCTGCTGACACTGCTCAGCGATTTCGGTCATGGCGACACCGCCTGGCGACTGGTGACCCAGACCAGCGCGCCGAGCTGGGGCTATTGGATCAGCAACGACATCCCCACGATGCTCGAAACGTGGGAACTGACGAGCCGATCCTACGACCACCACTATTGGGGGTCGGTGTCGAGTTGGTTCTATCAAGGTCTGGCCGGTATTCGCCCTGCAGCCCCCGGATATGATCGCATTGTCATCAAGCCCTTCGTACCTCGCGACCTGGGTGACGTGTCCGCCACGCTGCAGACCGTGAAAGGCGGCGTGACATCGAAATGGCGTCAGCGCGACGGGAGGCTTGAGTTGACGGTCATCATACCAGGCAATTCCTCCGCAGAAATCTGGTGCCCCGGACAGGTTGCGCAAGCGCCGCGCGCGGCTCGCCCCCTGCGCAATGAAACTGGCTATATGGTTTATTCCGTGCCTCCGGGCCACCACCGCTTCCTCGCCCGGCTGGACTGAAATCGCTCCGCTCCGGCAGAGCCCTGGACGCCTCAAGCGGGAAGGGCTGCGCTGCCATCCAGACTAAGCACTTCTCCGCCGCCGGGTCGATTGCTCACAAACAGGCAGGGCGTCTTGTAAGTTGACATCGCGCCGTGCGATGCGGAGAGTGCGAGAGCGAATTTTTCCTCCGGCAAATGGGCGAGGTGCGATTGGGTCGTCGAGCGTGGTCAGCGCGGGAACGGCGGCAGGTCCCTCGCGGCGACACGAGACTGTGGGGACATGATGCGGGAGTGGGTTATGATCAATATGTCGCTGAGCGGCTCGGTAATTACAGTAAGCGGCGGCACATCGGGGACCGTAGCAGCCGGCGCCGGCGCTAACGGCCTCCCTGACCATTATGCAGGCTAGCCCATGTCGCTGATCATCTGCCTCGGCGCGCTCGCCGCGCTCATCTTCCTCGCATATCGGGGATTCAGCGTCATTCTCGTTGCGCCGCTGGCGGCCATGGCCGCCGTGCTGCTGACCGATCCCTCGGCGGTGGCGCCGGCGTTCAGCGGCCTGTTCATGGAGAAGCTGGCGAGCTTCGTGAAGCTCTATTTCCCCGTGTTTCTTCTTGGCGCCGTCTTCGGGAAGCTGATCGAAGTGTCGGGGGCGGCGCGCGCGATCGTCGGCGGCATTACGCGGCTATTCGGCCCGGGGCACGCCATCCTTGCGATCACGATCGTCGGCATGGTGCTGACCTATGGCGGCGTGTCGGTTTTCGTCGTCGTGTTCGCGACCTATCCCTTCGCTGTCGAAATGTTCCGGCAAGCCGATATTCCCAAGCGCCTCCTTCCGGCAACGATCGCCTTCTCCGCCTTCACGATCACGATGGATGCGCTGCCCGGAACGCCGCAGATCCAAAACATCATCCCGACGACCTTCTTCCGGACGACGGCCTACGCCGCCCCCTGGCTGAGCCTTGCCTCGGCCGCCTTTACATTCGGCCTCTGCTTTGCCTATCTGCGCTGGCAGCAGCGGCGGGCGCAACAGCGCGGCGAAGGCTATGGAACCGGTCACCGAAACGAGCCGGACATCGGCGAAGGCGGATCGGCGCTGCCCGTCTGGCTCGCTGTCCTGCCCCTGCTGCTCGTCGCTGTCGGCAATCGGCTGTTTCTCGCGCTCGTGCAGTCGGGTTATGGCGAGAGCGCGGTCGCCTTGCTCAACCCGGCAGTGCCGACCGCAAAGCCCGTGGTCCAGGAAGTGACCGCCAACGCAGCGCTCTGGTCGCTCGAGGCGGCATTGCTGCTCGGGATCGCGGCGACCGTCGCGATCGGCTGGTCGACCATCCGCGAGCGGTTTGCCGAGGCGTCGCAGGCGGCGATCGGCGGCTCGCTGCTGGCAAGCCTCAATACCGCGTCCGAATATGGCTTTGGGGCGGTGATTGCGGCGCTCCCGGGCTTTCACCAGATCGCCACTGCGCTTTCGACGATCCGGGATCCGCTTCTGAATGTCGCCGTCACGACCAACATCCTGTGCGGAATTACGGGATCGGCTTCGGGCGGCCTCAGTCTCACCCTTGGCGCCTTCGCCGACCGGTTCATCGCCGCGGCGAACGCCTCGGGCATCCCCCTCGACGTCCTGCACCGCATTGCCTCGCTCGCATCGGGAGGCATGGACACGCTACCTCACAACGGCGCCATCATCACCTTGCTGGCTGTCACCGGACTGACGCACCGCGAGGCCTATAAGGATATTTTCGTCATCACCATCATCAAGACGCTGACCGCCTTCTTCGCGATTGCGGTCTATTACGGGACGGGGCTGGCCTGATCGGGACCGCCGCGGATCGCGGTGGAGCCTTGCAGCGCGCAAAGCACGCTAATCTCCGGCGCCGTGAACGGCCGGCCGCGTAGGCTTGAAGATAGCCGGCTTCGCCATGAGAGCGACCGGCCGGCAATCCCTCGAGCGGCCCCTCAGCCAGCGGGCAGGGCGTTGGCGCGCGCTATCGCCGCGAGGACACTCGCGCTCGGCTTGGGGGTTCGCTTGAAATTGCTCCGGTCGACTGCGATCAGCCCATATTGATGCTTGTAGCCCGAGACCCACTCGAAATTGTCGAGCAGGGACCAGTGCAAATAGCCCATAACGGGGATGCCCTCGTCCATCGCCTTCTTGAGCTCGCCGAGCGCCGCGGGGATCAGGTTTGCGCGAATGCGGTCGTCGGCTGTGTTGACGCCATGTTCGGTCACGAAGATCGGGACCTTCGCGAGGGAATAGGCGTAGCGCACGGAATTCGCGAGCGAGTCCGGATAGACGATGCCGCCGCTGGCGTTGTACACCAGTGCATCGTCCGTGCTGCGGCTGTCACCTTCCGGCGGCTTCGCCTTGCCCTTTGCGTCCCAGAGCTGACGATCATAATTCTGGACACCGAGGAAATCGTCGGCGCGCGCGACCTCGAGCCAGGGGACATAGACTTCCTGCCGAAAGCGATCGCGCAGGCTGCCCGGCCCGGCTTCCTGATCGTCGGGAATTGCCATCGTGACGCCGACGGGCAAGGCGCCGCGGACGGCCTTGATCGCGGCCTTGCCCTTCTTGTGGGCGGCGATCAGATGCTCGGTATATTGACCCAGGTCCTTGATCCCGATCAGCCCCATTGCGAAGCGGTCGCTGCCCGAGGCCTTCGCGGCGGCCGCCATGGTGGCGGCGAGCAGTTGCTGCACGCGCTCGGGTCGCGGCGCCTCGAAACTGCCGACGAGCAGATTGGGCTCGTTCAGCGTGACGGCGTAGCCGATCCCTGCGGCCAGGTGGCGCGCCGCCTTGTCGCAAAAATTCGCGAAAAGATCGGGGGCCTCGGGGTTGGCCCAGCCTCCGCGCGCCGCAAACCAGCGCGGCGTCGACCAATGGCTGAAGGTCACCATCGAGACGAGACCGCGCTTGGCGCACCCCTCGATCATAGCCTTGTAATGGTCGAGCATGGCGATCGAGAACATGCCGGGCTCGGGTTCGATCCGCGCCCATTCGATGCTGAACCGATAGCTGTTGAGCCCCATCGCCTTCACGAGGTCGAGATCCTGGGGCCAGAGCGCAAAACTGTTCGCCGCGTCTCCCGACGGCTCGGCGAAGAAGGTCGGTTTCACATTCTCGGCGAGCCAGATGTCGCTATTGACATTATTGCCTTCGATCTGGTGCCCGGCGGTCGCGGCGCCCCAGAGAAAGCCCTTGGGAAAGCGCGCTCCGCGTCGGCCCTTAGCCATGGCCTCACCCAGAGGCAAAGTGGCGGCAAGCGCCGCACCCGCGCCGATCAGCGTTCTGCGGTTCAGTTCCATCATAGTCTCCCGAAAAGTCTCGCGGCCGTGGCGCTCAGGGCTGGGGGGCTGCCTTCAAAAGTCCCTGCATCTCCATCCACGCGAGAAACTCCGGCATCAGCAGCGCATTCGTCTGTCCCGGCTTTCCCAGCCCGAAGCCGTGGCCGCCGGTCTGATAGACATGAAGTTCCACGGGCCGCCGGGCGTCGCGCCATGCGCCGACAATCTCATAGCCGCCCCGGCTGAACATCGTGTCGTCCATGGCAAGCGCCGCGAACATCGGCGGCGCGTCTGCCGGGACGGCGACCGCGTCCATCGGACCGTAGATATATCCGAAGAAGTCGGGGGGCAGCGTCGCGGCATCGGCGTCCGATCCGGCGTCGAGAACCGCCTTCAGCGTCGTGATCGCGCCCGCCGAGAAGCCGATCATGCCGACGCGCTTCGGATCGATCTGCCAGTCCTTCGCGCGGGTGCGTACGAGCTTCAGGGCGGCGAGCGCATCTTGGCCAGCCTCTGTATCCGGAAGCTTCGGCGGCGGCCGATCCTTCTTCGCGAGCCCAGTGATGAGCTTGAAAATCGCGGCCTGGAACTGGGCGTCGTCCGCGGGAGTCGGGGTCAACCGATATTTGAGGACGAAGGCCGTGACGCCGCGGTCAGCGAGGGCACGAGCGACGGCCCAGCCTTCGCTCTCCATCGACAGGAACATGAACCCGCCGCCGGGCGCAACGATGACTGCGGTGCCATTGGCCGTTCCGGGGCGAGGGAGAACCGGGATCAGGGTCGGATAGGTGACATTGCGGATCGATCCTTCCGGCCCGAAAACGAGATCGTCGGACGGCTTGCCGGGGTTCGATTTTCCATAGAGCGGGATCGCGACCGCGCCGGACGGGGCGCCCTTTTGAGGCACCTCCTGTGCCGCGGCGGGCGCGGCGAGGGCGAGCAGGCTGGCGGCGCCAAATGCTGCGAGCATCATTCTCATATTTTTCTCTCCCGTCGATCTGCGCTGCGGTGGCTCGCGACCGCCAAAAATGCCGGTCAACCGGCCAGTGCCGAGCCGATCGCCTTGTCGAAGGCAATCAGCGGCGGCTTGACCGACTGCTGCACGAAATAGACCGCAGCAAGATCATGCTCGGGGTCCACCCAGCCGTCGGTGCCATAGGCGCCGTCCCAACCGAAGGAGCCGCGGCCGCGGGCCGAGCCGGCCGCGACCGGGTCGACCACAATGCCGACGCCGAGGCCGAAGCCCCATCCCTTGCGGCCCATGAACGGAAAATTCTCGAACATCTTGCCGACATGGTTGGTCGACATGAGCGCGACGGCCTCGCGGCTGAGCACGCGCTTCCCGTTGAGCGTGCCGCGGTTCGCGAGCATCATCTGGAACTGCATATAGTCGTGGGCCGTTCCGACGAGGCCGCCCGCGCCGCAGAGATATTTCAACGTGGGGTCACCGGCGCCGAGGATATCGACGCCCGGCTTCCATTCGTCCTTGCGGCGTTCGTAGAAGGGCACGAACCGCGACCGCTGCTCCGGCGAGAGATGGAAGGTCATATCGCCCATCTCAAGGGGGCGGAACAGGCGTACCCGCATGAACTCGTCGAGCGGCATGCCCGACACAATCTCGACGACATGGCCAAGGACGTCGAAGCCGTCGAGCGGCGAATAGGCCCACCGCGATCCGGGTTGAAAGTCGAGTACCATTTCGCCGAGCAGCGGGATCCGCTCGGCGAGCGTCTTATCCCTTTGCACGTCGGGCGATTTGCTTCCCATTCCGAAGACGCTGCCGAGGCCGTTGGTGTGGGTCAAAAGGTCCTTGAGGGTGAGATCGCGCTCCGAGGCGACAATCGTGACCTGCGACTTGAGCTTGTCGCGTTTCCCCAGATCGTAACGGAACGGCTCCGCTTCGGGAGGCAGCTGTGCGACGCGCTGGTTCCGGAACGTTGGAAGGAAGCGGCTGACGCTGTCGTCGATCGAAAGCTTCCCCGCATCCTGCAACATGAGGATACAGGCTGCGGTGACCGGCTTGCTGCTCGACATCAGGCGGAAGATATCGGTCTTCCGCATCGGAGTGCCATCCTCGACGACCCGCAAACCCTGCGCCTCGTACCACACCAGCTTGCCGTGCCGGGCAACGGCCGTCACGGCACCGCTCAGGTCGTTCGCCTTGATGTGCGCTTCGATGGCCGCACGAATTCCCTCGATGCCGGCTTCCGTCATGCCTGCCGCCGCAGGCGGCTGCAGCGTCCAGCCGAAGGCCGGAGCCGAACCCTGCGAGACGCGCGCCGACATGCAGCCTGACAGCGCGGCGCCGGCGCCGAACATCGCGCTCATCTTCAACATCGCGCGGCGATCGATCATTCAGCCTCTCCTTGATTCGGGGTATTACATCGATAACACGGCTGCTCGCATATACAAGCATTTGTGACTGTAAAATATCATTGGGAAGATCTTCAATGCCGGAATGATGACTGGTTTGGGGCCGGTTTTTGTAGCCGTTATCGCCGCATTTCCGGGAACGGGAAGGGTGCGCACTCTAACTACCGGTCAATCTTGCTTGTAACATGGGCGGGCGTCGGTAATTTCGACCAGCCGTCCGGCGAGTCCTGCGATCCGTGGGCGGCCAGTCAGGCGAGGGGAGAAGCGGCGATGCACATGCATTCGGTGGTACTGCGGGTTCGTATGGCAATTCTGGCGGCCGCAGGTTTGCTGTGCGTCGCGGTCGCACCGACGGCAGCGGCTTCGCAAGATTGCGAAGGGCTCGGCGGCGGAGATCGCATAGGCAATGCGGTCGTCGTGCTGGCGCAGCCCGTTGCGGCGGGAGGCTATACCGCCGCCGACGGCGTCAGGTTGACCGGCATGCCCTCTTTTTGCCGTATATTCGCGGTCGCCAGTTCGCATCCGGATTCGCATATCCTCATCGAACTCTGGATGCCGCAAGCGGACAAGTGGAATGGAAAGTTTCTCGGGATCGGGAACGGCGGAAACGCAGGCAAGATCGGCTCATCGAGCCTCGCCGGGGGGCTGAAGCGCGGCTACGCGGCGGCAAGCACCGACATGGGCAGCAGTCCCGCAGCGGTGCCGGGCGTCGAGTTCAATTTCGGCAATGGCAGGCCCGAGGCGATCAAGGATTTCGGCTACCGGGCGACGCATGAAATGACCGTGCTCTCGAAGGACATTATCGCGCGATATTATGGGAAAGCGGCCGACCGCTCCTATTTCGTCGGCTGCTCGACCGGCGGCAATCAATCGCTCAGCGAAGCGCAGAAGTTCCCGGCCGATTATGACGGCATCATAGCGGGAGCCCCTGCGCATAACCGCACGCACATGCATGTCCATTATTCGGCATTGCGGGAGTTGGGGTTGCAGCCGGGCGCATCGGTCCCGATGCCGCTGATGGTTGCGTGGCAGCACGCGATCGTCAAGGCCTGCGCCGGTCGCGACGGCGGGGCGCCAAGCGACAAGTTTCTCACCAACCCGCTTCAGTGCACAGTCTCGCCGCGTCTTCTGTCCTGTTCGCGCGCGAAGGACAAGTCGGCCTGCCTTTCGGACGTACAGATCGGCACGCTGGAGAAGATTTACGGCGGGATGCGGAACCCGCGCACGGGCGAGGTCTATTATCATCCCGACGTCCGCGGCGCCGAAGAATCGATCTTCGCGGCGTATAATCCGCCGATCTTTCCGAGCAGCGGCTATGACATCACCCGTTGGATACTTCCCCGGGATCGTCCGATCTCGAGCTTCGACTTCGATCATGACCTCAAAGCGCTCGACGACCGCTACGCGACGGAACTCAACGCGATGGATCCCGATCTGTCGGCATTCGCGGGCCGGGGCGGGAAGCTGATCATCTATCATGGCTGGGCCGACGGGATCATCAGCCCCTTGGGTTCGCTCGACTATTATCGCCAGATCACGGGCGGCTCGCTGCCACGCGAGCAATTTGCGCGCCTGTTCATGGTGCCGGGGATGGGCCACTGCGCCAGCGGTCCGGGGGCAACCGATTTCGGCCAGCTCCTCGACATTCGTCCAGAGGGTGTCGTTCGCGACGATATTCTGGAGGCCCTCGAGCACTGGGTCGAGAAGGGAACCGCACCCGACCGGTTGATGGCCGGCAAGACCCAGCAGCAATATTCCATCCCCCCGTTCGCCATGGCGGGACCGGTACCCGAGGCACGGCCGGTTTGCGCCTTCCCGGCGCTGCCGCGCTACGACGGCAAGGGAGACTCGCTCAAGGCATCGAGCTTCAGATGTGTACGCGCCAATTATCCTGACTTTCCCCGTCCGGCCCCCGCCTATCTGCGATAATGGGCCGGCGCGGTCAGCGCACCGGATGGCGGCGACGAAATCTCGGCGGCGGCAACGCAGCGCAAGCATCTCGGAATGGCGCCCTCGGTGGCGCGCTTGCAGGGTTCAATTTGTCTCAAGGGGCCGGGACGTGCGGCCGGGGACTTGGCGAGGGTCTTGTGGTCGGCCTATGCGGCTTCGATCAGGCGCCGGATGACTTCCATGAGAAGCATCGTGCCGGGAAGGAGGAGCAGCCCCAAAGCCAGCCCCGAGATGCGCCGGTGCTGTGGCGCTTCGATTTGTCGCACCGGCGGCGCGGATATGCCATGAGCAGCAGGCGATCTTTCTTCGCGCAAGTCCGGAAATGCCAATACGTTCGCGGTCAGCGCCGATGGCGCCGGCAAATGTCCTGTATCCGCTTGCAGCACGCTCTTCTCCCGGTGTCATAGCGCCGCTTTCGGCGTCTCCTGCCGCGATGCCGTCACACCGCGAATAGAGAGGCTATCGAGGCCGCGCCCTTTTGTCAACTTACAAGCAGAGTTGCTTGCATAACCGGATGGCTTGCGAGCGGCCGGGACTGCGGCGATGCAGCATGGTGGTCGGGACCGCCCGTGCGATCGCCGACGCCGATTGCTCGCATGCGGGCGTCGCGAAACGCTGCGCCGCCGAGGGCGAGGGAAGTGAAGATGCCGGGGCTTTCGCCCCTGTCCGGCCTGCGGCAGGACGAAATGTTACGGCCTAGGTGCGACCGCACGGATTCGGGGTAAGCGGCGGATGGGCTCGATTGTGATTTGCCGGAACCAAGTCTCCGCCCCTTCGGACTGTAACTGAATCTGGCCATGAGTCAGTGGCTGACGGCTGCCATCCGGGCCGATCACGGCGAGGTCGCGCACTTCAGAGACCGGAACGCCGTTGACCACATGAATGGCGTGGTCGCCGACGACATACAGGTCGAGTGTGTTCCACTCGCCGACCGGACGTTCCGCGTCACTGGCGGCCTCGATCGCCCAGGTCGGAGATCCATTGCGCGTTTCCACATCTCGCCCATCGGTTCGAAAGCGGAGATGTGGCCAGTAGAGCGAGGGATCGAATGCCACGCTCGTGCGCGCACGCACTGCGGGTCCGACCGGCAGGAACATACCCACCGAACCTTTCATGATCTCGAACTCAAGCGATGGCTGCCACGTACCATAGACCTCGCCGGGTTTGCCATGGGTGTGGTAAAGTAGACCGTTGTTGCGGGGCAGCTTTTCGCGCGGCGCCCAGACCCGCTCACCCCATTTGAACTGTAGTCGCAGGTGATAATCGCGCAGGTCGGCGCGATGCGTCAGGGAGCCCCAGGTCTGCCCCTTGATCCAGATCGCAGGCTTACCGTCGATCCGTCTGACCGCGAAGTCGTCGCTAGTGTCACGGCTCGTTCCGATTGGTGCGGCGACGGTACCGCTGCTGTAGGTAGCGGCAGGATCGGCATAGCCCAACCACGGGCTCCATCCTGCCAGGGTACGTCCGTCAAATAGCGCGACGCGCTTTCCAGCGGGGCGCGGCAAATCCGTGAGAATCAGACGCTCCACTGCCTTCGGGGGATCGCCGGCGATCGAGCGCGCCCTCTCATAGGTGATTTGTGCGAAACTGGCCGCGGGCGGCGCGAGCGCGACCACCAAGCCGCATGTGAATGCGGACCGCCCAATTTGCGCAAGGCGTCTACCGGTCCGAGGTTCGGCGCCGGCTGGTGAAACGGGCTGTGTCAATGACCGATCCTCGTGTGAAGTGTACGTTGCTCGGTAGCTATTTCACCATCAGCGTAACGCCAGCGCATTGCGCCGCGCGATCGCGCCAAGCACCGCCGCGCTCGGCTTGGGCGTGCGCTTGAAGGTCTTGCGATCGACGGCAATCAAGCCGTAGCGATATTTGTAGCCGTAAATCCATTCGAAGTTGTCGAGCAGCGACCAATGGATGTAGCCCTTCACGGGAACACCTTCGTCGATCGCCTTTTTGAGTTCGCTCAGCGCCGCTGGAATCAGGCGCGCCCGCACCGCGTCGTCGTCGGTGTTGGCACCATGTTCGGTGACAATGATCGGCACTCGCGCCACCGAATGGGCGTAGCGGACGGCATTCGCCAAGCTGTCCGGATGAATTATGGTGCCGGCGGCGTTGCGATCGCCCGGACCGCTCTTGGCTTCGACCGCGCCCTTGTCGTCCCACAGGCTGCGCTCGTAATTCTGGACGCCGAGGAAGTCATCGCCCCGCGCCGCCTCCAGCCAGGCGCCATAGGTTGTCGCACGGATCCGGTCGCGAATGCTGTTGGTGCCGACCGCCTGGTCGTCGGGGATCGCCAGCGTGACGCCGACGGGCAGGTCCGAGCGCACCGCCTTGATGGCCGCGCGGCCCGCGCGATGAGCGGCGATCATGTTGCGGGTGAGCTCGTCGAAATCCTCGACGCTGATCGTGTTACCCGCGACGAAGTTCGGGCTGCCCGAGGCGCGCTTTGCAGCATCGTTCATCTTGTCGAGGATTGTCTTGATCCCCGCAAACATCTGCGGGGAAAACGCATTGCGGACCACCATGGAGAGATTGGGCTCATTCAGCGTCGCCGCATAAGCGATATTCCCTGCCAGATGACGCGCCGCGCGGTCGCAGAAGCGCGCGAACAGTTCGATGGATTCAGGGTTGGTCCAGGCACCAAGCTCTGCAAACCAGCGCGGGGTGGTGAAGTGGTTGAATGTCACGAACGGCGTGATGCCGCGCTGGCGGCAACCGTCGATCATCGCCTTGTAATGATCGAGCATGGCGACCGAGAACATCCCGCGCTCCGGCTCGATCCGCGCCCATTCCAGGCTGAATCGATAGGTATTGAGCCCGATATGTTTTACCAGGTCGAGATCCTGCGGCCACATCTCGAAACTGTTCGCCGCATCGCCCGAGGGTTCGGCGTAGATCGTAGGCTTGACGTTCTCCAGCAGCCATGTGTCGCTGTTGACATTGTTCCCCTCGACCTGATGCGCAGCCGTCGCGGCTCCCCACAGAAAGCCTCGAGGGAAGGCGGTGCTGCGCGCAGCGCCGGCTGCGGCGCCAGGCGCAGCGGCAAGCGCAAGCCCGGCTGCGATCATCGTGCGGCGGTCAATCGTCATCATCCACTCCCGTAAATTTGCCCTGCGGGACACGACGGACTCGGCGGATCAAGTCCGCGAGCGGCGTCCCGGGCAACATGATCGGCCCAAATTCGGGCCGATCGGTTCCCTGAAGCTCAACAAGCATATTTTGGAGCGGCGATCAACATGCAAGCAGCATTGCTCGGATGTTGCAGCGGATCCGGCCGCGCAGCGAGGTTCCGTTCAAGGCTCTTGCCGCGGGTGCGCCGTGCCTTTGAACAATCCCGTGAACCCCTTGACGAGCTCTATCTGCGCGGCTCCTTTCTTCACGCGCGTGTCGCCCACCTCGAAGGCCTGATGCTCATACTCCCAGTCATCCGCAATATAGCCTTCATATCCATTGGCGGCCGTCACAAGGATGGTGTTTCGAAAGGGCGATGTTTCCCTCACGGCCTTGCCGATGGACGTCACCACCTCCGCCGATACGCCTTGAAACGCGATATCGCCCAGCGTCAGCAGTCGCAGCTTGTAGGGCTGCGTCTTGCCGACATCGATCGTGTCCACCCGAACAATCGCTTCGGCACTGTGGATCTCGGGATCGGTCTGCGTCGCCTCGATCCCGGCATTGGCTTTCAATATGTCCCGGACATGCTCGTCGGTGAGATACTCCAATATGGAGGATCCCGCGCTCCCGAGGTTCCTGTTGTGCGGCTCTCGGCCCTTGGTCTGGATGGTGTACTGCGTCAGGAATCTCGGGTTCTGGTCTCCTGCCGCGCCCATGGTCCACAGCACGACCGCGTCGCCCCACCGCGCTTCGATCTTGGAGCTGGTTCTGCCGGCGATATCGCCGGTGATCGGCGTCCCGATGCCGGAGAGATTTCCGTTCATCACGACGGGATGGACGGCATAGTTCACGATCAGGGAAATGACCTTCCCGTTCAGATCCTCGATTCGAACCATTCTGATCGTCTTGTCGCTCGGCCGCTCGAAATTGCTCCCGAGCACGGACTTTTTGCCAAAGACGATGTCCCTGTTGACGTTGATCAGGGACTGTCCTTCCCCGTAACCGTAACGGGCGGGAACCATATTGGACCGGGCCGCCGCGACGGTGGACGCAAGCGTTCGCTTGATCTCCTCGTACCACTTGCGGCTCTTTCTGCTGTCTGCAGGGCTGGTATAGTCGAAAAGGGAGATGGGCGTCGTGCCATGGGTGTGGGTAGCGGCGATGAAGATGTTCTGGATCGGAATCCCGGTCTGCCGGTGGAGGAACCGCAGCGTCTCTTCGGCCTCGGGCACGAGGGTCATGTCGAGAGTGATGAACAGATACTGCTGCGCGCCGTCGGACATTGCCAGGACCCTGGCGTAGACCGGGTCGTTGATCGACCTGAACTTGAGACCGTAAAGGAGCGGCATCGGCATCAGATACGAGGACGGCGTGATCTCGCCTTTCGCCGCGCCGGCCATGAACCCGGGTCCGGCAGGGAAGGGGTGCGGACGCGAGACGACGCGCGTCGATCCCTCGCCATCCTTGTCGAGGGCAAAAGCGATCGAATTGAAGAGGACGCCGACCACAGCGAGCGCCGACAGGATCGCCAGGATCTTTCTGGGCCGCGTGCGCTTCCTGGAGACAAGATAGAGATTTACCAGCAGGAGGACGACAACCAGCGCAACGCACGCGAACGGCCATTCCGCGATATAAAAACTCCCGTCTGACAGATATGGGAGGTCCCGGAAGGCAAAGATCGCCAACAGGCTGATGTAGGCGGAAACTGCGCCTACGATGATCGTCGTGCGCCTTAATGTCAGCCAGGTTGCGATGCGGTCGCTTTTCAATTGCAGGTTCCTCGTCTCCAGGGGCGAAGGCCTCGCGCCTCGGTCCCGATGCATGCTCGTCTGGCTCGCCGTTGGCTCGCCGACGAGACAGGCCAGGCTGTTTCCATCACCGCGCCGATACTGGCCTCATCACTTCGACCGCCCGCGACATATTGTCGATCGATGTTTCGCGGAGCCCGTGCCGGTCAAGCTATTCCAGGAGGCTTGCCGAGTCAAACTTGCGGTCAATGTTGACCGTAACATTGACTTTGGCTAGACATTCGGCGTGGACGAAGATCCAGGCGCCCTTGGCGCGGTGGGAGGAGTGCGATGGCTATGCGTTCGTGGCTTGCAATGGGGACGGGACTTGCCGCCGTCATGTTCGGGGCGGCTTCCGGCGGCCTTGCGGCGGCCCAGCCGGCCGGATCGTCTTTTGCGACGCGCTGTAGCGGGATCGAAGGAAAAAGCCTCGCCGGCGCGGTCGTGACGAAAGCCGAGCATGTCGCGGCAGGCTCCACGCTGCCGCCGCTGCCAACGGCGGACAGCCCGGCGTTCTGCCGGGTGCGCGCCGAAGCCGTGCCGGTCGCGGGCTCACGCATCAAGCTTGAAATCTGGCTCCCCGATACGTGGAACGGGAAACTCGCCGGAATCGGGGGAGGCGGCTTCGAAGGAGGCTACACCCTTGCGAACATCGTGCTTCGCATGCCGGTCAGGGCCGGCTTTGCCGGGGTGGTGACCGATGCGGGCCACGACCGCGCAATCGTGCCGAAATGGGCGTTCGGACAGCCGGAAAAAATCGCCGACTTCGGAAATCGCGCCAACCATGTCGGGGCGGTCGTCGCCAAGGCGGTCGCTGCCGACTATTATGGCGCGCCCGTCAAGCGGGCGCTGTTTCATGGCTGCTCGAACGGCGGCCGCGACGCGCTCATGCTCGCCCAGCGCTATCCTCGCGACTATGACGCGATCGTGGTTGGAGCGCCCGCGAATGATTTTTCGGGGCTCATGGCGTCATTTGGCCGCCTGGGCCAGCTCGGCCGCGGAACGCTCGGCAAGGCGCTCGAACCCAAGCTCAAGCTTGTCCGCGATGCGGCGGTGGCGCGCTGCGACGGCCTCGACGGCGCCAGGGACGGGCTGATCGGAAATCCGGCGAAGTGCCGCTTCGATCCCGCGGTTCTCGCCTGCAAGGCGGGAGCGTCCGGTGAAACCTGTCTTTCGAAGACCGAGCTTTCGGCCGTGAAGGCCGTCTATGCTGACAGCCGCCTGCGCGACGGAACGCTCGTGATGCCCGGATTGCCGCCAGGAAGCGAAGGCGACTGGAGCAGCTGGCTGACCGGGTCGACGCCGCAGGGTGCTGGTATGGCGACCGCCTTCTACCGCAATTTCGTCCACAGCGACGATAGCTGGTCGGCCGAGAATTTCGATATCGACCGTGAATGGAAGGCGGGCAGGGCGACGGTAAGCAATATGATCGACGCGCTCGACCCCGACCTGCGGCCCTTCCTTGGAGGCGGCGGGAAGCTGCTCATGTATCACGGCTGGAACGACGCCGCGATCCCGGCCGGAAATTCCATCCGCTACTTCGAGTCGATGCGCCGAACCGTCGGAAGCCGGCTTGCAGGGGCGACACGGCTCTTCATGCTTCCCGGCGTCGGACATTGCACGGGCGGAAGCGGACCCGATACGGTCGATTATCTTGCCGAAATCGACCGCTGGGCGGAAAGCGGGATTGCGCCCGACCAGCTCACGGCGACCAAGTTCGAAAGCGCCTTTGCCGCCTACACGAGCGCGCCGGGGAAGGCGCTTCGAAGCCGGCCCGCCTGCGCCTGGCCGAAGGCGGCGCAGTACCGCGGCTCGGGTTCAATGGAGGAGGCTGGAAGCTATGTCTGCCGTTAACCGCTCGCCGGGGCGCACTGCCGGCCAATGCGATCGGGGCGAGCCCGCCGCTGCTGCGATGCGGGCGCGATGCGCCTTTGTCGTTGCCGCCTTCGCATCGCTTCTGGCCCCGGCCGCGAGCGCGCGCGAGGACGTCGTGATGACCGCGTCCGGCGAGGTCGCGGGACGGATCGAAAAGGACGTCCGCGTCTTTCGCGGCATTCCTTATGCCGAGGCGCCGGTGGGTGACTTGCGCTGGCGGGCTCCGCGTCCCGCGGCGGCATGGACCGGCCGGCGCGATGCGACGCACTTCGCGCCGTCCTGCCCGCAGCCGGACCCCAAGCCGTTCGGTCCCTATAGCGCCGCATTCATGCCGGCGAGCGAGCTGTCGGAGGATTGCCTCTATCTCAATATCTGGTCGCCAGATGGCGGGGGAAAGCGGCCCGTCTATCTGTTCATCCATGGCGGCGCCTTTGTCGGCGGCGGATCGAACGCTGCCGTCTATGATGGCGCGGAGCTCGCCCGCAAGGGCGCGGTGGTGGTCACCATCAACTACCGGCTCGGTCTTCTCGGTTTCATGGCGCATCCCGAGCTCGCCAGGGAGTCGCCGCTCGGGACTTCGGGGAACTATGGTCTTCTCGATGCCATCGAGGCGCTGCGCTGGGTCCGCGACAATATCGCGCGCTTTGGCGGCGATCCGGCGAACGTCACCGTAGCGGGGCAGTCGGCCGGATCGGCGCTCGTCAACGATCTGCTCGTCTCGCCCCTGGCAAGCGGGCTGTTTCACCGCGCGGTGCTCCAGAGCGGGCCGGAGCTTGGCATCCCCGGTCCGAGCTATGCGACCGCCGAGGCGCTGGGAAGCGCGACTGTCGCACGGGCCGGAGTGAAGGACATTGCGGGCCTCCGGGCGGCGCCCGTCGAGACCATCCTGAAATCCGCTGTCGGTTTCCCGTTGCCCGTCGCTGACGGCAAGGTCATCCCCGCCAGTCCGGAAAATATGGCAACCCCGCTCGCATCGCCGGTTCCTCTCATCATCGGTTTCACGCGCGACGAAAGCGCCGCCGCGGACGGTCCGCAGACTGTCGGCGCCTTCGAGGCGGAGGTGCGCAAGCGCTTCGGCGATCTCGCCCCGCGAGCGCTCGCGCTCTACCCGCACGGCACCGACGCGGAGGCGGCACGATCGGGGGTCAGAATCGCCCGCGATCGCCGTATCGCGGGGCTCATTCTGTGGGCCGAGGCGCGCGCGGCGCAAGGTGTACCGGTCTTTTCCTACCATTTCGAGCATCCGTTCCCGGGAAGCGATCCGGATGCGTTCGGCGCGTTCCACACGGGCGATCTGCCCTATGTGTTCGGCAACCTCGACATCTCGGACGCGCATTTCACCGGCAAGGACCGCGCCCTCTCGCGCCTTGTCCAGGACCATTGGCTGGCCTTCATCAAAACCGGCGATCCTGGCAGCGCCCGATCGAAGCCGCGATGGCGGCGGGCGGGGGCGGACCCGGCAACGATCTGGCGGATCGGGCAGGCGGACAGTGAACCGCTCATCGACCCTGCGCGCCTCGCGCTGTTTCGCGATCACAAGGCAAAGGGCGGAACGCTCGGCATCTTCTGAGGCCGGGCCGACCGGCGGTCGAACCCGGAACGGCCGAGGCACGGCGATGCGGCGCCAGCTCGAGCGCGCGGGCAGAAGGCGCCCGGGGGGAGGGCGCCGCGGGGGTTCCGCGACGCCGCTCGGCCGCGATTTTCTAGAGCGCGCCTTCCTTCAGGAATTCGCTCGCGTGATGCGCGGCGCGCGCGCTGAGCGCCATATAGGTGATCGACGGATTCTGGCAGCCGCCCGACGCCATTGCGGCGCCGTCGGTGACGAAGATGTTCGGCACGTCGTGAAGCTGGTTATATTTGTTCAGAACCGAGGTCTTCGGATCCTTGCCCATGCAGGCGGTACCCATTTCGTGAATTCCGGCTCCAGGCGTTCCCAATTTTCCGGCAGCATCCATTATGACCATAGCGCCCGCCGCCTCGATCATCGCGCGGGCATCCGTCGATATCTGCTTGGCCATCCTGGTCTCATTGTCCCCATGCGCGCATTCGATGTGAACTTGCGGGATGCCCCAGATATCGGTCTTCGTCTTGTGCAGGGTAACCCGGTTTTCGGGGTTGGGCAGCATCTCGCCGAAGGCGCTCAGGAACACGACCCAGGGGCCGGGCTTGCGCGCGATCTCCTTCACCGGCGCGCCGACGCCCTTGCCCGCCTTCCAGGGTGTCTTCCAGCCGAGCCGCATCCCGCCGCCCTGATATCCATAACCCCGCAGGAAATCGCCGGGTTCGGTGACGTTCCGGAAGCGGGGCAAATAGAAGCCGGTAGGCCGGCGGCCGCGGTAGAAACTGTCGCGGAAGCCGGGGTAGATGCCCGCGGTTCCGGCCATGATATGGTCCATCAGATTGCGCCCGAGCATGTCCGAGGAATTGCCGAGCCCCGTGGGGTTCTTCTCCGACGCCGAATTGAGCAGGATCTGCGCGCTGCCGATCGTCGAGGCGCATAGGAAGATGATTTTCGCCTGATAGGTCTTTCCCTCGCGGCTGTTCGCGTCGATGACGCGCACGCCCGTCGCCTTGCCGGTTTTCGGGTCCTGAATGATGCTGTGCACGATCGCGTCGGTAACGATCGTACAATTGCCGGTCGCCATGGCGGCGGGTAGCGACGAACTCAGGCTCGAATGATAGGCGCCGAACGTGCATCCCCGCTCGCACAGCGAGCGAACCTGGCATTGCATGCGGCCGAGCTCTTCATGGTGCGGGCGCGTTTCGGTCAGATGCGCGCAGCGTCCCGGAATCACACGGCGGCCGTCGAACTTGCTCGCGACCTTCGCTGCAAAATCCTTTTCGACATCATTCAACGCGAACGGCGGCAGGAATTCGCCGTCGGGCAGCTGCGGCAGCCCCTCCCTGGACCCCGAAACCCCGATGAAGGTCTCGACGTGCGAATACCAGGGTGCAAGGTCGGCGTAGCGGATCGGCCAGTCCGAACCATGACCATCCCTGGCGTTCGCCTCGAAATCCATTTCGCTCATCCGGTAGGTCTGTCGTCCCCACATCACCGAGCGGCCGCCGAGGAGATTGCCGCGAAACCAGTCGAACGGCTTGTCCTCATCGACGCTGTAGGGTTGCTCGCTGTCCTTCGCCCAATAGTGCTTATTGACCTCGCTCATCGCATATTGCCGGCCTTGAACCGGATAGTCGCGCTTGAGCTCTTCCTCATTGACCTTGTTGGCGTTGATCAGTTCCCAGGGAAGCACCGAATCCGAGTAGGAAGCGCCATGTTCCATTCGCACGCCGCGTTCGAGAACGAGCGTCTTGAGGCCCCGCTCGCTGAGTTCCTTGGCGGCAATGCCGCCGCTCATGCCGGATCCTATAACGATGGCGTCAAACATTCTTCAAACTCCCGTGGGGCAGGTCGTACGTCGCGTCAGAAGCCGGACGGCCCGCCATAGGCGCGGGTTTCGGCGGTGACCGGGATCGAGGGCTCCCAAGCGCCCGGATTATGCTCGTAGCGAAGCTCGACCGTCGCTCCCGGTTCGGAAAGATAGTAGAGGGTGACGATCAACTCCTTGAGCTCGGCATAGTCGGCATTCAGGCCGTTCGCCTTGTCATAGGCATCGAGGAAGCCGAACCGCGCGTCCGGCGCGAGCGCAGCGAAGGCCGTGCCCGTCTCGCCCTGCGCTTTGGTGTCGATCGCCTCGAGCGCTCCAACAAGCTTCGCGCGGTGCACGGGTGCCGCCCAGTTCGCCAGAAGCTTTTCGAAGGCGTCCGGAACGCCCGCCGCGAGGGCGCCGGGCGTGTCCGTGGCCGGAATGATGGTATCGGCAACCGCCGCGAGCAGCTTCGCCGTCGGGGCGGGGAGCGACTCGGGTCCGGCGAACAGCGCCCCGGCACTTGTGTGCGGGACGGCCGCGACACCTGCCAAAAGCATGATGTTGCGCAGCATGCTGCGTCTGTCCATGATCTCCATCCTCCCGCCGGTATTTCCGTCTGATGTACCGATTCTCTGATAAAGTTACAAGCATGTTGTCCCGTAAGTTGCGACCCGCTAAGCAGGGGGTGAGCACGGCATCGGGGATTCGAGCCGGCCGACGGGGAGTGAAAATGACGGTCTGGTTTCGCCTGTTCCTGATGATGGTGCTGCAGGTCGCGATCTGGGGCGCATGGCAGCCCAAATTATTCCCCTATATGTCGATGCTCGGGTTCAGCGCGGGCGAGCAGGGACTGGTCGGAACGAGCTGGGGCATCGCCGCGATCGTCGGCATCTTCTTCTCGAACCAGTTCGCCGACCGGACCTTCGCGGCCGAGCGCTTCCTCGCTGCGAGCCATGCGATCGGCGGCCTCTGCCTGCTCGGCACAGCCTACAGCACGAGCTTTCTGCCCTTCTTCCTTTTCTATCTCGGCTATAGTCTCGTCTACGTTCCGACCCTGTCGGTCGCCAACAGCATGGCCTTCGCCAATCTCCCGCATCCGGCGCGCCAGTTCGGATCGGTGCGGATGGGCGGCACGATCGGCTGGGTGATCGCGAGCTGGCCTTTCATTCTGCTTCTCGGCGCCGATGCCGACGGGTCCGAGGTGCGGACGATCTTCCTCGTCGGCGCGCTGCTGTCGTTCGCGATGGCGGCCTATTCGCTGACGCTTCCCCACACCCCGCCGCGCACCGGCGGCGGCATCGACCGCCTCGCTTGGCGGCGTGCCGCAAGCATGCTACGGACGCCCTTCATTGGCGTGCTGTTCCTCGTCACCCTGATCGACGCCGTGGTTCACAACGGCTATTTCGTGATGGCGGACGCCTTTCTGACCGAACGCGTAGGCATTGCGGGCAATCTTTCGATGGTGGTCCTCAGCCTCGGTCAGGTGGCCGAGATATTGACGATGCTCATTCTCGGACGCGTCCTTGCGGCGCTCGGCTGGCGCCCCGTCCTCATCATCGGGATACTCGGGCACGCGGCGCGTTTCCTCGTCTTCGCCTTCCTGCCCGACAGCGTGCCGACGATCGTCGCGGTGCAACTGCTCCACGGCATCTGCTACGCCTTCTTCTTCGCGACCGTCTATATCTTCGTCGACGAGGCCTTTCCCGAGGATGTGCGCTCGAGCGCGCAAGGATTGTTCAACTTCCTCATTCTGGGCGCCGGCATGGTCGTCGCGAGCTTTCTCTTCCCGTGGCTCATGTCGCAGCTCACGATCGAAACCGCCGAGGGAAGGGCCACCGACTATCAGGCGCTGTTTCTGATCCCGTCCGCCCTGGCTATGGTCGGGGCCCTCCTGCTTCTCGTGGCGTTCCGGCCTCCGTCGGCGCGACCGCTCGCCGCGCGAGGAGAGACCTCGTCCCAATCCCCTACACCGCCTGGAGACTTGCCATGAACCTCGCCCTGGACCGCCGTTCGCTTCTGATGGGTGCTGCCGGGACCGCCGCCGCGTTTGCGCTTCCCGCCTGCGCGATGCGGGCGCCCGCAGGGCGCTTCTTCGACCGCCTGTCGCTGCCCGTCGGCATCCAGCTCTATGCGCTCGGCGACGAGCCGCAGAAGGATCTCGAAGGCACCTTGGCGAAGGTCGCCGCGATCGGGTTTCGCGATATCGAGCTGCCAGGCCTGCTCGGGCGCGACGCGGCGACGATACGCCGCGCGGCCGACAACGCCGGCGTCTCGATCAGCTCGATCCATGTCGGCGCGCAGGGCGATTTTTCGTTGTCGAACGACAGCCAGAAGCTTCTCGATATCGCCGGCATGATCGGCGCCCGCCAGATCGTTGTGCCGATGTTCCAGCTGCCCGCCGGCGCAAAGTTGCAGCCGGGGGAGGATTTCGCCGCGCTCATCGCGCGCACGGTCCGCGAGGCCGGCGCCGACATGTGGGTGAAGCTCGCGGCGAGGCTCAACGAGAAGGCCGTGCCGCTCAAGGCCGGCGGCGTGTCGCTCGGCTACCATAACCACAGCGTCGAATTCGCGCCGATAGACAAGCGCACCGGCTGGGAGATCCTCGCGAAGGAAACCGACCCGGCGCTCGTCCATTTCGAGGCGGACATCGGCTGGATCGTATCGGCGGGCCTCGACCCCGTCGCGTTCCTGAAGCGTTACAGCGGACGGGTCCGGCAGCTCCATGTAAAGGACGTGAAGCGCGGGTTGGTCCCCAACACCCAGATGCGCACCGACCCGACCGAAGTCGGAACGGGGAGCGTCGACTGGGCGCGGGTCCTTCCCGCCGCCTACGCCGCAGGCGTGCGCCATTTCTATTATGAACAGGAGCCGCCTTTCGCGATTCCGCGCATCGAGGCGGCGGCCAAATCCTACGCTTTCCTCGCGCAGCTGCGCGCCTGAACAAGATCACGGTTGAAGGAACAGACGATGCGACGATTGCGGATGGCCATGATCGGCGGCGGACCAGGCTCCTTTATCGGACCGGTCCACCGCATTGCGGCCGAACTCGACCGCGAGATCGAACTCGTTGCCGGGGCCTTCAGCAGCGATGCCGAGCGGTCCCGTGCCGCCGGCCTGTCGTACCGGATCGATCCCGCGCGCGCCTATCGCGACGTCGCCGCGCTGCTCGAGGGCGAACGGGCGCGGGGAGATGGCGCCGACTTCGTCGCGATCGTCTCGCCCAACCATCACCATCTTCCGGCGGCGAAGGCCGCGCTTGCCGCGGGCTTTCCGGTCCTCAGCGACAAGCCGCTCACCGCGACGCTTGCCGAAGCGCATGAGCTTGCAAATGCCGTAACGGCCTCGGGGCTCGCTTTCGGCGTCACCTATACCTACTCGGGCTATCCGCTCGTCCGCGAAGCGCGCGAGCGCGTGGCCCGCGGCGATATCGGCGCCATCCGCAAGGTGGTCGTCGAATATCCGCAAGGCTGGCTCGCGGGCGCGGCCGAAGGCAAGCAGGCGGAGTGGCGCGTCGATCCCGCGCGCGCCGGCGAAGGCGGCTGTATCGGCGATATCGGCACCCATGCCTTTCATCTCGCCGAATATATCTCGGGTCTCCGCGTCAACCGCCTGTTCGCCGATCTCGGCACGGTGGTACCGGGGCGCCTCCTCGACGACGATGTCGCGGTCCTTCTGCGCTTCGAGAATGGCGCGAGGGGCGTCCTCCTTGCCTCGCAGATCGAGCTCGGCGAACTCAACGGCCTTCGCATTCGCCTCTACGGCGAGCGCGGCGGCCTGGTCTGGCGCCAGGAAGAGCCCAACAGCCTTGTCGTCCACCGCGCCGACGGCGGCACAGAAATCCTGCGCGCCGGCACCGCACTCGGCGCCGCGGCGAGCGGCGCGACGCGGACGCCCGGCGGGCATCCCGAAGGCTATCTCGAGGCCTTCGCCAACATCTACCGGGACTTCGCGCGGCAGCTGCGCGGCGAGCCCGGCACGGCGGCGCCGGGGATTGACGAGGGATTGCGCGGCATGGCCTTCGTATCGGCCGCAGTCGCTGCCAGCCGCGACGGGCGCGGCTGGACCGATTTCAACATCTGAAGGGAGCAGGCATGCGCACGATAAAAGGACCGGGCATCTTCCTTGCCCAATTCGCCGGCGATGCGCCGCCATATTCCTCGCTCGAGGCGATCGCGGACTGGGTCGCGGGTCTCGGCTACAAGGGCGTGCAGATCCCGAGCTGGGACGGGCGGCTCTTCGATCTTGCTCTTGCTGCCGAAAGCACGACCTATTGCGACGAGGTCAAGGGCATGCTCGCGGGCAAGGGCCTCGAGATCACCGAGCTGTCGACCCACCTGCAAGGCCAGCTCGTCGCGGTCCACCCCGCCTATGACGAGCAGTTCGACGCGTTCGCCGTGCCCGAGGTGCGCGGCAATCCCGCCGCACGCCAGCGCTGGGCCGTCGAGCAGCTCCGACTGGCAGCGCGCGCGAGCCGGAACCTCGGCCTTGCGGCGCACGCGACCTTCTCGGGCGCGTTCGCCTGGCCCTATTTCTACCCCTGGCCGCAGCGGCCCGCAGGACTGGTCGAGGATGCGTTCGCCGAACTTGGCCGGCGGTGGAAGCCGATCCTCGATGCGTTCGACGAGGCGGGGGTGGACGTCGCCTATGAAATCCATCCGGGAGAGGATCTTCATGACGGGGTGACGTTCGAGATGTTCCTGGGCGCGGTTGGCGGTCACGCGCGCGCCAACATCCTTTACGATCCGAGCCATTTCGTCCTGCAGCAGCTCGACTATCTCGGCTTCATCGATGTCTACCACGAGCGCATCCGCTGCTTCCACGTCAAGGACGCCGAGTTCAAACCCTCGCCGCGCGTCGGCATCTATGGCGGCTATCAGTCGTGGGTCGACCGGCCCGGCCGCTTCCGTTCGCTTGGCGATGGTGAGGTCGATTTTTCGGGCATCTTCTCGCGAATGGCGCAATATGATTTCCCCGGCTGGGCGGTGCTGGAGTGGGAATGCGCGCTCAAGCACCCGGAAGACGGGGCCGCGGAAGGCGCGCCCTTCATCCGCGACCATATCATCCGGGTGACCGAGCATGCCTTCGACGACTTTGCGGCGGGTAGCGCCGACCGGGCCGCAAACCGGCGTCTAATGGGGATCGCAGCCGCCGACACGCCCTGAGGCCGGTGCCGTGCGGCCTCGGCCGCGGTCGAGCTTCCATCGAGAGCTGGATGAGCAGTATATTTGCAGTCGGGATTGACTGTTTGTTACTTACGCTATTAAACCGCAATTGAGGCGTCGCGGCATGGCTGCGCGAGTCTTGTGGGAAAGGATCATCGAATGGCAGGCAAGGGCGGGCGTCTCGCGGGTAAGCGATGTTTCGTCAGCGCGGCGGGGCAGGGGATCGGCCGCAGCATCGCCGAGGCTTTTGCGGCCGAAGGCGCCGAGGTCGTCGCCGCGGACCTGCGTTTCGCCGACGACGTGCTGCCGCCCGGGGTCGAGCGCCTCATCCTTGATGTCACCGATGACGCCGCGCTGGCCGATGCGGTGCGGGCGGCGGGGGCGGTAAGCGTGCTCGTCAATTGCGTCGGCAAGGTCGCGTCGGGCACGATCCTCGACGCGCCGTTGGACGAACTCGACGACAGCTACCGGCTCAACGTCCGGAGCACCGCGGCGGTCATCCGTGCGTTTCTGCCCGGCATGATCGAGCGCGGCGACGGCTCGATCATCAATATCGCATCGGTGGTTTCGTCGGTCATGGCGGCCCCTGGGCGCTTTGCCTATGCTTCGACCAAGGCCGCGGTGATCGGACTGACCATGTCGGTTGCGCTCGATTTCGTGAAAAGCGGCATCCGCTGCAATGCGATCAGCCCGGGTACGGTGGAGACACCGTCGCTCCACGACCGCTGGGCGGCGACGGGCGACATCGAGGCAGCGCGCGCCGCCTTCGTCGCGCGCCAGCCCATGGGGCGCCTCGGCGCACCGGACGAAATCGCCGCTGCGGCTATCCTGCTCGCATCGGACGAGGCACGCTTCATGACGGGCGCGAATATGGTGATCGACGGGGGAATGAGCCTTTGACCAATCGTCTTGCCATCGTGACGGGCGGCAGCACCGGCATCGGTCGCCATCTCGTCGCGGCGATCGTCGCGGCGGGCTATGACGTCGCGTTCAGTTTCAACAGCGACGTGGCAGGGGCGGAGGCGAGCGCTGCCGAGGCATCGGCGGGCGGCGGACGGGTGCTTGCGCTGCGCTGCGATGTCGCATCCAGAGCCGAAGTCGACGCCTTCCACAGCCGTGCAGCCGATTGGGCAGGCTTGGCGCCCGCGCTGCTCGTGAACAATGCCGGTGTGCAGACCTGGTCGCCTCTCCTGGACCTCGCCGAAGAGAGCTGGGACCGGGTGATCGCGACCAATCTCAAGGGATGCTTCCTCAACACCCAGGCGGCGGGCCGCCTGATGAAGGAGGCGGGCGGCGGCGCGATCGTCAATCTGGGTTCGGGCTGCAACAAGCATGCGTTCCCGAACCTCGTCGATTACACGGCCTCGAAGGGCGGCATCGAACAGCTGACGAAATCCTCGGCGGTCGAGCTCGGCCAATATGGCATCCGCGTCAACTGCGTCGCACCGGGCGCGATCGAGACGGCGCGAACGCTCGAAGAGTCGCCCGATTACGAGGCGAGCTGGGCGCCGATCACGCCGCTCGGGCGAGTCGGCAAACCCGGCGATGTCGCCGACGTCATTCTCTTTTTCGCCAGTGATGCGGCGCGCTTCGTCACGGGCCAGACGCTTTGGGTCGATGGCGGTGTATTCAGCAGGGCACCATGGCCCTATTGAGCGATCAGCCAGCGGCCGGTGGCGCGGGCCTCCTGTCAAACGCCGCCGCGTCGGTCAGTCGCCGCGCGTCCGCGCATCTCGTCGAGGCGGCCCTCGACTTCATCGCCGATGCAAAGTTCGAGGCGTCGGTCGCGGTCGTCGACCCGGCGGGCACCTTGCGGGCTTTTGCGAGCAGCGACGGCGCACGCTTTTTGACCGTAGATGTCGCGATCGGCAAGGCGTGGACTGCCGCCTCGATGGGATATCCGACGGGTCTTTGGAACAAGCTGTCATCGGATCCCGCCTTCGCGCCGCTTTCGCGCCTGCCGCGCGTCGTCGCTGTGGGCGGTGGCTACCCGCTGTTCGAAAATGGCCGCCTGGTTGGCGCCGTCGCGGTATCGGGTGGAACGACCGAGCAGGACGAAGCCGCGGCGCGTGCCGCGATCGCGGCCGCCGGTTTCGATCCGCCCGCCTAGCGCGAGGGGCGAGCGACGATCGCGGCCGGAATTCGCATCGGCCTCCCTGGCGGATTGCGCGCGGCGACCTTTCCGTGCCGCCGCTGCGGGGGCAAAAGACAAGTCCCGGGTCCGGAAGGGCAGGGAAATATGAAGGAGAATGACTGGTGAAACTCGTTCGATTTGGCGACGCCGGCGCTGAACGCCCAGGGCTGATCGATGCCGACGGCAACCTGCGCGACCTCGGCGATGTCGTGGCCGACATCGATGCCGACACCCTGTCGCGCGAGGGGCTCGACCGTCTCCGCGCGCTCGACTGGAGCATGTTGCCGCTGGTCGAGCAGCCAGTGCGATACGGGCCGCCGGTTGCCGGCACCCGCCAGTTCATCGCGATCGGGCTCAACTATGCCGATCACGCGGCGGAAACCGGCCAGGCAGCGCCGCCCGAGCCCGTCATCTTCACCAAGGCGGTCTCATGCATCCAGGGATGCGGCGACGATGTGCGCAAGCCGCGCCTCGCGACCAAGATGGATTGGGAGGTCGAGCTCGGTATCGTGATCGGCGAGCGGACCTCCTATGTCGACAAGGACAAGGCGCTCGATCATGTCGCGGGCTATCTCGTCGTCGACGATCTGTCGGAACGCCAGTTCCAGATGGAGCGTGGCCAGACCTGGGACCGCGGGAAAGGCTGCGAGACGTTCGGGCCGGTCGGACCCTGGCTCGTCACATCCGACGAGGTCGGCAATCCGCAGGATCTCGACATGTGGCTCGACGTCAACGGCGTTCGCATGCAGACCGGCAACACCCGGACGATGATCTTCGATTGCGCCGAACTGGTGAGCTATGTGAGCGAGTTCATGCTCCTGCTCCCCGGCGACATCATCACGACCGGGACGCCGCCGGGCGTCGGCATGGGCAAGTCGCCGCAGGTCTGGCTCAAGGAAGGCGATGTCATCGAACTCGGGATCGAGAAGCTCGGCGCGCAGAAGCACAAGGTCATCGCCTGGAACGATGGCCGCTGACCGGCCCTCGTCCGCGCCCTTCCTCTCGGCGCTGCGCGCGATCGCGGGCCCGGCCCATGTGCTGACCGGCGCGGCGGCGGCTCCCTATGCAACGGGTTACCGGTTCGGAACGGGCGAAGTCGAGGCGGCGGTCCGTCCCGGCAGCCTGGTCGACATGTGGCGCGTCGCCGAAGCCTGCGTGGCGGCAGGACGCATCCTGATCGTCCAGGCGGCAAACACCGGTCTCACCGGCGGTTCGACGCCTGACGGTGCCTATGACCGCCCCGTCGTCATCCTCAGCACCGGGCGGCTGAAGGGCGTCTTCCCCCTGCGCGGCGGCGAGCAGGTCGTCTGCCTCGCGGGCACGACCCTCGACGAACTCGAGCGGCGCCTCGCGCCGCTCGGCCGCGAACCGCATTCGGTGATCGGCTCATCCTGTATCGGCGCGTCGGTCGTCGGCGGGATCTGCAACAATTCGGGCGGCGCACTGGTCCGCAGGGGCCCCGCCTATACCGAATATGCCCTTTACGGACGGGTCGAGGAGGATGGCCGGCTCTTACTCGAAAACCGTCTCGGCATCGCGCTTGGCGAGGATCCCGAGACGATCCTTGCGAACCTCGAGCAAGGCCGCTTCGGAGACGAAGACATTGTCGCGGACGACAGGTCCGCCTCGGCCGCCAGCGACTATGACCGCATCGTGCGGGCGGTCGATGCGCCGTCTCCCGCCCGCTACAATGCCGATCCCGAACGATTGTTCGAGGCATCGGGGAGCGCGGGCAAGCTCATCGTATTTGCCGTTCGCGTCGACAGCTTCGAGCAGGACGTGGATCCGGCGGTCTTCTATGTCGGCACCAACGACCCCCATGAACTGACGCGGATCCGGCGCCGCTTGCTTCTCGATGCACCGTCGCTCCCGATCTCGGGCGAATATATCCATCGCGACGCCTTCGATCTCGCCGATCGCTACGGCAAGGACATGGTGCTCGCGATCGATGCGCTCGGGACCGCCCGGCTGCCGCGCCTGTTCAGACTCAAGGCCGCGATCGACCGCTTCGCGCGCCTGTCGCGCATCCTTCCCGCCGCGCTCGCGGACCGGCTACTGCACGCGGCATCGAGGCTGTTCGGCGATCACCTGCCGCCGCGGATGCGCGCTTTCCGCGACGCCTATGAGCATCATCTCGTGGTGAAGGTGTCGCGCGACACGGCCGGATTCGCCCGCCGCCTGTTCGGCGGCATGTTCCCCAGCGAAACCGGCGACATGTTCGAATGCAGCCCCGCCGAGGCCGGACGGGCCATGCTGCATCGCTTCGCTGTCGCAGGCGCGGCGGTCCGCTACCGCGCGCTGCATCCTCGCGAGGTCGAGGATATCGTCGCGCTCGATGTCGCGCTGCCGCGCAATTGCATCGACTGGCTGGAGACCCTGCCCGCGGAGATCGAGCGCGATCTCGTCGGCAAGCTCTACTACGGCCACTTCTTCTGCCACGTGTTCCACCAGGATTATCTTGTCCGAAAGGGCGTCGATCCCGTGGCGCTCGAACACAGGCTGCTCGCCCTGATGGGGGCGCGGGGCGCCGAATATCCCGCCGAACATAATGTGGGCCACCTCTATCCGGCGGCGCCGGCACTGGCCGATCACTATCGCGCGCTCGATCCCGTCAACACGCTCAACCCGGGCATCGGGAAGACGAGCCGCGCCAAACACTGGAATTGATCATGACCCTCGAAGCGACGCACTTCCACTCGCTGCAGGCGGAACTCGGCGAGGGTCCGGTCTGGGACGGCGCGCGGGGGCTCCTGTGGTGCGTCGACATCAACGCTCCGGCTCTCCATGCCATCGACCCCGCGACGGGCGTCCGGAACAGCTGGCCTGCGCCTGCGAAGATCGGCTGGGTGTTGCCCGCTTCAGAGGATGGCCTCGTCGCCGGCCTCGCCGACGGACTTTATCATTTCGCGCCGGAGAGCGGCGCGTTCAGCTTGTTGGCAGAGGTCGAGCCGGACCTTCCCTCGAACCGGATCAACGACGGGACGAGAGGTCCTGACGGCGCTATCTGGTTCGGCACAATGGATGACCGCGAGACCGACGCCGTCGGCCGTTTCTACCGCTACGACGGCGAGGTTCGTGACTGCGGTCTCCCGCCGGCGTGCATTACCAACGGACCCGCCATGTCGCCCGGCGGTACGATCCTCTATACGGTCGATACGCTCGCGCGCGAGATCTGGGCAAACAGCATCGGTGCCGACGGCAGCGCCTCCGATCGCAGACTGTTCGCGTCGATCGCGCCCGGGGATGGCTGGCCGGACGGTGTCTGCTGCGACGCCGAGGGGGGTGTCTGGCTCGGACTCTGGGACGGCTGGCGCGCACGGCGATACGATGCATCGGGAGAGGTGACGGCCGAAGTGCGGTTCCCGGTCGCCAATGTCACCAAGATCGCCATCGGCGGACCCGATGGCCGAACCGCCTATGCGACGACCGCGCGCAAGGGGCTGGGTCCGGCGGATCTGGCCGCCCAGCCGCTGGCCGGGGACCTGTTCAGCTTCGCGGTCGACGTCGGCGCTGCCGGCTGAACCCAACTCAAACTCCGTCAGGTCCGCGCACCCGACGCCGCTATGCGAGGAGAAAAGTCGGTGAACACCAACCGCGCCTTGGCGCTTCTGCTGGCGGGCGCAACCGCCGGCATATGGGCGGCCGGTGTTCCGGTTCATGGCAAGGAGCCCGCCTCCGTCTTGACGGAACAGATGTTCCGCGACCCGCCACCCGTCTATCGACCCATCGCGACCTTGAGCACCACGGTCGTTCCGGAAGAGGCAGCGGATAAAGTTCGCCGGGCGTTGGAGGACGGTGAATATGGCTCGTTCATGTTCAGCCCCTCGCGAGACCCGGTGCGGGCCGAAAAGGATGTGCCGGTGGACATTGGCAGCATCCGCCGCGGCGTCGCGCTCCAGGACAAATATCCGGAGTGTGCATCGCAGTGGCTTCCCAAAGCCCTGCCCGGCGAGGCGGGCCTCGGCACATTCCTGTCCGATCTTTCGATGGCCCTCCCGTCGCAGCCCATACGGCGAAAGGTCGGCGGCCCGGGGTTCTGGACGCCCGAATATGTCGCAACGATCCGCGAGACGCTGGACATCGCGCGCCGTGGCGGAAGGCTGGCGGTATTCTATGACGAAGCAGGCTATCCAAGCGGCATCGCAGATCACACCGCGCCGCTCGAATATCGGCGGAAAGTACTGAAACGGACCGAGCTGGCGGTGGCCGCGGGCCAGTCGATCGATGTCCCGGTGGAAGGTGTGGTTCAGGCCATCAGTGCGCATGACGTGCGGAGCGGCAGGCGGATTGACCTGCGGTCAAACCTCACGTCCGGCCGCCTTGAATGGCATGCGCCCAAAGGCGACTGGAAACTCGAGATATTCTCGCTTGTCGGCGCCAAGCCAAGCGGCATTGCAAGCGATGCTGCCGTGTCGATCGACCCGATGGATCCGGTGGCATCCAGCTGGTTTATCAAGAACAGCTATGACCGCATGAACGATGCGTTCAAACCCTATGTCGGGTCGGTCATCTTCGCGAGTTTCTTCGATGACGTCGGCATCTACTCGTTCGAGAATTCATGGTCGCCCGGAATTGCCGCGCGCTTTACGGCGCTGACGGGGCGCGACCCCGCGCCCTATTATGCCGCGCTGTGGCGCGATATCGGACCGGAAACCCAGGCGGCGCGGGTCGCTTTCTTCAAGGCGCGCGCGCAGCTGCTGGGCGAGGGCTTGCCGAAGCTTGCCACTGATTGGGCCCGGGCGCACGGTGTGCAGGCGATGGGCCATCCACCGGGAAATTACGACCCGCAGCCGACCGACATGAACGGCGATCCCTTCTCGTTTTTCGCGCACACCGACGTGCCGCTCGCCGATGTGATCTTCGGACATGGCTTCGGGCGCGACGGCTTCAAGCTGATGAGCTCGGTTGCCTCTCTGCGCGATTTGCCGGTCGCCGGGGCCGAGGTGTTCAGCGCGTCAGCCACCACGATGGGCTATCGCCGCCTGATCGAGCTGTACGTCCGTGGCTTGACGCGGTTCGTCGTGACGCCGTTCCTGACGCGCGGCGCTATCGGCGAGCAGCGGGATTTCGCCCGCTGGGCGGGGCGTAGCTCGATGCTGCTACAGGGCGGGCGGCATGTTGCCGACATCGCCATCGTGTATCCGATCGAATCGCTACAGGCCTTCTATTCCTTCGATGCGCCGGGCAACGCGCCGCCTCTGCCCTATGGCAACTATATCTCGCAGGACACCGACTATCAGGCCGTTGGCGGCATGCTGGTGGACGAGCTTCATCGCGACTTCACTTTCGTTGATCCCGAGCATCTCAGGAGCCCGAAGCTGAAGGTCGAGCCGGGCGCGCTGGTGGTGGACAACAAGGTCAATCGCGAGCGATACCAGATCGTCATCCTGCCGGGCGGCGAGGTCTTGTCGGTCGCCGCGCTCACCAAGATCAAGGCGTTTCACGACGCCGGCGGAACGGTGATCGCGACGTCACGACTGCCGTTCAAATCCGCCGAGTTCGGCAAGGACAAGGAGGTTCGCGCGCTGGTGCGGGGAATATTCGGCCTCGACCCCGCCGCGCCGATGCCGGAAGGCGTCACGCCGATCCGCGCCAACCGGCGCGGCGGCAAGACGGTCTTTGTCCCCAAGCCGAGTGCCGCGGTTCTGGCAGATGTGTTCGACCGATTGGGCGCCGCGCCTGACGTGGCGATTGATGGCAACCCGTCCCCGCGCTCGGGCAATGGCGTCTTCGGCTACATCCACCGGCAAAAGGAGGGGAAGGAGATCTACTTCTTCGGCAATTCGAGTGATACGCCGCTCGACACCATGGTCGAACTCCGCGGCCGGGTGAACAAACCGCAGATCTGGGATCCGCATAGTGGGACCGTGGCTCCCGCGACCGAGGTCAGCTACCAGAGCAGGGGCGGGGTCGAGACCACCCGCCTGAAGCTGAAGGTGGGAGCAATCTCCGGTCAGTTCGTGGTGGGCGAGTTGGCCGATTAGGGTCCGCGAAGCGATCGCGGCACGCGTCAAACGTGCTGCGATCGCTGCGAGGCGTCAGCGAGCCATCACGATCGGTAAACGATCGATCGGTTGCAGCACGATATTGCGAAAATAGACTTCCGACCCCTCCGACTGGATCTGAATACGGCCGTGGGTCAGCGGCGTGCTGCCGGTCTGCGCATCGCCCGTCGCGATACCGTGAACCATCATCACCGGCGCGCCATTGACGACATGGATCGCTTTGTCCCCCAGCACGTACAGGTCCAGCCGGTTCCACCGGCCGGCGGGACGCTCGGCATCGCGGCCCGCCTCGACGCCCCTCGCCGGCGCCCTGATCTCGACGTCGCGGCCGCCCAGCATGAAGCTGCGACGCGGATCGATGACCGACCGGTCGACCGCGACAGAGGTACGAATTCGCATCTCCGGCGCAACCGGCACGACCTTGCCGCTCGACCCTTGCAGCAGCGCGAATTCCACCGATTTCATCCACGTACCGAACATGACACCCGGCTGTCCGAAGCTGTGGTAAAGCAAACCGCTGTTGGCAGGCCTGTCCGCGCGGGACGAGCCGCGAGCCTTGCCCCATTTATATTCGAGTCGGAGATGATAGTCGCCGAAATCGCCCTTGTGAGTGAGCGCCCCCAATAGCTTGCCCGACACGCGCAGCGCCGGCATGCCATCCTCGGTCACCACATTGAACGTGCCGCCGGCATAAGCGGTCCCGAGCGGTTTGCCGCTATTGGCGCGGTACGTCTCGGCCGGGTCGGCATAGCCCAGCCATGTGTCCCAGTCGTTGAGGTCCTTGCCGTTGAACAGCGTAATCGACGGCCCGACCGCTTTGGGCAGGCGGCGCAGGACCAGGCGCTGCGGCCTGAAGGGCGGATCCTCGGCTTCGGTGGCCGGCGCGAGGACGAATGACGGTGCGGTGCTGGCGCCCGGGGCGGCAGCAACCAGCAGGCACGGCATGCCGCAAACCAGGATCAGTGACATCTTCCGGCGCATTTACACTTCCTTCGGATCGAGCGGGCGAGGCGGCTCCGGCTTCAAACGATCAGCGCCGCGACCTCGTAGAAGCCGACGCTGGGCAGGGCGAAGCGGACTGTGCGGCCTTCCTGGGTGAACTCGACCGGTTCGCCTGCTTCGAGCAGGTCGATGCGGCGGACCTTTGTCGCCGTCGGCAGCGTTAGCGTAACCGACTGCGTACCCAGCGGGATGGGCTTGCGCAGGCGTCCGTTGAGCGCATTGGGCGCATTGTAGTTCAGCAGATGGACCGCGAAGCCGGCCTGGGTTTCCCAGACGTTCACCTCGATCAGCCCATCTCCTGACACCGTGAGCCCGGCGTCGTCGCCGAGCGTCCAGCGCACCGCGTTGGCAAGCTGGCGGCCGAGGTCGGGCATGTCGGCGCGTTCATAGCTCGCATCGTTATCGCCTGCAAAATAGACCATTCGGGCCTTGCCGACCTGTCGCATGACGACGGCCGGCTCGTTTGTCGGACCGCCATTGGCGAATACCATCTCCGGCGGACCGTCGGGTGCGAGCGGCATGAATGTTGCCGGTGCGTCGGCCACAGGTGCAAGCGGGATACGCCAAAGCGGGCCGGCGATCCATGGTGTGTTGCCGAAACCGTCGGTCAACGGGCTCGCGCCTTTCAATGCCTGATAGTGCATTGCCTGCGGCGTGAAGGGCGGCGGATTCCATTTCTGCCGATCGCCGATCTTGTGGATGCCGAAGACATCGGCCAACGCGAAATCGGCGCGCGGCTTTCCGGTCTCGTCATACAGGCCGGTCTCGAACGTTGCGATCAGCGATCCACCCCGCTGCGCGAACTGCCGCAGCGAGGTCGCCTGGGCATCGCTCATCAATGCGACATTGGGAAGGAGCAGCGTGTCATATTGCGCGAGCCGCTCGGCACCCAGATCATTTACGTGCACGAAGTCATAGGCGATCCGGTTCTCGACCAGCACCTTGCAAATGCCCTCGACGGCGGTCGCCCGCTCGTTGCCGGCCGGCGCCTTGTACTGCTCCATCGACCGGGGCGAGATCAGGACGCCGACCTTCGCCAGTGGCCGTTTGTTCTGGAAATGAATGTCGTTCGCGGCCATCCAGTTGAAGAAGGGCTTGACCAGCTCCTGCCAGCGCTGATCCTGACTGAAGCTTTGCGTCATGCCCAGCATGTGATGCCACACCACGCCGCCCGACGCCGCAGTCTGCGCCATTCGGCTGAGCGATTCCGCGGTGGTGTTGGAGATGTGGCGCCAGTCGCTGCCCGACGTGCTGCCAAAACCGGACGTCACCAGCGCGTAGGGACGATCGCGCATCAGCGACTGGGCGATCTTGGCGTCGATCGAACCGTCCCAGACGGGATCTTCCAGCTTGGGCCGGCCTTGCGCATCGCCGGCGGAAAAGGACGAGCTGCGCGACAGCCGCCATGGCATATCGCCCCCACCAAAGCCGCCGAAGAAGGAGTTGGTGAAGAAGCCGCCGGGATTTTTCTTGAGGATCATCCCGCGGAACAATGCGAGCGAGGCATCGTGCTGCTTTTGCAACGCCGCCTGATACACCGCGGAATTGGGATCGCCGATCTTGCGGCACGTATCGCAATAGCACTTCTGGATCGTCGGCCAGCCGTTCGTGAACATGCCGTCGAATTCATAGCGATCGAGGATTTCTTCCAGCGTTCGGGGCAATTGATCCGAGAAGTAATCGCTCATGTGACATGTGATGGCGATGTTCGGATCGAAGAGGATCGGTTTGCCGTCGGGCAGCCGCCGGAACCAGGAGGGATGGGCAGCGGCCGTGGCCTCGTCATACCATTGATGGTCAGGGCTCATGCGTCCGATGATACGCAATCCGCGCTTCCTGGCCGCGCTGACGCATTCGCCGACGAAGTCGCGTTCGCCCAGCCTGCGGCTGTGGTGGAAGAAAGGGATCTTGCTTGGATAGAATGCGATGGGGCCGGACACGGATACAAGCACCGCCTGCGCCTTTGCCGATGCCCAGAACGCCGCCCATCTCTCCGGGTCGCCATGCTCGGGATCGCGTTCGTTCAGGTTCGTCTGGCCGATCCGCTTGACCGTATCATACCAGGCTGCCTGCTTGACGCGCGGGTCGGTTGCGGCCGCGGCCGCGCGCGGCGACAATGTAGCCAGTAGCCCCACCGAGCCGGCCAAACCAAACTCCCGCCGCGTGAGGGTCATCGTCTTCTCCTATCATCCACCTGAATTATTGGCCGACCGGGGCCAGGTGCCGAGTGGCACGGAATCGGCCATATAAATCCAGTCTGGGCTGCTTGTTAGTAGAAGGCGGGCGGGCGGTTGGCAATTGTGATCGCTGGGGATCGTTTCAGCTTCGGGGTCTATGTCGGCGCAGCCCGCTGAACCGGCCGCGATTGCCGGCGCTTCACCGCGAAAACGCGGGATGTGACACAACAAACAATCATTCCTGTTTGCAAATGTCGTTCTTGCATCTACGGAGGAGGCTATCGGATCGGACTCGGAGAAGGGGCCGCCGCTTGGAGAAGAGGCCATGACGAAGGGCAAGGGGCTGCGTTCGCGCGCCTGGTTCGACAATCCCGCAAATCCGGACATGACGGCGCTCTATCTTGGATGGTATCTGAGCTACGGGCTGACCCGCGAAGAACTCCAGTCGGGCAAGCCGATCATTGGTATCGCGCAGACCGGCAGCGATCTCGCGCCGTGCAACCGTCACCATATCGAACTCGCGAAGCGCGTTCGCGAAGGTATTCGCGAGGCGGGCGGTATCGCGATCGAGTTTCCGGTGCACCCGATCCAAGAAACCGGCAAGCGCCCGACCGCGGGTCTCGACCGCAATCTCGCTTATCTCTCGCTCGTCGAAAGCCTTTTCGGTTATCCGCTGGACGGCGTCGTGCTCACCATCGGCTGCGACAAGACGACGCCGGCATTGCTGATGGCGGCCGCGACGGTCGATATTCCGGCGATCGCCCTGTCGGTCGGCCCGATGCTTAACGGATGGCATCGGGGCCGGCGCACGGGGTCGGGAACAATTGTGTGGGAAGCGCGGCAGCGGATGGCTGCCGGCGAGATCGACTATGCCGAATTCCTAGACCTCGTTGCGAGCTCGGCGCCGTCGCCAGGCTATTGCAACACGATGGGCACGGCGACGACAATGAATTCGCTCGCCGAGGCGCTGGGCATGCAGCTGCCGGGATCGGCGGCTATCCCCGCTCCCTATCGCGAGCGGGCGCAGATGGCCTATCGGACCGGCCTTCGCATCGTCGACATGGTGCGCGAGGACCTTCGGCCATCGCAAATCCTCACCCGCGACGCCTTCCACAATGCGATCGTGGTCAACTCGGCGCTGGGCGGGTCGAGCAATGCGCCCGTCCATCTCGCGGCGATCGCGCGCCATATGGGGGTCGACCTGCCGATCGAGGATTGGCAGCGGATCGGTCTCGAGGTGCCGCTGCTCGTGAACCTGCAGCCGGCCGGGGAATATCTCGGCGAAGATTTCCATCACGCGGGCGGCGTGCCGGCGGTGGTCGCGCAGCTCATCGGTGCGGGGCTCATCAACGAAGGCGCGCGAACCGTCAACGGCCGTACGATCGGCGAGAATTGCCGGGAGACGGAAACCCTGCTGCCCGAGGTGATCCGGCCGTTCGGCGAGCCGCTGAAGGAGCGAGCGGGTTTCCTCGTCCTCACGGGCAACCTGTTCGATTCCGCGATCATGAAGACCAGCGTGATTTCGGAAGAATTCAGGGGGCGCTATCTTTCCAATCCGGACGATCCCGACGCCTTCGAGGGACGCGCGGTCGTGTTCGACGGGCCCGAAGATTATCATGCCCGGATCGACGACGCCGCGCTCGCGGTGACCGCGGCCGATATTCTCGTGATGCGGGGGGCAGGGCCGATCGGCTATCCCGGCGCCGCCGAAGTGGTGAATATGCAGCCGCCCGCGCGGCTCATTCGCGAAGGCGTCCATTCGATGCCGTGCATCGGCGATGGCCGCCAATCGGGCACCTCGGGCTCGCCATCGATCCTCAACGCCTCGCCGGAAGCCGCCGCGGGCGGAAATCTCGCAATCCTCGAGACGGGGGACCGCATCCGGGTCGACCTGCTGCGCGGACGCGTCGACCTGCTTGTCGCCGACGAGGAGATCGCACGCCGGCGCGCGGCCCTCGAGGCGAACAGGGGCTATCGCTACCCCGCGTCGCAAACCCCCTGGCAGGCCCTTCAGCGCAGCTCGGTCGGACATCTCAGCGAAGGGGCCATTCTCGAGGGCGCCGACGCGTTCCAGCGGATCAGTTCGACCTTCGGCGTTCCGCGGGATAATCACTGATGTCCATCCGGATCGCGCTTGTCGGGCTCGGCAAGATCAGCATCGATCAGCATATCCCCTCGATCGCGGAAGACCGGGACTTTTATCTTGTGGCGGGCGTATCGCCGAACAGCCGCACGGACGGCCTCGCGGTCTACCCCGATCTCGGGGCGGCGCTCTCGGCCGAGGATATCGATGCGGTAGCGGTGAATACGCCGCCGCAACTGCGCTTCGACATCGCCCGCGAGGCCCTGCTTGCGGGAAAACATGTCCTCCTCGAAAAGCCGCCCGCGGGCAGCCTGTCGGCGCTCGCCGAACTCGAGCGGATCGCGCGGGGAAGCGGGCTCAGCCTCTACACCGGCTGGCATTCGCAGCATGCCCCTGCGGTGTTCCCGGCCCGGGCGTGGCTGACGGGAAAAAATATCCGCGAAGTCCGGATGCAATGGTGCGAGAATGTGCGCGAATGGCATCCCGGCCAGCGATGGATCTGGGAACCCGGCGGACTCGGCGTGTTCGATCCCGGCATCAATGCCTTGTCGATCCTGACCCGCATTCTTCCGGACAGTCTCGTTCTCACAGCCGCGCGGCTCGACGTTCCCGCGAACTGCGCGACCCCGATTGCCGCGGCACTCGAAGGGCGCGTTGGTAACGCGGGGCAGTTCGAGGCGACGCTCGATTTTCTGAAGGAGGGCGAGCAGATCTGGTCGATCGAGGTCGTGACCGACGTCGGGACGATGTCGCTCGCCATGGGCGGCGCTGAACTCAGCATCGCGGGCAGCCGCCAGAATATCGGACCGAGCCGCGAATATCCGTCGATCTACCGCCGCTTTGCGGCGCTCGTGGGCCGCGGCGAATCCGAAGTCGATGCCGCGCCGCTGGCGCTGGCGGCGGACGCCTTTTTGATCGGCCGCCAGCGGCAGGTGGCGGAATTTGTCGAATGATCCCCGCTCGCGCCGTCCACCGGCGCCCCGGGGCAGTATCTGCGCATTCGTGAAAGGGATGGACAATGACAATTTTTGCTGATCGCTTCGCGGGCCGTACCGCAGTCGTGACCGGCGGCGCCTCGGGACTGGGGCTCGACGTCGCGCGGCGCATTGTCGCCGAAGGCGGGAGGGCCATCCTGTGGGATCATGACACCGACGCCCTGGCGCGTGCGCATGCGGACATCGGCGCTCTTGCGGCCGTTCGGGTCGATATCGCCTCGTGGGAAGCGGTCGAGGCGGCGGCGGCGGAAAGTCTCGCGGCCGCGCCCGCGATCGACATTCTCGTGAACTCCGCGGGCATCACGGGACCGACGACGCCGGTGACCGAATTTCCCCTCGAAGGCTGGCACAAGGTGATCGACATCAATCTTTCCGGCACCTTCTACGCGTGCCGCGCGCTGGCGGCATCGATGACGGACCGGGGCTATGGGCGGATCATCAACATCGCCTCGGTGGCAGGCAAGGAAGGCAATCCGAATGCCGCGGCCTATTCGGCGTCGAAAGCCGGGGTGCTCGCCTTCACCAAGTCGCTAGGCAAAGAGCTTGCGACGAAGGGCGTGCTCGTGAACGCGGTGACGCCGGCGGTCTTCGACAGCCCGCTGCTGGGCCAGATGCCGCAGAGCCAGATCGATTTCATGCGCTCGAAGATTCCGATGGGGCGTCTCGGCCGAACCGAGGAGACGACGGCGATGGTCTGCTTCCTCGCGTCGGAGGAGTGCAGTTTTTCCACCGCTGCGACCTTCGACACTTCGGGAGGGCGCACGACCTACTGATTGTGCCGCGTCGCCGATTAGGGTTGACAGCCTAGCCGGCAAGATGAAACAAACAGTCAGAAACGCTTGTTTATAATCCTCGGGGAGAGGGAAGTTGGTTCAGTTTTCAGGGACGGCGCCGGGCTCGGACCAGGCGCCCGGGCGCCACGGCGCATCGCTTGCGATCCTCGCTCTCATCTTCTTCATGTGGGGGTTCATCACCGTCCTGAACGACGTGCTGGTGCCGCACCTGCGCTCGGTCTTCGCGCTCAGTTACACCGAGGCGACGATGATCCAGTTCGTCTTCTTCGGAACCTATTTCCTCGCGGCGCTGCCATCGGCCTGGATTCTCGAGCGGCTCGGCTACAAGCGCTCGATCGCCGGCGGGCTGTTCGCAACCGCGGTCGGCGCGCTGCTCTTCCTTCCGTCGGCAACGCTGCCGTCCTACGGCCTGTTCCTTTGCGGACTCTTTGTGCTGGCCTCGGGCATCACCATGCTCCAGGTCGCGGCGAACCCCTATGTCGCCATGCTCGGGCCCGCCAGCACCGCCTCGAGCCGCCTCAACCTCGTACAGGCCTTCAATTCGCTCGGAACGACGGTGGCGCCTTTCTTCGGCGGCATGCTGATCCTCGCCAACAGCACCTCGGGAACCTCCGAAGCCGGCCGGATATTGACCCAGGCGGAACGCATCCAGGACGCGCTGGCGGTTCGCGAGCCCTACGCCGCGATCGCCGCCACGCTCGTCATCCTCGGTCTCCTGATCCTCGCCTGGAAATTTCCCCGGCTCGCGGTGCGGCACGAGGGTGCCATCGAGGAGGGGCCTTCGCTGTGGACGGAAAAGCGGCTGATCCTCGGCATCGGTGCGATCTTCTTCTATGTCGGAGCCGAGATCGCGGTCGGCACCTTCCTGATCAACTATATCTCGTCCCCGCACGTCGTCCCGATGACTCATGCCGAAGCCGCATTCTATGTGTCGCTCTTCTGGGGCGGCGCGATGACCGGCCGCTTTCTCGGCGCCGGCCTCATGCGCCGTATTCTGCCAAGCCTGATACTCGTCACGGCGTCGGTCGGCGCGGCCTTGCTTCTCGGCACGACGATCCTGACGGCGGGATGGCTTGCCCTGTGGTCGGTCATCCTCGTCGGGCTCATGAATTCGATCATGTTCCCGACCATCTTCACCCTTTCGATCGAGGGCCTTGGTGACCGCACGGCGAAGGCATCCGCCTATCTCATCATGGCGATTGTCGGCGGCGCGCTCATCCCGCTCCTGCAGGGTGTGGTCGCCGACGGGTTCGGCCTCGCCGCATCGTTCGCGGTGCCTTTGCTCTGCTATTTCTACGTGGCGATGTTCGCCCTCCATTGCCTCCGCCATCCCGTTGCAAGCGCGCAGGTCGCGCAGGGAGACCTCGCATGACGGCCAATGCTGCCGGCGCGCGTCTCGGTCTCGGGCGCATCATCGGGTACGGGGCGGGCGATTTCGCCTTCAACCTCAGCTTTACCTTCGCTTCGCTTTTCCTGCTCTACTTCTACACCGACGTGCTGGAGCTCGATCCGGGAACGGCCGGCCTCATCATCATGGTCGCGCTTGTCTGGGAGGGCATCACCGATCCGGTCATCGGCATGCTCGCCAACCGGACGAGAAGCCGCTGGGGCCGGTACCGTCCCTATCTGCTGTTCGGCTCGGTTCCGCTCGCGCTCTCCGTCGCGGCGATGTTCCTGCCGCTCGGGCTCAGCGGCGGCGCCCTCGTTGCCTATTGCTTCGCAACCCATCTCGTCTACCGCACCGTCTTCACCTTCGTGAACATCCCATACATCGCACTGTCGGCCCAGTTGACGCAGGACAGCGACGCGCGCGGCCAGCTTGCCGCGGCGCGAATGCTCTTCGCAATCAGCTGCGGACTCCTGCTCGCCTCGCTCACCCTGCCGCTGGCCAAGGCCTTCGGGGGCGGCCAGGCCGGCTTCTTCCTGGTCAGCGTCGTCTATTCGGTGCTCGCGAGCATCATCCTGTTCGTGACTTTTGCGGCGACGCGCGAGGACGTGGCGGATGTCGGCGAGCGCCATCCCGGTTTCGCCGACATGCTCGCGACTATGCGGCACAACCGCGCTTTCCTGATGCTTCTGCTCGCGACCGTCGCTGGCCTCACGGGCTACACCATGTCGGGGAAGGCGCTCATCTATTATCTCAAATATTGGGTGGGATCGGAAGCCGCGGTCACGTCGGGCCTAGTCGTGACGCTCGGAGCAGCCGCCATCGCCATGCTCCCCTGGATGATCATCGCCCGCAGGACGAGCAAGCGTTTCGTCTGGATCACCGGCGCCTGCTTCAACCTCGCCGCCTATCTCTTCATCCTGCTGGCGGCGCCGCGTGGCGGAGCGATGCTGTGGACCCCGCTGGTGCTCGTCGGTATCGGAAACTCGGCCTTCATCCTGACGTTCTGGTCGATGCTGCCCGATACGGTCGAATATGGCGAGTGGAAGACGGGTCTTCGCGCCGAAGGGGCGATATTCGGGCTCATTGCCTTCTCGCAAAAGATTGCCCTCGGCATCGGCACCGGCATGATCGGAATTATCATGGGCTGGATCGGCTACGTCCCCAATCGGCCGCAAAGCGAGGCGACGCTGCACGGGATCGTTCTTCTCTACGGACTTGGGCCGTTCCTGCTGTTTCTGGCGAGCATCGTCGCGATCTGGTTCTACCCGGTCTCGGGGCCGACACACCGCCGGATCGTCCGTGTCATCGAGCGCCGGCGGAGCCGGTATAAGCAGGGATTGCAGGCATGAAGGCGCTTCTTGGATGGAAGGCATTCGCCGCTGCCGTTGTTGCGATCGCGGGGGCAGGGGCCGTCCCGGCGGCGCAGGCCGCTCCGGTCACGGACTGCCCGCTCGCCACGGCCTCTTACTCGGCCGACACCCCGCTTTTCGACCTTCTGATCGACCCGCGCGCGAAGCATCTCATCGACGAGGCGGGCATCCTCGCCAGGTTGCCGCCGATGATCGCCCGCGAAGAGGCGCCGAGCTTTGCCACCATTGTTTCGCTCCGGCAGGTCGCGCGCATATTTAAGGTCGATGCGGCCGTCGTCGACGGGCTCGGCGGCGCCCTCGCGAAGCTCCCGCTGACCCGGGCGGAGACTGTCGCGCGCTGTGCGCGCTATGCGCCCGACAGCCGCACGCCGCTGACCGTTCCGGCGGACAAGCCCGCACTCCTCGTGTTCGAGCACAGCAACGGGTTTCGCGACGCCCCTTCAGTAGAGGCGGCGCAGGCGGCGCTTCGCGCGATGGCCGACCGGCGGGGCTGGTCGTTCGTGTTCACGAGCAATCCCGGCGATATTACCAAGGCCAATCTCCGCCGTTTCAAGGCGGTGTTCTGGAACAATGTGAGCGGCGATGTCCTGACCGTCAGGCAAAGGGCGGCGCTGCGCAGCTATGTCGAGGACGGCGGCGGATTTGCCGCGATACACGGGTCGGGCGGCGATCCGCTCTATCTTTGGGACTGGTATGCCGACAGGCTGATCGGGGCCCGCTTCATCGGCCATGTCGATGTGCATCAGACCGCCCGGATCCGCATCGACGACCAGGCTTCGCCGATCACCGCGGGCGTTTCGCCCGACTGGGCGATGCTCGAGGAGTGGTACAGTTTCGAGAAAAGCCCGCGTGGCCCAGAGACACGCGTCCTGCTCACGATCGACGAAACGAGCTACGAGCCGACGAGCGGGATGCGCGACTTGCGGATGGGCGATCATCCCGTCGCCTGGACGCGCTGCGTCGGGCGCGGCCGTTCTTTCTACTCGGCGATCGGCCACCGCCCCGAGACCTATTCCGATGCGAACAATGTCCGTCTCCTCGAGCAGGCGATCGCGTGGACGATGGGCCTGACTTCGTCCGATTGCGGGCAGCCGGCCGGAAAGTGACCGCGATGGGTCAGGACATTGGGCCGTGGCGGCCGCTGCCGCACTGCCGCTTCCTCATCGGCATCTGTCATTTCCCCGAACAGGAGCCACGCGAGCAGATCTCCGACGATGCGCGGCTGATGGCCGAGGCCGGTATCGAGACCGTTCGCATGGGGGAGTTTGCCTGGAGCGTCGTCGAGCCGGAGGAAGGGCGGTTCGATTTCTCGCTTTTCGACGAGGCGATCGCGGTTCTCGGGGCGCACGGCATCGACACGATCTTCTGCACACCGACCGCGACACCGCCGCGCTGGCTCAGCCACCGTCATCCCGGCATCCTGCGCGTCGATGGCGACGGCCGGTCGCAGCGCCACGGCTCGCGCCAACATGCAGACGTCACCAGCCCGCTGTTTCGCGACCACAGCCGCCGCATCACCCGGGCACTCGCCGATCATTATCGCGGCAATCGCCACGTCATCGGCTGGCAGACGGACAATGAGTTCAACACGCATTTCTCCGAAACCCACTCGGACGCCGCGCAGGCAGCCTTCCGGCTGTGGCTGAGGGCGCGCTACCGCGATATCGGTGCGCTGAACGCGGCATGGGGGACCGTCTTCTGGAACCGGCAATATGGCGATTTCGGCGAGATCGAGACGCCGGTGAACAACCGGCCCGCATCCGCCGATCCGTCGCATCTTCTCGACTATCGCCGCTTCCTTGCCGATGCGACACGCGATTTCCAGCGCGAGCAGCTCGCGATCCTGCGGGCCGCCAATCCGGACTGGTTCCTCTTCCACAATATCGGCCGGCTGAATGATACCGACCTTCGGGACTTCGGGGCCGACCTCGATTTCCTCGGTACCGACGTCTATCCCGGGCTGCGCGACGAATATTTGAAGGCGGGGCTCGGCTATTCGCAGGCCATGCAGCTCGACAGCTTTCGCGGATGGAGCGGCAATTTCATCATACCGGAGCTGCAACTCGGCAGCGGCGCGCACCCAGGTTTTGCCATTCCCGCGCCCGAACCGGGCGAGCTCAGGCGCTTCGCCTTCTCGTCCGTCGCACGCGGCGCCGACGGCATCCTGTGGTTCCGCTGGACGAGTGCGCGCTATGGCGCCGAGGCCTATTGGATGGGCGCGCTCGACCACGACCGGGTGCCGCGCCGCCGCTACGCCGAGCTCAAAGAGACGATCGCCGACCTGAAGGCGGTGCGCGGCGACATCCTCGGAACGAGCGTCGATGCCAACGTCGCGATCCTCGCGGCCGACTGGGAGAATGAGATCGCCCAGGCAAGCTTCTCGCTGGGATTGCCGAGCCTCGCCGAGCTGTCGTTGCCGCTCCATCACCATTGCTACCAGCGCAATATCGTCTGCAGCTTCGCGGCACCGGGCGACGACCTCGCGCGGGCGAAGATCGCTTTCGTCCCGCATCTGGCGCTCTGGGACGCGCGGTGGACGGACAATCTGACAGCCTTCGTCGAGGCCGGCGGCATAATCGTGGTCGGGGCGCGGACGGCGACCCGGAACGAGAACAACCATGTCCTCGAGACGGCAGCGCCCGGAGCGCTGCGCGGCCTTTGCGGGGTCAGCGTCAGGGAGTTCGGGCGCTTGCCCGCTCCCGGAGCTTCATCGCTACTGTCGGGCGCGGTGTTCCAGGTCGAGGCGCTTCAGAGCGGTCGCGTCGCCGAGTCTGCGAAGCGTGAGCATTTCATCGAGCTGGGCGGCGCGGAAATCCGCGCCGCGCACGGCTATGAAATCGTCGATCCCGCGCCTGGCACCGAAGTCATCGGGCGATGGGCGTCGCGTTTTCTGGCCGGGGAGGCGGCGATTACCCGTCGCCGGCTCGGAGCCGGCCAAGTGATCTATGTCGGCACCTATCTGACCCCCGGACTGGCAGCGAGCCTGTTCGACCCGCTCTTCGCCCAAGCCGGCATCCACCCGCCGGCGCTGCCGCCCGGGGTCGAGCAGGTCTGCCGCAGCGGGCCGTCGGGAACATATCGCTTCCTGCAGAATACAGGCGCCGAGGCGCGCACGGTCGCCTCGCCGGACGGCGATATCGATCTGGCGCCCTACGGCTGCATGATCGTGAGAATGCCCCGGTGAAGCGCCGGGCCGCTTGGCAAAAGTGACTAGCTTCGGGAGACGCCTCTCTCTCCCGCCGCCGGTCAAATGGCCGGACAACTCGGGCGGCATTCCATAATCGGAATGCCGCCTATTTTGACGGTCCGCGGCGATACGCCGCAGGCGAGGGGAGATTTCTACCTGACCGAAGCGAGGTAGGATGCGAGCGCCTTGCGCTCGTCCGGCTTGCTCACCGAGATCGTCATCCGGCTCCCGGGGATGAGCTTGGTCGGCGCGGCGAGATAGGTCTCGATCGTCGCCGGCTTCCAGACGAGCTTCGACGATTTCATGGCGGGCGAATAGGCGAAGCTTCCCGAGCCCGCCTTGCGACCGACAACCCCGGTCAGATCGGGACCGAGCTTGCCGCCCTTGCCCTTGACCGTATGGCACATCGCGCATCGCTGTTTGAAAAGGGTCTCGCCGCGCGCCGGGTCAGCTTGCGCCGCAGCTGGACCGGCCATAACGAGCGGCGCCGAGACGAGGGCGGACGCGATCGCGAGCGAGGAAAACAGAAAACGTGTCATGGGCTCTCCACAGGTCCGGGGCGACCCCGTACGGCGTCATGAATGCCGCCGGTGCCGGGATAGCATTCGTCGAACTTGCAATCAATATTGACCGTAAAATATCAGCCGGGCCGGGGGTGCGCAGCGACCGGCCGTGACACGATGGGCGCGCAGCGAGACCGCATCGGGGCCTCGCTCCGTCGTCGCCACATCAGCGGCGGCCAAGGCCTGCCGGCAGGCCGCGGCTCGCAATCCGGCCCAGCACCCTCGCGCTGGGCTTCGGGGTCCGCTTGAACGTCGTGCGATCGACCGAGACGAGACCGTATTTCTGCGTATAGCCGTAGAACCACTCGTAATTGTCGAGCAGCGACCAGTGGAGGTAGCCTCGCACGTCGATGCCGTCGCGGATGCAGTCGTAGACGCCTTTCAGTGCGTTCTCGATGAGGTAGACACGCCGGCTGTCATCCTCGGTCGCGCAGCCATGTTCGGTGATGAGGATGGGCTTCTTCGTTTGGCTCGCCACCATCCGGACGACGTTGGCGAGGGTCTCGGGGGCAAGCGGAGCGCCGGTCTGTGCGACCTCGACGCCCGCCGGTGTCGGCAGGTCCGCCTTCTCTCCCACCTCATAATAGCTGTAATTCTGAAGACCGATGAAGTCATAGTCTGCGGCGAGCCACGGGAGGACATAATCGGCACGCTTGCGTTCGACGCCGCTCGGTCCGCTCCGCGGCGCACGGTCGTCGGGCAGCGAAAGGGTGAAGCCGACTTCGATGCGTCCATTGGAGGCGGCACGAATCGCCTCGCGCGCCTTGTGATGCGCCTCAATCATGATCGGCTGCTGCACTTTCCAGTCGGTCAGCGTCGGCGAGGCGAAAATTTCGCGGCCCTCTGCCTTGGCGGCTGCCTTGTTGGCCGCATCGAACGCCGCCCGCAGGCGCGGATAGGCGGGGGTCCAGGACAATTGCGCCCAGAGATTGGGCTCGTTCTGCGTGATCGCGATATCGAAAAGATCACCGAGTCTCTCGGTGACGAAACGGCAGTAGCGCACGAAATGATCGACATTCTCGACGCGGGTGAAGCCGCCGATGCCGGCGAACCAGCGCGGGACCGTGAAATGATTGTAGACGACGACGGGGGTCATCCGGTGCTTGCGGATCTCGTCGATCACGCCGCGATAATAAGCGATGGCCGCGAGCGAATATTGCCCGGGTTCGGGTTCGACGCGCGACCATTCGATCGAGAAGCGATGCGTGTTGAAGCCGAGCGAGGCCGCGAGCGCTATGTCTTCCGCGTAGCGGTGGTAGGTGTCGGCCGCATCGCCCGACACCTCCTTGAAAAGCGACGGCTTCAGATGCTCGAGCAGCCAGATGTCGCTGCCGACATTATTGCCCTCGACCTGATAGGCTGCACCTGAGGTCCCCCAGAGAAAGCCGGGCCGGCGCTGCGTCTTGACCTTTGCCGCGGCAGGCGCCGCCGCTGCGATCGTGGCGGCCGTGGCTCCGAGGAGGATGGCGCGGCGATCCAATTCAACACTCATTTTCATCGTCTCCCGTTTCGGCCCCTGCATCGAGGGCATTTAGAAGCATATCTGACTGTTTTGTAGCAAGGACGCAAGAGGGCATGTTGCACTCGCCTCAATCAAGAAACAAACAGTCATAAATGCTTGTAAAATCTTCGACGCTTGCCTAGAGAATGGGCAGCAGGTCCGAAAAATACGATAGGGAGCGACAGGGCAGGATGACCGATCTCGACGCGATCAAGCAGGGAGCCAAAGGGGTGGGCGGGCATCGCGAGAGGGCGCTGGGACTTGTTGCCCAATTGACGCTCGACGAGAAGCTGTCGCTCGTCGTCAGCTCCTTCCCCTATATCTCGCCGCGCGCACGCGAGCTCGACATGCCGATGTGCTCGGGATTCACGCGCGGCTGCGAGCGGCTGGGAATTCCCGACCTGCGGATCATCGATGCAAGCCTTGGCGTCGCCAACGTCCTCGAGATGCGACCGGGCGACAGCGCGACGGCGCTGCCTTCGTCGCTCGCGACGGGCGCGAGCTTCGACCCCGGATTGGCCTTTGCGGGAGGCGCCATGATCGGGAGCGAGGCCCGGGCCAAGGGCTTCAACGTCATGCTCGCGGGCGGCATCAATCTGGCCCGCGATCCCTGGGCCGGCCGCAATTTCGAATATATCGGCGAGGATGCCTTGCTGACCGGCGTCCTCGGCGGTGCCTCGGTCGCGGGCGTCCAGAGCAATCGCATCGGCGCGACGCTCAAGCATTTTGTGCTCAACTCGCAGGAAACCGGCCGGATGGTGGCCGACGCGCGGATCGATACAACCGATCTGCGCGAAAGCGATCTTCTCGCCTTCGAGATAGCGATCGAGATTTGCCAGCCTGCCTCGATCATGACCTCCTATAATCGCATCAATGGCGAATATGGCGGCGAGCATGCCGAGCTGATCAATGACGTCCTCAAAGGCGAATGGAATTATCCCGGTTGGGTGATGTCCGACTGGGGCGCTGTTCATTCGACCGAGAAGGCGGCGCTGGCGGGCCTCGATCAGGAATCGGGCATCGAACTGGACGAAATGCTCAACGGCGCGATCTTCTTTACCGACCGCTTGCGCGATGCGGTGGAGGCGGGACGCGTGCCCGAAAGCCGCATCGACGACATGGCCGCGCGGATCCTCGGCGCGATGATCGCGGTCGGTGCGCTCGACCCCGCGGATGAAGAGCCGCAGATTGACGAGACGCGCAACGCCGGTATCGCCCAGCAGGTCGCCGAAGCGGGCGCCGTGCTGCTGCGGAACGAAGGCGGCATGCTGCCGCTCGGCGAGGATATCCGCACGATCGCGGTTATCGGCGGGCGCGCCGATTGCGGCGTGCCTTCGGGTGGCGGCTCCTCGCAGGTACGCTCGCGCGCCGGCGTTCCCTACGAGCGACCGCTCGACGGGGGAGATGCGGCATGGTTCTGCCGCGAGACCGACCATGGGTCATCCCCCCTCGAAGCCCTGCGCAAGCGGCTTCCGCAGGCGGACATTCGCTACGCCGACGGCGTCGACATCGATGCCGCTGCCGCGCTCGCCCGCGAGGCCGATGTCGCGATCATTTTCGCGACGCAGTGGCAGTGCGAGGCCATCGACGCGCTGACCCTGGCCCTGCCCGGCGAGCAGGATCGTCTCATCGAGGCAGTGTCCGCCGCCAATCCCGATGTGGTCGTCGTCCTCGAGACGGGCGGACCCGTCCTCATGCCGTGGCTTTCCTCGGTTCGGGCTGTGCTCGAGGCCTGGTTCCCTGGTGAACGGGGCGGCGAAGCGATAGCGCGCCTGCTGCTCGGCGATGCGAACCCTTCGGGCCGGCTTCCGATCACGTTCCCGGCAACCGACGAGCAGGCGCCGCGCACCGAACCCGGCGGGCTCGCGGAAGTCGCCGCGCGCGCCGCAGCGCGCGCCGCCGGCGATCCGGCGGCGACGGTCGCTCCCTTTGCCATCGACTATGTCGAGGGCGCGAATGCGGGTTACCGCTGGTACGAGATCAGCGGACATGTGCCCCTTTTCCCGTTCGGATTCGGGCTCAGCTACACCAGTTTTTCCTATCATGACCTGTCGGTCGAACGGGAAGGCGGGCGTCCGCGCGTGTCCTTCGATGTGGAAAATACCGGCGGGCGCAGCGGTGCCGACGTGCCGCAGGTCTATGTTCGCGCCGCAGACCGGCTCGGCCGGGAAAGCTGGCGGCTCGCGGGCTTCGCGCGAACCGAGCTTGCTGCCGGCGAACGCAAGCGGGTGACAATAGAACTCGACGCGCGGACCTATTCGCGCTGGGACGACGCGGCGAAGAAATGGGCCGTGCCTGAGGGCCCGCTCGCTCTCGCCGTCAGCCGGTCCTCCGCTGAGCAGGTCCTCGCAGGCGAGATTCCTTCGCTCGAGATCGCCGCCTGACGAAAAAGGCCGCCCGGTCGCGTCGCGACGGGGCGGCCCTGTTCTGCGCCACGGCGATGGCGCTTATTTCACATCCTTGAGCGCTGCGTCGAGAGCGACGAGCTTGTCTTCCGGGATGGCACCCGTCGCCTCGGCAATCTGCTTTGCACTCATGGCCTTGATCATGTCCCAGGCGGGATGCTTGTCGAGGTCGGGAAAAACGGTGAGCGTCGCGGTCTTCGCGGCGGGATTGGCCATCAACGCCTCGAGCGTGGTGTCGCGCGAAAAGGGCTGAGCATTCGCCGGAGCGGGTGCGGCGGGAGCCGCGGCCGGGGCGGCGGCGGTGTTCGCCGGCTCGGCGTGGGCCGGGCTGGCGGCGAGAAGCAGCGCGGTGGCTGCGAGCATCAACTTCATGTGACATCCTTCCTTGCGCCGCCAAAAAGGGGAAGCGGCAGACGCCCAAGGTGCCTTAGTATAGACATACAGTCAATACTGTCTGTTTATGAAAACGGACCCGCCGCTACTTCTTCTTGCCCTTGGTGTCGGCGCGCAGGAGATGCGCCTCCATCCCGGCGCGCAGCAAATCCTGGAAAAGCTCCATCGGTTCCTTGGCGCTGCGTGCGGTCGGCGCGATGAGCTGCGAGACCGCGAGGCCGCGCGCGACGCCCACGATGAGTTGCAGGAGGGGAATCGAAACGCCATGCGGGAATTCGGACTCGAGCGAGGCGACTGCGAACTTGTCGATTTTCGCCTGCGTCTGCTTGAGTTTCCGGGCGAGCGCATGATCGCTGCGCGATCCCTGGAAAATCTCCATCACGGCGACCCCGGCGGGACGGCTGTGCAGCTTCCAGACCGCCATCGGATAGGCGAGGAGACGCTCGCGCGGATCGTCGATGCCCTTCAGCAGCTTGCCATATTGGCGAACCTCGTCCTCGAAGACGGCCTCGACCACAAAGCTCATCAAATCCGCCTTGGAGGGAAACTGGTGCAGCATCGCGCCGCGGCTGACCCCGGCCATCTCGGCAACGAGAATCGTCGTCGTGGTTCCATAGCCATGCTCGAACAGGCATTTGATCGCCGCATCGAGCAGGATTTTTCGCGTCGCAGCGCTCCGCTCGGCCTGGGTCTTGCGCGGCGGCTTCGCGGTCTTGACGGTATTGTCCTTCGGTAACGTCTTGCTTGCCATCAACTCGGGTCCCCTCGGGCCGCCAGGGGTTGCGCGCGGCCGCGTTGCCGATGGGGTGAACGATAGCAGCCCGATTTTCAAGCAGAGTTGCACCGCGGGCGGCAACTTACGGTCAGCCGCATCGGCGAAATGTCGTCATTTCGCCGATGCGGGCCGGGAAGCGCGGTGGCGCCGCGCCGGATCGGATCCCGCTCTAGCGCTGCGGCTGGAGCCTGACGGGGCCGATCAGTCCGGAGGGACGCAGCGGCGCATCGGACTTGAAGGTAGGGATCGTGACGAAGGTCGTCTTCGTCGCGCCCGGCTGCATGTCGCCGATCAGCCGGTTGACCCAGAGATTGGCTACCCTGACCTCGAGGCGGTTTTCCCCCGGTCGGAGCGCTGAGCCGATGTCGAGACGGAAGGGCGCCTGCCATACGCTGCCCACGACCTGTCCGTTGACCCGGACTTCGGCAAGGTCGCCGACAGCACCGAGATCGAGCCAGAGCGGCTTGCCGGCGCGCGCACCCTTGGGCAGGCGAAAGCTCTTGCTGTAAACCGCCTCGCCCGAGAAATAGCGGATTGCAGGATCGCTATGGTCTGAGAGCGATGCGAGTTTCGACAGCTCGGCAGAGGCGGGAGCGCCCCGGCCGGCCTGGAACGCGACCGTCCACCCTCCCATGAGCTCGGTGGCGGGCGCAAGCGCGGCCGGTACCACGGTCCGCTCGGTGGCCTCCGCGGGCCTGCGGAAGAGAATATGCATGCTTTTCTCGGGACCCAGCTCGATCGGGACCACCGTGACCGCGCCATCCTGCCGATAGGAGAGCGGCGCCGACGTTCCGTCGACGGCGTCCAGCCTGTCGGGTGCCTTGCCGGTCACGCGAAAGCGCCCGTCGATCGTCACCGGCTTCTTCGAACGATTGACGAGAAAATAAAGGTCGCCGTCCTTGAGCCGGCGATGGACGAACATCGTGTCTGGCGCGGCTGTGCCGAGGTCTACGTCGGGAAGGACGCCGACGCGGGCAAGGCTCGCCTCGATGTCGGAACTTGCGATCACACGGCCCTTTCCGACACGCGTCTCGGACCCGCCGGCCCAGAGCCGCTTGACGAGCGCCTCGGTCTGCGCGGGATCGTCGGCAAGGCTCGGGCTCGCTGCGGGCGGCATGCCGACGATCGTCGCGCCGCCCTCGGCGAGCGCCGCCAGTTTCCGGAGCGCTGCGAGCGTCATCCGGCTGCTGCGGCCACCAAGATAGAGAATACGGTAGCTGTTTCCCGACGGCGCCCGCAGCCGCCCGTCGGCATCGACGCTGAGGCCGTCCAACAGTCCCTCGGCATTCACGAAATCATAGGCATGACGGACGGGCGTGTCGGCGAGCGGGGCGTAGGCCGTGATGGCGCTGATCGGCGCCTCCTCGCCGTAGAAATAAGCGACGTCCGCCACATTCTCGCCCTGCTGGAGCAGGAAGCTGTTGCGAGCCATATAATCGACCCATGGCTTGGCCATTTCAGCCCAGCTTTCGTGCCGGTTGAAGAACTGTCCGAAGATCATCAGCGACAGGCCGGGCTTCTTGTCGTCGAGCGGCTGGTGCACCGAAGTGTGGACGACCGGCCGATTGATGCCGTGCGCGAATTCGAGATCGATCACGCGCCGCAGGTCCGAGGGTGCCATCGCCCAGGGCGTCAATGCGGAGGTCATCGATTCGGCCGCAACGACATTCTTGCCGTAGAAATGGCCGACCGAACTCGCCCCTTTCATATCGCCGAGCAGGGTGGGGCGGACACCGCCGGCATCGTTCCAGACCCACAGCGCGCCCATCGGGATATCGGCGTAACGACGCATGGCCATGTCGTCGCCAATGACCATCCGGCGATCCTCGATCGCCTCGCCATAGGTGGTCAGCCCATATTCCTTCGCGATCCGTGCCACCGTCGCATAATGTTCGCTGGCGTGCAGTTCGGCGAGCGTGCGGCGATAGTCGTAGAGGAAGCGGTCGCTTTCCGCGCGCGTCCCGATGATGATCCCGCTGAGCGTTGGCAGCCAGGGCGTCGGGTCATAGCCGCGCAAACGCCGGAACTGCTCCACCATGCGCGGCGTCCAGTTGAAGGTGCCGACCTCTGTCGAATCATTGAGCAGCGCGCGTACGCCGCGCGCTCCGACCAGTTCGCTTCCCGCGGCTTCGCGATACATGTCGAGATAGTGGCGCAGATAGCGCTCGACGGCCGCGCCATCGAGCTTGTCGACCTCGAGGCCCGTCGCCTCGGCAGGCGCCGGGTGATTTGTCTTGCCGGTGAGCGTCCAACCCATCCGCAATATGCGCCACTTGCCCTTGGGCGGCGTCCAGTCGAGCGTGCCGTCGGGGCGCAGCCGGCTGGTGAGGTTGACGATCGACTTGACCGCGACTCCTGCCTCGGCGGGGTCTGCGCTCGTGGCGAGGGCGTAATAATCGTTGGTGAGCGAATAGGCCGCCTTGCTCTCGAACCGGTCGATCACCGCGCTGTTCGACAATGTGAGTTCGGCGACCTTGACCGCCGGCGGGCCGGTATCAGGAGCCAGCGAGCCGGGCACCACGACGCCCGGGGCACCAGCCATGAGCGAGGGCCCCTTCTTGCCCGTGTAGGGGCTGAATACGACCCGGAATTCGGCGGCGCGTACCGGCGCGAACGCGACTGTCGTCGGCACGTTCGACACTTCGAGCTTCGCGAGGGGGGTCCACTCGGATCCCGAACGCACTTCGAGGGTCGGGGTGAAGCGCGGCGAAGCTCCGAGCCCGGTCACCTCGCGCATGAAGAGCGTCGCGGAGCGCACCTCCTGCGGCGCGTCATAGGTCAGCAGCAACGCAGGAGGAGCCCCGGCGGTCCCTTTGCCGAGATCGACCGTCTTCGAATAATCGCCGTCATTGAGAAGCGAGAGGTCGGCCGCCGTGCCGTCGGCGCGCCGCACCGTCGGCGGCGAAAGCCGGGCGGAGCCATCCAGCGGAATCGCGTAGACGGCGACGTCGCGGTAGAGGGACGGAATCGTCTTCGTGCTTCCGCCGATACCAAGTTCGTCTCCGTCGGTGACGGCCTGGAAAGGACCGGTCGTCTCGGGAGGGGGCGCAAGCTTTCCCGCCAGTTTACGGCCGCCCATGACCTCGGTCACCGACCAGCTCAGCTTCTTGATCGCTTCTTCGGGTTTCACCCAGGGACCGCCCGTTTCGGACCAGCCCGGCGATGCCGCGATCGCCAGCTCGAGCCCGTTCGCGTCGGCCTGCTCGGCCGCGAAGCGGAAGGCCTTTTTCCATTCGGGGGTCATGTAGACGAGCCGCTTGTCGACAACCTTGGGGGTCATCAGGCTCGCATCGAAATTCTGGAGGCCGCCGATCCCGACGCGCTTCATCCAGGCGATGTCCTTGGCGATCCCGTCCTCGGTGACATTGCCGTTCATCCAGTGCCACCAGACGCGCGGGCGGGCGCTTGCGGGCGGGGTTTCGAAGTCGCTCATGAGCTCAGCGTCGGTGTCGGACTGGCCGATCGCGGGACCGGGCGCGGCCATCGCGATGCAGAGTCCGAGCACAAGACGCGATGCCGGGGTGAAACGCTTGGTCTTCGTCACTTTCATCATCGCTCCCCTTGGGCCGTCTGCCGGGGCCCTGTCCGCCGCATCCTAGGCGAGCTGAATTAGCAGTCAAGGCTGCTTGTAAGATTCGAGTTCTGTTTGCGCGGAGCGCGCTGGGCGGCTCCGAGCCACGCTTCTCCACGCCTTTTCGGCTGCTCCTCTCTCCCGCGCGCAGCACGATCCGCCGCACCTTGCCGATCGCAGTCTCGGGCAGTTCGCCAGGACAGGCTGCTTCGCGGGAACAAGTATGTGAGTGCCTCGGGTGCGTCATGGCCCGCGGCTGGCACGACAACTGTCCTGGGGCTGTCCGATCACGAACAGCCAATAGGGACGGTTTCCAGCGTACAAGTCGGAGCTGCCGGGCCGGCTCCGATGGATGAGGGCCTAGACGAGAATGCTCCGGTTGATATCGGCTACGCTCGTCGCGCCGGTCAGCGCCATCGCCACCCGCATTTCCGCTTCGATAAGCTTGAGCATCTTGGTCACGCCCGCCTCTCCGTCGGCCGCCAGCGCCCAGGCCCACGCCCTGCCGAGCAGGATACCCTTCGCGCCGAGAGCAAGAAGGCGGACGACATCAAGCCCCGATCGCACGCCGCCATCGGCGAGAATCGCGAGGGCGTCGCCCACGGCATCGGCGATGGGCGGCAGTGCCTGCGCGCTCGACAGGACTCCGTCGAGTTGGCGGCCGCCATGGTTCGAAACGACGATCGCGTCCGCGCCGACCCTTGCCGCTTCGCGCGCATCGTCGGGATCCAGAATTCCCTTGATGATGAGCGGGCCGCGCCACTCCGACCGGATGAACTCGATGTCGCGCCAGGTGATGGCCGGGTCGAAGTTGTTCCGCATCCACGCGAAAAAGTCTTCGATACCCGTCCGGCCGGCGAGGACCGGCGCGACATTCCCGAGCGTATGGGGCCTGCCTCTTATGCCGACGTCCCAGGCCCAGCGCGGTTTCAGCATCGCCTGAAACGCCCGCCGCGAGGCGCCGGCAAGCCCCGGAGCGCCGGCAAGTCCGCTATGATAGTCGCGATAGCGCGAGCCGGGCACGGGCATGTCGACGGTGAAGACGAGGGCGCTGACCTTCATCGCTGCTGCGCGGGCCAGCAGATCGCGCATGAAGGCGCGGTCGCGGATCATGTAGAGCTGGAACCAGAAGGGAGCGCTGGCGCTACGGTCGACCTCGTCGAGATCGCATGCCGAAACAGTGGAGAGGGTGAAGGGTATTCCGCAGGCGTTCGCGGCGCGCACCGCCTGGCATTCGCCGCGCCGCGCATTCAGACCGGCGAGACCAATGGGAGCAAGCGCCACGGGCAGGGCGAGCCGCTGCCCGAACAATTCCGTGGAAAGGTCGAGCGCGGAGACATCGCGAAGGACGCGCTGCCGGAGCGCGATGCGCGCCAGATCCTCGACATTTCGCCCGAGCGTGACCTCGGCGTAAGAACCGCCGTCGATATAGTCGAACAGAAAGCGCGGAAGCCGGCGCCGCGCGGCGCCGCGAAAATCGGCTACGCTCGCGACGGTCATGCGAAAGCTCCCGTCTCGGCCGTCCATCGCTGTCGATAGCGCGAAAGATCCTCGCCGAGCGGTTCGACGCGCACGAGTTGGCCGCGCGGGCGAAGCGACGGGTCGACGAGCCGGAGCGCACCGAACGAGACGTCATTATGTGCGTTGGCGGTGAAGACCTGTGTTTCCGGCCTGAGGGCCGCGAGCGCGCGGACAAACACCTCTGCCTCGGCGAACCGGCCCTCGACGAGCAGGCGATCGCGACTGCCGATCAGCGAGAGCGACGTGTCCGCGACGAGCGCGGCATAAAGGCACATGGCGGCCCGGCGCTCGTACCAGTCGGCCGGCTCGGCGAGCCATCCGCCCTTGATGTCGGGGAAAGGGCCGCTGTCCGGTGCCAGCGTCGGGCGCATCATCGCGCCCTTTTCGATGACGGCCGGAACCGCCGCGAGAAGTTTCGGCTGGTCGGGACGGATATCGACGCGGCGCGTGTCGATTTCGATGACGGTCTCGATCTCGCGGCCGCCCATGAAGCGTGCCGACGGAACCGGCCGCCCATAGGCATCGACGTTGACGAGACAATCGCGCCCTTCGCGAAGGCGCGTCGGGTCGACCGCCTCCGCAGTAAGGCGCATCGCCACGAACCAGGTCCCGGTGGACAGGATCGTCGCTTCATGGCCTTCGATTTCCGCGAAGCCGCGGGCGGCGAGGAGCGCCGCGTTCGAATCATGGAGCCCGGTATAGATTTGCGTCGTGGCCGGAAGGCCGGTGCGCGCCGCGATCTCGGGCCGGATCGGGCCGAGAATGTCGCCGGCGCGGGACAGGGGGGCAAAGCGCCGCGACCAGCCCATCCGGTCCGCGAGCGGAGCGAAGCGGCCGCGAAGGGGGTTCCAGAGGTCGCTGTGGCAGCCGAGGCTTGTGACCTCGCTAGCAGCACGGCCGCTGAGGAACAGGGCCCAATATTGGGCCCAGGGCAGCAGCGTCGCGCCGGCCATCACCCTTGGATAAAGCCGGTCCATCCAGTAGAGCTGCGCGCCGAGGTTGAGGCCACCGGGGAGGGCGGGAGAGCCGGTGACGACGAAGCTGTCCCGTTCTTCGCGATAGGCTGCGAGGATGTTGGGAGGAACCGGCTGCTCATAATCGAGCGGGAGGAAGATGGGGGTGAGACCGCTCACCGCGACGACCCCCGCCCCGTGGCCGACCGGAACGATCGCGCCGACATCCTCGCCCGCATAGCGGCCGAGCGCTTCGACCAGCCAGGTCTCGATGCCGAGGGCGTCGAGACGGCTGATGTCGCCGGTCTCGGCGCGCTCGTTCGGCCGCACCTGGCGGTCCAGCATCTCGCCCGAGGACGACCAGAGACTCACCTTGCTCAGCGTCTTGCCAAGATCGATGACGATGATTGCGCTCATTTTCCCTCGTATCCGATCACGAATTTCGTGCATCAGTAACAGTCAGGATTGATTGTTTCTAGTGAAATCGCTATGGGCCTTCACAGCGCCCGAGAGGCGGAACGATTCCAGCACGGACAGGAATGCCATGAACGCCCACGCCAATATTCCAACGAACGCCACGCCTTTTGCCGTTCCCGCCAGCCGCTGGGACGATGCGCATGCGGCAAGCCTCGATCCGGCAACCCTCCTCCTCTATCGCTCGAATCTTCTCGGCTCGGACCTGACGGTGACCAATTTCGGCGGCGGCAATACCTCGGCCAAGCTCACCGAAATCGACCCGCTCACCGGCGATGAGGTCGAGGTGTTGTGGGTGAAGGGCTCGGGCGGCGACATCGGTTCGATGGCGCTCGACGGCTTCGCGACGCTCTATCAGGACAAGCTGCTGGCGCTCGAAAGCCATTATGGCGGGCCGGACGACGACGACAAGATGGTCGGCTATCTTCCGCATTGCACCTTCAACCTGAACGGCCGGGCGGCCTCGATCGACACGCCGCTCCACTCGATGCTGCCCTTCGCGCATGTCGACCATGTCCACCCCGACGCGATCATTGCGCTCGCGGCGAGTTCCTGGGGCGAGGCCGCGACGCGGGAGATCTGGGGCGGCCGCATCGGCTGGCTCCCCTGGAAGCGACCGGGCTACACGCTCGGCGTCCAGCTTCGCGACTTTGTCGCAGCGAACCCCGGCGTTCAGGGCGTGATGCTGGCGGGGCATGGCATCATCTGCTGGGCCGGCAATGCTAAGGATTGCTACGAGCATACGATCGGCCTCATCGCCGACGCCGCCCGCTATCTCAACGAACGCCTGGGGGCCAAACCCGCCTTCGGGGGAAGCATCATCCCGCCGACTCCCGACCGCGCGTCGATCGCGGCGGCGGTGATGCCGCGCCTGCGCGGCCTGATGACCGGTTCGAGGCGCAAGGTCGGGCATTTCTCCGACGATCGCGAGACGCTGGAATTCGTCGGCAGCGCCGATCTCCAGCGACTGGCGGCGCTCGGCACGTCCTGCCCCGACCATTTCCTGCGTACCAAGATCGCGCCGCTCGCGCTCGATCCCGCGCGTCTCGACGACGAGGCCTATCTCGCAGGCCAGATCGAGGAATACCGCCAGCTCTATGCCGCTTATTATGATCGCTGCAAGCGGGCGAACTCGCCGGCCATGCGCGATCCCAACCCGGTCGTGGTCCTGATCCCCGGCGTCGGGCGCATCACGTTCGCCTCGGACAAAACGACCGCGCGGCTCGCCGGTGAATTCTACGGCAACGCTATCAATGTGATGCGCGGGGCCGAGGCGATCGGCGAATATATCGCGCTCGACGAGCAGGAAGCCTTCGATATCGAATATTGGCTGCTCGAGGAAGCGAAGCTCCAGCGCATGCCGGCATCGCGGCCACTCGCCGGCCGCATCGCCCTCGTCACCGGCGGTGCCGGCGGGATCGGCGCCGCGACCGCGGCGCGGCTGATGCGCGACGGGGCCTGCGTCCTGCTCGCCGATCGCGACGCCGACGCCGTCGAGGAGGTCCGCGCGGGCTTCGCGCGGCAGTTCGGGGCGGACGTCGTGCGCGCCGCGCGCTGCGACGTGACCGTCGAGGCCGATGTCGAGGCGGCGTTCGCCCTGTGCGCCCGCGAATTCGGCGGGCTCGATATCCTCGTCGCCAATGCCGGCATCGCCTCCTCGGCACCGCTCGAGGAGACGACGACGGCGCTCTGGAAGAGGAATTACGACGTTCTCGCCGAGGGCTATTTCCTCACCACCCGGTCCGCCTGGCCGCTGCTGAAGCGGATGAAAGGCCAAGGGGGCGCGAGCGTGGTGTTCATCGGCTCGAAGAATGCGGTCGCGGCCGCCACCAATGCGTCGGCCTATGCCTCGGCGAAGGCGGCGGCCAACCATCTGGCCCGCTGCCTCGCGCTCGAAGGGGCGGGCGACGGGATCCGCGTCAACATCGTCAACCCCGATGCCGTTATCCGCGGCTCAAAAATCTGGGACGGCGACTGGCGGCAGGAACGCGCGGGGGCGCACGGCATCGATCCCGGTAGCGAACTCGAGGAGCATTATCGCCAGCGCTCGATGCTGAAGCGCGATGTTTTGCCCGAGGATATCGCCGAGGCGGTATTCTTCCTCGCGAGCGACATGTCGGCGAAGTCGACGGGCAACATGATCAATGTCGATGCGGGCAATGCCCAGGCCTTCACGCGCTGAGACGGGAGACGCTCAATGACCATGCCGATTTCGGAAGAGCTGATTGCCGAGGCGAACGCGCGCCTCATGCCGGCGATCGAGGATGAATATGCGGCGCTGGGTCGCAAGCTGGAGCGGCGCGGCATCGGCATAGGGGGGATCAAGCAGCGCGTTCTCGACTTCTCTGTCGCGATCCCGAGCTGGGGCGCCGGGCGCGGCGGCACCCGCTTCGCCAAATTCCCGATCCCAGGCGAGCCCACGAATATTCACGAGAAGCTCGAGGATTGCGCGGTCGTCAACCAGCTCTCGCGGGCGACGCCGCGGGTTAGCCCGCATTTCCCCTGGGACAAGGTCAGCGACTATCGCGCCCTTCGCGAGCAGGCAGAGGCGCTCGGCCTGGGGTTCGACGCCGTCAATTCGAATACTTTCCAGGACCAGCCCGGGCAGCAGCGAAGCTACAGTTCGGGCTCGCTCGCCTCGACGCTCCGGCGCACGCGCGAGCAAGCGGTCGAACATAATATCGAATGCATCGCGATCGGCCAGCAGCTGGGCTCGAAGGACCTCACCGTGTGGGTCGGCGACGGCACCAATTTCCCGGGGCAGCAGGACCTTGGCCGGAGCCTCGACCGCTATCTCGAAGCGGCCGCCGAAATCTACGCCGCGCTGCCCGCCGACTGGCGCATGCTGCTCGAACACAAGATGTTCGAGCCTGCATTCTACTCATCGGTGATCGCCGACTGGGGCAGTTCGATCCTCGCGGCGCAGCAGCTCGGGCCAAAGGCAAAATGTCTCGTCGATCTCGGTCACCATGCGCCGAACGTGAACATCGAACAGATCGTGGCGCGCCTCCATCGCTTCGGCAAGCTCGGCGGGTTTCACTTCAACGACAGCAAATATGGCGATGATGACCTCGATTCGGGCTCGATCAACCCGCATCAGCTCTTCCTCGTGTTCAACGAACTGATCGAGGCCGAGCTCAATCCGCGCGACGGGTTCAACCCGGCGTACATGATCGACCAGTCGCACAATGTCACCGACCCGGTCGAAAGCATGATGTCGTCGGCCGAGGCGATCGTCGCCGCCTATGCCAAGGCGCTCGTTGTCGATCGCGGACGTCTCCATGCAGCGCAGGAAGCCGATGACGCGATGCTCGCGTTCCGGACGCTGCGCGATGCCTATGACGTCGATGTCGGGCCGATCCTCGCGATGGCGCGCGCGGAGGCGGGCGGCGCGGTGGACTATATCGGCGTCTACCGCGCGAGCGCCTGGCGCGGCCGCAAGGCGCAGGAGCGGCGGCCGGTCGGCCTCGGCGCGGGGATCGTCTGAGGCGGCGAAAATATATCGGGTTCGAAGCGGCACCGCGAGCGTGCCGCCAGCCAGGGAGAGAGACATGTATCGGAACCTCGCGGGCCAAGGCGAAAGGACGGCGCTGAGCCGCCGGTCGCTGCTGTCGATGGGGGCGCTGGCGGCGCTCGGGGCGTGTGCGCCGCGCGGACTTTCCTCCGCGGGCGCGCCGGCCCGATTCGACTGGACCTTGCGGCCGCCCGCCGAAGCCGGGATGAGCGAGGCTGGCATCGCCGCCGTGCGGGCGGCGGTCCAGAAGCAGATCGATGCGGGCATCATCGGCGGCGCGGTCAGCGCCATCGCCCGCCGCGGCAAGCTCGTCCATTTCGAGGCGCAGGGCTTCGCCGATCCGGTCGCGAAAACTCCGATGCGCAAGGATGCGATCTTTCGCGTCATGTCGTCGAGCAAACCGCTGACGGCGCTTGCCGTCCTGACGCTCGTCGACGAGGGCCGGATATCGCTCGACGACAGGGTCAGCAAATATATCCCGTCCTTCGCCAATCCGCGCGTCGCCGTCTCCCCGCCCGGAAACACCGATCCCGCGAAGGTGAAGATCGTTGCCGCCGATCGCGAGCTCGTGATCCGCGACCTTCTGACGCACACCTCGGGGATTACCAGCGGGCGAGGAGATCCGGCCGCGGGCCCAGCAGGGCTTGTCAACACGCTCGAATATCGTCCGGACGATACGCTGGAATCCTATATCCCGCGGCTCGGCACCGCGATCCTGCAGTTCCAGCCAGGCACGAAATTCTCCTATTCGCCGACCGATGCGCTCGATACCGCGCTCTATATCGTGCAGTTCGTCTCCGGCATGCCCGCCGATGTCTATATGCACGAGCGCATTTTCGCTCCGCTCGGGATGGTCGACAGCTATTATCACGTGCCCGAGGCAAAGCGTGACCGGCTCGTCGACATCTGGTCTGCAAAGGACGGCAAGTTCAGCAAGACGCCGGACATTCTGGAGCTGCTGCCGCCTGGAATGATCTCGGGCGGCGGCGGCATCCGCAGCACGGTCCATGACTTCATGAATTTCGAGCTGATGCTGCTCGGCGAGGGGAGCTTCAACGGCCGACGCATCCTCCGCCCAGAGACGCTCGCGCTCATGAGCCGCAATGCCGTCGGGCGGCTGTTCGCCGACTGGCTGCCCTCGGTGACCGGGAACAGCGGTTTCGGGCTCGCCGTTCGCGTTGCCGAGGAAGGCAATCCGAGCGGGCGAAGCGTCGGGGGCTATGGCTGGGGCGGGGCCTATGGCACCGAGAGCTGGGTCGAGCCTGCGCTCGATCTCGCCGGCGTCTACTTCATCCAGATGAACCCGGCGCCCTTCGGCGCATCGATCGATTTCGAGAATGCGGCGCGCGCCGCGATCGTCGGCTGACCCCGCTAGCGTCCAATCAAGCTCCATTTCCTGGGCAGCGTCCGCCCGCGGCCGGCCGGAACGCATGACGCTGGGGCCATCGCAGATGCTCGGGCTTTCCCGTCGTGCAGCGCGCCGCCCCGCAGCGCGGCGGGAACGGCAAGCGGCTAGCTTTGCTCGCGCATCGCGGCCAGCTCTTCCTTGAGCAGGATCCCGCGATCGATCCCCGCTGCGACCAGATCCTCGAAGAGCTCGACGGCGGCGCGGCCATCGCTGTCGGTCGGGGAAATGACGCCGCCGATCGCGAGACCGCGCCCGACCGCGACGATGAGCTGCATCAGCGGGATCGAGGGCGCGCGGTGCAGTTCGGCCTCGAGCGCGGCGACAGCCGAGGCGTCGATCCGCTCCTGGACGGGGCGCAGCATTTCAGCGAGGACATCGTCGCTCCGCGAGCCCTGGAATATCTCCAGCGTTGCGACGCCCGCCGGGCGACCCATCAGCTTCCAGACCGCCATGGGATAGGCGAGCAGCCGGTCGCGCGAGCCCTCGATTCCCCGCAGCATCTCTCCGTAGAGCCCGACATCCTCCGCGAAGACGGCCTCGACCACATAGGTCATGAGCTCGGCCTTCGAAGGGAACTGGTGGAGCATAGCGCCGCGGCTGACCCCGGCCACTTGTGCGACAAGGGTCGTCGTGGTTGTCGCATAGCCATGTTCGAAGAGGCATTTGATCGCGGCGTCGAGAAGGACCCCGCGCGTCGCCGCGCTGCGCTCGGCCTGCGTCTGCCGGGACCGTCGGCCGCGCGGCCTGTCGTCGGCAGTGGGCCCGGGCGCGGCCTTTGCAGCGCCCGTCATCGGTTGGCAGATCCTGCGCGTGTCATCGTCGTTCCTCATCCCTGCGGACTTTTGGGCGACCGGTCGTCCACTGCGATCGGTCTGCCCTTGAGCGAGAGGGTAGAGGTGAAAATATAAAACAGTCAAGATTGCTTATAACATGTCGTCCGATTCGCTTCTGCCGGGCCTGAATCGAGCCGATCGGCCTGTCCGTGCGCGCGCTGCGCTAGTGCGGCGGCCGCAGGGCCGCCACCGGGCGGCTCGAAAAGGCTCTCAAACCAGCAATATTGCAACAAACAAACAGACAAGATTGTTTTTGCGTTGACATATGCGGGCCGCGCTCTATCCAGAAACAGGTTCGGGGCCCGCTGTCCCGGGCGGAAACTGGTGAAGGGCGCGCAGGCGCTCCGCCTTGGGCTAACATGGCCCGACATGGGAGGGATTGATGACCGGATTTTCTCTATCGCTTCGTCTGGCGACGAGCGCGCTCGCCGTAGCATTCGCCGCGCAGGCCGGAGTGGCCCAGGCGCAGGACGATGTGGCTGCCGCCGACGCAGGCAATGCCGCCGAAATCGTCGTAACGGCGCAGAAGCGCAGCGAGCGCATTATCGATGTTCCGGTCTCGGTGAATTCGGTCGGCAGCGACCAGCTTGATCGCCAGCGCGTCTATTCGCTTAACGATCTTTCGACCGCCGTGCCGTCTGTCAGCTCGACCGGCGCCATTCGCGGCATCTCCACCACGGGCGCCGCGCGCTCGTCGGCAGGCGCGGTCGCGGTCCTCCTTGATGGCGTCGACCTTGGCCCGCCCGTCGTCGGACAGTCGCAGATCAGCAATCTTTTCGACGTCGAGCGCATCGAAGTCCTGAGCGGCCCGCAGGCGACGCTGTTCGGTACGACGGCCTCGGCGGGCGTGATCCAGGTCGTCACCAAGGCGCCCGATCCCACCAAGTTCGAGGTGAGCGGCCGCGCCGAAGTGGCGGAATTCGGGTTCCATCGCGAGCAACTGACCGTCAACGTCCCTCTCGGTGCGAACATGGCGCTGCGCGTCAGCGGCCATAACGACCAGAGCAAGGGTATCGTCCGCAACACGCTGACCGGCGAGCGCCCGGAATTCTGGGATCGCGGCGTCCGCGGCCGCCTGCTGTGGGAGCCCAGCGATAATCTGTCGATCAACCTCATTGCCGACTACAATCGCGGCGGCGGCAATTCCTTGCGTGATATCGCCTACGCGATCGCACCTACGGCCTCGCTTCAGGCTCGGCTCGCGGCCTGCGGGATTACGGCGAGCCTGAACAACCGCGAAAACTGCCCCGCCGGCGTGAACAAGATCACGGCGCGCAACGAAAAATATGGCTTCTCGGGGCAGGTCGACCTCGCGCTGGGCGATCATACGCTCACCTCGATCACTGCCTATCGGCGTCACCGGATCGGCGATCTCGGCTATAACGGCCCTGGCGGCGACAGCGACTTCCTGTCGGAAAATATCCTCGACACCAACCTGACCGCCGAAGATCTCCAGACCTTCAGCCAGGAGATCCGCTTGACTTCGCCGTCGAACCAGACGCTCGAATATGTGCTGGGGCTCTATTATTTCGATAAGAATCAGAAGGACTCGGTAATTCAGGCCGGGCAGCTGGGGGACCTGGGCGCTCTGCTCCGGCTCGTCAACGGACTGCCGCCGACCGCCATTATCGGACGCGTTACGCTTCTCGACATCGATCAGCGGGCCTATGCTGCATTCGGTCAGGCGACTCTCCATGTCACCGATAAGCTTTCGCTTATCGCAGGGGCGCGATACACCGAAGACAAGTTGAGCGACGTATCTCGCTCGTTGACCCCGACGACCACGCCGACACTGGGAAGCTACGGCTATTCCTTCGTGGTTAACCCCTTTGCGCCGGGAGTGCCGCCGGCCTTCTTCCTCGCGCCGGTCAACCAGAGCGTGAAGGTAAACAACTTCTCGTGGAAGCTTGGCGCGCAATATGAATTCTCGCGCAGCCTCATGACCTATTTCACGGCGACGCGCGGCTACAAGGGGCCGTCGGTGAACGATCAGGCAGCGCCGCCGATCGCGATCCCGATCATCCGGCCCGAAATCCCGATGAACTATGAACTCGGTATGAAGGGCGCGTTCTTCGACAACCGCGTGCTCGTCACTCTCGCGCTCTTCCACAACAAGGTGAAGGATTTCCAGACGTCGATCTATGTTCCGCCGTCGGCAGGGAACCCTGCGGGCAGCTTCGCGACCGGGAACGCACCCTTCATCAAGAGTCGCGGCGTCGATCTCAACATCTTCGCGCGTCCGACCGACGAGCTGACGCTCAATGCCGGTCTGCTCTACAACAAGGGAACCTACGCCGACACCTTCCTCGTGGCTTGCGCCCAGGGCGCGACCCCCGGGGTCGGCGACTGCTCCGCGGCCGGTCTGACGACGCCGGTTTCGCAGCTTGCCGGCGTGCCGAAGTGGCGCCTGCTTCTGAACGGCGAATATGCGACCGAAGTGAAAAGCGGACTGACCGTGTTCTTCCAGGCCGACGCCACCTATGAAAGCAGCCGCTTCTCCGGCACGACTCCCGATCCGCTTCTGGACATCAATGGAGAGACGATCGTCAACGCGCGGGTGGGCTTCAGGGCGACCGATCGCCGCTGGGCTGCGTCGATCTTCGCAAAGAACCTGCTCGGCACCGACCAATCGCGCCTGCAGGGCGACCCGCTCACCGGTTTCAATGGCGGGGGCGGCCAGTCTTACTGGATCGCACCTGCCCGCGGCCTCACCGCTGGCGCGACGGTCGACTTCAAATTCTAGTCGATCGGGAGCGCGCAGCGCTTCTGTAGTGAAGTCAGAGAAGGGGCCGTGTCGCAAAGCGCGACACGGCCCCTTCGCTATTTGCGTTCCCGCGAGGCGTGCGTCCGCTACCGGCCGGACCGAGATGGTCACCGCTGAAACGATGTGATGCAACAAAGTCGCACCCGGCGGGAAATCCGGTAAGTTACAGTCAAGCTGGACCGTTAATGACTCGCATGGCCCGGTCCCGATGCTATGAAGACCGCCGCTGGCCCGGACCTTGCCCGGGTGGGGGGCATTGCTCGTCCAGCGTCTGACGGCCCGGAACGCGACCCTCCGGGCAGAAGATCTGCAGCGACGCCCTTGTCTTCACCCGTTGGGAGGGAGGGAGGCAAGGGCGTCCTTGCGGCCAGTGCACGGCCGGTGCGCCGTTGCTTTTCAGACCAGCTTGAAATTTGGCGGTCGCTCGCTCTGTGTGCGACCAGTTTTCCGGAGTGTAGCCGATTGCGGGCTTCCCCATGATTGGCAGGGCCGCGCCGCAGCGCGGCTCCCGCGTCGCGCCATGCCTGCCCGGTGGCTGGCCGATGCGGTGACCGGGGAGGCCGGTGGGCGGGCGTGATAGAGGAAAAGGCAAGCGGGGCTCCTGCGGCGGAATGAAACCGGGAGAGCGTCTTCCGGGTTCCGCCCGGAGTATGGGCCATGGCCAAACTGGCACCAAAACTCACCCTCAACCCGTCGCGCGACATCCAGCTCGACCGGCTTGAGCTATCCCAGTCCAATGTCCGGCGCGTAAAGGCCGGCGTGTCGATCGACACGCGTCGTGCTGCGTCGGTCTCATCCGCAGATCGGGCTTGTTGTGGTCACCTGTCGGCAGCTTGGTGGGCATCGCCCGACAAGTTGGAAGATCGCAAGCGGTGGAGCTTTGCATTGAGCGCGCCATCCTCCGCGCGGGCGCGGCTGCCTGATCTATCCTCCCGGATGGACAGAAGGCAGCAGGTCTGATCGGTTATCGGTCCGAATTGGCACGGCGCCGCGTTTCAATCCGCGCGGCGGCATCGCAGCGCCGCAATGCCTGACCAGCATCGCCCGTAACCGGACATTATTTGCAAGCATTGTTGACCGTTAGATGTGAACTCGTACAAGGGTGCTTGTCGCGGCCATCATCCGCTGGCGCGAGGTTAGGGAGAAGGACGAGTGAACTCATCGGATGGGCCTGCGTCGACGGCGGAGTGTTCTCGCGCGCGCCATGGCCGTATCGATCGGCCAATGAGCGGCTGTCAAAAGGGGAGGCAAGCCAATGAGCGGATCTGAAGCGCTCGTGCGCGCCGCTGCGTCGGTGAACGGCGCCGCGGCTGCAAGTCTGGTCGAGGCTGCGATCGGGGCGGCGCTCGACGGGGGCTTTGAAGCCTCAGTTGCGGTTGTCGACAATGCGGGCGTGCTTCGTTCGTTCGCCCGCACCGATGGGGCGCCGTTTCTGACGGTCGACATCGCCATCGGAAAGGCGTGGACGGCGGTATCGCTTGGTTATCCGAGCCATGTCTGGAACCAGCTGTCGGCGGATCCCGCATTTGCCCCTCTGGCCCGCCTTCCGCGGGTCGTGGCGGTGGGCGGCGGATACCCGCTTCGTTCGGGGGGAATGGTGGTGGGGGCTATCGGCGTATCGGGCGGGACCACGCAGCAGGATCAGGACGCCGCAATTGCCGCGATGCGCGGGGTCGGCTTTGACGTCGGCTGAGAGAGGCTGCGCAGATGGCATGGCTGCGTGGAAAGTACGGGTGCGACGCAATCTGATAAGGGAGAATTTGAGGTGAAGAAACTTCGTATCGGTCTCGTCGGGGCGTCGCGCGTCGCCACTTATGCGGTCATCGCGCCAGCGCGCGAGATCGAAGGCGTCGAAGTGACCGCCGTTGCGGCCCGGGATCCGTCGCGAGCCCGCGATTACGCTGCCGAGCACGGGATCGAGCGGGTCTTGCCCGACTATGAGGCACTGTTCGTCGACCCTGATATCGATCTTGTCTATATCGGGACACCTCCGCTGCTGCACGCCGATCAGGCAATGGCCGCGATCCGGGAGGGCAAGCCCGTGCTCGTCGAGAAGCCGTTCGCGCTGACGTCTGCGGACGCGAGGCGCGTCGAGCTGTTCGCCGCCGAACGCGGGGTCCCTGTCTTCGAGGCGATGCATTCGCCGCATCATCGGCTGTTCTCCCGCATTCTCGACATCGTGCACAGCGGGCTGCTTGGGTCCCTGCAGCATATCGACGCGGTCTTCGACGCGCCGATCGACCCAGGCGACCCGATCCGGTGGCGGCTCGAACTTGGCGGCGGGGCGCTGATGGACCTTGGCGTATATCCACTGGCTTGGGTGCGCAGGATCGCGGGAGAGGATTTCTCGATTGTCTCGATGAACGCGCACATGCGGGACGGGGTCGACGAGAGTTTCGAGGCCACGCTCGACTTCGGAGGCGGGCTAACGGCTCGCCTTGCATCGACGATGGTCGCCGAGGCGCCTGTTGTCAGATTGCGCGTCGAGGGAAGTTCCGGGGTAATGTCCGTCGTCAATCCGCTCGTGCCCCAGCGCGGCCACATGCTCACGCTCGAGATCGACGGCAAGACGACGAGTGAAACCGTCGCTGGACCGAGCAGCTATGCGGCGCAGCTCGCAGCCGTTCGCGCGACAGTTCTCGACGGCGTGCCGTTCCTGCATGATAGAGGTGATTATGTCCGGTCCATGGAAGCGATTGAGCGGCTGCGAGCTGCCATGCCGCGCGGAGAATACTTCAATCGGATACATATATAGCGAGTTTAGGCGTATAATTGCCGTTCTGGATTGACAATTCCGGTCCAATGTATCCATATGCCGCTGTCCTCTTCGTGAGGGCGGCACCGCAGCGGCGGTGTCGATTATCATATGCGGCCCGCGAGCCCGGAGAAATCTTCGGCCACCGCTGCGATGCCGTGACGGGAATTGAGGATAGATATGTCGGTCACCCAAGCGGGGCGTCAGCCAGTACTTCCGCCCATCCGCGCCAGCATCGAGGAGGCGAAAGAGGATCTCGCTCGCTACGGTGTGACCCGCGTGTCCGGCGCAGCATCAATGGCCGACATAGAGGCCGCCCGCGCGCGGCTTGTCGAGCAGGCGGCGGGCGAGGCCGAGGCGGGCGTCGCCCACACGGACTCGGGCTATACGGCGGCTGCGACGGAGCAGGCTGCCAATCAGCGCGTGTGGAACCTGCTCAACAAGGGCGATATTTTTGCCAGCTTCGCCCTTAACGAGACGGCGCGCGCGCTCGCCGGCCACATCGTCGGGCCGGCCCATCTTTTGTTCTCCAGCACCGCCAACATCGCACGCCGCGGCGGGATGGCGCAGCGGCTGCACGGTGATCAGGTGTTCGCACCCGCCGAGACGCCGTTTCCGCTTATCGCGAACACGATGTGGATGCTCGACGATTTCACCGAAAACAATGGCGCCACGCGGGTTGTCCCTGAAACGCACGAACTTCGCAGCTGGCCCGCCGAGGGTGACGAGATCGCGACAGTGGCGTCGACCGGGCCGCGCGGGACGCTGATGGTCTGGGACGGCCGCCTCTGGCACGGAACGGGCGAGAATGTGACCGACACGCCAAGGCACGGGATGATAATCGCTTACTGCGCGCCGTTCCTGAGGCCTCAGGAAAACCACACGGTTTCACTCCGCCCGGAGGTGATCGCCGGGGCTTCGCCCGAGCTTCTGGAACTTGCCGGCTTCCAGCACTGGTATGGTCTGGGCATGATCGACGGCTATTCGGAAGGGCCCCGCACCGGCCGTCCGGAGAAGTTTTCGACGATCATGGCCCCGACGCGGCCGTCGTGAACGCGGCCGGATATTCTGTCCGGCGGAACGAGCCTTGCCGGATGCGTGACGGGGTCGCGCTCGCGACCGACCTCTGGCTGCCCGACGATGCACAGCCTGTGGCGGCCATCCTCATCCGGACGCCATATGACAAATCGCGTCTCGCGTCTGACTTCATCCGCCCCCAGCAACTGGTCGAAAGCGGGTTTGCAGTGGCCGTGCAGGATACGCGGGGTCGTTTTGCGTCCGGGGGCAAGTGGACGCCGCTGGACTGGGAACAGGAAGGGCTCGACGGCTTCGACAGCATCGAATGGCTGGCAAGCCAGCCCTGGTGCGACGGCAATGTGGGCATGGCAGGCACATCCTATGCTGGCATCGTTCAGTTCGCCGCTGCGGCTCTCTCTCCTCCTGCGCTGCGCGCCATCGCGCCGACAATGACCGGGGTAGCCCAAGGCGAAATCGCGGAGACCGGTGGCGCTTTCTGGCTCGACCATCTGTTCGGATGGTTGTGCGCCGTGGGTATCGATTGGGCTCTCGAGAATGGCCGGCCGGACACCGCGAATATGTTCGCTGGCTGGCTTTCCGAGCCGGCGCCGCTTCACGAAAGTCACCCCGTGTCGGCTGCGCCGATTTTTGCGCTCCCCGATTTCCCGGTGACCCATGACCGGCTGAGCCGCGATCCGATTACGCCTGCGGTGTCGCCCGCATCAGTCGCGATGCCGATCCTTGCGATCGGCGGCTGGTTCGACATGTATCTTCGCGCGTCGATCGCGGCGGGAACAGAAGGCACGTCTCCCCGCCATCTCGTCCTTGGCCCCTGGGCCCACAGCGGCCAGCCCGGCCCCACGCAAGGGGATCTGAATTTCGGTCTGACAGGGTCCGCGGCAGGCGCCGGGATGGCGGCTCAACACATCGCCTATTTCGACCGCTATCTGAGAGAAGGCGGAAGCGAGGTTCCCCCCGTCCGCTTTTTCGAAATGCCCCGGGCCGGTTGGAGAACAGCTTCGCGCTGGCCGGTCAACGCCGAGCGACGCCTGCTGTCGCCGCGCGAGGGGCGACTGGTTCAAGATGGCGAGGGCGGGTCAGCACGGCTCGAGTACCGGTTCGACGATCCCGTGCGCACGGTCGGTGGCCGCACCATGCCGCTGGCCGGTCTCACCCCCGGACCGCTCGACCAGCGCGCGGCATCGCGCCATGCCGGCGTGTCGCTGGCCATCGGCGATCAGCTCGCCGAACCGATCCTGGTAGCCGGACAGACGAGGATCGTCTTCGATCTCGATTGCGATCGGCCGGGCTGCGATGTCTTCGCAAAGTTGCTCGACATCTACCCCGACGGACGTGAACTTCTCGTCACGGACGGCCACATCCGCGTCAGCACGGGCGATACCAGCGCCAGCACGCGCTGGCCTCGACGCGCCGAAATCGCACTTGCGGACACTGCATGGAGGTTCGAGGCCGGACATCGGCTGGGGCTCCTGCTCCAGTCGAGCAATTTTCCGCATTTTGATCGCAATCCGTTGTCAGATACTTCGGCGCGGCTGTCGCTCGACGGGATTGTCCTCGATTTGCCGATCGGCAATCTGCAATGACAGGGTCGCATCCTTTCGCGGTCCGATGCTCCCCGTTTACGTGGAGCGACATCCTGCTAAGTCAGCAGAATGAAGATGAATGAAGAGCCCGAGGCGGAACAACGATTGAACGGCGTCGCCAGTCAGCGCGTGATCGACCAGATCCGCGACCTCATCCTGTCCGGTGAACTGGCGCCGGGGGAGCGTATCCTCCAGGAAGATCTCGCTCGCCGCTTCGGCATGAGCCGGATCCCGATACGCGAAGCCATTCGCTACCTGGAATCGGACGGGCTCGTCACGCTCAAGTCGAACAGCGGTGCATGGGTGGCGAAGCTCGACTATGCCGAATGTATCGAGGTCTACAAGATACGCGAGCGCATCGAGCCGCTGGCGCTGGCCGAAAGCGTTCCGCACCTCGATGAAGACCAGCTTTCGGCGCTGGAGAGCCTCGTCGAGCGCATCGAACTGGCGCGCAACATCGAGGAATTCCTGCGCCTCGATCGCGAGTTCCATCTCGGCAGCTACGTCGCTGCGGGAATGCCCGAGCTTGTTCGCCTGATCCAGCGCTACTGGAATCGTACCCAGCAATATCGCCGCGCCTACACCCGTATGATCGGGCCGCAAGGGCGATGGGTCATCAATCACGAGCACCGCCTCATCATGGAAAGCATGAAGCGCCGGGATGCCGAAACTGCGGCGAGCCTCCTTACCGTTCATATCCGGCGTACCCGGCTCGCGCTCGCCGATCATCCGCTCATCATGGGCGGCGACTAGTCCCGCAAGCCTCGGCGGCGGACGTACGAACATCCTTCGCGCGCTAAAATGTATCCGATTAGTGGGTCTTCGGCAGAAAAATCTGGCATTCCTGCGCCCAATGGATACATTGCTTGCGACGCGCTTCGTACGGGTGAGGAGGATGGCTTGAAAATTGACAAGATTGAGGTGTGGGCGTGCGACCTGCCTCTGCCCCAACCGATCAACCTTGGACGATTCCTCGTACATCGGCGCTCGCATCTCGTCGTGCGCATGCGCGCGGGCGATCTGGTCGCCGACTGCGTGACGCAGAGCCGCGGCTCTCCGCTCGACGTCATCGTTGCCGACCTGCTTGCGCCGCGTCTGATTGGGCGCGACATTTTCGAGCATCGCGCCATCTGGACAGATATCGAGCGCGAGCTCACCGCGGTCGAGACGGAGGGCGCTGTTCGCCGGGCCTGGTCTGCGCTGGATATTTGCCTTCACGACCTGCGCGCGAAAGCGGCGGGGCTGCCCTTGTGGCGCCATCTCGGCGGCGGATGCCCCGAACCGGTTCCCGTCCTGATCGTCGAGGGCTATGCCTTGCCTGATGAGGTGGGCGAGGCCTTTGTCGATCGGCTGGCGGCTCGCGTCGCCGAGGGCTTTTCGATGATAAAGCTCGAAGCCGGTCATTATGCCGAGCCACGAGATCTTATCGGGCGACTCGAAAAACTCCGGGAGAAAGTCGGCCAATCCGCCGATATCGTGCTCGATTTTGCGTGGTCGTGGAAGCAGTCGAAGCCGCATCTCGCGATGCTCGATGCGATCCGGCACCTCGGTATCGCGTGGATCGAGGATCCGTTTCCGAGTTCCGCGGCCTCGAACTACATCGCACTCAGGCGGCAGACCGATCTTGCCATCGGGTGCGGCGACGAATGCAGTTCTGCCGCGGACCTGTTCCGCCTCGTCGAGACTGAAGCGGTCGATCTGTTACGCGTCGATGCAACGGCGATTGGCGGCGTCACCGCTCTTGAGCAGCTGGCGACCGCTGCTCGCCGAAAGAAGATCCGCGTGTCGCATCATGAACATCCAGAGACGCACGAGCATTGCGTATTCGGGTTCGGCATCGCCGATCATGTCGAGATGTTTCCGACCGACCGCCCATTCGACCAGGTGCATCGGATCATCGAGCAGTCGCCCTTCGACCGGGTCCGGCAAGGACGTCTCCATCCACCGACCGAGCCGGGAACCGGCGTTCGTCTGCGGCTCGGCGAAGTCGAGCGCCTGGCGCGGCGTCACCACAGCATCACCCAATAAGGATATCCTCATGATTGAGATAACGGGCGCGACGCGCGTCCTTCTTATCGCCGCCGACCCCGTTGCCCACGTCAAGACCCCGCAGGCGCTGAACGCAATCGCAGCAGAGCGTGGCCGGGACATTGTGATGGTGCCTTGCCACGTGGATTCTTCCGGGCTTCCCGCCCTGCTCGAGGGGTTGCGGGGTATGCAATCGCTTGCGGGACTTGTCGTGACGGCCCCGCACAAGGTGAGCGCGGCCGCGCTCTGCGATCGTCTGGAGGCACAGGCGTCGATGGCTGGTGCCGTCAATTCCATCCGCCGCGACGCCGATGGCAGCCTGGTGGGCGAAATCTTTGACGGTCTCGGCTTTGTGGGCGGGCTGCGGGCGTCCGGTCACAGGATCGAGGGGCAATCCGTCTTTCTGGCGGGGGCCGGCGGCGCGGCGAATGCCATCGCGTTCGCACTGGCGGCCGCGGGCATTGCTCGTCTTGCCATCGCGAACCGGACCCCGGAGAAGGCCGAAGTGCTGGCGCGGCGTCTGGCGCGTCACTTTCCTGCGCTGGAGATCAGCGTCGGAGAGGAGGGGCTCGGCGCCGCGGATATCGCAGTCAATGCCACGTCCGCCGGGCTCAAGTCCGAGGATTCGCATCCCTTCGACGTGTCGCGCGCGCGGCGCGACGCGCTGATTGCGGAGGTCATCATGCAGCCGCCGATCACGGCCCTTCTGCAGGCCGCGCGCGAGCAAGGCCTCGCCATCCATCCCGGGCAGGCGATGCTCGAGAACCAACTGGCGCTCATTGCGCGATTTCTCGGAGTGACAGAGTAGGGTTGCATACGACCGGGGCGATTATCCCGCGGGTTGGCGCGATATCGGCATCAATGTATACATACGACTTGGCAATTGTGCGTAATCGGGGTATGCACGGGCAAAATTGATGGGCGATGGATACAAATGGCGAATCAGCGCGGCCTCCCTGGCCTGAAGGGGACCGATCACATCGGGTTTACGGTGCCCGATCTCGACGAGGCGACGCACTTCTTTGTCGAGGTCCTGGGATGCGATCTCGTCTGCGATCTCCCGCCGATATCGGACGCCACGGGGAGCTGGATGCATGACCAGCTCAATGTCGACCCGCGCGCGACCTGTCGCATCCGCCTCCTGCGCTGTGGTCACGGGTCGAACTTCGAGATTTTCGAGTATGACGCGCCGGCCCAGAGACGCGACATCCCGGCCAACAGCGACGTCGGCGGCTTTCATCTTGCCTTCTATGTCGATGATTTCGGCGTCGCGCTCGACTATTTGCGCGGCCAGCAGCTGCGGATACTCGGCGAGCCAGTGCTGCGCGAAAGCGGCCCCAACGCAGGGCAGACCTGGGTCTATTTTTTGAGCCCCTGGGGAATGCAGCTCGAACTCGTAAGCTATCCGGGAGGGCGCGGCTACGAGACCGGTTCCCCGGTCCGCCTCTGGCATCCAGGCAAGCCCGCCGATTGAGCGGGCGCCACCAGAACACCGAACGAAAAACGACAAGATAATCAATTGGGAGATTGACCATGACGTTACGAAAGGCCTTGCTGCTGCTTACCACCTGTGCGGCTGCGATCGTTCCTGCGGCGCCGGCGCTGGCTCAGGAAGCGGACACGGTGGACGGAGTGTCCAATGTCCAGGCGGGCGAAATCATCGTCACGGCCCAGCGCCGCGAGGAGAAGCTGCAAGACGTTCCGGTGTCCGTCACGGTGGTCGGGGCGGCGCAACTCGAACGGCAGAATGTGTCGGGGATATCGGAGCTTACTCGGTCGGTTCCGGCGCTCAGCTCATCGGGCAACTTTGCCGGCAGCAGTAATGGCAGCGTCGGCATTCGCGGCATATCGACCGCGGGCTTTGCGCAATCGTCCGAGGCATCGGTGTCGGTCGTTCTGGACGGGGTGGTGCTCGGGCGCGCGCAGATCTCGAACCTGTTCGATCTCGAACGTGTCGAGGTTCTGGCCGGTCCTCAGGGCATGCTTTTCGGAAAAAATGCCTCGGCAGGGGTGGTCAATGTCGTCACCAAGGCGCCGGATCCCTCCAAATTCGAAGCCATTTTCCACTCCAGCTTCGGGAACTACAAATATCTGAGGCAGCGTGCGACGCTTAACGTCCCGGTCAGTTCAACGGCCGCGCTCCGCGTCAGCGGTCATTATGATCAGAATGGCGGGTTCGTTCGCAACACGCTGCTCGACTTTACGAACAAGAATTATTCCTTCGGTGGCCGCGCGCGCTTCCTCTGGGAACCGACCGAGCGCCTGACCATCAATATTATCGGCGATTATGATCGTATCGGGGGTAACAGCGGCAGCCTCGGGAGCTTCGCAACGCCCGGTACATTTGCAGTCGTGAAGACCGACGCACTGCGCAACGCAATCGCGGCTTGCGGAATTGTGGCGAGCCCGACGAACCGCGAAAACTGCTCGGAGGGTGTGTCGAAGGATTTTGCGAAGGATCGCGCGCGCGGGCTATCCGCGCAGATCGACTACGACCTCGGAGGCGATTATGTCCTGACGTCGATCACGGCCCGCCGCTGGCGCACCGTCGGTCCGGAATTTGGCAAGGGCGGCGATACCGATCTCCTGCCCGCTGACATCCTCAGCACCAATGCCGGCAAATATGACTATGACACGTTCAGCCAGGAACTGCGCCTCACATCGCCCGACGACCAGTTCGTCTCCTTCGTCGCTGGCCTCTACTATCAGGACGCGCGACAGAATGTGACATCGATCCAGGGCGGTACGCTCGGCGGCCTCGGTACCCTGTTCGGATTGCCGGCAACGGCCCGCATCGGGCGAGTCTGGACCACGGACGTTGATCAGAAGAGCTATGCGGCCTTCGGCCAGGCGGAGTTCCACGTCAGCGACACCGTCTCGCTCATCGCCGGGGGGCGTTTCACGCACGAGACGCTGCGCGACGAGGTGGTGGCGCTCAAGAACCGCGATCCGCTCAATCCGTCCCTTCCGAGCGTTCAGGATTTCGGTTTCGATCTCTATACGCCGGCCTTTGCCATCTCCGATGCTTTCGCACGGGTAAAGGTTGACAATTTCTCCTGGAAACTGGGCGCTCAATACAAGCCGAACAATGATCTGATGGCATATTTCACGGCATCGAAAGGCTACAAGGGGCCGGCTGTCAATGACACGGCAAGCCCGCCGCTCACGCGCCTCGTGATCGAACCGGAAAAGCCGCTCTATTTCGAACTCGGCCTGAAGGCCGGGCTGCTCGACGGCCGGATGCTGATGACGCTGGCGCTTTTCAGCAACAAGATCGAGAACTTCCAGACGGCCGTCTTCACCCCCGCCACTGCAACCAATCCTACCCCGGGCTTTGCACAGGGCAATGCGTCGCACGTCCTGTCGCAGGGCTTCGAACTCGGCCTCTCCGGACGGCCGCTGCCCGGCCTCACGCTGAATGGCGGGATCGTCTACAACCGGGCGAAATATGCCAAGGATTTCCTCGTGGCGTGTAACCCGGAACAGGTTCGCGGTGTCGGTACCTGCTCGGCCGACGGCACGACGGCTCCGGTGGGACAGCTGGCAAACACGCCCGAGTGGCGCGTATTGCTGAACGGTGAATACACCCATGGTCTCTCGTCCTCGCTGGACGGGTTCATCCAGTCGGATCTTGCTTTCCAATCGGGTTTCGACTTCTCGCCAACGCCGAACCCCGTCACCCGGACAGGGGCGCAGTGGATGCTCGGCGGTCGCATCGGGGTTCGCACGTCCGACGGGCGATATGGCGTGAGCCTGTTCGGGCGGAACCTCCTCGATAAGGCGTATCCGTTCATCCAGCCGGATTCGGTCAGCCGCTTCAATGGCGGGGGCGGCAGTTCTTACATCGCCCGCCCGAGCTTCGACTGGAATCGCAGCTGGGGTATTTCGCTCGACGCCAGGTTTTGACGCGATTGCCGCCGGGGGAGACGGATATTCTCCTCCCGCGGCGCATCGGCGCATGGCGCATAGCCTGCCTCGCCACCACGTCCAGGGCCCCGGCCACTGCTTGAAAGACAGGATCATTGATGCAGACGGATAGCCGAATGAGCTGGCGCCAGATCGTCAGCTACGGGGTGGGGGATTTCGCCTTTTGCCTTAGCTTTCAGCTCTGCTCGCTCTACCTGCTCTATTATTACACGGATATCGTCGGGCTTCCGGCCTCGACCGCCGGCATGATCATCATGGTAGCGCTTGTCTGGGAAGGCGTGAGCGATCCACTGGTCGGGGTGATCGCCAACCGGACAAGATCGCGTTGGGGGCGGTACCGCCCTTATATTCTGTTCGGTACAATCCCGCTCACACTCAGCGTTATCGCCATGTTTTATCCAGTGGCGCTCACGGGATCGTGGCTCGTCGCTTATTGTTTCGCGACCCATATTATCTACCGGACGCTCTTCACATTCGTTCAGGTGCCATTCGTCTCGCTCTCGGCGCAAATCACCCGCGACAGCGAGGTCCGGGGACAGATTGCCGGTGTCCGGATGATGTTCGCGATCCTTTGCGGTCTCTTGATCGCTGCTGTCACATTACCCTTTGCAGGGCTCCTCGGCGGCGGCCGGGAGGGCTTTTTCGTCGTGACGCTCATTTATGCCGGCATTGCGGCGATCATCCTCTTCTTTTGTTTCGCGACGACCCGGGAGCCCGGCGAACTCGAGACCGGACCCGCTGTGAGCCTTGCCGAGATGCTGCGGTCGCTGGCGGGGAACCGGCCATTTCTCATGCTGCTTGTGGCCACGATCGTCGGCGCCACCGGCTATACGATGGCCGGCAAGGCTCTGGTATACTACATGAAATACTGGGTTGGCTCGGAGGCGGCGGTCACGCTTGGCCTCGTACTGCTCCTGACGTCGGCTGCTCTGGCCTTGATTCCCTGGATGATGATCAGCCGGCGAACCAGCAAGCGTTTCGTCTGGCTGGCGGGGGTCGGTGTCAATATGTGTGCCTATGCCCTGCTGCTGCTCTTTGCGCCGCGGGAAGGGGCGGCGCTGTGGCTGCTCATCATCCTGACCGGAATCGGCAATTCAGCGTTCGTCCTGACTTTCTGGTCGATGCTTCCCGATACGGTCGAGCTCGGCGAATGGCAGAGCCGGGTACGCAGCGAGGGTGCCGTTGTGGGCATGATCAGCTTCGCGCAGAAGGTTGCCTTCGGACTTGGCACCGGGATGATCGGGATTTTCCTCGATCTGTCGGGCTATGTGGCCAACGTCCCGCAGTCAGATGCAGCCCTTCGCAGCATCGTCCTCCTCTACGCCGCCGGACCGCTCCTGCTGTTCGCCGCGAGCGCGATCGCGATCTGGGCCTATCCGATCGACCACCGGCTTCACAGCCGACTGGTTCGAGGGCTCGAATGGCGCCACCGCCGCCGCGGCGCGCCGGACGTGTCATGATCGTGCGGACCGCTGGCCAATGCCGCTGATCTGCCGGTCACAGATAGCCGTAGGCGGTCCAGCCGCCATCGACCGCGAGCGTCTGCCCGGTGATGTGGCGGGAACGATCCTCGCAAAGATACAATACAGCGTCGGCAATCTCTGCAGGTTCGGCGAGGCGCTTCTGGGGCGTTCGATTCTGCACTGCCGCCAGGTCGACTTTTCCCTGGCCGCTCAGCGTCTCGATCGCCGGCGTCAGAACATAGCCCGGTGCGACCGCATTCACCCTGATCCCGAGTTCGGCCCACTCGATCGCCAGGCACTGCGTCAGCATGGATACCGCCGCCTTCGTCGCGCAATAGGCCGCGCGGTTCGGCGCGGCCACTATGCCGTAAATGGAACTCAGATTGACGATGCTGCCGCCCGTGCCGCGCATCCGCTCCGCAGCCTCGCGGGCGCAGAAAAAGGTTCCGTCGAGGTTGATCGACACCGTTCGCCGCCAGTCCTCGATGCTGAGGTCGAGCGTCGGCTGGTTCATGTTGATCCCTGCATTGTTCACGAGAATGTCCAGCCCGCCCCATCGGGCGTCGAGAGCCGCGAACACATCGGACAGACCGTCGGGATCGCTGACCGAGCCTTCGATGGCAAAGGAATCGGTGGCGGCCGAGCCGATCGCCGCGACCGTTTCAGCCGCGGCGCCGATATCGAGGTCGAGGACAGCAACCCGAGCGCCCGCACCCGCCAGCGCTTCACCGATGGCCCGTCCAAGCCCTTTGCCGCCACCCGTCACCAGCGCCCGTCGCGTACCAAGACTGCCTGTCATCTCCATCTCCCGTGGTTCACTCTACATTATTGCCGCAGCGTCATATATGGATACATTAAAGCTTGCAATGCCGAGAGGGAAAAGGCGATGCCACGGAATGGGAAATGGCAAGGTCGGATAAAACCATGATATAACAAATATATAGATCGAAAAATGGGGCATCCCAATCTTCTGGCACGAGACGGGATTGCCGAAGTTTGGAATCAATGTATACAATCGATGCCCCGGTCGGGTGTTCCTGCCAGGGTCTGCTGAATCGAAAAGAGGATGAATAGCGTGCTTCAGTCGTCGACCGCGCAAACGCTCCGGAGCATCATGTGACGACCGTTCACCAGCTTTTGCCGGCGGCGCCATGGGTTCGTCTCGATGCCTCGGGCAGTGACTGGGAAGAGGCAGATCCGCAGCTCCTTCGCACGATGCTTGTCCAGCTTCGTCTGATACGAGCATTCGAGGAGAAGGTGCTCGAACTTGCCGGGCAGGGCCTTGTGCATGGTCCGGCGCATTCGAGTATCGGGCAGGAAGGCGGGGCCGTCGGTTCGATCCTCGCGCTGCGCCCTGACGATGCGGTCAACGGATCGCACCGGGGGCATCACCAGTTTCTTGCCAAGGCTCTCGGTTTTGCGCTCCCGGGTGGCTTCGACCCGGCGCAACCATTTGGTCTCAGGGTCGAAGAGATCCTCTACAAGACGCTTGCGGAGATTCTCGGACTCGCGCCGGGCTATTGTCGGGGTCGCGGTGGCTCGATGCATCTCCAGTGGAAGGCTGCGGGGGCACTTGGGACGAACGCGATCGTCGGTGGCGGGGTGCCGCTCGCCATGGGCAATGCCTGGGCGCAGAAATGGTCGGGAAGCGATGCGGTTTCCGTAAGCTATTTCGGCGACGGCGCCGTCAACATCGGGTCGGTGCTGGAATCGATGAATCTTGCGGCGGCGTGGAAACTGCCGGTCTGCTTCTTCATCGAGAATAATGGCTATGCGGTATCGACAACCGTCGACGAGGCAACCGCAGAGCATCGTCTCTCCGCTCGCGGCCTCGCTTTCGGGATTCCGTCGTGGCAAGTGGACGGGATGGACAGTCTCGCGGTCTACAAGGCGATGGAGGCTGCTGTCGCCCACATGCGCGCGGGTGGAGGCCCGACCATCGTGGAGGCCGAGGTATACCGCTATTTTCACCAGAACGGTCCTCTCCCCGGCAGTGCATTCGGGTACCGGCCGAAGGCGGAAGAGCAGTCCTGGAAGGACCGCGATCCCATCGCGATGGTCGAGCATAGTCTCCTCGTACGCAATCTCGCGGCGCGCGATGAGCTCGATCGGCTCGACGTTGCATGCGCCGAGGCGATGGCCCGCGCCGAGGCGGCATTGGTCGAACTTGACCCTGCGCAGGGCGGAAAGCGCCGCATACGGCCGGCATTTTGGCCCGACCCGGGCTTTGCAGATGTGGGGGTTCGCGGCGATCTGGCCGAGCTGGCCGGCGCCGCGATCTGCGAGCGCGATACATATAATGGCATCGTGCGAGCGGGAAAGTTCATCGATGTCGTATCGGCAGTGATGGGACGGCGCATGGAAACCGACCCGCGCGTGTTCGTCCTCGGAGAGGACGTCCACCGTCTGAAGGGTGGCACCAATGGCGCAACCCGCGGACTGGCCGAGCGCTTTCCCGACCGGATCCTTGGCACACCGATCTCGGAGAACGCCTTCGTCGGTCTCGCGGGCGGCGCTGCGATGGACGGGCGGTGCCGGCCCGTCGTCGAATTCATGTACCCCGACTTTCTGTGGGTCGCCGCAGACCAGGTTTTCAACCAGATCGGCAAGGCAAGGCACATGTTCGGCGGCGACGACGGCGTTCCGCTGGTCCTTCGTACCAAGGTGGCCATGGGAACCGGCTATGGATCCCAGCATTCCATGGACCCGGCCGGCATATTCGCCACGGCACCGGGTTGGAGAATAGCCGCCGCTTCCACGGCCTTCGACTATGTCGGCCTCATGAACACAGCGATTGCGCTCGACGATCCCGTTCTGATCATCGAACATGTCGATCTTTATGCCCGCGATTGCGAAATCCCGGTTTCGGATCTCGACTACCAACTCCCGTTCGGGCGCGCGGCAATTCGCCGAAGCGGACAAGCGGTGACGGTGCTGACCTATCTGTCCATGGTCTCGCACAGCCTGGAAGCTGTCGAGCAGTCGTCGATCGACGCGGAGATCGTCGATTTGCGGTGGCTCGATCGAGCCAGCCTCGACTGGGAAACGATCGAGACCAGCATCCGCAAGACAAATTGCGTCCTGCTCGTAGAGCAGGGCGCGATTGGGACTTCCTATGGCGGGTGGCTCGCCGACGAAATCCAGCGGCGTTTTTTCGACTGGCTGGACGCGCCGGTCCTTCGGGTTACTGGCCGCGAGGCGTCTCCCAGCATCTCGAAGATCCTCGAGCGCGCGGCAACGGCAAGAACCGAAGAAGTCGTCGAGGCCTTGCACGCGGCGATCGCGGAGAAGGGCGGTCGTAGATGAACCATGGCCATTTGCCGGAGTGGCGGAGATGCAATTGCTCGGGGACTGCCGCGGCGAGGGTAGGAGAATGACGATGCGTATGGTCGGGATTTGCGCGCTCGCCACCTGCCTCGTGGCGGCAGGGATCGGCTCGCAATATCTTGTTCGCGATGCCGGAGAACAGGATCGCGACTGGTCGGTGTACGGCGGTGCTCCGGGCGGAGAGCGTTATTCGCCGCTTGCCCAGATCGATCGGCGGAACGTCGGGCGATTGCGCGAGATATGGCGGTTCGAGGGCGGCGAGGGGAGTCTGCAGACCTCACCGCTCGCGATCGACGGCAAGATTTACGCGATGACCTCGACGCAGGATGTCGTGGCGCTCGATGCGGCTACGGGCCGGCTTCTCTGGAAACATGCCGCTGCGATTGCCGGCACCCAGCCCGTGAGAGGGCTTTCCTACTGGGTTCGCGGCCGCGAAAGGCGTCTGTTCGCAAGCCAGGGGTCGGACCTCATTGCGCTGGACCCCGCGAGCGGACGGCCAGCCCCGGGCTTCGGCACGAACGGGCGCATTGATTTGAGGGAAGGCTTTGGAGACAGGTCGGGCAAGCTTCCGGTTTATCTTACATCGCCCGGCGTGGTTTTCGGCGACGTCATCATCACCGGTTTCCGAACTGGGGAGTCGCGCCCGGCCGCCCCCGGTAAGGTTCGGGCCTATGACGTCCGCTCCGGCCAGCTGCGCTGGAGTTTCGACCTCGTAGGCGAGGAATCGCGGAACAGCGAGGCGGGTGGCTATAATAACTGGGCCGGAATGGTGGTCGACGAGAAGCGCGGGATTGTTTTCGTCCCGACCGGTTCCGCGGTCGCGGATTTCTACGGCGGCGATCGCCCCGGCGCGAACCTCTACGCCAACAGTCTGGTCGCACTCGATGCTCGGACGGGCAGGAAGCTCTGGCACTTCCAGATCGTGCATCATGACATCCTCGACCGGGACCTTCCCTCGCCGCCGGTGCTTATGACGGTCACCCACAAGGGGCGCCGTATCGATGCTGTCGCCCAGACGACAAAGCAGGGCTATGTCTTTCTGTTCGAGCGGCAAACCGGAAAACCCCTCTTCCGAATCGACGAGAAGCCGGTTCCGGCCAGCGACGTTCCCGGCGAAAGTTCGTGGCCGACGCAGCCCGTTCCCGTGCTCCCTGCGCCCTTCGCGCGCCAGTCGCTCACCGAGGCAGATCTGACGACGCGGACGCCATCCGCGGCAGCGGCAGCGCGCGAGGCCTTTCGTGCCATGCGTCACGAAGGGCCGTTCACGCCGCTCACGATCGGACAGCAGACGCTCATCTTTCCGGGCTTTGACGGCGGGGCGGAGTGGGGCGGGCCGGCAGTAGACCCGCAAGGTATTCTCTATGTGAACAGCAACGAAATGGCCTGGCGCGGAGCGCTCGCGGTCCGCACGGCGGGTGCCGAAGGTGTCCGCAGCGGCCAGACGCTTTATCAGGACAGCTGCTCGATGTGTCACGGCGACGATCGAAGCGGCTCCCCACCAGCCTTTCCCGACCTTCGCAATATCGGCTCGCGCCTCACGATCGGGCAGATTTCGGCGGTGATACAGGGGGGGGTGGGCCGCATGCCCGGCTTTCCTCAGTTCAGCGAGGCGGACCGCAGCGCGATAGCGGCGTATCTCGCGGGGGCTGCCCCGGCGCAGGCGCCCCAGGCCCGCACCGAGGTCGGCGGCGAGGATGCCGAGGGCAAGGCGCGTTATCGCTTCACTGGCTACCAGAAGTTTCTGGACCCCGAAGGCTATCCTGCGATCGCGCCCCCGTGGGGCACGTTGAGCGCTATCGACATGAACAGCGGCCGCCGCCTATGGCAGGTTCCGCTCGGCGAATATCCTGAACTGGCCGCGCGCGGGATGCGCGATACGGGTTCCGAGAACTACGGGGGGCCGCTCGTGACGGCGGGCGGGCTGCTCTTCATCGGCGCGACCCTCTTCGACAGCAAGCTGCGGGCTTTCGACACGGCGACAGGCACCCGGCTCTGGGAAACGGCGCTCCCGTTTGCGGGGATGGCCAGCCCGATCACCTATCGCGTGAAGGGGCGGCAGTTCATTCTCATCGCGACGAGCAATGCGCGCAATTCGAAGGGGCCGCAAGGAACGGCCTATGTCGCCTTTGCGCTGCCAGGCAATTAGCGGCTTCGTCCGCACCGGAAGGGAGACCCAACATGACCGAGATCGCGAAGGCAACCGCCCTGGGCGAAATCATGCAGATGGCCTTCGTGCCGCAGGATTTCGAGGCGTCGCTTCAATATTGGCTGAAAATGGGTGCAGGACCATTTTTCGTGCTGCTCGACAAGACGTCCGACTGGTGCCGCGCTTATGGTGAGAGCATTGACCTCACGCTCGATGTCGCGCTCGGAAACTGGGGCGATATGCAGATAGAGATCATCCGTCAAAAGAGTGATGCACGCACAATCTACTCGGACTGGCGCGCCCGAGGAAAGGAGGGGGTGCACCATGTCTGCATCGTCGTGGGCGACTTTGCCGCCGCACGTCGCCAATGCATCGACAATGGCTTCACCCTCCTTCACGAAGCCGGTTATCGCGGCGCCGAATGGGCATATTTCGATACCCATGGCGGTGACGGTACAATGCTCGAAATCGTGTGCTCGGCACCGGGGTCGCTCGGCATGTCCACGGTTACGCGCGAGGCTGCACGCGACTGGGACGGCTCTGATCCGGTCCGCTATCTGTAAGCATCGTCACGGCGACAAGGAACCGACCTGCGGGGGGCGAGATTGTCCGCACTTGCTCCGACCGACGCGGGAGCTTCGGCGCTGGAATAGATCAGCTGCCGGGCTTTCTCTCGCATCCCCCTCGATTCCCGAGCACCGGATTTTAAGGCGTCCACTCCTCGGCAGAAGGCGCCGGGGAGCAAGTTTCGACGCAAGGCTCGCCAATAAATCCCAGGCCTATCGCAGCCGCGTCCGTGCGCGCGTCGGAACACATCGCAATTGAGGTCTGGTAAGATTGTTGCTCCAGAATACTGACTGCATTTCGGCTCATTGAAACGGTATTCGGCCATTTTCTGCAAGGGCGGTCAACGGTCTGGTGTCTTTTGGACAAAATAATTAACCATAGCGAGCGGGGAATCTGTTAGCAGGCGGGGGCGCCACTGAGCCGCCCGGTCTTGAGCTGGGACGAAGAGACTTAACGGGAGACAAGAATGCGGACCAAGACTTATCTGATGCTGATTTCTGCCGCGGGCGCCATTCTGTCGCCGCTGTCGGCAGGGGCGCTTGAGCCGGTTTCAATGCCCGGCACCCCAGTGCCGCAACGATTCGTGATCGGAACAAAGGAGGGCAGTCCTCTCGATCACCTGCCCCGGGGTGTCCGTCTGGCGACGGCGTTCGGCGAGCGCGCGGTCATCTCGCCGGACGGGCGCAAGTTCGTTTTCGTGGACCATTTTCTCGGAAATGCTTTCGAGTACGACATCGCGAGCCGCACGACGCGAAGTGTTACGGCGCACACGCCGCACCTGGGCATTAGTCGCATTCATTATCTCAGCGACGGCAGCTACCTCATCGTTGCGCCAAGGGAACTGGGAGCTTCGCCGCGCGAGACACGGCGGACCAAGCTCGAACTCTTCTGGCTTGATGCTCAGGCGTCTGGACCGCTGCAGCCCCTCGGGCAGCCTGTCTTCGAGGGTGTTGCGACGAGCCGCATTTCCAATCGGATCGCCTGGACCGAGAACACGCCGCGGGATGTGTACCCGCTGTCACCTGATGCTCAAGGTACCGCAACGCTGAAGGTGGGCGAAGTCGTCGTGGAAAATGGCCGCGCCAGGCTTGCGGGGGCTCGGACGCTCATGTCGCGGCAGTTCAACGAGTGCGTTCTCGAGGCGCAGGACTTCCTGCCGGGCGATGCCGCCGTCGTGCTGCCCTGCTACAACAATGATGGCTCGCTCGTGGGGCACAAGGTCCTCTCTGTCGCGCTCGCCGACGGCAGGGTCACCGATTATCCTGTCCCGGCGGATCAATATGGCGAGGTCGAAGGCGTATTTCCCGATGGGAAGCGGGCATTCGTGGAATGTGGCAACAAGCACACCGAAGGGTTGGATCTCTGCTTGCTCGAACTCGTCCCTCGAAATCCTCGCTACACGCGCATCACTTTTGCGCAGGATTTCGGAAATTATCGTTTCTCCAATCCGACAGTTAGCCCGGACGGGAAGCTCGTGGCGTTTCAATTTGGCTATGCCAGCGATGAGTCCGGCACGGGCCGCGGCATACTTCTGATGGATTTTCCGCCAGCGCCGTGAGAGGACGCGCTGTCGCGATCGACAAGAAGAAGGGGTCGGGAAGAACTTCCGGCCCCTCTTTTTTGACGGGCAGTCCGGAAGATCAGAATTTGAGACGGACGCCGACCGTAATGCGCCTGCCGACCTGATCATATTGCGCAACGCCGTAGTTCACCGACGCCTGGGCCCTGATGATCGTATTCTCTGCGAGAAGTGGCGGAGCCGTGTCGAGCAGATTGTCAATTCGCGTAAAGAGCTCATATCCGTCGCCGACGCGGAACTGAGCGGATGCGCCCAGAAAGAAATAGGCCGGGATATTGTTCTGCGGAAGGATGGCGGTGGTATAGGTGGCGTCATATTTGCCCTTGCCGATGAAGTCGCCAAGGAGCTGGAGCGTGGTCGCCTCGTCGGTGTATGTGAGCGTCGTCGATCCTCTCCAGTGCGGTGCAGACGGAATGACGGTCGCACTTCCCGCAGGTGTGCGGCTGGTAACTTGGCCTGCCTTGTCTTGCGGAACGCCATTCAGATAGACGATGATTTCATCGACATAGTTTGCGAGAGCGGAGAAGGCGAGGGTACCGCGGCCGACCGGCATTCTGTAGGAGAGTTCGAAGTCAATTCCCCGCGTGGAAAGCTGGGTGGCGTTATAGGGCGAGGTGTTGATCTGCTGGATGATCCCCGCGCCGTCGCGCTCGACCGCGGCGCACAGTGCCGTATCACCGGCAAAGCAGCGATCGATAATCTCCTGCCCGGAGAGATTGGTGATCGCGTCGGAGATCCGGATATCATAATAGTCGGCCGAAAATTTCAGTCCCGGCGCAAAAGATGGCGTCAAGACGACCCCGGCCGTGAACGTCTTGCCGACTTCGGGGTCGAGAGACGGATTTCCGCCGCTCGAGGTTCGGATCACGACCGTCGAGTTTGTGGTACGATCGGTGACTGTCGATCCGGCGGCAACGACCGGGGCGGCAAACAGTTCGCTGATGGTGGGGGCGCGAAAATCGCGCGAGTAGGTTGCGCGCAGCCTTATGCCATCATTTATCGCCCACGTGCCGCCGGCTTTCCAGACGAAGGTCGATCCGCTCGTGCTATAATCAACGACCCGTCCCGCGAGATCGAGTTCCAGACGCTGGAAGAACGGCGTATCCGACAGGAGCGGGATCGCCAGTTCAGCGGACGCTTCCTTGACTTCGATCTTTCCGTCATATGGCTGCGAGGCGCGTTGGCGCCAGCCGCCCGTTGCCGAAAGCGGATCCGTCGTCACCCGTACGGTCTCGCGGCGATATTCCAGCCCGGCGGCGAAGCCGACCGGTCCTGCCGGCAAGGTGAAGAGGTCGCCGCGCAGATTAGCGGTAAGATCGATCCCTTTCTGTTCGGTGCGCGCCCAGGACGTCCCCGAGGCATAGGCAGTTGCAGGGCCTGAAATCGCATTGACACCGAACGGATTGATGGCGACGCAGCCGTTTGCGGGATTGGTGAGGGTCGAACGGCAGATCGGGGTTCCGTCAGGTCCGATCACGCTGTCGAGGCCGGCCGTGAAGGCGGCATTGCGCCTGTTGTTTTCAGTGGTCGCTATGTTGATCGAACGTGTTGCGACGCCGGCGATGTCCCATTTGAGCCCGTTGGAAAACGTACCTTGCAGCCCCGCCACGCCACGCAAATAATCATACTTCGTCCGGTTCAGATTGACTCCGAGCTCGGAGTTCAGCCGGCCCAGGTTGAACGACTGGATGTTGTTGGCGATCATGATCTGACTGATATTGTCGGGCAGGAACGCGTTGTCGCGCCGGATCGTGATGTCGCCGTTGTTGTAATTCGGGACGTTCGTGAGCTTCGCGACGCTGTTGTTGTAGAGGCCTTCGAGGAACAGTTCCACCGAGGGTGAAATTTCGTAGCCAAGCCGTGCGAAGACATTGCCCCGCTCTGATGCAGGTGCAATTGCGCCATAGCCGGGCTGCGTCATCAGGCCGCTGCCGCCTTGCATCCAGATGCTGCCGACATTCGTCCCCGGCGTGAAGCGGCTTTGGGCGCCGTTTTCGCCGAACTGGATATATTGCAGGGGGCCGGGACTTGTGATGAGGCCGCCCTCGGTCATCCGCGAGAGCCGAACATTAGGGACGATCAGCAGTTGCGGCTGGCCGTTGGACGGCGTGTAGGCGGTGTTGTTGATCAGGGTGTAGCCCTTGGATCCCCAGTCGCGAGAGCCTTGGAACAGGATGTCGGGACGAGTGAAATAGGATCCCGCGACGAGCAGCTGTCCCCGTCCCCCCGCGAAGGTGGTGCCGTAGGTCGCGTTCAGGGCATATTGGGCATAGTCGCCCTTGTCGGAGATTCCCGCCTGGCCTTCGAGCCGCAGGCCACGTGCCTTTTCGTCGACGAACAGATTGACCACGCCGCTCACCGCGTCGGAACCATAGACCGAGGATGCACCTGCAGTCACGACCTCCACCCGGCTGATCATCTGCGCCGGAAGGCTGTTGATGTCGAAGCCCGACAAGGGGGAGGTCGAGAGAAGGCGTCGTCCGTTAAGGAGGATCAGTGTCCTGGAGGCGCCGAGACCGCGAAGGTCGAATGTGCTGATGCCGACATTCGCCGATATCGCGGCATTCTGATTGGGGCGAACTGCCGGGATATTGACGAGGAGATCGCTGACGCTTGCGGCGGCGCGCGTTTGCAGCTGCTCCGACGATACCGCGGTGACTGGCGTTGCGGTGTCGAAGGTGGAGCGGCCGATGCGGCTGCCGGTGACGACGATCTCCGAGTCGGACGACACAGTCTCCGGACTGGCATCCGTTGCGGGCGCTGGTGACCCGGGGTCCTGGGCCCACGCGGGGGCGGCGCTCCCGGCCCAAGCCAACGCGATCAGCGACGCCTGGAGAAGACCTCGATATTCCATGCTACTCTCCCTGATGATGCCACTCTGGGTGGCTTTGGTAAAATCTATTGACCAAGAGCGGAAGGCAAGTCAATCATCTCGCGGGGCAATCGTTCGGCCTTGAGCGTTGTCGGACTAAAGTCTATATTTTAAAGGCATTTAGTGAGGTGGTCTCAAAGCAGGGCCTAGGCTGGTTTGGATCATTCTAATAGCCATGCGAGACTTTTCGTGAATGAGGAGCATGACCATGAAGTGTCGGCAGAGTGACGCAGGGGTCGCCGAAGTGTCCGTGACGCGGCGTCACGTCTTGGGGTGGGCTGGCGTTGCGCCGTTCGCTTTCATGTCTTCCAAGGCGACGGCGACATCGCGCCCGGCACCGCCCGAGCAATTCGCCGAACTGGTCGCCTCCGCAGTCAAGAATCGCAGGCGCGTTGCGCTGGCAACATCGTTCGAGCCCGCCATGAGCGAGGATCGTGCTTATGAATATCAGGACGCCGTCGTGCGCAGGCTGGCCGGCAGATCTGAGATTGCCGGGATCAAGGGCGGTGGGATGACCGCCGCAAGCCAGTCGCGCTTGGGAGGCGGCCCATTCTTCGGTGCTCTATTACCGTCGGGAACGATGCGATCGGGAGTAGCGATCGATCTCGATGCCTATCGAGAGCTGGTGCTGGAAACCGAGATTGGCTTCGAGCTCGGAAGACCCGTATCGAATGAACTCGACATGCAAGGTCTGCGCGGTGCCATTGCTGGAGTTCGGCCCGTCATCGAACTGCCGGACAATATGTTCGAGCGCAATGCGTCCTTTACTTCCCGGGATCTGATAGCGGCCAATGTACTGGCTCGCTGTCAGATTGTCGGAACGCGCCGATTTTCCAGCGACCTCGATGTCGACGCCATCACGGTTCGCCTGTCGCGCGATGGTAAGGAAATCCATAGCGCGTCGGCCAGCGGAACTTTCGGTGGCCAGTGGGATGCGCTCCTCTGGATCGTCAACAATGCCGTTCGGCGTCGCGGTAGGCTCGCCAAGGGCTGCCTCGTCATAACGGGTGCGCTCGGAGGTGTCCTTCGCGCGCAAGCAGGCAGTTATCGCGCCGATTTCGGGCCATTGGGAGTGATCGAATTCGCGATGAACGGCGCGTTCTCCGCCTGATCGCAAAGAGTGTCAGGAGGCCTTGCTGCGCTGGCTTCGCGACGCGACGAGATCGGAGCGGGACAAGCGACGGATCGATGCTTCGTGTCGTCGCTCTGCGTCGTAGATCTCTTTTTGTGCGTGCATCGCGCTTGTCATGTGGTGCGAGGCGGCCTCGCGTGCCGCCAGACCGTCCCGTGCCAGGATCGCGTCGAGTATCGCTTTGTGCTCTCCGAGTAACGCCTCCTTCCGCGGAGCCTTCTCATACAAGGTTCTCCGGTTGAGGTAGACGTTGGAACGCAACATGTTCTCGAGACTGATCATCAGATGCAGAAGCATCTGATTATGACTTGCCTCATAGATTGCCAGGTGGAACTCTGCATCTGCGCGCGCCAAGGCATCTGCGTCCTCGAGTTGCTGCGCCGAAACCATCGCCTCGTAACAGGACCGGAGTGTGTCGCGGTCTATTTCCGAGGCGCGTTCGGCCGCGAGGGTCGATGCCGCCGCTTCGATCACCGAGCGCAGTTCCAGAAAATCCACTCTTGCTTCCGGCGTTTCCATCAGCATCGACAGCGGGTCGCGGAGGCTCTTTCCGATATCCTGACTGACATGCGCGACGCCGCGCGCATCGGTCGTCAGCAGTCCCGAACCGACCAGTTTGTCGAGGGCCTCGCGCAGCGAGGGACGCGAAACGTCGAGCCGCGCCGACAATTCGCGTTCCGGTAGGAGGCGTTCACCCGGATAGAGTGCGCCCTCAAGGATCATTTGCTGGATATGCTCTGCGATCGCATCGGCGAGCTTGGCCGGCCGGATAGATGAGGGCTGCATTGGTCTGGTTTCCACACGCCAAGGATAACGTGCTTCGGCCGGCTGGCAAGGCTTTTGGACAAGGCTTGGAGCACTCGAGACGGGTTTGCAGATGGGAAGCGCAACCTCGAAACTGCCGTCGTGTCGGACCGCGCTGTCCTGGCCGCCCCGCCGCTGTTCTCGTCTCCGGAGGCCACAAGCATGAGGCTGCGGCGTAGACGCCGCGACCTGTGACGTGCTCTATATGAAGTCAGTCCATTACCACCATCTCGCTGACCAGAATGTCGTTTGGTGGCCCCCCGAATTCAAAGTCGCCAGGCTCGGGCGACGATCACGAAGAGCAAACCCGATGCCCCGGACGCGCTGTTGCTGGTCCGCCAAGACGTCTCATTAGTACGAAACCGAACCCCGCAAACTACTGAGCGAGCGCTAGCGTCTGCGCCCATCGGCGATGCGCCGGTCACAAGCACGCCCCTTATTCCGTAGCGCTTGAAGGCGTTTACCGGTCACATCCTGCCAGACAGGTCGATGGTCCTTGCTGGCTTTGCGATGGTCACGGATTGCAACTTCGGCGTTCTCTGTCGCGCGGCTATATTCGGCGAGTTCCAACTCAAGAAGGTTGAGCGGAGGCCAGCCGCTTTTCGCAAATCGAGGCCATGCCGGCAGCAAACAACATGGGAAGACGCTCGGCGATCGAATCCATGTCGGTGGAGTGACACAGCCCATCAGACAATTTGTCGATGCGGCCCGTCTGCGCCAGGGAGAAAGTGAAGGCACCTGTCAGGAAATGGTAGCACCAATAAACATCCTCCTCACGCGCGCCGGGCAGGATCTGTTTGAATATCTCAAGGAAGCGCCTCGACACGTCATCGAAAAACTCGGACATCATCGCCTGGCCCCAGCCGGGGGTGTTGTTCACGATCCCCACCAATGCGCCGAAGTTCCGAAACCCCGGATCCCCGCTGCCGACGAGGCGGAGGGCAGGGGTCGTGAAGGCATCAACAATCCCGTGCAGCGTCGGATTGTCGCCGCTTTTCTCGAGATAGTCATCAAGCGCCTTGATGCGGGCGACATTGGCCTCGCTCGCGCGCCGCGTGAACACTGATCGAAACAGCTGGTCCTTGTTCGAAAAATAATAGTGCACGAGGGATGTATCGACCTTTGCCTCATAGGCGACGTCGCGGAGCGTCACGCCGTGGAGCCCATGCTCGGAGAACAGCTTCTCGGCACTGTCGAGAATGCGGGTCGATGTCTCCTCGCGCCGCTCCTTTTGCGACCTTCGCCGCGGCGGTGTCTCGTCTGGAATTGTCGAAGCCATCGTTCCTCATCCTTCAAAGCAGCCGCGTTGTCGAGCCTTCCAATATATTCATTCATCCGTCAATAAATAAGATTTGACATTGAGACAGGCCTGACTGAATTTTATTGGGCTTCGCGACTCCGCAAGCGTCTGACCGCCATTCGAGCCGGCATCTTCCTGCGCTTTGCGGGACGAGATCGCTCGGCTGCGGAACGGCCGCGGGCCCAGCGAAGCTGCAAGATCATCGGCGAACAATCGCCGGGACTTTAGGGAGAGATGAGATGAAAGGTCCTTTCGCAAGAACCGTGCGGCCATATCTGTATGGTGTCAGCCTGATAAGCATGATCGCCGTCCCGCTTTCGGTTCATGCCCAGGAAGCCGATCAGGCGGCCGAAGCGCCGGAAGATGCCGCGGGGGCGGGCGACATCATCGTGACAGGGTCGAGGACCATCAACGACGGGACGCGCGCGCCGACGCCGGTGACGGTGATCGGGTCCCATCAGCTGAAGCAGGCGTCGCCGGGGCCGATTGGCGAGGCATTGCAACAACTCCCGGTGTTCCGCGGGTCGACGAACTCGACGACCGGAACGGTATCGTCGAACGAACCGCGCGCCGGGAATTTTCTCAACCTTCGCAACCTCGGGCCGCAAAGGACCCTGCTTCTCGTCGACGGCCGCCGCATTGCCCCGTCGTCGGTGATCGGCGCGACCGACACCAATCTCATTCCCCAGGACCTTGTGAAGCGCGTCGACGTCGTGACCGGCGGCGCGTCTGCGGCGTACGGATCCGACGCCGTATCCGGCGTGGTCAACTTCATCCTCGATACGCGGTTTGAAGGATTGCGGGGCGAGGTCGTCGGGGGGATTTCCAATTACGGCGATGGCCGAACCTTCAAGGCTTCGGTTACCGCAGGCACCGGGTTCGGCGATGGCCGCGGCCGCATCGTCGTCAGCGGCACCTACAACAATGTCCAGCCCATCAGCAATGTCTCGTCGCGGCCATGGGGCCGTGAGCGCCGCGGCACGGTCAACGATCCTGCAAATCCGGCGCTCTTGATCATCACCACCGACGTGCACTCTCCGAATATGAGCGCCGGAGGCGTCATCACTTCGCCCGGTCCCCTTCGCGGCATCCAGTTCGGTCCCGACGGGACAACGGCACCTTACAGCTTCGGAACCAATGTCGGCGCCTTTACGGCGACAGGCGGTGACGGCGCCTTCTTCGAGACCAACATTCGCGCCCTCGTGGACTCGAAAGCATTGTTCGGCCGGGTGGGCTACGACGTTACCGACAGTCTCGAGGTCTACGTCCAGGGTGGCTACGGCTCGGTCCACAACCGCTATGCACAGGTTCAGCCCTTCAACCTCGCTGTCTACAATCCGATTACAATATTCAGCGGCAACCCGTTCCTTCCGGAAGCCGTGCAGGACGTCATGACCGCACAAGCCATTCCCACCTTCACGATGGGAAGACTGTTCAGCGACCTCGATCCTGTGACGGCTGACGCCAGTAGCAGGTCGTGGGATGTCACTGCCGGAATCAGCGGTGAACTCGGCGGCGGTTGGTCCGTTGACGCCTACTATGGTCATGGCCAGACGCGCCAGCGGATCCGGACCGAAAACAATCCTGTCATGGAGAATATCTATGCGGCCTTCGACGCCGTGGAGGGACCCGACGGGACGCCTGTCTGCCGCGTGACACTGACAAACCCGGAACTCTATCCGGGATGTGTACCGCTCAACCCCTTCGGTAGCGGTTCGCCGAGTGATGCCGCCGTCGATTATGCGTTCGGAACCGCCCAATATGTGACACGGGTGAAACAGGATGTTGCTGCGGTATCGCTTCGGGGCGAACCCTTTTCTACATGGGCTGGCCCGGTTGCCTTCAGCATCGGTGGCGAATGGCGGAAGCTGTCGGTACGGCAGGTCTCGGACCCCATATCGCAGCGCCTGAACGCAGGCATCGGCATTCGGGGCTTTCCGTCGCGGTTCACGACGGCGCCGGGCGGTTTCCTGATGACGAATGCTCAGCCGGTGGCCGGTTCCTACAATGTGAAGGAAGCCTTTGCTGAGGCGCTCGTGCCGCTCGCGAGGGATGTCGGTTTTGCCCGGATGCTCGAACTCAATGGCGCGGTGCGCTATACCGATTACAGCACCAGCGGCGGTGTCGCCACGTGGAAGCTCGGGCTTGTGTACGAGCCGGTCGATGGCCTGCGGTTCCGCGGTTCCCGGTCGAGAGATATTCGCGCGCCTAATATTGCCGAACTTTATTCGGGAGCGGTGCAGGGCATCAACAATGTGACCGATCCGCAGCGAGGCAATGCCCAGTTTTCCGCGCGCGTAAGTACATTGGGCAATACCGACCTGAAACCGGAAAAGGCGGACACCTGGACGATCGGTGCGGTCGCCAGCCCGTCGTTCCTCCCGGGCTTCAGTCTGTCGGCCGACTATTTCGATATCGACCTGAAAGGCATGATTGCCTCCTTCACCGCGCAACAGACAGTTGACCAATGCGCGCAGGGAACGACCGTTGCCTGTTCGAACATCTCTCGCGACGAGACCGGCGCGATCATTCTCATCCGGGCGCCGCAGCTCAATCTGGGCCGCTCCAGAACCCGCGGCATGGATTTCGAGCTCAACTATCGCACGTCGATTGGAGCGGACAGGCTAGCGTTCAGGGGCATTGTCTCCCATCTGATGAAGAGTGCAACGCAGGTTGCGGGAGGTACGCCCCTTGTGCGGACCGGCGAGGTCGGGCTTTCGGCGTCGCCGCGGTGGACTGCTACCGCCAATCTGCAGTTCAGCACGGAGGGGGGCACCAGCCTGTTCCTTCAGGAACGCTACATCGGTCCAGGCAAATATGATGCGAGCAGGATCGAGGGCGTGACGATTGCCGATAACAGGATCGGCGCCGTCTGGTACACCGACGCGACAATCAGTCAGAAGATCGATTTTAACGGCCACCAGTTCGAGTGGGGCGTGACCGTGAACAATCTCTTCAACCAGTCGCCGCCCAATGCGCCCACCGGCACATTAGGCGCCTTCTCGCCCTCCAATCCCAATCTTTACGACATTGTCGGGAGATATTTCTCCACCTCTGTCCGCGTCAATTTCTGACCGGAAACCCTTGCGGCCGGTCACCGGCAGAAGCCGGACCGGCCGCACCCGGACACTTGTAGCGGCAAATTAGGAATCCAGATGACCACTTCGCTTGCCGACCCGGCGACTTTCATGATTGAGCGCACGCCCTCGGCGCACGACAGCCCCTTGCTGCTGAAGGAGCTGCTGGCGTCGGGTGTTCGCCGGGCACCGCGGCAGGAGATTGTTTACCGCGAAGACGTCCGGCACGACTATCGAACGTTCGCCGCGCGGGTTGCTCGGCTCGCCTACGTACTCGAATCGCTCGGCGTCGGTCGCGGTAGCACGGTGGGAGTGCTTGACTGGGACAGCCACCGCTATCTCGAATGCTATTTTGCGATCCCCGGGATGGGCGCGGTCCTCCATATGGTCAATATCCGGCTATCGGCCGAGAAGATCCTCTACACGATCAACCACGCGGACGATGATCTTCTGCTGGTGCATGTGGATTTCCTCCCGCTGGTCGAGACGATCCATTCCGGGATCAAACGTCAGGTCAAGATCGTCGTGATCGGCGATGGTACCGATTGTCCGCTCTCTTCCGAACTTCCCATCGCAGGCGAATATGAAAGCCTTCTCGCAAAGGGTGGCGATGAATATATGTTCCCCGACCTTCCTGAAGATACACGCGCGACGACCTTCTACACCTCCGGCACAACCGGCGACCCCAAAGGCGTCTATTTCAGCCATCGCCAGCTCGTGCTCCATACGCTTGCAGCTGCTGCGACGGTGGGGACAGCGCGGGTCCAGGGCAGGTTCGACCGCGAAGACGTCTATATGCCGATCACCCCGATGTTCCACGTCCACGCGTGGGGTTTTCCCTTTGTGGCCACGATGCTCGGCATGAAACAGGTCTATCCCGGGCGTTATGAACCCGACCGGTTGCTCCGGTCGATCGAGAAGGAGGGGGTAACCTTCTCCCACTGTGTGCCGACGATCCTCCACATGCTCCTCGAGAGCGATCCCTCGAACTCGGTCGATCTTGGACGCTGGAAGGTCATCCTCGGCGGCGCCGCGACGCCGGCAAAACTGGTGGAAGCCGCAATCGGCCGCGGGATCGACCTGTTTACGGGATATGGCATGTCCGAGACCTGTCCCATCATGACGATCGCGCAGCTCACGCCTCAAATGTGCGCCCTGTCCAGCGAGGAGCAGCTGGCGATCCGGCTCAAGGCCGGCATGCCTCTGCCGCTCGTCGAGCTTCGGATCCTCGATGGGGAAGACCGGATATTGCCCGACGACGGCAGCGCCGGTGAAATCGCTGTCCGGGCGCCTTGGTTGACCCAGGGCTACTTCAAGGATCCAGAGAACTCCGAAAAATTATGGCGCGGCGGCTACCTGCACACGGGCGACATCGGGGTCGTCGGTCCCGATGGCTTCCTCAAGATCACGGACAGGATCAAGGATGTCATCAAGTCGGGTGGCGAGTGGGTCTCTTCGATCGAAATCGAGGATCTCATCTCCCGCTGTCCGGGCGTCATGGAGGCTGCGGTAATCGGGATTGCCGATGCCAAATGGGGCGAGCGGCCGCTGGCAATCGTTGCTGCGCGCGCCGAAGGGCCGCGCCCCACCGAGGCGGACATCTGCAACGTGCTGAAGGAGCACGCCGCGAGCGGTATGATATCCCCCTATGCGGTTCCCCGCGACTTCGTCTTCACCGACATTCTCGAGAAAACCAGCGTGGGGAAGATCGACAAGAAGGCGCTGCGCGAGAAATACGGCCGCACCGCGTCGGCTTGAGGCCGAAAATAAACAGACCATTCGTCTCGTGTGGCGAACGGCAGAAGGAGAGGTGATATGAATAAAAGGCACTTTGGCCCCATCGGTTACGGGCTTTCTGCCATCCTTGGTCTCGCAATGAGCATCGCGCTGCCCGTTCAGGCGCAGGACGGCGAAACCCAGCCCCGCGAGAGGACAAACCTCGATCCGCGGGCCAAGCGGATTCTCGAAGTGATGGCGCCGGGCAAGGAGGCGTTTCGTCTCGAGGATTCCATGTTGCGCTGGCCGCTTCCGCCAGGCGAGGAGCGCTATGGCCGCATCGACGGACAAAAGCTCAAGCCCTATGTCGATGAACTTGCGCAGCTCTCTCGCGACTACCGCGACGAGGGGAACCAATATTGGGGGCGCATCATGGGAACGTCGGTCGACCTTATCGGCGCAGAATGGCTTGCGTCCCACTATCGCAGGCTCGGGCTCTCGAATGTTCGGCTCCAGCCATTCGATGTGCCGACAACCATCATGCCGAAGCAATGGTCGGTCGACATCGCCGGATCGGGAACGCGCACAAGCCTCGCGAGCGCGCTTCCGATCGCACGTTTCAGCGCAGACCCGATCAAGGCATCGGCCGAGGCGGTCTATGTAGGTCTTGGCGAAGCGGCGGACTTCATGGGCCGCGACGTCAAGGGCAAGGCCGTCTTCATATATGCCATTCCCGAACCCAGTTCATTCTTCACCTCGGCCGCGCTCAACGGAGCGGTTACCCGCGCCGAGAACGCCGGCGCGAGCGCGGTGTTCATCATTTTCGGCTTGCCCGGCAACATCACTGGTCATCTGCTGATTGAAACGCAGAAAATCCCCGCATTCGTTATCGGGAAGGAAGACGGCGACCGGGTCCGCGAAAGGATCGAAAGCGGAAAGACCTCGATCGACTATTCGCTGGTGACCGAAACGCGCTCCGACCTCAAAACCTATCAGGTCTGGGGAGAACTTCCCGGAGAGAGCGACGAGACGATTTACGTCCTCGCCCATCGCGATGGCTATTTCGAAGCCGGCCTGGACAACGCCTCGGGCGTTGCAACGATGCTCGGTTTGGCCGAATATTATGCAGCGGTGCCGCAGAAGGATCGTCGCCGCAAGATGATCTTCGTCGGTACGCCAGGGCATCACGATCCGAATTATCTTGGAACAGCGTGGATGCACGATAACAGGGAGCAGGTCTTCGCGAAGACAGCGCTGCTCATCAACGCCGAACATACCGCTTATGTCGAGGCCTCGGACTTCCTCGGCAAGCTCAGGCCGTCAAACGCCATTCCGCCGTATAACTGGTATGTCGGAGGCAGCAAGAAGATGGTGGACATAAGCTGGATGGCGTTCCGCGAATTCGGCGTACCGCTTCTCGCCCAGCCCGACGGCCACGCGCCCGGCGAAGTCGGCAAGATCTGGCGCGATGCTCCGATGGTACAGATAATTTCCGGCGCATGGCCCTATCATTCGAGTGCGGACACCGCCGACATCATTCCTGCCACCGGACTGGAAGCATCGACGCGGGCCTACGCAAAAATCATCGACGAGGTGAACAAGCATGATCTTGCAGATCTGAGGTCGGACCCTCGCCCATGATCGAAAATCGCTCGAGGAGCGCAAGGCGCCTCGGGCGTTTATTGAGCTCTGCGAGCCCTCGCTGTCTTTCGGGAACCAGGCGCCTGTCGCCGTACCCCGGGGGACGGCGAGCACTGCGGCATCGGTGATGCCGCGATAGATCCCGCCAACGACGTCGGCATCCCGTCGAACCACGCTTCGCGCGGCACCGTCGATCATCGTCTGCAGAGTTCCCAGAGCTCGTAGAGTGCCATGATCGCGGCGCAGCCGCTTGCCCTTGCAGCAATCCAGGCCGGCCCGGCACAAGGGGCCGTCCTCGCCGCTGCCCCTATTCCTGCGGCAGTGCGCCGCCCACGCAACGGGCTTCGCCCGTCCTCCGCTGCGCTTCGGCCCTCCAGGTGCGCGCGGGCCTCATGCACCGCCGCCGGGCGGGGCACGCGCCGGGATCGGCCCGCGCGAGCAGGAGCATGGCAATGGCCGCAATTGGACTCGTCAACGGAACGCTCGATCGGGGCTTTTCCGGACAGCTGCGAACACTATCGATCAAGGCCGCGATCGCGGTTCGGTGCGATCGCCAGTAGAGCGGCGATGTGCAGCCAGACTATCGTATCTGGTCCGACGGGATCGAGATCGGCGCCGGCTGGCTCCGCGTGAGCACTGCATCGGGCATTCTCGACTGCCGTGCGATCATTTGAAGCGAGCATCCGCTACCGTCGTTTAAAAGGCGTCTGGCCTGCCCATGTGGCGCCGGGGTCAGCCACGCCGATGCGTTGAGAGAAATCCGAAACGATGCGAGTTGACGGGCAAGCGGCTAACGGTCAAGCGTGATCGGAAATGAGCCGCGCACGGTGCGCCGCGAAGACAGGAATCAGAGAGTGAAAAGCGACCGCACCGCAAAGTGGCTGACGTCTCGGCGCTCGACGATCATCGTCGGGGCAGTGGGCGCATATATCAGCATTTTGTCGATTTTTGCCTTCCGCAACCTGCCCTATCTCTCGGATGGGACCTTCTATATTGCGGAATGGCCATTCGCTTGCTTCGCGGTCGTCGTCGTGCTGCTGCTGGTCAATCTTTACCTCGTGTCGAAGAAAAGAACGCGGCCGAGAAAGATCTTGGCGATCCTCTCCGCTTTGGCGGTGGTCAGCGTTCTGATCAACGCGATCGCCTTTGCGTTCGGCGGGGACGGAACGACATCCGATCGTTCGCACGCGGCACAGGTCGCGTCACCTTCGCGTCCAATCCCTGCCGGGCCTCTATTCATGGCTGGGGCAGCAAGAGGAGAGATCACGCCGTCTGACTACCTGATGCCGATGCCGCTCCTCTACATACTCAAGTTCAGGTGGGTCAACGACCCCGTCTACGCAAGGGTTCTCGCGATGTCGGACGGTACACAGCAGTATCTGTTCATCACCCTGGACATGACCCTTGTGCCCGAGGCCGAAGAAACGCTGCAGTTCATCCATCAACAGACCGGCATTCCGATCAGGAACATCTTCATTTCCGCTACCCACACCCATGGAACGACGCCTATTTCCCTCATCGACTACACGAACCCCGCCGACAGAAGGAAAAGTCGCAAATGGTATGAGGAGATCAAGCGAACGCTTGTGTCCACCATCGCGAAAGCCCGGTCCAACATGGTGCCCGCCCGCTATGGATACGGCGAAGGCCAGTCGCTGATCAACGTCAACAGAGATATCGTGGTTGGCAAAAAGTCCGAGCTCGGCAGCAATTTCGACAGACCGAGCGACAAGACGATCAGAATGGTCCGCATCGAGGACCTGAATGGAAAGGTGATTTCGCTGATCGTGAACTATGCGGTGCATTCCGTCGTGATGAACGGGTCGCTCTCCGGGATCGGAACGCCGATTACGGGCGACATCGCCGGCAGGACCAGCGCCAAGATCGAGGGGCAATGGGGCGATGCGGTCGTCCTTTGGACCATGGCCGCGGCCGGAGACCAGAACCCGAGATTCATGACGCAGTATACCGGCCCGATCAAGGACGGAGAGCCGGTCAGGAGGATGCTGGGAAGTGCAGGATCGGCAATTTTGGAATATCTTTCCGATGAGCATGTGCGCGATATCCTGAAGGCCAATGCCGGGTTCGAGGCCACCCAAACCGCGCCTGAGATTCACACCGCAGAAGCGACTGCGCTGGTGGACACGATCGATGCTGGCAAGAAGCAGCCGTACAAACTGCGATTGCTGACGCTGGGGGATATCGCATTTCAAGGCATATCGGCGGAGGTCGTCACGTCCATCGGCAAGGCGGTGCGGGAAACATCTCCCTTTCAACACACCATTCTGGTGACCGCAGCCAACGGGTACGAAGGCTATGTGGCGGACGACTGGGAATATGATCATCAGGCCTTCGAGGTGGGAGACACACGGGTGAAGAAGGGGGCCGTGCAACCGGAATTCGTCAAAGGGTTCACTGGATTGTTCGGCGACCTGACGCCCCGCGTCTCGCAAGTCATGACCTCATCAACGAGCCGTTCGCGATGAAAATCCGCGCGGCGCTGTGAAGGTCGGCGCGAGCGACGGTGTGCGAATGTCGGCTATCGCCACATTTACTCTTCAGACCTGACATTCGCCAGCCGGCCAATCAGGATTTTGCGACATCCTTCTAGAGCATCACGTCCTTGAGGGTGCTGCCCGCAACCGCGGCGGCACCGATCGACAGGGCCATGTTGCCCACGAAGAATTCCGAGATTCCGACAACGGCGCTGAAGGCCAGCATCGCCGACGTCGTGATGGGAAGGGCGCCCGTAAAGCTTGCCATCATGCTCCTTGCGCCCGGCCGGCGTGCCCGCCACTACCGGTGGGATAGGTCCGGCGACCGCCCCTCTCTGCGCTTTCCCGGCGGACGGCGGCTTCGCGGCGGGAGGGCCGCGGGAGAGCCTTCGATCTGCAGGCGTATGCCGGGAGAGGCGAGCTAGCGCATCGATTCGAGGATGGTCACGACGCAGGCGGCCTCCTCGATACCGTGAAAGCCGCCGCCATTTTCGGCGAGCGCCAGCCGTGCTCCCTCGACCTGGCGTTTGCCGGCCTCGCCGCGCAGCTGGGTGACCAGCTCGACGATCTGGATCGCGCCGGTAGCGCCGATCGGATGGCCCTTCGACAAGAGTCCGCCCGACACATTGATCGGTCGCCGGCCGCCCAGCGCGCTGTCGCCGCTCTCGGCCAGCCGGCCGCCGTCGCCATAGTCGCAGAAGCGCACATTCTCGCTGTGCAGAATTTCGGCGATCGCCGACGCGTCGTGAAGTTCGGCGACATCGATATCGTCGGGCGACACGCCCGCACGGGCGTAGCAGGCGTCGGCGGCGGCGCGCGTCAGATGGCGGTCATAGTCCTCGGGGCCGCGGTCGCTGCTGCTCGATACCGCGACTCCGCGCAGGCGGACGGGTCTCGCCGCCGGCATGCGCCTTGTCGCGCCCTCGGATGCGAGAATGAGCGCGGCCGCGCCGTCGCTCATCGGTGCGCACATCGCACGCGTCACCGGCCAGCTCACCATCTTGTCGGCGAGGACCTCCTCCACCGTCATCGGGAAGCGATATTGGGCGATGGGGTTGTGCACCGAATGATTATGGTTCTTCGCCGCCACCGCGGCGATCTGGCGGGCGGTGGTGCCGAAGCGCGCCATGTGGAAGCGGGCCTGCGCCGCATAGATATCCATGAACACCGAGCGCTCGGCGGCGTTCGGCGGCGCGTCGGGCGGCGGGGCGAGCGCGTCGCCCATCGCGAGCAGGCGTGCCATATGCTCGTCGGCAAGCTCGCGGTCCCAGCTTCCCTTGAACGCCTCGAACATCTCCTGGCGTTTCTCGGGATAGTTCATCTTTTCGGCGCCGACGACGAGCGCGACCTCTGCGAGGCCCGCCTTGACCGCGGCATAGGCCTGGAAAAGCCCCGAACTCGAACTGGCACAGGCATTGTCGGTGTTGAAGATCGGGATGCCCGAGAAGCCGGCGGCACGCAGCGCGGCCTGGCCGCGCACCCCGTGCTGGCCCTCGAGCGCACCTTGGCGCGTGTTGCAGAACCAGGCCGCGTCGATACGGCCGCGCTCGATGCCGGCATCGGCGAGGGCAAGATCGATCGCTTCGGCAGCGAGACTCTTCACGCTTCGGTCGAGATGCTTGCCCAGGCGCGTCGAGGCGGCGCCGATTATCGTCACATCCATGTCGGAAATCCTCTGGTTGGGGACCGGGCCCGGGGCGGTCCCGGCACCATCAGGTCGGTCAGGAAACGGCCATCATCGCCTCGATCTCGCGCGCGATGTCGGCGATCGCCGGTCCGAACTCGGTCCAGAGGCGCTCTTCCTCGAGCATGAACGAAGGCCCCCCGATATTGATTGCGAACAGCTGGCCGTCGAAGGGCGTACGGATGGGGGCGGCGACGCCATAGACATTCTCCTGCCAGTCGCCGAGGCTCACGCAGAAACCCTTTTCCTCCACTTGCGCCTTCGCGCTCTCGATCCCTTCCGCGACCCTCGGCCAGTCGGCATATCTGGGTTCGAGCTCGGTGAGAATTTCCGCATATTCGTCGCCCGGCAGCGCGGCGATATAGGCCCGGCCGATCGAGGAAAGCGCGATCGGAAGCCGCGCGCCCGGAAACAGCCGAAGGCCGACCAGCGCCTCGCTTTCGAACGCGTCGGTGAAGATCATCGAGGTCCGGTCGCGCGTCGCCATCCCCACGTTGAACCCGGCACTGGCCGCAAACTGCTGGAGACGGGGGCGGGCGAGGCGCCGCACGTCGAGGTTGGCGAGCGCCACTTGCCCGACGGCGAAGGATTCGGCCCCGAGCTCATACATGCGGAAGCGCCGGTTGAACTGGAGGAAGCCGCACCGTGCGAGCGTGTAGGTGATCCGCGAGACCGTCGAGGCCGGAAGGCCGGTGCGCTCCGCCAGATCCGAATTGCCGAGCAGGCTGTCGCCCGCGCGAAACGCGCGCAGAACGTCGAGCGCGCGGCCGAGCGACTTCATATATTGGGGATCATTGTCGAGATCCTCATTCTCCGGGAGAAGCGCGAGATCGCCCGATTGCCTCGGACCGGACCGCCCCTCGGAGGTCATCTTGTCGCGCGAGTGTCCTGTCGTCGTCATGGCGTCTGCTCTTCCTCAAAATCCGTCCGCCGAGGCCGGCGGCCGCGACATGTCGCGGGCACCGTATAGGCAGGCGGGCCGACCGGCAATTCGGTGAAAGAGAACGGCAGGGGCATCAGTCGAAGACGACCACCGAACGCAGGCCGTCATTCTTCTCCATCTTCCGGAAGGCATCCTCGACCCCGTCGAGGCCGATGCGCTCGCTGATCATCCCGTCGAGATCGAGGCGGCCCTGCCGGTAGAGATCGAGATAGTATGGGATGTCGATCTGGAAGCGGTTCGAACCCATGAAGGAGCCGGTGAGCCGCTTCTCGGCGAGCAGCCCGCGGGCCTCGATTTCCAGCATGATGCCGGGTCCGATCGATCCGACCAGCACCGCGAGCCCGCGCGGGGCGAGGGCGGAAAAACAATCGGCGAGCAGACTGCTCCTGCCTACGGCATCGAACGCATAATCGGTGCCTCCGCTGCTGATGTCCGCCACGGCCTCAAGTGCATTGTCGCGGCTGCTGTCGACGACATGCGTTGCACCGAATTTGCGTGCGGCGGCCAGCTTGTCCGCGTTGACGTCGACCGCGATGATCGTCCGCGCGCCCGCGATCCGCGCGCCCTGGACGATGGCGCTTCCGACCCCGCCGCAGCCAAACACGACGACCGACGAACCGGGGGTCACCTGCGCGGTATTGAGAACCGCGCCCATCCCGGTGAGGACGGCGCATCCGAGCAGCGCGGCCCGGTCGAGCGGCGTGTCGTCGTCGACCCGGACGACCGCGCGCTCGTGGAGCAGCATATATTCCGAGAGGCCGCCGAGATCGGAGAAGGCGAGCATCTTCGCATCGCCCTGCGCGAGCCGGCCGCGCGAGCCCTTCGGACGGCGCACCGCAGAGCGGTTGCGGCAGAGGTGCGGGCGCCCGACGATGCACTGCTTGCAGGTCCCGCACGCGATCGAGTTGCAGGCGACGACCTTGTCGCCTTCGCGGACCGTGGTGACGGCCTTGCCAACCTTCTCGACGATGCCCGCCGCCTCATGGCCCATGACGCTCGGGACGGGGAAATGGGTCACCGCCCCGTTGCGATAATGAAGGTCGCTGTGACATATCCCGCAGGCACAGGTACGGACGAGCACCTCATTGTCCGCCGGGTCGTCGACCTCGACCTCTTCGATCGAGACGGGACCGCCAAAGGTCCGCAGGATGGCGCTGCGTGCGTGTCGGGTCATGCTTTTTCCTGTTCAGATAGGGTGGGATCGTTGCCGTCGGGCCCGGCCTGCGTTGCCGGCCGACGCGCGAGATAGTCTTCGCGCACGAGGCGCTTGCGGATCTTGCCGGATTCCTCGCGGGGCAGCGCCGCCACGAAGGCGATTTGGCGCGGGAGCTTGAAGCGGGCGAGGCGTCCGGCGAGAAAGTCCGCGATCATGGCCTCGTCGAGCGAGTCCGGCTCTATCGCCTGCACGACCGCGACCAGCGCCTCGCCATAGGTCTCGTCCGGAATGCCGAACACCGCGGCATCGCGTACCCCGGGACAGGCGGCGAGAACCGCCTCGATCTCGGCGGGATAGATGTTGACGCCGCCCGAAATGACGACGTCGCGCTTGCGATCGCACAGAAAGAGAAATCCCTGCTCGTCGAGATATCCGACATCGCCGGTCCGGATGAGGTCGCCGCTGCGCAGCGCGTTGCGCTCCTGTTCGAGATTATGATAGGTGAAATCCGGATGAGCGGCATTGCGCGCGGTGATTTCGCCGATCTGCCGCGTGGGCAGGGGGCGGCCGTCTTCATCCTCGATCCGCAGCGTCACGCCATAAGCCGCCTTGCCGACGGTGCCCTTGTGCCCGAGCCACTCGAAGCTGTCGCAGAAGGTCAGCGGTCCATGTTCGGTCGACCCATAATATTCGCAGATCACGGGCCCGAGCCAGTCGATCATCCGCTGCTTGACGCTCGGCGAACAGGGGCCGCCGGCGTGGAGGATGAAGCGCAGGGAGCTCAGATCATAGGCTGCGCGGGTGTCAGCCGGAAGTTCGAGCAGCCGCACGAAGATCGTCGGCACGGCGTAGACATGCGTGATCCGGTGGCGCTCGATATCGGCCAGAAAGGCCTCGGGCTCGAACTTCGGCGACAGGACCAGCAGCTCGGCGAGCCTGAGCGCGCGAAGCGCGAAGAAGTTGGGTGCCGTGTGATAGACGGGGGAGGGGACGAGAACGCGCGAGCCCGCCTCGATGCCGAAAATCTGCGATCGCATGCGATCGCCCGCGGCAGCAACCTCCGCTGTCGCGAGTTCCCGCCGGACGCCCTTCGGCTTGCCCGAGGTGCCCGAAGTATAGATGAGGCTTTCGGTCGCCGGCAGCGGCTCGCCGAGGTGCCGCTCCTGGCCCTCGATCCACACCGACCAGATTTGCGGTTCGCGGCGCGGCGCTCCGGTAGGGGCGCCACGGCCGCGTTCGGGCGATCCGGCGCCGCTCGGCGCTTCCGCCGGCGCAACCTCGAGGATCGACAGCTCCGGGGGGAGCCGGTCCGCAATCTTGTCGAGAAGATCTGCGTGCGCGACGAGCACCGCGGGAGCGCTGTCATCGATCACATGCATGATCTCGTCCGCCTCGAAGTGCCAGTTGATCGGCACCGGATAGGCTCCAAGCATCTGCGCTGCGAGCGAAGCCTCGAGGAAGACGGGGTCGTTGCGCAGCAGCAAGCCCACGCGCGATCCGGGGGCGATTCCGAGGGCACGAAACCCGCTCGCCGCGCGCTGCACCCTCTCGGTGAGACGGGCCGCCGGGATTAGCGTCTCGCCATAAATCATGTCCGCTCTGGTCACTGGACCGTTTCTCCTGCTGCGGGCGCGAAGCGCGCGAGGCCCGCATCGAGCGCGGGGACGTCGCGCTCCCCGATCAGGGTGCGGAAGCGGCTCTCCTCGAATATCTCGGTGACGAGCGTCTCGCCCGGCACGACAGGCGCCGTGAAGCGCGCCGACATCGAGACGAGGCGCGCCGGATCGCCGGGCGCAAGATGACGGGCGAGCGCCCAGGCGGCGATGCCGAAACTGCACATGCCGTGCAGGATCGGCGCGCGAAAACCGGCGGCGCGCGCCACCTCGGGATCGGCATGAAGCGCGTTCATGTCGCCGTTGAGCCTGTAGAGCAGCGCCTGGTCCCTGCGGGTCGCGAAGGATGAAGCGGCGAGGGCAGACGATTCGGGGCCGGTACGGGGTGCCGCCGGCTGGGCATCCCCCGGCGCATAGCCGGAGAGTCCGCGCAGCAGATGCTTCTGGCTGACCCTTGCGACAAGCTCGCCCGTGTCGTTGAAAATTTCGCGCGAACTGCTGAGGACGGACCCCCGGCCCGCGCCGCGGTCGCGTAGGCCGTCGATCCGCGTCGTCCCCCTGACCCGTCCGGCGACGGGGAGCGGACGCAGCAGCTCGAAGCTCTGCTCGATATGCAGGATGTTGGCGCTACCGATGCCGAGCGCCGGCTCGCCGAGCCAGAAGCCGGGATAGCCGAGGATCAGAGCCATCGAGGGAAAGGCGGTGAAGTCGCGCCGGGCGGGATCGACGAAGCGCAGCGCTGCGGTATCGAGCGGATCGCTGCCGATCCCGATGGAAAGCGCATAGAGCGCCGCGCGCTGCGGCGTGACGGTCATTTCGGCGTCGGGAACCTGCCAAGCCAGCAGCCGCGAGGCTCGGGCGGCCATATCGTCGGTCGCGTCCATCCGCTTGCTTGCCTCCTCCCTATTCGCCCCGCGCATCGCGCGGCGACGAGCGTTTCGTTGCTCGCTCAAAATATGGAAATGATTTCCATTGACAACAAAAAAATCTGAAAATAATTTCCATTTTTAGGAAAGACGGGAGCGGCAGAGCAGGATGGATCTGGGACTGGCAGGGAAATGCGCCATTGTGACCGGCGCGGGCGGCGGCCTCGGCGAAGCCATTTCGAGCCTGCTTGCGGACGAGGGCGCGCATGTGATCATGGCGGATATTGATGGGGAGGCGGCAGAGGCGGCCGCCGGCCGCGTCCGCGCCGCTGGCGGCAGCGCGGCGCCGGCACTATGCGACGTGACGTCCGAAGCGTCGGTCGCAGCGCTGGCCGCGGGTGCGGGCGGCATCGACATTCTCGTCAACAATGCCGGCTTCACGCGCGACATGCGGATCGGGAAGATGGCGGAGAGCGACTGGGACCTGGTCGTCGACGTGATCCTGAAAGGCGCCTTCTACTGCACCCGCGCCGTGGTCGAGCCGATGAAGGCGCGGGGCGGGGGACGGATCATCAATATCTCGTCGCGGGCGTATCTCGGAAATCCCGGACAGGCCAATTATTCGAGCGCGAAAGCCGGGCTGATCGGATTTACCCGCGCCATGTCGCTCGAGCTCGGCCGCCACGCGATCACGGTGAACGCGATCGCGCCCGGGATCATCGATACGCCGGCCGTGCGTGCACTGCCTCACTTCGAATCGATCCGCGACAATGCGGCGAAGACGGTCGCGATCGCCCGCATGGGCGAGCCCGGGGACATAGCGGCGGCGGCGGCATTCCTGGCGTCGTCGTGCGCCGGCTACATCAGCGGCGAAGTCCTCCATGTGACCGGGGGGCGATACTAGCCCGAGCGGCGCGATGGCGAAAAATGACCGGGAAGACCGGCAAGGGAGAGATGCATGGGAATGGGCGCACGGGCAATTCACGCCGCAGACATGAGGGGGGCGCGGCTGCCGCTGCGCGGCAGCTGCAGCGCAAGGGGGCGCGCATGACGGGAGCCGAGCCGCTCGTCGAAGTGCGCGACGTGACGGTCCGTTTCGGCGGTATCGTCGCTCTCGACGGCATTTCCTTCGATATTCGGCCGGGCGAACTGCTCGGGCTGATCGGTCCCAACGGGGCGGGCAAGACGACGCTCTTCAATTGCCTCAGCCGTCTCTACACCCCGAGCTCGGGCGACATTCGCGTCGAGACACGCTCGATCCTCGGGCTGCCGCCGCACCGGATGGCGGCGCTTGGTCTCGGGCGGACCTTCCAGAATGTCGCCCTGTTCGACGGCCTCAGCGTGCGTGACAATGTGCGGATCGGCACGCACAGCGTATCGCGGTCGGACCCTCTCTCGGACGCGCTCCGGGGCCCCTGGGTGCGCCGCCGCACGGCCGTGGCCGATCGCAAGGTCGACGAGATACTTGCGTGGCTCGAGCTTGGCGCCGTCGCGGACATCCTCGCCGGCGATCTTCCCTTCGGAACGCGCAAGCGCGTCGAGATGGCGCGGGCGCTCGCAAGCGGGCCGAAGCTGCTCATGCTCGACGAACCGGCGGCCGGGCTCAACCGTGCCGAGGTCGACGAGCTGGCGCTGCTCTTGCGCCGCGTGCGCGCCGAGAGCGGCGTCTCGGTCCTGCTTGTCGAGCATAATATGGGCCTCGTCATGGGCGTATCCGACCGCATCGTCGTGCTGAACTTCGGCCGGAAGATCGCCGAGGGAATCCCTTCCGCCATTCGCGACGATCCGCGCGTCGTCGAGGCCTATCTGGGGGAAGCGGCATGAAGCCGCTGCTCGAGGTGCGGGGTCTCAGCGCCGGCTACGGCCAGATCGACGTGCTGCGCGGGCTCGATTTCACGGTCGGCGAAGGCGAAGTGCTCGCGCTGCTCGGCGCGAACGGGGCGGGCAAGACAAGCTGTCTGCGCGCGCTGAGCGGGATTTCGCGGCGAGACGGTGAGATCCGGTTCGACGGCGTGCGGATCGACCGCGCGGCGCCCGAGGCAATCGCCCGGCTCGGGATCGCGCATGTTCCCGACGACCGCGGAACCTTCGCGAGCCTCAGCGTCGACGAGAATCTGGCGCTCGGCGCGATGGCGCGTGCGAACGATGCCTCGATCAACGCGGACCGCGAACGCTGCCTCGACCTGTTTCCCCGCCTTCGCGAACGGCGCGCCCAGCAGGCGGGAACGCTGTCGGGCGGCGAACAGCAGATGCTCGCCATTGCCCGGGCGCTGATGATGCGCCCGCGTCTCATCCTGCTCGACGAGCCGAGTTTCGGCGTCGCGCCGATCATCGTGCGGCAGATTTTCGACGTCCTCGCCGAGATCCGCAGGTCGGGCACCGCCATGCTGCTCGTCGAGCAGAATACGGCGCTCGCGCTCGAACTCACCGATCGCGCCTGCCTGCTCGAGTCCGGCGAAATCATCCTCTCGGGGAGCGCCGACGAAATCGGCAGCAACGACGGCGTGCGCGCCGCCTATCTGGGGCATTGACGATGGAACAACTGGTCACGCAGCTGATCGACGGCATCTCGGCTGGGAGCATCTATGCCTGCATGGCCCTGTCGGTGGTCATGATCTACCAGGCGATCAACCATCTCAATTTCGCGCAAGGCGAGATGGCGATGTTCTCGACCTATCTCGCCTGGCAATTGCTCCAATGGGGACTGCCCTACTGGGTCATCTTCCCGGCGATCGTCGCGGCGTCCTTCGCGATCGGCTATGCGGTCGAACGCGCCGCGATCCATCCGCTGCGCGGCGCGTCTGAGCTCAGCCATGTGGTCGTGTTCATCGCACTCTTCTCGATCTTCAACAGCGCCGCGGGATTCATCTGGGGCTTCGGCGTCAAGAGCGTCCCGTCGCCGTTCGGCGAAGGACCGCTGTTCGAAGGCGCGCTGCTCGGAAAGCACCAGGCCGGCATCCTCGTGGTCACCCTCGTCCTCGTCGCGGCGCTGTGGGTTTTCCTCCGCCTCACGCGGGTGGGACTTGCGATGCGGGCCGCCGCCGCCAATCCCCGGAGCGCGCGGCTTGTCGGCATCCCTGTCGAGCGCGTGGGGGCGCTCGGCTGGGGACTCGCCTCGGCGATCGGCGCGGTGGCCGGCATGCTGATCGCCCCGATCATTTTCCTCGACCCCGGAATGATGATGTCGGTCCTCCTTTACGGGTTCGCGGGGGCCGTCCTCGGAGGGCTGACCAGTCCGCTGGGGGCGGTGCTGGGCGGCCTGACTGTCGGAATATTCGAGAAGCTGGTCGAGGCCTATGTCCCCGTGGTCGGCGAGCAGCTCAAACTGCCGATCGCGCTCGCGGTCATCATCGCCGTACTGCTCTTCCGTCCGAGCGGATTTCTCGGTCAGAAAATCGTGCAGAGGGTATGATCATGGAAGATGCGCTCCCGTCCGGTGTCGCCCGTGTGTCGCTTCGCCGCCGGCTCGCGCCGTTATGGCCCTGGCTGATCGCCATGGTCGCGCTCGCGCTTCCGTTCGCCGTGGACAGCTTCTCGCTCTTTCAGCTCACCATGGTGCTGATCTATGCGATCGCCATTCTCGGCCTCAATGTGCTCACCGGCATCAGCGGCCAGTTCTCGCTCGGCCATGGCGCCTTCTTCGCGCTCGGCGCCTACGCGACGGCCATCCTGCTCGAGGCGGGCGCCATGCCCTATCTCCTGACGATCCCGGCCGCGGCTATTCTCTGCCTCGTCGCGGGCTATCTGATCGGGCTTCCCGCTCTGCGGTTGAAGAGCGTGCATCTGGCGCTTGCCACCTTCGCGCTCGCCATCGCGATCCCCGAAATCGTGAAGCTGTCGATCTTCGAGCATGTCACCGGCGGTGTCCACGGCATCCTCGTCGGCGTGCCGCCGGTGCCCCCGGTGCTGAAGCAGGCGATCGGCGTCGATCAGTGGCTCTATTTCCTCACGCTGGGAATCGGCTTCGGCCTCTATCTCATGAGCTGCAACCTCGCCGACAGCCGTACGGGCCGGGCCCTGAAGGCGCTTCGCGAGAATGAGGTGGCCGCGGCATCGATGGGCGTTGCGACATCGCGCTACAAGGCGGTCGCCTTCGCAATTTCCGCGATGATCACCGGCATCGCCGGCAGCCTCTGCGCGCTCGTCGTGCAGTTCGTGGCGCCCGACAGCTTTCCCTTCCAGCTTTCGATCGCGCTCCTCGTGGGTCTGGTCATCGGCGGCATCGGCTCGTTACCCGGCGCGCTGGCCGGCGGCGTGTTCGTGGTTTTCGTCCCGAACATCGCCGAGAGCGTATCGAAGGGGCTGGCGGGGGCGATCTACGGCCTCCTTCTCATCGCGATCATCTTCTCGAACCGGAACGCGCTCGGTCGGCACTGAAGTGCCCCGTTGCCAGCATGTGAGCATCGATCATGATTGAAGATTATACCCGGCGCTTCGTGATCTCCGCCGCCGCCCTGATGGTGGCATCGCGCAGCAGTCTCTTCGACGGCTTCCGGTCCGAGCGGCGCAGCATCCGCGTCGGGCACACGACCGCTTATTCGGGGCCGGCCTCGGCCTATGGCACGATCGGGCGCACCGAGATCGCCTTCTTCCGGATGATCAACGCCAAGGGCGGGATCAATGGGCGTCCCGTAGATTTCATCACTTATGACGATGCCTATAGTCCCTCGAAGACGGTGGAACACACGCGCCGGCTGGTCGAACTCGACAAAGTCGATCTCCTGTTTCATCAATCCGGGACCGCCAATATCAAGGCGATCTCGGACTATGTCACGAGACGGGGAATACCGACGCTCTTCGTCGCGACCGGCGCCTCCAAGTGGGACGACCCCGCCCGCTATCCCCGGCTGATGGGCTGGGGGCCAAGCTATGCGTCGGAAGCCGCAACCTATGCCCGCCACGCGCTCGCGACCGTTCCGGGCGCGCGCATAGGGCTCCTCTATCAAAATGACGACTTCGGCCGCGACTATCTTTCGGGCGTGCGCGAGGTCCTCGGTCCCGGCGCGGCGGCGAGGCTCGCTGCGGTCTCCTATGCCGTCACCGATGCCACGATCGACGGCGCCATCAGCTCGCTCAAGGCGAGCGGCGCCAATGTCCTCATCATAGCGGCAACGCCCAAGTTCGCGGCGCAGGCTATCCGGCGGACCTACGAACTGGGCTGGCGCGCGAGGCGCTACCTGTCGGCGGTCTCGACCTCGCTCGCCGAGGTGCTGCGACCTGCCGGGCTCGAGGCAGCGCGCGGGCTGATCTCGGCGCATTCGCTCAAAGACCCCAGTGACAAGGCATGGGCGCGCTCGCCCGACCTCATCGCCTACCGGCGCTTCATGGCGGAATGGAACCCGGGCGGCGACCCGGAATCGGCCTTCAACGTGATCGGCTATGCGGCCGCGAGCAGCCTGGTCGCGGTCCTGTCGCGCTGCGGCGACGATTTTTCGGCCGAAAATATCATGGCGCGGACCGAGAGCCTTCGCGACGTCGAGATTCCGATGCTGCTGCCCGGGGTGAGGATGACGATCAGTCCCACCGATCATGCCCCGATCAGCTCGACCCGCATGATGCGATTCGACGGCGCGCATTGGGAGCTGTTCGGCGGCCTCGTCGACTCCGCCGCGCCATCGCGCGGCGCCCCGTCGGAGCATGCGCAATGACGGCAAGTCCGTCGCCGCGCTGGAGCCGCCGCCCCGAGGGCTCGAACTGGGGGGACTATGGCCCCGATGACGAGCTGGGGCGGCTCAACGAGCTTGGCCCCGACCAGGTGCTGAAGGGTGTGCGCGAGGTTCGCGAGGGCCTGACCTTTCTCCTGTCGCTGCCCCTCGATCTGCCGGGCGGCACCGCGCTCAACCCGCGGCGGCTGCCGCCGCGCCTGTTCGCGGTCGACCGCGGCGGCGAGCCGACCTTCAACCTGTCGCTGCCACGCAGCCGCGGAAGCTGGACCGACATCATCTCGGACGATGTCGCGCAGCTCACGCTTCAATATTCGACGCAGTGGGACGCGCTTTCGCATGTCGGCGGACATTTCGACGCCGACGGCGACGGCGTGGCCGAGAGGGTCTACTACAATGGGTGGAAGGCGGGCGAGCATATCTGCGATCCGGCGCGCGAGGCACCCTTCGAGGGATCCCGTGCGCGCCGCCTCGGGGTCGAGCATATCGCCGAGCATCGGATTCAGGGGCGCGCTGTGATGATCGATCTTCACGCGCATTTCGGCGATGCGCGCATGCTCGTCGGCATGGCCGAACTCGCCGCGGTGATGGAGGCGGACCGGGTGACCGTCGAGCCCGGCGACATGATGTGTTTCCACACGGGCCTTGCCGACATGATCATTGGCATGAAGGGCGCGCCCGACGGCGCGCGGCTCCACGCGTCCTGCGCCGTCCTCGACGGCCGCGACGCGGCGCTGAAGGCATGGATCCGGCGCTCGGGCGTGGTCGCGATCGTCGCCGACAATTTCGCGGTCGAGGCCTTCCCCGCGGCCGATGGCGGCGACTGCTGCGCCGCGCTGCCGCTCCATGAGCTGTGCCTGTTCCATCTCGGCATACCGCTCGGCGAGCTTTGGCGGCTCGGCGAACTTGCCCGCTGGCTCCGCAGCGCCGGGCGCTCGCGCTTTCTGCTGACGGCGCCGCCGCTGAACCTGCCGGGCGCGGTCGGCTCGCCGGTGAGCCCGGTCGCCACCGTTTGAGATCCGATTGCCGGGAGGAGAATGTCCGATGAAGCCGTGGGTGAAGATCGGGAGCGAACGCAGGTCCCATGCCGAGGTCCGCGCGCGCGCGCGCCAAGCGGCCGCGGGTTTCGAAATGCTCGGGATCGGGCAGGGGGATGTCGTCGCAATCTGCCTGCGGAACGACTTCGCGTTCCTCGAGGCCTCGCTCGGCGCACAGCATCTCGGAGCCTATGTCACGATGCTCAACTGGCACGCCACGGCGGCCGAGGCCGCTTATGTGCTTGCCGACAGCGGCGCGAAGATCCTCGTCGTCCATGACGATATTCTTCAGGCGATAGAGGCGTCGGTTCCCGAAGGCATCGAGCTGTTTTCGGTCCGCGCCTCCGCCGAACTGCGCCGCGAATATGGCTTGCCGCCGGCCGATCGGCCGATCGCCGGTCACGCGCACGACTGGGAGGGGTGGGTCGCCGCTTTCACGCCGATCGATATCGCGCCGCGCGCCTCGGGCGGCACGATGATCTATACATCGGGGACGACCGGCAAGCCGAAGGCCGTGCGGCGCGAGCCGCCGCGCCCCGAGGAGGCGCGTTCCACCTTCGAGGGCTATATGAAGGCCTATGGTGCCCGGTCGCATCGCGAACGCCCGGGAGAGATTGTGGCACTCGCGGCGGGCCCGCTCTACCACGCTGCCCCGTCCGCCTGGACCAGCTTCTATCTGAAACTCGGGGCAAATATCGTCCTCGAGCCCAAATTCGATGCCGCCCGCACGCTGCAGCTCATCGAGGAGGAGCACGTTACGCATATGCTCGCGGTGCCGACGATGTTCGTCCGCCTGCTGGCTCTGCCCGCCGAAACCCGCGCCGCGGCCGATCTCTCGAGCCTCGGCTTCGTCATGCACGGGGCTGCCCCCTGTCCGCCGCATGTGAAGCGCGCGATGATCGACTGGTGGGGGCCGATCGTGGCCGAACATTATGGCGGAACCGAATCCGGCGTTCTCACCTTCTGCTCGTCCGAAGACTGGCTCGCTCACCCGGGGACGGTCGGGCATGCGATGCCCGAAGTCGACTTGCGCATTCTCCGCCCCGACGGCTCCGAATGCGCTCCGGGCGAGACGGGAGAGATATTCGGCCGACGCCGGCTGTTCCCCGATTTCACTTACTTCGGCGACGCGGCCAAGCGGCAATCGGCTGAGCGCCATGGCCTCATTTCACTCGGCGATCGGGGATATCTCGACGAGGATGGCTATCTGTTTCTGACGGGCCGCGCGTCGGACATGATCATTTCGGGAGGCGTCAACATCTACCCGGCAGAGATCGAAAGCGAAATCCTGTCGCTTCAAGGTGTGAAAGATTGCGCGGTGTTCGGAATTCCGGACGAAGAGTTCGGGGAGCGCATCTGCGCAGTGGTCGAGCCCGAACCCGGCGCGACGCTGGATGCGGCCACCCTGAGCGCCGTCCTGCGGACGAGGCTTGCCAGCTACAAGATTCCCCGTCGCTTCGAGTTTCGCTTCGACCTGCCGCGCGAGGATTCCGGAAAGATCATGAAGCGCAAGCTGCGCGATCCCTTCTGGGTCGATGCGGGACGCAGCATCTGAGTTTCGAACCCTCGGGGGCTTTCGCCGCGTCAATCCGACATGAGCGCACGGTAGCTGTCTTCGAGCTGGCGGCGCTGCCGCGCGAAGGCCGCGTCGAGCAGATCGTCATTCTTGTTGAGGAGCCGTTCGAGCGCGAGCCCACGCACCGTGGCCAGCATCTGTATTCCGGCGAGGCCGGCCGCCCGTCTGTCGACGATGCCCATGTCATCGAACTCGAGCGAGAGAAGCTGCTTCTCGACGAGGTTTCGCGATTCGCCGACCTTCTCGAGGCGTTCGGACAGTTCGGGATCGGCCCTCGAGCCGAGCATGACCTCGAGAAAGGCGAACGCCCTAGGTTCCTTGTAGAGCGTCCACAGATAATCGATCCGCGCCATCGCTCTTGGCAGGCCCGGCGGAAAGGTGCGGACATAAGCCAGCGTATCTTCGCGCATCTCGTCGAGCAGTTGTTCCACCAGCGCCGCGTAGAGATCGGCTTTGGTCAGAAACTGCTTGGCGAGGGCGCCGCGACTGAGGCCCGCCCGGCGGGTCACCGCGACCATCGACGCGCCCGCATATCCGGCTTCGTGCAGGCATTCGATGGCCGCAGCGAATGCGCGCGCACGGGTCGAGCGCCTTCTTTCGGCGTGCGATCCGCGAGAGCCGGTGGCACTCATTTCGATGGCCGCCACCCTCGTCTTGCTCTCGGCAAGGCGAGACGGTGCGGGGGCGCAAGCCGCGCGGTTGGCAAGGATGGGGGGAGCGTCTTCGGCGGCGATGTCGCGGGCCGCGCACGGCGCCGCAGCCAAGGATCGGATCTCTGCTTTATCAGGGGTCATATATGCTTCCAATAATCTGCACCGATAATTTGTGGAATAGCGAAAAACGGCGATTGACTATGATAATTTGGAAGCATAGGTGTTTCCAAATTACGAAGTTGCTTCGAGCGACTCGAATGGGAGAAGAGATTCGATGGGCGTCACCAGAGCTGCCGTGCTGCGCGAATTCGGGAAGCCGGTCGAAATCGAAACCTTGCACGTCGACGATCCGGGCCCGGGCGAAGTGCTCGTGCGCACTGCAGCGTGCGGCGTCTGCCACAGCGATCTTCATTTCAAGCAGGGCTCGATGCCGATCAGTCCCTGTCCCTCGATCATGGGGCACGAGGCCGCCGGGATCGTCGAGGCCGTCGGAAGCGGCGTCACGTCGCTCGTGCCGGGAGATCATGTCATCGCCTGCAACTCGGTCGGCTGCGGCCAATGTCCGCAGTGCATGCTGGGACGTCGGCACCTCTGCCGCGACAGGAGCTGGCTCCGCCGCCCCAAGGGCAACGGACCGCGCTTCTCCAAAGGTGAGGAGAAGATCGCGCCCTTCACCGATCTTGGCGGTTTCTCGGAGTATATGCTTCTTCCGGAAGCCTCGGTGCTGCGCATCGAAAAGGATATTCCGCTCGAGCATGCCGCCCTGCTCGGGTGCGCGATCATCACGGGCGTGGGGGCCGCGCTCAACACCGCCCGTATCAAGCCGGGATCGACGGTCGCGGTGTTCGGATGCGGCGGAATTGGAAGTTCGATCGTCCAGGGCGCCCGCATTGCCGGTGCCGAGAAGATCATTGCCATCGACCTCGTTGCATCGAAGCGCGAGCAGGCGCTCCGCTTCGGGGCCACCGATGCCATCGACCCCACCGCCGGAGACGCAGTGGAGGCGATCCGCGAGTTGACCGGTGGAGGTGCGGATTACGCCTTCGATGCGGTCGGCAGCGTGGAGCTGATGCGACAATCCATCGCCGCGCTCACCGTTCGCGGGACAGCGGTGCTGGTCGGCGCGCCGCCGCGCCGCGAACGCCTCGAGCTGTCGCTTGGCGAGTTGATGTCCGAGAAGCGGATCACGGGTTCGCTGATGGGATCGAGCCGGTTCAAGCTCGATGCACCCTATTATCTGGAACTCTACCGTCAGGGGCGGCTCGATCTCGAGGGTCTCGTATCGCACCGGGTGCCGCTCGATCGGCTCGAAGACGCCTTCACGGCTATGGAGCGCGGCGAGGCCATGCGCTCGGTGGTTATATTCTGAGCGGCGTCGCCGCATAGCCAAGGGAGAATGAGATGAGCGTCGCACAGGAGATGACTGCGCAGCAGCGTTTCGAGGAGATGGTCGAAGGCCGCGAGATCGCAAGCTATGCCGAGATCAAGCCGCTGTTCCTCGAGCTCGAAGGGACGACCAACGAGTTCATGTTCGGGCAGTGGCAAGGCGGCAGCTTCAGCGGCCAGACCACGATCAGCAATTTCTACGGCAAGCGCTTCAACACGCCAGAGCATTGCGAGCCGATGCTGCGCACCGACGAAGACGGTAAGGTCTATGCCTGGGGGGATTGGGGCGAGGCCCGCCTTCGCGAGATTCGATATTGGGACAAGGTGCAGTCGGCCGTGATCTACGACGATCGGCCGCTGATGGACTATTTTCGCAAGGTCAATGACGACCTCGTCATCGGTCTGGGCGACTGGAAGGGCAAGCCGAAGGGCTTTTTTTGGCTTACTCGCGACAAGGCCGCCGCCTAGCTCCGCGCTCGCTGACAATTGAGAGACGAAGACCGGAAACGGACGGCGCCCGCAGGGGCGCCGCCCGAAAAGGGGAAGCTGCGCCCGGTTGGGCGGGCAGCGCGGCCGAATGGCGGCGAAAAAAACGACAATCGGGAGGAGGAAACAAAATGAAGCGACTGAAGTTCATCATCGGAGCCGGCATCGCGGCCATGGCGTTGGCGCAGGCGGGAGCGGCACAGGCCGCCGACGCAGCCGCAGAGGGCGCTGCGGATAACGCCGACATGGCAGCGACAAGCGAACCGGCGAGCGGCGAGATCATCGTCACCGCACAGAAGAAATCCGAAAGCATTCGTGAGGTCCCGGCGACGATCCTCGTCAAGGATGCCGACCAGCTGATCACCGCCGGGATCCGGTCGCCTACCGACCTCGGCAACGCGTTTCCGGGCCTTGTCTTCACGCGCCTTGCAACCTCGGCGCAGCCGGCAATCCGCGGCATCACCAGCACCGCGGTCAGTAGCGCGGGCGGCATCGAACAGCCAGTTGCTGTCTATATCGACGGCATTTACAGCGCCTCCCAGTCGAACAATCTCGCGTTCGATCCCACGATGGTGTCGCGCATCGAAGTGCTGAAGGGGCCGCAGGGCACCGTGTTCGGGCGCAATGCCGTCGGCGGCGCGATCCTCGTCTATTCGCGCGACCCCGATCTTGGCGCCGTCAAGGTCGACGGCTCGGTAACGCTCAGCCGCTTCGGCGGCGGTGCGTCGAATGCCGTAACCAACAATGAGCAGCGCCTGTTCGTCAGTGCGCCTCTCGTCGAGGATCGGCTCGGCGTGAGCCTGTCGGGCGTTCGCACCTTCAATTCGGGCTTTCTGACCAACATCAGCCCGGGGTCGGACGGCCGCTACGGCCGCTCACTCACCGAGAATCTCGCCGCCAAGCTGCTCTGGGAACCCAATAATAGCATCCGGGTGTCGCTGAGCGCTCGCTACAGCCATCTCAATATCGAGACGGCGAGCTCGATCCAGAACCGGGGCTCGCGCGCGCTCCAGGTCAACGGCAGCGGTCAGCTCATCTATCCGGACACGATTATCGGGGAAGAACCCTGGGAAGTTGCTTTCGACGTCCCGGGCAAGAGCATTCTCAAATCCTACGCCCTGACCCTGCGCGCCGATTTCGATACCGACATCGGCAATTTCACCTCGCTGACCGGTTATCAGCGCGTCATGCCTTCGGGCCGCGGCGACGTCGAAGGCGCCTGGTCGCCCAACTGCCTTGCCGTGCGGCGCTGCCAGGATCTGCGCTGGTTCTACCGCCAGCCTCTCTTCCTCTCACAGGAATTCAACTACGCCTCGCGCGACTTCGGTCCCTTCTCCTTCATCGCCGGCGTCTACGGACTGCATATCGTGAACGAGACCGAGGCAAGCCTGTGGGGCGACACCTTCCTCTATCTGTCGCGCGCGAAAACCGACTCCTTTGCCGCTTATGGCGAGGGAACGCTGAAACTCACGGATCGCTTCTCGATCCTCGCCGGTATCCGCTACTCCTTCGATACGCTGTCGCTGCGCGGGACGAACATCAAGGGGGCGGCCTTTACCCAGCCGAACGAGAAGAGCTGGAGCGCCGCCACCAGCCGTCTCGGGATCAAGTGGGAGGTGACCGACACGCTCAACTTCTATTCGACCTTCAGCCAGGGCTACAAGAGCGGGTTGCTCTCCTACTCGGCGTTCAACCAGCTGGTGAATGGTGTCATCGTCCCGCGCACTCCGGGCGCGGCTGTCGATCCCGAGCATCTCGACGCCTATGAGGCGGGGATCAAATTTGCCGACCGCGGCGTGACGTTCAACCTGTCGGGCTTCCACTACAAATATAATGATCTCCAGGTTCAGAGCTATGTGAACAACGTCATCGTTACCGCGAATGCGGCGAAAGCCAGCGTTACCGGTGTCGATTTCGACGGGTCTTTCATGGTCGCGCCGGCACTGAGGCTGTCCGGGGGCGGTTCGTGGCTGCCGCGCGCCCGATATGACAGCTACACGGCCGCGCAGACCTTCCCGCTCGTCAACGGTCAGCCGGTCTCGGCAAATGCGGACGCCAGCGGACAGCGCCTCATTCGCGCCCCGAAGTGGATCTTGTCGGCGGGCCTCGACTATTCGCCGGAAATCGCTGGCGGCGAAGCAAACTTCAATATCGGTTACAATTTTTCGTCGCGCTACAAGCACGACGTCATGGGCTATGTGCCGCAGGGCAAATATGGCGTGTGGAATGCTTCGGCGAGTTTCACGCCGCAAGACAGCAACTTCAAGGCGACGCTGTTCGTCCGCAACATCACCAACACGGCCTATGCCGCGGGCTCGAGCATCAACGACAACGGATATAATGTCGCCTATTCGCCGCCGCGCGAGATCGGCCTGACGTTGGGCTATAAATACTAGCCTGCTCCAGGGAGCAGGAACGGGGGGCACTCGTTCCGGCTTCTGCCCGAAGTCGCCGGCCTCTCCGGCGTTCAGATGCGGGCGCGACTGGGGAGCCGCAGCCACGCGGCTCCCCCTTTCCTTCAAGAGGCTGGACCGGCAGCCCCGGCGCCGCCGCGCTCTGCGCCGCCGCCGAGAAACCGGCGAAACGACCGAGGATCTGCCATGCACCCATCATTTCACGCGGCGCGGACGCCGGACAAGCCGGCCTATATCATGGGGTCGGGCGAGGCAGTGAGCTATGCGCAGCTCGATCGCCGCTCCAATCAATATGCCCACCTCCTGCGCGCCCGCGGACTTGCCGCAGGCGACACGATAGTTTTCAGCATCGGCAATTCTCCCGAGTTTCTGCAGATTGCATGGGGAGCGCAGCGAGCGGGCCTCCGCTACGTCCCGGTTTCGAACAAGCTCACTGCCGACGAAATTGCCTATATCGCCGCCGACTGCGACGCCCGGCTGATCATCGCGTCGCACTCGCATTGCGAACTGGCGGACAGCATTGCAGCCCAGGACTGTCGCCCGGCGATGTTTGCGCTCGGCGTGCCGATGCCGGGCTTCGAAGATTTGGCGGGTGCGCTCGCCGCCATGCCCGACACGCCCCTCGCCGACGAGACGGCGGGGGTCGAGATGCTCTACTCGTCGGGAACGACAGGGCGTCCCAAAGGCATCGCAGCGCAGCGCGATGCTGCGCGCAGGATCGACGCGCCCGAGCCCGTGACCGAGGCGATCCGGTCGAAGTTCGGCGTCTCCTCCGACTCCGTCTATCTCTGCCCCGCGCCGCTGTATCACGCGGCTGCGATACGCTGGTGCATGGCAATGTCGCGCATCGGCGCGACCGCAGTGGTGATGGAAAAATTCGACGCCGAGGCTGCGCTTGAACTCATCGGCCGCTATGCGGTTACGCACGCCCAGTTCGTGCCGACCCATTTCGTGCGCATGCTCAAGCTGCCTTCCGGAGCGCGCGAGCGCGCCATGACCAGCTCGCTGCAGGCGGTCATCCATGCGGCGGCTCCTTGCCCGATCCCGGTCAAGGAGGCGATGCTCGCTTGGTTCGGCCCGATCATATACGAGTATTATGGCGGCTCCGAGATGAACGGGAGCACGTCGATCGGTCCTCGCGAATGGATGGAACATAAGGGTTCGGTCGGTCGCTCCGCGACCGAAACCGTGCACATCTGTGACGAGCAGGGAAGGGAATTGCCACCCCGCTCCGAAGGGCTTGTCTATTTCTCGGGCGGCCGCGATTTCGAATATCACAATGACCCCGAGAAGACGCGCGATGCGAGGCATCCCGAGGGGTGGACGACCCTCGGCGACATCGGTTGGCTCGACGAGGACGGCTATCTCTATCTGACCGATCGCAAGAGCTTCATGGTCATCTCGGGCGGCGTGAATATCTATCCGCAGGAGATCGAGAATCTTCTCATCACGCATCCTCGCGTCGCCGACGTCGCGGTTATCGGCGCGCCCGACGACGACATGGGCGAGCGCGTCGTCGCAGTGGTTCAGCCGGCGCAATGGTCCGACGCGGGCGAAGCGCTGGCAGCCGAACTCGACGCCTTTGCCCGTGATCGGCTGTCGCACGTGAAAGCGCCCCGCCAATATGATTTCCGCCAGGAACTGCCGCGTCTCGATACCGGCAAGCTCGCGAAGCGCAGCCTGCGCGATGCCTATTGGCTGGGGCGCGGGAACTGAAGGGCGGACAGGGAGCACACAACGCTCGGCGCCGGAAGCGGACTAAGTGGGCGCCATGAGGGCGCGAAGCGTGGCCTCGATCTGTTTGCGCTGAAGGAGAAACGCCGCCTCGAGCGTGGCGCCGTTTCGATTGAGGATGCGCTCGATTGCCAGCCCGCGCACCGTCGCGAGCATCTGGATCGAGGCAAGCCCGGCGGTCCTGCGGTCCGATATGCCCATGTCGTCGAAATCCGTAGCGAGCAGTTCGCGCTCGATCAGATATCGCGATCGTCCGACCCGCGCGAGCCTTTCGGAAAGCTCCGGATCGCTGCGTGCGCCCAGCATCACCTCGATGACGGCGAAGGCCTGCGCATGCTTGTACAACTCCCAGATCGCATCGACGCGGGCCATCGCCCGGGACAGGCCGCGCGGGAAGGTACGGACATGCGCGAGCGCCGTCTCGCGCATTTCGTCCAGAAGATGCTCGACCAGCGCCGCATAGAGGTCGGCCTTGATCGGGAATTGCTTCGCCAACGCGCCGCGACTGATGCCGGCGCGCTTCGCGACGGCCAATATGCTCGATCCGGCATAACCCATTTCGTGAAGCAACTCGGTCGCGGCCGAAAAGGCGCGCGCGCGGGTCGTCTCGCGGCGGGCGGCGTGCGTGCCGCGGCTTCCCGGACCGACGGCTGAAGTTGGCCGGTCGGACGGCGTTCCGCTTTCGCGATCCTCGTTCTGCGCTTCGATGCTCTCCATCGGACCGGAATACGGATCATGGGCGCCTGCCGCAACGCTTCTCGCCGCAGTCTTTCGCATTCGCGTCCCGTTTCCCGAAGGTCGACGCGCCGCTGGATGCGCGACGAGGCGTTCGGGCTGCCGTCCGCACGAGCCGGCAAACCCTGCCGCTGCCCGGGCGGCGAGTGCCTTGAAGCCGCTTGCGGAAAGCCGAGACACCCCCCCCCGAAAGCTCGAAGACTGGGCGGTACCATTTAGCGCCGCGACACCGCCCGGCTGCGAAGATCGCACGCGCTGCAAATATGGGCTTGAACATACCGCCTTGCTCCGCTCGAATGGCGGTGCACGGTAATCATAATGCCGCGGTTTGGGAGTGGAAACAGATCATGACAGAAGCGGTCAACCTTGGTGCGATTGAGGAAATCCGGCTGCTCAAGGCGCGCTATGTGCGCGCGCTCGATACAAAGGATTGGCCGCTTTTGCGCAGCTTGCTGACCGACGACATGATCGCAGACTTCCGCGAAATGCCGGGCGGGGAACCCGACGAGCGATTGATGACGAACGGGGGCGATGCCTTTGTGGCGAGCGTCGCGGCCGAACTCGACAAGGCCACGACGGTCCATCATGTCCACAGCTTCGAAATCCGCTTCACAGGCGCGCGCGATGCCGAGGGCGTATGGGCGATGGACGACCATTTCTGGGCGGGGGAGGGGGGCGATCTTGCCGGGCGATCGCGCCACGGCTTCGGGCATTATCATGACTGCTACCGCAAGGCGAGCGGCCGGTGGCTGATCGCGAAGACCCGGCTCAGCCGCATCCGGGTCGTGCGCGACTGACGCTGTCCGCGCGCGTGCCGGCGTCGGCAAAGCGATGGCGAGGAACAAGGGCGTGCTGCCCTCACACCGTTTCGATGTCGACCTCGACGGGGTCAACAAGCGGTATCAGCCATGCGAGTAGCGCGACGTGCAGGGGGTGACCACCATAGGCCTCGAGCGCGGAGGCATCGCTGAACCGCATGAACCCGCCCGTCTCATATCCCCCGGTCCGTTTGGCGAGGTTCTCGCCGACCTGAACTTCGATCAGGCCTGGAATTTCTCCCTCGAAGCGTCGAATCTCGGCGATGGCCCGGTCGCGGTCTTCTGCGGTGGCTTGCGGTGCCCACCGGAAGGCAAACATGTGGATCAGCATGATATCTCCAGACGATCAAACGGACCTCGCGGCGAGCACGTCGCAGGCCAGTCGGGTTGAGAGGCAAGAATTCCGGGGGGAATCATTGCCATGACCGATATTCGCGGCGACTGTCTCACCTTGGCAACAAACAAGCAATGATGTTTGGAAGTTCGCCCCGTCGAAACGCGTATCCAAATTCGGTGGTCGTCGGCCGACGAGTCCTTTCTGCAGCTTGCCCAGTCCTTAAATCATGCGAAGCGGAGGCGCACTGCTGAGCGCGGCTCGAACAGGCGTGCAGTGGTCTCGTGGGCTCATCCAACGGTACAGTCAGCGGCCTTCAATCCGTGCCGGAGGCGGGAATGGCGGACCCTCATATTCGTAATCATGCCGCCGGTCGTCCCTTTCTCGGCGAGCAAGTGACGATAATCGGGATCACTTTGGTACCGTGACGGGCGTCGCCACGAAGTCTCCAACACGTCGAGAGTGGACGGTAGGGCTTGCTTGCCGATTATGCTCTTGAACTTCACCTTAAAAGCAGTCAGGATTGTCTATAAAAGTGCCTGCATTGCCGGGCGAGGGAGACCGTATCAGGATGTCTTTGAAAGAAGTTGGAGCAATCGATCGCCGGGCAGTGCTGGTTTCCGGCGTTGCCCTTGCTGCCATGGCGATCGTGCCTGCCGGTGCTTTCCAGGCAGCTGCGCGCCGCGGGCCGCGAACAAGATTGTTCGACGATGGCTGGCGCTTTGCACTGGGCGATATCCAAACGGCTACCCAGCCTGCTTTTGACGACCGCAGCTGGAGCACCGTTCACCTGCCCCACGACTGGAGCATCGAAGACCGCCCGGGCGCGCCGAAGACTAGCGGAGACTGGATCCCGCCAAGGGCGCTGTGGACCGTGAAGCGCGCCGAGCGGACGCCTGAAAATTTCCTGACCGGATACGATCACCCGTTGGTGGAAGGTGCGCCGGAGAAGGTCGGCCCCTTCGATTTGCCGGCATCTGTTCCCATGGCGATGATCCGAGGCGGGACCGTGGGAGGTGTCGGGTGGTATCGAAAGACATTCACCGCCCCGAAGCTTGAGCGCGGGGGGCGGATCGAGCTTCAGTTCGATGGCGCCTATTCCGAAAGCGAAGTGTGGCTGAACGGGACGAAGCTCGGCAAGAACGTTTACGGGTTTGGTGCGTTCGTGCTGGATGCGACGGCGTCGATCAAGCCGGGGCAGACCAACGTGCTGGCAGTGCGCGTTGCCAACGAAGGGAATACCGCGCGCTGGTACACAGGCTCGGGAATCATTCGTCACGTCTGGCTGACCGTCACGGCGCCGGTACGTATCGCGCCGTGGGGAGTGGCAGTTTCGACTCCCGAGGTGAGCGGCGGGTCCGCAACGGTGCAGGTGGATATCGACCTCGAGAATCATCTGGACGCACCGGCTCTGGCGCAAATCGATGTGCACCTGCGCGATGCGCTGGGCCGATCGGTAGGACGAGGGCGGACGAACATGTCGCTGCCGGCTGGCGGAAAGGGCGCGGCGCGGACGACAATCAAGCTGGCGCAGCCCGGGTTGTGGAGCCCTGAAGAGCCCAATCTCTACACCGCCGACGTCTCGGTCGCGGCAGGCGGAAAGTCGGGCGATCACGCGGTTGTCCGTTTCGGTGTGCGCACCATCGCGGTCTCGGCGCAGGAGGGACTGAGAATCAATGGCAGGCAGGTCAAGCTGAAGGGCGCGTGCGTTCACAGCGATCATGGGATCATCGGTACCGCCGCATTCGACGGGGCCGAGCGTCGCAAGGCCGAGTTGCTCAAGAAATTCGGCTACAACGCCGTCCGCCTGGGTCATCACATGTTCCCCCAGGCCTTCCTTGACGCGTGCGACGAGCTAGGCCTGATCGTGATCGACGAGGTGTTCGACGCTTGGGAAGAGGCTAAGGTCGCCGACGATTATTCGAAGCATTTCAAGACCCATTGGCTCGAGGACATCGCGCGGATGGTCCGGCAAGACCGCAATCATCCGTGTGTGGTGTTCTGGAGCATCGGTAACGAGATTCCCGAGCGCGATAAGCCGCGGGGGGCCGAGCTGGCGGCCAAGCTTCGCGAGACGGTGCTTTCGCTCGATCGCTCGCGACCGATCACGGCGGGTATCAACGGTCCCACCGGCGAGAAGGGCGAGATCGTCCGGCGCAGCATCGATGTCGTGGGCTACAACTACCAGCTGAAGGACCATCTCAAGGACCACGCGGCCTATCCCGACATGATCATCATGTCGACCGAGCAATATGCCACGGACATCCACGACGGCTGGCGGATGGCCGAAGCCAATACCTGGATGCTCGGCGAGTTCGTGTGGACCGGGATCGACTACATCGGCGAGGTCGGAGTGGGCGGCACCGATTTGAAGCCCGCGACCGAGAAGCTCGACTGGAAAGCTTTTGCGATCTTCCTGTGGGACTATCCCGCATTCCTGTCCGGTTGCGGCGAAATCGACATCCTCGGCTTGCGCAAGCCGCAGGGGCTTTACCGCGATGTCCTGTGGGGCAACAGCGACCTCGAACTGCTCGTCCAGAGGCCAACGCCGGAAGGGATGGTAGAGCGGCGCGGACCGTGGTCCTGGTACGACGAGCTCGAAAGCTGGACCTGGCCGGGGCATGAGGGCAGACCGATGACCGTGCGGACTTACACCTCGGGCGACGAGGTGAGGTTGCTTCTCAACGGGAGCGAGGTTGGCCGCAAATCGGTCCCGGCCAAGGATGAGCTCAACGCAATCTTCGAGCTCGGCTATGCCGCCGGTGAACTCGTCGCCGTCGCTTATCGGGGAGGCCGCGAAATCGCGCGCAAGCGTCTCGAGACGGTGGGGGCGCCGGCCCAGTTAAGGCTGCGAGCCGATCGGACGCGCCTTGCCGCATCGCCCAACGATCTCGGTTATATTTTTGCGGAGGTGCTCGACGCCACCGGCCGGCTGGTGCCCGATGCACAGGTGCCGCTGACCTTCGGGCTGGAAGGGCAGGGCGCGATCAAGGCAACCGGTTCTGCCAACCCTCGCGGCTTGAAGAGCTTCACCGACCCGCGGACGCTGACTTTTCACGGGACTGCGCTTGCGATCGTCCAACCCGGCTACAAACGCGGAGGGGCGAAGGTCCGGGTTGCCAGTCCGGGTCTGAAGTCGGCTGAATTGAGCCTGGGGATCGGATGAGACACGAACCTTGCATTCTGACAGCGACGCGGTGCTTGCGCAGCCGGCGCCTCGATAGAGATCACCGTACCACCGGACAGGCTTTGGCGTGCGACCGCGGGATCGTAAAGTCGCTCGTGTAAGAGGTCTCGATCATTTTTTTGGCCTGAACCCGACCCATTTCCCGGGCCAGTTACGAGCAGACGTGGTTCGCATATCCGCAGTTCGGCGCAAGTCGTAAGCATTACTGGCATGGGTTCGCGAGGGCGATCCTGTCGTCGGGCACTCCAACCTTCGTGTTCGTCTTGCGAAGCAATGGGCCTTGCGCATCGGAGACCTAGTTGGCGGACGCCAGTTTGATTTCCCCGTCCATCTGCGCGTCCGACTGGGTGGCCGCCAACTGCTGAAACTTTCGGCGGTAATCGCTCGGCGACATGCCCTTGAGTTCCAGAAAATGCCGGTCGAAGTGCGAGGTATGCTGATAACCGCAATCGAGCGCGATGTCTGTAATGCGATCCGTCGAATTGGCCAGTTGCCGGCAGGCCTCGGTGATCCTTGCCAATTTGACCAGGCCCATGAAGGTGTTGCCCGTGGCCGACCGCACGAACTTGCTGAAAGCCTGGGCCGACATTTCCAGACGCTCGGAAATCTCCGCCTGCGACACGGTGCCGCGATAGCGCTGATCGATATAGCGCTGGACCAGGGTCAGGCGATCCACCAGTCGCTGATCGACCACCACCCGGTCGAGGTACCGGGGCGTCGTGAGCGCCCGTCTGGAGATTCTGCTCAACCGGTCGAGCACTTCGAGCAGCTTGATCAGCTTCGACATGCCTGAGAGGTGCTCCAACTCGATCATCAATGGGCCGATGCGTTCGGCGGTGCCGGGCGCGAACATCAGTGCGCTTCGTGACTCGTCGAGCAACCTTCGGATCGCCGCCGCCTCCGCCATGCCGAGGAAGGCTTCGCCGAGGAAGGCGAGGTCGAACTGCACGGTGATCTGCTCGACCACCTCGCCTTCGCCCCCGTCGTTGCGTGAGCAATGGGGAAGATTGGGACCGTAAAGCACCACCTCGTTCGGCCCGTAAGGGCGAACATAGTCGCCGACATACCGGGTTCCGTGGCTCGACATCACCCAGCTCAGCTCGAACTCGGGATGGTAATGCCACGGATGATCGCGTGCGAGGTCGTCGCAGGCTTTGTGGATGTAACGGAAAGACGAGCCATCCTCGGCGTGCACATTTTCGAGCCTAGGTTTTGTCAGGGTCGGCGACATGGTTCGTGCTCACTGGTGACGCGGTTAGCCCGCGCGTCGATGCTTCATGATAATCAAGCGGGCAAAAACGTGCAAGCCTGACTGCAAAACGGCTGTAGCGCGGGTGCCACCGGACGGGTCAATATCCTGTCACGTTCAGGACTGCTCTCGGGATGCGGGTAGCTGTCACGAGCGAAAGAGCCGCTTGCCCACGAAGGTATGGCGGTCCGTCGGGAGGAGATGCAATTGAATGCCGCCGCGCAGCGCGCGTGCCCGATGGGCAAGCCACTCCAGAATTCGAGAATTTCATACCACTCGCGCCGGAATCGTTCCGGCGAGCGCGTTCAATCAAAGAACTGACATTGGGATAGGGGAGAAACTCATGAGCAACGTTGAAGCAGCGGACCGTGATCCGAGAATGATTAAGCTGATCGCTCGCCTGATGGGCGGCATCGCGGTTGGTTCGATGGCCCTCCATGGCGTCGCGGCGCATGCGCAAGCTCCTGCGCCGGCCGAGGAGGTCGTCGCGTCCACCGCGGCCGAGACTGGCCAGGACGAGGGCGAAATTGTCGTCACCGGCACCCAGCTTCGCGGTATCGCGCCGGTTGGAACGAATGTCGTTTCCATGTCTCGCGAAGATATCGCAGCAACGGGCGCCACCAGCGCCAACGATATTCTCCGCGCGATCCCGCAGGTAAGCAGCGCATTCCTCAGCAACCCGTCCGCTCCGCCCGGCGGATTGTCGATTATCCGGCCCAACATCCGTAATTTGGGGGCATCCGGAACTAACACCACGCTCGTCATCGTGGATGGTCATCGCGTGGTCGGCGCAGGCGTATTGCAGTCGACGCCCGATCCCGACATTATTCCGCCGGGCGTGCTGGAGCGGGTCGACGTTGTGCCCGATGGCGGATCCTCGATCTATGGATCTGACGCCATCGGCGGGGTCATCAATTATATCTCGCGAAAGACCTTCGACGGCTTCGAGGTGAACGCCCGAACAGGTTTCGCGGACAATTACAGGACGACAGACTTGAGCCTTACGGCCGGCAAGGACTGGGGCAGCGGCTCAGCCTTCGTGTCCTACGCTTGGGCTCACAACGATGCGATCTTCGGCAAGGACCGCGATTACGTCCAGCAGGTCACGCCCAATCAGGGCCACTGCGGCGCGGGCACGATTTTTGCCAATGGCACAAGTTACGCGATCACCGGACCCGACCCTGACACGTTCACACCCGGGACGATCTCGAGCTGCGATGTCACTGACGAGGTCAGCCTCTGGCCAGAGGTGACGCGGCACAATATGTTCGCCGGCATCACCCAGGAAATCACCAGCGCGATAACGCTGGATGTCCGAGGCTATTATGCCGATCGGCGCCTGACCAATCATAAGGGGCTCGACGTAGATTTTGGCGCCAATACGGTCACCATCACCGCCGCCAATCCCTACTTCGATCCGATCGCCGGTGAGACGTCGCAGACCGTACGAACGAGCTACATCGGCGTTTTCGACGACCGCTATCGTAACCGTCTCACATCGTACGGAATTACGCCGACGGTTACCGCAAAACTGGGCGGCGATTGGCAGCTGAGGACCATGTTCAACTATGGTCGGAGCATCACGCGCACCAGCGAAACGCAGGTCAACGCTGCCATCGCCGCGAACACCTTGAACTATTACAACCTTGCCTCGAGCACAGCTGCGCAACTTGCTGCCGCTTCGCTCCACAACTTCGGCGTGGGCAAGCAAAGCCTGGTGAATGTGCGCGCGATCGTTGACGGACCGGCGTTCACTCTCCCCGGCGGCGAGGTTCGCATCGCTATCGGCGGCGAATATTACAAGGAGAAGGTCGCTGTTCAGGGGCCATCGGGAGCGGTGGCCTTCGGAACGGAAGATTCGTCACCGATCACGAGACGCGACCGGGACGTTAAGGCGGTGTTTGCCGAAATCGCCGTCCCTCTCGTCGGTGCCGAGAACGCGATGGCTGGTATCGAGGCGCTTACCTTGTCCGCTTCGGGGCGCTACGACGACTATTCCGACCAAGGCGGCACGTTCAATCCAAAGCTCGGACTGACTTACAAGCCAGTGGACTGGATCAAGATTCGGGGTAACTGGGGCAAGTCGTTCAATGCACCTGCGCTGATCGACGTCACGGATGTGACTTTCGTCTTCCCGATTCCATTTCCCGCGGTCGTCGGTCAGGTTTCGTCGGCGACACTTATTCCCACCGGCAATCGCGGTTCCGACGTGAAGCCGCAAACTGCGACGACCTGGTCCGTCGGTTTTGATATTTCGCCGCCGCCACTAAGCGGCCTGACGCTGAGTGCGACTTATTGGAACGTGGACCTCAAGAAAGAGATATCGCTCCTCGCCGGACAGCCGCTCACGCCCAGTTTGCTCGCGAGCGGTTTGTACCAGGATCCGGTCCCCTGCGTCGACGCGATCAATCGGTTCAGTTCGGCCGCTCCCATTTCGACGGTGCTCAGCACTCTCGCGGGACTTGGCGTTCCGGCTGCCGACCGGCCTGCGGCTGCGTGCGCAGCACTGCTGAATGTGAGCGGGGCCACGAATATTGCAGTGCTGGACTGGCGGGTCCAGAATCTCGGCGAAGTCAAAGTGGAGGGCATCGACTTCAATGCGAGCTTCAACCGGCCTGTGAGCTTTGGCTCGGTCAACGCGAGCCTCGCAGGAAGTTATACGCTGAACCGCGATAGGGCAGTCGTCCCGGGCGCTCCATTCGTGAATGCACTCCAAAACCCCGGCTCCAGCCGCCTGGCGCTGATCGCGACGGCAGGCGTCCAAGTCGGAAACTTCACGGGAAGTGCCTCGCTCAACCATCGGAGCGGCTACGACATCTTCCCGGTGATCGCCGCAAACCCGGCCAACCCATTTCCGCAGAGCCAGGACCATGTCGGGTCATTCACCACGGTGGATGCCTTCTTCCAGTACCGACTGCCTGAATCGTGGTTGAAGCCCGAGACGTTCCTGACCTTGAACGTGACGAACGTCTTCGATCAGGATCCGCCATTCTATAATTTCCCATCCTTCGGGGGGAATAGCGGCTATACCAATGGCTCGACTCTGGGGCGGCTGGTTCAAATCGGAATCCGTAGCAAGTTTTGAACGACGGGCGGCTCCCATTTCCCATGGGAGCCGCCCGGTCGGCCCGGCTTACACTGCGGGCTGTTCTCGTTAGTCGCCGCGCGGAGCTTCCTCTCCCGGAGGCAGGTGCGCGGATGAGGAATGCCAACATTGAATATTGCGCGAACGAACATGACCGGCCAGTCTGCTGCCAGCCAAGAGGGCATGTTTGATCATAACATCGTTCCGGGTCAGTTGCGAACCGAGGACGATTCGGGCTTGGTCGCTACCGCCATGCCTAGTCCCCGGCTATCGTGGCAATTGCTGGCGGATAGACAATCTGTCGAGCAGATTGCTTATCAGCTGCAGGTTGCTGACGACCCCTTGTTCGAAGAAAAAATGCTGCTGTCGCCGGTGGTCGAGTCAGGCTCGACCTCCTTCGCTCCATGGCCGTGGGAGCCGCTGCGGAGCCGGGAGCGCCGCTGGTGGCGGGTGCGGGTCCGGACGGATATTGGCTGGACGAAATGGAGCGACGCGTCCCCCATCGAGGGCAGCCTCTACAGTCGGTGCGACTGGAGTGCCCGTCCCGTTTCGCCAGTAAGTAACGCAGGCCTGCCCGAGCGGTCGGCCGTCCACCTCCTCCGACGAGAATTCGAGGCCGACAAGGTCATTTCGGCGCGGCTCTACATCACTGCGCTGGGCGTCTACGATATGACCGTCAACGGCCGACCGATCAGCGCTGACCTTCTTGAGCCGGGCTGGACCGACTATCGGCACCGCACGCTGTTTTCCGCGTACGACGTCCTTCCTTTGCTCCGGCAAGGTCGCAACTGCCTCGCGGCCCAGGTTTCCGAAGGCTGGTGGCGGGGTGAGCTTGGCTGGTTGGGACAACGTGGCCACTATGGCGACACAACCGCGCTGCTCGCCCAACTCGAGCTCGAGTGCCAAAACGGCGACCGCCTGATAGTCGCGACTGACGGGTCGTGGAGGGGGAGCTGCGGGGCGCTGGAATTTGCCGAGCTCTACGACGGTGTCGATGTCGATCGCCGCCGAGAGCCCGCCGGCTGGCGCGTCGCCGGGTTCGACGACCACCGATGGGAGCGGGTGGTCGAGCTCGACTTGCCAGCGGGTCTCGAGCAGCGGTCGATGCCAGCGGTACGGGTTCTCGAGGTACGCGAACCGGTCCGGGCCGAATGGTCCGGCAACCTCCTCAAGATCGACGCCGGTCAGAATCTCGCAGGCATGTTGCGAATTCGTGCCTCCGGCCCTCGCGGGGCATCGGTCAAAGTTCGCCATGCCGAAGTTCTCGATGCGCAAGGCGCTCTGCACACGGCCCCGTTGCGCAATGCGCGCGCGGCCGACAATTACCGGCTTGGCGGAACTGGCGAGGAAATTCTCGAGCCGATGTTTACCTTTCACGGGTTTCGTTTTGCGGAAATTGCATGCGACACCGGTGTAGAGATTTCGCGGGTTGAGGTCGTGTGGGTCGGCAGCGACCTCGATTATTCCGGCCGTTTCGAATGTTCTGACAAGAGCCTCAACCAGCTCTACGCGAACACTGTCGCGTCTCAGAAATGCAATTTCATCTCACTGCCTACCGACTGTCCGCAGCGCGACGAGCGGCTCGGCTGGACCGGCGATATCCAGGTCTTTGCCGAAACAGCGTGCTTCAACGCAGACTCGCGCAGCTTCCTTGCCAATTGGCTGAAGGATCTAGCGACCGAGCAACGCGCGGACGGAAATGTGCCGAGCACGGTGCCCAATATTCTCCACGGTCATGCGTTCGAATATGCTGGGGTGGGATGGGGTGATGCGGCAACCCTTGTCCCCTGGGTTCTCTACACAATCTATGGAGATCTCGGGGTCCTCGGCCGGCAATATTCGAGTATGCGCGCGTGGGTCGATTATGGCGTCTCGCGTCTGGACGGCGACGGCGTCTGGGCAGGTGATTTCCATCTCGGAGACTGGCTAGACCCGGGCGCTCCGCCAGACAGGCCGCACGAGGCGACGACCGATCGCGACTTTATAGCAACTGCCTATTTGTCGGTGAGCGCCCGCCGTGTGGCGCAGGCCGCCGCTGCACTTGGGAAGTGCGAAGACGCAATTGTCTATGAAGCGCTGTCAGACAATGTCGCCGCCGCGACCTGGCGGCGCTGGAACGATGTGGCGGTGAAGACGCAGGCGGGCTGCGGAATAGCAATCATGTTCGGCATTGCTCCCGTGAGTGAACGCGCGAAGGTTGGCCGGCTGCTCGCTGAACTCGTTGACGCCAATCAGGGACGGATCGCAACGGGGTTTCTTGGAACACCCCTCGTTCTCCCCGCGCTCAGCAACACCGGGCAGGGGGCGGCCGCCTATCGCCTGCTCTTGAACCGGGCGTGTCCGGGATGGGTCTATCAGGTCGACCGCGGCGCTACGACGATGTGGGAGCGTTGGGATGCCGTCGGCGAAGACGGCAGTCTCCATGCAGGTGCGATGAGCACCGAAGAAGCCAATTCGATGATCTCGTTCAATCACTATGCCTATGGCGCTGTATCGGAATGGCTCTACCGCACCGTCGCCGGCCTGTCGCCCGACCCCGACTATCCCGGCTTCGGCCGCATTCGCTTCGCTCCCGAACCGGGAGGAAATCTCAGCTGGGCCTCGGCCTCCATCATCACGGGTTATGGCACGGCGGCGATCCGCTGGGACCTCGCAGAGCATGGGCTCGATGTCGAACTGGTCGTGCCGCCCGCCGCGAACGCGACTTTCTTCTGTCCTCCGGGACTGGCATTGCCGGGGGCGAAGCATGTTAAGGAACTCGGTTCGGGCCGCCATATGTTGCAACTGAGACGGATATGAACCCGTTTCGCGGGCGATGACGCGATAACCCTCGGGATCATCGACGAACCATTTCGGATAGCCCGCGCCCTCCATCTTGCGGACATGGGTGACCGCTCCATACCCCAAGCAGGGAGCCTGAACTTCGCCGGACGCAACCAGCCGGTCCTTGGCACCATGCGAAACAGGGGCCGGTGCAGGCTAGGTCCTGAATTCGAGCCGCGTGTCGGCCGTGAGCCGGCCATGATGGACCGCCTCGCCGCTACTGCGAGGAGGCGGCTTTCTCCCGAGCGCGGAGCAGGAAGCGCTGGATCTTTCCGCTCGGCGTTTTGGGAAGGTCGTCGACGAACTCGATTTCGCGCGGATAAGCGTGCGCCGACAAACGCGCCCGGACATGCTGTTGAAGCTCCTGCTTGAGACTGTCGGACGGGGACATGCCTGCCGCAAGAACGACAAATGCCTTGACGAGTTCGGTGCGTTCGGGGTCGGGCTTGCCGACGACCGCCGCTTCGACCACCCCCGGATGCTCGACGAGTGCGCTTTCGACATCGAAGGGACCGATGCGGTATCCAGACGAAGTGATCACATCATCGGCGCGGCCCACAAAGCTCAAACTTCCGTCATCGTTGCGTTCGACGACATCGCCGCTGAGATAATAGCGGCCCTGACCGGACGCGCCGCCCTGCTCATAGCCGCCAAACCAGAAGAGCGGCGACTGGTCGCGATCGACCGCCAGCACGCCGGGCACGTGCGGTTCGAGTTCATTGCCGGCTTCGTCGACGACAACCACGCGGTGTCCCGGAACCGAAAAACCTGCCGAGCCCGCCGTGATCGTATGATCGAGCGCGTGATGATTGCAGACGACCATACCAAGTTCGGTCTGTCCGTAGTGATCGCGCACGGGAGCGGACAGATGCTCGTCGAACCAGCGCGCGACCTCAGGATTGAGCGCTTCGCCGGCGCTGCTGATGCGCCGGATTTGCCCCTTGACCTGAGCCATGGCTTCGGGACCTGCGGCCATCAGAAGGCGAAAGGCCGTCGGCGAGCCTGCAAGATTGGTGATACCATGATCGCGGATCATCGCGACCGTGCTCTCGGCGGTAAAGGCGCCGCTGTAGAAATGAGTGGTCTGCCCCATGGCGAGCGGACCGGTGACCGCATAATATAGACCGTAGGCCCATCCCGGATCGGCGACATTCCAGAAGCGATCCTCGGGCTCAAGACCGACAGCATCACGCATGTAACCGACGAAAGCGGGGATGGCCTTGAGCGGGACCAGTAGCGATTTCGGAGCGCCGGTGGTTCCCGAGGTGAACATGATCAGGAAGGGGTCTTTGGCCGATCGCAAAACAGGCGCGCACTCGGGTGAATAGTCGCCGAGCGCCGAGGGGAGATCGACGTCGCCAGCGCGTCCATTCGCAGTCGAGATGACAGGCGCGTCATGGTCGATGCCGTCAAGCTTGCTCCGGTTACCGGGATCGGTGACGATGGCGCGCGTGCCCGCGGTGACAAGCCGGTGCTCGATAGCCTTCGGCCCGAAAGCCGTGAAGAGCGGCTGGTAGACCGCGCCAAGTCGCCAGGTCGCGAGAATCGTGACGAGCAGTTCGGGTGTGCGGGGCAGGAGCCCAGCCACTCGGTCGCCCGGCGCGACGCCCTGCGCTGCGAGGAGATTGGCCAGACGCGACGACCGGTCGCGCAATTGCTCGAACGTCCAGTCTTCGCGGCGGCCGTCCTCGCTCGTCCAGCGCAAGGCGGTCCTGCCCGCACCGCACCAGCGGTCGCAGCATTCTTCGGCCGCATTGAGCCCGCCGGATACCGGGCGCGAGAGGCACGCCTGCGCCTCAGCGAGATCGAAGGCATCATAGGTGCTTTGATAGTCAATCATTTTGTCTCTCCGCTGGACCTGGCGGTCCCAGTTCAGGCCGCTTGCTGCTCACGGTCGATCTCCTCGAGCGTCTTGCCGGCGTTGCTCGGCGCCCACAACCAGCCGATCACCATGCTGATGGTGAGGAATCCCGTGAGGATCCAGGCAAGTGCGGTAAAGTCCGCCGCCGCGAGTAGCGGCACGAAGAAACTGAAGATGCCGAGGCCGATGCGAACGATGGCAAAGCAGACGCCCTGGGCCGTGCTGCGCAGTGCCGTCGGGAACATCTCGGCGCTCCAGAGCTGAAAGAAGCTCTGGGCGCCAAACCCGCCGGCGAAGCCGACGAGGAAGACATGCAGCAGAACCACCGGCACACTCAGTGGTAGGACAGCCAGCATCGCCATGCCGACGACCTGCAGCGCCGCGGACACAAGGAACATGGTCCGGTGGTTAACTTTGTCGACGAAGGCCATGAAGATGAAATAGTTCGACACCATTCCGAGACCGAAGTTGAGGCACTGGAGAGCAATGCTCTCGGCGCGGGTGGCAACCCCGAGCGTTTCCATGAGGAAGGGGAAGAACAGGCCGTTTGTTCCGGCCCACAGGTTCCAGAAGCCATAGAGGCCGACAAGGCCGAGAATCGACTTCAGATAGGGCCCCTTGAAGAGCGTCGATACCGGCATTGGCGCCACGTCGGCCTTCTGGGTCTCTTCCCAGCGCCGGGACTCGCGCATCTTGCGCCGAAGCAGGGTAAGGCCAAGGGCGACGATCACAAGATGAGCGAAGACAATGCGCGCGCCTAGCTCTCCGAGCCCAGTCAGCGCGAGGCTCATGAGGAGAACGACCACGGGGCCGAAGTTCCAAAGTATCTGGGCAACGCCGGAATGCTTCCCGCGCCGATCGTCAGGCGCTTCCTCGGCGATCAGCGACCAACTTGCGGGAATGTCGGCACCGACGGCGAGACCGACGATCAGGAAGCCGAGCACGATCATCCACGGCGCGACCGCGAAGACGAGGATCGTCATGCCGAAAGCGTAGACGAGCATGTCCCACTGGTAGATCTTCTTGCGGCCCAGCTTGTCGCAGAGCCAGCCCCCGATCATGGCGCCCACGCCGGCGCCTATGGCATTGGGGCCGAAGGCGGCGATCAGGCCGAGCAGATTGTCCGACATGCCGTAGATGCCTTGCCAGAGCGCGAGCGCGGCGGCGCCCGCGACGATCGAGCCGGCGTCGATGTAATTGGCGAGGCCGGCGAGGATCGTGCCCTTCCAATCGTCCTTCTCGGCAGCCGGACCGCCGATCGTCGTTGCGTCGCTCATGCCTGTTCCTTCCCCAATCCCGTTGAATCTCTGATTGTGTCTCGAGATCCAATCCCGCAATCCATCATGCAATTGAAACTAACGGTCAAGTATGATTGTTAATTTGAGCACGATCTTCGCTCGAAATCCGGGAAAATATGCTCAGTTTCGCTCATCGCTGCCATATAGCGAAGGGGCTCGCATGCCTGCACGCAGCAACCGGTGTGGCGTTTCTTGTCGGCCGGAACCACGATCAGCCGGATGCCCGCCTTCCGGCTCCGCCCCACCGGCGCCTAAGGTGTAGCCAGACCCTCCATCATGCACAGGATGCTGCCCTTGTCGCTCCAACGTTTCCAGCGATTGTGGTGGGTATTCTTCGGGCCATATTCCCTTGGCGCGTCTCGCCAGCGCAGACCATTGCGATTGACGAGGATAATCCGCCACTTACACTGCCAGGCGAGAAGCTGGTTCGCGCTATCAGAATCCGCGTGTCAGGGACTTTACGCCAGTGACCTGACCCCTCTCTTTCATCCAGCTGCAACTGGAGGCCGAGGGGTGTTGTCGCGCATAAGCGCAGGCGAAGCAACGGGCGGGGTTAACCCCGCCCGTTGCTTTTCGAGTTCGGCGGCGAACGCCGCCGGGGTGGCGTAGCCGAGCGAGGAATGCGGCCGCTCGGTGTTGTAATCGTCGACCCATCGGGCGAGGATCGTGCACGCCTGGCCGATCGTGAAGAACAGCGTCTCATTGAGCAGCTCGTCGCGCATGCGACCATTGAAGCTCTCGACGAACCCGTTCTGCGTTGGTCTGCCGGGTGCGATATAATGCCACTCGATCCCGACATCGCCGCACCAAGCGAGCACCGCGTTCGACGCCAGCTCGGTGCCGTTATTGCTGACGATCATCTTCGGCGCACCGCGCCTGGCGATCGGATCACTCAGCTCGCGCACAACCCGCCGGCCCGAGATCGACGTATTGATCACCGCCGGCAGCACTCACGCGTCACGTCATCGACGATGTTGAGCACCCGGAAGCGTCGCCCGGTGACGAGCTGATCGTGGACAAAGTCCAAGCTCCAGCGCTGGTTGGGAACGCCCAGCTTTGGCACGAGTGGCTTAGGCACAAAGTCACTCCCAAAGAGCGTCAGATTATCCGCAATACTCGCCAGCACGCAGCGTCATGCTCACGGACGCTGAATTAGCCTCAATATGGTTCTATGTTTCGAATATATTTGAAAGATATAATTTTCCCTCGCAAAATTTACATCAGTGTAGATCGCCAAGGACCAGCGGCGACGAACCGTCCCCGGCGCACCGTCCATGTGAGAGGACGGGGTGCAGGGCCTGACGAGGGGCAACGCCGGTCGCCTGGCTTGGCGACAGCGTCCGGCGTCGCCAAAGGATCGCAGTGCCGACAATGGACGCCGCGCAAGCTTTTACGCTCGCTGTCCTACGTGTGAAGGATGAAGCGGGGCTCAGTGATCTCCTTGCCGAAGTCTGCGCGCAGCTTGGTTGCAGCTGGTTCGCCCTGACGCATCATGTGGATTTTCTGGCGGCGCCGGAAAGGGGGATCCGCATCCACAATTATCCTCCCGACTGGGCGCGGTGGTTCGACGACAATGGCCTTGGCACAACCGATCCGATTCACCGCGAAAGCCACCACCGCATGGCGGGTTTCATCTGGAGCGATGTTCCATGGCGCCGCCGCGAGCGACCGGGCGACCGCCAGATTTTTCAGCGGGCACGCCGGCACGGGATCGGAAACGGGCTGACCGTGCCGGCGCACCTTCCCGGCGAAGCGCATGGCTCCGTGTCCTTTGCCTGGGCCCCCGGGCAGGCGGCTTCGGTCGAGGCGCTGTTCTTCGCGACGATGATCAGCGGCCCCGCGTTCGAGGCTGCCCGGCTGCTCGCTTTTCCCGAGCTCGCCCTCGCACCGCGTCTCACCGACCGACAGCGCGAATGCCTGATCTGGGCGGCAAACGGCAAATCGGCCTGGGAATCATCGCATATCATCGGCCTCAGCCGTGACACGGTGAAGGAGCATCTGCGCAATGCGCGAGCCCGCTACGGCGTCCATGACGGCATGTCGCTTGCGATCCGCGCGCTCTTCGCGGGCGAGATCAGTTTCGGGGACTTCGTCCGCCGCTGACACCCCCCAGTTGTGTTATGGTCACACGGCGATTTGCCGTTCAATTGGATTGCCTCTCAACAAAGGAGGCATTCATGTTGCTGATCGTCGACCATTCGAACCGCGCCTATGAACATCTCGCGCTGCGGTCCATGTTCGAGGCGCGCAAGCGCGTTTTCATCGATCTTCTGAAGTGGGACGTCCCGGCACTTGCCGATCGCTTCGAGCTCGATCAGTTCGATGATATCTACGCCAATTATCTGATCGTCACCGACCGCGCTGGTCAGCACCTCGCCTCTGCGCGGCTGCTGCCGACCGTGCGGCCCGCGCTGCTCGGCAGCCTCTACCCCGATCTGGCCGACAGCCGGGTGCCGGAAGGGGAGGATATTCTCGAGATCACGCGCTTCTGCCTGTCGCCGGGCATTGGCGCGCGCGATCGCCGCGTCGCACGCGATGTGTTGCTCGTCGGCCTTGTCGAATATGCGCTCGCGAACGGCGTGCGGACCTACATCGGCGTCGCCGAGCTCCCCTGGTTCCGCCAGATCGAGCGTTTCGGCTGGGACTGCCGCGCGCTCGCCGAGCCGAAAATCCATGACGGCCGCGCACTCGTCGGCCTCGCGATCGATGTCGACGCCACGACGGCGTCGAAGCTCGCCATCAATGGCATCACCGGCGAAGCGGTACTGCCGCCCGCTGCGGCAGCTTGAAGGAGCGGGGCAATGATGATCAATCCTGCCGCCCTCGATGGGGCACCATTTCGCTCGCCTGCTGCCACTCGGCTGATGGGCGAGGGCTATGCGATCCTTCGGGGCGCCGCGCCTGCCGAATTGCTCGCCGCGACCGGTTCGGATCTCGCGCCGCGGTTCGCCGCGACGCCCTCTCGGTATGGTCGCCGGCGGCTGGGTGGCGCAGCATTATGGCTGGCGCGAGGCGTTCATCGTCATCGGCCTGCCGGGGCTGCTGCTGGCGCTTGCATCGCGTTTCTTCCTGCGCGAACCGCGCCTGATTCCGCGCTTCGCCGTTGCGCCCGAGGCCACCGAAGACGCGCAGGTGAGCATCCGGCGCCTGCTTGCGAAACCCGCCTATCGCAACATCGTTTATGCGCTCGTCCTCTATTTTCTGATGGCCTATGGCGCGCTGGTCTTCACCGCCTCCTTCATGATCCGCGTGCATGGCCTGACGGTTGCCGAAGCCGGCGCGCTGTTCGGCGCGATGTCGGCGGTCGGCGCGGTGATCGGCAATCTCGGCGGGGGCAAGATCGGCGACCTGCTTGCAAAGCGCGACATCGCCTGGCTCGCGCGCTTTCCCGGGATCATCCTGATCCTCGCGCTGCCGCTCTATGTCGGCGCCTTCGCGGTCGGTGACCTTGTGCTGATGGCCGCGATTTCGATGGTCGGCGGGACCTTGCTGACCGGGGCCGTGCCCGCGGTATTCGCGGCGATGCACACCGTCTGCGGCAGCAGGCGTCGGGCGATGGCGGTGGCGCTGGCCTTCTTCTTCGCCAATCTGGTCGGGTTGGGCGCCGGTCCCGTGCTGGCGGGTGCGATCAGCGACCATTTTGCGGGGATTTACGGGCCGGCCGAGGGGCTGCGCTATGCGCTGATGATCATGTCTCTGACCTTCCTGCCCGCGGGAATTTTCATGCTGCGCGCGGCGAAACATCTGCGCGCCGATGCCGAAGACTGAACCGGAGACGCTGAAATGATCGAAAAGGATATGCGCGGATCGCCCGCGGCCGGCGAAGTGGCGGCATTATACCGCACCCTGTTCCGCCCGGGCGAGGAGCATCTGTGGACGGCGGCCGACCTCGATGCGGCAGGCGGGCAGGCGGTCCATTTTTCGGCGCAGTCTTTCGAAGGCACGCTCGAGGATGGCCCGTCGGGCTGGATTTGCCGGCTGGACCTCGCCGATGGCAGCGTTCGCCGTGTCGCGCGCGGCCACCATTACCGGGGCAGTCCCGACGGCCGCGCCGCCTATGTCGAAAACGGGGCGGGCGGACAGGAGCTTCTCGTCCTGCTTTCGGACAGCGGCGAGCGGCTTGTGTCGATTGCCCTCGACATGCGGGTCGAAGCCCTCGCCTGGTCGCCGGGCGGGCGCGATCTTCTGGTTCTGGGCGCCGATTCAGGCGCCGACGTTTCGGGCGCGGAGGGCGGTTTTGCCCTGCGCGGTGAGGATGAGGGGCCGGATTGGCTTCCCGAAGTGGCATCGTCGAGCGCGCAAAATCTGTGGCGACGGCTCTATGTCTGGACGGCGGGCGCGACGTCGCTGCGGCCCGTGACGCGGCCGCCGGTCAATGTCTGGGAGGCCGCATGGCTGGGCGACGATGCGTTCGCCGTCGTCGCGAGCAATCATCACAGCGAGGGGAGCTGGTACGAAGCGAGCCTGCGCGTGCTCGACGCAGCGACGGGTGCCGAGCGCGCACGCTATTCGGGCGCCGAGCAGATCGGCGTTCCCGCCGGATCGCCCGACGGTGCGCGCTGGGCCGTTCTGGAAGCTTTTTGCAGCGATCGCGGCATCGTCTGCGGTCCCGTCACTTTGGGCGATGCCGACGGCCAGCGCGTGCTCGACCTCGGCGGGGTCGAGGCGACCGATCTTCGCTGGCGCGACGCCGATAACCTCCTCTTCGCGGGCGTCCGCGATGCCGAGACCGTCGTGGGCGAAATCAACGTCGCGACGGGCGAACGGCGCGAACATTGGGCGTCGGAGGCGCTGACGGTCAGCGGCTGGTACCCCTCGGCGGTTCCCGCAGCGGACGGTTCGGCGTTCGCGATGATCGAGGGCTATGCCTGTCCGCCCGCGATCGCGCGTTTTTCGAATGGCGAGGCGCAGCGGCTGGTGGATTTTGCGCCGACGCCGGCACCGGCGATCCCCGGTACGATGCGCTATCACCGCTGGCAGGGGCGCGACGGGCTCGAAATCGGCGGCTGGCTCGTCCTGCCGGGCGGCGAAGCGCGGAACCTTCCGCTCTTCGTCGACATCCATGGCGGCCCCGTCTGGGCGCATCGCAACCGTTATGCGGCGGCCTTGCGCGCGGGGCCCGTCCTCGTTGCGAAGGGCTATGCCCTGCTACTGCCCAACCCGCGCGGGTCGGGCGGGCGCGGTCAGGATTTCGCGCGCCGCGTCCACAAGGACATGGGCGGCGAGGATATGCACGACTATCTGGCGGGCATCGACAGCCTCGTCGACGCCGGGATCGTCGATCCGGCGCGCGTCGGCGTGTCGGGGACCAGCTATGGCGGTTTCATGAGTTCGTGGCTGGTGACGCAGACCGATCGCTTCGCGGCCGCCGTTCCCATCTCTCCGGTCGCGAACTGGTACAGCCAGCATTATGCGTCGCAAATCCCCTGGTTCGATATGGCGCTGCTCGAAGGGTCGCCGCGGCGGCCCGGTGGGCAATATTTCGACCGCAGCCCGGTCTTCTTCGCCGAAGGCGCGACGACGCCGACGCTGATCCTCGCGGGCGGGCGCGACAAGAATACGCCGACGGGGCAGGCGATCGAATTTTTCGGTGCGCTGTCGGAGGCGGGAGCGGAAGCCGCGCTCGCAGTCTATCCGGGCGATGGTCACAGCCTGCGCGGCTACCCCGCCTATCTCGATTCAGCGGCGCGCATCGTCGACTGGTTCGGCCGCCATATTCCGGCCGCTTCCTGACATAGCAGCAAAGGACCTCCCCATGACCCTCGGCCCCTCCGCCTGGCCCGAAGCCGATCGCGAGCATTATTGGAACATCCAGCAGACCGCGCTTCCCGGCAATCCGCCGGCGCGGGGCAAAGGCGGCGCCGTCTCGACCGCGCTCAACGGGCTTGCGGCGCGCGTTGGCGAAGAGGCGCTGCGGCAGGGCGGCTCGGCGGTCGATGCGGTGATGAGCACGGCACTCGCCCAGATCGTCCTCGGCGGCGGGGCGGTCATCAGCTTCTTCGGTATCCTGTCGCTGATGCATTATGACGCCGCGAGCAACGACGTGACCTCGCTCAACGCGGGATGGAACACGGTGCTCGCCGAGGATGATCCGATGTCGATCCCGGGCAAGCTCAACCCGGCGGCCGACGGCGTGACCAACATGATGCTCGAAGGCGAACCGTCGGGGCGGACCGCGATGGTCGGCGGCTTCATGCGCGGGCTGGAGGCGGCGCACCGGCGTTTCGGCAAACTGCCTTTTGCCCGTCTGTTCGATGCCGCGATCGAAATCGCCGAGGACGGGTTTGCGGTGTCGGCCGGGCTCGCGCGCTACATCGACGTGCGCAAGACCGACCTCGCGCGCCTGCCCGAAACGCGGTCGATCTTCTACAAGGGCGACGGCACGCCCTATGTCGAGGGCGACCATTTCCGCCAGCCCGCGCTCGCCGAAACGCTCCGCCGCGTCGCGAGCGAGGGCGCGGATTATATGTACAAGGGCGCCTGGGCGGCGCGCTGCGTCGAGGCGATACAACGCGACGGCGGCAAGATGACGCTACAGGATCTGGTCGACTATCGCCCAATCTGGTCAACCCCCGCCACGGTCGAGCGCGAAGACTATACGATCGCGGTCCTCGGCGAGCCCTGCGAAGGCTCGGTCAACCTCATCGAATCTCTCAATCTGGCTGAGGCCGCGGGGATCAAGGAACTCGGCCACTGGTCGACCTCGTCCGACAGCCTTGTACGGCTCGCCAAATGCTGCGCGGCGATCGGCGGCATGCGCTACGAAAGCCCCGAGGAGCAGCAAAAGGCCTTTCCGGGTATCGACATGAGCCGCGCGTCGCGCCTGACCCGCGAACATGCCGGCGAGCTCTGGCAGCGGCTGGTCGATCGGGAACCCGTGCGCTTCCTTCCAAAGGGGACGCATTCGGACGTCGTTGTCGCGGTCGACGCCGACGGCAACATGGCCGCGCTCTGTCACTCGATCAATTGCCTGATCTGGGGCCAGACCGCGATCGTCGTCGATGGTGTGTCGGTCGGCGACCCCGCCGCTTATATGCAGTCGATGGTCACGGCGACCCCGCGCGGCGCGCAACTGCCTAACCCGATCGAGGTCGGGCTGGTGATCAAGGATGGTCGGCCCGAAATCGCCTGGTCGTCGATGGGGGTCGGATTGCATTATCAGACGACCCAGTCGCTCCTGAACGTGATCGACTTCGGCATGACGATCGAGCAGGCCGCCGATGCGCCGCGGCTGCTGCTCCCGATCTCGCCCGACGGCAGCCAGCGCGAACTGATCCTGCGTGTCGTCGAAGGAGAGTTTTCCGACGATTTGCTCGAAGCGACTGGGCTCGAAATCAAAGCGATCCCACCCGCCGAGGCGCGCTTTGCGCAGGGGCTGTGGGTCGCCGTCCGGCGCGATCCGGCGACGGGCGACCTCAACGCCATTTCACCGCGTTATACCAACGGGCAGGCTGCGGCGATTCGCTGACGACGTGGGTTCTGAGGCATCTCGGCTGAACGCCGGGCCAGACCTTCGCAAATATCCGACGATCGCGGGCTCTATGTCGGCGATTTGGGGGGTGGACGACGGCGCGGATTGCTGCTCAACTCCGACAGAGGTTGCCGCTGGTGCGGCAGCCCGGGGGCAGGGCTAGCCCCTTGGGCCATGGCATTCGGTTCCTGCCGGCAGAGTAGGATCGGATACTACGGCGGGATGGAGAGGAACTGCTATGCGAGCGGCGCTGCGTGAAAGAGGCGACTGTATTCTGGTCTACGCTTTGTCCCTGGGCGTATGGGGCGCCATAATGTGGATCATTTTCGACAAGCTCTGAACGATCGCGGAGCCGTGGATAAAAGGGCGGGCGCTGATTTCGCAGCGGGGGCTGGGGAGCGGCATGTACTATTGCCGCCGTGTAAGGCGCTTTTGAACCATCTGCGGAATGAATCGGTTTCCGGGTAGCGGATGCCTGATCCAGTAAAGCCCAAATATCCCCCATCCCGGTCTCGCGCGATTTCGGCGCCCGAAAGCTGTCCCGAATGGCTCAGCAATCATATATTTAGTGCTCGTGACATATCCGGTATAGAATAGGTCGAGGGATTGTCAGGAGAGGGCAAATGATACGGCTGTTTGCTGCGATCCTTTTCGCCGTGACCGCGCCGAATCAAGGGGCGGCTTTTCAGGTTCGCGAGAGCCTTGCCGGCGGCAATTCCTATTATAACCAATGCGTAGCCGGCCCGAAGGACTATAGCGCCTGCATCGGATATTTCATGGGCATCGCCGACGCGCCGGTGATGAACATGGGCAAGGCACCCGAAGAGGCGATCTATTGCCTGCCGGCAGGTGCATCCTATGAGCAGCATCGCGACGTGTTTCACAAATTCCTGCGCGACAACCCGACGATAAGGCATATTTCCACGCATCACCTGTTCCTGATGGCGATGAATGCCGCTTTTCCCTGCAAGAATTCGCCATCACTGTCGATCGATCCGGACACCGGCGGCCTGTATATGACGGCGCCCAAGCCGCGATGATCGCTGCCGGCGGTTTAGATGCCCGCCATCGTCGACCGGTTTGCGTCTTTGAGCAGCTGAAGCATCCGTTCGCGCATCGCGAACTTCTGTACCTTGCCGGTCACCGTCATCGGGAAACCGTCGACGAACAGGATATGCCGGGGAATTTTATAGTGCGCGATGCGGCCCCGGCAAAAGCTCCTTACCTCTTCGGCGGTGAGCGTCGCGCCGGGGCGCAGGATGGCCCAGGCGCATAATTCTTCGCCATATTTGTCGTCGGGTACGCCAACGCATTGCGCGTCGACGATGTCGACATGCGTCATCAGATATTCCTCGATCTCGCGCGGGTAGATATTCTCGCCGCCGCGGATCACCATATCCTTGATCCGTCCGACGATCCGGCAATAGCCATGCTCGTCGATCGTTGCGAGATCGCCCGTGTGCATCCAGCCGTCCGCATCGACCGTTTCGGCCGAGCGTTCGGCGTCGTCCCAATAGCCGAGCATGACCGAATAGCCGCGTGTGCAAAGCTCGCCCGTCTGCCCGCGCGGCACGACCTCGCCTGCAAGGTCGATCAGCTTGACCTCGAGATGCGGCTGGACGCGGCCCACCGTCGATACGCGCAGATCGAGCGGATCGGCGGTGCCGCTCTGGAAACTGACCGGGCTGGTTTCGGTCATGCCATAGGCGATCGTGACCTCGTCCATGTGCATCCGGTCGATCACCTCGCGCATGACCGTCATCGGGCAGGGCGATCCGGCCATGATCCCGGTGCGGAGCGAAGACAGGTCGAAGCGGTCGAAATCCGGGTGCGCGAGCGCGGCAATGAACATCGTCGGCACGCCGTAAAGTGCGGTGCAGCGCTCGGCCTCGATGGTTTCGAGCACGGCGTGGGGGTCGAAAGCCTCGGCCGGGTAGATCATCGTCGCGCCGTGCACCGCGCACGCCAGATTGCCCATCACCATGCCGAAGCAATGATATAGGGGGACGGGAATGCACAGCCGGTCGGCAGGGGAGAGACCGATCCGTGCGCCGACGAACGCGCCATTGTTGAGGATATTGCGGTGCGACAGCGTCGCGCCTTTGGGAAAGCCGGTTGTGCCGCTGGTGAACTGGATGTTGACCGGCATGGCGGGATCGAGCCGGATGTCCGCAAGCATTTCGGTCCTGGTGCTGGACAGCGCATCGAATGGCAGGCAGCCTCCGCGGTCCTTGTCGCCCAGCACGATGACGAGGCGGAGGTCGGGCAGGCGCGCCGCGCGCAGCATTCCCGGCGTCGAAGCCGGTAATTCGGGTGCCAGTTCGCCGAGCATCGCGATATAGTCGCTGCTCTTGTGCGAAGGAGCGAGGATCAACGCCGTGCAGCCGACCTTGTTCAGCGCATAATCGAGCTCGGCGACGCGATAGGCGGGATTGATGTTGACGAGGATCAGCCCCGCCTTGGCCGTTGCGAACTGGACGATGACCCATTCGGCGCAATTTGGCGCCCAGATCCCGACCCGGTCGCCAGGCTTCAGCCCGCGTTCGAGCAAGCCGGCCGCAACTGCATCGACGCGCGCCTTGAGTTCGCTCCACGTCCAGCGCACCGACTGGTGCCGGACAACCAGCGCTTCGCGATCGGGATGGCGCGCCACGGTCCGGTCGAAACAGTCGCCGATCGTCATTTCGATCAGCGCGGCGTCGGTGTCACCGCGAACGATGCTGTCGGTCATGCGATTTCATTCCTGAATTCATTGTCGCGCAATTCCTTGCGCCGGATCTTGCCGCTCACGGTCTTGGGCAGGCTGTCGACAAATTCGATACGACGCGGATATTTATACGGCGCGGTGGTCCGTTTCACATGATCCTGCAGCGTCCTCACCAATGCGTCGGAAGCCTTGTGCCCGGCCGCAAGGACGACGAACGCTTTCACCACCTCGCCGCGCGTCGGGTCGGGGCTCGCGACGACGGCGCTTTCGGCGACCGCCTCATGCTCGAACAGCACGCTTTCGACCTCGAACGGCCCGATGCGATAGCCCGACGAGAGGATCACATCGTCAGCCCGCCCGACGAACCAGAAAAAGCCGTCGGCGTCGACCGTCGCGCGGTCACCGGTCAGGTACCAGCCGCCCCGGAATACGCTCGCCGTGCGATCGGGGTCGCCGCGATAGCCCAGGAACAGACCCGGCGGACGGCGCTCGCCGACGCGCAGCGCAATGTCGCCTTCCTCGTCCGGCGGCAGGACCGCACCATCATGGTCGATCACCGCCAGGTCGATGCCCGGCGTCGGCCGCCCCATCGCGCCCTGTCGCGCCGCGCCCGCGCGGTTGCAGCAAAGCAGCACCGTTTCGGTCTGTCCGTATCCGTCGTGGATGTCGAGCCCGGTCGCTTTCTTCCACAGGTCGATCACCTCGGGGTTCAGCGGCTCGCCCGCGCTGACGCAGTGGCGCAGATGGGGAAAGTTGCGTCCGCCCAAATCGGCGCGCACGAACATGCGATAGGCGGTCGGCGGCGCGCACAATGTCGTCACCGGGTGGCGCTCCAGCAGGTCCATCGCGGCGACCGCATCGAACCCCGGCGCATGGTTGACAAAGATTGCCGCACCCATCAGCCAGGGCGCGAACAGGCTGCTCCACGCCGCTTTCGCCCAGCCGGTGTCGGACATGTTCCAATGCAGGTCGCCGGGACCGAGATCGAGCCAGAAGCGCCCGGTGATTTCGTGCGCCAGCGGATAGCCCGCGCCATGGATCGTCATCTTGGGCTGGCCCGTCGTCCCGCTGGTGAAGTAGCAGAGCGCGGGATCGTCGAACGCGGTATCGGCCACATCGTCCAGCGGCGCAGCCGCCGCTTTTGCTACGCCATAATCGATCCATCCCGGGCGCGCGCCGCCGATATGGACCAGCGGGATCGCGGCATCGACCGGCGTTTCGTCGACCCGCGGCGCGACGTCGGACCCTGCGACGATGCAACGGGCGTCGGCGGCGTCGCAGCGATAGGCGATGTCCTTGGGCGTGAGCTGCACCGTGCCCGGCGAGGCGATCGCGCCCAGCCGCAGGCAGGCGAGCATCAACTCCCACCATTCGATCTCGCGCGACATCAGGATCAGCACCGTGTCGCCGCGCCCCACGCCCGCGGCGCTCAGGACCGACGCGGCGCGCGCGGCATGGCGAGAAAGTTCGGCAAAGCTGCGGTCGACGACCGCGCCGGTGCCGTCGGTCCACAGCATCGCACGATCGTCCGGCCTTTCGTTCGCCAGCCGGTCGATCGCGTCGCGCGCGAAATTATAATGCGTCGGCGGATCCCAGTCGAAAACCTCGCTCATCCGCCGCGCGCTACATTGATCACCGACAATTGCGTATATTCGGCCAGCCCTTCTTCGGACTGTTCGACGCCGAGGCCCGACGATTTGATCCCGGCCATCGGGATATGCGGGCCGATCGCGACATGCTGGTTCACCCACACCGATCCGCTTTCGATCCGGTTCGCGACGGTCACTGCACGATCGACGTCGCGCGACCAGACGGAGGCGCCAAGGCCATAGGGCGACGCATTGGCGCGCGCGACGACGTCGTCGATGTCCGAATAGCGGATCACTGGCAGGATCGGGCCGAACTGCTCCTCGTCGACGATCTCGTGCCCGTCGGTGACGTCGCGCACGATCGTCGGGCGCAGGAAATAGCCGGCACGGTCGATAATCTCGCCGCCGGCGACAATCGTGCCGTCGCGGCGTGCGCTTTCGAGAAAGGCCTTCACCTTCTCATATTGCGCCTTGTTCTGGATGGGGCCCATCTGCGCCCCCTGCGCCAGCCCGTCGTCGACCACCGCCGCCTCGGCCAGCCGCGCCAGTTCGTCGCACATCGCATCATAGATGCTGTCGTGGACATAGGCGCGCTTGATCGCGAGGCAGACCTGCCCGCAATTGAGGAAAGCCGCGTTGAAAATGCCCTGCGCGACCTCGCGTACATCGACATCGTCGAGCACGATGCCAGGATCGTTGCCGCCAAGCTCGAGCGTCAGGCGCTTCAGTCCGTCGGCGGCGCTCGCCATGATCTTCTTGCCTGTCGCGGTCGATCCGGTGAAGCCGACCTTGGCGATGCGCGGGTCGGCGGTCAGATAGCCGCCGAGGTCATTGGCATCGACGATGATGTTCACCACGCCCGCCGGAAAGATGTCCTGGCAGAGTTCGCCCAGCATCAACGCGCAGACGGGTGTCGTCGGCGCCGGTTTCAGCACGATCGTGTTGCCCGCGATCACCGCCGGGCCGATCTTCCAGCAGGCGACGAGCAGCGGGAAATTCCACGCGATGATCCCCGCGACGACGCCGAGCGGCTTACGGCGGACCTGGATGAGCCCGTTCGCATCGTCCTGGATCGTCCGTTCGGCGATGTCGAGCGTCGCATAGTGGCGAAGATAGCCTTCGGCCCACGCGATCTCGCCCTGTGCCTCGGCCAGCGGCTTGCCCTGTTCCTGCGTCAGTGCGCGCGCGAGCTTGTCGGCATTGGCGGCGATTGCGTCGGCCAGCGCGCTCACCTTCGCCTGGCGCTCCGCCATCGGCACCTCGGCCCAGCCGGGAAAGGCGGTCGCCGCGGCCTCGATCGCGTCGTCGGCCTGCCGTTCCGAGGCACGCGCGACCGTCGCGAATATCTCTTCGGTCGCGGGGTTGATCACGTCCATCGCGTGATCGCCGTCGACCAGCCGTCCGCCGATCAGCATCTTGTAATCAGACATCCGCTCTCTCCGATCAGAACTTCGTGCCCACCGTCACGCCATATGTCCGTGGCGTTCCGACGTGATTATAGTCGAACCCGAACCCGGCGAGCAGGTCGACGCGCGAGGTGAAATAGAATTTGTTGGTGAGATTCTTGCCCCAGATCGAGGCGTTCCAGCGGCCGTCGGCCGATTCCCAATCGATGTGCCCGGCCAGCAGCACATAGCTGTCCTGCTTCAGCCGGGGGATATTGAGCACCTCGAAATATTGGCTCGACGAATAGTTGATGTCGCCGTGCAGGCTCAGCTTGCCGCCGGCGGCGTCCATCACTGTCGCATCGACGCCGCCGGTGAAGGTGAATTTGGGCGCGTTCGACAGATTGTTGCCGCGGACATCGACCCCGCTGACGATACCGCGCTTGATCTTGGTATCGAGCAGGCCGACCCCGGCGCGCAGCGTCACCATGTCGGTCGCACGTACGGTCAGCTCGGCTTCGCCGCCCAGGATGCGCGACCGCGGGATGTTGAGCAAAGTCTGCGCTGCGGTCGCGGGATCGATGTTGATGAATTGCTGGTTGCTATAGCTGTAATGGAAGGCGGCGAGGTTGAGCGTGACGCGGCGGTCGGCGAACTGGCTCTTCAGTCCCAGTTCGAAGGCTTCGATCTTTTCGGCCTTCGCGACCGACAGTTCGGATGGGTCGAAAAAAGCCTGCGCGTTGAAGCTCGGGGCGCGGTATCCGCGACTGTAATTGCCATACACCATCACGTCGGGATTGATCTTGTAGTCGGCGCCGATCTTACCCGACAGATTCTCCTGGCTGTAATCGAGCCGCGACGGCGGGATCAGGTTCATCACCAGCACCCCGTTCGGCCCCAGCGCGTTGGATTCGAAATTGCTCTGCGTCCCCTTGTCGTGCGTGAAGCGAAGGCCGCCGCGTAGCGTCAGCTGGTCGGTCAGCTCGAAACTCACGTCCGAATAGAGTGCATAGCTTTTCTTGAGCTGATCGAAACTGTTGCGGAACAGGCAGCCCAAGGGGAAACCCGCAGCACAATCGGCATCGGTAACGCCGGGCAGGCCGTCGGAATCGATATCCTTGCCGATTTCGAACGTCGTCTCGTTATAGACTTTCTCGCGGTTGAAATAGGCGCCGAGGATGAAGTTGAACGGGCCGCCAAAGTCGCTCGTCAGGCGCAGGTCCTGCGCGAATTGCGTTGCGCGGTCGGTATAGGGGATTTCGAGCAGCTCGGTCGCGGTGCCGTCGGTGTCCTCATAAAAATTGAGGCGGCCCTTGTCCCACGACGTCACGCTGGTGATCGCGAGCGCGTCGCTCAAATCGACCGTACCCGTCAGCGACACCGACCAAGTGCGCGCGCGTCGGCGGTCGGTGACGTTCGCCTCGATCTCGCGGCGCCCCAACCCCGGCCGGTTCACCGCCTCGGGCTGCGCATAAATGCCATAGTTGCGCGGGTTCTGGTAACTGGTCGACGCGCGCAGGATAAAGCGTGCGCTGTCGTTCGGTTCGAACAGCAGGCTGCCGCGCACGCCATATTCGCGCACGCTCGCAAGGTCGGGTTCGCCCGGAAGCTGGTTCTTGAACCAGCCGTCGGCGCGCGCGAAGGTGAAGGCGACGCGCGCCGCCAGCGTCTCGCCCAGCGGCACGCTGAATGCGCCATTGGCCTCGTAGCGGTTGTAGTTGCCATAGCCGAGGTTCAGATACCCCTCGGTATCGCCCAGCAACGGCGTCCGGCTGATCAGGTTGACCGCGCCGCCGGTCGTGTTCTTGCCATAAAGCGTGCCCTGCGGTCCGCGCAGCACCTCGACGCGCTCAAGGTCGTACATCGCGACGCCCAGGAACGCGAAATTGCCCTTGTAGACTTCGTCGTAATAGGTCGCGACGGGGCTGGCCTGGTTGAGGCTGTAATCCGACATCGACACGCCGCGCAGCGCAAAGATCGGCGTGTTGTCGCCGACGGTCGAGGTCAGCTGCAGGTTGACGATCTTGCTGGCGAGTTCGTCTGCCTGCGTGACGCGCTGTTTTTCAAGCGAATCGCCGCCGATCGCGCTGACCGCGATCGGAACGTCCTGCAGCCGTTCGGATCGTTTCTGGGCGGTGACGACGATATCGGTCCCATCAACCGTTTCGGCAACGGCGGTGTCGGCGGCGGCCTCCTGTGCCAGCGCCGGCATGGCCACGCCGGCCAGCAGCAGCGCGAGCATCGGACGGGCAGCGCATGGCGTTATTCCCTTGGTCATCGAAATCCTCCCCTGTTCCTATTTCTGTTGTTTGTCCCCGGGCATGCGGGCGACCATGCCCGCGCGTATCGTCATCGCCTCCGCGCGCAGCGGTTTCAGCCGCAGCCGTCCCACCTCGGCAGGGGTGTAGGGCTTGAAATCCGCGGGGACGTTCGCGGCGTCGAAGCGCACAAGCGACCAGTTCACCACTTCGGCTAGATCGGCGTCGGACAGCGCCGCCGTCGCCACGCCCGGCACTTGCACCAGATATTCGCGGCCGCCGGGCACCTGCAGGAAGCGCGCGACGAAACCCGCCATCGTTGGCGTCGTTTGCGGCGTTCCCGTCGCGTCGGCGCGGTGGCATCCCTGGCATGACAATATCCAGTTCTGCCGCGCGCGCGCGGCGTTCGCGACGCCGGGAATGGTTTCGGCTCCGCTCCACGCCGGCGTTGCCACGGCCGCTCCGGTCGCTGCGATCAGCGCAGAGACGGCCAGCCACCTCATTTCGCCCCGGTGCCAGCCCGCAGCCGGCCGACCGCCGCGCTGTTGAGCGCCGTACCGCCTGCACGATATCCGGCGACCTCGCTTGCCGAAAAGGGCTTTGCCGAACTGCCCTTCAAGACATGATTCAGCACCGCGGCGACCTGTGCGTCGTTCAGACCCGCCTGCGCGGGCATCATGCCGCGAAAAGGCTTGCCGCCGATGGTGATTGGTCCCGACACGCCGCGGATCACGACCAGCGCAAGATAGCGGCGCCCGGCCGGCGTGGCGGCAAGCGACGCGGTATTGCTCTTGAGCGGCGGAAAGGCGCCCGGAACGCCGGCGCCGGTGGCGAGGTGGCACGCCGCGCACCGCTTGTAGACTGCGGCGCCGTCCTGTGCGGCGGCATGTCCCGCCGTTAGCCCGGTCAACCCGACAAGGATCGCAAGCCGCCGCATCATTGCTGTTCCAGCGCGACGCCGAGGATCACCGCGGTCGAGCAATTATAGATCGCGCTTTCGGTTCCGAGGCACCAGTTGATGTCGTTGTTCGCCTGCGGCCGCACCATCGGCCGGTCGTGCTCGTTGCGGTTGCACAGGCAACGCCCACACGATGATTTGCCGCAGCAGTCGTTATAGCTGATAATATAGGCGCGGTTGTCGGCGGGATTCTGGCACGTACCGATCCAGGTGATCGGCGACATTTCGGTACCCGGCGGACAACTGCTCGCCGTGCCGCCGCAGCAACTGCACAGGAAACCGTCGATCGCACAATAACGCCAATAGTCGCACTGCGTCTGGTCACCGGGGTCCTGCGGATTGCCTGTCGGTTGCGGTGCGATCGGATCGCCGCCGCCGCTATGCCCGTGTCCCTGCGCCTGCGCGCGCGACACCGGCAGCACCGGGATCACCGCCGTGCCGGTCAGCGCGCCGCCGATCAGCGTCAGCAGGCTGCGCCGCGATGTCGCGCGGGCGACCCGTCGCGTCATTTTTTCGGAAAATTTGTCCAGTCCCGACATATCCGTCCCCTTCTTGTCGCGTCGTGCGGGATCAGCCGCGCGCGAGATATTCCTGGATCGAGGCGACGCGGCGTTCCTTGGCCTCGAACAGGCTTTCCAGATGCTCGCGATTGTTGACGAGGCCGAGCGAGGCGATGTTTCCCGCCTCGTCGATCAGCACCGCATAGGGCAACTTCGAGACCCCGAGCGACCGGCCGAGTTCTTCGGATAGCACATAGTCGAAACCCGCGAGCCCCTCGGCCATCACCAACCGCCGATGCGCTGCCGCGTCGCCGTCGCTCGCCAGCACGACATCCAGCCAGCCGCGCTCGGCGGAACTCGCCGACCGGACGACGGGCAGCAATGTCTTGCAGACCGGGCAATCGGGCGAGAGAAAGAAGATCAGCTGGCCGCGCCGTTGCCGTTTGCCGCCGATCGCGACCTCCTTGCCCTCCAGCGTCCGCAGGGTCATTTCGGGTGCCTTGTCGCCGACATTGACTTTCTGGTGCAGCGTCAGCGCGCCGGCGGGGGCTATGCGTTCGTGGAGGACGCCGACCTGCCGCGCGAGCGCCGCGACAAGTACGCCGAGAACGGCGACGGCGATCCAGAGCAGGATTTGCGAGGCGAGGAAAAATCCGGTCATCGTGCAGCACTCCGGCTGGTGGCGGGAAGATGGGCGATTTCGCCGGCCGCGAAGAGCAGCGCGACAAAGGCGAGGGCGGCGAAGATCGACTGGACGCCGACGCCGACGCTCCCGGCGGGAGAGAAGAGGAGGGCGAGCGCAGCGAGAGCGAGCGCGAAGGCGCGCGCGATGGCGAAGCGGCCGATACCGCTCCGGCGTGCGCCAAAGTCGCAGCCGCAATCGATGCCTCCGTCGCCGCGTCGGCGGGCGCCGACCAGCGCGGCGCCATATCCCACCCACAGCAGCGCTGCGAGCAGCGCGCCTGCCGAGCGCGAAACCGGAAAGAGCAGGGCGAGCGCGGCCGCAAATTCGGTCGCAGCCGCCGCCATCGTGACCGGCGCTGCAATCGCCGGATCGATACGAAGCAGCCCGGCCGTTGCCGAGGCCAGCCGCGACCGTTCGGCAAGCTTGTGCGCCGCCGCGATGCCAAGGACCATCGCGAGAAACAGGGTGAGGACCGATAGAGCCGTCGACATCAGCGGGCCGCCGTCATCGTCATCGGGTCGTGCGCTACGCTCGCAATCGTTCGGACGAATGCGCCGCTCGCGGCGTCATAGACGTCGAGCGAGCCGTCCGGGCGTGACGCAACGAGCAGCGGCTTGTCCTGCTGCGTCGCCTCGATCGAAACGCTGTGGTTCTTGAGTGCGATACGGCGAACGACCGATTTCGCCTTGGGATCGATCACCCACGCCTCGGTGCCGCCATCCTTGTGCGACCCTTCCGCGCCCTTGGGATTCATCAGCACATAGAGGAGCCCCGCGCGGTCGGACGAAACGACCTGCCAGCCGCCGGGCCGCCATTCGGGCGCGCCGCCGTCCTGTTTGGGGAGTGCGAAGCTGCCGAGGTCTTTTGCCGCCGCGCCGGAAAAATCGATCGCGCGCAAATTGCCCTTGAAGCTGACGAACCAGCCCGTCCGCCCGACCATCGCGGGGGTCATGAACAGCGGATCGTCGTCGATGTCGTTGAACACCGGGCTCGTGACAGTCGGCCCGGCCTTGCCCGCCGCGTCGAGAGTCATGCTCGTCATCGTGCCGTCGGCGCAGAGCGAGGTGAAACCGCGCGGGCCCGTCGGATAGACGAGCGAGCAGCCCGGCAGGTCGATGTCGGACAATATCTTGCGGCCGGCAAGGTCGACGACGGTCACCGACGATCCCGGCGTGAAGTTGAAGACCAGCGCCCATTTTTCGTCATTGGTGAGTTGGAGGCTGTTGCGGAGCGTGACGAACAGGCCGCGCTTGCCGCCGGGCAGTACGATCTCGCCCTTCGGCGCAAGCGTCTTCGTATCCCAGATCGTGATGACGTCGGTTCGCTCGCCGCGCGTCAGCCGCGAATAGAAGGTTTCGCTGACATAGATTTCGCCGCGCGTCGTCGACGGCAGGATGTTGCCGAATTGGGCGACGGGAATCTGGCCGCGCAAGTGGCTGTTCTCGGCGCCGACGTCGACCAGAGCGGCGCGGCCGTCGGGCAAGCTGTTGAAGTGAAGGTCGTGCACGAAGATCCAGCTCGCGGGATAGCGTTCGGGCAGTTCGGTGACGGTCGGTACCGGTTCTTCGGGCAAGGGCTGCGGATAGTCCGCCGCGTGTCCGGCTGCGGCCGACATCATCAATGCGGCAAACGCCGCCCCTCTCAGAATGCACTGCATCCCGCACTCCCTGGTTCGTGCTGACAATGGCTCTTGCGGCCGATTCGAGATGATGTTGATCGTTCGTCCAATTTTAGTCAATTGTCAAAATTAGGGCACTTGTCCAATGTCGCCAACGCCGTTACCAAGATCGTGGAGGATACTGAATCTTGACGAATTTCATTGTTCCCGACCTGAAAATAACCCCGCGACCCGGGGGCTATGCGCGCGGTCAGGATGGCTTCGAGCATATTCTCCGCTCGGCGCTGTCGCTGCTCGTGAACCATGGATCGGCCGCGCTGACGCTCCGGCGGATCGCGGCCGAATCGGGAATGAACGTCGGCAACCTCAACTATTATTTCCGGTCGAAGGAGGAGCTGATCCGCGAGTTGCTCAACGCGGTCATCAGCAGTTACGAGGAATCGTTCGACGAGATTATTCACGAGCCGGGCGCGAGCGCCGAGGCGCGGCTCGAGAATTTGGTCATGCTCGTTCTCGAGGACATCACGACCAAGAAGACGACGCGCTTCTTCCCCGAGCTTTGGGCGATGGCGAACCACGACCCCTTCATCCACGACCGGATGAGCGAGCTTTACGATCGTGCGCGCGTGTCGCTCAACGAACTGATCGGAGAGATCAATCCGGAGCTGCCCAGCGACCAGCGCGAGATACTCGCGCTGTTCATTTCGGGGTCGATGGAAGGCATGACGGTCTTCGCGGGCTATCAAAAGCCCTGGGCCGCCCAGATGCCGATGCTACAGACGCTTGCGAAGAAATCCTTCGTGCAACTGGTAAAGTCGCTGCGGGCGGAGGATTTCAAGGCCGCCTAGCGCGGCCCCGGCGCCGTTCGGCGGCATCCGGCTTCCCGGTCGCCGGCCGAACAGCATATTGCCCGCCGACGCGATTTAGAAGCGGGCGTTGATGCTCACCCAATAGCTGCGCGCCTTGTCCTTGTTGTTGTAGTGATCGATGTAGGTCGGCGTGTAGGCACCGTTCACCGGCGTGCCGAAATCGACGTCATAAGCACGGAAGTCCCGATTGAGCAGGTTGTTCACGCGGCCGCTGAGCGTCAGATGGTCGTTCAGCCGGTATTGCGCGCCGAAATTCAGCACCGTGTAGCTTTTGTAGTAGAGATGCTGGCCGTTGGTGCCGAGCCCGCGATAGCGGCGCGAACGATGTTCGGCCGACAGCTGTGTCGACAGGCCGTCGAGCGGCCGCCAGTCGAGCGTCGCATTAGCCATATGCTTGGCCGATTGGGTCAGCGGCTGACCCGCCGAAGCGCCCGTCTGCTGTTTGCTGTCGGTAAAGGTGTAGTTGGCACGGATCGAGAGGCCGCTGAAAAATTCATAACGCCCCGCGACTTCGGCGCCCTTGATCCGCGCCTTGTCGACGTTGAACGGGATGCTGATCGTGCTGCCGAGCCCGAGCACGGCGTAATAGTCGCCGAGATTGGCGCAGGGGCGCACGAAGTTGGTCAGCGCGCAAGGCTGGACGATCGTCGTGTCGATCTTGTCCTTGAACTTGTTGTGGAACAGCGTGACGTTGAGCCCGCTGTTCGCGGTCGGGTTCCAGTAGAGCGCGATCTCGCTGTTCACGCTGCTTTCGGGTTTCAGGTCGGGGTTGCCGATGAAGGGGCTGGTGCCCTGGCCGCCGAAACCGCGGATGCCGTCATAGAGGTCGGTGGTCTTCGGCGTCTTGTAGCCGGTGCTCACGCCGCCCTTCAGCGTAAGCGTCGGGCTGATGTCGTAATTGGCGTAGATGCGCGGGCTGAAATGACCGCCGAACAGGTTGTGATTGTCGTAACGGACGCCGCCGGTGATGCTGAAACCTTCGAAGGGCGTCCAATTGTCCTCGGCGAACAGCGACCAGATGCGGTGGTCCTGCACCGCCTCGATCCCGCCGACCGCGGCTTCGAGCCCGAACACGCCATCGTCCAGCGTGCCATCGATATATTGGCCGCCGATCACGAAATTGTGGCGGCCGGCCAGATTTTCGACCGGAATGTCGATGCGGCCGTCGACCGTATATTGCGCGCTTTCGAGGGTGCGGAGCGGACGCGGCAGGAAGGTGCGCTCGGCGAGCGCGCGGCGCTCGGCGGCGGGCATGCCGGCATAGGCTCCTGTGCCGCTAAACATCTGTTGCAGCAGCAGGCGCTCGGCGACCGAGAAGGGCATGGTACGGCCCTTGTTGTTCGTCTCGATATAGGCGAGCGACAGGAAGGCGCGCGCGAAGCCGAAGTCGCCGTTGTAGGCGGTCGACCAGCTGTAGCGGTCGAACACCTGATTTTCGGTATAGCCGACGCGAGGCTGCACCACGCCGCCGCTCGCGCGCCAGATGCTTTCGATGCCGTCGAGCGTGCCGAGCGGATAGGTGATCGCGCCGGTCGCGGGATCGACAATCGGCGTGTTGTCATAGACCTGCTTCGAATAGTCGATGTCGAAGATGAAGCTGTGGTCGGGCGAAGGGGTGAAGGTCAGCGAGCCGCCATAGGACCGGTTGGTGTTGCTGACCGTCTTGCCGCCGCCACCGAAGCCGAGGCCGCGGACGTGCGACACGCCGGCGGGGTCGACCACGGGCGCGAAATCGGGCTCCGACGGGTAGCGCTTGTAATAGGAACCGCGCAGCTTCAGCCCGATGATGCCGGGAACGATCGGGCCGCTGACCGCGGCGTCGAAGGTCATGTCGTCGCCGAAGTCAGTATCTTCCTGGATGCTGCGGCCAAAGGTCGCGGATCCGGTCCAGCGGTCGAGCACCTTCTTGGTGATGATGTTGATCACGCCGCCGAGCGCGTCGGCGCCATAGAGCGTCGAGGCGGGGCCGCGAATGACCTCGATCCGTTCGATCGTATCGAGCGGCGGGATATGGTTGAACTGGTTGCCGCCGAAGCTGTTGGGATAGATGTCGCCATGATTGTTCTGGCGGCGACCGTCGATCAGGATCAGCGTATAGTCGGAGCCCATGCCGCGGATGCTGATCGTGCGCTGGCCGGTCTTGTCCGACGTCTCGCCGACATCGACGCCCTCGATATCGCGCACGGCGTCGATCAGCGTCATATAGGGGCGCTCGCGCAGCTCGGCCTCGGTAACGACGGTGATGCTCGCGGGGGCATCGGTGATCTTCTGCTCATAGCCGGCGGCGGTGACGACGATGTCCGACCCGGCGGGCGCCTCGTCGCCCTCGGTCGCCGCAGCCGGTACTGCGATCAATGCGGCGATCGCCGTGAGGCAGGTGCCGCCGCCGAAACGGACGGCCGGGCGATGGAAAGCGGTCATTGGATAGTCCCCCGATAATGCGAATGAATTGCAAAAGATCGGGGCGCAACTGATGCGGGCGCGGTTTCGGGTCAATTCCGAAGTGGGCCGAAACGACGCTTTGTAACACTTTGTTACAAAGCGTCGGGCGGTCAGGGCCCGCCGGAGGGCGGTCCTTGGCGCGGGAGTGTAAGGCGAACGCCAAGACCGCCGAGCGGACCGTCGCGCAGGAGCAAGGACCCGCCCATGGCCATGACCGCCTTGTTCGCGGCAGCAAGGCCGATCCCCGCGCCGCCGCCCGCCCGCGCAGCGTCGAGCTGGCGGAAGGGGAGCAGCGCTTCGGCGCGGCGTTCGGGCGCGATCCCGGGGCCGTCATCGTCGACGTCGATGACATAATCGGCCCCGTCGGCGCCAAGGGTCATTTCGATGCGGCGGGCGTGGCGCCGCGCGTTGTCGATCAGGTTGGTGAGGATGCGCTTGATGCCGACCGGGCGCGCGGTGACGAGCAGTTGGTCGGGCCCCCGATAGGCGATGTCGTCGCCAAGGTCGGCGGCGGTGTCGACCAATGTCACGACAAGGGCGGCGACATCGATCAGCCGTGCCGCCTCCTCTTCGCCATCGCGGAAATAGGACAGGGTCGCGTCGATGAAACTTTCCATCTCGGCAAGGTCGGCGCTCATCGCCGCCCGTGCCTCTTCATCGCGCAGCAGCGCCGCGCGCAGGCGAAGCCGCTGGATCGGGGTACGCAGGTCGTGCGACACGGCGATCAACGCCTGCGTCTGGTCGTCCATCGCCCGGAACAGCCGGTCCTGCATCGCGGTGAAGGCGGTGGCGACCCGGCGCACTTCGGCCGGTCCCTCGATGGCGATCGGACTGGCGCGCCCGCCGCTCGTGCGGTCGGCGGCCTCGGCCAGATTGCTGAGCGGCCGGACCAGCGTGCGGACCATGGCAAGGGCGACAGCGAGGACCGCCGCGACGAGCAACAGGTGCAGGAAAATGACCAGCCGGGGATCGGGCGGCGCCCCCAGATAGGGGGTCAGGCGAAAGGTGATGAAGCTGCCATCGGCAATGCCCAGCGCGCCGACAAGGTCGCGTTCACCGCGCTCGGCCGATGGCATCAGGGTGAGGCGCAATTCGCGCGAGGAGAGCGCCGGCGCAGAGCGGACGATGCGGCGACGCAGTTCCTGCAATTGTTCGAACGATCCGCCGAAATCGGTGATGACGGTGCGGGGGACCCAGTTGAGCGAGAGATTGTCCTGCGACATCAACTGGAGCCGCTCGCCGCGATGACGACGATGGTTCGCGAGCGCGACCGCCTCGGCCTCGGTCAGTTTCATCGCGACCTGGCCAATTTCTTGGTCGGACAGGAGTTCGCGTTGCTGCCAGCGCTCCAGCGCGAGATTGCCGAGCAGTTCGAGCCCGACCGCGCAGATCAGGACCAGCAGGATACGCCCGACCATCGCCCCGGGAAGGCGCACGCGCATCGGTCAGCTCACGACGACATCGGCTGCAAGCATATATCCGACGCCGCGTACGGTGCGGATCAGCGGACGTATCTTCCGGCCGTCGCCGAGCTTGCGCCGCAGCCGGCTGACCAGCACGTCGATGCTGCGGTCGGTCGAGGAGCCGACGCGGCTGCGCGACAGTTCGAGCAGCCGTTCGCGGCCGATCATGCGCTGCGGATGGCGCAGCAGCGCCAGCAGGAGATCCTGTTCGGCGGCAGTGAGGTCGACTTCGGCGCCCGACGGGGCGATCAGTTCGCGGCGGCGCGCATGATATTTCCACGACGCGAATTCGAAACATTCGGGGACGGGCGCGTCGAGCGGGGCATGCGGATCGCGCATCCGGCGCAAAACGGCGCGGACGCGTGCCAGCACTTCCGATCGGCCGAAGGGTTTGGCGATATAATCGTCGGCACCCACGTCGAGCCCGGCGACCCGATCGCTTTCCTGTCCGCGCGCGCTGATCATGATGATCGGGACGCGGCTTCGTTCGCGGATCGACCGGCACAGATCGATCCCATTGTCTCCGGGCAGCATGATATCGAGCAATATCAGGTCGATCCGGCCCATAGCCATGATCGAGCGGAGCTCTGCGCCGTCGCGTGCGGCGCTGACTTCATAGCCATATTCGCGCAGGATGCGGGTCAGGAGCGTCCGCACCCCGGTGTCGTCGTCGACCACGACGATATGATGCGCGAGCGCCGGCGCGCGACTTTGCGCGCCGACCGGCTGGGCCTCTAACGATAGGGTTTCCGACAAAAAATGGTCCTTCGCTTCCGGTTGGGAGGCATGACTGCGCCGCCCCGGCGACATCGTAGCGTTGATAACTAGACGCATTATAAGGAATCGCAATCCCGGTGGCGATGTCGCCTGCGGAGTGCCGTCCATCCTTTCGTCGTTGGACAGCGCCCCCGCTTCGCGTCACAAGGACGCGATGAAATACCTGACCGCCGCCGCGCTGCTCGCCCTGCTTCCGATCCAGTCCTTCGCCGAACAGCCTGCGCCCGATCCGCTGGCTTTCGTCGATCCGATGATCGGGACTGGGCCTGAGGGCCATACTTTTCCGGGCGCCACCGCGCCGTTCGGCATGGTGCAACTGTCGCCCGACACCGACACGACCTGCCAGATCCGCGAATGCTACGATCATGCCGCCGGGTACAGCTGGCATGACCCGACGATACAGGGCTTCAGCCACACGCATTTCTCGGGCGCCGGCCATTCAGACCTTGGCGACATCCTGGTGATGCCGCAGGTGGGGGAGGTCAAACTCGACCCGGGCGACCCGAAACGGCCCGGATCGGGTTATCGCCAGCGCTTCAGCCATGACAGTGAAAAGGCGAGCCCCGGCTATTATGCCGTCACGCTCGCGGACAGCGGCATCCGCGCCGAACTCACCGCGGGGGCGCGCGTCGGGGTTCATCGTTACAGCTTCCCCGCGGGCAAGGACGCGCATCTCCTGCTCGACCTCCGCTCGTCGCTATACGATTATCCGGGCAAGATCCTCTGGTCGGGGCTGCACCTCCGCCCCGACGGCACGCTCACCGGCTTTCGCGAGACGAGGGGCTGGGCGCCGGGGCGCAAGCTCTTCTTCGCGATGCGTTTCTCGGCGCCGCTCAAGGGGCATGCCTTTATCGATCGCGACGAGACGATCGCGTACGAGGGTTTTCAGGGGCCGGGCCGCGGTAGCGACGCACTCGCCGAAAAGCTTGGCAAGGCGCTCGAGGCGAAGCTCGATTTCGGCGCGCTCGATGGCCCGCTCGAAGTACGCGTCGCCTTGTCCGGCGTCGACGAAGCCGGCGCCATCGCCAACCTCGATGCCGAGGGCGCCGGCTTCGACGCTGTCCGCGCCCGGACGGAGGGCGAATGGCGGGGGGCGCTCGGCGCGCTTCAGATCGAAGCGCCCGCGCCGATGCGCACCAATCTCTACACCGCGCTCTATCACAGCCTGCTCGCGCCGAGCGTGTGGAGCGACGTCGACGGGCGCTATCGCGGTCCCGACGATCAGGTCCACGCCGCGAAGGATTTTACATTCCGTTCGACTTTCTCGCTGTGGGATACGTTCCGTGCGCAGCATCCCTTGCTGACGCTCGCCGCGCCGGCGCAGATGAACACCGACATCGTCAAATCGCTCGTTGCGAGCAGCAAGCACAGCCCGCACGGCATCCTGCCGGTGTGGCAGTTCCACGGCCGCGAGACATGGACGATGATCGGCTATCACGCCGTTCCGGTGATTGCCGACGCCTATCTGAAGGGCGTGGGCGATTTCGACGCGGCCGAAGCCTTGGACGCGATGGTCGCGAGCGCCGAATACGCCCCCTATGGCGGGCTCGGCGATTATATGAAGCTCGGCTATGTCGCGATCGATCGCGAGCCCGAAGCGGCATCGAAGACGGTCGAATATGCCTATGACGACTGGACGATCGCGCGCATGGCCGAAAAGATGGGGCGCAAGGATATCGCCGACCGCTTCTACAAGCGCGCGGGTTATTGGCGGAACAGCTTTGACACCAAGACTGGATGGCTGCGCGCGCGCAAGGCCGACGGCAGCTTCCGGACCCCCTTCGATCCGACGGCGATCAACTATGGATCGGACTATACCGAGGGCAATGCCTGGCAATATTCGTGGTTTGTCCCGCAGGATCAAGCCGCGCTGTTCCGCATCCTCGGCGGCGACGCGAAGACGATCGCCAAGCTCGACGCGATGTTCGATTACGACAACTCGAAGCTCGACTACAGCCATGCCGAGGATATCGCTGGGCTGATTGGGCAATATATCCACGGCAACGAGCCGAGCCACCATGTCGCCTATCTCTACGCCTATGCCGGCGCGCCATGGCGGACGCAGGAGCGGCTGAAGCAGATCGTCGATAGCCAGTATAAGCCGACCCCCGATGGCCTGTCGGGCAACGACGATCTCGGCCAGATGTCGGCCTGGCTCGTCTTCACCGGGCTCGGTTTCTATCCGGTCGCGCCGGGGTCGAACCAATATGTGATCGGCCGGCCCTTCGTCGATCGCGCGGTGCTGAACCTGCCCGGCGGCAAGCGCTTCACCGTCGAGACGGTGGGGCTATCGGACGCCAACCGCTATGTCGGCAAGGTGGAGCTCAACGGCAAACCGCTGACGCGCAGCTGGATTTCAGACGCCGAAATCCGCAGCGGCGGCACACTGCGCTTCACGATGCAGGCGAAGCCCGACACCGCATGGGGCAAGGCCGCCGGCGCGCGGCCCTATTCGCAGTCGACCGAAACGCCGGTTCGGCCGGCGGAGTCTGGGCGAAACTAAGTGGGCCCCGATCCGCTTAAAGAAGCTCGAACACGTTATAGCGGACCGCGCCGCCGACGCTCGCGCCCAGCCCGACCGCGACGATATCGTTGAGCCAGGCGTAACGCTCGTCGCCGGTCTCGAATATCGGCGTCGTGCGAAAATAGATTTCGGCATGCTCTTCGTCGTTTTGCGGGCCGCCGTTTCGCGCATGTTTATGCGCCACCGACAGCGGCCGCAGGACCCCGCGATAGGATACATAGATCAGTGCGCCGTCGTGCGTCTCGAACGTGATGCGCGCATCGAGGCGCAGCGTGTCGCGGTCGTCGATAGTCGCCCAATCGCCGCCGCTCGGCATTACGCGGCCGCGCAGCCGTTCGCCCTCGACTTCGCCGCCGGTCAGCGCGGCGATCATCCGGCGCCCGAAATGCGCCTTGCCGATCTGCTGCTGCGGTTCGGTAAAGGCGGCGCGATAGGAACAGAGATAATTGAATTTTGGCTGGAGCATCACTCTCCCTTTCCGAGACGGGAAGGCGACGGCGAACGGACGCCGCCGCCTTTCGATCAGATCTTGAACGCCAGCGTTACGCCATAGGTCCGCGGCGGCGCATAGGGGGTCAAGATCTGGCGATATGGTCCGAAATAGGTGACATAGGTCGGGACCAGCTCGTCGGTCAGATTCTTGCCCCATAGCGACAGTTCCCAACGCTCGTCGGGACCGGCGATCGAGAGCCGTGCGTCGAGATTGTCGTGACTGGGCCAGAGCTGTTGCGGTATGTTCGATGCCTCGAAAAAGGCATCGTCGACCCAGCTGTAATCGACGCGAAGCTTGGCCGACAATTCACCGACCGGGACTTCATACTGGCCGCCGATGTTGAATTTGTTCTTCGGCGAGCGCGGCAGGCGATTGCCCGAATAGGCCTGTCCGGGGATCGAATATTCGCTGAACTTCGCGTCGAGCCAGGCATAGCTGCCGTCGATCTGGAACCCTTCGAACGGCCGCGCGAGGAATTCGACTTCGGCGCCCTTGATCTTCGCCTTTGCCGCATTGCTGACAACGACGCAGCACAGCGGGACGAGCTGCGACACCTGAAGGTCCGAATAGTCGGTCTTGAACAGCGCAATATTGAGCCGCAGCTTGCGGTCGAGCCATTCGGTTTTCGCGCCGACTTCATAACCCCACGCAAATTCGGGATCATAGGGGGTCGACGCGCCGGCGGCGGTGCCCGACAGCCCTTGGAAACCGCCGCTCTTGTACCCGCGCGCGACCGACGCATAGAGAAGCACGTCGTCGGTCGCCTTCCAGTTCAGCGCGAAACGCGGCGTAAAGGCCTTCCACTTCTTGCTCGCCGTCACGTCATAACCGGCCAGCGTGCCGAGCGGCGGCGGCAGGCCGGGGCCGGCATCGCCCTTGTAACCCGCGAACCGTCCGCTCTTGCGTTCCCACGTCATGCGCGCGCCGACCGTGGCGGTCAGCGAAGGGACGATTTCATAATCGAACTGCCCAAAGATCGCGAAGCTGCGCGCATTGACCGATTGCGGAAAAATGCCGATTCCGGTGATCGCGGGGGTCGCGAAATCCTGGATCTGCCCCTGTACGCGATCGGTATCTTCCTTCAGGTAATAGAGGCCGGTCTGGCCGTTCAGCCGCCCGTCGAAGGCGTCGAACGCCAGCCGCAATTCCTGGCTGAACTGTTTGTTGTCCTCGTCGCCGAAGTCGGTGGATTCGATCTGGTTCGGCGGATTGACCCGGTTACTGAAAAAGGGCGTTTCGAACTGGAAGTCGACCTTGCGCAGCGCGGTCAGCGATGTGAGCGTGCCAAAGGGCAGCTCCAGATTGATCTCGGCCGAATAGGACTGGATCGTCCGTTTGATCTCGCCGTCGATATAGGCGTTCACGACGCGCGGATCGGGGTTGATGCCCACGCAATGTACGCCGCCGTTGAAGCTGGTGTCGCAGTTATTGTGGCGCGGATTGCCCTTCTGGTCCTGACGCGAGACATCGGCGCGCAACACGATGTCGAGCGTGTCGGTCGGCACGAAACGGAGCGCGACGCGTCCGGTGGTCAGGTTGAGGTCGTTGACGTCGTTGCCGGTCGTTTCGTTGAATTCGAAGCCGTCGCGCTGCTTGTGCGAGAGCCCGGCGGAAAGATAGATTTTGTCGGTCAGGGCCATGTTGCCGCGCGCGACAACGCCGACGCGATCATAGTTTCCGTAGGTGCCCTCGAAATAGAAACTGTTGTCGGCCGACGGCTTGCGGCTGACGAACTGGATCAGGCCACCGATCGCATTCTTGCCGAACAGGGTGCCTTGCGGCCCACGCAGCACCTCGACCCGTTCGAGGTCGAGAGCGTCGAGATCGGGCGTGCCGCCACGCCCGGCATAGACACCGTCGACGAACACGACCACCGAGGGATCGCCGCCGGCGTTCTGGCTGATCCCAGGGGCGCTGCCGATCCCGCGCATCGCGAAATTGGTGTTGATCGGATCCACCGAACTTGCGGCAAGCCCCGGCGTACGGAGCGCGATATCGGCGACCGTTTCGATGTTATTTTCGCGCAGCTGTTCGGCGCCGAAGGCGGTGACCGAGACTGGCACGTCCTGAAGCTTCTGCTCCTGGCGCTGCGCGGTGACGATGATGTCGCCGTCGGCCGGGGCTTCCTGCGCGGTCGCGATCGCCGGCATCGTCAGCAACGCGACCCCCGCCAATAGCCGCGACGAAGGGTTCAGTCTCTTGTTGGCCATGTCTCGCTCTCCCAATTCGTTTTTCGTTGTTGTTCGCGTCCGATCCTGCTTGACTGTCGGCGTCAAATACTTAGTTATCTAAGTAAATGCTGTATATAACAGCAGGCCGCTTCGCGCAAGAGGGCGGGGCCGGGCCGCGGAACGGGAGTGGATATGGCAACGCAAGGCGCGCAGGAGGCACCGGCCGACCGGCAGGAAAACCGGGGGGACATCGATCCGCCGTGGCCGCGCCCGGCGTATAGCTGGTATGTCGTTGGCGTCCTGCTGCTCGCCTACACCTTGTCCTTTGTCGACCGGATGATTCTCAGCCTGCTCGTCGCGCCGATCCGTGCCGCGCTCGACATTTCGGATACACAGGTCAGCCTGCTCATCGGGCTTGCATTCGCGCTCTTCTACACCCTGCTCGGCCTGCCGCTGGCGTGGATTGCCGACCGCTATAATCGCCGGAACCTGATCGTCGCCGGGGTGGGGTTGTGGAGCCTGATGACGGCGGCGTGCGGCTTTGCCGGAAGCTATGCGTCGCTTTTCGCGGCACGCATGGGAGTCGGGGTCGGGGAGGCGACGCTGTCGCCCGCAGCCTATTCGATGCTCAGCGATTATTTCCCGCGCGACCGGCTGGCGCGCGCGATGGCGGTCTATTCGATCGGCGTGCCGCTGGGATCTGGTGTCGCGATGATCCTCGGGGCATTTGTAGTGCAGGCGGTGCTGTCGGCGCCGATGGTCGATGTGCCTTTCTACGGCCCGATGGACGCGTGGCGATTGATCTTCGTCTGGGTGGCAGCTCCGGGATTGGCGATCGCGCTGCTGATGCTGACCGTCCGCGAGCCCTTTCGCCGCGGGCGACAGGTGGCGGTCGTAGCCGAAAGCGTATCGAGCGGGCGCGCGCCCGGCCTTGTCGCGCATCTCGGGGCACAGCGCGCGGCAATCGGCGCGCTGTTCGGCGGCATGTCGTTCATCGGCCTCGTCATGTATGGCGCGATTGCCTGGATCCCGACCTTTTTCGCGCGCACCTATGGCCTCGAGGTCGCACATGCCGGGTTGTGGTTCGGGATCATCATGGCGATCGGCGGTGCGATCGGGCTGATCGCCGGCGGCGCGCTCGCCGACCGCTGGTACGGACGGGGCGTGGGCGACGCGCATTTGCGCGTCATGCGGCTGTCGATCCTGCTCGGCGGGCCGCCTCTGCTCGCCATGGCGCTGATGCCCGATTCAATGCCGGCCTTTGCAATGCTGGCGGTCGCCTTTCCGTGCCTGACGATGCATGGCGTCGGCGGCGTCGCGTTGCAGCTGATTACCCCGAATGAGTATCGCGCGCGGATGACGGCGCTCTATTTCTTCGTCGTGAACCTCGTCGGCCTCGGCTTTGGCCCGATGCTGATCGCGCTCCTCACCGACAATCTGTTCCACGACGATGCGGCGCTGCGCTATTCGATTGCGGTCGTCACCGTGATCGCGCTGCCATTGGCCGCGATCTTCCTGACGCTGGGTTTCAAAGGATATGCGCGCGAGTTGGCGCGCATGTCCTAGCCTGCGGGGCGGAACCGTCGACCCCGTCGCGGCACATCGCTTATTCCGCAAAGCATATCCGCCGGCATAGGCGCCGCGCCGTCATCGATGATATCCCGGCGCGATGACAGTTCTCGAAAATCACAGCGCGCCGGTCGAAATCGAAGGCGGCACTATCCGTGGCCGCACCGACGGGGCTGTAAACCGCTTTCTGGGCATTTCTTATGCAGCGCCGCCCGTGCGCTTCGAGCTGCCGGCTGCGCCGGCGGCGTGGAGCGGGGTGCGCGACATGGACGAGCCCGGTCCCGCCGCACCGCACCGGGTGAAGCCCTTTCCCGCGATCGATCCGTCGCCGCTGATCGGCCCGGGCAGTGATGGCGGCGACGGCGATTATCTGCGGCTCAATATCTGGGCGCCGACCGATGCGAAGACGGCGCCCGTGATGGTCTTCATCCACGGCGGCGGTTTCATTGTCGGCAGCAAGGATGCGTCCGTCCATGACGGCACCGAATTCGCCCGGTCGGGGGTCGTGTGCGTCGCTATCAACTATCGCATGGGGATCGACGGATTCCTGCCGGTGCCGGGCGCGCCGACCAATTTGGGGCTGCGCGACATGCTGTTCGCGCTGGCGTGGGTTCAGCGCAATATCGCGGCGTTCGGCGGCGATCCGGCGCGGGTGACGGTGTTCGGGGAAAGCGCGGGGGCGATGGCGATCGCCGACCTCGTCACTTCGCCGCTGGCGAAGGGGCTGTTCGCGCGGGCGATTGTCCAGAGCGGGCATGGCGCGATGGTGCGCGACATCGCGGTGGCGCAGCGGCTGGTGCGGAAGTTGGCGAAGTTGCTGCGCATCGTGCCCGATGCGGGCGGATTTCTACCGGTGTCCGACACGGATGCGATGGATGCGATCGACAAGGTTTCGAAGCCGTGGGCCGTCGACCTGCGCGACCGCGAGGGGCGCGAACCTGTCTATGGGATCAGCCGTTTCATCCCCGTCTATGGCGACGATGTGCTGCCCGAAAAACCGATCGATGCGCTGCGCAAAGGGGCTGGTCGCGATGTGGAAGTTGTCATCGGCACCAATGCCGAGGAGATGAACCTCTATTTCGTGCCCACCGGCGTGCGCAAAAAGATCGGCGGCCTCTTCGCGCGCTGGCTGCTCGGCCGGTCGCATCCGGAGGCAAAGGCGGTGCTGAAGGCCTATGGCTACAAGCAGAAGGGCGTGCGCCCCGGCGAGGCGATGACCGATGCGATGAACGACCTCGTCTTCCGCTGGCCCGCGCGCCAATATGCTGCGGCGCATCAGGGCAAGACCTGGATGTACGAGTTCGACTGGCGATCGCCCGCGTGCGACGGCGAACTCGGCGCGTGCCACGGGATCGAAATGCCCTTCGTATTCAAGACGCTGCCAGGCGTCACCGGACCGCGCGGGCTCGCGGGCATCGATCCGCCGCAGGCGCTCGCCGACCGGGTGCATGAGCTGTGGGCCGGATTCGCCCGCGGCGGAACGATGCCTTGGCCCGAGTTCGGTGCTTACCGGATGGTGTATCAGATGACGCGCGGTGAAGCGCTGCACGAGCCCGTGATGCCGGCGGCCGCCTTCATTCCGGAGTAAGTCCTATGTATCTCGACAAACTGCGTCTCGACGGGCGCACGGCCTTCGTCACCGGCGGCGCACAGGGTATCGGACTTGCGACCGCGGAGGCGCTCGCCGAAGCGGGGGCGAAGGTGACGATTGCCGACCGCGATGCCGCCGCGCTCGATCGCGCGGTCGCCGATCTGGCTGCCAGGGGCCATGCCGTCTTTGCCGAAGCGCTCGACGTCACCGACAGCGCGGCGGTCGATGCTGCCGCGGCCGCGATGCTGGTACGCGACGGCCGGATCGACATCCTCGTCAACAATGCCGGGATCGCGCGCAGCGAGACGGCGGCGGAGGATGTCGCCGACGAGCATTGGCTGAACGTCCTCGACGTCAACCTCAACGGCAGCTTCTGGTGCGCGCGGGCGTTCGGGCGGCATATGCTCGCTGCGGGGCAGGGGAGCATCGTCAATGTCGGGTCGATGTCGGGCTTCATCGTCAACCGGCCGCAACCGCAAAGTTACTACAACGCGTCGAAGGCGGCGGTGCACCAACTGACCAAAAGCCTTGCCGCCGAATGGGCGGGGCGCGGCGTGCGCGTCAATGCGGTCGCGCCGACCTATATTGCGACCCCGCTCAACGCCTTCGCAGACAAGGAAGGCGAGATGTACCGCCGCTGGATCGACGGGACGCCCCAAGCGCGGCTGGGCGAGCCTGAGGAAGTGGCGTCGGTGATCCTGTTCCTCGCGTCCGACATGGCGAGCCTGATGACCGGCAGCATCGTGCTCGCCGACGGCGGGTATAGCTGCTGGTAAGCCAGATAGGGCCGCGTCAATTTCCAACTCCATTCGCCCCTGAGCTTGTCGAAGGGCTGTCCTTCTTGTTGAGGTCACCAGAAAGAACGGTGCTTCGACAAGCTCAGCACAAACGGGTTCCGGGGGTGGAGCAGTGTCTGCTGCAAACCCGGTCTGCGGATCGGCACAATGTGCAGACCTTTCATATAGGTCTAAAAGCTGTCATATAGGTTCCCACGGGCGGCCAAGACCGCCGTTTTTGGGGATGCCTGATGACCAAGTTCCGATTTGCCGCTGTTTCGACGTTCGTGCTGGCCGCTACGCTGAGCGCCGCGCCCGTTTTTGCGCAGGATGGCGCCGCAACGCCGGTCGCCGCCGAGAGCGAAGACGATGGCATCATCGTCGTCACCGCGCGCAAGCGCGACGAAACGCTGGCCGACGTGCCGATCGCGGTTACCGCCATCGACGGCGACACGCTGGTCGCACGCGGGTTCAATTCGGTGCGCGATGCGGCGGTGCTGTCGCCCGGGCTCAACATCAACAGTGACGGCACCGGCCGCGCCTTCGTTTCGATCCGCGGCGTCGGCGTGACGCTGGTGCAGAGCGTGCAGCCGGGTGTCGGCCTGTTCATCGACGGCATCTATCAGCCGAACACCGCTTACCTCAACAACCCGCTGCTCGACGTCGAGCGCATCGAAGTGCTGCGCGGGCCGCAAGGGACGCTGTACGGCAAGAATACGATGGGCGGGGCGATCAACGTCATCACGCGCCAGCCGGGCAATGATTTCGAAGTGCGCGCGAACGCGAGCTATGCCGGTCCCGACGATGCCTGGATGGTGTCGGGTTCGGTTTCGGGCCCGATCGTCACCGACAAGGTCGCGCTTCGCGTCGCCGCGGCGCACCGCGAACAGCAGGGTTTCCTGCGCAACAGCGTGATCGGCGGCAAGGCCAACCCGTTCAACACCGACTCGGTCAACGCGACGCTGCGCGTGACGCCCTCGGACGATTTCACGCTGACCATCAAGGGCTATTACGACTGGGTCGACGGGGTGAACACGCCCTATTCGCGCGTCACCGGGCCGAAGGATTATTCGCGCATCGTCCAGTTCAACACGCTGAACGCCGTGTCGTATAAATATCGCGGAATCAATGTCCGCGCCGAAGGCGATCTGGGCGGCGGATCGAAGCTCAGCGTCATCGGTGCCTATGACATGCGGAATGGCTTCACCCCCGACGGCGAGGGCGATTTCGGCCCGACCGACACGGTACGCACCGTCGCGCGCGACAGCCTGCGCACGATGACGCTCGAATCGCGACTCGACAGCGAATGGTCGGACCAGTTCTCGACGCTGTTCGGCGTTTTCTACAGCAACGAGATGGTGCAGGCGCAGGCGCGCGACACCATCTCACTCGTCCATCCGGTGCTGGGGCCGATCAGCATCGTGCGCAACACGCGCGCCAAGAATGTCGCCGACACCTACGCGGCCTTCGGTACGGCGTTCTGGAAGCCGAACGACGGCTGGGAAGTCGCGCTCGGGCTGCGGTACGACCGCGAAGACCGCGTCGCCAACGGGTCGGTGTCGGGTGCGATCGTTCCCACCGCGCGGATCAAGTCGAGCGAGTGGCAACCCAAGCTGTCGGTGACGCGCAAATGGACGCCCGACCTGATGACCTATGTGTCGGTCGCGCGCGGTTATCGTGGCGGCGGCTTCAACGCGCCGACCGCCCCGACGCGCACCTATCGCGGCGACTCGGCCTGGACTTATGAAGCCGGCACCAAATATTCCTCGCCTGGTTTCAACCTGTCGGGCAGCGTCTTTTACAGCGACTACAAGGACTATATCGGGCTCAACTCGATCGCGCCCGCGGCGGGCGGCGGCCTCGTCACCGTCGATCTCAACACCGGCGACGTCGAAAGCTATGGCGTCGAACTCGAAGCGATGGTGCGCCCGGTACGGAACTGGACGCTGCGCGGCGGCCTGACCTGGATGCACGCGCGCATCACCGACGACAGCGCCTATACCGCGACGACCGGCCGCCTGCTCTCGTCCGACCGGCTGACCTTCCAGCCCGACTGGACCGCGAGCTTTGCCAGCGATTACCGGATCGAGACCGGCGCCGACAGCGACGTGACGCTGAGCGCGGGGCTGGTCGGCAAGGGCAAGCGCCTCGCCGCGACGCTCAACGAGACGACACCGACCTTCCTCGATAGCTATTGGCTGACCAATGCGTCGATCGCCTATCGCACCGGCCCGGTCGAACTGGCGTTGTTCGCGAACAACATCTTCAACACCGAATATTTCGAAAGCTATATCGAAAAGACGACGCTCGCGCTCGCCGGGCTGCCGGCCTCCGACCTCGGGATCACCGGCGATCGCCGCCGTTACGGCGTGCGTGCGAGCCTGAAGTTCTGACCATGGCGGGAACGGCGCATTCGGGGGAACGCAAGCCGCTCCCCGCCAGCCTGGTGGGGGCGCTCGAGGATCGGTTTGCGGACCGGTTCCAGCGCGGTCAGGCGGTGCTCGGGCAGCATGGCGCCAGCGAAAGTCATTTCGCGCCCGTGCTGCCCGACGCCGTCGTCTTTGCCACGTCGACCGACGATGTCGTCGCGCTGGTCAAGCTGTGCTCCGCCGCCGATATCCCGATCGTGCCGTTCGGCGCGGGGACGTCGATCGAGGGCAATGCGTTGCCCGTGCATGGCGGCATCTCGCTCGACATGAGCCTGATGGACAGCGTGGTCGCGGTGAACGCCGAGGATTTCGACTGCGTCGTCCAGCCGGGCGTGCGGCGCGAGGAACTCAATGTCCATCTTCGCGATCAGGGGTTGTTCTTCCCCATCGATCCGGGCGCCAATGCGACGATCGGCGGCATGGCGTCGACGCGCGCATCGGGCACCAACGCCGTCCGCTACGGTACGATGAAGGATGCGGTGCTCGGCCTGGAGGTCGTGACGCCGCAGGGCGAGGTGATCCGCACCGCACGCCGCGCGCGCAAGTCGGCGGCGGGCTATGACCTCACGCGGCTCTATGTCGGATCCGAAGGGACGCTCGGCATCATCACCGAAGTGACGCTGCGCCTGCATCCGGTGCCCGACACGATCTCGGCGGCGGTGTGCAGCTTCGACACGCTGGGCGGCGCGGTCGATACCGTCGTCCAGTCGATCCAGTGCGCGGTGCCGCTGGCGCGCGTCGAAATCCTCGACACGAAGCAAATGATTGCCGTCAACCGCTGGTCGAAGCTCGATTATCCCGAAGCGCCGACCCTGTTTTTCGAGTTTCACGGCAGCGCCGCCAATGTCGCCGAACAGGTCGAAACGGTGAAGATGCTCGCCGAAGCCAATGGCGGCAGCGCCTTTAGCTGGTCGAACCTGCCCGAGGAGCGCACCAAGCTTTGGCGCGCGCGGCACGAGGCCTATTACGCCGCGGTGAACATGCGCGCCGGCGCGATCGGCTGGGCGACCGACGTGTGCGTGCCGATCAGCCGCCTCGCCGAATGCATTGCCGAAACGCATGTCGATCTCGATGCGGCGAGCGTTCCCGCGACGATCCTCGGCCATGTCGGCGACGGCAATTTCCACGTCATCTTTTCGATCGACCCCGATGCGCCGGACGAAATGGCGGAGGTGGAGGCGATCAACGCGCGGCTGGTCGAACGCGCGCTGGCGATGGACGGGACGTGCACCGGCGAGCATGGCATCGGCATCGGCAAGCAGGAATGGCTTGTCGCCGAACTCGGTGACGCGGTCGAACAGATGCGGATGATCAAGCGCGCGCTCGATCCGCAGAATTTGCTCAACCCCGGCAAGATTTTCGCGCTCTGATGGCGACGCATGCCGAACCGCTCGCCGCGCCGACCTCGCGCCTGACCGCGCCCGCGACGCTCGTCCCGCTGCTGTTGCTCGCGCTGGTGACGACGATGGGCTTCACCGCGCTCGGCAGCTTCGGCACGATCCAGGAAAGCGCCAAGGCCGAACTCGCGCTCAGCGACGATGCGCTCGCGCTGATCCAGGGGCTCGGCGCCGCGGTGCCGATGGTGCTCTTTTCGATCCCGATCGGCATCCTTGTCGATCGCCGCAACCGCGTCCGGCTGACGATCGGGCTGGCGCTGCTCTGGACGCTTGGTACCCTGCTTACGGCCTTTGCGCCGAGCGCGGGGCTGCTCACCGCCGCGCGGATGCTCGTCGGGATCGGCTCGACCGGATCGCTCACCGCGGCGCTGTCGCTCTGTGCCGATTATTGCGCGCCCGAACAGCGCGGCCGCGCGATGCTGATCGTCAATCTGGGCAAGGCGCTCGGCGTTGCGCTCGGCTTCGCGCTCACCGGCTGGCTTTTCGGCCTGCTTGCCGATTTTTCGGCGCCCGGCTGGCTCGCGGGGCTCGCGCCGTGGCGCGGCGCGCATGTGCTGCTCGCCGCGATCAGCGCGCTCTGCCTGCTGCCGCTGCTGTTCCTGCGCGAACCCGAACGGCGCGAGGTCGAGGCGAGCTCCGACGCGCCGTTCCGGATCGTCGCCGCCGAGCTTTGGGCGCGCCGCGCCTTCCTCGGGCCGCTCTTCGCCGGGCAGGTCGCGGTCGTGATGGCCGATGTCGCGGCCACCGTGTGGGTCGCGCCGGTGCTGTCGCGCGATTTCGGGCTGCAGCCGCAGCAGTTCGCCGGCTGGGTCGGCGCGTTGATGTTCGGCACCGGCGTCGCGGGTGCGGTGCTCGGCGGGATTTCGGCCGATATGGGACAGAGAAGTCGCCGCCGCGGCGGCATTCTTCTGGGCGCGGTCATCGCGGCGGGGATCGGTGTTCCCGCCGCGCTGTTCCCGCTGATGCCGAGCGTAACAGGCCTTGCCGTGGCGCTCGGCGTGATGTCGCTTTGCGGCGCCGTGACGGGGCTCGTCGTGTCGGTCGCGTTGACAGTCCTGTTGCCCAACGAACTGCGTGGGCTGTGCATCGGTGCTTTCATCGCGATCGCCGGACTGATCGGCTTCGGTCTCGCGCCGTGGGTCGTGACGCGGGTGAGCGCGCTGATGGGCGGGGAGGCGATGCTGGCGGAGGCGCTCGCGCTGGTCGGGGTGATCGTCAGCGCGCTGTCCTTCTTCGCCTTCCTGCTCGCCATGCGGCGCGCGCCCGAACCTGTAAGATAGCTATTGTGAAAGCTATCATATAGGTCTATGGCTGGCATAGGGAGAGAGCTATGCCGCCGAAGCACGCCATCATCGTATCGCCCGAAATGACGACCTATGTCGGCCGCGGTCCGTGCGACCGGTTACTGTTGCCGCCCGACGCGCTGCTGCTCGGTTTCGGCGATATCGGCGAGCCCGTCGTCCGCACCCTGAGCTTTCGCGAACTCGAGGGCGACGCGCATCTGCTCGTCTTTGCAGTATCGCGCCGCGCCTGCCGCCGCCTCTTCGGCGACCTGCCCGATCGCGATGCGCGCTGGTATCTGCCGTCGGACCTGCGCGCGCTCGGCCAGTCGATCGTCGCGCCCGATTGCGACGAGGCGGCCGCCGACACGCTACGCCTTGCGCGCAGCATCGAACTGCTCTGCCAATTCTTCGCGGCGTTGCGGTCGGGCGATCTCGTCGCGGTCGAAGGCCAGCCGAGCCTGACCGAAAGCGATATCGCACGCATCGCGGCGGCGCGGCGGATCGTCGACACGCGCTGGCACGAGAAGTTGACCATCGACGACATCGCCAAAAGCTGCGGCATCAATCGCGACAAGCTGACGCGCGGGTTTCGCGAGCTGTACCAGTGCAGCGTCGCCGAGGCGCTGAGCGAACGGCGGCTGCGCCAGGCGCGGCAGATGCTCGCCGCGAGCGACCTGCCGGTGGCGAGCATCGGCTATCGCTGCGGCTATCTCAACAACGCGGCCTTCACGCGCGCCTTCTCGCGCCGTTTCGGCATGGCGCCGACCGCGATGCGCCGCGTGGGAGTCGCGGCATGAGCGGGATGATCGATCCCGGGGCGCGCGGGTCGCTGGTCGAGCGCGCGGTCGAATCGGTGCGCGATTTCATCCGCACCAACGACCTCAAGGTCGGCGACACGCTGCCGGGCGAGGGGAGTTTCGCGGCACAGCTCGGCGTCAGCCGGCCGGTGATGCGCGAGGCGTTCGGCGCATTGGCCGCGCTTCGCCTTGTCGACGTCGGCAATGGGCGCAAACCGCGCGTCGGCGCGATCGACGGATCGGTGATGGCGGCGTCGATGGGGCATGCCGTCAACACGGCGCAAGTCAGCCTCGCCGACGTGTGGGAGGTGCGCCGTACGCTCGAACTGCGCACCGCCGAGCTTGCAGCGATCAACCGCAGCGACGAACAGGCGCGCGCGATCCTTGCCGCCGCGCACGGCCTGTCGGTCGGGCATGACGAGGCAGCGCGCACCGCGGCCGACACGGCGTTTCACCAGACGATCGCCGAGGCGAGCGGCAACCAGCTTTTCTACCAGATCGTGCGCTCTTTCGAGCAGCTGATGGCGCTCGCCATCCCGCGCGCCTGGGCCGGGCGGACGACGCAGGAGGAGCGTGCGGAGACGCTGGAGCTCCACCGCGAGGTGGCCGAGGCGATCGCCGCGCGCGATCCGGCGCGCGCGCGCGCCGCGATGGAAAGCCATTTCGCCAATTCGATCGGCGAGATGCTGCGCGATCAGTTCTGAGCGGGCGTATCGGCGAGCGTCAACAAGGGCTTTCCCTTTTCGATCACATGGGTGGCGAGCTCGATCCCGTGATCGCTGCCGGCATTGCGCGCCGAGTGGACGACGCCATAGGGGATGAACAGCGCCTCGCCGGCCTTGACCGTTACCGGGGGCTGGCCGTCGAGCTGATAGACCCAGGTGCCTTTGAGCACATAGATGAATTCTTCGCCCGGGTGGCGGTGCCGCGGAAAGGCGGCGCCGGGTTCGAGATGGACTTCCGACTGGAAAACCTCACGCCCCGTGTCGCGCAGCGCGTGGTTCTGGAGGTCCTTCCGTACGCTCGGCGCCGCTGCGGGCTGCAATGCCTGCGCGGCGACCGGTGCGGCGACGAGCGCGAGCGAGGCGGCGATCAATATGCTTTTCATGGCGGCAACCCTTTCTGCCTTGCGGGGCCGATCAAATCGGTTCCGCGGGGTTTCGGCGCAACGCAGCCCCCGGTTACAGCAGCGGTTCAGTTCGACGCCGCGACGCGGTTCCGGCCCGCCTTTTTCGCCCGGTCGAGCGCGCCGTCCGCCTGTTCGAGCAGCGCTGCGGCAGGCCCGGCGCCGGCCGGATCCATCGCCGCGACGCCGATGCTGACTGTGACCGGAGCGGGAAGGTCGGCGGTCGGTTCGTGCGTGAACGACGCGATCGTCGTCCTGATCCGTTCGGCAACGAGCGCCGCGGCATCCCCGCGCGTGTCGGGCAAGATGAGTGCGAAGACCCTGACGCCCAGCCGTGCCGCGAGGTCGGTCGCCTCGCGCGCGCTGCTGGCGAGCACGTCGGCGACCGCCTGCAGGCATCGATCGATGGCAGCCGGGCCGAAATCCTTGCCGTAGACGTCGAAATCGTCGATCTCGATGACCAGCAGCGCGATCGGACGATCCGTCCGCGCCGCCATGGCCCAATAGAGGTCGAGCCGTTCGTCAAAGGCGCGGCGATTCGCGAGGCCGGTCGAGGGATCGGTGCGGTTCAATTCCATCGCCTGCTCGCGCAGTTCGGCGGCCAGCCGGTCGTTCTCCGCCGACAATTGCGCCGTCAGTGCCATCCCGTTTCCGAAACGGCGGACTGCGATTGCCACCGCGCCGCACAGGACGGCCGCCGCGATGCCGACCTGCAGGTGGCCGCTGCGGTCGCTGGTCAGGAATCCCGCCGCTGCGACGGCGGACGCCGGGACGTGGAAGGCGAGATGCGCCGGCCAATAGCGAAGCGATGCGGCGCCGAGCATCATCGCGCCGAGCGCGACCGCCGTAGCGACGAGCAATTGCGGATCGGTCGCGGCGCGCGTGCCCCAGAACAGCATGGTGCCCCATGCGAGGCCCGAGAGGAGCGTCAGCGCGGTTGCTCCGCGCAGCCACGCTGCAGGCCGGCGGTGGCCCCGCGTGCGGTATGTGGCGAAGGCAATCAGCTGCACGCCAAAGAGCAATACGGCGACAGCGACGACGATTTGCGCGGCAGCCCCGGCGGCCGTCCCGACCATCGTCGCCGCGATCAGCACGGCACCGGCCAGGCCCGCGACCGCGCCCAGCGCGACAGCGGGCAACAGGGCATCGGCCTCAGCCGCCGCGACGCGATCGTTCAATTCATATGCCTCTGACACCCGGCCGCTTCCGTTTTCGTTTCCCCTGAAGGCCGGTAGCGCGATCCTTGCCCCGACTGCAACTATCGGGAATCGGTCCAGCCGCCGCCCATTGCCTGAAAGAGCTGGATGCGCGCGGACAGCGCATCGGCGCGGAGCTGAATCAGCGACAGTTCGGCGCCGAGCAGGCCCCGCTGTGCGTCGAGCTGTTCGAGATAGGGCGAATAGCCTTCGCGATAGCGGTTGGTCGCGAGGCGTAACCCTTCGGCCAGCGCGTCGCGCTGCGACTGTGCAAACAGGATCTGCCGGTCGATCAGCCGGACCGCCGCAAGCGCATCCTCGACCTCGCGGAACGCGGTGAGCGCGGTGCGCCGATAAGCGAAGGCGGCCTGGTCGCGCTGGGCACCCGCGGCCTCGGCCTGCGCGGTCAGGCGCCCGCCCTGAAAGATCGGGGCGAGGATGCTGCCGCCGACCGACCAGATGGTGATCGGATCGGCGAGCAGGGTCGAAAAGGCGGCGCCCGCCGCGGAAGAGAGGCGCAGTTGCGGCAGGAAGCGCTTGCGCGCGGCCGCCAGATTATGGTCGGTCGCCGCCAGCTGATATTCGGCCTGCGCGACATCGGGCCGGCGGCGCAGCAAATCGGATGGCAGCCCGTCGGGAACCGGCGGGACCGTCAGCGCGGCGAGCGCCGCACCCCGGCCGATTGCCTGCGGCGTCTCGCCGACGAGCAGGCCGAGCGCGTCTTCGGTGCGCGCGATCGCGAGTTCGATCTGCGGCACGATCTGTGCCGTCGCGTCATATTCGGCCTGCGCCTGCTCGAGCTCGAGCTTGGGCGAATAGCCCGACCCGACGCGCGATTTTGCGATACGCAGCGATTCCGCGCGTGCCTGTACGGTCGCGCGCGCGACCTCCAGCCGCGCATCGAGGCTGCGGAGCGTGACATAGTTGGCGGCCGTCGCCGCCGCGACCGACAGCCGCACGGCGTCGTGCGCGGCCTCGCTGGCGAAATAAAGTTCGCGCGCGGCCGCCTTCTGGTCGTCGAGGCGGCCGAACAGGTCGACCTCATAGGCGATCTGGACCTGCGGCTGCGCGAAATTCTGTTCGACCGGCTGGCCGAAGGGATTGACCGATCGCGACCGCCCGCCGCCGAGCGTCGCGTCGATCGCCGGGAGCGTCTGTGCGCGGGCCAGCGCGACATTGGCGCGCACCTCGCGCACGCGCGCGGCGGCGACGCCGATGTCATTGTTGTTGGCGAGCGCGCGTTCAACCAGCGCGGCGAGCGCCGGGTCGCCGAACGCCCGCCACCAGTCGCGCTCGAGCGCCGCCGTCGGCCCGGCGTCGGTGCGCCACGCCACCGGCGGCGCGACAGGCGCCACGGCGGTCGTCGCGACGTTCGGGCCGGCGCAGGCGGCGAGGGGGATAGCCAGCAACGACGCCAGCGCCGGATACGGCCGCCTCACCGGCGCGATCCGCTGCGCGTGTCGACATGGACCTCGACCGACATGCCGGGGCGCAGCCGCCGTGCGAGCGGCTGGTTCCGGTCGATGGCGATCCGCACCGCGATCCGCTGTGCGACCTTGACGAAATTGCCCGTCGCATTGTCGGCTTTCAGAACCGCAAATTCGGACCCGGCCGCCGGCGACAGGTTTTCGATCCGTCCGGTCAGTTCGGCGCCGCCCAGCGCGTCGACGCTGAACCGTGCGCGCTGGCCGATCGCCATATTGCCCGTCTGCGCTTCCTTGAAATTGGCGATCACCCAGACATTGTGCGGCACGACCGACAGCAATTGCGTCCCGGCCGTGACATAGGCGCCCTGCCGCACGCCGATTTCGGACAATTGGCCGTCGGCGGGCGCACGGATGACCGTGTTGTCGAGATCGATCTGGGCGAGGCGGAGCTGGGCCTTTGCCGCCGCAACCGAGGCTTCGAGCCCGGCGCGTCCGACCACGACGGTGCGGACGTCCTGCGTGCCGATCGCCCGGCTCGCGCGGGCCTGCTGCAGGGACGCCTGTGCGGCGAGCAGCGCCGCGCGCGTCTGGTCGAATTCGCGGGTCGAGATCGAGCCGTCGGCGACGAGCGTGCGGGCGCGGCGCATGTCGGCTTCGGCGCGGGTGAGCTGCGCCTGTGCGTTGGCGATGCCCGCATTCTGGCTGTCGGTCGCCACCTCGCGCGAGCGCTGGGCCTGCGCCGAATTGGCGAGCGAGGCCTCCTGCGCCGCGACATTGGCCTCGGCCTGCGCGACGCGTGCACGATAAATGCGGTCGTCGATCGTCGCGAGGACCTGGCCCGCTTTCACTTCGGCAAAGTCCTGGACGGGCACGCTTGTCACATAGCCGCTGACCTGCGGGCTGATGACCGTCACGCGGCCGCGGACATAGGCATTGTCGGTGCGTTCGGCGCCGCCGGCGAAGGGCGGAAGCTTCCATGCGAAGAGCACGGCAAGGATCGCGAGCAGCGCGATCGCGACGATCGCGATGACCGTCGTCTTCGTCTTTTCGGGCGGTCGCCACGCCGACGGCGGCGGATCGACCTGCGGGTCGGTGTCGGGCTCGGCAGGCTTCGCATCGGCCGCCGGTGTGGCGGCGGGTGCGGGATCGGTCGGCGGCGGCGCGCTTTCCTTGTCGGGGGTTGGCATCTTTGCCTTTTCTTCGGTCATTTCATTGCCCCTGTTTCATATTCGCCTGTGCCTGCGCCTGCAGGCGCTGGACCAGCATGATCACCGGCGACGGTTCGTTTCGCCGCCGGATCGACCAGGTGATGATGAAGCCCCAGATCGTCGTCAGGATGGCGAGCACGCCGACGAGCAGGAAAACATCGTTATACGCCAGAATATTGGCCTCGCGCGTCGTTTGTCGGCTGAGCAGCGCCGCGCCTTCGGCGTTGCGCAGCACGGGGTCGCCGACGGTGGCGGCGACGGCGCGGCTGCCTGCGCCGAGCCGTGCCGCGACGATCGGATCGGTCGCCACGATCTCCTGCACCAGTTCGTGCGAGTGATATTTCTCGCGGACCGTCTGGAAGGTGCCCAGCAGCGTGCCGCCGGCCAGCCCGCCGAGGCTCTGGCTCATGCTGAAGAGGACGACGAAGCTGATGAAATTCTTGCCCCCCGCAAGCAGCGTCCGGGCGATCCCGATCACCATCGCCTGCGCAAGGAAGAGCAGCGACGCAAAGCCGATCAGCGCCTGGCTGAGGTAGAATTGGCTCGGCCGCGTCAAATTGTTCGAATTGGCATCCATGAACGATCCGATGACGATCAGGATCACCGCGACCAGGATCGGGCGGGTGAGCTTGTCGGGGCGAAAGGTCAGCACCGCAGTCGCAAGGCCGGCGATCGATGCGAAGACGACGATCAGGTTGAGCGTGACCATCTGGTCGTTGATCAGCCCGACGGCGCCCAGAAACCCCACCGACCCGAACGCCTGCTCGGACAGCAGGATACGGACCGACGCCGCGATCGCGATCAGGCGCAGCATTTCGCGCGTGCCCAGCCAGCGGGTGTTGATGAGCGGGTTTCTGCGATTATGTTCGACGATGACCGCAGCGGCGATCAGCGCGATGCTGGCAGCGAGCGACCAGCCGATCCACGGGCGTTCGGTCCACCACTGGATCCGCCCCTGCGACAGCACCGCGATCAGCAGCCACAATCCGGGCGCGAACAGCGCGAAGGTCAGGAAGTCGAGAGGTTCGAACACTTTTTCACGTTCGCTCGGCGGCAGCGGCTGCGCCCAGACCGCCGCCAGCGTCGCGAGCGCGAGCCCGAATTCGAACCAGTAAAGATTGTGCCAGTCGCCCCAGACGAGCAGCCCGGGCGACAGCACGCGCGCGAGCGGGGTTGCGATCTGCGGGATGCAGATGCCGATCATCACCGCGGCGAGCCGCTTCGACGCCGGGAGCGCCTGAAAAAAGTAGAGGATGGTGAGCGTCGACAGGCCGCTCGCGGCGATCCCGCTCATCGCCCGCACCGCGACCGAGGTCCAGAAATCGTGGATGAACAGGTGCATCAGCGTCGTCACCGCATAGGCGACCAAAGTATAACGGATGAACGGTTGCAGCCCGAACTGCTGGCGATATTTGACGAGCAGCAGGTTCGCGGTGACGTTCGTCATGAAATAGGCGGCGGTCAGCCACGCCGCCTCGTCGCTGTTGAGCCCGAGCGTGCCTTGCGCGAAGTTGAGGTTGACCGTGACCAGCGCATTGCCGAGCCCGCCGGTGATCCCGATCAGGCATCCGATCAGGAAGTGGCGCACCATGCGCGAGGTGGGGTGGTCCGGGTTGGCCGGCGATCCCGGCAGGGTCGGTCGTTCGTGCGGTTTGAAGACATAGTCCGCCATCGCGCGTCAGACCCCTTCGGCGATCATGCAGGCACCGCCGGACAGGCGCGAACGGCGCGGAGACTCGGTTTGAAGGACATGCCGCCGCCTTAGCGCATCGCCCGCGCGCGCGCAGCCTATTCGATGGGTGCAACCGGCCTCGCGGAAAGAATAGTCGGCGCGGCGCATCCTCTCGATCCGCCCCCGAAGCGTCTGAAAACAAGCCATCTTGAATTATCGGCGATTGCGGCCCATCTTCCTTTTATCGTCAACAAGCGAAAGGAGGTGGTCGAATGTCTCATTGTCACACGCCGCATGCGGCAGGATCGAGCATGACCGTCCTCGCGGGGGCCATGCCCGGCTAAGCCGTCCGCGTGCAGCAAGACAATGGAAGGGCCGTCCCCGCGGGGGCGGCCCTTTGTTGTTTCGGGCGGGGCATTTTGGGCGAGCGGGACGTGGACTAGTTCCGGAATATCGCCGGCGTGCCGGGCTTGACCATCTGTGCGAGGCGCGCGGCGTCCCAGTTGGTGAGGCGGACGCAGCCATGGCTTTCGGTATGGCCGATCATGTGCGGTTCGCTGGTGCCGTGGATGCCGTAATGCGGCTTGTTGATGTCGAGCCAGACGACGCCGACGGGGCTGTTGGGGCCGGGTTGCAACAGCACTGCCTCCTTGCTGTCGCTGACATCCCAGAACAGCTTGGGATTATAGTGGAAGTCGGGATTGCGGCTGACGCCCTGGATTTTCCAGGTGCCGATCGGCAGCGGGTCGCGGCTGCTGCCCATCGTGGCGGGGAATTGCGCGACCAGCCTGTCGTCTTCGCCAAAGACCTTCAGCACGCCTTCGGACTTGTCGACGACGACTTTCGCGGCCGCCGGCTGCACCGGCGCGACGCCCAGCCGTTCGAGCGTCGCGTTCCACCCGCGCGTGTCCTCGCCGAGTTTCGAGCGGTCGATATCGGGGATGTTCGGAACCCGGAACGGGCGCCCCGCGCCGACGAGCGTCGACGGGCTGTTGAGCGCGACGAGCGTTTCGGGCGTCGTGTGAAAGCGTTCGGCGAGCGCTTCGGTCAGGTTGCGATAGCCGAGCGCGGGCAGTTTTGCCTGATCGGCGGCGTCCTTGGGGAAGGCGGGGACGAAGGGGCCGTCCGCAAAGGCGGCGGGAATCACGACCAGCCGCGTCGCGGGGATATCGCGCCATTGCTCCAGCGCCCGCGCGGTTTCGGCGCCGAGCTTGCCGGTCTCGTCCAGACCGTGCGCCGCCTGGAAACCGCGCAGCGCGGCGGCGTAGGATGCACCTTCCTTGCCGTCGATCACTCCCGACGAAAAGCCGAGATGATCGAGGACGACCTGCGTGCGGAGGACTGCCGGTTCGGCAAATGCCGTCCCCCGATCTTCGGCATCGACGAAGCGAAGGCTGCCGGAATCGGTCGTGGCGGCGGAGCGCGATCCGGTCTTTTCGGGATTGTCGCCGGGCGCCGCATTGCAACCGGCGAGCAGGGCGAGAGCGGCGAAACAGGGAATGATTTTCAAGCGTTAATCCTCTCCGGTCGGGGAAGGAGTCAACGTTTCGGAGGGAGAAAGGATGCCCGCCGCGCCTCAGTCGTCGCCGACCCACAGGGGCGGGGTGTGCCGCCACCATTCGGTCGCGGCTTCGAGCTGATAGGCGAGCGCCAGCAGCAGCGCTTCGCCCCCGGGACTTGCGGCGAACTGGACGCCCACCGGCAGCCCGTTGCCGCTGAAGCCCATCGGCAGCGTGATCGCGGGCGTGCCGGCGAAATTGTCGATCCAGCAATAGCCGGCATAGTCGATCAGTTCGTCGCGCTGGTCGAGCCAGCCGACATCGGGACCGAACACGCCGATGCGCGGTATTTCGGTGCCGAGCGTCGGGGTCATCCAGATGTCGATCGCGTCCAGCCGGCCCAAATAGGCGGCGACCAGCCTTTCCATCGAGGCCCAGGCCGCCGCATAGCGCGCGTCGTCGATCGCGTCGCCGGCGGCGATCAGCGTCGCCGAACGATGTTCGAGATCGTCCGCCGCGACCGAAATGCCGATCTGCTGCGACAGCGCCCCGAGGCGGCGCGTGAACATGCCCTCGGTGATATCGCCGAGCAGGCCGGCGGCTTCGGGCCCATCGAAGGGGAGATCGGCGTCGGATACGGCATGGCCGAGCCGCTCGAGCAGGGCAAATGTGTCGGCAAAGACGCGCTGGACGCCGGCGTCGGGGAGCGCGCCGGTGCGCATCACGCGGCTGTAGGCATGGATGCGCAGGCTGCGGCCGACCGGCGCCGTGACCAGCGGGACGGGCGGCAGGCAGGCGGGATCGCGCGTTTGCGTTGCGTCGAGCCAGCGCGCGGTGTCACGCACCGTGCGGCTGACGCAGCCGTTGACGGTGAGGTCGGTAATCGCGCGAAACGCTTCCTCGCCGGCATTGCGGCCGCGCGACGGCTTCAGCCCGACGAGACCACAGGGCGCGGCGGCGTGGCGGATCGAGCCGAGCCCGTCGCTGGCATGCGCGATCGGGACGACGCCGGCGGCGACGGCCGCCGAACTGCCGCCCGACGAGCCGCCGGGCGTATGATCGAGGCTCCACGGATTGCGCGTCGCGCCGACCAGCGGCGATTCGGTGACCGCGTTGAGCCCGAGTTCGGGCATCGCCGAGCGGGCGATCGAGATGAGCCCGGCGTCGGCGATCGCCCGGGCATAGGGCGCGTCGGCGGGCGGGATGAAGTCGCGGAGCGCCATCGACCCGAAACTCGCCGGGATATCCTGTTCGGGCAGCATGTCCTTGATCAGCATGGGAACGCCCGCGAGCGGGCCGGGGCGCGGCGTCGCGGCCTGCGCGCGGGCGCGGTCGAAACAGGGCCAGGCGATGAAGTTCAGCTGCGGATTGACCGCCTCGGCGCGCGCGATCGCGCGGTCGACGAGCGCCGACGGCGTCGTCCGCCCGGCGGCAAGATCGTCCAGCATGGTGGACATGTCGGACATCGTCATGCGTCTTCTCCCGGTAAGTGCGAACCGATGGCCCGGACGGTCGCCGCATAGGGCCGGCGGGCCAGCGAAATGAGGACCGCTGCCGCGACCAGCGACGGTATGCTGACGATGGCGATCGAATAGAGCATATTGCGCGGCCCCGCGATCCATCCCGAAATCGTCCCGATCATCAGCGGCGAGGCGGCGAGCGCAAGGGCGTTCACGATGCCGAGCAGGGCGAGAACGCGCGAGCGCAGCGCGGCCGGCGCAAGGTCCTGGATGATGCCCGGCATCAACGCCGACCCCGCGACACCCATCGCGCCCTGCAGCGCTGCGACGGTATAGGCCTGGAACGGCGAGGTGACGAAGGGCAGGAAGGCGGCGGGGAGGGGCGTCAGCCAGATGAAGAAGCCCGCGGCGCGGATCGGGGGCAGCTGTCCCGCCCGCGCGCCGAGCCTGAGCGCGAGGCCGGGCAGGAAGACCCCGATCAGCGTCGCGACGGTGACCGCGGTGCCGAGCCCGACGCCGACGGTCGCGGGATCGATCCCGAAGGCGCGCGGCAAGGCGATCGGAAACCAGACGAGCCCCGATGTCATGGCGATCGCCATGGCGAAGATCGAACCGAAGACGCAGCCGAGCGCGCGCCAATGCGCCTTCGCATAGGGCAGGAAGGCAAGATTCGCGGCGGCGTCCGTCGCGGTCGCCGGTGCGGCGGGCGCCGTCCGCTTGCCGAGCGGCATGGTCGCGACCAGCAGGAAGAAGAGGGGACCGGGCAGGGCGATCGCGACCATCGCGATGCGCCAGGCGTCGACGCCCGCAAGCGACGCGGGCAGGCTGCCCGGCGAGGTCGCCAGCCATTCGAGCATCGCCCCGCCGAGCGCCATGCCGATACCTGCGCCGAACAGCGATCCGCCGTAGAAGATCAGGTTGGCGGTATTGCGTTTGCGCTCGGGAAACAGGTCGGGGATCATCGCATAAACGATCGGCGCGAGCCCCGCTTCGCCGATGGCGATGCCGACCGTGCCGGCGAACAGCCCGCCGAAACTGTCCTGAAAGGCGCAAAAGAAGGTTGCGAGCGACCAGATGCCGACCCCGATCGCCAAGAGCAGGCGGCGCCCGTAGCGATCGGCGAGCCAGCCCATGGGATAGCTCGCGACGCAGGCGAAGATCGCCATGCCGAGCCCCTGTAACATGCCGATCTGAAAGTCGGTGAAGCCGAGCGACGTCTGGAGCGACGGCGCGATCAGGCTGAGCATCTGACGAACGACGAGCGCGAACAGCGTCGTCATCATCAGGACGGCGAGACCGTACCAGGCGAGCGCGGCGGCATGGCGCGACTCGGTGCCCGTGCCGTTCGTCGCAGGGGCGGCGCCCGGCGTCGCAGGCCGGGAAAGCGGCTGTTCAGCGATCAGATCCGACCCGCTCTCCATCTCGATTCTCCCCAAAGTCCGGCGGTATCGCGCGGCCCTTGCTTCCATTTAATAAACAAGTTGACTTTATTGTAAAGTGAGCAGATGAATCGGGACAAGAAATAAGGTGGCCCAGGGACGGAGGCCGGCGCGCGGCTTTCGGTGAGCCGCAACTGGGTGGAGAAGGTCGATGCAGTTTTCGGTTCGTGCCTCGCTCGAGCAGTTCGCGCTTCCACATCCCTCGGGCGCCGGAAAGCTGCGGATCAGCGTCGCGGCGCCGGCGGGCGAAGCCCCCGCGGCGGGTGTTCCGACGCTCTATGTCGTCGATGGCGACATATTGTTCGGGATGGCGGCCGAAATCGCGCGCGCGGTATCGAGCGTCGCGGCCTTTCCCGCGCATTATGTCGTGGGCATCGGATATGACGCCGAATATGCCGATTTCCTGAAGCTGCGGACGGCCGACCTGACGCCGCCGATCGGCGCCGAGGCGCTCACGGACCTCGGGGCGCTCGGCACCGCGATCGGCGGCGAGAAGAGCGGCGGGGCCGATGCGTTCCTCGATTTCCTGACGGACAGGCTGCGGCCCGAAATCGCGGCGCGCTATCCGGCTACGGCAGACGGCGAGCAAATCCTTTGCGGCCATTCGCTCGGCGGGCTTTTCGCGGCGCACGCGTTGCTGCGCCGGCCGGACAGTTTTTCGGCCTTCATCGTCAGCAGCCCGTCGCTGTGGTGGGACGGGTTTTCGATCCTCGACCGGATAGCTGCGTTCGGAGACCGGCTCGCGGGGCTCCCGCGCCGGCCGCGCGTCTTCGTCGACGTCGGCGCGAAGGAGCAGGATCTGCCGACGAGCGTGCCCGACGGGATCGGCGTGACGCTGGCGGAAGCGCAGGCGCAGATACGCTCCGCGCGCATGGTCGATGCGGCGAAGGAGTTTGCCGATGCGCTCGGCGCCGCCGGGGTCACCGAACTGCGCCACGTCGCGTTCGCCGAGGACGACCATGTCTCGGCCGCGCCGGCCGCCATTCTGCACGGCATGCGCTTCGCGTTGGGGCGCGATCGCTGAGCCTATCGAAGCCGGGTTTATCGAAAATGGGATATCGGGAGGGATTATGCGACATTTGACCAAGGTGCTCACCGGGACGGCCCTCGCCGCCGCCATCGCGTCGCCCGCGGCGGCGTGGGCGCAGGATGCCGCGGGCGATGCACCCGACGAAATCGTCGTGACCGCGCAGAAACGCACGCAGACGTTGATCGACGTCGCGCAGTCGGTGTCGGTCGTGTCGGGCGCGACGCTCGAGCAGCAGGGCGCGACGAACTTCAGCGACTATCTGAAAAATGTCCCGAGCCTGCAGCTCGTGCAGGGGACGCCGGGGCAGGGGCGGCTTGTCCTGCGCGGGATCAATACCGGCGGGGTCGCATCGACGGTCGCCGTCTATGTCGACGAAACGCCCTTCGGGTCGAGCACGGCGCTGGCCAACGGCGCCGAGCTTGCGGGCGATTTCGATACCTTCGACGTCGCCCGGATCGAGGTTCTGCGCGGGCCGCAGGGGACGCTTTATGGCGCGAGTTCGCTCGGCGGGCTGCTGAAATTCGTCACCAACGAGCCCTCGACGGCCGCGTTCGAGGGCAAGGCGCTGGGCGGCGCCGAGTTCACCGACGGCGGCGATGCGTCGTACCGGGGGGCGGCGATGGTCAATGTCCCGCTGGGCGAGACGCTCGCGTTCCGCGCTTCGGGTTCGTACCGCAAGCAGGGCGGCTATATCGACTCGGTCGGCACGGCGGAATCGAATGTCCGCCGCAACACCAATGATTTCGAAAGCTATGGCGGCCGCGCTTCGCTTCTCTGGAAACCCGATGCGAGTCTCAGCGTCCGGCTGGGTGCGCTGCTCCAGAATCTCTATGTCGACGGGTCGAGTTTCGTCGAGGCCGATCCCGCTACGCTGAAGCCGCTCTATGGCGGGCTGACACAGTCGGAATATCTGCCGCAGTTCAGCAACATCAAATACCGGCTCTACAACGGCACGATCGAATATGATTTCGGCCCCGCGACGCTGACCTCGGCGACCAGCTATGCGCAGCAGCTCCAGTCGTTCCGTGCGGACTATACCGCCAATCTTTCCGCTGCACTCGGCGGTCCCTATGTCTATTTCGACCAGCTGACCGAGAACCGCAAATGGACGCAGGAACTGCGGCTCGCGTCGAACGGCGGCGATTTTGTCGAGTGGCTGATTGGCGGCTATTACACGCGCGAGAAGGCACGGATTAACCAGAATCTGAAGACCGCGGTTCCCGGCACGCCGGGCACCCTGACCCCCATCGACCTGCCGTTCGATTATGCGGTCTACGACCTCGCGTCGCGTTACGAGGAAATCGCGGGCTTCGCCAATGCGACGCTGCACCTTGCACCCTGGTTCGATATCGACCTTGGCGGGCGGTACAGCCACAACAGCCAGCGCGCCGATCAGGTAACCGACGGCGTGCTGCTCGGCGCGTCGACGATCGAGGGCATCCGTTCGTCCGACAATGTCTTTACCTGGTCGGTCGCGCCCAAGGTCAAGTTCGGCACCCGCGCATCGCTCTATGGCCGTATCGCGAAAGGATATCGTCCGGGCGGTCCCAACGTCATTCCCGCGGGCGCTCCGCCGGGAACGCCGACGACGTTCGAGCCCGATACGGTCACCAGCTACGAAATCGGGTTCAAGGGCGACACCGCCGACCGGACCGCGTCGATCGAGGCCGCAATCTATCATATTGACTGGAACAACATCCAGCTCGCCGCGGTCGTCAACGGGTTCGGCGTGAACGCCAACGGCGCGGGCGCCGAGGTCGACGGTGCCGAAATCACCGCGACGCTGCGCCCCGTGCGAGGGCTCGCGACGTCGATCAACCTCGCGATCAACGATGCGAAGCTCAGCGGCGATACCGACCCGGTCGTCGTCGCGGCGGTGAAGGGCGACCCGCTGCCCTTCACGCCCAAATATGCGGTCAGCGTCAATGCCGACTATCAATGGGATCTGGGCGGCGACGTCACCGCGTCGGTCGGCGGGTCGATCCGGTCGCTGTCGCGCCAGTCGGGCAATTTCGATCCCGCCTATCGCGCGATCCATGGCCATTTCCCGAAAGTGCGTGCCTATGAGGTGATCGACCTGCGCGCGGGCGTCGCCTTCGGGCGCTATGCGATCAACGCCTATGTCAACAACGTCGGCAACAGCCGGGGGATCACCGCGACGCAGGCGTTGCTGGGGGTCGCCGGGCTGCCGCGCAACGCCGGCGGCGCGCTCGGCACGGCGCGGCTCCGCCCGCGCACCTTCGGCATCAACCTGACCGCGGGGTTCTGAACGGCGTGACGGAAATCTCGTCTTTGCCTCCGCCGGATAATGTCGCAGAGGGGGCGGCTGTGACCCGCGCCGCACCGAAACCCCGCCGCAGCCAGGCCGACCGCAGCGCCGCGACCCGCGCCAAGGTGATCGCGGCGGCGCGCGACGTGCTCTGCGCGCAGGGCTATTCGGGCGCGACGATGCACGCCATTCGCGACGCGGCGGGGATGAGCCTGGGCGCGATCCAGCACCAGTTCCCGACCAAGGCGAAGATCATGGCGGCGGTGGCGGCGGAATTTTCGGCCTATCGGACGCGCATCTATATCGACGCGATCCGGCAGGGAACGACGCCGCGAGAGTCGATGGAAAATCTGATCGACGCCAATTTCCGCATGGTCAGCCGGCCCGAAATGGCCGCGGTGCTGGAAATCCACCTTGCGCGTCGCAACGACCCCGACCTCGACCGCGAGGTCGGGCCGGGTGCGCGCCGGTTCGACCGGCGCGTGCGGCTCTGGGCCTATTCGATCCTCCACGCGGCCGGCATCCGCGACGACGCCGCGCATCGCAGCCTGCAACTGCTCAACAATGCGGTGACGCGCGGGCTGACGGTCGAATATATCCGCAATCCCGACCCGGCGGTGGTCGAGCAGGCGATCGCGATCTGGAAGGCGCAGATGCTCGACCTGATCTTCGGTGCCTGACATCGCGGGAGCGCTGGAGCGCGCAACTTTCGACATTCGACGAAGATTGATTGCAACGGTGCTTGTTTTCATTGGGGCACGCTGTTAGAGGCGCGCCTCGTTGCCGCTTTAGCTCAGTTGGTAGAGCACATCATTCGTAATGATGGGGTCAGGTGTTCGAGTCACCTAAGCGGCACCACTTCCCTTACATTCTGCCTTTTGCGGCGCCCCGTGCCGGGCACGGGACGCCGACGGTTTCACGCGGTGATGCCGGGCAGGTCGAGGCCTTTCTCGCGCGCGCAGTCGATCGCGATGTCGTAGCCCGCGTCGGCGTGGCGCATCACGCCGGTGCCGGGATCGTTCCACAGCACACGTTCGAGCCGCTTCGCCGCTTCGGGGGTGCCGTCGGCGACGATCACCATGCCGCTGTGCTGCGAATAGCCCATGCCGACCCCGCCGCCGTGGTGGAGCGACACCCAGGTCGCGCCCGATGCGGTGTTGAGGAGGGCGTTGAGGAGCGGCCAGTCGCTGACCGCGTCGCTGCCGTCGCGCATCGCTTCGGTCTCGCGGTTCGGTGAGGCGACCGAGCCCGAATCGAGGTGATCGCGGCCGATCACGACCGGCGCCTTGAGTTCGCCCGACGCGACCATTTCGTTGAACGCGAGCCCGAGCCGGTGGCGGTCGCCGAGCCCGACCCAGCAGATGCGCGCAGGCAGGCCCTGGAACCGGATCTTCTCGCGCGCCATGTCGAGCCAGTTGTGGAGATGCCTATTGTCGGGGAGCAGCTCCTTCACCTTCGCGTCGGTCTTGTAGATATCCTCGGGATCGCCCGACAGCGCGGCCCAGCGGAAGGGGCCGATGCCGCGGCAGAAGAGCGGGCGGACATAGGCCGGCACGAAGCCCGGAAAGTCGAAGGCGTTCTCGACGCCCTCGTCCTTCGCCATCTGGCGGATATTATTGCCATAGTCGGTCGTCGGCACGCCCGCGGCCTGCAGGTCGAGCATCGCCCGCACATGGACGGCCATCGATGCCTTGGCGGCCTTGGCGACTGCGGCGGGGTCGCTCTCGCGTTTCGCAAACCATTCGTCGAGCGACCAGCCCGCGGGGAGGTAGCCATTCACCGGGTCGTGCGCCGAGGTCTGGTCGGTGAGCAGGTCGGGGCGGGTGCCGCGGCGAACGATCTCGGGCAGGATTTCGGCGGCGTTGCCGAGCAGGCCGACAGAGACGGGTTTGCCCTCGGCGTGAGAGGCCTCGATCATCGCGATCGCCTCGTCGATGCTGTTCGCCTGCTTGTCGAGATAACCGGTGCGCAGGCGCATTTCGATGCGGCTCGGCTGGCATTCGATCGCGAGGCACGACGCGCCCGCCATCACCGCGGCAAGCGGCTGCGCGCCGCCCATGCCGCCGAGGCCCGCAGTGAGCAACCACTTGCCCGCAAGGCTGCCGCCATAATGCTGGCGGCCCATTTCGACGAAGGTTTCGTAGGTGCCCTGAACGATGCCCTGGCTACCGATATAGATCCAGCTGCCGGCGGTCATCTGGCCGTACATCATCAGGCCCTTTTTATCGAGCTCGTGGAAATGCTCCCAATTCGCCCATTCGGGGACGAGGTTCGAATTGGCGAGCAGGACGCGCGGGGCGTTTTCATGGGTGCGGAACACGCCGACGGGCTTGCCCGACTGGATGAGCAGCGTCTCGTCGCCCTCGAGCCGCTTCAGCGTCTCGACGATCCGGTCATAGCTTTCCCAGTCGCGCGCGGCGCGGCCGATGCCGCCATAGACGACGAGTTCGTGCGGTGCCTCTGCGACGTCGGGGTGGAGGTTGTTCATCAGCATCCGCATCGGCGCTTCGGTGAGCCAGCTCTTCGCGCTGATCTCGGGGCCGGTCGCCGGGCGGATCACGCGGCTGTTGTCGAGGCGGGTGGTCATGAAAATCCTTTCGCAAAATCGAGGGTCGCGGCGATGACCTGTTCGAGCACGGGCCGGATCGCGGGATGGGGGTCGAGGGGGGAGGGCCAGTTGGCGTGGGTGATCGTGTCGGGCTCGGTCATGTAGCCACGCTGCGCCAGCTCCATCTGGATTGCGTGGATTCCGTCGCCGGGACGGCCATAGTGGCGCGTCGTCCAGCCGCCCTTGAAGCGGCCGTTGACGACATGGCTGTGCCCGCTCGCGGCGCAGATGTTCGCGACGATCGTTTCGAGCTCGGGCGCGCAGGTTGCGCCGCCGTTGGTGCCGATGTTGAACTGCGGCAACTCGCCATCGAACAGGCGCGGGACGTGGCTGCGGATCGAATGCGCGTCGTACAGGACCGCGCGGCCGTGCCGTGTTTTCAGCCGGTCGAGTTCGGCGGCCAGCGTTTCATGATAGGCACGGTGATAGAGGTTGAGCCGCTGCATGATCGACGCCTCGTCGGGCTGATCGAAGCGATAGAGCGGATCGCCGTCGAACGTCGTCGTCGGGCACAATTCGGTCGTCGCCTGCCCCGGATAGAGCGACGCCCCCGACGGATCGCGATTCATGTCGATGACGCTGCGCGAGATATCGGTTGCAACCAGCGTGGCGCCCATGTCGGCGGCGAAGGCGTAGAGTTCGGCGATCCACCAGTCGGTGTCGATCTGCGCGTGCCAGGGCGAAACATATTGCTCGTCGAGGCCCGCAAGGTCGGTGCCGCCGTGCGGGAAGGCGATGACGAGCGGTGCGTCGCCGCGGTGGACGCGCAGCCAGTCCATCAGCCGACGCCCGGCAGGCTGGCAGGGACCGCGGCGACGAGGCTGCCCGCGCGGATCAGCGCGGTCGCGGCCTCCATGTCGGGATGGAAATGCCGGTCGTCCTCGAGCGTCGGCACGCCGGCACGCAGATGCCGGTGCGCGGCCTCTAGCGCGTCGCTCGATTTCAGCGGGGCGTGGAAATCGATTCCCTGGCACGCTGCGAGCAGCTCGATGCCGATCACTGCGCTGGCGTTATCGGCCATGTCGAGCAAGCGGCGCGCGCCGTGCGCGGCCATCGAGACATGGTCCTCCTGATTCGCGCTGGTCGGGATCGAGTCGACGCTCGCGGGATAGGCGCGCTGCTTGTTCTCGCTGACGAGCGCGGCGGCGGTGACCTGCGGGATCATGAAGCCCGAGTTGAGGCCGGGGCGCGGCGTGAGAAAGGCGGGGAGGCCCGAGAGTGCCGGGTCGACGAGCATCGCGATGCGGCGCTCCGAAATCGACCCGATCTCGCACAGCGCCATCGCGATCATGTCGGCGGCGAAAGCGACGGGTTCGGCGTGGAAATTGCCGCCGGACAGCGCTTCGTCGGTGTCGGCGAAGATGAGCGGATTGTCCGAGACACCGTTGGCTTCGATGCCGAGCGTCGTTCCCGCCTGCCGCAGCAGGTCGAGCGCCGCGCCCATCACCTGCGGCTGGCAGCGGAGGCAATAGGGGTCCTGCACGCGCGGGTCGTCGACCGCGTGCGACGCCCGGATCGCCGAACCGGCCATCAGACCACGCAGCGCATCGCCGACCTCGCGCTGGCCGGCATGGCCGCGCAGCGCATGGATACGCGCATCGAAGGGCGCGTCGGAGCCTTTGGCTGCTTCGGTCGAGAGCGCGCCGGTGATCAGCGCCGAGCGGAAGACGGTTTCGGCGCGGAAGAGGCCGGCGAGCGCGTTGGCGGTCGAAAATTGCGTGCCGTTGAGCAGCGCGAGCCCTTCCTTGGGCCCGAGGTCGAGCGGGACGAGGCCCGCCTCGGCGAGCGCATCGGCGGCGGGTAGCGTCTTGCCGCCGACTTCGATTTTGCCGACGCCGATCATCGCGGCCGCCATGTGCGACAGCGGGGCGAGGTCGCCGCTGGCGCCGACCGATCCTTGCGACGGGACAACTGGGGTCAGGTCGTTCGCGAGCATCGCCTCGAGCATCGCGACGGTTTCGCGGCGGACACCCGATGCCCCCATGCCGAAGCTCGCGAGCTTGAGCGCCATCATCAGGCGGACGATCTTCGTCGGCGACGGCGCGCCGGTCCCGGCGGCATGGCTGAGCACGATATTGCGCTGGAGCGTCGCCAGGTCGTCGTCGGCGATGCGCACGCTCGCAAGCTTTCCGAAGCCGGTGTTGATGCCATAGACCGGCGCGCCCTTGGCGACGATCCGCGCGACCGCCGCCGCGCTCGCATCGATCGCATCCCATGCGCCGGCGCTGAGTTCGGCGCTCGCGCCCTCATAGATTTCGCGCCAGTCGGCGAGCGAAATATGCCCGGGCTCGATGATCATTGTCCGTCCTTGATACGTTGGTGAAGCGGGTTGAAGCCGATGCGGTAGACAAGCTCGGCGGGGTCGCCGGCGTCCCAGATCGCGAGGTCGCATGCCTTGCCGGGCTCGAGCGTGCCGATCTCGCGCGAAAGGCCCAGCGCAGCGGCGGCGTTGACCGTGACGCCGCGCAGCGCCTCGACGACCGTCAGCCCGAACAAAGTCGCGCCCATGTTGAGCATCAGCAGCAGCGAGGTCGTCGGCGAGGTGCCGGGGTTGTTGTCGGTCGCGAGTGCGATGCGCGTGCCGTGGCGGCGCATCGCCTCGATCGGAGGCAGTTTCGTCTCGCGCATGAAATAATAAGCGCCGGGAAGCAGTACCGCGACGGTGCCCGCTTCGGCCATCGCACGGACGTCGTCGTCGGTCGCATGTTCGAGATGGTCGGCCGACAAGGCGCCATGGCTCGCGGCGAGCGCGCTGCCGTGGAGCGCCGACAATTGTTCGGCGTGGAGCTTGACCGAAAGGCCGTGCGCCTTCGCGGCTTCGATCACGCGCGTGCATTGCGCGGGCGAGAAGCCGATGCCTTCGCAAAAACCGTCGACCGCGGTCGCAAGCGGCGCGGCAGCGGGGATCATCTCGCCGACGACGAGGTCGATATAGGCGTCGCTGTCGCCCTTATATTCGGGGGGCAGGGCGTGCGCGCCGAGGAAGGTCGGCTCGACGCGAATGTTGCGGTGCCCCGCGAGCGCACGCGCGGCGCGCAGCATCTTGAGTTCGTCGTCGGTCGACAGGCCGTATCCCGACTTGATCTCGATCGTCGTGACGCCCTCGGCGATCAGCGCATCGAGGCGCGGGAGGGCGCTCGCCGCCAGTTCGGCCTCGCTCGCCGCGCGTGTCGCGCGCATCGTCGAAACGATCCCGCCGCCCGCGCGCGCGATGTCCTCGTAGCTCGCGCCCTGAAGGCGCATCGCCCATTCGTTCGCGCGGTTGCCGCCGTGGACGAGATGGGTGTGGCAGTCGATGAGGCCGGGGGTGATGAGCCGGCCTTCGCAATCATGGACGGTTCCCGCGGCCGTCGGGGCACCATCGGCGGGTCCGGCATAGACGATCCGGCCGTCCTTCGCGGCCACCACGCCATCGTCGATCAGGCCGAGGTCACCATCGGCCATCGTTGCGAGTCGGGCGTTCGTCCAGCGTTGCTCCATCTGGACAGTGTCGTTCGAATGCGTCATTATGTCTAGACATAATATGAGGACGAACGACGATGGCTCTCTGGTTCGAACGCGCGTGGATCGACAATGGCTGGGCGAAGGATGTGCGGATCGGCGTCGCCGACGGCCGGATTGCATCGATCGAGACCGGCGCCCCGGCGGAGCCTGGGGACGAACGCCATCGCGTCGCGCTCCCGGGCCTGTGCAACGTCCATAGCCATGGCTTCCAGCGCGGCATGGCGGGGCTGTCCGAACGCCGCAGCCGTCCCGACGATAATTTCTGGAGCTGGCGCGAAATCATGTACCGCTTCCTCGACCGCCTGACGCCCGAGGATGTCGCGGCGATCACGGCGCAGGCCTATGCCGAGATGCTCGAAACAGGCTTCACGCGCGTCGGCGAGTTTCATTACCTGCATCATGACCCCGCGGGCGATGCCTATGCCGACCGCGCCGCGATGGCGGGCGCGATCGCCGAAGCCGCCGCGGCGACCGGGCTCGGCCTGACGCTGCTCCCCGTTTTCTACGCGCATGGCAATTTCGGTGCCGCATCGCCGAGCCCCGGCCAGCGGCGCTTCCTCAACGATATCGACGGATTTTCCGCGCTGCTCGACGCGTCGCGGGCGAAGCTGTCGGGCGACGCCAATATGGGGATCGCGCCGCATTCGCTGCGTGCGGTCACGCCCGATGAGCTTGCCGCATTGCTCGAGCTGTCGCCGACCGGTCCGGTCCATATCCATGCTGCCGAGCAGGTGAAGGAAGTCGCCGATTGCGTGGCGTGGAGCGGCGCGCGGCCGGTCGAATGGCTGCTCGATCATGCGGGGGTCGACGAACGCTGGTGCCTGATCCATTCGACGCATCTCGACGCAAACGAGGTCCGGCGTTTCGCGGCGAGCGGCGCGGTCGCCGGGCTGTGCCCGATCACCGAGGGCAATCTGGGCGACGGGATTTTTCCCGCGGTCGACTATCTGGCCGATGGCGGCCGGTTCGGTGTGGGCACCGACAGCAATATCCTTGTCGATGCGGCACAGGAACTCCGTGCGCTCGAATATTCGCAGCGACTGGCGCAGCGCGCCCGGGCTTTGCTCGCGGGGGAGGACTCGCCGTTCGTCGGCGCCAACCTGTTCGCGCGGGCGGTGCAGGGCGGGGCGCAGGCGCTCGGTGTTGCCGAGGGCTTTGCGGTCGGCCATGCGGCGGATATCGTGTCGCTAGATCTCGACCATGTGGCCTTTGCCGGAACCGACGATGCGACCTTGCTTGATCGCTGGATTTTTACCGCGCGCGCCGGCGCGATCGACTGCGTGTGGCGCGCGGGGACGAAGCGCGTCGCAGCAGGCCGCCACGTCGCTGGCGACGCGGTCGCGGCCGCCTATCGCGCCTGCGTCGCGCGCATCCTCGCATGAGCCCCGCGCGGCGCATCCGCGACGAAATCGCAGGGCTAATCCGCTCGGGCGCCTGGCGGCCGGGGCATCGCATCCCGACCGAGCAGGAACTGGCGGCGCAGCACGGCTGTGCGCGCGCGACGGTGAGCAAGGCGCTGAGCGAACTTGCCGCCTCGGGGCTGATCGAGCGCCGCCGCAAGGCGGGGTCGTTCGTCGCGCATCCGCCGGTGCATTCGGCGGTGATGACGGTCCCCGACCTTGCTGAACTGATCGCGGCGCGCGGCGAGGAGTATCGCTGGCAGGCGCTGTCGGTCGAACCGGCGAAGCTGGGCGAGGGTGCGGTTCCGGGCCCGGCGCTGTCCGTCACCGGTCTTCATCTGGCGGCGAACGAACCCTTTGCGCTCGAACGGCGGCTGATCTCGCTCGCCGAGGTTCCCGATGCGGAGGCGGTCGATTTCGGACAGGAAGCGCCCGGGACATGGCTGCTTGCGCATATCCCGTGGACCGAGGTGCGGCACGTCATCCGCGCGGTATCGCCGACGCGCCGCGAAGCGGCGCTGCTGGCAACCGGCACCGGCATGGCGTGCCTCGAGCTCGATCGCACGACCTGGCGCGCCGGGCGTGTGGTGACGCTTGTGCGGCTCTTGTTTCGCGGCGACCGCTTCGACCTTGTCGCCGAATTTAAGGCGGGGATTCCGGGCGAGGGGTGACGGCACAATTTCTATCGGCCGCTTCCGGATGGAAATCGGCAATCCCTTTTCACCCCCGGAACAGCTTCGGGTCGATCCGGTGGCGCTGCATCTTGTCGTAGAGCGTCTTTCGCGGGATGCCGAGCCGCGCCATCGTCTCGGCGATATTGCCCTGCGTCTGGGTGAGCGTGTCGTGGAGGATCGTCGCCTCGAAGCGGCGCAGGCGTTCGGACAGCGATGCGTCGCCCGGCATCGCCGACAGGCCGGGATCCGACGGCAGGTCGAGCACGACGCTGTAAGCGAAATTCTTGAGCTCGCGGACATTGCCCGGCCAGTCGTGCTCGACGAGGTGGCGGCGCACGCTGTCGTCGATCTGGAAGCCTTTGAGCCCCATCTTGGTGGCGGCTTCGTCGAGGAAATAGGCGAAGGTCTGCGGAATGTCGGGGCGGCGCTCGCGCAGCGGCGGGATGCGCAGCTTCACGACATGGAGCCGGTAATAAAGATCTTCGCGGAAGGCGCCCGACCGCACCGCGTCCATCAGGTCGGTCTTGGTCGCGGCGATGACGCGCAGGTCGACGGGTTCGGGCGCGGCGGCGCCGATCGGCTGGACCTCGCGCTCCTCGATCACGCGCAGCAGCTTGGCCTGCACTGCGGGGTGCATCGTGTCGATCTCGTCGAGGAAGAGCGTGCCGCGATGCGCTGCGCGGATGCGGCCGGCCTGGCCGGGCTTGCCCGTCGTGCGGTCGACAAGGTCGCTGCCGAACAGCTCGGTCTCGGCCAGTTCCTGCGGCAGCGCGGCGCAATTCACCGCGACGAGCGACGCAGCGCTGCGCCGGCTCTGGCGGTGGAGCATATGCGCGACGAGCTCCTTGCCGGTACCCGTTTCGCCTTCGATCAGCACGTCGATATCGGCCTGCGCAAGCTGTGCGATCGTTTCGCGCAGCCGCAGCATGGCAGGGCTCTCGCCGATCAGCGGGCTGTCGATTGCCGCCGCCGCCGCGGTCAGCCGGCGATTGTCGAGGATCAGCGCACGATGCGCGAGCGCGCGGCGCGCGACCCCGACGAGATGGTCCGACGCGAAGGGCTTGGCGAGGAAGTCGAATGCGCCATCGTGCAGCGCGCGCACCGCCATCGCGACATCGGCGTGGCCGGTGATCAGAACGACGGGGATATCGGGGTCGATCGCGTGGATCGCGGCGCGCAGTTCGAGCCCGTCCATTCCGGGCATGCGGATGTCGGTGACGACGATGCCGGAAAAGCCGGCTTCGATGCGCGGCAATACGCTCTGCGCGTCGGGGAAAGCCTCGACCGCGAGGCCCGCGAGGTCGAGCGTCTGGACGTTCGCCTCGCGCAGCGCGGCGTCGTCGTCGACGAAGAAGATCGCCTGTTCGTCGGTGAAAAAGCTCATGCGGACCTCAATGTCAGGCGGAAACCCGCGCCGCCGAGCGGCGAGGGGATGAGCGTCAGCGCGCCGCCGAATTCGCCCATGATGTCGCTAGCGATGGCGAGCCCGAGGCCCAGCCCGTCGGGGCGGCCGGTGACGAAGGGCGTGAAAAGCTGGGGCAGCAGGTCGGCGGCGACCCCGGGGCCGTTGTCGCAGATGTCGATGAGCACCGGATCGGCGCCGTGGGCGCGGAGCGCGATGCGCGGTGCGTCGACCCCTTGCAGCGCGTCGGCGGCATTTTGGAGCAGGTTGACGAGAACCTGTTCGAGCCGGACGCGATCGGCATGGACGGTGCGCGCCGGGTCCTCGATCACGATGTCGAACGCGATGCCCTGCGCGCGCAGCCGGTCGCCGATGAGGAGGTTGGTGCCCTCGATCGCCGATTGCACCGTGACGGGGCCGAGCGGCGTCGGCTTGCGGCGGGCGAAATTGCGCAGTTCGTTGGTGATCGCCCCGACGCGCGCGGTGAGTTCGACGATCGTGCCCAAATTGCCGCGCGCTTTCGCGGGCTGCTCGCGATCGAGATAGCGCAGGCTGTTTTCGGCGAAGGTGCGGATCGCGGCGATCGGCTGGTTGATCTCGTGTGCGACACCGGCGGTGATCTGTCCGATCGAGCCGAGCCGGCTGGCCTGCGCCAGCTCTTCGCGCGCCTCGCGAAAGCGGCGGTCGGTTTCGGCCTGCCGTTCGGCCGCCTGCTGCAGTTCGGCATTGGCGTCGCGCAGGTCCTGCGTGCGCGCCGCGACCTCGCGCTCGAGCGCGACATGCGCCGCCTGCCGCAATGCCTGCCGTTCGACGAGGCGGAGCAGTGCGAGGATCGCGGCGCCGACGAGGATCAGCAGGACGAGGAAAATGACGCGCGCGGTGGCGTTGGCGCCGTCGCGCGCGAGCTGTGCGGGCTGGAGGACGTGAAGCCGGCTGTCGGGGAGCGACACGCGTTGAACGGCCTGACGATAGAGGGTGGCACTGCCCCTGTCGGCGATACGAAGGTCGCCGTCGGCCTGACGCGCCGAGAGCGGCGCCAGCGTCGCCTCGCCATAGCTGCGCGTCCCGCGCAGCCGCTGCTGCGTCGCGGGCGAGATCGGACCGAAGGAACGGAAGCGCCACGCGGGCTCGCTGGTCATGATGACGATACCCGCATCGTCGGTGACGAGCGTCGTCGCCGGGGAATCGGCCCATTTTGCCTCGAGCTTGTCGAACTCGACCTTGACGACGATCACCCCGAGCGGGCGACCGCCGACGTCGACGCGCCGTGCGAGGAACAGGCCGGGCCGGCCGCTGACGGTGCCCAGCGCGAAGAGTTCGGCTTCGCCGCGCTGCATCGCGCCGCGAAAATAGGGACGGAAACGATAATCCTGCCCGACAAAGCTGGTCTGCGCCTGCCAGTTGCTCGCTGCGATCGTCGTGCCGTCGGCGCCGATCACGTAGATCACCGCCGCGTCGGTGCGGCGCGCGAGCTGCTCGAGTTCGCGGTCGAGCCGCCGCGATGCCGCCGCGCTCTTGTCGGCGAGCGCGAGGCGGACGTCCGGAAATTCCGTGAGCACGCGCGGGAGCAGGCGGAATTTCTGGAGCTCGCTTTCGAGCAGGCTCGCGTGCGCGCGTGCATTCTGCCGCGCGTCGGCGTCGGCGCGCGTCCGCGCATGGCCCGCCGCCCATTGGGAAAGGCCAAGCGCGGCGACGAGCAGGATCAACGCGCCGGCGATCGATGCGAACAACAGCCGCCGCCGGTCGAGCCGGGGCAGGATGCGGTGCGAATCGGGTTGCGATGCCATGTGCGGATTATTGCACAGATATATGGATTTTTATGCGGATATTCGCACAAATTTTCGGGATCGGTTCGGCTATTTCACATAAAATATAGTAGTATCAAATATATAGGAAAATGCGTCGTCGGTTTGACCGCCATTCTCCCGTCCGCCTATTTTTCGGTCGAGGTCGAATAACGGCCGTATGACAGGGGAGAGGCCGGTGGCCGCCACGATCGATATGAATGCGATGCCCGAAAGCTCGGGGCGAAAGCCCTGGTGGTCGCATCTTTATGTGCAGGTGCTCGCGGCCATCCTCGGCGGGGTCCTGCTCGGCCATTTCTGGCCCGAGATCGGCGTGAAGCTCCAGCCGCTCGGCAAGGGGTTCATCGATCTCGTCAAGATGATCATCGCGCCGGTGATTTTCCTGACCGTTTCGACCGGCATCGCCTCGGTCGGCGGCGGCAGGACGCTCGGCCGCCTGACGGCGAAGACCTTCGCCTATTTCCTCTTCTTCTCGACGCTCGCGCTGATCATCGGCTTGATCGTCGCCAATGTGGTGCAACCGGGCGCGGGGATGAACATCGACCCGGCGACGCTCGATCCGAACGCGGTCGCCAAGATCGCCGAATATGACGCGAAGGCGCACGACACTTCGCTGGTCGGTTTCCTGCTCGCGATCATCCCGACGACGTTCGTATCGGCGCTGACGTCGGGGTCGATCCTGCAGGCGCTGTTCGCGGCGATCCTGTTCGGCATCGCATTGTCGCACACCGGCGCCGCCGGCGCGCAGGTGCTCGGCATGCTCGAAAAGCTGTCGAGCGTCTTTTTCTATCTCGTCGGCATGCTGATGCGCTTTGCGCCGATCGGCGCGTTCGGCGCGATGGCGTTCACCATCGGCGAATATGGCGTCGAATCGCTCGTCAATCTCGGCGCGCTGATCGCGACCTTCTACCTGACTTCGATCCTGTTCGTGGTCGTCATCCTCGGCGCAATGGCACGGCTGTGCGGCTTTTCGATCTTCCGGCTGATCGCCTATCTGAAGGCCGAACTGCTGCTGGTGCTCGGCACCTCATCGTCCGAGGCGGCGCTGCCCAGCCTGATGGACAAGCTCGAAAAGGCGGGCTGCGCCAAGCCCGTCGTCGGCATGGTCGTGCCGACGGGTTACAGCTTCAACCTCGACGGCACGAACATCTATATGACGCTCGCCGCGCTCTTCGTCGCGCAAGCGACGGGGATCGACCTCAGCCTCGGCGATCAGGTCGCGCTGCTGCTGGTCGCGATGGTGAGTTCGAAGGGCGCGGCCGGCGTGACCGGCGCGGGGTTCATCACGCTCGCCGCGACGCTGACGGCGGTGCCGACGGTACCGGTCGCGGGGCTCGCGCTCATCCTCGGTATCGACCGCTTCATGAGCGAGTGCCGCGCGCTCACCAACTTCATCGGCAACGCGCTCGCGGCGATCGTCGTCGCCAAGTGGGAAAATGCGCTCGACGAGGACGCGCTGGGCCGCGCGCTGAACGGCGAACCCGCGCCGCTCGCGGCGCCGCCGGTCGAGACCGACAGCGATTGATGCCCGGACGGGCCACACGAAAATTCAAACGATAATATTGGGGAGAATGACAATGAGGCGCAGTTTTGGAACCATGCTGCTTGCGAGCACGGCGATCTGCCTTCTCGCGAGCGCACCCGTCCGGGCGCAGACGTCCGGCGAAGCGGCTGCGGCGGATCCCGCGCCGGATGTCTCCGATACCGGCGAGGTGCAGGGCGATGATGCGGCTGCCGGGGATATCGTCGTCGTCGGCACGCGCATCGAAGGCGCGCGCGTCACCGAGGCGCTGCCGGTCGTCGTCGTCGGTCAGGACAAGATCGACGCGATCGGTGCGGTCAGCGGGGATGAGCTGATCCGCAACATTCCGCAGATGGGCGACGTCAGCTTCAACCCCGGCAACAATGCGCAGACGAGCAACGCCGCGCGCGGCGACGTCGGTTCGGTCAACCTGCGCTCGCTCGGCGTCGGCAACACGCTGGTGCTGCTCAACGGCCGCCGCGTCGTCACCCACCCCGCGAGCCAGGGCCTGTCGGACACCGGCACCGTGCCGGTGCTGAGCTATAACTCGAACGCGATCCCGACGACCGGATTGCAGCGGCTCGAAGTGCTGCTCGACGGTGCGGCGGCGCTTTATGGTTCGGACGCGGTGGCGGGCGTCGTGAACACGGTGCTCAAGGACAATTACGACGGCCTTCGGATGCAGGCGCAATATGGCGGCGCCGAAGGCACCCACTTGCGCGAATTCCAGGGCAATATCCTTGCGGGCAAGAGCTTCGACCGCGGCAATATCACGCTGTCGTTCGAATATACCGACCGCACGGCGCTCCGCGCCGAGGATCAGGATTTCACCGCCTCTGCCAATCTGCGGCCGCTGTTCGCCGACTATCCCGATTTTGCGGGATCGACGACCCCCGATGCCCGCGCGACGCGCGGCGCCTGGCCCGCGCTGCAGGTGCCGGTTACCGGCGGCCGGCCGCGTCGCGGTTCGACGAACCTGACCACCGCCGCGGGCGCGTTCACGGTGCGTCCGACGCGGCTGGGTGGTTGTACGCAGGCGCTCACCGCCGATCTTTGCCTTGTGAACACGGCGCTTGCGACCAACAATGCGTTCCGCGACCTGCGTTACGATACGGCGGTCGGCACCACGGTGATGCCGAGCGTGAAGCGCTACAACGCCTTCATCAACGGTCATTACGACCTGAGCGACGAGCTGACCCTGTTCGGCGAGTTCGGATATTACCGGTCGAACACGACCCGCATCCAGCCGCCGGTCATCAACCTCAACCAGATATGGATCCCGGCGACCAACTATTACAATCCATTCGGTCCCGTCGGCAGCCTGAACCGCCTGCCGGGCCTCACCAACGTGCCCGACGCCGGGTTGCCGGTGCTGCTCACCACCTATCGCTTCGTCGATACGGGGCCGCAGACGGTGAAGGTGTCGGGCGAACAATTGCGCGGCCTGATCGGCGTGCGCGGCGAGGCCGCGGGTTTCAAATGGGACAGCGCCTTCGTCTATTCCGAAGCGACCGCGGTCGACAGCAGCCTCGCGGTGCGCAGTTCGGCGCTGCAGCAGAGCCTCGCGCTCGCGACGCCCGATGCCTATAACCCGTTCAACGGCGGCTGCATCGACAGTCTGAGTTCGGGCGATTGCACGCCGAGTTCACAGGCGGCGATCGACGCGATCACCTTCCAGCTCCGGCGCCGGTCGAAGACGACGCTGACGATGGGCGACTTCCGTGCGTCGCGCTCGGACCTGTTCGCCTTGCCCGGCGGCGATGTCGGCGTGGCCTTCGGCGTCGAAGTGCGCCGCGAGACCCAGCGCGACGATCGCGATTCGGCGGTCGACGGATCGAGCCCCTTCATCGACGCCGTGTCGGGCGCGGTGACGATCAGCGACGCCGCGGCGGTCAGCGACAATCCCGATACCTATGGCAAGCGGACGGTCGCGGCGGGCTATGCCGAACTCGCCGTGCCCCTGGTGTCGGAGGATATGAATATCCCGCTCGTCCGCCGGTTCGACCTGCAGCTTGCCGGCCGCTACGAACATTACAGCGATTTCGGCAGCGTCGCGCGGCCGAAGATCGCGGCGGCATGGGACGTCGTCGACGGGTTCCGCCTGCGCGGTTCCTTCTCGCAGGGCTTCCGCGCGCCGAACCTCGAACAGGTCAATGCGGTCGAATATGCCCGGCTTGCGACCAGCCCGGACTTCCTGCGCTGCGAGGTTGACCTCCGCGCCGGGCGCATCGACAATTTCACCGAGTGCGGCAACAATGTCGGTTATTCGCGCCGCGTGTCGGGCAACCCCGACCTCAAGCCCGAAAAGAGCACCAACTATAATCTGGGCGCTGTGTTCGAACCGACCTTCCTGTCGGATCGCTTCGGCCGCATGACCTTCACGGTCGATTATTGGTCGATCAAGCAGAAGGGCATCGTCGGCATCCTCGGCAACGACACCGCGATCGCGCTCGACTATCTGCTTCGCCTGCAGGGATCGTCGAACCCCAATGTCATTCGCGCCGCGCCCGATGCCGACGATGTCGATGAATTTGCGGGAACCGGCATCGCGCCGGTGGGTGCGATCACGACCGTGCGCGACCAGTTCATCAACCTGCAGCCGCAGACGGTGCGCGGGCTCGATTTCGGCTTCTACTGGCAATCGCCGAAGACCGATGTCGGCAAGTTCGACCTGTCGATCAACGCGACGCGGCTGCTCAAATTCTCGCGTTCGCCGGGCGATGCGGTCGACATGCTCGTCGCCGCGCGCGAGGCCGGCGACATCGACGCGGGGACGCCGCTTCCCGAAACGCAAAATCTGATCGAGGCGAACGGCCGCCCGAAATGGCGCGGCACGGCATCGCTGACCTGGTCGCTCGGCCAGTTCCAGATTGGCGCCTTCGCGCGCTACACGGGAGCGGTCGACGAAACCGCGTTCGTCGATGCCGACGGCGATCCGTGGCGCGTGAAATCGCAGCTCACCGCCAACCTCTATGCGCAGGTGCGCATCAAGGATGCCGGGGGCCTCGGCGGCGACATGCGCTGGCGCGTCGGGGTGCGCAACATCGCGGACAAGAAACCGCCGCTCACGTCCGAAGGCTATCTGGGCTCGCTTTACAGCCCCTATGGCCGTTACTGGTACACCTCGGTCACCACGGAGTTCTGACATGAAATACGGGCACGGCATCTGGTTATCGATCGGCGCTGCCGCGCTCGCCGTCGCGCCGGTGGCAACGGCAAAGGAACGCGCGCCCGCGCCGACCGCCGCCACCGGCGCGACTCCCTCCGCTCCGCCCGCGAAGGCGCCGCCGAAGACGATCCTCTTTATCGGCAACAGCTTCACGCAGGGCGCGCATTCGGCGGCGCGCAACTGGCGCGCGGGCAGCGTCACCGATCTCAACAAGGCGGGCTATGGCGGCGTGCCTGCGCTGTTCAAGCTGTTCGCCGAGCAGGCGGGGCTCGATTATGACGTCAGCCTCGAGACGCAGGGCGGCAAGTCTCTGGGGTTTCATTACGACGAGCGTCGCCAGCTGTTCGACCGATCGTGGGATATCGTCGTGCTGCAGGAATTCAGCACACTCGATCGCGACAAGCCCGGCGATCCCGCGAAATATCTTCGCGACGTCGCGCGCCTGTCGGCGCTGTTTACGGCGCGCAACCCGGCGGTCGACATCCGGCTCGCGTCGACATGGACGCGCGCCGACCAGACCTATAAATCCGGGGGGCATTGGTATGGCAAGCCGGTGACGACGATGGCCGATGACCTCCGCGCCGCGGCCGACCGCGCACGCGCCGCCACTCCGTCCGTGGCGGGGATCGTGCCGGTCGGCCAGGCCTGGAATCGCGCGATGACGACGGGCGTCGCCGATCCCGATCCCTATGACGGCATCGGCTATGGCCAGCTCGATCTGTGGGCGTACGACCATTATCATGGCAGCGTCGCGGGCTATTATCTCTCGGCGCTCGTGACCTTCGGGGCGATCACCGGCATCGACCCGGCGACGCTGGGTCCAAAGGAAAAGGGCGCCGACGAACTGGGGCTTTCGGACGCGCAGGCGGCAGCACTACAGGCCGTTGCGCGCGACACGCTGGCCGAACAGGCCCGGCGATAAGGGATTTGCTTATGCTGTGTTGGGGCTTTAATACGGCCGCAGCGCATGAAATGGTTCCGTAAACCCTCCAGCCCCGATCCCGCGCCCGCACTCGCGCCGATGCCGGGCGATCCGGTCGCGGAAACGCCCGCGCCCGCCGTTCCCGAAACGCGGGGGCGCAAATGGATGCGCCGGATTTCGCGCGGCTTTGCCGTCTTCGCGATTGTCTTCATCCTGCTCGTCGGGTGGCTCGCGCTGACCGCGCCGCTGTCGAAATCGCTCGAACCGATCGCGCCGCCGCAGATCACGCTGCTCGCGTCGGATGGCACCCCGATCGCGCGGACGGGGGCGATCGTCGATACGCCGGTCAAGGCCAAGGATCTGCCGAAGCATGTCACCGGCGCCTTCCTCGCGATCGAGGACCGGCGCTTCTATACGCATTGGGGCGTCGATCCGCGCAGCATCGCACGCGCGGTGTGGAGCAACGTCACCGGCGGCCGCACGCAGGGCGGCAGCACGATCACGCAGCAGCTCGCGAAATTCACCTTCCTGACGCCGAAGCGCACGCTGGGGCGAAAGGCGCGCGAGGCGTTGATCGCTTTCTGGCTCGAAGCGTGGCTCAGCAAGGACGAGATCCTCGAACGCTATCTGTCGAACGCCTATTTCGGCGACAACACCTACGGCCTGCGCGCCGCTTCGCTTCATTATTTCTATCGCCAGCCCGAAAAGCTGACCCCGGCGCAGGCGGCGATGCTCGCGGGGCTGGTGCAGGCGCCGTCGCGGCTGGCGCCGACGAAGAATCCCGGCCTCGCCGAAAAGCGGATGAAGCTGGTGGTCAATGCGATGGTCGACACCGGCTATCTGACCGAAAAAGAAGCGAGGGCGATCCGTACCCCGCGCATCGACGTGCGCACGCGCAACACGTTGCCAACCGGCACCTATTTCGCCGACTGGGCGCTGCCCGAAGCGCGCAAGCTTAGCGACGTCGGCTATTCGCGCCAGACGATCACGACGACGCTCGACGCGCGGTTGCAGGGGATCGCGCGGCGCGTGACCGGACGCGCGGGGCTGGGCAAGGCGCAGGTCGCGCTCGTCGCAATGCGCCCGAACGGCGAGGTCGTCGCGATGATCGGCGGCAAGGATTATGCCGCGTCGCCCTTCAACCGCGCGACGCAGGCAAAGCGCCAGCCGGGCTCGACATTCAAATTGTTCGTCTATCTGGCGGCGCTCCGGGACGGCTGGGAGCCTGACGATGTGATCAGCAACGAAGCGATCGAAACGGGAGCGTATCAGCCCAAGAATTCGGGCGGGTCTTATTCGAAGACGATCACGCTCGAGGATGCGTTCGCGACGTCGAGCAATGTCGCCGCAGTGCGCCTGCTGCGCGAGGTGGGCGACGACAAGGTGATCGACATGGCGCGCGACCTTGGCGTCACCGCGCCGATGGCCAAGGGCGATCCCAGCCTTGCGCTCGGGACATCGAGCATGACGCTGATGGAACTCACCGCCGCCTATGCCGCGGTCGCCGCGAACAGCTACCCGGTCGAACCGCGCGCGTTCAAGGGCGAGGAGCGGGGCTGGTTCGAAAATCTGATCTCGGGGCCGAGCCGTTTCGGGTCGGGCGAGCATGCAGATATCGAGCAGATGCTGCGCGCCGCGGTCAATCGCGGCACGGGTCGCGCCGCGCGCCTCCCGCAGGCGAATTTCGGCAAGACGGGCACGAGCCAGGACAATCGCGACGCGCTGTTCGTCGGCTATGCCAACGGCCTCGTCGTCGGCGTCTGGATCGGCAACGACGACAATACGCCGCTGCAGGGCATCTCGGGCGGCGGGCTGCCGGCGCGCATCTGGCGTGATTTCATGGCCGAGGCATCGGGCAGGAAAGCGGCGCCGCGGCCGAAACCCGCCGATCCCGCCGGTCCCGTCGAGCCGCTCGACATCCCCGATATCGGCGACATCCCGGTGGGCGACCGAACGCGCATCGGGATCGAGGGCGGCGATGCGGTGATTTCGACCGAGATCAACGGTAGCCGGATCGACCTGCGCCTGCCGATCCAGGATCGAAGTACGCCGCCGCCCACGGCACCCGAGCCGCAGCCGCCACCCGGCAATTAGCGGGGCGCCTCAGCCGGGCAGGATATCGAATGCGCTCTCGGCCATCGTCCGTCCGTTGACGATCAGTTCGACGCGGTGCCGGCCCGGATGATGCCGCCGCGTGCTGAAATCGCGGATCGTCTGCGAGATGGCGAGCGTCGCCGTGTCGCGGGCGGCGAGGTCGAAAGTCCTGAGTTTGAATACCTTGGGCGCGGTCTTGCCCCCGGCGCGAGCGTAGTGGATGCGATAGTCGACCACCAATCGCTGATCCCCCGGCGCGTCCGAGGCCAGTTCGGCGGTGATCGCGATCCGGTCGCCGAGGCGTACGGCCTGCGGTTCGACGACAAAGTGGCGTAGCGTGACCGCCGCATCCTGTCCGACGCCGATCAGCGCCAGCGCGCGCGGTTCGCCTTGCTTGATCAGCGTGCGAAGCGCGTGGCGGATAATCCAAGCGGTGCGCGGATCGTCCTGTGGCCAGCGTGCGAGGCGATCGAGCAGCCAGTCGGCGCGGTCCTTCGCGATATCGTTTAAATGGTTCGCGACCGATTTGCGGACATAGAGGCTGGGGTCTGCCTTCAGCGTATCGAGGATCGGCGCCGCGAGCGTCGGGTCGGCCTTCAGCGCCGGGACGCGCGCGGCCCACGGCAGCCTTGGCCGCGCGCCTTCGCTGGCGAGCCGCCGGACATGTTCGTTGTCGCTGCCGGTCCACTCCGTCATCACCGCGAGCGCGCGGGGCGTGTCCGCCGCAAGGAAGGGACGGATGGCAAATTCGGCGGTGCCGAAACGCGTGAGATCGGCCAGCGCCTCCATCGACCGGTCGAAATCCTGCAGGCCCCGGCGGGCGACATATTCGGTGACGGCCATCGCCTGAAAGCTGTGGGTCAGTTGCGGTGCCATCGCGCGGACGATGTCGACGCCGGTCGCATAATCGCCGGGCAGCGCGTCATGCAGCGCGTCGGCGATATGGCGTACGCGTTCCATGATCGACAGCGCGTCGAGGCCGCTGGACGCGGCGGTCAGGAAGGCGGCGCGGTCGAATCGTCGCGATGCGGCCGTGCCGGCAGCGGCGATCGTTTCGAGCGCTGCCGGACCGAGAATATTCTTGAGCAGGGCGGGGGATGCGGCGTCGGTCGACATGGCGGGACTTGTCCGGATTGCGATTCGATGTGGCCGTGCGGCGTAGCCGACCGGCGTTGCAAGCCGGGATATAGCCGCGCCGGACCCTCTATCAATAGCCGTCCGTCTGGCCCATCTTTCGGCGCGATTATTTCATTCACACTCGTGAGAGTGAATATTGACTCCACGGATAGCGCGAGGCATAGATGCGGCATGCCGACGTTCGAGCGGCGATGAATGGGAGAGGGCAAGATGAGGGCAAAGCTGTTTGCATCCGTGTGCGCGGGCGCGCTTTTCGCAATCCCGGCCGGTGCCGCCGCGCAGGACGCGGCCGAAGCGCCGCCGCAGGCCGACGCGCAGGAATCGCACGATATCATCGTCACCGCGACCCGCCGCGAAGAGCGCATCCAGGACGTTCCCATCAGCATCTCGGCCTTTTCGCAGGAAGAGCTGACCGACAAGGGCATCGTCGGTTACGAAGGAATCGGGCGCGAAACGCCGGGCGTCGTGCTCAACAAACCGACCGCCAATTTCAACAACTTCACCGCGCGCGGCATCGCGACCAACGGCTATAACGCCAATCTGCAAAGCTCGGTCGCCATCTATATCGACGAGCTTCCCGTTTCGACGATCGGCAACACCACCGTCGTCGACCCCAATTTGTTCGACGTCGAACGCGTCGAATTCCTCCGCGGGCCACAGGGCACGCTGTTCGGATCGGGCTCGCTGTCGGGCGCGATGCGCATCCTGCAGAAGAGCCCCGACCTCAACGATTTCGACACTGCGGCGCTCGTCGATTTCGGGCTGACCGGATCGGACAGTTTCCGCCAGCGTTACAACGCCATGGTCAATGTCCCGCTGGTCGAGGACAAGCTCGCGCTGCGCGTCGTCGGCTTCTACCGCGACGAGGAAGGCTATCTCGACAATGTCGGGACGGGCGTGAAGAATTCGAACACGCTGATCGATTACGGCGGCCGTGCGACCCTGCTGTGGCGCCCGACCGACCGCCTGTCGATCAAGCTGCTCGGCAGCTATGAATATAGCAACCCCAAGGACAGCTCGCTGACCAGCCCGTCGCTCGGCCGCAACAAGCGTATCTCGGACGAGCCCGATCGCTTTACCGGCAAGCAGTTCATCGCCAATGCCACGATCGATTATGAGTTCGATTTTGCGAAGCTCACCAGTTCGTCGACCTATTCGGATTTCGACCAGCGCTTTTACGTCGATCTTGCCGGCACCTTCCCGCCGGGGTCGTTCGCGGGTGCGCCGATCGCCTTCGGGCTCGACGCCGATGCGTATGACAAGGTGTTCGTGCAGGAAACGCGGCTCGCCTCGACGCTGGGCGGCCCGTTCCAGTTCGTGATCGGCGGCTTCTATCTCGACCGCCGCCGCGACGTCGATTATCTCTATCGTTCGAACCCGGCCTTTCTCGCCGCGCGGAACATGACGGGTCTTCCCGACAAATATTTCCAGAAGCTCTACACCCACTCGCTCAGCAAGGAACTCGCGGGTTTCGGCGAGCTGACCTATCGCTTTTCGGACAAATTCTGGCTGACCGGCGGGATGCGCTACGGCGAGACCTCGGCGCAGGCGTTTACCGAGGCGGGCGGCTATCTCGCGACGGCGTTCGGCTTCAACTATTATGACTATGCGCTGCTCGGGCTGCCGGTAAATTTCACCACTTTCACGCCTTATGTCGCGGCCGAAGGCGTGAAGGCCAAGGGCTCGAAGCCATCGTGGAAGGCGAGTGCGACCTTCAAGCCAAGTGACGCGCTGACGACCTATGCGACCTTCTCGACCGGCTTCCGTGCGCCGATCGTCAACGCGCGTGCAGGCGCGCCGAGCCTGGTCGACGATAACGACATCATCATCCCCTATGGTGCGACGTCGGACAATCTCAAAAGCTATGAAGTCGGCGCCAAGGCGCGCTGGCTCGACGGCCGCGTATCGATGAATGTCGCCTTCTATCTGATCGACTGGAAAAACATCCAGGCGCAGGCGAACCGCCAGTCGGACTCGGTGCAGTTCGCGACGAACATCGGCGCCGCGCGCAGCAAGGGTTTCGAGTTCGAAATCGGTATCATTCCCGCGACCGGCTGGGCGATCGGCTTCAACGGGGCCTACAATGACGCCAAGATCACCAAATTGTCGGCGGAGGAAGCCGCGATTTCGGGGGCGGTGCTCGGCCATCGCCTGTCGGCGCCGCGCATTCAGGGCTCGGCCTATATCGCCTACAGCTTCAACCTCGCGAGCGACGTCGAGGCGACGCTGGCCGCCAATGCGCAGCATATCGGCGCGTATAACAGCAGCTTCCCGAACACTCCGGGACGGCCCAACGTGCCGCTCTCGACCTTTGGCAAGACCGATGCCTATAGCAACGTCAACCTGAGCTTCGGATTGAAGAAGGGCGATATGTCGGCGCAATTCTATGTCGAAAATCTCTTCGACGATCATTCGATCACCTACATCCATCCCGAAGCCTTCCTCGTGAGCCGCTTCGGGACGATGCGCCCGCGGACCTTCGGTGTCCGCCTCGGTTACAGCCTCTAAGTCATGGCGACCGGCGTCACGTCCGTGCCCGCTACGAAACCGGCCGCCCGGCCGGGCTTCGTGCTGGGGATGCTCTGCTTCGTCTATGTACTGAACTTCCTCGACCGGCAGCTGCTGTCGATCCTCGCCAAGCCGATCCAGGACGCGCTCCAGATCAGCGACGGGCAGCTCGGGCTGATCAGCGGGCTCTATTTCGCGATGTTCTATTGCTTCATCGCGATCCCGGTCGGCTGGTTCGCCGACCGGACGAGCCGCGTCGGCGTGCTGTCGCTCGCCTGCGCCATATGGAGCGGCGCGACGGTCGCGTGCGGCATGGCGGCGAATTACACGCAGCTCGCGATCGCGCGTATGGTCGTGGGCTTCGGCGAGGCGGGGGGCGTGCCGCCGTCCTACGCGATCATCACCGACACCTATCCGCCGGGCAAGCGCGCGGCGGCGCTCGGCATCTTCAATTTGGGGCCCGCCATCGGCGCGGCGGCGGGCGTCGCCTTCGGCGCGGCGATTGCCGAGAGTTTCGGCTGGCGCATCCCCTTCATCGCCGTCGGTGTGATCGGCGTCGTCACCGCGCTGCTCGTCTGGCTGACGGTGCGCGAACCGGCGCGCGGCGCTACCGACGTGGCGGGCCCGGCTTCGGACGACAAGGCGGCCTTCTGGCCGACGGTGCGCATGTTCCTGTCGCATCCCATATTGATGCTCGCGGCGCTCGGCAGCGGCGCAACGCAGTTCGTCACCTACGGCCTCGGCAATTTCGCGGTCCTGTTCCTGATGCGCGAAAAGGGCATGGAACTCGGCGACGTCGCGATCTGGTACGCGCTTGTCCTGCTCATCGGCATGGGCGGCGGCATGATTGTGTCGGGCCGCGTGATCGACCGCATGGTGCGCAAATCGCGCGCCGGCTATGCGATTGCCCCGGCGCTGTCGCTGGTCGTCGCGATGCCCTTCTATGTCGCGTTCGTCTGGGCGCCCGGATGGCCGCTCGCGCTCGCGCTGCTCGCCGTCGTGATGGTCTTCAACTATTTCTACCTCTCGGCCTCGGTCGCGCTGGTGCAAGAGGAAGTGAAGCCGGGGCAGCGCGTGCTCGCGGGGGCGTTGCTGCTGCTCATCATGAATTTCATCGGGCTGGGGCTGGGGCCGACGTGGGTCGGCTTTGCGAGCGACTGGTTCAAGGCGCAGGGCGATCCGCACGGGCTGCAGACGGCGCTGTATACGCTGACGCCCTTTTATCTGATCGCAATCGGGCTGTTCCTTTGGCTCGCCCGGCTGCTGCGCCGGCAGGATGTCCGACAGGAGGTACAGGCATGAAGATGTTGCGCGCTGCGCTGGCGACGACCGGATTGCTAATGGCGATGCCGGCCGTCGCGGCGAACCCGGTGATCGAGGCCCCCGCCGGCACGGTTGAGGGTAAGACCGTCGGCAAGGTCGATGTGTTCAAGGGCATTCCCTTTGCCCAGCCGCCGGTCGGGTCGCTGCGTTGGAAAGCGCCGCAGCCGCTGCCCGTCTGGGCGGGCGTGCGCAAGGCGCAGGCTTTCGGTGCGGCCTGTATCCAGCCGCGCCCGACCGCGATCGGTATCTACACCAACCCGCCCGTGAAGATGTCGGAAGACTGCCTGACGCTCAATATCTGGGCCCCGGCGAAGGCGAAAGGCGCTCCGGTGATCGTGTGGATCCACGGCGGCGCGCTGCTCAGCGGCTATAGCCATGAAGCGATGTATGATGGTGCGAAGCTTGCCGGCCGCGGCGCGATTGTCGTCTCGATCAACTACCGGCTCGGCGCGCTCGGCTATCTGGCGCACCCGGCGCTCAGCGCAGAAACGCCCGACGGCGTGTCGGGCAATTACGGGCTGCTCGACCAGATCGCGGCGCTCGAATGGGTGAAGGCGAACATCGGTGCGTTCGGCGGCGATGCCGGCAATGTCACCATCGCGGGCGAATCCGCCGGCGCACTCAGCGTCATGTATCTGATGACCGCACCCCGGGCGCGCGGCCTGTTCCACAAGGCGATCGCGCAAAGCGCCTATATGATCTCGACGCCGTCGCTCAAGGAAGCGCGCCACGGCGAAATTCCCGCCGAGGCAATGGGCGCGAAGGTCGCCGCCGCAGTTGGCGCCGCCGACCTTGCAGCGCTGCGCGCGATGGATGCCGGTGTCTTGACCGACAATGCGCTGAAGGCGGGCTATTTCCCGTGGGGGACGATCGACGGGAAAATCCTGCCGCGCCAGATCGCGGACAGTTTCGACCGCGGCGAACAGGCGCCGGTGCCGATGATCGCGGGCTTCAACATTGGCGAGATCCGTTCGCTGCGCATCCTTGCGCCGCCGCCGCCCGCGAATGCCGCGGCCTATGAGGCGATCATCCGCGCGCGGTACGGCGATCTCGCCGATGCCTGGCTGAAGCTCTATCCGGCGAGGGACCTCGGCGAGGCGATGCTCGCGGGCGCGCGCGACGCGATGTATGGCTGGACGTCCGAACGGCTCGCCATCCGGCAGACGGCGCTCGGCCAGCCCGCCTATCTCTATCTGTTCGACCATGGCTATCCCGCCGCGAGCGAGGCGGGCCTGCACGGCTTCCACGCGGCCGAAATCCCGTTTGTCTTCGGGACCGCCGCCGACACGCCGCCCTATTGGCCCAAAATCCCCGACAGCGTGGGCGAGCGCCGCCTTGCGACCGCGATGGGCGATTATTGGGTTTCCTTCGCGCGCACCGGCAAGCCCGAGGCGGCGGGGCAGGCGGCATGGCGCGCCTATGGCACGGACGCCGCCTTCATGGCCTTTGCCGACATTCCGCGCAGCGGCGCCCGGCTGATGCCCGGCATGTTCGCGCTGCACGAGGCAGCGACATGCCGCCGCCGCGCGGCGGGCAACCAGCCGTGGAACTGGAACACTGGCATCGTCTCCCCCGTCCTGACCAAGAGCGCAGATTGTCCATGATCGACGGCAGCATCCAGGATTTCCCGCTCACGCTGAACAAATTCCTCGACCATGCGGCGCGCTGGCACGGGGATGCCGAGGTCGTGACGGCGCGCGAGGACGGTAGTATCGCGCGGATCGACTATGCGGGACTGCGGACGCGCAGCCTCGCGATCTCGTCGCTGCTCGCGGGATATGGCATCGGACGGGGCGACCGGGTGGCGACGCTGGCCTGGAACAGCCAGGCGCATGTCGAATGCTGGTACGCCGTCATGGGCATGGGCGCGGTGTGCCACACGCTCAATCCGCGGCTGACCGGGGCGCAGCTCGCATCGATGGCGGTTCAGTCGAGCGCCAGGATATTGGTGGCGAGCGCCGACTTGTTGCCGCTCGCGCGGCTGGTCGCCGAGCGCGCGCCGGCGATCGAACGGGTGCTGGTGATCGACGGCGCGGCGGAGGACTGGCCGGCGAGCGCGCCGCCGTTGGCGGAAATCGAAGCGTTGATCGCCTATGCACCGGGCGATGCGGTGTGGGGCGATTTCGCCGAGACGTCGCCGGCGGGCCTCTGCTTCACATCGGGGACCACCGGGGCGCCGAAGGGCGTGACCTACACGCATCGCGGCAGTTTCCTGCACACGCTCCGCGCGTTGCAGGCCGACGTCATGGCCTTGACCGCGCGCGATGCCGTGCTGGCGGTCGTGCCGATGTTTCATGCCAATGCGTGGGGGCTGCCGTTCGCGCTGCCCGCGGTCGGCGGCAAGCTGGTGCTGCCCGGGCGCCACGCCGATGGCGCGAGCCTCGCGCGGTTGATCGCCGCCGAGCGCGTGACGGTGGGGGTCGGGGTGCCGACGGTCTGGCTGGGCGTGGCCGATCAAGTCGAGCGGACGGGCGAGGCGCTTCCCTCGCTCGAACGGATCATCGTCGGCGGCGCGCCGATGGCGCCCGCGCTGATGGAGCGGATCGAACGATTGCTGGGCGTCACGGTGCAGACGAGCTGGGGCATGACCGAGCTGTCGCCGCTGGGTACGATCGCGCCGCCCGCCGATCCGCATCGGTCGGCGGCAGTGTCGGGGCGTCCCGCGATCGGCGTCGACCTCCAGCTCACCGACGCCGACGGCACGCCGCTCGCCGAACAGCGCGGCGGCGAGGGCCATTTGCACGTTCGCGGATCGGCGGTGGTCGATCGCTATTTCGGGCAGGACGAGCGCGCGACCGACGGCGACGGCTGGTTCGCGACGGGCGACCTCGCGCGCATCGATGTCAAGGGCAATCTGATCATCACCGGCCGTGCCAAGGACCTGATCAAATCGGGCGGCGAATGGATCAACCCTGCCGAGATCGAGGCCGTTGTCGGCGCGCTGCCGGCGGTCTCGCTTGCGGCGGTGATCGGCCGCGAGGACGCCAAATGGGGCGAGCGGCCGGTGCTGCTGGTCGAACTGCGCGCGGGCGAGGATGTCGGCGATGCCGACCTGCTCGCGCCGCTCAAGGGGCGCGTCGCCCCCTGGTGGATTCCCGATGCGGTGGTCCGGCTCGACGCCATGCCGCTGGCGCCGACCGGAAAAATCGATAAGATTCGGCTGCGGAACGAATATGGCGCGAGTTGAACCGGGGCGGGGCGCCGCCGGCCCGCTCGCTGAAGAACAGGGATTGAAGGCCGATATCGTGACAGACCAGGCGAAAACGCGTCGGCGATCGACCAAGGCCGAACAGCGCGCCGAAACGATGGAGCAAATCCTCGACGAGGCCGAGCTGCTCTTTTCGCGGCACGGGCTGCACGGCGTGACGCTCAAGGATGTCGCAAAGCGCGTCGGCGTCCATCACACGCTGCTCAACTATTATTTCGAGGACAAGAAGAAGCTGTTCGACGCCGTCTTTGCGCGCCGCGCGGTGGTGACGAGCACGAAGCGGATGCAGGCGCTCGACGAATATGATCGCGCGAGCGGCGGCAAGCCGACGATCGAGGGCGCGCTCCATGCCTTCCTCGATACCGACCTCGATCTCTATATCCATGGCGGCGAGGGCTGGAAAAATTACGGCGCGCTGGGCGCGCAGGTCGCCAATACCCCCGAATGGGGCGCCGAGCTGATGGACAGCCATTTCGATCCGGTGGTTCTGCGCCTGATCGGGCTTCTGAAAAAGGCGATGCCCGATTGTGCCGAAGAGGACATCTTCTGGGGTTATCATTTCGTCACCGGCGCGCTGATGGTCACGCTGGCGCGCACCGGGCGCATCGACAAGCTGTCGGGCGGCGTGTGCAAGTCCGAAGATTTCGAAGCGATCAAGGCGCGCATGGCCTCGTTCATGGCCGCGGGATTCGTGCAAATCTGCAACAGCAAGGCTTAGGCGGCGGGACGGCAGCGTTCTTCCGTCTTTCGCTTGTTCACAATATTAACTCATAAGAGAGTGAATGGAGATCGATATGGGAAATGAGACATTGCCGCTGCGGGGCCGGGTTGCCGTCGTCACGGGTGCGGGCGGCGGACTGGGCCGCGCCCATGCGCTCTATCTCGCAAGCCGGGGGGCGCGCGTCGTCGTGAACGACCTTGCATTGCCCGCCGCCGAACAGGTCGCAGCGGAGATCGTCGGGCAGGGAGGCGAGGCGTTGGCGATCGCGGCATCGGTGACCGATGAAGCGGCGGTGGCCGCGATGGTCCGCGATACGCAGGGTGCGTGGGGCCGGATCGACATCCTCGTCAACAACGCCGGCATCCTTCGCGACAAGAGCTTCGCGAAGATGAGCATCGACGATTTCCGGCTCGTCGTCGACGTCCACCTGATGGGCGCCGCCATCTGCTGCAAGGCGGTGTGGGATGCGATGCGCGCGCAGCAATATGGCCGCATCGTCATGACGACCTCCTCGTCGGGGCTGTGGGGCAATTTCGGGCAGGCCAATTATGGCGCCGCCAAGATGGCGCTCGTCGGCCTGATGCAGACGCTGGCGATCGAGGGCGAGAAATACGGGATTCGCGTCAACAGCCTTGCGCCCACGGCGGCGACGCAGATGACGCATGGCGTGCTGTCGGACGCCAGCCTCGAACGGCTCGATCCGGCGCTCGTCAGCCCCGGCCTGCTCGCGCTCGTCGGCGACGATGCGCCGACGCGCGCGATCCTCTGCGCGGGGGCGGGGCATTTCGCGACCGCCGATGTCACGCTGTCCGAAGGGCGCTATGTCGGTCCCGCTGCCGATGCGGGCGAACAGCTCGCCAGGCATTGGGGCGAGGTTTCCGACCGCGATGGCGCGATCGTCCCGGCTTACGGCTTCACGCAGGCCGAGCGCGAACTGGCGAACGCCGGATCGGCGCTGCCCGCGATGGCGGTGGCGCGCTGAACCGGCCGGGCGCCGCGGTCAGCGGCGCTCGACCAGCCCGCCGCCGAGCGCGACATAGAGCGTCACCAGATTGTCGACCTGCGCGCGGCGCAATTCGATCAGCGTCTGTTCGGATGCGAACAGGTTGCGTTCGGCATCGAGCACTTCGAGATAGGTCGAAACGCCCTCGCGGTACCGCTTGCGCGCGAGGTCGGCGATGCGCCGCGTCGCGAGCGTGCCGCGTTCCTGCGCCTCGACCTGTTCGGCAAGGTAGCGGCGGCCGGCAAGCGCGTCGGCGACTTCGCGGAAGGCGCCTTGCACGGCGCGTTCATAGGTTGCCACTGCGATATTCTCGCGCGCCTCGGCGACAGTCAGATTGCCCTTGTTGCGACCGAAGTCGAAAATCGGCAGGCGGATCGACGGGCCGAAGCTCCAGCCGAAACCATCGTTGCTGAACAGATTGTCGAGCGAGCCCGAGGCGAAGCCAAGGTTGCCGGTCAGCGAGATCGACGGGAAGAAGGCGGCGCGTGCGGCGCCGACATTGGCGCGCGCCGCGCGCAGCCGCTCTTCGGCCGCGAGGATGTCGGGCCGCGCGACGAGCAGGTCGGACGGCAGGCCCGCGGTCAGCGTCGGCGATTGCCCCTGCGCGACGAGCGGCAGCGGCGCGGGCAGGGGGCCTGCGACCGGGCCGCCGGTCAGCACGGCGAGGAAATTGTCGGCCTGCGCCTTGGCCAGCTTCAGGCTGGCAAGCTGCGTCTCGGCCTGCGTCAGCAGCGTTTCCGACTGGCGATAGTCGAGCGCCGAGGTGACGCCCGCATCGAGGCGGCGCTTCGCGATGCGCAGCCCTTCCTTGCGGCTCGTCACCGTCGCTTCGGCGAGCGCGATCTGTTCGTCGGCGCCGCGCGAGGCGAAATAGGTCGAGGCGACGTCGCGGACGAGCGCGAGGCGAAAGGCGCGTTCGGCCTGTTCGGTCGCGAGATACTGGCTGCGCGCCGCTTCGGACAGATTCTTGACCCGGCCCCAGAAATCGAGCTCGAACGACGTCACGCCCACCCCGACCGAATAGCGGTTGGTCGTGTCGGTTCCCGGACCGGTCAGCGACGGGCCGCGCGTCCGCGTCGCGTCGGCGCTCGCGCCCACGGTCGGCAGCCGGTCGGCATCCTGGATCCGGTAGAGGCCGCGTGCTTCCTCGATCTGCGCAATGGCGACGGCCAGGTCGCGATTGCGTTCGATCGCCTGCGCGATCAACACCTCGAGCTGCGGGTCGGCGAAGAAATCCTGCCAGGACACCTCGGTCGCCCGCTGCCCCAGCGTCACGTCGCCGGCAAATTCGGCCGGATAGGCGGGGGCGGTCGAGAGCGGCGGACGCTCGTGCTTCGGCGCCATGTTGACGCAACCGGCGAGCGTCGTCGCCGCGAGCAGCGCGATCAGGTTACGCATGGCCGGGTTCCTCATGATGACCTTTCTCGGCAGGGGCAGGGGGCCGCTTGCGGCTGAGCCATTTGCGTACCGACAGATAGAAAAGCGGGATGAAGAAGATGCCGAGCAAGGTTGCTGCGATCATCCCGCCCATCACGCCCGAACCGACCGCGATGCGGCTGGCGGCGCCGGCGCCGCTCGCGATGACGAGCGGGACCATGCCGAGGATGAAGGCAAGGCTGGTCATTATGATCGGACGAAGGCGCAGCTTCACCGCTTCCATCACCGCGTCGAACGTCGACTTGCCCTCGGCTTCCTGTTCGATCGCGAATTCGACGATTAGGATCGCATTCTTCGCGGCAAGCCCGATGATCGTGATCAGGCCGACGTTGAAATAGATATCCGCCGACAATCCGCGTAGCATCGAGAAGAGCACCGCGCCGAGCACGCCGAGCGGCACGACGAGGAGGACGGCGACGGGCACCGACCAGCTTTCGTAAAGCGCCGCGAGCAGCAGGAAGACCACGACGAGCGACAGGCCGAGCAGCATGCCGATCTGGCCCGCCGACTGTTTTTCCTCATAGGAAATGCCGGTCCACTCGTAGGAGAAGCCTGCAGGCAGCTGCGACGCGAGCCGTTCCATCTCGGCCATCGCCTCGCCGGTCGACTGGCCCGGCGCAGGTTCGCCCGAGATCGTCATCGCGGGATAGCCGTTATAGCGCTGGAGCTGGGGTGCTTCCGCCGACCATTCGGCCTTGCTGAACGATCCGAAGGGCACCATGTCGCCGTTCGCACTGCGCACGCGCAGTTCGAGCACGTCCTGCGGCGTCATCCGGCTCGCGGCATCGGCCTGGAGCAGCACGCGCAGCACGCGGCCCTCGCGGGTGAAGTCGTTCGCATAGGCGCTGCCGAAGCTGATCGCGAGCGTCGCATTGACGTCGCCGATCGACAGGCCGAGCGCGCGCGCCTGGATGCGGTCGATATCGACCTTCAGCACCGGCGCATCTTCCTGTCCTTCGGGGCGGACATTGGCGAGCAGCTTGCTCTGCATCGCGCCGCCGAGCATCTGGTTGCGCGCCGCGACCAGCGCCTCGCGGCTGTTGCCGCCGCGATCCTGCAGCTTGAAGGTAAAGCCGCTCGACGTGCCGAGCTCGGGGATCGACGGCGGGCTCAATGAGAAGGCGAAGGCCTCCTTGATGCCCATGAAGGTGCCCATCGCCTTGCCTGCGATCGCGTCGGCGCTGTCGCCTTCGCCCTTGCGTTCGTCCCAGGGTTTGAGCGGCGTGAACATGATCGCGTTCGCCTGGCCCTGACCGAAGAAGCTGAACCCGTTCACCAGCACGATGTTGGCGACTTGCGGCTGTTCGGCGAAGAAGGCCTTGGCCTGCTTCGTCGCTTCGCCGGTGCGCTGCGTCGTGGCGCCGGGCGGCGCCTGGATCACCGTGATCAGATAGCCCTGGTCTTCCTGCGGGAGGAAGGAGCCGGGCAGGCGGGTAAAGAGCAATGCGGTGACCGCGACCATCGCGAGGAAGATGCCGAGCCAGCGCAGCGGCGCAGAAAGGATCTTGCCGACGCTGCCCTGATAACGATCGGTCGTGCGGCCGAACCAGTCGTTGAAGCGGCCGAAGAAGCGGTCGAAGAAAGCGCCGATACGGCCCTTGCGTTCGCTATTGTCATGCGGCTTGAGCAGCGTCGCGCAGAGCGCGGGCGTCAGCGTGAGCGCGAGCAGCGCCGAGAAGGCGATCGAGATCGCGAGCGTCATCGAGAATTGGCGATAGATGCCGCCCGTCGATCCCGGGAAGAAGGCCATCGGGATAAACACCGCGATCAGCACCAGCGTGATGCCGATGATCGCCGAGGTGATCTGGCCCATCGCCTTCACCGTCGCGTCATAGGGCGACAGATGCTCCTCGTTCATGATGCGCTCGACATTCTCGATCACGACGATCGCGTCGTCGACGAGGATGCCGATCGCGAGCACCATGCCGAACAGCGTCAGCACGTTGATCGAGAAACCCGCCATCCAGAGGCCGAGGCACGCGCCTGCCAGCGCGATCGGCACGACGACGGTCGGGATCACGGTCGCGCGCCAGTTCTGGAGGAACAGGAACATGACGAGGAAGACGAGCACCATCGCCTCGGCGAGCGTCTTCACCACCTCTTCGATCGACAGGCTGATGAAGGGCGTGGTGTCGTAGGGGATCGACCAGGTGATGTCGGGCGGGAAGCCCTTCGACAGCTCGTCCATCCGCGAACGGATGCCTTCGGCGGTCGCCAGCGCGTTGGCGCCGGGCGTCAGCTGGACCGCGAGGCCCGCCATCGGCTTGCCGTTGAGTTCGGACGAGAAGAGATAGCTGGCTGCGCCGAGTTCGACGCGCCCGACGTCGCCCAGCGTCACCGCCGACCCGTCGGGGTTGGCGCGCAGGATGATGCTTTCGAACTGTTCGGGCTTGGTGAAGCGGCCCTGCGTCGTGATCACGGCGTTGAGCTGTGCGCCCTTGGCGATCGGCTGGTCGCCGAGCTGGCCGCCCGGGGTCTGGCTGTTCTGTTCCTGAACCGCGCCCAGCGCCTCGGCCGGCGACAGATTGTGCGACGCGAGCTTTTGCGGGTCGAGCCAGATGCGCATCGCATATTCGGGCGCAAAGGCCTGGACGTTGCCGACGCCGTTCACGCGCCGGAGCTCGTCGAGCACGCGCGTGTTCGCGAAATTGTTGACCTCCATCGGGTCGGTGTTGCCGCTCTTCGAGGTGATCGCGACGATCAGCAGGAAGCCCGAATTGGCTTCGGTGACCGAAATCCCCTGGCGACGGACGTCCTCGGGCAGGCGCTGTTCGACGCGGCGGAGGCGGTTCTGCACCTCCATCTGGGCATTGTCGATGTCGGTCCCGGCCTCGAAGGTCAGGTTGATCGACGCGGTGCCGTTCGATTCGCTGGTCGAGGCCATGTAGAGGAAACCCTCGACCCCGTTCAGTTCCTGCTCGATGACCTGCGTGACATTCTGCTCGAGCGTCTTGGCGTCGGCGCCCGGATAGGTGACGCCGATCGTCAGCGACGGCGGTGCGACCGACGGATATTGCTCCACGGGAAGCCCGCGCAGCGCGATGATCCCGGCAAGCAGGATGCCGATGGCGATGACCCAGGAGAAAATGGGCCGGTCGATGAAGAAACGGGGGGTCATGTCAGGTCAGCGCTTCGCCGCGGGGGTCGATGCGGTGCCCTTGGGCTGCGCGACGCGTACCGGCTGCCCCGGCTGCACCTTTTGCAGCCCGTCGACGATCACGCGGTCGCCGGGCTTCAGACCGTCGAGGATCGCCCATTGGCCGGCGACCATCGTGCCCAGCTTCACCGGACGCGGGGTCGCGACATTCTTGGCGTCGAGGACCATGACGCTTGCGTTGTCGGCGGCCAGCTTGACCGCGCGCTGCGGGATCAGCACGCCGTCGGCGCGGTTGCCGGCAAAGATGCGGGCGCGGACGAACTGGCCGGGCAGCAGCACCGATCCGGGGTTCGGGAATTCGGCGCGCAGCGCCGCGGTGCCCGTCGCCTCGTCGATCGACAGGTCGAAGAAATCGAGATGGCCGGCGATCGGATAGGCAGTGCCGTCCTCGAGGATCAGCTGGACCTCGACACGTTCGAGCTGGGGCGAACTCACCTTGCCCGTCTCCATATCGCGGCGGGTTGCGAGCAGGTCCGAACTCGACTGGCCGAAATTGACGTAAACGCGGTCGATCTGTTCGATCGTCGTGAGCAAGGTGCCCTGGCCGGCGCTGACCAGCGCACCTTCGGTGACTTCGGCGCGGCGCGCGCGGCCCGAAATCGGCGCGATGACCGACGCATAGCCAAGATTGAGGCGCGCCGTTTCCAGATTGGCCTGTGCCGCCTGCACATCGGCCTCGGCCGTGCGCTGCGCGGCGACGGCGGCGTCATATTCCTGTTTGCCGATCGCCTGGTCGGCGAGCAGCGGCTGGTAGCGCCCGACGACCTGCCGCGCGTTGGCGGCAGTGGCCTGCGCACGGGCCAGCTGCGCTCGCGCGCCGTTGGCGGTGGCGATCAATTCGCGCGGATCGATCCGGAACAGCGCGGTCCCGGCGCGGACGAAGCTGCCTTCGTCGAACAGGCGGCGTTCGACGATGCCGTTGACGCGCGCGCGCACTTCCGACGTCCGATAGGCCTGCACGCGGCCGGGCAGTTCGATAACGTTCGGCACCGCCTGCGTGCGGACCGTGACGATATTGACCTCGGGCGGTGGCGGTGCGGGCGGGGCTTCCGACGAGCAGGAAGCCAGCAACAGGACCAGCGCGGCGCCGGCGGCGCTGCCAAGAGGACGAAAGCGACTCATAAGGACCCCTGAAAAATCGCAGTTGTGCGGGAGTTGTATATACGCAAAAGCTTGCGCTGAGGCGCCGTGTAATTTAAATTACAGAAAAGAGCAAGCGAGAGGAACTGCAATTGGTCACGCCGGAATCGGATTTATGTCAAATAGATAGGCTGTCGCCGCGCGAACGGCGGCAAAGCGCGATCCTCGACGCGGCAGAGTCGCTGTTCCTCGAACAGGGTTATGAACGCACCAGCCTCGCCGAGATCGTCAAGCGTTCGGGGGGCTCGCTCGCGACGCTCTATGAATTGTTCGGTAACAAGCAGGGGCTGCTTCGCGCGATCGCGACCCGCTGGTGCGACGAGGCCATGCTCCGGTCGCTCGACGACGACGCCGTGCAGGGACTGTCCGGTGTCGAGATACTGAGGCGATACGCGCACCGGCAGAGCGAACTCATGGAATCGCCGCACGCCGTCGGCCTGATGCGCATGCTGATATCCGAAAGTTTGCGCGACCATGAATTCGCCATGCAGATCTATCTCGACCTTCATGTGCCTGCGCTGGAAGAGTTGATCGAATTGTTTGCGGAATGGGCCGCGACGGGCAGGGCGGAGATCGACCGCCCGGACGCCGCCGCGCGCCTGTTTTTCGATATCGTCGTCGGCGATTCGATGTTGAACACACTGATGGGGATCGAGACCGAATGGCTGGATTCTGAACAGATCGACTGGCGGCTCCAGCCTTTCCTTTCGCATTTCAAGATACGCTGAGGCGGCGCATCCACGCCGATCGTGACTGTTGACATGATTGTAAATAGCTGAAAGCGTAGGGCTTCCTGTTTTGGGAGCCTCGCAGCTTGGCCAGTACCTCTCTTCCTTCGGCCACGCCTGCCGACGATATGTCGGCCTTGCGCCCCGGGACGGTGGCCGCCTACGCGGCGACGGCGGGGCCGACGGTCATTCTCGGCTTGCCGTTCAGCGTCTACCTGCCGCCCTATATAGCGGAAGGTGGCGCGATTTCGGTTGCGCTGGTGGGGCTGCTCTTCTCGCTCACGACGATATGGGACGGGGTCGTCGATCCGTTGATCGGCACGATGGTCGACCGCGTACGAACAGGGCAGGGCGCACACCGGCGCTGGATGCTCACGGCGCTGGTTCCGTTGTCGCTGCTGCTGTTCGCGCTGGTGACGGTCGGCGACCAGCTTCCGTTTGCGGCACTCTTTCTGATGATGGTGCTCTTCTATTCGAGCTACAGCCTCTACGAGGTTGCGCAGCTGTCATGGGGTTCGGCGCTCGTGCGGTCCCCCGCGGACAGTGCGCTTCTTTATGGCATGCGCGACTGGTTCGCTAAGATTGCGCTTATCCTGGCCTTTGCGGCGCCGGCGGCGGCGCAATTGCTGGTTCCGGGGATCAGCCTGCAGGGCCGGATCATGGCCTATGCCAGCCTGTTCCTGCTGATGGTGCCCATCGCGCTGTTCGCGATCCGCCGCGTCCCGCCGCGCGCGGTCGTCGCCGAACCGGGCGTCGGCTGGCGGCATGAAATTCGCGTGTCGCTGTCGTTCCCGCCGCTGATGCTGCTGCTCGGCGTCCAGTTCCTCAACAGCTTCGCCTTCGGTTCGCTGACCTCGCTGTTCGTCTTCTTCGCCGCGGCGGTGCTCGATCTCGACGGGCAGAGCGCCGTGCTGCTCTTCGCCAGCTTCATTGGAGGGGCGCTGGCTTCGCCCGTCTGGACCCTGCTGGCCCGCCGCTATGGCAAGCCGCCGATGATGATGGCGATGGGGCTATTGATCTCCAGCCTGCTCGTTACGACCCTGTTCCAGGAGCCGGAAGGGATCGGGCAGGCGGTCGGCTTTTCGCTGACGCTCGGCACCGGCTTCGTCGGGCTGCTCTTCACCTACTCGATGCTCGCCGACCTGATTCCGCGCGATGCGGAGCGTTGCGGTCGCGGCCGCTCGGCCTTTCTCTTCGCACTGCTCAATCTCATGCAGAAGTTCGGCGTGGCTGCCGCGATCGCGGTCAGCTACGCCGCGCTGGATCTCGTCGGTTTCGATCCGCAAAACGGGAAGGCGGCCGCGCGCGAACTGCACCTGCTCTTCGCGCTCCTTCCGACGGCGAGCTGGATCGCGATGGTCGGCCTGCTGCTCCTGATGCAGCGCGAAATCGGTCGGACGGCCGCTCTTGCAATCGCCGCGCCGCGCAAGTAAAGGCCGCTTTCATTCGGACAGATGCGCCGTTTTCCTTCCGCCCTTCGCCGACATGCTCGGGAAGGGTGGGCGGACTATTGCCCGAAACGCGCTTGACGCGTGGGGGACGGCAACCCATCTGGCCCGGATTGCAGACGCTATAAGGACAGGACGATCGATATGGCGAAGACCAGCCCCGGGCAGTTCATCAATCAGGTGAAGGACGAAGCCCGCAAGATCGTGTGGCCCACCAGCCGCGAAACGGTGCAGACGACGATCATGGTGCTGATCATGACGACGATCCTTTCGCTGTTCTTCTTTGGCGTCGACACGGTTTTCAACGCGATCGTCAGCTGGCTGACGTCGCTCGCGCGCTAACGCCCGCGGCACTACGAACAGGATACGGATACACATGGCGCGCTGGTACATCATTCACGCCTATTCGGGTTTCGAGAACAAGGTTCGCGATTCGGTTCTCGCCGAAGCCGAGCGCATGGGCCTGACCGATTTCGTCGAAGCCGTCGAAGTGCCGGTCGAGACCGTCACCGAGGTGAAGCGCGGCAAGAAGGTGCAGGCCGAACGCAAGTTCTTCCCCGGCTATGTGCTCGCCAAGCTGACGATGACCGACGATGTCTATCACCTCGTCAAGAACACCCCGAAGGTCACCGGCTTCCTGGGATCGATGGGCAAGCCGCAGGCGATCAGCGAAGCCGAGGCCGCGCGTATCCTGAACAGCAAGGAAGAGGCCGCGGCGCGTCCGAAGACCGAAATCCGCGTCGACTACGAAATCGGCGATCAGGTCAAGGTGCTCGACGGTCCCTTCGCCAGCTTCAACGGGCTGGTCGAGGAACTCGATTTCGAAAAGGCGCGCGTCAAGGTGTCGGTGTCGATCTTCGGTCGCGCCACCCCGGTCGAGCTCGACTTCGAACAGGTCGAACGCTTCAAATAACATCGCGCCGCGCCTTGGCTGGCGCGGCCCAGCCAACGGATCGAACCTATGAGCCTCACTCCCGAAGAGATGCAGGCTCGCCTCGATCGCGTGCGCGAGATTCAGGCCAGCTTTTCGCCGGAGAAGGTCGTGCGCGGGGTGACCCGGCTGTTCGACCTGACCCCGGCCGAAGAACCCGACGAATTCACCTTCCCGGCGTTCGACAAGCCGACCCGCCAGCGCATCTTCGGCGGGCAGGTGATCGCGCAGGCGCTGATGGCGGCCGCGCGGACCGTCGAGCCCGGCAAGACGGCACATTCGCTCCACGCCTATTTCCTGCGCGGGGGCGACGAGGCGAAGCCGCTCCATTTCCGTGTCCACCGCGATTTCGACGGGCGCAGCTTCGCGAACCGCCGCGTCGTCGTGCGTCAGGACGGCAAGGTGATCTTCAACCTCACCGCCTCGTTCCACGCGCCCGAGCCCGGCGCGGCGCATCAGGCGCCGATGCCCGACGTGCTGCCGCCCGAGGAATGCGCCGAACTCGTCGAAAACCTGGCAGCCGATCCGAATGTCAGCGATGCGCAGCTCGAACGGATGGCGCGGCTGCGGCCGTTCGAGACGCGCAATTTTAGGCCGTCCTCGACCGAGCGCGGCACGACCCATTATCAATGGTACCGGCTCGCGGCGCCGATCGGCGACGATCCGCTGCTCCACCGCGCCTTCCTCGCTTATGTGTCGGACATGGGGCTTTTGTCCTCGTCGCTGCTCCCGCACGGCTTCACATGGTCGACGCCGGGGCTTTTCTCGACCAGCCTCGACCATGCGATGTGGTTCCACGACGACATTCGCGTCGATGACTGGTTCGTCTATGTGATGGACAGCGACTGGACGGGCGGCAGCCGCGGGATCAACCGCGGGCTGATCTATCGCCGCGACGGGACACTCATCGCTTCGGCGATGCAGGAAGGGCTGCTGCGCATCACGCCGCCCGCGCCCGACGCATAAGGCTTGTTTTTGGCGGCGTTTGCGCTTATGCGCGCCGCTTCGCGTCAGATACGGGCGTGATTCCGCGCGGGAGGAAGGGGTGATGCCCTTCTGTTCGACCGCTTATTTTGAGCCCCGGATACGTCCGGGGCGACAGAAAGAAAGGAGGCCATCATGGCCAAGAAGATCAGCGGCTACATCAAGCTGCAGGTGCCCGCCGGCACCGCCAACCCCTCGCCGCCGCTCGGGCCGGCGCTCGGTCAGCGCGGTGTGAACATCATGGAATTCTGCAAGGCGTTCAACGCCGCGACCGACGGCATGGAAAAGGGCACGCCGACCCCGACCATCATCACCGTCTTCGCCGACAAGAGCTTCTCGTTCGTCACCAAGACCCCGCCCGCGACCTACCTCATCAAGAAGGCCGCGAACCTCAAGTCGGGATCGAAGGAACCCGGCAAGATCAGCGGTGGCAAGATCGCGCGTTCGAAGCTGACCGAAATCGCCGAGATCAAGATGAAGGATCTCAACGCGAACGACCTCGAACAGGCAACGAAGATCATCGAAGGCAGCGCCCGCTCGATGGGCCTCGAAGTGACGGAGGGCTGACCCCATGGCAAAGCTGACCAAGAAGCAGAAGGCCCTCGAGGGCAAGGTTGATGCGCTGAAGCTGCACACCATCGACGAAGCGCTGAAGACCGTTCGCGAGCTGGCCTCGGCCAAGTTCGACGAAACGCTCGAAATCGCGATGAACCTCGGCGTCGATCCGCGCCACGCCGACCAGATGGTCCGCGGCGTCGTGACGCTGCCTGCCGGCACCGGCAAGGACGTCAAGGTTGCCGTGTTCGCGCGCGGCGACAATGCCGAAAAGGCGCTGGCCGCCGGCGCCGACAAGGTCGGTGCCGAAGACCTGATGGAAGACATGCTCGCGGGCAACCTCGACTATGGCCGCGTCATCGCGACGCCGGACATGATGGGCATCGTCGGCCGCCTCGGCAAGACGCTGGGTCCGAAGGGCCTGATGCCGAACCCGAAGCTGGGCACCGTGACCCCGAACGTCGCCGAAGCCGTGAAAGCCGCCAAGGGTGGTCAGATCGAATTCCGCGTCGAAAAGGTCGGCATCATCCACGCCGGCCTCGGCAAGCTGTCGTTTGGCGAAGAAAAACTCCGCCAGAACTTCGACGCCTTCGTCGACGCGATCGTCAAGGCCAAGCCGGCGGGCGCAAAGGGCAAGTACGTCCGCAAGATCGCGCTGTCGTCGTCGATGGGCCCGGGCGTGAAGGTCGACACGGCCGACGTGACCGGCGCCTGATAGGCACCGCAACGATTTAGCGAAGGGCCGGGGGAAACTCCGGCCCTTTTCTTATGGGCAACGTGGGGGGCTGTCCTCTCGTGAGCTCCGGCGAACGCCGGGACCCAAGGCAGAAAGGCCAGACGCCCCACCCCAAAAGTGAAGCAAAAACGCAACACTGCTGACATGAACGTCAGCGGCCGGCGCTTCGGCAATTGATTGCGGGCGCCGGGAAAGCCAAAGAGCCCTTGGTTTTTCTACTCTCCCATCGTCAACTCTGTTTCAGGAAGCTCGCCATGCGCCATTTTCCTTCCGCTATTGCTATAAGCGTCGTCCTTGCCGCCGGAAGCTGGGTCGCCCCCGCTGCTGCGCAAGAAACCCCCGCTGCCGAAGAAGGCGGCCTTGGCGACATCGTCGTCACCGCGCAGCGCCGCGAAGAAAGCCTGCAGGATGTGCCCGTCGCCGTTTCGGTCCTCTCGGGGAATACGCTCGACGCGATCACCTCGACCGGCTCGGACGTCCGCGTCCTCGCGGGCCGCGTCCCCAGCCTGAACATCGAAAGCTCGTTCGGCCGCACCTTCCCGCGCTTCTATATCCGCGGCCTCGGCAACACCGACTTCGACCTCAACGCTTCGCAGCCGGTCAGCCTCGTCTATGACGATGTCGTCCTCGAAAACCCGATCCTCAAGGGTTTCCCGATCTTTGACCTCGACCGTGTCGAAGTCCTTCGCGGGCCGCAGGGCACGCTGTTTGGCCGCAACACGCCGGCGGGCATCGTCAAGTTCGACACCGTCAAGCCCGGCAAGACCGACGGCTATGCGCGCGCCAGCTATGGCCGCTACGGCACGACGCAGGTCGAAGTTGCGGCAGGCGCTGCCGACGACAACGGCTTCTCGGTCCGCCTGTCGACGTTGTTCCAGCACCGCGACAATTGGGTCGACAATGTCGCCACGACGAAAAAGAACGACCTCGGCGGCTATGACGACATCGCCGCGCGCCTCCAGCTCCAATATGAAAACGGCCCCTTCACCGGTCGCGTGACTGGGCAGGTCCGCATCTATGACGGCTCGGCGATCATCTTCCGCGCCAATACGCAGCTTCCGGGCAGCAACAAACTCGTCGGCCTCGGCGGCGCGGGCACCGAATTCAAGCGCGACGAGGTCTATCAGGACGGGCTCAATTTCCAGAAGCTCAACACCTATAATGTCGGGCTCAACCTCGAATATGACTTCGGTCCGGTGACCGCTTACTCGATCACCTCCTATTGGAACGGCAATTTCCGCAGTCGCGGCGACATCGATGGCGGTTTCGGCGCGGTCTTCCTGCCGGTGTCGGGTCCGGGGCTGATCCCGTTCCAGGCGCAGAGCCAGGACAATGTCCCGAGCCTCGACCAGTTCACGCAGGAGTTCCGCATCGCGTCGAACAACAATGGCGGGCTCGGCTATCAGTTCGGCGCCTTCTATTTCGACGAAAAGCTCGATATTTCGAGCTTCGAGTTCGGCGGCCCCACCGACGCCACGCCGTCGGCGATCGCGATCCAGCGGCAGGACAGCGAAGCTTACGGCATCTTCGGTTCGGTCAATTATGAATTCGACAACGGCTTCAAGCTGCAGGCCGGTGCGCGCTACAACCATGACACGCGCGACTTCGTCGCCTCGCGTCCGGTCGAGACGCGCCCGATCTTCGTCGTGAATCCGAACACGCCGGTTCCGCCGCAGGCCGCCAAGGTCAAGGGCAAGCTGCTGACGTGGGACGCGAGCGCGACCTATGAGGCATCGGATGCGCTCACCCTCTACGCCCGGGTCGCGCGTGGCTATCGCGCGCCCTCGGTGCAGGGCCGCCTGACCTTCTCGCGCGTCATCTCGACCGCCGATCAGGAAGAGACGATGTCCTATGAAGCGGGCATCAAGACCAACTTCCTCGACAACCGCGTCCGCTTTAACCTGACGGGCTATTTCTTCGACACCAAGGATCTGCAGCTGACCGCGGTCGGCGGCACATCGAACGTCGCGAGCCTGCTCAACGTCGATGCCAAAGGCCATGGTATCGAAGCCGAGCTGCAGGCGGCACCTGCCAAGGGCCTGACCTTCTCGGTCGGCGGCGCGTGGAACATCGCAAAGATCGACGATGCCAACGCCTTCGTCGCGGGCTGTGGCTCGGCGACGCCGTGCACCGTGCTCGACCCGCCGCGCGCCGGCAGCCCGGGCATCTTCTCGATCGACGGCAACCAGCTGCCGCAGTCGCCGAAATGGACGGTCAACTGGACCGCGGGCTATGAAGTCCCCGTCGGCAATGGCGCGCTCTACGCCTTCACCGACTGGTACTACCGCTCGAAGATCCAGTTCTTCCTCTATCGCTCGGTCGAGTTTTCGGATGACAAGCTGCTCGAGGGTGGCGTTCGCGTCGGCTACAAGACCGACCGCTTCGACATCGCGGGCTTCGTGCGCAATATCACGGGCGATGAATCTCCGACCGGCGGCATCGATTTCAACAACCTGACCAGCTACGTCAACGAACCCCGTATTTACGGGATCGAGGCGGGCTTCAAATTCTGATCCTGGCGCCCCTTCCCGTCGCTCGCCGGCGGGGAGGGGCCGGCTTTCGCAGGGGGCATAACGACCGCAGCCGGTCGTTACCATTTGCGCGCGACTTGCCATTTCGCCGGCTTTTCCCCACATCGGCGCCATGAACGCTCCCAACCCCCCGATGCGCGCGGCGATCGTCCCGGTCACCGCGTTCCAGCAGAATTGCACGCTCCTGTGGTGCACCGCGACCAACAGGGCGGCCTTTGTCGACCCGGGCGGCGACCTGCCCAAGCTGAAGGAAGCAGTGCGTCAGACCGGGGTCGAGGTCGAAAAGATCCTCGTCACCCATGGCCATATGGATCATTGTGGGCAGGCGGGCATGCTCGCGAAGGAATTGGGCGTGCCGATCGAGGGGCCGCATGAGGACGACCGTTTCTGGATCGACGCCTTCGCCGAGGATGGCGCGCGTTTCGGCATGGTCGGCGAATCTTTCGAGCCCGACCGCTGGCTGGTCGATGGCGACACGGTGACCGTCGGCAATCTCGAGATCGACGTCATCCATTGCCCGGGGCACACGCCGGGGCATGTCGTGTTCCATCACGCGCCCTCAAAGCTCGCGATCGTTGGCGACGTGATCTTTCAGGGATCGATCGGTCGCACCGATTTCCCGCGCGGCAATCACCAGCAATTGCTCGATTCGATCACGCAGAAGCTGTGGCCGCTCGGCGGCGACACGACTTTCCTGCCGGGGCATGGCGCGCACAGCAATTTCGCCCACGAACGGCGAACGAATCCGTTCGTGAGCGATATGGCGCTGGGCGGCTAGGGTCAGGACCCTCGTTACGGGTCAGCGCGGGGCGACCGCGACGCTTTCCTCGATTTCGGTCGTCGTGATGTTCGTCGGGGTCAGATAGACGATCGCGAGCGCGCCGATCGCGAGGCCGAGCTGCGTGAGCATCGTGATGATCGTGCCGACCATGCGGCCCCACATCATCCCGTCCATGCCGATCGCGTGCAGGATGCGGCCGACGAGATAGAGCGCGCCGACGCCCCACAGCCAGAGCGACGAGCCGAGGCCGAGTTCGACGAGGGCGAGCAGGATCAGCACGAACGCGGTATTTTCGACAAAATTGCTGTGCGCGCGCATCCGGCGGGTCAAGAGGTCGTTGCCGCCGTCCCCGATGAAGACCTTTTCCTTGGTGCGCACGCGGCCGACGCGGACCGAAAGCCACAGGTTGAGCAGCGCCGCGCCGGCGGCGATGGTCAGACTGATCGGCAAGATTATCATATCGCTTCCCCCATATTGGCCGGAACATTTCACGGGCCGGCCGCGGGGAGGGTGTGGCATTGGCGCGCTGCGCCCGCAAGGTGGCAATGTTTGCCCGTCAGGGGTTGCCTTTGCGGGCAAAAACGCTATAGCCGCGCCCGATCCGGCACCCGACACCTTCTGGCGTTGAGGCACCTTCCGGCGGAAGATTTTCCCGCTCCATTCGGGCAGGAACAGGCTTCGGCTTGGCGGGCGGGCCAGTTATTTCCGGCGACGGGAATGACAAATCCGGGTAGCCGATTCGTGACACACTATTTGAGAATGCAGGAAATATCATGGCCGTTCCCAAGCGAAAAACCTCGCCCTCGAAGCGCGGCATGCGTCGCAGCCACGACAGCCTGAAGGTCGAAGCCTTCCAGGAATGCCCGAACTGTGGCGAGCTGAAGCGCCCGCACAACCTTTGCAACGCCTGCGGCCACTATAATGGCCGTGAAGTAGTGTCGGTCGGCGCATAAGCATTAGCCGGAGGGCGTCGAAATGGCACTGACACCGCGAATCGCAATCGATGCGATGGGCGGTGACGTCGGCGTGCGCATGATGCTCGCCGGCGCCGCGATGGCGCGCCACAAGCACGACGGCCTCCGCTTCCTCCTCGTCGGCGACGAGGTGCAGATCAAGGCAGCGCTCGAAAATCACCCGAATCTGCGCGCGGCGTCGGATATCCTCCACACCGACGGCGTGGTTTCGGGCGAGGACAAGCCCAGCCAGGCGATCCGCAAGGCCAAGAGCACGTCGATGGGGCTTGCGATCGACGCGGTAAAGCGCGGCGACGCGGGCGGCGCCGTGTCCGCGGGCAATACCGGCGCGCTGATGGCGATGGCGAAGCTCGCGCTGCGCACGATGCCGGGAATCGACCGGCCGGCGCTCGCGGCGCTGCTGCCGACGCTCGGCGACAATGACGTCGTCATGCTCGACCTGGGCGCCAACACCGATTGCGACGCCAACAACCTGATCCAGTTCGCGGTCATGGGCGCAGCCTATGCGCGCACCGCGATGGGCCTCGAAAAGCCGCGCGTCGCGCTGCTCAACATCGGGACCGAGGAGCTGAAGGGCACCGATGAAATCCGCGATGCCGCGGCGCGGCTGCGCGAGGCGCATGGGCTGCCGATGGAGTTCACGGGCTTCATCGAGGGCGACAAATTGTCGCGCGGAAATGTCGACGTGATCGTCCACGACGGTTTCTCGGGCAATATCGCACTGAAGACGATCGAGGGTACGGCGCGTTTCGTGACCGACCTGCTGCGCCGCGCCTTCACTTCGTCGGTGCGCTCGAAGATCGGCTTCCTGATCTCGCGCCCCGCGACCGAGTTGCTGCGGCACCATCTCGACCCAAACAACCATAATGGCGCGGTGTTCCTCGGCCTCAACGGCGTGGTGCTCAAAAGCCATGGCAGCGCCGACGCAAAGGGGGTCGCGAACTGCGTTCACCTGTGCGCCGAGCTGATCGAAAAGGATATTACGCGTCAGGTGACCGAGGATCTCGCGAATTTCCGCAGCGGTGACGCCGCATGACGCGCCGCGCGATTCTGGCCGGGACCGGCTCGGCGCTGCCGCGCACCCGCGTTTCCAATGCCGAACTGGCGGCGCGCGTCGACACGAGCGACGAATGGATCGTCGAGCGCACGGGCATCCGCTTCCGCCATATCGCCGAGCCCGATGAGACGACCGCGACGCTGGGCGCCGACGCCGCGAAAAAGGCGTTGGAAGCGGCGGGACTCCAGCCGTCGGACATCGGCCTGATCATCGTTGCGACGGCAACCCCCGACAATACGTTTCCCGCCAGCGCGACCAAGGTGCAGGCACTGATCGGCGCGCCCGATTGCATCGCGTTCGACGTCGCTGCGGTTTGCTCGGGCTTTCTCTATGCCGTGTCGGTCGCCGATTCGATGCTTCGCACCGGCGCTGCAAGCCATGCGCTCGTCATCGGCAGCGAAACCTTCAGCCGTATCCTCGATTGGGAAGATCGCACGACCTGCGTCCTTTTCGGCGACGGGGCGGGGGCTGTGGTGCTGTCGGCCGAAGAGGTCGCGGACGACCGCGGTATCCTTGCAACGCGGCTGCATGCCGAGGGCCAATATTGCGACATGCTCTATGTCGACGGGGGGCCGTCGACGACGGGCACCGTCGGCCATGTCCGCATGCAGGGGCGCGAAGTCTTCCGCCACGCCGTGACCAACCTCGCCTCGGTGCTCGGCGAAGTTATGGCCGACGTCGGCCTGTCGGCCGATCAGATCGATTGGGTCGTGCCGCATCAGGCGAACAAGCGGATCATTGACGCCACCGCCAAAAAGCTGGGCTTGCCCGCCGAACGCGTCGTGCTGACCGTCGACCAGCATGCCAATACGTCGGCCGCGTCGGTGCCGCTCGCGCTCGACCTTGCGGTCCGCGACGGACGTATCAAGCGCGGCGATCTCGTCGTGCTCGAGGCGATGGGCGGCGGCTTTACCTGGGGCGCGGCAGTTCTGCGCGTCTAGGCCGGGGGCCGGGTTGATCACGGCAGCGACGGGTGAAACTCGTCGCATCAACTTCTCGCTCCATCCGTTTCAGTTTGGCGGATTAATTCGCTTTTGTTACACAGATGACCGGGACTCGTGACGGTGGGGGCTGTCGGAGACCGATTCACTCATGTGCTTTACGAGGGGGAAGGGATCATCATGACTGCAGGGACGCTCACCCGGGCTGACATCGCGACGCGGATCAACCAGCAGATCGGCCTGTCGCGCAACGAATCGGCGACGATCGTCGAATCGATCCTCGATCATATGTCCGATGCGCTCGCAACCGGACAGAATGTGAAGATTTCGGGGTTCGGCACCTTCGTCCTGCGCGACAAGGCGCAGCGTATCGGCCGCAATCCCAAGACCGGCATCGAAGTGCCGATCCTGCCGCGCCGGGTCATGACCTTTCGCGCCAGCCAGACGATGCGTGGCCGCGTTGCCGGTAAATAAGCCGGGCTTTGCCCATGGCGGGTCCTGATATGTCCGACGATGGCGGCAAGGCGTCCGGCGCCATGCTCGCCATCGGCGAACTCGCGGTGCGTATCGGGGTTCCGACGCATGTGCTGCGCTATTGGGAAACACGCTTTCCGCAGCTGAAGCCGCTCCAGCGTTCGGGCCGCCGCCGTTATTACCGCGCCGAAGATGTCGCACTGGCCGAGCGCATCCACCATCTGCTTCACGTGCAGGGTTTCACCGTAGAGGGGGCACGCAAGGCGCTGTCCGAAGCCGGGGCCTCCGCGCCGGCCGTCCAGACACCTGCGCCGCCGGTGCGTGAGCCGACCGACCGGATCGCCGCGGCGAACGCTACGGCGGGCATTCCCGTCGAAGCGCTGATCGTACTGCGCCAGCGGCTCGCGGCGGCGCTGCGCTAGATATTGCGGGTCAGTCGTCGTCCATCGCCGGCGCGAGCGCCGGGTCGAGGTCGCGCGGGCGGATGAAGCCGACAAAGCGTGCCATGCCGGTGTCGAGATCGTGCCAGTCGGCGATGTCGAGTTCGAGGCGGGCGAGTGCCGAGGTCGGCAGCTTTTCCTCTACCTTGTCGCGCAGTTCGTCACCGTCCGATTCGGGGACGAGCATCAGGATCAGGTCTTCGAGACCCGGGTTATGCCCCGAAATCAGCAGATGCTCGGCATTTTTGCCGGTGTCGCGGATGACGTCGATCAGTGTCGCCGCCGAGGCGAGATAGATGCGCCGGTCCCAATGCGGTTCGAGCGTGTCCAGATCGGCGGCAGGCTGGAAGATATCGAGCGTTTCGGTCACGCGCACCGCGGGCGAGGCGATGATGCGGTCGACGGGCAGTTTCTGCCGTTTCAGCCATTGCCCGATCAGTTCGGCACCGCGCGCGCCGCGCTTGTTGATCGGCCGGTCGAAATCGCGCTCGACCTGGACGTCCCAACCCGATTTGGCGTGGCGCAAAATGGTCAGAGTTTTCAAAACCGCTCCCCGAACTGCCTTCGATCCCCTCAGTCGAATGCTCTGTGCCGCAATCTCATGACGGTGAAAAGGCGGGATATGCGCTTTTTCGCTGTTGGACATTCGCCGCGGCGACATGATTGACCGCTTCGTCGAGCGGCAGGCGGCGGATCGGGGTGCCTTCGGGGAAGGCGCCGAGCAGCCGCGAGGGAAAGCTGGGCGAGAGCATGACGAACTGCCCGAAATCGTCGGCGCGGCGGATCAGGCGGCCGAACGCCTGCCCGATGCGTGCACGGATGACCATATCGTCATAGGCGCTGCCCCCCTGCGCTGCGCGGCGCGCGGCGTGGAGAATCGTCGGGCGCGGCCATGGCACGCCTTCCATCACGACGAGCCGCAGCGATTCGCCGGGAACATCGACGCCGTCCCTGAGTGCGTCGGTGCCGAGCAGCGAGGCGTGCGGGTCGGCGCGGAAAATATCGACGAGCGTGCCGGTGTCGAGCGGGTCGACATGCTGCGCGTAGAGCGGAAGGCCCGCGCGCGCGAGGCGGTCGGCGATGCGCGCGTGGACGATGCGGAGCCGGCGGATCGCGCTGAACAGCCCGAGCGCGCCGCCGCCCGACGCCTCGATCAGGCGGCTGTAGGCGCCGGCAAGGGCAGGGAGGTCGCCCCGCGCGATGTCGGTGACGATCAGGACTTCGGACTGGCGCGCATAATCGAACGGACTCGGCACCGCGAAATGCTGGGCGCCGCCGTCCATATGGCGCGCGCCGGTCCGGATATCGGCGTCGGTCCAGCCGCCGTTGCCGTGGCCGCCGCCGCGTAGCGTAGCCGAGGTGACGAGTACGCCCTGCGCGGGGCGGTAGACGACGTCGGCGATCGGCCGCGCGGGGTCGAGCCAGTGGCGGTGCAGCCCGCAATCGAACTCGCGCCCGTCGTAACGGTCGATCGCGAGCCAGTCGACGAAATCGGGATCGGCGGGACCGCCGACGCGCCCGAGCAGCGACAGCCAGCCGCCGAGCGTGTCGATCCGCGTGCCGAGGCTGTGGCGGGCGCCATCGACGCGCGCGCGCGCCTGCCCGTCGAGCCAGTCGGGCGGGTCCTCGATCAGCGCTTCGAGCCGTTTCCCGAGCGCCATCAGCGGGCGCAGCAGCGCCTCGATCGCGTCGCCGGCGTTCGCCGCCGCGGTAACGAGTTCGGGGTCGGGATCGGCGAGTTCGGTTTCGAGGCCATAGCCCGCGTCGGCGGTCCGTGTGTCGACGCTGCGGGCGTAGACCATTGCGCGGACCGCGACGAGCAGCCGCTCGATCGCGCCCCACGGATCATTTTCGGACAGGCGGCCGAGCCAGCCGTCGCCGGGCAGTTCGGCGGCGGCGGCGATCGCGGCCTGGATCGCGCGGTCGCCGGCTTCGTCATAGCTCGCGACATCGGCGAGGCGCGCGGCGAGCCCGCGCCGCCGCCCGCGCGACTTGCCTTCGGGGCCCAGCACCCAGCGGCGGATTTCGACCGCCTCCTGTCCGGTCAGCGCCGCGGCGAACATCGAATCGGCGGCATCCCACAGATGATGGCCTTCGTCGAAGATCAGCCGCGTCGCCGGCGCGCCGCCATCGCGCGGACGCGCAGCCTGCACCATCGTCAGCGCATGGTTGGCGATGACGATATCGGCCTGCGTCGCCGCCCGCGCCGAATGTTCGATGAAGCATTTGCGGAAATGCGGACAGCCCGCATAGATGCACTCGCCGCGCCGGTCGGTCAGCGCGGTGGTGCCGTTGCGGCGGAAAAGCGCGGGGAGCCAGCCGGGCAGGTCGCCGCCGACCATGTCGCCGTCGCGCGTATAGGCGGCCCAGCGCGCGACGAGCTGCGCGAGGATCGCGGCGCGGCCCGAAAAGCCGCCCTGCAACGCATCTTCGAGGTTGAGCAGGCAGAGGTAATTTTCGCGCCCCTTGCGCACGACGACCTTTTCGCGGTGCGTCGCGGCGTCAGGGTAAAGCTTTTCGGTCTCGCGCGACAACTGGCGTTGCAGCGCCTTGGTGAAGGTCGAGATGCAGATGCTGCCGGCCGACTGGTCGATCCATTGTTTCGCGGGGGCGAGGTAGCCCAATGTCTTGCCGATGCCGGTCCCGGCCTCGGCGACCAGCATGTGCGGCGCATCCTTGCGCTCGCGCGGTGCGAAGATCGCCGCCGCCGCACGGGCATAGTCCTGCTGCCCCGGACGGCGTTCGGCGCCGTCGCCGGTCAGGCGGTCGAGCCGCGCCGATATATCGTCGGGGTTGATCGACACCTGACGCGGCGCCCCGCGCGGCGGCTGTTCTTCCCATTCGGGCAGGCGCGCGAACAGCCAGCGTTCGTTGCCCTCGGGGACCGTCAGGCGGGGCTGGACGAGCGGCGACCAGGGCCAGCGCTGGCGCGACAGGGCCTGTACGCCATGCCAGGCGCCCTCGCGCTCAGGCCATTGGGGATCGTCGAGGCTCGCGAGCATCGCCGCCGCCGCCCTGGGCAGGAAGGCCGCGATTTCGTCCTCGCCCTGGGGCGGCGTCAAGCCGATCGCGCTCGCGATTCCGGCCGGGGTCGGGACCGCGAAGCGCGCGGGATAGAGGAAGGCGAACAGTTCGAGCAGGTCGAGCCCCGAGAGTTCGGGATAGCCGAGCCGGTCGCCCGTCAGCGTGGCGCTGAGCAGCAGGTGCGGGGTCGCCGCGACTGCCGCGATCGCCTCGCCGCGCCCGACACGCTGAACCCGCCCGGACGTATCGGCGATCCAGATACCGATATGGCTCGCATGGATGGCGGGCAGGGAAAGCGGATCAGGAGGCATGGCGCCAAACTAGGGACAAAAGGCGAACGCGGCAAGGCAGGCGCTGTGGCTTTCGCTTTCCGCTTGCAGCGCATGGAAAATCGCGGATGGTTTGGGCCGAACCAGACGAAAGGACAATCGGGATGAGCGAAGAAGCGGAGATCGGCGCGGTGGTGGACGAGATGTATGCGATGATCTCCGGGCCGAAAGGGCCGCGCGACTGGTCGCGGCAGGCGAACTGTTTTCACCCCGACGCGCGGCAGATCCGCACATGGATCGATGGCGACGGGCGCGCGACCTTCCGGAGCATGGGGCTCGCCGACTATGCGCGCGACACGACCCCTTTTTTTGCGGAGAATGATTTTTTCGAGATCGAGATCGGACGGCGGATCGACGTGCTGGGCAATATCGCCCATGTCTGGAGCGCCTATGAAGCGCGGACCGCGCTCGACGACGCACTGCCCGAACGGCGCGGGGTCAATTCGATCCAGCTGTTCAAGGATCCGGACCATGGTTGGCGGATCATGGCGATGATCTGGGACAATGAACGCGAAGGTGTAGCGATCGCGCCCTTTTGATCGCTAACTGAGCCCGCGACGTCCGAAGACGGCAGGGCGGTTCGCGTGGAATATCTGTGACGGTTCGATGATCGATGCCGCCCGTGCCCGTTTCAGCGCGCTGTGGAGCGGGCCGTGTGTAAGCTCGTAGGGAAAGCGCACGCCCATGCGGTCGAACTCGGACCACATGACGACAGCGTAAGTGACCTCGCCGCCATAATGGATCTCGCAGCGCGAACGTGCCGGCATGCTGGCCCCGTCGACGCGCGCGCCGCCTTCGGACAGGTCGGTGATCCGGCCGTCGACGAAGTTGAGCACACCGTTGACGGTGACGTCGATCGAAACGGTCGTGCGCTTGTGGCTGCGGGCCATCGGGGTGCGGAAGCTGTTCATGCCGACAAGGCTACGCCTTCATGGTAAATTTTCCGGTAACGATATTTGCGCCGGGACAGGTCTTTGACGGCCAGTTGCAAGCGATGGCGCGGCGTGTTCTACCGGCGCCATGGTCCGCCCGATCCTTCTTTACGGCATTGCCCTTGCCGCTGCGGCGTTCCTGCTCGAGTGGCTGAATTACAAGCATGTCGTGCATCGCTGGTCGGCGGAATTCTATATCGTCTGTATCGCCGCCATCTGTGTTGCGATCGGGATATGGGTCGGTAACCGGCTGACCGCGCGGCCGAGGCAAGCGTTCGTGCGTAACGAGGCGGCGATCGCGACGCTGGGCCTGAGCGCGCGCGAATGCGAGGTTCTGGAAATGCTCGCGGCGGGCCATGCGAACAAGGTGATCGCGCGCCGGCTCGACATCTCGCCCAACACGGTCAAGACGCACGTCGCGCGGGTGTATGAAAAGCTGGCAGTCGCCAGCCGCACGCAGGCGGTGCAAAAGGCACGTACGCTCGATATCCTGCCATAAAATTGGGCGATAAGCGCCAAATCACCCGTTTGGGCGATAGATTTCGTCCGTTGTTCCAACCCACCTCGCATGGCATTCCATTGATAGGGGAGAAAATGAGTGGGCAGGATTATTGCAGTCTACGGCGCGATCGCGGGCGTCATCGTCGCCATCGGCATGTTCATCAACGTCAGCTTCATCGCCGATTATGGCGCGATGGGGATGGTCGCCGGCTATCTGTCGATGCTGGTCGCGCTGATCTTCGTTTTCGTCGGCGTCAAACGCTATCGCGACGTCCATCTCGGCGGGGTGATCACCTTCTGGAAAGCGGTCGGGGTCGGGCTCGGCATCGGGCTCGTCGCGTCGCTTTTCTACATTCTCGGCTGGGAGCTTTATATGTGGCGGACCGGCGGGACGTTCATCGCCGATTATGCCGCCAACAATATCGAGATCATGCGCGCGGACGGCAAGTCGGCTGCGGAGATCGCACAATTTTCGACCGAGATGGAGGCGTTCGGGAAGCAGTATGAAAATCCGATCTTCCGCATGGCACTGACGCTGACCGAAATACTCCCGGTCGCGTTGCTGGTGTCGTTCGTGTCGGCCGCCTTGCTGCGCAAGAGCGGTTTCATGCCGGCAACGCAGCCGCGCGGCTGAGTTCGGCGGGGAAGCGGGCTGGCGTGCCGGTCTGCTTCCCATCGGCCCATCTTGCCGCTATGGGCGCGGCATGACTGACTTGCACCTTCATCCTTCGCTGCGCGAACCCGCGCAAACGTCCAAGGCCTGGCCGTTCGAGGAAGCGCGCAAGCTGGTCAAACGCTATCCCGATGGCAAGCCCGCCGGCGAGGCCGTGCTGTTCGAGACGGGCTATGGTCCCTCGGGCCTGCCGCATATCGGCACCTTCAACGAAGTGCTGCGTACGACGATGGTCCGCCGCGCCTATGAGGCGCTGACCGGCGGCGCGCCGACGCGGCTTGTCGCGTTCAGCGACGACATGGACGGGCTGCGCAAGGTTCCCGATAACGTGCCGCAAAAGGAAATGCTCGCCGCGCACCTCGGCAAGCCGCTGACCGCGATCCCCGATCCGTTCGGCAAATATGAAAGTTTCGCGCATCATAACAATGCGATGCTGCGCGAGTTTCTCGACCGTTTCGGCTTCGAATATGAATTCGTCAGCTCGACCGAGCGCTACCGGGCGGGCGCGTTCGACGATGCGCTCAAGAATGTGCTGCGGCACAATCAGGATATTCTCGACATCATGCTGCCGACGCTGCGCGCCGAGCGCGCCGCGACCTATTCGCCGATCCTGCCGGTCAGCCCGAAGTCGGGGATCGTGCTGCAGGTGCCCGTGACCGTCGTCGATGCCGATGCCGGTCTGGTATCGTTCGAGGACGAGGGTGAGACGATCACCCACTCGATCCTCGGCGGCGGCGCCAAGCTACAGTGGAAGGTCGACTGGGCGATGCGCTGGGTCGCACTCGGCGTCGATTATGAAATGTACGGCAAGGACCTCACCGACAGCGGCGTCCAGTCGGGCAAGATCGCCAAGGCGCTCGGCGGGCGCAAGCCCGAGGGGCTGATCTACGAGATGTTCCTCGACGAAAAGGGCGAGAAGATTTCGAAGTCGAAGGGCAACGGCCTCTCGATCGAGGAATGGCTGAGCTATGGCAGCGAGGAAAGCCTGGCCTTTTTCGCTTTCCGCGAGCCGAAGGCGGCGAAGCAGCTGCATATCGGCGTGGTGCCCAAGGCGGTCGACGAATATCTGCAGATGCGCGGCAATTATCCGGCGCAGGAACCCGACAAGAAGCTCGGCAACCCGGTCCATCACGTCCATGTCGCGCGTGGGCAGGACGTGCCGGCGACCGAACTGCCTGTTACCTTCGGGCTGCTCCTCAACCTCGTGGGGGTGATGGGTGCCGATGCGTCGAAGGAGCAGATCTGGCGTTACCTTGGCCAATACGTCGCGGGCGCGACGGCTGCGACCTATCCCGAGCTCGACGGGCTGATCGACAACGCGATGGCATATAACCGCGACTATGTCGCGCCCACGCTGAAGCGCCGCAAGCCGGTGGGCGGCGAGGGGGCCGCGCTCGCGGAACTCGACGCCAAGCTCGCGGCCTTGCCCGCCGATGCTTCGGCCGACGATATCCAGAACATCGTGTACGAGATTGGCAAGAACGAGGCCTATCGCTTTGAAAATCTGCGCGATTGGTTCAAGGCCCTCTACGAGACCTTGCTCGGGTCGAGCGCCGGGCCACGCATGGGCAGCTTCATCGCGCTGTTCGGGATCGACAACACGCGGCGGCTGATCGCCGAGGCTTTGGCCTGAGGAGGATAGGATGGCGGGTTACGAACTGGCGCAGATCAACATCAGCCGCTTTCGCTTGCCGTCCGACCATGTCGCCAACCGCGATTTCATGGATGCGCTCGACCATGTGAACGCGGTTGCCGAAGCGGCCGACGGTTTTATCTGGCGCCTGATCGGCGAGGGCAACAACGCGACCGATGTGGCGGTGACCGACGATCCGCTCGTTATCGCCAACATGTCGGTGTGGCGCGATCTCGATGCGCTCGCCACCTATGTTTATCGCACGTCCGACCACCTTGCGATCATGAAGCGGCGCAAGGAATGGTTCGATCACAAGGACTCGCGCGTTGCGCTCTGGTGGGTTCCTGCGGGGCATCGCCCGACGGTCGCCGAGGGCCTGGCGCGGATCGCGATGCTTGCGGCCAACGGGCCGACTGCCGAGGCCTTCTCTTTCAAGCGGCCCTTTGCCGCCCCCGACGGAACGCCGGCGCTGCCGGTGCAGGATGAGTGCGCGTGACCGACATGATCGATATTTTCACCACCGGCGGGACGATCGACAAAGTCTATTTCGATGCGCTGTCCGAGTTCCAGATCGGCCCTGCGGCGATCCCCGACATGCTACGCGAAAACAATGTCCACGTCCCGCACCGCGTGACGCAGCTGATGCGTAAGGACAGCCTCGAGCTCGGCGACGCCGACCGCGAGGCGATCCGCGCCGCGGTGGCCGCGAGCGATGCGTCGCGTATCCTCGTCACCCACGGAACCGATACGATGGTCGTCACCGGCCGCGTACTCGCGGGGATCGCTGGCAAGACCATCGTGATGACGGGGGCGATGCAGCCTGCCTCGGTGCGTGCGAGCGATGCCGAATTCAACGTCGGCTTTGCGCTGGCGGCCGTGCAGACGCTGCCTCCCGGCGTCTATGTCGCGATGAACGGGATGATCTTCGATCCCGAAAAGACGGTCAAGGATCGCGCCGGCCAGCGTTTCGTCGTCGAATAGCGTTCAGCCCTTCGCAGTTACCTGTCGCAGCACCGCGGCATAATCGGGCGCGATCGTCATCGATTCGTGCCGCCCCGCGCGGCCGAGCGCGGCATGGACTTGCGGCAGGCGATAGCAGGGCACGCCCATGAACAGGTGGTGCTCGGCGTGATAATTCACCCAATATGGAGCGACCGTCGCGCGCGCGAGCCAGCCCGCATGCGTCGTCCGCGCATGGGTGAAGGGATCGTCGCTGCCCGTCGTCGTGCAGGCATGCTCGGCGATGTTGCGGATGCGCAGGTAAAGCTGGAACGTCGTCGCGAGCCCGGCGAGCCAGAGCAGGTACGGCGTCCAGCCATAGAGCGCGAGCGACAGCGCGAGCAGGACTGCCTGAACGACGAGGAAGCGCCCGACGGCGCGCGTTACCGCCATTGCGCCGGCAAGGTCGACCGTCGGTGACGTCATGCCGTCGTCGGACTGTTTGTTGAACGGCGTCCCGGCTTTGGTGCTCGCGCGGCCTTTTTCGATCTTTTCGCCGCGGATCATCGCTTTCAACCCGACGAAGGCGAAACCGAACTGCGCCATGCGCTGCTTGAAAAACGTCTGACCAGTCAGGTCGCGCAACACCTTGCGCCACAGGCTGGCGCGTGTCGTCGGGAAGGGTTTCGATAGCGCCAGATCGGGATCTTCGGGCTGCTGCGTGAACTTGTGATGCTGGAGATGGTAGGTGCGATAGGCGATCAGGTCCGATCCAACCGCGGCGCCGGTCAGCCATTGGCCAAGGAAATTATTGGTTTTTCTATTCGGGTGCAGGGCCCCGTGGGCGGCATCGTGCATCAGGATCGCAAGGCCGAGCTGGCGTCCGCCGACAAAGATGACCGCGAGCAGCCACGCGGCGGGGTTCTGCGACCAGGCGGCCAGCCCGACCAGCGCGATGCTGACGAGCCACGCGTGCGCCACCAGCCAGATGCCGCGCCATGACGATGCGCGCGTGATCGCCGACCATTCGGCGCGGTCGAAGAAACGGTCGGGCGGGAACAGGCGAACGGCAGGCATGAAGCATCATAACAAGTTGCGATCCGAAACGTAACCCCTTCCGTTTTGGCACAATATCGGCCGAAATCAGCACGCTCAGGTAAGGATTTGGAAAGGCTTTCGGGACAGGGAACGGGTTGGACCAGTCGGGCAGGAATATCGGGAAATTGGGGGTTCGGCGTAACATCATCAGGCCCGCGGGCAGCGAATTGTCGCTGGACGAATCGCTGTTCGATTCGCCCGAATTCGTGACGCGCCTGATGCGGGTGGCGCAGCTGTGGCATTATGTGCTGATCAGCCGCGTCCTTGCGTTCCTGACCTTTGCTTTCGTGCCCGGACTGGCGGGCTTTCTCGACCATCCGTCGCAATGGTTCGTCATGGCGGCCGGCCTGCCTTGCGACATCATCTTGACGGTCATCGGACAAGCGATGCGCCGCCCGCGCCCACTGTCGACGCAGCGGCTACGGGCGCTGGTGATGCTGTGTATGGGACTGATCGCGCTCGGCAGCCTGCTGAACGCAGCGGCGATGTTCGCCGCAATCGCGATTCCCGACGGCAGCCTCCATTTCGATGCTTTCACGGCGATCCAGATCGGATCGCTTCTGGTTGCCGCATCGGCGGTCGCGATCGTCCGCCCGGCGTTTTTCATCTTTGCCGGTACGACGGCGCTCGGCGGCGCGATCGGCGTGGCGTCGTGGCCATTCGGAGTCGCGGGATTCGTTTTCCTCGGCCTGCTGATCGTGATGATGCGCGAGGATATCCGGCACCAGCGGCGCGCGACGCGCGCGGCGCGCCAGACGATGAGCGACCAGCAACGGGCGCTGAACCTGATGCGCGATTTCGAACGGGCGGGACGCGGCTGGTTCTGGGAAACCGACCGTTATGGACATCTCGTCTACATCTCGCCGACCGTCGCGGCGCGGCTCGACCGCCCGCTGTCCGAATTGCTCGGCCACCCTTTTACCGACATCATTCGCAAACGGATCGGCAATGACGACAGCGAGGAACGCACGCTGGGGTTCAGCCTGTCGTCGCGCACACCGTTCAAGGAATTGACCGTGCAGGCGGCGGTGCCGGGCGAGGAACGCTGGTGGTCGATTTCGGGGCATCCGATCAGCAACGAACTCGGCAATTTCCAGGGTTTTCGCGGCAGCGGCACCGACCTGACCGACAAGAAAAGGTCGGAACGCGAAATCAACCAGCTCGCTCGCTATGATACGCTGACGGGGCTTGCGAACCGGCGCCATATCACCGACCTGCTCGAACGCGCGCTGAAAAGCCATGGCGGGCAGGGGCAGCCCTGCGCGCTCCTGCTCATGGATCTCGACCGGTTCAAGGCGGTCAACGATACGCTGGGCCATCCGGTGGGCGACCAGTTGCTGCAGCAGGTTGCCGGGCGGCTGACGCAGATCGTCGGCGACAAGGGGCAGGTCGGGCGACTTGGCGGCGACGAATTCCAGATCGTCGTGCCGCAGATGATCCAGCCCGAAAAACTGGCGGGCATCGCCAACGCGATCATCCTGAGCCTTGCCAAGCCCTTTTCGATCGAAGGCGAGCAGGTTCGTATCGGATCGTCGATCGGCATCGCGGTGTCCGAAGGACAGGGGGTGAGTGCGTCGGCGCTCGTCCGCAACGCCGACCTCGCGCTTTATGCCGCGAAGGACGCCGGGCGCGGCGTCTATCGTTTCTATGCCGATGCGATGCACAATCAGGCAAGCGAGCGGAAGGCGATCGAAGATGCGCTGCGCGACGCACTGGCGAAGGACGAACTGAAGCTGCTTTACCAGCCGATTGTCGATGTCGGGACCGAGCGGATCACCGGGTTCGAGGCGCTGATTCGCTGGCATCATGCGACCGGGGGGTTCATCAGCCCGTCCAAATTCATCCCCATTGCCGAAGAATCGAACCTGATCGTGCCGATCGGCGAATGGATCATCCGCACCGCCTGCGCGACGATTGCGGACCTGGGGCCCGGCTACCGGGTGGCGGTCAATGTCTCGCCGCGCCAGTTCGCGAACGAAAAGCTGCCCGCGACAATCATGAGCGCGGTGTCGGCGGCGGGGATCCGCCCCGAGCAGTTGGAGCTCGAAATTACCGAGGGCGTCTTCCTCGACGAAAGTCCCGAGAATCTGGCGATGTTCCAGAAGCTGAAACGGACCGGCGTGCGGCTGGCGCTCGATGATTTCGGGACCGGATATTCGGCGCTCGGCTATTTGAAGAAAGCGCCGTTCGACAAGATCAAGATCGACCAGAGCTTCGTCCTCGGAGCGGCCGACCCGACCAGCATGAATGCGGCGATCATCTCGTCGATCGTGGGCCTGGCCACCGCGCTCAATATGGAGACCACCGCCGAAGGCGTCGAAACACACGACGACCTCGCGTTGATCCGCGGACTCGGGTGCAGCCATGTCCAGGGTTATATCTATGGCAAGCCGATGGATTTGACCGAGGTGCTGGCGTTGCTGCGCGAGGGAGGCGGGCGGGTCGAAGCCAACGGGTACAAGAGTGCGCGCGAGCCGCGGCTGACCATCTTCCGCACGATCCAGGTCGTGAGCGGCGGTTATCAATATGAGGCGATCGTGCGCAACATGTCGTCGCGCGGCGCGCTGGTCGAGGGATTGTGGAACGTCCCGGCGGGAACGCCGCTGACGCTCGAGTTCGGGCCAGAGCAGGTCTTCGATGCCGAGGCGCGCTGGTCGGCGGGCAACCGCGTCGGCGTCAAATTTGCCGACGCGGTCGATGTCGAAGCGTTGCTCGGTCCAAAAACGCTGGCATCGGCGCGAGGACGGGTCCGCCGCGCCGCCTGACGGCTTCGATCAGTCGGCGATCCGGCCGCGCGCCATCACCCAGTCCACCTTTTCGAGCATGTGGACGTCGGTCAGCGGATCGCCCGACACGGCGATCAGGTCGGCGGACATCCCCGGCGCAATGCGGCCGATTTCATTTTCCATCGACAAAAGCTTCGCCGCGACGGTCGTAGCGCTCGCCAATGCTTCGCGCGGGGTCAGGCCATATTTGACGAGCAACGCGAACTCGCTGCCGTTGCGGCCATGCTCGAAGACCCCTGCGTCGGTGCCAAAGGCGACCGGCACGCCCAGCGCCTTGGCACGGCCGACAGCCTTGCCGACGTCGTTCAGCGTCATGCGCACCTTTTCCTCGACCGTCGGGGTATAGATGCCCTTGCCGAGCCGCTCGCGAATGCCCTCGAACGCCATCAGCGTGGGCACGAGGTAGGTGCCCTTGGCCTTCATGACCTTCAGCGTTTCATCGTCGGCGAAGGTGCCATGTTCGATGCTGTTGATGCCGGCGGCCGCAGCGGCCTTGATCCCGCCCGCGCCATGCGCATGCGCCATGACCTTCAGCCCCAGCGAGTGCGCCGTGTCGGCGATGCTTTGCAGTTCGGGGCTGGTGAAATGGCCTTCGAGTCCGCGTCCCTGCTGCGACAGGACGCCGCCGGTCGCGGTAATCTTGATGACGTCGGCGCCGGCGCGCGAGGCCTTGCGTACCTTTTCGGCGCATTCGAGCGGGCCGGTGCAGGTATAGCCCTGATCGAGCACGGCATGGACGTCTTCGCGGAAGCCCGTGACGTCGCCGTGGCCGCCGATGATCGACAGGGGCGGGCCCGCTGCGATGATGCGGGGGCCCTCGATAAAGCCGTTCGCGGTGCCGCGGCGGAGCGAATAGGCGGTATATTGCGCCGACCCCGCCTCGCGGACAGTGGTGAAGCCGGCGCGCAGGGTAATGGCGGCATTTTTGGCGCCGACGACCACACCCCACTCGTCGGGATCGACGGCGGCGGCGCGATAATCGTCGCCGGGATCGCCGGTCAGGTGGACGTGGAGGTCGATAAGGCCGGGAAGCAGGGTCTTGTCGCCGAGGTCGACGACCTCGGCGCCCGCCGGTGCTTCGCTGCGGCCGGGCGCGATCGAGGTAATGCGGTCATCGGTGACGATGACGGTCGCGGGGCCTTGCACCGGCTTGTCGGCATCGGTGATGACGCGCGCCGCATAGATCACCGTGGTGCGCGCTTCGGCCGAAGCTGCGCCCAGAAGCGCCAGCGTGACTGACGCGACGGCTGCCAAACCCGATTTTTGCATATCTGCTCCCCTGTTTTGTTCGGCGCATCGTCTGCCGCGTCGGCGTGGGGAGAGCAAGCGTATAAGATATAAAAAGAGGGGCTGGACAAGCCAGCCCCTCAGTTTGTCTTCGGGTAACCGAAAGGAATATTACCAGAAGAAATCGTAGATCACGTCGACCACTTCGCCCGAATAGGTATCGACCAGAAGCGCGTCGTCATAATAGCGGACCCAGCGATAGCCCCCGTAAGCGGGCGGCAGGCGGTAATAGCCCGGATCGTTGATCCAGTAGCGCTGGCCATAGAAGAGCGAACCGAGCGTAAAGCCGATGCTGAAGCGCGTGTAGCCATATCCGCGATACGGATTGTAATAGCGCGGCATGCGGTAATAGCTGCGGTTGCGGTCGCGATAGCTGCGCCAGTCGTAGCGGCGGTCGCTGCGCCAGTCGCGGCTCCAGCGGCTGTTGTTGCGGTCCCACCGGTCGTTGCGCCCGTCGCGATAGCGACGGTCGACATAGCCGTTGCGATTGCGATCATAGCGCCGGTCGACCCGGTTGTTATCGTTGCGGTCCCAGCGGCGGTCGAGGTCGCCGTTGCGGTTACGGTCATAGCGGCGGTCGACCTGACCGTTGCGGTTGCGGTCCCACTGGCGATCGACCCGGCCGTCGCGGTTGCGGTCCCACTGTCGGTCGGTGCGACCATCGCGGTTGCGATCATAGGTGCCACGCTGGCGCTGTTCGGCCTGACGCTGCTGCCATTGCTGGCGCTGGGCCTGCCGTTGCTGGTCGTTGCCGCGCTGTTGCCACTGCTGGCGCTGCGCATCGTTTCCGCGCTGCTGGCGCCATTGTTCACGCTGCGCCTGTCGCTGTTGATCATTGCCGCGCTGCTGCCACTGTTGCTGGCGCTCGCTGCGCTGCACCTGCGGCTGCTGCCTTTGCTGCCGCTCGGGGCGGGCCTGCCCACCCCAATTGCCACCGCGGCGTGCTTCGGGGCCGCGCGGTCCGCGATCCCCGCGGTCGCCGCGCTGCGCGATCTGGACCCGTTCGCCCGATGCCTGTGCGGCTGCGGGGGCGATAGGGGTCAGGATCGTCGCCGCGATCAGCAACCCTCCGAACATCTTCTTCATCTCGCCATTCTCCAACTCATGTCCCGTGTGCTGGAGACGCCAGCCGGGATGATGAAGCGATTCTTACCAGCGGCAAGATGATCGATCGCTGACCGCGTCGTTGCCTGCGGTTCAGCTAGATGAACGGAGACGTTCAGCTCCCGGGCGGCAGGCGAAGCGCCGGGACGGCCTCTGCCGCATCCTGGGGACGGATGCCGGGCGGCGGCGCGGCGGCGATCCGCTCTTCGCCGCGCAGCACGCGGCCCGCAAGGCGGATCGCGGTGCGGATGCGCGGATAGGTGCCGCAGCGGCAGATATTGGTCATCGCGGCGTCGATTTCGGCATCGCTTGGGTTGCTGTTGCCGCGCAGCAGCGCGGCGGCGGCCATGATCATCCCCGACTGGCAGAATCCGCATTGCGGCACCTGTTCGGCGACCCATGCCTGCTGCACGGCATGGCTGCGGTCGCGCGACAGGCCTTCGATCGTCGTGACGAACCGCCCCTCGCACTCGGCAATCGTGACCATGCAGCTGCGGATCGCCTCGCCGTCGATATCGACGGTGCAGGCGCCGCACTCGCCGGTACCGCAACCATATTTGGTTCCCGTCAGGTTCGACGCGTCGCGCAGCGCCCACAGCAAGGGCGTTTCGGGTTCCATGCGATATTCGACCGGGCGGTCGTTGACCGAGAATCGCGTCATGCCGCCCCTGTTAGCGCAGCCGGCGGATTAGTCACGCCAGCTCGTGTCGATCTTGTCGACCTTGCGCACCATCGCATCGAATTCGGCCTTGCCGGCCTGTCCGGGGATGGAGGCCATGAACAGGTCGCGCTGGTGGACCGCGATCACCTCCTGCGGGACGGTGATCGGCTTGCCCATGCTCATCGTCGCGAGCTGGATTTCGCACGCGCGCTGGAGCGCCCAATATTTGATGAAGGCTTCGGTCAGTGATTTGCCCATGACGACGGGGCCGTGGTTGCGCAGCATCAGGATGCGCTTGTCGCCGAGATTCTGGACGAGGCGCTCGCCTTCTTCCTCGCGCACCGTCACGCCTTCGAAATCATGATAGCCGAGCTGGCCCATGAAGTTGCACGCATAGAAATTAACGGGCTGCAGCCCGCCTTCGAGCGCGCAGACCGCCGTGGTTGCGGTGGTGTGCGTGTGGATGATCGCGTGCGCGTCGGGCAGGACGCGGTGGAACAGGCTGTGCTGGACAAAGCCCGCCTTGTTGACGTGCCAGGGATTGTCCTCGTCGACCTTGTTGCCGTCGATGTCGATCTTGATCAGGTTCGATGCGGTGACTTCGCTGAAGTGCAGGCCATAGGGGTTGATCAGGAAGGCGCCGTCCTCGTCGGGGACCTTCACCGTGATGTGGTTGAAGATCATCTCGTCCCAGCCCATCATCGCAAAGATGCGGTAGCAGGCGGCAAGCTCCTGCCGCGCCGTCCATTCGGCTTCGCTATATTTGCTGTTGCGCTTGAGCTGGGTCGCCATGGCCTGTCCCTTACATGTTGATTGGTTTCGTCCTGCTACCTATGCCACAAGGCGAGGGGCGCGCACAATCCCGCGAGCGGGTGAGGTGGCCTTGTGGCGCGACCGGCGCGCTTCGCCGCCTTTGGGCTTGCATTTCGGCGCGAATCCTTTTAGTTGGCCTCCACATCGGAACGTCGCGCTTTCGCGGCGCTCTTTTTATTGCCCGAATATCGGCGATTTACGGCAAACCGGTTCACCCGGTGGCGCAAATCGTTTTGACGAACAGGAGACGACACGGCGTATGCAGATCATCGTTCGCGACAATAATGTCGACCAGGCCCTTCGCGCGCTCAAGAAGAAGCTGCAGCGTGAGGGCGTGTATCGCGAAATGAAGCTGCGCCGTCACTACGAGAAGCCCAGCGAAAAGCGCGCCCGCGAGCGCGCCGCCGCTGTCCGCCGCGCCCGCAAGATGGAGCGCAAGCGGATGGAGCGCGACGGTATCAAGTAAAGACCGTCTCCCGTTCGGGATCCTGATCGTGAAAAGGGCGCTGCGGCAACGCGGCGCCCTTTTTCGTTGGAGCAGGGCGGGGCGACCGGATGCGTTCCTTTCCGATCATCGTCATCCCGGACTTGATCCGGGATCCGCAGCTATGGACCCCGGATCAAGTCCGGAGTGACGAAAGGGGAGGGAGATGTCCGCTCTCCACCCCAAACCGGAGTGCGTGCATATTGCCTCTGGACCGTTCCGCGCCGCACCGCCTATAGGCCTCGCCAGCATTTTCGCCCCGCCGGGGCAGCGGAAGGATTAGCCAAGATGAGCGTAACGACGGTTCCATTGCGCCCGGTGAGCAAGGGCGGCCTGTGGCTGATGTGGTTCGGCCTCGCGGCTTTGCTGGTCGCGGGCGCCGCCTTTGCCTGGCACATGACCCCGCGCATCGGGTTCGAAGTCGTCAAGGAAGGCACGGGGAACAGCCCCGGCAAGACCGACGTCGTGCTGGTGAAATATGAAGGCAAGCTCGACGACGGAAAGGTCTTCGACTCCAACGAACAGGCGCCGATGGAAGTCGCGCGCGTCGTGCCCGGTTTCTCCGAGGCGTTGACCCGCATGAAGAAGGGCGGCGAATACAAGATCACCATCCCGCCGCAACTTGGCTATGGCGATCGCGACAACGGTCCGATCCCGGCAAACAGCACGCTGCATTTCACCGTGACGCTGATAGATTTCCGCACCGAGGCCGAAGTGCGCGCGATGCAGCAGCAGATGCAGATGATGCAGCAGCAACAGATGATGCAGCAGCAGGGCGCGCCGGGTGGCCCCGCCGGTCCCCCGCCGGGCGTGCCGCAGCCGTAGAGCCCGGCAATCGGATGAATCGGAAACGGCGGCGGGTCAGGAACCTGCCGCCGTTTTCATATTGGCGACGCCTGCGTTGCGTTCGGCCTCGCGCTCCAGCGCGACCTTGATCATCGCGACGATCGGGTCGGCAAGGAACAGGCCCATCAGCCCGAGCAGCGCGCCGAAGAGGATCTGCGCGCCGAGGACGAGGGCAGGGGCGAGGTCGACGGTCTTTTTCGCGACCATCGGCACGATCAGATAGCCGTCGACGGTCTGGACGATGAAATAGATGGCGATCGCCCAGAGGCCGGTGTCGGTGCCTGCCGAAAAACCGACGAGGACGAGCAGCACGCCCGACACGATTGCGCCGATATTGGGAATGAAGGCGAGCAGGCCGGTGAGCAGGCCCATCAAGGCGGCCATCGGGATGCCGACGGCGAGGCAGGCGAGCCAGGTCCCGATTCCTTCGACCAGCATGCCGAGCAGGCGCCCAGCCATCAGCCGGCGGAGGGTGAAGCCCATGCGCGCGGTGGTGATGTAGAAATTCTCGCGGCTCTTCATCGGCAGCATCCACGCGACGCCGCGCTCGTACAGCCGCGGTTCGATCGCGATGAAGATGCCGAGCACGATGATCATGACGAGGCTGGTGAGCCCGCCGAGGACCGTGCCGACCGCCGCGGTGACGCGCCCGACGGTGCCCGCGATATTGTCGGTGATCGTCTTGGTGTCGATCTGGAGATTGCCCATGCCATGGTCGCTCGCCCAGGCGGCGATGCGCTCGATCTGCGCCATCACGACGGTTTGCAAGGTCGCCGCCTGGTCGGCGATCTGCGAGCCCGCGAACAGGATCGTCCAGCCGAGGAAGGCGAGGAGCGAGAGGCAGACGATGAGGAGGCGCCAGCCGCGCGCGATCGGCAGCACCCGGCCGAGCAGGCGCGTCCCGCCGTCGAGCATCGATGCCATGACGATGCCGGCGAAGATCAGCAGGATCGGCTGGATCAGGACGATGCACACGCCGACGAGCAGCGCGAGGCCGATCCAGACGCCCGCTTTCAGAAGCTCGGTGCGGACGAGCTGGCTGCGGATCTCGGTGGGGCCGGGGGCTTCCTTGTGGGCCTTGGCCTTTGCCGAGGCGCTGGCGGCGGTGCGCGTTACTGCCGATTGTCGCGTTGCCGCCATGGCCTGCTTCCCGTTGTTGCTATTTGCCCTGACGTTCGGGGCGCAGATCGGTTCCCGCGCGTCCCGATCTCAGCGCGCTAAACCAGCTCAATGGGTTATACCACTCGGCGGTTCCATCGGTCGAAAAACTGATGATCTCGGCGCGCCCCGCGATCGCGTCGAACGGCACCGGGCCGCCAAGGCCCTTCTGGCTCGTGTCGACGCGGCTGTCGGCGCTGCCGTCGCGATTGTCGCCCATCAGGAACAGGTGATTGGCCGGCACGGTGACCGGGCCATAATCATCGGTGGTATAGCCGGGGCCCATGTCGATCGTGTCGAAGGTCGCGCCGCCGGGCAGCGTTTCACGGACGATCGGCAGTTCGAGGACTTGCCTGCCATCGGCGCTGCGATTCACGAAGCGGAACAGGCTGCTGTCGGGGCCGGGCAGGTTGGGATCGACCGGGATCGCCAGCATCGGCTGGACTTCGCGTTTCACTTTCTTGCCGTTGATGCTGAGTTCGCCGTTGGTCAGCTGGATCGTGTCGCCGGGCAGGCCGATCACCCGCTTGATATAGTCGATGCGCGTCACCGGATGTTCGAGGACGACGATGTCGCCGCGTTCGGGCAGCTTGCCGAACAATCGTCCCTCGACCTTGGGCGCGAGGTGGAAGCTCACCGACGAATAGGACCAGCCATAGGGATATTTGCTGACGATGAGCCGGTCGCCGTTGCGCAGGATCGGCATCATCGAATCGGACGGGATATAGAAGGGCTTGGCGACGCAGCTGTGGATGCCGAGCACGAGCAGCAGGATCACCACGATATCGCGGATCAGCTTGCCCCAGCCGCCGTCATCCTTCGTCTTGTCCTTCGCCATTATTCACTCAGTCCTTGATTGCTTCGATGATGACGAAGGCCTGCGCCCATGGATGGTCGTCGGTCAGCGTCAGATGGATATGCGCGGTGTGGCCGGGCGGGATCATCGCTGCGAGCCGTTCGGCGGCGCCCCCGGTGAGGGCGAGGGTCGGGGCGCCGGAGGGGGCGTTGACGACGCCAATGTCCTTCATGAACACACCATGCTTGAAACCCGTGCCGACGGCTTTCGAAAAAGCCTCCTTTGCGGCGAAGCGCTTGGCGTAGGTCCCCGCGCGAGTGAATGGCCGCCGTGCCGCCTTGGCGCGCTCGGCATCGGTAAAGACGCGCTGTTCGAAACGCTCGCCGAAGCGGTCGAGCGAATTTTGTATGCGCTCGATATTGCAGAGGTCGGAGCCGAGGCCGATGATCATGAGAAGGTCGTCCACCAATAGAGAGCGAGCAAGAGCAGGCCCGTTATCGCTATTGGAGCGGTGAGCAAGAGGAACCCCGTCCAGAATTTGTTTCTGCGCGTTGCAATGAGCGATTTGCCAACAAACGCAAGATTGACCAGCGCGAAGATGCAAAGCACGACAATATTGAGCGAGTTTCGCCATTCGCTGTTGTTGGGCCAGGCAAAGCCAATCGCCAGCAGCAAGTGGGAAATGAAGAAACAGGCGGTTGCGGCGACCAAAAAAGCCAAACCGTACAAGGTAAACTGTGTCAACGAGGCACGCGTCATCCGCGCGCCTCGTCCATCAGTGCGCGCATGCGGCGCACGGCGGGATCGAGCCCGTTGAAGATGGCTTCGCCGATCAGATAATGGCCGATGTTGAGTTCCGCGAGTTGCGGGATTGCGGCGACCGGAATGACATTGTCATAAGTGAGGCCGTGGCCCGCATGAGGTTCGATACCATTCTTCCACGCGAGCGCCGCCGCGTCGGCGAGGCGGCGAAGTTCGGCGGCGCGTTCTTCGCCTTCGACATGCGCATAGCGGCCGGTATGAAATTCGACCACGGGTGCGCGCAGACGCATCGCGGCTTCGATCTGCCGCGCATCGGGTTCGATGAACAGGCTGACGCGGATGCCGGCATCGTTCAGGCGCGCGACGATCGGCGCGAGGTGATTATGCTGCCCCGCGGCGTCGAGCCCGCCCTCGGTCGTCCGTTCCTCGCGCTTTTCGGGCACGATACATGCGGCATGCGGTTTATGTCGCAGCGCGATTTCGAGCATCTCGTCGGTCGCCGCCATTTCGAGGTTCAGCGGCAGGTCGGTCGCGGCCTGGATGCGGGCGAGGTCATCGTCGCGGATATGGCGGCGGTCTTCGCGGAGGTGCGCGGTGATGCCGTCGCCGCCGACCGCCGCGACGATTTCGGCCGCGCGCACCGGATCGGGATGTTCGCCCCCGCGCGCGTTACGGATCGTCGCGACATGGTCGATGTTGACGCCGAGCCGCAGGCGGGAGGGCGAGGGGCCGGTCAAGCCGCCTTGCTCCGGCTGCCGGGCTTGACCGCCTCGGTCCCCGCGAGCTCGGGGGGGAGTTCGTCGGCGGCATAGGTCGGGAAATTGATCGCGACGAGCGGGTAGAAGGGGACGCCGAGGTCGACGCTGCCCGCCGAGCGATCGACGAGCGCGGCTTCCGCCACGACCTCGCCGCCCGCGGCGCGCACCGCCTCCATCGCTTCGCGAGACGACAGGCCGGTGGTGACGACATCCTCGACCATGAGCACTTTCGCGCCCGGGTCGATCGCGAAGCCGCGGCGCAGTTCGAAAGTGCCCGTCGGGCGTTCGACGAAGATCGCCGGCTTGCCCAGCGCGCGGCCCATTTCATGGCCGATGATCACGCCGCCCATTGCGGGCGACACGACGATATCGATCGCCTGGCGGAGGTCGCGAGGCAGCTTGGCCGCGAGCGCGACGGCGAGCCGGCCGGCGCGTTCGGTATCCATCAGCACGCGTGCGCACTGGAGATAATATTCGCTGTGGCGGCCCGAGGAGAGCAGGAAATGCCCCTGAAGCAGGGCGTCGGCGGCGCGGAATTCGGCCAGGATTTCATCATCGGTCATGGGAGATTTATTCTTTTGTCCAGTGCGTCGCCCCTGACGGACGACCGGGTTTTGGCGGCGCAGATTATCCAGCCGCAAAATAGTGTTAGAGATGCTTGAGGCAAGCGGCAAGCGGGTCTATAGCGCCCGCGAGATTCAGCCTGTCCGATGGCTGCGTGGACGCATGTCCGGCAGAGGGGAAAGGCAGGCTGGGGCATCGATAAGAACAACAGGCAACGGGCGGCACTATCCTTATGAAGAGCTTGAAAACCCTTGTAATTGCGGCGGCTTTGTCGCTCGGCGCGGTGGGCGCCGGCCATGCGCAGGCACCGGCTGCGGCTCCGGCCGAAGCCCCCGCCGCAACGGCTCCGGCGAATCCGGCTCCGGCCGCCGCCGATGCGGCTGCTCCGGCGGCAGCGCCGGTGGCGACCACCGCCGCAGCGCCGGCGGGCGATGCGACCTATGTCCCGATGAAGCCGACCCCCGGGGTCGGTCAGCCGGTCGACGCGGGCATCGATTTCCAGCCGCAGGTCAGCCCGGTCGGCGAACAGGCTTACTGGTTCAACCATGTGATCCTGCTGCCCGTCATCACGGTGATCACGCTGATCGTCCTCGGCCTCCTGCTCTGGGTGGTGTTCCGCTTCCGCGCAAAGGCGAACCCGGTGCCGTCGAAGACGACGCACAACACCTTCATCGAAATCATCTGGACCGCCATTCCGGTGCTGATCCTCGCGGTGATCGCGGTGCCGTCGATCCGGCTTCTGGCCCAGCAATATGAGCCGCCGAAGAAGGATGCGCTGACGATCAAGGTCACGGGCTACCAGTGGTACTGGGGCTATGCCTATCCCGACCAGGGCATTGGCGAATATGTCTCGAAGATCCTGCCCGAGAAGGATGCCGTCGCACGCGGCGAACCCTATCACCTTGCGGTCGACAACCGCATGGTCGTTCCCGTCGGCCGTCAGGTGAAGTTGATCATCACCGGCGCCGACGTGATCCACAGCTTCGCGGTTCCGGCCTTCTGGACCAAGATGGACGCGGTCCCCGGCCGTGCCAACGAAACGACGTTCACCGCGAACAAGGTCGGCGTCTATTACGGCCAGTGCTCGGAACTTTGCGGCGTCGATCATGGCTATATGCCGATCGCCGTCGAAGTTCTCCCGGTCGACAAGTGGGAAGCCTGGGTCCGCTCGAAGGGCGGAAACCCGAAGGGCCCCGAGGCCGCCGCGCCTGCCGCAGCTGCTCCGGCACCTGCCGCCGCCGCTTCTGCTGCCGCACCCGCTGCGACGCCGGCCGCCGCCACGACCGAAGCTGCACCGGCAGCGGCGCCCGCCGCCGCGCCGGCCGCCAAGAATTAACAAGGGGTCCGACAGATGACCGATATCGCAGCGACTGCACCCGCGCACGGCCACGACCATGCGCACGATCATGACCATGATCACGACACGCCCGGCTTCTTTGTCCGCTGGTTCATGTCGACGAACCACAAGGACATCGGCACCCTCTACCTGATCTTCGCGATCGTCGCCGGCATCGTCGGCGGCGCGCTTTCGGGCATGATGCGCCTCGAACTCGCGCATCCCGGCATCCAGTATCTGGGCAGCTGGGCGCAGGCGCTCGGTGGTGCGCAGGATCTGACGGCCGCCAAGCATTTCTGGAACGTGATGATCACCGCGCACGGCCTGATCATGGTGTTCTTCATGGTCATGCCCGCGATGATCGGTGGCTTCGGCAACTGGTTCGTCCCGCTGATGATCGGCGCGCCCGACATGGCGTTCCCGCGCATGAACAACATCTCCTTCTGGCTGACGGCAGTTGCGTTCGTCATGCTGATGGGCTCGCTGTTCGTTCCGGGCGGCAGCGGCAACGGCGCCGGCACCGGTTGGACGGTCTATGCTCCGCTGTCGACCAGCGGGTCGGTCGGCCCGGCGGTCGACATGGCGATTTTCTCGCTCCACCTCGCGGGCGCGGCATCGATCCTTGGTGCGATCAACTTCATCACCACCATCTTCAACATGCGCGCGCCGGGCATGACCCTGCACAAGATGCCGCTGTTCGTGTGGTCGGTGCTGGTTACCGCCTTCCTTCTGCTGCTCGCGCTGCCGGTTCTCGCCGCGGCGATCACGATGCTGCTGACCGACCGTAACTTCGGCACCACCTTCTATGATGCGGCTGGCGGCGGCGACCCCGTCCTCTATCAGCATCTCTTCTGGTTCTTCGGTCACCCCGAAGTGTACATCATGATCCTGCCGGGCTTCGGCATCGTCAGCCAGATCATCTCGACCTTCAGCCGCAAGCCGGTGTTCGGTTATCTCGGCATGGCGTACGCCATGGTCGCGATCGGCGTCGTCGGCTTCATCGTGTGGGCGCACCACATGTTCACGGTCGGCATGAGCGTGAACCTCAAGATGTACTTCACCGCGGCAACGATGGTGATCGCGGTCCCGACGGGCATCAAGATCTTCAGCTGGATCGCCACCATGTGGGGCGGTTCGATGAGCTTCAAGACCCCGATGGTCTGGTCGCTCGGCTTCATCTTCATGTTCACCGTCGGCGGCGTGACCGGCGTCGTGCTCGCCAATGGCGGCGTCGACACCAACCTGCACGACACCTATTATGTCGTCGCGCACTTCCACTATGTGCTGTCGCTGGGCGCGGTCTTCTCGCTCTTCGCCGGCTTCTATTACTGGTTCCCGAAGATGTCGGGCCGGATGTACAGCGAAGCCCTCGGCCAGCTGCATTTCTGGATCTTCTTCATCGGCGTGAACGTCATGTTCTTCCCCCAGCACTTCCTGGGTCAGCAGGGCATGCCGCGCCGTTATCCCGACTATGCGGAAGCCTATGCGCATTGGCACCTGGTCTCGTCCTACGGCTATGTGATCATGGGCGTCGGCATGCTCTTCTTCTTCGCGAACATTCTCTATTCGCTGTTCGCCGGCAAGAAGGCCGCCGACAATCCGTGGGGCGAAGGCGCGACGACGCTCGAATGGACGCTGTCGAGCCCGCCGCCGTTCCACCAGTTCAACGAACTGCCGCGTATCGCCTGATCGGTTCCGCCCCCTGCTGACATCCGGCAGGGGGCGTTTCCCTGATGGCTGGAGTGACCATGGCGCAGAGCCTGACCCACGGCGAAACGGCACTACCCGCCGATTGGCGCGACCTGTTCGCGCTGACGAAGCCGCGCGTCATGTCGCTGGTGGTGTTCACCGCGCTCTGCGGGCTGCTCGCGGCGCCGGTCAGCGTACCGCCGGTGCTGGCTTTCTCCTCGATCCTCGCGATCGCGCTGGGGGCAGGGGCTTCGGGCGCGCTCAACCAATGGTATGAGGCGGGGCTCGACGCGAAGATGAAGCGGACCGCGGGCCGACCGCTTCCCGCCGGGCGCCTCGATCCGCAGACCGCATTGCAGTTCGGCGTCGGGCTGGCGGCCTTTTCGCTGTTCCTGATGCTGTTCGCGTCGAACTGGCAGGCGACGCTGCTGTTGCTCGTCTCGATCCTTTTCTATGTCTTCGTCTACACGATGTGGCTGAAGCCGCGGACGCCGCAGAATATCGTCATCGGCGGTGCGGCGGGCGCCTTTCCGCCGCTGATCGGCTGGGTCGCGGCAACGGGTTCGATCGCGCCGCTGCCGGTGCTGCTGTTCCTGCTCATCTTCCTGTGGACGCCGCCGCATTTCTGGGCACTCGCGCTGTTCGTGCGCTCGGACTATGCCGCGGCCGGCATTCCGATGATGCCGGTGGTTGCGGGCGAGAAATCGACGCGGCGCCAGATCCTGTTTTACGCCATCATCATGGCGGCGGGTGCGATTGCGCCGTGGCCGCTCGGCTACACCGGTGCGCTCTATGGCTGGACCGCCATCGTCCTGTCGGCCGTGTTCGTGCTGCTGTCGATCCAGGTCGGCACACGCACGACGGGCGAGGGTGATCTGATGCAGCCCGAAAAGCGGCTTTTCGCCTATTCGATCGCCTATCTCTTCATTCTTTTCGGCGCCGTCGTCGCCGATCATTGGTGGCCGCTATGACCGACAAACCGACCCAAGAGCCCTTCGATGAAGCAGAATATCGCCGCCGCCAGCGCAGCCGCGCCAATCTGATGGCGTGGATGCTCGGGGCGCTCGCGATCCTCTTCTTCTTCATCACCATCGCCAAGATGCAGATATTCGCATGACGTCCTTTCCGGTCATCGGGCGCATGTCGCCGAACGCGAGGACCGCGAGCTTCGCCGCGATGATCGCGCTGGCCATGACGGGCCTCGGCTTTGCGGCGGTGCCGCTCTACGACCTTTTCTGCCGTGTCACCGGTTTCGGCGGCACGACGCAGCGTTACGATCCGGTGGCGGCGGCCGCCGAGCCGGAGGTGCTGAGCCAGACGATCTCGGTCCGCTTCGACGCCAATGTGTCGCCGAACCTGCCGTGGAAATTCTATCCCGAGCATCCGACCGATACGGTCAGCATCGGTGCGCGCGACATGGCGATCTTCATCGCCGAGAATGCTTCGGCGCACCCCGTCGTCGGGACCGCCAGCTTCAACGTCACGCCCGATCAGGCGGGCAAATATTTTACCAAGATCCAGTGCTTCTGCTTCACCCAGCAACGGCTGGAGCCGGGGCAGCAGATGCGCATGCCGGTATTGTTCTTCGTCGATCCCAAGATCATGGATGATCCCGACGCGCGCGACGTGCAGGAAATCACGCTTAGTTACACCTTCCACCCTGTAGACGAGGGTAAAAAGGCGAGCTAAGGCCGCGAACAAGAGTCTAAACAAGGGCCGGCGGACGATGGGGAATCGTCATGTCGGGGCTGCTAAAAACGGGAAACACGCCATGTCCGGTGCGAAACATCATGACTACCACCTCGTAAATCCCAGCGTCTGGCCGCTGATCGGCTCGGTCGCTGCGTGCGTGATGTTCTTCGGGCTCGTCATGACGATGCACGCCGATTATTTCGGCGGCGTCGGCAAGTGGGTCCTCGGCCTCGGCTTCATGGGCGTGATCGCCACCTTCTTCAGCTGGTGGTCGGATGTCATCAACGAAGCCCATGCCGGCGACCACACTCCGGTTGTCCAGCTCCACCTGCGCTACGGGATGATCCTGTTCATCGCGTCCGAAGTGATGTTTTTCGTCGGCTGGTTCTGGGCCTGGTTCGACTTCTCGCTCTTCCCGGTTCCGATCGAATATGCCGAAGGCGCGGTCACCTCGCTGTTCGGCCAGGACGGCGCCGCGGCGATCACCATGTGGCCGCCGAAGGGCATCGAAGTCATCGATCCCTTCTCGCTGCCGCTGCTCAATACGCTGATCCTGCTTTGCTCGGGCACTACCATCACCTGGGCGCATCATGCGCTGATCCACGGCGACCGCGAAGGCCTGAAGAAGGGCCTGTGGCTGACGATCATTCTCGGCGCGGTCTTCTCGATGATCCAGGCCTATGAATATATGCACGCGCCGTGGGGCTTCGGGCAGAGCAACTACAGCTCGGCTTTCTACATGGCGACCGGCTTCCACGGTTTCCACGTGCTCGTCGGCACGATCTTCCTGATCGTCTGCCTCGTTCGTACCTATAAGGGCCACTTCACGCCGCAGCAGCATTTCGGTTTCGAAGCCGCCGCCTGGTACTGGCACTTCGTCGACGTCGTGTGGCTGTTCCTCTTCATCATCGTCTATGTCTGGGGCGGCTGGGGCGCGCCGATCGCTGCGCACTAAATTGCCGACCGGCGATAATATTCAAAAGGGGCAGCCGCCGGTCTGGCGGGCTGCCCTTTTTGGTCTTTGCCCCGAATGCGGGGCAAAAACCTTGTTCGACGGACCGGTGAAGTTCCGCGCAACCTGCAACAACTGCGGGCTCGACTATGGCCGTTACAATGTCGGCGACGGGCCCGCGGCCTTTCTGACGCTGATCATCGGCGCGTTGCTGATCGCGATCGCGTTGACGCTCGATGCCGTGGTGCGGCCGCCCTTGTGGGTGCATGTCATCCTGTGGGTGCCGCTCACCGCCGCCGCTGTCGTCTATGGCCTGCGCGTCGGAAAGGGCGCGCTGCTGGCTAGCGAACATCAGCGTCAGGCGGCGGAAGGCCGCAAGGTGGATAAGAATGACTGAACCCGCCCAACAGCCCGCGCGGCGCTGGCCGCTGATCCCGACGATCCTCGTCCTCGTCGCGGTTGCGGTGATGATCGCGCTCGGCGTCTGGCAGCTCCAGCGCAAGAGCGAGAAGGAAGCGCTCATCGCGCTCTATCAGCGCAATATGGCGATGTCGTCGATGGTCGCCTATCCGATGGTGCCGCCGGTCGAGGACAATTTCCTCTATCGCAAGAGCAGTGTTGTCTGCCTCGAACCCGTGCGCTGGGATCCGCGCAGCGGCACCGACAGCAAGGGCAAGTCGGGCATCCGCATGATCGCCGACTGCCGGACCGGCGCCGAAGGGCCGGGCGTGCTCGTCGATGTCGGGATCGGCGACGATTTCGATCCGCCCAAATGGAGCGGCGGAACGGTGCAGGGGACGATCGTTCCGGGGCCCGAGCAGCCCACGGTGATGGAGCGCGCGATGGGCAAGGCGACGCCGGCGCGTGCGATGCTGATCGCCGATCAGCCGGTGGCGGGATTGCGTGCCAGCGCGGTGCCGTCGGCCGACGATACGCCGAACAATCACCTCGCTTATGCGTTCCAATGGTTCTTCTTCGCGATCGTGGCGTTGATTATCTATGCGCTGGCGGTCCGCCGCCGCTTGCAGCCGTGACGACGCGCCGCTAGGCGCTGTGTCCGTCATGGAATATATCAGCACCCGCGGCTCCGCGCCGACCCTCGACTTTCGTGCCGCGACGCTTGCCGGCCTTGCCAGCGATGGCGGTCTGTATGTCCCGGCGAAATGGCCGCAGATGTCGGCCGACGAAATTCGCGCGCTCGCGGGGCTCGACTATGCCGAAACCGCAGTGCGCGTCATGCGCCCCTTCGTCGCGGGCGTGCTGTCCGAGGACGAGCTGCGGACCCTGTGCCGCGCTGCCTATGGCCGCTTCAGCCACGATGCGGTGACGCCGCTCGTCCAGCTCGATCATCGCCACTGGCTGCTCGAACTGTTCCACGGCCCGACGCTCGCGTTCAAGGATGTGGCGCTGCAATTGCTCGGCCAACTGTTCGAAAAATTCCTGTCCGGCGGCGACACCGACATCACCATCGTCGGCGCGACCTCGGGCGACACCGGCTCGGCGGCGATCGAGGCGGTCGCGGGACGCGAGCATATCCGCATCTTCATGCTCCATCCCGAAGGCCGCGTCAGCGACGTCCAGCGCCGCCAGATGACGACGGTACTGGCGCCCAACGTCCATAATATCGCGATCGACGGCAGCTTCGACGACGCGCAGGCGATGGTGAAGCGGCTGTTCGGCGACGAGGAAGCGCGGAGCCAGATCACGTTGTCGGCGGTGAACAGCATCAACTGGGCGCGGTTGATGGCGCAGGTCGTCTATTATTTCTATGCCGCCGTGCGCCTCGGCGGTCCCGACCGCCCGGTTGCGTTCAGCGTTCCCACGGGCAATTTCGGTGACGTGTTCGCGGGTTATGTCGCGGCGCAGATGGGGCTGCCCGTCGCGCGGCTCGTCGTCGCGACGAACGTCAACGATATCCTCCACCGCGCGCTGACCAGCGGCGACTATAGCGCCGGTACGGTGACGCCGACCGCGACGCCCAGCATGGATATTCAGGTCAGCAGCAATTTCGAACGGCTGCTGTTCGATCTTGCCGGCCGCGACGGCGCGGCGATCACCGGCATGATGGGCGAGTTCGACCGGAACCGCGCGATGTCGATTCCGGCCGACATGCTCGGCGGCGCGCGCGACCTTTTCTCGAGCGCCAGCATCGACGGCGATACCATGTCGCTGGCTTTGCGCTGGGCGCAGGAAAAGGGCGGGCAGGTGATCGATCCGCACAGCGCGGTCGGTCTTGCCGCGGCGCGCCAGCTCGAACTCGATGCCGACATTCCGGTCGTGACCCTCGCCACCGCGCATCCGGCGAAGTTCCGCGAGGCCGTCGAGCGCGCGACGGGCGTACGCCCGCCGCTACCCGCGCGGCTCGGCAATCTTTTCGACCGCGAGGAACGTTATGCGCGCCTGCCCGGCGACTATGATGCGGTGAAGGCGTTCGTCCTTGCGGAAGCGGCGCGTGGTTGAACTTCTTCCCCTCGTCACGCTCGTCGGTGAGGCGTGGGACGATTACGGGCTCGTCGACAGCGGTAATGGGCGCAAGCTCGAACGCTATGGAAAATATCGCTTCATCCGGCCCGAGCCGCAGGCGATGTGGGCGCCCGCGTTCCCCGCCAGTGAGTGGGAAGCGGCCGACGGCGAATTCATCCCTGCATCCGACGACGATGGCGGTGGGCGCTGGTATTATAACAGACCGGTGCCGCAAGAGGGCTGGCCGCTCGGCTGGCGCGAAACGCGCTTCACCGCGTCGTGCACGCCTTTTCGCCATCTTGGATTTTTTCCCGACATGGCGCCGGTGTGGGACTGGCTGCGCGAGAAAGTCGCCGACAAGGCCGATCCGGCATTTCTGAACCTGTTCGGCTATACGGGGGTGGGCAGCCAGGCGCTGGCGGCCGCAGGCGCGTCGGTCACACATGTTGACGCATCGAAAAAATCGGTAGGGCAGGCGCGCGAGAATGCCGCGCTCGCCGGTATGGCCGACAAGCCGGTTCGCTGGATTCTCGACGATGCGGGCAAGTTCACCGCGCGCGAAGTGCGGCGCGAAAAGCGCTATGACGCGATCCTGCTCGACCCGCCGAAGTTCGGGCGCGGGCCGGGGGGCGAGCGCTGGCAGATCGAGGAGGGGCTGGCGCCCTTGCTCGCCGATTGCCGGCAGCTTCTGGATGAGGACAGCCGCGCGCTGTTCCTGACCGTCTATGCGGTGCGCATGTCGGCGCTCGCGATCGGCGAGCTTCTGGCCCAGCTTTTTGCCGATCTGCCGGGAACGGTCGAGTGCGGCGAACTGGCCGTGCGCGAAGAGGCGCGGGGATTGCTGCTTCCTACCGCAATTTTTGCGCGCTGGAGCCGCTGACGCCTTTTTGCCCGACAGGCTTTTGCTGCATACGTTTGCTGCGCAAAATTGCGCAACATTGTGACCCAAATGCTGCGCTCGGCGCGTTGACAATGAGAACGTTCCCATTTAGATAACGTTCACATAACGGGAATGCCGCCACCAAAAGAGAGCGGCTGTTTGGGAGGAATGGGGATGCGGGCGTCTCAAAAGCAGTGGCTTGCCAAATTTCTGGTCGGTACGTCGGCGCTGTCCTTGATGGGCATGGCGCAGGCGGCGGTCGCGCAGGAAGCGCCTGTCGACAGCGAAGTGAGTGGTGACGAAATTGTCGTCACCGGTATTCGTGCCAGCCTTGCAGCATCCGCCGATATCAAGCGCGAGGCACAGGGCGTCGTTGACGCGATATCCGCCGAGGATATCGGCAAATTCCCCGACACCAACCTGGCCGAATCGTTGCAGCGTATCACCGGCGTGTCGATCGACCGCCAGAACGGCGAGGGTTCGCTCGTCACGGTTCGCGGCTTTGGTCCCGAATTCAACCTCGTGACGGTCAACGGCCGCCAGATCCCGACCGCATTGATCGGCGACGGCGGCAGCGCGCCGTCGTCACGCTCGTTCGACTTCGCCAATCTTGCGTCCGAAGGTATCGCTGGCGTCGAAGTCTACAAGAGCGGCCGCGCGACGATCGAGTCGGGTGGCATCGGTTCGACGATCAACATCCGCACGCCGCGCCCGCTCGACAATCCGGGGCTGCGCGGCAGCCTGTCGGTGAAGGGCGTGTACGACACGTCGCGCAATGAAGGGAAGCCGATCACCCCCGAAATCTCGGGCATCGTCAGCACGACTTTCGCGGACGACCGGATCGGCATCATGATCGCCGGTTCGTACCAGAAGCGCAAATCGAGCACCAACACGGCGAATGTCGGCTGGCGCGACGCATATCCCGGGGCGGTGACCGCCGAAAACAACTGGGGCGAACTTGAGGAAAACCCCAACAATCCGCGTTACGGCAATATCACCAATCGCCCCGGCGACGGGGATGTCTATCAGGTGCCGCAGAACGCGTCCTACGACCTCAATGATATCAATCGCGAACGCATCAATGGCCAGGCGGTGCTGCAATTCCGTCCGAGCGACGCGTTCACCGCGACGGTCGACTATATTTATTCGCGCAACACCGTGGAAACGCGGAACAGCAATGTCGGCGTGTGGTTCAACCACGAAGATACGTCGAGCGCCTGGACCGACGGCCCCGTCGCCGGCCCGCTTTTCTACACCGAACGTTTCGCGGCGCCCACTGGTGTCCCCGGTCCGAATGCCCTCTATGGCGGCAAGGATCTGTCGTACAGCGGCGCGCTGACCGAGAACCGGGCCGAGAATAACTCGCTCGGCGTCAACCTCGAATGGAAGGGGCCGGGCGGCGTCACGTTCGAACTCGATGCCCATCATTCGACGGCGGAAGTGAACCCGGTCAACCGGTTCGGATCGAGCATGTCGCTGGGCAACGCCGTCTTTGGCGTGGCCAACCAGACGATCAATTTCGAAAACGACCTGCCAGTGATTTCCTATGGCATGCACCCCGGTATCGATCCGCTGAACCCGGCGCTGATCACTCCGACGGGCAATGCCTTCCGCAACGCCTTTTTCCGTAACTGGATCAATCAGGTGCAGCTGCGTGGCCAGTACGACCATGACGGCGGTTTCCTCGACAGCATCGATTTCGGCGTGTCCTATGTCGATAGCAAGGTGCGCTCGGCCTTCGGCACGATCCAGAACGACGATACCTGGGGCGGTGCAGGGCCGGCGTCGAGCATTCCCGACGATATCTTCTCGCTCGTCACGCTTCCCGACAAATTTCCGGGGCTGGCGCGAGACGGGATGATCCAGAGCTTTTACACGTTCGACTTCGAGCGGATGGCGGATCTGGTCGAGCAGAATTTCCAGACGTGCAGCAATCCCGCAACAGGCTCGGCACAGCCGGGGACCTGCCTTGCCAATTTCAATACCGACCGCCGCATTTCGGAAAAGACGCTCGCGCCTTATCTGCAAATCGGGACGGTGTTCGACCTGTTCCAGAACCCGGCGCATTTCCGGGCAGGCATTCGCTACGAGACGACCGATATCGCCTCAGCGGCGCTGGTGCCGGTTCCGACCACCACGCGCTGGGTCGGCGATAATGAACTGAACGTCGTCTTTTCGAACGACAGCGACTTCACGCGGTTCAAGGGATCGTATGACAATTGGCTGCCGGCGTTCGACCTCGACATATCGCCGATGCAGGACGTCAAGCTGCGTGCGTCGTACAGCCACACGATCACGCGTCCGGACTATGCCAGCATGCAGGGCGGGCGCACGATCGATACGCTGTTCCGCGTCGGCGGCGGCACGGGCGCGCAGGGCAACCCGGGCCTGATCCCCTATAAGTCGAAGAACATCGACCTGTCGGCGGAATGGTATTACGGCCGCGACAGCTATGTGTCGGTCGGCTATTTCCACAAGGATGTGAGCAACTTCATATCGTCGACGCGGGTCGATACCAATGCGTTCGGGCTGACGACGCCGATCGGCGGGCCGCGCTGGAATGCCGCGCTTGCGGCGCTCGGGCAGAACGCGACGGTTGCCGATATTCGCCAGTATATCATCACCACTTTCCCGGACACGGTGACCGGCAATATCATCAACGCCGCGCCGGGCGATCCATTGGTGAATTTCGAGATCACGACCCCGATCAACAATGACCAGAAGGCATCGATCAACGGTTGGGAGTTCGCGCTCCAGCACAGCCTGTGGGACACGGGTTTCGGCGTGATCCTGAACTATACGATCGTCAACGGCGATGCGACATATGACAATACGCAGCCGTCCTCGGTGCCGCAGTTCGCGCTAACCGGGCTGAGTGACAGTGCCAACGCCGTCGCTTACTACGACAAGAACGGGCTTCAGGCGCGTGTCGCCTGGAACTGGCGCGACGAATTCCTTGCGGGAACGGGGCCTAACCCCTTCTATACCGAGGAATATTGGCAGATCGACGCCAGTGCGAGCTATGAGTTCATTCCGGGCCTCACCGCCTTTGCCGAGGTGATCAACCTGACAGGAGAGGGTCGGCGCGGGCACCTTCGACACAAGAATAATGTCACCTTCGTGCAGCCGGGCTTTGCCCGCTACGCGGCAGGGGTCAGGTTCAGCTTCTAAAGGCTGGACCGGATCTTCGACCGGCACTGGCAGGAGAGCCGCACCTTTTCGGGGCGGCTCTTTTGCGTGACGGCGACGGACGGTTGGCATAGGATCGCCGGCAATGAATAAAGCGGTCGAGAGGATAGTCATCGTGGGCGGCGGCACCGCCGGCTGGCTGGCGGCCTGTCTTCTCGCAAGCTCACGGCACGCTGCCGCGGGCCGGATTTCGGTAACGTTGATCGAGGCGCCCGATATCCCGACGATCGGTGTCGGCGAGGGGACCTGGCCGACGATGCGCGAGACGCTGGCGACGATCGGAATCGGCGAGGGCGAATTCCTCGCCGCATGCGACGGTTCGTTCAAACAGGGGTCGCGGTTCGATGGCTGGGTGACCGGCGCGGCCGACGACCGCTACCTCCATCCCTTCACCTCGCCGCCATCGGCACCGACGGGCGAATTGCTCGCGGCCTGGCAGGCAGGGGCGCCCGATCTGTCGTTCGCGGCCGCCATGACTGCGCAGGCGCATGTCTGCGATCTCGATCTCGCGCCACGGCAAAGGTCGATGCCCGATTACCAGGGCGCGGCCAATTATGCCTATCATCTCGATGCAGGGAAGTTCGCGGCGCTCCTGTCGTCGCACGCCGTGGCGCGGCTCGGTGTCCGGCATGTTTCGGATCATGTAACCGGCGTCGAACGCGATACGAATGGCGGCATCGCGTCGGTCGCGACGCGCGCGAACGGCGATATCGGGGGCGACCTGTTCATCGATTGCAGCGGCCACGCCTCGCTGCTCATCGGCAACCACCTCGGCGTCGAATGGATCGACCGCAGCGACGTGCTGTTCAACGACCGCGCGCTGGCGGCGCAGGTGCCCGTTGCGCCGGGGAGCCCGATCGCGTCTCAGACCGTGTCGACCGCGCACGATGCGGGCTGGATCTGGGACATCGGCCTGCCCGGGCGCCGGGGAATCGGCTGCGTCTATGCCAGCCGTTTCATGGATGACGATGCGGCCGAAGCGGTGCTGCGCGACTATATCGCGCGGGTGCTCCCCGATGCGCCCGAGGTTCCGGCGCGCCGGCTGAGCTTTCCCACGGGCCATCGCGCGCGCTTCTGGGAAGGAAATTGCGTCGCCGTCGGCCTGTCGGCGGGCTTCATCGAACCGCTCGAGGCGTCGGCGATCGTGATGATCGAATTGTCGATGCGCGCGCTGATCGAAAATTTCCCCGCGCGCCGCGACACGCTGTCGATCCACGCGGGGCGCTTCAACGAACTTTTCCGCTATCGCTGGGACCGTATCGTCGAGTTCCTCAAGCTCCATTATGCGCTGAGCCGCCGCGATGGCGCCTATTGGCTGGCGCAGCGCGACCCCGCGCATTTCCCGCCGCGGCTCGCCGAATTGCTCGCGCTCTGGCGCGATCAGCCGCCTTCGGTCTGGGACTTCCCGCGTTCGAACGAGATTTTCTCGGCCGAAAGCCACCAATATATTCTCTATGGCATGGGGCACCCGGTTCCGGCCGGCATGCCTGCGAGCGAACGCGCCGCGGCGCAGCTCGCCGAAAACCGGCAGCGCGCCCGCGCGCTCGCCGCCGCGCTGCCACCCAATCGCGATTATCTCGACGCGCTGCGTCCCGATCCCGGGGTCGCGGCGGCACGACAGGAAAGAGCTTGATGAGCAGCCACGCCGTTCTCGACAACAACAGCCACCGCGACCTGCGCGTTCGCACCGATGCGGGCGCCGATCTTGGCGACGACATCATGGCGACGCTGACGGTGCCGAGCGAGTTCCGCCGCGTGCAGGCGCATTTCCCGATCCTCTTCCGCCGCGAAACGGGACGCGAGGAATTTTCGGCGCTCGCGATGTTCGGTTTCCAGAACGGCGAGAATCTGTTCCTCGAAGGTGATCGCTGGGACGCGCGGTACCGGCCGCTTTCGGTCGCGATCCAGCCTTTCCTGATCGGCCGCCCGGCAAATGGCGAGGGCCCGGGGCAGGTGCATATCGACATGGCGCATCCGCGTATCGCGGCGGCGGATCATGAGGGGATCAGGCTGTTCGACGTCGACGGCCGGGCGACACCCTATCTCGACGACATCGTCGAGCGGCTGGGCGACCTCGACGAAGGCTATCGCGAGAGTAAGGCCTTTTACGATGCACTCTTGGCCTATGAACTGCTCGAACCATTCAGCCTCGAGGTGACGCTCGACGACGGATCGATCCACTCGCTCGTGGGTTTTCACATCATCGACGAAGCGAAGCTTCGCGCGCTCGATGGCGAAGCGCTGGGTAGCCTCCATGCGGCAGGGCACCTGATGCCTATGTTCATGGCGCTCGCGTCGCTGTCGCAGCTTTCGGTGCTCGTCGCCCGCAAAAACCGGCGGCTTGCCGGTGGCTGAAGAAGGCAGTGCCTTTTACACGCGTCTGGCGCGGGTGCCGGAACGCGGATGGGATAAGGGGGCGGGGCTCGACGCGTTGCTGGAAGGCGCGCGCGAGCCCTTTGTCCTGCGCGGCCTTGTCGCCGACTGGCCGCTCGTCGCAGCGGGCCGGCGGTCTGCGCGCGACGCACGGCGCTATCTGCTCGATCATGCGCGCGAACGGCCGTTCAAGGTGTCGATCGGCCCGCCTGGCCATGACGGACGCTTGTTCTACGATGCCGAAATGGAAATGAATTTCCGGATCGGGACGGGGCGGCTCGCCGACATTTTCGGCGGCATCGATAGCGCCGAAGAGCAGGGTGAGAAGCGGACCGTCTATCTCGCCTCGATCGATATTCCTTCGCATTTCGACGGCCTCGACGAAGCGAACGGGGTCGACCTCGGCGACCGTGATCCGCTGAAAAGCATCTGGATCGGCACACGCACAAAGATCGCCGCGCACAATGATTTTCCCGACAATCTGGCGTGCTGTGCGGCGGGGCGCCGCCGCTTTACGCTGTTTCCGCCGGGTGCCTTCCGCAACCTCTATCTGGGGCCGATCGACAATACGCCGGCGGGGCGCGTCGTCAGCATGGTCGATTTCGACGCGCCCGACCTTGCCGCGCATCCGCGTTTCGTCGATGCGATGGCCGAGGCGCTGACCGTCGAGCTCGAACCCGGGGATGCGATCTTCATCCCCTCGATGTGGTGGCACCATGTCGAGGGGCTCGCAGGCTTCAACATATTGGTGAACTATTGGTGGCGCCGAACCCCCGAGTGGCTCGGCCAGCCGCAGGCGGCGCTCAACCATGCGATCCTTGCGATCCGCGACCTGCCGCCCGAGGACAAAGCGATCTGGCGCGAGCAATTCGACCATTATGTCTTCGACAACGACGCCAGCGTCACCAACCATATTCCCGAAACCGCGCGCAGCATCCTCGCCCCGCTTACATCCGAGACGGCGGGGCGGCTGCGCGCCTTCTTGCTGAGGGCTTTGAGCAAATGAGCGACAAGAAACCGGTCCAGCGCGTCGTCATCGCAGGCGGCGGCACCGCCGGCTGGATGATGGCGGCGGCAATCGCGCGCACGATGGGCGAGACGGTCGACCTGACGCTCGTCGAATCCGAACAGATCGGCACCATCGGCGTCGGGGAATCGACGATCCCGCCGCTCGTCAATTTCAACCGCATCCTCGGCATTCCCGAACCCGAATTCATGCGCGCGACGCAGGCGACCTTCAAACTCGGCATCCTGTTCGACAATTGGAAGCATGACGGCGACAGCTATTTCCACAGTTTCGGCCTGTCGGGTAAGGATCACTGGTCCGCCGGTTTCCAGCATTTCTGGCTGAACGCGCGCGAACGGGGACACGAACAGCCGTACAGCGATTATTGCCTCGAACTGGTTGCCGGGATGCAGGGCAAATTCGCGCACCTTCCCGAAGACCGCATGAATTATGCCTATCATGTCGATGCGACGCTCTACGGCCGCTTCCTGCGCAAGCTGGCCGAGGCGGACGGATGCACGCGCGTCGAAGGCAAGATCGCGCGCGTCGAACTGAACAGCGAAAGCGGCGATATCGCCGCGCTGCATCTCGATGGCGACCGGCGGATCGAAGGCGACATGTTTGTCGACTGCACCGGTTTTCGAGGGCTTTTGATCGACGGTGCGCTCCACGCGGGGTTCGAGGACTGGAGCCACTGGCTGCCCAACGACAGCGCGATCGCGGTGCAGTCGAAACATCTCGGTCCGCCAATGCCCTATACGCAGGCGATCGCGCACGACGCCGGCTGGCAATGGCGTATCCCGCTCCAGCACCGAATGGGCGCGGGGATCGTTTATTCGAGCGGCTACCTGTCTCGCGACGAAGCCTATGACCGCTTGATGAGCAGCGTCGGCGAACCGCTGATCGAACCGTTCGACATCAAGTTCAAGGGCGGCGTGCGGCGCAAGCAATGGTTCCGCAACTGCGTCGCCGTCGGGCTGGCGGGGGGCTTTGTCGAGCCGCTCGAAGCAACGACGGTCCACCTGATCCAGCGCGCGGTGCTGCGCTTCATCCGTCTGATGCCGAATGGCCGCGTCAGCGAGCGCGATGCGCAGGAATTCAACGACCAGCAGCGCACCGATATCGAGCAGATCCGCGACTTCGTCGTGCTGCATTACAAGGCGACCAATCGCCGCGACAGCCCCTTCTGGCGTCATGTTGCGACCATGCCGATCCCGGATTCGTTGGAGCAGAAAATCGAATTGTTCCGTGAAACCGGCCGCGTCTTCCGCAAGAATGAGGAATTGTTCGCGGAGAACAGCTGGGTGCAGGTGATGATGGGGCAGGGGATCGAGCCGCAAAGCTATCACCCGATCGCCGCAAAATTACGCGATGACGAGGTCGAACGCCTGTTCCAGTCGATCCGTGACAATATCGCCCAGACGGTGGCGACGCTGCCCCAGCATCAGGCCTATGTCGCCCGTTATTGCGGCGCAGAGGAACCGCAGGCCGCATGACGCGCCGCGCGGCGTTCCTGATGTTCGCGGCCGCGCTTGGCCCCGGCGATGCGGTAGCGGCGTCGCCCGCCCGCGACGGTTGGCGGCTCGTCTGGTCGGATGAGTTCGACAAACCCGCGATCGACCACAGCAAATGGGACTTCGAGGTCGATTGCTGGGGCGGCGGCAACAATGAACGCCAATGCTATACCGATCGCAATGCGGCGGTCGAGGATGGCAAGCTGGTCATCACCGCGCGTAAGGAGAAAGCGACCGGACCCGCCTTTCCACTGTCGCAGCGCGGCGAAGCGGGAAAGGCCGATGCACAGGCGACGCGCGACTTCACCTCGGCCCGCCTCGTCACGCGCGGCAAGGCGGCGTGGACCTATGGCAAGATCGAAGTGCGGGCGAAGCTGCCGCAGGGGCAGGGGACATGGCCGGCGATCTGGATGCTGCCCGAAGACAGCCGTTACGGCACATGGGCGGCGTCGGGCGAGATCGACATATTGGAAGCGGTCAACCTGGGTGTGCCGTGCGACAGCTGCGCCGGCGGCATCGAGAACCGCATTCTCGGCACGCTGCATTTCGGCGGGCCGTGGCCCGCGAACAAGCATAAGGGCGACGAGACCGCCTTGCCCGGGACGATCGACGATTTCCACATCTTCGGCATCGTCTGGCAAAAGGGCAGGATCGTCTGGACGGTCGATGGCCAACCCTATGCCGCGCGCGTCGCGGGCGACTGGTCGACGAGCGGTTCGAGCGATCCCGCCGCGCCGTTCGATCGTCCCTTTCACCTGATACTGAACCTTGCGGTCGGCGGCGGGCTGGCCGAAGGGCGCGGTCTGAAAGGCGTCGATGAACGCGGATACCCGAAAATTATGGAAGTCGACTGGGTTCGCGTCTGGCAATGTGGCGACGATGGCGTTAGCGATTGCGGCGAGACGGGGGGCCAGAAACAATAATGGGGCGTCGGCGACAGTCGGTTACGATCAAGCATGTTGCAGCCGACGCGGGCGTGTCGCTGCAGACGGTGAGCCGCGTCATCAACGACGAGCCGAACGTCCGGCCCGAGATGAAGGAACGCGTCCAGGCGTCGATCGACAAGCTCGGCTATGTGCCGTCGATCGCGGCGCAGCGGATGAGCGGGTCGCGCTCCTATCTGATCCTCGCGATCAACGACCGCGAACGCACGATCGCCGACTGGCGCGGCCGGCAGGGGGTCGACTGGGTCGACCAGATGCTGCTCGGAGGCATGCTGAAATGCGCCGAATATGGCTATCGGATGATCTTCGAGCTCGTCGACACGCATAACGACCATGTCGAACGCGAACTGCGCGCGGCGATCGCCGCCCTGCAACCCGACGGCGTCATCCTGACCCCGCCGCATTCGGACAATCCGCTGATCGTCGGCCTGCTCGACCAGCAGAAAATTCCCTTTGCGCGCATCGGGTCGCGCGGCGGCGCGGCGGGGATCGCGCTGACGATGGACGACGAAGGGTCGGGACGCCGCGCTACGCGCCACCTGATCGATCTGGGGCACGAGCGGATCGGCTTCATTCCCGGATCGCCCGAATATAGTTTGAGCCGCTGGCGCGTCGACGGGTGGGAAGCCGAAATGGTGGCCGCGAACCTGCCGACCGACGGGCTGCTGGCCGAAGGCGATTTCACCTATGCTTCGGGCGCCGCCGCCGCCCGGCACCTGCTGGGCAGCGCCAACCCGCCGACCGCGATCATTGCGAGCAGCGACCAGATGGCGCTCGCGACGCTCGAGGTCGCGCGCGAACTGGGCCTCGACGTCCCCGGCCAATTGTCGATCGTCAGTTTCGACAATACCCCGATCGTGCGCTTCACCCAGCCCGCGCTGACCGCGATCGACCAGCCGGTCGCCGAAACCGCGTCGCGCGCGGTCGAACTGATCATCGCGGCGCAGCGTGGCGCGCCGCGCCCGACCGAACCGACGCGGGTGCAGGGCGGCCTTGTCGAGCGCGGATCGACCGCCGCACCGCCCGTCGCCGTCCATGGCTGACGCCGAGCTTCCGCGCCGCCAATCCCTCGCTTTTCTCCTGCTCTACGCGCTTGCGTCGGCGGGCGGGGCGATCGCCTATGTCCCCTTCCTGACCATCTGGCTGCCCGGCCGGATGACCCAGCTCGCGGGATCGGCGGACGTGCAGACGCTGGGATATATCACCTTTTTCGGCGCGATCGCGGCGAGTGTCGGCGGCATCGCCTTCGGCTGGCTCAGCGATCGCACCGCCAATCGGCGCGGCTGGATCCTGGCCGGGCTGGTGCTGACGATCGCCTTGCTGCTGGCGGTTCCGCTGGCGCACGATATCTGGTCACTCGTCGCGATGATCGTCGCCTGGCAACTCACGCTCAACATGATGCTCGGGCCGCTGGCAGCCTGGGCGGGCGACCTTGTTCCCGACGCGCAGAAGGGGCTGCTCGGCGGGCTCCTCGCCTTTTCGCCCGCGCTGGGCGGCTGGTCGGGATGGCTTGTCACCTGGCCGGGGCTGGTGTCGGCGGATCAGCGGCTCATGGTCATCGCCTTGCTCGTCGCAAGCGCCGTGCTGCCGGTCCTGCTGTTCGGCCGTCCGCGCGCCTTCCCCGAACTGATCGCGAAGCCGCTCGTGTCTGCGGCGGTCAAGCGGCGGCTGCATCCGGCGGACCCGGCGGTCCGCATGTGGCTGGCGCGCCTGCTCGTCCAGATCGCCGAGGCGGCGCTGTTCGCCTATCTCTATTTCTGGTTCCGTTCGATCGATCCCACGATGCACGACAATGAAAAGGCGCGATTGTTCGGCATGGCGCTGACGATCGCGATCCCGATCGCGCTGGCGAGCGGCCGCTGGGCCGACCGCAACGACCGGCCGTTCCTGCCGCTCGTCGTCGCGGCCGCCGTATCGAGCCTCGGAATGGTCGGCATGGCGCTGGCGACCGGGCTCGATGCCGCAAAGGCGAGCTATCTCGTGTTCGGCATCGCGACGACGGTGTTCCTGTCGCTGCATAGTGGACAGACGCTGCGTATCCTGCCGCGGTCGGACCGGCGCGGCCGCGACCTTGGCGTCTTCAACCTCACCAACACGGTGCCGTCGCTCATCATGCCATGGCTGACGATCTCGCTCGTCCCCGGTTTCGGCTTCGATGCCCTGTTCCTGCTCCTCGCGGCGCTTTCGGCCATTGCGGTGCTGCTGCTCGCGACGATGCCGCGTCTTCGCTGATATCGGCTGAAACATTCCTTGCTTTCACCGGGCCACTATGCGAATGATTTTTGATAACGTTCACATTTAGAGGGATGGGAGAGACGATGCGCCGACAGGCAATGGGTATGGCGACTGCGCTGCTTCTGGCAGGAACCGCGACCGCGACCGCGCAAACCACCGGAACCGAGGCGGCGAAAGTCCATCCCGAACTCTGGCCGACAGCGAAAAGCCCGGCGGCGATTTCGGACGCCAAAACCGAAGCGCGGATCGATGCGCTGATAAGCAAGATGACGATCGAACAAAAGGTCGGCCAGCTGGTGCAGGCCGACATCAGCACGATCACGCCGAAGGATCTCGAAACCTATCCGCTGGGGTCGATCCTTGCGGGCGGCAACAGCGGTCCGAACGGCAATGAACGGTCGAGCGCGGCCGACTGGGCCAAGCTCGTCGGCGATTTTCGCGCCGTGTCGATGAAGCCGCAGGCGAACGGCGTCGCCATTCCGATCATCTTCGGCGTCGACGCCGTCCACGGCCATAACAATATCCCGGGCGCGACGCTGTTCCCGCACAATATCGGGCTTGGCGCGGCGCGCGATCCGGAGCTGATCCAGCGTATCGGCGCGGTGACCGCGGCCGAGATTGCGGGAAGCGGCATCGAATGGACCTTTGCACCGACGCTCGCGGTGCCGCAGGATCTGCGTTGGGGCCGCAGCTATGAAGGCTATGCGTCCGATCCGAAGCTGATCGCCGACTATGCGAAGGCGATGGTGATCGGGCTGCAGGGGCCGCTCGTCGCCGGCAAGACTGTCGGTGCGCAACATGTCGCCGCGACCGCCAAGCATTTCCTTGCCGACGGGGGGACGTTCGAGGGCAAGGATCAGGGCGACGCGCGGGTCGACGAAAAGGAACTGATCGCGAAGCACGCGATGGGCTATCCCGCCGCGATCGACGCCGGCGCGCTGACCGTGATGGCCAGCTTTTCGAGCTGGCAGGGCATCAAGCACCACGGCAACAAGGGGCTGCTGACCGACGCGCTCAAGGACAGGATGGGCTTTGCCGGCTTCGTCGTCGGCGACTGGAACGGCCATGGGCAGGTTGCGGGCTGCAGCGTCACCGATTGCGCGCAGTCGATCAACGCCGGGCTCGACATGTTCATGGCGCCCGACAGCTGGAAGGGGCTGTACGAGACGACGCTGAAACAGGCGAAGGACGGCACGATAAGCGCCGCGCGCCTCGACGACGCGGTACGGCGTATCCTCCGCGTCAAATACAAGCTCGGCCTGTTCCCCGAGGGCCATGTCGACCGCAGCGTCGTCAAGGCGATCGGAACCCCCGAACATCTCGCCGTCGCGCGCGAAGCGGTCGCCAAGTCGCTGGTCCTGCTCAAGAATAACGGCAGCGTCCTGCCGATCAAGCCCGGCGCGCGCGTGCTCGTCACCGGACCCGCCGCCGACAGCATGGCGATCCAGTCGGGCGGCTGGACGATCAGCTGGCAGGGGACCGATGTCGTGCGATCGGACTTCCCGAACGGCCAGACGATCTGGGAAGCGCTCGACAAGTCGGTCCGCGATGCGGGCGGCGTCGCGACGCTGTCCGATGGCGGGGTGTATAAGGAAAAGCCCGACGTCGCGATCGTCGTGTTCGGCGAGGCGCCCTATGCCGAATTCCAGGGCGATGTCGCGACGCTCGATTACCAGCCGACCGAGGCAACCGATCTTGCGACGCTCAAGAAGCTGAAGGCCGCCGGCATTCCGGTGGTGGCGCTGTTCCTGTCGGGGCGTCCGATGTTCACCAATCCCGAAATTAACGCCGCCGATGCGTTCGTCGCGGGCTGGTTGCCGGGGTCGCAGGGCGCCGGCGTCGCCGACGTGCTCGTTGCGGGCAAGGATGGGAAGACGGCACGCGGCTTTACCGGCACCTTGCCCTTCGCCTGGCCGGCCGACGCGCGATCGCCGGTCGAAAAGCCCCAGTTCGCCGTGGGATATGGCTTGAAATATGGCGCGAACACAACTGTCCCGCAATTGTCCGAAGAACTGGGTGTCGACATCGCAGCGGCGCTGAACGTCGAGAATTTCTTCTCGGGCGGCCGCGCGCGCGCGCCTTGGGCGCTGACGGTCACCGACACCGGCGGCGCGCGCCCGGTCGAGTCCGGCCCGGTGACGAGCCCGGGCGGGCTGCTTGCCGCGCGCTCGGTCGACGTCAAGGCGCAGGAAGACGGCAAGAGCTTCGTCTGGACCGGCCCGGCGTCGTTCCACCTTTCGGGGCCCTATGCCGACCTGACGCGCCAGCTCAACAACAGCTTCGCCCTGCGCGTCGAATGGCGCGTCGATGCGCTCGGCACCGGCCCGGTGCAGGTGGCGCTCGGCGGCAAGGCCTTCGATGTGTCGGACTGGGTCAAGGCAGCGCCGAAGGGGCAGGTGAGTTCGTTCCGCATTCCGCTGCGCTGCTTCGCCGACGCGGGCGCGAACCTGCAAAAGCTCGACTATGCGCTGAGCGTTACCGCGGACAAGGGCTTTGCCGCGACGCTGCTGAATACGAATGTGCAGGCGGTCGGCGAAAATCTGCCTTGCCCGCCCGCAGTAAAGTGACAAGACCTTAGCCGGGTTAGCCTGAGACAGGTCGGGGAGAGAGACTATGGCATTAGCGCCAGATATGACGTCGGGCGGCGCGCCGTCCGCCGGCGAGGGGCAGGGGGCGCATGTCGACGCGCCCGAACTGCGCCTGTTCGTGATGGGACTTTTCTTCATTTTCGGGGGGATCACGTCGCTGAACGACGTGCTGATCCCGAAGCTGAAAGAGCTTTTCACGCTCAATTACACGCAGGCGATGCTGATCCAGTTCTGCTTTTTCACCGCCTATCTGGTGATCGGCATTCCGGGCGCCAAGCTGGTCAAGAAGATCGGCTATATGCGCGGCGCGGTTGCCGGGCTGCTGACGATGCTCGTCGGCTGCCTGCTGTTCATCCCGGCGTCGCAGCAGGCGGTTTACGGCCTGTTCCTGCTTGCGCTTTTCGTGCTGGCAAGCGGGGTCGTGATCGTTCAGGTCGTCGCCAACCCGCTGATCTCGCTGCTCGGCAAGCCCGAGACTGCGCACAGCCGCCTGACCTTTGCACAGGCATTCAATTCGCTGGGTACGACTATCTTTCCCATCGTCGGATCGATGCTGATCCTCGGCAGCCTTGCGAGCGTCAGCGCCGACCAGCTGTCGGGTGCCGAACTCGACGCCTATCGCACCGCCGAAAGCCAGGCGATCGTCCATGGCTATCTGGCCATTGCGGTCGCGCTGGCGGTCGTTGCCGGGGCGGTATGGATGTTCCGCAATCGACTTCAGGGCGAAAAGCATGAAGCGAGCGCCGGTCTCGCCGGCTTCGACCTGTTGAAGCGCCCGCGCTTCGGCTTTGGTGCGCTCTGCATATTCCTTTATGTCGGTGCCGAGGTGTCGATCGGTTCGCTGATCGTCAACTATCTGATGCAGCCCGGCGTGATGGGGCTGCAGGAGCAGGCTGCCGGTAAGCTGATCGGTCTATACTGGGGCGGCGCGATGGTCGGCCGCTTCATCGGATCGGGCCTGATGCGCCTCGTCAGCCCCGGCAAACTGCTCGCCGCGGTCGCGGCCGGTGCGATCACGCTGATCCTGATCTCGACCAACACGACCGGCGTGGTTTCGGGCTACAGCCTGCTCGCGATCGGCCTGATGAACGCGATCATGTTCCCGACGATCTTCAGCCTTGCGTCTGAAAAGCTCGGCAGCCGCGCTGCCGACGGATCGGGGATCATCAATGTCGCTATCTTCGGCGGCGCGGTCGTTCCGCTGGCAACCGGCGCTATCGCCGACGGCACGGGCAGCCTTGCAACGGCGCTGTTGCTGCCGGCGCTCTGCTACGCGGTCATCGCCGCCTTTGGCATCTACGCGCGGCGACCCGCCGTCTGAAGGAAAAAACCGCGGGCGGCCGCTCTCTGGTGAGCGATCGTCCGCGGTCCCCCGCCCCCCGTGCGGGAAAGGATGATCAGGCCGGATCGGCTACTTCGACGCGGTTTCGTCCGGCGGCTTTCGCCTTGTACAGCGCATCGTCGGCGGCCTTCAGCGCCGCGCGCGTGTCGCCATAGCCGAAGACGTCGGCGACCCCGCCCGAGAAGGTAATCTGGCCGAAGGGCTCGTCGGTCTTGCGATTGATCAGGCGCCGGTCGGCGAGCGCCTCGCGCGCCTCGTCGAGCCGCATGGCCGCCTGTCCGGGCGTCGCGCCGCGGAACAGCATGACGAACTCCTCGCCGCCATGGCGCGCGACGTGGCAATGATCGTTGGAAATGCGGGCCAGCGTATCGGCGATGGCCTTGATCACACGGTCGCCGGCCTCATGGCCGTGGACGTCGTTGACCTTCTTGAATTCGTCGATGTCGCAAAAGGCGACGCTGAGCGGTTCGCAAGCGGCGCGCGCTTCGTGATAATGTTTGTCGAGCAGCAGTTCGAAAGCGCGGCGATTGGGCAGGCCGGTCAGGAAATCGACTTCGGCATCGCGTTTGGCGCGAGCAAGGCTACGGCGCAGCGCCTTGGCCTCGTCCTCGCTCTTGCGCATGTCGTCCTCGGCCTTGCGCGTGCGGTCGAGCATCACCTTGGCGAGATCGGCGAGGCTCGAGACGATCCGGCCGGTTTTCTGGAGCTGTTCGAGGTCGACGACATGCTGTTCGAGTTCCGAACCATAGTCGCTGGTGACGCTGCGCGCTTCCTTCGTATGGGCGTGGAAGGATTCGAGATTGGTCTCGAGACGGGTGATCAACCGGTCGAGGTCGGCGCGATCGGGCTGGCCACTGTCCTGATCGGCCATCTCGTCGAGCCATTGCTGGGTGATACCGCCTGGCGACTGCGAACGGGTCGAAATCTGCCGCGCGAGATGCGGGTTGCTCCCCGAAAAGGCGCCATGCGCCAGCAACAGGTTTGTCGGCGAAACGTCGAGGTCGTTGTCGACAAGGAACGCCATGATCGTGCCGATGAGCTGATGCCGGGCGAGGCGCGTCAGGTCGCGTCCGCCGCCGCCCTCGGGAAAGGCGAAACCGCCCGCCGGAGGGCTGCTGCGCGTATCGCGCAAGCCTAGCCAACCCAAAAGCCGTCCTACCGGCTCGTTCGATCGTGTTGCTTTGCTGGTCATGCGACATTTAACGTTTAGCGGCGCCCGGATTTAAGGCCGACAGGGGCTGGCGAATGCGAATTTTCCGTACGATATCGTCCGTTTCGGATCGGTCGGCGCAATCGTCACGGCAAAACAGTGATTTACGTGAAAGGTCGGTGTGAACGATTGCGCGAACGGGACGTTCTCTGGCACTGAGGCGGGGCGTTCGACCAGAGTCAGAAGGAGCCGATCGTTGCTGGGCTGGATATTCTTCCAACGCGATCTCGATCCGGCCCTGCCGGAAGTTCCCGAAATCCTTAGGTTTCAGGAGGCCGCGGCGGCACGCGGCGTCGAGCTTCATGTTCTGAAGCCGCATAATTTCGACATTGTCGCGGCGCCCGTCGACAGCTGGTCGGTGCATTATGAGGGGCATTCGCTGGCGCGGCCCGATTTCATCCTGTGCCGTACGGGCGCCGAAACCGATTATTTCACGCTGGCGGTGCTCCGTCATTTCGAGCGCCGCGGGGTTCGCCTGATCAACGGGCCCGAGGCGATCGACCTTGTCGCCGACAAGCTGCACACGATGCAGCGGCTCGCGCGCGCCGGATTGCCGATCCCGGCGACCATCCTCGGCAAATTCCCGATGGACGTCGATATCGTCGAGGAGGAGCTGGGTTTCCCCGTGATCGTCAAGACGCTGCGCGGGACGCGCGGGACGGGTGTGCTCAAATGCGAGGATCGCAGCCAGTTCGAGGATCTGGCCGGGTTGCTCGAAAGCGCCGACGCCAAGGCCGACTTCCTGTTCCAGCATTATGTCCGGTCGAGCCACGGGCGTGATGTGCGCGTGCTGGTGATCGGCGGGCGCGTGATCGCGGCGATGGAGCGGCGCTCGCCCGCAGGACATTTCAAATCGAACGTCTCGCTGGGCGGGGTCGGCATCGCCCATACGCCGACCGGTGAAATGGCCGACCTTGCGGCGCGCGCTGCCGATACATTGGGGCTCGAGGTCGCGGGCATCGACATATTGTTCGACAATGAGGGATACCGGATCTGCGAAGCGAACAGCGCGCCGGGGTTCCAGGGGCTCGAACGGGCATGCGCCATCGACGTGCCCAATGCGATCTTCGAATGGATCGAGGCCAGCCACGCCGCGGAAGAACGGCCGATCAAGGCGGTGACGGGCGACGCGCTGATCGACCTCGTCTTCGGCGGCCGGCTCAGCCTGCGCGCGGTCGGCGACCGGCTTGAGGAGCCGCGCGCCTTTGCGCGCGCGGTCGGCGTGCGGCTGGTCGGCGCCGGACTCGGGTCGATGCTGTCGTCGGTCGCGCCGGGGCGAAGGTCGGCGCCGCACAGCCCGGTCGCGCGCCGTCTCGAAGCCTTGCGCGCCGACGCGCGCGGCGTTCCGCTCGCCGTCGACGCCGATATCGATCAGGAACAGACGCTGCTGACGGTGCTCGGCGTATCGATCTGGGCCGCGGTCCTGCCCTGGCTGGCGGGGGGCGAGCCGGTCTTCGCCGGCGCATTGTCGCTGATCGCGCTCGGCTTCCCGGCGGCCTTCCTGTTCACGCGCAGCAGCAGCAAGGCAGCGCGCCGCCGTCAGGCGGCACGATGACGATTTTTGACGGGCTGACGCTCTGGGCGCTGCTGCCCTTCATCCTCATCGGTTTCGCTGCGCAGCTGATCGACAGCGCGCTCGGGATGGCGTTCGGGGTGATCGGCACCGCGTTGCTGCTCGTCATCGGCCTGCCGCCGGTGTCGGCGTCGGCGGCGGTGCATGTTGCCGAAAGCTTCACCGGCGGCGTGTCGGGGCTTGCCCATGCGTTGCAACGCAATGTCGACTGGCGGCTGTTCCGTCGGCTCGTTGTGCCCGGCATCGTCGGCGGGCTGATCGGCGTCTGGATATTGACCAATATCGACAACAGCATCGCGCGGCCGGTGGTGCTCGCCTATCTGGGCGCGGTCGGCATCTATCTGTTGTGGCGCGGGGCGCGGCGACCGCAAACCTATCGCAGCCTGAAACTCGTCGGCCCGCTCGGCCTGATCGGCGGGATTGCCGACGGATCGGGCGGGGGCGGCTGGGGGCCGATCGTCAGCGCGAACCTGCTCGCGCAAGGCGCCGAACCGCGCACCGTCATCGGCACGGTGAATGCGTCCGAATTTTTCGTCACGGTGACGATCGCGGCCGGTTTCATCGGCGCGATGGGCTGGCAGAGCTTCAGCACCGCGGCGATCGGGCTGCTGATCGGCGGCGTCGTCGCCGCCCCGATCGGCGCCTGGCTGGTCCGCCGCCTTCGCGCCGACTGGCTGGTCGGCGCGGCGGGCGTGCTGTTGCTGCTCGCGAGCGCTTATGGTTTCATCGCGCTGATGTTCGATCCGGTCCCGGCGTTCCGGGGCTTTTAGACGCAGCGCATCGCGAACGCCCAGAAGAGCGCCTTTTCCCGATACTCGCTCTTGATGTCCGCGCTGCCCTGATGCCCGCTGTCCATGTCGGTGAGCAGCATCGCGGGGTTGCCGCTCGTCGAACGCCGCCGCACCTCGGCGACCAGCTTGGCGGGCTCCCAATAGGCGACGCGGTCGTCCTTCAGCCCCGCGGTGCAGAGCAGGGGCGGATAGGCGGCCGCCTGCACATTCTCATAGGGCGAGATCGAGGCGATATAGTCATAGGCTTTGGGGTCGGCGAGCGGATCACCCCAGTCGGGGCGGAACAGCGGCACAAGCGGATGGGCGCCGTCGCTCATCGTGTTGAGCATGTCGACGAAGGGCACCTGCGCGATCACGCCGCCCCACAGCGTCGGGGCGATGTTCATGCTCGCACCGACGAGCAGGCCGCCCGCCGACAGGCCATAAGCGACGACCTTGCCCCTTGCCGCATAGCGCTCGGCCGCCAGATGTTCGGCGCAGGCGATGAAATCGGTGAAGCTGTTGCGCTTGGTGAACTTGCGTCCGCCGAGGAACCAGCGCCGGCCTTTCTCCGACCCGCCGCGCACATGTGCGATCGCATAGCGCCAGCCGCGGTCGACGAGCGCCAGCGCGGGGATCGAAAATTCGGGATCGCTGGGGACACCATAGGATCCATAGCCATATTGCAGCAGCGGCGCCTTGCCGTCCTTTGGCGCGTCGCGGCGTGACAATAGCGTGATCGGAACCATTTCGCCGTCGGGGGCCGGCGCGAACAGCCGCTCGACCACATAATCGTCGGGGTCGAAACCCGCGACCGACTGTTGCTGGACGACGGTCTGCTTGCCGCTCGCAAGGTCGATACGGATCCAGCGGCGCGGCGATTTGGGCGTTTGGTGGACGATCATCACCGATGGCGCGGCATAGCTTTGCTCGGGCGGCAGCTCGATCGCATAGGCGGGGTCGTCGAACGCCACGGCCTGTTCCGATCCGTCCGCGCGCAGGATGACGAGCCGGTGGAGCCCGTCGACGCGTTCGAGCCGGACGAGCGCCGCCGCGAAGGGCTGCACCTGAAGGATGGGAGTGCCGACGCGGTGCGGAACGAGCGTCGCGCGGGTGGCAAAGCTTTCCGGATCGAGGCGCAGCAGCGCCATGTCGAAGGCGTCGTCGGCGTCGGTGAGCGCGATCAGGCCGCCGTTCCATTCGTCGATTTCATAGCGCACGCCGACCTTGCGTGGCCAGACGATCGCGGGTTCGGCGGTTTCGGCGTCGGCGGCGACCAGCCGGACTTCGGCGGTTTCGGGCCCGGCGAGAGTGAGGGCGACGAAGCCGTCGGCGGCGGTCCGCTTCACCGACATGAAGATTGCGGGATCCTTCTCTTCATAGACAAGGTCGGTGGTCTTGCCGTCGACCGAGGTCCGGTAGAGCCGCGTCGGCCGGTTGCGTGCGTCGCGCCAGATCCAGAACAACCAGCGCGACGAGGGAGAGAATACGAGGCCGCCATAGCCATAAGCGTCCTTGTCGACCACCGTGCGGACCGCGCCGGTCGCATTGTCGCGCAGGACGATGCGATGGCGGTCGTTGCCGATGACATCCTCGGCCCAGGCGAAATAGCGATGATCGGGGCTGGGCTGGTGCCCGGTGCTGCGAAAATAGGGCTGGCCCGCGGCGCGCTCGGCCTCGTCGACCAGCCGTTCGGGCTTCGCGCCCTTCCGCTGGCGCGTGTAGACGGCATGGGCGGCGCCCGCCGGCCGCGCGGACTCGTAATTCCAGCCGTCGCGTTCGAGCGCGGGGGCGGCGACGTCGCCCGACGAGCGCGCCAGCATCGCGTCGAGCAGGCGTGCGCGCTCGTCGGCGAGCGGCCCCAGGATCGCGTCGGCATAGTCGTTTTCGGCCTTCAGCATCGCCCCGACCGCTTCGGGCAAATTGTCGCGCGTGCGCTCGCCGCCGGCGGGGATGAATTTCATCCAGCTATAAGCGTCATCGCGCTGGCGGCCCAATTGATCGATGACATGCGAAATGCGCGGCGATTGTGGCGGAGCGACTTTGGGCCAGCGGCCGCCGGCGGCCTTGTCCAGCGCGCGCGCCGCACCGCTTCCCAACAGGATGGCCGCCATCGCAACGCTGCTCATAAATGCTCTCCGACCCTCATTCTCTATGCTGTGCATGCCGACCCTCTCTCGCCCGACGGGGATGTCGGCTTCAATCTATGTCGCGCCGACTGGCTTACTGCGCCGATCAGGCCGCCCAATCCATCGATCGGGCAAATTGGCCGCAAGTCCCCACGAAACCGCGCTTTCGCGTGGCGGAGCACTGGCCCGATCCGGCTGGAATATGGCCCGACCATCGCCGCCACGCCAATTTCGCATGATAGCTTCAGCATCGGGTTTTCTTACCAATAGGCATTATCAATAGGGAGGCAAAAATGGGCTTTGCATCGATGAGGCGGGTCGCGGCGTGCGGCATTTCGATACTTGCGCTGGCGCAGGCTTCGGGTGCCGCGGCGCAGGACGTCGACGACAACGAGATCGTCGTCACCGCCGCGAAACGCGAACAATCGGTCCGCGACGTCAGCGGCTCGGTCACCGCGGTCAGCGAAGCGACGCTGCAAAAGCTCAATGCCCAGAGCCTGTCCGACTATATCACCCGCGTTCCGGGCGTCGTGTTCAACGACTACCAGCCGGGCGTGTCCGAGGTCGTCATTCGCGGCGTCGCGTCGTCGACCTATCATGAGGCGAACCAGGCAACGACGGGCTATTATCTCAACGAAATCCCGCTGATCGAGCCCGGTTTTCCCGTTGTGATCCCCGATGTCGACAGCTTCGACGTCAGCCGTGTCGAAGTGCTGCGCGGGCCGCAGGGCACGCTGTTCGGTTCATCGTCGCTGGGCGGCGCGGTCAACTATGTCGTGAACGAAGCCGATCCGTCGAAATTCGATGCGGGCTTCGAGGGTATGGTGTCGACGACCAAACGCGCCGACGGCGATGTGAGTTATGCGGTAAAGGGCATGGTCAACCTGCCTATCGCGACCGACAAGCTGGCGGTGCGCCTTGTCGCGCTCCAGCGCGTCGATGCAGGTTATCTCGATAACACTTTGCTCGGCAAAAAGGGCAGCAACGATCTGCGCGTACGCGGCCTGCGCGGATCGATCGTTTTCACCCCGACCGAGACGACGCGCATCTCGGCGATCAGCATGTACCAGGAATATGATCTCGACGATCAGACCTATGTGCTCTTCGGTCCGAAGAACACATATGAGCGTGCAACCAACCTCGCCGAATATCAGGACACCGATTTCATGCTGCACAGCCTGCGCTTCGAGCAGGATCTCGGCTTTGCAACGCTGACCGCACTTGGCAGCCATGTCGAGAAGAACGCGGAAGTCCTGTTCGATTATTCGATCTTCGGCGGAAACGATCCCCGGACAAACACACCGCTGCTCGATCGCGGACGGTCGAAGTCCAAGACCGACTATGCCGAAATCCGGCTCGCGTCACCCGATGGCGGCCCGTTCAAATGGCTGATCGGCGCCAACTACACTCGGATGCGCTCGACCGGGAACGGGCTGCTCTATATCGAGGGGATCAGCGACTATATCGACGCGAACCCCGGCGAATTCGGGGGCGCGACCGGCGAGCAGCTCGCGCCCGGCGATTTTTCGGAGCGCACCTTCAGCCGCAACCGTGTGACCGAAAAGGCATTGTTCGGCGAGGTTTCCTATGACCTCATAGACTCGCTGACGTTGACGCTCGGCGGCCGCCTGTTCGAATATCGCACGCGCCCGCAGGCCGAATTGCTGCCGAACGCAGCGCTCGTCCCCGCCTATAATTTCGAGGCGGATGCCGAGAAACATTCGGATTTCATTCCAAAGGCGTCTTTGACCTTCAAGCCGAACGATGATTTCATGGTTTACGCGCTCTATTCGGAGGGCTTCCGGATCGGCGGGCTCAACGTCTTTGCGCTGCCTTATCCCGAATTGCCGCTCACTTTCGGTAGCGATACGACCAAGAATTTTGAGCTGGGCACGCGGTTCGACCTGATCGACAAGACGCTGTCGGTCGATCTGACCGTTTACCACATCGACTGGAACAATATTCAGGCGCGGCTCTTTACCCCCGATGTCCGTGCCTACACCACTAATGGGGGTGGCGCCGATATCGACGGGATGGAACTCAGCCTGACATTGCGTCCGACGCGCAATCTGACGCTCCAGTCGAACGTCTCGTACAATGACGCGCGCCTGTCGCAGATGCTTCCCGACACGTTCGCGGTCGGTGGCGGTTATGCGAAGGGGACGCGGCTTCCGGGGGCGTCCGAATGGATATTGTCGAACAATATCGATCTCAGCTTCCCCGATTCAAAGCTGAAGCCCCGCTTCGGTATCGCCCATCGCTATCTGTCGAGCGCACCCGTCGATTTCGCCGGGTCGCTGGAGAAGGGCGATTTCCACATCGTCGACCTCAATGCGTCGGTGGCGCTGACCGATCAGGTCGAGCTAGGCTTGTTTGCCAAGAATCTGTTCGACCAATATGGTATTTCGAACGCGCCATTCGCATTTGCCGGATCGGTCGCGCGCCCGCGCACCATCGGTGCGACGGTGCGCTTCAGCCTGAACTGAGCATATGAAAAGGGGCCGCCCCGCTCGCTCGAGCGGGGCGGCCCCTTTTTTTGTTTTCAGAAGCCGGACAGAAAAGCCGCGACGTTCAGCCCGAGATCGCCGACGGCATAGCCGCCTTCCATCACGATCAGCGTTGGAATGCCGAGCGCCGCAATCTTCCCCGCCAGCACGACATAATCCTCGCGTTCGAGCGCAAAGCTCGAAATCGGGTCGCTGCTGTGCGTGTCGGCGCCGAACGACAGGATAAGGAACTTCGCGCCCCAATCGGAAATCGCCGCGAGTGCTGTCTCGAGCGCGGGCGCATAGCTTGTCCCGTCGGTGCCGCGGGGGAGGGGGAGGTTCAGGGTGGTGCCATGGCCTTCGCCGTCGCCTTTCTCGTCGGCATGACCCCAGTAGAAGGGATAGTCGGTGCGCGGGTCGGCGTGGATCGAGGCGAAGAAGATCGCGGGTTCTTCGTAGAAGATGTCCTGCGTGCCATTCCCGTGATGATAGTCGATGTCGAGGATCGCGACCGGACCGAGACCGCGGTCCTGCGCCGCGCGCGCCGCAATCGCCGCGTTGTTGAGGTAGCAATAGCCGCCCAGATAGTCGCGCCCGGCATGGTGGCCGGGCGGGCGGCAGAGCGCGAAGGCCTGCGCATCGCCGCTCGCCGCGAGATGATCGAGCGCCGTCAGCGCGCCCTGCGCCGACCAATAGGCCGATTCCCATGTGCCAGCGGCGATCGGCGTCCCGGCGTCATAGCTGTAGGCGCCGAGATCGGCGTCGATGCGGCCAAAGCTCAGCGGCCGCCGCCGACGGACCGGGAAGGTATAGCCGATCGCGTCGCCGCTGCGCCCGGCCGCGAGCCAGTCGCGGTGCGCGCGTTCGAGGAAGGCGAGATAATCGGCGTCGTGCACCGCGAGCAGCGGCGCCATGCCGAAATCGCGCACCGGGCGCCAGTCGCTGAACGCTTCGACGATCGATCGCGGCCGTTCGATATTCTCGGCATGAGGCACCCAGTCGCCATTGTGCAGTTCGCGCAGCGGCGCATGGGCGGTCTGGCGATCGTCGAAGAAAAGCTTCACGTCCGGGCCTGTCCTTTCATCCATTGGACCAGCGCCGCGTCGGTGTGACCCGCGACGATTTCGCCAAAGCCTTGCGCGCTTTCATCCTGACCGAGCTTGAAGCTGTGTTCGGCCGAACGGATATGCGCGCGAAAGGCGACGATCTGGTCGAGCATCCTGTCATAGCGTCCGCCGAGGTTCGCTGTCGACCAGGCGCCGCCCTCCAGCCTGCCCACGAGCTGCTCGATCGCGTCGCGGGTCTCGCCTTCGACGAACTCGATATCGACGGTGAAGCGCAGCACGGCGTAATTCCAGGTCGGCGCCCAGTCGGGTTTCGACAGCAGCGTTGTCGGGACATAGCCGGCCGGGCCGTTGAAGAGGATCAGCCCGCGCGGATCGGCCGCAAAATCGGCGACGAGGGGATTGCGGCGCGCGCAATGGCCGAAGAGGGCGACCACCTCACCCCGGTCGTCCGTTTCGGCGATCAGCGGCAGCGGGCTGGCATGGAAGTCGCGCGAGACGAGCCACGCGAGCGGATAGTCGGCGATCAGCCGCGCGATGTCGGCGGGGTCGCGCGGGGTATAGAGGTTCGTCATGTCCCGACGATATCACGGATCCACGCCGCCTGCTCGTCGAGCGCGCGGCCGGCGAGGGGGGCGATCGATACCGCTTCCAGAAAGCTGTGCGTCGCGCCGCGGTAAGTGACGGCGCGCGTCGCGACGCCCGCGTCCGCCAGCTTGCGGGCGAAGGCGCCGTTGCAATCGGCGAGGATGTCGCAGTCGGCGATGGCGAGGAAGGCGGGCGGCATGCCCGACAGGTCGGCACGCAGCGGCGCAACGAGCGGATCGGCGAGCTGGTCGGGCGTGTCGACATAATTGGCCCAGAAGACGTCCATCTCGCCGGCTTCGAGCGAATAGTCGCCCGCACCGAAGCGCGCATAGCTCGGTGTATGTTCGGGCGCGAAGGCGCCATAGTTGAGCAGCATCGCGATCGGCAGCGGGCGCCCGCGCTGGCGCTGCAACAGGCAGGCCGCGACCGACAGGTTGGCGCCGGCGGAATCGCCGCCGATGAGGACGCGGTCGGAGTCGAGGCCCAGTGCGTCCGCTTGCGCCGCAATCCAGTCGAGCGCCGCGGTGCATTCCTCGAGCGCGACGGGGAATTTATTCTCGGGCGACAGGCTGTAATCGATGCCGAGCACCGCGATCCCGGCGCGCGCGGCATATTCACGCATCAGCCGGTCGTGCGTGTCGATGCTGAACAGCGTCCAGCCGCCGCCATGGATATAGAGCAGGACGGGCAGCTTCGCGTCCGCGACGGGGCGATGGAGGCGCAGGCGCACGCCGCCCATGTCCATTTCGTGGCTGCTTGCCATTATCGGGCCACCCTCGCGCCAGGGTTTGCGGACACGTTCGGCGACCGCGCGGCGGGCCGCCATGCTCGCACCGGCGGGTGCGCCATGTTCGACATAGGCGGCGTTGATCGCATCGACAAAGCGGCGGATATCGGGGTCGGCCATATCGTTCTGCATGGTGTCCAAGCCCTTTGGCATATCTGGCAAATCCTTCCCGAAACAATCCTTGATTGCCTGATAGCTTTTACCCGCTCGCGCCTATCGCCCGATCGGGCCAATCACCGCGCCGGACAGGCCAGCGGGCACATCATCGCTGGCCAGTCGCGTTCCCGGCCTATATTGTGTAATTGTCTAAGACTTGCGAGGATTGGGCCATGAAGCATAGTGTCGATGTTCTGACCAACGACCGGCCGGTCATTGCGCTACAGGATGAATATCCTGCCGGCTTCATCGATCCGATGCACAGTCACGACCATATCCAGATCCTCTATGCGTCGGCGGGCGTCATGTCGGTGCGCACGCCCGAAACGAGCTTTGTGATCCCGCCGCAGCGCGCCGTGTGGCTGCCCGCGGGGACGCGGCACGAGGTCGCCTGCCGCGGCCCGGTATCGCTCCGCACGCTCTACATGCCGTGTGCCGGGCATGAGCATGAACGCGAATGCCGGGTCTTCGAGGTATCGAACCTCGTCAAATCGCTGATTCTGGAAGTCGTAGACTTCCCGGCGCTTTACGATGTCGACGGGCGCGAAGGGCGGATCATCGCGCTGCTGCTCGACGAGATCGGGCGGATGCCCAACGCGCCTTATCAGGTGTCGATGCCGTCGAACCCGCGCCTGCTGCGCGTGTGCAATGCCATTATCGCCGACCCGTCGGATCCGCGCGATATCGACGATTGGGCTGCGCTCGCGGCGATGGGACGGCGCACGTTCACGCGCAGCTTCAAGCAGGAAACCGGGATGGGGCTTGCGGTTTGGCGGCAACAGGTGCGGTTGATGGAGGCGCTCTCGCTGCTGGCGGCCGGCGCGTCGATCACGCAGGTCACCTATGACGTCGGCTATGACAGCCCCAGCGGTTTCGCGGCGATGTTCCGCCGCGCCTTCGGCGTGCCGCCGAGCCAGTATCTGAAACACTGACCCGACGCGTTCGCATCAGAAGCTGTATTTGAGCGCCACGCGTGCGTTGCGCGGCTCGCCATAGACGAAGCCGGGAAACCAGACGTTGCCGCTAAAAAAGCGCTTGTCGAAAAGATTGTCGACATTGAGCTGGAGCGACATCGCCTCGGTCAGCTCGTAACGCGCCATGATGTTGGCGATGGCGTAGGCGGGCTGGCCGATCCGCTCGACCGTCCCCGTGCCGGGGTTTTCGGCGGTAACGGGCGGGCGGCTCTCCCATTTGAACGCCCCGCCGACGCTGAGCCCGGCCAGCGTGCCGGCGAAGTCGTAGCGGGTCGAGAAGTTGAACACGCGGCGCGGCTGGTGGGCCAGCACATGCGCGCCCTCGGCGTCTTTCGCGCTATAGTCGCTCCATCCCGCGCTGACGTCCCATTGCGGGGTGATCTTGCCGACGACTTCGAGTTCATAACCCTTGGCGACCGTGCCTTTCATGCCGCGATAGGCCTGGATGGGGGTGCCGGGGATCAGGCCGTCGGCGACCGCCAGATTATCCTGTTCGATGCGATAGACCGATGCCGTCGCGAGCAAATGGCCATCGAGCAGCAGCGCTTTCAGCCCCGCTTCATAGTTCGACCCTTCGAGCGGATCGATCAGGCGGTTGTTGCGATCGCGCAGATCGCCCTGCGGTTTGAAGATGTTGGTGTAGCTGGCATAGGCCGACAGATTGTCGGTGAGGTTGTAGAGCAGCCCGACATAGGGGGTGATCTGACCCTTGTACGACAGGGTGTAGGGCGTGCTGTACAGGCTCTGCTCCTCGTTGCGCTTGTAATAGCTGAGGCGCCCGCCGCCGATCAGTTTCAGCCCACCGATCAGGCTGATGCGCGTCGATGCGAATACCGCCGCCTGCGTCGTGTGGCCGAAACCCGACATGTCGTAGCGCGGGCCCCATTCGGGTTCGTCCAGCCGTCCGTCGAAATTGTTGAAATCGTCGATCGGGTCGATCGCGACCGGATCGCGGTTCGTCCAGCCATCGTCGACGCGGCTGGCCATCGCGCCGAACGCCAGGTCGTGCCGGCCGCCGAACAGGGTGAAGCTGCCATTGGCCTGGATGCTGCCGTGCCATTGTTCGGGGCTGGTCTTGTACCAATAGCCCGACGTGCCCACGCCCGCGCCGGTCACGCGGTCGGGCAAGCCGTCGAGCCAGAGCAGCTTCGAATTTTCGAGGCCCTTGTGATAGGCGATATCGCCGCGAATTTGCCAGTCGCCACCCAGCTTGCGCTTGAGCGTCGCGAAGGCTGAAATCTCGGTGGTGTTCCAGAGCCCCCAGTCGGCGCCCGTGGTCTTCGAACGGGGCCAGTCGGTGCGCGTGCCGTCGCTGTACCAATAGGGTAATTGCGCCCACATGATCGCGTCGCGCTCGTCGCGCTGGTAGCTGGCGCCGATCGACAGCGTCGTGCGCTCGCCGAGATCGGCGTCGATCACACCATAAAGGAGGAGGCCCTTTTTCTTTTCCAGATCGACGAAGCTGTCCTGCGTATAGGCCTGAACCACCGTGCGGGCGCGTACCGTTCCCGCGGCATTGAGCGGCGACTGGAGATCGAGCGTGCCCGCGAAGCGATCCCACGAGCCCGCCTCGAGGCTGATATCGCCGACAAACTCGCTTGCCGTTGCATGTTTGCGGATCAGGTTGACGACCGCCGACGGATCGCCCGCGCCCTGCATCAGGCCCGCGGCGCCGCGGACGAGGTCGACGCGTTCATATTGTGCGGTGCTCGTCTCGCCGAAACCGACATTCCCGTTCTGGAAGGGGGCGCCGTCGAGCTGGAAATTCTGGACCTCGAACCCGCGCGCGGTGATCGCGCTGCGCCCGCGGTCGATATCCTTCTTCGAGATGCCGACGGTGAAATCGAGCGCGTCGTTGATCGTGTTGAACGCCTGGTCGCGGATCTGCTGCTGCGTGATGACGCTGATCGTCTGCGGGGTTTCGAGCGGCGAGAGGGGCAGGCCGGTCGCTGCGGTCGGCTCGCTGGTCCGGCCATAGCCGGTGACGACGATCGTCTCTTCGGTGCGCTCGTCGGGGGTGCCCGCCGCTTCCTGCGCGTGAAGCAAGGTCGGTACGCAGAGCGCGCAACCGGTCAGCAACAGGTGAAAAGAACGGCGCATCACGATCCCCTTTGACATTCGACCCCGGTTCGGGTGAGGGGCCTCTAATGCGACTAACTCGCATTTGCAAGGCGATGTCATTTCGTTTGCAACGCAGGCGAGAGACATTTGTGCGCGATTGGTTATTGCAAATCACTCGCAACAGGTAATAGAGGGCCCATGAACTCCACCCGGTCGCAATCCTTTCCGCGCGTGCTTCCCGTCGTTCGGGCGATCGCACGCCTGCTGCTCGCGTCGGCGGGTGGTTATGCGCTGGCGGCGGCGCTGGCCTATGCGCTGGCGCGCGGGCTTCCGATGGCGCGTTCCGAAGCGACGGTCACCGCATCGCTCGCGGCGATCCTCGCGATGCCGGTCGCGGCGGTCTGGACCTATGGCACGCCGCGGCTGTGGCAGGCGGCGGGCGGGATCGCCGGGCTGACCGCGGTTCTCGCAGCGATTGCCTGGACAATCGGGCAGCCCGCATGAAACCAGGGTTTCGCCAGTCGATCGCCGGACTGCACAGCTGGTCGGGGCTGATCCTCGGCTGGCTGCTGTTCGCGATCGTGCTCAGCGGCACGGCGACCGTGTTCCGCTCGGAAATCAGCGGCTGGATGCGCCCCGAGGTCGTCAAGGCGGCGCCGCCCGAGGCCGCGATCGAGGCGGCGGTGCGCTGGCTGGGTACGCACCACCCGAAGGCGGCAGGCTGGTATCTGACCGCGCCCGACGAGCGGATCCTGACGACGCAGGCGGTGTTCGACGATGCCGCCGCTCCGCTCGGCTACCGCGATATCGCGCTCGATCCGGTGAGTGGCCGCCCCGACGTGGCGCGCTCGACGCTGGGCGGCGAATTCCTCTATCGCTTCCATTTCGAACTGCAGCTGCCCTATCCGTGGGGTCGCTACCTCGCGGTCGCCGCCGCGATGCTGATGCTGATCGCGATCGTCAGCGGGATCATCATCCACAAACGGATATTCAAGGATATTTTCACCTTTCGCGCCGGCAAGGGCAAGCGCAGCTGGCTCGATGCGCATAATGTCCTTGGCGTGCTGGCCTTGCCGTTTCACCTGATGATCACGGCGACCGGGATCGTCACGCTGCTGAGCCTCGTCATGCCGTGGGGGACCGCCGCCAATTACGGCGCGGACCTGGAAACCGCCTTTGCCGAGGCCGCGCCCGGGCTGGTCAGCCGCGAGGCGGCGGGACGTCCCGCGCCGCTCGCGCCGATCGGCCCGATGCTCGCGGCCGCGCGCCAGCACTTCGGCGAGGGCCGGGTCGGGCGCGTCAGCATCGCCAATCCCGGCGATGCCAACGCGATCGTCACGATCGGCAAACATGATGGCGACCAGCTCGCCTATGCGGCGCAGACGGTGAGTTTCGACGGGCCGAGCGGCCGGATCCTCAAGCATTATGCCGAGACGCGGCCCGCGCAGCGGACATCCGACGTCCTCTATGGCCTGCACATGGGCCGCTTTGCGCCCGAGGTCAGCCGCTGGCTCTATTTCCTGTGCGGGCTGGCGCTCGCGGCGACGATCGCGACGGGGCTGATCCTCTGGATCCGCTCGCGGCCGCAGGCGTGCGGCGCAGGGCCGTGGATCGCGGCGCGGCTAAATGTCGGCGCAGTGGCGGGTTTCCCCGCGGCGATCCTTGCCTTCTTTTATGCCAACCGGCTGTTGCCGGCCCAGATGCCGGGCCGCGCCGAGGGCGAAGTGAGCGCCTTTTTCTGGGTCTGGGGCGCGGCGATCGTCTTTGCGATGCTGCGCGCGCCCGCGCGCGCCTGGCGCGAGGCCTTTGCCGTGCTGGCGCTGGCGGCGGCCGCGCTGCCGGTCGTGTCGTTCGTCGCGACGGGGCGCGGGCTCTGGAGTGCCGTTATCGGCGGCGACTGGCTGTTCGCCGGTTTCGACCTCACGCTGTTCGCTTTCGCAGCGCTGGCGGCGGCGATCGCGCGCCGCGCCGGTGCGCCCTCCGCCGGTCCGGTGCCGCGTCGAGGGCGGCAGGCGGTACCGGCATGAGCGCCGCGCTCGTCCTGCCGCTCGCCTTTGGCGGGTTGTCGCTCCTCAGCCTGTCGATGCAGCGCCATGCGCGCGATGCGGGCATCACCGCCGATCCGCACTGGCCGCGCCGGCTCGGCTGGGGCGGCGTCCTGCTGTCGCTGGCGGTTGCTGTCGCCGCGCCGAACTGGCGGTTCGCGCTGGTCGAATGGACCGGGCTGATGGCGGTCGCCGCGGCGCTCGTCGTCCTCACGCTTTACGGGCGCCCGCGCGCGCTGCCGAAGCTCGCCGCGGGCGGCGGGCTGTTAGCGGCCGCCGCCGCGCTGCTTCACCTCATCGGCTGATCAGCCGGCGCGGGTCCAGACCTTGGTGCGGCAGAAAAAGGCCACGCACCCCTTGAGCTCGAGCTTGCCGCCGGGAAGCAGCTTGAGCTGGCCCTTGGGGGCGCCGTCGCCCGATTCCGGGTCATAAACGGGGCCGCCCTTCCATTCGCGCGGGCCGCCGGTGAAGCCCTTGAGCACGACGAGGCCCTTGAGCTTGCGCTGGCGGAGCGCGGGGTCGGAATTGCGCACGTCGCGCAGGTCGGGGTTGGCGCGGAGCCGGCTCGCGTCGACGACGCGGCCGCACAGCGCGCCGCCGCATTTATAGATTTCGACGCGCCCGCCCTCGGTCCCGGTCGCCCAGACGCCGGTGATGTCGGCGGCCGCGGCGGGCATGGCGCCGGCTGAAGCGACTGCGATGGCGAAAGCGATCCTTTTCATGCGGCCATTCCCTTCGGCTTGCCGGCTTCGAGCAAGGCCAGCGCGGCTTCGAGCAGCGGCCGGTCGTCGATTTCCCACGGATGGAAGCCCGGCTTCATATAGGTGAAGACGCCGCGCAGCAACGCGCGCATCAGCCCGTGGCGGCCGTAGAGCCATGCGAGCAGCACCCGCCAGGTCGCCCAGTCGTTGCGGCCGTCCTGCCGCAGGAGATCGGCAGTGTTGCGGAAAATGACATAGTGGAAACGCATCGTCGTCACACACATCACCGTGCTGCGCTTGAGCCAGCGACGCAGCGGGGTCATGCCCCGCGCGGCGTGGAGATAGGTGTCGTACGCCACCGCCTTATGCTCTATCTCCTCGATCGCGTGCCAGCGCCACAGCTGCCGCGCCTCTTCGGACGCGCCGCCCAGATGTTCGGGGTTCGCCAGCGCGTCGTGCGCCAGCGTCGCGGTGAAATGTTCGAGCGCGCACGTCGCCGCAAGCTGCTGGATCGGCGACCGGCGCTTGACCCATGCGATCGTGCGGCGGGCGCGATCCTCGGCCGATGCGATGTCGAAGCCGGCATCTTCGGCCTGGCGGTTGAACACGACATGTTCGCGGCAGTGCATCGATTCCTGATAGAGGAAATCGTCGATCTGGCCGCGCAGCGGTTGCGGCGTTCCCTCGCGATAATGGCGGACCGAGGTCATGAAGAATTTCTCGCCCACCGGGAAGGTGGAGGAGAGGGCGTTGAAGAAGGCGGTGCGGCCGGGGTCGTTGCTGTGCCACCAGCGCGGCGGCGCCTTTTCGCGCCCAAATTTCAGGTCGCGCTTTTCGATGTGCAGGTCGTCGGGTGTACGGATGGGGGAAGACATAGGTACCTCTCTGCGACTCAAGTTACATTAACATCAATGTTTATATCATCGCGGCGAACTTGGCGCAAGGGCCGCATATCTCGCAGTTTCCGGGGGTTTTCTTGCCCCATGTCACGGCAAGGGTGACAATTGGCCGCTTTGCGGTAAGGCTTTCGGACGAAAAGCTCCCGTGGGCGCGACGGCTGCAAAGGATGACAAATGTACAAGCAAGCGCGACCGCATCAAAAGCGGCGCAAGCGTTCGGGGGACGAGGTCCGCGAAGAAGCGCTGGTGGCGGCGCGGCGATTGCTGCTGGACGGCGGGCCGGCCGCGGTGACGCTTGCCAATGTCGGTCAGGAAATCGGCATGTCGCACGCTAATGTCCTCCACCATTTCGGATCGGCGGCGGGACTGCAATCGGCGCTGATGGGGTCGATGGTGCGCGACCTCACGACTGCGCTCGACAATGTCGTCGGGCTGCTCAAGACCGATGCTGCGGCGCCGCGGACCGTAGCCGATCGCGTGTTCGACGCGTTCGACAAGGGTGGCGCCGGCCAACTCGCGGCGTGGATCGTGTTGTCGGGCGACGTCGAACATCTGGAACCGGTGCGCGAGGCGGTCGGCGCGCTGGTCGATGCGATCGTCGGGCAGTCGACCGATGAAGGCGCCCACGACCGGGTGCGCGCGGCGGTGCTGATGATGGCGGTGACCGCATTCGGCGACGCGGTCATCGGCCCGTCGGTGCGCGGCATGCTCGACCAGCGCGACGATGCGATGCGCGACCTGATCGCCCGTATCCTGCCGCTTTTCCTGATCCCCAGCGGCATTCCGCCGGCAGCGTCCTGAAGCGGCGCGGGATCACTCGCTTCCGGAGAGCAATATCTCGTCGTCGGTCGTCGAAACGCGGCGCGCGATGTCGTTCAGTTCCATCGCCTTGACGAAGCCGTCGACATCGCCGGCCTCGAACACGCCGACGACCTGCTTGTCGGGAATCTTGCCGTCCTTGAAGGCGAGTTTGCGCGTCGAATAGCGGTTCATTTCGGCGACCGCTTCGGACAGCGGATCGCGCATGAAGATCAGCCGGCCTTCGGTCCAGCTGGTTTCCTTTGCCACGTCGACGCGCCGCAGCGTCCAATTATGGTCGGCGCCGATCACCAACTGGCCGCCCGGCGCCATATCGGTGCCGCTTCCCGTTCCGGCCGCCGCCTCTTCGACCCGCACTTTTCCTTCGGCGAGCGTCACCACCATATTGCCATGTTCGAAGCTGACCTCGAACGCGGTGCCGATCGCACGCACGCTCTTGCCGCCGGCATTGACGATGAAGGGGCGCGAGGGATCGGCGGCGACGCGGAAGAAGGCGCGCCCGCCGACAAGGTCGACGCGCCGTTCGCGGGGGCTTTCGTGAAGCCGCATTTCGGTTTCTGAATCGAGCGTTACGATCGATCCTTCAGGCAGGGTCACGGTTGTCGTCTGCCCGACACCGGTACGGAAATGCTGGTCCTTCGCGCCGCCGAAGCCGGGCACGCCCATCTGGTATACGCCCCAGCTAGCCGTGACGACGAGCAGCAGCGATGCCGCGATGGCAAGGTAGCGACGCCACGGCGACCGCCGGACGGCGACCGGTTCGGGTTCGCCCAGCATTTCGGGATCCTGGGGGATTGTGCCCGCGATCATCCACGCGCGATCGACCAGGCGATAGGCATCGCGATGCGCGTCGGACTGGTCCAGCCATTCATGAAAACGTAGCTCGTCGTCGAGGGTCATGTCCCCGGAACGTTGCAGGTTGAACCAGTGGGCGGCTTCCGAACGAAGCGCCGCGCGTTCGAGGAGTTGCTTGCCGGTCATAGTCCCGGCTCCATTTCTTCGGCGATCCGCACGAGTGCGCGGTGCATCAATTCCTTCACCGCCTCCTTGGAAATGCCCATTCGCTGCGCGATCGCCTGATAGGTCAGATTTTCGAAGCGATGATACTGGAATGCTTCGCGCGCGCGGGGCGGCAGGTTCTGGATCGCTTCGAGGACGCGGCGATACTCCTGTTGCCCGATGACGATCCGTTCGGGCGACCGCTGGTCGGCGATTTCGAGTCCGTCCTCGAGTTCGTCGTGCAGCATCGCCGACCGCGCCTTTTGCCGGCGGTGGCGGCTGACAAGCGCGTTGCGCGCGGCGGTAAAAAGATAGCGTTCGACATTGTCGATTGGCGCGCTGAGCTGCGCCGATTGCAGGCGCATGAAGACTTCCTGGACGAGGTCGTCGACGTCGGCGTCGTTCGCCCTGCGGCTGAAATAACGCCGCAGGCCCGGGCCGTAGGTGGTCATCCACGCGGCCAGATCGCGATCCGGACTGGGGACCGCCATCGTCAGAAAAGACCCTGATAGAACAGGCATTGCCAGATGCTCCCAGCCTTTCGCGTCATTCCGGCATCATTCCCAAATCGATCATTGCGTCCCCATTCTACGCTGGAGCTAACCCGATAGACGCAGGAAAAGTGCAAGAGGGGGGATCGCCCCGACACCCGGCTGCATTTTTCCCAACTGGCCGTTCACTGGCGTAGATATTAACATTGTTGAAAATTTCATGCGAGCATCCCCCCTTTCGGGACGAGGCAGCGTCTAATTGAATGGCGTCATGTCGAACGCCGGAACAACGGGGCAACAACCCCGGCGACAGGGAGAGGGAGTGGGGACATGCGGTTCCAGGCATGCAATTTGCGTAAAATTCTATTGAGCGGCGCGGCGATCGGGTGCCTCGCGCTTTCGGGCACGGCGGCATCCGCCCGCGAGCAGACGACAAATTACCGTATTCCGGCCCAGTCGCTCGACCGTGCGCTGCGCGATTTCGGCGTGCAGAGCGGCGCGACGATCATGGTCGACGCCTCGCTGGTCAACGGCAAGCGCACCGCCGGTCATACGCAGCGGACCGATCCCGAAACGGCGCTGCGGACGCTGCTGCGCGGGACCGGGCTCAGCTATCGGCGCGATGGCAATATCTTCGTGGTGACACGGGAGGGAAACGTAAACTCCGCCGTCGGGCCAGAAATTGAGGATGATACCGAAATTGTCGTGACGGCGCAGAAGCGTGAGGAAAAGATCAGCGACGTGCCGATCGCGATCAGCGCGTTTACACCGAAGGCGCTCGATGACCGCAAGGTCGAGAGCGGCGCCGAACTGGTCCGCGCGGTTCCCAACATCAACTTTTCGAAGGGTAATTTCAGCGGTTACGACTTCACGATCCGCGGGATCGGTACCAAGGCGATTTCGGCCTCGAGCGACCCCGCGGTCGCGGTCAGCTTCAACAACACGCCGCTGATCCGCAACCGCCTGTTCGAATCGGAATTTTTCGACCTCGAGCGCGTCGAGGTGCTGCGCGGACCGCAGGGGACGCTCTATGGCCGCAACGCGACAGGCGGTGTGGTCAACGTCATCCCCGCGATGCCCGACGACGAGTTCGACGCGATGGTGAAGGGTGAGGTCGGCAATTATTCGACGCGGCGCCTGAGCGGAATGATCAATGTGCCGCTGACCGACACGCTGGCGATCCGTGCGGCGGGCGCGATGACCAAGCGCGACGGTTTCGATTACAACACGTTCACAAGGAAGCACGTCAACGACCGCGACCTGTGGTCGACGCGCGTATCGGTGCAGTGGGAACCGACCGACAATCTGAAGGCCAGTTTCATCTGGCAGCATTTCGAGGAAGACGACCAGCGATCGCGCACCGGCAAGCAGCTTTGCACGCGCGATCCCGGGCCCGATACCGTCGGGAACGCTACAGTCGATCCCTATTTGCGTGGCAAGCTTAGCCAGGGTTGCCTGCCGGGATCGCTTTACAGCGACGCGGCTTTTGGCGCGCCCAATGCGGCGAGCTTTGCCTTCAACAACGCTGCGGCCAATATCGGCTTGAACGTCGTTCAGCTTCCCGACGGCAGCTTCGCACCGCTGCGCGTGATCGATCCCGGCCGCGATCCCTACGCCGATGTCGTCCAGTCGCGTAACCTTCGCGAGATTTCCACGAGTTACGACCCGAGGTTTCGTGCCAACAACGATGTGTTTCAGCTCAATGTCGAGGCGGGGTTCGGCGATCTGAAGCTGATCTCGCAGACCGCCTATTCCAGCGACCATTATTATTCGTCGCAAGATTATAACCGATTTCTATCGGCGCCAATCTTTAACGATTCGACGTTGTCATTCGGTGCGACCGTTCCCGGCCCGACGCCGGGGGGCATCTATACCGATCCGCAACTCGGTCCGTCGAACCGGATGCTCGCGGTCGACGTCAGCCAGTCTCGCAACACGCAATGGACGCAGGAATTGCGACTGCAATCGGATTTTTCGGGGCCGTTCAATTTCAGCGTCGGTGCCAATGCGCTGAACTTCAAGTCGCAGGACGATTATTACGTCTTCAGCAATATGTTCAGCTTGCTCGCCGAATATTTTTACAACCGCGAAGATGCGCCGGGCCAGATCGGCGCCGGGACGCGCAATTGCAATCCGGGCCAGGAATTCCGCGAGTGTATCTATGTCGATCCGAACCCCATCGACCGGATCGATGGTCAGGGGCACAATTATTTCCGCAGCAAGAATGTCGTGCAGACGCGATCATGGGCGCTGTTCGGTGAGGCCTATTGGAATGTCTCGGACGACGTAAAGATCACCGCCGGCGCGCGCTATACCAACGACAAGAAGAGTTCGACGCCGATCCCGAGCCAGCTTTTGCTCGGCGCGCAGAATTTCGGCACCCAAAGCGGCGCATCGAGCGGCGGGCGGGTCAGCATCGGCTATCCGGCGCTGCCGCCGATCGACCAGCAGTGGGATGCCTTCACCGGCCGTCTGGTAGTCGACTGGAAGCCGCGGGTGTCCTTCACCGACGACACTTTGGTCTATGCGTCCTTCTCGCACGGGTACAAGGGCGGCGGGTCCAACCCGCCGCGCGTCGATATCGACCCGAAGGTGATCCAGTATCAGCCGCTCGCCGAGACGTTCAAACCCGAATATGTCAACGCGTTCGAAATCGGCATGAAGAACAGTTTCGCCGGTGGCAGGATGACACTCAACGCCACCGCCTTTTTCTATGACTATACCGATTATCAGGTGTCGCAGATCGTCGACCGCATCTCGCTCAACGAAAATTTTGATGCGCAAAGCTGGGGACTGGAACTCGAGGCGGCGTGGCAGCCGTCGCGAAATTTCCGGGTCGACTCCAATTTCGGCTATCTGCGCACGCGGATCGGCAAGGGTGCGCAGTCGATCGACGTAATGAACCGGACGCAGGGCAGTGAGGACTGGGTGGTTGTGCGCCCGCAACTCGGCGTACCCTCCAACTGTATCGCGCCAAAGGACAAGGTCGAGGCGATCCTGAATTCGCCGTTTGCGGCGGGCGGTTTCAATGGGCTCGGCGATTTCATGCTGTCGGCCCTGTGTGCGGGCTCGTCGCGTTACGGCAGCTTCAACCCCAATGTCGAAACCAACCTGCGCTGGGACCGGTTTTTGGGATTCACATACGATCCGCTTACCGATGCGCCCAACGGTGGCCGCGGCTTCTATGCCGATCTGGAAGGCAATGAACTGCCCAATTCGCCGCGCTTCACCTTCAATATCGGCGCGCAATATACCTTCTTCATCGACGACTGGAACCTGACCTTCCGCGGCGATTATTACCGGCAGGCGAAGAGCTATGCGCGCGTTTACAACACCGAATATGACCGGCTGAAGGCGTGGGACAATGCCAATCTGGCGGTGACGCTGGAGCGGCCCGAATCGCAGTTCGCGATGCAGCTCTATGTCAAGAATCTGTTCAACGACACGCCGATAACCAACACCTTCACCAACAGCGACGATACCGGTCTCAGCGCGAACGTCTTCACGCTCGATCCGCGTATCATCGGTTTCAGTGTGACCAAGCGCTTTTGATCGGCACTTCGCTTGGGTCCTCCCTGGGGCGCGTCGTCGGACGCGCCCTTTTTTTATCCGGCCAGCCGAAAAATTCCCTTTCCGATCCCCCCTCCCGGCGCGCGGCGGCGTCTTTAGGGTAGGGAAGGCAGAAAGCTTTCCCGCAATGCAAAGCAATAAACGGAGAGGATAAGTCATGAACAATCTCAAGAAGATATTCGTCGGCACCGTGGCCGCGTTCGCCATGCTCCCTACCGCCGCGCTCGCGGGAACCTATTCGCCTGCAGGCGCCGGGGCGGCTGGCCCCAGCACGGTGGAAGTGAAAAAGGGCATCACGCTGAACTGCACGCTCACCGCCACCACCAATTCGGACGGGACCATTTCGACTACGGTTCCCAGCGGCACCAAAATCACTGGCATTTCGCTGACGGGCGGCCTTTGCGGCGCGGTTTCGTTCAGTGGTTTTCCGTATGACATCACGACGCTGAACGCGACCGACGTCGTGATCAACGACGTGCGCGTCGTCGGCATCACCGGCAATTGCCGCGGCAATCTGAAGGCGAAGCTGGTCAGCGGGGTTCTCCAGTTCAGCCACGCCAACACGATCCCGTCGGATCCGCCCGGCGGCTCGGCGTGCAGCATGCAGAACAATGTGTCGACCAGCCCGACGGCATCCTACACCTATCCCTGATCGGCCGTTGGCAACAGACCGGATGCCTGCCTGCCCCCCCACGGGCAGGCAGGTTTGGGGTGACCCCTCCCTCCTTCCCCACGGTCTGCCGACAGCTGAAACGATGAAGACCGGAAGGCTTTTGCCTTCCGGTCTTCATCGGCTTTTTGGGAAAAGCGTATAGGCGAGCGCCGATACAAGGCGCGGCAAGCGGGTGACGGGCGTATGATTTCGGGGAAGGACAAGCCGTTCGGCCGCGCGCTGCTCGCGCTTCTTCCCGTTTTGACCTCCACCGCAAACGCCCAGCCTCCGGCCGGCGACGCGCCGCAGGCCCATTCCGACGATGTCGAAGAGATTGTCGTGACCGCCCAATGGGGCGCCGCGCTCGTCGAGCCCGAGACCGAACTCGGCGAGGCGGAGATCGACGCCTATGGCGCGGGCTCGATCGGCGACCTTGTCTCGCTCATCGCGCCGCTCACCGGACGCGCGGACGAGCGGCCGGTCATCCTGATCAACGGCGAACGCGCCGACGGTGCGACGGGGATCAACGGTTTCCCGCCCGAGGCGCTCGCGAAGCTCGCTATCCTGCGCCCCGAGGCGGCGGAACGTTATGGCTATCCGCCGGGCCAGCGCGTCGTCAATCTCGTGCTCAAGAAAAGCTTCGCCTCGTGGCAGGCCGAAGCGGGCGCGAAGATGGCGACGGCGGGCGGCCGTCCGAGCGGGCGGACGTCGCTCGGACGCTTCGTTATCGACGGCAAGGCGCGCTGGAGCGCGCGCGCCGACCTGTCGCATGACGATCGCCTGCTCAAGAGCGAGCGGAGCGCCGCCGACGATCCGGATGGGGCCGGCACGCGGCGCACGCTGCTTCCCGCGTCGGACAATATGGCGTTCAACGTCGATGTGACGCGCCCGCTGGGGCGGTTCAACGGGACGCTCGGCATGGATGTCGCGCGCCGCGACACGCGGCAATTGCTTGGCCCGGCGCCGGAGAATGCGGCCCGCGAGGCGCTGCGCGGCGATCAGACGACCACCAATCTCGGATTGACGGCGCTGCTCGGCGGTCCGCTGGCGGGCTGGCACAGCAATCTTGTCGCGCGCTATTCGCGTAGCTGGTCGGAGAGCGCGCTCGAGCGGGCGGAGCCACCGGACATTCGAACCGACCGGGCGCGTTCGCATGCTGAAACCCTGTCGGCGCAGGTCAACCTCAATCGACCGATATTGACGCTGCCCGCGGGGATGGTGACCTCCAACATCCTGTTCGGCGCATCGCGCAACTGGAGCCGGAGTCGACGTTTCGACGATCGCGGACCGCTGCCCGGCGACCTCGAATTCCGGCGCCGGCAATATGATGCCCGCCTCTCGCTCGCGGTGCCGATTTCGTCCGCGGCCTCCGACCGCTTTTCGGCGCTGGGCGACCTGTCGATCGACATCGCGGGGGGCATCAGCGCCGCATCGGGCACGTCGATGCAGAAACGCTTCGACCTCGGCATGAACTGGACGCCGTTCCCGGTCCTGCAACTCTATGCATCGGCGGGTTCCGCGCAGCTGATCCCCAGTGCCGACCAGCTCGGCGGACCCTATATCGAGGATGTCCGGCGCATCTATGATTACAGGCAACAGGAGCTTGCCGAGCCGGTGTGGATCACCGGCGGCAATCCCGACCTTGGTCGCGGGCGCCTGCGTAACTATACGCTGCGCGCGAGCCTGCGTCCGTTCGCCGATCCGCAGATCATCCTGACATCCGAATATCAGCGGCAGCTCTCGACGGGCGGAGCCGGACTGTTCCCGGTGCTGACCCCGGCGGTCGAACGCGCTTTCCCCGAACGGATCGTCCGCGACGCCGATGGGCGGCTGGTCTCGGTCGATGCGCGTCCGATCCGCATTGCGCGCGACCTCAGCGAACGGCTCGAAAACAGCTTCATCCTGTCCTTTTCGACGGCGAAGAAAGCGGATGCCGCCGCCATCGCGCCCGCCGCGGAGCCCTGGCAGGTGACGCTGTCGGTCAATCACGGCTGGCTCTTGCGCAGCGAACTGCTGACGCGTCCCGGCATCCCGCCGATCGACCGCCTGCGCGGCGACACCGCCCAGTCGCGGCACAGCGTCGCTTTCCAGCTTGTCGCGGGCCGGGCGGGGGCAGGAGGCGCGATCGAGGGGAATTGGCAGAGCCCCTTCCGGCTTCGCGATCCCGCATCGCCGGGCGGCGAACTGGATTATCGGCACCGCGGGGTAACAACGCTGAACCTGCGGCTGTTCGCGGAGCCCGAACGCCTGTTGCGCGGCGCGGAAAAGCCGGCGTGGCTCAAGGACCTCAATATTGCGCTCGATGTCCAGAACCTGCTGAACAGCTATCGGCGCGTCACGCTGGGCGATGGCAGCGTTCCGGCGGGGTACCGGCGCTACGACGCCGACCCGCTCGGCCGCACGATCCAGCTTTCGGTGCGAAAGCGGTTCTGAAGGTCGAGAAGCCTTCGCCTATTTCTTCTCGACCAGTTCGCGCAGCAGGAAGGCGTGGAGCATCGCCGCGCGTACCGCGTCCTCGGCATGGTCGGCGCCGACCGAATGGCCGCCCTCGATATATTCGTGATAATAGACGCTGTTGCCATATTCCTTCAGCCGCGCGGCATATTTGCGCGCATGACCGGGATGGACGCGGTCGTCCTTGGTCGAGAGGTAAAGGAAGATCGGCGGATAGGTCACGCCCTTGCGGACATTCTGATAGGGCGAATATTTCGACAGGAAGGCCCAGTCCTCGGGCACGTCGGGGTCGCCATATTCGGCGACCCACGAGGCGCCAGCGAGCATCTTGTCGTACCGCCACATATCCTTGATCGGCGAGCCCGAGATGACGGCGCCATAAAGGTCGGGGCGCTGCGTCATCGCCGCGCCGACGAGCACGCCGCCGTTCGAGCGGCCCGAAATCGCGATCTTGCCCTTGGTGCTGACCCCGGTCGCGACCAGGTCTTCGGCGACGGCGTGGAGGTCGTCGAAGCTGTTCTGGCGTTTCTCGCGCAGCGCCGCCTGATGCCAGGCGGGGCCATATTCGCCGCCGCCGCGGATATTGGCGAGGACATAGGCATTGCCGTCCTCGACCCAGAACAGCCCGAGCGGGCCGGCCCGATAGGGCTGGCCGGTGAGATAACCGGGCGTCTGTGCGGCGCGGAAGCCGCCATAGGCGTGGACCAGCGCCGGGACGGGGCCGGTCGCGCCCTTTTTGCGGGCGAGGAAATAAGGAATTTTCGTGCCGTCCTTCGACGTCGCGAACCGCTTCTCGACGGTCATGTCCTTGGCATCGAAGGTCGCGGGCAGGCTCTGCACCGCCTGCGGCGCCTTGCCCTCGGTGACCGCATAGAGCGTCGGCGGCATCAGCATCGTCTCGGCGGTGACGAGCGCGATGTCGCGGTCGTCGACCGTGCCAGCGATCGCCATCGTCGCATTGGCGGTGACGGGCACCTCTTTCTGGCTCCAGCGTCCATAGGGCTGGTCGCGGCGCAGCGCGAACAGCTTGCCCTCGACATCGTCGAGCGCCTTCACCCACAGGATATTCTTGCTCGCGGCGACATGTTCGATCGCCTGCGCCTTGGTCGGCGCCATCACCGGGATGATCGCGACCTGTGCGCCCGCCGCCATGTCGGCGATCGACAGCGAAATCAGCGAACCCGCGGGAAAGCCCGAGCCGAAATCCTCGTTGAGAAAGACGATCGCCTGACCGTCGATCACCGCGCGAATGTCGCCGGTTTCGGGAATGATGGTCGATTGATAGCTCGAAAAGTCGCTGCTCGGCAGGCGATATTCGCTGGTGTAGAATGTCTTGTTGCGGCTGATCATCGGCCAGCGCTTGTCGCCGTCTTCGAGCGCCGAAACGCTCATCCCGACATCCTCGACCTCGCCCTCGGCGACGGTCTCGGCCGCGCTCAGCGGGGTACCGCGCTTCCAGCGCTTGACGATGCGCGGATAGCCCGACGCGGTCATGCTACCCTTGCCATAATCGGTCGCGACGAGCAGCGTGTCGGCATTTTCCCACGTCACGCTGCTTTTGGCTTGCGGCAGGGTGAAGCCGCCCTTGACGAAGCTTTTGGTCGTGCGGTCCCATTCGCGCACGATATCGGCGTCGGTGCCGCCGGGGCTCAGCGAGACGAGGCAGCGCTTGTAATCGGGTGCGAGGCAATCGGCGCCGTGCCAGACCCAGCTCTGTTTCTCGGCCTTGCCGAGCGCGTCGACGTCGATCAGCACGGTCCATTCGGGCTTGCCGGCCAGATACGCGTCGAGCGGGCTTTGCCGCCAGACGCCGCGCGGATTGGCGGCATCGCGCCAGAAATTGGTGATATGGTCACCCATGACCTCACCGGGTTCGGCGATCTGGCGGTCGTCGTCGAGAATGGCGCGGGCACGCTTGCGGTCGGCCTCGAAGCCCGGGCGCCCGACGATCAGCTTGTCGGTTGCGGCATTTTCCTTGCGCACCCAGTCGAGCGCCTTCTTGCCCTCGATATCTTCGAGCCAGAGCCAGGGGTCCTTGTCGTCGATGGCTGCGACCGCGACGGCGGCCATCGAGCAGCTGAGGGCAAGCGCGGCAAGGCTGGCGCGGATCATTCTTCACTCTCCCCTGGGATATGGTGCCGCAGTGCTAGCAGCATTGCCCATCCCGAGGGAAGATGGCGGCGACCCTATTGGTCGATGATGATCGTGCCGGGGTGGTGCTTGTCGAGATGCTTCTTTATGATCCGCAGGTTGCGCGTGTTCGACCGGAAGAAGAAGTCGAAGGCGTCGCCGACGAGCGGAACCGCGCCGAGCGCGGTGTCGACGCCAAGATTGCCGACCATGCGCCAGATTTTCCACTTCGGCATGCCGAGGTTGCGCGCCTCCCATATCAGATAGGCGCCCATCGTCGCGGCGATGACGTCGCCGACGACGGGAACGAGGCCGACGATCGCATCGAGCCCGACCGGCCGGTTGATCCCGGGGATGACGAAGCTGCGTTCGAGCAGCATTTCGAGCGTCTCGACGCGCTTGCGCAGCGCAGCGGGATCGTTCCTGTTCTGGATCAGGGCGTCGAAAATCGCATCGGGATTGGGGGACGAAGGGGCCATCAGGGTCCTTTCCAAAGCGCTCGAAGGTGCAGCGCCACCTATTTAGTTAGGACGCGCGATCAGGTGATTCAATGGGTGCTGCGCCCGGCCGTTGGCGCGCAGCCCCGTCAATCGCTGCGACGCGACCGACCAGCGCAGCGGGGTCGCGAGCGGGATGAAGGGCGCATAGCGGGCGAGCACGGCTTCGGCTTCGCCGATTTGCGCGCGGCGCTGGCCCGCATCGATATTGGCCGTCGCCTGGTCGATCAGTTCCTGCGCTTCGCGGTTGCAGAGCGTGTCGCGGCGGCACGACAGGCGGCGGAGCGCCCACAGCGCATCGTCGTTGGGCGCGACCTCGTCGATCAGGCGCAGATCGGCGGCCGACGCCATGGCGACGCGGCGGCTCGGCACGCCGACTGCGGCGAAATCGGCCGACACATAGGCGAAGAGGATGCGCCCGCCGGGCGAGTCGGGGACCGCGATGCGCACCGGGTCGATTTCGTGCCCGCCGCCGCGCCAGGCGTCGACGATGCGTTTCGCCTGCGCGATCCGCGACGCCTCGTCATAGTCGGCCCAGGCGGGGACGAGCGGCGCCGGGCCGCCGTCGCGTGCATAGAGCGCCGGCCGCAGGCTGACCTGCGGCTGCCATTCGGCAAGCCCGAAGGCCTCGACCAGCCGTTCGCGCCGGATCGCGCGGACCAGCGCGTCGCGGTTGACGTCGGTCGCAAGGAAGCCTTCGGCGCGCAGGAAGGCGAGGCCGAAGAGACCCGGTACCGGATCGACGACGAGCCGCGAGCGCCCGATATTCGACGCGACGAAATAGGGGAGGGTCGAAAAACGCCCCCCGATGACGCCGTCGGCATAGCCGTTCTTGAACCGCGCGAGCGCGCCCGCGGGCGAGGTGCCGACGAGTTCGATCGACGCCGCCGGATCGTGCGCCGCGGCTTCGGCGGCTTCGGGATCCTCGGCCAGCGGATCGGGAACCGGCGACAACAGGACGGCGCGTCCGATCCTGCGCGATCGCATCGGGCCCCAGCCCATGCCCTTGTTGACGATCGCCATCGACGGCTGCGCGAGCAGTTCGAGGATCGTCGGCTGCGGCACCGACAGTCGTATTTCGATGACGGTGTCGGTCATCGCCTTGATCGTCTCGATCTCCGGAAAGTCGCTCTTCAGAATATGGCGGCTGGCGGGCGCCAGATAGGATCGCAGGATCGCCGCGACCTCTTCGGCCGTAACCTTGCGGCCATTGGTCCATTTGGCTTCGCGAAGGCGGAAAATATAGCTGCGGCCGTCGGTGGTGACGGTCCAGCGATCGGCCAGCCCGGTATCGATCTGTCCCTCGCCGTCGTAGCTGACAAGCCCTTGCGAGGTGGCATCGAGCAGCGCGGCATTGCCGGTCGACAATTCGCCGGTCAGCGGTGTCGCGCCGGGATTGAGCGTGCCCATCGCCGCAATCTTCACCGGCCCGCGCTCGCCGAACAGCCCGCAACTCGACACGGCAAGCGCAAGGCCCGTGGCCGCCGTCGCCAGGATCGCGGCGCGCCCATATTTGCCTCTTGCCGTCATTATGCGCCTTGTCTCTCCGCTGGTGTAAGCCAATCATAACCATGTGCTGCGAAACCGGAATAGCCGTATCGCAACAAATGAGAGGTCATGGAGCAAGGGGGCACACAGGACGGGGGCGAAGCCGTCGCGCTGCGCATCGAGATCGCGGGGCGGCCGATCGGGCATGTCCGGCGCCGGCTGCGCGTCGTGCCGCACGGTCTCGACGCGATCCTGACGGGCGGAGAAGCCGATTTGCCGCCGTCCGGGTGCGACGGCTGGCTGCTGCGGTCGGTCCCGGCGGCGCGGCTCCCCGCGCTTGGGAACGCGATGACGGGCTGGCTGCTGGCGGTGCGGCAGCATTATCCGCGCCACTATATTCCGATGGAGCAGGCTGGGTTCGACGATTGGTGGCAGGGCTTTTCGGCGAAGACGCGCTCGACCCTGTCGCGCAAGGCGCGGCGACTGGCCGACCGGTTCGACGGCGGATTTACTGTCCATGCCTACAGCAGCGCCGACGAGGTCGCCGAATTCATGTCCGTTGCGGCGGCGCTGTCGGGGCGCACCTATCAGGAACGGCTGATGCAGGCCGGGCTTCCCGCCGGCGGCGCCGATGTCGCGCAAGCGGTCGCGGCGGCGGGGCAGGGCCATGTCCGCGCCTTCCTGTTGTTCGCCGAAGGCCGCGCGATCGCCTATCTCTACCTGCCGGTAGAGGAGGATGTGCTCGTCTATGCCCATTTGGGCTATGATCCCGATTTCGCCGACCTGTCGCCGGGAACGGTGCTGCATGTCGAAGCGATGCGCCGCCTTTACGCCGAGGGGCGCTTTCGCGCGTTCGATTTCACCGAAGGCGACGGCGCGCACAAGGCGCAGTTCGGGCGCGCGTCGGTCGCCTGTGCCGATGTCCTGTTGCTTCGCCCGTCGCTGCGCAATCGTGCCGCGCTCGGCACGATGCGCGCGATCGACGGCCTTGCCGCCGGCGCCAAGCGCCTGCTCGACCGCGCCGGGCTGCGTGCGAGGGTGAAGGCGCTCATCCGGCGCTGACCGGACGATGATCTGGTGCGGACGGCGGGACTTGAACCCGCATGACACTAGGCCGGCAGATTTTAAGTCTGCTGCGTCTACCGATTTCGCCACGTCCGCACGATCGACGCCGGTCAAGCCGATGGGCCGGTAGAGGTCAAGCGATGTTTGTCGCTTCACGGCACGGGGCGGGTCGGCTAGACGCGTGCCATGACTCCAGTCCTCGAAATTTCCGGCCTCGGGAAAACCTATCAAAGCGGTCACACGGCGCTCAGCGATGTCGACCTGACCATCAACAAGGGCGAGATTTTCGCACTGCTCGGGCCGAACGGCGCGGGCAAGACGACGATGATCAGCATCGTCTGCGGGATCGTCACGGCGAGCAGCGGCACGGTGACCGTCGGCGGGCACGACCACGCACGCGAATATCGCGCCGCGCGCACGATGATCGGGCTGGTGCCGCAGGAATTGCACACCGACGCGTTCGAAACGGTGATGGCGACGGTCAGCTTCTCGCGCGGCCTGTTCGGCAAGCCCAAGGATCCGGCGTTCATCGAACAATTGCTGCGCGACCTGTCGCTGTGGGACAAGCGGTCGTCGAAGATCATGGAATTGTCGGGCGGGATGAAGCGCCGCGTGATGATCGCCAAGGCGCTCAGCCACGAACCCGAAATCCTGTTCCTCGACGAGCCCACCGCGGGCGTCGATGTCGAACTGCGCCGCGACATGTGGAACATGGTGCGCGGGCTGCGCGAGCGCGGCGTGACGATCATCCTGACCACCCATTATATCGAGGAGGCCGAGGAAATGGCCGACCGGGTGGGGGTCATCAGCCATGGCAAGCTGATCCTGGTCGAAGAGAAGAATGCGCTGATCAAGAAGCTCGGGCGCAAGACGCTGACGCTGAACCTTGCCGAACCTCTGGCGTCGGTCCCCGAAGAACTCGCACAGTGGAAGCTCGAACTCGCGGGCGACGGCAACGAACTCATCTATGAATTCGACAGCCACGCCGAAGCGACCGGGGTTCCGTCATTGCTGCGGCGGATGAGCGACATCGGGATCGGTTTCAAGGACCTGCATACGAAGCAAAGCTCGCTCGAGGATATTTTCGTCGGGCTGGTGCACGAGGACAAGAGCGCGGCGGGAGCAGCGGCATGATTTCGAACATTCGCGGCATCCGTGCCATCTACCTGTTCGAAATGGCGCGCTTCGGCCGCACTTTCTGGACCAGCCTGATGCTGCCGGTGATCACCACCGCGCTCTATTTCGTCGTCTTCGGATCGGCGATCGGCAGCCGTATGACCGAAGTGAGCAACGTCCCCTATGGTGCGTTCATCGTCCCCGGGCTGATGATGCTGACGATGTTCACCGAAAGCATCAGCAACGCGTCGTTCGGCATCTATATGCCCAAATGGACGGGCACGATCTACGAGATGCTGTCGGCGCCGCTGTCGCCGCTCGAAACGGTGATCGCCTATGTCGGCGCCGCGGCGACCAAGTCGGTGATCATCGGATCGATCATCTTTGCCACCGCGCACCTGTTCGTCGACGTGCAGGTCGCGCATCCGTTGTTGATGGCGGCTTTCATGATCCTGATGGCGGTGACCTTTTGCCTCTTCGGCTTCATCATCGGCATCTGGGCCAAGAGCTTCGAGCAGCTTCAGGTGATCCCGATGCTGGTCATCTATCCGCTGACCTTTCTCGGCGGCGCCTTTTACTCGCTCGACATGCTGCCCGCGGCATGGCGGACGGTGACCCTGTTCAACCCCGTCGTCTACCTTATCAGCGGCTTTCGCTGGACCTTCTTCGGCAAGGGCGATGTGGGGATCGAGGTCAGCATGGGCGCAGTCACGCTCTTTCTGGCGCTGTGCCTCGGCGTCATCTTCTGGATGTTCCGCACGGGGTACCGGCTGAAGAACTAGGGCCTCAGGACCCCGGACCGTTCGCGATCATTCGGCCGGGCCCCGCAGGGCGCACGGTGTCAATTGTTCAGACGCTCGCGCATTTCCTTGCCCGGTTTGAAGTAGGGCACATTCTTCGCCTTCACGTCGACCGCCGCGCCGGTGCGGGGATTGCGGCCCGTGCGCGATTCGCGCGAGCGGGTCGAAAACGCCCCGAACCCGCGCAATTCGACGCGGCCACCCGCGGCAAGCTGGTCGACAATGGAATCGAAGAAGACATCGACGATGCGCTCGACCTCTTCGAGCCGCAAATCGCTGTTTTCGCTCGCGATCTTCTGAACCAGTTCTGACCGGATCATCTGCTTCCCCTAATATTATAGCCACGCTTTTCCCGCCAAGGCAGGATTCCGGACGTTGCCGGCCGATTGTGCGTGAGACCCCTCCCAACGCGCGCGGAAGGTAACATGAATCCCTATTCGGTCAAAATATATCAGGACAAGAAAAAGGCCCGCAGAGGGACACTCTGCGGGCCTTTTGTTTCGCCTGACGGCGGAAGAAGGAATTAATCCTTCTTGCCGGCCTTCAGCGCCTCGCCGAGGATGTCGCCGAGCGATGCGCCCGAGTCCGACGAACCATACTGCGCGACGGCTTCCTTCTCTTCGGCGATCTGCATCGCCTTGACCGAGAAGTTCGGCTTTTTCGAACGGTCGAAGCCGATGACCATCGCATCGAACTTCTGGCCGACCTGGTAACGTTCGGCGCGCTGTTCGTCGCGGTCGCGGCCAAGGTCGGCGCGCTTGATGAAGCCCGTGGCACCATCTTCGCCGGCCTGCACTTCGAGGCCGTTGTCGCGGACTTCGAGGACCGAGACGGTGACGATGTCGTTCTTCTTCAGCGAACCGGCTGCGGCAACGCCGCCACCGACGGCCGGAGCACCCTTTTCAAGCTGCTTGATGCCGAGGCTGATGCGTTCCTTCTCGACGTCGACGTCGAGAACGACGACCTGCACGGCCTCGCCCTTGCGGTGGAGGTGCAGCGCTTCTTCGCCCGAGATGCCCCATGCGATGTCCGACATGTGAACCATGCCGTCGACGTCGCCCGGAAGGCCGACGAACAGACCGAATTCGGTCGCGTTCTTGACTTCGCCTTCGACGACCGAGCCGACCGGATGCTGTTCTGCGAACGCGCCCCACGGGTTCGACTGGGCCTGCTTGAGACCGAGCGAGATGCGGCGCTTGTCGCTGTCGACTTCGAGGACGATGACGTCGACTTCCTGGCTCGTCGAAACGATCTTGCCGGGGTGGACGTTCTTCTTGACCCACGACATTTCGCTGACGTGGACCAAGCCTTCGATGCCGGCTTCGAGTTCGACGAACGCGCCGTAATCGGTGATATTCGTGACGGTGCCCGACAGCTTCGCACCGACCGGGTACTTGGCGGCAACGCCTTCCCACGGATCGCTTTCGAGCTGCTTCATGCCAAGGCTGATGCGCTGCGTGTCGCGGTTGATGCGGATGATCTGCACGCGGACATTGTCACCGATGTTGATGACTTCGCTCGGGTGGTTGACGCGCTTGTAGCTCATGTCGGTGACATGGAGCAGGCCGTCGATGCCGCCGAGGTCGACGAACGCACCATAATCGGTGATGTTCTTGACCGCGCCTTCGATGATCTGGCCTTCTTCGAGGTTCTGGATCAGGCCCGAGCGCTGTTCGGCGCGCGTTTCTTCGAGGATAGCGCGGCGCGACACGACGATGTTGCCGCGGCGGCGATCCATCTTCAGGATCTGGAAGGGCTGCGGCAGGTCCATGAGCGGGCCGACGTCGCGCACGGGGCGGATATCGACCTGCGAACCCGGAAGGAACGCCACGGCGCCGCCGAGGTCGACGGTGAAGCCGCCCTTGACGCGACCGAAGATGACGCCTTCGACGCGCGCTTCCTTGTTGAATTCTTCTTCGAGGCGGTCCCAGGCGGCTTCGCGGCGAGCACGGTCGCGCGACAGCATGGTTTCGCCATTGGCGTTTTCGACGCGGTCGACATAGACTTCGACTTCGTCGCCGACATTGATGTCAGCCTTCTGGCCCGGCATCGCGAATTCGCGAAGCGGCACGCGGCCTTCGCTCTTCAGGCCGATGTCGATCACTGCCAGGTCGTTTTCGATCGCGGTCACGGTGCCCTTGACGACGCGGCCTTCAAAGCCGCCATCAGCACCACCCAGCGATTCGTCGAGCATCGCGGCGAAATCGTCGCGCGACGGAAAAGCCGTAGAGGCCATAGAGTGTCTTCCTTACTTCATTTGTTCCGGCCAAGCGGTTGGTTCCGCTGGTCTTGTGGCCGATCCGTCCTGCCCGCCGGATGCGAGGCAAGACATCCTCTGGACGCGCCATCGGCGAGCCATGGACAAAGCAAAAAGGGCGCGACGAGTGCGCCCCGTCACGCCCGACGCTCGGATATGAGCGGCGGTTCGTCCATGCCTCGACCGGCTGGAGAGCCCGTCGGACGGGGCGCATATAGGTCGGAAGCCGCAGATTGGCAAGCTGGAAGCGTCTTTTCGTCGTCACCCCGGATCGAGTCCGGGGAAGGTGAGAAGGAGGGAACGAAAGCCGGTAAACCCCATCGTAAGACCTTGGCTTGTAGATTCTCCCAATCGAGAGGGGTCTCAATGCCACAGGCGGTACATGGTCCGTTCGCCGATCCGGCGGTCGAAGCGCGTTTTCAGGAAACCGCGCGCACGCTGCGGCTGCCCTTCGTGCGTGTCTACGGCGTGCTCTTCATGCTCGTCGCGCTTGCCTACACGATCGCCAATCCGATGTTCGTCAGCCATGAGGATACGGCGACGCTCGCGGTATATTTCGGCTGCATGCTCATCCTTGCCGGCGCCTATATCGGCGCGACCTTCTGGCCCGGCTATGTCAGCCGGCCGGGGATCGATTTTGCCGCGCTGCTCGGCATCGTCTTCCTGCTCGGTCATATCAACCTCGTGCTGTTCGACGAACTGATCGAGATGCAGGAGGAGATGCACGCGGTGGGCGTAATGAACCGCCTGTCGGTCAGCGCCTTCGCCGCAGTCGCGCTGGCCAGCCGCCCGCGGCTGTTCCTGCTCTGGCTCGCGCTCGATCTCGTCGTGTTCCTCGCGACCGTGATTCCCGTGCAGAGTCATGGTGCCGGCCTCTGGTACGCCTTGCTCAGCTATCTGAGCGGTGCGACGATCATGGTTGCGATCAACTTCGCGATCGACCGGTCGAGCCGCGGCGCCTTTGCGCTCGCCGAAGCGCTCGAGGCCGAGCGCAAGAAGAATGAGGATCTCGTCTATAACATGCTGCCGCCCGCAGCGGTCGAGCGTATCCGCGACGGGCGGATGGTCGCCGATGCCTATGCCGACGCCAGCGTGATCTTCATCGACATGGCGGGCTTTACGAACCTGACGAAGCGCGTGTCGCCGGGGCATCTGGTCGAAGTGCTCAATGCCTTTTTCAATCACGCCGATGCCTGCGCGGCGCGGCATGGTGTCGAAAAGGTCAAGACGATCGGCGACGCCTATCTTGCCATCGCGGGCGGCAATGTGACGAGCGGCAACAGCGCCGACGCGGCGATCGCCTTTGCGCGCGACGTGCTGGCCGGCGTCCCTCAGCTGCAGGATGTCGCGGGCACCGACGTTGGCCTGCGCGTCGGCATCCATAGCGGCCCGGTGGTCGGCGGCGTGATCGGCGCGACGCGCATGGCGTATGATTATTGGGGCGAGACGGTGAATATGGCGGCGCGGCTCGAAGGGACGGCCCCGGTCAACGGCATCGCCATTTCGGAAAGCACCTGGCTGCGCGCAAAGGACCGCGCCGAATTCGGCCCGCCGCATCATGAGATGCTCAAGGGCGTCGGCGAAATTTGCATTTACCAAACGGTGCCCGAAACCGGAGACGCGTTGCCCGATATCAGCCGGGTCGCCTGACCCGTTCTTCGACGAAGGCGATCGCGGCCGCCAGTGCGGCGTCGCGGTCCATGGTTGTATTGTCGAGCAGCATCGCATCGGCGGCGCGCAGCAGCGGAGCGTCGGCGCGGCCGGTGTCGCGGGCGTCGCGGGCGTGGACGTCGGCGAGCACCGCATCGTAACCGATTTCGACGCCGCGCCCGAGCATCTCGGCATGGCGTCGGCGCGCGCGTTCCGCGGGGCTGGCGGTCACGAACAATTTGGCGTCGGCATGCGGCGCGATGACGGTGCCGATGTCGCGCCCGTCGAGCACGGCGCCGCCAGGCTGGTTCGCGAAATCGACCTGACGCTGGAACAGCGCCGCGCGGACCTGCGGATGGACCGACACGCGGCTGGCGAGGCTGCCGGTGCTTTCGAAGCGGAGCGCGGGATCGTCCAGCAGGCCCGCGGGGAAATCGCACGCCGCCAGCGCGTCGGCGGCACTGTCGGGGTCGCCGTGGTTCAGCTGCGTCTGATAGCCGACGGCGCGATAGAGCAGCCCCGTGTCGAGCACGGGCAGGCCGAAATGCGCGCCGAGCGCCTTGGCGATCGTGCCTTTCCCCGACGCGGTGGGGCCGTCGACGGCGACGATCATCAGTTTATCTGGAACGCGTCGATACGCGCGGCCTGCAGGCGGTTGTCGGGTCCGAACAGCAATTTGATCCAGCCGCCATTGTCGAAACTGCCGCCGCAAGATGCGACCCCTTTGCCTTCGCCGGCCTCGCCGGGCTCGCGGCAGTCGATCGCGATCTCGGGCAGGAAGGCGCGGACCTTGGCGAGCACGTCGCTTCGCGTCCGCGCGGTACCGATGTCCAGCGCGCCGATGTCGCGGTCGCCCAGCGCCGCGCCGTCGATGCTCTTGATCGCGATGATATTCTCTTCGCCCACGACGATATGTACGACGCCGGTGTCATCCTCCCATTCGCAGTCCAAGTCGCTTTCGGGGTCGGTGCAGACGTCGCCATTGGTCAGCCGCCCGATCGCCTGCGGCGTCGTCGGCAGGTTGAGCGGGTAGCGCGAGAAGCTGGCATCGGCGCGGTCGAAGGGGTCGGCGATGCGTTCGGCGGCGGGAGCGGCAACGGGCAGGAGCGCGGCGAGCAGGGCAGTCGCGATCGTGGCGGGCTTCAATGTCATGGTTCGCAAATCCCCAACAAGTTTCTGGAATCGAGGCGCTATCTTGCTGCGGGCCACGCTATGCGTCGGTGACATCGATCACAAGCCGCCCTGCAACTGCGTCAGCAGCGTTTCGAAATTGGGGAAGCTGGTCGCGACGGGGGCGATGTCGTCGATCGTGACCGGCGCCTTGCTGACGAGGCCGGCGACCGCAAAGCTCATGCAGATGCGGTGATCGAGATGGCCCGCGATGGTCGCGCCGCCGGGCAGCGGGTCGCCGCCGGTGCCGTCGATGACAAGGCCGTCTTCGCTTTCCTCGACGCGGGCGCCGATGGCTTTCAGGCCCGTCGCCATGACGGCCAGCCGGTCGCTTTCCTTGACGCGCAGTTCGTCGAGGCCGGTCGTCGTCGTGCGGCCTTCGGCGAGCGCGGCGGCGATAAAGAGGATCGGGAATTCGTCGATCATGCTCGGCGCGACCGCGGGATCGACGTCGATGCCCTTGAGATTGCTGTGGCGGACGCGCAGGTCGGCGACGGGTTCGCCGCCGACGTCGCGCGGATCCTGCAGTTCGATGTCGCCGCCCATCTGCTGCAGCACCTCGACAAGCCCCGCGCGCGTCGGGTTGAGCCCGACATTGGCGATGACGACGTCCGACCCCGGAACGATCAGCGCCGCGACGATGAAGAAAGCGGCCGACGAGGGGTCGCCCGGAACGACGATCGTCTGCGGCTTGAGCTCCGCCTCGCCGCGGATGCGGATATGGCGCGTGCCGTCGCCGTCGGTCTCGACCGTCAGCTCGGCGCCGAAGCCGCGGAGCATACGTTCGCTATGGTCGCGGGTGGGCACGGGTTCGATCACTTCGGTGATGCCCGGCGTGTTGAGCCCGGCGAGCAGCACCGCGCTCTTTACCTGCGCCGACGCCATCGGCAGGCGGTAGGCGAGGGGGATGGCAGGCGCGAGACCGCGCACCATGAGCGGCAGGCGGCCGCCGGGCGAGGCGCTGATGTCGGCACCCATGGCGCTCAGCGGGTCGATGACGCGCCCCATCGGGCGGCCTGACAGGCTTGCGTCGCCGACGAAGGTCACGGTGATCGGATGGCTCGCGACCAGGCCCATCAGCAGGCGCGTCGAGGTGCCGCTATTGCCCATGTCGAGCGCCTCACGCGGCTGGAGCAGCCCGCCGACACCGACGCCGTCGATCACCCACTCGCCATCGTCGCGCCGCTCGATCGTAGCACCCATCGCGCGCATCGCGTCGGCGGTGGCAAGCACGTCATGCCCTTCGAGCAGGCCGGTAACGCGGCTGGTCCCGACCGCGAGCGCCGACAGCATCAGCGAGCGGTGCGAGATGCTCTTGTCACCCGGGATCGCGATCCTACCTTTGAGCGGAACGGAAGCGGAAAAGGCGCGCGGCGTGGCGGTTTGATCGGTCATGGCGTGCGGCTTTTGACAGCGGCCTTGCAATCTGGCAAGGCGCACGCCGATTTGACGGATAGCTATTCAGATACCGTCGCTCTTCCGATATTCCTATCCTGTTTCCAAAGGGTTACGAGGCATTTATGATCAAGGCTGAATGGGGCACGAAGCGCAGCTGCCCGAAATGCGCCACCCGATTCTATGATTTGACCAAGGATGATCCGGTCAGCTGCATTAATTGCGGTTACAACTGGATCCCGGAATCGGTGCTGAAATCGAAGCAGCCGATGCCGTTCGAACAGATCGAGAAGCCCGGCAAGGTCGCCAAGGAAGAAGGCACCGACGAGGATCTGGATCTGGACGTCGATGTCGACGAGGACAGCGATTCGCCCGACAATGACGTCGATCTTGGCGGCGACGACGATCTGGGCGTTGCCACCGGCGACGACAACGACGACGAAAGCTGATAAATTCGGCCATCGGGTGCCGGGGGCCCAAAAATAGCATCGAAAGATGATTTGGCCCCTTGCATCGCCCGATGGCGCTGCTAAAGGCGGCGTCCCGGTCGCAGCAGCCAAGGATATTGGCGAGGGCGACGGGAAGAATGGTACGGGGCCTTAGCTCAGCTGGGAGAGCGCCTGCATGGCATGCAGGAGGTCAGCGGTTCGATCCCGCTAGGCTCCACCATTACAAAAAGGCCCGCGAAAGCGGGCCTTTTTTGTTGCGCGGTTTCCGTGCCGATCGCGGCGGGCCTATTCGGCCGCCTCTTCCTTTTCGAACAGGGGCTCCATCTTGATCGGGTCGGCCAGCGTGATGCGGTCGAGGATCGCCGCGGTGTCGTCGCGGACCTTCAGCATCAGGCTGCGCATCCGGCAGTCGATCTCGGGCAGGCAATTCTTGCACTGTTCGTGCGCGTTGCGCGCTGCGCACGGGACGAGCGCGAGCGAACCGCGCGTCAGCCGGACGAGGTCGCCATAGCTGATATCGATCGGGGGCAGCGCCAGCTGGTATCCGCCGTCGCGCCCGCGCTGCGAAATGAGCAGCCCTTCGCGCGCCATTTCGGACAGGATCACGGTCAGGAATTTGGGCGGGATATTCTGCGCATCCGCAATATCGGCGAGCTGCACCTGCCCCTTGCCCCAATGGTCGGCAAGGTGCTGGAACGCGCGGATCGTATAGCGGGTCTTTTGCGAGAGCATGGCGGCGTTACTGTGACATATTCAGCGTTAATTCAACCTGTGTGGATGACATAAGTTGCAGAGTTGATGAAAATCACAGCGGGTGGCATGAACCGCCCCTATAAAGGTCGCATGGTGGCCCGGCATCGGGCGCGACAAGGGTGGACTATATGATGCGTAGAATATTGGCGACCCCGGCCGTACTCGCGGCCTGCCTGCTCGCCGTCGCGCCGGCGCAGGCACAGTTCGGCGGACTGCTTCGCAAGGTGACGACGCCGGCCCCGAAGCCGAGCGAAGAGGGCAATGGCGGCTGTCCGAAGGGCAAGAAGGGCAGCAGCATCGGGCGCAACATCCTCGGCAACGTCCTGAACGACGCGGTCGGCGATGCCGCGAGCAAGGCTGGCGTCTACTCCTATGTGCCGATTTCGGAGGTCAGCGGGACGCTGACCGACGCGATCGCCTGCCGTCTCGATCCCGGCGAACAGGTCCAGGCGGCGGCCGCGACCGAAGAGGTGACGCGCGGCGAAGAGGTCGGTGCGACCTCCAACTGGACGAGCGCGACGCGCGAGAATGTCAGCGGGTCGTCGACCGTTGCGTCGATCAATAACGAGGGCGGCGGGACGCGCTGCATGACCGTAACCGACGTCGTGATCGTCGAGGGCGAGGAAACGCGCGTCACCAAGAAGATGTGCAAAAAGCCCGGAGAGGCGCGCTATGCGCTGGCCGCCTAGGCTCGCGCGCGTCGCGCTGGCGGCGGGCGCGCTCGCGCTCCTTGGCGGCGCGACGAAGATGGACCCGGCGAACCCGACCTGTCCGCTCGACCCCAACTGGTCGACCAATCCGACGATGCAGCTGACGCCGGCGGTCCGTGGCGGCGCCAAGGTGCTGCTGGCCGAAGGGCGGATCGATTCGGGGCTGCCCGACCGGTTGAAGGCGGCGCTGGCCGCCAATCCCGACGTCGAGGAGATCTGGCTGCGCTCGCCAGGCGGCGATGCGCGCGCGGGCAATGCGGCTGGACGCGTGATCCGCTCGAACTTTGGGCTGATGACCCGCATCCCCGCCGGCTGGGCCTGTTTCAGCGCGTGCAATTTCGTTTTCATGGGCGGGCAGCCGCGCATGATCGATCCGGGCGGGCTGTTCATCGTTCATATGTTCACGCGCACCGGCGACCGCAGCGCGATCGACATGAGCGTCGCGATGGGCACCGATGCGACGAAGGAGCTGATCGGCGATATCGAGCAGGACGCGGCGCTGCTTGCCAGCGAGGACAATGATTTCCTGATCCGCATGGGCGTGTCGCGCAAGCTGCTGACCGAGGTGATGTACCAGCAAAAGGCGATCGCGAACGAGGACGACAAGTCGACCCGGCGCTGCCTGACGCAGGACGAGGTCAGGGAATATAATGTCATCAACAATGGCGGCTGAGCGGCTGGTCGCCGCGCTGCTTGCCGTCCCGTTGCTGATGGCCGGTGCTCCGGTCGCGGCTTCCGATTGCGTGCCCGCGCGCGCAGGATGGGACCGCGCCGCGACCGAATTGACGATCGCGAAAGAGGGCGGCGAGACGGTGCTGCGCGTCGAGGGGCGGATCGATCCGGACCTTGCGGCGCGATTGCGCGCCATGTTTGCGGACCATCCGCAGATATCGGCGCTGCATTTCAATTCCGCCGGCGGCGATGTCGCGAGCGCGCTCGCGGCGGGGAAGGTCGTACGATCGCAGGGGCTGCTGGTGGCAGAGGTCCCGGCTGGCTGGGGCTGTACCGGTGCTTGCGCGCTATTGTTCCTCAGCGGCCGCGTCCGGTCGGTCGATCCCGCGGGGGTTTTCGACCTTGGCCGCTTTTACGAGACCGGCGACGGTTCGGCACCGGGCGTCGCACGGCAGAGCCTCGAGATTTCGGATTATCTGATCCGCATGGGCGTGTCGCGCCGATTGCTGAACGGCGTGCTCGACCGCGAGGCGGCCGAAAGCGCGGGCAAGCCGGTGCGCCATTGCCTGACGCCCGACGAACTGCGCGCCTATAACGTTGCAAATTGGAACGAATAACATAAGCTGCCGTCCGATAAAGGAGAGGCTGCGATGAACGACATGACGCACGAGCATGCGACGTTCCGTTCGATGATCGACGGGACGCAGGAAGACTGGGACATTATCGCGCGCGAGCAAAAGGAATTCGCGCCGAACAATGGCAAACGCATCCTCGAACATCTGAAGCTGCTCGGCGGCGATTATGGCGGCTTCCCGGTCGACCGGCTCGAACATTGCCTGCAGACCGCGACCAGAGCTCACAGGGACGGGCGCGACGAGGAATATGTCGTGATGGCGCTGCTCCACGACATCGGCGACACGCTTGGCGCGTTCAACCATCCCGATGTGGCGGCGGCGATCCTCAAGCCCTTCCTGTCAGAAGAAAATCTCTGGATCGTCCAGCATCATGGCGTGTTCCAAGGCCATTATTTCTTCCATTATCTCGGGCTCGACCGCGACATGCGCGACCAGTTCCGCGACCATCCCCATTATGCGGCGTGCGCCGAATTCTGTGAAAAATATGACGCGCCGGCGTTCGATCCCGATTACGACAGCGAGAGCCTCGAATTCTTCGAGCCGATGGTGATGCGCCTCTGCTCCTATCCACGCACGAGCATCTACAAGAAGGTGATGGTCGAGGAAGCGGCCGAATAAGGATCGTGATCCCCGGCGAAAGCCGGGGCCCATTCACGGTTGGTTGCGGCCCCCGGCTTTCGCCGGGGATCACAATGCTTACTTTCCCTTGAATTCGGTCTTGCGCTTCTGCTGGAAGGCCATGATGCCCTCCATCGCGTCGGCGGTGCCGCCGGCGACGAACTGGCCCTTGGCCTCGGCGTCGAGCGTCGTCGCGAAATCCTGCGTCAGCCCATCGCGCAGCACCTTGCGCATCGTGCCGAGCGCAACGGTCGGCCCGTTCGCGAGCCGCGTCGCCAGCGCCTTCGCTTCGGCCATCAGCTCGGCATCGTCGACGCTCTTGTAGATCATGCCCCAGTCGGCCGCCTGATCGGCCGAAATCTTCTCGCCCAACATCATCATCTGGAGCGCGCGCGGCACACCGATCAGCCGCGGCAGCAGCCACGACGATCCGCCGTCGGGGACGAGGCCGATGTTGACGAAAGCCTGCAGGAAATAGGCGCTCTTGCCCGCGATGGTGAAATCGCCCGACAGCGCAAAGCTGCACCCGACGCCCGCCGCCGGGCCGTTGACCGCGACGACGACCGGGATGTCGAGGTTCGCGAGCGCGAGCAGCATCGGGTTGTAATGGCCGCGCAGCGCGTTGCGGCTCCGCGCCCCGCCGCTGACCGCACCGCCCGCCGAACGGTCGCCCGCAAGGTCGGCGCCCGAACAGAAACCGCGCCCTTCGCCGGTGATCAGCAGTGCGCGCGCGCCGAGGCCGGGCAGGTGATCGAGCGCCGCGCGAATATCGTCGGCCATCGCGGGCGGCATCGAATTGAGCCGGTCGGGACGGTTGAGCGTGATCGTCGCGACATGGTCGGCGAGGTCGAGTTTGATCGTGTCGAAGGTCGGAAGGGTCATGGGGAAGAATCCTCTCGCGGCTGCTTTACCTTTACGTTCACGTAAAGTTGTGACCGATTTGCCGGTGGAGCGCAAGAGGGGAGCGGGCGATGCGTCGTCGACCTACGTCCGAGGAGAGGCACTCTGAATTGCGCATCATGCCCCTTTCCCGAGACATGGATTCGCGGGTGGACGGATTTTATCGTTTCCCGCGGTGATTTGGCTCGAAAAGCAATGTTCCTAGGACGGGTCGAAACGAAAGCCTCCACCCTTGAGGTAGCGGAATCCGGGAATTCTGAGCGTTTCCTTCTTTTGGTATCGAAAGGTCAACGGCACATCCTCATCGCCGGATTTCACAAGGCGAATAGCCAGCTCGACTCCGGATTTTGTGTCGGTCATAGCAAAAGTCGCCAATGAATCGGACAGGATGGCAATTCCGTCCTGGCAGAAAATCACATGCTGATCGTGATATCTGATATGGATATTGTATTCATATTCGAGCATCTGGGCGAGAAGCGGGCCGACAAGAACGGGGTCGGCCGTAGCCATGCCTCCGGTCCATTCGGAGAAATCATTATCGCCTTTCATTAGGGAAACAAGAATTGGAGTGACGAACTCGACCGGGCAAATGCCGACAACGGTATCGCCCCGTATTTCGGGCTTCAGTTCATCAAAGGGCCGTCCGTGGATGCCCAACAGATATACCGTTGTCCGTAAAACGCCGCCGGCCCCGCGATTTTCAAGCCACCATGCAATGTAGCCGATCGCATCGGCATTTTCGGATGGGTAGCCACATTCACGCGCGGCGTCGGCCAGCCAATTCCGGGCGTCCATTGTCGGCACTTCAAGATAATCGTCCACTCTATGTCCCGCCTCATCTATCTGCTTCAAGAATCCGGCCTAGAACCAAAGTCTTAACAAGCGAGGCTGCATTGATCCCGAGCGGTCGGCCGTTTCCCGGCCGTTTTCCGCACGCAGACTCCCGAACGGACAGTAGGGAGACCACTCCGAGCCGGATGCAGAAACATGGTCGCCGCCCTCGGCGGCAACGTCTTTCACGCGTAGATGGCGATCGCCTGGCTGCCGCTCAGCACCGGCTCGCCCGCGCGGTTCCACAGCATCATGTCCTGCACCGACAGGCCGTGACGCGCATAGCCGGTCTTCGCCGACAGGAGCCACCAGCCGTCGTCGGTCGACGGCGTGCCGGTCAGCATATTGACCGTCCAGTTCATCGAACTGATCGGCCCGAACTGGCTGAACAGCGCCATGGCGGCGGGGGGCAGGGCATCGCCCATCGCGAGCAGCGCGACCGCGGGATGGCACACCGGTTCCTCGACGAAGCGGACCCACGTCAGATATTCGCCGACCTCGCTTTTCCATCCGAAGCGCGGGCCGGTCGTCGGGCGCATATCGAAATGGCGCGTGAAGGGCGGCCGGGCATGGTGCTCGGGCACGGGGGCCAGCGTGTCGGGATCGGGCGCATCGGGCATGGCCAGCCGGTCATGATCGAGGTGGCTCGTGCGGTCACCCGAAAAGGCGAAGACGGCCGCGGTTCCGAAGCCCTGGTCGCTCGACACGCCGGCGTCGATGAACAGGCTCGATTTCGACTGGCGGAGCACGCGCGTTTCGACCGTGCAATCACCGCCGACGGGGCCGACAAAGCTGATCTGCGCATAACGCAGCGGCGTCTCGGTCGGATGAAGCGCCATCGCGCCCGCCAGCGCGACCGCCGAGCTGATCCCGCCATAGGCGGTGCGGCCCTGCATCCATCCTTCGTCGATATGCGCCTTGGCGACGTCGCCGTCGACGCGCAGCGTGGAGAGCAGCGCGTCGAGCGCGCTGGGAGAAGTCGTCATATGGGGCTTATTCCTCGATCTGGAAGGTCAGTCCGGCGTTCGCGGTCAGCCGCGCGATCAGGGCGTCGCCGAGCAGCGCGCCGGGCGTCCACACGCCGCCGGCGCCCTTGTTTTCGAGCAGCGCGATGCCCGTTTCGGCGAGCATCTTCGACGTCGAACCATAGCCGGGGTCGCGGTCGCCCTGCACCGAGGCGCGGACCGTCGTGCCGTCCTCATATTCGCCGATGAACAGCACATCGTAGAAACCGCTTTCGCGCTGTTCCTTGCTCGGGCCGTCGCCGGGCTTGATGCTGGGGTCGAAGGGGTTCGCCTTCGCCATCGCTTCGGCCATCGCCTTGCCGGCGTCGCCGATCGTCGTCATCACCATCTCGTCATAGACCAGGTCCTCGCCCCACGGATGGCCGAGCAGGAAATTGGTGCGATGGACATTCTTGGTGTTGATCGGCGCCATCACGAAGGGCGCGGTCCAGGTGCCCGTCGCGCTGTCATATTCGGGGACGAGGCCCGTCGGCTGCGATGGTCCCTCGAAGCCCGGCGTGAGCGCGAAGCTCGACTTGAGCAGCAGCGCGAGCGACGGCTTTTTCGCGATGGCTTTCAGCGTTTCGGTGAGGCTCGCAATCGTGCCGCCCGACGCGCCGCCCGCCATCTTGCGCACGCGGCCCTTGACGCGCGGCGCGGGCTTGCCGTGCCGCCTCACCGCCTCGGCCTGCAGGAAATGGACGCCCAGGTCGAACGGGATCGAGTCGAACCCGCAGCTGAAGGTGATGCGCGCGCCCGATGCCTTGGCGGCGGCTTCATGCGCGTCGATCATCTCGCGCATCCAGCCGGGTTCGCCGCACAGGTCGGCATAGGCGGTGCCCGCGCGGACGCATGCGGCGACGAGTTCGTTGCCATAGAGCTGGTACGGGCCGACGGTGGTGAGCACGACCTTCGTGCTCGCCGCCATCCTGTCGAGGCTCGCGGGATCGCTGGCATCGGCAACGATCAGCGGCGTTTCTTCGTCGGCGCCGATCAGGTCGCGCACTTCGGCCAGCTTGTCGAGGCTGCGCCCCGCCATCGCCCATTTGGGCGCATCCTTGCGGCCCTTGTAGTGGTGCGCCAGATATTCGGCGACGAGACGGCCGGTAAATCCCGTCGCGCCATAGACGATGATGTCGAGATCGCGGTTCGCGGCCATCGCAGGCTCTCCCTTTACGTAAACGTTAAGTGGAGGCTAGCGCAGCGCGGCCGCGATGCCAAGCGCGAAGGTCTAGGGTCAGGACCCTAGCGCCGCCAGAAGGGCCGTTTCCTGACGACGACCGGCGCCCCGGCCGCTTCGGCGCGCCCCTCGGCGCGCGCGGCCCGAAGTTCGGCCTCCGCCGCATGACGCTCCGCGGCACCTTCGGCCACTTCCGCCCGCCGCTTCGCACGCAGCGCATCATAGCTCCAGCGCGTGTGACCATAGCCGAACAGGCAGAGCAATCCGCCCGCGATCGCCAGATTCTTCATCGCCGCCATCGCCTGCACCGGATCGGTGAATTCGCGGTGGAAAAAGAGGATCGTCAGCAGGACAAAGCCCGCAAGCAGGATCGACCAGAGCCGCGTCGCGATCCCGAGCGCCAGACATATACCGGCGATCAGTTCGAACAGGCCGGTCGGGATCGCGAGGCCGCCGGGCAGGCCGGCCGCGGAAATCATCGCGGTCGTATCGTTGACGTGGATCAGCTTGTTGACCCCCGAAACCACAAAGATCACGGCGATGAACAGGCGGCCGAAAAAGACGGCGATCATGGACATGGGACATCCTCCACTGCGCGCCCCGTCCGCTTGTTCAGACAGGACGCGCAGGGGTGGCGATGGGTTCCGGCCCTAGCGCGGGGCGAAGATGAGCTCGGCGACCTCGCAATCGCTGCAATCGAGCGCGCGCAGCGTCGCGGCGCCGGGGCCCGCGGGCAGGTCGACGTCGGCAAGCTTGACGACCTGCCAGGCCGTGCCCGCCGGAACCGGCACACCGCGTTCGTCGATGCCGATGCGGCCGCCCTTCGCCGAGCGAACGCGTGCCGATACGGTCCAGCGGCCGGCTTTTGCGACATCGGCGCTGTAGCGCATGAACTCGCCGTTGACGAAGTCGCTGACATAGGGCGTCCCATCGGCTTCGCGCGCGATGTCGACGCCGTCGTTGCGATAGGTCGTGCCATTGTTCCACGGCGTCCGTTCGCCGCCGGTCGCGACATGATAATTGCCATCGACGCTGTCGTGATAGGCGACGCCCGGCGGGCCGAGGTCATAGTCGGCGGCGGCCACCGTCAGCACCTTGTCGTCCAGCGTGCGGGCGACGAAGGGGCGATAGCTCGCGTCGCGGGGTTGCCGGAACATTGCGTCGATGACATCGGGCTTCGGGATATTCTTTTCGAAGCGGCTGTTCTCGGCGAGCTGCATCATCGCGGCGAACGCCTCGTCGGCTGCTGGTTTCGGCCCCTTTCCGGTCATCCACGCGACGATCTTCATCCAGCCGTCGCCGGCGACGATTTCGAGCGGCTGGTTGAAACCGATCTTCTTGAGCGGCCAGAAATTCCAACCGATCCCGTCGCCCTCGACCAGCGCGATCGCGTCGCGGTACCAGCCATTGCTGTTCTCGCCCGACTCGCCGAGCCAGATCGGGCGGTTGTAACTGGTGCGCAGCGCCTTGATCTCGGCGATGCTCGCTTCGTCGTTGCGGTTCCAATATTTGTGGAAACTGAGCGCTATATTGGCGTCCCAGGCGGGTGGCAGCCCTTTGTAATTATTGCCCCAGCAATTGCCCTCAATGATCACGATGTGCCGCTTGTCGACCTTGCGGATCGCTGCGGTGATCCGCTGCTGCAGACTCCAGACGTCCTTGTTCTCGGTCTCGTCGCAGCCATTGCCCTTGCCGGGGGTCGCGAAGCTCCAATTGGGCTCGTTGATCAGGTCATAGGCGCCGATCCACGGCTCGTCCTTGTAGCGCGCGGCGAGCTTGCTCCACAGCGCGACCGTCTTGCGCTGGTTTTCTTTGCTCTGCCACAGTGAAAGCTTGCCGGGATCGCGGTCGGAAATTGCCAGATCATTGCCCTGACCACCGGGCGCCGCGTGGAGATCGAGGATCAGCCAGATGCGGTTCGCCTTGCTCCATGCGAGCAGGCGGTCGATGCGCTGGAAACCTTCCTCGTGCCACGTATCCTGTCCGGTCTTCGGCTCCTTGTCGGCGGGGAGGGTGAGCTGGTCGAAATGGATCGGCAGCCGCACCGAGTTGAAACCCCATTTCGCCATCTGGTCGATGTCGGCGCGCGTGGTGTGGTTGTCGAGCCAGGCGCGGTAGAAGGTCGCGGTGCGTTCTTCGCCGACCAGCTCGACCAGTTTGGCGCGGATCCTGTGCTGCTGCCCGACCTCGCCGAGCTTCAGCATATAGCCTTCCTGCAGCATCCATCCGCCAAGCCCCATGCCGCGCAGGATCACGGGCTTGCCCGATCCGTCGACGATCTCGGTCCCCTCGACCTTCAGAAAGCCTTCGGCGTGCGCTGCGGTGGAGCAAAGCAGCGCGGCAAGCGCGAGTGCGACGGTACGGAAGTTCATGACCTCATCCCCATTTTTGATCTATGGGAACGTTATCAATTTTAGCTGTGAGGGCAAGCGCGTTAGCGTAAGTCGCGGTATCAAAGCTTGGGCAGCGTGACGCCCTTTTGCCCCATATATTTGCCCGAACGGTCGGCGTAGCTCGTCTCGCACGGCTCATTGCCTTGCAGGAAAAGGAACTGGCACGCGCCTTCATTGGCGTAGATTTTGGCGGGCAGGGGGGTGGTGTTCGAAAATTCGAGCGTCACATGGCCTTCCCAGCCGGGTTCGAGCGGAGTGACGTTCACGATAATCCCGCAGCGCGCATAGGTCGATTTGCCAAGGCAGATGACCAGCACGTCGCGCGGGATACGGAAATATTCGACCGTGCGCGCGAGCGCGAAGCTGTTTGGCGGGATGATGCAGACGTCGGTTTCGCGGTCGACGAAATTCTTCGGATCGAAATCCTTGGGATCGACGATCGTCGAATCGACATTAGTGAAAATCTTGAACTCGGGCGCGACGCGCGCGTCGTAACCGTAGGAGGAGAGGCCATAGCTGATACATCCGTCGCGGCGCTGCGCCTCGACAAAGGGTTCGATCATGCCCTGCGTTTGGGCGGCTTCGCGAATCCAGCGGTCGGAGAGAATAGCCATGCGTGTCTCTTGTAAGGGCTGCGCGCTTTGCGCAAGCGGTCAGTCGGCGATCAGGCCGAGGTCCTTGGGACCGAAGGCAGCAGGAAGCAGCTCGCTGAGCCGGTAGGTCCGGACCGCGCTGCCATCGCCCGAGGCGCAGTGGACGAGGATGTCGGTCTTCGAGCGCTCGGCGGCTTCGTTCAAAATCTGGCGGCAGCGGCCGCACGGGTTGACGGGGTCGCTGCCGAGCAACGTGTCGCCGTCGGGGCGCCCGCCGACGATCGCCACCTCGGCAAGTTCGCCGATCCAGCCCTCGTTGGCGATCTTGGCGACCGCTGTCGTTTCGGCGCAGAGGGTGAGGCCATAGCTGGCATTTTCGACATTGGCGCCCGTCACCACATCGCCGTTTTTGAGCAGCAGCGCCGCCCCCACGTGAAAGCCCGAATAGGGGGCATAGGCGCGGCTCGCGGCATCGCGTGCGGCGTCGATCAGGGCGTCGCGGGCTTCGGTCATCGTGGCTCTCCTTGCGGGCGCAGCGCGTTCCAGCCGACCGTGCCGTCGGCGCCCGCGATGCGAACATGGTTGTTGGCCTGCCACATCGCCCAGGGATGCGCGCCATAATCGGGTTCGAAGAAATCGCGGCGCAGCCAGGTCGTGCGCGCAATTCCCCGCGTCACCTGATAGTCGCTCTCGAACGCGGGGCCGGGGGCGATCAGGCTGCGCTTGCCCATATGCGCCTCGATCTGCGCGAGGAATGTCGCGAGTTCGGACAGCAGCAGCGCACGCGTCGGGCGGTCGGGGCAACGATCGTCATAATCGAGCCAGACAACGGCGGGCAGCGCGTCGGCGCGGCGAGGGACATGGCGAATGAAATTGGCCGCTTGGTCGGTCGCAAGCCGGCAGAGGCTGTAGCGGTGGATCGCGCCGGCCTGTATCCCGGCTTCGCGCGCGCCGGTCATGTTGCGGGCAAATTGGGGGTCGAGGCCTGAGGAGCCGTCCGTCGCCATGATATAGGCAAAATCGGCCCCCGCAGCCTTGACCGATCCCCAGTGAACATTGCCATTTCCGGCATCGATCGTAACGCCCTGCGTGGGGTAGAGCGCGCGGTCGGGCGTCCAGCGCGCCGTCCACCACATCGCAAGGCCGACGGCGAGCAGCAGCAGTGCGATGATCGCGGCGATCTTGCGCAGCAGGCGCGCGGTCGCCGCGCGCCAGCCGCCGTCCGGCTTTATCGATTGCCTGCCCCTGATTGCCCCCGTCGCCATGGTCAGCCCTTGATATGGAGCACGCAGATCAGCGTGAACAGTCGCCGCGCGGTCGCGAAATCGACCGCGATCTTGCCGTCGAGCCGGTCCATCAGCATTTCGGCGGCTTCATTGTGCAGGCCGCGCCGCGCCATGTCGACGGTTTCGATCTGCTGCGCGGTCGAAGTCTTGATCGCTTGATAATAAGAGTCGCAGATAGCGAAATAGTCGCGGATCGGACGCCGGAATCGCCCGAGGCCGAGAATGATGGCTTCGAGCGGGGAGCCATCTTCACGGCTGATTTCAAAGATCAGGCGGCCTTCTTCGACACGGAGCATCAACCGGTAGGGACCCGCATAGCCGTCGGGATGGCCGCGCTGCGGGACGAACTTGTTTTCCTCGATCAGGTCGAAGATTGCGACGCGGCGCTCCTGCTCGACATCGGGATTGCGCCAGACGATCGTTCCCTCGTCGAGTTCGACCGAAATGATCCGTTGTTTCGAGGGGTCTGCGTCGCTCATGCTGACCGTGCTTCTACTTGGCCGGGGCCGAAGGGCAAGAGCGACTTATTCACAGCATTCCACAGTTATGATATGCCGGGCGACATAGCCGGTTGCGCCATGGTGAGCGCCGCCGCATGAAGACAGCGATGCCCGAACTAGCCCTTATCCCGGCCGCCGTCGCCAGCAGCGACGAGCGCCAAATGCCGCGCAATATCGAGGCCGAGGCCGCGTTTCTCGGTGCGATCCTGATCGACAACCGAGTCGTCGAGGACCTGCCCGTCGCATTGACGCCCGATCATTTCTTCGAGCCGCTGCACGGCCGCATCTTTCAGCAGACGATGGCGCTGATCGAGCGCAACAGCATCGCGACCCCGGTGACGCTCAAGCCCTATTTCGAGGCCGATGAGGCGATCAAGGCGGTCGGCGGCGTCGGCTATCTTGCGCAGCTCACCGGCAGCGGCGCGGGTTTGATCGGCGCGCGCGATTTTGCGCGGCAGATTTTCGACCTTGCATTGCTGCGCGAACTCGCCGGCGTCGGGCGGACGCTCGTCGACAATGCGCTGGACACGAGCGAAAGCGTCGACCCGCAGGCACAGATCGAGGAGGCCGAAACCGCGCTGTACCGCGTTGCGGGCGGCGAGGCCGAGATGGGATCGGTCAAGAGTTTCAGCCAGGCGAGCCTCACCGCGCTTCAGGCAGCCGAACGCGCGCTCAATTCGGGCGGGCATCTGTCGGGTATCACCACCGGTATCGCGAGCATGAACGCGAAGATCGGCGGCATGCACAATTCGGATTTGATGATCCTCGCAGGACGTCCGGGTATGGGCAAGACCTCGTTCGCGACCAACATCGCCTATAATGCCGCCGAACGCTGGCGCCGCGACGAGGATGACGGCATCCCGCCCGAAAAGAATATGGGCGCGAAGGTCGCCTTCTTCAGCCTTGAAATGTCGGCCGACCAGCTTGCGACGCGCGTCCTCGCCGAACAGTCGGGGGTGTCGGGCGAAGCGCTGCGCATGGGCAAGATCAGCAAGGAGCAGTTCCAGCAATTGAGCCGGGCGGCGCAGCAACTCCAGACACTGCCGCTGTTCATCGACGATACGCCGGGCCTGACGATCGCAGGCCTGCGTACGCGCGCACGGCGGTTACAGCGGCGCCACGGCATCGGCTTCATTGTCGTCGACTATCTCCAGCTGCTCCAGGGTTCGTCGAAGAGCGGCGACAATCGTGTGCAGGAAATTTCCGAAATTTCGCGTGGCTTGAAGACGCTGGCGAAGGAACTTCATGTTCCCGTGATGGCGCTGTCGCAGCTCAGCCGTCAGGTCGAAAGCCGCGAGGACAAGCGCCCGCAGCTTTCCGACCTTCGCGAATCGGGATCGATCGAACAGGACGCCGACATGGTGCTCTTTGTGTTCCGCGAGGATTATTATGTCGCGGCGCGCGAACCCAAGCGGCCTGTCGAGGGCGACGATGTCAAGATCCACGCGCAGCACGAGGAATGGGCGGCCGAAATGGAACGCGTCTTTGGCCTTGCCGAAGTGATCGTCGCCAAATCGCGTCACGGCTCGACCGGCAAGGTGCGCCTGCACTTCGAGGCGAAGACGACCAAGTTCAGCGACCTCGCCGACGACAGCATGGCGTATGAAGATTATGAATAATTAGCGGTGCCCCTGCCTTCGCAGGGGCGCATGCGCATTATGTCAGAAGGCCGGGTCGTTCGCCGGGTCGTCGTCGATCGGCGTGACCGCGGTGTGGATGCCGCATTCGGTCTTGTCCCAGCCGCGCCAGCGGCCCGATCGCGGGTCTTCGCCGGGCTGGACCTTCGACGTGCAGGGCGAGCAGCCGATCGAGGGATAGCCTTCGGCCTCGAGCGGATGGCGTGGCAAGTCGTGCGCCGCGAAATAGGCGTCGAGCTCGTCGCGCGTCCAGTTGGCAAGCGGGTTGAATTTCAGGCGGCCGGTGGCGCCGTCGAGTTCGAAGCGCGCGAGTCCTTGCCGTGTCGACGCCTGGAACCCCTTGCGGCCGGTGATCGACGTGTCGAAATCGGCCAGCGCCTTTTCGAGCGGCTTGACCTTGCGGATCTCGCAGCAACCGTCGGGATCGTAGGACCAGCGCAGCTCAGTCGCGTCTTTTTTCGCCAACTCGTCGGCATCGGGGGTCAGGTTGACGATGTTGAGCTTCAGCTTCGCTGCGAGCGTGTCACGATAGGCGAGCGTTTCGGGGAAATGCTTGCCGGTGTCGAGGAACAACACCGGCATGTCGGGCGCCACACGGCTGACGAGGTGCAGCAGCACCGCGCTTTCGGCGCCAAAGCTCGAGACGATTGCGGTCTCGCCGAGCAGGCCCGCGCCGATCACGCTTGCGACGACCTCGGCGGCATCCTGGCCACGGAAGAGGTTGTTGAGGCGGATGACATCGGCCTGCGTGAAGCGCGGCGCGACATCGATCCGGTCGCGGGTACGATCGGCGCCTTCAGGGGGAGATATCTTCAAATCAGCCATGCCTTAATTTCCAGATCGGCACCGCCCCGTCGGCGGCACCCTGATAATGTTCGGGCCAGCGGGTGAGCGCGGCCTCGACATCGGCGGGGTTGAGCGCCTTTTCGGGCGCGAAGGTGTCGAAGCCACAGCGCTTCATATAGGCGATCTGGTCGACGAGGACGTCGCCCTGCGCGCGCAGTTCGCCGGTATATCCTGCTTCGCGCAGGATACGCGCCGACGAATAGCCGCGGCCGTCGCGGAATTTCGGGAACGCAACCTCGATCAGTGCGAGCCGGTCGAGATGCGGGATCAGCGCGCGCGCGTCCTCGTCGGGTTCGAGCCGTACCGCGGTCGCGTTCGATTGCTGGAGGAAGGCGTCGAGGGTGACGCAGGGTTCTTCGCCCGACTGAAGGGTCGCATCGATCATTCGCCTTCTCCCGGGATGCGCGCGATTACCTTGATTTCGAAAGTGAAGCCCGACAGCCAGGTCACGCCGACCGCGGTGATGTTGGGATACGGCTTCCCGCCCCAATTGGCGCCGAGCACGGGGAAGATCGTCTCGAAATTTCGGTCGGGGTCGATCATGAAGAGCGTCACATCGACAACCTCTTCGAAGCTCGATCCCGCAGCTTTCAGGATCGCGTTTAGATTGTCGAACGCGAGTTGCACCTGCGCGGCGAGATCGGGTTCGGGCGAGCCGTCGGCGCGCGCACCGACTTGCCCCGACACGAACAGGAAACCGTTCGAGCGAATTGCCGGCGAATAGCGATGCGCTTCATAAAGGGCGTGGGGTTCGGGCGGGAAAACCGCGTCGCGCTCAGCCATAAATCGCCTCCTTGAACGGTGCCATGCCGACGCGGCGGAAGGTGTCGACGAAACGCTCGCCCTCGGTCCGCTCGGCGAGATATTTGTCGGTGACACGCTCGATCGCGTCGACGATGCCATCCTCGTCGAAGCCGGGGCCGGTGATCGTGCCGAGGCTGACGTCCTCCGCGCCCGATCCGCCGAGCAAGAGCTGGTAGTTTTCGGTGCCCTTGCGGTCGACGCCAAGGATGCCGATGTGGCCGGCGTGGTGATGCCCGCAGGCGTTGATGCAGCCCGAAATCTTGAGCTTGAGCTCACCGAGTTCCTTCTGGCGGTCGAGGTCTGAGAAGCGCGTCGCGATCTTCTGCGCGACGGGGATCGAGCGCGCATTGGCGAGGCTGCAATAATCGAGCCCGGGGCAGGCGATGATGTCGCTGATCAGGTCGAGGTTCGGCGTCGCGAGCCCCGCAGCATCGAGCTCCTGCCAGATGGCGTAGAGATCGGCCTTCCGAACATGTGGCAACACGATGTTCTGGGCGTGCGTGACGCGCAGTTCGTCGTGGCTGTATTTCTCGGCGAGGTCGGCCATCAGGTCGATCTGCGCCGAGCTGGCGTCGCCGGGAATGCCGCCAACGGGCTTCAGGCTGATGTTGACGATCGCATGGCCGGGCACCTTGTGCGCGGCGACATTCTGGTCGACCCAGACCGCGAAGTCGGGATCGCTGCGATCGACGGCATCGGGCGCCGAGGCATCGAGCGGCGGTGAGGCGAATTGCGCGGCGATGCGGTCGAACTCGGCCTTCGGCGGGTCGATGCCGAGCGACTTCACATGGACGAATTCTTCCTCGACCTGACGGCGATATTCGTCCGCGCCGAGTTCGTGGATCAGGATCTTGATGCGCGCCTTGTAGATATTGTCGCGGCGGCCGTAGCGATTGTAGACGCGCAGGCACGCCTCGGCATAGCTCAGCATGTCGTCGAGCGGCACAAAATCCTTGATCAGCGGCGCGATCATCGGGGTACGGCCCATGCCGCCGCCGACGTAGAAGGCGGCGCCATGCTGCCCGTCCTTCTCGACGATCTGGATGCCGATGTCGTGGAGGCGCATCGCGGCGCGATCCTCGTTGGCGGCGATGACGGCGATCTTGAACTTGCGCGGCAGATAGCTGAACTCGGGGTGGAAGCTCGACCATTGGCGGAGCAGTTCGGCCCACGGGCGCGGATCGGTGATCTCGTCGGCGGCGGCACCCGCCCACTGGTCCGAACTGATGTTGCGGATGCAATTGCCGCTCGTCTGGATCGCGTGCATCTCGACCGATGCCAGATCCTGCAGGATTGCTGGCGCATCCTCCAGCTTGATCCAGTTGTACTGGATATTCTGGCGGGTGGTGAAATGGCCGTAATCGCGGTCATATTTGCGCGCGATATGCGCGAGCATGCGCATCTGGCGGCTGTCGAGCGTGCCATAGGGCACCGCGACGCGCAGCATATAGGCGTGAAGCTGCAGATAGAGGCCGTTCATCAGCCGCAGCGGCTTGAACTGATCCTCGGTGATTTCACCGGCAAGGCGGCGGCGGACCTGGTCGCTGAACTCGGCGACGCGGGCATCGACCATCGCATGGTCATATTCGTCATATTTATACATGTCAGATCACCCAGTCGCCGGCCGCGGGGTCGGCGGGTTTCAGTGTCAGGTCGGGGCGTACGGTCGGCCCCAATGCGCGGATGCGGTCCTTGATATGCGCGGGGCGCGGGCCGTCGGCGGTCTGTTCGCCCGCGATGATGTAAGGCGCGTTGACGCGGCGTGCGCCTTCCTCGGCGGCGAGGATCGCTTCGCCCTGTTCGCCGACGTCGGCGGCGTCCTCGATATGCAGCGACCAGTCGGCGCCGGTCCACCAGGTGACAAATCCTGTTTTCAGGTCGTTGCCCGTGAGCAGTTTCATGTGAAGTCCCCAATATTTTCGATGTCTTGAGCGACGCCCGGCGCGCCGAGGCAGTCGAGCGCGTCGGCGCGCGCCGCGACCTTGCCAACGATGATCAACGCCGGGCTCGCGACCTTCTCGCGTACGACAAGATCGCCGAGATCGGTCAGCAGCGTGCGGAGCACGCGCGCATCGGCGGTCGTCCCGCGTTCGACCACGGCGACCGGAAGGTCGGGCGATACGCCGTCGGCGATCAGCTTGTCGGCGATCGCATTGGCGGTCGCGAGGCCCATGTAGATGACGAGCGTGCGGCCATGGCCCGCGAGCCCCGACCAGTCCTGATCGGTGAGATCCTTGCACTGGCCGGCGACGAAGCTGACCGCGCTCGCATCCTCACGGTGGGTGAGGGGAAGGCCGGCCTGCGCCGCGCAGCCGGCGGCAGCGGTGATGCCGGGGACGACCTCGACTATGATGCCGGCTTCGCGCGCCGCATCGAGTTCTTCGCCGCCGCGCCCGAAGATGAACGGATCGCCGCCCTTCAGGCGCACGACCTGCTTGCCTGCAAGCGTCTCGCGGACGAGAAGTTCGTTGATCAGTTCCTGCTTCATCGTGTGGCGGCTACGCTGCTTGGCGACGCTAATGCGTTCGATATGCGGCGGGATCAGCGCGAGCACGCCTTCGCCGACGAGCCCGTCATGGACGACGAGGTCGGCACTTTCGAGCAACCGCGCGGCGCGCAGCGTCAGCAGGTCGGGATCGCCCGGGCCGGCGCCGACAAGCCACAGCTTGCCCGCAGATGGGAGAGTCTGTTCCATGCACGATAAATGATGGTGCAGGCCTCGATTGGCAAAGCAGGCTTTATTGACGCTGGTGAAGGTAAAATTTCCTCCATCATCGTCGTCACCCCAGACTTGATCCGGGGTCCATAATTTCGCCGCTGGAATGGATGCCGGATCAAGTCCGGCATGACGAAGATGGGGCTATAAATACTTCTTCGTCACGAGTTGCGACCCTTCGGGATCGCGCAGGCCGACGCCGATCGATGCCCGCATCGCGTCGCTTTCCGAACTCGCGACCGGATAGGCGCAGTAATCGGCGGCGTAAAAGGCGCTCGGCCGGTGGTTGCCCGACAGGCCGATGCCGCCGAAGGGCGCGGCCGATGACGCGCCGTTGGTCGGCCGGTTCCAGTTGATCACGCCGGCGCGCGCGTTGGCCCAGAATTGATCATAAAGCTGCGGGGTGCCGCCGATCAGCGACGCCGACAGGCCGAAAGCGGTGTTGTTCGCCTCCGCGATCGCGGCTTCGAAACTGTCGACGCGGATCACCTGGAGCAGCGGGCCGAAAAGTTCGATATCGGGGCGCTCGGGCATCGCAGTGACGTCGATGATTCCCGGGGTCAGAAAGGGGCGTCCGGCAACCGGACGCGTCATGTGGCGGATCACCTTGCCGCCGTTCGACATCAGGATCAGGAAGCTCTCGGTCAGGCCGTCGGCCGCCTCATTATCGATCACCGGACCCATATAGGGGGCAGGTTCGGCGTGCGGATGATCGACGATCAACCGGTTCGCAAGGTCGCGAACTTCCTCGATCAGCCGGTCGGCGAGGCTGTCCCTGACGATCAGTCGCCGGGCATTGCTGCATCGCTGCCCCGCGCTGAGGAACGCCGATTGGATGACAATGATCGCCGCGGTGCGGATATCGGCGGTGTCCCAGACGATGATCGGATTGTTGCCGCCCATTTCGAGCGCGAGCATCTTGCCCGGCTGTCCGGCGAACTGGCGATTGAGCGCAAGCCCGGTCCGTGCCGACCCGGTGAAGAGCAGCCCGTCGATGCCAGGATGGCCCGCAAGCGCCTTGCCCGTTTCGGGGCCGCCGATGACGAGGCGTAACACCTCCTGCGGTACGCCGGCGCTGTGGAACAGTTCGACAAGCTTCGCGCCGACAGCCGGGGTCTTCTCGGACGGTTTGAAAACCACCGAATTGCCCGCAACCAGTGCGGGAACGATATGCCCGTTGGGAAGGTGCGCGGGGAAATTATACGGCCCGAGCACGGCGAGTGCGCCATGCGGCTTGTGGCGGACCGCGTTGCGGAGCCCCATCGCGCCTTCGATCCGCCGGTTCGGTGTCCGCTCGGCATAAGCGGTGACCGAAATATTCACCTTGTTACAAACCGATTCGACTTCGGTGCGGGCTTCCCAGAGCGGTTTTCCGGTTTCGCGCGCGATCAGGTCGGCGAAGGGTTCGGCTTCGGCTTTCACCCGGTCGACGAAACGGCGCAGCGTTTCGGTGCGGAAGGTTACGGGCTTTGCCGCCCATTCGGGCCACGCGCGGCGGGCGGCCTCGACTTCGGCGTCCACGTCGCTGACCGGCCCGCGCCACAGCTCTTCACCGGTTGCGGGTTCGAAGGAAATCAATGGCTCGCTCATGGTCGCTCGCGTCTTATCGGCGAAAACGGGTAGGGGCAACCTGCACCGCGCTTCCATGACGGATCGCTTGCGCAGCGCGGCGGGGTTCGCGATAGACACAGGCGAGTCCCGGTCGCCGAAGCGAGACGGGCCTGATTCAAGGGGACGTGCCATATTGGCGAAGCAGGATGCAATGTCGGACGGACGCCGCGACTGGTCGGACCATTATTGGTGGTCGTCCGACGGCGTCCGGTTGCACGCACGCGTCTATGCCGGTCCCGGCGATAGTGAAAAGGCACCGCCGATATTGTGCATGCCGGGGCTCGCGCGAAACGCCCGCGACTTCGAGCTGTTGGCTCCGCATGTCGCACGATATCGCAAGGTGATCGCGATCGAATTCCGCGGCCGGGGCGAAAGCGCCTTTGCGAAGGATCCGATGACCTACGTCCCGCTGACCTATGTGCAGGATGTTGTCGCGTTGCTCGACGAACTGGGCATCGATCGGTTCGCAACAATCGGTACGTCGCTGGGCGGACTGGTTTCGATGCTGATGGCGGCGACATTGCCGGGACGGCTGGTCGGCGCGGTGCTGAACGATGTCGGGCCCGAACTGGAGGCCGCAGGGCTCGAACGAATCCGCGACTACATCGGCGCGGGCGGCAGCCAGCCGACATGGATGCACGCTGCCCGGGCTTTCTCCGAACTCAACGCTGCTATCTATCCCGGCTATGGAATCCACGACTGGCTGCGGCTCACCAAGCGCACCCATCGGCTGACCGCCGAGGGACGGATCGTCACCGATTATGACAAGCAGATCGCTGCGCCGCTGCGCGTTCCGAACGGCGGCGATGCGGGGATCGACCTATGGCCGGCGTACCGTTCGCTAGGCGATGTACCGCTCCTGATCCTGCGCGGGGCGCTTTCGGACATCCTTGCTCGTGCGGCCGGTGAAAAAATGGCAGCCGAATTGCCGCGCGCACGACTTGTCGAAGTGCCAGGCGTTGGCCACGCGCCGACCATGGACGAACCCGAAGCGCGCGCCGCGGTCGACGCGTGGGTGGCGGCGCTTCCGAAATCGTGAGCGCCGACGAACCCGGGGCGCCCTGGCCGATCCGTATCCTGCACCTCCATTCAAGTTTCTCGCTCGGCGGCAAGGAAGCGCGCGCCGTCCGGCTGATGAACCTGATGGGGGACCGCGCGCATCACACGATCCTGTCGGCGATGCCCGACGCGCTCGGCGCGCGCGATGCCATCGCTCCCGGGATCGTCGTCGATTTCCCGAAGGATGCGCCCCCGCTGTACGGCAAGCCATCGCTGCCCCGTTATCGCTTGCTCGCCGAGTATATGACGCGGTTCGAACTCGTGCTCAGCTATAACTGGGGCTCGATGGACGGGGTGATGGCGCGCCGGGTCCATGTTTCGCGCCTGTGGCACAGCATGCCCCCGCTGATTCATCATGAGGATGGCTTCAACGAGGATGAAAGCGTCCGGCGTAACTGGAAGCGCAATCTCTTCCGCCGCTTCGCGCTGCGTACGGCGCAATCGGTCGTGGTTCCCTCGACCGTGCTGCAACGGATTGCGGCCGACGAATGGGGCGCGCGCGATCGCGTCGAACTGATCCGCAACGGCATCGACACCGCCGGCTATGCCGGCGGCCCTGCGGTCCCGATCCCCGGTTTCAGCCGCCGCGACGGCGAGGTCGTGATCGGCACCGTCGCCGGGCTGCGCAAGGTCAAGGATCTGCCGCGGCTCGTGCGCGCTGTCGGGGCCCTGCCGCAAAATGTCCGGCTGGTGATCGTCGGCGAGGGGCCCGAACGCGACGCGATCCGGGCCGAAGCGGCCGCGTGCGGTCTCGCCGACCGCCTTGTCATGCCAGGCTTCATGGCCGAACCCGCGCGCTGGATCGGTCATTTCGACCTGCTCGCGCTGTCGTCGCGCAGCGAGCAAATGCCCATTGCGGTGGTCGAGGCGATGGCGGCAGGCCTGCCCGTCGTCAGCCCCGCTGTCGGCGATGTCGTCGCGATGGTGTCGGACGCGAACCGGCCGTATGTCGCGGCGGACGAGGCGGCTTTTCGCGCGGCGCTGGCGCAGATGAGCGAAAGCGCCGCGCTGCGGGCCGATGTCGGGGCGGCGAACCGGCGCGTCGCCGCCGAACGGTTCGACGAATCAATCATGGTCGGCGCTTATGAAAAGCTCTATGCTCGGGCGCTGGAAGGTTATGGGCCGTTTAGCGGCGGATGGGTCGGCTTCGATTGACAAAAGGGCCGAATTTCCGCTTACGCAAGCGGCAACGGGGGCCGGTTCGCGGACGCGAAGCGGCGGAGAGAGAGAAGGTTTAGAGTGTTCAAAGGTTTGAAGCCCATCCTTTACGGCGGGCGTGAAGTCTGGCCGCTGGTCGAAGGCGGCAAGGGCGTGTCGGCGACCAACCATATGTCGAGCGGCGCATGGGCTGCCGCTGGTGGGATAGGCACCGTGTCGGCGGTCAACGCCGACAGCTACGACGCCGAAGGCAAGATCATTCCGCAAATCTACCGCGCGCTGACGCGCAAGGAACGCCACGAAGAGCTGATCCGGTACGGCATCGAAGGCGCTGTCGCGCAAGTCAAGCGCGCCTATGACGTGTCGGGCGGCAAGGGCGCGATCAACATCAATGTGCTCTGGGAAATGGGCGGCGCGCAGCAAATCCTCGAAGGTGTGCTGGAGCGGACCAAGGGCCTTGTCGCGGGCGTCACCTGCGGCGCGGGCATGCCGTACAAGCTCAGCGAAATCGCGGCGCGGCACAATGTCCTGTACCTCCCCATCATCAGCTCGGCGCGCGCCTTCCGCGCGCTGTGGAAGCGTGCCTACAGCAAGGTGCCGGAGTTGCTGGGCGCAGTCGTCTATGAGGATCCCTGGCTCGCGGGCGGGCATAACGGCCTGTCGAACGCCGAAGATCCGCTGGTTCCGCAGGATCCCTATCCGCGCGTCGCCGCAGTGCGCGAAACGATGCGCGCCGAAGGCATTTCGGACGATGTGCCGATCGTGATGGCAGGCGGCGTCTGGTATCTGCGCGACTGGGAGAACTGGATCGACAATCCAGAACTCGGCCAGATCGCCTTCCAGTACGGCACGCGCCCGCTGCTGACCGAAGAAAGCCCGATCCCGCAGCAGTGGAAGGATCGCCTTCGCACGCTCGACGACGGCGACGTGCTGCTCCACCGTTTTTCGCCGACAGGTTTTTACTCGAGTGCGGTGCGCAATCCGTTCCTCCGCGACCTCGAAGCGCGCTCGGAACGCCAGATTCCTTACTCGAAGCAGGAAGCGGGCGATCACATCGTCCAGCTCGATGTCGGGGTGAAGGGCAAGAATTTCTGGGTCACGCCGCATGACCGCGCGCGCGCGCGCGACTGGTTTGCCGAAGGCTATACCGAAGCGCTGAAGACCCCCGACAATACGGTGGTTTTTGTGACCGAGGCGGACAAGGCGATGATCCGCAAGGATCAGACCGACTGCATGGGCTGCCTGTCGCATTGCGGATTCTCGTCGTGGAAGGACCATGACGATTACACCACCGGCTATCTCGCCGACCCGCGCAGCTTCTGCATCCAGAAGACGTTGCAGGACATCGCCCACGACGGCGATACCGAGCAGAATCTGATGTTTGCGGGCCATGCCGCATTCAATTTCAAGACCGATCCCTTTTACTCGAACAACTTCACCCCGACGGTGAAGCAGCTTGTCGACCGGATATTGACGGGCGATTGACGAGCGTTTCCCCTTCGCGAGAAGAGACGGGACGTGGTGGCATGAAGCGCATCTGGCGAGTGGTGGCGGTAGCCGCGGCGTTGGCGCTTGCGGCGGGCGCCGCCAGCGGCGCGCCGGCGGAAAAGCCCGCCGAGCGGGCGTGGCGCAACTACGAACTGCTTCGCAGCGGCGCCAAAAAGCCAGGCGACCTGAGCGACGCCGAGCGGCGCGAACTCGCGGCGCTTTTGAAACTGATGCGTGAAAATCGGAACGCCGACCGGCGCACCCCGCGGCAGCGCTGCATCGATGAAGAGGTCGAGCGCGAAGGCGGAAATCCGAGCGACTTGGCGATGCGGGCGATCGACCTCAAATGTAGCCAGCGCTGAATCCCGGTGCCGTAAGATCGGCAGGCAATTTATCGGGGCGAGGGGGTCAGGCCCACCCCTCCAGCACCTGATCGGGCGGGCGGTGCCCGTCGCACCAGGCGCGGATATTCGCGATGACCTTTTCGCCCGACGCTTCGCGGCCCTCGATCGTCGCCGAGCCGAGATGGGGGAGCAGCACGACATTGTCGAGCGCGAGCAGCGCCGGGTCGACCGCGGGTTCGTGAGTATAGACGTCGAGCCCGGCGCCCGCGATCCGGCCGGTCTGCAGCGCCGCAACCAGCGCCTTTTCGTCGACGATCTCGCCGCGCGCGGTGTTGATGAGATAGGCCGTCGGCTTCATGGCGCCGATCCGCGCCGCGTTGACCATCTCGTGCGTCTCGCTGGTGTGCGGGCAGTGGATCGTCACCACGTCGCTGATCCGGAGCAGCGTGTCGACGCTGGCGTGATAGCTCGCGCCCAATTCCTCTTCGATCGCTTCGGGCAGGCGCCGGCGATTGTGATAGTGGATCGACAGGCCGAACGCGCGCGCGCGGCGCGCAACCGCGATGCCGATACGACCCATGCCGATGATGCCGAGCAATTTGCCGCCGACGCGGTGACCGAGCATCGCGCTCGGCGCCCAGCCGGCCCATTGGCCCGACCGCATCAATTTCTCGCCTTCGGCGAGGCGGCGTGGGACCGACAGGATCAGCGCCATCGTCATGTCGGCGGTATCTTCGGTGAAGACCCCGGGTGTGTTCGACACCATGATGCCCCTGGCGCGTGCGGCCGACAGGTCGATATGGTCGACGCCCGCACCGAAATTGGCGATCAGTTTCAGCCGCTCGCCCGCCGCGTTGATGATATCGGCGTCGATCTCGTCGGTCACGGTCGGCACGAAGACGTCGCAGTCGGCAACCGCGGCCTTCAATTCATCGCGGGTGAAAGCCTCGTCGCGCGCCGACAGCGACACGTCGAACAATTCGGCCATGCGCCCCTCGACATGCGGCATCAACTGGCGGGTAACGATGACGCGCGGGCGTTTCGGGCGGGATGAATCGGGCATGGCCGCCGATAGAGCGCGCCGTGGCACGGCGGTCAAGAGCGCCGACGCCAAAAGAAGCGCGAAAAGACAGGGGATGAACGCAGCCTTTTGCGCGGCGAACGGTTGAAATGCCGACATGAGTTTGACAAGGCAGAGTGATGACCAGCCGCCAGATAATAGTTGCCGCCGCATTGATGGCCGTCGTGGGACCGGCCGCCGCCCAATCCGATGTCGAACTGCCCTATTGGGCGTCGATCAACGTCGACGAGGCGCGGATGCGCAAGGGGCCCTCGCCCGACGTGCCTGTGATCTGGGAATATCGGCGCAAGGACCTGCCGGTAAAGGTCGTCGCGCGCTTCGAGACCTGGCGCAAGATCGAGGATCCCGACGGCACGCAGGGCTGGATGGCGGCGCGGCTTTTGAGCCGGACGAGGACGGCCATCGTGACCGGCGAAATCCGCCCGATGCGCGAGGAAGCCAGCCTGTCGGCAGCGGTTGCCTATCGCGCCGAACCCGGCGTCGTCGGGAAGATCACCGACTGCAAGAATGGCTGGTGCCTGTTCGACGTGAAGGGCCGCAAGGGCTGGATCCAGGCCGACCATATCTGGGGCGACTGATACGCCCGAATGGAAAGGGCCGGACGATCGCTCGTCCGGCCCTTCCTGCCCTTAGCGGTTAGCGCCGCCAGTTGAAGTGGTTGCGATAGACCTTCACAACCCGACCGTTGCGCTCGTTGACGAGCAGCAGGTCGTTATAATGGCGCACATAGGTCAGGTTGCGACCGGCGCGCGGAATGCCCCAGCGGCTGTCCCATGCCGGGCGATAGCTGGGCGCATAATAGTTCGAACGCAGTGTCGAACCGACGCGGAACTGCTGATATTTGAACGGTGCGCGATAATTCTGGTAGCGCGTGTCACGGCGCCAGTCGCGCTGGCTCTCGCGCAGGTCCTTGCGGGCGTCGCGCACATCGTGGCGCGCATCGCGGACGTCGCCGCGGTCGCCGTAGCGCTGGGCGTGACGCAGGTCGCGCTGCTCTTCGCGCAATTCCTTGCGATCGTTGCGGATCTCACGGGTCTGCGCCTGCGCAGCAGCCGGGATCATCATCGCGGCGATCAGGCCGGCGGTGAGAAATTTGCTCTTCATTGTGCCATTCCTTTGAATCGGTCAGGGGGGAGGGGATCTGCCCGATGACAAGGATGGATTAGGCGAGTCAGCTTGAACGGAACCGGAATGCGGCGTTTATTTTCAGGACATTAGTGTCGCAATTTGTCGCGCGCGGACGACGAGACGGTATCTCGCCGGGGCGAGCCCATGCAACCTTTCAAAGGGTGGGCATGTCCTGATCGAGCAGCCGTGCCCGTGGCTCACCGCCTACGACTTCGCTCACCCACAGGCGCTCGTTTTGCGTGGTGATCACATAGATCGGCGTCCGTCCGGCAAAGACCGAGAAAAAGTGGATTTCGGTCGGCGTGGGATCGAGCAGATGCGATATCACGAAGCCTTCGGCCTTCGCATCGAGCGGCATTGCGATGCAACTGTTCGTAAAAGACCGCGAAGAGACGATTTTTCCGTCCTTCACGGCGTTGCGATGATGTCCGCCGAGGGGAATGTTGCCCGTCTCGGTCTGCGGTGAGAGCAGATACACCAGATCGGCGTCATCGGGCGCGGATCGCGGCAGAATGACACGGTTGAAGCGCCGGTTGGCGCAGCGAAGGGGCCCATCCTCGGGTACGGCGTCCGACGCTGCGATCAGGCGCGCTTCCTCGGCCGATAGTCGATCGCTTCCCGCCACATGAACCTTGGCGTCGCGAACATCGGTTCCGCCGGTCCAGACCGCCGAATAGACGGCACGATGCTCTGCGCCGGCATCGCCCGAATAATAAGTGACGCGATAGTCTCCGCGGTCGGGCGTGACCACCCAACCCCTGATTGTAGCCAGCGTTTCGCCGCGCAGGTCGCGCTTCAACGCGTCGGTGGTGTGCCACGCGGCCTGGTCGTAGCGATAGAGGAGCTTGGCGCGGTCGATTGCCAGCGCGAGGCTTGCGTCTTCCTCGGCCGACAGCGGCGCTTGCGCCTTGCTCTCGGGCTTGGCCAGTGCTGGCGCCGCCGCGCTCAATGCGAGCGCGAGCGGCAGGATCAGCGTGCGCTTCAAACCAGCTCGACCGCAACCGCCGTCGCTTCGCCGCCGCCGATGCAGAGGCTGGCGATGCCGCGCGTCTTGCCGTGGCGCTGGAGCGCCGCGATCAGCGTCGTGATGATGCGCGTGCCGCTGGCGCCGATCGGGTGGCCGAGCGCGGTCGCGCCGCCGTGGACGTTGATCTTTTCGTGCGGGATGCCGAGGTCGTGCATCGCGAACATCGCCACACATGCGAACGCTTCGTTGACTTCGAACAGGTCGACGTCGCCGATCGACCAGCCGGCCTTTGCCAGCACCTTGTTGATCGCGCCGACGGGGGCGATGGTGAAATCCTTTGGCTCCTGTGCATGCGCGGCGTGCGCGACAAGCTTTGCGACGGGCTTGGCGCCCTTGACGTCGGCGACCGACTGGCGCGTCAGCACGACGGCGGCGGCACCGTCCGAGATCGACGAGCTGGTCGCGGCGGTGATCGTGCCGTCCTTGGCGAAGGCGGGCTTCAGCGTCGGGATCTTGTCGGGCATGCCCTTGCCGGGGGCTTCGTCGGTGTCGACGACCACATCGCCCTTGCGGCCCGAGATGGTCACCGGCGCGATTTCATTGGCAAAGGCGCCGTCGGCAATCGCGGCTTTGGCGCGGCTCAGCGATTCGATCGAATAATCGTCCTGCGCCTGACGCGAGAGCTGATAGGCGTCGGCGGTATCCTGCGCGAAGGTGCCCATCGCGCGGCCGGCGTCATAAGCGTCCTCGAGCCCGTCGAGGAACATATGGTCATAGGCGGTGTCGTGACCGATGCGCGCACCGCCGCGATGCTTTTTGAGCAGGTAGGGCGCGTTGGTCATCGATTCCATGCCGCCCGCGACGATCAGGTCGACGCTGCCCGCGGCGAGCGCTTCGGCGCCCATGATCACGGTCTGCATGCCCGAACCGCACACCTTGTTGACGGTTGTGGCCTGCACCGACTTGGGCAGGCCGGCCTTGATCGCGGCCTGACGCGCCGGCGCCTGGCCCAGCCCGGCGGGCAGCACGCAGCCCATATAGATGCGTTCGATATCGTCGCCCGACACGCCCGCGCGCTCGACCGCCGCCTTGACCGCGGTCGCGCCGAGGTCGGTCGCGCTCGCGTCCGAAAGGCTGCCCTGCATGCTGCCCATCGGGGTGCGCGCATAGGAAAGGAAGACGACGGGATCGGTGGCGGTCATATCGAGAGACTCCGTAGGGGAAAGATACGTCGGCGGCCCGATTAGCGACTTTGCTGCACTTGCGAAAGGGGCATCGCGGGTCGAGCGATAGATGGGCGGCCGGTTTCATCTTGCAACCCGCCGCGCGGCATGATCAAACGTCGCCCGCACATGTTTAGGGGAGACGGGTCATGGCCACCGCGATCAAGCAGGATTTAGCCGGCGAAACGGCGCGAATGCACGAAGTGCTCGCCGCGCAAAAGGCGAGCTTTACGGCGGCCATGCCCGAAACGCTGGCGGTCCGCAGCGACCGCATCGACCGCGCGATCGCGCTGCTCGTCGATAACGCCGAGGATTTCGCCAAGGCGGTGAGCGAGGATTTCGGCCACCGCAGCCGTGAACAGACGCTGATGACCGACATCATGCCGTCGGTGAGTGCGCTCAAGCATGCGAAGAAACATATGGCGGCCTGGTCGAAGGGCGAGAAGCGCAAGCCGACATTCCCGCTCGGGCTGCTGGGCGCAAAGGCCGAGGTTGTCTACCAGCCGAAGGGTGTCGTCGGTGTGGTGAGCCCGTGGAATTTCCCGGTCGGCATGGTCTTCGTGCCGATGGCGGGTATCCTCGCCGCGGGCAACCGCGCGATGATCAAGCCGAGCGAGTTCACCGAAAATGTCTCGGCGCTGATGGCACGGCTGGTGCCCGACTATTTCGACGAGAGCGAAATCGCGGTGTTCACCGGCGATTCCGACGTCGGCGTCGCCTTCTCGAAACTGGCGTTCGACCATATGATCTTCACGGGCGCGACGAGCGTCGGCAGGCATATCATGCGCGCCGCCGCCGATAACCTCGTGCCCGTCACGCTCGAGCTGGGCGGCAAGTCGCCGACCTTCATCGGACGCAGCGCGAACAAGGATCTGGTCGGGCAGCGCGTCGCGCTCGGCAAGATGATGAACGCGGGGCAGATCTGCCTCGCGCCCGACTATCTGCTCGTCGCCGAGGATCAGGAAGGCGAGGTGATCGACAGCGTCACCAAGGGCGCGACCGCACTCTATCCCACCTTGCTCGCCAACGACGATTACACCTCGGTCGTCAACACGCGCAATTACGACCGCCTCCAATCCTATCTCGCCGACGCACGCGAAAAGGGCGCCGAGGTGATCGAGGTCAATCCGGGCGGTGAGGATTTCGCGAGCTCGAATGGCCACAAGATGCCGCTGCACATCGTGCGCAACCCGACCGACGACATGAAGGTGATGCAGGAGGAAATCTTCGGCCCGATCCTGCCGGTGAAGACCTACAGGAATATCGACGACGCGATCGACTATGTGAACGCCAACGACCGCCCGCTCGGCCTCTATTATTTCGGGCAGGACAAGAGCGAGGAGGACCGCGTGCTGACGCGGACGATCTCGGGCGGCGTCACGGTCAACGACGTGCTGTTCCACAATGCGATGGAGGATCTGCCGTTCGGCGGCGTCGGGCCGTCGGGCATGGGCAATTATCACGGCGTGGATGGCTTTCGCACGTTCAGCCATGCGCGTGCGGTCTATCGTCAGCCGAAACTCGACGTTGCGGGGCTTGCGGGCTTCAAGCCGCCTTATGGCAAGGCGACGGCGAAGACACTGGCGAAGGAATTGAAGAAATAGCTCAGTCCTTCCCGGCGATCTTGATGTCCTTGCCGAGCAACGTCTTCACATAGATGCGTTGCACGAGGACATAGACGACGACGGTCAGCGGCGCAGCGAGCAGGACGCCGAGGAAACCGAACAGGATGCCCGCCGCGACCACCGCGAAAAGCAGCACTGCGGGCGGCACGTCGACGGCCTGTTTCTGGATCATCGGTTGCAGGAAATTACCCTGCAACTGCTGGATTGCGAGGAACAGGACCAGCGTCCAGAGCGCGGTCATCGGCGACACGGTGAAGGCGAGCAGCACCGCGGGAATGCCGGCGATAATAGGCCCGACCATCGGGATGATGTCGAGCAGGCCGGCGATCAGGCCGAGGCCGCCGGCGGCCGGCACCCCGAGCGCGGCGAGGCCCGCCCAGGTCAGCGCCGCGACGACAAGCGAGGAGACCGCCTGTCCCATCATCCAGCCCTTGAGCCCGCGCCCGGCGTCGCCGAGCGCCAGCGCCGCGGTTTCCTCCGCGCGTTGCGGAAGCATGAGCAACAGCCCGCGCCGGTAGGTCGCCGGGTCGCTGGCGAGAAAGATCGCGGCGACGAGTACGAGCACGAAATCGGCGATGCCGCTTCCGGCCGCGAGCGCATAACCGCCCGCCTGCTGCACGATGCGAGAGATGTCGTCGCCGCCCACTGCGGCGAGATCGCGGACCTGCTGACCCAGGCCGTATCGGTTCAGAAATTCCTCGAGGCCTTGCAGCGCCGGCGGAATCTGCTCGCGAATCGTGTCGACTTCGCGCGCCAACTGCGATCCGAACAGCATGAAGGCGCCCGCGAAAATCGCGACGATCCCCGCGACCGACAGCGCCAGCGCGAACCCGCGGCCGATCCTTGTCTTGCGGCAGAGCCAGCTTGCGATGGCATCGAAAATCGCACCAAGGACGATCGCGGCGAAGACGAGCATGAAGAAGCGCGTCAACTCGATCACCAGCAAGGCGACGCCGACCAGCGCCAGTACGATCAGCGTCGCCCCAGCGATCCGGCCGGGCCCGAACGCGGGCGGCGGCGCGTCGGCGGACTTCGCTTTGCTCTGCGATCGGGCGGGTGAGGCGGCGGGCGCCGGCGTCTTTTCGGTCATCGCGCCACCTTATCCGCGGACGCAATTCGCGCAACCATCTGCTTCGCCATGATTCCCGCTGGACGGACGGGTCCCTTTTGTGGCAACGGCTCCGCGTCAACGGGCCCCTGTGGTGAAATTGGTAGACGCGCTCGACTCAAAATCGAGTTCCGCAAGGAGTGCTGGTTCGAGTCCGGCCAGGGGCACCATTTCTTTTATTTCCGAGCCGCCGCTGCGCCGGGCCGCCATATCGGCCCGCGGATCGCAAGCCCTTGCGATTCAAGCTGGTCGAGCACGCCTTCGCGTTCGGCAAGGATCCGGAGCGGGACCACTGCGAGCGTGGCCCCCGATTGCGCCGTCGCTTCGCGGATTGCGGTGACCCATTGTTCGCGAAGGGCAGGTCCAAAGCCGTCGTTGGTCCACGGCCAGCAGCGCCCGAGGGCTTCCTCCAGCGGACTAGCCATGACGGCCGGGACCTCGAACTCGGTCCAGGCTTCGCCGCGCGCGATTACGATGTCGGGACCCGCCTCGGCCGCAGTCATTGCTGCTGCGAGGCACGGAATATGCGTATCGGGTGTAGCGGCGAAAAGATTGTCGAGCATATCCTCGCCGCGCACTTCGCCGACCGGGCGGGCAGGGATCTTAGCCTGCCGGGCGGCGCGGCGCACGACGTCGGAGGCATCGTCGGCCGTGTCGCGGTTGAATGCGAGGCGTTTCGACAGGAGGTCGAATGCCGTCATCAAGAAATTCTGCCGCGCATAGTCCTGATCGAACCGTGTCTCGAGCGCCTGCAGCCGTTCGAGCTGGCGCGCGTCCAGATAGTCGGCTGCCGTGCGGTCCTTCGGCAATTTCATCAGCTTCCCGCCACGGAAGATCAACCGGAGGATATCGCCCGGCGACACTTTTGCCTTCGTGCCCAGGATCACTCTTTGCGCCCGCTCGGTTGCACCTTCGAGCCGTTCAGGCCGCCAGGGGGTGGCTTTGGGGACTTCGGCAATCTCGCCGACAAGTATGACGACGCCCGCACCGGTCTCGATCGTCCACATCGGCGCGCCCGATCTGCGCGCGGTGACCACGATTTCGTCATTTGCCCCGGCCGGTGTTGCCGCATCCGGACTGCCTTCTGCTTGTGCCGATGCGCGGTGCGGCAGCGCGGTGGTCGCCGCCACGGCGGCGAGCAGCAGGAAGGGCAGGTGGGTCTTTTTCATTCGGCTACTCCAGCTCGGCTTGCCGCCCGCTTCTCGCAGGCGCGATTGTTTTCGGATTGGCCCTTAATCCGGGCGCGGCAGCACCGTAAATTATGCAAAATACAAAATTATTCATCGGCCAGTGGTCAGCACGTCGGACATCGGGCTGCATTTGTTGAAGCTTCGTTAACTATGATATCCAATGTGATTGAATAATAAGCGAATTTAATATATTAGCATTTTGTGCGTTTTGAGTATTTTGCAGTATTGGTAGGGACTTACTGTTTCGATCTGACGCTGTTTCGATGGGGTGATGGCCATGAATCAACGTCTCTTCTCCGATCCGGCAGAGGAGCAGGGCGGTGCCGCCGGCAGCGATCGCCGCGGCGGCGATCGTTACCGTACGGTGTGGCGCATCGCCAAGGTCATGCGCAACGGCGACGCGGGGCTGTGGCGCGTTCGCAATATTTCGGATCGCGGCATGATGCTTGCGGCCGATGTTCCGATTGCTGTCGGCGAGAAGCTCGAGATTGCGCTGTCGGACACGGTGGTCATCGCCGGCGAGGTGGTGTGGTCCGAGGCCGGGCGCTGCGGCGTTTCGTTCGACAAGGAAGTCGATGTCGCCGATGTGCTCAAGCAATTGGCGGCCGAGCAGCGCGCCACGGGATACCGTCAGCCGCGACTGCCGGTCCACACGCGCGCACAGGCGGTGACCGACGACGGCACGACCGAGATCGAACTGGTCGACATGTCTCAAAACGGCGCCGGCTTCATTCATGACGGCCATCTCGAGGTCGGCAAGGAGTTCGACCTGATCCTTGCGGGCGGGGTCAAACGTCGCGCGATCGTACGCTGGTCGCGGGCAGGTCGGGGCGGGCTCTGGCTCACCCAGCCGCTCGATCGCGCCGACCTTGAAAGCATCCACCGCTTCGAAAGCTGAGGCTCAGGCAGCGCCGCGGACAATCCTGGCCCATGGGTTGAGATCGGGCTCGGCGATCTTCGTCAGCCGGTTGTGGTCGCGGTGCCGGAACAGCTCGTCGCGACCCTTTACCATCAGCATCGTGTCCGAGACATAGCTCCATGATCCGTCGTCGTGGAAGTCGACCGTCAATTCGTAGCTGTCGGTGCGGAAGGCAAGGTCGAGGAAGGTCGTCGAGCAGATGCCATATTCGGTTTGCCCGCGCTCCGCTTTCACGACGAGCCGCTTGTCGCCCGGTTTCGCATGTCCCGCCGCGATCGCGATCTGCCCGCGGGGGATCGCCAGCGTCTGGATAATCAGGCCGGTCGCGGCTTCATAGAGCCAGTAGCCGACCTGATCGTGGAAGGTGATGTCTTCTTCGCGCGTGTTGATGTGGACGTGATAGCGAAGCCCGTAAAAGAGTTGCGGGCCGTTCGCCTGCGGGTCGATCGGCTGCATTTCGATCCGCTCATAATATTTGCGCGTTTCGGGGCCGTCGGCCTTCGGGTTCACGTCGACGCCGCGTGTCCCTTCCCATATCCCGGCAAGGCGAACGAGCGGGCCCAGATTGGCGAGCGTTTCGGGGTCGACGTCGTCGGGCTCGGTGAAGATGTCGTCGGGTAATTCCATCGCTTGCCCCCAGATATTGCCGTCAGATGTCCTCGACGAGCCGCCCGTAAAGCTGCGGCCGGCGGTCGCGGAAAAAGCCCATGCCGGCGCGGTGCTTCGCCGCGGGGTCGAGATCGATCGTCTCGACGAGCACGCCGGTTTCGGTGGCACCGAACGCCTGTGTCATGTCGCCCCATTCGTCGGTGATAAAGCTGTGGCCATAGAAATTGGCGTCGCCCTCGGTGCCGATGCGGTTCGCGGCGATGACGGGCATGCAGTTCGATGCGCTATGCCCCTGCATCGCGCGGCGCCACATGCGGCTGGTGTCGAGATCGGCGTCATAGGGCTCGCTGCCGATCGCGGTCGGATAAAAGAGCAATTCGGCGCCCATCAGCGCCATCGCGCGCGCGCACTCGGGATACCATTGGTCCCAGCAGACGCCGACGCCGATGCGGGTGCCGAAAACGTCCCAGACCTTGAAGCCCGTATTGCCGGGGCGGAAATAATATTTCTCTTCATATCCGGGGCCGTCGGGGATGTGGCTCTTGCGATACGTCCCCATGATCGCGCCGTCGGGGCCGATCATCGCCAGCGTATTGTAATAATGGTGGCCGTCGCGCTCGAAAAAGCTCGTCGGGATCGCGACCTTCAGCCTTGATGCGAGCGCCTGCATCGCGACGACGCTCGGATGTTCGGTCGTCGGACGCGCCGACGCGAACAATTGCTCATCCTCGATCTGGCAGAAATAGGGGCCTTCGAAGAGTTCGGGCGGCAGGATGATTTGCGCGCCCTTGCCAGCCGCTTCCTCGACGAGCGCGGTGACGGCATCGATATTGGGCTGGACGGGGCCGGGCAGGGGAAGCTGCAACGCGGCGACGGTGATGGTGCGGGTCATGGTTCGTCCGTGATGGCGCGGGAATCGAGCCGGAATATAGGGCGCTTCGCTCTCGATGCTAGGCCGGAAGCTGCTGGCTCGAGCAGTGGAAGCTGCCCCCGCCGACGATGATGCCGCGCGCAGGCACGCCGATTGCGCGGCGATCGGGGAAAAGCGCGGCGAGCGTGTCGACCGCGGTCTGATCGTTGGCGACGCCGTAGGTCGGGACGACGACGGTGCTGTTGCCGATATAGAAGTTCATATAGCTTGCCGCCGCGATCTCGCCGTCCACTTCGACGCGGCCGGGCGAGGGCAGGTCGACGATCTCGACCCCACCGAACGCTGCGGCGCGCGCGCGCGCATCGGCATAGATATGGGCATTGGGGTCATCCGGTCCCGCCGCGACGGGCAAAGCGAGGCGCCCTTCGCCGACGAAGCGCGCGAGATTGTCGACATGGCCGTCGGTATGATCGCCGACCAACCCGTCGCCAAGCCACAGAATCCGGTCGATGCCGAGCGATTGGTGCAGCCGTGCCGCGATATCCTCGCGCGTCAGCGCCGGATTGCGGTTCGTGTTGAGCAGGCATTCCTCGGTCGTCACGCACAGGCCGGTGCCATCGACGTCGATGCCGCCGCCCTCGAGCACCCAGTCCGGGTGCTGCGTCGGCAGGTCGGCATGCGCCGCCAGGATCGCACCGATCTCGCGGTCGCCGGGCATCACGAACTTGTTGCCCCACCAGTTGAAGTCGAAATTGCGCGCCTCGCGCCGGGCTCCGGTGCCGACGATGATCGGGCCTGTGTCGCGCAGCCAGATATCGCCGAAGGGGGCGACGAACAATTGCACGCCCGCATCGACGAGCGCCTCGGCGATATCGGCATTGTCATGGTCGCGAACGAGCAGGTGCACCGTCTCGCCGCGCCCGCCGTCATGGACGGCGTTCGCGAAGGCCGCGACATCGCGCCGCGCCGCATCGATCTGGCTCGACCATTCGTCCACCATATGCGGAAAGCCGATCCAGACGGCGTCGTGGGGCGCCCATTCGGCGGGCATGCGGTGGGTCATCGCGCGATAGTCCTTTGCGTCGATGCCCGTGACATCGATCTTCTCGTCCAGAACGCAGCAATCCAGAATGGCTGCTGCCATTCTGGATTGCCGGAACATGATGCTCCCCGCAACTGCGGAGGAGCGGTTGTCGTCGTTACTTGCCGGCGCGCGACTTGTCGCGGGCGGCGCGGAATTCGTCGCCCTCGACCCAGTTCGGCCATGCGTCGGTCATCGCCAGCATGCGGCCCGCGGCATAATAGAGGCGCAGGTCCGACATCATGCCGCCCCAGTTGGTGATCGCCTCATATTCGTCGCCCGGCGCGTGATAGCGGTTCTTTTCATAGTCTTCGGCCGCCTTCTTGCCGGCCTCGACGCCGCCCTCGACCAGCTCGTCGCCGCTGCCGAAGTTGAACATCGGGACGCCGAGCTTGGCGAAGCTGAAGTGGTCCGAACGATAGTAGAAGCCCTTTTCGGGGGTCGGCTCGGCCTTGATCGTGCGGCCCTCCATCTTGGCCAGCTTTTCGACATAGGCGTCGAGTTCGGACTTGCCGCCACCGACGACGACGATGTCCTTTGCCGGGCCGATAGCATTGAGCGCGTCCATGTTCACGCCGCCGACCGTCTGCGCGAGCGGGAAGATCGGGTTTTCGGCGTAAAATTTCGAACCGAGCAGGCCCGATTCCTCGGCCGTCACGGCAAGGAAGACGATACTGCGATCGGGCGCGCCCGCCTTGTGGAACGCCTGCGCCAGCGTCACGAGACCGGCGATGCCGCTCGCATTGTCGACGGCGCCGTTGCAGATGTCGTCACCGGCGACGGGCGTGCAGCGGCCGAGGTGATCCCAATGGCCGGTGTAGAGCACATATTCGTCGGGGCGCTTGGCGCCCGGCAGCACGCCGATGACGTTGCGCGACATCTTCTTCGCGATTTCATTGTCGAAGCCGAAGTTCGCCTTCACGCCGGTGAGCGCGACGGGCTTGAAGCCCTTCTGGCCGGCCGCAGCGCGCAGCTTGTCGAAGTCCTGACCCGCGCTCGCGAACAGTTCTTTCGCCTTGGGGAGCTGGATCCAGCCGTTCGCAACGGTCTGGTCGGCGCCGCCATTCTTGCTTTCGGCGAGGTACTGCGTGCCGGTGTTGCTGCTTTCGACGACGTTCCAGCCATAGGCGGCGGGTTCGGTGTCGTGGACGATCAGCACCGCAGCGGCGCCCTGGCGTGCCGCTTCCTCATATTTATACGACCAGCGGCCATAATAGGTCATCGCGCGGCCGTTGAATTCGCCCTTCGCTTCCTTCGTCTGCCAGTCGGGATCGTTGACGAGGACGACGACGGTCTTCCCCTTCACATCGAGCCCGGCATAGTCGTTCCAGCCCTTTTCGGGGGCGTTGATGCCGTAACCGACGAACACGACATCGCTGTCCTTCACCTCGGTCTTCGGCTGGACGCGCCAGCTGAACGCGACATAATCCTTGGCATATTGTGCGGTCACGGGCGTCTTGCCGCCGGTGAAGCTGATCGGCGTCGCGTTCTTCGCGGTGATCTCGACCAGCGGCACGTCCTGCGTCCACTTGCCGTTGTTGCCGGGCTTCAGCCCCGCTTCCTCATATTGTTTGATGATATAGGCGACGGTCTTTTCCTCGCCCGGTGTGCCGGGTGCGCGGCCCTCATAAGCGTCCGACGACAATTCCTTCGTCACCGCCTGCAGCGTTGCGAGCGACAATTCGGGAATCTGGACGTCGGGGATCGCGGTGGCGGACGTCGCCGCCTTGTCGGAGGTGTTGCACGCGGCAACGGTGAGGAGGACCGCAAGGGCTGCGGTCGAGCGGGGGAAACGAAGCATGGAATGTCCTTGGATATGGGAATTCGACGGACGGGTTTGTGCCAGCCCGCCGGGCCTACGGCAAGTATCGCGTTGCAACTGAAACCAATTTCGCTTGGCAATTTCCGGACGGCAATTTAGCGATCGAAACCAAGGAATAAGACGGGGGATGGAATGAAGGGTCGATTGTTACTGCTGGTTGGCGCGTGCGCGATGGCGCCAATCGCGCATGCACAGAATGACGATGTCGCGCGGCGGTTCGGGACATTGGCGGGCACGACGCAGGTCAGCCTGTCGCCCGATGGGCAGAAGCTGGCGTTTGTCGCGCCCAGCAAGGGGCAGGCGAACGACCTCTACATCGTGGACATCGGCGACGGCGCCGTCCCGCGCCGGATCCTGCGGTCCAGCGGCGACCCCGAATTCCTGCGTTGGTGCCGCTGGGCGACGATCGAGCGTCTCGTGTGCGAAATCGGTGGCAGGGAAAAGGTCGCCGGCAGCATTTACGGGTTTACCTCGCTGATCGGCGTCGATGCGTCGGGCGGCAATGTCAAAACGCTGAGCGCGCGGCGCAGCAGCAATGCGATCAGCGCCGACTTTCGTGGCGGCGAGGTCATCGACTGGCAGCCGGGCGTCGACGGAAGCGTGTTGATGATGCGCAGCTACGTCCCCGAAGTCAGTGCGACGACGCTGGTCCGGAAGGATGGCGAGGGCATGGGCGTCGACATGGTCAATGTGGGCGATGCGTCGACCAAGCTGGTCGAAAAGCCGCGCATCGACGCCATCGAATATATCTCCGACGGCGGCGGCAAGGTCCGCATCATGGGCGTCCAGACGCTCAACCGGAGTACCGGCTATCGCGAAACGGCTGTCCGTCACCTGTTTCGCCGTAAAGACAGCCGCGATTGGGAGCCGCTGTCGTCCTATGACATCGGATCGGACATGGGTTTCTATCCCTATGCCATCGATGTCGCGACCGAACGGGCGATCGGCTTTGCCAAGGTCGACGGTCGCAAGGCGGTCGTAACGGTCACGCTCGACGGAGCGGCGAAAGCCGAACCGCTCTATCGCCATCCCGCAGTCGATATCGACGGCCTCGTGCGCGTTGGCCGCGACCAGCGCGTCGTCGGGGCGACCTTCGTCACCGAACGACGCCAGATGGCGATCACCGACCCGAAGGTCGAGGCGATGGCGAAATCGCTGTCGAAGGCGCTGGGCGGCAAGGACGTCTATTTCGTCGATGCCTCGGCGGACGAATCGCAATGGCTGGTCTGGGCGGGGTCCGACGTCGATCCGGGGCGTTATTTCCGTTACACGCCCGCGGCAAAGCAGTTGCGCCCCTTGCTCGAAGAGCGGCCGCTGCTGGCCGACCAGGCCCTGTCGCCGGTGAAATCGATCCGCTACCCGGCGGCCGACGGAACGATGATTCCCGGTTACCTGACGCTGCCCCCGGCGCGCGCCGATGCCAAAGGGCTGCCGGCGATCGTCATGCCGCACGGCGGCCCGTCGGCGCGCGACGAATGGGGTTTCGACTGGCTCGCGCAATATTTTGCGCAGCGCGGCTATGCCGTCGTCCAGCCCAATTTCCGGGGCTCGGCAGGCTATGGCGACCAATGGTATATGGACAATGGATTCCAGTCCTGGCGGACCGCGATCGGCGACGTCGCCGATGCCGGCCGCTGGCTGGTGGCGGAAGGCGCCGATCCCGCAAAATTGTCGATCGTGGGGTGGTCCTATGGCGGCTATGCCGCGCTCCAGTCGGGGGTGATCGCGCCCGACCTGTTCCGGTCGATCGTCGCGATCGCGCCGGTCACCGACCTTGCCCAGCTCAAGAGCGAAGCGCAGAAATATACGAGCGGCAGGCTGGTTCGCGACTTCATCGGCACCGGCGCGCATATCCGCGAAGGGTCGCCGGCGCAGAATGCGGCGGGGATCAAGGCGCCCGTATTGATGTTCCACGGGACGCTCGACCAGAATGTCGATGTCGAACAGGCGCGAACGATGCGCCGGGCGCTGACGTCGGCGGGCAAAACGGTGGAGCTGGTCGAATATCCGGGGCTGGCGCACAGCCTGCACGACAGCGAGGCGCGCACCGCGATGCTGGCACGGATTTCCCAGTTCCTGCCACACTGAAACGAAAAGGGGCGGTCCGTTTCCGGACCGCCCCCCTGAATTCGATATCGAACCCGATCAGCGCGAATAGAATTCGACGACGAGGTTCGGTTCCATCTTCACCGGATAGGGAACTTCGTCGAGCGTCGGGACGCGGACATAGGTCGTCTTGGTGCCGTCGACCGCCAGATATTCGGGCAGGTCGCGCTCGGGCAGGCTCTGCGCTTCGGCGACCAGCGCCATTTCCTGCGCCTTCTTGCCGAGCGTGATTTCGTCGCCCGGCTTCACGAGGCGGCTGGCAACGTTGCACTTCACGCCGTTCACATAGACGTGACCGTGGCTGACGAGCTGGCGCGCCGAGAAGATGGTCGGGGTGAACTTCGAGCGGTAGACGACGGCGTCGAGGCGGCGCTCGAGCAGGCCGATCAGGTTCTGGCCGGTGTCGCCCTTCATGCGCGACGCTTCGAAATAGTTCTTCTTGAACTGCTTTTCGGTGATGTCGCCGTAGTAGCCCTTCAGCTTCTGCTTCGCGCGGAGCTGGATGCCGAAGTCCGACATCTTGCCCTTGCGGCGCTGACCATGCTGGCCGGGGCCGTACTCGCGGCGGTTGACCGGGCTCTTCGGGCGACCCCAGATGTTTTCGCCCATCCGGCGGTCGAGTTTATACTTGGCGCTCTGGCGCTTCGACATATGTCGTCTCCAATATGCTGTTTGCCGAAGGATTTCGGCGGTTCCCGGGTCGCACCATATGGGCAGATGCCATATGCGACCGCCGCTTCACCGGGGTGCGGGGTCCATTGCGAAGGCGCGCGACTAGACGGCGACCAGCGTAAAGTCAAGCCTTACAGCCGCGGCTCGACAGCGCGGAAAAAGCCGCTAAAGGCAGCGGCCATGACGTCCGCCAAACTTCCCGAACAGTGCGAAACCATGACCGAGGTCCGCGTCGGGGTCGACCAGGTCGACCGCGAGCTCGTCGCGCTGCTCGTCCGCCGCTTCGGTTATATGGATGCTGCGGCGCGCATCAAGGGCGACCGGAACGCCGTGCGCGACGAGGCGCGCAAGGCGCAGGTGCTCGACAATGTCGGCCGCGAAGCTGCTGCTGCCGGACTGGAGCCCGAACGGCTGCGCGCGGTGTGGAACGAACTGGTCGAGCAATCGATCGCGTATGAAACCGTCCGTTGGGACAGCCTGCGCGCCGAAAACCGATAGTCGCAGTCCGTCGGCGGGGCTTTCGACCGGATCATCGTGCCCTTGGCGTGCGGCCGAGCGACGTGACGATGCCGTGCATCATCCGGATGTCGTTATACGACCATCCGGTCTTGGTGAGCGCGGTACGCAGCGTACGCAGCGTCATCTCCTTGCGCTCGGGCGGAAAGAAATAGCCGCTGGCGTCGAGGTCGCGGACCAGATGCTGGATAAATTCCTCCAGCTCGCCATGCGGTGCCGGCGGATCGAGCGGCACTTCGGGCGGGCTCGCGAGTGCGATGCCCCCCTCGACCCCGCTCGGGACGTGCTTCGACCATTCATAGGCAAGCAGGATCACCGCCTGCGCGAGGTTGAGCGAAGCGAATTCGGGGTTGATCGGAACCGTCACGATCTTGTGCGCCAGCGTTACATCGTCGGTTTCGAGACCCGAGCGTTCGGGACCGAAGACATAGGCCGAGCGTCCGGCGCTGGCATGCACTTCGCGCGCCGCCGCTTCGGGGGTAAGCACCGGCTTCGTCACGCCGCGTTTGCGCACCGTGGTCGCATAGATGGTCGTACAATCGGCGACAGCATCGGCCAGCGTGTCGAACACGCGCGCGTCCGCCAGCACGACATCGGCGCCCGACGCCGCCGGACCCGCGTCAGGATTGGGCCAGCCGTCGCGCGGAGCGACAAGGCGCAGTTCGGTCAGCCCGAAATTGAGCATGGCGCGCGCCGCCTTGCCGATATTTTCGCCAAGTTGCGGGCGGACGAGGACGATGACGGGTTGTTGCATAGGGGCTGGTACCGGGCGCGGCGAATTGCTCGTCTGAATTAATGCGAATTACGTGTCTGGGGCGCGCGGGTTCGCTCATAGTCTTTGCGCGCCGCCTCGATTTCGGCGTCCCGTTGCGCCTTGGTCTGGCAGACGCGCTTCGACCGTGCAGGCGAACCGGTCACGACGGACCGGCTGCAGATCAGCTTTTCCTTCGGCGCGGGCGGCGTTTCGGCCGTTTCGGTCTGCCCGGCGGGGGGCGTGCTTGCCGAAATCATCAGCGCAACCAGATGTACGATCATGGAAAACTCCCGCGGTCCGAGGTTTGGGCGCCCGTCATAATTCAGGTCCTGCCCAATGCAATATGGGTCATGATGGAATCGCGAGGCGGGCCGGCGCGTCCTAGCTGTTGCCGAGATCGCCGACCTGGCTTGCGAACTCTTCGAAATCCTTGGCTTCGGTAAAGTCGCGATAGACGCTGGCGAAGCGGATATAGGCGACATTGTCGAAGCCCTTGAGGGCTTCCATCACCATCGCGCCGATTTGTTGTGCCTGGACCTCGCTTTCGCCCGAGGTTTCGAGCTGGCGCTGGATACCCGATACGAGTCGCTCGATGCGCGCGCCGTCGATCGGTCGCTTGCGGCATGCGATCTGGACGCTGCGCATCAGTTTTTCGCGGTCGAAGGGTTCGCGGCCGCCGTCGGCCTTGAGCACCGCGACCTCGCGAAGCTGGATACGCTCGAAGGTCGTAAAACGCGCGCCGCAATCTTCGCACTGGCGACGGCGGCGAATGGCTGCACCGTCCTCGGTCGGACGGCTGTCCTTCACCTGGCTGTCTTCATGTCCGCAATAGGGGCAGCGCATGGGTCAGCGTTTCACCCGCATGAGGAGCGCGATCAGCGCGCCGCCGAACAGGCCGACCGGCCAGCTGATCGCGTCGAGCAGCCCGCCGATTACCGCGCCTACGCCGCCGCCGATCAGCACCGGCCGGGTCGAGGGATGGGCCAGCCCCTGCTTGCCCATCGCCTTGATCTCTTCGATCGTGACTTCGACCAGCGTCGGTTCCTCGGGGTGCTGCCGCGCCATTGCCTTATCCCTGATAGATGGGGAAGCGTTCGCACAGCGCGCGGACGCGGCCCCGGACATTCGCTTCGACATCGGCGTCGCCATGCTCGCCCTTGTCGCGCAGCGCCTCGAGCACGTCGGCGACCATGTCGCCGATCTCCTCGAATTCGGCGATACCGAAGCCGCGCGTCGTGCCCGCGGGCGATCCGACGCGGATGCCGCTGGTCTTGACCGGCGGCAGCGGGTCGAAGGGGATGCCGTTCTTGTTGCAGGTGATCGCGCTGCGTTCGAGCGCCTCGTCGGCGTCGCGTCCGGTGACGCCGAGCGGACGCAGGTCGATCAGCGCGAGGTGCGTGTCGGTGCCGCCCGCGACGACATCGGCGCCGCGTGCCTTAAGCCGGTTCGCGAGCGCCTGCGCGTTGGCGATCGTCGCCTTGGCATAGTCCTTGAACTCGGGCCGCAGCGCCTCGCCGAACGCCACGGCTTTCGCGGCGATGACGTGCATCAGTGGACCGCCCTGAAGCCCCGGGAAGACCGCCGAATTGATGCGCTTCGCGATCGCTTCGTCATTGGTCAGGATCATGCCGCCGCGCGGGCCGCGCAGCGTCTTGTGCGTCGTCGTGGTGACGACATGCGCATGCTCCATCGGCGACGGGTGTGCGCCGCCGGCAACGAGGCCCGCGAAATGGGCCATGTCGACCATCAGCAGCGCGCCGACGTCGTCGGCGATCGCGCGGAAGCGTGCGAAGTCGAGCGTACGCGGATAGGCCGAGCCACCCGCGATGATCAGCGACGGGCGATGTTCCCTGGCGAGCGCTGCGACCTGGTCGAAATCGACCAGATGATCGTCGGGGCGCACGCCATATTGCACGGCATTATACCATTTGCCCGACATGGCAGGCGGCGCGCCGTGCGTCAGGTGACCGCCGGCGTCGAGGCTCATGCCCATGATCGTCGCGCCGGGCTTGGTCAGCGCGAGCATCACCGCACCATTGGCCTGCGCGCCCGAATGCGGCTGGACGTTGACGAAACCGGCGTCGAACAGCTGCTTGGCGCGGTCGATCGCGAGCTGCTCGACCTCGTCCGACGGGCCGCAGCCCTGATAATAGCGGCGGCCGGGATAACCTTCGGCATATTTGTTGGTGAACACGCTGCCCTGCGCTTCGAGCACCGCCTTCGAGACGATATTCTCCGACGCGATCAGTTCGATCTGATGCTGTTCGCGGTCGAGTTCATGCTTCATCGCCGCCGCGACGGCCGGGTCGACCTTGTCGACGCCGTCGGTGAAATAGCCGGCCGATTTGATGGGCTTGTCGAGCGTTTCTGTGGTCATCGGCTGGTCTCCAGTTGGGCCAAGTTGACGGGGGGATTGGAAAGCTTGTCGACGCGGCGCGCGTGGCGGTCGCCGGCGAAATCGGTGGTCAGGAAGGCGTCGAGACAGGCCTTGGCCATGTCGATGCCGGTCAGGCGCGCGCCCATCGCGACAACGTTCGCGTCATTATGTTCGCGTGCCAGCTTCGCCGACAGCGGCTCGGACACGAGTGCACAGCGCGCGGCGGGGTTGCGGTTGACCGAGATCGAAATGCCGATGCCCGATCCGCAGAGGGCAACGCCGCGTTCCGCGCGGCCTTCGGCGATCGCTTCGCCAAGCCGATAACCATAGTCGGGATAATCGACGCTTTCGGGGCCGTTGGTGCCAAGGTCTTCGACCTCATGCCCCTGTTCGCGCAGCCAGTCGGCAAGCACGGCTTTCAGCTCGTAAGCGGCGTGGTCGGAGGCGATGGCGATGCGCATGATGCGGCTCCCGCAGGGGTCAAGGGAATCGATGAGCGGCCTTTAGGCGAAGCCGCACGGATTGGCCATAAGCGAGGTGGCAAATTTGTGACGGTGCCGATAAAACCGGCTCATGTCCGACACGATCATCTCCATCCTGATGCTGACCGGCGTGCTTTTGACCGGCGGCGGCGCCATCGTTTTTCGCAAGGGCGATCGCCGCCGCGCGCTGCTGATGTTCGTCGCAGCGCTCGTCATGTTCGCAAATGTCGCGATCTGGCTGGTGCCGGTGAAATAATCCTCCCCGTCGCGCCGCGACAGGGAGGAGCATTTTCTCAGCGGATCGGCGAATCGGGCGCGAGCCGCATATCCAGATAGTTGTCGAGCGACTTCATCAGCTGGTCGAGCTCATGCTCGAAGAAATGGTTCGCGCGCGGGATCTCGTCGTGATGGATGGTGATGCCCTTTTGCGTGCGCAGCTTGTCGACCAGCTTCTGCACCGCGCTCGGCGGCACGATCTCGTCCTGCCCGCCCGCGACGATGATGCCCGACGAGGGGCAGGGCGCGAGGAAGCTGAAGTCGTACATGTTCGCCGGCGGTGCGACCGACAGGAAGCCGCGGATTTCGGGCCGGCGCATCAAAAGCTGCATGCCGATCCACGCGCCAAAGCTGAAACCCGCGATCCACGTCGTCTGCGCCTCGGGGTGGATAGACTGCACCCAGTCGAGCGCCGATGCGGCATCGCTGAGCTCGCCGATGCCATTGTCGAACGTGCCCTGGCTGCGGCCGACGCCGCGGAAGTTGAAGCGCAGCACGGCGAAACCGCGTGCGACGAAGCTCTTGTACATCGCCTGCGTGATGCGGTCGTTCATCGTGCCGCCGCCCTGCGGGTGCGGGTGCAGGATCAGCGCGACGGGTGCGCGCGGGCGGGGCGGGGGCGAGAAACGGCCTTCGATGCGGCCCTCTGGGCCGGGGAAAATAACGTCGGGCATCAAGGCACCTTCCATGTTTCGTGAGCCTGCCAGTGATTCGCCGGAGCGGCGGGGTGGCGGAGCGAAGTTGGCGCCTATATAGAAAAAAGGTCGCAACTTGCAACTTTTGCGAATCGTTCGCAATAAGGACTCTCTCACCCGATGATTTACCTCGACTATCAAGCCTCTACGCCGCTCGCTCCCGAAGCGCGCGATGCGATGCTGCGCTGGCTGGAGGGCGCCGGGGAGGGGGACGGGTTCGCGAACCCGTCGAGTACGCACAAGGCGGGGCGCGCCGCCGCCGCCGCGGTCGAGGTCGCGCGCGATCAGGTCGCGGCGCTGCTGCCGAAGGGCGGGCGGCTCTTCTTCACCTCGGGGGCGACCGAGGCGCTCAACTGGGCGCTTTTGCGCGGGGCGGAGGCGATGCCGGGCGGCGTCGCCGGGCTCAGCATCGAACATGCCGCCTCGCTGAAATGCCTCGAACGGCTGAACGCCGCCATCCTGCCCGTCGATAGCGAGGGGCTGGCGCTGCCGCCCGACGACGCGCTGCTTCCCGAGGGCGGGATCGTCGCGACGATGCTCGTGAACAACGAGGTCGGGACGATCCAGCCGGTCGCGGACTTCGCCGCCGCCGCGCACCGAAAGAACAGCCTGCTGCTCTGCGACGCGGTGCAGGGATATGGCCGCGTCGCCATCCCCGACAGCGCCGACCTGATCGCCATCTCGGCGCACAAGATCCACGGGCCGAAAGGCATCGGGGCGCTATGGGTCCGCGACGGCGTCGACCTGCCGCCGCTGATGTTCGGCGGCGCACAGGAACAGGGGATGCGCTCGGGCACGGTCTCGCCGGCGCTCTGCGCGGGCTTCGGCGCGGCGGCGGTGCTCGCGGCCGAACGCTTCGAGGCCGACGCCGAACATGTCGAACGCCTCTGGTCGCTCGCGACCGATCTACTCCCCGAATGGACGGTCAATGGCGCGGCGAACCCGCGCTATCATGGCAATCTCAACGTCCGGCGCGAGGGGGTGAACGGCCTTCGCCTGATGTCCGATGCACGCGATATCGCTTTCTCGCTCGGCAGCGCATGTGGCAGCGGGTCGGGCAAGGTCAGCCATGTGCTGCGCGCGATGGGCGTCAGCGAGACCGACGCGCGCGCCTCGATCCGCCTCGGCTGGGGGCGCTACACCAGCGAACAGCAATTGCGCGATGGCCTCGCGGCGATCCGCGACGCTGCGCGGCTGCAGGGGGTCAATTGATGCGCGTCACCTTCATCCATGCCGACGGCAAGGAGCGCACCGAGGCCGAAGCCGAGCCGGGATCGATCCTGCTCGATGTCGCGCAGGCGTATCTGATGCCGCTCGAAGGCACGTGCGAAGGGCAGATGGCCTGTTCGACCTGCCACGTCATCGTCGCGAAAGAGGATTTCGACCGCCTGCCGCCCGCGAGCGAGATGGAGGAAGATATGCTCGACCTCGCCGCCGGGGTGCGCCGGACCAGCCGCCTGTCGTGCCAGGTCTTGCTGACGCCCGATCTCGACGGACTGACCGTGCATATCCCCGCCGAAAGCCGCAATATGCAGGGGCCGCGCTGATGCGGACGATGTTCGCCGGGATCGCGCTGGCCGTGCTTGCGGGTTGTGCCGCTGCACCGGGCGAGCCGCTGGGCGATTCGGTCATCGGCGCCAAGGCGATCCGCGAACTCGAAACGCGGAGCGGCGGACGGCTCGGCATCGCGGTCGTCGACGCGCGGGGAAAGCTGCTTTCCGCCGATCGCGGCCATGAACGCTTTGCCATGTGCTCGACCTTCAAGCTGCTGCTCGCGGGGCAGGTGCTCGAACGCGCGGCGAAAGGCGTGTCGCTCCGCACGCCGCTCGCGTTCACGCGCGCCGACCTCGTGTCCTATTCGCCCGGCACCGAAAAGCTGGTGGGGGCGGACGGCAAGGGCACGCAGCGGCTGGGATTCGCGGCGCGCGATGCCGTCGTGCTGAGCGACAACACCGCGGCAAACCTGATCCTGACGCAGATCGGCGGCCCGGCGGCTTTCACCGCCGCCGTTCGCCGCGCGGGCGACGAGGTGACGCGGCTCGACCGGAACGAGCCCGAACTCAACGAAAATGCGCTGGGCGACGAGCGCGACACGACCAGCCCGATCGCCATGGCGACGAGCGCCGCATCCTATGTCTTCGGGGGGCGTCTCACACCCGATTATCGAAAGCAGTTGCGCGGCTGGATGATCGAAAGCGAAACCGGCCTCAAACGTATCCGCGCTGGCTTGCCGCAGGGCTGGATTGCCGGCGACAAGACCGGTTCGTGCGGCAACGCCTATAATGACGTCGCCTTCGTCGAGACGCCGGGCGGCGGGAAATATGTGATCGCCATCTATCTCGACCGCCCGGCGGTCAAGGGCGATGCCGCCAGCGCGATTATCGCCGAAGCCACGCGGATAACCGTCGCCGACTTGCTCGACTGAGCAGGCAGCTTGCATTTCGGCCCGCGCGCCGCCATATGCGCCGCGGGAGTCGGGCGGACGCAGTCTTCGCCAACCCGGTCAGGTCCGGAAGGAAGCAGCCGCAACGAATTCGCTGCGGGTCGTTCCGGCTCCCACCCTCACTACAGCGCCGGTTATTTTGTCCGTCACCCCGATCAAGTCGGGGGTGACGGGTTATTGGATTGGCTCGCCCCGCATTCCCCTTCGACAAGCGTGCTGCCGCCCCCTAAGACAAGTCCATGAGCGATTCCGCCGACGACGAACCGACGATGCTGGGCATGGATTTGCCGGAGACGCCCGCGCCTTCGGCCTCCTCCGGACCCTACCGCGTCCTCGCCCGCAAATACCGCCCGCAAACCTTCGCCGAACTGATCGGGCAGGATGCGATGGTGAAGACGCTGGGCAATGCGATCGCGCGCGACCGGCTGGCGCATGCGTTCCTGATGACCGGGGTGCGCGGGGTCGGCAAGACGTCGACCGCGCGCCTGATCGCGAAGGCATTGAACTGCATCGGCCCCGACGGGCAGGGCGGGCCGACGATCGACCCGTGCGGCGTGTGCGAACCGTGCCGCGCGATCACCGAGGGGCGCCATATCGACGTGATCGAAATGGACGCCGCGTCGAACACCGGCGTCGACGATGTGCGCGAGATTATCGAGGCGGTGCGCTACGCTGCCGTGTCGGCGCGCTACAAGATCTACATCATCGACGAAGTGCATATGTTGTCGCGTAACGCCTTCAATGCGCTTCTGAAAACGCTCGAAGAGCCGCCGCCGCACGTCAAATTCCTGTTCGCAACCACCGAGGTCAACAAGGTGCCGGTGACGGTGCTGTCGCGCTGCCAACGCTTCGACCTGCGCCGCATCACCCCCGACATGCTCTTCGCGCATTTCAGCGCGATCCTGCAAAAGGAAGGTGTGGAGGCCGAAGCGCCCGCGATCTGGCTGATCGCCAACGCCGCCGAAGGGTCGGTGCGCGACGGCCTGTCGATCCTCGATCAGGCGATTGCGCACGCCGACCTGGAATCGGGCGGAGCGGGCAGCGGCGGCAAGATCGGCGCCGATCAGGTGCGGACGATGCTCGGCCTGTCCGATCGCACGTCGATCGCGCAGTTGATGGCGACGATCCTCGACGGCGACGCGGGCGGCGCGATCGACCTTGCTCGCGCGCAATATGCGCTCGGCATCGAACCCGTCGCGATGGTGCGCGGGCTGATGGACCTGACCCACGCGATCACGCTCGCGAAAGTGTCGCGTCACGACGATCCCGCGCTGGCGGAGGCGGACCGCGAACGCATCGGCGACTGGGCAAAAAAGCTCGGTTTCGCGCCGCTCAACCGGCTTTGGCAGCTGCTCCTCAAGGGGCATGACGAGGTGCTTCGTGCGAACAATCCGCTCGAACATCTCGAAATGCTGCTGCTGCGCGTGATTTATGCCGCATCGATGCCCGATCCAGGCGAGCTGGCGAAGCTGCTCGAAAAGGGCGGCGTGCCGACGATGCCGCTCGCGACGCCCGCCGCGCCGGCGGTGCAGGGCGACATGGCGATGGCGGCGTCGCCCGAAGTCGCTTCGGAGGCACCGGCTGCCGAGGTGCCAGCGTCGGCGCTGACGATCGCGCAGATTCACCAGCTTCTCGAAACCTCGGGTAATCATCAGCTTGCGCGGCAAGTTTATGATGATCTCAAATTGATCGAGCTCGAGCCGGGGCTGCTGGTCTATATGCCGGTCCCGGCGCTCGACGGCGATTTTGCGCGGCGGCTCGGCGAGGCGCTGCTGACGCAGACCGGCAGCCGCTGGCAGGTTCGCGCCGGTGAGGGCGAGGCGCGACCCAGCCTCGGTCAGGTGCGTCAGGCGAAACTCGACGACAATGACGCGCGCATCCGCGAATTGCCGGTTGTAAAGGCCGCTCTGGCGGCTTTTCCCGACGCGAGGCTTGTCGAAGACGACGACAGTCGCCATAGGTCGAACCCATGAAATCGATCGAAGAAATGATGAAGGCAGCACAGGAAGCCGCCGCCACCGTTCAGGCCCAGATGCAGGAGGCGCAGGCGAAGCTCGACAGCGTCGAGGTCGAGGGCGTGTCCGGCGGCGGTCTGGTGAAGATCACCGCAACCGCCAAGGGCCGGATCAAGGCGATCCACATCGACGACAGCCTGATCGTCCCCGCCGACAAGCAGATGCTCGAAGACTTGCTCGCCGCCGCGTTCAACGACGCGCGCGAAAAGGCCGATCAGGCGAGCAACGAGGAAATGGGCAAGATGACGAGCGGCCTGCCGCTCCCCCCGGGCTTCAAGCTGCCGTTTTGATCCGGCGCCCAAACCCTCTGGGCCCGCGCTGTTCAGCGCCGCGACATTGAATGCGTGCGAAGTTACGCCATATTAGCGAAGAACCACCTATGAGAAGGGCGGTGTGTCCGGTCGCGGCGCCCGTCCAGGAGCCGTAATGACGCAATCTTATCCCCTTCTTCCGCTGCGTGACATCGTCGTTTTCCCGCACATGATCGTGCCGCTGTTCGTCGGCCGCGACCGCTCGGTCGCAGCGCTCGAAACCGCGATGGAAAGCGACAAGGAAATCTTCCTCGTCGCGCAGCTCGATCCGGGCGAAGACGATCCGCAGCGCGACGATCTCTATGACGTGGGCGTGATCGCCACCGTGCTGCAACTGTTGAAGCTGCCTGACGGCACCGTCCGCGTGCTCGTCGAGGGCAAGGAGCGCGCGAAGCTGCTGTCGCTCACCAATGAAGACAAGGCCGTGATGGCGAGTGTCAAGCCGATCGGCGACACGGTCGACGACAGCGTCGATACCGCGGCGCTGATGCGCTCGGTCGTCGACCAGTTCGAAAATTACGCCAAGCTCAACAAGAAGATGCCCGCCGAAACCGCGGTGCAATTGTCGCAGATCGAAGACGCGTCGCGTCTTGCCGATTCGGTTGCGGGCAATCTCAACATCAAGGTGTCCGACAAGCAGGCCTTGCTCGTCGAGGATGCGCCGTCGAAGCGGCTCGAAATGGTCTTCGCCTTCATGGAGGGCGAGCTTGGCGTGCTGCAGGTCGAAAAGAAGATCCGCGGCCGCGTGAAGCGCCAGATGGAAAAGAGCCAGCGCGAATATTATCTGAACGAGCAATTGAAGGCGATCCAGCGCGAGCTCGGCAACGACAATGGCGAGGGCGGCGACGACCTTGCCGAACTCCAGCTCAAGATCGACAGCCTCAAAATGTCGAAGGAAGCCAAGGCCAAGGCGAGCGCCGAGCTCAAGAAGCTCCGCGCGATGGCGCCGATGTCGGCCGAGGCGACCGTCGTGCGCAACTATCTCGACACGCTGATCGGCCTGCCGTGGGGCAAGAAGTCGAAGCTCAAGAAAGACATCGCCAAGGCGCAGGCGGTCCTCGACGACGACCATTATGCGCTTGAAAAGGTCAAGGACCGGATCGTCGAATATCTGGCGGTACAGGCGCGTACCAACAAGCTGAAGGGCCCGATCCTCTGCCTCGTCGGTCCTCCGGGCGTCGGCAAGACCTCGCTCGGCCGCTCGATCGCGAAGGCGACGGGCCGCGAATTCGTGCGCCAGTCGCTCGGCGGTGTGCGCGACGAGGCCGAAATCCGCGGCCACCGCCGCACCTATATCGGCTCGCTGCCGGGCAAGATCGTGACGAACCTCAAGAAGGCCGGCACGATGAACCCGCTGTTCCTGCTCGACGAGATCGACAAGCTCGGCCAGGATTTCCGCGGCGATCCGGCTTCGGCGCTGCTCGAGGTGCTCGACCCCGAACAGAATGGCAAGTTCCAGGACCATTATCTGGAGGTCGACGTCGACCTGTCGGACGTGATGTTCGTGACGACCGCAAACTCGCTGAACCTGCCGCAGCCGTTGCTCGACCGCATGGAGATCATCCGGCTCGAAGGTTACACCGAGGACGAGAAGGTCGAGATCGCGAAGCTGCACCTGATCGCGAAGCAGGTCGAGGCGCACGGGCTGAAGGCCGGCGAATTCGAGCTGACCGAAGAGGGGCTGCGCGACCTCATCCGCTATTACACGCGCGAGGCCGGCGTTCGTACGCTCGAGCGCGAGATTGCGCGTCTGGCGCGCAAGGCGCTGCGCCGCATTCTCGAGGGCAAGGCGACCAGCGTCACCGTGACCCCCGACAATCTGTCCGAATTCGCGGGCGTGCGGAAATTCCGCCACGGCATGGGCGATCTGGAAGACCAGGTCGGTGCGGTAACGGGCCTCGCCTGGACCGAAGTCGGCGGCGAGCTGCTGACGATCGAGGCTGTGACGGCATCGGGCAAGGGGCAGGTGCGCACCACCGGCAAGCTCGGCGAAGTGATGACCGAATCGGTGCAGGCCGCGCTGTCGTTCGTGAAGGCGCGCGCGCCCGCTTATGGCATCAAGCCCAGCCTGTTCGCGCGCAAGGACATCCATATCCACTTGCCCGAAGGCGCGGTGCCGAAGGACGGCCCGTCGGCCGGCGTCGGCATGGTGACTGCGATGATTTCGACGCTGACCGGCATTGCGGTGCGCCGCGATGTCGCGATGACCGGCGAAGTGACGCTGCGCGGCCGTGTGCTCGCGATCGGGGGCCTCAAGGAAAAGCTGCTCGCGGCGCTGCGCGGCGGCATCAAGACCGTGCTGATCCCCGAGGAAAATGAGAAGGACCTCGTTGAAATCCCGGCGAATATCACGAGCGGGCTGAAGATCATCCCGGTCAGCCATGTCGACCAGGTGCTGGCCGAAGCGCTGGTATCGCCGGTCGTTCCGATCGAATGGACCGAGGCCGACGAACTCGCCGCCTCGCCGCCGATCGCGCCCGGAAGCGATCCCGAGACGACGATTCGACACTGAGTCGGGACGGCTTGACGGCAATTCGCCCCAAATTCGTCGCAAAATCGACGTTTTGGGGCGTTTTTCGCCCTTTTTTGCTTTGACAAGCCGGGGTTAAACATCGTTAGTGACGCGCCATGGCTTCGGGCCATGAGAATCACTTAAACCAACCATATTGCAGGGGTTCCTTAGGCATGAACAAACAAGACCTGATCGCCGCCGTCGCTGACTCGAGCGGCCTGACCAAGGGTGACGCGAGCAAGGCCGTCGAGGCCGTGTTCGACGCGATCACCGGTTCGCTCAAGAAGGGCGGCGAAGTCCGTCTCGTCGGCTTCGGCACCTTCGCGGTCAGCAAGCGCAAGGCATCGACCGGTCGCAACCCGCGCACCGGCGAAACGATGACCATCGCGGCGTCGAACCAGCCGAAGTTCAAGGCCGGCAAGGCCCTCAAGGACGCCGTCAACTAAGTTGGCCGCAGCCTTTTGGTAAAAACATCTCGGGCCGTGGCGCAAGCTGCGGCCCGATTTGCATTTGCTGGGCGATTTGCGTGAAGATTGAACAAATGCCCGTTGCAATCACCGTCGCAGCGACTATGGACGTCCGGCTTTCGGACGTCGGCCCCATGGCCTGCACCGGACGGGCGCGTAGCTCAGCGGTAGAGCACACCCTTCACACGGGTGGGGTCACAGGTTCAATCCCTGTCGCGCCCACCATGGCTTTTCTGGCCATGTCTCGAACCAGAACCGGGGATGACCCGGCCATTCATCGCCTATTCAATGCCTTCGCATTAAAGAAACGGCCATGATCCGAACGCTGACCCTTTCCCTCATCTCTGCGGCGCTGCTTTCCGCCGGCATGCCCGCGGCTGCGCGCGGCGACCGCGACCAGGACAATCTGCGCGAAGCGGCCGCGCAGGGGCAGGTGATCCCGCTCAACAAGCTGATCGCCGACGTGAAATCGCGCGCGCCTTACAGTAGCATGACCTATCTCGGCGGACCGCAGTTCGACGCCGGGCGGATGATCTATGCGCTCAAATTCATGGATGGCAGCCAGGTGGTCGTCGTCTATGTCGATGCGCGCACCGGCCGGATCGTCGGCCGCAAACCCTGACCTAATTTTCGCCGGCGGCTCATCGCAACGAGATTTTGCGATGATCGTCCGGACTTGATACACAGTCGAAACATGCGGCCGGGCTGCCCGGCGCGCAACGGAAAGGCGCCTGAATGCGGATTTTGATTGTCGAAGACGAACCCACGCTGGGACCGCAGCTCAAGGCAACGCTTGAGGGCGCCGGCTATGCCGTCGATCTCGCGACCGATGGCGAGGACGGCCACTTCCTCGGGTCGACCGAAAATTACGATGCCGCGATCCTCGATCTCGGCCTGCCCGAAATCGACGGGCTGACCGTGCTCGATCGCTGGCGCCGCGAAAAGCGCAATTTCCCGGTGCTCGTGCTGACCGCGCGCGACAGCTGGTCCGACAAGGTCGCCGGGCTCGACGCCGGCGCCGACGATTATCTCGCCAAGCCGTTCCAGACCGAAGAGCTGATCGCACGGCTGCGCGCACTCATTCGCCGCGCCGCGGGCAACGCGTCGAGCGAGCTGATCGCGGGCGACGTCCGGCTCGACACGCGCTCGGGCCGGGTCACGCTGGGCGGTGCGCCGGTGAAGCTGACCGCGCAGGAATATAAGCTGCTGTCCTACCTGCTCCATCACAAGGGCAAGGTCGTGTCGCGGACCGAATTGATCGAACATATCTATGATCAGGATTTCGACCGCGATTCGAACACGATCGAAGTCTTCGTGACGCGCATCCGCAAGAAGCTCGGCGCCGACATCATCACGACGATCCGCGGGCTCGGCTACCAGCTCGACGATCCGCAGGGATAAGATGGCCGAAGCCGACGTCGCCCCGGCGGTCGCTACAGACCCGGACGCGGCGGAAAAACCGGCGGCGCTGACCAGCCGCATCACCGGTTCGCTCGCGCGGCGCATGATCGCGATCGCGGCGCTGTGGATTTCGGTGCTGCTGATCGGCGGCGGCTTCGCGCTCGACCGGGTGTTGACCGGTGCGATTACGCGCAACTTCGATTCGAGCCTCGAATATGTGCTGATCGCGATGATCCGCTCGTCCGAAATCGGCCCCGACGGCGAGGTGCGGCTGATCGAACCGCTCGGCGACCAGCGCTTCCTCGAACCCTATAGCGGCCTCTATTGGCAGATCAGCGGCGGGAATCAGGAGCCCTATCGCTCGCGCTCGCTGTGGGAGCGCACGCTGAAGGCGCCCGCGCCGCATATCGACAACCAGATCCACACCTATGACAGCACCCAGTTTCCCGACGAGGAACTGCGCGTACTCGAACGCAACGTCATCCTGCCGGGCAGCAAGACCAACTGGCGCTATCAGATCGCGCAATCGCGCGAGGCGCTCGACGTCCAGGTCGGCGCGGTGCGTTCGACGCTGATCCCCAGCCTTGCGCTGCTTGGCCTCGGCCTCATCATCCTTGCCGCGCTCCAGACCTTTTACGGTCTCTGGCCGCTGCGGCATATCCGCCGCGCGATCGCGGCAATGCGCGGTGGGCAGAATCGCCGCGTCGATGCACCGCTGCCGCTCGAAGTGCAGCCGATGGTCGACGAACTCAATGCGCTCCTCGCGCATAATGAAAAGCAGGCCGAAGAGGCGCGGCTCCATGCCGGCAATCTGGCCCACGCGCTGAAAACCCCGCTCACCGTTCTCGTCAACAGCGCCACCAGTTCGGATTCCGACCTGGCCGAAACGGTTCGGCGCGAAGCGGCGACGATGCAGCGGCAGGTCGATCATCACCTCGCGCGCGCGCGCGCCGTCGGCCGCCGCGGAGCGGCGCAGGCCCGCGCGGTCGTCTGGGACAGCGTCGAAAGCGTGTCGCGCGCCGTCGCCGCGCTTTATCCGGGCGTCCGGCTCGACGCCGAGGGCGACCGGCAGCTGGTCGCCCGGGTCGAGCGGCAGGATCTCGACGAACTGGTTGGAAACCTGCTTGAAAATGCCGCCAAATATGGCGGAGGCAGTGTCTTCGTGACGATCGGGCACGAGGCGGGCATGGCGGAAATCCTTATCGAGGACGATGGCGCCGGCATTTCGCCGGTCGATCGCGTCCGCATTTTCGATCGCGGCGTCCGGCTCGACAGCGGCAAGCCGGGAACCGGGCTCGGCCTCGCGATCGTCCGCGATGTTGCGGAGATTTACGGCGGGAGCATCGCGCTCGAGGAGAGCGAGGATCTGGGCGGGTTGCTGGTGCGGCTGCGATTGCCGGCGGGGTAGGGCGGCGGCTGTTTTGGGGTGGCTAGCTGCCACTCCCAATATTCGTCATCCCGGACTTGATCCGGGATCCATCGCGGCGCTGAAGGCGTGGACCCCGGATCAAGTTCGGGGTGACGATGATGGATGGGGCAGATTCCGGTCGCTTTTGGACGTCGTCGTCGACTAATCCGCTGCGAAGCCCAGCGCAGATCAGTCGTCACCCAGTCGCACGAACCGTATCTGCCCTTCGGCGCGGTGCAGCGTCAGTCCGCGTTCGGTCTTCTCGGCGCAGGCCCCCTCGAAATCGACCACACCGATATCGTTGGGTTCGATGATCACGCGCAGCTTGCCGCCGTCGGCTTCGGTCAGCTCGTAGCGCGGAGCGGTGATCCCGTAGATCGGTTCGCGCACTTCGACCCAGCGCGGGATGCGCCGGTCGTCTTCGGGCATCGTCCAGCCATAGTCCTGCGTATAATCCTCGACCGGATCGCCGCGGTCGAACCCGATCACAAAGTCCACGCCGGCAATTCCCCGGCCGTTCGGCCATGTGACAAGCAGCGTGGGCACGGCGCCGTCGACCTCGATCGGCGGGCCCTTTTTCATCGCGGGCGGCACCGGTTTTGGGTCGGTGGTCAGGCAGATGGTGTCGCCGCGCATCTCCCACCGTCCCTCGGCGCGTTCGTCGAGCGCGCCCGCGGCGAGTACATATTGGAACCGGCCGTCGTTGCGGATGAGCAGGCCGCCACCGACATCGGGGCCTTCGGCAAGGCTATATTCGCCGACGAAGGGTGAATCCTGCGCGGCGGCCGGGGCCGCGACCAGCGCAGCGGCAAGAAGGAGCGTTCGCATCGCGCGACCATGCGCCGGCCAAGCGTCCGATGCCAGCCTCTTTCCACAATGCGCCCCACCTGCTAGGCGCCCGCGCCATGTCCCAGAAGCATCCCGACCGCCGTACCTTCGCCATCATCTCGCACCCTGACGCGGGCAAGACGACGCTGACCGAGAAATTGCTCGTCGCGGGCGGCGCCATCCATATGGCGGGCGAGGTCAAGGCACGCGGACAAGCGCGACGCGCGCGCTCCGACTGGATGAAGATCGAGCAGCAGCGTGGCATTTCGGTCACCTCGTCGGTCATGACGTTCGAGCATGACGGCCTCGTCTTCAACCTGCTCGACACGCCGGGGCACGAGGATTTCAGCGAGGATACCTATCGCACGCTGACCGCCGTCGACAGCGCGGTGATGGTGATCGACGCCGCGAAGGGCATCGAACCGCAGACGCTCAAGCTGTTCGAGGTCTGCCGCCTGCGTTCGGTGCCGATCATCACCTTCGTCAACAAGGTCGACCGTGAGGGGCTGCCGCCGTTCGAACTGCTCGACGAGGTGGCCGACCGCCTTGCGCTCGACGTCTGCCCGATGAACTGGCCCGCGGGCATGGGCGGGCAGTTCGAGGGGATTTACGACCTCGTCGATCCCGCGATCATGAAACCCGGCGGCGACGCCTCGCGCATGTATGAAGGCGATCGTGTCGGCGTGTCGGGCCTCGACGATGCGGCGCTCGCCGCACAGCTCAGCGCCGACGCGCTCGCGCATCTCAAGGAAGAGACCGAACTGGCGTCGGCCTGTTACGCGCCCTTCGATGCAGCCGCCTATCGCAATGGCGACCTTACGCCGGTCTATTTCGGATCGGCGCTCAAGGAGTTCGGCGTCGTCGATCTGCTTAACGCGCTGGCCAGCCACGCGCCGGGACCGGGCGCGCAGCCCGCCGAGCCCGCGCCGGTGCAGCCCGACGACGATGCCGTCACCGGCTTCATCTTCAAGGTGCAGGCGAACATGAATCCCGCGCACCGCGACCGCATCGCCTTCATGCGCCTCTGCTCGGGCAAGTTCGAGCGCGGGATGCGATTGATGCAGGGCGGGACGGGCAAGGCGATCGCGATCAGCCGTCCGATGCTGTTCCTCGCGCAGGACCGCGAAATGGCCGAGGAGGCCTATCCGGGCGATATCATCGGCATTCCGAACCATGGCACGCTGAGGGTCGGGGACACGCTCTCCGAACGCACCGACATCACGATCACCGGCCTGCCGAACTTCGCGCCCGAAATCCTTCGCCGCGTCGCGCTCGTCGACCCGACCAAGACGAAGCAGCTTCGCAAGGCGCTCGACGACATGGCCGAGGAAGGGATCATCCAGGTCTTCTACCCCGAAATCGGGTCGAACATGATCGTCGGCGTCGTCGGCCAGCTGCAATTGGAGGTGCTGATCAGCCGACTCGAGGCCGAATATAAGGTCGAGGCGAAGCTCGAGCAGTCGCCGTGGGACACCGCGCGCTGGATCGCGAGCGACGATGCCGCGGCGCTGAAAGCCTTTCAGGCCGATCACCGCGGCGCATCGGCCACCGACCGCGACGGCGCGCCGGTGTTCATGGCCAAGGATGCGTGGGAAGTCGGCTATGTCACGCAGCGCCACCCCGCGATCCGCTTCACCGCGACCAAGGAACGCGTTTTCGCCGACGCGGGTTGATCGCTTCGCCCATTTCCGCCACCATGACGTCACTTTCGGCAGAGGTGGGGGTATCGATGCGCGGATGGATCTTGGCGCTCGCAGCCATTGCGAGCAGCGCGCCGGTGGTGGCGCAAGGACAGATCAAACTGCCGATCGCGCCCGGCTTTTGGACCAACGACACCGAAAAATGCGCGACCGTCCATCATGGCTATGTGTTCGACGGAAAGCGCTGGGGAGCGCTCTATTATTACGGACCCGGCGGGTCGATGGGGCCGGCGGCCGAACTTCAGCCGATTACGCAGGCGCGCGCCGTCGCAGGCGGATTCACCCAGATGCAGTTCGGGGGTTATGATGGCGCCGGCTATATGCGGCTCAAGCTCGCCGGAACCGACCGGGCGCTCTACCGTGTCGGCGCACCGTTCCGCGACGAAATCCAGGAGACCGACGAGACGCTGATCCGTCGCAGTCTGGCTTCGTTGTCGCCGAAGATGAAGGCGGCGATGAAACGGTTCGCGCCCGCCGTCGTCAAATAAGGCTGAGCAGGTCGGCGGGCGCGGCGGCGCCGTCGTCTTCCTCATCCTCTTCGCCCTCGAACTTGCTGAGCGTCACCCCGAGCAGGCGGATGCCCTGTTCGGTGGGGAGCAGGGGGGCGAGGATCGCTTCGCCGGCGGCGAGCAGCGAATTGCCGTCGAGGATCGGTGCGGCGACCGACTTCGCCCGCGTGATCGTGCGGAAATCGGCGTAGCGCAGCTTGAGCGTCACAGTGCGCCCGCGCGCACCCTTTTTGGCCGCGCGGTCCCACACGACGGTGCAGACATGCGCGAGCGCCTCGCGGATTTCGGTGTCGGTGATCAGGTCGTTGAAGAAGGTGCGCTCGCCGCCCAGCGATTTCAGCGGGCGGTTCGATTTGACGCGGCGATGGTCGATCCCGCGTGCGAGATTATAGAGCCATTCGGCGCTATTGCCGAAATGCTCGGCCAGCCACAGCGGGTCCTTTGCCGCAAGATCGGCGCCCGAAAAGACGCCGAGCCCTTCCATCTTCGCCGAGGTGACCGGGCCGATGCCGTGGAAGCGGCGGATCGACAATGTCTGGACGAACGCCGCGCCCTTTCCGGGCGGGATGACGGTCAGGCCGTCGGGTTTGTTCTGGTCCGACGCGAGCTTGGCGATGAATTTGTTGTACGAGACGCCTGCGGAGGCGGTGAGGCCCGTTTCGGCGCGGATGCGCTGGCGGATCAGTCGGGCGGTCGCCGTCGCGCTGCCGAGGCCGGCCCTGTCGGCGCTCACGTCGAGATAGGCCTCGTCGAGCGACAAGGGCTCGACCTCGTCGGCATAGTCGCGAAAGATCGCGCGAATCTGGTGCGAGATATCGCGATAGACCTCGAAGCGCGGAGGCACGAAGATCAGCCCGGGGCACTGGCGCTTCGCGGTGATGCTCGGCATCGCCGATCGCACCCCGAACTTGCGTGCCTCGTAGCTGGCGGCGGCTACAACGCCGCGGCGCGACGATCCGCCGACTGCGACAGGCTGGCCGCGCAGCGCGGGATCGTCACGCTGCTCGACCGACGCGTAAAAGGCATCCATGTCGACATGGATGATCTTGCGGACGGGGGTGTCCGCGCCGTCATCGGGTCCCTGATCTCCGCCGTCGTGCACGACACACTTTTAACATGTTGCCATGATGTTCTCAATGGCGCGCTTGACGGGGGGCGATCAAACTGGCAATCGCCGCCGACCTTGGAGATGCGGGTATAGCATAGTGGTAATGCTCTAGCCTTCCAAGCTAGCTAGGCGGGTTCGATTCCCGCTACCCGCTCCAGGATTTTCCCGAACCCTTATCCAGCCGGCTCGACGCCCAGCAGCTCGACCGTGAACAGCAGCGTTGCGCCGCCCGGGATCGGTCCCTTGCCGTCGGGGCCGTAGGCGAGCTGCCAGGGGATCGCGAGTTCGACCTTGTCGCCGACACTCATCAGCGCGACGCCTTCCTGCCACCCGGCGATCACGCGGTTGAGCGGAAAGGTCGTAGGTTCGCCGCGCCGCACCGAGCTGTCGAATTCCTGCCCGTCGGTGAAGGTGCCGACATAGTGGACCGTGACCTCGTCGGTCGGACCGGGGCGCGCGCCGCTGCCGTCGCCGGCGATGCGGCGCCAGCGCAGCCCGCTGGGCCTGGAGCGCCAGCCGTCGACGCCGCTGCGCTCGGCAAGCGCCGCCATCTGCGTGTTGAGCCAGGCGGTGCCGGCGGGCGCGGGCGTTCCGGCGGGCTGGCCATGGGCAACCGACGAAAGGCATAGCGCGGCGGCCGCGGTGGCGAACAGCCGATTGAGCGATGATACAGGCATGAAAACTCCCTCGAACGATAGGTGCATAAACGCATCGCGGGCGCGATAGGCAAGGGGCTATCTGCCGCCTGCCCGGAACTTTAGCGCGGCGGTATCGTTATGGCTTTGTATCGACAATCAATGATTTGAGGCGCGGCCGCAGGCCGTTTCCCCCTCGAAAGCCGCGCGCTTTCGAAGCCGGTGCCGCGTGTCAGTGCAAGGAGACGTCAGATGTTCAAATGGGCTTTGATCTTTGCGGTGATCGCGCTGCTGGCCGCCGTTCTCGGTTTCGGCGGCGTCGCGGGTGCCGCGGCGGGGATCGCCAAGATCCTGTTCTTCGTCGGCCTGGCGCTGGTCGTGCTGTTCCTGATCCTGGGTTCGGCCGCGGCGCGCAAGGTGACGTAAAAAAATGCAGCGCGGCGGGAACCATTCGGTACCCGCCGCGTTTCATTAATCTGCTTGATCGAAAGAAAGAGTAGGATTTGACTTCTGTCTTCGGACGAAGTCTAGGGAGCCCCGCCGCAGAAATGCGACGGGGCTTACTTGTTTCTACGCCGGAAACGCCGCGCGAACCTGGCGTTCGAGCACCGCGAGCGGGATGCGCCCCGCGCCCAGCACGACATCGTGAAAGCGTTTGACGTCGTAACCCGGACGGCCCGACACCTCGTCGCGGATGCGGCTGATCGCGATCTGGCCGACCTTGTACGAACAGGCCTGTCCCGGATAAACGATATAGCGGTCGATCTCGGTGCGCGCGGCGCTCGGCGACTGCGACGAATTTTCCACCATATAATCGATCGCCTGTTCGCGGCTCCAGCCCATCGCGTGGAGGCCCGTGTCGACGACGAGGCGCGAGGCGCGGAAGGCATAGGAGGCGAGGTAGCCGATCTTGCCGAGCGGATCGTCGGCATACATGCCCAGCTCGTCGGCGACCTGTTCGGCATAGAGGCCCCAGCCTTCGCCATAGGCGGTAACCGACGCGGCCTGCCGGTAAAGCGGCAGCTCGGCGTCCTCGAACTTCAGTGCGCCCTCGAACAAATGCCCCGGCGCGCCCTCGTGCCAGGCGAGCGTCGGCAGCGTATAGCGCGGCCATTCGGCGGTATCGCGCAGGTTGATGAAGAAGATGCCGGGGCGCGAGCCGTCGGGGGTTCCCGCCTGCGCCGACCCGCCGGGCGCGCCGATCTCGATCTCGGGCGGCACGCGCCGGATTTCATAGGGCGCCTTGGGCAGCCGGCTGAACATTTGCGGCAATTTGCTGCGAATGGTGACGAGCAGGCCGTTGAGATAGGCGAGCATCTCGGCGCGCCCCGCGTCGTCGTTGGCGAAGAGCTGGCCTTCCGCCTTGCCGAGTGCGTTCAGCCGGTCGCGGATGCTGCCATCCTTATAGCCCTGCGCCTTCAGCAAAACGTCCATTCGCGCGGTCAGGTCGGCGACCTGTTCGCGCCCGATGCGGTGGATTTCGGCGGCGCCGAGGCTCGTCGTCGTATGCTGCGCAAGCGTTGCGGCATAATAGGCCTCGCCGTCGGGCAGGCGCTTCACGCCCGCGTCGGTTCCGGCGCGCGGCAGCAGGGCGGTTAGCGCGTCGATCTGGCGGGTCAGCGCGGCGCGGATCGGGCCTTCGAACACCGCCGCGGCGCTTTCGCCATAGCCCGCAAGTCCGATCGCGGCGCTGCGTTTCGCGATCGAGGCGACGAGCGTCTTGCCCGCGACATCGCCGTCGCGAAGCCGTGCCAGCTGCTGGAGCGCCTGATCGAGGATGAAGCGCGGGGCGACGACGCCCATCGCGGCATTTGCCTCGACGATGCCCGTATCGGCGTCGAACAGCGCCGGGATCGCCTGCAACCGCGCCATATAGGCATCCGCATCGGCCTTGGTCTCGACCGGATGCTGGCTGTCGAGAAAGGTGCTGACGCCGGTGTAGAAGCCGCCGAGCTGGGTCACGCCATAGGGGCCGGGGCGATGCCCGAAACCGCCGGTGTGATAGGTGAAGCGCGCGAGCTTCTGCCGCGTCACCAGATCGAATTCGGCGCTGTCGTGTGCGATCCGGGCGCTGGCGCCGAGCGTATCGGCCTTGATCGCACGCACCGCGGCAAGGTCGCTGTCGATCCGCCGCGTGCGCGCGTCGCGCGCTGCGGGCGACCAGTCGGGAAACTGCGCCCGCAGCGCGGCGCGGGCGCCGGTGTCGATGCCGAGCGAGGTCGCGCGTGTCGGATCGTCGCGCAGTCCCTGTTCGAACTGCGCTGACAGAAGTTCGTCGACGCGCGTATCGGCGGAGCCTGCCGCAGCGGCCGCCGGACCAGCCATCGAGACAGCAGCGAGGCCGCCCATTCCGGCCAGAATTGTACGTCGGTCGGGCGCGTATTCAGTCATGCGATTCTCTCCCCGGGGATTTTGAATAAGCCTAGGGCTGGCGATCGGGCGCTGCAACATGACGATGATTTTGCATCACTTTGCCGTGCATCGGGAACGGCCGGGCGGTTCGTTCCTGCCGCGCCATTGCCAGCGGGCGCTCCAATCCGAATGGCTCGCTTCGCGACGACAGGAGGGGGTTCGGGGCGATGACGAGAAGATATCTTGCTGCGGCAATATGCGCGGCCATGCTGCTGCCGGGGTGCAGCGATGCCAAGCCGGGAGCGGAGAGCCAGGGGGCGACACCCGCCCGGACCGTTCAGCAAGGCGGCGGCGAGCCCTATGCGTTGCTCGGTACCGAGGTCTGGGACGTTCCCGATCCGGCTTCGGGGCGGGATTATCAGGTCTTCGTCAGCCTGCCTGCATCCTATGCGAAGGAACCCGCGCGCCGCTACCCGGTGCTCTATGTCACCGACGCCGACTATGCCTTTCCGCTAGTTCGCCAGATCGCGCGGCGGCTGAACGTCGAGCGGCCGCAGCTGCGCGATTTCATCCTCGTCGGCCTGTCCTACGCGAAGGGCGACGATCCGGTGCAGAGCCGGCGGCGCGACTATACGCCGACCGCGCGCGGGCCGAGCGACGCCCCGGCCGGCGCGGTGCATGGCGAGGGCGCCGCCTATCAAGACTATCTGCGCGATCGGGTCCTGCCCTTCGTCGCTGGCCGCTATCGTACCGATCCGGCGCAAAAGCTGTTTCTCGGCCATTCCTACGGCGCATTGCTGGGAACGCAGATCCTGTTCACCGACCCCGCAATGTTCGACGGCTATATCCTCGGCAGCCCGTCGCTGTGGTATGATAAAAAACATATGTTCGCGGTCGAAAAGACCTATGCGGCGGCGCACCGCGACCTGCCGGCGAAAGTCTATGTCTACACCGGCGAATATGAGGGGATGCGCCCTGGCGACGCGCGGTACAACCAGACGGTCGACCTCGTCGGCGACAGCCGCACCTTGGTCGCGACGCTGGAAGGGCGCGGTTATCCGGGGCTGGCTATCCGTTCGGACGTGCTGAACGACGAGGATCATGTCTCGGTCGCGCCGCGCGGCTTTACCAAGGGGTTGCAATATCTGCTGGCGGTGCCGCTTGCCGCCAAATGAACGGCGCGCCGCTTTTGCGACATGTTGCGACATTTTTTCGTCGATCCGGCAATTCCTTGGGACAAGTGGCACGTAGAACGCCTTCATCGGGACCGGGCCTCTCCCCTCCACGGGTCCCATGAAGGAGTTCATGACGTGAAGAAAATCTCTCTTTTGACGCTGGGGGCGGCGCTGATCGCCGCGCCCGTTCTCGCCGCTCCCGGCGGCGACCGCAATGCCACCCAGACGCGCACCGAGGCGCAGGCCAAGGCTGCGGACATGTTTGCGAAGATGGACGTCAACAAGGACGGCAAGCTCGACGCCGCCGACCGCGCCGCGAAGCATGCCGAAATGCAGGCGAAGCGTTTCGCATCGCTCGACGCCAATTCGGACGGCAGCATCAGCAAGGCCGAATGGGACCAGCATGGCGCCGACCGCGCCGCCAAGCGCGCCGAACGCAAGGAAAAGCGCGTTGCCGCGGGCGAAGCCGGCGAAGGCAAGCGCGACGGCATGCGCGGCCATCATGGCAAGCGTGGCGGCCACGGGATGCGCGGCGGTCATGGCGGCTGGATGAAGGCCGACGCCGACGGCGACAAGGCGATCAGCCAGGCCGAGTTCCAGACCGCGGCACTCGCCCGCTTCGACGCCGCCGATGCCAACAAGGACGGACAGGTGACGGCCGAGGAACGCCAGGCGCAGCGCGGTGCATGGCGCGCCAAGCGCGGCGCGGCACCGACTGCTCCCGCCAACCCCTGAGCCATTTGGCGGGGGCTGGTGCGAAGCGTGGCGCCTTCCTCCCCCTCCCGGCATTGCCTTTGCCGCCGGTCCCTGCCAGCTATCGCCCATCGGCCCCTCGCGGCCGATGGGCGAACTAGCATCAATTTTTGACGGAAACCTCATGACCGACAGCGACACGCCCCGCATTCTCCTGATCGACGACGAACCGTCGATCCGCGAGCCGCTGGGCGAATATCTGACCGCACAGGGTTTTGCGGTGACCGACGCCGCGAGCGCGGCCGAGGCGCGCTCGGTGCTGCGCGCGCAGGGGGTCGACCTTGTCGTCAGCGACATCATGATGCCGGGCGAGGACGGGCTGTCGCTGACCCGCCACCTGCGCGAGACGAGCAATATTCCCGTCATCCTGCTGACCGCGCGTGCCGAGGATACCGAGCGCATTATCGGGCTCGAGATCGGCGCCGACGACTATGTCGTCAAACCCTTCAACCCGCGCGAGCTGGTCGCGCGCATCCGCACCGTGTTGCGCCGGACGCAGCAGGGCGGCCGCGCGCTCGACGGGGGCGGGACCTGCTACGCCTTTGGCGACTGGGTGCTGCGCGAGGTCGAGCGGGTGCTGGTCGATGCCGACGGCAACGAGGTCGCGCTGTCGTCGGGCGAATATCACCTGCTCCACGCGCTTGTCCGCCATCCGCGGCAGGTCATGAGCCGCGACCGGCTGCTCGATATGGTGCGCGGCCGCGAAGCCGATATTTTCGACCGCGCGATCGACAATCTGGTCAGCCGCCTGCGCAAGAAGATCGAGGTCGATGCCGCGCATCCGCAGATCGTGAAAACCGTGTGGGGCGGGGGCTATACGCTCGCCTGCGAGGTCAAGCGCATGGGGCCGGCGGCATGAAATTCCGCCTCTGGCCCAAAAGCCTCGTCGGCCAGCTCGTCTTTGCGGTCGCGGTGATGTTGTTCGTCGCGCAGGCGATCAATTTCGTGCTGCTGTCGCGCGGCATGCGGCAGCAGGCGCTGGCGCATGGCGGCGGCATGGCGGTCGCGCGCGTGATCGACGCGATCGAGCGCGATCGGCGCGGCGATTTCAGGCGCCCGCAAAACGACGAAGAAGCGCGCGAGCGCGCGCAGAAACTTGTGATCTCGGACACGATGCCGCCGGTGCCTGTCGGCGCGGTCCGGCTGCCCGACCTTGCCAAATATGTCAGCGGCCTGCTCGACGAGACGAATATCCGTGTCGAATCGGTAGACGCATGGGCGCTTCCGCCGCGCGAACGCCAGCGCTTGCGGCGGCCGGAATTCCCCGACCGCGCCGTCATCGTCGTGGCAAAGGTCGACGGGCGCTATTTCGCCGTGCGCACGCGCATTGCCGTCGGCGGCAATCGCCTGCAGGGCTTCCTCGTCTGGCAGACGCTGTCGCTCTATCTGTTGCTGCTCGTCCCGATCATGCTGATCGCTTACCGCGCGGCGCGGCCGCTGCGCGACCTGACGCGTGCGGCGCGCGCCAATCCGGCGCTGCGCGATGCCGAACCGCTCGAGGAAGAGGGGCCGTCCGACGTTCGCGACCTGATCGCCGCCTTCAACGCCTATCGCAGCCGCATTGCAACGATGCTTTCGGACAAGGACCGGATGCTCGGCGCGGTCGGCCACGACCTGCGTACCCCGCTTGCCAGCCTGCGCGTGCGCGTCGAACAGGTCGAGGATGATCAACTGCGCGACAAGATGATCGCGAGCATCGAGGAAATGACTGCGATGCTGAGCGACATATTGGCGCTGGCGCGGTCGGGCGCGGGGACCGAGGCGGTGGAACGCATGCCGCTGCGCGACCTGATCGGCGAACTGGCGGCCGATTATCAGGAGCGCGGCAAGGATGTGACCGTCAGCGGGGTCGCCGGCGTCGCCGTGCTGGCGCGGCCGATGCTGCTCAAGCGCGCGCTTCGCAACCTTGCCGACAATGCGCTTGCTTACGGCCAGCGTGGCCGGCTCTCGGTGACCGCGGAGGCGGGGCGCGCGCGGATCATCGTATCCGACGACGGCCCCGGGCTGACCGAGGAGCAGATCCGCACGCTCGTGGAACCCTTTGCGCGCGGCGAGCAATCGCGCAACCGCGCGACGGGCGGCGCGGGCCTCGGCCTGTCGATCGCGCGCGATATCGCCGAGGGCGAGGGCGGAAGCCTGGCGCTGTGCAACCGTCCCGGCGGCGGGCTCGACGCGATCATAGAGCTGCCGGTTCAGGCCTGACGACCCGCGCGTTTATGCGGCGGTGACTTCCAGCCCGCGCTGGACGGCCGGCCGGGCGAGGCCGGTATCGAGCCAGCGCTGGACATGCGTAAAGCGGTCGAAGCCGACGATCTCGCGCGCGTCGTAGAAACCGATGAGGTTGCGGACCCAGCCGAGCAGCGAGATATCCGCGATGCTGTAGTCGGCGCCCATCACCCAGTCGCGGCTCGCGAGCCGCTCGTCGAGGACGCCGAGGAGGCGAGCCGACTCCGCCGCGTAGCGGTCGCGCGGGCGCTTGTCCTCATAGTCGCGGCCGGCGAATTTGTGGAAGAAGCCGAGCTGCCCGAACATCGGGCCAACCCCGCCCATCTGCCACATCACCCACTGGATCGTTTCGTAGCGCAGGTTCGGGTCGGCCGACAGGAATTGCCCGCTCTTGTCGGCGAGATAGATCAGGATCGCGCCCGATTCGAACAGCGCGAGCGGCGTTCCGCTCGGGCCCTGCGGGTCGTAGATTGCCGGGATCTTGCCGTTGGGATTGAGTGCGAGGAACGCCGGGTCATGGCTTTCGTTCGCCATGATGTCGATCCGGTGCGCTTCATAGGCGAGGCCGGTTTCCTCGAGCATGATCCCCGCCTTCACCCCGTTCGGCGTCGGCGCGGAGAAAAGCTGGATCCGGTCGGGATGCTGTGCCGGCCAGCGCGCGAAGATCGGATGATCCTGGCTCATGCGTTCTGCTCCCGCTTGGCTTGCTGGTGATGGCGGATCACTTCGTCGATGATGAAGCGGAGGAATTTCTCGGTGAAATCGGGGTCGAGATCGGCGTCGCGCGCCAGTTCGCGCAGCCGCCCGATCTGGCGTTCCTCGCGGCCGGGATCGGCGGGGGGCAGGCCCTCGCGCGCCTTGAGTTCGCCGACCGCCTTGGTCACCTTGAACCGTTCGGCGAGCATGTAGACGAGCGCCGCATCGATATTGTCGATGCTTTGGCGATAGCGGCTCAGTTGATCGTCCATGTGCGGCTCCTCTCGTTCGCGGCACGCTTGGCACCGGGTGGGCGCGCAAAGCAAGCCGAAAGTCGTTGCAAAATTATGGCCCCCCGGCCAAGGGTCGCCGCGTCATGACTGCGGAAATCCACTTGCTCCACGGCGACCGCCCGCCCTCGCTCGACCCGATGATGGCGCTTGTCGCCGCCGATATGAACGAGGTGAATTCGGTCATCCTCGATCGCATGCAATCCGAAGTGCCGCTGATCCCCGAACTCGCGGGGCACCTGATCGCGGGTGGCGGCAAGCGGATGCGGCCGATGTTGACGCTCGCCTGCGGCAAGCTGCTCGATTATCCGGGTCGCCGCCATTGCAAGCTCGCCGCGGCGGTCGAATTCATCCATACTGCGACGCTGCTCCACGACGATGTCGTCGACAAATCGGGGCTCCGCCGCGGCCGCAAGACCGCGAATATCATCTGGGGTAACAGCGCTTCGGTGCTCGTCGGCGATTTCCTGTTCAGCCGCGCTTTCGAAGTGATGGTCGAGGACGGCTCGCTGAAAGTGCTCAAGATCCTGTCGCGCGCGTCGGCCGTGATCGCGGAGGGCGAGGTCAACCAGCTTTCGGCGCAGCGCCGCATCGAAACGAGCGAAGACCAGTATCTGACGATCATCAACGCCAAGACCGCCGAACTGTTCGCCGCGGCGTGCAAGATCGCCGCGGTGGTTGCCGAGCGCGACGATGCCACCGAAGCCGCGCTCGACGCCTATGGCCGTAATCTCGGCATCGCGTTCCAGCTTGTCGACGATGCGATCGACTATGTGTCGGACGCCGAAACGATGGGCAAGGGCGTCGGCGACGATTTCCGCGACGGCAAGGTGACGCTGCCCGTCATTCTTGCTTACGCGCGCGGCAGTGCCGAAGAGCGCGAGTTCTGGAAGCTCGCGATCACCGGGCACAAGACGTCGGACGAGGATCTGGCCTATGCGACCTCGCTGCTCCGTAAACATGATACGATAGGCGACACGCTGGCGCGCGCGCGCCATTATGGGCAGCGCGCGGTCGACGCGATCGGCGGCTTCCCCGCCAGCCAGGCGAAATCGGCGCTGACCGAGGCGGTCGCCTTCGCGGTCGCGCGCGCCTATTGAGGCCGGCATGGCGATGATGGGCCCCGCGGCGGAAAGCCCCGATGCCTATATCGCGGCGCTTTCGGGCTGGCAGCGGACATGCGCCGAAACGATGCGCGCCGCGATCATGGCCGCCGCGCCGTTCGACGAGACGATCAAATGGACCAACCTCGTCTTCATGGCGAACGGTCCGTGCATCCTGATCCGCGCCGAGGAACATCGCGTGCTGCTCGGTTTCTGGCGCGGCAAGCGGCTGCGCGAGATCGAACCGCGGATCAAGGCGAGCGGCAAATATGAACTCGGCAATCTGGTGCTGGCCGAGGGCGACGTCGTGACGACGGAAGCCGTCGCAACGCTCGCGGCCGAAGCCTTCCGCCTCAATGCCGAACTGGGCAACCCCGCGGCGCGAAGCTGATGCAGCCGCTTCCGATCGACATCGTGTTGCCCGATATCATGGCGGCGCTGGTGCTGAAGCCCAACGCCGTCGTCGTCGCACCGCCGGGCGCGGGCAAGACGACGCGCGTTGCGCCCGCGTTGCTCGACCAGCCATGGTGTACGGGCGCGGTCTGGCTCCTGTCGCCGCGCCGGCTCGCCGCGCGCGCCGCGGCGGAACGCATTGCCGAAGAGATGGGCGAGGCGGTCGGGGGCAAGGTCGGCTATGCGACGCGTCTCGACAGCAAGCAGTCGGCGGCGACCCGGCTGCTCGTGATGACGCCGGGTCTGTTCCGCAACCGCATCCTCGCCGATCCCGAACTTGCGGGCGTGTCGGCAGTGCTGTTCGACGAAGTCCACGAACGCAGCCTCGATGGCGACTTTGCGCTGGCCCTCGCGATAGACGCACAGCAGGGACTGCGCGACGACATCCGTCTTGTCGCCATGTCGGCGACGCTCGACGGTGCGCGCTTCGGCGCGCTGCTCGGCAATGCGCCGGTGGTGAAGAGCGAGGGCAAGATCTGGCCGCTCGACCTCCGCCATATCGGCCGCCGCGCCGAGGACCGGCTCGAGGCGTCGGTGCTGGGCGCGGTGCGGCAGGCACTGGCCGACGAAGCGGAAGGCGACATGCTCGCCTTCCTGCCCGGGGCTGCCGATATCGAACGCGCGGCGACTGCGGTCGAGGAAGCGCGCCTGCCGCTCGTCGCCCACCGTCTCCATGGCCAGATCGACCCTATGCTACAGCGCAAGGCACTCGTTCGCGATCCCGACGGGCGGCGCAAACTGATCCTCGCGACGAGCATCGCCGAAACCAGCCTGACGATCGACGGCGTGCGCATCGTGATCGATGCCGGGCTGTCGCGCCGTCCGCGTTTCGACAAGGCGGCGGGGATCGCGCGGCTCGTCACCGAACGCGCAAGTCAGGCATCGGCGACGCAGCGCGCGGGGCGCGCCGCGCGGCAGGGACAGGGTGTGGCTTATCGCCTCTGGGAAGCCGCCGCGACCGCCGGCATGCCGCCGTTCGATCCGCCCGAAATCCATGAAAACGACCTGATGCCGGTCGTGCTCGACTGCGCGAGCTGGGGTATCGTCGATCCGCGCCAGCTCGGCTGGCTCGACCCACCGTCGCCCGCTGCGATTTCGGAAGCCAAGTCGCGGTTGCAGGCGATCGGGGCGCTGGGCGACGACGGCCGCATCACGCCGCATGGCAAAGCGCTCGCCGCGATTCCGTTGCCGGTGCCGCTCGCCCATATGCTGCTCGACGCCGCCCGCGCGAACGAGGCCGAAATGGCAGGACGGCTTGCGGTCCTCCTTACCGAACCGGGGCTGGGCGGGCGCGGCGTTGATGTCGAGGCGCGGCTGGCGCGCTGGCGCGGCCAGCGTAACGAACGCTCCGAGGGCGCATGGCGTCTTGCACAGCGGCTGGCGAAGATCGGCGAGAAACTGGCGGCGCAAACCGATACCGTGCCGTCGCGCTCGATCGGCGGCTGGATTGCAACCGCCTGGCCCGACCGCGTCGCGCGTGGGCGCGCCGGGCAGCGCGGCGAATATCTCAGCGTCGGCGGGCGCGCCTATCGCATCGATCCGGTCGATCCGCTCGCGGGAAGCGAGTGGCTGGCGATCGCCGATGCGCAGGGCCATGCCGCCGGGGTCCGCATTCTGGCCGCGGCGCCGATCGATCAGGGCGAGGTCGAGGCGCTGTTTGCCGATCGCATCGTCGCGCATTCGGCAAGCAGCTACGACAGCGCGAACGACCGCGTCGATCACCGCCGCGAACGACGGCTCGGCGCGATCGCGCTGACGAGCGGGCAGGCGGGGCGCAGCGAAAATGCCGAGGACGATGTCGCGGTACGCATGGATGCGGTCCGGAGCAAAGGGCTCGGGCTGATCGGCTGGGGTCCCGTGTCGCAGGCGCTACGCCAGCGCGCGTCCTTTGCGGGGCTCGATGCGCTGTCGACGAACGCACTGGGCGACAGCCTTGAAATCTGGCTCGAACCTTTGCTTTCGGGGTGCCGCGGGCTGCGCGATATCGGCGACCGCAAGCTGGCCGACGTGCTGATGGCGATGCTCGACTGGCCCGCGCGGCAACTGCTCGAAAAACATGCTCCCGCCGATTACCTGACGCCCGTCGGCAGCCGCCATCCGATCGACTATGGCGCCGACGGCGGGCCGACGGTCAGCGTTCGGGTGCAGGAATTGTTCGGGCTGGCGCGGCATCCGCTGGTCGGCGATCCGCCGGTGCCGCTGGTGCTCGCGCTGACATCGCCCGCGCACCGGCCGATCCAGACGACGCGCGACCTTGTCTCCTTCTGGAGCGGCAGCTGGCACGACGTTGCGCGCGAGATGCGCGGACGTTATCCCAAGCATAGCTGGCCCGACGATCCAGCGAATGCGCGGCCAACCCTGATGACGAAAGCGGCGCAGGCGCGGCGCGATGCGCAATAGGCCTCTTTTCGCGGGACGAGCTTGGCGCTAAGGCGGCGGCTCAGGCCCCGGTTGAACAGGACGACCCCGATGAAAGCGCGTATTTTCCAGAAGCCCAAGAACGCCATGCAGTCGGGGCGCGCCGGAACGCAGCGCTGGATGCTGGAATATGCTCCGGCGGAAGCGCGCAAGGCCGATCCGCTGATGGGCTGGGCCGGCAGCGGCGACACGCAGCGCCAGCTGCGACTGGGCTTCGCGAGCCGGGAAGAGGCGCTCGCTTATGCGGCGCGTAACGGCATCGAGGCCGAAGTCGTCACGACGCCCGAACGCCGCCTGAAGATCCAGGCCTACGCCGACAATTTCCGCTGATAAGAAGACGGCCCCGAAGGGCCGTCGAAATCAGGCTTCGGCGTCCGGCTGCAACAGCTTGTGCAGGTGGACGACGACATATTTCATTTCGGCATCGTCGACCGTGCGCTGGGCCGCGCTGCGCCACGCCTTTTCGGCCGATTTATAGTCGGGATAGAGGCCGACGACGTCGAGGTTGTGCAGGTCGACGAAGTCGAGACCCTGCGGATCGGCGACGCGTCCGCCGAACACGAGATGCAATTTGCTCATGGCTGCTTTCCTTGCGGGTAGCACTGGAAGGGGAGGATGCGCGCCCCTAGCAGTGCTTCGCCGCTACGGCAAGTCAGCTCACTCCTCGGGTTTGCGGCCCTTCGGGATGAGCGAACCGAGCAGCGCGCCGATCGCGACCGCGCCCGCGACAAGCGCCAGCGGCTGTTTCTCGGCGACGTCCTTCAGCTTGCTGTTCGCGCGCTTTGCCTGTGCCTTGCCCTTTTCATAGGCTTCGCCGGCCGCTTCGCGGGCAACGCCGGCCTGTTCGCTTGCCTTCGCGGCGAGGTCGCTCGTCGCGGCGCGGGCGCGGCCATAACCGTCCTGGATCCGCGCCTTCGCGGCTTCGGCGGTCAGGCGGGCGTTTTCGGCGGTTTTCTCCGCAAGTTCACTCGCCTTTTCACGCGTTTCGCGGGCGGTTTCACTGAACGGCTTCATCTTTTTCTTCCTCCAGAGTTTCAACTTCATCTTCGTCCGCCGCGTCATCGGCGGGCCGAAAATGATCGGCGACATCGGCCGCCAGGTCCTGAATCTTGCGTGCCAGCTTCGGCGCATGTTCCTTGATCGGTTCGCGCAGTAGCCACGCAATGCCCGCCGCCGCCGCGATCGCGATCGGCAGCTTGTTGCTCCGAAACTGTTGCTGCACCGCCTGCGCGGTGTCGTCGACCTTCTCGCCGATGCGATATTTGCCGCGATCGAGGAGCGCCCTGGGCCGGAGCGCCGCGCGTGCGACGTCGAGCCGCCGGTGCAGTTCCGCGCGCTGGAGCATCGAACGGCGCGCGGCGGCGATCAGGCGATTACGCGTCCGCGGCATCGTCGATCCCTTCGTTAGAGAGGTCGCGCCGAAGCGCGGTACGGATGTCGCCATAGCTTTTCTGCGCACGCCACCCGGCAAAGGCGGCGACGGCGAGCAGAGCGGCGACGACGATCAGTGTCGCGACGAACGGTCCGACATGCGGGGCGAGCGCGAGGATCGCCCCGAAAGCGAGCGCCAGCATCGCGATACCAAGCGCCGATGCCGCAACCGCACCCCAGCCCGCCGTCCACGACGCGCCGTGCAGCGCCAGCTCGGTGCGTGCTTCGAGCAGGGCAAGCTCCGCCTTTGCCGTCGCCGAAAGATTGTCGACGACATCGCCGACGATCTTTTCGAGCGGAACGGGCGGCGGGGTCGCGGGACGCCCGTCGGGGGCATAGCCGTGGCTTACGCGGTCGAAACCGCGCTCGTCGGACGGCGGCGGGATGTTCGGATCGGGAGCAACCAAGACCTTGTCAATCGTTGGAGCTGCCCTTGAGCATGCGGGCAAGGACGAAACCGATCACCGTCGCGGCACCGACCGCGATCGCCGGGTTCTTCTTGACCATGTCGCGGGTCGAGGCGGCGAGCTCGTCGAGATCCTTCTTGTCGAGCGTCGTCGCGAGGCCGGCGACGGTCGAGGCGGCCGAACGGGCATAGTCGCCATATTGCTTGCCGAACTTGCTGTCGACGGTGCCGGCGCTGTCCTCGAGCATCTTCGCAAGGCTGCCGACGGCTTCGGCCGCCTTGTCCTTGCCCTTGGTCGCGGCATCGCGCGCCTTGGTCGACGCCTGTTTCTTCAGCGCGGTCGCTTCTTCCTTCAGCGACGCAGCCTTTTTCGACGCTTCGGACTTGATGGTGTCGCGCGTCGCGGCGATTTGGTCGCGGATCGGATGCTCCTTGGCGGCCTTCACACTGGCGGGCTTGCGGGCGGGCGCGGCCTTGGTGGCAGCGGCCTTCGCGGGGGCCTTGGGACGGGGAGCAGCGGCTTTCTTCGTCGCGGGAGTTGCGGCTTTGGCCATCGTTTAGTCCTCTTCTCTTGTGTCGGGCGCCGCCGGGGCGGACATCCTTTTTTGGTCCTGCTTCAATATATAGCAAGGCGCGACGAATGGTTCCATCCCTCCGCAAAATTCCTATGCAGCGGTTGCACTAACGTCACCCTGCCGATAACAGGCGGGCGCCTTTCTCCACCGGCCCGTTCGCGGCCGCCAGCAGGACATTATCCATGACCGCCATCATCGACATCCACGGCCGCGAAATCCTCGACAGCCGGGGCAACCCTACGGTCGAAGTCGATGTCCTTCTGGAAGATGGCAGCTTTGGCCGCGCCGCGGTCCCCTCGGGCGCGTCGACCGGCGCGCACGAAGCGGTCGAACTTCGCGACGGCGACAAGAGCCGCTATCTGGGTAAGGGCGTCACGAAAGCGGTCGCCGCGGTCAACGGCGATATCGCCGAGGCGCTGATCGGCCTCGATGCCGAGGACCAGCGCGAACTCGACCAGGCGATGATCGACCTCGACGGCACCCCGAACAAGAGCCGCCTTGGCGCAAATGCGATCCTCGGGGTCAGCCTTGCCGCTGCAAAAGCTGCGGCCGACGCACGCGGCCTGCCGCTCTATCGTTATGTCGGCGGGGTATCGGCGCGCACGCTTCCCGTGCCGATGATGAACATCATCAACGGCGGCGAGCATGCCGACAATCCGATCGACGTGCAGGAATTCATGATCATGCCCGTCGGCGCCGGCAGTATCGCCGAAGCCGTGCGCTGGGGCAGCGAGATTTTTCACACGCTGAAGAAGGGCCTGTCGGCGAAGGGCCTCGCGACCGCGGTCGGCGACGAAGGCGGCTTCGCGCCGAACCTCGCCTCGACGCGCGCCGCGCTCGACTTCATCGCCGCATCGGTCGATCAGGCGGGTTTCAAGCTCGGCACCGACGTCGTGCTCGCGCTCGATTGCGCCGCGACCGAGTTCTTCAGGAACGGCAAATATGAGATCAGCGGCGAAGGACTGTCGCTGAGCCCCGAACAGATGGCCGAATATCTCGCCGCGCTCGTGGGCGACTATCCGATCAAATCGATCGAAGACGGGATGAGCGAGGATGATTTCACCGGCTGGAAGGCGCTCACCGACCTCGTCGGCGACAAGTGTCAGCTCGTCGGCGACGACCTGTTCGTGACCAATCCGCTGCGACTGGAGCAGGGGATCAAGGACGGCCTCGCGAACTCGCTGCTCGTCAAGGTCAACCAGATCGGCACGCTGTCGGAAACGCTCGATGCGGTCGATATGGCGCACCGCGCGCGTTACACCGCGGTCATGTCGCACCGCTCGGGCGAGACCGAGGATTCGACGATCGCCGACCTCGCGGTTGCGACCAACTGCGGCCAGATCAAGACCGGCAGCCTCGCGCGTTCGGACCGGCTCGCCAAGTACAACCAGCTGATCCGTATCGAGGAAGAGCTGGGCGACATGGCGCGTTATCCGGGCATGGCGATTTTCGCCTAAGCCGCTCTTAAGCCGGTGGACTAATCATTAGGTCGATCGGGCCGGGCCTGCTATACAGGACGGGACGACTGCGGTTTTACCACCTGATCGGCCTTTTGTGGTTTCGGCTCCTGCCCGCAGTCTCCGTCGTTGCATGACCGGCCGATCGATACTTTGCCGAGAGCCTTGGGTCGCACCTGCTCCCGCCGAAGAGGGAGCTTTGCCATGCGTGCCTTTCATATCTTGCTCGAAGACGATGGATCGGGGGGCGCGACGCGGGTCGATTTCGAGGCCGAAGGGCGCGATTTCGCGCTGGTGATCGCGGAAGGCCATGCCGGCGGACGCAGCATGGAATTGTGGGAAGGGGCGGTGCTGGTCGGCTCGCTCAACAAGACGGTGCCGCAGCTTTGGCGGCTGACCTGACCTTCTATCGCGTGTAGCGACGAGAAGGTGCAAGAGGCGTGCGTTCGTCACCCCCTTGCGGCGCGGCATGGCCTGATGGGGCTCTTTCGACGGCGGTCAGCCCGGGAATTTGGCGACACACTCCGCTATCTTTAGCGGATAGTCGGCGAGCGATGCGATCGCCGCTTTCGAAAAGGCGTTCGCGCCAGCTTTGGTTTGCGCTTCCTGCTGCCGCTCCACGGAAAGCGCCTGTTTCGCCTTCAAGTCGTTCAATATGTCCGAATAATTGGGTGCGGTGCCGACGCCGGCCAATTTCACCTTCAGCTTGGAAATGATCGAATTCGCGGCCTCGATCGCGATGTCGCCGCTCGACGCGACGGTGCCCGCCACCGAGGTTGCGGCGCCGTCCAGCGTGATCGACAAGAGAGTGCTTGACGTCGCGGCCAGAACGGGCGCCGTTTTCGCTGCGGTCGCTACCACATTGTCCCCGGCGGCTCGCGATCTCCCCTCCACGATCGAGGCGCCGAGCGTCCGCGCCTCGGCAAATTGATTGGCATATTCCCGGCTGACGCAGGTCACGGCTTCGCGGGCTTGCGCTACATGGACCTGCCGCGTGCGGACGCCGAAATAGTTCGAAAGCGCCCCGCCGGCCGCGCCAACGCCCGCCGCGTAAATCGCCCCGTCGGAATTGTTCCCCAGTGCGAGGGTAGTCGGCGCGAAGATACCCGCGGCGATGATCGGCAGTTCCGTCGCATATTTCAGCTTTTCCGAATTTTCGAGCATCATGTCGAACGTGTCGGTCGCGCCGCGCAAATAACTCAGCACATGCACCGAGTTCGTCGCGTCGAGTGCCACGGCCGCGGCGCCGGGCGCCTTGTAGGAATAGGGTGGCGGTTTGAAAGCTACCGTGGCGCAGCCGCCAAGAACAAGGCTCGTGCAACAGACGAGCGCCAACTTTTCCCACGCCATGCTTCAATCCCCCCGAATCGAATATTGCTATGCTGCAAACTGAATGCACGCCGGACAAATATCAAATGGAAGTTGGACCCGAATCCGATCATTATTGGGCAGAAGCGGTTATTCGAGAATCGCGACAAGACGGTAGGGTGACGAATATCTTTCTGGTTTCTGTGGAGGGGAAGAGGAAATGGAAGTCGAACCTGCGAAACCCGGCTATACGGCAGATGTCGATGCGGTGGAAGAAGAGTTGCGCGATCTTCCCGACATGGTCGTCGCCGCGATCGGTGCTGCACATATTCGTGTAGTTGCGTGCCGGAATTCGGTCGTCGACTTCGATGAATCGCTTTCGGGCGTTCGTCCGACCAACTGGCCCGAGGGATCGACCTGGGACGATGTGCCGGGTGCTTATATTCCCGCGAGGCGGAGGATCGTCGTCGCGACGATCGACGTGGACGGTGCACGCCGCGTCCCGCCCTACCGCTTCGGGCACGGTTCGCGAAGCCTGGCGGTGCATGAAGCACTGCACGGCTATGACTTTTCGAAGAAGCATCGATTGTCGGCCGATGAGGCATTCCGCGACGCATGGAATGAAGATCACGCCCTGCTCGGCGATTTCTATTATCAGAACGCCGAGCATGGCCCGGAGGAGAGCTTCGCCGAAAGCGGCGCACGGCACTATGGACTGGATCAGTCGGCGGCCAACGACTGGCCGCACCTGCGCGCCTTTTGGGGGCAGCATGCCGGGCGCGTGTTCGCCGAGAGCATGAACGTCGATGCGCCGGAGGAGGTCGCGAGCGACGGCGGGCGATCGGCCTCGATCGGCTGGGGCGAGGCACGCGACGACGGAAGCCTGGTCCTTTACCTGACGGCGCACGGCGCCGACGGGATGGTCGGGCACGGCAGCGTGACCTTGCCGGCAGGCGATGCGGCCAACGCCGAATTGTCCGCCAAGCTTGGCTGGTCGGGAACGGGAGCGGCGAGGGTGCGGTTCAACGTCCCGCCCTTTGACGACGACCGCGTCCCATAGGATTTTGGGAACGCCGATGCGGAATGGTGGAAAAGCCGGTTTTGCGGCCTTGACGCCGCGAATCAACTCTGATTCAAGGGCCGGAATGACGCAGCGCCACAAACTCCGCAAATCGATGAACCGGGCCGTCGGTCCCGCGATCGCGGTGATCGTGGTGCTGGCGATGATCGGCTATATCATCTTTGGCCCGACCGGCCTTTATGCCTGGGGCGACTATGGCCAGTCGGTCGAGAAGAAGCGCGTCATCCTGAGCGAGCTGACGAAGAAGCAGAACGAACTGCAAAACCGCGTCAACCTGCTCGACCGCAAGCGCGTCGACCCCGATCTTGCGGAAGAATATGTCCGCGAAAAGCTCGGCGCCTATCACCCCGACGAGGTGATCATCCCGATGGAGCCCGCGCAAAAGCCCTGACGGCTTTTGCTGCGCCTTTGCTGCATACGTAAGTCAGGCCGGCCCCCGTCCATGGTGGGCGTTGCCAAGTGCGGCGCGGCTCTCCTATAGGAGGCCGTGCCGTAACGGCTAAATGCAAAGGAAACCTCCCTTGGCCAAAGCTCCCGCGCGCAAACCTGCCGCGCCAAAAAAGACTGCATCCACCCCGGCCGCCGCGAGCAATCGCGAGCAACCGCGCGATCCCGTTCCCTATGACGCGACGCCCGAAGAGCTGGAAAAATTCTATCGCGAAATGCTGCTCATCCGCCGCTTCGAGGAAAAGGCGGGCCAGCTTTACGGCCTCGGCCTGATCGGCGGCTTCTGCCATCTCTATATCGGCCAGGAAGCCGTGGCGGTCGGGCTCCAGTCGGCGCTCGACGGCGACAAGGACAGCGTGATCACCGGCTACCGCGACCATGGCCATATGCTCGCCTATGGCATCGATCCCAAGGTGATCATGGCCGAACTGACGGGCCGCGCCGCGGGCATCTCGAAGGGCAAGGGCGGCTCGATGCACATGTTCAGCGTCGAGCATAAATTCTACGGCGGCCACGGCATCGTCGGGGCGCAGGTGTCGCTCGGCACCGGGCTCGCCTTCGCGCACAAATATCGCGGCGACGGCGGCGTGGCGATGGCCTATTTCGGCGACGGCGCCGCGAACCAGGGCCAGGTCTACGAGAGCTTCAACATGGCCGAGCTGTGGAAGCTGCCGATCATCTTCGTGATCGAGAACAACCAATATGCGATGGGCACGTCGGTCAACCGCGCGTCGGCCGAGGACCAGCTCTATCGCCGCGGCGAAAGCTTCCGCATCCCGGGCATGCAGGTCGACGGCATGGATGTGCTCGCGGTGCGCGGCGCGGCCGAAGCGGCGCTCGAATGGGTACGCGCGGGCAAGGGCCCGGTGCTGATGGAGCTCAAGACCTATCGCTATCGCGGTCACTCGATGTCCGACCCCGCCAAATATCGCAGCCGCGAGGAAGTGCAGGCGGTGCGCGACAAGAGCGATGCGATCGAACACCTCAAAAAGCTGATGGCCGATGCGGGCATCGGCGAGGACAAGTTCAAGGATATCGACAAGGAAATCCGCCAGATCGTGGCCGAGTCCGCCGACTTTGCGGAAAGCGCGCCCGAACCCGAACTTCATGAACTTTATACCGACGTGCTGGTGGAGCAATATTGAGATGGCCATCGAATTGAAGATGCCGGCGCTGTCGCCGACGATGGAAGAGGGCACGCTCGCCAAGTGGCTCGTCAAGGAAGGCGACACGGTGAAGTCGGGCGACATTCTCGCCGAGATCGAAACCGACAAGGCGACGATGGAGTTCGAAGCGATCGACGAAGGCACGATCGGCCAGATTTTGGTCGCCGAGGGCACCGACAATGTGAAGGTCGGCACCGTGATCGCGACGATCACGGGCGAGGGCGAGGAGGCCGCTGCTCCGGCGCCGGCTCCGGCCGCCGCCTCCGAGACGAAGGCCGAAGCAGCGCCTGCACCCGCTCCGGCGCCTGTACCCGCACCGGCTGCGGCTCCCGCTGCCGCCGAGCGCGCATCGGACCCCGCGATCCCCGAAGGCACCGCAATGGTCCGCCTGACCGTCCGCGAAGCGCTGCGCGACGCGATGGCCGAGGAAATGCGCAAGGACGACCGCGTCTTCGTGATGGGCGAGGAAGTCGCCGAATATCAGGGCGCGTACAAGGTCACGCAGGGCCTGCTGCAGGAATTCGGCGCGCAGCGCGTCGTCGATACCCCGATCACTGAATATGGCTTTGCCGGTCTGGGTTCGGGCGCGGCGATGGGCGGTTTGAAGCCGATCATCGAGTTCATGACGTTCAACTTCGCGATGCAGGCGATCGACCACATCATCAACTCGGCGGCGAAGACCAACTATATGTCGGGCGGCCAGATGCGCTGTCCGATCGTGTTCCGCGGCCCGAACGGCGCCGCGGCGCGCGTCGGCGCGCAGCACAGTCAGAATTATGCGCCCTGGTACGCTGCCGTCCCCGGCCTGATCGTGATCGCGCCCTATGACGCGGCCGATGCCAAGGGGCTGATGAAGGCGGCGATCCGCACCGAAGACCCCGTCGTCTTCCTCGAAAACGAGCTGCTTTATGGCCGCAGCTTCGACGTTCCCGACGTCGAGGATTTCGTCCTGCCGATCGGCAAGGCGCGCGTCATGCGTCAGGGCAGCGACGTGACCATCGTCAGCTATTCGATCGGCGTCGGGCTTGCGCTCGAAGCCGCCGACCAGCTGGCGGGCGAGGGCATCGACGCCGAGGTGATCGATCTGCGCACCTTGCGTCCGCTCGATACCGCGACCGTGCTCGCCAGCCTCAAGAAGACGAACCATCTTGTCGTCGTCGAGGAGGGCTGGCCGACCTGCTCGATCGCCAGCGAACTCGCGATGGTCGCGATGGAGCATGGCTTCGACGATCTCGACGCACCCGTCATGCGCGTGTGCAACGAAGATGTGCCGCTGCCCTATGCGAACAATCTCGAAAAGGCGGCGCTCGTCGATACGCCGCGCGTCGTGAACGCGGTGAAGGCGGTCCTCAATCGCGCCTGACGATCCGGAGGCGGTTTTCTATCCCGACATGCGCGATCCGCGCGTCATGGTCGCCGTGCCGCAATCGCGGCGCGCGGCCATGGCGGCGCTGTGGGGACTAGCCGCGCGCCTGACGAAATTGCTGGTCGATGCGCGCGAGCCGCTGATCGGCCAGATCAAGCTCGCCTGGTGGCGCGATATGGCCGCGATGATCGCGGGCGAACCCGCCGCCTTGCCCAAGGGCGAGCCGCTGCTCGCCGAGCTCCAGGCGAGCTGGGCGGGGAAGGGCAGCCTCGACGCGCTGGTCGACGCCGCCGAGGCGATGCTGCTGGCAGAGACCCCCGACGACAGGCGCGCCGCGGCGGAAAGCTTTGGCGCCCACCTCTTTTCCTTGTCCGGCGGCCGCGAATCCCTCGGCAGGCGATGGGGGATTCTGTGGGGCGCGGCGGTCGTCGAAGGCACCGTCGACGCGCGCCAACTGATCGCGGAGGCCAGGATGTGCGCCGCGCCGCCGCACCGCGACTTCGCCGGAAACCGACCTCTTTTGATGCTCGATCGCTGGGCGGCTGCGCTGGCGGCAGGCGACGGCGAACGGCGCCTGCGCGGCGAAGGTTTGCTCCTGCTGCGCATCGGGCTGTTCGGGCGCTGACGATTAAAAAGCGCGCGGGGGTGGAAATGGCGCCAACGAACATCTATCTTGCCGGGAACAAATAGGGTCGCAGGGGACATTGCATGTTCAACGGGCTGATCGCCTATCTCGATTCGATCAAGGCGCGCGACCCGGCGCCGCGGTCGCGTTGGGAAATCCTTCTCTACCCGGGACTCGTCGCGGTCGGTATGCACCGCATCGCGCATTGGCTGTTCGAAGCGCGCCTGTTCTTCCTCGCCCGCTTCGTCAATCATCTGTCGCGCTTCCTGACCGCCATCGATATCCATCCCGGCGCAAAAATCGGGAAACACCTGTTCATCGACCATGGTTTCGGCGTCGTGATCGGCGAGACGGCCGAGATCGGCGACAATGTCTCGATCTATCAGGGCGTGACGCTCGGCGGGACCGATCCCGCCAACGGCATCGGCGGCAAGCGCCATCCGACGCTGGAAAACGACGTCATCGTCGGGTCGGGCGCGCAGATACTGGGGCCCGTCACCGTCAACGCGCGGGCGCGCGTCGGCGCCAATGCCGTGGTGACCAAGGACGTTCCCGAGGGCGCGGTGATGGTCGGCATCCCCGCGCGTTCGACCCTGCTCGACGCCACCGAATATGCGCGCGAATTCGTGCCCTATGGCACGCCGTGCAGCGAAACCTTCGACCCCGCGACGCAAAAGGTCGAACTGCTGCAATGCCAGCTCGAGCAGATGCAGAAGCAGCTGAAGGCCTTGCTCGACGAACGCGAAGTCGCTGAAGAGCAGGCGCCGCGGCGCAAAGGGAGCCGGACCGGCGCCTGATGGGGACCGTGACGCCTCTGCCGTTCGGAAATAGCCGGGCGGTCCCGCAGCAGACCGGTTTCGAGCGCCCCGAACTCATGCGCATCCTCGACCTCTACGGTCGCATGGTCGCCGCGGGGCACTGGCGCGACTATGCGATGGATTTCCACCGCGACGCCGCCATCTTCTCGGCCTTTCGCCGCGCCGCCGAGCGCCCCGAATATCGTATAGAAAAACGCCCCGCCTTGCGGAGCCGGCAGGGAATGTGGGCCCTTGTCTCCGAAGCCGGGGCGATATTGAAACGCGGGGACGAGCTTTCGAACGTGCTCGCCCCCGTCGAACGCAAGCTTATGAAGCTGGTTGGAGACTGACCGTACGCGTGGTTGCGGGCAGTTGGTTCGCAAGATTGTCAGGCAGGAAGCCGACCACCACCGCGCGCGCATTCTGCCAGAAGGCCGAGAGCAGCAGCAGTGCCGATCCGATGACGAACGCCGTCATCGCGACATTGAGTTCGACCGCCCCGAATTCGCGGAACAGCTGGGTCAGCGCGAACAGCACATAGGCGAGGGCGGAGACGAGCAGCGCCCGCCGGTCGATCGCCAGCGCAATCACCCCGAAGACGACATAGATGCCGACGACCATCACCGCGGCACCGCTTCCGATATCGCTGCCGTCGGTCACGCCGAGCAGGTGGAAGACCGGATGCGCGATCATCGGTGCGGCGAGCAGGTGGAGCCAGAAGGCGACGTCGCTGCGCCGCGTTTGGCGCACCCGGTCGCTGCGATCCCACCACATGGCAAGGGTGAAGACCCCCAGTCCGGCGATCAGGACCAGCGTCATCGGCAGCGTGCCGTCGGGGCTGGCGACGCCTGCGACCGCCAGCACCAGCGCAACGGCGGTCGCCGCTAGCGCGGCCGTTCCGGCGGCGACGGTGATCGGCACCATGAAACGTTTCCAGTGCAGCCACGTTGCCGCTGCGGTCACCAGGGCCATCGATCCGATCAGGATTGCGCCGGTCGTCTCGCCGACATCACGGCCGAAAATGGACTCGCCATGCTTGACGAGGAAGCCGACCATCGTCGCGAAGACGCCGCCCGAAAAGGCGAGGACGAGGACGATGCTGGGCAGCGCCATGCGGCGCAGCCTCGTGAAATATTCGGCGAGGAACCATGCCGACGCCGCGACGAACGCGCCGCCGAGCGCGGGATGGATCGAGGCGCCGATCCAACCGACCGCGACGAGCAGGATCACCGCCGCGATGCTGACGAAAATATCGTTGAATCCGGTGATCAGGCGGAATGATTCCTCATCCGCTCCGGGGGCAGCGCGCACCGATGCGATATGCGAGCGGAAAGCCAATGCGGCCTCCGGCGTCAGTACCTTTGCATCGACCGCGGCTTGCAGGTCGCTTTCACTATACATCGGGGTCGTCCTTCTGTCCGATCCCCTTGCCCCGGAGCGCTTGTAGCATCACTGTATTAGTGATGCAATACGATAAGTCAGGCAAAGATATGCGCGGCAGTGAGGCGGTCGCGCTGCGCCGCGGTGACCCGGTCGATCAGGCGATATGCCGCGGGGTAGAGGGCGAGGCTGACCAGCGAAGCAAAGATGCCGATCTGCTGGCCGGTTTCCAGTTCGGCGGCCGAGGCGGGGTTGATCGTCAGGCGCAGCGAAATGTTCGACGCGATGTTCGCGAGCACCCAGGTGCCCCACCAGATGGCGAGCAGCCCTTCGGCGCGTTCGAGCTGGTCGCCTTGCCCGCCATGGCTGGCGTTCCAGATCTGCCGCATCGCGGCATAGGGTTTGAACAGGTTGGCGATCGGGATGAAGAACCAGCCGACCGCCCAGCCCGGGGTGTAATCGAAGCCGACCGTCCCGGCGGCAACGATATTGGCGGCGGCGCGGTATATCCACATCGCGAAGAAGACGACGGTGACGAGCGTCAGCAGGATGTCGGTCAGGCCCAGCGCGGCATAGGCGGCCGCCGCGCCCGTGAATTCGGCATTATCGTCGAGCGAAATCTTGCCCTGAAGTTCGGCGATCTGTCCGACCAGCGCGGCCGCGATCACGACAAATCCCGCGATCAGCAGGAATTTTACGAGTTTCGCCCGCTGCGCCAGCAGGTCGATTCCCTCGGCAAGCCCCATGACAGCCATGCTATTCCCCCAACGGGCCGCCGCACGCGGCGCCCCGTTGGGGGAATGTATCAGTATCAGCCCAGCGCCATCAACGCTTTCATGACGTTCGTCGACTGTTCGCTGCCCGACTGGGGCACGGTTTCGCCATTGCGATCGATGATCTTGTCCCACGCGGCGGCGACGCCCTCGGGGGTGCGCTCGCCTTCGGGCAGCGCGACGCCGGGGGTCATGGTGACGAAAGCGGCGTGGAACGCGCCCGCGCCGGCACCGACGATCATGTTCGTCGGCGCATCTTCGCTGACGAGGTAGAGTGCGGCCGGAACGACATTTTCGGGCGTGAACTTTTCGAACAGTTCGGCGGGGAAGATGTCCTCGGTCATGCGCGTGCCCGCGACCGGCGCGATCGTGTTGCAGCGGATGTTGTACTTCGCGCCTTCGAGGTGCAGCGTCTTGGTCAGTCCGGCGAGGCCCAGCTTTGCCGCGCCATAATTGGCCTGGCCGAAATTGCCGTACAGGCCGGTCGACGAAGCGGTCATCAGGATGCGGCCATAGGCCTGTTCGCGCATCAGGTCCCAGCACGCCTTGGTGACATTGGCGCTGCCGCTGACATGCACCTTCAGCACCAGGTCGAAATCGGCGGGCTCCATCTTGGCGAAGCTCTTGTCGCGCAGGATGCCGGCATTGTTGATGACGATATGGACGCCGCCCCATTCTTCCTTCGCCTTGGCGACCATTTCGACCATCTGCTCATATTCGGTAACGCTGCCGCCGTTCGACATCGCGGTGCCGCCAGCGGCGCGGATTTCCTCGACGACCTGCAGTGCAGCGTCCGAATGACCGGTGCCGTCGCGCGAACCGCCGAGGTCGTTCACGACGACCTTCGCACCGCGGCGCGCGAGTTCGAGGGCGTAAGCGCGGCCAAGGCCGCCGCCGGCGCCGGTGACAATAGCAACGCGGCCGTCAAATTTGATCGTCATGATGGTCTCCCGGAAGGGGCTGCCCGGTAAAAGGTTGCCCGAAAAAACTGGAACGTCCTTAGCCGTTCGCGCCTTGCTGGCAAGGGGGATGCGAAAAAGCGCTCGATGAAACAAAAATGTCATCTAAATGACGTGCAACTGTCACCTGTCAGTCATAACAGCGCCCGCAGATTGTGACCCTTTCGCAATGGAGCAACCGCACATGCGCCACGTCCTGACCGCCGCTTTTCTCGCGACGTCGATGCTCAGCCTGCCGACCGCCGCGCATGCGCAGGCGATGACGGCGGAAGAGGCGGCGCAGCTGCGCGCCGAACTCGCGGCGTTGAAGGCGCAGGTGCAGACGCTCGAATCGCGTCTGGATGCCGCGGCGGCTCAGCCCGCGCCGGCTCCGGCCCCGGTTGCCACGCCCACGCCGCCGTCGGTGACGGCAAAGCCCGCCACCGAAATCAGCTGGAAGGGCGCGCCCGAGATCAAGACCGCCGACGGCTGGAGCTTCAAGCCGCGCGGGCGCATGCAGTTCGACGTCGCGGGTATCGATGCACCCGCAGGCGTTCTGGGAGCGCGTGGCGGTTTGACGACCGAAATACGCCGGGTGTTCCTGGGCTTCGATGGCAAGATTCCGGGAGGCTTTTCATACCGCGCCGAAGCCGATTTCGCCGGCGGCTCGGCCGAACTGACCGACGTCTATCTTACCTATGGCACGGGGCCGCTATCCGTCACGGTCGGGCACGTCCGACACTTTACCTCGCTCGAGGATGTGACGAGCGACTTGTTCACGAGCTTTACCGAGCGTGCCGCCTTTGTGCCGGCCTTTGGTTTCGAACGCCGCGTCGGCATCGGGGTCCAATATAAGGGAAAGCAGCTTCTCGCGCAGGCGGGCGTCTTTGGCGATGATGCCAACAGTCTTTTGGACGACAAGAACAACAGCATGAGCGTCGACGGGCGGGTGATCTGGATGCCCAAATTCGGCAAAACCCAGCTGCATCTGGGCGGATCCGTCCATTTTCGCGATTTCAATGACCTGTCTACGACCGCGCGCTATCGCGCTCGACCCTTTGTCCACACGACCGACGTGCGTCTGGTCGATACCGGTGACATCAGCGCTACCGGCGAGCACGGTTTTGGGCTGGAGGGTGCGTTGATGTCGGGGCCGTTCCATGCGTCGGGCGAAGCCTTCTGGCAGAGGATGAAGCGCCCCGGCCTGGCCGACCCGACCTTCTTCGGCGGCTATGCGGAAGTCGGCATGTTGCTGACCCCCGGGGACGGCCGCAGCTACAGGGACGGGGCGTTCGACCGGTTAAGGCCGTCGAAATCGATCACCGAAGGCGGGATCGGTGCGATCGAGATCAATGCGCGGTACGATCACCTCGACCTCAACGATGGTGCGATCGTCGGCGGAACGCAAAAGACCGCACTGATCGGCGTTGTCTGGGCGCCCGTCGACTATGTCCGGATCATCGCGAACTATGGCAAATTGTGGATCGACGATGCGCGGATCGCAACCGCGACGGGCGATCGCGATTATAGCGCCGACACCTTCGGACTGCGGACACAGCTCGACTTCTGACCAAGGTGTCGGGCAATCGTCCTTGGCGGCTGTTTCCGGCCTAGGGCGCGACGTAGGTCAGCGTCGATACATGGACGGTGCTCGCGACGGTTTTGCCCGACAGGATGCGCTCGCCTTTGACCTCGTGCGACGCCGATAACAGATAGCGGCCCTTGCCGCGTGACGGGACGGCGATCGCGCCCTTTTCGTCGGCGACATAGGATTTCGACCAGCGATCGGGGTCGATGATCGTCAGCTTTGCGCCGGGCACCGGGGTGCCTTGCCACAGGACTGCAAAACCGTCTCCGCCGGCCGCGAGCGGCACGATCTCGAGGTCGAGCGCGTGGCGCGTTTCGCTGCGTCCGGCGCGCGCATGATAGACGACGCCCTGCAGCTTGCCGTCTTCACCCGCCCAGGGCTCGAAGACATTGTCGTCGACGAGCCGGACGTCGCCGGTCCCCGCAACCGCAGCTTCGATGTGGTTCGTGCGGCGGGTCAGCGGAGCAGGGCGCTCGCGGCTTTCGGCGAACAGCGTAGGCGTCTTCAGCTTCGGAAATTCGGGATCACCATTATCGGGGACCGCATCTGCGGGCTCGCCGAGATAGATGCGCGCGGGCCCAGCCCCGTCGCGTTCGATCCACACTTCGTGCGCCGCTGCGGGCGCCGACAGCGAACTCACGGCCAGAAGCGCTGCGATCCATTTTTTCATGCCATTCGTTCCTTCGCGAGACAGGCTGGAAAGAGAGAGGCCGCTGTCGCCGCGACACGGTCGGAGCCTTGAAGCTCGCTGCCGATTATTGCAAACGATTCTTACTAGCGTGGCGATCATGGTGCTGGCGTGGGCGCGAACGGGGCTTGCAGCCCTTGCGCGGGCGGCCGTGCATTTTTCCCGGCAGATGGGGCTCAAGTCGATGCAATATCTGTTAAATTTCGTCGAGAAGCACCCAAATCCGTGACTTTCGACGCACTGTCGGCGTCGGCTGACCGTGCATTGCGCCCGACGAGCCGCGCAACTTTGGCCCGTCCCGTGAGTATCCATGTGCCAGAACGGGTCACGCGAAGACGCGGACCCGCCGGATCCAATTGAAGGAGATGTATATGGGTGCCGTTTCCAAGACTTCGGGAGCCTTGTTGCTGATGGCCATGATGGCCGCACCGGCGACGGGCAGCCTGGCCGCGCAACAGGATGCACAGCCGGATACCACACAGCAGCAGGCCACCACCGAAGCCGAACCGATGGCAACGGTCTATGGCCAGCTGCCGACCCCCGACCAGATGACCAAGGGTCCCAAGGTCGAGGGTATCATCGCGAAGCGCAGTGACGGCCGTATCCACGTCGTCACCGCCGATGGCGCCACCCAGAGCGTCGCCATTGCCGAATATACCAAGATCAAGTCGAGCGGCGGCTTTCTCGGCCTCAGCAGCAACAAGCTTGCCGCGGGCTCGCTGCTCAACGGCCTGCCGGTAACGATCGACACCTATCAGTGGGACGGCGGCCTCGTCGCCAACCAGGTCGCGCTTAAGAACAAGGACCTGCGTACGGCGTCGATGATCTACACCGGCACCGACCAGCGCTTTGCCGAACAGACCGCCGCCACCGAAGCGCTGCGCGGCCGCGTCGGCGACATCGACCAGTATAATGTCAAGGCGACGACCAACGTCAATTTCGACACCGGCAAGGCCGTGCTGTCCGAACAGGCGAAGGCCGATCTGTGCGCCGCGGCGAACCAGGCCAACAGCACCGAGAATGCGCTGATCCTCGTTGTCGGCTATACCGACTCGACGGGCAGCCAGGAGCTGAACCAGACGCTCAGCGAAAAGCGCGCCAGCGGCGTGGTGAACTATCTGCAGCAGGCCTGCGGCTGGAAGCCCTATCGCATGCTGACGCCGACCGGTATGGCCGAAGCCGACCCGGCGGCGGACAATATGACCCCCGAGGGCAAGGCCCAGAATCGCCGCGTTGCGGTCAATATTCTGGTCAGCAAGGCCGTCGACGGCATCTGACGAGAGGATCGGGGTGGGCTTTGCCCACCCCGTTTTTCAGCATCTGCGCGCGGGTCAGACGGTCTTGCCCGCGTCGAGCGCATAGCCTGCCGATCGCACGGTGCGGATGATATCCGCAGTACCGGGCAGGTTGATCGCCTTGCGCAGGCGGCGGATATGGACGTCGACGGTGCGCAGTTCGATGTCGCTGTCCTGACCCCACACACTGTCGAGCAATTGCCCCCGCGAAAAGACGCGCCCCGGATGCTCCATGAAGTGGCGGAGCAAGCGGAATTCGGTCGGCCCCATCGCGACGATCTGGCCCGCCCGCACCACCTTGTGCGCGACCGAATCCAGTTCGATATCGGCATAGGTCAGCATCTCGCCGGCGAGCGCGGGGCGCAGGCGGCGGAGCACCGCCGACACGCGCGCGACCAACTCGCGCGGGCTGAACGGCTTGGTGACATAATCGTCGGCGCCGGTTTCGAGCCCGCGGATGCGATCCTCTTCCTCGCCGCGCGCGGTGAGCATGATGATCGGCACGTTCGCCGACTTGGGGTTGCGGCGCAGGCGCCGGCAAACCTCGATGCCGGGCAGGCTTTCGATCATCCAGTCGAGCAGGACGATGTCGGGCACGCGCTCCTCGACAAGGACGAGCGCCTGTTCGCCGTCGGGGGTCTGGCGGACCGAAAAACCCTCGCGCGCGAAATGCCAGACGATGAGCTCGGCGATCGCCTCGTCATCCTCGATCAGCAGCAGGTCGGGCTGCGGCATCAGCCTTGCTCCTGCTCCGCGGCGCCATCTTCGGGCTGTTCGCCGCGCTCGCGTTCCTCCATCCGTTCGCCGGTCACGACATAATAGACCATCTCGGCGATGTTGGTCGCATGGTCGCCCATGCGCTCGAGATTCTTGGCGACGAACAGCAGGTGCGCGCTTTCCGAGATATATTTCGGATTTTCCATCATGAAGGTGACGAGCGTGCGAAAGATGCTGTTGTAGAAATCGTCGACATTCTTGTCGCGCACCGTCACCCGCACCGCGAGTTCGGCGTCGCGCGCGGCAAAGCTGTCGAGCGCGTCGTGGATCAGCTCGACGACGATGTTCGACATCGACATCAGCAGCGGGATCGCCTCGATCGAGCGCGTCTGGTCCATCAGCGCGACGCGCTTGGCGATATTCTTCGCATAGTCGCCGATGCGCTCGACGACCGAGACGATCTTCAGCGCCGCGATCATTTCGCGCAGGTCGTCGGCCATCGGCGCCCGGAGGGCGATCGTCTGCACCGCCAGCTGTTCGACTTCGGCTTCCAGCGCGTCGATCTTCTTGTCGTCGCGCACGACCTGCGCCGCGAGGTCGAGGTCGCCCTTGTTGAGCGCGGTCATCGCCTGGAGCAGCGCCTGTTCGGCACGGCCGCCCATTTCGCTGATCAGCCCGCGCAGGCGGTTCAGATCCTCGTCGAAAGCCTTGACCGTATGATCGTTGGTTAATGCCATCACTCTTGTCCTTTTGGCTGCGGCTTAACCGTAGCGGCCAGTGATATAGTCCTTGGTCCGTTCCTGCTTCGGGTTCGTGAAGATGTCGGTCGTCTTCCCATATTCGACCAACGTCCCGAGGTGGAAAAAGGCGGTGCGCTGCGACACGCGGGCCGCCTGCTGCATATTGTGCGTGACGATCACGATCGCATATTTGCCGCGCAGTTCGTGGATCAGTTCCTCGATCTTCGCGGTCGCGATCGGGTCGAGCGCCGAGCAGGGTTCGTCCATCAGGATCACTTCGGGGTCGACCGCGATCGCGCGCGCGATGCACAGGCGCTGCTGCTGGCCGCCCGACAGCGCGGTGCCGCTTTCGCCGAGCCGGTCCTTGACCTCGTCCCACAGGCCGGCGCGCACCAGCGCGCGCTCGACGATGACGTCGAGGTCGGCCTTCGACGGCGCGAGCCCGTGGATGCGCGGGCCGTAACCGACATTGTCGTAGATCGACTTGGGGAAGGGGTTCGGTTTCTGGAACACCATGCCGACGCGCGCGCGAAGCTGCACGACGTCCATCGACGGCGCATAGATATCCTCGCCGTCGAGTTCGATCCGGCCCGTCACCTTCGCGCTCGCGACGGTATCATTCATGCGATTCAGCGAGCGCAGGAAGGTCGACTTGCCGCAGCCCGACGGGCCGATGAAAGCGGTCACAAGGTCGGTGCCGACGTCGATCGACACATCCTTGATCGCCTGTTTCTCGCCATAGAAGACGTCGACGCCGTGCGCCTTCATCTTGGGATCGGCGATGGTAAGATCATCTTGGGTATTGGGGGTGGTCATGGGGGGGTCACCAGCGTTTTTCGAATTTGTTGCGAAGATAGATCGCAAAGGCGTTCATCGACAGCAGCACGATAAGCAGCACGATGATCGCGGCGGAGGTTTTCTCGACAAAGCCCCGGTCGACTTCGTCCGACCAGAGGAAGATCTGCATCGGCAGCACGGTCGAGGGCGAGCAGATGCCGCCCGGAACGTCGCCGATAAAGGCGCGCATCCCGACGAGGAGCAGCGGCGCCGTCTCGCCCAGCGCACGCGCCATGCCGATGATCGTACCGGTCAGGATGCCGGGCAGGGCGAGGGGAAGCACATGGTGGAACACCACCTGCACCGGGCTCGCGCCGACACCCAAGGCGGCATCGCGGATCGACGGCGGCACCGATTTGATCGCGTTGCGGCTGGCGATCACGATCACCGGCATCGTCATCAGCGCGAGCGTCAGCCCGCCGACGAGCGGGCTCGCCTGGCAGAGGCCGAACCAGTTGATGAACACCGCGAGCGCGAGCAGGCCAAAGATGATCGAGGGCACCGCGGCCAGATTGTTGATCGACACTTCGATGAGGTCGGTCCAGCGGTTCTTCGGCGCATATTCTTCGAGATACAGCGCCGCGAGCACCCCGGTCGGGAAAGCGATCAGAAAGGCGATGAAGATCGTCAGCACAGAGCCCTTCAATGCCCCCCAGATGCCCGCGACCGCGGGGTCGGTGGCGTCGGCATTTTTGAAGAAGGGCCAGTGAATGCCCGTCGACAGCTTGCCGTCGCGCTCGAGCGCATCGACCCGCGCGCCGAGTTCGCCCTTCGCGCCTTCCTTGGCCATGATGTCGACTTCGGACGCGGCGGGCAGTTCGAACACCGTCTTGCCGTTCAAGAGTTCGGGATCGTCCTTGATCGCGCTGCGCACTTCCTTCCACGCATTTTCGCTGATCAGCTTCGACCCGCCATCGCCCAGTGCCTCGTCGGCGGCGAAGGCGACGATGTCGGCGAGCCCCGCATTCGCGATCACCTGGTCGGCGTCGGCATCGCCCAGCCGCGCCGTGTCGATCGTCAGCGGTATCGCCTTGAAATCGACCGGCACGTCGACATGCGTATACATGAAGCCGCGCGCTCCGTTGCCGACCATCACGAAGAGCAGGAAGGCGAGGAAAGCGCCCGAGAGCAGCACCGCGCCCAGCCCCATCAGCTTGAAGCGGCGTTCGGCGGCGTAGCGCTTCGCGATGCGCGTCTGCATCGCTTGGCCTTTCCAGTCGGTGGGGGCGGTCTGCCTATTCATAAGCTTCACGATACTTTTTGACGATGCGCAGCGCGACGATGTTGAGCAGCAGCGTAACGATGAAGAGGACGAGGCCGAGCGCGAAGGCCGCCAGCGTTTTCGCGCTGTCGAACTCCTGGTCGCCCGTGAGCAGCTTGACGATCTGCGCCGTCACCGTGGTGACGCTGGCAAAGGGGTTGGCTGTCATGTTCGCCGACAGGCCCGCCGCCATCACCACGATCATCGTCTCGCCGATCGCGCGGCTGACCGCGAGCAATATGCCGCCCATCACGCCCGGCAGCGCGGCGGGGATCAGCACCTGGCGGATCGTCTCGTTCGGCGTCGCGCCGAGTGCCAGCGATCCGTCGCGCATCGCCTGCGGCACCGCGTTGATGCTGTCGTCGGCCATCGAGGAGACGAAGGGGATGATCATCACCCCCATCACGATCCCCGCGGCGAGCGCGCTTTCGGTCGAGGCGTTGGGAATGCCGAGCATCACCGCAAATTCGCGCAGCGCCGGCGCAACGGTCAGCGCGGCGAAATAGCCGTAAACGACGGTCGGCACGCCCGCGAGGATCTCGAGCAAGGGCTTCACCCATTTGCGCACCGCGGGCGCGGCATATTGGGTGAGGTAGACCGCGGTCATCATCCCGATCGGGATCGCGACGATCATCGCGATGATCGCACCAATCAAAATCGTGCCCCAAAACAGCGGGATGCCGCCGAAGGTATCGGGCTGCGGCGCGCCGCTCGTCGGCGCCCATTCGGTCCCGAACAACAGCTCGGCCGGCGAGACGAGGCGGAAGAAACGGATCGATTCAAAGAGCAGCGACAGCACGATGCCGAACGTCGTGAGGATCGCGACGAGCGACGCGAGCAACAGGAACAGCATCACGATCTTTTCGACCCGCGTGCGCGCCCGGAATTCGGGTTTGATCCGCGTGAAGGCATAGAGCCCGCCCGCGAGCGCCAGCGCGAGCATCGCGGCGATGCCGATCCACGCATATTTGTGGCTCGCGTCGGCATAGGGCTTCACCAGCGGCGCCGCGGCGGGCAGCCGCACCGCGGCCTGCTTGCCCTGCGCAACCGCGCGCGCATCGGACAGGATCGCCCCGCGCTCGAAGCCGAACGACGGCAACGATTGCGCCGCCTCGGTCGCGAGCACCTGATTGGTGATCAGCGCGGGGGAGACCGACGACCAGACGGCAAGGAACAGCGCGGCGGGAGCGAACAGCCACAGCGCGACGTACCAGCCATGATATTGCGGGCGCGAATGCAGCTTTTCGCCGGCGCGGCCGGCGAGCAGGTTCGACCGCGCGCGGCCGGCAAGCCAGCCGATCAGAGCCAGGCCTGCGATCAAAAGCAAAAGGGCGGCGGCGTTGAAGGTCACGTCGCTATATCCGTCCTCAGAAAGTCAAAAAGCGGCGGCCGGGAAGGGAGAACCCGCCCCGGCCGCTAGCGGGAGGAAACTTACTTGAGCTCCGCACCATTCAGCGCGGTCATCGCCTTGCCGTTCGCCGCGGCAGTGTCCGCGATCGCCTTCGGCGACACGATCAGCCCCTTGGCGTTCAGGTAGCCGCCGTCCGCCGCGCCCTTCAGGAACTCGGCGACATATTCGGCGAGCCCGGGGACGACGCCGACATGCGCCTTCTTGACGTAGATGAACAGCGGACGCGAACCGGGATAGCTGCCGTCGGCGATCGCCGCGTAAGTCGGCGCGACGCCCTGCACCGGGACCGCCTTGATCTTGTCCTTGTTGGCATCGAGATAGGAGAAGCCGAAGATGCCGAGGCTGGTCGGGTTCTTGTCGAGCTTCGAGATGATGAGGTTATCATTCTCGCCCTGCTCGACATAATAGGGCGCGCCGCGCAGCGTGGTGCAGGTCGCCTCATGCTTTTCCTTGTCGCTGTCCTTCAGCGCCTTCATCTCGGGATTGGCGTCGCAGCCCTTGCCGAGGATCAGCTCCTTGAACGCATCATAGGTGCCGCTGGTCGACGGCGGGCCAAAGACCGAGATCGCGACCGCGGGGAGGGCGGGGTTCACGTCCTTCCACGTCTTCGCGGTGTTCGGTTTGCCATAGGGGTTGGCGGCCAGCGCCTTGTAAACATCTTCTTCCGACAGCTTGAAGCCGGGGCCGCGCGCCGCTTCGCCCAGCGCGATGCCGTCGATGCCGACCTGGATTTCGACGATGTCCTTCACGCCGTTCGCGGCGCAGGTGTCGAATTCCTTCTTCTTGATCCGGCGCGATGCGTTCGCGATGTCGGGGGTGTCGCCGCCGACGCCCGAGCAGAAACGTTCGAAACCGCCGCCGGTGCCCGTGCTGTCGATCTTCGGCGTCTTGTTGCCGGTCGCTTCGGCGAACTTCTCGCCGACTGCGGTGGCAAAGGGATAGACGGTCGACGAGCCGACCGCGCTGATATAATCGCGCGCGCCGCCGCCCGAAGACGCCTGATCCTGGCAAGCGGAAAGCGCCAGCGCGCACGTCGCCGCACCAGCGACAAGACCGAATTTCTGGAACATCGGGGTAATCCTGTCGGGGGTCGTTACCGAACCAAGCCGCCACCCCCGCGGCGACTCGCTGAGCCGCCAATGGGGGTTTTGTGTGACGTGTTTGTGACAGGGAGTGTCATGGAAGTGTCATCTTCAAGCGAGCTGACTTTTTTGGCGTTGAAAGGTAAGTGAACCCTGTTAGGAAGTTTCAAGTTACCGCTTTATCTAGAAAGTTCTCTATGACTAGTCGCTCCCACACGCTCAAGTCTTTGGAGGTTTTGGGGTTTCGTGGCCAGCGACGGAAGATAAGGCTAAATTTTGATCGGCATGCAAACTTCATTATCGGTCGGAATGGAACAGGAAAAACCACGCTTATAAATCTTCTCAATGCAGCGATAGCGCTTGATACTAATATCCTCAGGAAGGTTGATTTTGATCAAATCGAAGTAAAGTTTAAATTAGATGGAAGTAATATAACTCCGTCTATGGTTATTAAGAAAATAAATACAAAAAACGAACGGTCCATAGTTTATTCATTTAAGTCATCTAATAGAGATTCTACTCGGGATTATGTTGCGTTTCGCGTTGCGCCAAGGAAGATGAGATTGTCTCAGGCAGGGGGTGGCTCGTTAACTCACTATGTGTCATTAGAAGATCCTGCAGATAAGAAGGCCATAATTGAAGAGGTTTCAAATCTTATTAAAGTTACTTGGTTGTCCTTGCGGCGTCGACGGGAAGATATAATTGATGTAGATGATGAATATGATGATGATCCATATCCCAACGCAGTATCAGACGTCGATCAAAGGCTTGAATTTGTCTTCAATCAAATGTCTGGGTATTTTAGTAGGCTAGATCGGGTCGCTGCCGATGAAAATATTCAGTTCCAAAAGCAGTGGTTCATTGCTCTCCTGACGCCGATGTTGGCTAACCATCACCTGCATATCCATGAGATTGATTCCGACTTGGAGAAACGAAATATTGAACAAATATTTCGAAGCTTTGGCGTGCCTCAATCCGAGGTAATTGAAAAACTATCGTCTCACTTCCAAAAGGTAGACGAATTTAAAAATAGATCTAATGATCAACCATATCGGGGATTTGAAGAAATATCAACGTTAGTTAATGCAATTAGACTACATAATTTGGTTGATAAGTGGCAGAATCTTCAGAAAAAAATTAAAGAAATATACAAGCCAAGGGAGCTTTTTAAAGAAAAATCTTCTTCAATGCTATATAATAAAGATGTAAAAGTAAACAGCTCTAATGCGCCATATATAAGTCACAGATCGGAATCAAATATCCCGATATCTGAATTGTCATCAGGCGAGAAGCAGTTGCTTATTTTCCTCAGCGAGACAATCCTTCAGGAGGGTGAGCGTCATATTTTTCTAGCAGATGAGCCGGAATTGTCACTTCATGTCGAATGGCAAGAGCAACTGGTTCCGTCCTTGCTGGAGATCAATCCCAACGCGCAAGTGGTTTTCGCGACTCACTCTCCTGATATCGTCGGGTCATTCCAAAAGAGCGTCGTTAAGATGGAGAATCTGATCGATGACTTTTGAGCGATCTGCGTCCGGTCAGGAGAATCGCGCCCTATTTCACGATAAGGATGTGGTTTGTTATGTCGAGGGTGGCAGTGGAGGTGATTCAGGAATAGATGTTCTGTTTTGGAGCTCAATATTTGAATCCGTATACCCAAAAGTTAAAATTCATTTTATTTGTAAGGGAGGTAAGCCAGTCCTTCAGGCATTGGCTGAGGGCATCGTTCGCAATGATATTGCTAACACTATAGTGGCTATGGACAGTGATTATTGTCGCCTTTTGTCAGGTAATTATATAGACGATTCTAGAGTATTTTATACATTTGGCTATAGTTTGGAGAATGATCTGTATGCTAGCGATCATCATCCGGACTTGTATGGTCGAATTGCTATGCGCGCAGACGTTATTGATGACAGGCTACATAGGCTGCAGGTGTTATGGCAAGATTTTCTGAAGTCTATTCGGTGGCCAGTCTTAGGCGATTTTTTTGCTCTAGTAGCAGGGGGGTCGGCCTTTGATCGCGAAAAGCCCGGCCGATATGTTCGTCGATGCCCAGTCATTGGACCGAAATTTGCGCCTGACACATTCAAAATGGATTTACGGCGGGTCGCAGACGATCGCAAAGCTGCGCCTAGACGAGCGATTCTCGGTACGCCCGATAGTACGGAGCGCTATGTTGTTGGGAAGCTAATGGAGCTTGCTGCTCGATATCTTTTTGCTCGGGTGTTAGATGAGTTCCAAGAAGGACGCGACTTGAGAATCGCTGAAATGCGTCACATTGCGATCTCCACACTTAGTAGGTTTGTATCGATCAACTCTACTACTGGGCCGGCAGCATTCCATCGTTGGCAACTTGAACGTATTCGTGGCGTTGCGGCATTCCAGTGATCCTCATCACCGGCCACATCGTCCTCACCCCCGAGCATCGCGAGCGCATGATCGCGCTCGGCGCCGGGCATAGCGCGCGGTCGCGTTCCGAGCCGGGGTGTCTGGCGCATAATTGCCATATCGATGTCGAAAACCCCGACCGGCTGATGTTCGTCGAGGAGTGGGAGAGCGTCGACGCGGTCCGCGCCCATTTCGCGCTGCCCGCCTCGCGCGCCTTTGTCGCCGACATGCGCGCGCTGTCGCCCGCGCCGCCGGTGATCCGCATCCATGCGGCGGAGGATATCACCGCAAAACTGATGGGGTAGAGCCTGCAAGAAAATGAGCGGCGTCATTCCTTCTTCGTCACCCCGGACTTGATCCGGGGTCCATCGACGGCGACTATATGGATGCCGGATCAAGTCCGGCATGACGAAGGAAGAAAACCGCTTTCCTACATTATCCGGCCGTGCCAGCCTTCATCCGGCTCTTTCAATCCGTGGACGAAAATGGGTCGCAGCCCCGATGGGTGTTTGCGGCAACGGCGGGGTGTGCCGGGCGTGTTCGGCGCGCGGGGGGCTCCGGATCGAGGGGTGTGTAGCGTGACCTTTGTGACCTTCCGGATTTATTGCGAAGCCGATGGGGTGATCGCGCTCAATCGACCGCATAAACCGCGGCGTGCCCGCGGCTGCGCGCATGGTCGTTGCCCGCGCGGCGCGCGCTGGTCAGCGCATCGGCGATCAGCGGCTTGACGATAATCCGCACCTGCGTCTGCATTTCGACCCCCACCATCCGTTGCATCGCGGCGATCTTGCCCGTCAGCGCCGCGCCGCCGGGGCTGCGGGCCAGCGCCTGCCCGGCGCGCTCGAACCGCGCGGTATCGATCGGGGTTTCGGCGAGCGTCCTTTGGGCCGCGGTGCCGGCGGTTTCGCCGTCGCGGATGGCGACCTTCATCGCGCGCACCTCGTCCACCGCAAAGCCGAAATGCTCCGCGATCAGCGCGATTTCGGCCGGCGTGAACGCGGCGACGACGCGGCTGCGCGCCCGGTTCTGGATATTGTCGATCGCGGGGCCGATATGGACCCCGCAATAGTCGGTCGCCCGCGCGATCATCGCGTCGTGGATGCCGGGGATTTCGCGGCCGATCCTTATGTCTTCGTCCACCGTCGTCAGCCGGGTGCGGACCGACGACGAACAGGCCTCGCGAATGAAGGCCTCGATCGGGGCGCGCGGCATGAAGAAATCGGTCGCGATATCGAGGTCGGATGCGCGCGCCGCGGGGGCGGCGATGGCGGCGGGCGCGGGGTCGGCGCTCGCCGCGCCAACGGCGCACGGGGCCAGCGACAGCAACGCCGCGCCTGCCCATATCGTCCGCCGCATAGACATCCCCCGTTCGCGGTTCCAGGGCCCCGCGCTGCCCGCCGCAAATCTAGGGGTTCCGGCGCGGGGGCGTCAAGCTTCGGCGGGTGTCGGGGCGCGGTCTATGCGCGGCGGGCGGGCATGCAAAAAACCGCTGTCCTACAATATTTTGCCGTGCCACCATCGCTTTGGCCTTTCCTTCGCGCGGTGCGCGCGCCACGGCAAATCATGTCGGGTGCGCCGTCCGCGGATCGGTTTAATGCCACAAGGGACACAAAGTCGCCTCGTCCGTGCGGGGCTTTTGTGGGCTTAGGCGGGGGCAGGGCGGCACGACGGGGAACGGCCGGGGGGTATATGAGCGAGTTCGAATTCATCATGACGCTGTTCGGGCTGATCCTCGGCCTTGCGCTCGCCGAGGGGCTGGGCGGGCTGGCGAAGGCGCTGAAGGCCAGCCACCGCGTGCGCATCGGCTGGCCGACCGCGCTGCTCGGGCTGTTCGTGTCGTGCGACGTCGTCACCTTCTGGATGTATGGCTGGTCGATGCGCGACCTCTTGCCGCTGAGCTGGCCGGCGCTGTTCGGCGGCTTCCTCGTCACCGCGACCTACTTCGTCGCGGCGAGCCTCGTCTTCCCCGACGATCCCGAGGCGTGGGACGATCTGGGTGCGCATTTCGACAAGCATCGGCGCAAGGTGATCGGCGGCGTGCTGCTGTGCAATATCGCGCTGCTCGCCAGCGTTGCAGCGCTCGACGGCCTGCCGACGCTCGACCTGCGCCGGATCGTCCTGACGTGGAGCTTCTTTCCCGTCGCGCTGCTCGCGGTCTGGGCAAAGGACCGGCGTATCGTCTGCGCGTGTCTCGTCTGGCTGATCGCGCTCTACCCGCTCTCGGCGGTGTGGCGCTAGCTATTGCACCGCGGTCGTCTTGGCCACCACGCGCCAACCCGCATCGGTGCGATAAAGCAGGAACTGGTCGATATAGCGGTCGCCGCCGAAATGCAGTTCATAGGTGATCGCGCTCATCGACGGCGCCGCGTCGTGGCGGTCGAGGACGCGGCCGGAGGCGGAAGGATCGGGCCGCGCCGCCCAGCCGCCGAGCACCTCGGCGAAGCGCTTGCAATCGACCGCGGGGGTCCGGTCCGCGGCGAGCGTGCAAAATTGCCCGTCGGGCAGGAACAGCGCCTGCAATCGCTCGACCCGCCCGGTGCGCAGCCCGTCGACATAGGCTTCGAGCGCCGCTTCGGGCGAGGCGGGAGCCGGCGCGGCGGTTGCGGGCGCCGCCGCCAGCAGCGCCGCGAGGCAGGGAAGGGCAAGGCGCACAGGATCGAGGGGCATCGCATGAAACTCCCGCTGTCGTGCCCCCCGCTTATCCTTTTGCGCGCTATTTCTCCAGCAGGGGCTTGAGATACTGGCCGGTGAAGCTGCGCTTTTCCTTCACCACTTGCTCGGGCGTGCCCGCCGCGACGATCTCGCCGCCCTTCACCCCGCCTTCGGGGCCGAGGTCGAGGATATAATCGGCGGTCTTGATGACATCGAGATTATGTTCGATCACCACGACGCTGTTGCCCTGGTCGACGAGCGCCTGCAGCACTTCCAAGAGCTTGCGAACGTCCTCGAAGTGCAGGCCGGTGGTCGGCTCGTCGAGGATGTAGAGCGTCTGCCCGGTCGAACGGCGCGAGAGTTCCTTGGCCAGCTTGACGCGCTGCGCCTCGCCCCCCGACAGCGTCGTCGCCTGTTGCCCGACCTTGATATAGCCGAGCCCGACGCGGACGAGCATCGCCATCTTCTCGCGGATTGAGGGCACCGCCTTGAAGAACTCCGCCGCATCCTCGACCGTCATGTCGAGCACGTCGGCGATGCTGTGGCCCTTGAACTTCACCTCGAGCGTTTCGCGGTTGTAGCGTTTGCCGTGGCACGTCTCGCACGTCACATAGACGTCGGGCAGGAAGTGCATCTCGATCTTGATCAGCCCGTCGCCGGTGCAGGTCTCGCAGCGCCCGCCCTTGACGTTGAAGCTGAAGCGCCCGGGCTTATAGCCGCGCGCCTGGCTTTCGGGCAGCCCCGCGAACCAGTCGCGGATGATCGTGAAGGCGCCCGTATAAGTCGCGGGGTTCGACCGCGGGGTGCGGCCGATCGGCGACTGGTCGATGTCGATCACCTTGTCGCAATGCTCGAGCCCCTTCAAGCTGTCGTGCGGCCCCGCGACCATGCGCGCGCCGTTGAGCACGCGCGCCGCGCTGGCATAGAGCGTGTCGATGATCAGGCTCGACTTGCCGCTGCCCGACAGGCCGGTGACGCAGGTAAAGGTGCCGAGCGGGATCTTCGCGGTGACATTGTTGAGATTGTTCGCGCGCGCGCCCTTGAGCACGAGGTCGAAACCGTTGCCGGGACGACGGTGCTTGGGCACCTCGATCTTCTTCGCGCCGGTCAGATACGCCGCGGTCAGGCTCTTCGTGTTCGCGAGCACTTCGTCCAGCGTACCTTCGGCGACGATCTCGCCGCCGTGGAGGCCCGCGCCGGGCCCCATGTCGACGACATAGTCGGCGTGGCGGATCGCATCCTCGTCATGCTCGACGACGATGACGGTGTTGCCGAGGTCGCGGAGGCGCTTGAGCGTCGCGAGCAACCGGTCGTTGTCGCGCTGATGCAGGCCGATCGACGGTTCGTCGAGAACGTACAGGACGCCCGACAGGCCGCTGCCGATCTGCGAGGCGAGGCGGATGCGCTGGCTCTCGCCGCCCGAGAGCGTGCCTGAGGTGCGGTTGAGGTTGAGATAGTCGAGCCCGACATTGTTGAGGAAGCCGAGCCGCTCGTTGATCTCCTTGAGAATCGCCTTCGCGATCTGGCGCTGCGTGTCGTTCAGCTTCTCTTCGAGCGTGCTGAACCAGCTCAAGGCATCGGCGACCGAGCGCTGCGCCGACATGCTGATATTCTCGCCGGCGATCTTCACTGCAAGCGGTTCGGGGCGGAGGCGGGCGCCATGGCACGTCTCGCACGGATGCGGCGCCTGATATTTGCTCAGCTCCTCGCGCATCCACGCGCTTTCGGTCTGGAGCAGGCGGCGGTTGAGGTTGCCGATGACCCCCTCGAACGCCTTGTTCGTCGTGTAGGTGCGCTTGCCGTCCTTGAAGGTCAGCTCGACGGGCTTGCCACCGGTGCCGTAGAGGATGATGAGCTGCACCTCGCCCGGCAGGTCCTGCCAGGGCGTCGCAAGGTCGAAACCATAGGCTTTGCCGAGGCTTTCGAGCACCTGCATATAATAGGGCGAGGGCGGGTTCGATTTCGCCCAGGGCACAACCGCGCCTTTCTTGAGGCTGAGCGCATGGTTGGGGACGACGAGGTCGGGGTCGAACTCCTGCCGTTCGCCAAGGCCGTCGCAGGCGGGGCACGCGCCCTGCGGCGCGTTGAAGCTGAACAGTCGCGGCTCGATCTCGGCGATTGTGAAGCCCGAGACGGGGCAGGCGAATTTTTCGGAAAAGATCAGGCGGTTCGCGGGGATGCCCGCGCCCTTCATCGCCCCGCCCGTATCTTCTTCCTCGCGTCCGGGCACCGGGCCATCGGCGAGGTCGACATAGGCGAGCCCTTCGGCGAGCTTCAGTGCGGTCTCGAAGCTGTCGGCGAGCCGCGTTTCGAGGCCTTCACGGACGGCAACGCGATCGACGACGACTTCGATGTCATGCTTGTATTTCTTGTCGAGCGCCGGCGCGTCGCCGATCTCGTAGAATTCGCCGTCGATGCGGACGCGCGTGAAGCCGTCCTTCTGCCACTGCGCGAGTTCTTTCTTATACTCGCCCTTGCGCCCGCGCACGACCGGGGCGAGGAGATAGGCGCGCGTCCCTTCGGGCAATTCCATCACGCGGTCGACCATCTGGCTGACCGTCTGGGCGCTGATCGGTTCGCCGGTTTCGGGCGAGTAGGGAATGCCGACGCGCGCCCAGAGCAGGCGCATATAGTCGTAGATTTCGGTCACCGTCGCGACGGTCGAGCGTGGGTTGCGCGACGTCGTCTTCTGCTCGATGCTGATCGCCGGCGACAGCCCGTCGATATGCTCGACATCCGGTTTCTGCATCATCTCGAGGAACTGGCGCGCATAGGCGGAGAGCGACTCCACATAGCGCCGCTGCCCCTCGGCATAGATGGTATCGAAGGCAAGGCTCGACTTGCCGCTGCCCGACAGGCCGGTGATGACGATCAGCGCATCGCGCGGCAGGTCGACGTCGACGCCTTTGAGGTTATGCTCGCGTGCGCCGCGAACCTTGATGTGGGTGAGACTCATGGGAGGGATTTGTTCCAGATTTGTTCCCGCCGTGCAAGGCGGTATCGATGTCGGGACAAAGCTAGTTATTGTTGGCGCCTGCGACAAGGGAGTCCGGGAGGAGTGCCGCATCGGCTGTCGTGAACGTCCTTTGCGGAGCTGCTTTCCCGGCGGCGCCATTAAATGTTCTGCGTCAATATCTTCGCGCCTTCCGTGCCCACAAATCTACCAAGGCCTGATTTCCGTCGACCAATGCGCGGTCCATCGCTTGACGGTTTTGCGCCGCAGGCAGAAACTTCGGCCAGACCGCCGTTTTTTCAGAGCAGAACGGGTGTATGAGGAGACTGGGGAATGACGAAATTTTTTGTGGGGGTCGCAAACCTTGCGATCGTCGTGGCGCTTGCCGGATCGCCGGTGCTGGCGAAATAGATGCGGGGTTCGGCATCGCTGGCCGCTGCGGCCGATGAAGCGGCCGGCAGCACCGATGCGGATACGCTCAAGGCACTGACCTTCGGCAAGTGGGGCGTCGACCTCGACGCGCGCGACACATCGGTGAAGCCGGGCGACGACTTCGACAAATATGCCAATGGCGGCTGGTTCGCGCGTACCGAGATTCCGTCGGATCAGGCATCCGCCGGCGTCGACTATGATGTGTATAACCTGACCCAGCGCCAGCTCCGCGCTGTCGTGTCAGGAGCGCCTGCGACGAGCCAGGTCGGAGGGCTCTATAAAAGCTTCATGGACGAAGCGCGGGTCGAGGCGCTGGCGGTCAAACCGCTGATGGCCGACGTCGACGCCGTCGCGGCGATCAAGGACAAGAGCGCGATGGCGCGTTTCATGGGCGGGACGCAGGGAACGTTCGGGTCGACGATCGTCGGTGGCGGTCCCTATGCCGATACCGCCGATCCGACGATCAACGTCCTCTGGCTCGGACAGGGTGGGCTTGGCCTGCCCGAGCGCGACTATTATCTGAACGACAGCTTCAAGCCGCAGCGCGATGCGTATCGCGCCTATATCGCGCGGACGATGAAGATGATCGGGAACGCGGCGCCCGAAAAGGCCGCCGATACCATCATGGCATTCGAGACGGAGATCGCGAAGGTTAGCTGGGCGATCGCCGATCGCCGCGATATCGGCAAGATCAACAATCCGATGTCGTCGGATGAGCTGGCCGCCTATGCGCCGGGGCTCGACTGGAAGGCATGGTTCGCCGGCGCCGAAATCGCCCCGCAGAAGCGCATCATCGTCAATGAAAATACCGCGATCCGCGATATAGCGGCGCTTTATGCCAAGACGCCGCTCGACACGATCAAGCTGTGGCAGCAATTCCATGTCGCGGACAATGCGGCGCCCTATCTGTCCAAGGCGTTCGTCAACAGCCGCTTTGAATATACAAAGGCGCTGAGCGGCGTCGGCGAGCTCCGCCCGCGCTGGAAACGGGGGCTTACCCTCGTCGACGGCAGCCTCGGCGAGCTGGTCGGCGAAACCTATTCGAAGGAATATTTCCCGGCGAGCGCGAAGACGAAGATGGAGACGCTTGTCGCCAACCTGAAACTTGCGATGGGCGACCGCATCCGCGCCAACAGCTGGATGGCGCCGGCGACCAAGGAAGCGGCGCTGGCAAAGCTCGCGAAGATGGACGTCATGGTCGGATATCCCGACAAATGGCGCGATTATTCGGCGCTGAAGATCGACCCCGCCGACCTTTACGGCAATGTGAAGCGCAGCGCGGCATTCGAATATGCCTATTCGCTGTCGGACCTGAACAAGCCCGTCGATCGCAAGAAATGGTCGATGAACCCGCAGACGGTGAACGCCTATAACGGCGGGCTCGAGAACAAGATCGTGTTTCCGGCGGGGATACTGCAGGCTCCTTATTTCAGCGAGAGCGTGGACGACGCCGTCAACTATGGCGCGATCGGTGCCGTGATCGGTCACGAGATCACGCACGGCTTCGACGACCAGGGCCGCAAGATCGACGCCGAAGGCGCCGTGCGCGACTGGTGGACGCCCGAGGATGCGGCGCGTTTCGATGCGCAGGCAAAGGCGTTCGGCGCGCAATATGCGACCTATGAGGCTGCACCGGGAGCGTTCATCAATCCCGACCTGACGATGGGCGAGAATATCGCCGACATCGCCGGGCTCGAGGTCGCCTATGACGCCTATCATCGCTCGCTGAACGGCAAGGAAGCGCCGGTGATCGACGGACTGACCGGAGACCAACGCTTCTTCCTCGCCTTTGCGCAGGCCTGGCGCGACAAGGCGCGCGAGGATTCGATCAAGCAGCAGGTGGCGAGCGATCCGCACAGCCCTGCGCGCTGGCGCATTATCGGGCCTGTGCGAAACGTCGATGCGTGGTACAAGGCGTTTGGCGTCGATGCGGGCGCCAGATACTATCTGAAGCCCGAAGCGCGTACGAAAATCTGGTAGTCCTGAGACCCCTTTCTCAGGATTGGGCGGGGGCGGCTTCGCGCCGTCCCCGTACCGCCATTGCCGCGAGTGACAAGGCCGCGCCGATGATGACGAACAGCGCGGGGAAACCGCCGAGCACCGACATCATGCGGATGCCGTCGATCCCGCCGCCCGCGACGAGCAGCAGCGCGACCAGCCCGACGGTGATGCCCCACACGGCCTGAACGCCCAGCGGCGCTTCAGGGGCGTCGGGCGAGATGCCGTGCGTGGACAGGGCGCTCATCGCCGAGACATTGGCGTCGGCACCCGCCACATAGGACAGGAAAATCGCAAACAGGACGACCGCGGCGACGCCTGATCCGCCGCCGAGCGTGCTGAACAGGCGGAAGAGGACGGGGTCCGGACCCTGCGCTGTCAACACGGCGTAAAGGCCGGCGCCGCTTTGCTGGTCGAGGATGATCGTCGCCCCGGCAATTGCGGTCATCCAGACCGCGCCGAACAGCGAGGGCAGGATCAGATTATAAAGGATGAAGGCGCGGACGCTGTAACCGACCGCGAGCCGGCCGAGGAACAATGCGGTTACGGGTGCCCAGGCAAACCAGTTCGCCCAGTTGAAAATCGTCCATTGGCGGTGCCAGCCGGTATCGACGTCGAGACCGAGATTGCGGGGGAGGAAGGTCCGGAAGTAGTCGAAGGTGCCGCGCAGCGTGAGGTCGAACATCGCGGCGGTGGGCCCTGCGAGCAGCACGAACGCGATAATTGCGAAGAAAATCCAGGTATTTAGAACCGAAAGGCCGGCGATGCCCTTTTGCAGGCCGGTCGCGGCGGAGAGGAGGAAACTTGCCACGATGGCGATCGCGATCGCCCAGCGCAGCGGTGCGCCGCCCGCAAAGCCCCCGATTCCCTCGATGCCGCCGGCGAGCGCGAGGAGACCCGCGCCGAGCGAGGCGGCCATGCCGGCGACGAGCGCGTAGAGGCAGACGATATCGATGCCGGTTCCGACCGGCCCGTGCGCGCGCTGGCCGAGCAGCGGCACGAACAACGACGACAGGCTGAACGGTTCGCGGCGGTTGTAATAGACGAGGGCGAAGGCGAGCCCCGCGACGGTGTAGATGGCGTAGGGCGTGAGCGTCCAGTGCAGGAACATCGTCGACATGGCGAAGGTCGCTGCGGCGTCGCTGCCGGGTTCGAGCCCGAGCATGGCGGGCGGGTCGTTGAGATGGAACAAAGGTTCGGCGGCGCCCCAGAACAGGATGCCGGTGGCGATCGTCGTGCAGAGCGTCACCGCGAACCAGCGCCAGCGGGTCAGAATGGGTTTCGCATCCGGTCCGCCGATGATCCGCCCGCCGAGCGGCGATATGGCGACGATCGCGAGCAGTGCGAGGAAGGCGATGCCCGCCCATGCGAAAAGCGGCGAGAAATTACGCAGGATCCAGTCGTTGATCGCCGTTTCGACGGCGACGAAGGCGCTTCCCTGCCACAGGCTGAGGAGGACCGCTGCCAGCAGGACCGCAAGGGGGGTGAAGAAGACCGGGCGATTGAGCGGATGTTTCGAGGATGCTGGCAAAGGATCGGCCGATCGGACATGGTGGGTGAAGGCAGCATGGCGGTTGCCCCGGACAAGGTCAATTCACGGCCGGGAACGGGATATCGGGCGGCGCGTTGCACCGGCAGAATGAACGATTGAAGGAGAGCTTCGATGACGAGGACGATATGGGCGGTCGCGGCCGCATGGGCGCTGCTGGGTAGCGGGCAGGTCGCCGCGTTCCAGCAGCCCGCCGATACCGTTGCAGCCGACGCCGCGCCGGCCGACGCGGCGCCCGCCGACAAGAAGCTGCCCGACGGGACGACGGCCGAGGAACGGTCGAACACGGCGCGGTTGAACGCCGCGCAGGCGTCGCAGGCGAAGGCCGAGACGACGACCTATGAACAGGAGGTTTCGGCAGCGAAGCAGCAGGTGGCGCACGATCAGCAGGTGTTCGCCGAGGAAACCGCCGCCTATGAGGCCGAGAAAGCCCGTGTCGCCGCCATGTCGGCGGAGGAACGGATGAAATGGGAAGCCGATACCGCCGCGTGCAAGGCCGGCGATACGACGCGCTGCGCCACGCCGGTAACGCCGCCGCGCTAGGGGGCCCGACCCCAGGATCAGGACCCTAAGGCTCAGACTTTCGGAAAGGCATGGGCGGCGTTTCGTCGGGTGGCGGAACGCCGTCGTCGGTCGTGACCGGCAAGGTTTCGACGATGTCTGTCGCGTCGTCTTTGGCCGGGGGCTCGGGATCGGGAAAGCGGCCGCCATAGCGATAGCCGTCGTCGATATCGGCGGGGGCTGGCGGGTCGAGCTCGACGGCGCCGAGTTCGCGAAATTCGTCGCTCATGCGGTCGCCGCGGGCGGCCCGCATGCGAATGCCGACACCATAGCTGTCGGCACAGTCGAGGCAGGGAGGGGCGCCTTCGCCTTGCGCCACCATTGCGTCGGGATTGGAGCTGAGGCGCGAAAAGGACGGGACTTCGCCAGAATAGGCGCCGGTCCGACTGCCGACCGCCAGTTCGCCGAGCAACATGCCGACGCCCGCGCCGGCGATGAGCAGCAGCAACCACCGGAAAATCCGGGCAGCAGCGCCGTCGCGACTCGCGGCAGAATGTCTGCGCCTTGCCATCCGGCATGATGGTCACGGCCGGGGCAACGTTGCAAGCCGCGGACGCCACCCGGCCATTCGTCGATCCGTCAACGCCTTTCGTCTCTCAATCGAGCGGTCGTTCGCCCCGATCGATCCAAATTGGATTCCGGTGACGTCCAGAGGGTATTCCAACGATGCGGGATATCGGGGCGATGGTCTCCCCGGTCCACGGCCCGGTATCCCGCATCCTTTTTCAGAGAGGACTCCCCCATGGCGAAACTTTCCTTCATCCTGCTCGCGGTTCCGCTGGCCGCAGCCGGCACCATCGCGCCCGTCGCCGCATCGGCGCCGGGCGAAGAGCAGCAGAGCGTTTCCGTGCGCTACGACGACCTCAATCTGACGAACGAAAGCGGCCGCGACCGTTTGACGAGCCGCGTCAAGATGGCGATCCGCCAGGTTTGCGGTTCGAACAGCCGCCGCACGCTTGCCGAAAAGGCCGAAACGCGGCGCTGCGAAGCGGAAGCCGGCCGCAAAGCCGATACGCAGCTTGCGAGCCTGTTCAACGGCACCAATGCCAAGCTGGCCGATCGCGGCGCGCTGGTCCTCGCCGTTCCCTGACGCGTGCAGGACGCTGGCACAAAAGGCGGTCGTGCCCCGGCATGGCCGCCTTTTTCTATTGGGTTGATTGGAGTTCCACGGCGAACGGCCGCTCGGTGGTGGAAGTGGACATCATTATGCCCGGATTTACGTGTCAGGATTGTTAGCGATAAAGATATCCAGCGCCTCCGAAATGGTGGGCTTCCAAAGTTCGACATCCGAAGGGAAAAGCGTTCAAAAAATATTCCGTGGTTGCCCGAGCCGCGATCATGCTGTCGGCGTCGAGGTCTGTATCGGCATCAAGTCCGATATAGTTTCCGTACGCGATCCAGATTCGACTTGTCTCCAAATTGCGGAAGCCAACGTATCTTACGGCGACTTTCGGGCCGACCCGTTTCCAAACAGCTATTTCTTCGAACATCCTAATCGGGCTCCCAAGCGGTAGTCGCAGATATCAAAGACATCCCCTCGCTGTATATCTTTCAACTAATGGCCGAGATCGGTCGTTAGCAAACTTTCGTCACCCCGGACTTGACCCGGGGTTCATAGTACCGTGGCGTCAGTGGATTCCGGATCAAGTCGGGGATGACGATGATAAAGAACGGCAGCTTCTGGCCGAAAGTCCATTTCCGTCAAGCCATCGGCGGGTTTGCGAGAATGGTCGCTCTTCCTGCCGTTCAGGCGTGCATGATCGCCTTTACGTCGTGCAAATAGGTGCGGCCGATGCGATGCACCCCGCCTTCGCCCAGATCGACGCTCCACGCGCCGTCGCCATGGTGCTTCAGCCCGACGATGCCTTCGCGGCGGATCATTTTCGACCGATGGATGCGCATGAACTGGTCGGGGTTCATCCGCGCTTCCAATGATTTGATCGTCTGGTGGATCAGCCAGCTGCGCGCGCCGACGTGCAGGCGCATATAGTCGCGTTCGGCCTCGATCAGGTCGACTTGCGCGGCGTCGATGCGGAGCATCTCGCCGCGGTTCTGGACCCAGAATTCGTTGATCCATTTGCTCTTCTGTTTCGTTTGCCCGCGATCGGTCGCGCGCCATTCGCGGACGCGCGACAGCGCGCGGGCCAGCCGATCGGGCGAAACGGGTTTCAGCAGATAATCGACCGCGGCGACGTCGAACGCGGCCACGGCGTACCGATCGAATGCGGTGACGAAGATGACCGCGGGCGGGTTGTCGAGCGATTCGATCGCTGCGGCGACTTCCAGCCCGTTGAGATCGGGCATGGCGATATCGCACAGAACGAGGTCGGGCGCGAGCGCATCGACCATGCGCAGCGCCGAAGCGCCGTCGCTGGCGGTGCCGACGAGCGCGATGCCCTCTTGCTGTCCGGTCAGGATCTGGAGCCGTTCGATCGCCAGCGGTTCGTCATCGACGATCAGGGTACGCAATGTTTGCATCATCGGTCAGCGAGCCTCCTTTGCGAGCGGCAACCACAGCGAAACGACGAAACCGCCACTGTCCGATTTGCCCCATTCGCAGCCGGCGGTCGGACCATATCGGGTGAGCAGGCGTTCGCGGACATTGCCGAGCCCGAGGCCGGTCCCCGCGGCGGGGGCGGGCGCCTTCGGGTCGATGTCGTTTTCGATACGCAGGATCAGCAGGCCATGTTCGGCGCTGGCGCGCAGGCGGATCGCAATCTTTCCCTTGCTGGGCGACACGCCATATTTGATCGCATTTTCGATGATCGGTTGCAGGATCAGCACCGGGACGCGGGCATGCTCCAGTTCCCCGGGCATCGTGACTTCGACTTGCAGGCGGTCGGGAAAGCGGGTCTGTTCGATCTCGAGATAGAGCCGCTGGAGCGCGATTTCCTCGTCGAGGCTGACGAGCTGTTCGGGATCGACCGCAAGGCTGGAGCGCAGGAACGACGACAGGTTCATGATCATCGTTTCGGCCTCGTTCTTCGATCCCTTGAGGACAAGCGTTGAGAGCGAGTTGAGCGTGTTGAACAGGAAGTGCGGATTGACCTGATAATGGAGGGCGCGAAGCTGCGCCGTCTGTGCTTCCAGCCGGAAATGATTGGCGCGCCGTTCGACCGCGCGCATTTCATTGGCATAGCCGAAGGCGACGTAGAGCGCGGCCCAGACGGCAAAGAAGAAATACCAGCGGATCGAGCTGTCGAGGATCAGCACGGTTTCCCAGGCCCCCGGATATTTCGCCTGCATCTCCTCGATCAGCTTTGCGCCGTCGGAAACGGGGAACCAGTAATAGAAGACGAGCAGGTTGACCGTCGCATAGACGATGACCAGCGGCACCGCGGTTCCCATCGCCGCGGCGAGCCGGGCGCCGAAGCTTTGCGGCTGGGCCCGCTGGAGCAGCTGGTAGAGGACGAAGGTGCAAAGGATGCCCGCAATCACCACGACGCCGCGTCGCCCCGCCGACGACCATTGTTCGGGTGCGCCGGTGAGCATCGCGAGGCCGGTGGTGATCAGGAAATAGAGCAGCCACATGGCGACGATCGACCCGATCGCGACGCGCGGATTGACGCGTGCGTCGGATGCGCGCCAGTCGGGCGCCGCTGCCAGCATTTTCGCACGCTGGTCGCGCAGCGCGTCTTTGCGGTTTGTCATGTTCATTGCGGCAGCTTTAACGCCAAAATCGGTGCGATGGCTAGCGGGCGCCGGGCCGCCAGTCGAAACGGCGCGCGCCTTGGTCGAAAGCGGCTGGCCGTTCAGGCGGCAGGCTGGGGCAGCGTCCGGCGCCAGCCCCCGCGCCGGTAGATGATCCACGCCATCGCCAGCGACGCGAGCGAGGAGAGCGGAAAGCTCCACCAGAGGATATCGCTGCCGACCGACGGATAGCCGAAATAGTAGATGCCGAGGCGGATCGGGAACATCGACAGGAACAGGATGACGAGCGGCGGGACGACCGAACCGTTGGCGCGCAGCGTGCTGATGAGCACGATCGTCGTGCCGAAGGGCAGGAAGGTCCAGGTCGCGATCAGCTGGATATTGCGTGCAACCTCGATCGCGGGGCTTTCGCTGCCGAGGAAGAGCGCGAGTGCGGCGCGGTCGAAGATGAGGAGCAGGACGATCAGCACCCCGGTCATCGCGAGGTTGATCGCGATGCCGCTGTTCGTCACCGACGCGACGCGGTCCCAGCGGCCGGCGCCGATATTCTGGGCCGCCATCGAGCTGACCGCGGCGCCGACCGCGAGCGCGGGCATCTGGATATAGTTCCAGAGCTGGAGCGTCGCGCCATAGGCGGCGGCGGTGACGAGCCCCTCGCGGTTGACGAGGCCGACCATCACGAGCCCGGCGCCCGAGATGACGAGCATCTGCGCGCCCATCGGCAGGCCGCGTCCGACGATGAAGCGCAATTCGGACCATTTGGGATAAAGATAGGCGAGTTCGTGGCCGCGCAGGCGCAGGACATGGTTCTTCGCATAGAACCAGCCGATCATGCCCGCGAGGCTGATCGTCCCGGCGAGGGCGGTTGCGAGCGCGCTGCCCGCGATCCCCATGCGCGGGAAGGGGCCGAGGCCGAGGATCAGCACCGGGTTGAAGGCGATGTCGAGCACGACCGCGAGGATCATGAAGCGGAGCGGGGTCACCGCGTCGCCCGCACCGCGCGAGGCCATCATTAAGGTGACCGACAGCATCGAGGCGGGGACGGCGAGGAAGGTGACGCGGAGATAATCATGCGCGAGCGCGAACGCCTCGGGCGGCGTTTTCAGCCAATGGAGGATGCGGTCCGACGCGAACCAGCCGAGGATGGCGATCACGACCGAAAAGGCGAGCGCGAGGCCGATCACCCCGCCGGTGGCGCGCCGCGCGGCGTCGATGTCGCCGCGCCCCATCGACTGGCCGATGAGGACGGTCGCCGCCATGCCGAAACCGAAGAAGGCCCCGAACATCAGGAACATGATGATATTCGCATTGGCGGTCGCGGCGAGCGCACCTTCGCCGAGGAACTGGCCGACCCAGATCGAGTTCACCGAGCCCGACAGCGTCTGGAGGATGTTCGACGCGAGCGTCGGCAGTGCGAAGAGGATCAGCGTCTTGGTGATCGGGCCGCTGGTCAGGTCCATCCGCCCGCCGCCGCGCGCGGTCTGGCGCGGCGGGACCGGGCTGGCGGCCGGGTCCGCCGCCGCCGCGACGGGGGTGGGGGTGATGGGGGACTCGTCGGTCACCGGGGAAGCACCTTCATTCGGGGCCGCCTTCGAGGTCGCCGGTGCATTGCAGTTCGGGGTCCGATTTTGCCAGGCGTTCGAAGTCGCGGGTCTGTTTCGTCACGCCGGGGAACAGCCGGTCGGGCGCGACATGATAGGAGGCGATCAACGTGAGCGCCCACGCATAATGGCGCGCGCCGGCAGCGCAGCTGTCGCTGCCACCATCGCCTTCGCCCCAGACGGTGCGCCATCCTGCGTTGCCGTCGCGGGTCAGAAGGATCTTGAAGCCGCCGATCGCTCCATTGTCGCCCTCGGCATAGGCGATCGCGCGGGTCCCGTCGTGCCAGACCCGGAGGTGCCGAAAGGTGAAGCGGAAATCCGGGTGGGTGCGCAGCACCTCGAGGATCGCGTTGCGTTCGGCGCTGCCGACGGCGGGGGTGTGCGGCGCGGCTTCGCTTGCGGGCAGCGGCGCCGAGACCAGCAGCGCCGTTGCCAGAAGCGGAGCCCGCGCGCCACGCATCACCCCAGCCGCGCCAGTGCGGCGGTCAGGCGATCGGCTTCGGCTTCCTTGGCGGCATGGTCGGCGCGCGCCTTTTCGACCGCTTCGGGCTTGGCGCGCTCGACGAACGATGGATTGTTCAGGCGTCCGGCGAGACCGTCGCGTTCCTTCGCCGCGGCGGCGAGCGCCTTGGTCAGGCGGTCGCGTTCGGCGGCGATGTCGATCACGCCTTCGAGCGGGACGGTGATCGTCTCGCCCTCGACGACGAGTTGCGCCGACGCGCCTGCGGGGGCGGGATCGAAGCTGATTGCTTCGAGGCGCGCGAGGCGGTCGAGCTGCGCCGCGAGCTTGTCGGTGCGGCCCTTCAGCGATGTCGGGAAATGCGCGGTCAGACGCGCGCCCGGCGGCAGTCCGAGTTCGGCCTTGGCGGTGCGCAGTTCGCTGACGAGCTTGATCAGCCAGTCGATGTCGGCGCTCGCATCGGCGTCGTGCGTCGCGGCGGGTGCCGGCCATTTCGCGGTGATCAGCGGATAGTCGGCGCGGTCGCCGAGCCCCGTCCACAGCTCTTCGGTGATGAAGGGCATGAAGGGGTGGAGCATGACGAGGATCTGGTCGAGCACCCAGCCGGCGACCGCCTTCGTCTCGTCGTCGATCGCGCCCTTGATCAGTTCGAGATACCAGTCGCAGAAACGGTCCCACGCGAAGCTGTAGATCGCGTTGGCGGCATCGTCGAAGCGGTAGGCGGCGAAGGCCTTGTCCATCGCGGCAACGGTCGCGGCAACTTCGCCGATGATCCAGCGGTTGACCGGCAGCGTTGCGGCGGGGGCTTCGAAGCTGGTCGAGGCCGAAATGCCATTGGCTTCGCAGAAGCGCGCGGCGTTCCAGAGCTTGGTCGCGAAGTTGCGATAGCCCGCGAGGCGCGCGTCATCCATCTTGATGTCGCGGCCCTGGCTTTCCATCGCCGACATGAAGAAGCGGAGCGCGTCGGCGCCATATTGGTCGATCAGGCCGAGCGGATCGACGACATTGCCCTTTGACTTCGACATCTTCGCGCCGTCGGGCGCGCGGACGAGGCCGTGGAGGTAGAGCGTCTTCCACGGCACATCGCCCATGAACTCCATCCCCTGCATCGCCATGCGCGCATCCCAGAAGAAGAGGATGTCGAAGCCCGAGATGAGGACGTCGTTGGGATAGTGGCGTTTCAGGAGGTCGGTATTCTCGGGCCAGCCGAGCGTCGCGAAGGGCCAGAGCGCCGAGGAGAACCAGGTGTCGAGGACGTCTTCGTCGCGGGTGAGCGCGACGCCGGCACCGGCTTCGGCCTGCGCTTCCTCTTCGGTTTCGGCGACGAAGATGCGGCCGTCTTCGGCGTACCATGCGGGGATGCGGTGCCCCCACCAGAGCTGGCGCGAGACGCACCAGGGCTGGATATTCTCCATCCAGTTGAAGAAGGTCTTTTCCCACGTCTTGGGGACGATATCGATGCGGCCGTCGCGCACCGCCTGCATCGGCGGCTGCGCGAGCGTCTTGGCGTCGACATACCATTGGTCGGTGAGCATCGGCTCGATCACCACACCGCCGCGGTCCCCGAACGGCTGCATGATCAGCTTGTCCTCGACCTTCACCATCAGGCCCTCGGCATCGATGTCGGCGACGACGCGTTTGCGTGCTTCGTAGCGATCGAGCCCGCGATATTCCTCGGGAACGAGGTTGAGCGTATCGATTTCGGCGGGGGTCGCGGTCGCACCCTTCGCAATTTCGACCGCGCGCGCGGCGGCTTCGGCATAGGGCGCCCCGTCGGCGCGCATCGCGGCGACCTCGTCCATCAGCCGGTACATCGGAATGTTGTTCCGCTGCGCGACGCCATAGTCGTTTTCGTCGTGGGCACCGGTGATCTTGACCGCGCCCGACCCGAAGTCGGGATCGGGATAGTCGTCGGTGATGATCGGGATCAGGCGGCGATGTTCCTTCGGCCCGACAGGGATCTCACAATATTTCCCGACGATCGGGCGATAGCGTTCGTCGTCGGGATGCACAGCGACCGCGCCATCGCCGAGCATCGTTTCGGGGCGCGTCGTCGCGATCGAAATATAGTCGCGCTCTTCCTCGAGCACGACATGGCCGTCGGCGTCGCGCTCGACATAGGTGTAGGTCTCGCCGCCCGCGAGCGGATATTTGAAGTGCCACATATGGCCCGGCACCTCGTGCGATTCGACCTCGAGGTCCGAAATCGCGGTCTTGAGTGCGGGATCCCAGTTCACGAGGCGCTTGTCGCGGTAGATCAGACCCTTTTTATGGAGGTCGACGAAGACCTTGACCACAGCCTCGGTGAAATGCGGGTCCATCGTGAACTGCTCGCGCGACCAGTCCATCGAGCAGCCGAGGCGGCGAAGCTGACCGGTGATCTGGCCGCCGCTTTCGGCCTTCCATTCCCAGACCTTGTCGACGAATTCTTCGCGCGTGAAATCTGTACGTTTCTGCTGGCGCTCGTTGAGCTGGCGCTCGACGACCATCTGCGTCGCGATGCCGGCATGGTCCATGCCGACGACCCACAGCGCATCCTTGCCGCGCAGGCGTTCGTAGCGGACGAGAACGTCCTGCAGCGTGTTGTCGAGTGCATGGCCGATATGCAGCGCGCCGGTGACGTTGGGCGGCGGATTGACGATCGTGAAGGGTGTCGCGTCGGGACGCGCGGGACGGAAGAGTCCACGGCTTTCCCATTCATGGGCCCATTTCGCCTCGATAGCGGCGGGATCGAACGTTTTTTCCATCGGCATAGCCGGGCGCCTTTGCCAGCCGGGGCGCGAGGCGGCAAGGGGGTGATCGTTTTAACGGCCCTCTCTCATTCGTCATGCCGGGCTTGATCCGGCATCCCGCTTTGCTGTCGCGAAGGAATAAGCGGGACCCCGGATCAAGTCCGGGGTGACGAAAGGAGAAAGAAGGCCGGCTTATTTCTTCAGATGCTGATCCAGCCAGTTGAACACCGTCTGGTGCCACTGAACGCTGTTCGCACCCTTCAGCACCCAGTGGTTCTCGTCGGGGAAGACGAGCAGCTGCGACGGGACGTTGCGGCGCTGGAGCGCGGTGAAGGCGGCGAGACCCTGGCTGTAGGGGATGCGGAAATCCTTTTCGCCGGTGATCACCAGCATCGGGGTTTTCCACTTGGTCACATGGTTCACCGGGTTCCATTTTTCGGGGTCGGTGCGTTCCCACCAGGGGCCGCCATGATCCCATTCGTCGAACCAGAGCTCCTCGGTCTCGAACGCCATCGCGCGCAGGTCGAACACGCCGTCGTGCTGGACGAGGCATTTGAAGCCGTCGGTCCACTGGCCCGCGATCCAGTTCATCATATAGCCGCCATAGGATGCGCCGAGCGCGCACGCGTTATTGAGGTCGAGCTGCGCATCCTGCTTGCCTGCCGCGGCGAGGCCGAGCTTCAAATCCTCGAGCGGCTTGCCGCCCCAATCCTTGTTGATGCTGTCGGTGAAGGCCTGACCATAACCCGTCGACCCGTGGAAATCGACGGTGACGACGCCATAACCCTGCTGCGCGAAGACGCGCGGGTTCCAGCGCGTCGACCAGCTGTTGCCGAAGCTGCCCTGCGGCCCGCCATGGACGATGAAGGCGACCGGCAGCTTCTGGACCGGGCTGACGGGTTTGAGGATCATGCCCCACACCTTGTCGCCGTTCGCGCCCGCGAACTGGATACGTTCGAGTTCGACCGGATCGAATTCGGCAAGCGTTGCCGCGTTCACCGCGGTGAACTGGCTGACCTTGCCCTTCGCATCGCGAACGAACAGGTCGGTCGGGGCAAGCGCGCTGTTGCGCGAATAGAGCAGTGCGCCGCCGGGCAGCGGCGTGACGTCGCCGATATTGCCCTCGAACGCGTCGGGCGAGGCCTTCAGCTTCTCGACCTTGCCCGTCGCGGCGTCGACGCGGAACACCGGATGTTCGAGCGTGTCCTGCGCGGTGACATAGAGCGACTTGCCGTCGGGTGCCCAGGCGATCGATCCGACCGAGCGGTCCCACGCGCCGGTCAGGCGCCGGGTTTCGCCGTTTTCGAGGCTCCGCAGCATTAGCACCTGCCGGTCGGCCTCGTAGCCCGGGCGCGCCATCGCGACATAGGCAAGCAACTTGCCGTCGGGCGAGGGGGTGGGCAGGGTGTCAGTCGCCTGATTGCCCTCGGTCAGGTTGACCGGCATCATCCGGCTGTCGACGAGCCAGCTATAGATATCGAGGTTGGTCGACATCGGTTCGCCCCGGTCGGCCTTGCGCAGCGTGAAGAAGACCGTGCGGCTGTCGGCGCCCCACGCGAGCTCCTCACCACCGCCGAACGGCTTCGACGGGCTGTCGCCGACGAGGCCTGCATCGACGGCGCGCGCGGCGGTCGCCTTACCGTCCGCGAGGTTGAAGACGAAGGGGCGGCTGTAGGTGCCGGGGGTCTCCCAATGGTCCCAGTGACGGACGAAGCCGGCGCCGTCCTTGTAGAGGCGGCCGGTGCCGGGGCCGGTGAGCGCGCCCTTGTCCTTCGCCTCGCAGCCGAAGTCGGTGCATTCCTTTGCGATGTCGCCCCATGCAAGCAGCTTCGCCGCGTCGGGGGAAATCTTGAAGCCCGAAACATCGGCCGCGGTGTCGGTGACCTGCGTCGCGGCGCCGCCGACCTTTGGATCGATGCGCCATACCTGATCCTTGCCCGACGCGTCCGAGACGAAATAGAGAATGCCATCCTTGTCGAAGGCGGGTGAGGTCTCGTTCTTGCCCGCGGTATCGGCGATGGGGGTGGGCTTGGCGCCCTTTGCATTGCGGTCGACGAGCCAGAGGCCGGTCGAGCGCTTGTAGCTTCCACCCTCGGTCTCGGTCATCTGGAACACGACCCAGCGGCCGTCGGGCGACGCCGTCGGCGCCGCGACGCGTTTCAGCGTCGCAAGGTCGACCTCGGTCATCGGGCGGGCCATGGCCGGGGAGGAAAGGGCGGCGGCGAGCGCGATCGCGCTGGTGAGGAGCATGTTACGCATGGATGCGGTGTAGCGCCGTGGCGTGTGCGTTCAAGGACGAACCGCCCGGCGTGAGCCCTGAGCAATATTCTGGCTTGCGGACGCGCAAATAAACCTCTCTGGCCGCGCGGTTCGAAAGATTGCATCGCGCCGGTCGCGAAGCCGGAAGGATGAATATGGTCCGCGCGATAATGAATACAGGCCGTCTGTTCGTGCCGCTGCTCGCGGGCGCGAGTCTGCGCGACCGCGTGATTGCGAGCATCGGGGCGTTGATCGGTATCGGTTTTGTCGGGCTGACCTGCACCGCGCTGTTTCCTTCGTCAATGCCGTGGATCGTCGCGCCGATGGGTGCATCGGCTGTACTGCTGTTCGCCGTGCCGGCGAGCCCGCTTGCGCAGCCATGGTCGATCGCGGGCGGCAATGTGGTTTCGGCGATCGTCGGCGCGATCGTCGCATGGGCTTTTCCCGATCCGGCGATCGCGGCAGCGGTGGCGGTTTCGCTCGCCATCCTGACGATGTCGCTGCTGCGCTGTCTCCACCCGCCGGGCGGCGCGGCGGCGCTGAGCGCCGTGCTCGGCGGCTATGCGCTGTTTTCGGCGCATGTGGTCGATTTCCTGATCGTCGTTGCGGTCAATTCGCTGTTGATGGTGGCGATCGGCTGGCTGTTCCACCGTTTTTCGGGTCACAGCTATCCGCACCGTGCCAAGCCGGTCGAGGGCAAGGTCTTGCCTCCGGCCCCGGTTTCCGGGCTGTCGATCGGCGATATCGACGCGGCGCTCGACGATCTGGGCGAGACGTTCGACATCAGCCGCGAGGATCTGGCGCTGCTGCTCGACCGCGCCGAAGCGCACGCCGCGACGCGAAGCAGGGCGGGCTAAACGCGGACGGCAGCTATTCGTCGTCGACCTTCGGGCATTGCAGGGTCTTTCGCGCCATCGCATGCGCCTTTTTCCATGCGCTCCGGAACAGGCGGTCGCGTTCGGCGGTCGCCGAGAGATCATAGCCCGCCTGCGACACCGGATGCCCCGCGCGATTGACGACCGAAAGCGTCAGCGTTCGTGCCGTTTCCAGCGTTTCGTAAACGTCGACATCGGTATTGCCGTCGCTGAGCCAGGCCGCGCGGGCGTCGCGGGGCGGGGTGACGGTGCGGGGCGCGCCGAAGCGCTGGTCGGCGTCGAGTTCGAGCGTGTCGAGCGCGACATACCAGGTCTCGCCCCGATCGATGCGGACCGCGAGCGCCATATCGTCCCAAGTGCCGTCGGGTGCGGCGATACTCGACGCATCGCCCAGCGCGTCGCTGATCTCGTCGATATTGTCAGCCTCGGCATAGGCATAATAGAGCGTCAGCCGGGGCGCTTCGATATCGGGCCGCGATGTTGCCGGGCGCGATAATCTTGGCGGCGACCAGCCGACGTTCAGCAGCGATGCCTCGCCGTCGGCGTCCGGCTCGACGCTGACGTCGACGCGCGCCTGGCGCGTGCCCTTTGCACTCGCGGTACATATCCGCTCGCCGATGTCGTCCACCGCGCTGCCCGATGCGGGCTGTCCCGCCTGAAGCAGCAGGGCCAGAAGCGCGGCGATCATCGGACGAGCGTGCCGCCCTTCATCACATGGTCGATCTTTTCGAGGACGGTGATGTCGGCGAGCGGGTCGGCCTTTACCGCGACGAAATCGGCATAGCGGCCGGGCAGGATCGCACCGACGTCGCCGCGGCCCATCTCTTCCGAAGCACGCCCGGTTGCCGACTGGATCGCCTGCATCGGCGTCATCCCGTATTTGACCATGTTGCGGAACTGGCGCGCGTTGAGACCGTGCGGATAGACGCCCGCGTCGGTGGCGTAACCGATGTTCACGCCAAGTTCGACGGCGCGGCGAAAGGCGGCGCGCTGCGCATCGGTCGTTTCGCGATTCTTGCGCAGATATTCCTCGGGCCAGCCCTCTTTAGTGCCGATATCGTCGATATAGGTGCCGTTATAGATATCCATCGCAAGCCAGGTGCCGTGCTTTTTCGCGAGTTGCAGCGTCGCCTCGTCGGCGAGGCTGGCATGTTCGATGCTGTCGACCCCGGCGTTGATCGCATTCTGGATGCCGATGGCGCCATGCGCGTGCGCGGTGACTTTCTTGCCGCGGGCATGGGCCACCTTCACCACCGCGCGGAGCTGGTCGACCGTCATTTCGGGGGCGCCGGGTTCGGTGCCGATCGCCAGCACCGCGCCGGTCGCGATCGTCTTGATGAAGTCGGCGCCATGATCGAGCAGGTACGTCGTCTTCGCCGCGGCTTCCTCGGGCGTCGCAGCGACGCCGAGGCGCATGTCGGCGGGCAATTGTTCGTTCGGGACGACGCCGTTGAGTTCACCGCCGCCCTTCGGAATGGTGAGATAGGCGCCCGCGACCCACATGCGCGGTCCCGGCACGTCGCCGCGGTCGATCGCATTGCGCAGCGTCACGTCGGTGAGCCCGCGATAGGTGCCGACGTCGCGCACGCTCGTGAAGCCCGCATCGAGCGTCACGCGCGCGTTGCGCGCGCCGACGAGTGCGGTTTCGGCGGGCGACGCCTTCATCGGCGCGGCGAGGTCGGCGCTCTGGCCAAGGTCGGCGAGGTGGGTGTGGAGGTCGATCAACCCGGGCAGCACGGTGAAGCCCGACCAGTCGACCAGCGTCGCGCCGTCGGGTGCCTTGCCGCACGGGGCGACCGCTTTGATATGTTCGGCCTCGACGGTGATGCACTGGCCGGTGCGCACCGCGTTCGAGACGCCGTCGATCAGCCGCCCCGCCTGGATATAGAGCGTTTCGGCCGACGCCGGCGATGCCGCCAAAAGACTTGCCGCGATCGCAGCGCTCAGATGGCGGTATCGAAAGCGTTGCACTGGCGTGGATCCCCCGTTTGCAGGCCGCGGCGAAGCCAGGTCATGCGCTGTTCGCTCGTCCCGTGCGTGAAGCTTTCGGGGACGGGGCGCTGCCCCGCCGAGCTCATCAGCGTGTCGTCGCCGATCGCGTTGGCGGCGCGCATCGCTTCTTCCATGTCGCCCGGCTCCATCACCGGCTGGCCCGCGCTGTTCTTCGCGCGCGCTGCCCAGACGCCGGCGTAGCAATCGGCCTGCAATTCCATGCGGACCTGCAGCGCATTGCCCTCGGCCTGCGAACTGCGCCCCTGCGCCTGGCGAACCTGATTCGAGATGCCGCTGATCGTCTGGATATGGTGGCCGACTTCGTGCGCGACGACATAGGCCTGCGCGGCGTCGCCGGCGGCACCGAAGCGCTGGTCGAGCTCGCGGAAAAAGGCGGTGTCGAGGTAGACGCCCTGATCGGCGGGGCAATAGAAGGGGCCCATCGCCGCCTGCGCTGCGCCGCAGCCCGACTGGTTGCGGTCGGTGAAGAAATTGAGCGTCGGCTTCTGATAGCCGTTGATCAGGCCGCTCCACACCTGATGCGTCGAGCCGAAGACGTTGCAGGCAAAGCGTTCGGCATCGGTATCGCACGCGACGTTCGCGCCGCTGCGGCTGTCGGCCATCGGATCGCTCGTCCCGCCGCCCGTGCTCAGCATGTTCGCGCCGGGGCCGAGGAGGAAGAATGCGACCGCGCCGATCAGCAGGATCGTCCCGCAGCCCATCTTGCGGCCGAGGAGCATCGGCAGGAAGCCGATCAGCAATCCGCCGAGACCGCCGCCTCCGCCTCCGCCGCCGAACCCGCCGCCGCCGCGGCCGAGATCGCGAATATCGTCTCCGGGATCATAATCGTCGAGGCGCATGGGCTTTCTCCGGCGGCAAAGGGTCCTGTAGCCGGGAGTGTTACAGCAGCGCCGGGCAATTGGAAGGGGGTTCGCGGCGGACAAGCCATTGCAAAGGCGCGTGCTGCGGTGCACAAAACGCGCGTTCGCCAACCCGAGGATCGCGAGTCCATGCCCCGCCGCGCCGCCCGTGCCGCCCTTCCGCTGCCTGACCTCGTCGTCCTCGTACTACAGGGCGGCGGCGCGCTCGGCGCCTTTCAGGCCGGGGTTTACGAGGCGCTGATCGAACGCGGCATCGAACTCGACTGGGTCGCAGGAATTTCGATCGGCGCGGTCAACGCCGCGATCATCGCGGGCAATCCGCGCGACGAGGCGGTGGGCAAGCTGCGCACCTTCTGGGACGGCGTCTCCTCCGCGCTGCCCTCGCTGCCGACGCCCGACAATGACTGGGCGCGCGAATGGACGCATATGGGCGCGGCGGCGCAGGTGATGGCGTTCGGCGTCCCCGGCTTCTTCGTCCCGCGCTTCCCGCCGCCCGCCTTCGCCGAGCGGCAAACGCCCGAGGCGGTGAGCTTCTACGATACGAGCCCGCTGGTCGCGACGCTCGACCGGCTCGTCGACTGGGACCGGGTGAACAAGGGCAAGGTGCGCCTGTCGGTTGGCGCGGTGGCGGTCGAGACGGGGAATTTCCGTTATTTCGACACGACCTGCGAGACGATCGACGCGCGGCATATCCTTGCCTCGGGCGCGCTGCCGCCGGGCTTGCCGCCGGTCGAGATCGACGGAACCTGGTATTGGGACGGCGGCCTCGTCTCGAACACCCCGCTCGAACATGTCGTCGAGGCCGCGAACGAGGATATGCTGGTGTTCCAGGTCGACCTGTTCCCCGCACGCGGGCCGCGACCGCACGATCTGGAAGAGGCCTGGTCGCGCGAAAAGGATATACGCTTTTCGAGCCGCACGCGGCGCATCTCGGACGGGCTGGTGCGGCGGCGCAAGGAGCATCGGCTGATCGACCGGATGCTGCAGAAATTGCCCGACGAATTTGCCGAGCTGCCCGAGGTGAAGGCGGTGCGCAAAATGGTCGATTGCAAGGCGCTCAACGTCGTCCAGCTGATCCACGAGCCGCCGGCATGGCAGACGGGCGCGCGCGATTTCGAATTTTCGCGATCGACGATGGAGGTCAATTGGGCGCTCGGCCGCGCCGCCGTCGAAGCGGCGATGAAGGACGGCCATCTGCTCGCCGACAGTATCGCCGAAGGCCGGTCGGACAGTTTCGCCGTGCAATCGAATGCATTGCGACCAAAGGCCGAACCCGACGTTTCCTGATACACTCTCCCCCACCGAAAGGACCCCAGACATGCGCCTTAAAGGAAAGACCGCCCTCGTCACCGGATCGACGTCGGGCATCGGGCTTGGCATCGCGAAAAGCCTCGCGGCCGACGGCGCGAATATCATCATCAACGGCTTCGGCGATGCCGATGCGATCGAGACCGAGCGCAAGGCGCTGGAGGCGGCGAGCGGCGGCAAGGCCGCCTATGACGGTGCCGACCTGACCAAGCCCGACCAGATCGAGGCGATGTTCCAGCGCGCCGACAAGGATTTCGGCGGGGTCGACATCCTCGTCAACAATGCGGGCATGCAGTTCGTGTCGCCGGTCGAGGATTTCCCGCCCGAAAAATGGGACATGATCATCGCGCTCAATCTGACCGCGGCCTTCCACACGATCCGTCACGCGGTGCCCGGCATGCGCAAAAAGAAATGGGGGCGCATCATCGCGACCGCGTCGGCGCATTCGCTCGTCGCCTCGCCGTTCAAATCGGCCTATGTCACCGCGAAGCACGGGCTGGCAGGGCTTACCAAGACCGTCGCGCTCGAGGTTGCCGACGCCGGGATCACGGTCAATTGCATCAGCCCCGGCTATGTCTGGACGCCGCTGGTCGAGAACCAGATTCCCGACACGATGAAGGCGCGCGGCATGACGCGCGAGCAGGTGATCAACGACGTGCTGCTCGCGGGGCAGCCGACCAAGCAGTTCGTCACGGTCGAACAGGTCGCGGCGGTCGCGTCGTTCCTGACGCGCGACGAAGCGGCGAACATCACCGGCGCGAACCTCAGCGTCGATGGCGGCTGGACGGCCGCCTGATCCGCTCCGCCCTTGAGCAATCTCCTTCGCCCCCCTAAGGTTAACCATCGAGGGACCGGGGAGAAGCGGAGAATCATGGGTCGCACCATCTGGGTTTTGGCGGTGGCGCTCGGCGTCACTCTGAGCGCTTGCAAGACCGTGCCGGCGGTTCCGCCGTCTTCTGCCGATGCGCCGGCGGACGCGACGGGCACCTGGCGCGCGACGGCGACCGACGCCGACAAGGAACGCATTCGCGGCTGGTACAGCAGCTGGCAGACCGCGCTGGCCAACGCGCGCGCCAAGGGGTTCGGCGCCGATATCGACCGCGAAGGCGTGCTGTTGCAGCCGATGGCGGCGCTACCCAATCCGCACCTGCCCGCGGGCGACTATCGGTGCCGGACGGTCAAGGTCGGGACGAAGGGGCGCAGCACGCTGGCCTATGTCGGTTACAGCTGGTTCCGCTGCCGCGTCGCACCCGAACAGGGATTGTCGAGCCTGACCAAGCTGACCGGGTCGCAGCGGCCCGTCGGGCTGATCTTCCCCGACAATCTGAAGCGGCAGGTCTTCCTCGGCACGCTCGAACTCGGCGACGAGAAGATGGCGGTCAACTATGGCAGCGACCGCCTGCGCGACATGGCGGGGCTGGTCGAACGGATCGGCGACAATCGCTGGCGGCTGGTGCTGCCCGCGCCGGCCTATGAATCGCTGCTCGACGTGATCGAACTGGTCCCGGCGGGCTGACCTAAAGACAAACAGGGGAATGATGATGCGTATCTTGTGGACCGGCGCGGCTGCGCTTGCCTTGGCGATGCCGGCGTCGGCGCAGACGCTGCGCGGCGAGGTCGAAAAGCAGATGCCGTCGCTGATGGCGATCTACAAGGATCTGCACGCCAACCCCGAACTGAGCTTCATGGAGGTGCGCTCGGCAGGCATCCTTGCTGCCGAGGCGCGTAAGCTGGGTTTCAAGGTGACCGAAAAGGTCGGCGGCACGGGTGTCGTCGCGGTGATGGAGAATGGCCCCGGCCCGGTCGTGATGGTGCGCGCCGACATGGACGGGCTGCCCGTGACCGAGCAGACGGGGCTTCCCGGGGCGTCGAAGGTTCGCGTGACCACGAAGGAAGGCGTCGAAACCGGCGTGATGCACGCGTGCGGCCACGATACGCATATGACCGCCTGGATCGGCGTCGCGCGGCTGATGGCGGCGAACAAGGCGAAATGGTCGGGCACGCTGGTGATGATCGGCCAGCCCGCTGAGGAACGCGGCGCGGGCGCGCGGATGATGCTGGCGGACGGGCTCTATACGCGCTTTCCGAAGCCCCAATATGCGCTGGCTTTCCACGACGCGGCGCAGTTCCCCGCGGGCAAGATCGGCTATACGCCGGGCTATGCGCTCGCCAATGTCGACAGCGTCGACATCCATGTGAAGGGCGTTGGCGGGCACGGTGCCTATCCGCAGACGACGAAAGACCCGATCGTGCTGGCGAGCCGCATCGTCGGCGCGCTCCAGACGCTCGTATCGCGCGAGATCAGCCCGCTCGACAGCGCGGTGGTCACGGTCGGGAGCTTCCATGCGGGCGCCAAGCATAACATCATTTCGGACGAGGCGCGGCTGCAGTTGACGGTGCGCAGCTACACCGACGAAGTGCGCGACCATCTGCTCGACGGCATCGCGCGGATTGCCAAGGGTGAGGCGATTGCGGCGGGCGTGCCCGAGGACCGGATGCCCGTCGTGTCGGTGCAGAAGGACGAATATACGCCCGCGACCTTCAATACGGTCGATTTTACGGAGGAAATGGCGGCCTATCTGACGACCAGTTTCGGCAGCGATCGCGTCGTAAAAATGCCGCCGGTGATGGGCGGCGAGGATTTCAGCCGCTATTCGCGCGACGAAAACAAGGATGTGAAAAGCCTGATCGTCTGGGTCGGCGGGGTGCCGCAGGCCGAATATGACGCCGCGAAGAAGGACGGCCGCACCTTGCCCAGCCTGCATTCGCCCTTCTGGGCGCCCGATGCCCCGGTGGTGATCTCGACCGCGACCGAGGCGCTGACGGCGATGACGATGAAGCTGATGCCCAAGGGCTAGGGCGGGGCTTCAGGCGGTCTCTCGCCGGACCGCCGCGGCGGCGCGCACACCCGCCTGTAACGCGCCTTCGAGATAGCCGGCAAATTCATCCGCGGTTTCGGTGCCGGCCCAGTGGATGCGCCCGCAGGACGCGCGGAGCGTGTCGCCGTAACCCGTCATGACCCCCGGCGGCATATAGGCGGCATAGCCGCCGAGCGACCATAGCTCGGACTGCCAGTCCTGATCGACATAGGCGGTCGGCCGCGCGGCCTCATCGCCGAAATAATGGACGAGATCGGCGATGACCGCTTCGCGCCGTGCCTCGGGGGCGAGGCTGCTCATGGCAACGGCATGTGCGCCCTCGATAAGGCCGACGAGCACGCCGATCCCGTCGTCGCTGAGCGACTGATCGAAGGCTGTCGCGAGCGTGCGGTCGGTGCCGACTGCGGAGCCGTTCAGCCCGCGGCGTCGCCAGAAGGGCGCATCATAGGCGACATGTATCTTGATCACCGCACCCATCGGCATGCGCTGCAACAGGGCCGCACGGCGGGCGGGCAGGGCGGGGGTGAAATGAATGCGCGATGCGAGGATCGGCGGGATCGCGATGATGAGATGGTCGGCACCGAATGTGCCGCGCGCGCTGGTGACGCGAACCGCGTTATCGTCCTGCTCGATAGCGGTGACGGGCGCGTCCAGCTCGATGCAGCCTGCCAGCCGATCCGCGATCCGTTTCGGGATCTGCCATGCGCCGCCGACGAACTTGTCCTGCTGCGCCCCGCCTTCGACGCCGATCATCGTCTTCAGCCCCTGGCCGCCACGCAGGTAAGTCAGGAAGGATAGGTAGGAAATCTCCGCCGGGTCGATGCAGGCGAGCGCCAGCGACACTGTGCGGACGAAGTCGCGTGCGCCGGCCGTGCGGACGTTGCCCGCAATCCAGCCGGCCAGCGACTGCGCGTCCCATTCGCGCGCGCGCGGCGCGCACCAGGGGGCGTCGGCGGGCAGGGCGGCGGTGTCGCGCCGCCAGCGGCGGTCGATCATCCCCAGTTCGAGGAGGGCCGTCACCGGGAGCTTCGGCGTCGCTGCGTAGCTGCTCAGCCGTCCGCCGCGGCTCATCACGCTGAGCCCCTTCACATATTGCGGGCAGGTCGCGACGCCGAGTTCCTGGGCCTGTGCGAGAAGGCGCGTTTGCTGCGGCCCGACCCACTGACCGCCGAAATCGACGGTCTGGCCGCAGATCGTTCCCGGCATCGATCGGCCGCCGACGCGGTCGCGCGCTTCGAGCAGGAGGACGCTCTTTCCCGCTTCCTTGAGTTCGAGCGCGGCTTTGAGCCCCGACAGGCCGGCGCCGATTATGATGACGTCGTGGCGTTGATCCGAAGCGCTCATCTCGATTCCTTCATGCATTTGACGCTTGCATTTAATCGAACGCGTTCGTTAAAAGCAAGTCCATGGAAGAGTCGTCGTCAAATCCCGTCCGGCGCGGACGTCCGCCACGCAGCGCTGAGGAGATCGGCGCAAACCGCGCGCGCATCGTCGCTGCCGCGCGCGACCTGTTCGCGGCGGAGGGCTATGACGGGGTTTCGATGCGCAAGGTGGCGGCGCGGGCGCAGTGCCTGACCTCGACGCTTTACACGCTGTTTCCGAACAAGCGGCAGCTTCTCCACTGTCTATGGGAAGGGATTTTCGCCGATCTGGTCGCCGCGATGGAGCAAAGCTATGCGGCGAGCGCGCCTGGCGTGCGCCTGATCGCGCTATGCCTGACCAACATCGATTTCTGGCTTGAGCGGCCCGAGGATTATCGCGCGATCTTCCTTGTCGAAGACCGGGTGCAGGATTCGGACGCGCCCTATTTCGTCGAAAATGTGCTTGCGCTGCGATTGGTCGCGATCCTTCAGGATGCGGTTGTGGAGGCGCAGCAGCGCGGCGAGGTGGGCCCCGGCGATCCCGAAGCCATCCGCGACGCGCTGCTCTGCGGCATTCAGGGCGTGGCCTATAATCTGATCGCAATCCCCGAGTTTCGATGGGGCGACCCCGAACGACTCAAACGGACGACGGTGGAAGCGCTGGTGCGCGGGCTGCGCTGAGGCGTATGGATCGAGGTGTCGACGAATTTCCAGCGCTCCGCTATCCCGATGCTCGATCAGGACCCGCCGCCATTTCCCAAATAAATTGGGATGGACCTGTGCGTGGGGCTGTGGTGAGCAAAGACATGTCTGCCAATGAATCCGCTTCTGGCTTGTCCACATGCCTTACCGACCGGGAAACGGAGGTTTTGCGCCTGCTGGTCGCCGGGCACACCGTCAAGACCATCGCCGCGCGTCTGGGCCGCTCGGAAACCTCGATCAACGAGCGTTTGCGCTCTGCTCGCCGCAAGACGGGCGTCGGCAGCAGCCGCGAACTGGCGCGCCTCCTGGACCTCCAAGAAACTTGTGACGAAAATATCGATCTTTCGATGCAGCGCTCGACCGTGAAGGACTTGGCGCACACCGCGACCATTGGGGTTCGCGGTTCGAAAGGAATGATCGCCATGCTCACTGCAATATCCCTGGCCGCCGCCGGATTGATGGTCACAGCCGCCCCTTCCGTCGACCAGGCCGACGCACCGAACGCCGTTCACGGCGCCGCATCCCGGCAGCTGCCGCTCGCCGGAAGCTGGTCGCTCGACGCATCGCAGATGCCGGAAAACCAACGGCCGCAGCGCGTGACGATGATTTTCCAGCCATCGCAAGACGGCAAATGGACGACGCGCGTCGAAATCGTCGGGCCCGACGGCTCCACCAGACATTCGGAATCGACCGCCGCGCTCGATGGCGTCCCGGTACCCGTCACCGGCAATCTGGATTTCATCGATAGCGTCGCCCTGCGGCAGCCGGCGCCGGACACGTTGGTCATGACGCTCGGAAAGGCGGGCGCGCGGGTTGCGACGCGCGTCTATACGGTCGCCAAGGATCAGAAATCCATGACCGAAACGATTGTCTGGTCCAGCAACAAGCTTCAAAAACTGGAAACGACGCACTTCAATCGCATCGATTGATCGCGGTCGGTTTCTCCGCCGGGCGTAGCGTCGCGTTAACATCGCGATCAGGCCGGAACGCCCCCGTGCGGCTTGCAAGGTTGCGGACCTGCGCGCCGACGATGAGCTCCCACTTCGGCTCCCGGCTTGCCCCGGGGGCCGCTTTGTCCATTTTGCGATGCGGACATGAGCCGTGCCCGGCAATCCGTATCGCTCTCGTCATTCCCCCTTGAAGGCGTCGAAGCTGCCGCCGCGGCCGGTGCCGTCGGTGAAGCGTTTTGCGCCCGCCGCAGCGCCCTCGCGCAAGGGGACGACGCCGGCGTGCGCTTCGTGCGACAGCGCGTTCTCGATATCGAAATCCCACTGGCGGTAGGCGCTGAGGCGGTCGCTGTTCATGCAGATTTGCGGGAAGGCTGCAATCTGCTTCGCGAGTTCGATCGCGGCGGCGAGCGCGGTGCCGTCAGGTACGACGCGGTCGGCGAGGCCGATGCGCTGCGCTTCGTCGGCGGTGACGGGGCGACCGGTCAGGATCATGTCGAGCGCGCGGCCTTGCCCGACGATGCGCGGCAGGCGCACGGTGCCGCCGTCGATCAGCGGCACGCCCCAGCGGCGGCAATAGACGCCGAAGATCGCGCTGGCGGCGGCGACGCGGAGGTCGCACCAGAGCGCGAGTTCGAGCCCGCCCGCGACCGCATGCCCCTCGACCGCGGCGATCACGGGCTTTTCGAGCAGCATCCGCGTCGGCCCCATCGGGCCCGGGCCGCCCGGGTCGTAGCGCGAGGCTCCGACCGCGCCGAGGTCGAAGCCCGCACAGAAATGGCCCGAACTGCCGGTCAGGATCGCGACGCGCGCTTCGGCATCTTTCGCGAACGCCGCGAAGGCTTCGCGGAGCGCGAGCGCGGTGAGCGGATCGACCGCGTTGCGCTTGGCCGGGCGATCGATCGTGACGATCGTGACGGGTCCGTCCTTTGCGATGGTGACGCTCATGGGTTGCTCCTCCATGACACACAGCGTGGCGCGGGGCGGGGGGACTTGCAAGCGGCGGACGCGCTTCCTACATAAGAGTCATGCGGGCCGGGCCCCTCTGGCGTCGGCGGGACATATCCCGCCACGTGATGTCGGACCGCATCGGGTGACACCGATGCTTGCGGCCCTTTCTCCCCCCTGTTTTGAGGGTAACAGCATCGGCGTCACCTGCTTGATTTCAATCAGGAGGCCCTTTTCGATGACGTTCAATCCCAATTTCTATCGCCTGACCCAGCTCCACCGCCAGCTCGACGATGCCGAGCGGCGCGAGGCGCGCCGGCGCGGCGCCGATCCGTTTCGCCTGCTGCGGCTGAAGACGCTGAAGCTCGCGGTCAAGGAACGGCTCGCGGCGCTGACGCTCCGGCCGTCGTTGCGTCTGGCACTCGCCCGCTAATCCCCAAATAATGACGATCGAGGGCGCTGCCGAAAGGCGGCGCCCCCGGCATATCCAGGGACAAGATCATGGAATTTCTGTTCGCCGACTGGCTGGGTACCCCGGCCTGGTTCTGGCTTTCGTTCATCACGCTGGTGATCGCGCTCACCGCCTTCGACCTTGGCATCCTCAACAAGGAAAACAAGGAGATGGGGATCGGCGAGAGCCTGAAGCTCTCGGCGCTCTATATCGGTATCGCGATGGCGTTCGGCGCATGGGTCTGGGCCGCGAAGGGCGGCGAGGCGGGGCTGCAATATTATACCGGCTTCTTCATCGAGAAGGCGTTGTCGATCGACAATATCTTCGTGATTTCGCTGATTTTCACGACCTTCGCGATCCCGCCGCGCTACCAGTATCGCGCGCTTTTGTGGGGCATTGTCGCGGTGATCGTGCTGCGCGGTATCATGATCGCGGGCGGCGCGGCGCTCGTCACCGAATATGGCTGGGTGCTCTATATCTTCGCCGCGTTCCTCATCTTCACCGGCGTGAAGATGCTGTTCGCGAGCGAAAAGCCGATGGATGTGAAGGGCAATCCGGTCGTCAAATGGCTGTCGCGCCGGATGCCGATCACCGACGAATTGCATGGCGAGAAATTCTTCGTGCGCGTGCCGGACAGCAAGACCGGCAAGATCGTGCCTGCCGCGACGCCGCTGTTCCTTGCGCTCGTCGTGATCAATCTCGCGGACCTGGTGTTCGCGGTCGACAGCGTGCCGGCGATCTTCGCGATCACGACTGACACCTTCATCGTCTATACGTCGAATATCATGGCGATCCTTGGCCTTCGCGCGCTCTACTTCGCGCTGTCGGCGATGGTCCACCGCTTCCACTACCTCAAATATGCGCTCGCGCTGGTGCTGGTGTTCATCGGGTCGAAGATCTTCGTCGCCGATTTCATCCTCGGCGGCGACAAATTCCCGCCCTTGGTCAGCCTCGGCGTGACGGTCGCGCTGATCGCAGGCGGGATCATCTGGTCGCTGGTCAAGACGCGCGACGAGGAAGCGGCGCTGCCGCAATAAAAATGTCCGCCGGAAGCGCAAGGGCTTCCGACGGACAGGCTTTCCTCCCCAGGAAAGCTCGGGAGGCGCGGGGCGGGTCGCGAGCCCCGCGCCAAGATGGGCGACGCGGGGGTTGCAACGGGCCCCCGCGTCTAACTTTTTACGCGGCGAACTGGTTCATCGTGTTGTCCTTGCCCGCAGCCTTGAGCGCCGCTTCGCCGGCGAAATATTCCTTGTGATCGTCGCCGATGTCGCTGCCCGACATATTCTGGTGCTTCACGCAGGCGATGCCCTGGCGGATCTCGGCGCGCTGGACGCCCTTGACGTAACCCAGCATCGCTTCGTCGCCGAAATATTCCTTGGCGAGATTGTCGGTGCTGAGCGCCGCGGTGTGATAGGTCGGCAGCGTGATCAGGTGGTGGAAAATGCCCGCCCGCTTCGCCGCATCGCGCTGGAAGGTGCGGATGCGGTTATCGGCTTCTTCGCCCAGCGGTGTCGCGTCATAATCGGCGCTCATCAGCTTGGCGCGGTCATAGGCGTTGACGTCCTTGCCCTCTGCGGCCCAAGCGTCGAACACCTGCTGGCGGAAGTTGAGCGTCCAGTTGAAGCTCGGCGAATTATTGTACGCGAGCTTCGCGTTGGGGACGACTTCGCGGATGCGGTCGACCATGCCGGCGATCTGTTCGATGTGCGGCTTTTCGGTCTCGATCCACAAGAGGTCGGCGCCGTTCTGCAGGCTCGCGATACAGTCCATCACGCAGCGATCCTCGCCGGTTCCCGAACGGAACTGATAGAGGTTCGAGGGCAGGCGCTTCGGGCGCATCAGCTTGCCGTCGCGGTTGATCAGGACGTCGCCGGGGTTGCCCGCGCCTTCGACCTCTTCGCAATCGAGGAAGCTGTTATACTGGTCGCCAAGGTCGCCGGCTTCCTTCGAGAAGGCGATCTGCTTGGTCAGGCCCGCGCCGAGGCTGTCGGTGCGCGTCACGATGATGCCGTCCTCGACGCCGAGTTCCATGAAGGCGTAGCGGCAGGCGCGGATCTTCGCGATGAAGTCCTCGTGCGGCACGGTGACCTTGCCGTCCTGGTGGCCGCACTGCTTTTCGTCCGAGACCTGATTTTCGATCTGGAGCGCGCAGGCGCCGGCCTCGATCATCTTTTTGGCGAGCAGATAGGTCGCCTCGGCATTGCCGAAGCCCGCGTCGATGTCGGCGATGATCGGCACGACGTGCGTTTCATGATTGTCGATCGCGGCCTGGACCTGCTTGGCCTTGAGTTCGTCGCCTTCGGCGCGCGCAGCGTCGAGTTCGCGGAACAGGCCGCCGAGTTCGCGCGCGTCGGCCTGGCGGAGGAAGGTGTAGATTTCCTCGATCAGCGCCGGAACGCTGGTCTTTTCGTGCATCGACTGGTCGGGCAGCGGCCCGAATTCGCTGCGCAGCGCGGCGATCATCCAGCCCGAGAGGTAGATGTAGCGGCCCTTGACGGTGCCGAAATGCTTCTTGATCGAGATCATCTTCTGCTGCGCGATGAAGCCGTGCCAGCAGCCAAGCGACTGGGTGTAGTTCGCGGGGTCGGCGTCATAGGCGGCCATGTCGGCGCGCATGATGCGCGCGGTGTAGCGGGCGACGTCGAGACCGGTGCGGAACTTGTTCTGCGCGCGCATGCGGGCGATGCTTTCGCCGCTGATGCCATCCCATGTGCCGTCATAATCGCGGATGAGGCGGCCTGCCTGCGCCATGTCTTCTTGGTAGCCCATCGTCTTGTCCTTGGCTCTGCCCCGGCGGGGCGTGGAGAGGTGATGGGGTCAAACTGACGCCGGACGGGCCGAAAGTGAAAAGCTTTGTCAATAATATTTGTGAAATATGGCCGATAGGTGTAAAAATGCGTGTAAATTAGTAAAGAAAGTTACAAAATGGCAGAGCGGCGGGTGTTTGCAGGGCCGGCGGTACGCAAGGTGCGCCGCGAGGCGGGGATGACGCAGGCCGCGATGGCCGAGGCGCTCGATATCTCGCCGAGCTATCTCAACCTGATCGAGCACGGGCAGCGGCCCTTGTCGGCGACCGTCATCGTCAAACTGGCCGAACGCTTCGGTTTCGATGCGGCGAAGCTGGGCGCCGAGGAACTGCCGGGCGGGCTGGCGGGGCTGCGGCGGCGGCTGGCCGATCCGCGTTTCGCCGATCTGGGGATCGGCACGCAGGAGGTCGAAGAGTGGCTTCAGACCGCCCCGGCGACCGCCGCGGCCTTTGCGCGACTGTTCGACGCGGCGCCCGAGGGGCGTTCGGAAGGTGAAGGCGACGCGCCCGAAGTTGCCGCGGTGCGCCGCGCGATCGAGAAATGGCGCAACCATTTCCCCGATCTCGACGCACGCGCCGAGGAACTGGCCGACGAACTACGGCTTGCGGGGGGCGACCTCTATGGCACGATTTCCGAGCGGCTGCGGACACGGCACCAGCTCGGCATCCGGATATTGCCGTCGGACGTGATGCCCGACCGCCTGCGCTGGCTCGACTGGCACGCGCGGCAGCTGATGCTGAACGAATTGCTGCGCCCTGCCTCGCGCACCTTTCAGGCGGCGGCGACGCTCGCGCAGGTCGAGGCGAAGGGCGAGATCGATGCGCTGGTCTTGGGCGCCGAATTCGCCGAGCCCGCCGCCGCGCGGCTGTTCGAGCGTCATCTAATCCACTATTTCGCGGCGGCGCTGATGATGCCGTACAGCCGTTTCCTCCGCGCCTGCGACGCGACGGGATATGATCTGCTGCTGCTCCAGCGGCGCTTCGGCGCGGGCTATGAGCAGGTCGCGCACCGGCTGACGACGCTGCAGCGCGTCGGCGCGCGCGGGCTGCCCTTTTTCATGCTGCGGGTCGACCGCGCGGGGCAGGGGAGCAAGCGTTACGCCGGAGCGAGCCAGTCGCCGCTGGTCGACGGCGATGCGCGTTGTCCGCTTTGGGGCGTGCATGAGGCGTTCGCGCGGCCCGGCGAGGTCGTCGCCGACCTGGTCGAACTCGAAGACGGGTCGCGCTGGTTCACCCAGAGCCGCAGCGTCGCGGCGCCGGGATCGACGGGAAGCGGCACGCCCGCGCGCTTTGCGGTGTGCGTCGGGGTCGATGCGAAGGTCGCCGCGCCGTTGATCGCCGCACGCGGACTCGACCTGATGCGCTCGCCCGCGACGCCGATCGGCCTCGGCTGCAGGCGCTGCACGCGCACCGGCTGTGTCCAGCGCTCGATGCCGCCGCTCGGTCGTCCGCTGCGTTTCCGCGACGGCGAGCGCGGGGTGAGCGCGTTCGATTTCGCGGGCGACTGATCGCCACCGACGCGATCATCGCTTTTTCAGGTGGAAATCGGTGCCGCTATAAGTCCGCACCGCATTCCCGCGTTCAAGACCCTGATTGCGGTCCCAAGCCGCGCGTCGCGCTTCGCCCTCGGCCGTTTCGGCGCGCTCGGCGAGGAGCAGCGCGAGCTTCAGCCGCGCGACCTTGCGGTTCGCATGCTGCGAACGCTGTTCCTGCGACACCGCGACAAGTCCCGTCGGGCGATGTGTGGCGCGGACGGCGCTGTCGGTCTTGTTGATATGCTGCCCGCCCGGGCCGCTCGCGCGCATCGCCTGATAGTCGATGTCGGTCTCGCGAAGGTCGCCGGCGTCGTCGGTCGTCTCGACGCGGGATACACCGACGAACCAGTTCTTGCGCTTGTGCGCCGGGCGGAAAGGGCTTTGTCCGGTCCAGAGGATCGTTCCCGACCGGTCGTCGACAAAGGCGTCCGCGCCTGTGCCAGAGACGCGGAGCAGCAGCGATGCCGGATCGTCGCCGATCGGCTCGAGCGGTTCGCACAGGATGTCGCAATCGCGCGCTTCGCGGACGAAGGCGCGGGCAAGGCGCGCGACAACCCAGCGGCATTCGGCGGGGCCGCCGCCCGACGACAGGTGGAGGATGATGTCGGTCATGTCCGCCTTGTCTTGTAGCTGATCAGCGGACGGAGTCGCGCGACGACACGGACGAGGCCAGCCTGTTTGAGATCGGCAACGACACGTGCGATATCCTTGTACGCCTGCGGTGCTTCTTCGAAGATCAGTTGCCTGTCCTCGCAGATCACGCGGCTGCCGAGCGCGGTACGTTCAAGATCGGCGACACGGAAGCGGGCCGACAGGCGGGCGCGGGCGTCGCTGCGGCTCCATTTGCGGCCCGCGCCATGCGCGAGCGAGTGGAGCGCCGCGTCCGCGCGGTCGGCAAGCGGTTCGACCAGATAGCTGAAGTCGCCGCGCGATCCGGGGATCGCGACAAGCCCCCGGTCGGCGGGGGCGGCGCCCTTGCGGTGGAGCCAGCCGCCCGCGTGCGGCGTGACGCTGTTGTGACAGATGTCGAGCAGGCAGCGGCCATCGAGATCGAGCGCGGCAAGGAAACGGGCGGCGATCACCCGGCGGTTGACGACGGCCCAGCGCATCGCGCGATCATGCTCCGCCAGATAGGCGTGGCCGTCCGCGCTGTCGGCTTCGAGCCCGGCGACGGCGCCGCGCGCGGTCCATGCGTCAAGGATCGCCTGCCCGAGCCCCCGCGAACCGCTGTGTACCATCATCCAGACGCGGTCCTTGCACAGGTCGAGCGCGGCGAAGCGGTCGGCATCGACGACCTCCTCGATCCGTTGCAGCTCGACGAAATGGTTGCCGCCGCCGATCGTGCCGAGCGACGCGTCGGCGAGATCGGCGGGGAGGCCCGCCGCGTCGAGCATCGCCGCCGTATCGCCGTTCCACGGACCATCGAGCCCGTGAAGCTTGCGCTCGGCGGCATCGAGGCGAAATTTGCGCAGCGCGCCGTCCGTCTGCCACAGCGCCATGCCGCAGCCGATGTCGCTGCCGACAAGGTGCGGATAGAGGTGCGCCGGCGACCAGAAGGCTGCGCCGACCGCGATACCGCGACCGGCGTGGAGATCGGGAAGGCCGACGACGCGCGCGATGCCGGGCATCGCGGCGGTGCGTTCGAGCTGGTCGAGCGCGACCGGATCGAACAGGCGCGGATCGGCGCCGATCAGGTGGATAGGGGTGTCGTTCATCGGCCGCCCCCTTTCGCGGCACGGTTGGCGAGGGGCAGGCGCCGCGCCAGTTCGGCGGCGTCACGCAGGATGCCGTCATCGGGATCGACGAAGAAGCGCCATCGGCGCCAGCCCCGCGAAGTGCGGACGGTCATGATCTCGCCATCGGCGATCCATTCGCCCTCGCGCCCGATCGAGATGCGCGCTGCGACGAAATCCTCAAGATGCTGGCGGACGTGCATCTTCACCGTGCTGCCGGTGTCGAGGCCGGCACATATCTCGCTGAAGACATCGTCCCAGCGGCGACCGCACCGGCTTCGCAGGAAGCGGAGCAGCGGAGCAAGATTTTCGTTGAGGCTCTTGTAATAGCGGGCGTCGATCTTGGCATGACGCTTGTGGCCGATCGAATGGATGCCGGGATCGCTCCTCTTCAGTTTGACGGGCGGGGCGTGGCGCGAACCCCAGCGCGGGCGTTCGACGATGACCTTGAACATATCAGCACGCATGTCGAATCTCGCCGGAAAGGGGCGCGACCCGCGCGTGGGTTTCGGTAAGGAAAAAGATGCTCGTGCCGACGGTGTCGGGACGGAACGAAAGGATCAGGCTGGCGACGCCGCCTGCAAGCAAATAGCCCATGTCACAGGTTCCTGATGACGGTGGAAAGTTGGGATGCGGGTTGTGTGGACAGCGGTTCGCATGGTCTTTCCTTTCCGATTCAGGGTGTGGGCAGGGTTTGGCTGGCTGCGCGCATAGCTCCCTGCGATGTCATTGACAAGCCGCCCGGTCCGCGCGCGGCGCGCGTAAACTTAATATGGAGCGTCTCTGGCCGTAGCTGGACTCGTGGGAGTCGCGCGATCGCTACGGGACCGGAGATGCTTGTTCGAATTGAGTTGAAAGACGTCGAAATCGGGATGTTCGTCCACGCCTTTGACGGGTCGTGGTTCGATCACCCGTTCTGGCGTCGTTATTTCAACGTCGAATCACAGGAGCAGCTCGATCGGATCCGCAATTCGGGCATCGACGGGATCATCATCGACGACGAGCGTGGGGTTGGGCTGTCCGATGGGCGGCCAGCGGCGGAAAAGGCAGCGGAGCCCGGAAGCGGGCGGCCGCCCGTGGCCGAACGGCCACGGGGCAATGCGATGCCGTTCCGAGCCGCCACGACCTTTACGCCGCCGCCCTCGCCAGCGTGCGACGCGCCGCGCCGGCGCGCAGGCTATTCCGGCGAATGCCGCCGGGCGCAGCGGACAATCGACCGGACGCGCGGCGCCGTGGTCGACATGTTCGACGGCGCCCGGCTCGGCCGCGCCGTCGGCGTTCGCCGGATGGTCCGGCTGGCGAGCGCGATCGGCGCCTCGATCGAGCGCGACGCCAGGGCGCTGATCAATCTCGTCCGGCTGAAGGAGAAGGACGAATATACCTATCTCCACTCGGTCGCGGTGTGCGCGCTGATGATCAATTTTGCCCGCCATCTGGAGCTGGATGCGCAGCAGGTCGAGGATCTAGGCGTAGCGGGCCTGCTGCACGATGTCGGCAAGGTCGCGGTTTCCGACGCGATATTGAACAAGCCCGGGGCGCTGTCGAAGGCGGAGCTTCGCCTGGTCCGTTCGCATCCGGTGGCCGGGCATCGCCTGCTCGCGAGTTCGCCGGGCGCGCCCGATCTCGCGCTCGAACTCTGCCTGCGGCACCATGAAAAGATCGATGGCACAGGCTACCCCGGCGGGCTGAAAGGCGAGGAGCTTTCGCTCGCGGCGCGTATGGGGGCGATTTGCGACGTCTATGACGCGGTGACGTCGAACCGCCCTTATAAGCGCGCATGGACGCCCTGCGAAGCGTTGACCGCGATGAAGCAATGGGAGGGGCATTTCGATCCGGTGCTGCTCGACCGCTTCGCCGACAGCCTTGGCATCTATGCCATTGGGACGCTGGTCCGCCTTTCCACCGGCGAACTGGGCGTGGTCGTCGGAAGCGCGGGCAAGGCGGACGAGGAGGTCGTCGTTCGCGCCTTTTTCGATTGCGAAACATTGGCCGAGATCGAACCCGTCGACCGTGCGATCGCCCCGTCGGCCGAACATCCGCGGATCGTCGGTCGCGATAGCCCGAGCTTCTGGCGTTTCGACGATTGGGAGGTGCTGCGGGCCCGCGTGCTCGCGCCGCGCGAGCAAGCGGAGGGCGATGCGAACGATGGTCGGCCGATCGGCCCGCGCGGTGTCGCGTAGCGCGCAGATGACGGCGCGAAATCCTGCTCGCTTCAAAAGCGAACTGGCCTCCTCGATTGCGGCACACTAGGGCTTTCCCACGGGCGAAGTTTAAACGGCCCATATTTTTCCATTCAGGACAAGAAGATGCGTCTCGCGACAATCACCAACTGGGCCTATGGGGCGACCGTCGTGCTGACGATCGTGTCGAGCACGACGATGATCTTTGCATCGAACGCGCAGGATCGCGAGCGCGCCGCGGTGGAGCAGCGCTATACGCTCGATCGCGCGACGTCCGAACTGGGCAATGAAATCTATGCTCTCAGCGATCGCGCGCGACAATTCGTCAACACCGATGATCCGACCTATCTAGCCGCCTATCGCAGCGAGGTCGCGGCGTTGAAGGCGGTCGAGGACCGTATCCGGCATGTCGGTAATGCGGGCGCAACCGCCAGCGAGCTCGGCGCGCTCAAGGAGGCCATCGCGCTTGCCGATACGCTTCACGACGAGCAGGAGACCGCGCTCAAGGCCTATGAGAGCGGCGATGTTGCCGCCGCGCGGCAAATCCTGTTCGGTGCCGAATATGAGCGGCAGCTCGACCGCGCCGAGCTCGATGTCCAGCGTTTCCAGGATCGGCTCGACAGCCGGATCGCGGCGCAGGTCGCCGATGCGACCGAGATTTCGCAGCTGTGGAAGCGGGTATCCGAAGTCGCGCTGGCGCTGACCGCGCTGCTCGTGCTCTGCGTCCTCTATTTCGTCTTCAAGCAGCGCGTGCTCCATCCGGTGGTCAAACTCAGCGATGTCGTCAACCGGCTGGCGGTGCAGGATTATGCCGCCGAGCCGCCCGAATTCAACCAGATCGACGAGATCGGCGACATGGCGCAGGCGATCCGCATCTTCCGCGAAAACGGGCTCGAACGACAGCGGCTGGAGGCCGAGCGCGATGCCGACCGGACGATGCGCGACCTGCTGTCGCGGATGACGCAGCGGATGCAGGGATGCGATACGCTCCACGACCTGCAGGAAGTCGTCCAGCGCTTCGTCCCTGAAATCGCGCCCGGGCTGCCGGGGCGGCTCTACCTGCTCGACAAACAGCGCAACCTTGTGGTCGAGGCGGGGAGCTGGCTAGGGCCGGTTCGGTCCGCGAGCCAGTTTTCGCCGATATCCTGCTGGGCGTTGCGACGCGGCCTGCGCCATCGCCCGGCCGGCGACAATGTCGACGTTCCTTGCGACCATATCGATCGCGATGCCGGGCACGCTGCCGACACGCTCTGCCTGCCGCTAACCGCGCAGCGCGAGACGCTGGGCCTGCTCTATTTCGAAATGCCCACGGGTGAGGCGCCGCGCAGCACTGCGCAGCTGATCTATTTCGACATGCTGGCAGAGAATATCGGGCTGGCGATCGCCAATCTGCAGCTTCGCGACACGCTGCGCGAAATGGCGATGGCGGATTCGCTGACCGGGCTCGCCAACCGGCGGCAGCTTGGGCATGTGCTCGAGACGCAGATCGCGCAGGCCGGACGCTTGGGCGAACCGCTCGGTTGCCTGATGATCGACGTCGACCATTTCAAGCGCTTCAACGATGTGCATGGGCATGAGGCCGGCGACGCCGTGCTGCGCGCGGTCGGTCAGGTGCTGGCCAATGTGACGCGCGAGACGGGGCTCGCCTTCCGTTATGGCGGGGAAGAATTTCTCGTGCTGCTGCCAACGCTGTCGCCCGAACAGGCCGAAGACCGCGCGCAGGATATTCGTTCGCGCATCGCGGCGCTCGAGATCGGCCATGGCGGCAAGGATCTCGATGCAATCAGCGTGTCGGTCGGGATCGCGGTCGCGCCGGTCCATTGCAGTTTCGACCGGCTCGTGCGCACCGCCGACGCCGCGCTGCTCCGCGCCAAGGCGAACGGCCGCGACCGGGTCGAAATGGCGCAGCTCAGGAAAGCGAAGGCCGAATAGCCGCCGCGCGTGTGCGCGACGGCTGTCCGATCAGAAGCGATAGCCGATCGTGCCCATCACGTTGCGCGGGGCGCCGACGAAGCAGTCGCCGCGCGCGAGGCACGATGCGTAATATTTGTTGTTGAGCAGGTTCGTAGCGTTGAGCGCGAAGCGCAGGTTGTTCCAGGTGATTTCCGCCAGCGCATCGACCGTGGTGCGCGAGGGGGTGACGATCGACCACACCGGGCTCGTCGACACGCTCTTGCCGCTGTAGACGACGCCGCCGCCAAGGCGCAACTGCGCATCCTCGGGAAGGCCGAAGGTCTTGGTCGACCAGAGCGACGCGGTGTGGCGCGGCATATAGTCGAGGCTGGTGTTGGTTTCGGACTTGAGCTTCGAATAGCCGTAATTGGCGAGCAGCTCGAAATTGCCGGGCAGCGTGTGGCTCGCCTCGATCTCGAAACCCTTGGTGTTGAGCTCGCCCGATTGGGTCGTGCCGCCCGCGGAGAGATAGAGGACGCGGTTGCGTTCCTTGATCTTGAACGCGGTGGCGGTGACGAGCGTGTTCGGCGTCGGCTGCCACTTTACCCCGGCTTCGTACTGCGTGCCGGTCTGCGGCCGGTAGGGGTCGCCGAAGGTGCCGTCGCCATTGTCGATGCGGCCGGCGACCGGCAGGAAGCTCTCGGTATAGCTGAAGAAGGGCGAGAAACCCGCGCCGATCTCGCCGATGATGCCGGCACGGAAGGTCGTGGCATTGTCCTTCTGCCCCGACGATCCGGTGACGCGGTCGCGGCGTGCGCCGAGCACGACCGAGACGCGGTCGAAGAAGCGGATCTGGTCCTGGACATAGACGCCGAGCTGCTTCTGGCTTTCCTTGGTGAAGGGGCCGCTCGGGTCGTAAGTCAGCAGCGCGTCATAATCGATGTCGTACAGGTCGACGAGTTCGAAGCCGCCAGCGTACCGTTTCTGCACCTTGTTCCAGCTGTAATCGATGCCGACGAGCAGCTTGTGCTCGATGTTGGCGCCGGTGGCGAAATCGAACTGGAGATTATTGTCGGTCGAAAAGACATTCATCCGCGCGTCGCTGGCGTCAGCGATCAGCGCGATCGTGCGGCCGTTGGTGCCATAGACCGAGAAGGGATCCTGCGGGTTCGTATAGCTGTCCGCGTAGTGGGTGTTATATTCGAGGTCGCTGTCGATATAGCGCGCCTTGAGGCTGAGCTTCACATTGTCCGAGAAACGGTGCGTGATCGACCCGCCACCCTGCAGCGAGCGGCCGTTATAGCGGTCCCAGCCGGCCTTGCCGACGAAAGTGTAGCGATCGAGCTGCGCGCCGGCGACCGTGTTGGGCCGGAAGGTCCCCACGATCGGCAGGAATTGCGATGTCGAGCCGGTGTCGTCCTCCTGGTAGAGACCGGTAAGCACGACATCGGTATCGGGGGTCGGCTGCCAGCGGATTGAGGGCGCGAACATCACGCGGTCGTCGGGGACATGGTCGACATAGGTGTCGGCGTCGCGCGCGCGGCCGACGAAGCGGACCGCGAGATTGTCGGCGAGCGCGAGGTTAACGTCGCCGAGCACTTCCTTGCGGTCATAGCTGCCATAAACGAGATTGATTTCGCCGCGCGTGGTGAAGTCGGGGGTCTTGCTGACGAGATTGACGAGGCCGCCGATCGAACCCTGACCGAACAGCACCGAGGCCGGGCCGCGCACGATCTCGACGCGCGAGAAATTATACGGGTCCGATGTGATCGAGGCGTAGTAGCTGAAGATGTCGCGCATGCCGTCGCGGAACTGCAGCGCGTCGAGGCCGCGGACGTTGAAGCCGTCGACGCGCGTGTCGCGGCCATAGGGATTGGCGAGGACACCCGCGGCATATTTCACCGTGTCGCTGATGCTGATCGCGCCCTGTGCCTCATATTGTTCGGACGTGATGACCTTGATCGGCTGGGGCAGTTCCGCCAGCGCGGTATCGGTCTTCGTCCCGGTATAGCCGGTGACGACGATGACATCCTCGCCCGCGCTCGCTTCCGCATCGGCGGTTTCGGCAGCCTCGACGGCTTCGCCGGCGCGCGCGGCGGCGGCCGTGAAGGCGAGGGTGGCGGCGCTGGCCATGGCGAGCGTCCGGACGAGCTTCATATCATTCCCCTTTTGCGACTCAGTCTCAACTAGACGGCGTCGTTAGGGATATTGATATTCATTCGCAAGAACGTTGGTTGAGAAAATGCGCTTTTGTCGACGCGCCGCAGCAAAGGCCCTGCGCCCGCCAATAAGCAGGCGAAGGGCCTTCGTTATATGTCAGGCCTTTTGCGCGGCGGTCCAGCGCTCGATCACCGACTCGAGGACCGAAATCGGCATCGCGCCCGCCGACAGCGCGGTGTCGTGGAAAGCGCGCAGGTCGAACTTGTCGCCGAGTGCCGCCTTCGCCTTTTCGCGGATCGCGACCCAGCGCGTCTGCCCGACCATGTAGCTCGTCGCCTGTCCGGGCCACACGCAATAGCGCTCGATTTCGGTGATATTCGACGGTTCGGGGGTTCCGAGCGTCTCGTTATAATATTGGATCGCCTTCTCGCGGGTCCATTTATAATGATGGAGCCCGGTGTCGGCGACGAGGCGCGCGGCGCGGAACATATAGCTCTGCAGATAGCCGAGGCGGCCCCACGGATCCTTTTCATAGACGCCCATCTCGTCGGCGAGCTGTTCGGCATAGAGACCCCAGCCCTCGGTGTAGACCGAGTAAGCGGGAAGCCGGCGAAGGCGCGGAATTCCTTCGGCTTCCTGTGCGAGCGCGATCTGGTGATGATGGCCCGGCGACGCTTCGTGATAGGTAAGCGTCGGCAGCGTCCAGCTCGGGTTTTCGGCGGTGTCGCGCAGGTTGATATAGTAAGCGCCGGGGCGCGAGCCGTCGAGCGCGGGTATCTGGTAATAGCCGCCCGTCGCGCCATCCTCGATATCCGCAGGGACGCGGCGGATCTCGACCTTCGCCTTGGGCAGGCGCCCGAACGCTTCGGGAAGGCGCGCCTGGATCGCCTGCATCTGGGCGTTGAGTTCGGCGATCAGCTTCGCCTTGCCCTCGTCGGTGTTCGGATAGAGGAAGCGCGGATCCTTGCCGAGCGCGCGCATGCGTTCGGCGACCGTGCCCTTGGTCATGCCCTGCGCCTTGAAGATCGCGTCGGCCTGCGCGCTCAAATCGGCGACACGGTCGAGCCCGAGCTTGTGCACTTCCTCGGCCGACATGCCGGTCGTTGTCGCATAGCGCAGCGCATAGGCATAATATTCGTCGCCCTTGGGCAGGCGCCATACGCCGGCGTCGTGCGTCGCGCGCGGGCGCGCGGCGCGGAGTTCCTCGGCCTGACGGCGCATCGCGGGATAGATTTTGCCTTCGACGATTGCGGCGCAGCGCGTCGCCCAGTCGCCGGGGATATCCTTCGTCTTCGCGGCAAGATTCTTCGTCAGCCCGTTGGCATCGGGGGCGGGGGCCCAGATGCGGTCGAACTGGCCGAGCGTGCGGTCGATGACGAAATCGGGCGGGATGACACCCGCGGCATGATCGGCCTTGATGCGGCCCGTTTCGTTATCGAGCTGTACCGCAAAATCGGCGCAGCGCGCGAGATAGGCCTCGGCATCGGCGGGGTTCGCGATGCTGTGCTGGTTGATCAGGAAATCGGGGATCGAGCGGTAGGTGCCGCTCAATTGCGTCACCGGATGCGGTTCGGGCCAGCTGTGGAGGCCGTAGTCGAACGTGTCATAGGCCTTGACGAAATATTCCCACGGGCCGCGAAAGGTCTCATAATTTACGAGGTCCATGCCCGAAAGCTTTGACGCATCGATCTTTTTCAGTTCGGCAAGGCCGTCGCGATAGAGCTGGTGGCTCCGCTTGATACCCGCCGGCGAGCGGTCGTCGAGCTTCGCCTTGAGCGGCAGGCGGGCGTCCTTGTCGAGCCCGAGCGCGGTCGCGAATTCCGGACTCTCATCGACCATGCGGTCGTAAAAGCGGTCGTAGATCGCGGTGAGCCTGGCGCCTTCGCCCGAGGGTGGGCTGGCAAGCATGGCGCGCGCGGGCGCGCGCACGCCGGCGAGGGCGGATGTCGCGGCCAGCGTGGCGATCAGGGTGCGGCGGTCGAGCATGGGGAGGTCTCCGTTGAATGTGTATTGGTCGAGTATAACGGCGCGGCCTCAACCTTGTCTTGTATCCATTTGACGTCGGCGCCACCAACCCGGGGGGGCGCCGGTCAGGCCGGCGACGGCGTGCGTCATGTGCGCCTGATCGGCAAAATGGAGCCGGTGCGCGATGTCGATGAAGGGCTCTCCGCCAAGGCGCGCGGCGGCAAAGGCGGCGCGTGCGCGGACATCGGCGCGATAGGCTTTGGGCGTGCAGCCATAAGCCGAGCGGAAGCCGCGGCTCAGCGTTTCCGGGCGGACGCCCTTGTCGTCGGCCCAGTCGGCGAGGGCGAAGGGGGCAAGCCGGCGCAGGTCGTCGGCGAGCATGTCGGGCCAGTCGAGCGCCGTCGGCGCGGCGGCGGCGAACATCTCGCCGAAAAGTGCCGATGCGGCCCGCCCGTCGCGCTCGGCGACCCGGACGAGGCTGTCGGGATCGGCGACATGCCCGCGCACGATCGTCGTCGCGGCGAGTCCTGCCGGCAGGTCGAGCACCAGCACCCGGGCGCCCCTGGCCTCGAAACGGTCGAGGTGCGATTCATAGGCGTGATGGATCAGCGCATCGCCCGGGCGGACATTCCAGCGCCCTTCGTCGCCGGCTTCCTGATAGCCGCCTTCGAGCACCACCGCGACGAATGCGTCGTCGTGGCAATGGCGGTCGCGCAATTCGCCGGGGCCATGGTCGAGCAGGCCCAGCGGTGCGTCGGCGAAGCAGGGCTGCGAGGCCATGCCCTATTCGCGCGCTTTTGCCGCCGCGCGGACGTCCTGGCAGCGTTTCAGCGGCATGATGAGGATATCGTCGCCGTCGACGACGACCGCGATGTCCGACATGCCGATCAGCGAGACGCGCTTCCCGCCCGCGCGGATCAGGTTGCCGTGGCTGTCGTGCAGGAAGACGTCGCCGGTGGCGGCATTGCCGATCGCGTCGCACGCGGCGAGCGTGTGGACCGCCTGCCAACTGCCAAGGTCGGACCAGCCCATCGCGACCGGCACGACGGCGACCCGGTCGTCCTTTTCCATCACGGCATAGTCGATCGAATCCGACGGCGCCTTTTCGAATTCGACGGCGTCGGCATAAAGCGCGTCGCCGTCGCGCATGCCGGCCGCGACCGCGCGGTCGGCGGCTTCGAAAATCGCGCGGCAATGCGTCAGCATCGCGTCGCGCATCCGCGCCGCGCGGAACAGGAAGATGCCGGCGTTCCAGCTGTAGCCGCCGGCGGCGAGCATCGCCTCGGCGTCGGCGAGCGGCGGCTTTTCGATGAAGCGGTCGACCGCGAAACCGTCTTCGCCGAGCGGACCGCCTCCGGCGATATAGCCGAAACCCGTTTCGGGTGCGTCGGGGGTGATACCGAAGGTGACGAGCCAGTCCTGTTGCGCGAGGCGCGCGCCCTTGGCGATCGCGGCGTGAAAGGCAGGGACGTCGGCAATGACATGGTCGCTGGGCATCACGAGCAGCAGCGTGTCGGCATCGGCGCGCGCCACGGCCAGCGCAATCGCCGCCGCGGTGTTGCGCGGCATCGGCTCGACGACCAGTTCGGCCTCGCGGTCGTCCATCTGTTCGCGGACGGTTGCGACATGCGAATCGCCGCACAGGATGATGGGAGGCAGGAAGTCGGAACCCGCGGGCGTGCGCGCAAGTGTTTGCCGGAACAGGCTTTGTTCGCCGGTCAGCGAGAGGAATTGCTTGGCGCGGTCGCCGCGCGATTCGGGCCAGAGGCGGGTGCCGGCACCCCCGCAAAGGATGACGGGCTGGATCATCAATGTCATGGCACGGGTCTATCCTGTTGCATGGCGCGGGTCATCCCCCCTGTTGGTGAAATGGGAAGTGTAAAATTAACCGACAGTTGACGCCTCGGCTGTAGTATCGCGCCGACATGTTCCGGCTGTTCAAACATTATGTCCCGCACGCCGTCGTCTGGCTGGCGCTGATCGAATTTATCGCGCTGCTCGGTTCGGCCGAGGGGGCGTGGCATCTCTATGCGCATCAGGCGGGGTTCGACGCGGGCCCGCTCGGCGATCGCTGGCTGCCGCTGGTGACCTTTGGCCTGTCCAACTCGCTCGCGATGATGGCGACCGGCATGTACGGGAACGAGGGGCTGCGCTCGATGCGGTTCGCGACCGCGCGCCTGCTTGCCGCGATTTCGCTCGGCGTGATTTTCCTGTCGGTGCTGGGCTTCCTGTTGCCGACCGCGACGCTTTGGCGCGCGAACAGCCTGTACGCGATGATGCTGGCGATCGCGGCCTTGTTCCTGATCCGGCTGGTGCTGACGCAATCGGCGGGAACCGACGCCTTCCGCCGCCGTATCCTCGTACTGGGCGCAGGCCCTCGCGCTGCACGGCTCGCGGCGCTTGCGGCCGCACCGGGAAGCGGGCTCGAAATGGTCGGTTTCGTTGCGATGAGCGGCGCGGAGAAAACGGTCGCGGGCGCGATCCCGCGCGACCAAATCGACAATCTGTCGGACCATGTCGTCGCGCTCCGCGCCGGCGAAGTGGTGCTCGCGCTTGAGGAAAGGCGCAACGCGCTGCCGCTCGCCGACCTGCTGCGCGTCAAGACGACGGGCGTGCACGTCAACGATATCGCGAGCTTCATCGAACGCGAAACGGGGCGCGTCGACCTTGCGACGACCAACCCCAGCGGGCTGATTTTCTCCGACGGATTTTCGGCGGGGCAGCGGATTTCAAAAGTTGGCAAGCGGTTGTTCGACATTCTCGCCAGCCTGATCGTGCTGGTGATCGGCCTGCCGCTGGTGATCATTGCCGGCATCGCGGTGAAGCTCGATAGCCGTGGGCCGGTCTTTTACCGCCAGCCGCGCGTCGGCCTGTTCGGCGAAGCCTATGATATCTTCAAGGTCCGCTCGATGCGGACCGATGCCGAGGCCGAGGGCAAGGCGATCTGGGCGAGCGAGAACGACCCGCGGGTGACGCGTGTCGGGCGCGTGATCCGCAAGCTGCGCATCGACGAATTGCCGCAGCTCTGGTGCGTGCTGAAGGGCGACATGAGCTTTGTCGGCCCGCGGCCTGAACGGCCGAGCTTCGTCGACGAACTCGAACAGAAGCTGCCCTTTTATGCCGAGCGCCACATGGTCAAGCCGGGGCTGACCGGCTGGGCGCAGATCAACTATCCCTATGGCGCGTCGGTCGAGGACGCGCGGGTGAAGCTCGAATATGACCTCTATTACGCGAAAAATTATTCGCCCTTTCTCGATCTGCTGATCCTGCTCCAGACGGTGCGCGTCGTGCTGTGGCCGGACGGCGCACGCTAAAGCCATGACCGCGCTCGCGGGCCTCTCCCAATTCCTGTCGACGCTGGCCCTCGCGGGCTTTGCCGGGGTCGCGCTGTGGCTGCTCGCGCGTTCGCCGGCGCGCATGGCGGCGTTGATGCCCGTTCCGCGGCGGCTGGCGATCGCGGCGGCGGCGACCGCGATCTGGTGCGGTGCGCTCTACGCTTTTTCGCCCGGATCGTCGCAGACGCTCGTCGCGCAGTCGGTGCGCGATCTTGCGATGCTGTTCTGGCTCGCAGGGACATTCTGGTCGGCGCGCGCGCCGATGTCGCGGCCGCTGCGCCTGATCCTGCGGATGCTCGTCACCATCTGCCTTCTCGCCCTCTCGCTCGGCGCGGCCGCGCACCTGCGCGCCGGAGCCGCCGCCGAGCCGTGGATGACGCCGACGCTGACCTTTGCCGCGATGGTCGTCGCGGTCGGCGGGCTGTTGATCGTCGACAACGGGGTACGCCGCGCGGGCGCGGGGCAGCGGATGCCGGTGATGGCGGTCGCGGGCGGCTTTGCCATGCTGTGGGCGTATGAACTCAACGTCCAGCTGATCGGCGCGCTGACCGGCGAGACCGCGTCGACTTTGATCCAGTTGCTTCCTGCCGTCGCGCTGCTCGCGTTGCCGACCTATGTCGTCGCGGCGATGGATCTCGGGCGCGAACGCATGCGGCTGTCGCGGACCGCCGCGATGCGCACGCTGCTGCTGCTCGGCGCCGCCGCCTATCTGGTCCTCATCGGCCTGACCGGCGCCGTCGCGCGGATGATCGGCGGCGACTATGCCGAACTGGCGCAGGCGACGTCGCTGGTCGTAGCGCTCGGGACCGGCGGGATCCTGTTGATATCCGATCGCGCGCGGGCGTGGCTGTCGGTGACGATCTCCAAGCATTTCTTCGAGCACCGCTACGACTATCGCGCCGAATGGATGCGCTTCACCGCGACGCTGGGGCAGGGGGACGGCGAAGACGACCGCAATCTTTATCGCCGGGTGGCGAAGGCGCTCGCCGAACTGACCGGCAGCCCCGGCGCCTTGCTGATGCTGCCCGGCGCCGCGGGTGGCTTTCGCGTCGCCGAGCAATGGCATTGGCCGGCAGGGATCGAGGAGGATGCGATGCTGTCGCTGCGCTCGGCCTTCATGCTGCAGGAAACGCGGCATATCGTCGACCTCGACGCCCAGCGGCGCGGACAGGCGGCCCAAGATCTCGCGATCCCCGACTGGCTGATCGCCGACAATCGCGCCTGGGTTGTCGTTCCTGTCGTGCATTTCCAGCGGATGATCGCGGTCGTCGTGTTGCACCGGCCGCCGGTGTCGCGCGCGCTCGATTGGGAGGATCTCGACGTGCTGCGCATCGCGGGACAGCAGGCCGCGAGCTATCTTGCAGAATCGCAAAGCCAGCAGGCGTTGTCGGAAGCGCGGCGCTTCGACGAGTTCAACCGCCGCTTTGCCTTCATCATGCACGATATCAAGAATCTGGCGAGCCAGATCGGGCTGCTCGCGCGCAATGCGGAGCGCCACGCCGACAAGCCCGATTTTCGCGCCGATATGGTCGAAACGCTGAAAATATCGGCGGGGCGGCTTTCGGACCTGCTCGTCCGCCTGTCGCCGCGCGAACGCGGCCCGGCAGCCGAGGCCGGGCGCATCCTGGTCGAACCGCTGCTGGCCGAAATCGCGGCCGAGGCGCGTCCGCGCCGCGCGCTGTTCGTCGGCTGTCAGGCGGGGCTTGCGGCCTGGGGCGATGCGGGATCGATCCGCCAGGTCGTGCAGCATCTGGTCCACAACGCGATCGACGCCTCCGAACCCGGCAGCCCGGTACAGGTCGTCGCGGTCGCCGAACAGGGGCGCGTGCGCATCGACGTGATCGATCAGGGCGTCGGGATGACGCGCAGCTTCATCCGCGACGAACTGTTCAAACCCTTTGTGTCGACGAAGGAGGCCGGATTCGGACTCGGCGCCTTTGAAGCGCTGCAGATCGCGCAGGCGATGGGCGGCGCGATCGAAGTGGAAAGCGAGCCCGGCAAGGGCAGCGATTTCACGCTGTGGCTGCCGCTTGCAGGCGCGCATGGCGAGGCCGGCATCGACCCGCGGATGATGAAAGTGACATCGAAATGAGTGCGGAAACGAACGGGGCGGGGGCCAATATCCGCAAGCTGCTGGTCGTCGAGGACGACCCCGGGCTGCAGGCACAGCTCAAATGGGCCTATGAGGATTATCGGGTGCTCGTTGCCGGCGATCATGACGCGGCGATCGAGCTGCTGCGCGCCGAGGAGCCCGATGTCGTCACGCTCGACCTGGGACTGCCGCCCGATCCCGACGGGACCCGCGAGGGATTCCGGACGCTGAAGGCGATCCTCGAGGCCAAGCCCGACACGAAGGTGATCGTCGTGTCGGGGCATGGCGAGCGCGCGAGCGCGTTGACGGCGATCGCCAGCGGGGCGTGGGATTTTTACCAGAAGCCGATCGATATCGACGAGCTGGGGCTGATCGTCGCGCGCGCCTTTCATGTGCGCGAACTCGAGGTCGAAAATGCCCGGCTCGCGGAGCAGGGCAGCAGCGACAACCGCGTGCTCGGGGGAATGATAACGGGCGCGCCCGAAATGCAGAAAGTCGCGCGCACGATCGAACGCGTCGCGAACCTCGATGTGTCGGTGATGCTGCTCGGCGCGAGCGGCACGGGCAAGGAATTGCTTGCGCGCGGGCTGCATGAGGCGAGCGCGCGGCGCGACGGCGCGTTCGTTGCGATCAACTGTGCGGCCATCCCCGAAAACCTGCTCGAAAGCGAGCTGTTCGGGCATGAGAAGGGGGCCTTCACCGGCGCGGTCAAGACGACCGAGGGCAAGATCGAGCTGGCGCATGGCGGCACGCTGTTCCTCGACGAGGTCGGCGACATTCCGCTGCCGTTACAGGTCAAGCTGCTCAGATTCCTGCAGGAACGGACGATCGAGCGGATCGGCGGACGCAAGCCGATCGCGGTCGATACAAGGATCGTCTGCGCGACGCACCGCGATCTCGACGCGATGATCGCCGAGCAGAGCTTTCGCGACGATCTCTATTACCGGCTCGCCGAGATGGTCGTGAAAATCCCGTCGCTGGCCGAACGGCCGGGCGACGCAGTGCTGCTCGCGCGGCACTTCCTGCATCAATATGCGCCCGACATGAACCCGGGGGTGCGTGGCTTTGCGCCCGACGCGCTGCAGGCGATCGACGAAGGGCGCTGGCCCGGCAATGTGCGCGAGCTTGAAAATCGTATCAAACGTGCCGTTATCATGGCCGACGGCAAGCTGGTGATGCGTGAGGACCTCGATATGGCGGGCAGCGAAAGCGGGGAGGGCGGTGACGAGGCGTGGCTGAACCTGCGCAGCGCGCGTGAGGCCGCCGACCGCGTCGCAATCCGCCGCGCGATGACGCAGAGCGAGGGCAATATTTCGCTCGCCGCCAAGCTGCTCGGGATCAGCCGGCCGACGCTTTACGACCTGCTCAAACAATATCGGATGCAGGCCTGAGTGGCGCGTCGCCGCTTCTGGACCAGCACGCTGCTGATCGCGGCGATGCTCGCGGGGTGCGACGGCGGCGGCTCCTCCGCACCGCGTCGTGCGTTCGAGGAGCGCCGCGCCGAACTGCAGGGTGTGATCCGGCAGAATCCGCAGGCGATCGCTGAGCGCGTCGAACTGGCGCGCGTCGCGATCCGGCTGGGCGATGGCGTCGGCGCCGAGGCCGCGGTCAAGGGCGCGCTGGCGGCCGGGGCGAAAGAAGCGGCGCTGCGCCCGTTGCTCGCGCGTGCCTATGCCATGCAGGGGGAGGGCGCGCGGGCGCTCCAGACGATCGACGCCGGACCGATCATCCCCGAAATGATCGGCGAGGCGGCGTGGGTCGCAGGCGATGTCCATCTCAGCAACGGCGATCTCGGTGCGGCGCGCGAGGCTTATGATCGGGCAGTCCACGAGCTGCCGCGCAATTCGGCGCTTTGGGTCGATGTTGCGCGGTTCCGTGATGCCAATGCCGATACGCTCGGCGCGCGCGATGCGGTCGATTATGCGATCGAACTCGACAAGGCGAACAGCGCAGCGCTGGCGTTCAAGGCGAATCTCGTCCGCACCGAGGACGGGCTCAACGCCTCGCTCATATGGTATGACCAGGCGCTGGCGGCCGACCCCGACAATGCCGACGCGCTGATCGAACAGGCAGCGACGCTCGGTGACCTTGGCCGCTACCGCGATATGCTCGGCGCGCTGCGTCATGCGGCGACGATCGTCCCGCGCGATCCGCGCATCTTTTACCTGCAGGCGGTGCTCGCCGCGCGCGCCGACAATTACCGGCTGGCGCGCAGCCTGCTCCAGCGGACGCGCGGCGAACTCGACGACCAGCCATCCTTCATGCTGCTCAGCGCGATCGTCGAACTCGAGCTGGGCGGCGAAGCGGTTGCCGCGACATGGGCCGACCGGCTGATCGTCGAACAGCCTCAGAATTTCACCGCGCACCGCATCCTCGCGGTCGCCAACTGGGCCGACGGCGATGCCGATGGTGCGATCGAGGCTCTGGCGCCGATCGTCGACCGGCCCGATGCCGACAGCTGGTCGCTCCTGCTCGCGGCGCGCGCCGCCGCCGAGCTCGGACGGCGCGGCGAGGCGGCCGACTATCTGGCGCGCGCCGCGACGCTGACCCGCGGCGAAGCGGTGCCCTTTGCCGTGAACAACGATTATGGCCTGCTGACGATGGCTGCCGATGGCGAGCCGCTGAACCCGGCAAAAGCGATCCCGGCGATTGCGGCCGATATTTCGAGCGGGAACAGCAGCCGCGCGATCGAGCGCGCGATGCGGCTGCGCGATGCGAACCGCGGGGTCGCCGACGCACATATCCTGCTCGGCGACGTCGCGTTGGCCGGCGGGCGCTACGATCTGGCGGTACAGGCCTATCGCGCGGCGCGCGACCTCGATGCGGGTGAGCGGACGACGTTGCGGCTCGCCAATGCGCTGTTCCGCGCGGGCGACGCCGCCGGATCGGGCGCCGCCATCCTGACGCTGCGCGACAGCCAGCCGTCGAGCATCGCCGCCGACCGGCTGGCAGGGCATCTCGCGATGGATCTCGAGCATTGGGATCAGGCGATCGCGCATTTCGAACGGGTGCGCAGCCGGATCGGTAATCGCGACGTCGTGATCCTGCGCGAACTGGCGCGCGCCTGGGCGGCAAAGGGCGACGACCGGCGCGCGCTGCCGCTGATCGATCGCGCGTACCGGTTGCAGCCGCTGAACGCGGGGATCATGGAATTTTACGCGGGCCTGCTTGAGCGCCGGCAGGAGAAGCAGGCGGCGGCGGATCTACGCGACAAGGCGGCGCAGATCGGGCGCTAGCGCTCAGGCGTCGGTAAGGTCGAGCAGCGTCCGCGCGTCGAGGCCGATGCGGCGCATCTGGTCGGCGACCGGGGGCCAGACATTGGCGAGGAAATCGGCGCGCATCAGGTCGCGCAGCCGTTCGGTCGCACCTTCGGCGACGAACATGCCGACCCCGCGCTTGACCGTGACCAGCCCTTCGTCCTGAAAGGTCTGGTAGGCCTTTGCCACGGTCAGCGGGTTGGCGCCTTCTTCCGCCGCGAGCGAGCGGACCGACGGCAGCATGTCGCCGTCGCGATAGGTGCCGTCGAGGATGGCGTTCGCGATGACATCGCGCAGGCGCTGGTACACGGGTTTGGACTGATCGAGCATGCCGCCTTAATGCCATAAGACAGCAGCACAGTCAAATATGTTCCGTTACAAAGTATACTGCAATGGCGAAATTAAATTTCCCAATTGCTGACAACATCGTCATATTCCGGGCGCGGGCGTTCATCCAGTTCGCGGCTCGCGGTGCCGAGGAAGAAATAGCCCACGACCGTATCGCCGTCGCGCGCGCCGAATGCCGCTGCGACATCGGCGCTGTACGCCGCCCAGCCGGTCAGCCAGCTGCCGACGAAACCATGCGCGTGTGCCGCGTGGAGCAGGTTCATGCCGACGGCGCCGGCCGACATCTGTTGCTCCCAGACCGGGATCTTGCTGCCCGCGACGGGGGTCGAGAGCAGAACGAGCAGCGTCGGTGCCTGATGCGCGAACTGGTCGAGCGCCGACAGGTCCATTCCCGCCGCGCCGGGGTTTTCCTTTACCCAGTTCGCCTTGAGCAGCGCCGCGAAGGCTTCGCGCTGGTCGTCCGCGACGGTGACGATCCGCCAGGGCGCGAGTTTGCCATGATCGGGCGTGCGCAGCGCAAGCGCAATGATGTCATGCAGTTGCGCGGCGTCGGGTCCGGGGGCGGTCATGTCGCGCGCCTTGCCCGAACGGCGGGTGGCGAGATGGGCGAGGAGCGAGGATCTGTCGTTGAACATGGGCGCCATGTGGCGTTTTACGTCGCTTTGCGCAAGTGTTGCGAACGGTTCGCAACAATTTTCGGCCCGATCGTGATGGTTTCGCGCGCAATTAGATTCTTCCCATACGCAATTTTGACGCTAGTGTTACGGCCATCTGCCTCGTTTCCGGGGCCTATAACCATATTCAGGGAAGGGTCGCCATGACCAAAGCCTATGCCCAGCACGGGGATGCCGCCGGGACGTTTCTCGGCCACCCGAAGGGCCTGTTCGTCCTGTTTTTCGCCGAAATGTGGGAGCGTTTTTCCTATTACGGGATGCGTGCGCTCCTGATTTTCTATCTCACCAAGCACTGGCTCTTCTCGGACAGTGAATCGGGGGTGATCTATGGCGCGTATACCGCGCTGGTCTACATCACCCCGGTGCTCGGCGGCTATCTCGCCGATCGTTGGCTGGGGCAGCGAAAAGCGGTCGCTTATGGCGCCATATTGCTGACATTCGGCCATTTCATCATGGGATTCGAGGGCGATGGCGGGCAGGACCCGGCCAGCCTCAACATATTCTGGCTCGCGCTCGCCTTCATCATCGTCGGTTCGGGCTTCCTGAAGGCGAACATCTCGGTGATCGTCGGGCAGCTTTATCCGCGCACCGACGTGCGCCGCGACGGCGCCTACACGATCTTCTACATGGGGATTAACCTCGGCGCGTTCCTCGGTTCGCTGCTCTGCGGCTATCTCGGCGAAGTCTATGGCTGGGCCTATGGCTTCGGCGCCGCCGGCTTCGGCATGCTGCTCGGCCTGATCGTCTTCATCTGGGGCAAGCCGCTGCTGCTCGGCCGCGGCGAACCCGAAGATCCCGCGAAGCTGGCGCAGCCCGTGATGGGCATCAAGTTCGAATGGCTGCTTTACCTCATCGGTCTCGTCGCGGTCGGCGTATGCTGGTGGATGGTGCAGAATCAGGCGCTCGTCGGGACTTTGCTCGGTGTCGCGGGCGCTGCGCTCGTTCTCTATGTCGTATTCACCGCGGTGGTGAAGCTGCCGTCGCACGATCGCGACCGCATCTTTGCGGCGATGTTCCTGATCCTCGGTTCGATCCTTTTTTGGGCGCTGTTCGAACAGGCGGGCTCGTCGCTCAATCTCTTCGCCGACCGTTATGTCGACCGCGCAGGTGTTCCGGCCTCGGTCTTCCAGTCGCTGAACGCCGGCTATATCGTCCTCTTCGCGCCGCTCTTCGCTGCGCTGTGGACATGGCTCGGTCGCCGTGGGTGGGAACCTTCGGCACCTGCCAAGTTCGGCCTCGCGATGCTCCAGCTCGGGCTCGGCTTCTTCGTGCTCAAATGGGGTGCCGAAGCCGCGGGCATGGAGAATGCGACGCCGGTGCTCTTCATCTTCCTTATCTACCTTCTCCACACGACGGGCGAGCTTTGCCTGTCGCCCGTCGGCCTCAGCGCGATGAACCGCCTCGCGCCGGCGCACATGGCGTCGCTGATCATGGGCACCTGGTTCTTCGCATCGGCGACGGGCAATTTCGCCGCGGGGCTGATCGCGGCGGCAACGGGTTCGGAAAAGGCGAGCGGCGAAGGGGCCGGCAAGGCGCTGGTGCTTGACGTCTACCAGACGATCGGCATCTGGGCGGTCGGCTTCGGCATTCTCGTCATCGTCGTGTCGCCGCTGATCAAGAAGTTGATGCACCTCGACACGCTGCGCGATGCCGAGGACCTTGCGGGCCAGAATGAGCTTGCCGAGCCGCAGGCGGCCGGCGTTCATCCCGAACCCAAGGGGGCGTAATCGATGATCAGGGGTGTGAAGGGCAGCCTGCTGGCTGCGGTGTCGCTGGCGCTCGTCGGTTGCGCAGCGACCGGAAGCGAAGCGAAATCGGCGGGCGATGAGCCCGCCGCGCCGGCCGCCAAGCCGGTCAAGTTCAACAAGGATCCCTATCCGTCGACGTACAAGGGATATCCGACCCGCCTGACGGTGGTGAAGGGTGTCACCATCTTCGACGGCGAGGGCGGGCGGATCGACAATGGCTCGATCGTGATGACGAGCGGCAAGGTCGACCGCATCGGCGGACCCGACATGGAATTGCCGACCGACGCCGACGTGATCGACGGCACGGGCAAGTTCCTCACCCCCGGCGTGATCGACATCCACAGCCACCTTGGCGACTATCCCTCGCCCGGCGTCGACGCGCATTCGGACGGCAATGAAGCGACGTCGCCGACGACGCCCGAAGTCTGGTCCGAACATAGCGTCTGGCCGCAGGACCCGGGGTTCAGCCGCGCGCTCGCCAATGGCGGCGTGACCGCGCTTCAGGTCCTGCCGGGCAGCGCGAACCTGATGGGCGGACGCTCGATCACGCTCAAGAATGTGCCCTCGCGGACGGTGCAGGGGATGAAGTTCCCCGGCGCGCCCTATGGCCTGAAAATGGCGTGCGGCGAGAATCCGAAGCGTGTCTATGGCGGCAAGGGGCGCATGCCTTCGACCCGCATGGGCAATTTCGCGGTCAACCGCGCGACCTGGCAGAAGGCCGCGGCGTACAAGAAGAAGATGGACGACGGGAAAGCCGTCGACCGCGACCTTGCGATGGAAACGCTCGCGGGCGTGCTGTCGGGCGAAATCCTCGTCCACAATCATTGCTATCGCGCCGATGAAATGGCGCTCGTCATCGATATGTCGAAGGAATTCGGCTACAAGGTGTCGACCTTCCACCATGCGGTCGAAAGCTACAAGATCGCCGATATCCTTGCGAAAGAGGGCATTTGCTCGGCGATGTGGGCCGACTGGTGGGGCTTCAAGATGGAAGCCTATGACAGCGTCAACGAGAATATCCCGCTCGTCTACAAGGCGGGTGCGTGCACGATCGTCCATTCGGACGATGCGAACCAGATCCAGCGGCTGAACCAGGAGGCCGCGAAAGCGCGCGCTGCCGGACGCCGCATCGGGATCGACGTCAGTGACGAGCAGGCGTGGACATGGCTGTCGTATAACCCGGCGAAAGCGCTGGGCATCGCCGACCGGACGGGCAGCCTGAAGCCCGGCAAGATGGCCGACGTCGTGCTGTGGAACGGCAATCCGTTCAGCGCCTATACGCGCCCCGAGAAGGTCTGGATCGACGGCGCGCTGATGTTCGACGCCAATGATCCGAAGCGGCGCCCGGTGAGCGATTTCGAACTGGGCCAGCCGGGTGAAGGAGACGTGAAATGATCCGCGCGCTTCTTCTTTCCGCTGCCGCCGTCATCGCGGTTCCGGCCGCGGCGCAGGACGTCGCGATCGTCAATGCGAAGCTCGTCATCGGCGACGGCAGCGCGCCCGTCGATGGCGGCACCGTCGTCGTACGCGGGGGCAAGGTCGTCGCGGCGGGCGCCGGCGTGGCCGTGCCTGCAGGCATCGAGCGCGTCGACGCGCAGGGCAAATATGTGACCCCGGGCATCGTCGCGGCATTCAGCCGCGTCGGGCTGACCGAGGTCGATGCCGTCACCGGCACCAACGATCGTTCGGCCAACCGCTCGCGCTTTTCGGCGGGGCTCGATATCGCCCCGGCGCTGAACCCGATGGGGTCGCCCGTCGCGGTCAACCGCGCCTCGGGCGTGACGCGCGCGATCGTCGCGCCGCAGAGCAGCAGCAATCTGTTCGCGGGGCAGGGCGCGGTCGTCGACCTTGCCGACGACATGGACATGGTGACCAAGCCGCGCGCGCTGCAATATGTTGCGTTCGGCGAGGATGGATCGGCCAAGGCGGGCGGCAGCCGCGCCGCGACCTTCCTGCTGTTCCGCGAACAATTGCTGGCGGCGCGCAGCTATGCGCGCAACCCCGCGACGCTCGCCGAATGGGACAATGACGCGATGATCCAGCGCGCCGATGCCGATGCGCTCGTCCGCGTGATCGACGGCACGACGCCGCTGTTCGTGCGCGTCGACCGCGCCGCCGACATCGTCAATGTGCTCAAGCTGCGGCAGGATTTTCCCGCGCTGAAGCTGGTGCTCGTCGGCGTGACCGAGGGCTGGCTGGTCGCGCGCGAAATCGCCGCGGCGAAGGTGCCGGTGCTCGTATCGCCGCTTACCGATCTGCCGGGCACGTTCGAGCAGCTTGGCGCGACGCAGTCGAACGCGGGTCGCCTGAAGGCCGCGGGCGTCGATGTGTCCGTCGGGGTGTTCGACGACGATGATGCACACAAGATGGGTTATGCGACGCAATATGCCGGCAACCTCGTCGGCCTCGCCCGGGTTCCGGGTGCGAGCGGCATGACCTGGGATCAGGCGTTCGCCTCGATCAGCAGCGTCCCCGCGCGCGCGGTCGGTATGGAAGGCAGCATCGGTTCGCTGCGTCCGGGCCGCGCCGGCGACGTCGTGATCTGGGACAATGATCCGCTCGAACTCGGCAGCCGTCCGACCGCGATCTGGATCGACGGCAAGGCGCAGTCGCTGACAACGCGGCAGGACCGCCTGCGCGACCGTTATCTGACGCCGCAGGAAGGGGCGCTCCCCAAAGCCTACGACCGCTAGGGAGAAGGCAGGCGTTTTCACGCCTGCCTCTTTCGATACTCACTATGTTGACACTGTTATCTTTGTGGCGGATGGTGCGCGCACGACGCCGCGATTCGTCCGCAGGGCGGGATCGACGGCGCAAACTCACTCGATGAGGGGATTGGCCGTGCAACCGATGTCGCTTCTGATCACCACCTGCATCCTGTTCGTCGGATCGCACCTCGCGCTGTCGCACCCGCTGCGTGACGGGCTGGCGGGACGGCTCGGAGAACGGGGATTCCAGATTACCTATTCGATCGTCGCGATCGCGACCTTCATCCTGATCGTCCAGGCCTGGCGCGGGATGCCGCCCGAACCGCCGCTGTGGACCGTCGACGATCCGCTCTGGATTCTTGCGTCGCTGATCGTGCTGTTCGCGAGCATCCTGTTCATGGGATCGCTGATCGGCAATCCGGCGCTGCCGGCGCCGCACGCCAAGCGGGATGCGGCGGCGACGCCGCGCGGGGTGTTCGCGATAACGCGGCACCCGATGATGTGGGGCTTCGCGCTGTGGGCGCTCGCGCATGCGCTGGTGATGCCGACCCCGGGGCAGATCGTGCTGTCGGCGACGATCGCTTTCCTCGCGCTCGTCGGATCGGCGGGGCAGGATGCGAAGAAGGCGCGGCTGATGGGCGATGCCTGGCGCGGCTGGGCGGCGCGGACGAGTTTCCTGCCCTATGCGCGGCAGATCGGCGGCACGGCGACATGGGCCGAAGCGATCCCGCGCCCGCATGCCCTGCTGGGCGGAATATTGCTTTGGATTGTTGCGACCTGGGCGCATGGTGCGCTCGGCTATATGGTCGCCGGTATCTGGCGCTGGGTCGGTTAGGAGCCGAATGAACGCGGTCACGCATCTCAACGATTTGTCATTGCGATTGCTGGGCCGGGCGTTCGACCAGCTCGATGTCGAAGAAAAACGGGTGGTCGAAGCGATCGCCGCCCGCGCGCCGAGCAGCCGCGATGCCGCCGATATCGAGGATGCGCAGGCGAGCTACGGCGACCGGCTGGCCGACAAGGTCGCGGCGGTGGGCGGTTCGTGGGGCTTCATCATCGTTTTTTCGCTGGTGCTGCTTGGCTGGATGCTGCTCAATTCCGAGATACTCGAGCGCTGGGGGCTGGCGTTCGATCCCTATCCGTTCATCTTCCTGAACCTGATGCTCTCGACGCTCGCCGCCGTGCAGGCGCCGATCATCATGATGAGCCAGAACCGGCAGGCCGCGAAGGACCGGCTGACCGCGAGTGTCGATTACGAAATCAACCTGCGCGCCGAGCTGGAGATCATGCGGCTGCACGAGAAGCTCGACCAGATGCGGATCAGCGAGCTGGCAGCAAAGGTTGATGAATTGTGCGCGCGGATGGATGCGAAGGGTTAGGTTGAGGATCGAGGATTGAAGTCGGCTAAGGGGTGGGAAGCTGCCACTCCTAATATCCGTCATCCCGGCGAAGGCCGGGATCTCACCCTCTCGAAATGACGCGCCGGCGAGATCCCGGCCTTCGCCGGGATGACGAGGATAGAGGCGGCAGCAATCGGTCGGTAGCCGCCGCTAAAGCCGCACCATCCGCATGCCCATCTCGCCATAGCGCGGGCCGCTCGTTCCGCCCTTCGGCGCGGCCGCGTCGATCGCGGCGAGATCGTCGGCGGTGAGCGTGACTTCGGCCGCCGCGACGCTGTCTTCCATTGTTGCGCGGCGCTTGGTGCCGGGGATCGGGACGATATCGTCGCCCTGCGCGAGCAGCCAAGCGAGCGCGACCTGCGCTTTCGAGGCGCCATGCTTGCCGGCGACCGCGCCGATCGCGTCGACGATCGCGAGGTTGGCGGGCAGATTCTCGTCCGAATAGCGCGGGTCGTTACGGCGCCAGTCATTTTCGGGAAGTTCGTCGCGGCTGCGCACCGCGCCCGCGAGGAAGCCGCGGCCGAGCGGCGAATAGGGGACGAAGCCGATGCCATTGTCGCGGCACGCGCCGAGGATATCGTCCTCGATATCGCGCTCCCAGATCGAATATTCGCTCTGCAGCGCGGTGATCGGCGCGGCTTTTGCGGCGCGGCGGATCGTGTCGGCGCCGGCTTCGGACAGCGCGATGTGGCGGACCTTGCCTTCCTTCACCAGTTCCATCATCCCGCCGACGGTTTCCTCGATCGGCACCGACGGGTCGACGCGGTGCTGGTAGAAAAGGTCGATCGTGTCGATGCCGAGCCGCTGGAGCGAGCCTTCGCACGCGGCGCGCGCGTTGGCGGGAGAGCCGTCGACGCCGACGATCTGCGGGCCGTCGAACTTAAAGCCGAATTTGGTCGCGATGACGAGGCCGTCGCGCTTTCCCTGGATCGCCTCGCCCAGCAGTTCCTCATTGCTGAACGGGCCATAGATTTGCGCCGTGTCGAAAAAGGTGACGCCAAGGTCGATCGCGCGGTGGATCGTGCGCGTCGATTCATCGAGATCGGCGGCTTCGCCATAGAGGATGTTGCCGCCCTTGATCATCGGCATACAGCCGATGCCGATCGCCGAGACTTCGAGGCCGTGGCCGAGCTTGCGATATTTCATGGCGTTTCTCCTGCTGGTTCGTCGTCGACGCCGGCGGCGGCGACCTTCGTTGCGGTGACATCGCCAATCACATTGCCGAGTGTCCGGAAGATGTCAGGAAATGTCTCGACGGCGACGAGCAGGCCGAGCGGTGCGACAGGGACGCCCATGGCGCCTGCAATGGGCGCGATCGAGGTGACAAAGCTGATCGAACCAGGAAGGCTGACCGATGAGAGCGCGGCTGCGAGTGCAACCGCGAGCCCGACCGCCATTTCCCACGGGCTGAGTTCGATTTTGAACAGCCATGCGACGTAAATGACCACGGCGATGTTCATCGCCGGGCTGGTGAAGCGGAAGAGCGCGACGGCAAGCGGGAGTACGATGTCGGCTTTTTTGGGCTCGACGCCGAGCTCTTCCGATGCGCGCAGCATTGCGGGCAGGCTGGCAAGCGAGCTTTGCGTGCTGATCGCGACCGCCAGAGTTGGCACCATCGCGCGAATGAAGCGTGGCAACGGTACCCCGGCGACGAGCCATGCGAGCAGCAGGCCAAGAAGGATGCAGCAGATACCTACGACCGAAAGGATCAGGACATAGTGAACCAGCCCGCCGAAGGCCGCGACCCCGGCCTTGACCGCGAGCGCATAACCCAGTGCGAAAACGCCGATCGGCGCGAGCGCGAGCACCCAGCCGATGACAATCAGCATCGTGTCGCCCAGCGCCTTGAACAGGCCTGATAATGACGCACGCTGTTCGGGGCCGACGCGGGTGATCGCAAAGGCGAAGATCGTGGTGAAGACGATGAGTGGCAACACCGTCGTTTCGGCCGCTGCGGCGATCGGGTTGGACGGGAGCAGGCCCAGCACGAAGTCGGCAAAAGAGGGCGAGGGTGGCGCTTCGCCTGCGCCGCCGAGTCCCTTGCGAAGCGCCGCTGCGGTCGCGTCCGCCATCGGGAAAACCCGAAGCAGCAAAGGCGTGACGATCAGCGACATCAGCCCGGTGAGCGTGATCCCGACCATGAAGACCAGCACCGATCGTGCCGCGAGCTTGCCCGCGCGCGCGGCGTCGGCGGTCGCCGTGATCCCGGTAACGAGCAGCGCAACGATCAGCGGGATGATCGTCATCGTCAATGCCTTTAGCCACAGCAGGCCGGCGGTCTCGACATAGGGCAGGGCGGCGGTTCCGGTCGCGGGCGCGACCAGATCCATCGCGATCCCGAGCAACATGCCGGCGATCAGCGCCGAAAGGATGAACCAGGCGGATTTCAAGACGGATTCTCCCGGCGAATTTTATGGTCAGCTTGCCAAGCAAAAGAGGGTGACATAGAGCACCTGCCGAAAGAAGTGGGAACCGGTTTTTGGGCCGAGAAGCTCTTCGATGGGGCCATCCCGGGGAGCCGGGGAAGGTCCTGTCGACCCGGCTTAGGTAGCAGAGGTGACATGCGCAAGTTTTTCGGAACCGACGGGATTCGCGGGCTGACGAACCAGATCCCGATGACGGTCGAGGTTGCGATGCGCGTCGGCATGGCGGCGGGCGCGCATTTCCTGCGCGGCGACCACAAGCATCGCGTCGTGATCGGCAAGGATACGCGCCTGTCGGGCTATATGCTCGAAAATGCGCTTGTTGCGGGCTTCACCAGCGTCGGCATGGACGTGGTGCAGGTCGGCCCGATGCCGACCCCGGCGATCGCGATGCTCACGCGCTCGATGCGCGCCGACCTCGGCGTGATGCTGTCGGCGAGTCACAATCCTTTTCACGACAATGGAATCAAGCTGTTCGGGCCCGACGGATATAAATTGTCCGACGAGGACGAGGCGCAGATCGAATATCTGCTCGCCCAAAACCCGCCGCTTGCGGAACCCGCGCATATCGGGCGCGCGAAGCGCATCGACGACGCGCGCGGCCGCTATATCCACGCGGTGAAGCAGAGCCTGCCCGAATCGATCCGCCTCGACGGGCTGAAGATGGTGCTCGATTGCGCCAATGGCGCCGCGTACAACAGCGCGCCGACGGTGTTCTGGGAGCTGGGCGCCGACGTCGTTGCGGTCGGCGTCACGCCCAACGGGATCAACATTAACGACAAATGCGGATCGACTGCGCCCGCATTGCTGCAGGAAACGGTCGTCGCGAGCGGCGCCGACATCGGCATCGCACTCGACGGCGACGCCGACCGGCTGATCGTCGTCGATGAAAAGGGCGCGATCGTCGACGGCGACCAGATCATGGGGCTGATCGGCGCGAGCTGGGCGCGGCAGGGGCGGCTGAAGGGCGGCGGCGTCGTCGCGACGGTGATGTCGAACCTCGGCCTCGAACGCTTCCTCGAAGGCGAAGGGCTGCGGCTCGAACGCACGAAAGTCGGCGACCGCTATGTCCTCGAACGGATGCGCGAAGGCGGCTTCAACGTCGGCGGCGAACAGTCGGGGCATATGATCCTGTCCGACTATGCCACGACCGGCGACGGCACACTCGCCGCGTTGCAGGTGCTCGCCGAGTTGGTGACCGCCGGAAAGCCCGCGAGCGAATTGCTGCACCAGTTCGATCCGGTGCCGCAGCTTTTGAAGAATGTTCGCTTCGCGGGCGGCAAGCCGCTCGACGATGCGCAGGTGCAGGCGGCAATCGCCGAAGGCGAAGCCGCGCTGAACGGCCGCGGCCGTCTGGTGATCCGCCCGTCGGGCACCGAGCCGCTGATCCGCGTGATGGCCGAAGGCGACGATGCCGGCGAGGTCGAGCGCGTCGTCGACATGATCTGCGACGCCGTCCGCGCCGCGGCATAACCATTTCGATTTTTGAAAACTGAAAGAGATTTACCATGCTTGAGATGCGACCCGATTGTGAAAAGTGCGGCCGCGATTTGCCCGCCGATCTTCACGGCGCCTTCATCTGCTCGTTCGAATGCACCTTCTGCGCGAACTGCGCCGACAAGCTCGACGAGATTTGCCCCAATTGCGGCGGCGACCTGCTCGACCGGCCGCTCCGCGAAGGCGCGGCATTGGCGAAATTTCCCGCGTCGACGGAGCGAAAGCATAAGGGGTGACCGCGCGCGTCCTGATTATTGCCGGGTCGGATAGCGGCGGCGGCGCGGGCATCCAAGCCGACATCAAGGCGGTCACGATGCTCGGCGGCCATGCGATGACCGCGATCACCGCGATCACCGCGCAGAATACGCTGGGGGTGCAGGGCGTCCATCCGGTCCCGACCGCGATGGTGCTCGCGCAGATCGACAGCGTTGCGTCGGATATCGGCGTCGACGCGGTCAAGATCGGCATGATCGGCAGCGCCGAAACCGCCGCGGCGGTGGCGGAGCGGCTCTCGCAGCCCGACCTCGCGCAGGCGGCGCTCGTGTTCGATCCGGTGATGATTGCGACGAGCGGGTCGGTGCTCGCCGACGCCGCGACGATCGACGCGTTCCGCGCGCTGCTGAACCGTGCGATGGTCGCGACGCCGAACCTGCCGGAGCTGGAAGCCTTGGGCGGCGAAGACGCGGTGCTCGCGCACGGCTGCTCGCTGCTCGTCAAGGGTGGTCACGCCGAGGGCGAAACGGTGACCGACCGCCTGCTCGAAACGGGCGAGGGCGAAGTCGCGCGCTGGGAAGCGCCGCGCATCGACACGCCGCACAGCCATGGTACCGGCTGCACGCTCGCGAGTGCGATCGCCACGGGGCTCGCACAGCGCATGCCTCTCGAGCCCGCGATCGCGCGTGCGCGCGATTTCGTGCGGCTGTCGCTGCACGATGCGCCGGGGCTGGGGCAGGGGCACGGCCCGATGGGGCAGCAGTTCGTGCGCAACGACGGGTTGTTCACCGGCCCGGCGCTCAACCAGATCACGCTGCCGGCAAATGATTACGCCGTGTCGGTCGCCTTCTACAAACAGATGGGGCTGAAGCAGATCGTCGATAGTCCGGACAATGGCTATGCGCGGTTCGAGGCCGCGAACGGCGTGACGCTGTCGATCCATGTCGGCGACGGCAGCGCAGGCGGGGCGACGGCCTATCTCGAAAGCGGCGCGCTCGACGCATGGGTCGCCTATCTGGCGCGGCGCGGCGTGCGGTTCGAGCAGGTGCCGAAGGATGAGGAATGGGGCTGGCGCGAGGCGCGGCTGGCCGATCCCGCGGGCAATCGGCTCTGCCTCTATCAGGCGGCCGAATATCGGCGTTATCCGCCCTGGCGGATCGCGTGATCGTCGGGGTCGACGAAGCCGGCCGCGGGCCGCTGGCGGGGCCGGTCGTCGCGGCGGCGGTGCTGCTGTGCGAGGGCGGCATTGCCGGGCTCGACGACAGCAAGAAGTTGACGGCAAAGCGGCGCGGCGAGCTCGAGGTCGAGATCAAGGCGCGCTGCCGCTGGGGCGTCGGCGAAGCGAGCGTTGCGGAAATCGACCGCATCAACATCTTGCAGGCGACTTTCCTCGCGATGACGCGCGCGGTCGAGGCGCTGGGCTTCGACCCGCACGAGGTGCTCGTCGACGGCAACCGCCTGCCCAAATGGCGCTACAGCGCGCGCGCGATCATCGGCGGCGATGCGCTGCACCCTTGCATTTCGGCGGCCAGTATCCTTGCGAAGGAACATCGCGACCGCGTCATGGTCGCGGCGGCGCGCGATTATCCCGGTTTTGGTTGGGAAACCAACATGGGCTATGGTACCGCGCATCATCTCGCGGCGTTGCGTCAGCATGGGCCGACGCCGCATCATCGGACCAGTTTTGCCCCGGTCGCACAAATGCAGCTGGTCTGAAGCCGAGGGGAAGACGATGCGCAGCGGATTTACGGCCGACGATGTCGGTGCGCAAACGGGCAGGCGCTTCCTTGTCACCGGTGCCAATGCTGGCATCGGTTTCGAAGTTTCCAAGGTGCTCGCCGCGCGCGGCGGCCATGTGGTCCTCGCATGCCGCGACGCCGACAAGGCCGGGGCGGCGATGAACCGCATCCGTGTCGATGTACCGAACGCCGAATTGTCGTTCCAGCCGATCGACCTCGCCGATATCGACCAGGTCCGCGACGCCGCTAAAGCGATATCGTCGGGACCGCGGATCGACGTGCTGGTGAACAATGCCGGGGTGATGATCCCGCCGAAGACGCTGACGAAACAGGGCTATGAACTGCAATTTGGGGTCAACCACCTCGGCACTTTCGCGCTGACCGGCCTCATCCATCCGCATGTCGACGACCGCATCGTGATTACGGGCAGCATCGCGCACAAGAACGGCGCGATGGACTACAGCGACCTGTCGGCGTCGCGCAGCTATCACAATTGGGCGCGCTACCAGATGAGCAAGCTCGCGAACCTGCTCCACATGTTCGAGCTCGACCGACGATTGAGCGCGGCGGGACGCGCGACGCAGGCGATCGGCTGTCACCCCGGCGTCGCGCTGACCGAGCTGACGCGCCACCTGCCGCTGCCGCTTCGTACGATGACGCCGCTCGCTGGGCCCTTCTTCAACAGCGCGGCGCAGGGCAGCTGGCCGACCTTGCAGGCGGCGACCGGCGCGCGCGTTCAGGGCGGCGACTATCTGGGGCCGCAGGGGCTTGGTGAGATATCGGGGCGGTCGGGGCCGGCGCGTGCGACGCGCACCGCGCGCGACCCGAAGCTGGCGCGCGAGCTGTGGATGCGTTCGATCGATCTCACCGGGGTCGACCCCGGTCTTTGACCCCGCCGCAAAATTTTTTTCGCGGGTGAGTCTTCATCGCCACACCACCAGTGGTTGAGTCCCCGATTCGCCGACGACTCCATATGTCGTGGCAGACTCCTTTCGTTCTCATTCCGTTAACCAGTTAGTGACGCGGAATCCCTAGAGTCCTGCGCTTGACGGCGGACTCCGCCTGACTCATCAGGGCCTTCTTTCAGTCGAAGACAGGGGCAAAACATGGGTGTGATGGAACGGGTCAAGGCGCCGGCGACAAAGCAGCGGACGCCCAAGGTCGACCCCGCGGACCTGCCGCTCGACAGCATTTTGCAGGGCGATTGCGTCGAAATGATGCGCTCGCTTCCGGCGGCGTCGGTCGACATGATCTTCGCCGATCCGCCCTATAATCTCCAGCTCGGCGGCGACCTGCTGCGTCCCGATGGCAGCCAGGTCGATGCCGTCGACGACGACTGGGACAAGTTCGACAGCCTTGCGACCTACGACCGCTTCACCCACGCCTGGCTCAAGGAAGCGAAACGCATCCTGAAGCCGAACGGCAGCATCTGGGTGATCGGCAGCTATCACAACATCTTCCGCGTCGGCACCGCGTTGCAGGACAATGGATACTGGATCCTGAACGACATCGTGTGGCGCAAGGCGAACCCGATGCCGAACTTCAAGGGCACGCGCTTCACCAATGCGCATGAGACTTTGATCTGGGCGTCGATGGGCGAAAAGTCGCGCTATACCTTCAACTATCGCGCGATGAAGACGCTGAACGACGAGCTTCAGATGCGGTCGGACTGGCTGATCCCGATCTGCGGCGGTCAGGAGCGTTTGAAAAAGGGCGGTACGAAGGTCCATCCGACCCAGAAACCCGAAGCCTTGCTCTATCGCATCCTGCTTGCCTGCTCGAACCCGGGCGACGTGGTTCTCGATCCCTTTTTCGGTACGGGCACGACGGGGGCGGTCGCGAAGCGCCTCGGCCGTCATTTCATCGGCATCGAGCGCGAGGACGATTATATCGCGGCCGCGCTGGAGCGTATCGAGCTGGCGCTGCCGCTCGACGAAAGCGCGGTCAAGACGATGATGGCGCCGAAGGCCGCGACGCGCGTCGCATTCGGCACGCTCGTCGAATGCGGCATGATCGCGCCGGGCACGATACTTACCGACACGAAGCGCCGCTGGAAGGCGAAGGTACGCGTCGACGGCAGCCTTGAATGCGACGGCCAGCCCGCGGGGTCGATCCACAAGGTTGGTGCGGGTTTGCAGGGCGCGCCGAGCTGCAACGGCTGGACCTTCTGGCACGTCGATACCGGCAAGGAACTGCGCGTGATCGACGCGGTGCGGCAGGACTGGTTGCTGGCGAACGAAGCCTGATGTTTCAGCCGCTGACCAAGCCCGACCTCGGCGCCGCGTCGGCGGATGCGCAAATCTATTGCCGCCCGACCTGCTTCGTCGATCGGCCGCACGAACTCGACGACGATTGCCTGCGGATCGCCGACACGATGGTCTGGTTCGCCGCCTGGCATGTCAGCCTGCGCGACGATGGCGTCGTCAGGTCGGCGATCGTTACCGTGGCCGAATGGACGGACTGGATCGCGGCGATGCCCGACCCGCTCGCGGCCGCGGCGGCGGCGCAGCGCGCCGGCGTGCTCCGCCCGCGCGGCGCCCTTCAACTCGGCGGGCGGACGATCCGGCTGAACGAGCCGCAGCTCATGGGCATATTGAACGTTACGCCCGACAGTTTTTCAGACGGCGGCAAGCATATCGACGTCTTCGCCGCGGCCGAAGCCGGCTTCGCTATGGGATCGGCAGGCGCGGCGATCATCGATGTCGGTGGCGAATCGACGCGGCCGGGTGCGCCGCTCGTCTGGGAAGGTGATGAAATCAAGCGGATCGAAGGCGTTGTGGCGGCGCTGGCGAATGGCGGGGTCGCGGTCTCGATCGACACGCGCAAAGCTGCCGTCATGGAAGCCGCGCTCGCTGCAGGGGCGCGAATCGTCAACGACATATCGGCGCTGCGCTATGACGACCGCGCGATGGAAGTCGTCGTGCACGCAGGCTGCCCCGTCGTGCTGATGCACGCGCCGTCGGCGAAGAGCGATCCCCACGAAGGCGGCGACTATGAGCATGTCCTGTTCGACGTATACGACATGCTCGCCGAGCGCGTCTCGGCGTGCATCGCCGCCGGGGTCGACCCGGCAAGGATCATCGTCGATCCGGGACTCGGCTTCGGTAAGGGGGTCGGCGACAATCTGGCGCTGGTCAACGGAATGGCGCTGTTCCACACATTGGGCTGTCCGATCCTGTTCGGGGCCAGCCGCAAAAGGATGATCGGCGCGCTCGATAATGAGGCGGCGGCCGACCAGCGGCTCGGCGGCACGGTGGCGCTGCACTATCAGGCTGCAGCGCAGGGCGCGCAGTTGCTGCGCGTGCACGATATCGCGGAAAACCGCCAGGCGCTGCGCGTGTGGCGCGGTCTCCGGGATGCGGCGCTGACGGCCTAGGCGGCCGTATCGATCCCGAGATCGCTCAATTTGCGATAGAGTGTCGAACGGCCGATACCCAGCCGGCGGGCGACTTCGCTCATACGGCCGCGATAATGGCCGATGGCGAGGCGGATAACGTCGGCCTCGATGTCCTCGAGCGGACGCAAATTGCCGTCGGGCAGGTAGAGCGTGACGCCGATGGCTTCGCCGTTGATCGCGACTTCGCCTTCGCCCGCCGGGCTTCCGCCGCCGAGCGCAGCCTCGATCGCACGGAAATCGGCGCTGGTGAGCACGTCGGTTTTGCTTTCGACCGCAGCGCGGAACAGCACGTCCTGAAGCTGGCGGACGTTGCCCGGCCAGGCATAGGCGGCGAGCAGGCGCAGCGCGTCGTCGGTGACGCCGATCGGTCCCATGCCGGGCAGGCCGCCGATGCGGGCAAGCAGGTGGCGCGCGAGCGGGCCGACGTCGCCGCGGCGTTCGGACAGCGAGGGCAGGGTGAATTGCGCGCTCGACAGCGCGTAGAACAGGTCTTCGCGGAAATGGCCGGCTTCGATAAGCTTGTCGAGCGGGCTGGCGCTGGTCGCGATGATGCGGACGTCGACGCTCTGGCGGATCGAACCGCCGATCATCTGGACTTCGCCGCTATTCAGGAATTCGACCAGCTTGGCCTGCGTTTCCAGCGGAATACATTCGACATGGTCGATGATGATACTGCCGCCGTCGGCCTGGACGAGCCGTCCGACCTGCCGGTCGAAGGCGCCGGCGAAGGCACCGCGCTCATGGCCGAACAGCCCGGACCCGATCAGGCCCGGCGAGACCGCCGAACAGTCGACCATTACCAGTGCGCCGCGCGCGCGCGGGCTGGCGCTGTGGATCGCGCGGGCAAAGACTTCCTTGCCGGTGCCGGGCTTGCCGTTGATCATCACCGGAACGCGCGCGCGCGCCGCCTTGGCGGCGATCGCGAGGGCGCTGCGGAAATTGGGGCTCGACCCGATGATCTCCTCGAATGCCAGCGGTGCGCGCAGCTTTTCGGTGAGCGGGCGAAGTTCGCCCTGCGGGCCGTTCGTCGATTCGACGCGGTCGAGCGCTTCGAGCAGACGGTCGGGCGCGATCGGCTTCTGGACGAAATCGCTCGCGCCGGCACGCATCGCGCCGACCGCAACCTCGACCCCGTTGCGCATCGTGATGACGACAAGCGGCAGCGCGGGGCGCCAGCGACGCAGTTCGGTTACGAATTCGGGGATCGACATGCCCGGGGCGCCCTGATCGAGCAGCACCGCGTCGAGCGCCATGCCTTCCTGCGTACCGAGCTTCGCCAGCGCGGTGTCGGTGTCTGCCGCGATCACGCTCCGCCAGCCGCCGCGCGACACCAATGCCGCCAGAAAGCGCTGCTGAGCAGGCTCGCTGTCGACAATCATCACTGTTCGCGTGTCGCGCGTGCTTGCCATCGTTCCGAATCTGCCCCTGAACCGACATATGGATGTGTTTGTTCCGCTGAGACCCGCTGGTCTACCCTAGAGGGGTAAAAGGGCGATTAAGGCCGTTTGACTTTTGGCACGCGGCGCGGCCTTCGGCTATTGAGCATAGGCGAGCGCGTGGCTAAGACCGGCGCGAAGGTCGATTCTGGCCCGGGCGCAGCGCGCCGGCGGCATCGAAACGGCAGCTGAAGGGGAAAGAGCCATGGCACAGCAGGAAATGAAGGCAGCCGAGGAAACCTACGCGGGTTTCATCAACCTGTTCAAGATCGGGTCGATCATCACGGCGATCGTCACCGTCGGCGTCGTCCTCCTCATCGCGTCCTGACCGGGCTTCGCGCATGCGCATCGCCGTCCTGAAGGAGCTCGCCGACGGCGAGACCCGCGTCGCCGCGACCCCCGAAACCGTGAAGAAATTCATCGGGCTGGGCGCCGAAGTTGCAGTCGAATCGGGGGCGGGCGACCATGCGTCGATCGCCGATGCCGATTATAGCGCCGCCGGCGCGAGCGTCGCCAAACGCGCCGATGTCCTGAAAGGTGCGAACATCATTCTGGGCGTGCAGGGCCCCGATCCGAAGGGGCTTGCCGGCTTCGCCGACGGAGCCTGGCTCGCAGCGGGGCTTAACCCGTTCGGTGAGCGCGCGCGCGTCGACGACTATGCTAAGCTCGGCATCGAGGCGCTGGCGATGGAATTCATGCCGCGCATCACGCGTGCGCAGTCGATGGATATCCTGTCGAGCCAGGCGAACCTCGCCGGTTACAAGGCGGTGCTGATCGCGGCGAACGCCTATGGCCGCGCCTTTCCGATGATGATGACCGCCGCGGGCACCGTCAGCGCCGCAAAAGCCTTTGTGATGGGCGTCGGCGTCGCGGGGCTGCAGGCGATTGCGACCGCACGCCGCCTCGGCGCGCAGGTCAGCGCGACCGACGTGCGTGCGGCAACGAAGGAACAGATTCTCAGCCTCGGCGCCAAGCCGATCTTCGTCGAGAGTGTCGCGGGGATCGAGGGCGAGGGCGCCGGCGGCTATGCCACCGAAATGTCCGACGAGTATAAGGCGGCGCAGGCCGAACTCGTGTCGTCGCATATCGCGAAGCAGGACATCGTCATCACCACGGCGCTGATCCCGGGGCGCCCCGCGCCGCGGCTGATATCGGATGCGCAGCTCGCGACGATGCGCAACGGCAGCGTGATCGTCGACATGGCGGCCGAAAGCGGCGGCAATGTCGAAGGTTCGGTGTCGGGCGAAGCGAAGAAGATCCACGGGGTTACCGTCATCGGCGCTAAGAATATCGCGGCAATGATGCCGGCGGACACCAGCGCCCTGTTCAGCCGCAACCTGTTCAATTTCCTGTCGGCGTTCTGGGACAAGGAAGCGGGCAAGCCCGTGCTCGACGAGGAAATCGGCAATGCGGTGCGCCTGACGCAGGGCGGCAAGGTCGTCAACGAGCGGCTGCTGGGCTGAACCCGCCGCAGCCTGGATATCAGGGAAAAGAGGAATCCGGTGCGGTTATCACGACGCGAATTTTCACTGGCGCTGGCGACCAGCGTCTTTGCTGCGCCTGCGGTGCGGGCAGCGGCGCAGGGCGGGACGGCCGACGCGGCGCTGACGGCCTTCCTCGACGCCGCATTCGAAGCCGAACTTGCGCTCGATCCCGAACAACTTACCAGCCTCGGGCGCAAGGAACAGCAAGACCGCTTTACCGACCCCGGCGATGCGGCGGCGGCGGCGCGGCTCGAATGGCGTCGTGGCAGCGTCGCAGCGATGAAAAAGCAGTTCGACCGTGCCAAACTTGGCGAGGATGCCCGCGTGTCCTACGACATGTGGGTACTCGAACTCGAGCGCGCCGAAGCGTCGACGAAGTGGCGCAGCCATGGCTATATCTTCGATCGCAACGGCCCGCACACCGGTCTGCCCAATTTCCTCATCAACCAGCACCGCGTCGACACGCCCGCCGATATGGAAGCCTATGTTGCACGCGTCACGGCGCTCGGCCCGACGCTCGACGGCTATCTGGACCGCGCCAAGGCTTCGGCGGCGAAGGGCATTCGCATGCCCGGTTTCGCTTACGACCAGTCGATCGAACTGATCGGACGGCTGACGAGCGGCGCGCCGTTCGGTGCGGGTGCCGACAATGCGCTCTACGCCGATGCGAAGGAAAAGGCGGCGGGGCTTGTCACCGCGAAAAAGATCGACGCGGCGGCAGCGGATGTCTTCACCGTGCGCATCGCCAAGGCGATGACCGGATCGATGAAGCCCGCCTATGACCGGATCAGGGCTTGGCTCGAAACCGATCGCGCCTCGGCGGCCAAGGACCCGCGCGGCGCGGGCGCGCTGCCCGATGGCGCTGCCTATTACAACGCGATGCTGCGGCTGCAGACGACGACCGGCATGACCGCCGACGAAATCCATGATCTCGGTCTCGCCGAAGTGACGCGGATCCGCGCCGAGATGGAGGCGCTCAAGGCGAAGATCGGTTATGAGGGCAAGCTCGAGGACTTCTTCGTCTTCCTGCGCAGCGATGACCGCTTTTATGTCGCGAACGACGATGCGGGCCGCGCCACCTATCTCAAAAAGGCCGAGGATTATCTGGCCGGCATGCGGGCACGCCTGCCCGAGCAGTTCGGGCGGCTGCCCAAGGCCGATCTGATCGTCAAGCGCGTCGAGGCGTTCCGCGAGGAACCGGGCGGTGCGGCGCATTATTCGCCCGCCGCGCTCGATGGTTCGCGCCCCGGCATCTATTATGTCCATCTCGCCGACACGCGCGCGACGCCGATCTACGAGATCGAGGGTACGACCTATCATGAGGGCCACCCCGGCCATCACATGCAGATCGCGCTGGCGCAGGAAATGACCGGCACGCCCGAATTCCGGAAGAATTACTTCTACGGCGCCTATGGCGAGGGCTGGGCGCTTTATGTCGAACGGCTCGCGAAGGAGATGGGCTTCTACACCGATCCCTATAGCGATTTCGGGCGGCTGGGCCGCGAAATCTGGCGCGCGATCCGCCTTGTTGTCGACACCGGCATCCACGCCAAGGGCTGGAGCGAGGAACAGGCGCTGGCTTTCTACACCGCCAATTCGCCGCAGCCGATAGGGAAGATCCGATCCGAAATCCGCCGCTATTTCGTGATGCCCGGGCAGGCGACCTCGTACAAGGTGGGCATGCAGCGCATCCTCGCGCTGCGCGAAAAGGCGCAGGCAGCGCTCGGCGACCGCTACGACCAGAAGATGTTCCACGAGGTCGTGCTGGGGCGCGGGTCGGTGCCGTTGCCGGTGCTGGAGGCACAGGTCGACCGCTGGATTGCAGCACCGGCCTGACCGGGCGTCGCGCGGCCGCTGGCATCCCCAATATTATTCGGGTTGCGGCGGGTTCGATATGAGCGGAATAGCTGTCACGGGCTGAGCGGGGGCGCAGGCATGACGGTGAAGCACAATGTTCTGATCGTAGACGATCACCGCATCACGCAGAGCGGATTGCAATTCCTGTTCGGCTCGCTCGATCGCTATGCGGTCGTCGGCGCGCTCGACAGGGGGGCGACGGTCGGTGCCTTTGTCCAGTCGCAGCCGGTCGATCTGGTGATCCTCGACCTCAACCTGCCCGATGTCAGGGGGATCAACGTCCTCGCGGAGATCGTCGGGTCGCGCGACATGACGGTGATCATCCTGACGGGCGAAACGCATCTCAACGAAATCCATTCGGCGCTGAAACTCGGCGCGCGCGCGGTCGTCAGCAAATCCGATCCGCTCGACCATATCGTCGCCGCGTGCGATGCGGCGCTGGCGGGCGAAATCTATATATCGCCGCACATGAACGACGCGCTCGGGAAGTTCCAGCAGCCCGCGGTTGCACTGTCTTCGCGGCAGATGGCGATCCTCCACTATCTTGCGCAGGGCGAGACGAACAAGGAGATCGCTTATCGGCTGGCGATCGCACCGCCGACGGTGTCCTTCCACATCGCCGAACTGAGGCGGAAGCTGGAGGCGCCGCACAATCGCAAGATCGTCGAACGCGCGAACGAGCTAAACCTGCTCTGACGCCTTTGCGACAAGCGGGTGCTGTAACAATTCGCGGCAAGCGGGCTTGATCGCGACCATCGCGACAAGGTCGCTAAGCCGTCCGCGCGTGATGGTCGTATCGTCGTAGGTCAGCGCGATAACCCGGTTCCGGCTGGTCCCCGGCGCGGTCAGCCCCGCCTCGAAATCGCTCCGCTGATCGAAATCGAGAACCGTCCATTGCGTCAGTTCGACCTGCAATTCGTCGGTGGAAATAGGGGTGACGGCGGCAAAGGCGGCGGGCAGGCCGATCCGGATTTCGGTTCCTTCGGGCGTCGACGACAGGATTTCCAGCGTTCCGTGCAGCGTTTCGACGATGCGCTTGGCCGATCCGAAGCCCGATCCGGTCCCCTGGACATTTTCGTTGGCGCGAATCCGGGCGCTGCCGCCGCCGTTGAGCGCCGCAACGACGTCGGGCGGCATGCCGGCGCCCGTATCGCTGATCGTGATGATCGCGCACCCGTTTTCGAGCGCGATCGCGATGCGGGCGCCGCCGGTTTCGGTAAATTTGTAGCTGTTGCTGAGAATGTTGGCGAGCGCGCGCATCAGGAGCGGTTTGTCGGAGATCATCGTCACATCGCCGGTGACCTGCACGCCGAGGGTCAGCTTTTTTCGCGCAAAGAGCGTCTTGAACATCATCGACAAGGGTTCGACGAGCGCTTGCGCACGAAAGCTGCTGAGCGAGACGAAATCGCTGTCGCTGGCGGCGATATTGGCGCCCGAAATGGTCGTCGAAACGATTTCGTTCAAATAGCCGGCCGAACTTTCAAGCATTTCGACCAGTCCGGCGTCGGTGTCGGGCCGATCCTGCCGCTTCAACACGTCGACCGCGCTGTTGAGCGCGAGGATCACCTGCCGGCTGTCGTGCCCCGACGCATGGAGTAGCGCGTTCTGGCTATTGACCGTTTCGAGCGCGAAGGCCTTTTCCTCTGCGAGTTGCTGCGCGCGTTCGCTGATCTCGAGGCGCTCGGTGAGCGAGCGCGCGTAATTTGCATCGGCGACGAGCTTGTCCTGCTGGATTTTCTTGAGGTTCAATCCGAGCGCGAGCGTCACCATCACCGATTCAAAAAGGCCGACGGGACCGGCGAGGTGCCAGTTGATGGGCAGCCAGGCAAACACGCCCATTGATGCGATCGCGGCATAGACGATGAACAGCGCGAGGCTGGCCCAGCCTACGAAGAGCGGCCAGAACTGGTAACCGAGCTGCTTCATCGCTGCATAGCCGACGAAAGGTAGGAACAGCGCGACGGCCACGGTGACGAGCCATCCCGAAAGGTGCAGGAAAAAGCGGACGCCCGGCGGATAGAAAGCGAGCCCAGGCTGGAGCAGCATCACCGCGAGGGCGAAGAATACAAGCAGCTTCAGCACCATGTCGCGCTTGGGGAAATTCATCGCCGTGTTGACGAAACTTCGGCAAAATTGGGCCATCGCCCCCGCAAAGCCGCACTTGATGAAATCCTCGACCGCGACGCCGACCAGCGGTTTGTCGTAGAGGAAGAAGATGGTGATATACCCCTCCGAATGGACGGTATTCAGGGCGAAAAAGGCTTCGGCGACGGCAAGCCAAAGAAACTCCCTGAATCCCGTGATCGAGAAAAAGAGGAAGTTGAGCAGCAGCAGCGTCAGCGCGCCGACGACGACACCCGACACCATCGAGATATTGGCGCGTCGTTCCTTGAAGAAGGTGCCATAGCTGTTGATCCGCAGCGGCATATAAGTCGAATTTTCGGAGATGAATTCGATGACGACCAGCTTCTCCTGCCGCGGTGCGAGCACAAGCTCCGAACTGAAGGCCTGATAGGTGCCCAGATTCTCGCGTGCTGCCTCCGAATCGGTGCCGTCGACGATCAACGCGAGGTCGCCGCCCTTCGCTTCGTAGAGCCGGAAATGCTTGAGCGAGCCGCGGCCGGTGGTGAGAATCCAGCTGCCATGTTCGTCGCTCGCATTCCGGACCTTCAGCAGCACGACTGTCCGGGTTCCCGGCGGTCCGAAATGGATGGTCGGACCTTCGATCCGTTGTAGCGGACCGGCGAGGATCTGGTCCAGTTGAGGCGTTCTCGTTGCGCCAGGCCGCTTGGCGAACCGCACGAATGATGCGAGCGCCGGGGCATCCTCATGCGCTCGCAGGTCGAGCAACGGCACCCGCTCGCTTTCGGCATGCGCCGGCTGCGCTGCCAGAAGGAGCATGAAGCCAAGAATGGCGTATACTAATTTCATCAGCACCCCCGCGCCGACCGGGGGGAGGCGCGGCATCGGGCGCCCGGCGGGCACGCGTTTCCGCGTTGCCCGGCATCTGTCGCAACCCACCCCCCGGTGATCCTTTCCCGTAACGGCCCCGGGCGCCTGAACGCAAGGGCGACCGCAACGGCCCGTCGCAAATTCACCCTAAATAACATTGGGTAGACGTTGCGCCGCGCCTCCCCCTAGTCATCGCGCACAAAGCCGGGGTGACTGAACCCGATTGGCTTGGGGGCGCATAGCATTGAGGTGGGGTGGACCAGTCGGAGAGCCAATTGGCTCTCCGGCGAACCTCTCGCCTTGCCGGTCATGTCGAGGGGGACACAAATCATGTCACGCATTTCGAAATCTCGCCTGCTCACCACGAGCGCAGTCGTCGGCCTGTCCATCGGCCAGATGATCGCGCCGGCCGGGGCACAGGAATCCTTCGGTATCCATAATGACCAGCCCGAACTGCTGGAAATTATTGTCGAAGAGGACGATCTCGATGTCGAGGGTCTCGACATTGGTATCTATGCCGACAATGGTCCTGTCACCGTCGACAATTCCGGCGAGATTCGGGGCAATGGCACCGGCGTCGGCAGCATCGATAGTCGTCCGAGCGGCGGGATCGTTATCGCGCAGCCCGGATCGAGCGTCACCAACAGGGCCAGTGGCGAAATCATCGGCGGCTCGAATGGCATCGCGACCTCCTATTTCTTCAGCGAAGACGAAAATGACGATGAATTGCCGCCGCAGCCGCTCGCGGCGAACACCACCGTTACCAACGCCGGAACGATCATCGGTCAAGCGGGCACCGGCGTCGCCTTGGCCGGCGGGGGTAACGTCACCAACAATGACGGCCTGATCCAGGGTCTCAACGGCGCACCGGGCAGCGGTGTTAACGGGATCGGCGTTGCTATCACCGAGTTCCCCGATGCCATTGCAGAGGGTGTCACCGGCATTGGGACCGTGACGAACATCGACACGGGCATCATTGAAGGACAGACTTTCGGCGTCGTCCTGCAGGGCGGCGGAACGATCGACAATGAAGGCGGCACGATCCGCACCTTCGGGCAGTATAACCCTACAATTCCGGGAACGCAGGTACCGATCGGGATCGTGATGGGCGCAACGCCCGAGCAGTCGGGACGGAGCGCGACGCTGAACAACGAGGGCGTCGTCCTCGGCTTTTTCGGCGTGCTCGCGGGCGGCGCGCTCGAAACGACGACGATCAACAACGACGGCATCATCATCGGCTCCGCGGCGGCGATCCTCGGCCAGTCGAACGGCGAACTGGTCGTCAACAATGAAGAGGGCGCGGAGATCGGGGCAGGCGGGAACGGTATCCAATCCGGCCTCAGCCAGTTGACGGTCGACAATGCGGGATTGATCCGCGGTGATGCGCAGAACGGCATCAACATCATGACCGCCGATGCGTCGATCACCAACAGCGGGACGATCCGCGGGGGGCAGTTCGGGATCGTCACCAACGCGCAGCCCGCGACTCCCACGGGCCCGGGACAGTTCATCGCCGCCAACAGCTCGGTAACCAACAGCGGCACGATCCTTGGGAACAATAATGACGCGATAAGGCTGGTTGGCGGCGGCACGGTCGTCAACAGCGGCGTCATCAGCGGCCTCAACAACGCACAGTCCGATGGCGTCAACATGTACGCCTATGAAGGGCAGGATCCGGCGAGTTACGTGTCGAGCGTCACCAACACCGCAGAGGGCCAGATCACCGGCGTCCGCGCGGGTGTTGCGCTGTCGTCTGGAGGCACGGTGGATAATGCCGGTGCGATCGTCGGCAACAGCATGGGCGTGCTGATCCAGAACGGCGAGGAGCCCCTGGTCGCGGCGATCACCAACAGCGGCACGATCGAAGCTGTCGCCGGCGGCGGCATCGTCGGCTTTGGCAATCTGGAGAGCTTTTCGGTTTCCAACAGCGGTACGGTCACCGGTGCGGCGGGCGACGGCATTTACGCGGCGACGACGGCCGACGGCGTGACGGCGATCGAAAATAGCGAGACTGGTACGATCACCGGCGCGGCGTCGGGCATTCATGCGGAGCTTGGCGGGCTCGACCTCACCAATGCGGGCACGATTCACGGCGATGGCCTCAACCCCGGTTTCGATGCGCCGCCGGATGCGGGGGTCACCATATCGGGCGGTCCCAGCTCGGTGACCAACAGCGGGACGATCACGGGCAATCGCTTCGGCATCACCACGGCCAATTATTTCAACCCGGCGACAGGCCAGCTTCAGGGCCTCGCAACCGGTACCACCGTCGTCAACAGCGGTACCATCTATGGCTATGGCGACGATGGCGTCCGGCTGATCGGCGGCGGCGGCGTCACGAACAGCGGCGAGATCGGCGGCCAGATCGAGGCTTTTGCCGACGGCGTGTCGATGTTCGCCTATACCGATCAGGCGAACGAGGATTACAGCGCGCTCGTCACCAACGAAGATGACGGCCGGATCATCGGGGTTCGCTTCGGCGTCATCCTGTCGGGCGGTGGCGACGTCGTGAACGACGGCGAAATCATCGGCGCGTCGGGCGGCGTCTATGTCCAGGGTACGGCGCTCAACACCGATACGAACGAGGAGCGCAGCGGGCTCACCGCGAATATCGTCAACCGGGGCACCATTACCGGCCTTGGCGATTTCGGCGGCACGGGCACCACCGGCTATGGCGTGGGTTTCGGCAGCGACATGTCGACCGCAACGCTGGTCAACAGCGGCACCATCACGAGCGAATTCGCCGAAGGCGTCAGCCACGGCTCGCGCGCCGACCTGACCGTCACCAACGAAGAGGGTGGGGTGATCACCGGCGCGACCTCGGGCATCTACAGCGGTGCGACCGGCACGCTGACGGTCGACAATGCTGGCATCATCCGTGGCAACGGCACTTATGACGGCTTCGCTGCGCCGCCTGACGCCGGCATAACCATCGGAACGGCGGGATCGAGCGTCACCAACAGCGGGACCATTTCGGGCGCCAGCGCGGGCATCACCACGGCCTTCCTGTTCGATGAGGATGCGGGCAGGCTTGTCGGCCTGGCGCTTGGCACCGAAATCGAAAACAGCGGCACGATCTTTGGCGAAACGAATGACGGCGTGCGGCTGATCGGTGGCGGTGCGGTCACCAACAGCGGCACGATCCGGGGCGAGGGCGCCGCCTTCGCCGACGGCATTTCGATGTATGCCTTTACCGACCAGGCGAAGGAAAATTTCAGCGCCTCCGTCGTCAACGCCGAAGGCGGCGACATCAGCGGCACGCGCTTCGGGATCATCCTGTCGGGTGGCGGCGCGGTCGAAAATGCCGGCAACGTATCGGGCTTCGATGGCGGCATGTTCATCCAGGGCACTGCGGTCAACAGCGACCCCGGCGAAGACCGCAGCGGTTTGACCGCAAGCGTCGTCAACAGCGGCACGATTACAGGCAACCGCGACGACGGGCTCAACGGTTATGGCGTCGGTTTCGGCAGCGACCTCTCGACGGCAACGCTCGATAACAGCGGCACGATCAGCAGTGTAGCGGCGGCGGGCGTGTTCCATGGCACGCTCGGCGATGTGACGATCAACAACCGCGCGGACGGCGTGATCGAAGGCGGTGCCTATGGCGTCTACGCCAGCGGCGAGGGCACGCTCGACCTGATCAATGCGGGCACGATCCAGAGCGCCGGAGCCGGCATCGAATCGACGACGCAAACCAATCTCGTCAACAGCGGTACGATCACCGGCAGCAACGGCGTCGCAGCGCAGCTCGGCGCGTTCGACGACATGGTGACGCTGAAGACCGGCAGCGCGATTTCGGGCCTTATCGATGCGGGCGACGGCGTCGATACGCTCACGCTCGACGGCGACATCCTCGAACTGACCGAGGCGCAGCAACTGACCGTGGCGAGCGGCTTCGAGGCGCTCGATGTCGCGGCGGGCTATTGGTCGACGTCGGGATATGTCGGCGAATTCGGCAATGTCTCGATCGCCGAGGGCGGGGCGCTCCAGGTCAATGAGGTCGATCTGGGTAATAGCGACACCACGTCGCCGATCCTGACATCGAGCGTGCGGACCGATGGCCTGCTCGTGCTCAACTTCGGGGCCGACGAGACGGTGTCCGCGCTCGACGACCTGACGATCGATGGCAGCGGCCGCCTGCAACTGATCGGCGATGCCGTGTTCACCGTCGATACCGCGAATATCGCGCACACCGGCGGAACCGTCATTTCGAACGGCGGGCTGGTGTTGACCGGGCTGCTGCAGGGCGATGTAAAGACCGAAGGCAATGGGTTCTTCGAGCTCGGTGCCGGCGGAACCGAAGGCAGCTTCGCAGGCAACATCGTCAACGACGGTCGCTTCGTCTTCAACCGCTCGGACGATTATGATTTCCTCGGCGCCTTCTCGGGTAGCGGCATCCTCGACAAGAAGGGCGACGGCGTCCTGACCTTCATGGGCGATTATGCCTTCCAGGGCGTGACGAACATCCTTGGTGGATCGGTACGGATCGGCGGGATCATCGACCCGGAGACCAACTTCAGCCTGGGCGAGGGCGGTACGCTCGACATCACGGGCACCGACCAGACCATCGGTGGACTTGAAGGCGAAGAGGGCGCGAGCGTCGTCATCGGCGACAGCCAGCTGACGGTGACGCAGGACGGAAACACCGCATTCGGCGGCGACATCTCGGGCAATGGCAGTCTCGTCAAGGACGGCGAGGGGACGCTCAATCTGACGGGCGACAGCAGCTATACGGGCCCGACGACGGTCAATGGCGGGACGCTTGCGGTCAATGGTTCGATCGTGTCGTCGGTCACCGTCGAGGACGGCGGTACGCTCGGCGGTAATGGCAGCGTCGGCTCGACGACGATCCGCGACGGAGGCAAGGTCGGTCCGGGCAATTCGATCGGACAGCTGACGGTCAACGGCGATCTCGCCTTCGCTGCCGGCTCGACCTATGAAGTCGAAGTTAACGCCGCGGGCGCCGCCGACCGCATCGATGCGACGGGCGCCGTCACGATCGCAAGCACTGCCAGCGTCGCGGTGCTCGCCGAGAATGGCACCTACAATCCGCGCACCGACTATGTGATCCTGACCGGGGCGGGCGGTGTGACGGGCACGTTCGGAACGGTGACGAGCAATCTCGCCTTCCTCGATCCGCTTCTGCGTTACGGTGCGAATTCGGTCACGCTGTCGCTCTATCGCAACGATATCGATTTTGCCGATGTCGCGATCGGCTTCAACCAGGCCAGCGTCGCCAGCGCCGTTCAGGCGCTGGGTCCCGACAACGCTTTTTACGAAGCGGTGCTGGTCCAGAATGCCGCGATGGCGCAGGCGAGCTTCGGCGACCTGTCGGGCGAAATTCTCGCCAGTTCGCTCAGCGGCCTGACCGATGACAGCCGTCACCTTCGCAATGCGCTGCTCGGCCTGCGGGCACCCGAAGAAGGTGGCGCGTTCGTGTGGGGTTCGGCGTTCGGCGGCTGGGGTGACTTCGACGCCAATCGCGGCAATTTTGCGATGAAGACCGATCACAAGGGACTGATTGCGGGCTTCGGCTTTGGCGGCAACGGTTTCGCCGCTGCACTGTCGGCGGGGATCGGCGGTTCGGACTTCCGCTTCAGCGGCCGCAGCGACAGCTCCGATGTCGACAGCAAATATCTCGCAGCGCACGCCACATATGGGGCGGACGCCGGTCTGCGCGGTACGATCGGGGTCAGCTATGCCTGGCACAAGATCGACACGAACCGCACGATCGGCGGAACGCTGCCGGGGCAGACGCTGGAATCGAAGCGTGACGCCGATACGCTGCAGCTCTTCGGTGAAATCGGCTATGCGATCGTGACCGGCAAGGCCGCGATCACGCCCTTTGCACGGCTTGCGCATGTCGATACGGGCAGCGATGCCTTCGCCGAAACCGGCGGAACTGCGGCGCTTGCCGTCGGCAAGGCCGATCAGAAGACGACCTTCTTCAGCCTTGGCGCACGTGCGCAACTGAACGCCGGAGAACCGGGCTTCCAGCCCTATGTCTCGGCGGCATGGAACCGAGCGTCGGGTGACCGCGCCGCGCCCATCGTGTCGCGCTTCGCAACCGGTGGTCCGGCGTTTGATATTCTCGGCACCGCAATTCCGAAAAACTCGGCCGAGGTCGAAGCCGGGTTTGAATTCACCTCGGGCCTGTTCCGCGTCGGCGCAGCCTACACGGGCACGCTGGCGTCGGACCGCAATGTCCATGGCGCAAGAGTAACTGCGCGTATCGCCTTCTGATCACGCGACCCGATCAGAAGCGGTTCCCGCGGTGAGAGGCCGAGGCGACATCCGTCGCCTCGGCCTCTTCCCTTTCGCGTCGGCAAAGCGACGCCGAATGACGTTGGGCCGCCACGCGCCACCTTCGTCATCAAATTGATATGTAACCTTCATCATGTCGCAACGGTCCCGTCACCTCGCTGACGCCGCGCGTTCCTATCTGCCGCCCCGACAACAACACCGTCTGGGGAATCACCAAAATGAAAACGCCTCTCCCGAATTTCCGGGTCGCTTTGCTGTGCTCGGCCGTCCTCTTCTCCGCGCCCTCGCTGGCGCAGTCCGAGCCGGCGCCGGCCACGCTGCCCGAGGCGGAAGCGGGCGCCGACGGCGACGCGATCGTCGTCACCGGCCAGCGCCGCGCGCAATATGAAGCGACCGCCGAAAAGCGCGATGCCTTCATCGTGATGGACGCGATTTCGTCGGACGATATCGGGAAGCTTCCCGACCATAATACCGCCGCCGCGCTGCGCCGCATCCCGGGGCTTTCGGTGCAGGAGGATCAGGGCGAGCCGCGCTTCCCGGTGCTTCGCGGGCTCCAGTCGACCTATAACCGCACGACCGTCGACGGCGCGCTGGTGTCGGGCGTCGACTCGACGGGGCGCACCGTGCCGCTCGACATCATCCCCTCGGTGATGGCGGCGCGTATCGAGGTCATCAAGACGGTGACGCCGGAGAACGACGCCAACGCCATCGGCGGCATCATCAACATCGCGACGCGCAGCGCCTTCGACGCGAAGCGTGCCTTCTTCAACGGCGTCGCGTCCTATGGCATATACGAACAGAATGGCGACGTGCGGAACAGCAAGCCGTCGTACCGCATCGCCTTTGCCGCCGGTACGACCTTCGGTGCGAACGACGAATGGGGCATCGTCGTCGGCGCCAGTCAGGAGCAGCTCGATTACGACATTCCGCAGATCGAGGTCGCGAGCCCCTCGGTGCGCGAATATAGGGCGGACGGAACTGCGGTGAATTCGGGCGATCCGACAGGCAACGGCATTCAGGTGCCGACCCAGCACCGCCTGTTCTGGTACAATAACACCAAGCAGCGCACCGGCGGCAATGTGAAGCTCGAATGGCGCCCCTCGGACCGCTTTCGCTGGGAGCTGTCGGGCGTCGTCGCGTGCACCGAGGATGACGAGGAGCGCATCGAATATCGCATCGAACCGCTCGGCAATGTCGCGAACCAGACCCCGACCAGCGGCGATTTCGCACGCGGCCGCATCATCATCCAGCTCAACCAGCCGATCACCAAGCGCCTTGTCGCGCTCGGCCGCACCGCGTTCGATTGGGACGCCGGCGAGACGCTGAAGGTTGATGGCGACGCCGTCTTCTCGCTCGGGCGCCTCCGCGTCCCCAACGAAAGCATCGAGTTCCGCACCCGCGACGCCAACGGTGCGCGCTATGCCTTCCATTATGACACGTCGGATTTCTATCCGGTGTTCACCCCGACCAATGCGGCGGCAGCCGTCGATCCGACGAATTTCTACCTTCAGCAGCAGCGCAGCGACCTTCAGAAGTCGCTCGAAAAGAGCGGCCAGTTCCGCCTCAACCTGACATGGGGCGACGACCGCGACGATGGCGGAGTCAAGCTCAAGACCGGCGGCGTCATCCGCCTGACCGACCGCGAGAACAGCAACCCGCGCACGGACTATAAGGCGGCGAGCGGCTTCGACTACACGCTGGACGAGGTCGTCACCGACGGCCCGACCAAGCCGATCCGCGGGCAGTTCACGATCCCGATCCGCATCGACTCCGATGCGTTCCCGGCCTTTTACGAAGCGAACAAGGGCAGCTTCACGACGACGGTCGCCTCGGCCGCAGGCAATTATGACGTCAGCGAGGATGTCTATGCCGCCTATCTTCAGGGCAGCACACGCATCGGCAATGTCACCCTGCTCGGCGGGCTGCGCTATGAACGCACCGACATCTCGTCGAACGCCTTCCGCGCGGTCGGCTCGACTTTGACCGAGATCACCACCGACGGCAGCTATGACAATTGGCTTCCGAGCTTCCATATCCGCTGGGACGTCGCCGACCGCTTCGTCATCCGCGGCGCCTATACCAACACGATCGGTCGTCCCGACTATGGTTCGATCGCCGCGACCGAAACATTGAGCTTCGACGGCAGCCAGCCGACGCTGTCGCGTGGCAACCCGGGGCTGAAGCCGCGCGAAAGCCGTGGTTTCGACCTGTCGTTCGAATTTTATCCCAAGGACGGCGTCATCTCGGCCGCGCTCTTCCACAAGAAGATCAAGAACGAGATTTTCACCCTGTCGAGCGTCGAGATGATCGACGTTGGCCGCGGGGCCGAGGATGTGCTGGTGTCCGAACCGCGCAATGCCGAAAGCGCGACGATCAAGGGGCTGGAACTCAATCTCCAGCAGGCGCTGACCTTCCTGCCCGATCCGTTCGACGGCCTCGGCATCAGCGCGAACGCGACCTTCCTCGACACCAAATTCACCTTCCTGACCAGCGTCGGCCCGCGCGTGACAGGCCTGTTCCTCCAGCCCGACACGGTGTGGAATGCGTCGGTCTATTATCAGAAGGACAAATTCGAGGCGCGGCTGTCGTATAATTACATCGGCGGCTTCCTCGAAACGATCAACGACACGATCCCGAACGCCGACCAATATTGGAAGAGCCGCGGCACGCTCGACGCGAACCTCAACTTCCGTCTGACGCCGAATGTCACCCTCTATGCCGAGGGTCAGAACCTCACCAACAAAGGCCGCCGCGAACTCGTGGGACCGGGGCAGGCCTATCTCCAGGAATCGGCCGAATATGGCCGCACCTTCTGGTTCGGCGTGGCGGCGAACTTCTGATGTTCGGCGCGCTTCTGCTCCTCGCATCGACCGCCGCCACGCCCGCTACTGCGGTTCCGCAGGGCGAGGCGGCCGAGACCGTCCGCCGCATCCCCGCCGCCGAAGCGCGGCAGGGCGTGGCGGCGGGCCCCGCGGGCATCTACGCCGTCGCGAACTGGACGATCGCGCGCTACGATCGCAAGACCGGCGAGCGCGTGAAACTTTGGGAGGGCGATCCCGCCCGCTATCCGCACATCAACAGTTGCGCGCTGATCAAGGCCGAACTGGTGTGCGCGGCGTCGAATTTTCCCGCGGTGCCGCACGCCAGCTCGGTCGAGATATTCGATCCTGTCACGCTCGCGCACAAGCGTACGGTGTCGCTGGGGCAGGGGACCGGCTCGCTGACCTGGGTCGACTGGCACGACGGCCACTGGTGGGGCATGTTCGCCAATTATGATGCGAAAGGCGGCGAACCGCCGCGCGACCATCGTCACACCACGCTCGTCAAATTCGATCCCCAATGGCGCCGTACCGAAAGCTGGGCGCTGCCCGCGACGATCCTCGCACGCATCGCACCGATGAGCATTTCGGGCGGCGGCTTCGGGCCCGACGGGAATCTGTGGCTGTCGGGGCACGATTTGCCCGAACTCTATGTCACGCGGTTGCCAAAGGGCGGCGCGACGCTCGACCATATCGCGACGGTGCCGATGGAGGCCGAGGGGCAGGCGATCGACTGGGACGAAGGCCAGCCGGGGATGCTCTGGGGGATCAGTCGCAAGAACCGCGCGATGATCGAGATGCGCGTAGCGATGCCTGTAAAATAGCCGGACGCATTTCCCTTGCCGGTTCGGGATGGACGGGATGCTGCACTTGTGGATCCGGCATCGGACAGGAGACGGAAATCATCCGTTGTCGGGAAACATCCGGTTTGCGATGATAGGAGGAAAATGGTGGACGCACTAGGGCTCGAACCTAGGACCCGCTGATTAAGAGTCAGCTGCTCTACCAACTGAGCTATGCGTCCACTGCCGTTTTCCGGCATTCGCGACCCGGCGGAAAGTCCTCCGTGTCGCGAAGAGAGCGGCCCGCTATCATGGTGTTATGGCCTTGGCAATGGCCTTTTCGCTTTTTTTGTCAGTGAAAGCGGCGGGTGCCCGTTTTGCTGTCGTTTTCGATGGCGAGAATGATACCGACGCAGGTCATGATCGTGAGCATCGACGAGCCGCCGTATGAGAAAAGCGGCAGCGGAATGCCGACGACGGGCGCGAGGCCCATCACCATCATTAGGTTGATCGCGATATAGAAGAAGATCGTCATCGTGAGACCCGCGGCGGTGAGCTGCCCGAAACGCGTCCGCGCCTTCAGCGCAACGCGCGTTGACCAGCGCAGCAACAGGAAAAAGCCGAGGAGCAGGGCGAGCCCGCCGATCAATCCCCATTCCTCTGCCATCGTGGCGAAGATGAAGTCGGTGTGGCCTTCGGGAAGATAGTCGAGATGGCTCTGCGACCCGTTGAGGAAGCCCTTGCCGCCGATGCCGCCCGATCCGATCGCGATCTTCGACTGGCTGATATGATAGCCCGCACCCAGCGGATCGCTTTCAGGGTCGAGGAAGATCAACACGCGCTTTTGCTGATAGTCGTGGAGGAAGGAGAAGAGGATCGGCAGCGCCGCGATCCCCGCCGCTGCGGTGCTGCCGAACCACCAGAAGGGCAGCCCCGCGGTGAACATCACGACGACGCCGCCTATGCAAATGGCGAGCGCGGTACCGAGGTCGGGTTGCAGCATGACGAGCGCGGCGGGCAGGCCGATCATCACGAGCGCCGGCCAGAGCGCGGTGAAGGTCCGCGTATTGCCGGGCGGAAGCTGCGCATAAAAACGCGCGAGCGCTAGGACGATCGCGACCTTCATCAGTTCGGAGGGCTGGAGATTCATGAAGCCGAGATTGAGCCATCGCTGGCTGCCCCCGCCGACAAAGCCGAGCAATTCGACCGCGAGAAGCAGGATCAGGATGCCGATATAGCCGATATAGGCGAAATCCTCGAAGATGCGCAGCGGGAAGCGCCCGATGACGAGCGCGACGCTCAGGAAGACGAGGAAGCGTATGCCTTGCTGGAGCGCCCAGGGCGACCAGTTGCCGCCGGCGGCCGAATAGAGGACGAGCAGGCCGAATCCGGTGATGCCGCCGAGGATGGCGATCAGCTTCCACGGAATGCGCTGGATGGCGGGTGGGACGGGGATCATTGCGGGGGCATCTCCGGATCGGGTTTGCTCGCGCCCGCCTTCCACGCGGCATAGTCGCGGTCCATGCGCTCCTTGATCGTGCCGCCCCAGCCGGCCTCGAAGGTGGTGAGAGCCTCCATCGCCTTTTCACGGTCGAAGAGGAAGGTCATGAAATCCTTGGCGACCGGTGCTGCCGCGCGCGATCCGCCCATGCCATGTTCGATCACGACGGCGGTTGCGTAGCGCGGATTGTCGACCGGCGCGAAGCCGACGAACAGGCCGTGATCGCGAAACTTCCATGTCCCGGCCTTGCCGTTACCGGTGTTGAGCCCGCGCACCTGCGCGGTGCCCGTCTTGCCCGCCATCGCAATCCCGTCGAGCGGCAATTTGCTGCGCCCGGCGGTTCCCCCCGGGCCATTGACGACGAGGTCCATGCCGTGGCGTGCGGCCGCGAGGGCTTCGGCCGAAAAGGGCAGGGGCTCGTTCTTGAACTGCCGGTTGACGAGGCGCGGATAGAGGCGGCGGCCCGATGCGATCCGCGCGGTCATGACCGCAAGTTGCAGCGGGTTCACGCTGACATAGCCTTGGCCGATCACGGCGTTCAGCGAATCCGACGCCGACCATTGCTGGTCATATTTCTTCATCTTCCACGCGCTGTCGGGAATGGTGCCGTAACGCTGGTTGCTGCCCGCGAGCTGAAATTCCTCGCCGAGCCCCAGCAACCGCGCGGTCGGCGCGATCGCGTCATAGCCAAGCCGGTGTGCGAGCCAGTAGAAATAGCTGTTGCAGCTTTTCATGATCGCGGTCGCCATGTCGACGCTGCCATGCGTGCCGAGGCAGCGGAAGAAGCGGCTGCCGAGGCGGTATCCACCGATGCACGTGTGGCGTTCGCTGGGGTCGACGCCATGTTCCACCGCGGCGATCGCGGCCATCGGCTTCAGCGTCGAGCCCGGCGGATAGAGACCGCGCGTCGCCTTGTTGATCAGCGGCTGGTGATCGTCGCCGCGCAGCCAGCTATATTCTGAATTGCTGATCCCGTCCGAAAAGCTGTTCGGATCGAAACTCGGCATCGAAACGAACGACAGGATATCGCCGTTCTGGCAGTCGATGACGACCGCTGCGCCCGATTCTCGGCCCATGCGCCGCGCGACGAACTCCTGCAGGTCGGCGTCGATCGTCAGATGGACGGTCTTGCCCTGCACGTCGGCTTGCGTCGACAGGTCGCGGACGACCTTGCCGCGTGCGGTCACCTCGACCCGCCGCGCGCCAGGCTGGCCCTTCAGCATGTCCTGGAAATATTTCTCCAGCCCGTCCTTGCCGATCTTGTAGCCCGGCGTGATGTAGAGCGGATCCTTGACCTTCTGATATTCCTCGGCGTTCGGCGCACCGACATAGCCGATCAGATGGCCGACCGCTGCGCCGGTCGGGTAGTTGCGCGCAAAGCCGCGTTGCGGCGCGATACCGGGCAGTTCGGGCAGGCGGACGAGGATCGAGCTATATTCGGCCTCGGTCATATCCTCCTTGACTGCGACGGGCTGGAATCCCGACGCGGCCTTGAGGTCGCGGTTGATGCGTTCCATCGCGTCGCCGTCGAGCCGGAGCAGCGTCTGGAGCTGGCCGAGTACCATATCCTTGTTGTGCAAACGGTCGGGGATGATGTCGATGCGGAGCGAGACGCGATTGTTCGCCAGCGCCTTGCCATTGCGGTCGACAATCCAGCCGCGGCGCGGCGGGATCAGCGTCAGGTTGACGCGATTGCTTTCCGATTCAAGGACGTATCGATCATTGTCGATGACCGAAATATAAGCCATCCGCGCCGCAAGCGCGACGCCGACCGCCGCCTGTGCGCCGCCAACCACCAGGGCGCGGCGGGTGAAGGTTATGCCCCTCCAGGCTTCGGTAATCGGCGGACTCTTCTTCTTGGGCATCGGAATTTTATCGGCGTCTCAGGCGGAAATTGTCAAACATGCCGGTCAGGCGCATGAACAGCGGGACGAGCAGGACGGAAATGACGATCTGGGGCACGACGAGCCCGAGCACGCGACCTGTTTCGGCATGCGGATGGGTGATCAGTGCGGCTAGCGACTGGATCATCGCGATGGACAGGGCGGCGAGCGCCCAATCGTGAAAGAAGCCGCGCCAATAGATACGCTGTGACGAATAGTGGATCGCGATGCTGGCGACGGTCCACAGGCCGACGGCGGTCCCGATGGGCGCGCCGCTGAACAGATCGTCCCACAGACCGAGCGGCAGGCCGATCCAGACCGGCCACATCTCGGTGCGCAGCAATTGCCAGCACAGAAAGAACAAGAGTCCAAGCGGCGGCAGTACCGGCGAATTGGCGATCAGCGGCAGCATCAGCGGCAGCGCGGAGGCGAACATGACGCTCGCGATCGGCACGATGCGCATCCGCCACAGCGATGCCGGTTCGCCGAGGCGCGGCCCCTTCCGGTTCATGGCGCTTTCGCGGGCGCCGGGGCGGCGGCTGCCGGTCCGGGCCGGCCCTGCGCTTCGATATTGTCGGGGGTATAGGGGCGCAGCACGGAGACTGCATCGACCTTGCCGGGGTCGGCGAGAGGGCGGGCGAGTGCGCCATCATCCTGTCGCCGTACGACGATCGCGACCGGGATATTGGGCGGATAGAGGCCGCCGGTGCCCGAGGTGACGAGGATGTCGCCCGGTTTGAACGGATTGTTCGCGATGTTGAGCGTGCGGATGTCGAGGTCGCCATTGCCGCGGCCGCTGGCGAGCGCGGGCAGGCCGTCGCGCGCGCGGCGGACGGGCACGATATTGTCGACATCGGTGAGCAGGAGCACCTGCGAGACCGAGGGCCCCGCAGTGAGCACGCGGCCGATCAGGCCGTCGGCACCGCGCACCGGCTGGCCGGCCGCGACACCGAGGTTGCGGCCGATGCTGAGCAGCGCAATGCGCTTGCTGCTCGTCGAGGTCGAGGTGAGCAGATAGCCGTTGGCGAGCGCGGTCTTGTCGGTTTCCTGAAGTTTCAAGAGCGCTTTCAGCTGGCGGTTCTCTTCCTGCAGCGAGCTGGTCGCGACCAGCTCGCGCCGGGTATCGGCGAGTTCCTTGCGCAGCCTGCGGTTCTGCGTGCCCGCGCGGACATAGGCTCCGACGGTGTCGTCGATGCCCGAGATCGATCCGATGACCGAGCGCGTGCCGCGCGCGATGGGCGCGGTGATTTCCTGGCTCGCCACGCGCAACTGGGCGAAGCCGACGGGATCAACGACCGAGAGGATCGCGAGCAACAGCCCGGCCACTGCCCCGGTCACCGCGATGACATAGGCAACGAACAGGCTGTACTGCGCCTTTCGGGATTGCCCCGGACGTCGATGTGCCGGGCGGACCATGGTTCCAGCTTAACCGATCAGGCTTGCTGCAACACGCCGCGGAAGGCGGGGTCTTCCATCGCGCGGCCGGTGCCGATCGCGACGCAGGTCAGCGGATCCTCGGCGACGGTGACGGGCAGGCCGGTCGCGTCGCGGAGCAGTTCGTCGAGTTCGGCGATCAGTGCGCCGCCGCCGGTGAGCACGATGCCCTGGTCGACGATGTCCGCCGCGAGTTCGGGGGCGGTGTTTTCGAGCGCGATGCGCACGCCTTCGACGATCGTGCCGATCGGTTCGGACAGGGCTTCGGCGATCTGTGCCTGATTGATCGAGATTTCCTTGGGCACGCCGTTGACGAGGTCGCGGCCCTTGATGTGGATCGTCATGCCGGTGCCGTCGGCCGGGATACGCGCGATGCCGAAATCCTTCTTGATCCGCTCGGCGGTCGATTCACCGATCAGCAGATTATGGTGTCGGCGGACATAGGAGACGATCGCTTCGTCCATCTTGTCGCCGCCGGCACGGACCGAGGTGGTGTAAGCGAGGCCGCGGAGCGAGAGCACCGCGACTTCGGTGGTGCCGCCGCCGATGTCGACGACCATCGAACCGATCGGTTCGGTCACGGGCATGTCGGCGCCGATTGCGGCCGCCATCGGCTCCTCGATCAGCCACACTTCGCTGGCGCCGGCGTTCGATGCTGCGTCGCGGATCGCGCGGCGTTCGACGCTGGTCGAGCCCGAGGGAACGCAGATCACGATTTCGGGGCTGCGGAACGCGTTGGGCTTGCCGCCGTGCACCTTGGTGATGAAGTGCTTGATCATCTGTTCGGCGACGTCGATGTCGGCGATGACGCCGTCGCGCAGCGGGCGGATCGCCTCGATGCTGTCGGGGGTCTTGCCCATCATCAGTTTCGCGTCGTCGCCGACCGCCTTCACCCGCTTGATGCCGTTCAGCGTTTCAACCGCAACGACCGAGGGTTCGTTGAGGACGATGCCCTTGCCGCGAACGTAGACCACCGTGTTCGCGGTGCCGAGGTCGATAGCCATGTCTTGCGAATTGAATTTGAACCAGCGGGAAAAGAAGGACATCGATACTGCTTCCTGTCATCGACAGCGCGGTCAGGGAACGGGCCGCACCACCGTCGTCAAAATTGCGCGTTCCCGTTCCGGCGACAGGACCAAATCCGGGGGAGATTCCGGCTCTGCCGAGGTCGGCTGGCTGGACAGGAAGATCAGGCTGTGCGGGTGGGTCGCGATTTGCGTCCGACTGCGCTAGGAGAGCCCCCATGTCAATACGTCGCCTGCCGGAAAAGCTCGTAAATCGGATCGCAGCCGGTGAAGTGGTTGAAAGACCCGCCGCAGCGCTCAAGGAACTGGTTGAAAACGCCATCGATGCGGGCGCGACTCGCATTTCGGTGCGAATCGCCGAGGGCGGAATTTTGCGGCTGGAGGTCGAGGATGACGGCTGCGGGATGAGCGCCGCCGACATGGCACTCGCGCTCGAGCGCCATGCGACGTCGAAGCTGCCGACCGATGCGATCGAGGATGTCATAACGATGGGTTTTCGCGGCGAGGCTTTGCCCTCGATCGCGAGCGTCGCGCGCCTGACGCTCGAAAGCCGGACGCAGGGCGGCGACGGCTGGAAGCGCGTGGTCGACAATGGCGCAGTGGTCGCCGAAGGTCCGGCGGCGCTCGCAAAGGGCACGCGCGTGATGGTCGAGGATTTGTTCGCGCGCGTTCCAGCGCGGCGCAAATTCCTGCGCAGCGGGCGCAGCGAATATGCCGCCTGCCTCGACGCCGTGCGGCGGCTCGCAATGTCGCGCCCCGATATCGGCTTCACCGTCGAACATGACGGGCGCCGCGTGCTCGACGTCCAGGGCGGGCAGGATCAGCTGACGCGCGTCGCGGCGCTGACGCAGCGCGAACTCGCGGCGAACAGCATCGGCGTCGATATCGATCGCGGCGAGGTGCATCTTGGCGGCGTGATCAGCCTGCCGACCTACAATCGCGGTATCGCCGATCACCAGTATCTGTTCGTCAACGGGCGCCCGGTGAAGGACCGGCTGCTCGTCGGCGCGCTGCGCGGCGCCTATGCCGACCTGCTCGCGCGCGATCGCCACCCGGTCGTCGCGCTCTTCCTCGACGTGCCGACGAGCGAGGTCGACGTGAACGTCCATCCCGCAAAGACCGAGGTACGCTTTCGCGACCCGCAGCTCATCCGCGGGATGATCGTCGGCGGGCTTCGCCGCGCGCTCGATGAACATGGTTTCCGCAGCGTCCAGCGCCCCGCCGAGGCGGCGCTCGCGGCCTGGCAGCAGGAGCCCGTCGCGCCCGAACCGACGACAGGCTTCCTCTTCGCGCGCCGTGCCGAACCCGCGGTCCACCTGTTCGGCGCCGATATCGCGCCGCGCGCCGAGGATGTCGCGCGTGTCTACGACCGGCTGACGCCTTTCGCTTCACCGGCACCGATCGCCGGCCGCGCCGAACCCGCGACCGCGCCGGTGCCCGAAGCTGAATCGCATCCGCTCGGCATCGCGCGCGGCCAGATTGCGAAAACCTACATCGTCGCCGAGGCCGAGGACGGGCTCGTGATCGTCGACCAGCATGCCGCGCACGAGCGGCTGGTGCTCGAGCAGCTTCGCCGCGGGATGAGCGGGCAGGCGGTGCTCTCGCAAGGCCTGCTGCTGCCCGAGGTGGTCGAGCTTGACGAACCCGCGTGCGACCGGCTCGAAGCGGCGGCGCCGCAATTGGCGGCGCTCGGGGTCGAACTCGAACGCTTCGGCCCGGCGGCGGTGATGGTGCGCGCGACGCCCGCGATGCTCGGTACGATCGACTGCCAGAAACTTGTCACCGACATCGCCGACGATCTTGCCGGTTACGATGCGGCGCTGGGGCTTAGCGAGCGGCTCGAACTGGTCGCCGCGACGATGGCGTGCCATGGGTCGGTGCGCGCGGGGCGCACGCTCAGCGTCGCCGAAATGAATGCGCTGCTGCGGACAATGGAAGTTACGCCGCACAGCGGCCAGTGCAATCACGGTCGGCCGACGTGGGTCAAACTCGCGATGGACGATGTCGAGAAATTGTTCGGGAGGAAATAGGATGAAGCTTCGGATTGTCGCGATTTTTTTGGCAATTTTGTCGCCTGCGGCGGTTTTTGCCGCGCCGGCGGAGACGCCGGCCGCGGCCTGCCCGGCCGCGCCGGTCCTGCCGCCCGAACTCGCCGACTGGTCACGCGATGCGTCGAGCAAGACCATTTACGCCTTTGGCGACGATCTCGGCGCCGACTGGTCGTCGCTGGGCGCCGCGCGGACGGCGCTCCCGCTGCATCGGTTCGAAAGCCTGCGCTATGGGGTTGCCCCCGAACGCAAGCCCGACGTCCATAAATTCGGCGGCATGATCCCGATCGAGGTCAAGAAAGCAGGGCGGCTGATCGTCGCGCTCGATGCTGGCGCGTGGATCGATCTGGTCCGCGACGGCGCGGCCCAGAAATCGGTCGTGCACGGTCATGGCCCCGCCTGCTCTGGCATCCGCAAGATGGTCGAATTTGACGTGACGCCGGGCCGCTATCAGCTCCAGATCGTCAACGCGCCTGCCGCGTCGATCCACGCGATGGCGGTGCTGCGCTAGGCCATCTTGATCCCGGCGACGTCGCGGTCGACGACCCCCGTCGCGCGCTTCGACAGCGTGTTCACCGGCGTCGTGACCTTGTCGACGACCATGAAATGCGTCTGCCATGCGTCGCGGTTGACGTCGCACACGACATAGCCGCGCTGGTCGTTCGCGAATTTGAGTTCGGGGTTCTGGCCGAGGAACACGTCGGTGCCGTTGCGCTTGTCGCTGCCGTCGCCGCCCGACGAGATCGAAGTTGCGACGAATTCGGCGCCGACAACCTTGTCCTTGAGGACAAGGTCGCCGCAGAAATTCTGATGCTCGTCGCCGGTCAGCACGACATTGTTCTTGAGCCTCGCCATGCGCGACAAGATGCGCTCGCGTGGCGCTTCATACCCCGCCCAGCTGTCGAGGTTGAGGATCTTCTTCGGTTCGTCGGCCTTGCGCCGCCGATCGAGCGACATCATCGTGATCTGCTGCGCAAAGGCGTTCCACGTCGCACCGCCTTTGGCGAGATTGCGGCCGAGCCATTCTTCCTGCGCCTTGCCCAAGACCTGCGCATTCTTGTCGAACACGCCCGGACAGGCGGGCTTGAAGCCATCGTCGCACGGCTGATCGTTCCGATACTGACGCGTGTCGAGCAATTGCATCGCCATCAAATCGCCCCAGCGGAATTCGCGGTTCATCGCGACCATTCCACCGCGCGGCAATAGCGCTCTGCGCACCGGCATATGCTCGTACCACGCCTGCATCGCCGCCTGCTTCTTGAGCATGAAGACTTCGGGCGGGGCGGCTTCGGGGTCATTGACGTCGAGCCCGAGTTTCCAATTGTCGATGTCCGAAACCCAGTCGTTGCGGATTTCGTGGTCGTCGAAACTCGACAGGAAGGCGTGGACCGAGCGCGCCGCCTGCAGGTCGATATCGCCGAGCTGCTGCGCATAGGCGGTACGGAAATCATTGACGTCGACGAGCGCGCGAAAGGCGTGCTTGCGCACCGGGCGCGTCGGCAGCCCGGTGTTGAACAGATATTCCTCGCTATATTCGTAGATGAAGTCGCCATAATGATAGACGAAGGCAAGGTCTTCGCGCGCGAGATGGCGATAGGCGCCGAAAAAGCCCGCCTCGAAATGCTGGCATCCCGCGACGCCGAATTTCAGCGCGTCGGCTTTTGCGCCAGGGGCGGGCAGGGTACGCGCGCGGCCGCGCAGGCTGCGCTCGCCGCCCGCGGTGAAGCGATAATAATAGGGCCGGTCGGGCTGGAGCCCCGCGACCTCGACATGGACACTGTGCGCAAGTTCGGGCCGCGCGAGTTCGGTGCCCTTCGCGACGATATCACGAAAGCCGCTGTCGCTCGAAACCTCCCAGTCGACGGGGAAATTCGCCAGCGGCATCCCGCCGTGGCGCTCCATCGGTTCGGGGGCAAGCCGCGTCCAGATGACGAAGCCGTCGCTTGCCGGATCGCCCGCCGCGACGCCGAGGCTGAACGGAAACTCCCGAAAGATGCCGCCCTCGGCGCGCAGGATCGCGGGGGCGGCAAGACCGGCGAGGGTGGCCCCGGCAAGGAAGTGGCGACGATTGAACATGGCGGCTCCGACGGGCAGGATATTGCGACTCAGCGCCAGCGGCATAGCCCAGCCCGGCCCCGATGCCCATGCGTGGCGATGCCGATTCCGCCTTGCCACCCTCCGCCGATTCTGAAACAGATTGCATGGGGAAAAATCGGGGGGAAGTTATGAAAATGTCCAATTGGGGCAGCGCATTGGCGATCGGCGCCGCGCTGTCGATCGCCGTTCCGTCGTCTGCCGTTCAGGCCGCTGCGGGATCGCCCGCGGCCGCTTTGGCGCCGGATGATGTCGCCGCCCGGCAACGCGCCGCGACCGAAAAGCTGCTGTCGTCGCTCGACCGCCAGACCGGGACGATCCCGATCCAGGCCGCCAAGGCCGATCTGCTACTCGGCGACAATTATTATTTCGTCGGGCCTGAACAGTCGCGCACCATCCTGGTCGACATCTGGCGCAACCCGCCAGCGTCGGCGAATGGGGTGCTGGGCATGGTCTTTCCAAAAGGCAAAAGCTTTGTCGATGATACCTGGTCGGCGGTGATTACGTTCGAGGCGACGGGCTATGTCTCCGACGACGACGCCAAGACGATCGACTACAACCAGATGCTCGCCGATATGCGCGCGAGCGACGAGGCGCAGGCGCCCGACATTCGCGCACAGGGCTATCCGGCCGGTATCCTCCAGCGCTGGGCGCAACCGCCGACCTATGATGCGGGCAAGCATTCGCTCGTCTGGGCGCGCGATATCAAGTTCGACGACATGCCCGAGGATTCGCTGAATTACGACATCCGCCTGCTCGGGCGCGAGGGCGTGCTCAGCATGAACATCCTCGCAAGCATGAGCCAGCTCGACGAAGTGCGCGAAGCCGCGAAGACTTTCGCCAGCGTCGGCACATTCCGCAGCGGCGCGCGCTATGCCGACTTCAACGCGGCGACCGACAAAAAGGCCGAATATGGGCTTGCCGGGCTGGTCGCCGCCGGGGGCGCAGCGGCGGTGGCGAAGAAGGTGGGACTGCTCGCGGTGCTGGCCAAATTCGGCAAGTTCATCTTCATCGGGCTCATCGCGATCTTTGCCATGTTCCGTAACGCGATCGGCGGCCTGTTCCGCCGCAAGCCGGCGCTCGAAGCTTCCGAATGGGAAGCGCCCGAGGCGCCACGAGACAATTCGGAGGACGACCCGAAGGCGGGGTAACAACCGGTTCGCTCGCCCGAGCGCCGGTGCCGGAGTGCGTCTCCGGCACCGGTGCGGCGCGGGCAGGGGGAGGGAGGGCGCCCGCTCCTATGCGGGCTGCGGTCAGAACCACATGCGCGCCATCCACAGCGCCATCGCGACCATCATCACATTTTCGGTCAGCGAGACGAAGCCCAGCGGCACCTTGCTGCTGCCGCCGACGCACGCGCATTTGATGTCGCGCTTGTCGACATAGACCGCCTTGAACACCGACACCGCGCCGATGCTGCCGATGAACAGCGCGAGCGGGATCGACAGCCAGTCGAACGCATGCGCGGTCATCAACACGCCGGCGAGTCCTTCGGCAAAGGGATAGATGCTCGCATAGGGCACCCAGCGTTTGGCGAGCAGGTCGTAGTTGAGGAACATCGTGGCGAATTTGTCGACGTCCTGCAGCTTCAAGAGCGCGAGGACGATCATGCTGAACGAGATGAACCATTCGGCGGCGCGAAGGGTGAAGGGATCGCCATAGACCGAGAAACTGGTGGCGAGCGCCATCAGCGCGGTCATCGCGAAAAGTGCTATCACGGGGATGTAGCTGGTGGCGTCGGGATCGGCGACCTTCAGCCCGAAATGGCGGCGGAGATCGTCATATCCGCCGATCCGGACGCCGTCGATAAAGGTCTGCGGCGTCGTCTTGACGCCATGCTCGGCCTTGAACGCATCGGTTTCCTCGCGTGTCGTGAGCCAGCGGTCGTCGACCGCGAAACCGCGGCTTTCGAGCAGATGTTTTGCCTTGAGGCCATAGGGGCAGGTGTGCCCGGGCATGACCATGCGATGGAGTGTTGCCTGTTTTGTCATGCACCCCATATAGCGTCCGTACCATGGTACGGAGTCAAGCAATGCAATGGACGATCGGCAAATTGGCCGCGGCGGGCGAGGTCGGGGTCGAAACGATACGCTATTACCAGCGCCGCGGGCTGATGGGCACACCGGCGCGCAGCGGCGGCGACGGCTGGGGCGGCGGTATCCGCCGCTATGATGCGAACGACCTTCGGCGGCTGAAATTCATCCGCTCGGCGCAGGCGTCGGGTTTCACGCTCGACGAGATTTCCGAACTGCTCGCGCTGGAAGCGAGCGACGACCGCGTTCGCGTGCGCACTCTCGCGCGCCAGCGGATCGATATGCTCGACAAAAAGATCGCACAGATGACCGAAACCCGCGCCGCGCTCGCCCGCCTCGCTGACCTGTGCGCGGCGAGCGACAAGGGGCCATGCCCAATATTGGCCGCGTTCGAGGCGTGATGCCCTATCGGAATATTTAGCGGACCGGCTGCTCGCTCCCCAAAACCGTTCGGGTGCCCCGGCATGGCTCGGGAATTTACCGCTCGGTCCATCGGTCAGGGCCGTGCACGGCTGAGCGGACGGCCGCTGCAACAAGAGCGTCACAAGAATCCTGTTTTCCTGACTTGGTGCAGCCATCGCGCTGACACCTCCCTCTGCAATCGGTGCGCCGCCTCACCCGGACATCCAGTCCGGGACCCAACCGAAAACAGGGGAACTGCATGTCACATCTTACCGACGAAGCCCGCGCGCCTTATCGCGGCGAAACCGACGTTCTGCCGGGCCCCGACAGCCTCGAAGCCATCGTCGCCGAAAACCCCTCGCGCCGCTCGCTCCTGCGCGGCGGCCTGTTCGGCCTGTCGGTTCTGCCCGCAATGGCGCTCGCCGCGTGCGACGACACCAGCGGCGACCCCAGCGTGACCTTGCCGACTCCGACACCCACCCCCACGCCGACTCCCACACCCACGCCGACGAGCTATGCCGTGACTTTCGCGGCTGTCGCGGCCAACCAGGACGACAAGATCACCGTCCCCGCCGGCTATACCGTCGACGTGCTGCTGAAGGCCGGCGATTCGGTCGAAACGGGTACGCCCTATTCGGGCAGCTTCCCCGCGAGCCCCGACGTCGCCGAAAAATGGGCGGGCGGCAATCATGACGGGATGGAATATTTCACGCTGCCCGGCGTCGATGCCAATGCCGGCGGCCTGCTGGCGATGAATTACGAATATCCCGATTTCAACATCCTGATGGCGGGCAGCTATAACGCGGCGACCGCGACCGCCGACCAGAAGGCGATCGCGCTGTCGGCGGTCGGCATCGGCGTCGTCGAGATTGCCAAGGGCACCGACGGCAAATGGGCGGTCAAGGCGGGATCGACCTATAACCGCCGTTATACGGGCAACAGCAGCTATCGCGCCGGCGGTCCCGCCGCAGGCCTGCTCTCGGGTTCGATCAAGGGCATGCTCAACAATTGCTCGAGCGGCCGGACGCCGTGGGATACCTATCTGACCTGCGAGGAAACCACCGACAATTATCTCGACCCGACGCAGCCTGCGACCAACTATGGCTGGGTGGTCGAGATCGACCCGCTGCGCGAGCTGGCGCAGCCGACGAAGCGCACCGCGATGGGCCGGTTTAGCCACGAAAACGTCGCCTTCATGTCGAACAGCGACCGCCGCGTTGCCTTTTACATGGGGGACGATTCGACGCCGGGCTGCATTTATAAATTCGTTCCCGATCGCGCGTGGAGCAACAGCAATCGCGCCGCGAACACCGACCTGCTCGACTATGGTACGCTCTATGTCGCGCGCTTCAACGGCGACGGGACGGGCGAATGGCGTGCGCTCGTCGTCGGCCAGAACGGCCTGACCGCAGGCGCTTCGGATCCGGGCAATGTCAGCCAGAGCACGACCCCGCCGACCCCGACGACCGTCGATTTCAACAATCAGGCCGATGTACTCATCAAATGCGCGTCGGCGGCACGCGTCGCCGGCGGCACCGTGATGGACCGTCCCGAATGGCTGACCGTCGCGCCCGACAACAAGGCGGTCTATTGCACGCTGACCAACAACAGCGGCCGCCGCGTGACCGACCCGGCGAACCCGCGCGTCACCAACCTGCACGGGCACATCATCAAGTTCCGTGAAGAAGGCGATTCGCCGCTGGCGACCAAGTTCAGCTGGGAAATCTTCCTGACTGCAGGCGACCCGTCGCTTTCGGCGGGCGGCAGCAACCTCGTCGGCAATATCAACGGCGACACCTTCTCCAGCCCCGACGGACTTCGCATCGATCCGCAGGGACGCATGTGGGTGCAGACCGACCATAGCGTCCCGGGCAATTCGGGCGTCCCCGGAACGACGATCGACCAGGCCTTTGGTCATAATGCGATGTTCTATGTCGACCAGACGAGCAAGCAGTCGAAGCGCTTCCTCGTCGGCCCGAAGGGCTGCGAGATCACGGGGCTTGCCTATACGCCCGATCTCAAGACCTTCTTCGTCAACATCCAGCATCCGACGGGCAACTGGCCGGTTGCGGGCGAACAGCCGCGCTCGTCGACGATCGTGGTGCGCCGGACCGACAGCCAGCCGGTCGGCAACTGATGCGCGCGCCGCCCGCTCCCCATCGGAGCGGGCGGCCGCCTCAGACGAATTTCATATCGCCGAAGATCCAGCGCCAGGGCGTCCCGGTTTCGCCCAATATCTCGCGCACGATCATCGGAAACGCCGCCTCGGCACGGACGTCGTTCGACATGATCAGCACGCAGCGTTCGCCCTTTTCGAGGCAGACGAGCGTATTGCCGGTCGAATCATTGTGCCCGCCGCGGAAAAAGGCGCGTCCCTGTGGGCCGGCGAAGGTGATCAGGCCGACCGACGAGGCCGTCTTTACGGGCTGCTCCGCAGGTGGCGCATCGCCCGCCAGCACCGGGAACTGCGAGCGCGACCGGATCGGCAGCGCCGGGCGCAGCAGTTCGGCGCGCGATGCCTTCGAAAGGCCTCTTCCCGAAACGAGCGCCGCCGCGAAATTGGCAAGGTCGGTGATGGTCGTGTCCATCGACCCCGCCATGCGGACGCGGCCGCGCTCGTCATGCGCCTCGACGCTGCCGTCGAGCGTCCAGCCATCGGCGAAATTTTCCGCGAAATCCGACCGCCACACCAGGCTGGTTTTCGGCATGTTCAGTGGATCGAAGACCAGCCGCTGGACGGCTTGGCCCGTATCGATACCAAGCCCCTTGTCGAGACCGAACTGCAGCAACATGATCCCTTCGCCCGAATAGCTGTACCGGCTTCCCGGGTCGAAATGGATGCGCAACTTGCCGTCGGGTTCGAGGAAATGGAAATTGGCAAAGCCGGTGCTGTGGCCCAGAACCATGCGCGGCGTGATCTTCTGCCAGCGTTCGTCGCCGGCAAGGTCGCCCCAATTGCCATAGGCGTCGAGATTGCCATAGTCGGGAAGCGGCTTCGCCAGCATCGCGGCGATCGGCCGGTCGAGATCGACCTTGCCTTCGTCGACGAGGCGGAGCACCGAATAGGCGAACACCGCCTTGGTCAGCGACGCACCATACATGATCGTCTGCGGCGTCAGCGGGTCGCCTTTTGCATTGCGGTCGCCGAAGGTCTGGACCGACACGACCTTTCCCTTGTCGATCGTCGCGATGGCAAGGCCGCGCGCACCGGTCGCGGACATGGCCTTTTGCGCGGTTTTCGTGATCGCGGCGGTGTCCGGCAGCGGTTTGGCCGCAACAGGCGTCGCCGTCATCAGGAGCGGCAGGGTCCAGAGCAGTTTCGCGCGCCGCATCACCATCTCCCCGATATCAAGACCAGCAACTGCTATGTCATGACAACACAGCTGGCAAGCCCTTGGGTCAGCGCGCTTTTCGCTGCGGCGGCGGAGGCGGCGAACCGTCGCGCGTCTGCGACATCAGCGTCACGCACATCGTCCGGTGGACCGGATGCCGGCCGCATGCGATGCCGGCATAGCGGTGCGTCACGCGGAGCAGGCTGTGGCGATGCCCGCGGCCGGGGACGCCATCGTCGATCAGCAGCTGGTCGATGACGCCGACAGGCGTGTGATGGCCATAGGTGATGACTTCGTTGACATAGGGTCCGCCCCCGCGCGCCTTCATCCGTTCGCCGGGGCCGCTTCCCCTTGTATAATGACCGACCGCGCCCGAGCGCGACTGGACCGCGACATGGTCGGCCGCCGCGCGCGCCAGCGCATCGCTCCATTCGAGTTCGACGAGCGGCGTTTCGCGGCGCAGGTCGCGGATCGCCTCGTCGACGGCGGCGACGCCCTCGTGCGTCATGATGTCGATTTCGCTGTCGTCGTCGCCGACGAGGAGCTTGCCCTCGAACCGCGGGCGATAGTCGCGCAGATATTCGGCATAGGCCGCGGGATCGCTGCGAAAGCGGTTGAGTTCGACGAAAACGCCTTCCTCGAACCGGTCGGGCGCAGCGATCGCGGCGGTCGCGCCGAACGACAGGAGGACTGCGGCGGCGAGAAGAAAGCGAGGCGTCATGCTGGCGCGATAAAGCCGTAAGTCTGAACCGCGCGCAACGGCAAAGACTGGCGTCGAACACGACTTGGCGCTAGGGGGCGCTGCAACAGTGGCGCCGCGCTCGATCGCGCGCCGAATCTCACGGAGTTTTTATGGGTTTCAAATGCGGGATCGTCGGCCTGCCCAATGTCGGCAAGTCCACCCTGTTCAACGCGCTGACCGAAACCGCGGCGGCGCAGGCGGCCAATTACCCCTTCTGCACGATCGAGCCCAACATCGGCAATGTCGCTGTGCCCGACGCGCGGCTGGAAAAGCTCGCCGCGATTGCGAGCAGCAAGAAGATCATCGCGACCCAGCTCGCCTTCGTCGACATCGCCGGCCTCGTGCGCGGCGCGTCGAAGGGCGAAGGGCTCGGCAACCAGTTCCTCGGGAACATCCGCGAAGTCGACGCGATCGTCCATGTCCTGCGCTGCTTCGAGGATGACGACATCCAGCATGTCGAGAACAAGGTCGACCCCGTAGCCGACGCCGAGACGGTCGAGACCGAGCTGCTGCTCGCCGACCTCGAAAGCCTCGAAAAGCGTGTTCCCGCCTTTGCCAAAAAGGCCGCGCAGGGCGACAAGGAAGCAAAAATCGCGGCATCGGTGCTGGGGCAGGCGCTCGACCTGCTCCGCGAAGGCAAGCCCGCACGGCTCGTCGAACCCAAGGACGACGAGGAAGCCCGCGTGCTCCGCACCGCGCAGCTCCTGACCTCGAAGCCCGTGCTTTATGTCTGCAACGTCGACGAAGGCAGCGCCGCGAACGGCAACGCCTTCTCCGAAAAGGTCTTCGCCAAGGCCGCGGCCGAGGGCGCGCAGGCGGTGGTCGTCTCGGCGGCGATCGAGAGCGAACTGGTAACGATGGACATGGCCGACCGGCTCGAGTTCCTCGAAGAGATGGGGCTCCACGAAACCGGCCTCGCGCGCGTCATCCGCGCCGGTTACGAGCTGCTCCACCTGATCACCTTCTTCACCGTCGGTCCGCAGGAAGCGCGCGCCTGGACCGTCCACACCGGCGCCACGGCACCCGAGGCTGCGGGCGAGATCCACAGCGATTTCCAGAAGGGCTTCATCCGCGCCGAAACGATCGCCTATGACGATTATGTCACCTTGGGCGGCGAAGCCAAGGCGCGCGAAGCGGGCAAGCTGCGCGCCGAAGGCAAGGCTTATGTGGTCCATGACGGCGACGTGATGCACTTCCTGCACAGCTGATTTACGCAAGGCACGGCGGGCGTCATCGTCCCTGAAACAAGTTCAGGGCGACGAGAATTCAAACGTCGGTAACCGGCCAAAACCGGATGGAGCTACGGCGGCCTAGCCGTTCAGACGCAGCGCCAGATCGCTCTGGAAGCGTACATCGTCGCCGTCGGCGAGCCATTTTGCTTCGGCAGCGATGGCGCCGAGCAGGTCGATCAGCGGCTCCATTTCGCTCTTGTGGTAATTGCCGAGGACATGACCCGTGACGCGGTCCTTTTGCCCCGGATGGCCGATGCCGATGCGCACGCGGCGGAAATCCTCGCCGATATGCTGGATCATCGACCGGATGCCATTATGGCCTGCGGCGCCGCCCCCGCGTTTCACCTTGATCTGCATCGGGGCGAGATCGAGCTCGTCGTAAAAGACGGTGACGTCTTCTGCCGTCAATTTGTAGAAATCAAGCGCGGCGCGCACGCTGCGGCCGCTTTCGTTCATGAAGGTGCCAGGTTTGAGCAGCAGGATGCGCTGCGACCCGATGCGGCCTTCCTGGACCCAGCCCTGAAATTTCTTCGCGGGTGCCGGGAAGCCATAGACATCGGCGATGACGTCGGCGGCCATGAAGCCGACATTGTGACGGTGCATCGCATATTGGGGCCCGGGATTTCCGAGGCCGACCCAGAGCTGCATGAAAGTGCCTTTCCCGGGTCTGGCGGAAACGCCCCTCCCGCATGGGGAGGGGCGGTCCGAAATGCTTAGGCTTCGTCGCCGCCTTCGGCAGCTTCGCCATCATCCTTCGTCGTGTCGCCGTCGCTCGACTTGAGCGCCGACGGGGCGACGATGGTGGCGATGGTGAAGTCGCGATCGGTGATCGCGCTTTCGACGCCCTTGGGCAGGGTGACGTTGCTGATGTGGATCGAATCGCCGACATCGAAGCCGGTCACGTCGATTGCGATCTCGTCGGGGATCTTGTCCGCGTCGCAAACGAGTTCCAGCTCGTGGCGAACGATATTCAGCACGCCGCCGCGCTTCAGGCCCGGCGAGGCTTCTTCGTTCTGGAACGAGACGGGCACCGCGACCTGGACGGTCGCGCCCTTGGCGATGCGCAGGAAGTCGGCGTGGATCGGGCGATCCTTGACCGGGTGGAAGGAGACGTCCTTCGGCAGCGTGCGGATGGTCTTGCCGCCGACTTCGATCATCACGACCGAGTTCATGAAGTGACCCGTCATCAGCTGCTTCATCAGCAGCTTTTCTTCGACGTGGATCATCAAGGGTTCTTCTTTGCCGCCATAGACAACGGCGGGAACGCGGCCATTACGACGCAGGTCACGCGAGGCTCCCTTGCCTCCGCGTTCGCGCGTCTCGGCCGTCAGCGTCAGCTGATCGCTCATGATATTTCTCCGAGAAACAGTTACACAGTTCCGCCACGCCTCCAGGGATGACCATGACGGAAGCGCGGGCGCATAGCGGGGAAGCGGCAGAAAGGCAAGCGTCGCGCACGCTATTGCACGCGCTTCACTTTCAGTCCTTCCGCCTCGAGCATCGCCGGCATACCGTCGGTGCTGACGAGATGGCCGGCGCCAACCGCCATCAGCACCGTGCCGGGCTGCTCCATGCGCCGTTTCGTCCATGCGCTCCAGTGCCGGTTGCGGTCGGTGATGATCGCCTTGCGCGCCGCGGGAACGCTGTCGATGTCTTCGTTGACCACCTTTTCGAGCGCGGCGACGTCGCCGCGGCCCCATGCGGCGGTCAAGGCGCCGACGTCTTTTACCGCCGTATCGGCTTCTTCGGCCGCGCGGGTCAAAAGCGTACGCTGTGCCGCGGGATCGAGCGTTTCGAACAGCATCAGTTGCGCGCGCGCGGTCTCGAGGCCGCCGATCGGCTTTTTTGCGGCCTCGAATCGCGCAGTCAGCCCGGCTTCGACGCCATCGGTGGGCGACAGGCCGGCGTTCTGCGCGATGCGTTGCCCCATCAGGACCATCACCGCCCAGTCGTCGAGCCCTTCGGCGCTGAAACTGCGCCCACTCTTCTCGATCGTGCGATAGCCGACCAGTGCCTTGCCCTGTAGCCGACTTTCGATGGCGAGCGGGCTTTCGCGCGGCGCGAGTTGCTGGAATACGCCGCCTGCCGCCGCGAGTTCGGCGGGCGACAGTTCCATCACCAGTTCGTCGGCCGCGTCGATCGCTTTGGCGACCTCGCCGCCGCTCCAGTCGGTCCCCTGCGGCAGCGCGTGCATCGTGCCGAGGATATAGATGCGCGTGTCGCTATCCTCGACCAGCCATAACGCCGGGCGCGCCTGTGGCCCCGGTTCGGCGCCGCCGCATGCGGCGAGCAGCAACGGCAACAGGGCCGCCGCAAGGCGGCGACCCCAAAGTCCGGCGAGAGGCTTTTCGCGCGTCAATATTTGACCCGTTTCGCCGTCAGCCCGCGCGCTTTCAGATAATCCTGGACGCTATGTTCGCCGGCGAGATGGCCGGCGCCGACCGCGACGAACACGGTACCCGGCTGATCCATCCGCGCCTTGAGCTGGTCGGCCCAGCGTGCGTTGCGGTCCCACAGCAGCGTCTTGGCGAGTTCGGGCGTTGCCGCCATGCTTTCGTTCATCGCCGTCGCCAGCCCGTCGGGATCGCCCTTCGCCCACAGCACCACCATCTTGTCGAGCTGCGGTCCGAGCTTGTCGAGGTCGCGGACGACCGAATTGAGGAAGGCGACCTGCTGCGTTTCGGGCAGCGTATCGAAAAAGCCGAGCTGTTCGGTCAGCGTTTCGAGGCCGGCGATGGGCTTGCCCGCCTTTTTCGCAAAGCCGGTGAGCTGCTTTTCCGCGCCCTGTTCGGGGTCGTAACCCAGCTTGGTCAGCGGCAGGACCGACAGGGTGATCGCCGGGAACCAGGGTTCGAACATGTCGAACTGGGCCGGTGCAATTCCGACGCTGGCCAGTGCGGCCTGATAGGCCTTGAGCTGGTCGGCATCGAGCCGCGACGACAGCGTCTTGCCGCTCTGGTCGATCGCCAGCGGCATCATCGTGCTCACCATTTCCGATTGATCTTCGGGGAGGACGACTTCGAGCATCAGCTGATCGGATTTGTCGAAGGCCGTCTTCACCGCCTCGTCGAACCAGCCGAGCCCGGGCTTCAGCACATGGACGGTGCCGAAGAGATAGATGGTGGTATCCGCATCCTTCACCACCCACAGCGCGGGGTCGGCATCGGTCGTCGGCGCGGCGGTCGCTGCCGCGGCGGGTTCGGCAGCGGTGGCGACATCGCTGCCGGGGATGACGGCGCACTGCGCAAAAGGAATGACGGCGCAGGTCGCGGCAAGAATCTTGAACCAGTTCTTCATGGGGAAATGCCTTTCATTATCGGCTCTTATGGCCGGAGAATTGACGGAAGGAAAAGGGGGTTTCGCTCAGCGATATTTGAGCCACAGCCACACGACAGCGTTCACGATCAGCGAGAAAGCAAACAGCGTCATGATGTCGACCGGCGGCACCAACGAGGCGCGATGCAGCACCCACCAGGCCGGGGCAGGGAAGACGAAGGCGTACCAGCCGGCAACACACGCCCACAGCCAGGCGCGCTCCTCATGATCGTCGACCGAACGATGGTACAGGGCCATGGCGATCGCGAGACCGCCGATCCAGAGCAGCGACGCGCCGATTGCAAAGCCGGGGCTGAGCGCGCCGCTGGTCATCGCCGTGACCGGACCGCTGGCATCGGGCTGGTCCGCCACCATCCAGCCGCCGACGATTCCGCCGATCACCGCGGAAAAGCCGATCGCGAGCCAATATCGGCGCTTGCGCGGCGACCATTGCCGCCAAGTCTCCGCATAGCGTCGAAGATAGACGGCAAAGGCACAGATGCCGAAAGCGAGGGCGGCGAGCGGGCCGACCCACGCCGGCAGCGGCGCACCGCCATTATCGATCGTCGCCTGATTATAGCCTGCAAAACCGCCAAGCAGCATCGTCGATCCGAAGATGATCGCGAGCGGCCAGCCGATCAACGCGGCGGCACTTGGGCGGGCAACATCATTTGTCATCATCTTGTCCCTCATGGCCATCGTCGAAAATCTCTTCGATCGGCATTTCGAACAGCCGCGCCAGCTTGAAGGCGAGCGGCAGCGACGGGTCATATTTCCCCGTTTCGATCGCGTTCACCGCCTGCCGCGAAACGTCGAGCCGGTCGCCGAGTTCGGCCTGGCTCCAGTTTCGCATCGCGCGCAGCACTTTCAGTTTGTTGTTCATTGGCGCCTCGCCAGCTTTGTCACCACATGGTTCTCGCCTCCCATAGACATCGAAATGTCGCGGGAGGGGAGCTTTTTATCTGCGCCGATCCGGAACGACCGGTTTCGCGAAAAAGGCTCGAACGGGCGGTGGCGGGACAAGAACTGGAGCGCCGCCCTGATCGAGGACGCTCCAGCCCAGGTCGTCGGCCGCACCGGGGAGGCCGGCCGGAGCGAAACCATAATGGCGATCCCGCGGGTCAGCGTGCGGTCTCGACCATCAACAGCGCGAGCTGCGTTCCGCCCTGCGCGCGGGCGATCGCCCGACCGGCCTGGCGTTCGGCGTCGGCCAGCGCGGTGGCGATGCAGGCCGTCTGGCTTACGCTTTCGGCGGCGCCGCGGCGATCTGGCCGGCACGCGCGCCGCGCCGCGTTGTTGATGCGGCGATCGAGCCGGTCGCGATCGCCGGCCTTCGTCAGGTCGAGGTCGTCGACCCGGACCGTCGCGGTCGTGCTTTCGGTTTCGGCGGCGATGGCCGGCATCGCGGCGGTGGCAAGCGAGAGGGCGAGGATGAACGTGCGGGTGATCATATCTAGTCTCCTTGGATTAGGGGTCATCATGTTTGCCTGTCTTTATGTCAGGTATGCATGACTATATGTCGCGATTCGCTGACTATGTCAACAAGACCTGACAAAAAGTTTTGGAGACCTGACTAGGGCGCGCGTTTTCGCGCCATGGCGAGCGGCGCGGAGCCTTGACCATGCGCCGCCGCTGGGCCAATGCGGCGGCGATTTTTGCACCTGCGAAGGAATTGCGGCCGTGGCCGACGGGGCGGACAAGACACCACTCAGCTTTCAGGACATGATCCTGACGCTTCATAACTATTGGAGCGCACGCGGCTGCGCCATTTTGCAGCCCTATGACATGCGTGTGGGGGCGGGGACGTTCCACCCCGCGACAACGCTGCGCAGCCTCGGTCCCGAGCCGTGGAACGTCGCCTATGTCCAGCCGAGCCGCCGTCCGACGGATGGCCGCTATGGCGAGAACCCGAACCGGCTGCAGCATTATTACCAATATCAGGTCATCCTGAAGCCGTCGCCCGCCGACCTGCAGGAACAATATCTCGGCAGCCTTGCGGCAATCGGCATCGATCCGCTGCTCCACGACATCCGTTTCGTCGAGGACGACTGGGAATCGCCGACGCTCGGCGCGTGGGGGCTGGGCTGGGAAGTCTGGTGCGACGGGATGGAAGTCACCCAGTTCACCTATTTCCAGCAGATGGGCGGTTTCGACTGCAAACCCGTCGCGGGCGAGCTGACCTACGGGCTCGAACGGCTCGCCATGTATATCCAGAATGTCGACAATGTGTACGACCTGCGCTTTTCCGACGCGGTCGGGGACGTTGCGGCGGTGAGCTATGGCGACGTGTTCCTCGAGAATGAGCGCCAGTTCTCGAAATGGAATTTCGAGGTCGCCGACACCGACACCTTGTTCGCCGGCTTCAAGGCCGCCGAGGAAGAGTGCAAGCGCGCCATCGCGGCGAACGTCCCGCTCGCGGCCTATGACCAGGCGATCGAGGCGAGCCATCTCTTCAACCTCTTGCAGGCGCGCGGCGTGATCAGCGTGCAGGAGCGCGCCAATTATATGGCCCGCGTGCGCGACCTCGCGAAGGGCAGCTGCAAGGCGTGGATCGACAGCCAGTCCGAAAACTGGACCGCAAAATATCCGGGGTGGACGCTGTGACCGATTTTCTTCTCGAACTGCGCAGCGAGGAAATCCCGGCGCGGATGCAGGCCGGCGCGCGCGCCGAGCTGGAAAAGCTGTTCCGCGCGCAACTGGGCGCTTCGGGGCTCGAAGCGGGCGAGCTCACCATCTGGTCGACCCCGCGCCGACTGGCGCTGATCGCGAAGGGGCTGCCTGAGGCGACCGACGCGGTCAGCGAAGAGCTGAAAGGTCCGCGCAGCAGTGCGCCGCCGCAGGCGCTCGAAGGGTTCCTTCGCAAGACAGGCTTGACGCAGGATCAGCTTGAGGATCGCGACGGCGTCTATTTCGCGGTGATCGACAAGCCCGGCCGCGCAACAGCCGAAGTGCTCGCCGAGGCGATCCCCGCGATCATCCGCGGCTTTGCCTGGCCCAAGTCGATGCGCTGGGGCAAGGAAAGCGCGAGCAGCGAAAGCCTGCGCTGGGTCCGCCCGCTGTCGGGCATCGTAGCAATCTTCGGTGAAGAGCTGGTGCCGTGCGAAATCGGCGGCGTCGAGAGCGGCTTCGCGACGCGCGGCCATCGCTTCCACTGCCCGGGCGAGATCACCATCGGGTCGGCATCGGACTATGCCGAAAAGCTGCGCGCGTGCCACGTCATCGTCGACCATGAGGAACGGCAGGCGATCGTGCGCGACGGCGCCGCAAAAGCTGCGGCCGACGCCGGGCTGACGCTCGTCGAGGACGAGGGGCTGGTGATCGAGAATGCCGGGCTCACCGAATGGCCGGTGCCTTTGCTCGGCCGCTTCGACGAAGCCTTTCTCGAAGTCCCGCCCGAGGTCATCCAGCTCACCGCGCGCGTGAACCAGAAATATTTCGTCGTGAACGGCGCCGACGGCAAGCTTGCGAACGGCTTCGTCTGCACCGCGAATATCGATGCGAAGGACGGCGGCGCGGAGATCGTCGCGGGCAACCGCAAGGTGCTGGCGGCGCGGCTGTCGGACGCGCGCTTCTTCTGGGAACAGGACCAGAAGAAGACGCTGGCGCAGCATGCCGAAAAGCTCGGCAACATCACCTTCCACGAAAAGCTCGGCACCGTCGCCGACAAGGTCGAACGCGTCGCAAAGCTAGCCGAATGGCTCGCGAGCGAAGGCATCGTCCCCAACTGCGACCCCGCGCTCGCGCGGCAGGCGGCGGAGCTGGCGAAAGCCGATCTCGTCACCGAAATGGTCGGCGAATTTCCCGAACTGCAGGGCCTGATGGGCGGCTATTACGCCCGCGCCGAAGGCCTGCCCGACGCGGTCGCCGACGCGATCCGCGATCATTACAAGCCGGTCGGGCAGGGCGATGACGTCCCGACGGCACCGGTGACGGTGGCTGTGGCGTTGGCGGATAAGCTAGATACGGTTGCCGCCTTCTTTGCGATCGACGAAAAGCCTACTGGATCGAAAGACCCTTACGCGCTTCGCCGCGCTGCTATTGGCATCCTGTCGTTGGCAAATTGCAATCGCCTTCGAATTCCTCTTCAGGCGCCCTATCGTGCTACCTTCCTTCCAGCCCGGCTTAATTTGCGTTTGGACAACTCTGAAGTGCCTAATGCAAAACGGGCGATCGAAGAGGGCTATTTCAATTCCCTAGAATTGTTCGCGCAGATGCAAGGGGCAGCGGCCGAGAGCATGTTTGAATTCATGGAAGACCGTGCTCATCGGACCGTGAATCCGGATGAGATGAAACGATATGGCGAGATGCGCGCTAATGAGGTCCGCGATGAATATCGCCAATCGGAAAGGGAGTTTCTGGCTTTCTTCGCCGACCGCCTCAAGGTCCAGCAGCGCGAAGCCGGCGTCCGTCATGATCTGATCGACGCGGTGTTCGCGCTCGGCGGCGAGGATGATCTCGTCCGTCTGCTCGCGCGCGTGCAGCCGTTGCAGGCGTTTATGGCGACCGAGGACGGCACCAATCTGCTCGCGGGCTACAAACGCGCAGCGAATATCCTGAAGCAGGCGGGCGAGGTAAGCGGTGCCGCTGCCGCGACGCCGCCAACTGACGCCGATGCCGCGTTGCTCGCTGCGCTGCGTACCGCTGAACCCGAGGCCTCTGCCGCAGTCGTCGATGAGCGCTTCACCGATGCGATGTCTGCGCTTGCGTCGTTGCGCGCGCCGATCGATGCCTTTTTCGATGGCGTGATGGTCAACGACCCCGACGAAGCGGTTCGCGCCTATCGCCTCGGCCTGCTGTCGCGCTTTACCGGCGCGGTGCATGGCGTCGCCGATTTCTCGAAGATCGAGGGCTGACGCTACGGCAGCTTTACAGCGAACGAAGTAAAACTGAATCGACGATAACAATTCTCCACCCTATCCAGCCGCAACCTCCTCCCCGGGGCAGCAGGAGCATATGATGACGAAGATGGTGCATTTGTTCGGCGGCGCGGCCACGACGGCCGAGCGTTCGAAGGAATTGCTGGGCGGCAAGGGTTCGAACCTCGCCGAAATGGCCTCGATCGGCCTGCCGGTTCCGCCGGGCTTTACGATCACCACCGACGTCTGCACCGCTTATTATGCCAATGGCGAACAATTCCCGGCCGGACTGGTCGAGGATGTCGCCGCGGGCATCGCGCATATCGAGGGCATCACCGGCAAGACATTCGGCGATGCGGCCGATCCTTTGCTCGTCTCGGTCCGTTCGGGCGCGCGCGTGTCGATGCCCGGCATGATGGACACCGTCCTCAACCTCGGGCTCAACGACAGGACCGTCGTCGGCCTGTCCGAAGCGTCGGGCGATCCGCGTTTCGCGTGGGACAGCTATCGCCGTTTCGTCCAGATGTACGCCGACGTCGTGATGGGGCTCGACCATGCCGAGTTCGAGGAAGCGCTTGAAATCGCCAAGGAAGACCGCGGCTTCTACCTCGACACCGAAATGTCCGCCGAAGACTGGCAGGCGCTGGTCAAGGAATATCAGGCGATCGTCGAGCGCGAGACCGGCGCGCCCTTTCCGCAGGAACCGAACGACCAGCTGTGGGGCGCGGTCGGCGCCGTGTTCGCGAGCTGGGAAAGCGACCGCGCGAAAGTCTATCGCCGCCTGAACTCGATCCCCGGCGAATGGGGCACTGCGGTCAATGTGCAGGCGATGGTGTTCGGCAATATGGGCGACACCTCGGCGACGGGTGTGGCGTTCACGCGCGATCCTGCGACCGGCGAACGCGCCTGGTACGGCGAATGGCTGATCAACGCGCAGGGCGAGGACGTCGTCGCGGGCATCCGCACGCCGCAATATCTCACGAAAATCGCGCGCGAAAAGGCGGGGGCCAAGCCGGCGTCGATGGAAGAGGCGATGCCCGAGACCTTCACCGAGCTCGGCCGCGTCTTCGACACGCTCGAAACCCACTATCGCGACATGCAGGATATCGAGTTCACCGTCGAACGCGGGACGCTCTGGATGCTGCAAACCCGCTCGGGCAAGCGCACCGCGAAGGCGGCGCTGCGTATCGCGGTCGAAATGGCCGCCGAGGGGCTGATTTCGGAAGAGGAGGCGGTTGGCCGCGTCGATCCGGGCGCGCTCGACCAGCTCCTCCACCCGACGCTCGACCCGAAGGCGCCGCGCGACGTGCTGACCAAGGGGCTGCCCGCGAGCCCGGGCGCGGCATCGGGCAAGATCATGTTCGATGCCGACAGTGCCGAGAAGGCGGCGGCGATGGGCGAGGCGGTGATCCTCGTTCGCGTCGAAACCTCGCCCGAGGACATTCACGGCATGCACGCCGCCAAGGGCATTTTGACCGCACGCGGCGGGATGACCAGCCATGCGGCGGTCGTTGCGCGCGGCATGGGGCGCCCCTGCGTCTCGGGCGCGGGCGGGCTCAGCATCGACGGCAATGTGCGCGTGCTGCGCGTTGCGGGCCGCGAACTGCGCGAGGGCGATATCCTGACGCTCGACGGCTCGACCGGCGAGGTGATGGCGGGCGAAGTTCCGACGCTTTTGCCCGAACTGGTCGGCGATTTCGGGACTTTGATGGGCTGGGCCGACAAGGTCCGCCGCATGAAGGTGCGCACCAACGCCGAAACCCCGCAGGATGCGCAGGTCGCGCGCGACTTCGGTGCAGAAGGTATCGGACTATGCCGCACCGAACACATGTTCTTCGACGCCGCGCGGATCACCGCGGTGCGCGAGATGATCCTCGCCGATAGCGAGGACGGCCGCCGCGCGGCGCTCGCCAAGCTGCTCCCCGAACAGCGCGGCGATTTCGCCGCGATCTTCGGCGTGATGGCGGGCCTACCCGTCACCATCCGTCTGCTCGATCCGCCGCTGCACGAATTCCTGCCGACGCGCGAAGAGGATTTCGCCGACGTCGCCGCCGCGGCGGGCGTGGGCATCGAGGCGCTGAAGGCGCGTGCGAACGAACTGCACGAATTCAACCCGATGCTCGGCCATCGCGGCTGCCGTCTGGGCGTGACCTATCCCGAAATCTACGAGATGCAGGCGCGCGCGATTTTCGAGGCGGCGTGCGACGTCGCCGCCGAAACCGGCGCCGCGCCGATTCCCGAGGTGATGATCCCGCTCGTCGCGACGCGGCGCGAATTCGACCTGATGAAGGCCGTGGTCGACGCCCAAGCCAAGGCGGTGTTCGCCGAAAAGGGGCGCGAGATCGCCTATCTGGTCGGCACGATGATCGAACTGCCGCGCGCCGCGCTGATGGCGGGCGAGATCGCCGAGACTGCCGAATTCTTCAGCTTCGGTACCAATGACCTAACGCAGACGACGATCGGCATCAGCCGCGACGATGCGGGCCGCTTCCTGACGCAATATGTCGACAAGGGCATTTTCCTGACCGACCCGTTCGTCAGCCTCGATGTCGAGGGCGTGGGCCAGCTTATCGAGATCGCGGCGGATCGGGGACGCAAGACGCGGCCCAGCGTCAAGCTCGGCATCTGCGGCGAGCATGGCGGCGACGCGCCGAGCATCCATTTCTGCGAAAAGACGGGCCTCGACTATGTCAGCGCCTCGCCCTACCGTGTCCCCATCGCCCGGCTCGCGGCCGCTCAGGCTGCGCTGAAACAGGGCAAATAACCCGGGGGCAAACCGCATGAAGAGCTGGCACCGCTATACGATCACATTGGTGGGCGGATTGGCGGTGGGGCTCGGTGCGGCATGGGCGATAACCGGCGGCGGCCTCAGCGGTGGGGCGATCGTCAATGGCCCGTGGTCGACCTCGCTCGGCTTTGGCACCAAAGCGACCGATCCGGTCACGCGCGCAGCCGTGGCGCGCGCGGGGCTGCTCGCGCTTCCGGCGAAGGAAACCGTCTATTGGTCGGCAAAGACCGATGCGGCGGGCGCGCCGCTCGACGGCAATTGCCGCTACAGCCTGTCGGGCGCGCCGCTCGACGCGCGCTGGTGGAGCGTCACCATCTATGACGAGGCGGGCTATCTGGTCGCCAATCCGGCGAATATCTGGTCGGTGAACGGGGCGAATGTCGCGCTCGACGCCGAGGGGACGTGGCGCGTCACCATCGCGCCCGCCAAGCCCGCCGAAGGTGCATGGCTGCCGGGGACGAAAGGGCAGCCCTTTCACCTGACCTTGCGGATGTACAATCCCGGCAAGGCGTTTCGCGCCGACCCCGCGAAAGCGGTGCTCCCGAAAATCGTGAAGGAGGGCTGCTGAGATGCGCAACTGGCTTGGCCCGCTCGCCTTTGGCCTGATCGTCGCGGCAATCACATCCTACACCGCGATCCGGGCGATTCCCTATGGCCTGATGAATGTCGCGATCGAGCGGCTGGGGCAGGGCGGTATCAACCAGATGTCCTATGGCAATCTCGCGAATCCCGAGCGTCAGCCGGTGGTGCGACCGAGCCCCGACCTCGCCTATTCGAGCTGCCCCTATAATCTGTCCGACGGGCCGGTCGCGATTGATGTCGTGCCCGTTCCCGGCCGCTACTCCTCGCTCAGCATTTTCGATGCCGCGACCGATGTGATTTTTGTGCGCAACGATGTCGAGGCAGGCGGCAAGCCGTTTCGAATCGTCGTCGCACGCGCGGGGCAGGCGGTGCCCAAAGGCGCCGAGGTCGTCCGCACGAATCAGGATCATGGCATCGCGCTGATCCGCATCCTGCTGAAAGACCCCACGGAAATTCAGGCAATCGACGCGGTTCGCCGCCAATCATCGTGCGGAACGGTCACAAAGCTGAAATAGGGGGTTGCGCCCCCGCGCGACGGGTCTTAAAGGCGCCTCTCCACGCACCCGTAGCTCAGCTGGATAGAGCATCAGACTACGAATCTGAGGGTCGGACGTTCGAATCGTTCCGGGTGCGCCATTTCCCCAAATGCCAGTAAACTTGCCGCTTATGCGGCTCCGTTGCGTGCGGTCACCAGCCACGCCGCGCCGTCGATCAAGACGGATTTGTCCCCCGGACGTTCGGCAAAGGCCAGGCGAACGGCTGTCGCAGCGCGGGCCCGGATATCGTCGGGTTGATCGGCCAGCGCGCGCGACAGGGGCCCCACCTGAAACGCCATGTCGAGCGCATCGTCGATAGCCGCTTCGCACGTGGCGCCGCTGCCGTAGGGAATCGTCGCGTCAAAGGGCTCGACGTCGATCCCGGCAAAGCCCGCCTGTTCGAGAATATCGGTCAGCCGGCCGCGATCCCCGAAAGCAAAGGGGCTCGGTGCGTTCGGGTCGGCGGGCACCGGCGCCACGATATCGCGGATCGCCGCCATCGGCAGCCGCACCCAGTCATTTTCCTGTGCGCCGCGCCAGCATACGAAGGCAAGCCGCCCGCCGGGCTTCAGCGCCTGCCGCATATGCGCGAACGCCGCGACCGGATCGTCGAAGAACATCACGCCGAAGCGCGAGAAGAGAAGGTCGAAGCGTCCCGCAGGCAGCGGAGCGGTCGCGGCGTCGGTGCAGCGAAATTCGACCGGTGCGCCGGCAGGCGTGGCCAAGCGAGCGATGTCGACAAGCTGCTCGGAGATATCGACGCCCAGCACATGGCCGGCAGCGCCCGTTTGATCGGCGAGCGCGAAGGATGAAGTGCCAGATCCGCAACCGATGTCGATTACGTGCTCGCCGGGTTGTGCCCGTGCGGCCTCGATCGCGGCGCGGCCGAACGCTTCGAGCATCAGGTTGAGGCGCTCGAGGTTGGCGGCCCAGCGGCTTCCGCTGTCGCCGTTCCAGTCGTGGGTGGGGGCGGTCTGGGCTTCGGACATCAACGCTCCTTGTTGAGAATGATTCGCAAATATATGTGGTGGCGCGGTAAGGCAAGCGTCGGCGCATAGCTATGCCCTGTTGCATCGCCCGAAGCTGTGCGACATTTCGCATTCGCACCGGCCGTGCGGGACCGGTAAGGGAGAGTCATGAGCGAACAGATCGTCACGGTCGATATCGGCGGCACGCATGCGCGCTTTGCAATTGCCGAGGTCGACGGCGGGCGCGTCGTGGCGTTGGGTGAGGCAACGACGCTTCACACCAAGGATCACGCGAGCTTCCAGACCGCATGGCAGGATTTCGAACGTCAGCAGGGCGGGACGCTGCCGCGCGCGGTTGCCATTGCGATCGCCGGGCCGACGCGCGGCGACATCATTCGCTTTACCAACAACCCCTGGATCATCCGGCCTGCGCTGATCAACGAGAAGCTGAACGTCGATCGCTATGTGCTGGTCAATGATTTCGAGGCAGTGGGCCATGCGGTTGCACAGGCGGACGAGAGCTATTTCGAGCGATTGACCGGCCCCGATGAGCCGCTGCCGGCGACCGGCACGATTACCATCATCGGGCCGGGCACCGGCCTAGGCGTCGCGCATGTCTGGCGCGATGGCGCCGACTACCGGGTGCAGGCGACCGAGGGCGGACATATCGACTTCGCACCGCTCGACAGCATCGAGGACGCGATCCTTGCGCGCCTGCGCAAGCGGCACCGGCGCGTGTCGATCGAGCGGATCGTCTCGGGGCCCGGCATCGTCGATATCTATGAAACGCTGGCGGCGCTCGAAGGGCGCGCGATCCCACGGCTCGACGACAAGGCCATCTGGACCAATGCGCTGAGTGGCGAGGACAGCCTCGCTGCCGCGGCTGTAGACCGTTTCTGCCTGTCGCTGGGCAGCGTGTCGGGCGATCTGGCATTGGCGCAGGGTGCGAGCGGCGTCGTCGTCGCGGGCGGCCTTGGTCTTCGGATCCGCGACAGCCTTGTCCGGTCGGGTTTCCCCGAACGCTTCATCGAGAAGGGCCGTTTCGAAGGCTTTATGTCGGCGCTGCCCGTCAAGCTGATCACGCATCCGCAGCCGGGGCTGTTCGGCGCGGCGGCTGCGTTTGCGCGGCAGCACGGCTGACATAATTTCCGCTGGCATCGGGCGGAGAAAATCGGCAGCAAGTATTCTCGCTTCCTGAAGGATTCTCGTGCCCGTGTCCGCCCGTCCCGTCCTCGGCATCATCGCCTGCAACCGGCAAGTCGGAGCGGAATATGCGCAGGCGGTGATGAACCGCTATGCCAAGGCGGCGATGCGGCATGCCGATTGCGCGGCGCTGCTGATCCCGTCGCTTCCCGACTATATGCGCGCCGACGAGATCGTCGGTCGGCTCGATGGCATATTGCTTACCGGGTCGCCGTCGAACGTCGAGCCGGCGCGCTACGGCGAGGATAGCGAGGGCGAGGGGCCGTTCGACCCCGATCGCGACCGGATGATGCGCGACCTTGTCGAAGCGGTCATCGCGGCGCAGCGGCCGCTGTTCGGCATCTGCCGCGGGTTTCAGGACATCAATGTCGCGCTCGGCGGAACGCTGCGGCGCGATACGGCGACGAATGGCGAATTGCTGCGCCACCATACGCCCGACGGAACGCTGTTCGACGCGATGTTCGATCATCGGCATCATGTCGATCTGGTCGAGGGCGGGATGCTGGCGTCTGCCTATGGCGCGCCGTCGCTCGACGTGAACTCGGTCCATTATCAGGGGATCGGGCGGCTCGCTGAAGGCCTGTCGGTGGAAGCGCGCGCGCCTGACGGGCTGGTCGAGGCATTCAGCGCGCGGCCGAACGGGGCGCCCTTGCTCGCCGTCCAATGGCATCCCGAATGGGCGGTCGACGGCAATTCCGAAAGCCAGACCTATTTTCGCCTGCTTGGGCAGGCTCTGCGAGGCGCGCTGTGAACCGGCGCGTCACCCGTTACGACCGCTATCTCGCGCGGCTCTGTTTCTCGCCCTGATTGTCCGGATCCGGTTTCTTTCCGTTTCCAGATCATCAGGAGTTTCACCATGCCTCGCAATCACGACATCGCCGAACTGCGCCGCCTCGACGTCGCGCACCACCTTCCCGCACAGGCCGACTGGGCCGAAATCGAACGGCTGGGTGGCAGCCGCATCATCACCCATGCCGAAGGCTGCACTATCACCGACGGCGACGGCCACCGCATCCTCGACGGGATGGCGGGCCTGTGGTGCGTCAATGTCGGTTACGGCCGTGAGGAGCTGGTCGAGGCGGCAGCGGCGCAGATGCGCGAGCTGCCCTTCTACAACACCTTCTTCAAGACCGCGACGCCGCCGACGGTGCTGCTTGCGGCCAAGATTGCCGAACTGACTGGAAACCGCCTGCCGCACATCTTCTTCAACGCTTCGGGCAGCGAAGCGAACGATACGGTGTTCCGCATGGTGCGCCACTATTGGAAGACCAAGGGCGAGCCCAAACGCACGGTCTTCATCAGCCGCTGGAACGCCTATCATGGCTCGACCGTCGCGGGCGTCTCGCTTGGGGGCATGAAGGCGATGCACGCGCAGGGCGATTTGCCGATCCCCGGCGTCGAGCATGTCCGCCAGCCCTATTATTTCGGCGAAGGGCAGGGGATGAGCGAGGAGGAGTTCTGCGACGCCTGCGTCCAGGCGATCGAGGACAAGATCATCGAGGTCGGCCCCGAAAATTGCGCCGCCTTCATCGGCGAGCCGGTACAAGGCGCGGGCGGCGTCATCATTCCGCCCAAGGGATATTGGCCGAAGGTCGAGGCGGTCGTCCGCAAATATGGCCTGCTGCTCGTCGCTGATGAGGTGATCTGCGGTTTCGGGCGCACCGGCAAGATGTGGGGGCATGAAACGATGGGCTTCACGCCCGACCTGATGCCGATGGCGAAGGGGCTGTCGTCGGGTTACCTGCCGATCTCGGCGACCGCGGTCGCGAGCCACGTCGTCGACGTGCTCAAGACCGGTGGCGATTTCGTCCATGGCTTCACCTACTCGGGCCATCCGGTCGCGGCGGCCGTCGCGCTCAAGAATATCGAGATCATCGAACGCGAGGGTCTCGTCGAGAGGACCGGCAGTGTCACCGGGCCGCATCTGGCGAAGGCACTGGCGACGCTGAACGACCATCCGCTCGTCGGCGAGGCGCGCTCGGTCGGGCTCCTCGGCGCGGTCGAGATTGTCGCCGACAAGGACACCCGCGCCCGCTTCGGCGGGTCCGAAGGAACGGCGGGACCGATGGCGCGCGATGCCTGCATCGCGAACGGACTGATGGTGCGCGGCATCCGCGACAGCCTGGTCATGTGTCCGCCGCTGGTCATCACTACCGAACAGATCGACGAGATGGTTGCCATCATCCGCAAATCTCTCGATGAGGTGATGCCGAAACTCCGCGCGCTCTAAACAGGAAAGACCAAACCCTTATGCCCTCCGGCCTTTTTGCCCTGCTCGACGACATTGCGACCATCGCCAAGGTCGCCGCGGCGAGCATCGACGATATCGGCGCCGCGGCGTCGAAGGCCGGGGTCAAGGCGGCGGGGGTCGTCGTCGACGATACTGCGGTGACGCCGCGCTATGTCACCGGCTTCACCCCCGACCGCGAACTGCCGATCATCTGGCGGATCACCAAGGGGTCGATCTTCAACAAGCTGGTGTTGATCCTGCCCGCGCTACTGCTGCTGTCGGCGGTCGCGCAATGGGCGATCACCCCGCTGTTGATGATCGGCGGCGCCTATCTCTGCTTCGAGGGCGCAGAAAAGGTGCTGCATTCGCTACAGAAGGACAAGACGAGCCTTGTCGAGGATGCTGCGATCGTCGCCGACCAGGATCATGAAGAGGCGATGGTGAAGGGCGCGGTGCGCACCGACTTCATCCTGTCGGCCGAGATCATGGTGATCGCATTGAACGAGGTGCTCGACGAACATTTCGCGATGCGTGCCGCGACGCTCGCGGTGGTGGCAATCGCGATCACCATCGCGGTTTACGGCGTCGTCGGGCTGATCGTGAAGATGGATGACATCGGCCTGCACATGGCGAAGGAAGGCAATGCGGCCCGCAAGGCGATCGGGCGTGGACTCGTGTCCTTCATGCCCAAGCTGCTGTCGGCGTTGGCGTTGATCGGCACCGCGGCGATGCTGTGGGTCGGCGGGCAGATATTCCTCCACGGCCTCGACGAATATCATATCGGCAATATCGGACATGGGCTGCACGATTTCGCGCACTCGGTTGCGGGCGGCCTGCCCGGGGCGGGCGTTTGGGAGTGGCTGATCAACGCGGGCGGCGCTGGCGTGTTCGGGCTGGTGCTGGGGGGCGTGATCGTCGGCGTGCTTCACCTGTTGCCGGGAAAGAAGGCGGCTCATTAATCTCATCGCCCCGGACTTGATCCGGGATCCATTGCGGCGGCGAAGTCATGGCCCCCGGATCAAATCGAACGAGCCACTTGCCTCGTTCGAGGGTGGCGAAGGAAATATCGTGCCAGCTTGCCTTAGAGCCACAAAAGACCCGCATGTACGCATCGAAACTGTGTCCTTTGTGGCCTTAAAGAGACAAAGGATACGGACGCGCGCGTCGATAATGTCTCTTTTGCCGCTTTAAGCCGATGGGCGACGCGGCCCAAATAGACGGGGAGAAAGAGCCAAGACGGAGGCTCTCACACCGAAACAATGTAGGAAAGCGTTTGTTGCGGCGTGGCGGTCAGCCCAGCAGGACGACCGGGCTGTCGGCGCGCCAGTGCATGCTGACCTTGTCGTCCCAAGTGAAGTCTTCCTGATCGTGGCGCGAGAGGTTGGGGCGTGAGACCCGGATGCGCGCGCCGGTTTCCAGCTCGATTTCGAACAGGGTGATGTCGCCGAGATAGGACATGCCCTTGATCTTGCCGCGCGCGAAATTGTGTCCGTCGGGTGCGTCCTGTGCCGCCGCCGTGACTGCCTTGCCCGCGCCGGGGACGTGCAGATAGATTTTCTCGGGCCGCAGCGCGACCCAGACGTCGGCGCCGTGCGGGCCGGTGACGCCGTGGTTGAGATAGACCTTGCCGAGACCGGGGCAGTCGACCGCCGCCTTGTCGGGCTCGTCGAGCGTCAGCTTGCCCTCGAAGATGTTCACCGAGCCAACGAAGTCGGCGACAAAGCGGTTGGCGGGATATTCGTAAAGGTCCGATGGGGTCGCGAGCTGCGCCACCTCGCCCTTGTTGATCACCCCGATGCGGCACGCCATCGACAGGGCTTCGTCCTGATCGTGGGTAACGGTAACGAAGGTAATGCCGACCTTCTCCTGCAGTTCCGAAAGCTCGAACTGCATCTGCGCGCGGAGCTTCGCATCGAGCGCCGACAGCGGTTCGTCGAGCAGCAGGACTTTGGGCCGCATCACGAGGCTGCGCGCAAGTGCGACGCGCTGGCGCTGGCCGCCCGACATCTGGTCGGGCATGCGGCTTTCGAACCCGCCCAGCTTGACGAGTTCGAGCGCCTCGGCGACGCGGTCCTTGACCTCGCCGCCCTTCACGCCGGCGATCTTGAGGCCATAGGCGACATTGTCGGCGACGCTCATGTGCGGGAAGACGGCGTAGCTCTGGAACACCATGTTCACGGGGCGCTTGTTCGGCGGGATGCCCGCCATATCCTGTCCGTCGATCAGGATACGCCCTTCGGTCGGCAATTCGAACCCCGCGATCATGCGCAGTAGCGTCGTCTTGCCGCAACCCGACGGGCCGAGCAGAACGAAAAATTCGCCCGCGTTGATGTCGAGGCTGACATTGTCGACCGCGGTGACCCTGCCGAAGCGTTTCGAGACATTCTGGATCTGGATGATCGGCTTGGCGGGATCGGTCATGGTCAGTGGGTTTCCGCAATGGCTTTTACGCCCTGCGCCTTCAGGGCGACGAACGTGAGGGCGACGGTCAGGATGATGAGCAAAGTCGAGGCGGCGTTGACCTCGGGCGTCACCGAGAAGCGGACCATCGAATAGACTTTCACCGGGAAGGTGATCGTGTCGGGGCCGCTGGTGAAGTAAGTGATGACGAAATCGTCGAGGCTGAGCGTGAAGGACAAGAGGGCGCCGGCGACGAGCGCGGGCTTGATGTGCGGGATCAATACGTCGCGGAACACCTGCCATTCGCTCGCGCCGAGATCCTTCGCCGCTTCTTCCTGTTCGCGGTTGAAGGTCGCGAGGCGCGACCGGACGACCATCGTGACGAAGGGGAAGCAGAAGGTGATGTGCGCGATAGTGATCGCGCCGAGGTTGAACGGCCAGACGAGGTCGGTCGGCCAGCCGACCGCGGCGAAGAACATCAGGAAGGCGACGCCGAGGCAGATTTCGGGGACGATGATCGGCAGCGAGATGGTGCCGTCGACCGCGCCCTTCAACGGAAAGCGGAAGCGCCAGAGCATCACCGCAGCGACGGTGCCGAGCACAAGGCTGACGATCGTCGCGAGCGCCGCGATGGTCAACGAATTGAGCAGCGCCTCGACCAGCTGGTCGTTGCCCAGCGCTTTCTCATAATATTTGGTGGTGAAGCCGCGCCACACGACGTTGCGTTTGCTGTCATTGAAGCTGAAAATCATCAGCACGATCAGCGGCGCATAGAGAAAGGCCATCACCGCCCCGACCCACAGGCGCATCCACAGCGTCCGGCTATATTCGAGCGGCGCGATCGGGCGGCGGGCGAAGAGGGCCATCAGCGGACCTCCGGCACTTTTTTGCGCATCGACTGGATCGCGATCAGCGCGAACATTGCGTATATCAGCAAGAAGGAGAGGGCGGCGCCGAAGGGCCAGTCGTTGGCCTTCTTGAACTGGCGCTCGATCACATTGGCGATCATCTGGCTATCGGTTCCGCCCATCAGGTCGGGAGTGAGATAGGCGCCGAGCGCGGGGATCAGGGTGATCATCACGCCCGCGATGATGCCCGGCGCGGCGAGCGGAACGACGATCCGCATGATCGTACGGAAATGGCCTGCGCCCAGATCGAGGCTCGCCTCGATCAGGCTGCGGTCGAGCCGGTCGAGCGCGGCATAGAGCGGCAACACCATGAAGGGCAGGTGGACATAGACGAGACCGAAGACGACCGCGAAATTGTTGAAGAGAAGCTGCACCGGCTCCCACGTCGGCAGCGGTTGCAGCCCGACGAGGGTCTTGAGCCAGCTTGCCCCTTCCCACAGTGCGCCGAGTCCCTTGTTCGCGAAGCCCTGTGTGCCAAGCAGCATCATCAGCGCATAGGTGCGGATCAGGAGGTTGGTCCAGAAGGGCAACATGATGCCGAGCAGCAGCCACGGCCGCCATTTCTCGCTGGCAAAGGTAATCGCCATCGCGACGGGAAAGCCGACGATCAGGCATATGAGGGTAACGAGCGCCGCGACCGCGAAACTCTTGCCGAAAATAGTGAGATAGAGCCACTCGGTCGCACGCTTGTAGTTTTCGAGCGTGCCCGAAATCGCGATATCGGTCAGGCCCCTGTTCTCGCCGAAGCTATAGGCCCACACGATCGCCATGGGCACGAGGAAGAAGAGGATGATCCAGAAGAGCGTCGGCAGCGACACCGCCGCGAAGACCCCCTTGTTCGCTTTCCAGTCCTGTTCGGCCACCCCCCGATGCCTCCCTCAGCTCGTCAAGCTGCCCGAACCCGCGTGAAGGCTTCCTCGTAGAGCGGCTGCAACTCGGGGTTGAAGCGCGCATATTCGCATTTGGCCAGCGCCTCGGCGGGGGGGAAGATGACAGGGTTGTTCTTGTAGCTGTCGGGCATCAGCGCCTTTGCAGCAGCATTGGGCGTCGGGTAGAGAATCGTCTCGGTGATTTCCTTGTCGACATTGGCGTCGAGGATATAATTGATGAAGGCGTGCGCATTCTTCGGATGCGGTGCACCCTTCGGGATGCACAGATTGTCGGAGTTGAGCTGGCTGCCTTCTTTCGGGATGACGAAATCGAGGTCCTTGTCCTCGACCATCGCCTGCGCGATGTCGCCATTATATTCGAGCACGACGTCGCAATCGCCCTTGAGCAGCAAATCCTGCCCGTCATCCTCGTGGAATTTCTTCACATTGGGTTTTTGCTTGATCATCATCTTTTCGATCGTCGCAATGTCCGCTGGCGTCAGCGCGTTGACCGATTTGCCGAGATATTTGCCGTAAAGGCGGAACATGTCGCCGGCCTCCGACAGCCAGGCGATGCGGCCGGCATATTCGGGGCTGTCGAACAGCACTTTCCAGCTGTCAGGCGGCGACGAAACCTTCGACTTGCGGTAGCCGATCCCGAGCGCGAGCCAGGTGTAGGGCATCGAAAATTTGCGCTGCAGGTCATATTCGACGTTGATGTAGGCCGGATCGATATTCTTCTTGTTCGGGATTTGCGCATGGTCGAGCGGCATGAGCATGCCGGCTTTTGCCATGCGTTCGACAAAATCGTTCGACGGAACGATCACGTCATAGCCGGGGTTGCCGGCCTTGAATTTGGCGAACAGCACATCGTTGCTGTCGAACAGGTCCATCGTGACGTCGACGCCGGTCGCTTCCTTGAAATTGTCGAGCGTATTCTCGCCGATATAGGTGTCCCAGTTGTAGAAGTTGAGCTTGGCCTCCTCGCCGTTCGCGAGCTTCTTGCCTTCGCCCTTGCTGCATGCGGCGAGCCCGCCAAAGCTGATCCCGATGGCGGCTACGCCCATCGCCTGAAGCAGCGAACGGCGTCCCCGGGTTTGCTTGATCAGTTCAATCGGATCCATGTGCAGCCTCCCTGTTTGTGACGTCAAGCTGACTCAATAAAGCCGGCTTGAAAAGTGCTTTTTTGCGCTGCACCAAGAATCCTTGAAACTTTCATGCGTTGCGCAGGTACCAGTCGTAATCAAGCGTCGGAACGACGCTGAAATAATTATCCTGTTCGACCCGCTTCACGGTGCTGAACATGTCGACGAAGCGATCGCCGAGATAGTCGCGCATCAGGTCGGAAGCGTGGAATCGATCGACCGCGGCGAACCAGTTCGACGGCGGTTTGTCGTCGCCCGAATTGTCGCGGTCGTACCCGTTGCCGACAACCGCCGTGCCCGGATCGGCCTTTGTAACCATGCCATGATGCATGCCGGCAAGGACCGCCGCGACGGCGAGATAGGGGTTGGCGTCGGCGCCGCAGGCGCGGTGTTCGACATGGCGGCTCGGCGGCGGGCCGGCGGGGATGCGGAAGGATACGGTGCGGTTGTTGACGCCCCAGGTCGGCGCGACGGGGGCATAGCTGTTCGCCTTGAAGCGGCGGTAGCTGTTCGCATGCGGGGCGAAGAGCGCGAAGCCGTCGCCGACGCTGCCAATCATGCCTCCGATCGCGTGCCGCAGCGCAGGCGTGCCCTCGGGGTCGTCGCTGGCGAAGATGTTGGCGCCCTTGTCGTCGTCGACCGAGACGTGGATGTGCATGCCGCTGCCCGCCTGATCGGCGAACGGCTTGGCCATGAAGGTCGCCTCGAGCCCCTGTTGCTGGGCGATCGCCTTGACGAGCCTCTTGTACATGATGGCGTCATCGCAGGCGCGGAGCGCATCGGGCTTGTGGCGCAAAGTCAGTTCGAACTGCCCGGGCGCGAATTCTGAAATCGCGCTTTCGAGCGGCAGGCCCTGCACATCGGTTGCCGCATAGAGCGCGTCGAAAAAGGGACGGAAATCGTCGAGTTCGCGCAGGCCATAGACTTCGACATTGCGCGGCGTGTCGCGGCTGTACGCCGGGCGGGCAGGGCGAACCTTGCCGTCGCGCGCGCGGCGCGGATCGACGAGGTAGAATTCGAGCTCGACCGCGAGCACGGGCGTGAGGCCGTCGGCGGTATAGCGATCAATGACACGGCCGAGGACGTGGCGCGGATCGAGGTCGTGCGGGGTGCCGTCGAGCTCGTAGAAATCGACGAGGAACTGTGCGGCATGATCGCCGCCCCACGGCGTGTGGACGAGCGTGCCGGGGATCGGTTTCATCGAACGGTCGGCGTCGCCATCCTCCCACACGAGCCCAGTTTCGACCGTGTCCTGCCCGGTGATGTCGACGACGGTGATCGAGCCGGGGAACATGCGGCCGCTGTCATAGACGGCGAGCACCTCATGCTGGCGCAGCCGCTTGCCGCGCGGGACGCCGCCGAAATCGGTGTAGATCATCTCGATCGAATCGACGTCGGGGTTCGCCTTGAAAAAGGCTTCCGCTTCCGATCGTGGCGCGATGACGCCCGATGATTTCGACATGGCCCCTCTACTCCTTCAATGCTTTTGTGCAGTCGGCGAACGCGCCGACGAGCCGGTCGATCTGTTCGTCCGACGTGACCGGGCTCACCAACATCATATTGTGGAAGGGCGCCAGCAAAATCCCGCGGTTTGCCAGGAAGAGGTGGATCGCGGCTTCGAGTTCGGGGTGCATCGCCGCCCTGGCCTCACCACCGTTTCGCGGCGGGGTGGGGCAGGTCAGGAATTCGACGCGCGCGCCGACCTGGGTGACGTGCCAGTCGAGGCCGGCGTTCGCGATTTCCTGTTCAAGACCGGCAACGAGCCGCGCGGCGCCGCGGAGCATATGGTCGTAGGCGGCGGGCGTGATGACGTCGCCCAGCATGCTGTCCATCGCGGTGATCGCCAGCGCGTTGGCGGAGAGGGTGGTGCCGATGCCGCTGTGGCCGGACGGGCGCGTGCGGTTGAGCGCCGCCATACGGTCGGCGACCCCGGCGCTGAAACCGTAGACGGCGCAAGGGACGCCGCCGCCGATCGACTTGCCCACGACCATGAAATCGGCCGATGGGCCGTGCGTGACGCTATGACCGCCATATCCCGACGAAATCGTGTGGGTTTCGTCGAAGACGAGCAGCGTGCCGGTCTTGTCGCAGAGAGCGCGGAGCGTCGACAGGAAGCCGGGGGCATCGCGGACCATCCCGACATTGGTCATCACCGGCTCGGCGAGGACGCAGGCGATGTCGCCGGCGCGCAGCGCAATTGCGAGCGCTTCCGCGTCGTTGAACTCGATGACTGTCGTGCTGTCGCGAAGGTCGTGGACCTGGCCGACGAGGCTCGATCGCATCGCCGGCACACCGCCCTCGAGGTCGACGAAGGCGTCGTCGACCGCGCCGTGATAGGCGCCGTTGAAGGTCAGGATTTTCGCTCGTCCGCTGATCCCGCGGCACCAGCGGATGACCGCGCGATTGGCCTCGCTGGCGGTCGTCGTGACCTGCCATTGCGGGAGGCCGAACATCGCGGCGAGCTTCGCGGAGAGCACCGCGCCTCGCTCGGTGGGGAGCATGTAGCTCAAGCCTTCGCCGGCCTGCTTCGCAAGCGCGGCGGCGAGGGCGGAGGGCGAATGGCCGAACAGGCTGGCGGTGTCGCCGAGGCAGAAGTCGTCGTAGCGCTGGCCGTCGATGCTGGTCAGCGTCGCGTCCTTTGCCGAAGCGGCGACGATCGGCACCGGGCTGGGCCAGTCGCTCATCCAGTGGAACGGAACCGACTGGAACCAGCCGCTCGCCGCCGCATGATGGGCCAGGGCGCGCGGGTTGGCGGCGCGGAAGCGCTCGGCTTCGTTCGCGGCGACGCGGGCGATGGCGGAGCCGGATATCATCCGAGCCTGTCCTTCATAGCATAATAGAGGAGCCCGAGCGTCGCGAGGGGCCGCCGCAGCCATTTGCCCCCCGGAAAGGGCTGCGACGGCAGGCTCGCCAGCACGTCAAAGCGTTCGGCGGTGCCGGCGAGCGCCTCGGCGACGAGTTCGCCGGCGGTCGTGGTCACCAAGGCGCCATGACCCGAAAAGCCATGCGCGTAAAAGACGTTTCCTCGCCGCCCGATATGCGGCAGCCGGTTCATCGTCACCGCGACCGCGCCGCCCCAGCCATAGTCGATCGGAGCGTCGGCGATTTGCGGGAATACCTCTGCCATGAACGGCCGTACGAAGGCTGAAATGTCGCGCGGCGGGGTTTGCGAATAGCGCTCGCCGCCGCCGAAGATCAGCCGCTTGTCGGCGGAGAGGCGGAAATAGTTGAGTACGAAGCGGCTGTCGGCGACGGCGGCATCGGTCGGGAGCAATTCGCTGGCGTTCGCGAGCGGTGCGGTTGCGATATTATAGTTCATGATCGGCACGGTGTAGCGGCCAAGGTCGGGTTCGACGTCGCCGATCCAGCTATCGGTTGCGTCGATGACGTAGCGGGCGCCCACGATGGTTCGGGTTGTGAACAACTCGTTCGATCCGTCGCTGAATTCGGCGATCCGATGGACGCGCTCCCCCTCGACGAACCGCACGCCAGCAGCCACGGCCGCCTGCGCGAGTCCGATCGCATAGTTCAACGGGTGGAAATGACCGCCTTGAGGATCGTGGATGCCACCGTGATAGAGCGGACTTGCGATATGATCGGCCATGTCCGCCTTCGCCACGACATCGCTTGTATAGCCGAAGCGTGCGGCGAGATAATCGGCCTCGCGCTTCATCGTGTCGAAATCTTTCGGCGTCCACGCAGCTTCAAGATGGCCCGACTTCAGGTCGCAATCTATGCGATGTTTCGCGATCCGCGCCTGTACGCGATTGTCGCGCCAGCACAGGTCGAAGAGCGCGTCGGCGCGTTCGCGGCCGAATTCGGCCTCCAGTTCGGATGCTGTCCAGCGCAGGCCGGGAATGAGCTGGCCGCCGTTGCGGCCCGATGCGCCGAAACCGATATGCTCGGCCTCGATCAGGATGACCGAAAAACCATTTTCGGCGCAGGCGAGCGCGGCAGACAGGCCGGTGAAGCCGCCGCCGATAACCGCGACGTCGCATTCCAGGTCGCCTTCGAACGCGCGGGGCCGCCATATATGCGCGGTCACGGCGTAATAGCTGTTGTTCAGCGGATCGGTCATGGCCGGGCGGCGGGTCAGACCCGCATCAGCAGATGTTCGCGTTCCCAGCTCGACACGACGGACTGATAATTGAACAGCTCGTGATCCTTCACGGCGAAGAAGATTTCGAAGAAATCGTCGCCGAGCAGGTTGCGGACCTTTTTGCACGATGCGAAGCGGTCGAGCGCGGCCTCCAGTGTGCGCGGCAGCGTGCGCGCGCGGTTATAGGCGCTGCCGGTGATCGGTTTGGCCGGCACCATGCGGTCGACCATGCCGATATAGCCGCAGATCAGTGAGGCGGCGATCGCGAGATAGGGATTGCTGTCGGCGCCCGGCAGGCGGTTTTCGACGCGTCGGTTGTTCTTGTCGGAGATCGGCACCCGGAAGCCGCATGAGCGGTTGTCCTCGCCCCACTGGACGTTGATCGGCGCCGCGCTGTCGGGGCGCATGCGGCGAAAGCTGTTCACATTGGGCGCCCACAAAGGCGAGATTTGCGGCATATAGCGCACGAGCCCGGCGATATAGCTGCGGAACATAGCGCTATCGCGGCCGTTGGCGGTCGAGAAGAGATTCTTGCCGGTCGTGGCATCGACGACCGACTGATGGATGTGCATCGCGCTGCCCGGCTGTCCGGCCATCGGGTTCGCCATGAAGGTGGCATAGACATTATGCTGCTTCGCGACGTTACGCACGACGCGCTTGAACAGGAAAACCTCGTCGGCGAGGCGGAGCGGGTCGCCATGCTCGAAATTGACCTCGAGCTGCGCGGCGCCCATTTCGTGAATCATTGTGTCGATATCGAGCCCCATCAGCTCGCAATCGTCATAGATATGATCGATGATATCCTCATATTCGTTCATCGCCTCGAGCCCATAGGGCTGGCTCGCCGTCTCGCTGCGCCCCGACTGGCCGACCGGCGGGGTCAGCGGGAAATCGGGATCGGCGTTCTGTGATACGAGATAGAATTCGACCTCGGGCGCGATGATGGGTTTCCAGCCCTTTTCCTCGTACAGTCCGAGCACCTTCTTGAGGATCGTCCGCGGTGCAATATCGACCTCGGTGCCGTCGCCGTTGAAGGCATCGGCGATCACGAAGGCGGTGGGCGAGGTGAAGCCCGGCGCGACGCAGATCGTTTCGGGATCGGCGATCAGATATTTGTCGGGATCCTTGTCCCAGATATCGTCGATATCGTCGGGATAGTGGCCATCGATCGTGCAGATGAAGACGCTGCCCGGGATGCGCAGCGACTTGTCCTTCACCGATGACAGGAACTTCTTGGCCGGCAGCACCTTGCCGCGCTGGACCCCGTTGATGTCGGGGACGATACATTCGACTTCGTCGATATTATGGTCGCTGATCCATTGTTCCAGATTGACTGACATGAGCCCCCGATTGGGCCGAGGAGTCGGCCCGTTGTGGAGGCGCCAGCCTATCGCAAGGTTCGACGAAGCGCCAGAGGGGGACGCTATTCAGCCATTTCCGGTATGAATTGATGCTCGTTTCTTTGCTTGCGCCAAATCGTCGCGCCTTCATCCTTGCACGAGCGGGCTTGACCCGGAAGCCGCGTCGTCGGCAAGGTTGGCAACGATCGCGGAAAGCGCCGAAGGAGATGAGGGCATGAGGGGTGACAACGACCAACTGGCGTCCTTCTGGATGCCATTCACCGCGAACCGGTCGTACAAGGCGAACCCGCGCCAGCTCGTGTCGGCGAGCGGCATGTTCTACCAGAGCAGCGACGGGCGTGCGGTGCTCGACGGGACGTCGGGCCTGTGGTGCAGCAATGCCGGGCATTGCCGGTCGGAAATAACCGACGCGATCGTGCAGGCTGCGGCGACGCTCGATTTCGCGCCGACCTTCCAGCTCGGGCACCCGCTCCCGTTCGAACTGGCGCAGCGGCTCGCCGCGCTGATGCCTGACGGGCTCGACCGGATATTCTTCACCAACAGCGGGTCCGAATCGGTCGATACGGCGCTGAAAATTGCGCTGAACATCCAGCGGGCGAAGGGGCAGGGGACGCGTACCCGGCTGATAGGGCGCGAACGCGGATATCATGGTACCGGCTTTGGCGGGATCAGCGTCGGCGGGCTCGTCAACAACCGCCGCGCCTTCGGCGGCGGGCTGCCGGGCGTCGATCATCTGCGCCATACGCACGATATCGAGCGCAACGCTTTCACGCGCGGGTTCCCTGAGCATGGCGCAGAACTCGCCGACGACCTGCAGCGGCTTGTCGACCTGCACGGCGCCGATACGATCGCGGCGGTAATCGTCGAGCCGATGGCGGGTTCGACGGGCGTGCTCATCCCGCCGGTCGGCTATCTCCAGCGGCTGCGCGATATTTGCGACCGACACGGCATCATCCTGATCTTCGACGAGGTGATCACCGCCTTCGGCCGCGTCGGCGGCGCGACCGCGGCAGAGCAATGGGGCGTGACGCCCGATATCATTACCATGGCCAAGGGGCTGACCAACGCCGCGGTGCCGATGGGCGCGGTCGCGGTGAAGCGCGAATTGCACGACGCGGTGATCGACAGCGTGCCGGGCGGGATCGAGCTGTTCCACGGCTATACTTATTCGGGGCACCCGCTGGCGAGCGCCGCGGGGCTCGCGACGCTCGATCTTTATGCCCGCGACGGATTGTTCGACCGTGCTCTCGAACTTGGTGCCTATTGGGAGGATGCGGCGCACAGCCTGAAGGGCGCACGCCATGTCATCGACATCCGCACGACCGGGCTTGTCGCGGGGATCGAGCTCGAACCGCGCCCCGGCGCGCCGACGGCGCGCGCGATGGAGCTGTTCCATGCCTGTTTCGATAATGGGCTGCTCGTGCGGGCGACGGGCGACATCATTGCGCTGTCGCCGCCGCTGATCGTCGGAAAGACGCAGATCGACGAGATATTCGGCAAGATCGGGGAGCTGCTGGGCCGCATCGATTGATGCGGCGCCATGTGGCGATTGCGCCGTTCAGACGAGCCTGAAGCTCAGTCGATCATCTGTGCGATGAGGCGCTTGAGTTCGCGCCGTGAGAGCGTCGGCGACCGCCGCGCCGTCTTTTCGGCCCGCGCATCAATGGCGGAATAGGGCCGGAGGAGGGAAGGAAAAGCATTCAGTTTGAAGTTCATAATATCCTGTAGTTTTGTTATATTTTCGGTTGATGGACGTCGGCTGCGACGGGCCGGATACGAAATATTCGCATCGAGCCCGCCGCGTCCGACCTGGAAGGATCAGGCCTGCTGGATATTGACCGCAGCGACCTTGCCGCGCTGGTCGGTTTCCAGGTCGTAGGACACGCGCTGATCCTTGTTCAGCGTCGCCATCCCGGCGCGTTCGACGGCGGTGATGTGGACGAAGCTGTCGCCCGAACCATCCTCGTTGGCGATGAAGCCATAGCCTTTTTCGGTGTTGAAGAATTTTACGGTGCCGATGGGCATGGGGTCGTTCCTTTCACGGAATCGGAGTTACCATCGGCCCTGTGCCGATGGCGCCAAGTAGCGTGAAGATGGAAGTGTCCGCCAATCAGGCAAAAAAATCCGTCGCAGGCGACGATAGCCCGATGAAGATGGGCCTTCCGGTTCGAAAAGTCAAGGTTCGGCAAGGAGTCGCGTTTTTTGCCCGCTCATTTTCAGCCGTCGCTGCGGAGCGGAAAAGTCACCGAAACCTGCGTTCCCTTGCCGACTTCGCTCGCGATATCGAGTTGCCCCTGATGGCGTTCGCCGATGTGCTTGACGATCGCGAGGCCGAGCCCTGTGCCGCCGACCGAGCGGCTGCGCGCCTCGTCGACGCGATAGAAACGTTCGGTGAGGCGCGGCAGGTGATCGGGCGCGATGCCGTCGCCCTCGTCGCTGACCGACAGCCGGACCCGGCGGCCCTCGCGCGCCAGCTCGACCGTCACCGGGGTGCCTGCGTGGCCATATTTCATCGCGTTCGAGATGATGTTGTGCGCAAGCTGCCCCAATTGCGCTTCGTCACCCAGCATCGGCTGCGGCTCGTCGCCCAGCTTTGCGACGATATCTTTTGCCCGCGCCTGTTCGCTGTCGCGAAGCTGTGTGATGGTCGTCCCGACGATCGCGGTCAGGTCGACCGGCGTTGTCGGGCGGCGGAAGCGGTCGGCCTCGACGCGCGAGATCGACAGAAGGTCGATGACCAGTTGCTGCATCCGTCCCGCCTCGCGGTGGATGATCGACAGGAAACGGCTGCGCGTCGGTCCGTCGGTCTCGCCGTTCATGTCCTGCAGCGTTTCGACATAGCCAAGGATCGCGGCGAGCGGCGTGCGCAGTTCATGGCTGGCGTTGGCGACGAAATCGGAGCGCATCCGGTCGGCGGCGTCGATTTCCGACCGGTCGGACAGGAACACGATATATTCGCGGCCCGACAAGGCGGCGATCCGCATTGTCCACCGCGCCCCGGGGCGCGGGAAATCGACGAGATTCACCATTTCGAATGGCGTGCCGTCGTCGATCCGTGACAGCCGGTCGGTCGCCGCAGGGTGGCGGATCGCGGTGCGGACGTCGGCGCCGACGATGTGCCGGCCGAGCAGGCGGATCGCCGCGTCGTTGGCGATGGTGACGATATTGTCGGCGATACCGAGCAAAGGTTCCTTTTCCTGGTCGACCCAATGCGCGAAATCGGGATGGCGCAACAGCGAGGGCATCGGTGCGACGGTGGGTTGCGCGGCGTTGTCCTTTGCATCGGGGAGCGGGGCCGGAAGCGCGCTGTAAACGGTTGCGGCCGCGATGAAGCCCGCCAGCGCCATGATCGCGATCGACAACGGGTCGCCTCCGGACAGCGTCGCAAAGATCGCCGCGATGGCGACCAGCGTCAGCGCGATAACGAGGCTGGAGAGGCGGTCGAACATCGCCGCGATGCGTCGCACGAAGCGAGCGGGATTCGCAAGGCTGTTTACGGTGATTAACCTCCGCCCCGCGAATGTCCCAAAGCGGGAAGCCGCGCACTGGCTCTGGTCTTTTGCTTTTCCTTGCCGGCTCATTGGGTTATGCGCGCGTCATGGAAAAGAGCGACATTCCCGCCGGCAACCCGGCGGAAACGGAAGAAACCATCCCGACACGGCGCAAGATGCTGGCGCTGGGCGCGGTCGGCGTGTCGGCCGCGCTGACCATCCGCCCGGCTTTCGCGCAGACGGCGGTGTCGGTGATGAATTGCCAGATTCCGGTTCCGGCACCGACGGCGGCAGGCAAGTTCATCGATCCCAAGGGCAATCTGGTTCCCGCGGGCACGAAGGGCGCTTTTCCGGGGGCCCCCCGCCCCTTTACCGGAGAAGAAGTGAAACGGGCGTTTCGCGGCCAGACGCTGCCCGGCGCGACCTACAACCAGTCGCAGGCCTATCTTCAATATATCCGGCGCTTGCAGGCGGGGCAGAGCGGCTTTACCTGTTTCGCATCGATCACGACGTCGCGCTGAACTCGCTCCTTTGATGCGATCGCGGTTCGGCCGCGTCGTCATGCAAAGGAAAATTCGTGAAACTAGCTTCGCTCAAACAGGGTCGCGACGGACGTCTGGTCGTCGTGTCGGACGATCTCGCCTGGTACGCCGATGCGGGCCAGATCGTGCCGACGTTGCAGGCCGCGCTCGATAACTGGGCTTATGCCGCGCCGCGTCTCGCAGCGCTGGCCGAAGACCTGAACCATGATGCGATCCCGAAGGAGCGCTTCCATGAACGCGATGCGGCATCGCCGCTGCCGCGCGCATATCAATGGGCCGACGGCAGCGCCTATGTGAACCATGTCGCGCTGGTGCGGCAGGCGCGGGGCGCCGAAATGCCCGACAGCTTCTGGCACGATCCGCTGATGTATCAGGGCGGCAGCGACGCCTTCCTCGGCCCCCGCGATCCCATCCCGCTCGCAGACCCGGCGTGGGGATGCGACATGGAGGCCGAAATCGTCGTCGTGACGGGCGACGTGCCCGCCGGTATCGATCCCGTCGCAGCGCGCGACAAGATCCTGCTCGTTGGGCTCACGAACGATGTGTCGCTGCGCGGGCTGATCCCGGGCGAGCTCGCCAAGGGGTTCGGCTTTTTCCAGTCGAAACCGTCGAGCGCGATGTCGCCGGTTTTCGTGACACCCGAATCGCTCGGAGAGCGCTGGAAAGATGGCAAGCTCCACGGCACGCTGTCGGTCGATTTCAATGGCGAGGCGCTCGGGCGCGCCGATGCCGGCGTCGACATGACCTTCGATTTCGGCGCGCTGATCGCCCACGCGGCCAGGACGCGCGACCTCGGCGCGGGCACGATCATCGGGTCGGGAACGGTGTCGAACCGCGGCGCCGACGGCGGCCCCGGCAAACCGGTTGCAGCGGGCGGTGTCGGCTATTCGTGCCTTGCCGAAGTGCGGACGGTCGAGACGATCCAGCAGGGTGAAGCAAAGACGCCTTTCATGAAAAAGGGCGACACGGTCCGCATCTGGATGGATGACGACCGGCACCACAGCATTTTCGGCGCGATCGAACAGCAGGTGATGTGAAAGTGCTTCCGGGGCGGCGCGACGCCGTCCCGGAAGGATAGTCGTCAGACCGCGTCGACAAGTGCATCCTTGAGCGAACAGGCTGCGGGGCCGAGGATGACGATAAACAGCACCGGCAGGATGAACAGGATCAGCGGCACCGTCATGATCGCGGGCAGGCGCGCGGCCTTTTCTTCGGCGCGCATCATGCGTTCGTTGCGGAACTCGGCCGACAGCACGCGCAGTGCCGAGGCCAGCGGAGTGCCGTATTTTTCGGTCTGGATCATCGTCGTGACGACGCCCTTCACCGATTCCAGATTCACGCGATAGGCGAGATTTTCGAAGGCCTGGCGACGTTCGGTCAGGAAGCCGAGTTCGATCGACGTCAACGCGAATTCTTCGCCCAGTTCGGGATAGGCGCGGCCCAGTTCCTTCGAGACACGGGCGAAGGCGGAGTCGACGGTCAGACCGGCCTCGGCGCAGATCACGAGCAGGTCGAGCGCGTCGGGAAGGCCCTTGCGGATCGCGTCGGTACGCTTGGTACGCTTGTTCTGCACGAAAAGGTCGGGCGCCTTATAGCCAAGGATGAGCATGGCCATGGTAAAGCCCGAACGCTTGAACGGCGTCAGCGTTGGCCACATGTCGACCCCGTAGATCAGAAAGGCTGCGACACCGCCGAACACGACGGGCAGGACCATGCGGCCAAAGATCACCGCAACGGCAAGGTCTTTCGACCGGATGCCCGCCTGTGCCAGCTTTTGCTGGACTTCCTTGATCTGCTCTTCCTGCAGTACCTGCAGCTTGCCGAGCACGCTGCGCATCTTGTCGGCATGCTGGTTCTTGCGGACCAGTTTGGCGCGGCGTTTCGCGGTCGAAGCGGTGATACCGGCCTTGAGCTGCTCGCGGCGCTCATTGAGTGCCTTGACGCGCTTTGTCATCGGGTTGCGGACGGTCAGCGCGCTGTAAATGGCGAACAGGACGGCGAATACGCCGACTGCGGCGAGCGCCGTACCGGCCCATACGACGTCGACGCCAAGCAGCGACGGGCCGCGCTGGGCCCCGGTGAAGGCCGAAGAGAGAAGGAGGCTGCTGTTCACGGATTCTGCCCCTTCAGATTTCGAAGCTGATCATCTTGGCCATGATGCCGGCGCCGATGCTCATCCAGATCAGGCCGCCGATGCCGGCGATGATCAGGCGTTGTTCGTGGAAGAAGCCCGAGAGATAATCGGGGTTCATCGACCAGACCACGCCGAAGACGAAGAAGGGCAAGGCGCCGACGATATAGGCCGATGCCTTGGCTTCCGACGACATGGCGCGGATCTTGAGTTTCATCTGCGCGCGCTTGCGCAGCACGTCGGACAGGTTCGCGAGCGTTTCCGCCAGATTGCCGCCCGTTTCGCGCTGGATCGCGATGGTGATGCAAAAGAACTGGAATTCGGGCGTGCCGAGCATTTCGGCCGATTCCTGCAGCGCCGCTTCCATCGTGTTGCCGATGCGGATGCGTTCGACGACCCCCTTGAACTCCTCGCCGACGGGCCCGGGCAGTTCTTGGCTGACGACCTGGAACGTTTCGGTAACCGGCAGGCCGGATTTCAGGCCGCGAACGAGCAGGTCGATCGCGTCGGGAAAACGGGTGTTGAACTGCGCGACGCGTTTTTTGATCGCGCGACCGACGACCATATAGGGCAGGCCGAGGGCGAGCATGAGGCCGACAAGGCCAGCCATGAGCATCGGCGCGCGAACGGCGAGCATGCCGCCGGTGACGACGACGAAAAGAGCCATCGACGCGAACATGTACTGTGTCAGCGTCCACCCCTTGCCGGTTCGCCGTATCCGCTTTTCCAACTCGTCGCGGCGCGGCAGCAGGCTGGTCAGCGCTGCATCCGTCTTGCCGCCGGCAGACTGGATCGTCTTGCGCATCTGCGCTGCGACGACGGCTTCGGTGGATGCGGCGTGGCGATCCCGCACCGTCGCCAGCCGCCGCGTCTTTGCTTTGCCGGCCGAAGGGCCGCCAAGCAGGACGACGAGAAGCGCGAAGGCCAGGAAGGCCGCGGCGATGATAAGGATGACTGACAGATTCATGGTCGGCTGATGTCCGCTTCTATCGCTGGTGGAAGTGACGGCCCGTTATAAGGGGCGTCAGACCGCCTGTTTCGCGCCCTTCTTGGTCATCAGGCCAAGCTTGCCGAGCAGCGAGCCGCCCGACTTGCCCTTGGCAGTTGCGGCCTGGGCTTCTTCGGCCTCGACGTCGGCGCCGTCGAGGATCAGACGCGTCAGATTGTTCCACACCTGCGCCGATTTCGTGCCTTTGCAGATTTCGGCATAGGACTTGCCGAGCTTGGCCGACTGGCTGACCATTTTCGGGTCGAACGGGATGACGATGTCGATCGGGCGTTCGATCGAGGATTCAAATTCCTTGCGCGACAGTTCGCCGACCGCGTTCTGGAACTTGTTGGCAACCAGCACGACGCGAGCGCCGGGAACATTCTGCTTGAACCACGACAGCAGGCGGATCGTATCGCGCGCCGCGGCGAGCGTCACGTCGCTGACCAGCAGGATCGTGCCCGCTTCCGACACAAGGTGCGGGAAGGGGATGAGAACCTGGCGCGGGATGTCGACGATCGTCATTTCGAACGCGCCCCGCAACTCCTCTTCCAGCTGGAAGAAGGCGGAGCCGTCGGTCATCACAGGTTGGTGGATCGGCGCTTCGGCCGACAGCAGGCTGAGCTTGTCCGACGCGCGCACCATCGCACGCTCGATAAACAGGCCGTCGATTCGGCTGGGATTGTCGATCGCGTCGATCAGGCCGCGACCAGGTTCGAGGTCGAGCGTCAGCGCGCCGGTGCCGAAGTGGACGTCGAGGTCGAGCAGCGCCGTCTGGCGTCCTGCCTGTTCGCTGATCGCCCACGCGAGCGACGTCGATACCAGCGACGCGCCCACGCCGCCGCGAACGCCGACGACTGCCATCATGTGATGCGGTTTGTCGTCGTGCATGTCGGCATGTTTCGGCGCGGACAGCATGGCCTGCGCCATCGTCAGCGATTCGCGCACCTGTTCGAGCGACAGCGGCTTCAGCAAATAGTCCTGGATCCCGCTCGACAGGAGATCGCGGTACAGGCGAACGTCGTTCACCTGGCCGGCGGCGATCACGACCGTGCCGGGCTCGCACACCTCGGCGAGCGCGTTGATGTCGTTGATCGGATCGCCCGATTCCGACATGTCGACGAACAGGATGTTCGGGCTGGCGGAAACCGAGAGCGACTGCACGGCATTGCGCAGGCCGCCCTTGTTACATTTTTCGATCGGCCAACCCATGTCGTTGGCGGCGACCCGGATCAACTCCAGCGTATCGTCGTCACAGACGAAGGCGTTGAAGGGGTCACGCAGTCCGGCCATTTTGAAGGGGGCGTTCACTGGCTGTCCTCCTTGCTGGTCGCGGACGATTTGAGGTCGCCGGCACCGGTCTGCGGTTTTTCGCGATAGGTCTTGATCGCGCGCGTTGCGGCCGACGGGTCGGTCCGGTCGTTGCGCGCGCCCTTGATCAGGTCATTGGGATCGGCGACCATCGCAGCGAGGTTGCTGTTGGTCGCGCACCCGTAGTTGGACGAGGTCGAGTTGGTGATGTTGATCGCCGATTTGCTGTCCCAATTGGGGCAACCCGGCACCGAGGCGGTGGCGCGTGTGACGACGACGCGCATATGACCCTGCGGCACGACGCCGGTGGTCACCGGGGCCTCGTCGTTCAGGAGCAGCCCGCGGCGTCCGATCATCGAACGGACGGTCGCCTGCGCCGAGCTGGAGCCATAGACGGAAGGATCCTCGATCGCGACGCGGTCGCCGTAGCGGACGCCCATCGCGTCGAGCCAGCCCTGCAGGCGGCCCTGTTCGCTGGGCGCGAGTTCGCCATTCGAGAGTGCGACGTCGAACTGGTAGATATTGTTGCGCACGACGGGCTGGTGCACCGAATCCAGGCTGGTGTTGTTGTACGCTGCGCCCGTGCATCCGGCGAGCGAGGTGGCCAGCGCGAGGATCGTCCAAGTTGCGATTTTCTTCATCACTTTGCTCCTGAAATCCAGCGCGTCACTTGATGCTGAAGCCGGGCGACGCGTCGCCGTTACCCGTGCCTCGCGGGCGATCCGCATCGCCGACATTCGTGTCGAGCCGCGGCTTCGGCCGGTCGCCGCCGGTTACGCCGTTGCTTTCCTGGTTGAGCAGGAGGCGGGCGATGTCGTTCGAATTCTGGTAGGCGTCGGTCGGCAGCTTGATCTCGTTCGCCGATACCGGGTTGACGAGATAGGGCGTCACCACGATCACCAGTTCGGTCTCGCCGCGGCGGAAATTGTCGGATTTGAACAGGGTGCCGAGCAGCGGCACGTCGCCGAGGCCGGGCATCTTGTCGATCGCGCCGATCGAACGATTGTTCATCAGGCCCGCGATCATGAAGCTTTCGCCCGAACCGAGTTCGACCGTCGTTTCGGCGCGGCGGATCGTGAGCGCGGGGATCTGAAAACCCTCCATCTCGATCGCGCCTTCGGTCGACAGTTCGGACACTTCGGGGCGAACGCGCAGGCTGATGCGGCCGTTCGACATCACGGTCGGCGTATAAGCGAGGCTGACGCCATATTTGCGATATTCGATCGTCGTGCCGGCCAGGTTGCCGGGGATCGGGATCGGGAATTCGCCGCCGGCGAGGAAGTCGGCGGTTTCGCCCGAAATCGCGGTCAGGTTCGGCTGCGCAAGCGTCACCACCATGCCCGAGCGTTCGCCCATGTCGAGCGAGGCGATCAGGTCGAGGCCGAACAGGCGGCCGGCGCCGGCGATGCTGCGGATACCTGCCGGCGTCGAGATGCCGTAGGAGGTACCGAACGTGGTGCTGTTGATCGGTTGTCCGGTAATCGGATTGTACGGCGTCGGCACCGTGTTCGGCGGGAAAATAGCCGTCGGCGCATTGGGGTAGGTGATTTCACCGGCCGACCGGCCGCCGAACACACCGCCCAGGAAGCCGTTGCCGAGCGGACCGTCGCGGTCGCGCGTCAACAGGTTGCCGCTGATTTCCTTGACCAGCGTCCGGTTCACTTCGGCGATGCGGACCTGCAAATTGACCTGAAGCGGCGTCGCGGTGCGAAGGCGCGAGAGGACTTTCGTGCCTTCGCCGACAAAGGCCTGAACCAGCAGCTCGGCTTCGGCGACGTCGTCGGGCGACTGAACCGTACCGGTGAGCAGCACGAAGCCGTTCATCGTGTTGGCCGAGATGCTTGCTTCGGGCATTGCGAGCGACAGCATCTGGTCGATCGTTTCGATATTGTTGCCGACGCGGGCGACGGTCGAATAGACGACCCGGCCGCTGGCATCGGTGGCATAGATGCTGGTTTCGCCCGGCGCCTTGCCGAAGATATAGAGCTGGCGACCCGAGCGAACCTGCACGTCGGCGACCTTGTCGTCGGCGACGAACACGTCGGACATCGAAGCCGGGAGGCTGATCAGGCGGCCGCGGCCGACCGACAGGTCGATGCTGCTGCTTGCATTCTGCGATGCCTGTGCTGCGGCCTGCTGCGACGGCGCCGACACCAGCGCGGCTGCAACGAGGCCGATGGCCAGGGTGCGGGCCAGGGCCGCTGCCTTGAAATTGGCTTTGCTGTTCATGTTACTTACCCCCAACCGGAACGTCGGTAACCTTGTCGCCGCGCGTCACGCGAACGACCGGTCCGTTACCGAGCGCCGATCCATTACCCGGCCCCGGCGAAACCGGAGCACTGCTTACCAGCGGCTGCTGCCGCCCGCCGCCGCCGACGCGGCCGCCAACGGGAACCCAGAAGCGCGACACGTCACCGCCGGTGGTCGCCGACTTGGCGGTCGTGGGACGGGCTTGCGCCTGCGCCAACATGCGGCGTTCGGCAGCGGCACCACCCTTTTCCGGAACATTGACGTCGCCCGATGCGATGGCGGCTTCGAGTTCGCCGGTGCTTTCCGCGAGCGGACGCAGCGCGAGCGACAATTTGCCCATGCTCTGTGCGACCGCGATGCGTTCGGCGAGTTCGGGCGTCGCTTCGAGCGTTACCGAGCCGAAGGTGCGAACCGGGGTCTTGCCGGTTTCATCCTCGGCATCGTAGCGCTGGTCGGTGGCGAGCACGCGAACGTTGCGTACGATGGTTTCGGCGGTGAAGAGCTGTTCGTCGGGATAGGAGCTGCCTTCTTTGACCTCGATGGTCTGGGCGAGCAGCACGTCGACGCGGTCGCCGGGGAAGACGAAACCGGCGACACCCTGTTCCTGGCTGACCTTGACCGTCACGGCACGCATGCCCGGGCCAAGCGCCGCTGCGAGGAAGCCGCGATCGTCCGGATGAACGAGCGCGCCCTGCGTCAGCGGCTGTCCAGCAGTGATCGGATAACGGACGACGGTGCCGACCAGCGTGTTCACGTCGGTCTTGTCTTTCAGGAAATAGGCCTTCTCGACCAATTCCTTCGGCCAAGGCTGAAACCGGAAGCTGTCGGGACCGATGATCGTGCCGACCGGCAGCTGCCGTGTCGCAACAAGGATCATCGGGCCGGTGATTTCCGGTGCTGCGGCTGCGCGAGCCGGCGGAGCCGATGCGCCGCGCATCATCTGGTTGACCCCGAACGCCGCACCGATCGCAATGACCAGTGCGCCGACAATCAGCATTATCTTTCGCGTATCCATGACGATTTTTCGCCTCCTGCACCAACCGGAAACGGCGGTGCTTGCCCTCAGGCCGAACCGATAGCCTGAAACTGGTTAAGATATTGTTGGTGAAGCGCCCAAAGGCCCGCCGCGGCGATGGCAACCCCGTAGGGAACCTCGACCGGCTTGTCCGAAGGGCGCAATTTCATATGGATAAGCATCACAGCCGACAGGATGCCGCCCCCGATGGCCATGACCATCAGCATCGGCAGAAACAGCGGGAGCGGGATCCAGAGCATCACCGCGCCGATCATTTTTACATCGCCGCCGCCCATCGCGCCGATCGCGAACAATCCGGCAAAAACCAGAAACACTGCAAAAGCGGCGCCAAACTGGATCGCGGCGTCGGGCCACAAGCCGAGGCCGCTGGCGATCCAGAAGGGGATCGCGAGCAGCGCGATCGCCGCGTTGAGTTCGTTCGAGATCGACCGCGACCGAAGGTCGCTGATCGCCGCGGCAATCATCATCAGGCCAAGTATGGCCATCAGGCCAAGCGAGATTGTGCCGTTATCCATCGGCCCGCTTCTACGGATTATGGCTTACCAAAGAGTAACCATGTCGTCGGCCGCGCGGCGCGGCTTGCATTCGCCGGGGCAGCCGATATGCGGCGGGCATGATCGACAAGCCGCCCTCTGCCACTGACGTACTGATTGTCGGTGCGGGCATAGCCGGCGCGAGCCTGGCAGCAGCGCTTGCGCCGTGGCGCCGCGTCCTGCTGGTCGAGGCCGAGGAAGCGCCCGGTTATCATGCGACCGGACGGTCCGCCGCATTCTGGCACGAAAGCTATGGCGGCGCCGGGGTGCAGCCCCTGTCGGCGGTGTCTTTCGAAGCGCTGAGCAATCCCGCCCCCGATTTTTCGGATCGCGGTTTCCTGTCTCCGCGCACGGCACTGACGTTGGGGCAACGATCCGAGGCCGCGGCGGTGGACGCCTTCACGGGCGAGTTTCTCGCCAAAGGGGTGGCCGTTTCGCGCGTCGCGCGCGCCGAAATCGCCGCGAAAATTCCCGGTATTCGGCCCGAATGGACGGAAGCGGCTTTTGAGCCCGCGTGCAGCGATATCGATGTCGGCCGCCTCCACGCCGCCTATCTGCGTGCCGCGCGGCAGGCCGGGGCTGTGCTCGCGACACGCGCCCGGCTTCGTTCGGCGCGGCGTGCGGGCGACGGCTGGGATGTGACGATCGGCGAGGAACGCATCCATGCCGCGCTGATCGTCAACGCGGCCGGGGCATGGGCCGACGAGGTTGCGACTGCCTGCGGCGTCGCGCCGCTGGGCATCCAGCCCTATCGTCGGACGGTGGTCCAGCTTCGCCTTGGCGTACCGGTCCCTGCCGAACTGCCGCTGGTCGTGCATGTCGCCGGCGATTTCTATTTCAAGGGCGAAAGCGAGGGACGCATCTGGCTTAGTCCGCATGACGAAACGCCGACAGGGCCGCACGATGCTGCGCCCGAAGAATATGACGTCGCGGTCGCGATCGACCGGTTGCAATCGGTCGTCGACTGGCCGGTAGCCGCAGTGGAGCGCAAATGGGCCGGGCTGCGCAGCTTCGCGCGTGACCGCAATCCCGTCTTCGGTGCGGACGTGTCCGAGCCCGCATTCATATGGTGTGCGGGGCAGGGCGGCTTCGGCATCCAGACCTCGCCGGCGATCGCGGCGCTGCTCGCCAGCCAGATCGGTGCGCCGCCTCCGGGCGGAGCCATTGGCGGGATCGATCCGTCCGCATATGCGCCGGCGCGTTTTGCCAAAGACTTCTAGCGGGTTGCGCGAGCCATCCGAGGGCTTAACATGGCCGCGTCGCGCCACCCCCGGCGCGGGCATGTCGTGTGGAGGATTTCATGGCCCACTATTTCGAGATCAAGAAAAACAAGGCCGGCGAGTTCGTCGCCTATTTCAAATATAACAGCGAAGCGATCTTCTGGACCGAAGGCTATTCGAGCAAGGCGTCGGCCAAAAATGCCATTGAATCGATCCTGAAAAACGGCCCGGGCGCCGAAGTCCGCGACGAGGCATGACAGGGCGCGGGCGTTCAGCGCGCCCGCGCCACTTTCAACGCGGCATCGCTGGCGAGCTGGTCCGCGATCTCGTTATCGCCATGCCCCGCATGGCCCTTGACCCAGATCCACTCGACTTTGTGCCGGGCGTTTTCCTTGACGAGGCGCTGCCACAGGTCGGCATTGGCGACCGGCTTTTTGGCCGCGGTTTTCCAGCCATTCTTCTGCCAGCCGAAAACCCATTTGGTGATGCCGTCGCGCACATAGACGCTGTCGGTCGACAGTTCGACGTTGCAGCTGCGCTTGAGCGCAGCGAGCGCCTCGATCGCCGCCATCAATTCCATGCGATTGTTCGTCGTGTCGGGTTCGCCACCCGACAGCGTCTTGACGACGTCGCCCCAGCGCAGCACCGCGCCCCAGCCGCCGGGGCCGGGGTTGCCCTTGCACGCGCCATCGGTCGCGACGATCACGGTCTTGCCGCTATTTTCGGTCATGCGACGGCGAACAGGCTGGCAGCGTCGTCCGCGCTGTAGCGTTGCAGGCGAGCCAGAAAAGGCGAGGGATCCTTCCGCGTCACCAGCGCATCGGCGGGCGTATGCACCCAGTCATGCGCCCGCGTCAGCAGGAAGCGGAGTGAGGCGCCGCGGGCGAGGAGGGGAAGGGCGGCGACTTCCGCGGCGGTCAGCGTGACCTGGCTTGCGTATCCGCGCATCAGGGCCTGCGCGCGCGCCGGATCGCAGTGCCCGCCGTCGGCCGAAAAAGCCCAGGAAGCGTGGGTGATGACAAGGTCGTAGGCGCGAAAATCGCTCGCCGCGAAATAGAAGTCGATCAGCCCGGTGACCCGATCGCCGAGCATCAGCACATTGTCGGGAAACAGGTCGGCGTGAATGACATGCGCGGGCAGGTCGGTCGGCCAATTTGCGTCGAGCCAGGCGAGTTCGGTATCGACGATCGCCTGGAGACCGGGCAGCACCTGGTCGAGATCGCCCGTTGCCTCGGCGACGCCGCGCCAGTGGCGATGGCCCATGCTGTTTTCGCGCGCGCCGGTGTAGCCTTCGAGGGCGCGGTGCATCGCGCCGAGCGCAGCGCCCGCCGCTTCGCACTGCGCGGGCGTCGGCTGGGTCAGCGAAATGCCGGGAAGGAACTGGATGACGCAGGCCGCGCGACCCGAAATCCGCTGGATCGCGACGCCTTCGCGGTCGCGCAGCATCGCCGGAACGGGGGAGCCGCTCGCCGCAAGATGATTGAGCAGATCGACGAAAAAGGGCAGGTCGCCCTCGCTGACGCGCTTCTCGTAGAGCGTCAGGATGAAACGGCCGCCGGTGGTTTCGAGCAGGAAGTTGCTGTTCTCGACGCCTTCGGCGATGCCCTTGCACGACACGACCGTGCCGATGTCGTAGCGCGATACCAGCGCGGCAAGGTCGCCCGGTTCGACGTGCGTATAAACCGCCATCAGGCGTCCGCCGGTTCGAGCCCGCGCGGCAGCTTGAAGATCATATTCTCCTCGGCGGTCACGACGACCTGCTCGACGATCTGCCGATGCTGAGCGACGGCGTCGATCACTTCGCGGACCAGCGTTTCGGGCGCGCTTGCGCCCGCCGTGATGCCGAGGGTGCCGATATCGGCGAGCCATGCGGGATCGATATCGACCCCGCGCTGGACGAGATGGGCCGGGGTCCCGAGCCGCTCCGCAACCTCGACGAGGCGGAGGCTGTTCGAGCTGTTGGGCGCCCCGATCACGATCATGCGGTCGCATTCGCCCGCTATCGCCTTGACCGCTTCCTGACGGTTCGAGGTCGCGTAGCAGATATCTTCGCCGCGCGGGCCGCTGATCGCGGGGAAGCGATGCTGAAGCGCCGCGATGATGTCGCGCGTGTCGTCGACCGAGAGCGTCGTCTGGGTCAGGAAGGAAAGCATTTCGGGATCGGGCGGCGACAGAGCCGCGACATCGTCGACCGATTCGACGAGCGTCATTGCGCCTTCGGGCAGTTGGCCAAGCGTTCCGATGACCTCGGGATGGCCGGCATGACCGACAAAGACGATATGGCGCCCGGCCTCATGCGCGCGTTCGGCCTGACGGTGCACCTTCGACACGAGCGGGCAGGTCGCGTCGATATAGTCGAGTCCGCGCATCTCGGCTTTGGCGGGCACCGCTTTGGGAACGCCGTGCGCGCTGAATACCACCGGCACGTCGTCGGGGACCTGATCGAGCGATTCGACGAATGTCGCTCCCTTCGCTTTCAGCGAATCCACGACATAGCGGTTGTGGACGATTTCGTGGCGGACATAGACCGGCGCGCCATATTTCTGCAGCGCCAGCTCGACGATGCGGATCGCCCGGTCGACGCCGGCGCAAAAACCGCGCGGTGCGGCGATCAAAACCCTGAGTTCTGCCGCTTCGCCGTCTTGCCGGGGCGTCATCGGATGGGGAGCGTTCATAATGCGGGCGCTCTAGCGCAGCACGACCATTGGGGTAAAGCGGCTTCGTCTTTGTTGCGCCTTGTTCATCGCACCGATAAGAAGCGGCGCGCATGAAGCGGGATCATTGTTCCGATGCCTGTCGATGCGCCTGTTTGGAAAGCCCGATTATCATGATGCCCATTTCGTTCCCGTCGCGTAAATTCCTGACCGTGCTGTGCGGAACGGCGGCCATGGCGACGGTGGCGGGCTGTGCGAAAGACAATGAAATCGACGTCAGCGGCGGGGTCGGCATCACCGCGACGCGCAGCGCGTGCCCCGCGGTAGCGGTGCCGCTGCACACGGGCGACGTGACGCTGTTCGATCCGGCGACCAGTCGCGACGCACGTGCGATCGATGTTGTCGCGGCGGTGACCAATGTCGTGCCCCAGTGCAACGATACGGGCGGCGAGAAGGTTTATCAGCTCGTGAATTTCGATGTCGTGGCGACGCGCCGCGATGCCGGTCCGGCGCGCACGATCACGCTGCCCTATTATGCAACCGTGCTGCAGGGCGGCACCGCCGTCGTCGCAAAACGGCTCGGCAATGTGACGGTGACCTTCCCCGACGGACAGGTCCGCGGTACGGGGCGCGCGCAGGCGTCGGCCTATGTCGATCGTGCGGCGGCGACGCTGCCTGCCGATATTCAGGAGCGCATCACCCGTCGCCGCAAGGCCGGCGATCAGGATGCTGCCGTCGATCCGCTGAGCCTTCCCGAAGTCCGCGCGGCGGTGCAGCGTGCCAGCTTCGAACTTCTCGTCGGCTTCCAGCTGACGCAGGAGCAGCTCGAATATAACGTCCGACGATAGGATGTGCGGCGGCGCTGCGGCGCCGTTCGCTTCTTCACGCCCTGCGCGCCGTCCGGTGACGCAGGGCTTTTCGCGTGCGCCAAGCTGTTATAGGGCGCGCGCAAGACTTTCTCCGTTCGAAGATAGGCCCGTGCCGTGACCCTGTTCAGCCGTTTTTCCGACCATATCGGCACCGCGCTCGATGCGCTCGCCGCCCGTGATGCCTTGCCCGCCGGTCTCGACCGTAGCGCAATCAGCGTCGAGCCGCCGCGCGACCCCGCGCATGGCGACGTCGCGACCAACGCCGCGATGGTGCTCGCCAAGCCCGCCGGCATGAACCCGCGCGCACTCGCCGACCTGCTCGTCGCCGAGCTAGGCGCGCTGGACGAAGTGACCGAGGCGAGCGTCGCGGGTCCGGGGTTCATCAACCTGCGGCTTCGCGACGATAGCTGGCGTGACGAGCTGGCGCTGATCTTCAGCGAAGGTGCCGACTATGGCCGCTCGACGATGGGCCAGGGGCGGCGCGTCAATGTCGAATATGTGTCGGCAAACCCGACCGGCCCCATGCACGTCGGCCACTGCCGCGGCGCGGTTGTCGGCGATGCGCTGGCGGCCTTGCTCGAATATGCCGGGCACGAGGTCATTCGCGAATATTATGTCAACGACGCCGGCGCGCAGGTCGACGTGCTCGCGCGTTCGGTGCACATGCGCTACCGCGAGGCGCTGGGCGAAGATGTCGGCGCGATCCCCGAAGGGCTCTATCCCGGCGACTATCTGATCCCGGTCGCGAGCAGGCTGGCGACCGAATATGGCGACCGTTTCGCCGGAGCGCCCGAAAGCGCCTGGCTTGGCCTGTTCCGCGCCGAAGCGGTCAGCGCGATGATGGATATGATCCGCGCCGACCTCGCCAAGCTGGGCATCCACCACGACCTTTTCTCGTCGGAAGCCGAATTGCAGGTGGAAGGCAAACCCGCCGCCGCCGAAAAATGGCTCCGCGATCACGATCTGGTCTACGACGGCCAGCTCGAAGCGCCGAAGGGCGAAACGCCCGAGGATTGGGAGCCGGTCGAACTGCCGCTGTTCCGCTCGACGCAGTTCGGGGACGATCAGGACCGTCCGATCAAGAAATCGGACGGCAGCTGGACCTATTTCGGCGCCGACCTCGCCTATCATTTCCAGAAGAGCCAGAATGCCGACGAGCTGATCGACATTTGGGGCGCCGACCATGCGGGAACGGTCAAGCGGATCAAGGCCGCTGTGGCGGCGCTGACCGGTGGCAAGACGCGGTTCGACGTCAAGCTGGTGCAGATGGTCCGGCTGCTCAAAAATGGCGAGCCGTTCAAGATGTCGAAGCGTGCGGGCAATTTCGTGACGCTCGCCGATGTGGTCGAGGAGGTCGGCAAGGACGCGGTGCGCTTCACCATGCTGACGCGGAAGGCCGACGCGCAGATGGATTTCGATTTCGCGAAGGTCGTCGAGGCATCGCGCGACAATCCGGTCTGGTATCTGCAATATGCGAACGCGCGGATTTCGCGCCTCCGCAAGAAAGCGGTCGATGCGGGGATCGAGCTGCCGGTACCGGTGCCCGCACGACTGAACGCGCATGAACTCGGGCTGGTGAAATTGCTCGCGCAATTCCCGCGGATCGTCGAGGCGGCGGCATCGGCGCGGGAGCCGCACCGCATCGCCTTCTATCTGGCCGACGTCGCCGCAGCGTTCCATGCCTGGTACAATCTCGGCAACGACGATCCTGCCTTGCGGATCGTGCTCGACAATGATCCCGAATTGACTGCGACGCGCCTTTATTTGGCCGACGGAATCGGGCAGGTTATCCGCAACGGGCTGTCCCTGATGGGGGTTGAGGCGCTCGAGGAGATGAATTGATGGCCGAGGGGAAGGACGCGGGGCAGGGCGACGCAGGGCTGGGGCTCGACGACGAGGACCGGCTGCCCTGGCTCGAAGCCGCCGACGGGTTCGAGGATGACGGCGAGGTTTCGCCCGCGCGCCTGCTCGTCATGGTGCTTGGCGGACTGCTGCTGATCGGCGCGGTGCTGGGGGGGCTCTGGTGGGTCCAGAATGGCGGTGCGCGCGGCAAGGGCGAACTGATCGCCGCGCAGGAGGGCGATTACAAGGTGGCGCCCAAGACTGACGGTGCGAAAACCTTTGAAGGCGAGGGCGACGCCAGCTTCTCGGCCAGTGAAGGCGCCGAGCCCGCGGGCAAGGTCGACCCGACGCGCATGCCCGAAGAGCCGGCGGTGACGCCGCAGGAGCGTGAAGCCGCTGCGAAGAAGGCGGCGGCGGACAAGGCAGCCGCTGCAAAAGCCGCGAAACCGGTTCCTGCCGACAAGGCGAAGGGCGCGCCGGCGGCCACGTCGGTGAAGACGGCCGATGCCGCAGCAAAAGCGGAGCCCGCATCGGGCGGCGCGTTGATCCAGCTTGGTGCGTTCAGCAGCGATGCGGCCGCGGCAAAGGCGTGGACCAATTTGTCGAAGCGTTTCGCCTATCTGGCCGAACTCAACAAGTCGGTGTCGCCGGCAAAGGTCGGCAACGGCACCGTCTATCGTTTGCGCGTTTCGGCCGGAACCGCCGCCAACGCCGCGAATTTGTGCGGGAAATTGCGCGTCGCCGGTGAAAATTGCGTCGTCGTCCGCTGATTCGGCCCGCTTGGCCGCAGACTCCGTTGGTGCAATGCTGCCGCTATGGCATGTTGCCAGTCCTGATTGCCACGTGAGGGGGTGGCGATCGATGGAGATTGACGCACGATGATACCGGCTATTTTCGGCCTGTCGGGCCTGACCCTCACCGACGACGAGCGCGCTTTCTTTCGCGACAGCGACCCGGCGGGTTACATCCTGTTCGGGCGCAATATCGAAAATCGCGAACAGCTGCGGCGGTTGACCGACGAACTGCGCGGCATCGACGGGCGCACGAACCTGCCGATCCTGATCGATCAGGAAGGCGGACGCGTCGCGCGCATGAAATCGCCCGAATGGCCCGCTTTCCCGAGCGGCGCGGCGTTCGATGCTCTGTATGAGCGTGCCCCGGCGAGCGCGATCGAGGCCGCGCGGCTCAACGCGATGGCGCTGGCGGCGATGTTGTCCGAAGTCGGGATTACGGTCGATTGCCTGCCGCTGCTCGACGTCCGCCAGCCGGGCGCGAGCGATGTCATCGGCGACCGCGCGCTGGGCAGCGAGCCGATGCGCGTCGCCGCGCTCGGCCGCGCGATCCTGAGCGGCCTGCAGGACGGCGGCGTCGTCGGCATCGTCAAGCATATCCCGGGGCACGGCCGCGCCTTGCTCGATTCGCACAAGGAATTGCCCGTAGTCTCGGCGCCCGATCGCGATCTCCAGACCGATCTGGCGCCTTTTGCCGCGCTCCGCGACGCCGCGATGGCGATGACCTGTCACGTCGTCTTTACCGCCTGGGATGCGGATCGTCCCGCGACGCTGTCGCCTGTCGTCATCGACAGCGTCATTCGCCAGCGCATAGGCTTCCACGGCCTGTTGCTGAGCGACGACCTCGATATGGAGGCGCTGTCCGGCGACGTGCCCTCGCGCGCCGCCGGCGCGGTTGCGGCGGGCTGCGACATCGCGCTCAATTGCTGGGGCAAGATGGACGATATGATCGGCATCGCGAACGCGCTCGATCCGATAAGCACCGTCTCGCTGGCGCGACTCGAAGGTGCGATGGACCGGATCGCCGGTGCGGGCGACGACCGGGCCTTTGCGACGCTGGTCGATCAGCGCGACGCGCTGCTGGCGATCGCCTGACGGTCGATGGACGAACTGCCACTCGACTTTGAAACGGTGGCGGCGGCGCCCGAACGCGACGATGCCCTGCGATTGTCGCTCGAGAGTTGGGAGGGGCCGCTCGACCTTCTGCTGGCGCTGGCACGGAGCCAGAAGGTCGACCTCAAGCAGATTTCGATCCTCGCGCTCGTCGAGCAATATCTGACCTTCATCGCCGAAGCGCGCGAGCTGAAGCTCGAGGTCGCCGCCGACTATCTGGTGATGGCGGCGTGGCTTGCCTATCTCAAATCGGCGCTCCTCCTTCCGAAAGACCCGCTCGAGGATCCATCCCCCGACGAACTCGCGCTGCGCCTGCAGCTCCGGTTGCAACGGCTGGCAGCCATGCGTGAGGCCGCAGCGCGGCTTCTCGCGCGCGACCGCATCGGCCGCGACGTATTCCTGCGCGCGAAACCGGAGGGGCTGCGCGATGTGCGGGTGCGGCGCTGGGATGCCAGCCTCTACGACCTTTTGTCGGCCTATGGCCAGGTCAAGCTGCGCAACGAGCCGGTGGTCCATATGGTCTCGCGGCGCCCCGTCGTCACGCTCGACGCGGCGCTCCATCACCTCCAGCGGATGCTGGGCGTAAAGCTCGACTGGGCCGAGCTCTCCGATTTCCTTCCGGCGGATTATGACGGACCGCTGCGCCGTTCGGCCATCGCGTCGAGCTTCGTGGCGGCGCTCGAACTGGCGCGGCAGGGGCGCGTCGACCTGAAGCAGGAAGGGGCTTTCGAACCGCTTTACCTGAAAGCGGCAATTGTGGGGCAGGGGGCATGATCGACGATCTCGAACGCGCGATAGAGGCAATGCTGTTTGCCAGCGACGAACCGCTCGATGCGCGGCAGGTCGCAAACCGGCTAGGTGACGAGATGACGCCGGGCGACGTTCGCGCGATCATCCAGACGATCGCAGCGCGCCACGCGGGGAGCGGGGTCGAGCTGGTCGAGCGTGGCGGGCACTGGCATTTCCAGACGCCCGCCGACCTCGCGCACCTGCTTCGCCGCGAGCGCGACGATCCGCGCAAATTGTCGCGCGCGGCGGCCGAAGTGCTCGCGATCGTCGCCTATCACGAGCCGGTGAGTCGCGCCGAAATCGAAGCGATCCGCGGGGTCCAGACCTCGAAGGGGACGCTCGACGTGCTGATGGAGGCCGAATGGATCGCCCCGGCAGGGCGCCGCGAAGTGCCCGGGCGCCCGCTGATTTACAAGACGACCGACGCGTTTCTGCAACATTTCGGCCTCACCAGCCGCAAGGACCTGCCGGGGATCGACGATCTTCGCGCGGCAGGTCTGCTCGACCCGGTCGATCTCGCTTTCGAGGAAGCGATGGGCGAACTGGACCTAGTAAAAGACGGCGAGGAAGCCTAGATAGCGGCCTCAAGGAGAATTTGAGATGGGTAGCTTTAGTCTCGTGCACTGGCTCGTTTTGGGCCTGATCGTCCTGCTGCTGTTCGGCAAGGGCCGTTTTTCGGACATGATGGGCGACGTCGCAAAAGGCCTGAAAAGCTTCAAAAAGGGTATGGCGGAAGACGATACGCCGACCCCGGCGCCGAAGCAGATCGAAGGCCAGCGCACGCCGGACACCACCCCGATCTCGACGCCGACCGCCGACCGCGACAAGCTCTGATCGTCGTCCGTTCGCGGGGGAAGCCTTAATTCATGTTTGATGTCGCGCCGACCGAGTTGCTGCTCGTCGTGGTGGTGGCCTTGGTTGTCATCGGCCCCAAGGACCTTCCCAAGGCGATGCGTTTCGTCGGTAAATGGATGGGGAAGGCGCGCGGCATGGCGCGCCATTTTCGTGCCGGGCTCGACACGATGATGCGCGAAGCCGAGCTTGAAGAGCTCGAAAAAAAGTGGCGCGAGCAGAACGAGGCGATCATGCGCGAATTTCCGCGGGTCGAAGGACCCGACGCGGTTGCCGCGACAACCCCCGTGAACGCCGGGAAGAACGAAGAAGAGCCGACGCAGGATAGTGCGGCTGTCGAACCCGAAAAGCCGGAAACGCATGAAGTGCCGCCGCGCGACGGACCGTTGCCATGAGTGAGGATACACCCGCAGCACCGACGGACGAGGATGGCGCTGGCGGCAAGATGCCGCTGCTCGACCATCTGGTCGAATTGCGGTCGCGCCTGCTGAAATCGCTGCTTGCGGTAGGACTCGCCTTTGGGGCGTGCCTTTATTTCGCCAAACCGATCTTTGCGATCCTCGTCCAGCCGCTGATCGCCGCAGGGCAGGGCAAGCTCATCTATACGCAATTGTTCGAGGCTTTTTTCGTCGAGGTGAAGGTCGCCTTCTTCTCGGCGATGATGATCGCTTTCCCCGTTATTGCGAACCAGCTCTGGAAATTCGTCGCGCCGGGCCTCTATCGACAGGAAAAGCGGGCGTTGCTGCCCTTCCTGTTCGCGACACCGGTGCTGTTCGCGATCGGTGCCAGCTTTGCCTATTTCATCACGATTCCGCTCGCGCTGCGCTTCCTGCTGGGTTTTCAGGGGAATGTCGGCGGGGTGACGCAAGAAGCGCTGCCGTCGGTTGGCAATTATCTGAGCTTCACGATGCAGTTCATCATGGCGTTCGGTATCGCATTCCTGTTGCCGATCCTTTTGATGCTGATCGAGCGCGCGGGTCTCGTCAGCCGCGAACAGCTCATTTCGGCGCGCCGCTATATGATCGTCGCGGCCTTTGCGATCGCTGCGGTTGCGACGCCACCCGACATCCTCAGCCAATTCCTGCTCGCGGTGCCGCTGATCCTGCTCTACGAAGTTTCGATCTTTGCGATCTGGTTTACCCAGCGCCGACGCAAAACAGGCGCCGAAGCGGCGCCTGTCGAGCCTCTCGAAGAGGCTTAGGGTAAGTTACTCAAGATCAGTTGATGGCATCGCTGCCCGCTTGACCGACCGACTCGATGTCGCGGCCCGCACCCTTCACCGTGTTGCAACCAGTGACCAGAAAGCTTGCCATCAGGGCGAGAAGGATTGCGCGGAAGCTCGTCATTTTTCTAACCTCTCAGGAGTGGATGCAAAATGGCCCGGCACGCTTCGAGGGGGGGGAGGGAATGCGGGCCGGGCCAATGTTGCTGAGCAGCGCTGCGGGGGGGCGATGACCGCTGCTCGAATGGGAAACGACCGGTGCGGTGGATAAGTTCCCAAAAAAAATCGCGATGATGAATTTTTTTTCGAAGTTTTTTGAATCGCTTGGATTCCAGAGACTTGGCCTCAGAGAGATGTCAGTCCGCTGAGTACCGCCAACCCCAGGAAGGCAAGAAAACCCATGGAATCGGTCGTCATGGTGACGAAGATCGAACTCGCCACCGCGGGATCCTGATCGAGCCGGTCGAGCAGGAGCGGGATCGCGACCCCGGCCACGCCCGCGACGAAGATGTTGACGATCATCGCTGCCGCGATCACCCCGCCAAGTTGCGGATTGCCGAACCACAGCGCCGTCGCGGTGCCGGCGATCAGGGCGATCGTGCCGCCGTTCAGCAGCGCTATCTTCATTTCGCGCCAGATCGCGCGCCAGCTGTTCGAATCGGTCAGCTGGTTCATCGCCAGCGCGCGGACGGTCACCGCCAGCGTCTGCGTTCCGGCGTTGCCGCCGACCCCCGCGACGATCGGCATGAGTGCCGCTAGCGCGACCATATGCTCGATCGCGCCGCCGAAGAAGCCGACGATCGATGAAGCCAGCAACGCGGTGCCCAGATTGGCGACCAGCCAGCGAACGCGCGCACTATAGGTTTCGCGGATTGGTTCGTTGATGTCGCCGTCGCCGGCGCCCGACAGGCGCAGGATATCCTCGCCCGCCTCTTCCTGAATGATATGGACGATGTCGTCGACCGTGATCATGCCGACGAGGCGTCCATCCCTGTTGACGACCGCCGCCGAGATCAGCGCATATTTCTGGAAGCGCAGTGCGACCTCTTCCTGATCCATGTCGACCGGGATCAGCGTCTGTTCGCGTTTCATGACGTCGCTGATCGCGATATCGCGCGGGGTACGAAGAATCCAGCTGAGCTGGCAGGTGCCGACCGGCTTGTGCATCGGATCGACGACGAAGATTTCCCAGAAATCGCTGGCCAGATCGGTGTCTTCGCGCAGCCGGTCGATCACGTCGCCGACCGTCACATGCTCGGGCACCGCGACGAGGTCGCGCTGCATCAGGCGTCCCGCGGACTCCTCCGGGAAGGAGAGCGCATCCTCGATCGCGGCGCGATCCTCGGGCTCCATGGCCTGCAGGACGGCCTGCTGCTCGTCCTCCTCCATATCCTCGATGATCGCGACGGCGTCGTCGGTATCGAGTTCGGAGGCGAGCTCGGCGACCTGTTCGGGCGCCAGAAGGTCGATCAGTTCCTCGCGGACATAATCGTTCATTTCCGCGAGCACGTCGGCGGACAGCATGTCGCCGAGCACCGCGGCGAGCATCGGGCGTTCGTCGGTGCGCGCGAGTTCGAACAGGTCGGCGATGTCGGCGGGATGGAGGCGGCCGACACGTTCGCGCGCCGCTTCGCTTTCGCCCGCCTCGGCGAGGTCGATTACGTCGCGCACGAATTCGGGTTTCAGCCGGTCATCTTCGTCGAGTTCGGTTTCGGGTTCGCGCACGGCAAGATCCCGATCGCGATCGTCGGCCGCGCCCGCATCTTCCGGCGGCAGGGAATCTTCGCGTTTGTCCATCGCGCGGTCCTCCCTCTTCTCTTGCGGCGTCCGAGCTTTCCCCTAGTGCTGCGGCCCGCCGATAGCAACGCCGCGAACTGGGTTTTGCGATTTAATGCGTGGCTTTGGCGGCGACCGCCGCTATGGGACCGCCAACACAGACCGCAGGAGTTGCAACATGTCCGACACCCTTACGCTTTCGCTGTCGACTGGCGATGTCGTTATCCGCCTTCGCCCCGACCTCGCGCCGCAACATGTCGAGCGTATCACGACGCTGGCCAAGGAAGGCTTTTATGATGACGTCGTATTTCACCGCGTGATCCCCGGCTTCATGGCGCAGGGCGGCGATCCGACGGGCACCGGCATGGGCGGCAGCGAGCTTCCCGACCTGCCGCAGGAATTCAGCAGCGAGCCGCACGTCCGCGGCGTCTGCTCGATGGCGCGGGCGCAGAACCCGAACAGCGCGAACAGCCAGTTCTTCATCTGCTTCGAAGACGCGCGTTTCCTCGACAATCAGTACACGGTCTGGGGCGAAGTGACCGAAGGCATGGAAAATGTCGATGCGCTTCCCAAGGGCGAGCCGCCGCGCGAGCCCGGCAAGATCGTCAAGGCGACCGTCAGCTGATTAAAGAAAATCCCCGCTTCGGCGGGGATTTTTATTCCCCGATGAAGGCGTTGAGGCGCTCGCAGGCCGCAACCCAGTCCTCCTTGAACTGCTGCACGACCTGCCCGGCGCCCATCGCTTCGTTCATCAGGCCAACGCCCTGACCGACCCAATAGGTTGCCAGCGTCTTCGCGCCTTCGTGGCCGCCCTCGGACAGCTTATCGACCTTGCGCAGCGCGGGTTCGCTGACGAGCGATTGCAGCGGCATCGGCAGCGGTTTCGGCGCGCCTTCGGCTTCCCACGCGTCGGTCCAGGGCGAGCGGAGCTGGCGCGACGGTTTGCCGGTGCGGCTTTTCGATCGCACCGTGTCGCGCGCCGAGGCGGCGAGCATCTTTTCCTTTACCACCGGGTTGGTTTCGGCCTCGGCGGTGGTGAGCCAGACCGATCCGCACCACGCGCCGTGCGCGCCCATCGCCATCGCTGCCGCCATCTGGCGCCCGGTGACGATTCCGCCTGCGGCGAGGATCGGGGTGTTCGCACCGACGGCTTCGACCGCCGCGGCGACTTCGGGAACGAGCACCATCGTCGCGACTTCGCCGCAATGGCCGCCCGCTTCGCCGCCGGCGACGACGAGGATGTCGACGCCCGCACGGACCTGCGCGAGCGCATGGTCGCGCGTGCCGACGAGCGCGGCGACGGGGACGTCGTGGCGCTTGCCGAGTTCGAGCATCAGCGGCGGCGGGACGCCGAGCGCGTTGGCGATCAGCTTGATGGGGTGGCGGAAAGCGACCTCGAGCAGCCTTGCTGCACCATCCTCATGCATATTGTCGCCAAAGCTTTGGCGCGTTTCCATCGCTGCTTCGAGTCCCGTGGCGTCGACGTCAAATTTGCCCAGAAGTTCGGCGGCGAATTGCAGGTGCGTATCGGGCACCTTGGCTGCGCTCGGCGATGGCACGTCACCCTTGCCGGCGAAGCTGTTGGGAACGATCAGGTCGACGCCATAGGGGCGGCCGCCGATATGCTCGTCGATCCATGCCAGCTCCTCTTCGAGCCGTTCGGGCGGAAGCGCGGCGGCGCCGAAGACGCCCATGCCGCCGGCCTTCGACACCGCGACGACGACATCGCGGCAGTGCGAAAAGGCGAGCAGCGGGAATTCGATGTCGAGCATCGCGCAGATGGGGGATTGCATGGGGACCTCTCCGTTTGTCTATTTGCACCCATGTCAGCCCCAGTTGACGTAAACGTCAAGTTGATTTGCTGTGCGGCCCTATTATCGCGGGATGCATGACCCAATTTTCGCTGCCCGCTTTCGACCTCGATGCTTTCGTCCGCGCCACTTTGGCGGAGGATCTGGGGGCGGGGGGCGACATCACCTCGATGGCGACGATCCCCGCCGATGCGCGTTTCGGCGGCACGATGGACAGCCGCGACGCGATCATCGTCGCGGGGTTGCCGATCGCCGAGCGATTCTTTCGCGCGCTCGAACCCGGGATGGAGATCGAGATACTCGTCAAAGAGGGGGCGCAGGTCCCGGCGCGGAGCGATTTGATGCGCCTGTCGGGCAATGCGCGCGCGATGCTGACCGCCGAGCGTTCGGCGCTCAACACCGTGCAGCATCTGTCGGGTATCGCGACGATGACGCGCCAATATGTCGACGCGCTGGCGGGCACGGGCGCGACCTTGCTCGACACGCGCAAGACGATCCCGGGCCTGCGCGTGCTGGAAAAATATGCGACGCGGATGGGCGGCGCGAAGAACCACCGCATGGGCCTGTGGGACGCGGCGATGATCAAGGACAATCATGTCGCGGTCGCCGGATCGGTCGAGGAAGCGGTACGGCGCGCGGTCGCGGCGGGGATCGCCGACATCATCGTCGAGGTCGACCGCGTCGCGCAGGTCGAACCCGCGCTCGCCGCCGGGGCGACGCACCTGCTGCTCGACAATATGGACCTTGGCGAGCTGCGCCAGTGTGTCGCGCTGGTGGGTGGCAAGGTGCCGACCGAGGCGTCGGGCGGTGTCCGGCTCGACACGATCCGCGACATCGGCGCGACGGGCGTGACCTATGTGTCGGTTGGGCGGCTGACGCAATCGGCGCCGGCGGCGGACATCGGGCTCGATTTTGCGCTGGCTTAGCGCCGCGGCACTGCCGCTCGCACTGCTGCCCGTCGCGGCCGAGGCGCAGGCGCTGGCCTGCTCGGTTCCCGATCGCGTATCGGTGCCGCGGCTGGAACAGCCGAAGCGCGGCGAACCGGTACGGAGCCCGAAAATTACGGGCTATCTGCTGAGCATGAGCTGGTCGCCGCAGCATTGCGCCGGGGTGCGCAATCCGCAGGGCGCGCGCGACCGGTTCCAATGTTCGGGCGAGAGCGGGCGGTTCGGCTGGGTGCTGCACGGGCTGTGGCCCGAAACCGACAATCCCGGCTATCCGCAATGGTGCCGCCCGGCGAAGATCGTGCCGCAGCCGGTGCTGAAAAAGCATATGTGCATGACCCCGTCGGCGCAGCTGTTGCAGCATGAATGGGCGAAGCACGGGACGTGCATGAGCCCGAACCCCGCCGCCTATTTCCGGTCGGCGGCGATCCTGTTCGGCGCGGTGCGCTTTCCAGACATGAAGGCGCTGGCGGCGCGGCCGCAGACCGCGGGCAGCATCCGCCGCGCGTTCGCCGCCACCAATCGCGGCGTTTCGGAGGCGATGATCGCGGTATCGACCGATCGCAAGGGCTGGTTGAGCGAGGTGCGGCTGTGCCTTGGCCCGCGGATGCGGCCGCAGCGATGCAAGCCGTTCCAGGTGGGTGCGGGCGACCGCAAGACGGTACGGGTGCGGCCGATGCCGGGGGCATAGGGCCGTCCCGCTTTGGCACGCGGCAATCGTTAACGATCTTTTAACCTTACCGAGCCGTTAAGAAGTTCCTAGCTTGCCAGGCATGGACTCGGACAAGCCTATCGATATTCGCCGTCTGATCCGCGAGCATGGCGCGCGGCAGCTGACTATTGCGCGGTTGAACGCGCCCGAGGACTGGCAGGGCGAGCTGCGCGCGGCGCTCGCGGCGCACCGCGAACCGGTGACGATCTTTTCGAGCAATGATTTCCGGCTGTTCGTGCAGAGCTTTGCGATCTTTTTTACCGCGACGATGATGTTCCTGCTCTGAGCGGCGGTAGCGATCGAAGGCAGATGGATCCCGGATCAAGTCCGGGATGACGGAAGTGAGAGAGGGCTTGGCAGTTCTCCACTCCAAAGCCGCCATTCCGATCGCGACGTAGAAGGTCCTAATCGCAGGCCTTGTGCAGCTTCCACGCGAGGACTGCCGAGACGAGGCACATGGCGGCGACCATCAGCAGCGTGTCGTCGATCGTCAGGCCCATGCCGATCAGTACGCTGAGCAGCAGCGTGGCGGCGACCATGAAGCCCGAGTTGACGATATTGTTCGCGGCGACGGTGCGCGCCGTCTGCGACTTGGCGACGGTGGTCGTCAGGAAGGCGTAGAGCGGCACGACGAACATGCCGCCGGCGATCGCGATACCGAGGAGGTCGAGGATGATGCGGTCGCCCGCGGTCAGCGACAGGAATGCGCGCCAGTCCATCAGGCTGCCGTCGATATGTTCCCAGCCCTTCACATTCCACCACAGGTCAAGGACGAACAGCCCCATCACGATGACCGATCCCGGCGAGTAGCGCGCCGAAACATGCCCCTTGAGCAAGCGATTGACGACGATCGAGCCGATTGCGACGCCGACCGAGAAAATGGCGGTGAAGAGGGTCGCGACGGTCTTGTCCGCGCCGAGCGCATTTTTGACCAGCGGCGGGAATTGCGCGGCGAGGATCGCGCCGATCGCCCAGAAAAAGCTGATCGAAATGATCGCGAGGAAGAGCCGCGGGATGTGCATGGTGCCGTTGACGAGCTGCCACGACGAGCGGAACACATTATGATCGATGACCAGCCCCTCGGCGTCCTTTTCGGGCGGTGCGGACGGGACGTAGGTGGCGGTGATGCGGCCGATGATCGCGACGACGATGATTCCCGGAATGGCGAAATGCGGCGGGGTGAGCCCCCCGACGATCGTGCCGCCAAGGATGGCGATATAGGTTCCCGCCTCGACCCAGCCGGTGCCGGCGAGAACCTCGTCCTCCTCCAGATGCTGCGGCAGGATCGCATATTTGATCGGGCCGAAGAAGGTCGAGTGCATGCCCATCGCGAACAGCGCGAGGAGCATGACCGGCACGAGATGGAACCAGATGCCGATCGCGCCGACAATCATGATGAAGATTTCGGCCGTCTTGATGAGGCGGATCATCCGCGTCTTGTCGGTGCTGTCGGCGAGTTGCCCCGCGAGCGCCGAAAAGAGGAAGAAGGGCAGGATGAACAGGCCGCCGGCGAGCGCGTTGAACCAGGCTTCGGTCGCCGGATCCTTGTAGATGGTGAAGGTGACGAGGATCACCATCGCCATCTTGTAGAAATTGTCGTTGAAGGCGTTGAGGAACTGCGTTGCGAACAGGGGCAGGAACCGGCGTTGCTTCATCAGCGCAAAAGAACCGGTCATTGAAAATCCACTTTATCAGTCCGACATTCGCGCCACGCCTGTCCGAAACAATCTCTTTTCGGGCAATGCTGTTGTCGCCGGGCGGGCTTATCGGTTAGGGCTTGCAGGGTCAAAGCCGATTTTGAGGCCCATTTTGGAACGGACACACCGACAGGGATCATGCTGAGCCTTCCGAACATCCTGACATTGTCGCGCATTCTCGCGGTTCCCATCCTGCTCTTCCTGCTCTGGCCGGGGGTGATCGAGGGATCGCACCAGCCGAAGCCGATCGATTATGCGCTCGCCTTCGGCCTTTACTGCCTGATGGGCATTACCGATTATTTTGACGGCTATGTTGCAAGGTCGCGCGGGATCGTGTCGCGGCTGGGCGCCTTTCTCGACCCCATCGCCGACAAGATCATGATCGCGGCGGTGATTTTGCTGCTCGTCTTCACGCGCGACATCGCCGGATATCATGTGATCGCCGCGCTGATGATCCTGCTGCGCGAGATCATCGTGTCGGGGCTGCGCGAATTCCTCGCGACGTTGCAGGTGTCGATGCCGGTCACCCAGCTTGCGAAGTGGAAGACGACGTTCCAGCTCGTCGCCTTCGGCGCGCTGATCCTGGCGGGGGCGTTGCCCGCGATGGCATGGATCAAGACCGTCGGGCTCGCGTCGCTGTGGGGCGCGGCGGTGCTGACGCTGATCACCGGATGGGATTATCTGCGCGTCGGCCTGAAGCATATGGATTGACGCGATGGCGTTGCAAATCGCCTATTTTGCGTGGGTACGCGAACGGATGGGGGTCGCCGACGAGACGGTCGAGGTTCCGGCGCAGGTCGCCGACGTCGGCGCTTTGGTGGCGTGGCTCGCGGCGCGCGACGGGCGCGGGGCGTTGGCCTTTGCCGAGCCGCACCGCATCCGAGCGGCGATCGACGGGGCGATGACGGGGCCGGATGCATCGCTCGCCGGTGCGCGCGAGGTGGCGCTGTTTCCGCCGGTGACGGGCGGATGATTCGCGTCGCGGTCGGCGCCGGCGTCATCGACGTCGCAGCCGAAATGGCGGCGCACGACGCGGGCGTCCATGGCGCGAGCGCGGCGTTCGTCGGGCGGGTGCGCGGCGACGGCGAGCTCACCGAATTATTCCTTGAACATCATCCGGTGCTGACCGCGAGCGGGCTGGACGCGCTTGCGACCGGCGCGGCGGCGCGGTGGCGGCTCGACGCGCTAACGCTGATCCACCGCGTGGGGGGGATGGCGCCGGGCGAGACGATCGTGCTGGTGCTGGCCAGCAGCGCGCACCGCGCCGAGGCGCTGGCGGCGTGCGAATTTCTGATCGACCGGCTGAAAACCGATGTGATGCTGTGGAAGCGCGAGCGTTTCGCCGACGGGCGCGTGCAGTGGGTCGAGCCGCGCGCGGGCGATCATGGGCGCGCGGAGCGGTGGGATTAGGGTTTCGGGTGCGGGATCGCTGTCGGGTTTGGCGATGGTGCGCCGACGTTCAATCGGAACCCGAGAGCGATCCGAAATCCATCTCTCGGACACCATTTTCATACGCGTTCAGGCGCTGCTCAAAGAATGTCCGCCTTCGCTGCTCGATGTGTCGGCAAACCAGCACGACGCCGACGAAGATAGTGCTCATGACAAAATGCTGGATGACGATTGATCGGTCCGTGCCATTAAAAAGGCCGATCATGGCAAACAAACCAAGGAAGCCGGCGTTCATGTATGCGAACATGCTCACGAGCCAAATCGCCATTAATCGTGGGGGTTCGGGCCGAACGCCTGGTCTGACTGTCTGTTGGCTGACAGGTTTGGACATTGAATGCTGATAGCAAAAATGGGGATATCGGCAACCGGTCGTTAGCAGCCGAGGACATGGGGCGGCGGCAAACCGCGGTTTTGGTGCGAGGGTTGCCCCATCGTGAACCCGGGCGAAAGCCGGGGGTCAGTGCGGCAACAGGTTACGTTCGTGTCGAAATTCCGGGCCCGGCTTTCGCCGGGGTGCACGCCTCCCTCTCTCCGTGATCCCGGACTTGATCCGGGATCTATCGCAGCGCCGACGTTGTGGACCCCGGATCAAGTCCGGGGTGACGAAGATGGACAGGCAGCTTCCGAACCCTGCCATCCGTCGGCGCGGGGTGCCTCAGTTCACCTGATGCTTCCTGAAAATATCCGCGAGCATGCGGAATTCGTCGGCGCGCGGGCTGCCCTTGCGCCAGACGAGCGCGATCGTGCGCCAGTCATGCTCCGAATCGAGCGGGCGCGTGTCGATGTCGGTATGATCGAGTATGCCGGCCTCGATTGCCATTTGCGGCAGCATCGTGATGCCGAGGCCGTTGTCGACCATCTGGACGAGCGTGTGTAGCGAGGTGCCCATCATGCGTGCGCCGGCGCGCAGCTCGGGGCGGTTGCATGCGGCGAGGACATGGTCCTTCAGGCAATGGCCGTCCTCGAGCATCAGCATTTGCGACGGGTCGATCTGGTCGGCGCTGACCATGGCGGGGAGATCCTCGCTCTGGTCGCCGGGGAAGGCGACGAACAGCGCGTCGTCGAACAGCGGCTCGCTCTCGACGTCGCCGCACGCATAGGGGAGCGCGAGGAGGACGCAGTCGACGGTACCGTGGTGCAGCGACTCGCATGCTTGCGCACTCGGTTCTTCGCGCAGGAACAGCTTCAAGGAGGGGCGTTCCTTGCGCAGCCGCGGCAGCAGGCCGGGGAGGAGGAAGGGCGCGATCGTCGGGATCACGCTCATCCGCAGTTCGCCGACGAGCGGTGCGGCGGCCGCGGCCGCCATGTCGGCCAGTTCCTCGGCCTCGCGCAGCACGCGGTGCGCCTTGTCGACGATCGCGTTGCCGAGCGCGGTGAAGCGGACGACGCGGCGGGTGCGCTCGACGAGCGTCTGGCCAAGCAGGGTTTCGAGTTCGCGGATTCCCGCCGACAGCGTCGACTGGGTAACGTTACACGCGTCGGCGGCGCGGCCGAAGTGGCCGTGCTCGTGCAGCGCGACGAGATATTGCATCTGTTTCAGCGAGGGCAGGTAATTGTGCATTGATCGAATGTAGCAATCATATCGCGAATTTCGAGAGGTTTTTCCGATTGATTTTCGCAGCCAAAATGGTGGCGTCTGTTGGCGTTGCGGCGTCCGGCATGATAGCCAGTCGGGGTTGCGGGAGAGAGGGCTATGGCGGTTTCGCGGTTCCTGATCGGTGGCGTCGCCAGCGCGCTGCTGCTGACCGGCGGCCTGTTCATGTGGAAGGGCTATACGCAGATCGCCGAGGAGGAGGTGCTGCCCGATCCGCCGCCCGCCTTGCCGGCTATTCCCGTCGCGGCGGCGAATGCGCCGAAGCGCGGCCCCGCGCCGCCCGCACTGCCCGTAGCGAAAGAGGCGTCGCGCGAGGAACGACGCTTCAACCGCTTCGACCGCGACCGTAACGACCGGATCAGCCGCGTCGAGCTGATGTCCTCGCGCACCGCGGCGTTCCGCAAGCTCGACAAGGACGGTAACAACCTGCTGACGTTCGAGGAGTGGGCGGCGGCGACAGGCGCGCGTTTTGCGGGAGCCGACGGCGACAAGTCGGGCGACCTGACGCGCACCGAATTCGCGACGACCGCGCCGAAAGCGGCGGCTAGGCCCAAGTGCAGTTGCTAGGTGGACAGTGATCCCCGGCGAAAGCCGGGGCCCATGCTATAGGGTCCCGGCTTTCGCCGGGAATCACATCGGGTCAGGCGGCGACGCCGTCGGCCTGCTTAATCCACTCGGCGAGTTTGGTACCCGCACGCTGCGTGTAGCCCAATTTGCGGTCCTTCTTGCGCACATCCTCGGCAAGCGGCGGGAAGAGGCCGAAATTGACGTTCATCGGCTGGTAGGATGAGGCGTCGGCGCCCCCGGTGATGTGGCCGAGCAGCGCGCCGAGCGCGGTTTCGGGCGGTGGCGGGGGCAGGGTGCGGCCGCCGAGTTCGGCAATTGCGAAGCGCGCGGCGACGAGGCCGATCGCGGCGCTTTCGACATAGCCTTCGCAACCGGTGATCTGCCCCGCGAAGCGGATGTGCGGCGCCGATTTCAGGCGGAGCTGGCCGTCGAGCAGTTCGGGCGAGCGGATGAAGCTGTTGCGGTGGAGGCCGCCGAGGCGCGCGAATTCGGCTTTTTCGAGACCGGGGATGGTGCGGAACAGCTCGACCTGTGCGGCGTGCTTCAGCTTGGTCTGGAAGCCGACCATGTTCCACAGCGTGCCGAGCGCATTGTCCTGACGGAGCTGGACGACGGCATAGGGCCATCTTCCGGTGCGCGGATTGTCGAGGCCGACGCCCTTCATCGGGCCGAAGCGCAGCGTTTCGGGGCCGCGTTCGGCCATCACCTCGATCGGCATGCAGCCCTCGAAATAGGGCGTATCCTTTTCCCAATCCTTGAAATCGGTCTTGTCGCCGTCGACGAGTCCCTGGACGAAGGCGTGATACTGGTCCTTGTCCATCGGGCAGTTGATATAGTCCTTGCCGTCGCCGATCGGCCCGACCTTGTCCCAGCGGCTCGCCATCCATGCGACGTCCATGTCGATGCTCTCGCGGTAGACGATGGGTGCGATGGCGTCGAAGAAGGCGAGCGCGTCCTTGCCGGTCGCGGCGCCGATGCTGTCCGCGAGCGAGGCGGCGGTGAGCGGACCGGTCGCGACGATGGTGAGGCCTTCGGCAGGGAGCGTGTCGATGCGTTCGCGGACGATGGTGATGTTGGGGTGGTCGGCGAGCGCCTTGGTGACGCCGCCCGAGAAGAGGTCGCGGTCGACCGCGAGCGCGGATCCGGCGGGCACCTTGTGCACATCGGCTTCGCGCATGATGATCGAGCCCAGCGAGCGCATTTCGCGGTGGAGCAGGCCGACGGCGTTGCTGTCGCCGTCGTCGCTGCGAAAGCTGTTCGAGCACACCATCTCGGCGAGGGTGTCGCCCTGATGCGCCGGCGTCATGTCTCCGCCCCCGCGCATTTCGGACAGGCGCACGCGATAGCCTGCCTCGGCGAGCTGCCAGGCCGCTTCGGAGCCCGCGAGGCCGCCGCCGATGATGTGAATGTCGTGGCTCATTTACACTATCCGTTGACTTGCACTTGTGGAGCCGCGCACTAGGCCCATTGAAGGGAAGATGCAAAGGGGCGGGCGATGAGCGGCGAACAGCAATGGGATCGGGCGCGGTGGCTTTGGTGGCTGGCGCTGTTTGGCGGGATCAGCTTCTTCATCGCGGTGTATCAGCGGCTCGACGGTCCGGCGATCTGGGCATGGAAGACGAGCGGTGTCGGTCTTCTGGCGCTGTGGGCGGCGGCGAATGCGCGCGGGAAATATGGCTGGATGATCGCGGCGGCGCTCGGTTTCGGGGCGCTCGGCGATTATCTGCTCGACGCGAAGGGGCTCGAGACCGGCGCTGTGGCGTTCGTCATCGGGCATATCGTCGCGATCGCCCTCTATCTCAGGAACCGGCGGCCAGAGCTGACGCCCTCGCAGCGGCTGCTCGGCTGGCTGACGATGCCCGCGACGCTGGCGATCGTGTGGGGCATGTTGAGCCCCGCAGCAGGCTGGTGGCACGCTGCCGTCTATTCGCTGTTCGTCGCCGCGATGGCCGCAGCCGCATGGACGAGCCGCTTTCCGCGCTATCGCACCGGGATCGGTGCGATGCTGTTCCTCGCGAGCGACCTGTTCATCTTTGCGGGCGAAGGCGGAGCGATTTCCAAGGACGTCAGGCTCTGGCTCGTCTGGCCGCTCTATTTCGGCGGGCAGGCGCTGATCGCATGGGGCGTGGTCAGCACGCTTTCGAGGGAAGGGCGGACCTGATCAGGCAGGCGGCGCGGCTCCGGCCCATTCGAGGAGCAGGGCATTTGCTTCGCCGAAGCGAGCCCACGCGTCGCCACCATTGCCGCGCGCGCAGCCGAAATCGATTTCGAGCGACCACGCCTGCTTGCCGTGTTGCCAGCTGAGCCCGCCGTGCGCCTGATCGGTCAAGCCGCCGCCGTCGCAGGGCATTTCGTGGATCGATTCGAGTGGCTCGAGAATCCGGCGGAGCCGTTCGAAGCCTTCGACGCCGACATCGAACCGTTTCGATATTCGCCGCCCGCGCTCGGTCGATTCGTAGCGGCCGCGCCCCTTGCGATCGATCGACCAGCCGGTGCGGCCGCCGGTCCAGCCGTTGCCGATCCCGCGATAGGATATGCCGTCGGGCGCCGGATGAGCGGCGGGCGACGCATCAGACGCGGAGGCGGAAGGCGCGAGAGCCAGCATCGCCAGCGACACCCCGAGGATCATCATGCGTTTGATCATGGGCGCACGCCTTCGAAGCCGGCCTCGGCGCGGTCGCCGTCCCACGCGGCGATCGTTGTGCGGTGGAGCAGGCGGTCATAGCCGTCATAGCCACCGGTCGCGCGGTGGAGCAGCGAACGATTGTCCCACATGATCAGCATGCCGGGTTCCCATGCATGGCTGTAGCGAAATTCCTCGCGCCCCTGCCACTGGATGAGTTCGTAGAGCAGCGGCAGCCCCTCGGCATCGTCGAGCCCGTCGAAGCCGATGATATAGCCCGCGCAGCCGAAGAGGCCCTTGCGGCCGGTTTCGGGATGCGAGCGGACGAAGGGGTGGAGCTGTGTTTCAAGCGCTCCCTCGTCCGAACGGATGTCCATGCTGCGACCCCCCGGTCCTTTTGGGTCGGCCGCGCCGTACATGCCCTGCGGCGCATAGCCGGCGCGCGCGCTGTGGATCGCCTGTAACCCCTCCACACGTTCGCGAAGGTCGGCGGGCATGGCATCGAGCGCGGCGTGCTGGTTCGAAAATTCGGTGTTGCCGCCGACGGGGGGGATGGTGATGCCGAAGAGGCAGGTGCCCGCGGGCGGGCGTTCCTGAAAGCTCCAGTCGCTGTGCCAGTTTTCGGCGAAGAGCGGCGCGGTCTCGTCGGCCTTGCGCTTCACCGCGATGATATGGTCGTGGCCGGGGATCGGGCGGATGAAGGGATCGTCGCCGAAGCCGCCGAAATAGCCGGTGAACCGTTCGAGATCGTCCTCGGTCATCCGCTGGTCGGGGAAGGAGAGGACATGATGGTCGAGCCATGCGGCGCGGATTTCGGCGATCGTTCCGGCATCGAGCGGCTGCGTCAGGTCGACGCCGGTGACACGCGCGCCGCAGGACTGGCCGCTGGGGGTGATGGTCAGGGTCATGCCGCGATGCTGCGCCGTTTGCGCCGCGCGGTCAATCGGGCGCGGCAGGGCGCCCCGAAAGATCGTCGAACCGAGGTCGCGGCGGGGGCGGGCGCCGATGCAGTTCAGCCGCGCGCCATGTTTCGCTTCCTATTCTGCTCGCGGGGACCAAAACGGAGAAGAGAAATGTTCCTGCTCAAGAAACTGGCGTTGACGGCGCTAATCGGCGCGAGCGCATTCGCCGCGATGCCGGTCGAAGCCGATGCGCGCGACCGTCACCATCGCCACGGCTATTATGGCGACCGTGGCGACTATCGCGATTACCGCCGCGACTATCGTCGCGACTATCGCCGCGATTACCGGCGGAATCATTATCGCGGCGACCGCCGCTATCATTGCCGCCGTGGCAGCGGGACGACCGGCCTGATCGTCGGCGGTGCCGCCGGCGCGCTGCTCGGCCGCGAGGTCGACCGTTATGGCGATCGCCTGCCCGGCACGATCATCGGCGGCGCTGCGGGTGCGTTGATCGGGCGCGAGATCGATCGCGGCGGCCGTCGCTGCTGATCGGGGTTCGGCAACTCGCGCCGCGTGTCCCGGCGGGCCGTGCGGCGCGACATCCCGTTTGCAGCGAAGGCATATCGCGATAGAGTAGGCATCCCGGCAGAGACGCTCTCCGCCGTTCGAGGAGGCCGCTCATGAAAATGCTGATGAAATTCGCGGTGGTGGCTGGCCTCGGCCTGTCGCTTTCGGTCCTGCCCGCGCAGGGCATCGCCGCGCTCAACCAGGGTGCGAAGGCACCCGATTTCACGTTGACCGCGGCGCAGGCGGGCAAGGAGTTCAACCTGTCGCTGAAGCAGACGCTGCGCAACGGCCCGGTCGTGCTCTATTTCTTCCCCGCCGCCTTCACCCCCGGCTGTACGATGGAGGCGCATCTGTTCGCCGAGGCGAACGGCCAGTTCAACCAGCTCGGCGCGCGCGTCATCGGTGTGACGGCGGGCAATATCCACCGCGTGGCAGAGTTCTCGCGCTCCGAATGCCGCGACAAGTTCGCGGTCGCGGCCGATCCGGGCGCGAAGGTCGCGGCGAAATATGACGCGACGATGCAGGGTCCCGACGGAAAGCCGCTGTCGAACCGGACATCCTATGTCATCGCGCCGAACGGCACGATCCTGCTGAGCTACACCGACAGCAAGCCGCAGGCGCATATCGAAAAGACGATGGCGGCGGTGCGCGCGTGGAACGCCAAGCGGAAGTGATGGCAGGGCGGGTGAATTTGCCCGCCATCCGGGAATTTAAGAGTGCTCCCTTGCGGACCCGAGGAACGAAGCCATATCGGCGGGACACAATCCGCCATGGACCCAGCCCCCGACGATGACGCGCAATCGATATTATCAGGGACCGTTATCGGACCATTTCGACGGTACGCGGTTTCTCAACCCGGCAGGTGAACCCGAAACCGACCGGTCGTTCGGCGATCTTCTGAAATGGCGCCGTTCGGCACCCGATAATCGCTGGACATCGTCGGTCGACGTCGTGCCCGTGGTACCGGACGTGCGGGTCGAGGGACTGCGCGTGACGATGGTCGGCCATGCCACGCTGCTGATCCAGATCGGCGGGCTCAATATCCTGACAGATCCGGTCTGGTCGGAGCGTGCCAGTCCGTTGTCCTTTGCCGGGCCACGGCGGGTTACCACACCCGGGGTTCGGCTGGACGACTTGCCGCCGATCGACGTCATCCTGCTTTCGCACAATCATTACGACCATCTGGACATGGCGGCGCTGCGCGCCTTGCATGCCAGACATCAGCCGCTGATCGTCACCCCGTTGGGCAATGATGCGATCATTCATGGCGGAATGAAAGACGCGTGCGTCCTGACGGGTGACTGGGGCGACGCGATCGAAATTGCGCCCGGCGCAAAGGCGCATATCGTGCCCGCGCTGCATTGGTCGTCGCGCGGTCCGCGCGATCGTCGCATGGCATTGTGGGCCGGCTTCGTCGTCGAGGCGGCCGGAAAGTTGGTCTATTTCGCGGGCGATACCGGTTATGGCACCGGGAACATCTTCCGCGCGATCGGCGAACGTTTCGGCGCGATCGACCTCGCGATCCTGCCGATCGGGGCTTATGATCCGCGCTGGTTCATGGCGGCCCAGCATTGCGATCCCGAGGAAGCCGTCCAGATATTCGAAGATGTCGGCGCCAAGGCCGCCGTGGGCATGCATTGGGGGACCTTCAAACTGACGGACGAGGCGCGGGACGAGCCGGCGAGCCGCTTGACCGCCGAGCTTGCGGCGCGCGGGATCGATCCCGCGCGCTTCGTCGCGATGCGGCCCGCTGATGCTGCCGATTTCGGCGTGTGACCGGACGGCCTATTTCGGCCGGCCGCTGTATCCCGCCGCCGTCCGCAGTTCGTCGGCGTCCATGACATAGCCGTCGCTGACCACCGTCACGACGCGGCGCAGCGCGCCGAGGTCGGTCGAGGGGTCGCCGTCGACGAGCACCATGTCGGCTTCCTTGCCAACGGCGATCGAGCCGGTGCGCTTGTCGGCGCCGACGATGCGCGCGGGGACGATCGTCGCGCTCCGGATCGCCTCGGCGGGGGTGAAGCCTGCCTGCCGGTAGATTTCGAGTTCGCGGATCAGTTCGATGCCCCAGCCGTCGGTGCCCGCGACGATCGGTACGCCCGCCTTGTGCAGCCGGCCGACGAGGTCGACCATCTTTGCGTAGCTTTTGCGATAATCGTCGCGCGTCAGCCCTTCGATCAGCGGATAGCCGCCGGCGGTGAAGACCGAGCGTTCGATGACGGGCGAGATGATGCCCATATAGGGCGCATAGGCCGGATGCGGCTTGCCGCCATCCTGCGTGAACAGGCCTTCGAAGATGACGATCGTGGGATCGACGATGGTCTGTTTCTTTGCGAGGTCGGCGACAAAGCCCTTCATCGGCGGCGCGTCGAGGTCGACGTCCTTGAAGAAGCGCGCCGGTCCCTCCATCCGCATCCGCGTGTTCGCCTTGTCGATGACCTCGCGCGGCATCGATTCCATGACGACGAAATTGAGGTGGGTTAGTTCGTCATAGCCCGCCGCGACCGCCTCGCTCGGCTTCATGCCCGCGGGGACATGGCCGTGGACGTGGAGGCCGAGCCTGTGCGCCTCGGCGGCGGCGGGGGCGATCCACGCCGGGTTCATCGAGGTGTAGAATTTGACACCCCACAGGCCCGCATCCTTGACGCGGCGCACGGCGGCGATCGCCTCTTCGGCGCTGCTGACGACTTCGGAGCCCTGCGCGGCGAGCGGATCCTTCTTGTCGACGATGACCGAGATGAAGGGTTCGCCCATCAGCAGCGTGCCGTCGGCGCGGCGCTTGGTCGCGTCGACCGCGCGGTCGAAGGTCGTGCCGGGGCTGCGGAAGCTGGTGATGCCGTTCGCCATGTTCGACAGCACGTCCCAGTCGTCGCCGATGTGGAGGTGGCTGTCCCAGATGCCGGGGACGAGCGTCTTGCCGCTGCCGTCGATCCGCTGCGCGCCGGCGGGGGCTTTCAGCGATCCGGCAGGGCCGATGGCGGCGATCTTGCCGTCCTGCGCCAGCACCGCGCGCGCGGTGAGGAACTCGCCCTTGTCGGCGTCGAACAGCCGGACATTGTCGAACAGGACGGGGGCCTTGGCGGCGGGGGTCAGGAAGCGTTTGGCGACGCCGGCGACCGCGGCGGCCGTCGCCTTTTCCTGCGCGTCGCGGAGCTGTTTGAGCGCGCCTTCATAGCCCGCGGGGATGACCGAGATGAAGCTGATGTCGGCGAAATAGCGCTTATTCTCGTCGAGCCAGACGGGATAGGGCGAGGGCAGGATGCCGCTGACGAAGGCAAGCTGGACGGTCTTGGGGCCGGTCGGGCCCTGGATCACCTGCGTCGGGCCGAAGGTCATGCGGCCCTTGCCGCTGGGCAGGAAATCGAGCCCCGCGTCGCCCGCCGCGGCGAGCGCGTCGATCAGCGCGGCATTGGCGATGCCAACGCCGCCCGCCGGGATGTACCAGCCGCCGGCGGGCGCCTCGCCACTGTCGGTCGCGGTTTTCCAGGTCGCGCGGCCGTCCGCGACGCGATACTCCTCGGCGGCGTCGCCCGACATGGTCACGCCGCGCACGGTGGTCGCGGCGACCGTGCCATCGGGTGCGAAGGTCGTGACCTGATCCATCTCGGTGATCCAGCCGCGCAATTCCTGCGACCAGCGATAGGCGGTGCGGCCGTCGGCAAGCTGCCAGCGCCACTGGTTGCCATGCTGGCCGGCTTCGGACACGACGACATAATGCGCCGCGTCGGCGGGGGGCTTCAGCAGCTCTTCCTTGGGAACGGGTTTCGATGCCGCCGCGGGGGCGGTCGCGGGGGCCTCATGCGCGAAAGCGGCGACGGGTGCAGCCGAAGCGAGGAAGGCGGCAATCAAAACAAGGCGCATCTGATATCTCCCCTGGGCACCGACGGTGCAAAGCGCGACGGTGGTAGGGGAAATTGCTCCAGCGAAGCAAGATGCGACCAAAGGCGGCGAGCGTTCGATCAATGCGCCGAACGCGTGGGGTCAGTCGCGCCTTTGCAGGCTGACCACCGCGTGGATCGGCAGTTCGGCATAGATGTGCGGGAAAAGGTCGCCTCCGCGCGCGGGTTCCCAGCGGACCTTGTCGCCGAGGCAGGCAAGGTCGACTTCGGCGATCATCAGCCCGCTCTGCCCCGCGAAATATTTGGCGATCGTCGTCTCGAGCTGCTCCGCGGTCGACAGGTGGATATAGCCGTCGGCGATATCCACCGGTGCGCCGCGGAACACGCGCTCGCGCTCGAAATCGGCCCATTGCTGTGCGGTCAGCACCTTGAAGGCCGTGGCGGGCGTCGTCATTCGGACGGCGCCTCGCTCGCGGGATTCTCGGCCGCGGGGGTTTCGGTCGCGGTGTCCGCGTCTTCGCCCTCTTCCTCGTCGCCTTCCTCGATCAGCGCCGCCGAGACGACATGCTCGTCCTTGGCGACGTCGAACAGGCGCACGCCCGCCGAGCCGCGCCCGATGACGCGCATCGTGTCGAGGCCCATGCGAATGAGCTTCGCCTGATCGGTGACGAGCATCAGCTGATGCGCCTTGGTCGCGGGGAAGCTCGCGACGACAAGCCCGTTGCGCGCGATGTTGTCGATATTGGTGATCCCCTGACCGCCGCGACCGGTGCGGCGATATTCATAGGCCGACGAAAGCTTGCCATAGCCGTTGGCGCAGATGGTGAGGATGAACTCCTCACGGCTCGCCAGTTCGTCCATGCGGTCGGCGGCGAGCGTCGGTTCGTTCTCATTATCCTTCCACGGCGCGGCGCGGAGATAGGCTTCGCGTTCCTCGCTCGTGGTGCCGACCTTGTGGAGGATCGAGAGCGAGATGACCTCGTCGCCGTCGGCAAGGCGCATCCCCCGGACACCGGTCGAATTGCGGCTCTGGAACTCGCGGACATCGTCGCCGGCGAAGCGGATCGCCTTGCCCTGGCGGGTGGCAAGCAACACATCGTCGCTTTCGTCGAGCAAGGCGACGCCGATCAGGCGGTCGTCCTCGTCCTCGCCTTCGAACTTCATCGCGATCTTGCCGTTCGAGGGCACGTTGGTGAAAGCGTCCATGCTGTTACGACGCACATTGCCCTTCGCGGTTGCGAACATGACGTGGAGCTTGCCCCATTCGCCTTCGTCCTCGGGCAGCGGGAGCACGGTCGAGATCGTCTCGCCCTGCGCGAGCGGCAGCAGGTTGATCATCGGCCGGCCGCGCGTCGCCGGGCCGCCTTCGGGCAGGCGCCATACCTTCATCCGGTAGACCTTGCCCGCGGTCGAGAAGAAGAGCACCGGCGTGTGCGTCGAGGTGACGAACAGGTTGGTGACGACATCCTCGTCCTTCGTCGCCATGCCGGCGCGGCCCTTGCCGCCGCGGCGCTGGGCGCGGAAGGTTTCGAGCGGGGTGCGCTTGATATAGCCGTCGAGGGTGACGGTGACGACCATCTCCTCGCGTTCGATCAGATCCTCGTCGTCGATGCCGTCGGCGGCGGGGGCGACAAGCGTCTTGCGCGGCGTCGCGAATTCGTCGCGCACCGCGACGAGTTCCGCGCGCATAACGCCATAAAGCTTGACGCGGTCGGCGAGGATCGAAAGCAATTCCTCAATCTCGGTCGCCAACTCGCCGAGTTCCTTGCCGATTTCATCGCGGCCGAGCGCGGTGAGGCGGTGGAGGCGGAGGTCGAGGATCGCCTTCACCTGCACTTCGGACAGGCGATAGGTGGCGCTTTCCTCCATCTCGCCCTCGATCGCCTCGACGAGGCGGATATAGGGTGCGATTTCGCCGATCGGCCATTCGCGGGCGAGCAGGGCTTCGCGCGCGGCGGCGGGCGAGTTCGATCCGCGGATGATACGGACGACTTCGTCGAGGTTCGAGACGGCCACGACGAGACCGAGCAAGATATGTGCACGGTCGCGCGCCTTCGCGAGTTCGAACTTGCAGCGGCGGGTGATCACTTCCTCACGGAAGGTGATGAAGGCCGAAAGAATGTCCTTCAGGCCCAGCATTTCGGGACGGCCGCCGCGGATCGCAAGCATGTTCGCGGGGAAGCTCGACTGCGCCGGGGTGTGGCGCCACAGCTGGTTCAATACGACTTCGGCCGTGGCATCGCGCTTCAGCTCGATGACGACGCGCACGCCTTCGCGGTTCGATTCGTCGCGGATATCGGCGACGCCCTCGATGCGCTTGTCGCGCGCGGCCTCGGCGATCTTCTCGACGAGGCCCGACTTGCCGACCTGAAAGGGAATCGACGTCAGAACAATCGACTGGCGGTCGTTCCTGCCTTCTTCGATGATGTGCGTCGAGCGCATCATGATCGAGCCGCGGCCGGTGGCGTAAGCGTTCCGCGCGCCGCCCTGGCCGAGCATCATCGCGCCGGTCGGGAAGTCGGGGCCGGGGACGATCGCCATAAGTTCTTCGAGCGTGATGTCGGTACCGCCGGCAAGCTGGCGGTCGATCATCGCGAGCGTCGCGTCGACGACTTCGCCGAGATTGTGCGGCGGGATGTTGGTCGCCATGCCGACCGCGATGCCGCCCGCGCCGTTGACGAGGAGGTTAGGGAAACGCGCCGGGAGCACGGTGGGCTCGTCACGGCTGGCGTCATAGTTGGGCTGGAAGTCGACCGTATCCTTGTCGAGGTCGTTCAGCAGCACCATCGCGGTCTTGGCGAGCCGCGCTTCGGTATAACGCATCGAGGCCGGCGGATCGGGGTCCATCGATCCGAAATTGCCCTGACCGTCGATCAGCGGCACGCGCAGCGACCAGTCCTGCGTCATGCGCGCGAGCGCGTCATAGATCGCACTGTCGCCATGCGGGTGGTAGTTACCCATGACGTCGCCGACGATCTTCGCCGATTTCTTGTACGGACGGCCGGGAACGAAGCCGCCTTCCTGCGCCGCATAAAGGATGCGGCGATGCACCGGCTTCAGGCCGTCGCGCACGTCGGGGAGCGCACGGCTGACGATCACGCTCATCGCGTAATCGAGGTAGCTGGTCTTCATTTCGTCGACGATGTTGATCGGCGAAACGCCATCCTCGGACGGCTGCATAGGCGTATTTTCTTCGGTCAAAACCCGGCCTTTTTCGTTCTTTCGGGAGGAGTTGCGAAGCTAGCCGATGGGCCGTTCAAAAGCCAGCGATTCGGTCGTTTTCCGCATGATTTTTTGGCCCGCGAAAGGGAATGGAAACCGGGGACATTTTTGCGCCGGAAACGCCGCTTTCTGCGTGGCGTCATGGCGCGATACAAGCGGCTTGCCAATCGGTTCGTCGCGCCTAAAGGTCGGGGGGATGACCGCTTTCGCCCGTGGCACCCGCCGATGACCCTGATCGCGCTGATCGGCGCCAGCGAAGTCCTGCCCGACGGCGGGCTCCGTGCGCTTGTCACGGTCGCCGGCGAAACGCTGATCGAGCGGCAGGCGGCGCGGCTTGCCGACGTCGGCGTGACGCATATCGCCGTCGCCGTCGCCGCCGTCCCCGCCGACCTGCTCGCGACATGCGACCGCATCCGCCGGCGGGGGATCAAGGTCACGCCGGTTCGTGCCGCCGCCGACCTGATGGGGCTGGTCGAGGGCGACGACCGGATCATCCTCGTCGCCGACGGGCTGCGCGCGGGCGGCACGCATTATGCGGCGATCGCGAAGCCCGGATCGCCCGCGATCCTCGTCACGGGCGACACGGTGCTGACGCAGGGGTTCGAGCGGATCGACGCGACGCGCCGCTGGGGCGGGCTGGCGTGCATATCCGACACGATGGTGGCCGAACTGGCGGCGATGCCGGGCGAGTGGGACATGATGCTGACGCTGCTGCGCCTCGCAGTCCAGTCGGGCGCGCGCCGGCTCTATTGCGAACCGGCATTGTTCGAGCAGGGCGAGATCGCGATCGTCACCGACCGGCCGACGGCGGCGCTGATCGAACAATCGAGCCTGCAGCAGGTCGAATATGGCGGCATGGGGCTCGGCCGGTCGGCGATCATGATGCCGCTGATCCGGCTCGCCGGGCCGTTGCTCGTCAAATCGCCGACCACGGCGCGCTACCTGCCCTATGTCACCGCCTTGCTGTGGGTGATCGTCGCGTTGCTGGCGGCGAGCGGCCTTGCCGCGGCGGGGGCGCTTGTCGCGATCCTCGGCGGCTTCGGCCTTGCCGCGATGCGCTTCCTGTCGGCCTTTCGCGCGGAAAGCGCTGCGCAGGACCGGGCCCGCGACGTCATTCGCACCTTTGCCTGGGTACTGCTCGCGATCTTTCCCTGGCTGCTGTCGCTCGCGGGGCCGGGGCACCGCATGCCGCCCTTTTCCGAAGCGGCGCTGGCGCCGTGTCTCGCCGCCGCGATCCTGCTCGCGCGCTGGCTGTACGAGGATTCGGGCGACCGGCGGCGGTTCCACTGGTTGCTGCCCGATGCCGACCAGGCGTGGATCATGCTTGCGCCCGCGCTGCTGTTCGGTTTCGCGCCGTTGATGTTTGCGATCCTGCCGTTGCTCGCGACGCTCCAGATCCTGCTCTGGCTGCGCCTCGCGCGGCGTCCCGAAGCGCGTTGAAAACAAAGGTCTCGAAGGTTTAACGCCTATTAACGCTATGCTGTTATTGGCCGATGCGCATGAGTGAATCCTTCCCTTCGCCCGGCATCGACCCGCCGTCGCCGACGCTGTCGGCGCGCCTGCGCGAGCTGGCGGATTATATGGGTGCGCCCGCAGCCGGGAGGCTGACCGAGGAGCAGCGTGCGCTGTCGCTGGGGATCGCCCGGCGGCTGGTCGCCGACGTCGCCGTGCGGCTCGACGGCGGGATTAACAGCGATGCGCTGTGGGCAGAATGGATGTGCGGCGGTATTCCCGGCGCCGCGCGGCTTGCCGGTCATTGTTTCGCGCGCGCCGAGGAGCATCGCTGGCGCGAGCAGTCGGCGCAGCGGAACGCCGTGCCGATTCTGTCCGAAGCCGATGGCGCGACGGTCGATGCGCCGGCCGCAGACGGTATATTGTCCGATGTCGATCGCGCCTATCTGGCGCTGCAGATCGCCGACCGCCGCCGTTTCGACGCACGTGGCAACCCCGCGCTCGCGGTGGGCGACCTCGATGCAGATATTTTCCGGGCGCTGTTGCTCGATATCGCCGCCTGGCGGCTGGCCGAAGTCAGCAAGGACCAGGGGCGCGCGGCCGAGCTGGGCGAAGCGGTGCGCGGCGTCGTCGAGCGGCAGGCGGACGAGGCCGGGATGGCCGAGGCGGGCGCGGCCTATCATGCGATCTTGGGCGATGCGGTGCCCGACGCGGCGGCGGCGGCAATCGCGCGGCACAACTGGCCGGTGCTGATCGCGCTGGCCGCCGCGGCGCACCGCCGGGCCTATGACGATATGGCGCTGGCGATGCTGACCGCTGAAGCGGCGGCGCTGCCTTCGCTTCTCGCGCCGCTGCGCCTCGACCGTATCGCGCTGGCACCGCTGGAGGCGTCGCTTGCGATGCTGCCCGCGCGCGCCGTGTCGGACGGCGGTGTCGACGGTCATGCCGACCCAGCACCGTCGGGGCAGGCCGAGCGATGAGCGAGCGGATCATCCGGGGCCGGATCGACCGGTCGGGGGCGTTGGTGAGCGCCGATGCGCCGTTGCTTCGCCTGCAGCAGCGGGCGGGCGCGGGGCTGGGCAAGCCGCTTGCCTTGCCGCATCTCGCGCGGCTTGTCGCGCTGGCGCAGCGGCTGGACCGCGACATCAGCCGGCCGCTCTATGCCGCCGACGATCATAGCGACATCCATGCGCTGGTGCGGATCACGCCCGACGCCGATGGCGTCAGCCTCGAGATCAACGACTGGCGGACGCGCCCGCCGACGGTGTCGCAGATCCCCGTCATCGCCGACAGCGCGATCGCACCGCAGGGCTGGACTTGGGAATGCGACCAGCAATTGCGCGTCGTCGCGCTGCGCGCTGCCTCCGATGCGCCGCCGGTTCCGGGCGGCTGGGAAGGGCGGTCGCTGTCCGAATTGTTCGAATTGCAGCCCGACGAGGACGGGCGCTTTCCCGTTTTGCGCGCCTTGGGGCGGCAGTCGCGGTTCGAAGGCCAGCATGTGCAGGGCGATGTCGCCGCGGGGCGCATCGCGATGACGCTGTCGGGTGAACCGCAATTCGACGCAACGGGCCGCTTCACCGGATTTCGCGGGTCGGCCGAGCTCGCCGAGCCGCCGGCGCCGGCCGCGCCGGTGCAGGGCGCCGCATTGACCGATCCGGCGTTCGGGTCGCTGCCGCTGTCCGATCCGCAGTTCGGACGCCGCATCGACGGTGCGCTGCGCGGGCCGCTCAGCCGCATCATCGCGACCGCCGAGACGATTTCGGGCCAGTTCGACGGGCCGATCCGCGCCGATTATGCCCGCTATGCGGGCGATATTGCGCATGCGGGCCGCCATTTGCTGGGGCTGGTCGACGATCTGGCCGATTTGCAGAATATCGAACGGCCGGGGTTCAAGGCGGCCGCCGACGAAATCGACCTTGGCGACCTGGCGCGCCGCGCGGTCGGCCTGCTCGGCATGAAGGCCGAGGAGAAGGGCATTCGCATCGACGCGCCGAAGACGGACGACAAGATGCCCGCGACCGGCGAGTTCCGCCGCGTGCTGCAGGTGCTGCTCAACCTGCTTGGCAATGCGATCCGCTATTCGCCCGAAAATTCGCAAATATGGATCCGCGTCGATCGCGAAGGCGACCGTGCGATGATCACTGTCGCCGACCAGGGTCAGGGGATCGATGCCGAACAGCAGGCGGTCGTTTTCGAGAAGTTCGAACGGCTCGGCCGCACCGACAGCGGCGGATCGGGGCTCGGCCTCTATATCGCGCGGCGCCTGGCGCGCGCGATGGACGGCGATCTGACGGTCGAAAGCGCGCCGGGGCAGGGCGCAAGGTTTACGTTGAGCCTGCCGGCGCGGGATGGGGAATAGGTCCGGAGTCGGGTTTTGGGGTAGCGAGTGCAGCTTCGCTGTGGACTACATCTCCAACAGAGACGAGATCTGCGAAGGTTCGGAAAGCCCCATTTGGCGCCCTAGCGCAACACCTAAAGGCACCACCCAGAAGGCCGAGTCAGCATCAAATGGTGCAGGAGAATCGCTAAGATTGTAAATGGTCTTCGCGCAGATTTCCTCAAAAGCATATTGCGCCAAACCTAGCTGATCGTCTCGCCTTCCAGCCTTTAGCGTCTTTTGTCGAATGTCTTGGAAGAGCGCATGGGCGCTCTTCCAACTTCTGCGATCCGAAAGCATTTTGAGAAGTTTGCAGAGTGTGTCTCGATCGTCACACCGATTTTCGAAGAACGTCAGCATCTCCGTCATTGCGTCAACGATGTTGGTTGGATGAGTGCGCATCGTATTCTTCTATAGGATGTCACAAAGTCCGCAATCCGGTCGCTTTCTACCATTCGTCATCCCGGACTTGATCCGGGATCCGCCTTCCTTTTTGCGCGATGCCGAAAGGCAAGGCAGGCCCCGGGTCAAGCCCGGGGTGACGACAAAGAGAATCTCCTCCCTGTCGCTCAGCGATGGGAGGGGGACCGCTCGCGAAGCGAGTGGTGGAGGGGTTGCGACGTTGCGTCATTGGCCCCACCGTCAGCGCTTCGCGCTGCCGCCTCCCCATGGTGAGCCACAGGGAGGATATGAACGTCCGCAACAGGTCGGCCCCCTCTTTAGCGCAAAGAAAAAGGGGCCGCGGAACGGCCCCTTTTCCTGTTTCGATGCACCGAAGGCTCAGCGCTTGTCGACCGGGACGAACGGGCGGTGCGTCGGGCCGGTGTAGAGCTGGCGCGGGCGGCCGATCTTCTGCGCGGGATCCGAGATCATTTCGTTCCACTGCGCGACCCAGCCGACGGTGCGGGCGAGTGCGAAGAGCGCGGTGAACATCGTCGTCGGGAAACCGATCGCCGACAGGATCACGCCCGAATAGAAATCGACGTTCGGGAACAGCTTCTTTTCGACGAAATAGCTGTCGTTGAGCGCCATTTCCTCGAGCTGCAGCGCGACTTCGAACACGGGGTCGTTGACCTTCAGCGCGTCGAACACTTCGCGCACCGTCTTCTGCATCACCGTCGCGCGCGGGTCGTAATTCTTGTAGACGCGGTGGCCGAAGCCCATCAGGCGGAACGGATCGTCCTTGTCCTTGGCGCGCGCGATATATTCGGGGATGCGCTCGGGACGGCCGATTTCGCGCAGCATGTTGAGCGCGGCTTCGTTCGCGCCGCCATGTGCGGGGCCCCAGAGGCAGGCGATGCCGGCGGCGATGCACGCGAAGGGATTGGCGCCCGACGAACCCGCGAGGCGGACGGTTGAGGTCGACGCATTCTGCTCGTGATCGGCATGGAGGATGAAGATGCGGTCGAGCGCGCGTTCGACGGCGGGAACGACTTCATATTCCTCGGCCGGAACGCCGAAGGTCATGCGCAGGAAATTGCCGGTGTAGCTGAGCTTGTTGTCGGGATAGACGAACGGCTGGCCGACCGAATATTTGTAAGCCATCGCGGCGATCGTCGGCATCTTGGCGATCAGGCGGTGGCTCGCGATCATCCGCTGGTGCGGATCGTGGATCTCGGTCGAATCGTGATAAAAGGCCGAGAGGGCGCCGACGACGCCGCACATGACGGCCATCGGATGCGCGTCGCGCCGGAAACCGCGGTAGAAGGTCGCGAGCTGTTCGTGCAGCATCGTGTGGCGCGTGATCGTATTATCGAAATCGGCAAGTTCCTGCGCGTTCGGCAGTTCGCCGTTGAGCAGCAGGTAACAGGTTTCCATAAAGCTCGAATGTTCGGCGAGGTCGCCGATCGCATAACCGCGGTGGAGCAGCACGCCCTCGTCGCCGTCGATATAGGTGATCTGCGATTCGCAGCTCGCGGTCGAGGTGAAGCCGGGGTCGTAAGTGAAGGCGCCGGTCTGGGCGTAGAATTTGCGGATATCGACGACATCGGGGCCGACGGTGCCCGACAGGACAGGGCTGTCGACGGTCTTGTCGCCCAGCGTGATTTTCGCGGTGTCGGTCATATTGTGTTCCCTGTACTGACGGCGGGGAGAGAGAGTGGCTACGCCCCTGCCGGATAATGTTGCGCTGCGTCAAGTCGCGCCAGACTCACATCGCGTCCGAGCAACAGCAGCACGTCGAAAATTCCCGGGGAAACGGTCCGGCCGGTTAATGCAGCGCGTAGCGGCCCGGCCAATTTTCCGAGCCCCAGTCCGGCGGCTTCGGCTTCGGCGCGCACGGCGGCGTCCAGCTCTTCTGTCGTCCAGTCATTCAGCCCGCGAAGTCGCTCCGTAACGGCAGCGAGCAGGCCTTCGGGCGCGGCCTTTAGCACCTCGACAGCCTTTTCGTCCACCGGCAACGGGTCGGCCTGGAACAGGAAAACGGCTCCGTCGGCGATTTCGTCGAGCGTCTTCGCGCGCGGCTTCAGCGATTCCATCGCGCGCACCAGCAGCTCGCGGTTGGCGCCGTCGAGCGCGCGGCCGACAAGCTTTTCGACGCGCGGGGCGACGAGGTCGGCGAGGCGGGCATCGTCGGCTTCGCGCAGATAATGGCCGTTGAGATTCTCGAGCTTCTTGAAGTCGAAGCGCGAAGGCGAGCGGCCGACATGGTCGAGGTCGAACCACGCCGTGGCCTGTTCGCGGCTGATGATTTCGTCGTCGCCGTGCCCCCAGCCGAGGCGGAGGAGATAATTGTTCACCGCCTCGGGGAGATAGCCCATCGCGTCGCGATAGGCGTCGACGCCCAGCGCGCCGTGGCGTTTGGACAATTTGGCGCCGTCGGCGCCATGGATCAGCGGGACATGCGCATAGGCGGGCTCGCGCCAGTTCATCGAACGGATGAGCGCGAGCTGGCGAAAGGCGTTGTTGAGATGGTCGTCGCCGCGGATGACGTGCGTCACGCCCATGTCGTTATCGTCGACGACGACGCTGAGCATATAGGTCGGCGTACCGTCGCTGCGCAGCAGGACGAAATCGTCGAGTTCGGCGTTCTGGACTGTCACTTCGCCCTGCACCTTGTCGGCGATGGTGACTTCGCCCTCCTGCGGCGCGCGGAGGCGCAGCACGTGCGGAACCGACGGATCGCCGTCGTCACGGTCGCGCCAGGGGCTGCGGACGCGGAAAGGCTGGCGCTTTTCCTGCGCTTCGGCGCGCATCGCGGCGAGTTCGTCCTGCGTGAGGTAGCAGCGATAGGCTTCGCCCTTCGCAAGCAGTTCGTGCGCGACCTCGGCATGGCGCGGCGCGCGCGCGAACTGGAACACCGTCTCGCCGTCCCAGTCCAGATCCAGCCACTGCATCCCGTCGAGAATTGCGTCGATCGCGGCGTCGGTCGAACGCGCGCGGTCGGTATCCTCGATCCGCAGCAGGAATTTGCCGCCGTGATGGCGCGCGAACAGCCAGTTGAACAGCGCGGTGCGCGCGCCGCCGATGTGCAGATAGCCGGTCGGCGAGGGGGCGAAGCGGGTCACGACGGCGGCGCCGGTCGCTTCGGGGGTTTCTGCGGTCATATCGGTCTGATTTTCGGTTGCCACTACGGCCTCTTTCACTCAATTTGCCGTCCCCGGGGAAAGCGGGCGGGACGGGGATCGGGGGAGCCCCTAGCATGGCGACAAGGCAGCTTCAAACGCCCATTGCCGCGCGCTGCGCAATGTATTGGCGCGCGCTGGCGGACGGGGTCGAGGCGCGGCTGGAGGCCGAACGCGAGCGGATCGGGCTCTGGCTGCCCGTCGCGCTGGGCGCCGGTATCGCCATCTGGTTCCTGTTGCCCGCGAAAGAACACTGGATCGGTGCGCTGTTCCTGCTGGCGGCAGGCCTGCTCGCGGGGCTCTTGATCGGCTGGCAAAGCCGGTTCGGGCGCGCGGTTGCGATCGGATGCGGCGTGATGGCGGCGGGATTGCTGCTCATATGGGGACGCGCGCTGTGGGTGGCCGCGCCGGTGCTCGCGGCGCCCGCGACGACGCAATTTTCCGCACTGGTCGAGCGCGTCGAGCCGCTCCCGGCGAAAGGGCAGGTACGGATATTGGCCCGGCCGCTACGCCGTGCCGACCTGCCGCCGCGAATCCGGCTGACCTTGCGCAGCGAGCAGGCAAAGGATCTCGCCGACGGCGAAACGATCGGGGTGCGCGCGCGGCTGATGCCGCCGCCGACGGCGAGCCTGCCCGGCGGCTATGATTTCGCACAGCGTGCCTGGTTCGACCGTATCGGCGCGGTCGGAACGGTGCTGGGGGACATCGCGCGCGTGCCGGGGCGCGGCAACGCCTCGCCGCCGCTGCGCGCGCGGTTGAGCGCGCATATCCATGAACAGGTCGGCGGATCGGCGGGGGGCATTGCCGCGGCGCTGGTGACCGGCGATCGCGGCGCGATTAGCGAGGCGGACGAGGAGGCGATGCGCCGCAGCGGGCTGGCACATCTTCTGTCGATCAGCGGGCTGCATGTGACCGCGGTGGTCGGATTTGCGATGCTGCTGACGCTGCGGCTACTCGCGCTCAACCGGCGGCTGGCGCTGGCCGGTTATGTGCTGCCGCTGGCGGCGGCGGCGGGCGCGCTTGCGGGCGGCGGTTATACGCTGCTCGCCGGCGCCGAAGTGCCGACGCTGCGTTCGTTCATCGCCGCGCTGCTCGTGCTGGTCGCGTTCCTGATGGGGCGCGAGGCGCTGACGCTGCGGCTCGTCGCGGCGGGGGCGCTGATCGTCCTGATCTGGCGCCCCGAATCGTTGGCCGGGCCGAGCTTCCAGCTTAGTTTTGCGGCGGTCACGGCGATCATCGCGCTCCATGAAAGCCGCCCGATGCGCACCTTTCTCGCGCGCCGCGACGAGCCATGGCTTTTGCGGCTGGGGCGCGGCGTTGCGGGTTTGCTGATCACCGGGCTGGTTGTCGAAGTCGCGCTGGCGCCGATCGCGCTGTTCCATTTTCACAAGGCGGGGCTTTACGGCGCGCTCGCCAACGTCGTCGCGATCCCGCTGACCACCTTTGTCATCATGCCCGCCGAGGCGCTGGCGCTGGCGTTCGACAGCGTCGGGCTCGGCGCGCCGTTCTGGTGGGTCGCCGATCATGCGCTGCGCGCGCTGATCGCGCTCGCGCATATGGTCGCCGACGCGCCGGGGGCGGTCGCGATGCTGCCGAGCTTTCCGCGCTGGGGCTTTGCGCTCGCGATTGCGGGCGGGCTCTGGCTGCTGTTGTGGCAGACGCGCTGGCGCCGGGCGGGCGCGGTGCCGCTATTGATCGGCATGGCGGCGCTGATCGTCCAGCCGCGCCCCGATATGCTGATTACCGGCGACGGGAAGCATATCGCGGTCGCGGTGCCCGGTGGCGGTTACGCGCTCCTTCGCGACCGCGCGGGCGATTATATCCGCGACACGATGGCCGAAGCGGCGGGCGTTGATGCGCCGATGATTGCGCTCGCCGATCTCGACCATGTCGAATGCAACCGCGATTTCTGTCGCTGGAGCCAGGGTGAGGGCAGCGCGCGCCGCACCATCCTTGCCTCGCGCGGTCGCGACCGGATCGAAGGAGCCGACATCGCCGCCGCCTGCGCCGCCGCCGATCTCGTGATCAGCGACCGCTGGCTACCGCGCGAATGCGTCGGTCGCTGGCTGACGATCGACCGCGACAGCCTCGCCGAAACGGGCGGGCTGGCACTGTATCTGGGAGAAACGGCGGAAGCCGTCGCCGCGCAGCGCGCGGGCGACGAGCATCCGTGGCGCCTGCCGGAGCAGCTTAGTGGTAACGACGAAGCAGTCCCGACAGCCGACCTTGCACGATGACGCGGTCGGCGGGGTAGCGCTGCGGCTCGTAGGCGCTGTTCGCCGGATCGAGGCGGATCATCTGCCCTTCGCGGCGGAAATATTTGAGCGTCGCGTCCTGCCCGTCGACGAGCGCGACGACGATATCGCCTTCGCGCGCGGTGCTGGCTTTCTGGATCAGCGCATAGTCGCCGTCGAAAATGCCGGCTTCGACCATCGAGTCACCCGACACTTCGAGCGCATAATGTTCGCCCGAACCGAGCAGTGCGGCGGGGACGGCGAGATTGTTATGATCCTCGAACGCCTCGATCGGCACGCCCGCGGCGATCTTGCCGTGCAGCGGGATTTCGATGACGTCGTTCGCGGCGATCGGCTTCAGCGCCGGCTCGGGCTTGCGGAGCGGCACCACATTGTCGCTACGCTCACGCACCGCGGGCTTCGCCGCGTCGGGCAGCTTCAGCACTTCGAGCGCGCGGGCGCGGTTGGGCAGGCGGCGGAGAAAACCCCTTTCTTCCAACGCGCTTATCAGGCGATGTATGCCCGATTTCGATTTGAGTCCCAGCGCCTCCTTCATCTCTTCGAACGAGGGCGAAATGCCGCTGGCGTCGAGTTTCTGCTGGATGAAGTGGAGCAGCTCATGCTGCTTTGCGGTCAACATCGATCATTCTCCATGATGCCATTACCGGACATAGGGGGAACGATAGTGGAACAAAGCGGAACTTGTCAAGCGATGACGATATAATCCGCCATTTCGCCAGCCTCGCGCGCGGGCGCACCGATATCGCGGATCAGCAGCGCATCGGCCGATGCCAGCGGCAGCGTCAGCCCGCTTTCCTGCCCGAAGAGCGGGACGAGCCGGCCCTGTTCGAGCCGGGCGCGCAGATAGTCGCGCCGCCCGCCGCCCGCCGCAAGCGCTGCCGCAAGCGGGGCACGCTGGAGGATGGGCCAGGGATCGCGTGCGCCGGCAAGATGACGGACGAGCGGGAGCAGGAACAAGGTCGCGGTGACAAAGGCCGACGACGGGTTGCCGGGCAGGCCGAGAAGGATCGAATCGCCGAGCGTCCCGGCGATCAGCGGCTTGCCGGGGCGCATCGCGATCTTCCAGAAATCGAGCCGCCCGCCGGCATCGTCGAGCGCCCCGCGGACATGGTCATGATCGCCGACCGACGCGCCGCCGACGGTCACGACGATGTCATGACGTCGCGCCAACTCCTTCAGAACCTTGGTCAATGTCGCGCGGTCGTCGGGGACGTGGTGCGGTAGCACTGGAGCGGAAACCTCGCCCGTGAGCATCGCCGCGAGCATCACCGCATTGCTGTCGGGAATCTGGCCCGGCGCGAGGGGGCGGCCCGGCTGGACGAGTTCGTCGCCGGTGGTGAGGATCGCGACGCGCGGGCGGCGGCCGACGGTAAGCTGGCCCGCACCGCTCATCGCCGCGGCGGCGATGGCGCCGGGGGTCAGCCGCGTTCCGGCGGGAAGCAGGCAGTCGCCGACCGTGAAATCGGTCGCGCGCGGGCGGATATGACGGCCGCGCGCGCCCGGGCCGTCGCCGGTCATCGCCAGCCGGTCGCCCTCGCGCACAACATCTTCCTGGACGATGACAGTATCGGCGCCGGGCGGCAGCGTCGCGCCGGTGAAGATGCGGATCGCTTCGCCCGCACCGACGGCGCGTTCGGGAACCGCACCCGCTGCGACTTCGCCGACGACGGCCCATGGCCCCGGCAGGTCGTCGAAGCGGATCGCATAGCCGTCCATCGCCGACAGCGATGCGGCGGGCTGGTCGCGCAGTGCGACGACGTCTTGCGAAAGATAGCGGCCAGGCGCTTCGGATAGGTCGATTTTTTCGGCAGCGAGCGGGGCGCGGAGCGCGAGCAGCCGCGCCTGTGCTTCCTCGACCGGCAGCAAGCCGCTCATGCGGCGCGCCAGTCGCCCGAGCGGCCGCCGCTCTTTTCGAGCAGGCGGATATCGCCGAGAATCATTTTACAGTCGAGCGCCTTGGCCATGTCGTAGAGGGTGAGGAGCGCGACCGAGGCGGCGGTGAGCGCTTCCATCTCGACCCCGGTCTGTCCCGTCGTCTGGGCGACAGCGATGACCGATATGCCATTGCATTCCCATGTAAAGTCGACGCTTACCTTGGTCAGCGCGAGCGGGTGGCAAAGCGGGATGAGGTCGGCGGTGCGTTTGGCGCCCATGATGCCCGCGATGCGCGCGGTCGACAGGACATCGCCCTTCGGCGCATTGCCGCTGCGGATCGCATCGAGCGCTTCCGCCGACATGGTGATGCGCCCGCCGGCGACCGCGCGGCGCTGCGTCGCGGGCTTGGCGCCGACGTCGACCATATGCGCGGCGCCGGTTTCGTCGAGGTGAGTCGGTTTCATTGTCATCGCGGGAAGGGAAGCAATGCGGGGCGCGAAAGGCAAGGGGGATGGCGGGTTGGTGGCGGCTGGCGACAACTTAGCTGCCTCTCCATCATCGTCACCCCGGGCTTGACCCGGGGCCTGCCTTTCCTTTCACCGTCAGCCAGAAGAAAGGCGGGTCCCGGGTCAAGGCCCGGGATGACCGAAGTGGGGTAGCTCAACGTCCGCTCTCCACCCCAAAGCCGCTGTCAGCCGTCCAGCAGCGCTTTTGTTGCCGCCGTGACGTCGGGCTGGCGCATGAGGCTTTCGCCGACGAGGAAGGTTTTGACGCCGCTTTCGGCCAGGCGCAGGCAGTCGGCGTGGGTGGCGATGCCGCTTTCGCCGACGAGCAAGGTGCCCGGCGGGACCAGCTTTGCGAGGCGTTCGGTGACGCCTAGGTCGGTTTCGAAGCTGCGCAGGTCGCGGTTGTTGACGCCGATCAGGCGCGACTGGAGCCGGGTGAGCGCGCGGTCGAGTTCGGCCTCGTCATGCACCTCGACGAGCACGTCCATGCCGCGTTCGATCGCCGCGGCCTCGATCTCGCGCATCGCGCCGTCTTCGAGCGCGGCGACGATGATGAGGATCGCGTCAGCGCCGATCGCGCGCGCTTCGGCGACCTGCCAGGGATCGACCATGAAATCCTTGCGGAGCGCGGGGAGCGGGCACGCCGCGCGTGCGGCGACCAGATAATCCTCATGCCCCTGAAAATAGGGCGCGTCGGTGAGGACCGACAGGCAGGCCGCGCCGCCTGCGGTGTAGGCGCGGGCGTGGTCGGCGGGATTGAAATCGTTTCTAATCAGTCCCTTGGAAGGCGATGCTTTCTTGATTTCGGCGATCAGCGCAAAGCCGCCGGCGTCGATCTTCGCCTGAAGCGCCTTGTGGAAACCGCGCGCCGGGCCGGCGTCGATCGCATCGAGGTCGGACAGCGAGCGGATCGTCCGGCGCGCGGCAACCTCGTCGGCCTTGGTGGCGAGGATCTGGGTGAGCTTGTTCATTTATAGGCGATCCAGCAATTGAGCAGCGCGTTGGCAAGGCCCTTGTCGATCGCCTCGGCGGCTTCCTCGACGCCTTCGACCAGCGTGCCGGCGGCGCCGGCGACGACGAGCGCTTCGGCGGCGTTGTAAAGCACCGCGTCGCGATAGGCGCCGGGTTCGCCCTGCAGCAGCGCGCGCAGCGCCTTGGCGTTATAAGCCGCGTCGCCGCCACGGATTTCGGCAAGCGGCCGCGTCGCCAGGCCGGCGTCGGCGGCCACGCTGCGCTGCATGCGGACGCCTTCGGGCGTGACGATCGCTACTTCGTTGCCGCCCGCGAGCGACAGTTCGTCGAGCCCTTCGTCGCCCGAGATGACGCGCGAATGGTCGGTGCCGAGCCGGTGCAGCGCTTCGGCATAGACGGGGACATAGGCGGGGCGCGCGATGCCGATCAGCTGGCGCGTGACGCGCGCGGGGTTGGCGAGCGGCCCCATCAGGTTGAAGATCGTGCGGCGGCCGAGCGCCTTGCGGATCGGCATGATGCGCTTCATCGCCGGGTGATGGTGCGCGGCGAATAGGAAACAGATGCCGAGGTCGGCGAGCTGCGCCTCGGCCATCTGTGACGCGCGATCCAGATCGAGCCCGAGAACTTCGAGCGTGTCGGCTGCCCCCGATTTGGACGAAGCCGCACGATTTCCGTGCTTTGCGACCGGAATCTCGCACGCCGCGACGACGATCGATACCGCGGTCGAGACGTTGAGCGTGTGGTGGCCGTCGCCGCCGGTGCCGCAGACGTCGATCGCGCCCGCGGGGGCGGCAATGGGGATCAGCCGGTCGCGCATCGCCTGCGCCGCGGCGGCGATTTCGACCATCGTTTCGCCGCGATCGGACAGCGCGGCGAGGAAGGCTGCGATCTGTTCGTCGCTGGCGCCGCCGTCGAGCATCGTCGCGAACGCGTCGGCCGCCTCGTCGTCGGCGAGCAGTTCGGTGGGGTCGGGGAACGGGCCGAAACGGCTCATGCCGCCTTCCGTTCGCCGACCGGCAACCCCGCGATTTTCAGGAAGTTTGCGAGCATCGCATGGCCATGTTCGGTCGCGATGCTTTCGGGGTGGAACTGCACGCCGTGGATCGGCAGGTCGACATGGCGGAAGCCCATGACGGCGCCGTCGTCGCTGGTCGCGTTGATGACGAGGCCTTCGGGAATGTCGACCACCTCGAGGCTGTGGTAGCGCGTTGCCTGGAACGGCGACGGCAGGCCGGCGTAGAGGCCGCTGTTGTCGTGGCAGACGGGCGAGGTCTTGCCGTGCATCAGATGGCCGCGCTGGACGGTGCCGCCGAAATGCTGGCCGATCGCCTGATGCCCGAGGCACACGCCGAGCAAGGGACGGCGCGTTTCCGCGCAGGCGGCGACGAGGTCGAGGCTGATGCCCGCTTCGTTCGGCGTGCAGGGGCCGGGCGAGATGAGGATCGCATCGGCGCCGGTCGCGAGCGCGTCGGCGGCGGTGAGCGCGTCGTTACGCTCGACGCGGACATCGACCCCGAGCTCGATCAGATAATGAACGAGGTTGAAGGTGAAGCTGTCATAATTGTCGATGACGAGGATCATGGTGGGGGCGTTAGCGCCTTGCACCGGCGTTGGGAATATCTATCGCGTCAGGGCAGGCAAGGGAAAGATGGAATTTCAGGAACGGATCAAGCTCTATATCGAGTGGCGGATCGGTTTGCCGGCGTCGATGCCGTTCGGCGACGCTAGTGCGATGCGCGCGATACTGCGCGCGATCGAAGAGACGCGGCCCTATGAGGAAGCGGTTCGGCGCGGCACGAAGGCGAGTGATTTTATCGTGCCCGATTTGTCGGGCCTGTGGTGCGGCATTGGGCAGACGGTGGATCGCAACATAAAGAACCACAAAGTCCACGGGATCACGCATCTTGCCGAGAAGGAAAAGGTCTGGATCGAAAGATGCCTGGTGGTGGGCCTGACCATCGATCAGTTGACGCGGGCGGCGAAGGCCCTTCGGCCGCTGGAGCGTTCGATCATGACGCTGGGCTTTCGGAGGCTCTATGGGTGAAGCCCGTGCGGCGCCCGGACGGTGATGCCGGCGCGAGGCTGACGTCCCGCTACTGCCCGTAGCCCGGCGTGCCCGCCAGTCGCACCGCTTCGCGTGCGGCGGCGAAGAGCGCGCCGGCCTTGGCTTCGCACTCGCGCTGTTCATAGGCGGGATTGCTGTCGGCGACGATGCCGGCGCCGGCCTGGACGTGCATTTCGCTGTCCTTGACGATCGCGGTGCGGAGCACGATGCAACTGTCCATATTGCCGTCGGGAGCGAAATAGCCGACGCCGCCCGCATAGGGCCCGCGCGCATCGGCTTCGAGTTCGGCGATGATCTGGCACGCGCGCACTTTCGGGGCGCCGCTGACCGTCCCCGCGGGAAAGCCCGCGAACAGCGCGTCGATCGCGTCCTTGCCGGGCGCGATGCGGCCGATGACGTTCGAGACGATGTGCATCACATGGCTGTAATATTCGACGGTATAGCTGTCGGTGACGGTCACCGTTCCGCCAATCGCCGCACGGCCGACATCGTTGCGGCCGAGGTCGAGCAGCATCAGATGTTCGGCGCGTTCCTTGGGATCGGCGAGCAGGCTGTCGCGGTTCTCGACATCCTCGGCACTCGTTCGCCCGCGCGGGCGGGTCCCGGCGATCGGACGGATCGTGATCTCGCCATCGCGCACCCGGACAAGGATTTCGGGCGACGAGCCGATCAGCGCGAAGCCGGGCAGGTCGAGGAAATAGAGGAAGGGCGAGGGGTTCACGCGGCGGAGCGCGCGATAGAGGTCGAAGGGCGGCAGGTCGAACGACGTCGAGAAACGCTGCGACAGCACGACCTGAAAAATGTCGCCCGCGGCGATATAGTCCTTTGCGGTCGCCACCATCGCGGCGAAATCGTCGGGCGTCGTCGCCGGAATGGGCACGATATCGGCGGGCGCGTCGGTCGCGGCGCGATCTGCGTGCGCGCTGACGCTCGACAGGCGTGCGGCGATGGTGTCGAGCCGGTCCTGCGCCGCCTCGATCATCCGGTCGATGGCGCCGCTCGCATCGGGCCAGATCGGCGCGATGAGGAAGAGTTCGTCGGCGAGACGGTCGAAGACGAGGATCGTCGTGGGGCGGACGAAAATCATGTCGGGCAGGCCGAGCCCGGCGCCCGGCGCGCGCGGGATGCGTTCGACGAGGCCGATGGTTTCATAGGCGAAGAAGCCGACGAGCGTTGCAAGTGCCTTGGGCAAGCCGTCGGGCACGTCGAAGCGGCATTCGGCGACGAGATCGCGGAGCGCCTGCAAGGCGCCGGCTTCGAGCGGCTGGAATGCCTCGCGGTCGCGGCGCCAGTCGCGGTTGATGCGCGCCGCGTTGCCGGTGACTTCGAAGAGCAGGTCGGGGTCGAGCCCGATCAGGCTGTAACGGCCGCGTGTCTCGCCGCTTTCGACCGATTCGAGTACCCAGTCGCCGCGTCCCGGTTCGATCAGCTTGAGCGCCGCCGACACCGGGGTTTCGATATCGGCGATCAGCCGCTGCCAGACGACCGCGCCGCGGCCCCCGGCCAGCGCTTCGAGCGCGGCGGCTTTGCCCTCGAGGCTCACGCGGCGTTTATTCGGCGACCGGCGCGTTGCCGGTGAGTTCGGCGCGGAGCTGGTCGACGAGCTTTTTGTTGATCGTCACGCCGACGCGGCGCTTCGCTTCGGCGCCGAGCTGCTCGATCAATTCGCGGCCGAAGGCGGGAGCGAGCGGCTGGGCGATCGCGGCGACGCGCGCGGGTTCGATCGATTTGGGGTCGGGGCGCTGCACTTCGTTGAGCGCGATCACCATCCAGCCGCGGTTGCCCGGGATTTCGAGCGTCTTCACGCTGCCCTGCGCCATCGAGAAGAGGAGCGCGAGTTCGGGCGGGACCGGCTGGCCGTTGGCGCCGAGTTCGGCGCGGCGGCCGCCGATCGCCTGCACGCTGCCGATGTTCGGGCCGGCGGCGGCGACGGCATCGGCAAGGCTCTTGCCGCCCTCGACCGCCTTCGAGATGGCGCGCGCCTTGTCGCGCGCGACCTTCTGCCCCTCGGCAAAACGCCATTCGCTGAGCAGGTCGCCGCGGATCTGCGCGAAGGGCGGCGGCGCGGCTTCGGTGATCGACTTCACCGCATAGACGGCGAATTTTTCGTTCTCGACGAGCGTCGCGAGATGGCTTTCGCCTTCGCCCGCCGCCTGGAATGCCTGCGCGACGAGCGGCGCGAGTTCGGGTGCCATCGCGAAAGCGGGCTGGCCCGGCGCACGGCCGCTCGGCAGGATCGCGGGGGTTGCGAGCAGCTGCAACTTGCGGTCGGCGGCGATTTCCTCGATCGACGCGCCGCCGTTCACGGCGTCCTGGATGCTGTTGTAATAATCGACGATCGCTTCGTTGGCCTTGTTCTTGGCGAGTTCGGTGCGGATTTCGGGGGTGGCGTCGGCGAGGCTGCGTGCGGGTTTCGCGGTCACGTCCTCGACGCGCGCGACGGTCCAGCCGAGCCCGGTCTGCAAGGGGCCGACGACGTCGCCGCGCTTCGCGGCGAACGCGGTCTTGGCGGCGGCGGCGCTGCTGGTGGCGGCATAGGCCGACTGCGTGAGGTCGCCGGTGGTCGAGGCCGAAAGGCCCGCGGCCTGCGCCGCGGCGGCAAGCGACGTCCCGCCGCGCACCTTGGCGGCGAGGGCGTTTGCCGCCGCCTGATCAGGGACGATCACCTGCGCGAAGCGGCGCGTTTCGCTGGCGGCGAACTGCGCGGCATTATCCTTGTAGACCTTTGCGATTTCGGCGTCGGTAACGGCGGGAACCGGCACGGCGGCGCGATCGAACTGCGCGTACTGGAGCGTGCGGCGTTCGGGCACGGTGAACCTGGCCTTGTTCTGCGACAGGAACTTCTGGAGCGCGGCGTCGCCCGGATCGGCGGTCGGCGCAAAGGGGCTGGCGGGGATGAAGGTCGCCTGACCGCGGCGCTGTTCGAGCAGCAGCGCGGCATAGGGCTGCGCCATACCCGAGCCGATGCGCGGCATCGCGGCGATCGGCGCGGCGAGCTGTTCGAGCAGCAGCTGCTGGCGCAGGTCGCGGCGGAGCTGCGTTTCGGTGATGCCGTTCTGGCGCAGGAAATTCTCGAACACCTTCTGGTCGAAGGTGCCGGCGACGCCGGCAAAGGCGGGCAGATCGGCGATACGACCATCGACGAGGCGCTTGCTGACGCTGAAACCCATCTGGCTGGCGAATTGTTCGAAGGCGAGGCCCTCGACAAGCTGGTCGAGGACCTGGTCGAGGCCGCCCGATTCGATGAATGCGGCCTTGGTCAGCCCCGGCTGTTCGCGCTGGAGCTGGCGATACGCCTGATCGACGCGGTCGCGCAGCTCGCCAAGGCCGATTTCCTCGCTGCCGACCTTGGCGACATTGGCGCCGCCGATGCCGCCGAAGGTCGAGTTTCCGGTCACGTCGCCGAGCGCGAAGGCAAGCCCGACGAGGACGACGAAGGCGAGGGCGAGAAACTTCCCGATCGTCGAGGAAAACATGGCGCGGATAGCGGTAATCATGAAACGGGCGTTCTTTCGGCAGGGCGCGAGGATGCGCGATTGCGCGTTGCTTTAGAGACGTGAAGGGATAGCATCAAGGCGGGAAAGGGGCTTTCGGTCGTGCGATGCCGCCGCTTGCCTATCGCCCCCGCTCGCCGCTAGGGCACGGGCATCGGTTCAGACAGCGGGAGAGACGGGGCAATGGCACGGCGCAAATATGTGGTGGGCAACTGGAAGATGAACGGGCTGCACGGCGCGATTGCCGAGGCCGAGGCCATTTTCGTTGCAGCGCAAGCGCACAGCGCCGTCGATGTGGCGCTGTGCCCATCGTTCACGGTGATCGGCGCGATGGCGGCGGTTGCACGGAGAGTGAAAGGCACGGTCGGCGGTCAGGACTGCCACCCCGCCGCGTCGGGCGCCTTCACCGGGTCGGTATCGGCGCCGATGCTGGTCGATGCCGGTGCGAGCGTCGTCATCGTCGGGCACAGCGAACGGCGCGAGGGTTTCGATGAGAGCGACGACGATGTGCGCGCGAAGGGCGAAGCCGCGCTTGCTGCGGGATTGTCGGTTATCCTCTGCGTCGGCGAGCCGCTGGCGGTGCGCGAATCGGACGGCGCGATCGAATATGTGCTGTTGCAGATCGCGGGATCGGTCCCCGAGACTTTCGATCCGCAGCGGCTGGCGATCGCCTATGAGCCGATCTGGGCGATCGGGACCGGGCTGGTGCCGACGCTGGACGATGTCGCCGCGATGCACGGCGCGATCCGCGGCGCGCTTGCCGACCGCTTCGGCGCGGCGGCGGACGAAATGCGCATCCTCTATGGTGGCTCGGTCAACGGCGACAATGCCGCCGAACTGCTCGGCGCGGGCGACGTCGACGGCGCGCTGGTGGGGGGGGCGAGCCTGACGGCGGCGAAGTTCCTGCCGATCGTCGAAGCCGCGGCGACGCTCGGCTGATTCCCGGCGCCTGATCCTATGGGTTGAAGCGGCGCCGCTTCGTCTCTATGTGCGCCGCGGGCGCGATACGTTTGAGGTCGCGCAAGTTCGGGAAAATATGATGTCCAACCTCTTCACCTTCATACTCGTCCTGCAGGCGCTCGTCGCCGCGGTGATGATCGGCGTCATTTTGATGCAGAAGTCGGAAGGTGGCGGCCTGGGCGTCGGCGGCAGCCCCGCAGGCCTGCTCTCGGCGCGCGGCGCGGCGGATTTCATGACCCGGGCAACGACGATCCTTGCGACGGCCTTTGTCGCGCTGTCGATCCTGCTCGCGGCGATGGCTTCGGTCGGCCGCAGCGGTTCGACGATCGACACCTCGCTGTCGAAGGCGGCGCAGACCAGCGGCGCAGCCCCGACATCGTCGCTGACCGGCCCGGCGCAGCCCGCGCAGGCGCCGGCAGGCGCCACGCCCGCCGCTCCGGCGGGCGACGATCCGCTGGCGGCCGCTGCCGCCGCTGCGGCAAGCACGGAAGCCGCTCCGGCTCCCGCACCGGCGCCCTCCGCCAAGAAATAACCGGCGGCTTCGGCCTCCACCCCGAGCCCGCCCGGCGGAAAATATTTCCGCCGGATGCGATTCGACGGCTTGCGCCGTCCCCCTCCCGTTGAGTAAGTCTTTCCTCCCATGGCGCGGTTCATTTTTATCACCGGCGGCGTGGTCTCCTCGCTTGGCAAGGGTTTGATGGCGGCTAGCCTCGCAGCCTTGTTGCAGGCGCGTGGCTATCGTGTCCGTATCCGGAAATTCGATCCTTATCTGAACGTCGATCCGGGCACGATGTCGCCCTATCAGCACGGCGAGGTCTATGTGACCGACGACGGGGCCGAAACCGACCTCGACCTTGGCCATTATGAACGCTTTACGGGCGTTGCGGCGCGGCAGAGCGACAATGTCACGTCGGGCCGCATCTATCAGGGCATCATCGCCAAGGAGCGCCGCGGCGACTATCTGGGCGCGACGGTGCAGGTGGTCCCGCACGTCACCGACGCGATCAAGGAATTCGCGCGCGCCGAAACCGACGACCTCGATTTCGTGCTGTGCGAAATCGGCGGGACCGTCGGCGATATCGAATCGCTGCCGTTCATCGAGGCGATCCGCCAGCTCAAGAACGAGGTCGGCCGCGAAAATGCGATCTCGGTCCATGTCACGCTGGTGCCGTACATCGCCGCCGCGGGCGAGCTCAAGACCAAGCCGACGCAGCACAGCGTGCGCGAACTCGCGTCCTTGGGCGTCCAGCCCGACATCCTGCTCTGCCGCTGCGAAAAGCCGCTGCCCGAGAATGAACGCGCGAAAATCGCGCAATTCTGCAACGTCCGCAAGGAAGCCGTGATCCCGGCGCTCGACGCCGACAGCATCTATTCGGTTCCCGTCCAATATCATGGCGAAGGGCTCGACGCCGAAGTGCTGCATGCCTTCGGTATCCATGACGCGCCGGCGCCCGACCTGTCGCGCTGGTACGACATCATGGACCGCAAGCAGCACCCCGAAGGCGAGGTCACGATCGGCGTCGTCGGCAAATATGTGTCGCTGCCCGACGCGTATAAGTCGCTCAACGAAGCGCTGGTCCACGGCGGCATGGCGCACCGGGTGAAGGTCAATATCCGCTGGCTCGACGCCGAAATGTTCGAGCGCGACGAGGATCTGGCCGCCAATCTGGAACCGATGCACGGCATCCTCGTTCCCGGCGGGTTCGGCGAGCGCGGATCCGAGGGCAAGATTTCGAGCGTGCGTTTTGCGCGCGAGCGCAACGTTCCCTTTTTCGGCATCTGCCTCGGCATGCAGATGGCGTGCATCGAGGGCGCGCGGAACACGAGCGGGATCGCCGAGGCTTCGAGCACCGAATTCGGCCCGACCGACGAACCCGTCGTCGGCATGATAACCGAGTGGATGAGCGACGAAGGCCTGCAGAAGCGCGGCGCCGACACAGACCTCGGCGGCACGATGCGGCTGGGTGCCTATGAGGCGAAACTGTCGCCGAACAGCCATGTCGCGAGCGTCTATGGCGCCAACGACATCAGCGAGCGCCACCGCCACCGTTACGAGGTCAACAACGCCTATCGCGAGCAACTCGAAAAGGGTGGTCTCGTCTTTTCGGGCATGTCGCCCGACGGCATGTTGCCGGAAATCGTTGAGCGCCCGGACCATCCGTGGTTTATCGGGGTGCAGTTCCATCCGGAACTCAAATCGAAGCCGTTCGACCCGCATCCCTTGTTCGCGGGCTTCATCGAAGCGGCGGTGAAACAAAGCCGGCTTGTCTGACGCCGGGGAAACAGGGCAAAGGGGTTTACGGGCAATGGATCATGCAAAGCTCGCCGAGTTGCAGGGCCCCGACAGTATCTTTTCCGGCCTTTCGGTCGAGGATTGGGCCGAAATCGCGCGTCGCGCGGTGCAGGTCAATTTCGCCAAGGGCAAGGAACTGCTCGTTCAGGGCGATCCGGGCGACATGATGCTGATCCTGACCGAAGGCACGGCGCGCGTGTCGATGTTGACCGCCGGTGGGCGCGAGATCGTGCTGGCCTATGCCGAACCCGGCGCGGTGCTGGGCGAGATCGCGTTGCTCGATGGCGGCGAGCGCACCGCATCGGTGACGGCGACGAGCGCCGGCAGCGCGCTCCAGCTCGGCCGCAATGCGCTCAAGGATTTCGCCGCAAGCCATCCAGAATTCGCCTGGTCGCTGATGCAACAGCTCGCACGGCGGCTGCGCACCGCCGACCAGACGATTGAAAGCGACCGCGCCTATGCGTCGGGGCCGCGGCTCGCGCGCTACCTCAAGCGGCTGATCCAGAAGGATGTCGAGGCGTCGCACCGCGTCGAACTCAGCCAGACCGAACTCGGCAATTTCGCGGGCATGAGCCGCGAACATATCAACCGCCAGCTCAGGAGCTGGGAGGAATCGGGCGTGATCTCGCTCGAACAGGGGCGCGTGCGCGTGCTCGACGCCGAGATGCTCGAGGATATCAGCGAGAGCGAGGGGTAGGCTAGACGGCGGCCGGTTACGGCCAATTGCGGAGATCGAGGTTCCGGGCGATGATGCAAACACCCCGAAAGCTCTTCTCGATGGCGAGGCGTCTCGCCATCCTGGTCGCCGCCGCTGCGTTGTCCATGCCGGCCCAGGCCTGCCTATTGGGGGGACCGCCCGTCGCCGAAACGATAGCCAAGGTTTCGGACGGTGGGATGCTGATCAGCGGGCGTGTCGTTCAGCCATTCGACGCCGACAAGAACCAGCCCGAGATTATCCGCGCCGATCGGATATTCGTCGGCGAAGGGAGGGCGAGAGATTTTCTGATCTATCGCTCGCCGTCGTTTTTCGAACAGGCGAGAAAGCGACGCGACGAAAAGCGCAACCCCAATTGGCAGCCCCCGCCATGTCCCGAACCACCGACATATAGTGTGGGCCAGTCTTTTGAGCGGCTCGTGCTTGTGCCTGCCGTGACCGATAGCGGCGCACCGATCGCCAACAAATGGTCGGTCGAGTTCTGGGGGGGCAGCGTCACCATGGGGGAAGCGCTCGATCGTCTCGTCGAAGAATCGCGGCGGAAGGGGCGATTTCAAACGCGTCCGCCCAAAAGCCGGCAATGGGGCGACTGCATGGAATGCGTGTCGCCGGACGCGCGCTAACCCCCTCAAAGCCGACATCGAATTGCGCAAAGCCCGGAATCACAACGCCCGGGCCTCGTTTCCAAGACCCGGGCGCCTGTGACGAACACTCGCCATCCCCCTTGTTGCAGGCCTGGCGAAAGGCCTGCACTCCCTGGAGCCGGGCCTTTGGGCCGCGTTGAACCAGAAGCCATGGGGGTAGGTCGACGGGGGGGCTTTGTCACCCTCTGACGGGCAATCCAGCCTGCTTTTGCCGGGCGCTGTGACCAAAGAGCAACATATTTTGCGAATCATTCGCAGTTTGACGTCATGCCATCGCGCGGGTTCGAGCCCATTGCCAGTGTCGTCGGGGCTGCGTAAAGCGGCGCAATGCGTGACATTCCTCATGCGCCGCAAAGGCCGACCGCCCCATGATCCTGCGTCCTTACGAGCGCACCATCTTCAAACGCTATATGCTTCCGCAGCGCGGCGAGGGTTTCATCTTCGTCGCGGCGGCGTTCAGCTTTACCGCGGTCATGCTCGGCGTCGCGGCGCTGGTGATCGTGATGAGCGTGATGAACGGGGTGCGCAGCGACCTGTTCGACAAGATCGTCGGGCTCAACGGCCATGCGGTGGTGCAGGGCTTTGGCGGGCGGCTCGACGACTGGCAGGATGTGCTGAAACGGGCGAAAGCCACGCCGGGGGTGGTTTCGGCGACGCCGCTGATCGAGCAGCCCTTGCTCGGCACCTATTCGGGCCGGGTCGAGGGCATTTTGGTGCGCGGCATGCTGGTTTCCGACATCCGCAAGAATGAGACGCTGAACGGCAAGGTGTTGCAGGGCAGCCTGACCAGCCTGACGCCGGGGTCGGGCAATGTCGCGATCGGCAGCGAGTTGGCGCGGAACCTCGGTGCGACGGTCGGATCGAACCTGACGATCATCAATCCCGCGGGCCGCTCGACACCGTTCGGGACGGTGCCGCGCGAGATCAGCTATCGCATTTCGGCGATTTTCGAGATCGGCGTCTATGATTTCGACAAGGCCTATGTCGTGATGCCGATGGAGGATGCGCAATTGCTGCTGCTCACCGGCGACCAGGTCGGGATGATCGAGATCAAGACGACCAACCCCGACAAGGTCGGCGAAATCCTGCAGCCGCTCGCCGAAAAACTCGCGGCGCAGGCGGTGATATCCGACTGGCGGTCGATGAACGCGAGCCTGTTCGAGGCATTGTCGGTCGAGCGCGTCGCGATGTTCGTGATCCTGTCGCTGATCATTCTTGTCGCCTCGTTCAACATCATTTCGTCGCTGATCATGCTCGTGCGCGCGAAGACGCGCGACATGGCGATCCTGCGCACGATGGGCGCGCCGCGCGATTCGGTGATGCGCATCTTCATGGCGATCGGCCTGTCGATCGGGATCGCGGGAACGATTGTCGGCATGATCTTCGGTTTCGGCCTGCTCTATTTCCGCGCCGGCGTGCTGCGCGGGGTCGAGTTCCTCACCGGCCAGCCGCTGTGGGACCCCTCGATCCGCTTCCTGACCGAATTGCCGTCGAAGCCCGACCCGGTCGAAATCACCGTCATCGCGCTGATGGCGATCGTTTTCAGCTTCCTCGCGACGCTCTATCCGGCGTTCAAGGCCGCGAATACCGACCCCGTGCAGGTGCTGCGTTATGAGTGACATCATCCTTGAACTGAAGGCGCTGAAGCGCAGCTTCACGCAGGGCGAGGTCACGATCGACGTGCTGCGCGGCGTCGACGCGCATCTGAAGCGCGGCGAGATCGTCGCGCTGCTCGGGCCGTCGGGATCGGGCAAGTCGACGATGCTGCAGGCGGTCGGCCTGCTCGAAGGCGGCTTCGACGGCACGATCCGGATCGACGGCGAGGATGTCACGCGCTTCGAGCAGGGCGAGCGGACGAAGACGCGGCGCGAGAAGATCGGCTTCGTCTACCAGTTCCACCATCTGCTGCCCGATTTCAACGCGATCGAGAATGTCGTTCTGCCCCAGTTGATCCGCGGTGCGACGCAGGCCGAAGCCGAAGAGCGCGCCGCCGACCTGCTCGGGCGGCTGGGGCTCGGCGAACGGCTGCATCACAAGCCGAGCAAGCTGTCGGGTGGCGAGCAGCAGCGCGTCGCGGTGGCGCGCGCGCTGGCGAACCGGCCCTTGCTCGTGCTCGCCGACGAGCCGACGGGCAATCTGGACGAGGCGACGGCGGACCGGGTGTTCGACCAGTTCGTGAAGCTGGTCCGCGATCATGGTTCGGCGGCGCTCGTCGCGACGCATAACGAGCGGCTTGCAGCGCGGATGGACCGCGTGCTGCGCCTGCACGAGGGGCGTATCGAGGACGAAGTATCGATGGTCGACATCAGGGGAGAGCAAGATGGGACTCTATGATCTTTCGGCAAAGCTGCCGGGCGGCGGCGCGCAGTCGCTCGCGGATTACAAGGGCAAGGTGCTGCTGATCGTGAACACCGCGTCGAAATGCGGCTTTACCCCGCAATATGAGGGGCTTGAGGAATTGTACCGCGATTATAAGGATCGCGGGCTCGAGATCCTTGCCTTCCCGTGCAACCAGTTCGGCGCGCAGGAGCCGGGCGACGCGGAAGAAATCAAGAATTTCTGTTCGCTGACCTATGACGTGTCCTTTCCGCTGATGGCGAAGATCGACGTCAACGGCGATGACGCCGATCCGATTTTCAAACATCTGAAGAAGGAAAAGACCGGACTGCTCGGCAGCGGTATCAAATGGAATTTCACCAAATTCCTCGTCGATCGCAACGGCAAGACCGTCTCGCGCCACGCGCCGACGACCAAGCCCGAGCAATTGCGCAAAGAGATCGAGGAACTGCTGGGTTAAGCCTTGGCAGAATCACTGCTGTCACTGTAGCGTCATCCGATGGCCTACAGCCCCTTCGTTCCCCTGCGCGTCTTTTCCAGTTTCACCATGCTGGAGGGGGCGATCGAGCCCAAGGCGATTGCGAAAGCCGCGCGCGATCGCGGGTTTCCGGCAATCGCGGTTGCCGATCGCAACGGCCTTTATGGCGTCATGGCCTTCGGCGATGCGTGCAAGGCAGCGGGCGTGCAGCCGATCGTCGGCGCGCTGCTGAGCGTCGCGCGGCCCGGACAACGGCTGGCGAACGGCGCGCCGCAGATCGACTGGCTCGCGCTCTACGCGCAGGACGACACGGGGTACGACAATCTCTGCGCGCTCGTGTCGGCGGCGCACCTAGGGCGCCCGGTCGAGCAGGACCCGCATGTCACGCTCTCCGATATCGCCGGCAAGACCGACGGCCTGATTTGCTTGACCGGCGGCGGCGAGGGCGCGCTGGCGCGGCTGCTGGCGGGCGAGCAGAAGACGGCGGCCGACGATTATGTCGAGCAATTGGAGGCGCTGTTCGGCGGGCGGCTCTATATCGAACTGTCGCGGCGCGGCGACGAGGTCGAAATCGCGGCCGAGGCGGCGCTGATCGACCTTGCCTATGCGCGCGCGCTGCCGATCGTTGCGACGAACCCGGCGAATTTCGTCGAGCCGCAATTCCACCCCGCGCACGATGCGATGCTGTGCATCGCGCAATCGGCCTATGTCGAGAGCGAGGACCGGCGCGTGTCGAGCCCCGAGGCATGGCTGAAGCCCGCCGAGGCGATGGAGGATGCGTTCAGCGACCTGCCCGAGGCGATCCACAACACGCTCGTCATCGCGCAGCGCTGCGCGTTCATGGCGCCGAAGCGCAAGCCGATCCTGCCGAGCCTTGCCGGTGACCGTGAGGGCGAGGCTGCGCAGCTCAAGGCCGACGCGCATGCCGGGCTGGCGGCGCGGCTCGCGCATTATCCCGAGATTACGGCCGAAGAACGCGAAGCCTATGTCACGCGGCTCGACTTCGAGGTCGACGTCATCACGCAAATGGGTTTTCCCGGCTACTTCCTGATCGTTGCCGACTTCATCAAATGGGCGAAGGCGCACGATATTCCCGTGGGGCCGGGGCGCGGTTCGGGCGCTGGCAGCGTCGTCGCCTGGGCGCTGACGATCACCGACCTCGATCCGCTCAAGCTCGGCCTGCTCTTCGAACGCTTCCTCAACCCCGAACGCGTGTCGATGCCCGACTTCGACATCGACTTCTGCGAAACGCGGCGCGGCGAAGTGATCCGCTATGTGCAGGAGAAATACGGCCGCGATACCGTCGCGCAGATCATCACCTTCGGTAAGCTGAAGGCGCGCGCGGTGCTGAAGGACACCGGCCGCGTGCTCCAGATGAGCTATGGGCAGGTCGACCGGCTGGCGAAGCTGGTGCCGAACCATCCGACCGACCCGTGGACGCTCGAACGCGCGCTGAACGGCGTCGCCGAGCTGATGACCGAATATAAGCAGGACGACGGGGTGCGGCGCCTGTTCGACATGGCGCGCCAGCTGGAGGGCCTGCCGCGGCACAGCTCGACCCATGCCGCGGGCGTGGTGATCGGCGACCGCCCGCTCGACCAGCTCGTCCCGCTCTATCGCGATCCGCGCTCGGACATGCCGGTGACGCAGTTCGACATGAAATATGTCGAGACCGCGGGGCTGGTGAAGTTCGACTTCCTGGGCCTCAAGACGCTGTCGGTGCTGAAGGAGGCGAAGCGCCTGCTCGCGCTGCGCGGGGTCGATGTCGATCTCGACGCGCTCGCGTGGGACGACGAGGAAGTCTATGCGCTGCTCCAGCGCGGCGAGACCGTCGGGGTGTTCCAGCTGGAATCCGAAGGCATGCGGCGCACGCTGTCGGCGGTGAAGCCGACCAATTTCGGCGACATCATCGCGCTCGTCGCGCTCTATCGCCCGGGACCGATGGACAATATCCCGCTGTTCGGCGCCCGCAAGAACGGGCGCGAGGCGATCGCCTATCCGCACCCGCTGCTCGAAGGCATCCTCGCCGAAACCTACGGCATCTTCGTCTATCAGGAACAGGTGATGCAGGCGGCGCAAATTCTCGCCGGCTACAGCCTTGGCGGCGCCGACCTTTTGCGCCGCGCGATGGGCAAGAAGGTTCAGGCGGAGATGGACGCGCAGCGCGAGACCTTTGTGAAGGGCTGCGGCGAGCATAACGAGATCGCGCCTAAGGCGGCGAACGAGCTGTTCGACTTGATCGACAAGTTCGCGGGCTATGGTTTCAACAAGAGCCATGCCGCGGCCTATGCGTTGCTGTCGTACCAGACGGCCTGGCTGAAGGCGCATTATCCGCACGAATTTTTTGCGGCATCGATGTCGTTCGACAGCCACCAGACCGACAAATTGTCGATCTTCATCGACGATATGCGCCGGCTCGACGTCGGCATCGCGCCGCCGTCGGTCAACGACAGCGAAGCCGATTTCTCGGTCGGGCGCGGCGACGACGGACTGACCGTCCGCTACGCGCTCGGCGCGTTGAAGGGCGTCGGTGAGAAGGCGATGGAAGCGCTCGTCGCCGAGCGCGCCAAGGGCGATTTCGCCTCGCTCGACGATTTTGCGAGCCGCATCGATCCCAAGCTGCTCAACCGGCGCCAGATCGAGGCACTGGCGGGCGCGGGCGCGTTCGACTGTATCGAACCCGACCGCCCGCGCGCCTTTGCGGGGGCAGAGAGCCTGCTCGCCTGCGCGAACAGTTCGGCGCACGAACGCTCGACGGGGCAGGGCGGCCTGTTCGGCGGCGACATCGCGATCGCGCCGGCGTTGCAGCTGCCCGCTGCCGAGCCCTGGACGCTTGCCGAGCGCATGACGCGCGAGAAGGATGCGTTCGGTTTTTATTTCTCGTCGCATCCGGTCGAGCAGTATGAGGCGATCATTTCGGCGCGCGGCGCGCGTTCCTATGGCGACATCTGCGACAATGTCGAAATGACGCCGGGAACGCGTATCCCGATGGTGATGGCGGCGATGGTCGAAAGCGCGCGGCCGCGCGTGTCGCAGCGCGGCAACCGTTTCCTCAACCTGACCTTGTCGGACCGCAGCGGGCAGTTCCAGTCGAGCTGTTTCGACGAGATGGCGGGCAAGACGCTCGAGGCGCTCGCAGCCGATGGCGGCTGTGCGATGCTGTCGGTCGAACTCGACCTGCTCGAAGGCGAGGAAACGCCGCGCGTCACGGTGCGCGGCGCGCAGTCGCTGGTCGACATTGCGGCGACGGCCGCCTTACAGCTGACCTGCCGGGTCGAGATGCCCGAAGCGCTGCCGGAAATCGCGCGCCTGCTTCAAAAGAGCGACGATGCACGCGGGAAGGTCGTCATCGCGACCCGTGACCCGCTGACCGACGAGGATGTCCGGGTCGAACTCGGCCGCAGCTTTGCGCTCGGCCCCGACTGCGTTTCGCGGCTCGGAATGGTCGCCGGGGTCACCGACGCGACCTTGTCGCTCGTCGCGCCACGCGATTTCCGGGCGCGATAGTGGCCGATGACGGCCGCAGCCACAACGTCCGGGAGCTGCCTTTGCGGTACCGTGCGGTTCGCAATTGCGGGCGACTTCGACGCCTTCTTCCTGTGTCATTGCTCACGATGCCGCAAGAATAGCGGTTCGGCGCACGGCGCGAACCTGTTCGCTTCCAACGCGACCATCATGTGGCAGTCGGGCGAAGCGAATATCGCATCCTATCGCGTGCCCGATACCCGGCACGAGCGCAGCTTTTGCAGGACCTGCGGTTCGGCGCTTCCCGGTGTGCGGATGGATGGCACGCTGCTTGTCGTTCCGGCAGGAAGCCTCGATGGTCCGGTCGGAATCCGACCGACCGCGCATATCAGCTGTGCAAGCCGTGCGGAATGGGACGTCGATCTGGCCGATATCCCTCATATGGATGGCCTTCCCGGCTGAATCCGGTCTTTTCGCATCCGTCGCGCCCTGTTTTGCCTTGCGCGCGCTTTGCCTCCGACCTTATTCCTGTGGTGCAACGATAATATGAGGATGCCGCACCATGGGAATGCAGGGCCAGCCGCTGCTCGTCACGAGCCTGATCGACCACGCCGCGCGCGAGCATGCGACGCGCGAAATCGTCTCGCGCTGGGCCGATGGCAGCATGACGCGAACGACGTGGGGCGATGTCGGCACGGATGCGCGCCGCTTTGCCGCCGCGATGACCAAATTGGGCATGAACAAGGGCGACCGGATCGCGACGCTGGCGATGAACCATGCGCATCATCTGGTCAGCTGGTACGGCAGTGCGGGACTGGGCGGGGTGCTGCACACGGTGAATCCGCGGCTGTTCGATGAGCAGCTGATCTACATCATCAACCATGCCGAGGATCGTGTCCTGTTCTTCGACGCGATGTTCCTGCCGATTGTCGAGCGGCTGCGCGGCCAATTGCCGACGGTCGAGCATTTCATCCTGTTCGATGCGCCGGCGCGCGAAGGCTACCTGTCGTATCGCGACCTGATCGAGGCCGAGGACGGCGGTTTTGAATGGGTGGAGCTCGACGAGCGCGATCCGGTGGGGCTTTGCTATACCAGCGGGACGACCGGCAATCCGAAGGGCGTGCTCTACGAGCATCGCTCGAACGTCGTCCACGCGATCACCGAAATCCAGCCCGACGTGTTCGACATGTCGAACCGCAGCGTCATCCTGCCGATCGTGCCGATGTTCCATGCGAACAGCTGGGGCATTCCGTTCGCCGCGGCGACGGTGGGCGCGAAGCTGGTCTTTTCGGCGACCAACGACGCGCAGGTGTTGTGCGACCTGATGCACGCCGAGGGCGTGACGCACAGCGCGGGCGTGCCGACCGTTTGGCTCGCGATGTTTGGCCATATGGACGCGACCGGCATCGATTATGGCAAATTGCAGCGCGTCATCATCGGCGGGTCGGCGGCGCCGCGCGCGATGATCGAACGCTTCATGAAGGCGGGCGTCGAAGTCGCGCACGCATGGGGCATGACCGAAACGTCGCCGATCGGCACGATGGGCAAGCGTCCGTGGAACTGGGACGCGATGAGCTTCGACGAGCAGGTCGATGTCGTGTGCCGGCAGGGCTGTCCGCCGTTCGGGGTCGAACTTCGTATCGTCGACGACGAGGACAATGAGCTGCCGCGCGACGGGGTGACGAGCGGGCGGCTGCAATGCCGCGGACCGTGGATCATTCAGCGCTATTTCAGGGCTGACAAGGATGCGACCGACGGCGACGGCTGGTTCGACACCGGCGACGTGTCGGTGATCCACCCCGACGGGGTCATGCAGATCACCGACCGCGCGAAGGATGTCATCAAGTCTGGCGGCGAATGGATCAGCTCGATCGAACTGGAAAATGCCGCGGTCGGTGCGCCGGGCGTGCAGGAAGCGGCCGCCGTCGGCGTCTATCACCCCAAATGGGACGAGCGGCCGATCCTGCTGATTGTCAAGAAGGCGGGCGCCGAGACGAGTGAAGCGGCGATCGCCGATTATCTGAAGGACAAGGTCGCCAAATGGTGGCTGCCCGACGAGATCGTCTTTGTCGACGAACTGCCGCACACCGCGACAGGCAAGATTTTGAAGCGGCAGATCCGCGACGATTACAAGGATTACAAGCTGCGGTCGCTGACGGCCGCCTAGAATAGCTCCATCTGCCCGTCGCGCTCGGGTGGGCGGAACAGGTCGCTGCGAAGCGGCGGGAAGCTTTTGTCCATGCCATGTTCGCGCGCCGACCGTTTGACGCGCGTGCGGATGAGCTGCGCCCAGACGCCATGACCCTTCATGCGCGTGAAGAAATCGGGGTCGTTGTCGCGGCCGCCGCGGATATCCTGCACCATGTGCATCACCTTGTCGGCGCGGTCGGGATAATGCGCGGCGAGCCAGGCGCGAAAGAGTGGCGCGACCTCATAGGGCAGGCGCATCAGGATGTACGACGCGCGGATCGCGCCGGCTTCGGCCGCGGCGGCCATGATCGCCTCGATCTCATGATCGGTGATCGCGGGGATGATCGGCGAGATATTGACCTGTGTCGGAACGCCCGCGTCGATCAGCCGGCGGATCGCGGCGAGGCGGCGGCGCGGGTGCGGGGCGCGCGGTTCGAGCGTGCGCGCGACGTGCGGGTCGAGCGTCGTTACCGACACCGCAACGCCGACCAGATTGTCGCGCGCCATATCGGCGAGCAGCTCGATATCGCGCAGCAGCCGGTCGGACTTGGTCGTGATGATGAGCGGATGGCGCGTTTCGGCGAGCACTTCGACGATCGAGCGGGTGATGCCCCATTCGCGCTCGACCGGCTGATAACCGTCGGTGTTGGTCCCGATCGCGAGCGGGGCGGCGACATAGCCGCGCTTCGCGAGCTCGGCGCGGAGCAGTTTCGCCGCATCGGGTTTGGCGAAGAGGCGGCTTTCGAAATCGAGGCCGGGCGACAGGTCGTGGAAGGCGTGCGTCGGGCGCGCGAAGCAATAGATGCAGCCATGCTCGCAGCCGCGATAGGGATTGATCGAGCGGTCGAAGCTGATGTCGGGGGACTTGTTGCGCGAAATGATCGTTTTGGGATGCTCGACGGTCACCGTCGTGCGCAGCTTCGGCGCGTCGCCGTCGATATCCTCCGCCGCGTCGAGCCAGTCGCCGTCGGCGACGCGTTCGGCCGATCCGGTGCGGGTGGGGCGGAGATTGGTCGGTGCGCCGCGGCCTGCGATCGGGGGGAGGGGCTTGGACGATTCCACCAAGGGACGATATCGCGGCGATGGGAACAAATAAAGAACAAATGAGGACGAAGACGTCTTTCATCGTTATCGGACCCGATCCGGTATCCATCCCACAGCGAAGCAATGGACCCCGGACCAAGTCCGGGATGACGAGACAGCCGGGCCTATTCGGTCAACCGCGGCATCAGTTCGACGAAGTTGCAGGGCTTGTGCCGGCTGTCGAGCTGCGTCGAGAGAATGCCTTCCCATGCGTCAGTGACGGCGCCGGTCGAACCGGGAAGCGCGAAGATATAGGTGCCGCGCGCGACGACCGCGCAGGCGCGCGACTGGATCGTCGAGGTGCCGATCGTCTGGTAGCTGAGCCAGCGGAACAACTCGCCGAAACCGGGGATGTCCTTGCCGTCGAGGCGGTGCAGCGCCTCGGGCGTCACGTCGCGGCCGGTGAGGCCGGTGCCGCCGGTGGTGATCACCACATCGACCTCGGGGTCGTCGATCCAGTTGTGGAGCCGCGAGACGATCAGGTCGGTCTCGTCCTTGATGATCGCGCGCGCGGCGAGGATATGGCCGGCGCCGGTCAGCAATTCCTCGAGCTTGTCGCCCGAACGGTCCTCGGCCGCGCTGCGGCTGTCCGATATCGTTAAAAGCGCGATGCGGACCGGCCTGAAGGTCAGGCTCTCGTCAATCGGCATTGGCGAGGTTGCCGGCATAGGTCAGGCGGGTGCGATCCTTGCCGTCGGGGAAGCGCGGCCATTTGCCCTGCGCCAGCGCGGCGCGGCTGACCGAGGGCTTGCCCTGCTGGGCTTCGTACATCCAGTAATTGCGCAGCACGATGCCGACATAGCCGCGCGTTTCCCAATAGGGGATCGATTCCATGTAAAGCAGCGGATCGCCATTATCGCGGATTTCGGTCTGCCAGCGCGCGATCGGCGCGGGGCCGGCGTTATAGGCGGCGATCACCTTGGGCAGCAGGCCGCCGGTCGAGGGATCCTTGCTGAGATATTGCAGATAGCTTTGCCCCATATCCATGTTCACGGCGGGGATGCGCAGATCGCCGGTGCCGCTGTCGCCGCGCCAGCGCGCGATGTCGCGCGCGGTGCCGGGGCGGACCTGCATCAGTCCGAAGGCGCCGGCGGGGCTGACCACGGTGCGCTGGAAGCGCGATTCTTGCAACGTATGGGCAAAGACGAGCGCCGGATCGACCTTCCACCCGCCATTGGGTTCCCATTTGGGTTGCGGGTAGCGCGTCTGCGCGGCGGGCTTGCGGCCCTGCGGCGTGTTGTGCGCCAGATAGAGCTGCGTTTCGGGAAGGCTGAGCGCGCCCGCGATCGCGAGCAATTGTTCGTGCTGGCGGGCGTCGCCGATCAGTGCCTGATGACGCAGCACGGTGCCGGCATATTGATCCTCGCCGATTTCGGACAGGCCCATCGCGATGCGGACGTTGGGCAGGTCTTCGAGGGCGCGCCAGGCGCTGCGGTCGGCGCGGACGCTCTCGCGCTGGGCATTGGTTTCGACGCCGAGCGTTTCGGCGGCGAGCAGGCCGTAGAAGGTTTCCTCGTTGGCGGCGGCGGCGCGCAGGCGCGGCTGCACCGATGCGGGCTCGCCGGCGGCGATCGCGGCGCGCGCGGCCCAATAATAAGCGGCGGCGCGCTGCTCGCTGTCGGGCGCTTCCTTTGCGACGCGGTCGAAGGCGACGAGTGCCGTGCGGTAGTCGCGCAGACGCCACGAGGCGAGCCCCTGCACCCACGCGCCCTGCGTCGCCCATGCGCCGCCGCCGCCGGCCGTGCAGGCGAGCGACAGGCGAAGCGCATTCTGGTCGTCATTCTCGATATAATAGGACCAGGCGACCTTTTGCATCCATTCGGCGCGCGCTTCGGGACCGAGCCCGGTCGCGGCGTTGAGCAGCGCTTCGGCGCCGGCGGGGTCGTCATTCTTGATCCGGTCGGGAATCGTGCGCGCGAGCGAGGCGGCGACGGGATCGCCGCTGACTGCGTCGGCGCCGAGGCGGCGCGGCGCGCTGCCGGCCCAGGACAGGCGCGTCTGATAGGGGAGCGCCGGCAGATCGGTGGCGCCGCGCCGGGTCGCCAGCCGGCCGAGCTGTTCGGCCTGCGGCAGATAAGGCGAGCGCGCGAGGATCGGCATGATGTCGGCGACTTCGGCGCGTGGGCTGTTCGCCGCGGTGAGCAGCTCGGCGCGGAGGAAATCGCTGAGGGGGCCGTTATCGGTGCCGTCGAGGAGCGATCTCGCTTCGGCCCAACGCTGGCCGCGGATCGCGGTGAGCACTTGCGTATAAAGCTGTTTCTGCTTTGACGAGAGGATGTCGGGTACCGTTTGTGGCGCCGATATCAGGCCGCGATCGCCGGCGTCGGCCGCCAGAACGGGTGAGGCGCTCGCCGCGATCGCGAGAAAGGCGCAGGAGAGGAGAGTCTTGGTCATCTTTTCCATCTGTCAACGTCCCCGGTTGAACAGTTTCAGGCTATCCCAGGCCGCCGCTTTTTGCGCGGGCCGGGCCAGCAGCATCGCGGGATGCGCCACAGCCACTGCGTCCACCTTGCCGCCATCTTGGTTAATATCGAGTAACTTTCCGCGCACATCGGGCAACGTGCTTGCGGCCGCCATGCGGACGATGTCGCCGCCGATCAGCAAGAGCCGTCCGGGGCGGGCCAGCCGCAGATGATGCCACAGCAACCGGTCGAGTTCGGCGGCGTCGTTGCCATCGCAGCGGCCGCCGGCAGGGCGCGTCACCGCGAGGCTGGCGACGTAGCAATCGCCGCGCGCCATGCCGATCGCGCGCAGCATCGCATCGAGCAACCGTCCGGCCGCGCCGGAAAAGAGCGTGCCGTCCTGCTGGTCGTCTATTTCGGGCCATGCGGTGAGGAGCATCAGCGGCGCGCCGGCCTCTCCGGCAGGGAGGATGCGGCGCGCGTCCCACTGGCTGCCCGGAACATCGTCGCCGTTCGCCAGCCAGGCCTGAAATTCGTTCCAGTCGTCGGGAAAGACGACAGGCCCCTTGGTTTCGGCCGCCTCGGGGATGTCCTGTCGTTGAAGCGCGGCCGGAAGGGGCGGCAGTTCAGGTTCTTCGTGGACGATGCGCTTCGGCTTTGCCGCAGCGTCATTCGCAGGCGGCGCAACGAGCCAGCCCGCCGACTGTTCGCCGACAAGCGCATCGACGCCCGCCAGCGACCACCAGTCGCATATGCTTTCCGCCAGCAAGGCTGAATTTTGCCCACCCATGATTTTGTTTCAAACAGGCAGTTGACGGACGCGTCAATTGGCGGGCATCGCAAATCGTGACAGAATGAGCGCAGGACACGATGAATGTCCGCGCAGGGACGGCAGAAAGGTATTTGCGGTGAGCGAACGGGAATCGATGCCCTATGACGTGGTCATCGTCGGCGCAGGGCCGGCGGGGCTTTCGGCGGCGATCCGCCTCAAACAATTGGCGAATGATGCCGGCAGCGAATTGTCGGTGTGCATCCTCGAAAAGGGATCCGAAGTCGGCGCGCATATCCTGTCGGGGGCGGTGATCGATCCCAAGGGGCTCGACGAACTGCTTCCCGAGTGGCGCGAGATGGGCTGCCCGCTCGCCGAGGTGCCGGTCAACGACAACCAGCATTGGGTGCTGACCAAGACCAAGAAGATCGGCGTGCCGCACATCATCACGCCGCCCTTCATGCACAACAAGGGCACCTATACGGGCAGCCTCGGCAATCTGTGCCGCTGGCTGGCGGAGCAGGCCGAAGGGCTGGGCGTCGAAATCTTCCCCGGCTTCCCCGCCGCCGAGATCCTCTACAACGAGGATGGCTCGGTGAAGGGCGTCGCGACCGGCGACATGGGCGTCGCGCGCGACGGCAGCCACAAGGCCGACTATGCCCCCGGCCTCGAGCTTCATGCGAAATATACCTTCTTTGCCGAAGGCGTGCGCGGCCATCTGACCAAGATGATCAAGCCGCAATTCGCGCTCGACAGCGATTGCGAGCCGCAAGTCTATGGTCTCGGCATCAAGGAACTCTGGGACATCGACCCCGCGAACCATGCGCCGGGCCGCGTCATCCACACGCAGGGCTGGCCGCTCGACCAGAACGCCAATGGCGGCGGCTTCCTCTATCATCAGGCGAACGGGCAGGTCGCGCTCGGTTTCGTGACCTGGCTCAACTATCGCAATCCGCACATCTCCCCGTTCCAAGAGATGCAGAAGTGGAAGACGCACCCCGAGATCGCGAAGATATTGAAGGGCGGCAAGCGCGTCTCCTATGGCGCGCGCGCGATCAGCGATGGCGGTTACCAGTCGGTGCCGAAGCTCGCGTTCCCCGGCGGCGCATTGATCGGCGACAGCGCCGGTTTCCTGAACGTTCCGCGCATCAAGGGCACGCACACGTCGATGAAGTCGGGCATGATGGCGGCCGAGGCGGCCTTTGCCGCGGTCACCGCGGGTCGGACGAGCGACACGCTCGACGCCTATCAGGCTGCCTATGACGACAGTTGGGTGAAAAAGGAACTGAGCGTCGTCCGCAACGTGCTGCCGCTCGTCGAGAAATATGGCGACCTTGCGGGCACGATCCTGTCGGGCATGACGATGTGGCTCGAAACGCTGAAGATCAAGGTTCCGTTCACGATGAAGCATCATCCGGACAATGAGAGCCTGTACCGCGCGGACATCATGCCGAAACCGGACTATCCGAAGCCCGACGGGGTGCTGACATTCGACCGCCTGTCGTCGGTGTTCGTTTCGAACACCAACCATGAGGAAGACCAGCCGGTCCACCTGCAACTGAAGGATCCGTCGATCCCGGTCGAATATAACCTGCCGCTCTATAACGAACCGGCGCAGCGTTATTGCCCGGCGGGGGTCTATGAGATCGTCGGCGAGGCCGAAGGCGATCCGAAATTCGTGATCAACGCGCAGAATTGCGTCCATTGCAAGACGTGCGACATCAAGGACCCGACCCAGAATATCAACTGGGTCACCCCCGAAGGCGGCGGAGGCCCCAATTACCCGAATATGTAAGCCCGCCCGTTTGCTGCTGGCCGCTGTCGCCTTTGCGGCAGCGGTCCCGGCACAGGCCGTCGACGACAGCGGCGCGGCGCTGAACGCGTTGGTCCGCGCGCGGCTGGCGGAAGAGGGCGGTGAGCCCGCCGCGGCGCTGTCGGCGCTGACGACGGCGTCGAGCCTCGCACCGGGCTTGCCCGGCCTGCGCGGGCGGATGCTCGAACAGGCGATTCAGGCCGGCGACCTCAACGCCGCGCGTGCCGCCGCGTTGCAGCTCTGGAGCGCCGGCGAGCGCCGTTTCGATGCCCAGCTGGTGCTGATGGTCGATGCGATGCGGCGGTCGGACTGGAAAGCCGCACGCGACCTGATGTCGGGGCGCGACGACAAGGCCGGCGCCGATACGATCGCGCGGCTGATCCAGCCGACGGTCAATGCGTGGATCGACGTCGGCACGCGCGAAAAGCTGCCCGAGCGTCATTTGCTGGCGGCGGCGGGGCGCACGCGGCCCGACCCCTCGCTCATGCTTCAGGTCGCGCTCGTCCAGATTGCCGCGCAGCGCGCCGACGACGCGGAGGCGCTGGCCGACAGGACCACGCTGACCGACCGGACGAGCCAGCTGATCGCGCTGCGTCTCGCAGCGACACTCGACAAGGCGGGCAAACGCGGCGCCGCCGAACGGCTGCGCGGGCGGATCGCGCTCGCTTCGGGGCAGCGCGAGGACCCGATGCTGCTCCTCCCCGACCAGCCGGTGTCGACGCCGCGCGCGGGCACGGCGCAATGGCTGGGGCTGCTCGCCGACGGGCTTGCGCGGACGCCGGGCGGCAGCCCGCGCGTGCCTTTGCTGTTCGCGCGCGCGGCCTATTGGCTGAATGATACGGATTGGGCGGTGCGCGCGACGCTGGTGGAGGCGCTCGACCGTAACGAACAGCGCGACGAAGCGATGGCGCTGCTGAGTGCTTCGCGCTCGCCGCTGCCGCCGGTGCTCGCGATGCGGCGCGCCGAGCTGACCGCCGACGCCGGCGACGTGGCGGGGGCGGCGAAGCTGGCCGAAGCTGCCGCGGCCGGAACCGGCGCGCGCAGCCTGCTTGTGCGCCTCGCCGACGTCGCGCGCCGCTCGGACGATCCTAAAGCCGCCGCGCGGGCCTATGAACGGCTCGAGGCGTCGCTGGGAGAAAGCGAGGGCGACCAGTCGTTACGCGGAACATTGTTGATCGCGCGCGCCGAATTGCTGTTGCAGGCCGGCGACTGGGATGCCGCCGAACCGCTGATGGAAAAGGCGGTAAAGCTTCGCCCCGACGATGCGAACGTCCTGAACTTCGCCGGCTATTCGGCGCTTGAGCGGCGCAAGGACGTGCCGCAGTCGCTCGCACGGATCGAGGCGGCATGGGCACGCGAGCCGCAAAATGCGAGCATCACCGACTCGCTCGGCTGGGCCTATTTCCTGACCGGGCGTACCGACGATGCGGTCGAATTGCTCGAAAAGGCGCAGCGCGGCGAACCCGACAATGCGGTGATCGTCGAACATCTGGGCGATGCTTACTGGCAGGCGGGGCGCAAATTCCAGGCGCGGTATAGCTGGCGCGCGGCGGCGTTGCTCGCCGAGGCCGAGATGGCGACGCGGCTGGAGGCCAAATTGCGCGACGGGCTGACCCCCGCGAACACCGCGCCATGAGCGCGTTTCGCGAGATGGGCTGGGCCAAGATCAACCTGGCGCTGCACGTCCGCGGGCGGCGCGCCGACGGCTACCATGAGATCGAGACGCTCTTCGCCTTTGTCGATGGCGGCGACGCGATTACGGCCGAGTTTGCCGATGTGGACAGCCTCACGATCGATGGCGAATTCGCCGAAGGGTTGAGTGCGGGCGCCGACAATCTGGTGATGCAGGTGCTGGCGCTGCTGCGGTCGCGCTATGGCGCCGGCCGCGTGCCGCCGCTGGCGGTGACGCTGGCCAAGCATTTGCCGGTGGCGGCGGGCATCGGCGGCGGGTCGGCGGACGCCGCGGCGATGGCGCGGCTGGTCCGTGCGCAATTCCTGCCCGAACTGGGCGATGCGACGCTGGCGCGCGTCGTGAGCCCGCTCGGCGCCGATATCGCCGCCTGCGTGGCGAGCGAGACCTGTCTTGGCGTCGGCGTCGGCGCCGAATTGAGCGCGGTACCCGAATTGCGGCTCGGCGGAACGCCGGTGCTGCTCGTCAATCCGCGGCTGCCCGTGGCGACGGGTCCGGTGTTCGCGGCGTGGGACGGGATCGATCGCGGAGCGCTGTTCACGGGGGCCGAACTGCGCGCAGGGTTGTTCGGCGCGCGCAACGATTTGCAGCGTCCCGCCATCGCACAATGCCCGGCGATCGCCGATATCCTGCTCGAACTCGGGGCGCTTCGCCCCTGGCTGGCGCGTATGTCGGGATCGGGGGCGACCTGTTTTGCGCTGTTCGATGCGGCGGCCGAGCGCGACGCGGCGGCGGCCTTACTCGCCGAGCGGCATCCGGGATGGTGGACGATGGCAGGAGCGTTGCGGTGAGCGAAGCGTGGCGGCAGATCGGCTCGGCGCGGGCGGACGGCATCCTGCTGATCGCCGATCATGCGTCGGCCTTTGTGCCGGACGACATCGATCTGGGGATCGATCCGGCGCTGCTGTCGAACCACATCGCGATCGATATCGGCGTTGCCGAAGTCGCGGCGCGGCTGGTCGAAGCGGGCGCGGTCGATGCGGCGATCCTCGGCGGCGTGTCGCGGCTGGTCGTCGACTGCAATCGCGACGAGGATGCGCCCGGCGTGCTGCCGATCGCGAGCGATGGGCATGCGGTGCCGGGCAATGCGCTTGACGATGCGGGGCGCGAGGCGCGGTTGGCGCGGTTTTTCCGGCCCTATCACGATCATATCGCGGCGACGATCGCGGCGCATCGACCCGCGATGATCCTGTCGCTGCACAGTTTCACGCCGTCGCTCGCGGCGCATCCCGATCAGGCGCGGCCGTGGCATGTCGGGGTGCTGTATAACGAGGACGACCGGCTGGCAGGCGCGGCGATCGCGGCGCTGGAGGCGGAGGATATGGTCGTCGGCGACCAGCAGCCTTATTCGGGCAAGCTGCTCAACGCGACGATGAACCGCCATGCCGAGGCGAACGGCATTCCCTATGTCGGGATCGAGATGCGGCAGGATCTGGTCGGCGATGCGGCGGGGCAGGCGTTATTCGCCGGGCGGCTTTCTCGCATGTGCAGTAAAGTTGCATTGAATCTGGTTTGATAGGCGTGTAGAGGCGCGTTTCTTCGCTGAATTTTGAAATATTATTATCAGGATTGCCTAAAATGCCTTCATATCGTTCGCGCACCACCACCCATGGCCGCAATATGGCCGGCGCGCGCGGCCTCTGGCGCGCGACCGGAATGAAGGACAGCGATTTCGGCAAGCCGATCATCGCGGTGGTCAACAGCTTTACCCAATTCGTGCCGGGGCACGTCCACCTCAAAGACCTCGGCCAGATGGTCGCGCGCGAGATCGAGGCGCATGGCGGTGTCGCCAAGGAATTCAACACGATCGCGGTCGATGATGGCATCGCGATGGGGCATGACGGCATGCTCTATTCGCTGCCCAGCCGCGACCTGATCGCCGACAGCGTCGAATATATGGTCAACGCGCACTGCGCCGACGCGATGGTGTGCATTTCGAATTGCGACAAGATCACCCCGGGCATGCTGATGGCGGCGCTGCGCATCAATATTCCGGTCGTGTTCGTGTCGGGCGGGCCGATGGAGGCGGGCAAGGTCGTGCTGAAGGGCAAGACCGTCGCGCTCGATCTGGTGGATGCGATGGTCGCCGCCGCCGACGAGAAATATAGCGATGAGGAAGTCACCGCGATCGAGCAGGCAGCGTGCCCGACCTGCGGCTCGTGCTCGGGTATGTTCACCGCGAATTCGATGAACTGCCTGACCGAGGCGCTGGGGTTGTCGCTGCCGGGCAACGGATCGACGCTGGCGACGCATGCCGACCGCAAGGCGCTGTTCCTGACCGCGGGGCGGCTGGTCGTCGACATGTGCCGCCGCCATTATGAAGAGGATGACGACAGCGTCCTGCCGCGCAACATCGCGACGTTCGAGGCGTTCGAAAATGCGATGAGCCTCGACATCGCGATGGGCGGGTCGACCAACACGGTGCTGCACCTGCTCGCCGCGGCGTTCGAGGCGGGGGTCGATTTCACGATGGAGGATATCGACCGGCTGTCGCGGCGTGTGCCGTGCCTGTCGAAGGTCGCGCCGGCGAAGAGCGACGTGCATATGGAGGATGTCCACCGCGCGGGCGGGATCATGGCGATCCTTGGCCAGCTCGAGCGCGCGGGGCTGATCCACGCGCATCTGCCGACGGTGCACAGTGCGACGCTGGGCGATGCGCTCAACAAATGGGATATATCGCGCACCAACGACCCCGAGGTGCAGAAATTCTTCATGGCAGCGCCCGGCGGCGTGCCGACGCAGACCGCGTTCAGCCAGGACCGGCGCTGGGACGACCTCGACCTCGACCGTGAAACCGGCGTGATCCGCTCGGCTGAGCATGCGTTCAGCAAGGATGGCGGGCTTGCCGTATTGTCGGGCAATATCGCGCTTGACGGCTGTATCGTGAAGACCGCCGGCGTCGACGAGAATATCCTGAAATTTTCGGGCCCGGCCAAGGTTTATGAAAGCCAGGACGCGGCGGTGGCGGGCATCCTGACCGGGCAGGTCGAGGCGGGCGACGTTGTGGTCATCCGTTACGAGGGACCGAAGGGCGGGCCGGGAATGCAGGAAATGCTTTATCCGACGAGTTACCTCAAGTCGAAGGGGCTGGGCGCCGCCTGTGCGCTGGTCACCGACGGTCGTTTTTCGGGCGGCACATCGGGCCTGTCAATCGGCCATGCGTCGCCTGAAGCGGCCGAAGGCGGCACGATCGGGCTGGTCGAGAATGGCGACATAATCGAAATCGATATCCCGAAGCGGACGATCAATCTGATGGTCGCCGACAGCGTGCTCGCCGAGCGGCGCGCGGCGATGGAAGCTAAGGGCGATGCGGCATGGCAACCCGCTAAGCCGCGCCCGCGCAAGGTTTCGGTAGCACTTCAGGCCTATGCCGCGATGACGACGAGTGCCGCGAGAGGCGCAGTGCGCGACCTGTCGCAACTGAAGGTGGGCAAGACATGATTTCGAAACGGGGGGCGGTCCTGTCGCTGTTGCTGCTGACGGCGTGCAACCGCGCGCCCGACAATGGCGAGCTGGCCGAGGCCGAAGCGCGCGGTTCGCGCGAGGCGGCGGAAAACGGCCGTATCGAATGCGCGCTCGAAGGCGCAAAGCTGTTCGACCGCACCTGCACGGTTGAGGAAATGAGCGGCGAGGGCGGGACGATCCTTGTCGTGGGACGCGCCAATGTCGGTTATCGCCGCCTCCAGATCACCACCGACGGACGCGGCGTGGTATCGGCCGATGGCGCCGAACCGGCGAAGGTCAGTATCGTCGGCGACAATGTGATCGAAGTCGCGATCGGCAACGACCGGTACCGCCTGACCGCCAATACGAGCGGCGCGAAGTAGGCGCATTCGCGCGTTCGTGATAGGGCGGGGCATGTCCGTTCCCGCCGACGCCCCGATCCTGACCACCAAGGCGATGCGCGAGGCCGAGGCCGCGTGCGCGGTGCAGGGCACGTCGCTGTCTGAACTCATGGACCATGCCGGGGCGGCGATCGCCGACATGGCCTGGCGCATGGCGGCGGACGCGCCGATCCTGATCCTGTGCGGACCCGGAAACAATGGTGGCGACGGCTATGTCGCGGCACGTTTGCTGGCGGCGCGCGGTGCCACGGTGCGCGTGGCGGCGCTTGGCGAACCGGCAACCGGGCTGGCGAAGGCGGCGCGCGCGTTGTGGACCGGGCCGGTCGAGCCGCTCGACGGCAGGACCGCGCCGGCGCCGCTGATCGTCGACGCGCTATTCGGCGTCGGCTTGTCGCGGCCGCTCGCCGACGACCTCGCGATCATTCTGGGGCATTTTGCCGACCGGCGTATCCTCGCGGTCGACGTTCCGAGCGGGGTCGATGCCGACGCCATCGCCGGCTGGATGCCGCCGCTCGCGGCCGATGTGACGCTGGCGCTGGGGGCGCTCAAACCCGCGCATGTGCTGCTGCCCGCCGCGCAGGCGTGCGGGCGCGTACTGCTCGCGCCCATCGGGATCGCGGCGAACCGGCGGATGCGGACGATCGCCGCGGCGGAGAGCCTGCCGCCCGACGCCGCGGCGCATAAGTTCACGCGCGGCATGGTGTTGGTGTTCGCGGGACCGATGCGCGGGGCCGCGGGATTGACCGCCGCGGCGGCGCTGCGCGCGGGCGCCGGCTATGTCGTGCTCGACGGCAGCGAACAGGCGCCTTTTTCGGCGATTATCACCGAAAGCGACGAGAAATTCGGCGAGCGGCTGGACGATCCGCGCATCGGTGCGGTGGTCATCGGGCCAGGGTTTCCGGCGGGCGACGAGCTGATTTTCGATGTCGAGGCGGCGCTCGATTCGGGCAAGCCTTTGGTGCTCGACGCCGCGGCGATCGATGCCGCGTTGCCGCGCCTGTCGGAAATGCGGTGCAAAGCGATCCTGACCCCGCACGAGGGCGAGTTCGTGCGCGCCTTTCCGCAGCTTTACGGCAGCAAGATCGACCGTGCGAAGGCGGCGGCGGTGCGGACGCAGGCGGTCGTGATCTACAAGGGCGCCGATACGATTATCGCGGCGCCCGACGGCCGTGTCGCTGCGGCCTGGCCGGGAAACCCCTGGCTTGCAACGGCGGGGACGGGCGACGTGCTGGCTGGGGCTTGCGGCGCGATGCTGGCGCGCGGCGGCGATGTCTTCGACGCGGCGGTCGCAGCGGTGGGGTGGCATATCGCGCAGGCCGCGCGTATAGGCCCCGGCCTTGTAGCCGACGATCTGGTTAGGGACTGAAATGACTGAAGCTGCGCTGATCGAGCGCATCGCCGCGCGCGGCGATGGCGTGACGGGCGACGGCCGCCATGTGGCGGGCGCCGTGCCGGGCGACCGCGTGCGCGACGACGGCATCATCATCCCGGGACCGAACCGTGCCGATCCGCCGTGCCGCCACTTCGGCAAATGCGGCGGCTGCCAGCTCCAGCATGTCGCCGAGCCGGCGCTGGCCGATTTCGTACGCGACCGTGTGGCGGGCGGACTGGCGGGGCAGGAGGTCGCATGCGACACCATCCTGCCCGCGCTTTTGTCGCCGCCGCACAGCCGCCGCCGCGCCGCACTGAGCGCACTCCGCACGGGCAAACAGGTCGCGATCGGGTTCAACGCGGCGCAGAGCAACCAGATCGTCGACATGCGGATATGCCCGCTGTTGCTGCCCGAACTGTTCGCGCTGATCGAACCGGTGCGCGCCTTGCTGGCGATGATCGCGCAGCCGCGGCGCCCGGTGAAGGTCAAGATGCAGGTGCTCGACCAGGGCGTCGAACTGATCCTCGAGGGCGTCAAGGCCGAGGGGCTCGACGCCGCGATGGCGCTGCAGGACTTCGCCGGCGCGAACAGCCTCGCGCGCTTTGCGATCGACCAGGGCGATGGCCTCGAAATCCTGTGGCAACCTGAACCGCCGACGATGCGGTTCGGCGATGTGCTTGTCGAAGTGCCGCCCTTCGCTTTCCTCCAGCCGACGGCGACGGGGCAGGCGGCGTTGGTCGATGCGGTGCGCCGCGCGATCGGCGATGCGGGCGCGGTCGCCGACCTGTTCGCGGGCGTCGGCACCTTTGCGCTGTCGGTGCAGGCGGGGCGCAAGGTTTATGCCGCCGAAGGCGCGCGCGATGCGATCGCTGCGTTGACGGCGGCGGCGAACCGCCAGCGCGCGCTGGTGGCGGGCGAGCATCGCGACCTGTTCCGCCGGCCGCTGGTGCCCGCAGAGATCAACCGCTTCGGCGCGGTCATTCTCGATCCGCCGCGCGCGGGCGCCGAGGAGCAGGTGAAGCAGCTCGCGGCGTCGAGTACGCCCGTCATCGCCTATGTCAGCTGCAATCCGGCCAGCTTCGCGCGCGACGCGAAGCTGTTGATCGAAGGCGGCTACCGCCTCGATTGGGTCCAGCCCGTCGGCCAGTTCCGCTGGTCGACCCATGTGGAACTGGCCAGCCGCTTTTCGCGTTGAACTTCCCTCCCGCTTGCGGGAGAGGAAAGGCTTGTCAGTGCAGCACAAAGCCCATGAAGGCGTGGATGCAGAGCGCGAGCAGCGCGAGGCTGGCGAGCGCGAAGATACCGAAGCGCCACATCACGCGGTTGACTGTCGCCTGGATCAGGCTGTGCAGGATGCGCAAGGCCACATAGGCCCACGCGAGCTGGGCGTTGAGCCCGCCGCCCATGCCGCCGATCGCGAGGGCGATAGCGACCGCGTAAAAGACGGTCGGCTGTTCCATCAGATGGTTGTAGTTGTGCGCTTTCCACTGCACTTCGGGCGGCAATACATCGTCGAGGCCCTTGCCGGTGCCGCCGACCATCTTGGCGGCGTCGATCTTCGCGCGTTGCATCGCCGGGATGCGCGTCGCGTACATCCACACCCACATGATCATCGACCAAAGCGCCAGCGTCGCAACCGGCCCCAATATCGCGTTCGTATCCATCGTCTTTCCCCCTTCAACCCAGTGTGGCGATCACCGCCAGCAACGACAATGCGAGCAGGCAGAAAGTCGACAGCCCGAAGATCATGAAGCGCACGGGTACACGATTCACGCGCGCCTGCCACAGGCTGTGGATGATGCGCAAAACGACATAGGCCCACGCAAGGCCGCGCGTCACGTCGGTGCTGCCGCCTGACAGGTGCAGGAAGATGATCACCGCATAGAAGAGCGTCGGCTGTTCCAGCAGGTGCGTATAATTGTGCGATTTCCAGTTCACCTGCGGCGGCAGGATGTTTTCAAGGTCGGCTCCGCGGCCACCCGGGGGCGCTGCCTTCAGATCGATACCCGACTTGGCGAGGGCCGGAAACCGCGTCGCGGCGACCCAGCCGAGCATGATGAGCGTCCACAGCGCGAGCACCGCGCCGGGTGCGAGCAGATTTTCTGGCATTGGCTCCCCCCTTCTTTATGTGGCGCGATGCTAAGACGCTTTGCAGGCTTTGCAACCGGTCAAGTTCAGCGCCCCAATTCGGAGCGAATCGCCGCGCCGTCGCCGTCGACGCGCGGCGCGAAGCCGAGGTCGTGGGGTGGCATCGCGCCATATTTCACCGGCGGCTGCATCTCGTGGAAATTGCCGACATCGGGATGGGTGCGATGGCGGAAGAAGCCGGTCGCGACGAAATGCGGATCGTCCTTGATATCCTGAAGATCGCGCGCCGCCATCGCGGGGATATCGTTGGCGGCGAAGAGGTCGAGCCATTCGGCCGAAGTCCTTGCCGGCGTCTTGCGCGCGATTTCCGAATAGATGATCTGCATGTGCTGCCCCTTGGCCTTTGCCGCTTCATATTCGGGCGTGTCGAGCAGGTCGGCGCTGCCGAGCAGCGCCATCAGCCGCGCGGTCGATTCGGGCGTGTAGGGCACGATGGCGAGATAGCCGTCGCTGGTCGGGAAAGGCTGGCGCGTCGGATCGAGCTGGCGCGGATAGCCCGCGGGGCCGATCGGCGGGTCAAGCGCTGCGTCGCGCAAATGTTCGGTCAGCATGAAGGACGCGAAGCATTCGAACATCGGTACTTCGACCTCTTGACCCTCGCCGGTGCGCAGCTTGTGGACGAGCGCTGCCAGAATCGCCTGCGCGCCGAACTGGCCGGCGATCTTGTCGGCGATGAGCGAAGGGAAATAGCGCGGGCGCGGGTCACCGTCGACGCGCGGCAGCAGGCTGGTGGTGCCCGTCGCGGCCTGGATGACGTCGTCATAGGCCTGGAGGTCGGCATAAGGGCCGTCCTGCCCGAAGCCGGTGCCGTGGACGTAGATGATGTCGGGCTTGAGTGCCTTGCAGCCTTCATAGTCGAAGCCGAGGCGGGCAATCGCCTTGCCGCGGACATTGTGGAAAAAGACGTCGGCGCCGGCGATCAGGTCGCGAAGGATCGCCGCATCCTCCGGCTTCTTGAGGTCGAGCGCGATCGATCGCTTGCCACGGTTCACGGTGAGATGGATCGACCCCATCGTCGGGTCGGGGACGCCGGTGCCGAGATAGCGCGAGATGTCGCCCGTGCCTGGCGTTTCGACCTTGATCACTTCGGCGCCGAGGTCGGCGAGCATCTGCGTCGCATAGGGGCCGAAGATGACCGTAGTGAGGTCGACGATCCGTATTCCTGACAGCATTTGATGCGCATCCTCTCACAGTTGCGCCCGCACGATAGAATGATTGCAAAGTAAAACGGAAGGGGGTTCGTCGTCAGACTGGCTGTTCTGTCAGGTCGCGCGCATCGTCGCCGGTCCCGGCGGCATAGGCGGCCGAGATACGGCGATAGGATCGCGAGCAGAGCGCCGCGACCGTCAGCAGCATGCCGAGCAGGCCCGCGATCGTGAAAACCAGCGCCATGCCGCGTTCGGGGCCGCGCCCGTACCAGTCGCCGATCGCGTCGGCGCCCGCACCGTCGGTCATGAAGGGCACGAAGACGAACTGCGTCAGCGGCGCGATGAGGAAGGCCGTCAGCGGCGACGCCGCCTGTTCGACCGACTGCGCAAAACCGAAGACGCGGCCCTGCCGTTCAAAAGGAACGACCTTTTGCAAGGTCGTCTGTTCGGCCGCCTCGGCATAGGGGCCGAGGAACATCCAGATGAAACAGCCGACCGCGAGCAACAGGATCGACGACTGGACGGTGAAGACCGCCGCGACCGCCCAGGTGACCAGATTGACGAACAGCAGCGTGCGGACGGGGTTTACGCCAAGGCCGGTGCGCGCGATCAACGCGCCGCTGAGGATGAAGGCGCTCGACGTGACGGCCCACAGCAGGCCCCACGCCTCGACCTTCATCAACGAAAGGCCATAGGCGTCCATCAACGCCATGAAAACGCCGCCGAGCAGGTTGTTGAACGCGGCAAAGAGGATCAGCGCGAACAGCCCGGGGATGGCGAGGACGAGGCGGAAGGTCCCGGCGAGATCGATGCGCCGCGGCGCGTCATGCTCCTCGGCCGCGCGCGGTTCGTCGACCGGCACGAACAGCAGGTCGACGGCAGCGAGCGCGGAGAAGAGGATGGCGAACCCCAGTGTCGCGACCATGCCGCCCCATGCGACGAGAAAGCCGCTGATCGCCGAGGTCGTCAGGAAACCGATGCCGCTGACCATGCCGACGAGGCCGTTCGCCTTGTCGCGCCGGTCCTCGGGCACGAGCAAGGTGACGAGCGTGGGAAGGGCGATCATGCGGATATTGCCTGCGATGACGCCGAGCATCGTCAGCAGGATGAAAAACCACAGGCCGGGGCTGGCAACACGCGCCGCGCGGATATCGGGCACAAGCGCGTAGGCACCGAGCGCGACGGCATAGACCGCGAGCGAGACGAGGCTGGACGCGATCATCATGCGCCGTTTGCGATGATGATCGACGAGGCTGCCGAACCAGATGCCGAGCCCGGCGGTGAGCACGAGGTAGATGCCCGCGATCATCCCCGTAGCGAACACCGATTTCGTTTCGAGGAAGGTCCAGAAGGTCAGCGCGAACCACACCGTGAAATTGGTGATGTTGGCGACCAGATTGTTCGCGAGGAGATGATGGAAGGGCTGCATAGGCTCGGCATTCGCTAGGGCGCGCGCGATCGCGCATATTCGGTGCCGCCCGGAGGCGGGCTAGCATAAGGAGGGCGCACGGGAAAGACGGCGCGTTGCGGCGTCAATTGTCCCCGGGGGCGGGCAGGCGGGCGATCATGGCCACGAGTTGCGCCTGACTTGCCGCGCCGGTCTTGCGGAAGGTGCCCTTGAGGAGGAAGCGCACGGCATTGAGGCTGACGGCGCGGAGCGCGGCGTAGTCCTGCAGCGTCTGCCCGCCGGCGAGCGCGACGGCGAGCCGCGCTTCGGCCGGGGTGAGGCCGAACCATTGCGCGACGCGGTCGATCTCGACCACGGGGGTTTCGCCTGGCGAGCTTCCCAGCGTGACGATCAGCGATGCGCCAGCGGTGAACCCGCCGATATGCTGCGCCGATTGCGGCGATATGCGCGCGATCAGCACCGGGCATTCGCTCCCCGAGGTGCCGATGGCCTGAAATGCCAGCCCGGTCGGCGCCGGGTTCCTGACAAGGTCGAGCAGTTTCTTCTGCGTCGCGGGATGCGCGAAGGCGAAACGGTCCTGCGCGAGGCGGATGAACCCCGCCTTTTCATATTGCGCCGCGCGGCTGTTCGCGGCGAGGATCCGGAGCTGGTCGTCGAGGCTGAAGATCGCGAAAGGTGCGAAATCGGCCGCGGCGCGGGCGGCGCCGGCGGCGAGCTCGAGGCTGGCGACACGGTCGCTGATCCGCATCGCGCGCTGGATGTGCGGAGCCAGAATGCGTAGCCCGCGCTTGAGCCGTTCGACGTCGCGGTCGCCGGGGCCGGGCAGCAACAGCCCGAGCCGTTCGCCGCCGCGCCGGTCGAGCAGGACGCCGACGAGCCGGTCGATCCCCCATGGCGCGAGGAAGTTCTGGAAAAAGGGCGATTCAGCAAATTCTTCGCGCGTGATGACATCGAAGCTGTCGACGACGCTGCCGTTGCCATAGCGCATCAGCTTGCGCGACCAGGGATGGTTGCCGGCGTAGACCGCGGTGTAGATTTCCTGCACCCCTGCGGCGAGGCCGGTCGCCGCGACAAAGCGCGCGCGCGGCGGGCTGCTGCTTTCCCACAGGATGAACGCTGCTTCCCAGCTGAGCGGGCATAGCGCGGCGGTTATGCGCGCGAGCGTTTCGTTCCATCGTTCGGGTTCGAGGACCGAATCGTAGATGAGCCCGATCAGCGCGTTGAGCGTTTCCCATTCGGCGGGTTCGTTATGACCCGGACCATGGATCGGAACATCAATCGACACGCACATCCCCGGCAAGCGGCGCATTCGGACCGTCAGTGGACCGGCGATACACCAATATCGGGTGGGAAAAAGTGCAAAATATTCGCCTTGCTACCCGGATGGGTAGCGAAACGCCGCTCCGGATGACGCATTCATCGGGTGCGACCCAAGGGCAGGATGGTCCGCAAGGCCATCCTGTTCTTTTCAGGCCCGCCGGTTCTGCCGGCGGGCTTCTTTTTCGATGGCGCACGAAAAAGGGCTGGTCGCGTCACCGCGCCAGCCCTTTTCATTTCCTTTATGCTGTCCGGTTCAGAACAGCTTGGTCACCGTCGCGCTGCGGCGCTCCTGTTCGACTTCGCCGGTGTAGAGGCTGGCCATCGGCTCGTCGCTGACGACGTGGGTTTCGTCGGCGCCGAAGCCGTTGAACTTGGTCCGCATCGCGCAGCCATAGGCTCCGAGCATGCCGATCTCGATGAAATCGCCGGCCTTGATGTCGGCGGGCAGGAAGAAGGGGCCTGCCATATGGTCGAGATCGTCGCAGGTCGGACCATAGAAGCTGAACGGCACCATTTCGGCATCGCTCTTGGGCTCGCGTTGCAGCGAGACGGGGAAGCGCCAGCCGACATGCGCGGCGTCGAATAGCGCGCCATAGGCGCCGTCGTTGATGTACAGTTCCTCGCCGCGGCGCTTTTCGACGCGGACGATCAGCGAGCTATACTCGGCCGACAGCGCGCGGCCCGGTTCGCACCAGAGTTCGGCCGAATAGCTGATCGGCAGGCTTTCGAAGCTGCGGTGGATCGTCTCGAAATAGGCGTCGAGCGGGGGGGGCTCCATGCCGGGATAGGACGAGGGGAAACCCCCGCCGACATCGATGATATCGACCGTGACCGACGCCGCGACGATTGCGGCGCGGACGCGTTCCATCGCCTGCGCATAGGCGTGCGGCGTCATCGCCTGGCTGCCGACATGGAAGCAGATGCCGAGCGCGTCGGCGGCCTGGCGGGTCGCCATCAGCAGCTCGACGACTTCGTCGGCTTCGGCGCCGAACTTGGCGGCGAGGCTGAGCTTCGAATGGTCGGACGAAACACGCAGGCGCACGAGCAGGTTCAGATCCTGCGCGCCCTCGGTCGCACGGACGATCTTCTCGAGCTCGTCCATCGTATCGAGCGAGAAGGTGCGCACGCCATGCTTCCAATAGGCTTCGGAAATCGCTTCCTCGGCCTTCACGGGATGCATGAAGCAGAGCGTCGCTTCGGGGAGCGTGCGGGCGACCAGACGCACCTCGGCGATCGAGGCCACGTCATAATGGGTGACGCCGGAATCCCACAGCACGCGCAGGAGGTCGGGCGACGGATTCGCCTTGACCGCATACATGGTCGTGCCGGGAAAACGCTCGATGAAGAAACGCGCTGCGCGCCGCGCGGCGTGCGGGCGGACAAGCGTAACAGGTTCGATCGGCGAAAGTGCCTGAATCAGCCCGTGGGCGCTATGATGCTGGTGCAACTCAAGGGACCCCCAAAAATAACGTTAAACATCCAAGGCTGCCTTGCGGTTATTGGAAGTCCCCCTGGGGCAGCGGAGGGCGATATATGCAGGGGGGTCCCCCCTGTAAAGACCCTATCGCGCAATTTTGTAACGTGGTGGTAACAGTGGGGCCGAACCGGGGCCGATGTGCGCCAAGCCGCGCAAATGCGAGACAAGGGACAGCGGCCGCGCTAGGGGTCATCGACAAGCATAGCCGAAAGGACTCTCCCGTCATGGTTTCCCGCGCCGAGGTTAATCACACTTTTTCCGACGCGGAACTGGGCGAACTTCGGGCGTTCGGCGCGGTCGAATCGCACAAGGCGGGCGATCTGATCGTCGAGGAAGGGGCGATGGCGCCCGACTGCATCGTCACGTTGTCGGGCCACACCGATATTTACGCGTCGACCGACGAAGGGTGCAAGCGCGTCGGCTGGATGGAGCATGGACAGTTTGCGGGCGACCTGTCGGTGCTGACCGGCCAGCGGCACCTGTCGCGGGTCGAAATGGGCGCGGACGGCGAGATATTGCGCATCGCGCACGCCGATTTCCAGCGGCTGATCGCGGGCAACAGCCATTTTTCGGATATCTTCATCCGCGTGCTGTCGGCGCGGCGCGAGTTCAGCAAGCATCGCGGCTTTGCGGTCACGATCATCATCGGCGCGGCGATGGATCGCAGCGTCTATGCGATGCGCGACCTGTTGATGAAGCATGGTGTCGCGCATCGCTGGTTCGATCCCGCCGACGGCCCGGTCGCTGCGCATCTGCTCGCCGAACGCGGGCTGAGCGAGGACCAACTTCCGGTCGCGATCCTCGGCGCCGCCGAAGTGCTGGTCCAGCCGACGCCCGAACAGCTTGCGGCGGGGCTCGGGCTCGATCTGCTCCCCGATGGCGCGACCGCCGACGTGCTGGTCGTCGGCAGCGGCCCCGGCGGGCTGGCGGCGGCGGTCTATGCGGCGTCGGAAGGGCTGACGGTGATCGCGCTCGACGCGCTCGCGCCGGGCGGGCAGGCCGGGACATCGTCGAAGATCGAAAATTATCTCGGCTTTCCGACTGGCATTTCGGGGAACGAGCTTGCGCGGCGCGCGACGGTGCAGGCGCAGAAATTCGGGGCGCGACTGGTGTCGCCGGTACGCGCCGCGTCGATCGGCCGCGATGGCGAAGCCTATTGTCTGCATCTTGTCGACGGCCGCAAACTGCGCAGCCGCGCGGTGGTGGTCGCGAGCGGCGCGCAATATCAGCGCCTGCCGATCGAGGGCATCGAATCCTATGAAGGGCGCGGCATCTATTATGGCGCGACCCCGATGGAGGCGCAGCTTTGCGGCAATGCCGAGGTGACGATCGTCGGCGCGGGCAATTCGGCGGGACAGGGGGCGATCTATCTCGCGAGTGTCGCGAAGAAGGTCTATGTCATCTTCCGCCGGTCGAGTCTGCGTGACACCATGTCCGAATATCTGGTCAAGCGGCTGGAAGAACATCCGAACATCGAGATCGTCCCGTCGACCGACGTCGTCGCGTTGCACGGCGAGGATCATCTGGCGGGGCTGACCTATCGCTGCCGCGAAACCGGTGCCGAAAGCCATTGCGATTGCAGCTTCCTGTTCCTGTTCCTCGGCGCCAGCCCGAACACCGGTTGGCTGCCGCGCGAAATGGTGTGCGACGAGCGCGGTTTCGTGAAGACCGGCGCCGACATCGCACCGCTCGAACTCGTCAAAGCGGGCTGGTCGCTCGACCGCATGCCGAGCCGGTTCGAAACGAGCTGGCCGCGCATCTATGCCATCGGCGACGTCCGCAAGGGATCGGTCAAGCGCGTCGCCTCGTCGGTCGGTGAAGGATCTGTCGTCGTCAGCGATATCCATCAGGCGCTGGCGGAATTGGTGCCGCCTGCCGATTGACCTCGCAGCGATCCGGACGATAAGTTCCTGTCGTTGAAACGAAAAAGGGAACATCGATGCTTCTTGCAGCTTTTGCGATGATGTTGGCGGCGCAGGGATCGAGCGAGCCGCTGCCCGCAAAAACCGATATCCCGAACGATTTCTCGACCGTCGTCTGCCCCGGCGAAGCCGCCGCGCGCGAGATGCTGGGCAGCTATTACGGCGTTCAGCCGGCGCCGCGGAACCACACGATCGACACGGCCCTGTTCTTCAGGGGGCTCGCCGCGACGGGCTGTTCGCAAAGCAGCGCGGACGCCAAATCGACGATCACGATCCAGCAGGTGATCGCGCGGCGGACGTTGCCGCTTGCGGGGGGCAGCGAGACGCATCTGGTCTATCGCGGCGTCAATGCGAGTGGCACGCGCGTCATCGGGATCGTCGATGAAACCGGCAACGACAGGCATCCGCGAACCGATTACGAGCGCTGGCTGTCGGAGTTCATTCCCGGCGGCGTGTTGAATTACGACCCGTCGACGATGGGCGCGGTGTATAGCTGCACGACGGTCGACAGTGCACGCGCGGCAATGAAGGCAATCCCGACCAAGGGTAATGCGAGCGCCCGCAATGCCACCTTTGCCAAGGGGCGTGCCGCGAACGGTTGCCGTCAGGCCGCCGCGGGACGCTACAAGATCACCGCGCGCCACGAGGAGCGCACGATATCGTGCGGGTTCGAATGCGAGGATGTCTGGAACGCGCTCGCCGCAACCGACGCGCGTGGCCGAGCCGTTGCGCTGATCTTCAACGGGTCGCATTTCTGACCGAGCGTCAGCCAGGCGATGCCTGGATGGTTACGCCGACCTTTTCGGACTCTTCGAGTTGTTCATTCTCGAACGACTCCAGATTGCGGTACATGACGAAGGTGCCCGAATAGTCGTCGATTGCCCAGCGGCCGTCGACTTGCTGCCCGTCGCTGCTCAGCACGCCATCGTAGGTCACCGAGTGGCCATAGGCCCCGTCGCCGTCATAATATTTGTGAAAGCTCACCGCAGCGCCGTTTCGCGTGCCGCGGATGTCGGCGCGTTCGTCACCGTCGATCAACTCGGAGGCTTCTGTCGTCGTGCCCGACAACGAACCTGCGTTGTCATTGATCGTCGCGACAAATCCCGTCGGAGGAACCCACGGTTCGGGATAGCGATATTGGCCGGTCCAAAGTCCGGTCATGTCCAGCGGGTCCGGCATCGCGCATCACCCCAGCCGCGTCTTGAAATCCTCATAGCCGAATTCGCGGACCAGCTTGAGTTCGTCGGTTTCGCTGTCCCACAGCCAGATCGACGGCAGCGGAACGCCGTTGAAGGTGTTCGTCTTCACCATCGAATAATGCGCCTGGTCGAGGAAGGCGAAGCGCTGGCCGATGCGGGCGCCGCCGGGCAGGCGATAATCGCCGATCACATCGCCCGCGAGACACGAGGGGCCGCCGAGGCGCGTCGGCATGCCTTCGCTGCCTTCGCCCAGCATCGCGGGCCGGTAGGGCGCCTCGATCACGTCGGGCATGTGGCACGTTGCCGAAATGTCGGTGATGCCGATCGGCATGCCATTGTCGAACAGGTCGAGGACTTCGCCGACGAGGATGCCGGCGTCGAGTGCGATCGCCTCGCCGGGTTCGATCATTACGTCGCAGTCGGTCGCGGCGCGGACCTGTTTCAGGAAGGCGATCAGGTCGTCGACCTGATAGTCGGCGCGCGTCACATGATGGCCGCCGCCGAAATTGATCCATTTGAGCTGGCCGAAGAAGGGGCGCAGCATCGGTTGCACCGCATTCCAGGTGCGTTGGAGCGGCGGGAAATCCTGTTCGCACAGGCTGTGCATATGGATGCCGTCGACGCCCTCCATATGTTCGGGCAAGAGCTGGCTGATCGGGAAGCCGAGGCGGCTGCACGGCGCGGCGGGGTCGTATTTCGGAACCTCGCCCTCGCTGTGCATCGGGTTGATGCGCAGCCCGATGTCGAAGCTTTCGCCCTTTGCGCGCAGTTCGTCGAGCAGCGGGCGGAAGCGCGTGATCTGGCCGGGCGAGTTGAAGATCAGGTGATCGGACAGCGCCGCGATTTCGGGCAGGTCGGCTTCCTTGTAGCCGGCGCAATAGGTCGCGACCTCGCCGCCATATTCGCCGCGGCCGAGCCGGGCTTCATAGAGGCCCGAGGCGCAGACGCCGTCGAGATATTCCGCGACCACCGGCCCCAGCGACCACATCGAAAAGGCCTTGAGCGCCGCGAGCACGCGCGCGCCCGATGCGTCGCCGATATGGCGCAGCACCGACAGGTTGGCGCGTACCTTGGCGGCATCGACGACGAAGGCGGGAGAGGGGACGCGGGTCAGGTCGAAGCGGGCAAAGGCTCCGGGATCGCCGGCACGGGTTTCCATGTCGCTGTAAAATCCTGTCAGACCGCAATCGGTCCCTTGAAAATGAAGAACGCCCCCGCCGCAATCAGACCGAAGCCGACGAGATGGTTCAGGGTCAGCTTCTCACCGAGCCAGAAGACCGCGAACCCGGCGAATATGATCAGGGTTATGACTTCTTGCAAGGTCTTGAGTTCGGCGGCGCTGTAAACGCCATAGCCGATGCGGTTCGCGGGGATGACGAGGCAATATTCGAAGAAGGCGATGCCCCACGCGATCAGCACCGCCAGCCAGACCGGCCGCGATACCGCGCCAAGCTGTCCGTACCAGGCAAAGGTCATGAAGATGTTCGAGACGAACAGCAGCCCGATCGGCGCGAGATAGGCGGTCATGTCAGGGTTTATCCTAGTCTTTCGTCAGCGGTAGTACGTCGCGGAGCAGCGCGGAGAAGAAATGCCCCGGCTCCTCGACCATCGGCATATGCGCCGAATGTTCGAGCCAGACGAGCTTCTTCGAGGGTGCCTTGACCTGTCCGAACCACTGGGCCGCCACAGGCGAAGGGACAGTATAGTCGTGCCGTCCGAGCAGGAAGACGAGCGGCACGTCCATCTTCTTCACCTTTGTGAAGCTGACGTCGGCGAGGCGCGGCCAGAGCGTCGTCACCGAAAGTTCGCTGCCCTTGCCCCACGCCTGCCGGTCGGCCTCCGTGTACTCCGGGGATAGGCGCGGCGTCTGGAAATAATATTTGAGGTCGGGCTTGTTATAGATGAGCGAGCCATAGGGGATCGCATATTTGCGCCAGCCGTCAGCCTTGGCGATGGTGAAGTCGCCCGACGGATAGGGCGCGAGCGCGTCGATCGCGGCAACGGCCTCGCTGTTGCCCGCCGCCAGCGCCTTGGCGCGCGTCCACGCCATCCCTGCCTTTTCACCTTCGCGGAAATCGATTCCCTGACCGACGCCGACATAGGCATAGAGGAGGTCGGGGCGCTTCACCGCGACCGACAGGCCGACGATCGAGCCCCAGCTGTGCCCCATCAGCACGACCTTGCGCTTGCCATAGCGCTTCCCGAGCAATTCGATCAGTTCGATCGCGTCGTCGCGGTAGCGTTCGGGGGTCATCGTTGGGGCGAGCGTCGCGGGATCGTTCAGCGGATAGCTGCGCCCCGCGCCGCGCTGGTCGTACTGGACGACGGTGAAGACGTCCTCCCACGGCCGCTGGAAGGCCCAGGCAAAGGGCATTTCGACCGCGCCGGGGCCGCCGTGGACGAATATCAGGATCGGATTGTCGCGGTCGGAGCCGCGGACGTTCACGACCTGCCGCGCGCCGCCGAGCGTGACCTCGAACGTTTCCTGCACGCCGTTTGGCGTCACGATCTTGCCGATGTCGGCGACGATCGCGCGTGCGGGGGCGTAGGCGTCGTCGGTTTGGGCTGCTGCGGGGGTTGAAAAGGCCACGAGCAAGGCAAGCGCGGCAATGTGGAGCTTCATGATCTCAAACTACCCTTCGTCATTCCCGCGAAAGCGGGAACCCAGTTTCACCGTCGCTACTGGGTTCCCGCTTTCGCGGGAATGACGAAAAAGGGAATGGACTCAGAAATCGAGCGGCGCGCCCAATTCCTTCACCTGCCAGGGCAGGCCATGCTTGTTCAGCATCTCCATGAAGGGATCGGGATCCATCTGTTCCATGTTGAACACGCCGTCGCCGCTCCATGTGCCGGTCACCATCATCGCCGCGCCGATCATCGCGGGAACGCCGGTGGTATAGCTCACCGCCTGGTTGCCCGTTTCGGCAAACGCCTCTTCGTGATCGCAGATATTGTAAAGGTAGAGCGTCTTTTCCTTGCCGTCCTTGCCAAGGCCGGTCGCGATGACGCCGATGTTGGTCTTGCCCTTCGTGGTCTCGCCGAGGCTCGACGGTTCGGGTAGCACGGCCTTCAGGAACTGCAGCGGGATGATCTCGCGGCCTTCGTAGATCACCGGATCGATGCGCGTCATGCCGACATTCTGGAGGACGGTGAGGTGGGTGATATAGGCCTCGCCGAAGGTCATCCAGAAACGGATGCGCTTGATCTCGGGCAGGTGCGTCTTCAGGCTTTCGATTTCCTCATGATACATGAGGTACATCGTCTTTTCTCCGACGGCTTCGAAGTCGAACTTCTGCTTCACCGACATTGGCGGGGTTTCGACCCAGTCGCCATTTTCCCAGTGGCGCGCGACGGCGGTGACTTCGCGGATGTTGATCTCGGGGTTAAAGTTGGTCGCGAAATGCTGGCCGTGATCGCCGCCGTTGCAGTCGAGAATGTCGAGCGTGTCGATGCGGTCGAAATGATGCTTCTTGAGCCAGGTCGTGAAGACGCTCGTCACGCCGGGGTCGAAGCCCGAACCGAGCAGCGCCATCAGGCCGGCATCCTTGAAGCGGTCCTGATACGCCCACTGCCAATGATATTCGAACTTCGCCTCGTCGCGCGGCTCATAGTTCGCGGTGTCCATATAATGCGCGCCGGTCGACAGGCACGCCTCCATGATCGTGAGGTCCTGATAGGGCAAAGCGAGGTTCACGACATGAGTCGCGCCGATCGAGCGGATCAGCGCCGCGGTCGCGTCGATATGGTCGGCGTCGACCTCGGCAGTGTTGATCGTCACGCCGGTGCGTTCCTTCACCGATTCGGCGATCGCGTCGCATTTGAACTTGCGGCGGCTTGCCAGCGTGATGTCGGGAAAGATGTCGGGGTTCATCGCCATCTTGTGCACCGCAACCGATCCGACGCCGCCCGCGCCGATCACCAGAACCTTGCTCATGAAAAATCTCCTGCCCGCTATGCTGCGGCTTGTGTTGTATGCCGCGCCCTATAGGACGAAGCCATGACAGAACAAAGCCCCGATCCCTTGCTGAACCCGAACCGTGCGCCGACGCTGGCGGGTGTCGAACGCGCCGCAGCGAAAGTCGCTGCATTGCTGCCACAAACGCCGCTGTTGCCGCTCGACGTCGAGGGCAAGACGATCTGGTGCAAGGCCGAATGCCTGCAGCCTGTCGGCGCATTCAAGATCCGCGGCGCCTGGCACCGCTTGACCGATCTGACGCCCGAACAGGCGGCGGCGGGGGTCGTGGGCGTGTCGAGCGGCAATCATGCCCAAGGGGTCGCATGGGCGGCGAAGCGTCTCGGGATCAAGGCGACGATCGTGATGCCGGGCAACGCGCCGGCGATGAAGCTCGCCGCGACGCGCCAGCTGGGCGCCGAGGTCGTACTGTACGATCGCGTCACGGAATCGCGCGATGCCGTCGCGGCGAAGTTGCTGGACGAACGCGGCGGCACGCTCGTCCATGCCTATGGCGATCCGTGGATCATCGAAGGGCAGGGCAGCACGGGGATCGAAGCGAAAGCGCAGATGATCGCGCGCGGGATCGGAGAACCCGACAAGGTCGCCGCCTGCTGCGGTGGCGGCGGCCTGTCGGCAGGGCTCGCGCTTGCGCTGCCCGACGCCGAGATCGTCGCGGTCGAGCCCGAGGGCTGGGACGATGTGACGCGCAGCCTTGCCGCGGGCAACATCCTGTCGGTCAAGGATATGGCTTACCCGACCGAGTGCGACGCGCTGCAGACGCCTGAGACATGGCCGATCAACTTTGCGGTGTTGCAGACGCGGGGTGTCAAAGGCGTCGCCGTGACGCGGAACGAAGTGCGCAATGCGATACGGCTGGTGTTCGAGAAACTGCACCTCGTCGTCGAACCCGGCGGGGCGGCGGCACTCGCGGCAGTGCTCGCGGGCAAGGTGTCGCTCACCGACGCGACGCTCGTCACGCTGTCGGGCGGAAATGTCGACCCGCTGAAATTTGCGGAAATCATCACCGAATAAGCCGGTGGAAACTTATCCGCGCCCGCGCGTTTGGACGGGGAAGGAGAAACAAGATGCAGAAGAGTGCAATATTGGCGAGCGCCGCCGCGCTGGTGCTGTTGGCCGGCTGCGAAAAGGCCGAGGCGCCCGCGCCTGCACCGACCGATGCCACTACGACCGAGGTTCCGGTCGAAACCGTGCCCACCGAGGGCGCCGAGGCGACCGATCCCGCGACCGCGCCGCACCGCTTTGCGAGCTGGGCGGGTAAATGGACGGGTGTCGAGGGCATGTATGCCACGATCACGACCGCCGAGCCCGGCAAATACAAGCTCGAGATGCAGTCCGACCTCGACACGAAGGGGATCTATGACGGCGAAGACAGCGAACATGGCATCAAGTTCAAGCGCGGGAGCGAAGAGCTGAGCCTGCGCCGCGGCAGCGGCGACGAAACCGGCCTCAAATATCTCGCGGGCAAGAAGGAATGCCTGATCGTCAAGGAAGGCGAAGGCTACTGCCGCGACTAGGAGCGGTCCGGCGGCGCGTATTTTTCGACGTCGTCGCCGAATTGTCATCGAACCGGCACGGGAATCGCATGAAAGCCTGTCATGGGCGGGCCCGGATCAACCTTGTCCGGGATACCCATTCGCATGGCCAGCCAACCCAACCGCAAGATCGCCGCCGCCGTCGTCCGCGAAGACGGCGAACAGAAACAACGCCTGCTCGACCGCGCCTTCGCGCTGGCATTCAAAGGCTTGGTCTATGCCCAGATATGGGAAGACCCGGTGGTCGACATGGAAGCGCTGGCGATCGAGCCGGGCAACCGGATCGCGACGATCGCCAGCGGCGGCTGTAACGTCTTTTCCTATCTGACGGCCGATCCGGCGGAGATCGTCGCGGTCGACCTCAACACCGCGCATGTCGCGCTCAACAATCTGAAACGTGTGGCGATCCAGCGGCTGCCCGACCACACGAGCCTTCGCCGCTTTTTCGCCGATGCCGACAATGACGCGAATATCGCCGACTATCGCATCTTCGTCCGTCCTTATCTCGACGAGGTGACCCGCCGCTATTGGGAGGGGCGCGACCTGGCGGGGCGCCGGCGGATCAACGGGTTTGCGCACGGCCTCTACAAGCGCGGGCTGCTCGGCAATTTCATCGGGCTCGCGCACCTCGTCGCGCGGATGCACCGCATCGATCCGCGCCAGTTCCTCGAAGCGAGGACGATCGAGGAGCAGCGCGCGATTTTCGAGCAGAAATTCGCGCCTTTCTTCGACCGCAAATTCATCCGCTGGATTACGGACCAGCGATCGTCGCTGTTCGGGCTGGGCATTCCGCCAGCGCAATATGACGCGCTCGCTGGCGGCAAGCCGATGGCCGACGTGCTGCGCGCACGGCTCGAAAAACTCGCGTGCGACTTCCCGCTCGATGACAATTATTTTGCCTGGCAGGCGTTCGGGCGCGGCTACGGCAAAGGCCGGGCGGCGTCGCTGCCGCCCTATCTGCAGGCAGAAAATTATGAGGCCATCCGCGCGCGCGCCGGGCGGGTGACGATGCTCCACGCGAACATGACCGACATGCTCGCCGCCGCCGATGCCGCGAGCTTCGATCGCTATATCTTCCTCGACGCGCAGGACTGGATGAGCGATGCGCAATTGACCGCGCTTTGGAGCGAGGTCACGCGCACCGCGCGTCCCGGCGCCCGCGTCCTTTTCCGCACCGCGGCCGAACCGACCTTGCTCCCCGGGCGGCTTCCGGACGACCTGCTGCGGCGATGGGATTATCGCGCCGATGAATCGCTCGCCTACACGCGGCGCGACCGTTCGGCGATTTATGGCGGGGTCCATCTCTATATATTGAAGGGCTGAGCATGATGGCGGGGGAGGGGCATGCCGCGCTTATGGACGGCGTTTATCGCGGCCAGCGTCATATCTATGACCTGACGCGCAAATATTATCTGCTCGGGCGCGACCGGTTGATCGACGAACTGATGCCGCCGGCGGGCGGGCATGTGCTCGAAATCGGTTGCGGCACCGGGCGCAATCTGATCGCGGCGGCGCGTTGCTGGCCGGGGGCCCATTTTCACGGCATCGACATTTCGGAGGAAATGCTGAAGACCGCGCGCGCGGCGATTGCCCGTGCGGGGCTGGGGCGGCGCGTGAGCGTCGCGCAGGGCGATGCGACGGGATTCGATCCGCACAGCCTGTTTCGCGTCGACCGGTTCGACCGCATCTTCCAGAGTTATACGCTCTCGATGATCCCCGAATGGCAGGAGGCGATCCGCGAAGCCGCGCGTCATCTGTCGGCCTATGGATCGCTCCATATCGTCGATTTCGGGCAACAGGAGGACATGCCCGGCTGGTTTCGCGCGGCATTGCTTGGCTGGCTGGCGCGTTTCCATGTGTCGCCGCGCGCCCTGCTGGTCGACGCCGCGCGCGAAGTGGCGAACGATATGGGTGGGCGGCTTTCGGTGACGCGGCTCTATCGCGGCTATGCCTGGTCGCTCCGGATCGACAGGAATCCGCGCTAGCTCTTGCCAAGCGTCATGGCCTTTGCTCTTTTCGCGGAGGAGGCGCGATGACCGAAACGATCCTGCCGGCACAGCCGGGCGAGTTGGAGGCGGTCGCCGAAACGCTGGCACAGGCGTTTCAAACCGATCCGGCGCTGTCGTGGATACTGCCCGATCCCGATCATCGCGCGCGGGCGCTGCGTAGCCTGTTCCGGACGCTGGTTCCTGCCGACGTGCGCGCGGGTGTGGCGCTGCGCGCGTCGGGCGACGAAGCGGCAGCGCTGTGGCGGGCACCGGGGCAGGCGCATAGCGGTATGTTCGAGTTCCTGCGTACCGTCGTCCCGCTCGTCGCGACCTTCGGGGCCACCCTGCCACGCGGGCTGAAGGTGCAGGGCAGCATCGACGCGCATCGCCCGAAGGGGCGCTTCTGGTATCTCCATTATGTCGGCGTGCGTCCCGGGCATCAGGGGAAGGGGCATGGCGGTCGGATCATCCGTGCGCAAACGGGCGTCGCGGATCGTGACGGGCTGCCCTGCTGGCTGGAGACCGCGACGCCGGAAAATGTGCCGCTTTATCAGCGGCTGGGCTTTGTCACCGAGGTCGAATGGGACGTGCCCGGCGGCCCGCATTTCTGGGGAATGATGCGTCCGGCAGGCTGACGGTCAGGATGCCGGGCGCGTCGCGTTGAACGAAAAGTCGATATTGACGCCGGCGGCGATTGCGTCGGTCGCGGCCCATTCGCCCTGACCGACGCCAAAGGCGGTGCGGTCGATCCGCGCGGTCCCGGCAACGCGTGCGCGGTCGCCGTCGATGCGCAGCGTAAAGCGCAGCGTCGCGGGCTTTTTTACCCCGCGCAGATCGAGCGTGCCGCGCGCCTCATAGCGTTCGCCGCCAAGGTGGCGGACATCGTTGGCGGCAAAGACGGCCGACGGATGCGCGCCGGTGTCGAAGAAGTCGCTGCTCTTCAGCGAATCGTCGCGCTGTCCGTCGCCGGTGTCGGCCGAGGCGAGATCGACGGTCACGCGAATGGTCGATTTGGGCAGGTCGTCGGGGCTGAAGCGAATGGCGGCGCGCCAGCGGCTGAAGCGGCCGTCGATCGCCTCACCATTCCAGCGCGCGGTGAAGCCGAGCCGTCCGCCCGACGCGACGGTCCAGTCGGCGAGCGGCTGGGCCGCCTTTTCGGCTTCGGTTTCGATCTTGTCGGCTTCTTCGGGTTTTTCCTGCACGGTTTCGCCGGCGGGCGCGGCCGTAGGGGCAGCGACGAGGGGCGCGGTGGCGATTTCGGCGGCGGCGTGCGGCTTGTCGGCATGGACGATTTGCCCGGCGACCATCGCTCCGGCGACGAGCGCGACCGCGCCGATCGCGACGCCCACCGCCTTGCCCCTTGCGAAAGGGATCATCCGCTGAAGCTCGGGTTTGCCGAGCAGCCACTGATGCCGAAGTGCGCCCGCGATATGCAGCAGGAACAGGCCGATGGCGAGCCACGCCATCGCGCCGTGGATCGCCTCCGCCGGTTCATGCCAGATGCGGCCGACGGGGAGATGGGGCCAGGGGATGATCCCGAACAGCAGCGTCGGCACCTGTACCTTGGCGGTCGACACGAGCAGCCAGCCGGTGATCGGGCCGAGGATCATCACGAGATAGAAGAGCGCATGGACGGTGGCGGCGAGCGCGCGCGTCCAAGCCGGGCCGTCGGACGCGGGCGGACGCGCCGTGAACAGGCGGGTCGCCAGCCGCGCGAGGCTGAGCAACAGGATCGCGATGCCGACCGATTTGTGGAGCTGATAGCGCGCGAACAGTTCAGGGCTGTTATTCCCTTCGAGGGCCCAGCCGAGCGCGATCTGGAAGGCCAGCAGCAGCGCGATGAGCCAGTGAAGCGTGATCGCGGTGTAGCTATAACGCTGTGCTGGCATGACAATCTTTCGGAGTCGGGGAGGATGTTCGGCCATCATCCTATCCGGTCCCGCCGGTCTTGTCGAAGGACGTCCTAGTCGTCGAAGCCGACGAAGCGCACCGCGTCGTCGACGCTCTTGCGGTTCGACACGACGGCGTTTGCCGGGAAATCGGCGTCGGGCCAGCCCATCGCGACGCAGATCATGATCACCTGATCGTCGGGGATGCGCGCATGTTCGCGCACGACGGGGCTTTGCATGATGCCTTGGCTGTTGATCACGCAGCCGAGCCCGCGCGACCAGGCGGCATTGACGAGCGCGTTGGTGACGGCGCCGCAGTCGAAGGGGGCGATATCGCTGCCAAGCAGCACGCGGTCATAGGTCACGACGATGCTGACGGGCGCATCGAACTGGCGGAAACCGCGGAGCACCCAGTCCTGCCGCGCGTCCTTGTCGTCGCGCGCGATACCCATCGCGCCGAAGAGCTGTTTGGCAATCTCGATCTGGCGCGCGCGGTGGTCGTCGGCGATGCCGTCGAAGCGGCGAAATTCGCGGCTGTCGGGTTTGCCCGCAAGGATGCCGTCGGTGTTGCCCCGCCGGATCGCCGCGAGCGCGTCGCCGGTGACGACCGAGAAATTCCAGCACTGGTTGTTGAACGACGAGGGCGCACGCATCGCGACCTCGAGGATCTCCGCAATCAGTGCCTTGGGCACGGGTTTGTCGAGGAAGCCGCGGATGCTGCGGCGTCCGACGACGACATCGTCGAAACCCGGCTGGCCCATCAAGTCGCTTTGCATGGTTTGAGCGCCCTTATCGGCCGGGGAAGACGTCAGCGGATTCGGGGAAGCGCGGATCAAAAAAATAATAGGTGAAGTAACGTTTTGCCTCACCCGCTTTGGCGTTTGCTGCTGCTTTCTTGCGAGCGGCTTCTATGTAAACGTCCGGCACGGGCACCTTTACGGCGGCCGTCGAGCCGGATTTCGGATCGACTACTTTCTCGACGTTGAAGCCGGTAATCTGTCCTTGCGCATCGACATCGACGGCGAAAATCACCGAATAGACCCGGTTCCGATCCTTTGCGTCACTTTGAGTCGCAAGCGAAAGGCCAAGGCTAAGCGCCATGAAAAAGGCCAGGATGCGTATCACGCGGCCTTGCGCAGCTCCAGACGATCCCAGATTTCGACCAGTGCTTCGGTCAACTCACGCATCATCGCCTCGTCATGTGCCGGCCCCGGCGTGAAGCGCAGGCGTTCGGTGCCGCGCGGCACGGTCGGGAAGTTGATCGGCTGTACATAGACGCCATATTCGGCGAGCAGGATATCGCTGATCTTCTTCGCGCGCACCGGGTCGCCGACCATCAAGGGGACGATGTGCGTCGTCGAATCCATCACCGGCAGGCCAGCATCGCGGAAGCTTTGCTTGAGGTAAGCCGCGGCTTCCTGCTGCGCGTCGCGCTCGACGCTCGACGATTTGAGATGCCGCACGCTCGCAAGGACGCCCGCGACGAGCACCGGCGACAGGCTGGTCGTGAAGATGAAACCCGGCGCATAGCTGCGGATCACGTCGATGATATTCCTGTCGGCGGCGATATAGCCGCCCATCACGCCGAACGCCTTGCCGAGCGTGCCTTCGATGATCGTCACGCGGCTCGCGGCGTCGTCGCGGTCGGTGATGCCGCCGCCGCGCGGGCCGTACATGCCGACGGCATGGACTTCGTCGCAATAGGTGAGCGCGTTATACTTTTCGGCGAGATCGCAGATCGCGTGGATCGGGGCGACGTCGCCGTCCATCGAATAGACGCTTTCGAATGCGATCAGCTTGGCCGCGTCGGGATCGTCGGCGGCGAGCAGTTCCTCGAGATGCGCGAGGTCGTTGTGGCGCCACACGCGCTTTTCGCAGCCCGAGTTGCGGATGCCCGCGATCATCGACGCGTGATTGAGTTCGTCCGAATAGATGATGCAGTTCGGCAGCAGCTTGCCGAGCGTGCCGAGCGTCGCCTCGTTCGAGATATAACCCGAAGTGAAGAGCAATGCGCCTTCCTTGCCGTGCAGGTCGGCGAGCTCATGTTCGAGGTCGATATGATAATGGGTATTGCCGCCGATGTTGCGCGTTCCGCCCGAACCGGCGCCGACGTCGTGCAGCGCCTCTTCCATCGCGGCGATGACCTTGGGATGCTGGCCCATCGCGAGGTAGTCGTTCGAGCACCAGACGGTGATCGGCTTCGGCCCGTTGTGGCCGGCAAAGCAACGCGCATTGGGGAAAGCGCCCTTGTTGCGAAGAATGTCGATAAAGACGCGGTAGCGTCCTTCTTCGTGCAGCCGGTCGATCGCGCGTGCAAAAATATCGTTATAGTTCACGTCTCAGCCCCGCAGTCAGGTGCCAGTCCAGGCTCTTCGGCCGCTCCCCTCGGCGGCTATTAACACGCGGGCCAATAACGCCGAAAGGGCCCAAAGGCCAGTGCGAACGATTCGCAGCTGTGGGGCAAATTGTCTCATCCTCCGCGCGGGTAGCCGGGCACTGTGATCGATCGCACCGCAAAGTTGACGCGAACCCCTCAAGTTGCGAACCGTCCCCGGGTGAAGGAGAATATCGTTATGCGCCTCGCAATGATCGCCATCCTCTCGATTGCCGCGGTTGCGTCCGCGTCGCCTGCGCCGGCGTTCGCACCCGTGCCCTTCGAGGGGATGTGGAGGAGCTGCGAACCCTATCAGGGGTCCGTGATTTGTACGTACCGCATGCTCGTCCAGCGCGGCAGCCGGGTGTGCGGGGTCCAGCGCGACTTCGCGACCAACGCCTATTACGAGCATCGATTTGTCGGTACGGCGAAGGCGAATGTCGCGCATATCGAAAAGATTTGCGGCGATCCGGGGTCGGAGACCGATACTTATTGTGCCGGCCGGGCGCCCGATGGCGCGGAAAAGGTCGGCTGGGCTGCGTCGGATGAAAAGCTGTTCCTTTGCAACGGACGGCTGCTCGCCGCCTCGGGCGACGATGCAGCGAGTTGCACCGGCGTCTCGCGCCGCTCGGGATTGCCCCGCGTTCGCGCCGCGGGTGGCGACGGGCCGCAGCCCGACGACATCGCCTGGCTTGCTTCCTGTGCTGCCGGCGCAGAATGAATCAGATCGTCTCTATCGATCCGATGCCATAAGGGGCGAGTGCGGCGAGGGGCGGCGGAGGCCGCTCTTCGCTGCGCGTGAAAACGGCAACGCCGGGCATTGCCGTGGCTGGCCACGGCTGTCCCTCGGTCAGATGCGCGATGCGCCGTGCGATGCCTGCCGCGCCGTCGATCAACCGGACATGCGCGCCGGCGACCGCTTGCAGTTCATCCTGCAAGAGCGGGAAATGGGTGCAGGCGAGGACGATGACGTCCATATCGGTGCCGCCGGGCTGGTCGCGCAGGCCCGAGATGGCACGATCTATCGCAGGCCAGTTCGGTCCTTGACCGCGGAGTTTCGCCTCGGCTGCGGTGACGAGGCCGGGGCTGCCGTGACGGAGCACGGTCTTGCCGACCGCGAAACGCGCCGAAAGGTCATCGACATAGGGCTGGCGCACGGTCGCCTCGGTTCCGAGAACCCCGATCACCCCGCTCTTCGTCATCTCTGCCGCAGGTTTGATCGCCGGGACAGTGCCGACGATCGGCAGGTCGAGCGCGGCACGGACGTGCGCAAGAGCAATCGTCGAGGCGGTGTTGCATGCGATGACCGCAAGCCGCGGTTGATAGCGTTCGACGAGGCGCCCGAGAAGGGCAGGGACGCGCGCGGCAAGTTCTTCGTTCGTCTTCTTGCCATAAGGCAGGCCAGCGTAATCGGCGGCATAGACGATCGGCGCGGTCGGCAGCAGCGCGCGCGTCGGGCCAAGCACAGTGAGCCCACCAAGGCCGCTGTCGAAGAAAAGGATGGGCGCGTCGGGTGCGGGGTCGTGCATGGGTATCGCCTAGCAGGCGGCAGCGCTAGCTATCAAATCCATTTTGGCGGGGCCGGCTCCTAATCGATTGATTGCGTCGGCCAACATCGCCACATTAACCGAAACGGGGTGGAGCCGAAACGGAGCGGGGATTTTCATGACCTTATTTTTGCTGGTCGCTGTCGGCTATCTTCTCGGCTCGATCCCCTTTGGCGTCATCCTGACGCGCCTGTTCGGCGCGGGCGATTTGCGCCAGATCGGGTCGGGCAATATCGGTGCGACCAATGTGCTGCGTACCGGGCGCAAGGGGCTGGCGGCGGCGACGCTGGTTCTCGACGGCGCCAAGGGTGCGGTCGCGGTCGTGCTCGCGCGGCACTTCGTTCCAGAACTGGGCGACCATGCTGCGATGATCGCCGGTGCGGCCGCGATGATCGGCCATTGCTACCCTGTCTGGCTGCGCTTTCGCGGCGGCAAGGGTGTTGCGACGCTGCTCGGCCTCGCGCTCGCGCTGGCATGGCCGATCGGGCTGGTCTTTGCGGTGGTCTGGATCGGCACCGTGTTGCTCGCGCGCATCTCGTCGCTCGGCGGGATGCTGGGTGCGGTGTCGGCGCCGATCGCCGCGCTTGGCTTTGGTTATCCGGTCTATGCCGTCGGCCTGGCCGGACTCGCGGTGATCGTGCTGTGGCGGCATCGCGAAAATATCGCCCGGCTGCGCGCAGGGACCGAACCGCGGATCGGTGGCAAGAAGGACGCCGCGTGACACATGCCGAACGGCTCGCGCGGTTGCGGTTGATCCGCACGCCGCATGTCGGGCCGGTCAGTTGGCATCAGTTGATGCAGCGTTTCGGATCGGGCGAGGCCGCGCTCGCCGCCTTGCCCGACCTTGCGTTGCGCGGCGGGGCGGGGAAGGCGCGGCTCGCGCCCGCCGAAATCGCCGAACGCGAGCTGGAGCGCGCCGCGCAACTGGGCGCGCGGCATGTCTTCAGCGACGAGGATGATTATTCGCCGCTGCTGCGCGAGGTCGAGGGTGCGCCGCCCGTGGTCGTGGTGCGCGGCGACACCGCGATGCTGCGCCGTCCGTGCGTCGCGATCGTCGGCGCCCGCAACGCGTCGGCGGTCGCATGCCGCTTCGCCCGGCAGCTCGCCGCCGATCTGGTGGCGCGCGACATAACGGTCGTGAGCGGCCTGGCGCGCGGCGTCGATACGGCGGCGCATATCGGCGCGCTCGGCGGATCGACGGTCGGGGTGATCGCGAGCGGGATCGACATCGCCTTTCCGCCCGAGAATGCGGCGTTGCAGGAAAAGATCGCAAGCGACCAGTTGCTGGTTGCCGAACAGCCGCCGGGGGCCGAGCCGCTTGCGCGACATTTTCCCTCGCGCAACCGGATCATCGCAGGGCTGGCGCACGGGACGGTGGTGATCGAGGCGGCGCCGCGGTCGGGCTCGCTGATTACGGCGCGGCGCGCGGGCGATTATGGCCGCGAGGTGATGGCGGTGCCAGGATCGCCGCTCGACCCGCGCGCGCAGGGCTGCAACCTGCTGATCCGCGAAGGCGCGACGCTGATCCAGACGGTCGACGATGTGCTGGAAGCGGTCGGACCGATCGATGCACGGATGGTTCGTGAGCCGCCGTCGCGATATGCCGGCGCATCCGTGCCGATCGATGCGGGCGATGGCGAGCGCCGCGCGCTCGTGGACCTGCTGGGGCCGACGCCGGTCGCTGTCGACGAGCTGGTGCGACAATCGGGGCAGGGGGCGGCAACGGTGCAGCTGATCCTGCTCGAGCTTGAGCTGGCGGGACGCGTCGAGCGCCATGCCGGAGCAAAGATTTCACTCCTGTGATCGGCCGCATAGCGCGCTAACGCCCCGCAATACAACAGTTCATCGCGGTTCAGCCACGGTTCAGCGGCCGAGCGACAGGTTGATGATATTGTATCACATAGTGGAGAGTTTGATGATGCGAAGCCGGCTCATGACAGGTGTGACGATGGCTGCGGTGCTTGCATCGGCACCGGCGCCGATCCCGGTGGCGATGGCACGATCGGTACCGATGCCCGACCAGGGGTTTTGCCGGAATGCCGGCCCGCTGCCACAGATCGATCCGGAGGTCCGGCCGCAGCAGCAGGCGAACGGTGGCCGCAAGACGCATGGCGGCAGCGTGCGTGAACGGGCCGAAGAGATGGCGCCCGAAGCCTATCCTGCGGCGCCGTCGCCTGTTGTCGCACCCGAGCCTCCGATGTCGGCGCCGCCGCCCCCTCCACCGCCGCCGCCGCCGCCCGCACCGGTGTACGATGCCGCCGAGTCCTCAGAGGTTGTGGTGACCGGCGCGGCGCGCGCCAGTGAAAGCTCGGCGAAGATGGCCCCGCCGGCGCCCGGATCCTCCGCGGACTATGTCGCGCGGCCGTCGCCGGTGCCGCCACCGCGGCCCTATCCGCAACCGCAGCCGCAATCCGGCTTGCTGACCGCGGGCGAGCATGATGATCTGCTCAATCCCGAACTTTATGCCGCCTATGTCGGGCGTAGCGGCGACCTGGGGCAAGAGGTGCGCAGCTTGCCGCGCGTCGACACCACGCGCGTCGTGACGGTCAAGGTCAACGACCGCAACGGCCAGCCGATTCCCTTCGCTGATGTCGTCGTGACGTGCAGCGACGGCAACAGCATCACCATGGCGACGCAGGCCGACGGCAGCGCGGTGTTCTTCCCCGGCCTCGACCGGCTGAGCGAGCGCATCACCGTTTCGGCGCGCAAGGCGGGGCGGAACATCGCCGACGCGCGGCCTGTGCTCGTCTCCAACGCCGCGGGCGGCCAACTCGTCGGGCTCACCGCCAATCGGGCGGCAACGAAAGCGACGAAGCTCGACCTGATGCTGGTCGTCGACACGACGGGGAGCATGGGCGACGAGATCAACTATCTGCAGGCCGAACTGCGCTCGATCATCGGCGCGATCACTGCGAAGCATCGCGACCTCGATATCCGTATCGGCTTTGTCTTCTACCGCGACCTCGGCGACGATTATGTCACGCGCACGGTCGCGTTCGATCGCGACATCGGGCGCGTGCAGGGCGCGCTGGCGCGGCAGGATGCGAACGGTGGCGGCGATTACCCCGAAGCGATGGATCAGGCGATGATCCGTGCGGTCGGACAGGATTGGCGCCCCGATGCGGTGAAGTCGCTGCTGCTCGTCGCCGACGCGCCGCCGCACGACGACAAGTTCGGGCGGACCTGGGCGGCGGCCGAGGTTGCGCGTGCGAAGCGGATCCACATCACGCCGGTTGCCGCGTCGGGTGTCGCCGACAAGGCCGAATATGCGATGCGCGCGATGGCGGCGGCGACCCAGTCGCGCTACCTGTTTCTGACCGACGACAGCGGGGTGGGCAATCCGCACGCGCCGCCGGCCGTCGACTGTTATCTGGTGACCAAGCTCGACGCGCTGGTGCGCCGCGTGATCGACAGCCAGATCAGCGGCCGCCGGATCGAGCCCGAGGATCAGGAAATCATCCGCAGCGTCGGCAAATATGACGCCGGCAAATGCATCCTGCCCGCCGACTTCAAATGGCAGAACGGATAAGGCTCTGACGTCACGCCATTGACACACCCCCGCATCTGACCGATGCGGGGGCCGTGGGTTGCTTCGATTAACCTCTCTCTTCGGTCGGTGGGGTCGGCTGGCAGGGTGAGGGGTCGGAGGTAGGACCCATGAAGACATTGTTTTTGGCCGTCGCCGCGCTCGCGCTGATGGCTCATCCCGCCAACATCGCTGCCAAGGACGCCGAACCGGTGAAGGTCGCCGGCCCGGCGCATGCGAAAGGCGTTTCGACCGTCGCGATCGGCGCCTTCAACGTCGGCTTTATCTTTGAATCGATCGACCGCACCGCGGCATCGGGCGGGCTGATGGGCGCATTCGGCGGTACGACCAAGGCGAAGAGCGAACTTGTCGGCGTGACGCCCGAAATGATGCAGGCGATTGCCGATGCCGCCTATGCCGATTTCGTCGCGCAACTCTCCGCCGGCGGCTATTCGGTGCAGGCGGTGGGCGACCTGTTCGGTCATCCGGCGCTCGCGAAGACGAAGTCGCAGGCAGTGCCGCTCGATATCAACCTCGCGCTGGAAAAAGGGAGCAAGGGCAAGGCGACCTATTTCAAGCCGTCGGCGCTGCCGTCGCTGCTGATGATCCCGGGCGACTTTACGGGGTCCGGCATGAGCAGCATGGGGATCAACATGTCGGCGGGGCAGGCGGGCATGGCGCTCACCAACTATGCGCGCGAGGCTGGCGTCGGCGTGGTCGATGTCGTCTACCTGATCGACTTTTCGCAGCAGAAGCGCCCCGGCGCCTTCAGTTTCGGCGGGCTTCAGGTGAATAGCGCGTTGTCGGTCAGCGCCGATTATTCGCGCATCACGCTGATCGCGCCGAGCGGAAAACAGTCGGTGATCACGATCAAGGCACCGGTCGCGGTCGAGGGGGAGTTTGTCGAAAAGGCGGATGCATCGAGCGGGACCGACAAGGCGCTCCAGTCGGGCGCGAACGTCGCGGGCGGCCTTGCCGCCGTCGCGGGCTTTGGCGGGTTGCGCTTCGGCAAGACGCGCAAGTTCCAGTTCACCGCCAAGCCGGGCAATTATGAGGAGGGCGCGGCGAAAGCGGCGAGCCTCGCCAGCGCGATGCTGGTCGGGCGGCTCGGCGCGCTGCGTTGATCCTGATGACGGGCGGCGCGCCGTTATCCGCTTGACGCGGCGGTGGTGCGCCCGCCACACCCCGCGCCTGATACTCGGGCCACGGGGACAAGATGCAATTCGATGCCAGCCTTTTTGGTCCGGCGCTGCGGCGGATCGGGCAATTGATCGCTGCGATGCCGGCGACCATAGCCGTTGCGTGGTTGCTCGTCGCGTCGCTGGGCGTCATGTCCGACGCCAGCGTAAAGCTAGACATCGGACTCCAGTTGAGCGTCGCGATCGCCTATTGGGTGATCCTGACCGGGGTGCAGGTCTGGCTGACCGGCGAGGCGCTGACGCGGCTGGGCGCGGCGCCGACGCTCGGTGTCGCGCAGAGCCTCGGCGTTGTCCTGCAAGCGATTCTGATCGCGCTCGGGATAACGCTTGGCCTGCTGTTGCTGATCCTGCCCGGTCTCTACGTCGCGTCGCGCTGGTATCTCGCGGGGAGCATCCTGATCCTCGATGGAGGCGGGCGCCGCGCCGCGATGGAACGGAGCTGGCGGCTGCTGGAGGCGCATTGGCCGGCGGCGCTTGCCCTGTCGATCATCATGGCGGCCCTGTCGGTGGGGCCCTTCTGGCTTGCGGGCCATATGTCCGGTTTTTTCGGTGGCGAGGAATTCCTGATGCAATTCATATTGAATCTTTGCTCCTCAACCGGCATCGTCGGCGGGTATCTTGCGGCGGTTGCGCTGTTGACGGTGATCGAGCCGCCGACCCGCGAGCTTCAGAAAATTTTCAGTTGACGATCTCGCCAGCCGCGCCACCCTCGCGCGTACGTACGTAATAGTTTTCGGGGAACGAGTTTTTCAATGCAATTGGTGATTGTGGAATCGCCCGCAAAGGCGAAGACGATCGAGAAATATCTCGGTCGCGATTTCAAGGTTCTGGCGTCCTATGGCCATGTCCGCGACCTGCCGCCCAAGGACGGATCGGTCGATCCCGACGACGGCTTTGCGATGCAATGGCAGCTCTATCCCGACAAGGCGAAGCGGCTGAAGGAAATCCAGGACGCGGCCAAGGGCGCCGACCGCCTGATCCTCGCGACCGACCCTGATCGCGAGGGCGAAGCGATCAGCTGGCATGTGCAGGAATTGCTGCGCGCGAAGAAGGCGCTGCCGGCATCGGTCGATCGCGTGACCTTCAACGCGATCACGAAGCAGGCGGTGACCGACGCGATGGCGCATCCGCGCGAACTCGATACCGACCTGATCGACGCCTATCGTGCGCGCCGCGCGCTCGACTATCTCGTCGGCTTCACCCTGTCGCCGGTGCTGTGGCGCAAGCTGCCCGGCGCGAAGTCGGCGGGGCGCGTGCAGTCGGTCGCGCTGCGGCTGGTGGTCGAGCGCGAGCGCGAGATCGAGGCCTTTGTTGCGCAGCAATATTGGTCGGTCACCGGGCTGTTCGAAATGGGCGGTACGCCGTTCAAGGCGCGCCTTTCCCGATGGAAGGGCGACAAGATCGAGCGCCTCTCGATCACCAACGAAGCCGACGCACGCGCCGCCGAAGCCGATGTGAAGGCGGGCCATTTCACCGTCGATACGGTCGAAACGAAGCCGCTGACGCGCAACCCGCCGCCGCCCTTCACGACCTCGACGCTGCAACAGGAAGCGGCGCGCAAATTGGGCTTCTCGGCAAGCCACACGATGCGCATCGCGCAGGCGCTCTACGAGGATGGCGCGATCACCTATATGCGTACCGACGGTGTCCAGATGGACGGCAGCGCGATCAGCGCGGCCCGCAAGGCGATCGCGACGCGCTACGATGGCGGCTATGTCCCCGACCAGCCGCGTCAGTACCAGACCAAGGCGAAGAATGCGCAGGAAGCGCACGAAGCGATCCGCCCGACCGATTTTTCGAAGGATAAGGCGGGGAGCGGCGATCATGCGCGGCTATACGAGCTGATCTGGAAGCGTGCGCTCGCGAGCCAGATGGCGTCGGCACGGCTCGAACGCACGAGCGTCGATCTGTCCGACGGCACCGGCAAGACGGTGATGCGTGCGACGGGGCAGGTCGTGAAATTCCCTGGCTTTCTCGCGCTCTACGACGAAAGCCGCGACGATGCGGGCGACGATGACGACGCGCGCCTGCTGCCCGCGATGGCGAAGGGCGACGCACCGGCGAAGACCGGCGTCGAGGTCGAGAGCCACGAGACGCAGCCGCCGCCGCGCTATTCGGAAGCGAGCCTCGTCAAGAAGATGGAGGAGCTCGGCATCGGGCGCCCGTCGACCTATGCGTCGATCCTGCAGGTGCTGAAGGACCGCGCCTATGTGACGGTCGAAAAGAACCGCTTCATCCCCGAGGAAAGCGGGCGATTGCTGACGGCGTTCCTCGAACGCTTCTTCGAACGCTATGTCGGTTACGACTTCACCGCCGGGCTCGAGGAAGAGCTCGACGACGTCTCGGGCGGCCGCGCGCAATGGCAGGCAGTGCTCGAACGTTTCTGGCGCGATTTCAAGCCGCGCACCGGCGAGGTGATGGAGCAGAAGCCGTCGGAGATCACCGCGGCGCTCGACGAGTTCCTCGGCCCCTATCTCTTCCCCGACAAGGGCGACGGCAGCGACCCGCGCCTCTGCCCCAATTGCGGCACCGGGCGGCTGGCGCTGCGCGGCGGCAAATTCGGGCCTTTCATCGCGTGCAGCAATTATCCCGATTGCAAATATACGCGAAAATTTGCGCAGCCGGGTGGTAGCGACGGCGCCGATACGGGGCCCGAGACGCTGGGCAACGACCCCGAAAGCGGGCTGGAAGTCACGAAGCGTAGCGGGCGCTTCGGGCCGTATATCCAGCTCGGCGACGGCAAGGAGGCAAAGCGCTCGTCGATCCCGAAGGATATCCCGGGCGAGGATTTCGACCTCGATTATGCGCTGCGGCTTTTGAGCCTGCCGCGCGAGGTCGGGGTGCATCCCGAAAGCGGCAAGCCGATCATGGCGGGGCTGGGGCGCTATGGCCCCTATCTGCTCCACGACGGCAAATATGCGAAGCTGACGGGCACCGCCGAAATCTTTGACATCGGCATGAACGCTGCGGTCGTTCGCATCGCCGAGGCTGCTGCGGGCGGCGGGCGCGGGCGGACCAAGGCCGAGCCGCTCAACACCTTCGGCCCGCATCCGACGAGCGGCGGCGAGATGAAGCTGATGGAGGGGCGCTTCGGTCCTTACGTGACCGACGGCACGACCAATGCGACGCTGCCCAAGACCGCCGACCCTGCAACGCTCACGCTCGAAGAGGCGATCGCGCTGATCGACGCGCGCGCGGCGAAGGGGCCGGCGAAGGGCAAGAAGAAGGCCGCACCGAAGAAGAAGGTTGCGGCAAAAAAGCCTACGGCCAAGAAGGCACCGGCAAAGAAGAAGGCTGCGGCCGAATAGCGTTAACGCACGGCGTTTGCGCAGCAGAAGAGCCGTGATAGGGTGGCGCATCGGGAGGTCTTTCGATGCGCCATTTCTATGCCGTAATCCTGCTCGCCATCCTGTCTGCGCTGTCGCCGCCCGCTGCGGCACAGCCATCGCGCTATCTGATCTCGGCTCAGCCGATGACCGACACGCCGCCCGGAACGCAAGCGTGGCGCGTGCAATATTGGACCACGAACGGGAGCGGCCAGCGCCTAGCGGTCACGGGCGTCGTCGCTGCGCCGATGGAAGCGATCCCGCCGCGCCCGCGCCGTGTCATCGCCTGGACCCACGGCGCATGGGGCGTCGCCGAAAAATGCGCGCCGTCGCTCAGCCCGAACTTCTTTGAATATTCGGCGGGGATGAACGCGGTTCGCAGCGGCTATGTCGTCGTCGCGCCCGATTATATCGGGCTTGCCAGCCAGACGATGCATCCGTTTCTCGTCGGACAGGATACCGCGAACGCCGTGCTCGACGCCGTGCGGGCGGCGCGTGAGATTCCGGGTGCAGCGGCAGGGAGCAGCTTCGCCGTCTGGGGTGAATCGCAGGGCGGCCACGCCGCCTTGTGGACGGCCGTGCAGGCGCGCTCCTATGCGCCCGACCTGACGTTGGTCGCCACCGCCGCAGCGGCGCCGCCGACCGACCTGGGCGCCAACCTCGCGCAGGGGAGCGACAAGAATGCGCGCGCGCTGCTGCTCTCCTTCGCGCTCCACAGCTGGTCGACCCTCTACGATTTCTCGCTCGACAGCATCACCAACCGGACCAATCAGGGTATCATCCGCCGGCTGTCCGAGAATAATTGCGTCAGCTTCAACAAGAAGCCGAAGCTCGGTACCATCCTCGGCATCCTGACCATCGCCCGCGCGACGAAGAACAAGGATATCGCGAAGATCGAACCCTTTGCCTCGTTCGAGCGCGCCAACAGCGTCGATCCGGCGCGCGTTCCGGGGCCGTTACTCATTGCGCAGAGCAGCAAGGACACGATCGTCGCCCCCGCGGTCACGCGCAAGTTCGCAAAGGCAGTGTGCAAACGCGGAACCCCAACGCGCTGGATCGACATGACGGGCGACCATGGCGCGAGCGCAAAGGACAGCGCGCAGGAAACGATCGGCTGGATCACTTCGCGCTTCGACGGCAATCCGCCGCCGAACGATTGCCGACGGATCTGATTCCAAGCGTCCGAAAGCGGGGCAGGGGATGCGCATTTTCCGTTACGGTTGCGCCGGCATTCATGATAGCTTTCCTCTCCCGATAACAGGGATTTGGGAGAGCGGACATGGCAAGCTTCAAATTCTTCCACGCATCGTTGACCACGCTGGCGCTGCTGGCGACCGCCGCGCCGTTTTCGGCCTTCGCGCAAGATGTCGCGCAGGACGATGATGAGAGTCTCAGCGAGGTCATCGTCACCGGCACGCGCATTCGCCAGGGCGGTGCACAGGATATCCAGCATTTCCGTTCGATGGCGCTGACGGCGACGACGCTGCCACGCCCCGAATCGCTGACGGTCGAAGGACTGATGGGCGATCATGATCTGACGCTCCCGTCCACGGCGGCGTGCGCAAAACTGTTTTGCCTGAACGTGCAGTCGATGGCGGCAAACCTGCCGACGCGGCCCGACGACCGGCTGTTCGTGGGGCTGGCTTTCGACAGCAATGTCGATGCCGACAAGCTGAAGCGCGGCCCGACGAGCGTTATGGCCGTCGTCGACCGGTCCGGGTCGATGTCGGGTAATCCGATGACCAATGTGAAAGCGGCGCTGCATGCGCTGGTCGATCAGCTTGGTGCGCAGGACCGGCTGGGCATCGTCATCTATGGCGATGATAGCAAGGTGCATTTGCAACCCACCGCTGCGAGCGGTGACAAACAGGCGTTGCACGACGCCATCGACGCGATCGAGATCATGGGATCGACCTATATGGAGGCGGGTCTCAAGCTCGGCTATGACGCCGCGTTCAAGGAAGCCGGATCCTTTGACGGCGCAGTCCGCATGATGCTGTTCACCGACGAACAGCCGAACGTCGGCCGTACCGACGCCGCCAGTTTCATGGGCATGGCCGAGGAAGCGTCGCGGAAGGGTATTGGCCTGACCACCATCGGGGTCGGGGTCCAGTTCGACGGCAGGCTGGCGACCAAAGTGTCCAGCGTTCGCGGCGGCAACCTCTTCTTCGTCGACGGTCCCGGAAAGGGCGGCGAACTGATGGGGAAGGAATTTCGCAACATGGTAAGCGAGGTCGCGCATGATCTGGTGATGACGCTCGCCCCGCATCCGGGATACAAGATCAGCGGCGTGTTCGGCGTGCCGGACGGGATGATGAGCGAAGGGCGCGACGGCGCCGTTGCAATCACCATTCCCTCGGTATTCCTGTCGTCGAACGGCGGTGGCATCTATGCCTCGCTGGCCAAAGCCGACCGCCGGGCAAACCTGCCGGCCGCCACGCTGGACGGTCAGGCGCCGCTGATGGATGTGCGGCTCAGCTATGTCAGCGCGCTCGATGGCGGCAAGCATAACGATGCCGTGAGCGTCGGGGCGCCTTCGGATGCTCCGCACAAGAATCTGCGCCTCGCACAGATATTGATCGACGAATATGTATCGCTGAACGCCGCGACGCGCGCTTTCCATCATGACGGCAACCCGAAGGCAGCCTTTGCGCTGCTTGACGGTATCAACAACCGGCTGACGGCGGTCGATTTCGCTGATCTGAAGAATGAAGTCGAACTCGTCGGCACGATGCGCGGCAAGGCGGCGATCTACGCCGGTTATGCCGGTGAGGCGCCGAAGACCATGCAGCCGCTGGCGGCTGTCGGGTCAAACGCTCCGTCGCCGGTCGCATTCGTCGCTGTCGCAGAAGACGACCCGGTGATGCTGGAATTGCAAGCGATTCAACCGATGCGTGTGATCGGCAAATGGCGCGTCGTGTCGCTGGATGGGGTCGAAGATCTGTCGCGCGGCGATACGGTGGAGTTCACCGAGGACGAGGAATTTATCACCTATTTCCAGCGTCCTCTGCGCGGTGAAGGCGAAATGTATCAGGATTTCCAGATCAACGAGAAGGAAATCTATGTCCCCGACGGCGATCTGCGCGTGCGCTATTGGGTCGACGGCGATCGGCTGCGGATGCGGTCGAGCGACGGAAAGGTACGGATCACGCTGGTTCGCGAAACGACGAGTTGAGGTAGGCGGCGCCTTCGGGCGCCGTCCTCAATCGACCCAGTCGAGCCCCATGTCGCGATAGACGCTGCGGTCCTCGTCCCAATTTTCCTTCACCTTGACGTGCAGGAACAGGTGGACCTTGCGGCCCATCAATTCGGTCAGTTCGGCGCGAGCGCGGGCACCGATTTCCTTGATGCGCGCGCCGCCCTTGCCGAGCACGATCGCGCGCTGGTTGTCGCGTGCGACGAAGATTTGCTGGTGAATTTCGGCGCTGCCGTCGGGACGCGTCTTGAACAGCTCGGTCTCGACGGTCGACTGATAGGGCAGTTCCTCGTGGAGCTGGCGATAGAGCTGCTCGCGCGTGATTTCGGCCGCCAGCATGCGTTCGGGCGCATCGCTGACCTCGTCCTCGGGGAAATGCCACGGACCTTCGGGCATCAGTTCGGCGAGATGCGCCTTGAGTTCGGGCACGCCGTCGCCGCTGCTGGCCGAAATGAAGAAGGTTTCGTCGAAGGCAACCCGGGCGTTGAGGTCGGTCGCGATGGTGAGCAACTTGTCCTTCTTGGTCAGGTCGACCTTGTTGAGCACCAGATATTTCTTTTCGGGGCGGTTCGCGATGCCTTCGAGTACGCGCTCGACGCGGCCCGTCAGTTTCGCCGCGGCGTCGACCATGACGAGGATCGCTTCGGCTTCCTCGAGGCTGCCCCAGGCGGCGGCGACCATCGCGCGGTCGAGCCGGCGCGTCGGCGCAAAAATGCCGGGCGTATCGATCAGGACGATCTGGGCTTCGCCGTCCATCGCGACGCCCATCAGGCGCGTGCGTGTCGTCTGTGCCTTCGGACTGACGATCGCGACCTTCTGGCCGACGAGCGCGTTGACGATCGTCGATTTGCCCGCATTGGGCGCGCCGACGACGGCGACAAATCCGCAGCGGTGGGTCATGGTTTCATTCCTTCAAGTTCGGCGAGCAGCGCCGCCGCTGCGGCCTTTTCGGCCGCCTGTTTCGATGCGCCCTCGGCTTCGGCGCGGGCGAGCTTGCCGACGCTCACCGCAACGCGAAAGCGCGGCGCATGGTCGGGGCCTTCGCGCGACACGATCTCATATTCGGGCGGGCGTCGCTTGCGCGCCAGCGCCCATTCCTGGAGCGCCGCCTTGGGATGTTTCGGCGCGGCCTGCTGCCCGTCGATCATCTCGTTCCAGTGCGCCAGGATGAAGCTGCGTGCGGCATCGGCGCCCTTGTCGAGCCAGAGCGCACCGATCAAGGCCTCCATCGCGTCGGCGGCGATATTGTCGCTGTAACGCCCGCCATCGTTGCGCGCCTGCGCGCCAAAACGGATAAGCCCGGTCAGGTCGAGCTTGCGCGCGACTGCGGCGCAAGTCGCGCCCGATGCCAGCACGTGCAGCCGGGACGACATCTCGCCCTCGCTCGCCATCGGAAAGCGGGTGTAGAGTTCGGCCGCGATCACGAGCCCGAGCACGCGATCGCCGAGAAACTCGAGCCGCTGATAATCGGCGCGTCCGGTACTGCCATGCGTCAGCGCCAAGTCGTAGAGCGCCGGATCGCCCGGAGCGTCGCCGATGATGCCGGCGAGCGCCCCGGTATCGAGCGCGTCGTTCAAAAACCGTCCCCGATGCGGCTCCAGCGCGCGGCGGTGAACCAGCTGATCGGGTTGAACCAGCTCGCGGAGCCGTCGGTCGAGAACATGCCGACGAGCGCGTGGCCGACGAGGTTTTCTTCGGGAACAAGGCCGATGCCCTGATTTTCCATCGCGGGGAAACGGCTGTCGGCGCTGCGGTCGCGATTATCGCCCATCAGGAACAAATGGCCTGCGGGAACGGCGACGAGCGGGGTATTGTCCTCGGGGATGTTGGTGATGTCGAGGATTGCATAGCTTTTACCGCCGGGCAGCGTTTCCTTGAACTGTTTGTAGCGGCACTGGCGCTGGCCGTCGGCAGCGACCTCTTCGAACTCCATCGAGTAGCAAGGCAGCGTGCCCGTCGCGCGCGACGCGTCGATCATGTTCTGGGTGACCGGGATGACGAGGTCGGGCATCGCTTCGCGCTTCAGCGGGGTGCCATTGAGCCAGACGATGCCGTCCTTCACCTGCACGCTGTCGCCGGGCAGGCCAATGACGCGCTTTATATAATCATTGTCGTTGACCGGCGGCGCCTTGAACACGACGACGTCGCCGCGTTCGGGTGTGCGCGGGAAAATACGGCCCGGGATCAGCGGCACGCTGAACGGCAGGCTGTATTTCGAATAGCCATAGGCCATTTTGTTCACGAGCAGATAGTCGCCGATCAGCAGGCGCGGCTGCATCGATTCCGACGGGATGTTGAAGGGCGACAGGAAAAAGCTGCGGAAAATCAACACCGCGATTGCGAGCAGGGCGAGGAAGCGGACGGTGTCGACCGCTTCTTCCTTGGCCGACACCGGTGCCGGGGTGGGGGCGGGCGGCGCGGGCTCGGTCGGGGGCGTCACATCGGCGGTAAAGCTGGCATTGGTCATGCCGCGGCATTGGCTATGAATAGGTTGCCACGTCAAGCAAATATCGGCGGACGGCACTGGCGCCCGGGGGTACGGGGGCCTAGAGAAAATCGGAAGATTCACTCCTTCGAGGACAGATGCGCATGACGACCGCTCCGCAGGCCTGGCAGGCCCTTTCCGACTGGCAGCCGCAAAAGCTGACCGATCTGGTCGCGGCCGATCCGCAAAGGCGGCTGCAGGCGCTGGTGCGGAGCGTCGCCGATATCCGTTTCGATTTCGCCAAGACGCATCTCGACGATGCCGCGATTGCAACGCTGTCGGATCTTGCGGCGGCGCAGGATTTCGACGGGCGCCGCAAGACGCTTTTTGCCGGCGGCATCGCCAACCCGACCGAGGGCCGCGCCGCCGAACATAGCGCCGAACGTGGCGACGGAGCGCCGGAATCGGTGCATGTCGCGCAGGCGCTGCATCAACGGATGCGGATGATGGTCGATGCGATCGAGGCGGGCGCGTTCGGGGAGATCCGCCACCTGCTGCATATCGGTATCGGCGGATCGGCACTCGGCCCCGATCTGCTCGTCGACGCGCTCGGCCGCCACAGCGATCGTTACGACGTCGCGGTGGTATCGAATGTCGACGGCGCGGCGCTCGACGAAGCCTTTGCGAAGTTCAGCCCCGAACACACGCTTGTCGCCGTCGCATCCAAGACCTTCACGACCACCGAGACGCTGCTCAACGCCAGTTCTGCACTGCAATGGCTGGGCGAGGCGGGCGTCGAAGATCCGCTCGGCCGCTTTATCGCGCTGACCGCCAAGCCCGAGCGCGCGATGGAATGGGGGATCGACGAAACGCGCATCCTCCCGTTCAACGAAACCGTCGGCGGACGCTATTCGCTCTGGTCGTCGATCGGCTTCCCGGCGGCGCTCGCGCTTGGGTGGGATGCCTTCGCCGACCTGCTCGAAGGCGCGGGGGAGATGGACCGTCATTTCCGGCTGGCCGACAGCGCCGACAATATCTGCCTGCTCGCGGCCTTTGCCGACCAGATCTATGCCAACCGCCTCGGTTGCCAGACGCGCGCGGTGTTCGCTTATGACGAGCGGCTGCGCCTGCTTCCCGACTATCTGCAGCAACTCGAAATGGAATCGAACGGCAAGTCGGTGACCTTCGACGGACAGCCGCTCGCGCAGCAGACCGCGCCGATCACCTGGGGCGGTGTCGGCACCGACGCGCAGCATGCGGTGTTCCAGTTGCTCCATCAGGGCACGCACTTGACCCCGGTCGAGTTCGTCGTTGCGCGCGAACCCGATCATCTGCTCGACGATGCGCACCACGAAACGCTCGTCGCCAACTGCATTGCGCAGGGCGCGGCGCTGATGACGGGGCGTGCGAGCGAGGACGGTGCACGCAATTATCCCGGCAACCGTCCCTCGACGACGATCCTGCTCGATCAGGTGACGCCGCGCAGCCTTGGTGCGCTGATTGCCTTTTACGAGCACCGCGTCTTTGCCAATGCCGTGCTGCTCGGGATCAACCCGTTCGACCAGTTCGGGGTCGAGTTGGGCAAGGAGATGGCGAAGGGGCTGGCCGAAGGCACGGTCGAGTTCGACGCGGCGACGCAGGCGCTGATGCAGGCGGCGCTCGGCGACTGAGGCCGCGCCGCTGTCACTGAACGCAAATTTCGATTGGCAAGCTGCGCCCGTGTAACCACATAGGCGCCGGGCGCGAATGCCTGCCTGTCCAATTCAGGGGTTTTCCATGAGCGATTTCGACTATGATCTCTTTGTCATCGGTGCCGGTTCGGGCGGCGTCCGCGCCTCGCGCATTGCGGCGTCGCACGGCGCACGCGTTGCGGTAGCCGAAGAGTATCGGGTCGGCGGCACTTGCGTCATTCGCGGGTGCGTGCCCAAGAAGCTGCTCGTTTATGGCGCCCATTTTGCCGAAGATATCCACGATGCGCGCAAGTTCGGCTGGGACGTGCCCGATTGCAAATTCGACTGGCCGGTACTGCGCGACAATGTGCTCGCCGAGGTCGACCGGCTCGAAGGCCTTTATGGCCAGACGCTCGACAATCACAAGGTGACGGTCCTCAGGACGCGTGCGACGGTTGTCGGTCCGCAGAAGGTGCGGCTCGCCGACGGGACCGAACTCACTGCCGAGCGCATCCTGGTCGCGACGGGCGGCTGGCCGCATGTTCCCGAATTTCCGGGCAGCGAACATGCGATCACCTCGAACGAGGTCTTCCATCTCGAAACGCTGCCGAAGCGGGTCGTGATCGCGGGCGGCGGCTATATCGCCAACGAGTTCGCCGGCATCTTCAACGAATTCGGCAGCAAGGTGACGATCGTCAATCGCGGCGACACGATCCTGCGCGGTTATGACGAACAGATCCGCGACCGGCTGCTCCAGATTTCGATGACGAAGGGCATAGATTTCAAGTTCAACGCACCGTTTCGGTCGATCGAAAAGAATGACGACGGATCACTGACCGTCCATCTGGAAGGCTGCGAGCCGATGCAGGCCGACGCGGTGCTGGTTGCGGCAGGGCGCGTGCCGAACAGCCGCGGCATCGGGCTCGAAGAGGTCGGCGTCAAACTCGACAAGGACGGTGCGATCAAGGTCGACGAACGCAACCAGTCGTCGGTGCCGAGCATCTTCGCGGTCGGCGACGTCACCAACCGCATCCAGCTCACGCCCGTGGCAATCCGCGAGGGGCAGGCTTTCTCCGACACCTTCTATGGCGGCAAGCCGACGGTGGTCGACTATCAGAATGTCCCGAGCGCGGTGTTCAGCCACCCGCCGATCGGGGCGGTCGGGATGACCGAGGCCGAGGCGCGCAACAAGCTCGGTTCGATCCGCGTCTACACCAGCGATTTCCGCGCGATGAAGAATGTCCTCGCGGGCCGCAACGAGCGCGCGCTGTACAAGATGATCGTCAATGCGGCGACTGACCAGGTCGTCGGGCTGCACATGATTGGCCCCGACGCGCCCGAAATCCTGCAAGCCGCCGCCATCGCCGTAAAGGCCGGGCTGACCAAGGCCGATTTCGACGCGACGGTCGCGCTGCACCCGAGCATGGCCGAGGAACTGGTGCTTCTGAAATAGGATCCGATACGCTATCTTCCTGCCGAACGGGACGGGAGGCGCGCATGGCGGGTAGGGCACTGGTCACCGGGGGCAGCGGCTATATCGCGGGCTTCCTGATCCGGCAGTTGATCGACAATGGCTGGTCAGTGAACACGACCGTTCGCAGCCTCAAGCGCGAGGGCGAGGTTCGCGGCTGGCTGAACATCGACAACGCCAGGCTGCATTTCTTCGCTGCCGATCTGGAAAATGATGCGGGCTGGGCAGAGGCGATGGCGGGTTGCAGCCGCGTCGCGCATGTCGCTTCGCCCTTTCCGCTCGATGTGCCCAAACATGCCGACGAACTGGTGATCCCGGCGCGCGAGGGCGCGCTGCGGGCGTTGCGTTTTGCAAGATCCGCGGGAGTCGGGCGTTTTGTCCTGACCTCGTCGATGGCCGCGATCGCCTATGGGCACGGCAAGGGGCGCGACATCTACAATGAGGCCGACTGGACCAATCTCGATAATCCCGAGGTCATGCCCTATCCGCGCTCGAAAACCGTCGCCGAGCGCGCCGCACGCGACTGGATGGCGGCCGAGGGCGGCGATATGGAGTTTGCGTCGGTCAATCCGGCGGCGGTATTCGGGCCCTTGCTGTCCGACGATCTGTCGACGTCGATCGAGCTGGTTAAGCAATTGCTCGAGGGCAAGGTGCCGATGTGCCCCGATGTAGGTTTTGGCATCATCGATGTGCGCGACGTCGCCGACATGCATTATCGTGCGCTGACAGTCGACGGCATCCGCGACGATCGCTTCGTCTGCTCCGGCCCCTTCCTGAAGTTCGTCGAAGTCGCGGACATATTGACCGCGAACCTCGGCGAGCAGGCGCGCAAGGTGCCGACGCGCCGGATGCCCGACTGGCTGCTCAAGACGCTTGCGATCTTTCGGCCCGAGCTCAAGCAGGTGGTCGCCGAACTCGGTAATGTCCGCGGCGGCGACAGCAGCCATGCGATAGAGCGGCTCGGCTGGACGATGCGACCGCCCGAGGAAGCGATCCTCGCGACGGCGCATAGTCTGATCGAGCGTGGGATCGTGAAGGTCTAGGCGATCGTCGGAACGATCCCGCCCTCGGCGCGGATCGCGGCGCCGTTGGTGACTGCGGCGAGCGGGCTCGCGAGATAGGTCACCATGGCGCCGATCTCGTCGGCTTCGATCAGGCGGCGGATCAGCGACAGCGGGCGGAGTTCCTCGAAAAAGGCCTTTTCGCGCTCGGCCTCGGGGGCGTAGGGGTTCGATACGACCGACCGGATGAAGTCGGTGATGCCTTCCGACCGCGTCGGCCCCGGCAGCACGCTGTTGACGGTGACGCCGGTGCCCCTCGTTTGCTCGGCGAGGCCGCGTGCGATCGTGAGCTGCGCGGTCTTGGTCATGCCGTAATGGATCATCTCGGCGGGCGGCAGCAGGCCGCTTTCGCTGGCGATGAAGATCACGCGGCCCCAGTTGTTTTCGAGCATCTTCGGGAAATAGTGCCGCGACAGCCGCGCGCCGCTCACCACATTGACCTCGAAGATATTGTGCCAGTCGGCGTCGCTGATTTCGGCAAAGGGCTTAGCTTCATAAATGCCGAGATTGTTGACGAGGATGTCGGTGTCCCGGACCGCGGCGATGAGCGCTTCGGCGCCTTCGGCGGTGGCCGGATCGGCGAGAACGGCGCGGATCGTGCCCGATTTCGCCAGTTCGGCAGCGGCTTCGTCCAGTTTCGCCTGATTGCGTCCGGTGATGACGACGTCGACGCCTTCCTCGGCGAGGCGTTTGGCAATCGCGAAGCCGATGCCGGCGGTCGATCCGGTGACGATGGCGGTCTTGCCTTTGAGTTTCAGGTCCATGACGGAGTTCCTTTCACGACTTTGTGCTTGTTCGATGCAGCGAAGATAGCGTCGCGCCTTATTGTTGATTAGAATGCGCTTCATCATTTCAGTGATGATTCAAAATCAGGAATGGCGATGGATAACCGGTTCGGCGATATCGAGACGTTTCTGGCGGTGGCGAACGGCGGCAGCCTTGCGGCGGCGGCGAAGACGTTGCGGCTCACACCCTCGGCGGTGAGCCGCAGCATCGCCCGGCTCGAGCAGCGCCTTGGCGTCACGCTGATGCGCCGCACGACGCGGTCGCTCGCGCTGACGGCCGAGGGGCAGGCCTATCGCGAGCGGATGAGCGTGCTGCTCGCCGACATTGCGAGCGTCGAGGCAGGGCTGGGATTGGAGGGGCAGGGGCCGCGCGGGCTGCTCCGCATCAACGCGTCGCCGTCGATCGGCACGATGGGGCTTCTACCGATCCTGCCGCGCTTTACCGCGCGCTATCCCGATATCACCATCGACCTGGCGCTGTCCGACGCGATCGTCGATCTGGTCGAAGAGCGCGCCGACGTTGCGATCCGCATCGGGCCGCTGCGCGACACGAGCCTGCGCGCCAAGAAGCTGGGACATAGCCGCATGCTGCTGGTCGCCAGTCCGGACTATCTGGCGCGGCGCGGGACGCCGCTAACGCCCGACGATCTGGATAGGCATGATTGCCTGCGATTCAGCTTTCGCCGTTCGGTCGACAGCTGGCCGTTTCGCGTCGGCGGCAGGATCGTCCAGCGCCCCGTCCACGGCAGCTTTTTCGGCAATTCGGGCGAGGTCGTGCGCCAGATGGCGGTCGCCGGCGGCGGCATCGCGCGGCACGGCCATTTTCACGTCGCGCAGGACCTGAAGGCAGGGCGACTTGTCGAGGTGCTGCCCGATTTCAATCCCGGCGATGGCGAGGATATCCATGCGCTCTACGCGCCCGAGGATCGCGCTGCAGCCCGCATTCGCGCTTTTCTGGACTTCCTCGATGCGGAGCTGGCGGTCGACGGCTAGCCGATCCGGTACGGCACGACGTCGCGCCGGTCGGGATCGACGAGGATCGGGCGGTCGCTGGGCGGGAAGGCGCGCTGGTCGCAATCGTCGCGCGGGCAGATGCGGCACGACGATCCGATGCGTGTTGCCGCTTGCGGCGCCGCGACATCGACGCCGTCGGCATAGACGAAATCGGCGGCATATTGCGCCTCGCATCCCAGGGCGACGGCGTAGCGACGGGGCGAGCGTGCATAGCTGCCCGACGGTTTCACCAGCCCTTTCGCCATCGAGACATAGCGCAGGCCATCGGGCGTTTCGGCGAGCTGGAACAGGATGCGATCGGGGATCGCGGCCGCTTCGTGGACGATCCACAACGGGCATGCGCCGCCGAAGCGCGCGAATTGCAGCCGGGTGGCGCTGTGCCGCTTGGTGATATTGCCCGCCATGTCGACGCGGCAGAAAAACATCGGGATACCGCGCGCGCCTGGACGCTGGAGCGTCGACAGGCGGTGACACGCCTGCTCGAAGCTGACCCCATATTCGAGGCGCAGACGGTCGAGATCGTGTCGCACCGCGCGTGCGCTCGCCCGAAAGGGAGCGTAAGGCATCAGTACCGCCCCCGCGGCATAGTTGGCTAGGCCGACATGCAGCAGCTGACGCGCGGCGGCGGTGCGTAGCGGCGACGCTTCGACGACCGCCGCAATCTCGTTTGCAAGAGCCAGCGCGGCGAGCTGGTGCGCCAGCTGGAAGCGGCGCGTCTCCGCCGGCTGCGACGGGTCGATCACCAGATGGCGCATCGTCGCGTCGAAATCTCGCAGCGCCTGTGCCTGTCGATAGACGATCGAGATACCTAGCGCGTCGCGCAGCCGGCGCTCGATCGTCTCGATCGCGGGCGACGGGTCGCGACCCCGCAATTGCGCGGCGAGCGTCTCGGCGGCGCGGTCGATGCTGTCGACATAATTGCCCGCGTCGTGGAACCAGTCGCGTACCTCTTCCCACGGCAGGCGGCTGCCCTCGGCTGTGCCGCCGGTCAGCGCCTCGTCGATGATCTGCAGCCGCTGACCCGCGCGGCGATAGGCGGCGTGGAGCGCGACGAACTGGTCGGCGAGCTGCGGTTGCTGGAGCGCGGCGCGTTCGAGCTGTTCGGGGGGCAGGGGCGAGGTGGCGAACAGCGGATCGGCCACAGCCTCGCGCAGCGCGGCCGCACGGCGGTCGCCGGCGTCGGCGGCGACCTCTTCCCATTCGAGCGGGAAGAGTTTTTGGAGGCGGTCGAGGAGCGCCGGCGTGAGCGGGCGGTCGTCATGCTCGATCTGGCTGAGGTAGGAGGCCGAGATGCCGAGCTGGCCCGCGAAGTCGGCCTGCCGGATCGCGCGGGTTTCCCGAAGTTGGCGAAGTTGTCGCCCAGCGTAGAGGCGCGTTGGCTGCATGGCGCGCAGGCTACTTTGCAAATATCGACTTTGCAACTTTGCAAATTCGCATTTGCATCAGAGCGCCGACGGAGGCAGACGGCGCATTCGAGACACAATCGGAGAGCCGCATGTCCGCCAATATCGCCGAAATGGAACGCCGCCGCGCCGCCGCCCGCCTGGGCGGCGGGCAAAAGCGCATCGATGCGCAGCATGCCAAGGGCAAGCTGACCGCGCGCGAGCGGCTCGACGTGCTGCTCGACGAAGGATCGTTCGAGGAACTCGACACCTATGTCGAGCATGATTGCGTCGATTTCGGCATGGATGCGCAGAAGATCCCGGGCGACGGCGTCGTCACCGGGTCGGGAACGATCAACGGCCGCCTCGTCTATGTCTTCAGTCAGGATTTTACCGTGTTCGGCGGATCGCTGTCGAAACGCCATGCCGAAAAGATCTGCAAGGTGATGGACAAGGCGATGCTCGCGGGCGCGCCGGTCATCGGGCTCAACGACAGCGGCGGCGCGCGCATCCAGGAGGGCGTTGCCTCGCTGGGCGGCTATGCCGACGTGTTCCAGAAGAATGTGCTGGCGTCGGGCGTCGTGCCGCAGATCAGCCTGATCATGGGGCCGTGCGCAGGCGGTGCGGTTTACAGCCCCGCGATGACCGACTTCATCTTCATGGTGAAGGATTCGAGCTATATGTTCGTCACCGGGCCCGACGTGGTCAAAACGGTGACCAACGAGGTGGTGACGCAGGAGGAACTGGGCGGCGCGATCACGCACACGACCAAAAGCTCGGTCGCCGATATCGCATTCGAGAATGATATCGAGACGCTGCTCGCGACGCGCGATTTCTTCGACTATTTGCCCGAAAACAACCGCAGCGGAGTCCCGGTCCGCCCCACGAGCGACCCCTATGACCGTGAGGACAAGAGCCTCGACACGCTGATCCCGCCCAATGCGAACCAGCCGTACGACATGCACGAGCTGATCCGCAAAACGGTCGACGAAGGCGATTTCTTCGAGGTGCAGCCGGCGCATGCGGGCAACATCATCTGCGGCTTCGGACGGATCGAGGGGCGCACGATCGGCATCGTTGCGAACCAGCCGCTGGTGCTCGCGGGCGTGCTCGACATCAATTCGTCCAAGAAGGCCGCGCGCTTTGTCCGTTTCTGCGACGCGTTCGAAATCCCGATCGTCACCTTCGTCGACGTCCCCGGCTTCCTGCCCGGCACCGCGCAGGAATATAATGGCATCATCAAGCATGGCGCGAAGCTGCTCTTCGCCTATGCCGAGGCGACGGTGCCCAAGATCACGGTGATCACGCGCAAGGCCTATGGCGGCGCGTACGACGTGATGGCGTCGAAGCATCTGCGCGGCGATTTGAACTATGCCTGGCCGACCGCCGAGATCGCGGTGATGGGCGCAAAGGGCGCGGTGGAAATCATCTTCCGCAGCGACATCGGCGACCCCGAAAAAATCGCCGAGCGTACGAAGGAATATGAAGATCGTTTCGCCAACCCGTTCGTCGCGGCGCAGCGGGGGTATATCGACGAAGTGATCTACCCGCACTCGACGCGGCGGCGGATTGCGCTGGGGTTAAGGAAGCTGCGGAACAAGCAGCTCGAAAACCCGTGGAAGAAGCATGACAATATTCCGTTGTGAGATTGACGTGAAGGCGCCTCCTATCTGCCGCGACTTCGATGCGAAGTTGGATACATACCTCACCCAACAGAGGGCGCTTGCGGTACATGACCCGGAGGACGACTATCGGCTGACATGGCTGCGTGATCGGTCGGGTCCCAACGACTGGCATGTCATCGCGCACTACGGAAATTGGGACTATGTCGAACCCGTTGTTTTGCAATGGATCGTATCGCGGCAAAATTGCGATGCCGCGACCGCGTTGATGATATTCTGGAAAGCTTCACCTGATTTCTACCTAGAGACTGACCAGGACCGGGACGAATTGAACAATAACCAAAATACCGACTACGTTTCGGAAGCGCTGGAGCATTTCGATCTGATCGAATACATCAGGGAAAGATGGTTTGGCGAAGGATATCAGCGAAAGGAGTATTCGTTCGATTATGACCGTGACCTCTGGCCGAACGAGTTTGAAAAACTCGGACAGAGATTTGGTGAAGTCGCTCGAAAATTCCTTCCGATCGAGATGCGAGGGCCGCTGCCTGGCATATTGATAAAGGACGTTCCGTCCAGCGAGGGCTGGAAAGAAGAATGGCTAGGATAACATCATGAAACTAGGCCGCCTCAACCATATCGGCGTTGCAACGCCGTCGATCGCCGACAGCATTGCCTTTTACCGCGACGTGATGGGTGCGACGAAGATTCACGAGCCGTTCGACCTGCCCGAGCAAGGCGTGAAGGTCTGCTTCGTCGATACGCCGGGCGCCGATGGCGCGCTGAACGGCACACAAATCGAGCTGATCGAACCATTGCCCGGCAATGCATCGATCGCGGCTTTCCTGCAAAAGAACCCCGCAGGAGGGCAGCATCATATGTGCTACGAGGTTCCCGACATCCATGCCGCCAAGGCGGAGTTTGAAGCGATGGGCAAGCGGGTGCTCGGCGAGCCGCGGATCGGGGCGCATGGGACGCTGATCTTCTTCCTCCACCCCAAGGATATGGGCGGGGTGCTGACCGAGATTATGGAGACGCCGAAGGGCGATCATTGATTTGTGTACCCCGGCGAAAGCCGGGGCCCATGACTGCACGAGGCCCCGGCTTTCGCCGGGGATCACAACGTAGAGACTGCATATGACCGACAAACCGACCCTCGACCAATGGGCTGCCGCCGCCGACAAGGAAGTGAAGGGCAAGGACCTGACCTGGGCGACGCCCGAGGGGATCGACGTCAAGCCGCTCTATTCGGCCGAAGATGTCACCACCGATCCGGGCCTGCCCGGCTTCGCGCCCTTCACGCGCGGGGTGCGCGCGTCGATGTATGCGGGGCGGCCGTGGACGGTCCGGCAATATGCGGGCTTTTCGACCGCCGAGGAATCGAACGCTTTCTATCGCCGCAACCTCGCCGCAGGGCAAAAGGGCCTCAGCGTCGCCTTCGACCTTGCTACGCACCGCGGTTATGACAGCGACCATCCGCGCGTCGTCGGCGACGTCGGCAAGGCGGGGGTCGCGATCGACAGCGTCGAGGATATGAAGATATTGTTCGACGGCATCCCGCTCGACCAGATGTCGGTGTCGATGACGATGAACGGGGCGGTGATCCCGATCCTCGCCTTCTTCATCGTCGCGGGCGAGGAGCAGGGGGTCGAGCGCAAGCTGCTCGACGGGACCATCCAGAACGACATCCTCAAAGAGTTCATGGTCCGCAACACCTACATCTACCCGCCCGAGCCGAGCATGCGGATCATCTCGGACATCTTCGGCTACACCAGCCGCGAGATGCCGAAGTTCAACAGCATCTCGATTTCGGGCTACCATATGCAGGAAGCCGGCGCGACGCAGGTGCAGGAGCTCGCCTTCACCATCGCCGACGGCGCCGAATATGT